>WLWI01000007.1_pt1 | contig 1168214 bp, 1137 predicted proteins | sample 6701501 | NCBI WGS metagenome assembly WLWI01 (sample SAMN12718690, study PRJNA515312) | sponge metagenome | isolation source: marine sponge | host: Mycale hentscheli | place: New Zealand: South Island, Marlborough, Capsize Point | collected 2014-11-01
TGACTTTCTGCTAATGGATCAAGAGGTTGATAATTCTTCATAATTCAGTCGAAATCTCACCGAAAAATTCATCATACCTCTCTATACAAAATCCTAACTGGAAATTTTCAATTGCTTGTAACCGTCTGAGTTAGGTGAAGATTCAGGTAGAGGAAATTGTTATGCCACAACAACTGCCACGATTCAGCAGCCTTAATAAAGCCAGTTAAACCAGCTAGTTATCACTAATATCAGCAAGTTAGTCATCCGGGCTATTCAAGCTATACATTATATAGGGGCTGCGACCCGTACCAGAATCCTAACTACTCTTTAACGATGCTTAACAACACGCTTTATATTTAATGACTGATCTTAATATTGGGATGGCATATTGGAATTCAAGCAAGATGGATATGGCAAAAGAGATTTACATTAAGCGAATATTTCATTCCTCTATCAATCTCGAAAGTTTTTTAAGTCCTTTGGATATCATTGCAGAATTACTTACCGCCAGACCATCAACACACTTCTTACGGTATGTTTTATTTTCGCGAATTTTACTTATTGCCAAGGTAAGATTCCTTCGAATGGAACTTCCGTAAGCCTGTTCAGCAACTAAGAGTCCACTATTTGCATCAGCTACTGGCCAATTTTCTATCATAAAAGCCAGATCAATGACATCTCGAGAAAGTGTTGAGCTATCCAGCCCACGATCGGCATTTACTAAAAATTTTTCGGCAAAGCAACTGGGATAAGAAAGGCATTTTACTGAAATACCACCGACATCTTGAGCCAATAACTCGATCCTGGCTTCCCGTATAATTTCAAACTTTAATCTATTTCCATTACTCTCAATAAATGTCCGGATGCCATATTGATCGGCTCTTACTTCTCGAGCCAAAATGATCTCTGGACTGGATATGTTTCCAAGTGAATTTGCCGAGACCGTTTCTCGCATTGCACGATAGCCTTCCTGATTCGCACATAGAAAATCTATATCTCTGGACTCCCGATACTCGCCAAGCTCGAGAACTATACGAGTACCACCTCCGAAAAAACATTGTGACCTTTCCAGAAAATCACGATCAAGACTGGATAGAATCTTTTGTACCTGCTTATGTACAGGTCGCTTAAATATTACCTTAGACATGCAACACTCCGTTACCAAAGCGTTCCTGTAAGCGAACGATCAGTTCAGCCTCTTCCTTATTCAATTTTTCCACATCCACAAAGCGCCAATTACGCTCATATATACCAAGCGCTTCCTCTGCTGGCAGCCATTGCTCGTGTCGATTCCAGGCGAGAACCTTTAACGTGGGCCATTGATTAATATCAAGTACGAAGTCCTGGAGGAAACTATTAAACTCCTGTTGAAAGCGAGAAGCTTTTAAAGCCGCACGTAACTGATCGGCCTGAACTTTCGGCAGGCGTAATTGAACTGTCGACAAACCTGCCCCTCGCTCCCTTTGACGTTGAGCTCGCTTCGCGTCGCGGAGTTGCTCTTCACGAGTCAGAGAGGACGTTTTTGGTCGACCGCGTGTCTGCGGAGATTTGTTCATGTCTTCGATTTTATATATTTAAGATGACATGTCAACATATTAAATATCATTCAAGGTATTGTTTTACAAGAGGACTGAGACTCGTACCAGAACCCTAACTACTTTTAGCTCGGGTTTAACAACTCGTTTTTCAAGTTACTGAATTCGATATAGGGGACTGCTCCAAAATAATCCAGGCCGAAGACTGGAATATATGCATACTGGCAATATTACTTAGTGCGCAATATTCTAAATAACTTGAGCGCCTACATTGTCATTCAATAGGCATGCTCTGTACTACTTCCGAATCACTAATAAAACCCATGAATTGAACTAATATTTCCCGGTCCTAACTAATAGCCGGCTTCATCACCTTCAACATGTCAGCCGCCATTTGCATTTTTTCCGCCTTTTCCTGTTGGCGGGCCACAGGGCCATCAATCAGCAGACTGGCGAGTCCATGTACCGCCGACCAGGCCAGTAATTCCTGCGAGCTAAAGGCCGCCGAGTCATCATCCGGCAGCGTATTGGCAAACCCACTTCGGAGATGGTTGCGAAGCTTATCTGCCGCCTCGATATAAACCGGATCGTTGGAATAAATGCCTTCTTCGTACCACATCGCGCGGAAAAAAGCGGGTTTATCCAGGGCAAATTCTATATAGGCAAGACCCACTGCCAGAAATGGATTCGAGCCTTCTAAATGCGCCCGTTCAGCCGAAGAAAGCATGAGGTCTGCAAGTTTCGATAAAGCCCGAGCTGCGAATGCGGTGATCAGGGCCCGCTTATCCGCATAATGTCGAAAGGCTGATGAAGGGGAGACACCAGCCAGCTTGGCACAACCTCGGAGTGTGACGGCTTCAAGGCCAAACTGACTGGCCAATTCGTCTACCGCGTCGAGCAGTGAGGCAGCTAGATTGCCGTGATGATAACTACGTTTACGTTCTGTTTTACCTGACATTTTTATATTTCGTCTTCGATATGTATACAGTGTTCACTTTTTTTCATTTACACCTTGAAATAGACATAGATAATGCCATATTATATGCGAACGTTGTTCACATTAGTCAACTTTTTTATCTTGCGGGTAGAGACATCCGCTTAATCAGTCAACTTGAGGAGATCGAAATGACGTGTTCAAGTAGCACAATGAGTGGTAGTGACACCCAGTATAAAAACGAAGGGTGTTGCAGATTTAATGGTAAGGCTAACTGGTCTGGTGTAAACATCGCAGCCATGGTCATTGGATTCGTAGTGTTCTGGCCCATTGGCCTGTTCCTGTTATTCTGGATTTTGACAGGTCACGATGTATTGAATCTACCCGCGGACTTCGCTACAAAATGGCATCAACTCAAAGGTAGCCCATCTAGCAAAACGGGGGATACAGACAATGGTGTCTTCAATGATTACCAGCAAACGCAGCATGATCGTATTCGAGAGATCAAGGAAGAAATCAAGTCGAGAGCCAGGCGCTTCACCGAATTTAGATCCGCTGCCAAACGTCGAGCTGACGAGGAAGAGTTCCGTCAGTTCATGGACGACAAGCCGTCCTGAAGCAACACAAGAATGCCGGCTACATCAAGTAGCCGGCCGTGGTTTTACGATTACAGTGTTTCAGGCGTGAGTCGAAAAATACCAGTGACTGTCCCTCGATCTTTAAACCACAGCCTCAGCAATTTTCTGATGCTATTACTGGATACAATCTACTTGAGAAATGTAGAGAATTAAAAAACGGAATTTGTTATGCCACAACAAGTGCCACGAATCAGCAGCGATAATAAAGCCACTTAAGCCAGCTAGTTACTGCGGATATCAGCAAGTTAGAAATTCAGATTGCTGAAGCTATACATTATATAGGGGCTGCGACTCGTACCAGAATCCTAATTATTTTTCGCTCGGGCTTAACAATCCGCTTTGTTGTGACCAGAAGAACATGAGCTTTGAGTTTTACTGACATTAATATGGCCTAAGCCAAGTACAAAACTGAACCAGTTTGAGCCGACTAGTCCCATTCCACCCAGAGTTCCTTTGGCCCACGAAATTGCACCGCTTCAACTGGCATTAAATCCTGATCGTTTGCAAGACGTAGACCGGGTAAGCGTTTACTCAACTCCTCTAGAAGAATTAGCAGCTCGAAGCGAGCCAGCGGCGCACCCAGACAAAAATGCCGGCCAAAACCAAAAGAAATATGAGAACGCGCATCCTTACGATAAATATCAAATTCTTCACCATTGTTAACATGGGACTCATCTCGGTTTGCCGAGGGCAAAAAGCACAGTAGTCTATTTCCTGCAGAAATATTGATACCGGCGATTTCCACATCGACTTTTGCTAGTCGACGCCAGGCCACAACAGAAGAGCGAAAGCGAAGACATTCCTCGACAGTATTCGGGATCAAATCTGGATCTGCCACAATCGCATCCCAACTTTCTGGATGTTGTAGCAGACTGAGAATGGCATTACCTGACATATTGGTTGTAGTCTCATGGCCAGCGAGCAACAGGCCAAACACCACATTATTTATGTCTTCAATTGTCAGTATGCTGTCATCCCCGTTTCTGATGGCAAGCAAATCACTTGGTAAATCATCCTTTGGTGATTTGATTCGCTGCTGGACCAGAGCCAGACAATAGTCCCAATAATCCGCCAGATGCCCTGCAGCCACCATTTGCTCCTCGACACTCGGTCTGCCAAAGGAAAGAATCAGGCGACTGTCCGCCCACATTTTGATCTGTTGAACATCTTCTTCAGGAATACCCAGTAACTTGAACAACACCAGCGCGGGCAACTCGTAGACCATCTGCTTAACCAGATCAGCACGCTTATCCGGCTCAAATCTATCAATTGCCTCGTTAACCAACTGTCGAATGTAGGGCTCGAGCTTTTTGTTACGAACAGGTGAAAAAGCTACCTGTGTATTTTTACGTATTCTGTCATGGTCTTCCCGCTCGTTGTTCGACAAAGTCGGTCTTGGTGAAAACCCACGCTCCTTTAGCAAATCTTGTACCTCGGGTGCCAGAGGACTCAAAGGCATGAGCGTAATCTCTGACGAAAATCGTTCTTTGTCACCTAGGATGGTTTTAATGTCGTCGAAGCGGGTAACCGCCCAGAAATCGATGTCAGGTAGATAGGTGACCGGACTATCCTTGCGGGCAAAACGAAAAACCGCTTCCAACTGTTCATTCGAAAGATGAAAAGCATCTGATAGCGCAGTTACTGGACAACGTTCGGGTGAGACATTGCTGAAATCGCTCATAATTATGTATATCTCCGGTAGATCATATATGTTTACATAGCAACTTAAAGGTATGGTACATATTGTATGTTGCTATGTAAACATCTGTGCTAGAATTTTTAGCCCATCTGGATCGAAATAGCGTAATTTGGCTCAGGAAATAATTTCATTTATGAACAAATCAGTTTTGCCTCATAAGATTGTCAAAGGACGTAAAGTAATTAACCTGGAAAATTACTTTACTTACTACTTCGCAGCTATCGCAAATCGCCTGTCTCGCGGCGCATCTGCAATGTATAGAGAAAAGTTCGGAGTAGGCGTGGTTGAATGGCGATGTATGGTCATGTTGGCACTCAAAGATGGCGTGAGCGCCGCGAGCATTAGCAGTGTAAGCGGTGTCAACAAGTCTCTGGTGAGCCGTTCACTGGCAAAGCTGGAAAAGCTAGACTATGTTGAGGACTGCGACAAATCGACGTCAAGAAAACCCAGATTTTTAAAGTTCACTTCTTCAGGCAAGGAGTTATATGATCAAATGCTTGAATTAACATTGCAACGTGAGAAAAAACTGCGTAAAGGCCTGTCAGCTGCGGAAATCAAAGAACTACTTCGTATGCTGAAAATTCTCTTTAATAACGCGGATGAGCTTGATCAATTGGATTATCACATTGAACTGGATACAAACGACGTATAAATAATATTGCCCTGACGCCGGTAATATAGTTGACTAACCTAAAACTCTATACCCTTTTGTGCTTTGACTCCCTGTTTAAAGGCATGTCTGATTTCTTTTACTTCACTAATGGTGTCTGCAATTTCAATTAACTCAGGGATCGCATCGCGTCCAGTGATAATAACATTCTGTTTTTCTGGGCGTGCTACAAGCGCTTCGGCAACTTTTTCAACTGACAAGTAATTATATTTAAACATATAAGTTATCTCGTCAAACAATATGATATCGACGCTGGAATCCTTAAGAATAGGTATTGCTTTTTCCCAGACCTGCTCTGCAGCTTCAATGTCCTTTTCCCTGTCCTGAGTATCCCAGGTAAAGCCAGTTCCCATAACATGATAATCCAGATTAGGCATACCCTTGAAAAAATTCACTTCCCCGGTTTTCCATTTACCTTTTATAAACTGAATTACCGCACCTTTTTTTCCATGTCCAAGACTTCTTGCCAGAGTGCCGAAGGCCGAACTACTTTTACCTTTGCCATTGCCGTAAAGATAAATAATTACGCCACGCCGTATCCTGGCACTTGCAACCTTTGAACGCACTTCATCCTGTTGTTTTTGCATTGCTGCCTTGTGCTCAGCATTACTGAGATCTTTATTCACCCTGCTACCCTCTAGTTAATCAAGACTTATCCAAGATAGTCCCAAATACTTTTATCGGCTCTGATAATGCACAGACAAGAAAAAATTTCTGTCCATTGAATTGAATGTGTTAATGGTCTGATAATCCTTGTCGAGCAGGTTAGCCACTTTGGCTCTAAAACTGATGTTCTTATTTAGTTGATATTCAGCACGCAATTCAATGTTTGCATAACCACCTACTTTTACGGTATTGGCATTATTGTCAAATCTGTTTCCCTCAGCCATTAAACGACCTCCCAGAGAAAACTTACCAATTGCCTTGCTGATATCCAATGCTAATCTCTGCTTAACACGTCTTGGCAAACGGTTACCATTACTCTCATCTTCTGGATCCAAATACTCCATTGATAAGCTACCTAGCCAGCCTCTCCAGTTTAATGAAAGTTCACCCTCCACGCCACTCACCTTGGCTTTGCCGACATTGTCTGGTGAAAAACCAAACAAGGCAGCCGGGTTAACAACAGTGACTATCAGATTCTCAATATCAGTTCTGTAAGCACGCACGCTCCAGCTCCACCAGTTGTGTGTGCCTTCAAGGCCGAACTCATAGGATTCCGCCGTTTCCGGGCCAAGATCCGGATTACCGAAACCCGGGAAAAACAATTCATTAAAGGTTGGGGTTTTATAGGCACTACCATAGGACGCATAGGCTTTTAACCAGTCTTGCCAAATATAACTCCAACCAACGCCTCCTGTAGTCTTACTACCAAATATTTCATCATCGTCCCAACGCAATGATACGTGTAATTGATGTCCGTAAAAGTTTGCGCTGTACTGCGCATATAAACCAATATTATCTCTGGAGGATTGTGCAAAACTATTACTACTCTTGATTTTGTCTTCACGATAGTCGATGCCAAAACCTACATCCTGTGAATCCGTAACCGAGAGATCATTTTGCCAGGTAAGTTGCAGGCGTTTGGTATCAAATTTTGAAGAAAAACTTCCATCTAAAGCCAGATTGTCCGCTGCATCCCGGCTTTGGCTCAGTCGCATTTGTGTCTGCCATATTTCAAGTGGTTTAAAGCGATATGAGCCACCAATCACCTGTTGTGTAAAATCAGTTTTGTCTTCCGAGCCACCATCAAATTCTGTTTGTCCTTCAGCATGCAAAATAAATGCTTCAAGTTCTCCTGTTTGACCAAAGCTATAACCACCACGAAAGTGTGCCGAAACATTGTCGTAACCGTCTTTATCCGGCTGATCAACACCAAAGAACCCGGTAGTCGCCTCACGTGCATCAATGCCTTCACTGTCAAAATAACTTAACGCACCACTGTAATGAAAATTTTCATGTTCGCCGCTGGCACCTGCTGTTACCTTAAACGTATCGTATGATCCCCCTCCTGCATCAAAAGTATAACGAACATCTCCTTCTCCCCTGCGGGTGAAAATATGAATCACCCCACCAAAAGCTTCTGAACCCCACACACTGGAACGAGGTCCACGCACAATTTCGATACGCTGAATTTGAGTAACCGGGATATGTTGAAAAGCTGTAGTGCCCGTTGTTGCTGAGCCAATCCTGACACCATCCAACAAAACCAGAACATGGTCAGATTCTGTGCCACGCATCCGAATATCGGTAGACTTGCCATAACCACCACTGTTGGTTATATCTATACCTGCTACACCATGGAGCAGATCCGGTAGCGAATTGACTTGTCGATTTTCGATATCATCTCGGGTAATTATGGTTGTAGAAGCAGCGAGTTTTTCTACCGCTACAGGAGTTCGTGTTCCCGTCACAACAATTTCTTCAGTTGATTCAGCCGTAACAATTGTCGGATAAGAAACAATACCAAGCAGCGGTATCAACAGAGTTATAGTTTTCATGTGATGAGTCCTGTGTATGTAATTATGTACGTGATCTTTGGAGTTTTCTTGATATCAACAAAAGCGTGTCGGACACGGAAGGGGTTGTTATGCATCAGCATCGCCATGATCAAAGACAAGCACAAATGTATTTGACGAGGTCAGGCCGTTTAACGGAATCATTAAACTAAAAAACATAAAGAGCCTTAGCTGTATCAGGCCCAAAAGTAATCCTCGAATTAATCTTAGGGCAGACACAAACAAACAGAAACCACATAGGGAATCTCTGTTAGTTATTGCCCGCCGCAATACTATTTACAGAAAAAAGATAATATTCAGGTCGGTCTCCGGACTGACAGCAGTTAACAAATTCGGTTAACGGTCTGAACGCCTTCCCATGCAATGCACAGTGGCGTTTGTTCAGATTTTTGCTGATCACCGTTGCGGGGGCAGTGTTGGAATTGTTTAACAAACTCACCAAACTTCCCGTGAATCTATTCGCAATTAAGCAAATAGAAACCTGGATACAGATGGCAGATTCTAAGGAATTGAAGGCAGTTAAGCAATAGCAGAATAAATATGATTCAACTTTGTGCTTGCGAAACCTCGTCTTGACGTTGTAATGTCAGACTAATATCTCTGATGAAATTCCTCTAACGAACATGATTGAATTAATATTAGGTGGTGCACGTTCTGGTAAAAGTCGTTATGCCGAACAACAGGCTCTGGCATCTAATAAAAAACTGACTTATATCGCCACCGCCCAAATTCTGGATGATGAAATGGCCAGGCGGGTTGATATTCATAAACAACGACGAACATCTGACTGGTGCACAGTCGAAGAACCTTATGCTCTGGGAAAAGTTCTCCAGGAAAAAGCACATCAAGACCACTGTATTCTTGTTGACTGTCTGACACTATGGTTAAGTAATCTTTTGCACAGTGACAAAGCCAATGCATGGCAGGAGGAAAAAAATAGCTTACTACAGGTGCTGCCCGCCTTGCCGGGACTTATTATCCTGGTCAGTAACGAAGTGGGCTCTGGTATCGTACCAATGGGGAAGCTCTCACGCCGTTATGTTGATGAAATCGGCTGGTTACATCAGGACATTGCAAGTCTTAGTGACAAAGTGACCTATATCGTTGCGGGCCTGCCGCAAATTCTCAAAGGCCAGGGACTGTAATAACTAAAATATGGATTGGATTTACAATCAGGCGGCATCAGTTTCTACAACGGCCGAGCAAGCAGCACGCCAACGACAGGAAACGCTGACTAAACCACCAGGCTCGCTCGGGCGCCTTGAAGAAGTCGCTGTTCTACTGGCTGGATTACAAAACAATGCAAATCCTGGAATAGCACAACCTTCGATTGTCATTTTTGCGGCTGATCATGGTGTTTGCGAAGAAGGCGTTTCTGCATTTCCGCAAGAGGTTACTGTGCAAATGATAATGAACTTTGCCAAAGGCGGTGCTGCCATTAGTGTCCTGGCCTGTGATCTGGACATCGATTTTCAAATTATTAATCTGGGGACAGTCTTTGAAGTACCCGAGCATGACAAAGTCCGGCAATTTGTCATCGATAAAGGCACGAATAATTTCTCTGCTGAGGATGCCATGTCTATGGAACAACTTGAGCGGTCGCTAACGACAGGGAAAATACTGATTGATGAAGTCCATAAGCAAGGCTGTGATATTTTCATTGGTGGCGAGATGGGCATCGGCAATACCACCTCTGCCACGGCTCTGGCTTGTGCATGTATGAGCAAGCCAGCTGATGAAATCGCCGGTCTGGGTACGGGTATCAATGCCGATGGCCTGCAGCGAAAAATAGACACCATTGAAAAAGCTCTGCTACTCCACCAACTTCATTTAGACGATGCAAAAGAGTGCCTGCGCAGACTGGGAGGTTTTGAAATAGCGGCCTTAAGTGCCAGTTATATTCGCTGTGCACAGCTTGGCATCCCCGTTTTAGTCGATGGCTTTATTTGTAGTGCTGCTGCGCTTATCGCCGTAAATTTGAATAAATCGATAAAGCCCTGGCTTATTTTTTCCCATCAGTCTGCAGAACAAGGGCATAAATTATTATTGGAGTTTATGCAGGTTACACCTTTGCTGAGCCTGGACATGCGCCTGGGTGAAGGTAGTGGCGCTGCGGTGTCTTTGCCCTTATTGAAACTTGCCTGCACATTACATAACAATATGGCCACCTTCGACGAAGCTGGCGTTACTAATAATTAACCATGTCTGATAAACATCTCATTACAACTATTGATTTATTGCGTCATGGCGAATGTGAGGGCGGTGAAATTTTTCGAGGCACAACGGATGTTGCTCTGACAGACGAGGGCTGGAAGAATATGCAGCGCGTAATTGAACAGCAACAACCGGAAGAGAACTGGGACCATGTCATCAGCTCACCCCTGCTCCGATGCCGTTTATTCTCTGAATCTCTCAATGAACTTCACCAAATCCCCTTAAATATCGAAGACAATTTTCGTGAAATGCATTTTGGTGACTGGGAGGGAAAGGAAGTTCAGACTATCTGGGCAAAAGAAAAAGAGAAAGTAGAATCTATCTATTCGTCACCTCACACTTTTCAGGCGCCCAATGGTGAAGCCATGACTGATTTTGGTGCGCGTGTCATCAGTAGTACGGAGAAAGTCCTGCAAGAGCACAAAGGCAAACATATTTTATTACCACAACATGGAGGTACTATACGTGTAGTACTTACCCATCTGCTTTCTATGCCCTTGTCCTCTATGTCACGCTTTCATATCCCCTATGCCTGTTTTAGCCGTATACAAATTCATCATGCAGGCGAGACTGAGCAGGTCAATCTGGTCTTTCACAATATTCCATGCCGGGAATGATTTTACAAAGCTCACCAATAAAACCCTGATGCTTCGCTCATTCATAATCGCCCTGCAATTTCTTAGCAGAATTCCTTTAACTTCCAATTTTGAAGCAGTGGAAGGCGATCTGGGGCGTTCACTGCTTTTCTACCCCTTAATCGGTCTGTTGATTGGTGCTTTACTGATACTCACCGCTACGCTAAGCCAACACCTTAACCTGTTTTTGTCAGCAGCTCTGGTGGTCAGTGTCTGGGTTCTGGTAACCGGTGCACTGCATCTGGATGGTCTGGCCGATACCACTGATGCCTGGATAGGTGGTATGGGTTCAAAAGAACGTACACTGGAAATCATGAAAGACCCTGCATCAGGTCCTATGGGCGTGCTTAGTCTGATCTTGCTTGTTCTTCTCAAAACTGCGGCGATCTACAGCATACTTGTCGCCGGGGAGAACTATTTATTACTTATCGCCCCGCTACTTGGACGTACGCTGGCAATATTACTGATGGCCCTGACTCCCTATGTTCGTGAAGGCGGTCTGGGTGCAATTCTTGCCAAAGAACTACATAAAGGTAATGTTTTCATGGTCAGTGCTGGCGTTGCCATTCTAATCATCTGCATTAGTTTCTATTCAGGTATCGTTGTCATATTAGTTTGTTCTGCTGTGTTACTGTTTTGGCGTCACTTACTGCTGAAACGCCTTCAGGGTTGTACTGGTGATACCATAGGTGCCCTGATAGAAGTAAGTGAGTGCCTGGCATTAGTCAGCCTTGCCATCTGTTAATTCAAGTTAATAAGCAGCTAATATCAATATTTTCCTGTATTGCGTCCGCCAATCTATCGATTTCAGCTTCCCTTATACTTTGATAATCGAATTGTTCAACTTCCTCCAGTCCAGCCCATTTTAAAATACTGCGACAAGCTTCGTTTTCATCAAATAGTCCATGTAGATAGCAGCCCAAAATTTGATTGTCTTCTGACATTGCACCGTCGTCTTTGTCCTCCAGTCTGAGCGCAGGATTCTGTAAGGCGCTACCGACACTTTCTCCTGCATGAATTTCATAGCCGCTGATAACTGTATCACTCATAATCAATTTTCCTGTCACACGATCTAACTGTTTATGAGCTTTCAGCACAGTAGCCAGATCGAGCAGCCCCAGACCATCACTGCATCCTGCTTGCCCCTCGATACCATCAGGATCAGATATGCTATTACCCAACATTTGATAACCACCACAGATTCCCATTAGTTTGCCTCCGTAGCGCAAATGTTTTTGTATTATTGAAATCCAGTTGTTATCTCTTAACCACTGTAGATCAGTGCGCACATTCTTCGTACCAGGCAGTATGATCAAATCTGCAGCAGGAATGATTGAATTCGGTCCCACAAACTGAAAGTCAACCTGCGGGTGAAGACGCAAAGGATCAAAATCTGTGTGATTACTAATACGCGAGATGGCGGGGACAATAACTTTAATATGCCTTTCCCTTAACTCCATATCTTTGTCTATCGGGATGGCATCTTCCGCTTCCAGGTGAAAGCCTTGTAGATAGGGTAAGGTGCCCAGTACCGGCTTAGCAGTTTTTTCTTCCAGCCATCTCAGTCCGGGGTTCAACAATGCAATGTCTCCTCGAAATTTATTAATCACAAAACCAATAACTCTGTTCTTCTCAGATTCACTCAACAAGTCCAATGTTCCGACCAAATGCGCGAATACGCCACCTTTGTCGATATCCGCAACGATAATAACCGGGCAGTCCGCTTCTTCGGCAAAACCCATGTTGGCGATATCGCGGTCACGTAGATTAATCTCTGCCGGGCTACCCGCACCTTCTACCACCACGTAATCAAACCTGGTCTGCAGACGCTGATAGGATTCGAGTACCGCCTGCATTAAGGCCGGTTTCCGTTCATGATAGGCAATTGCGTCCATTGTCGAATCGACCCGCCCATGAACAATTACCTGAGCGCCGATATCTGTGTTAGGTTTTAAGAGTACTGGATTCATGTCAATACAAGGCTGAAGTCCGCAGGCCTGCGCCTGTACTGCCTGAGCACGACCAATTTCTCCACCGTCAATCGTTACGGCCGAATTTAACGCCATATTTTGTGGCTTGAATGGCACAACGGAATAACCAAGACGAAGTAATACGCGGCACAAACCGCTTACCAATACACTTTTACCCGCATCGGAAGTTGTGCCCTGAATCATTATTGTCTTACTAGTCATGTTAGGATCCGGATATAAACTACTTATTAATTTTGTTAATTTGCCATGGAGAGTATAAAAGAATACGTTCAACGGAACTGATTACTTAAAATAACCCCTTATGCTTATTTTAGTTCCTCGTGCTATCTGCGACTGTTAAATAGTTATGTCATCAATTACAATTTTTTTTCTTTTTGCCTTGATCGTCTGCTTGGTGAACCCAGCCGCTTTCACCCGCTTGTGGGTTTTGGCACGCTTACTCTTAAAGTTGAAGATCAATTACTAAAAGAGAATGATAGTAATGCCAGCAGACAACGACTGGCGGGTATTATTGCATGCCTTGTCTTAATTCTCCCACCAGTCTTTCTGTTGATATTCATTCAAATGAGCCTTGGGGAAAATTCATTCCTGGTTTGGTTCATCAGTATTATCGTACTTTATCTTGTTATCGGTGCAAAAAGTCTGGAGGACCACGGATCGCGTGTAGCTAGCAGACTTAAACAAGGGGATCTTGAGGGTGCAAGAAACGATGTTGCTAATATAGTAAGTCGTAACACAGAAAACCTTGATGAAGAAGGGGTTTGCAAGGCAACGATTGAATCTGTATTGGAGAATGGCAGCGATGCTATTTTCGCTGCGTTTTTCTGGTTCTTGATCGCTGGTGCTCCGGCTGCCCTGTGTTATCGTTTAGTAAACACGCTTGATGCGATGTGGGGTTATCGTAATAATCGCTATCAGTATTTTGGCTGGGCTGTAGCACGACTCGATGACATCATGAACTGGTTACCAGCAAGACTCACAGTATTGACTTACGCCTTAATGGGAAACTTCAAACTGGCGATACGAGCCTGGCGTGAACAAGCGCATCTACTTGAAAGCCCTAACGCCGGGCCCGTCATGGCCGGTGGTGCCGGCGCTTTAAACCTCACGCTAGGTGGGCCGGCAATTTACCATGGAAAGCTTAAAGAGAAACCCAGCTTTGGTTATGGCCCTGTGCCCGTTTATCAGGATATATATCGAGCCTTAAGTCTGGTTCGTCATTCAATATATCTCTGGCTGTTCCTTGCTCTGATTCTGGCTGGTATTTTATGAAAATACTTCATGGTGGTAATCTGGAAAGAGCTGAAAAAGAGTTTGGTATAGAGAAAAATACCTGGCTCGATTTATCTACAGGTATTAACCCTTGCGGATACCCTGTTCCTCAGTTTCCTGCCGAGCTTATTCGACGACTCCCCAGCCAGGAACTGGCTCTGGAATCTGCAGCTACCAGCTATTATCAGACCAATTCCTTATTGGCTATTCCCGGCTCTCAGTTTGCTATTCAGACATTGCCAGCTCTGTTTCCTAAGTGCTGTATAGCGATTCCAAGGATTGGATATCAGGAGCACAAGGTCGCCTGGGAAAAGTCGGAACATGACATATTCCTGTACAGTGATGACAAACTGGATGAACTCGAGGCATCCATTGTTGCCGGCAAGGTAAATATTGTACTTATCATCAACCCAAATAACCCAAGCTGCTTGTTAATCGAAAAAACTCGACTTAAGTTCTGGCTCGACGAACTTGAAAAACGTAATGCTTTTTTGATTATTGATGAGACCTTCATGGATAGCTCGCCTGAGCACAGCATGGCAGAGTATTTAAATTCATCTAATCTGGTTATTTTACGTTCCCTTGGCAAGTTTTTTGGTCTGGCAGGTGTCCGATTGGGTTTTCTTTTGGCAAATAAGGAAATCTGCGAGACGATGCAAGAGAAACTCGGGCCGTGGGCAGTAAGTGGTCCTGCTCAATGGATTGGAATACAAGCCTTAACTGACACAGCCTGGCAGAAAAATAACAGGCTATACCTGGAAAATGAATCAGCGTCACTGACAGGTTATCTGGGTAGAATACTTGCCAGTGAGCTTATAGAAATAAACAATACGGCACTTTTCGTTTCACTCATACTTAAAAAGGACCTTGCTACATCTCTATACAAAAATCTGGCTCATCAAGGCGTATTAATCAGACAAATCGACTACGACACCAGGCATAGCATCCTGCGCTTTGGTTTACCTGGGAATGATGAACAATGGTCCCGATTAAAAAGTGCAATAAAACTATTTTTAGAAACGAGATATTCATGAAAGACTTTAGAATAAATTACGTCGATAGATGGCGATCGAACAAGATTCAATTGCTACTGGTGTTTGTTTTTTTTGTGACCACGACAAATTGCATGGCTATAGAAGTAATTGATGATATTGGCCGCAGTGTAAAGTTGGAGAAACCTGCGAAGCGTATAATTAGTCTTGCGCCCCATGTTACTGAGAATCTCTTTGCTGCTGGCGTCGGGCACTTGATAGTCGGTGCTGTTAATTACAGCGATTATCCAGAGAAAGCAAAAACTATCCCGCAGGTGGGTGGCTATAATAATTTTAACATTGAGCTTATCCTGGCCTCTCAAGCTGATCTGATAATCGCCTGGAAGGAAGGTAATCAGAAACAGCAGGTTGAAAAACTAATCAGCCTGGGCATGACTGTCTATATCAGTGATCCTGTGAAACTTGAGGATGTAGCCAGAAGTATCAAACACTTTGGTGTATTGACGGGTGAAAATATCATTGCAGACAAAGCCAGCAGTGATTTTTTAAGTAAGTTAACTTCTCTACGCGAACAATACAGGCAACTTGAGAAAGTTTCGGTGTTTTATCAAACCTGGAATGTCCCGCTAATCACTGTCAATGAAAGTCAGTCTATAGGGCAGGTCATAAAATTATGTGGTGGTAAAAATGTTTTTGCTGAACTGGATACTCTGACACCACAAGTTAGCATTGAAGCTGTTATTGCAAGTAATCCCACGACAATTATTGCAAGTGGTATGAATCAATCACGACCCGAGTGGCTGGATGACTGGAAAAAGTGGGGATTTTTGTCAGCTGTTAAACAGGACCACCTTTTTTTTGTACCTCCCGACATAATACAAAGACATAGCCCCCGAATATTGCAAGGTGCACAAATGATTTGTGAATACCTGCAACAGGCCCGTAATACTGTCAACTAGTTAATATTAAAAGTTGATTTACCAGCTATGTCAGATATTTTTATTGTTGTTCACGCTAATTCCACCTGGAATGAGCTTGGACTCTGGCAGGGTCATTGTGATACTGAACTAAGTAAAACCGGGATGATTATGGCCGAGAGACTTGCCAATCACCCTGAGTTATCCGGGGTGAAAAGCATTTACTCCAGCGATTTGAAACGCGCATATCAAACCGTTGAACCGCTGGCCATTAAGTTGAAACTGGATATTGTCAAAGATCCTTTCTTAAGAGAAGGCAGGTGGTCCGATCATAGTATTCAAAAAAATGTAAGCGTCTTACCGGCTCCGTATGATTATGAAGAACGGAGTGAGCTGTACGAACGCGCCAGGCAAACTTTAGAGAGAATAAACAGGAACGCGTCGCATTTTCCCATCCTGATTATCACGCATGGAACTTTTCTGGAGTGTTTTATTGAGTCAATAAAAGACTGCTCAGAAACTTCTTATAAAGGTATTCGCTCATCGGTTAACTCTTTTGATGTAATTGATGGTAAATGGAGAGTAAACCAGTTGAATGATGTAAGTCACCTGCCCGAAGTTACAAAAGACATGATATGCATCACCAAAAAAGGAAATTAGGTCCTTTGATTCAGCCGCGATAATAAGGCCACACAAGCCAACGGGTAAGTTAAATCAATCTAGAAAGGACCAACTACACCAAGACCGTATATTGCTATCGCCCCCAGCAAACCGGTCATCAGCAGATAATACAGCGTTGGCAGTATAGTGAGCCGTAAAGTCGCACCTTCCTGACCTAGCAGACCAACAGTCGCCGAGGCTGCTACGACATTATGGATAGCGATCATATTGCCCGCCGCCGCCCCTACTGCCTGAAGCGCCAGGATCATGGTGGTAGGAATACTAAGTGATTGCGCCAGCTCAAACTGAAACAAAGAAAACATCAAGTTACTCACTGTATTGCTACCGGCAATGAAGGCACCAAGTGCACCGACAAAGGGAGCAAAGAGCGGCCACAACTCTCCCATACTCGCCGACACCCAGGCGGCCATCACTATCGGCATACTGGGAAGATCCGAAGTGTTCATACCGGAATTAATATAGAGCCGCACCATGGGAATAGTGAACACCAGGACGAAACCTGCACTTAACAAAGTACGAGACGATTCAGATAAGGCTGATCTGAATTCAGTCCCGCTCATACGATGAATAAATATCGTCATGAATGCGACAATTAACAGTATTGTCCCGGGCAAATATAATGGTGTGCTTAGTGCAGAAATTTCAGTGCCCAGTATTCCCTGCCAACGGATGTGAAAGGCTTTTAATAATGAGCCAACAGGAAGCTGTGGCATTCTTGTAATGATAAGCAGGACAACAACGATGAGGTATGGCAACCATGCTTTCGACAGACTCATATCTCGTGAAGTCACATCAAACTTAACTTCGAGTTTCCCCATCCAGTTCGCTGGCCATTGTTCGACAGGTGCAAAATTCCAGGTATCTTTTGGTACCAGGAATTTTCGTTTTGCGCAGGTAATCATAATAGCCAGGCCGATAAGTGCGCCCAGTATTGATGGGAACTCCGGTCCAAGAAAATACCCCGTCAACGCGTAGGGAATTGTGAACGTAAGGCCACTCAACAAGGCAAAAGGAAAAACAGAAAGGCCTTCTGACCATGAACGTCGCTCGCCAAAAAAGCGTGTCATCATCACAACCATTAGTAAGGGCATAATCGTACCCGTAATCGCATGGAGTGTGACGATATGTACTGTGATCTGCTGCAGGTAGTCGCTCATTTGTAGCCCTGATGATGCCAGTTGGGTTGAGACCAGTTGGCTATCCAGTCCACCGCGCAAACCTACCAGAACAGGTGTTCCAACCGCACCAAAAGTAACCGGCGTACTTTGCACCATCATTCCCAGCATAACAGCAGCAAATGCAGGAAATCCAAGTGCTACTAATAATGGTGCAACAATGGCGGCCGGCGTGCCAAAGCCGGACGCGCCTTCTATAAAACTTCCAAATAACCAGCAAATAATGACGACTTGTATGCGGCGATCATCACTGATCTTTGAAAATCCCCTACGAATTACCGAAATTGCCCCTGAATGTTTCAGGGTATTTAATAACAATATCGCTGAAAAAATAATAAACAATATATCAAAGGTAATAAAAATCCCCTGAATCGATGCGGCAACAATATGCGTAAAAGATACCTGCCAGAACAGGAGGGCGATAATTGCAGTACAAGCGTAAACCAGAGGCATGACAACTCGTGCTGATATTCGAAACCCGATCAGCATTATTCCGGCAAAGACTATAGGAAATGAGGCCAGGATTACCTGTATGTTGGTATTCATAACATGAATCTACTACCCCGTACTTACTCCAGTCAAACTGGAAGGCTTCTCATACGCGAAGGTTAATATGACTCATCTACTCTCCTGCTCAATCAATCGTGTTTCAATATCATTCATAAAGACAGTGTCTTATCAAAACAGGGCGTAGATGATTCCATTGCCTGCATGGATACCGATTTTGTACAACCCTTAATTGAAGACGAGCCAAAGTATACCAATTGTGTAGGTGGATGGACCGTTGCCGAGATTGAGGAGAAGGAATAAGGGTACTGACGAATTAATTTCGGCAAACCAGTAAAAGTTTAATATCACCACTCAAGCTAATGCGACTACCAGTTGCTTAGAAAATTAGCCCGTCTAAGCTATTAACCATATCAGGACTGCGCCTCTTACCAGAATCCTAACTACTTAAGAACGGTGTTTAATAACGCTCTTTGCATTAATGAGCGATGCAACAGAATTTGAAAACACTGATTATATCCAAATTTTCGATTTCTAACCTGAAATAGACTGGAAAATGTCCGGTAATTTTACTAACTCAATTGATGACCGAGTGCTTTACTCTTTAATTATTTTATCTATTTATAATGACTGTTTCAATTGTTGCCATGAGGCTTTATTACGTACATAAATTAAGTAGAAAAACAAAGATTACTTTTCATAATCATATAGGAAAAAATTATTCGAATTGGTTCAGAAAATTTAATAATTTCTAATTAACCCAGAACCTCTCGCAAGAACAAACATAAGTTCACTTTGAGACTTTGTTTCTGTTTTTTCAAACACCTTACGAAGTTGAGATTTTACAGTGGTTATCTTGACAGAATTAAGCTTGCATATTTCTGCTAAAGATTTTCCTGTATACAAAAGTTGAGTCAGTTTTGCTTCTGCCGGCGACAAGCCATACATTTCCTGCAAAACCTTTATAGATAAATTGCATTCGAATTTCGGATCAAGAATAAAAACACCCACTGCAGCACCTGCATATAACTTTACATTGTCCGTATTAAGATTAAGTGGTGTCACGACAATATGATAAGCCACCACCCCAGATCGAGCCAATACTTTTATACAGCCCCCGGCGGAATGACCTTTTGATTCGGCGGTATTTTTCGCTTCGTAACAATATTTATTGAAATCATCCTGATTAGCATAGTTTCTAAAACGTAATTTACCCTTTATGTAGTTTACTTCGGGTGATTGTCTAAGAATATTATCTGCACTTCTATTTACAAAAATTACATTATTTTTATTGTTAAGTAATATTATTGCTGGTGAAGATTCATGCAATGCTTCTTGAAGTAAAAATTTTTCCTGCTCGATTTCCTTTAAATGATGGTGAAGAAAGCGAGCTCGCAAAAAGTGGGGTGTAAGTAAACTCATAAAGTCTCTGTCAACGGCGTCAAAATCCTTGTTTTTAAAAGGACGCGATACCGATACGCCAAAATTACTCTTTACTGATGTGTCAACAGCGCAGCAAATAAAGCGACCGCTGTCCGCGGGCTTAAGACAATCATTATAAAAATGTGAGGCAGCTAAATTTCTATCCTGAATAAATTCTGACCCAATAAAAGTCGTCCCCTTGGGACGTTTGATGGCAATTTGATACCAAATATCCCCTTCTAAATAGAAATCACGAAGATAATCTGAATACAGTTCTTCTGGAAACTGCGCAGCAACGTTAATGCTTTTATGCGTAGATTCATCTGGATCCAACATCACCATAACACCAACAGACCCCTTAAATTGACCGACAATATTGTCTAAAAATGAATTCCACAATGAAGGGTTTATCGCGGCATCATAAATATTCTGAATAAATGTATTTGCTGACCCTTGATCTAATCGATGCATAAGCCCCACCATTTGAAATGTTCTAGTGAGCAAGAATCTCACCAGGTGAAAAAAGTGTATCACATCCACTTTTTTCATCTAGTTGGATGATTCTCCTTATTTACAATTAATATAATATATTCTGTTCGTAAGTAATTGAATTTAAAAGTACATCATCAAATTACTAGATTAAGTCTATCGAGTATCTTTGAACTAAAAAATTGATTATGAGCTGGAAACCTAATGCTTCGCTTTTTTTTGAATACAAACTCTTGCTGATATCAGCCCTTTTTCTAATTTCTCTGCTATCAGTACCCTCATCGCTATTGGCGACCGAAAGCAGTAAAGATCAATCGGATTTATCCTCAGGTCTCCAAGAGTTCCAAAATCAGCAATATCGTAAAGCACTGCTGCTGTTTCATCAGTTTGTCAAAGCCAATCCAGCTGATGGCCGCGGCTACCTGTTTCGGGGCTTAACCCTGAATAGACTTGGGCGTTTTCAATTGGCACTCGGCGACCTGCTTCAGGCCGAAGAGCTGGGACAGTCATTTTCCCGTTTCGATATCGAAATCGCGTGGGCCTGGCTCGAATATGGCGATTCAGACAAGGCCAGACAACGCTTGGATTCCTATTTAAAAGTTTACGAGAATGATGCCAAGGCCTATGAATTTCTCGGCCGAGCCTGGCTCAAATTGGGTGATCTCGATAATGCTGAGGCCAATCTAACAAAGGCACTCACACTCGATAAAGCTTTGGAGCCCACTATACAATTGTATCTTGCAGTGATGGAACGTCGTCGAGGTAATGTTCGGGGAGCATATGAAAACCTCACTAACATTATTTTGCAGCACCCAGAGAGTCGCCTTGGTAAAACCTTAGCCAAAACTTTTTTAAACGAAAAAACCGAGAATCTCGCAAAACGCTGGCGCGGCACCATAGCTACAGGGCTGGGCTATAATGATAACGTCATAGCATTACCGGATGACTTTGCTTTGCCTTCTGATATTTCAAGTAAGGACTCCTTGTACAAAAAACTCGAGATATCTGTCGCATATAATCTCAAGCGCTCTAAATTACAGGTATTAACGGCTGGGTACGGTTTTAGTAATAATCTGGTCAATGAAGTTGAACGATTTGACGTCCTCGACCAGTTTTTTTACTTGAGCTATTTGTTAAATTACCGTTCGTTTCTTACTGCCTCTGTATTACTAAGTGATCAATATACTCAAGTTAACCGCGACAGTTTTCGTAACGAAATCGCAGTACGCTCGATGCTAACCTGGCGGATGGGTAAAAACCTGACACTGGAAACCGGCTACCGCTTTGCACGAGGTAATTACCTTAGAAGCAGTACTCCGAGTAACAACCGGGATGCAAAATCACATTCCTTGTTTACAACAGGTCACCTCTTGTTACCAGATTATAATCTTCATTTTTATACAAGTTTTACGCACACATGGGTAAATACTAAAGGTCTAAACTTCGAAGTGGAATCAAATAGCCTCCGCCTGGGTATGAATGCTAATCTGCCCTGGCAAGTTATCTTTGAAGCTGATGCAAGTCGAACCTGGGATGACTATGAAAACCCGAATACATTGTCCTTTACTGCGCAGAGACGCGATGACATCAGTAATCGCATTAGCCTACAGCTAAGTCGCCCGGTGTACAAACGCCTTTCGGCCTATCTAACGTATACATACACAAATAAAGACTCAAATATTATCTTCTTTGACTATGAACAAAATTTAGTGGAGGCCGGATTAAGTTTATCTTTCTGATGTTGAAAATTGAAAAATACTGACAGGAGTAAATCTATGAAATACATTAAATCACTAATTTATATTATTGGTTTTAGTTTCGTTACAATGGCAGCTAAGGCAAGTGACTTTACCTTTCTAGGAAGAATCAGCAATGCTTCCAGTCCAACTGTCTGGCAATTAAAGCAGTTCAATGTGTCCAGCTTTTTTCCGGAGGTAGGAAATGCAGTGGTTACCTTCGATTTTAGGAATGACGTACCGGAAATTCCCGGCCCTGGTGATAACCCTAATTTTTCGGAATTCAAATCAGAATTAACAGAAAGTGACATTTCGGTAGCCAGACACGAAGGTGAATTCCAGCTCAAGTTCGAGTATGTCGGGGGAGCAGATTCCAACCATTTGCGCGATGTTCAGCTCAATCTGGATGGTAGTATATTTCGGGATCAATTCGAAGCTTTCAATAATCACCTTGGATCAGAGGATGGTGGTACTGCCCGCCAGGGTTTTGGACCTGCGGATAATGCACTCGGACAAAGTGGACTCGATGCGCAAATTTTTCTTATAGCTCTTCCTGTTGAGGAGATGGTGATGTCCGACTTTGTCACAGTAGAAGAAGTAATTGTGCCCGAACTTACTATAATCGAGGAAATTGACGTACCTAACATTGATTTTTCCGGCAACGACTTCATTGATCAAGCTTTCGTGCCAATGCGCACGCTGGCCGAAGTTGAACGAATCTACGGATGGGGGACACCAGAGTACCTGGCTTCTCCCGAATACGACATGTATATGACTCATATGAAAGTCGCGCAGGAAAAACGTGAGCGTATATTGAAAGAGGAACCCTGGCGAGATCCATCCGAAATTGACGTTTATGTGAATGAAGAAACAAAATCTATAGGGGGTAGAGTTGATATTATATCGTCTCCAGATGCTTACTGGACACAAGAGGAAAAAGTGGAGTACGAAAATCGTCGAAAAGAAGATTACTATAATCGGGTTAGTCAGGAAAACCAAACTGAAAGCGTTTTACCGGAAATTCAAAACCTGTTTGAAACTCTAAATAATCAGAATCAATCTGACATGAATAATGGCATAGAGAGCGTCATCCCAGAGCTAGCAGATATTGTTGTCATCTGATTAACCACTAATCGCTAATTTAGCATCTGACAAATAGCTGAATGTGCCACGAATCTGTATGTACTGGCATTAATGTATTGTCAGTATCATTTATTGTTTGGTCGATATAATTAACTAATGGTTCAAGACGAAACCTTTAAGACGATAGAGAATAACACTTTACTAATTTCAGAAAGTTACTGACTACTGAACGCCCGTCTGGCTTTATAAAAAGGTGATGACTGGTAAATAGCATTGTGGGCAGATAACCTGACAGATGAAGAGTATATTTCTGAGGCATTCGACCAAAGCGGACCGGGCTTTGTCATTATTAATTGCGGCATGCCACGGACTTATGGGCTATCGCGAGTTATCGTTGGGAATGATTGTTAAGCAAAAAATGGACAGCCCATATACTTTAATGGTCTTATTCTTCCTGGAAATAAGTCAGAGGTCTTCGTGCGCCGTCATCGAAGAACCTGGCACTCTTGCCTATGCGATTGTAGTCACCTAATTCCGATCGTGCCCATTCAATTTCGTTCATCAATTCGGCGACTAGCTCAGGCTTTTTATGCGCGAGATCATGTTCCTCAGCAATATCCTCATTCAGGTTGAATAATTGAGGGCGCTCTACTGTGTCCATATATTTACCGAGCCAAAGCATGTGTGGGGAGTCAGTTTTTCTGGGCAGTACCAGCTTCCACTCATCCTTGCGCACTGCCTGCAATTTGCTAAGTGAATAATAAAAGTAGCTCTTGTGAGGACTACTCGCACCGGGCTGGTTAAACATGAGTGGTAAAATACTTTTCCCATCAATTGCGCGATCCTGCGGCAATTCTGCCCCGGCCAATTTTGTAACGGTCGGATATAAATCCATAATGCTGACAATTTCCCGACTAACCAAGCCTTCGGGGATCTGTCCGGGCCAATGCATGATGGCCGGTACACGTACTCCCCCTTCCCAGTTGGAGTACTTTCCACCTCTTAAGGGTCTTGAGTCACCGATGTGATCGCCCAGCTCTTTACGGACTTCCGGGCCGTTGTCTGAGGCAAAGATAACCAGGGTGTCTTTATCGAGATTCAACTTTTTCAATTCCGCCACAATCTGCCCCACACTCCAGTCCAGTTCTTCAACCGCATCGCCATAAAGCCCACGGGCAGATTTTCCGCGAAAATCTTTTGATGCCCCAAGCGGCGTATGTGGCATGGTATGCGCCAGATAAATAAAGAATGGTTGATCCTGATTTTTACGAATAAAATTCAGAGTTTCTTTAGTATAGGTTTTTGTTAACTGATCCATATCTAAAGGACTTTGCACAACTTCATCGTTGCGCATGAGCTCGGCGATAAAGCGCCTGTTATCGACTAACTTGGTAAAGCCGTTGTGCATCGGTGTGCCAAAAAAGTAATCGAAACCCTGTGCCTTCGGCATCAATTCTTTTATGAAAGGGCCTTTACCGCCTGGTCTGCCCGGTGGCAATGGCGGTGGGACAAAATCCCAGGGTTCTTCTCCATCACCAGCCAGATGCCATTTGCCGATTACCGCTGTGGCATAACCCGCCTCTTTAAGTACTTCGGCGATGGTGATTTCCTGACTATGCGGTGTGGTGTTCGGGTGCTTTTTGTTTTCCGGTTCGGCAATGCGTATGGGATAAGAACCGGTCAGAAGTGATGCTCTGGTCGGGCCACAGAACGGTTGGGCGTAGAAATCGAGAAACTGGATTCCCTCTGCAGCCAGTTTGTCCAGATTCGGTGTGCGCAAATCCCTTGCGCCATAAACGCCGACATCGGCGTAACCCTGATCATCAGTGAGAATTAATATAACGTTGGGTTGGGATTTTTCTTTGTTAACACTTTCATCACTACAGGATAGTAACAATGCACTGAGTAGCAATAACGATAAGCTGAATTTTAAGCGAGTGCTCAAATGAAGGCTTCTTGACAATTATGTGGCTATGCTAATTTTGTCTTAGCCCGTTCCAGGGCGCTTCTTCACTGACATCTTCCAGTTCGTATCCTGCATCGCCAATGGCCGGACTCAAAATTGCCAGTATTTTCACTTCTTTATCTGAGTCATTGAACGAGGCATGCACGGTGTCCATAGGCACGAATGTCACATCACCCTTGCTGATAATTTGTTTTTCATCCCGTAACCACTGCTCAACTGTGCCGTCTATCATATAAATGATTTCTTCCTGCTGAGGATGCTTATGAAAGTCATGACCCTGTCCCGGTGCCAGAGTGACTTCAATAACGACCAGATTTTTGCTGCCGGTATCTTCCGGTCTGGATGCCCAACCGAGCGAACCCCATTCCGGGTACTCTCTGCTCATATCTTCCGCGGTAAGAAACCTGCCTTTGCCATCACAAACTGAACACATAACGCTTTTCCTCCCGTTTCAAATTAATTCGATTAGCCGAGGTAGTCCTGCACAGCTTCATGTTCAATGCCGCCAGCCACGCTTACCGACTGTCCTCGTACCAGTACGGCTTCTTCTGATAATAAAAATGCCACAACGTATCCAACTTCAATGGCTTCCATGTTTCGACCTAACTGAGCTGGTACCCATGTCTCCCGCAATTCTGTTGCAGAACGTTTGTCATTGCCTGCCGATTTAGCTTCCGCTGCGGCTTGCAGCATCTCTGTGTGCACACCACCGGGGCAAACCGCATTTACATTGACTCCATACTGGGCCCACTCTGCAGACTGGCATTGCGTCAGATTCAAAACTGCTGCTTTTGTCGAACTGTAGTGCCCCATGAACACATGCGCCCTGACTCCGCCATGAGAGGCCACATTCACAATAGCGGCCGGCGCATTTTGTTTTATTACCTGCTCAACAAAGGCCTTCGAACAATTAAATATGCCATTTATATTTACGTCGATTTCTTTCGTTCTTTTCTGCAGATCAGAGTCCAATAAAGGTCCAGAATCCACCATGACAGCTGCGTTGTTCACCAGACCATCTACTCTGCCGAACTTTTCGACCCCGGCTGCGATTACTTTCTCAATACCATCTTCCTGAGTGATATCCATCGCCAGCGCCAGCGTTTTTTCTGTGTTGTATTCTTCCCTAATTAAAGCTTCTGTTTCCTTTGCAGAATTCTCCGCAATATCCGTAATAATGACCGCTGCACCTTTAGCGACTACAGCCTGTGCGATGCCTCTGCCGATTCCACGGCCAGCACCGGTGACAAGAACCACTCTATTATCCAACACGCTTATTTCCCTCTCGTAATCTTACAAAAATTTACCACCTGTTCAGTTAATGCCCGTTCAGTCGGCAGTCGCTCCATGGAACTGGCACCGTAAAAACCATCAATGTCTTTCACATTATCAAGCACAAATTGCACATCCTCCGGTTCAGCAATGGGGCCTCCGTGACATAGCACCAGGACATCTTCATTGATGCTCTTGCAGGCGTCGATAATCTTTCTAATTTCATCTACTGACTGCTGTAGAGTTCGTGCTGTATCCGCGCCAGCCTCTGTCATGAGGGCCGCTTCCTTGACATCAAATACGTAGGGGGTTGTTAAAAGATCCAGCTCGCGTGCGGCAGCAATACACTCTACTTCCTTGTCGTAACCCATTCCTGTTTCTTCCAGATTCGCCCTGAACCTGCCATCAATCAGACCCACAGTCGGAAAGTTCTGAATTCCCGCGAAACCCATATCTTTCAGTTCACCGAGAAAAGGCTTTAACAGCATGAACGGATCGGTTCCATTGACCCCGGCAAGAACCGGCACATCTTCGACTATGGTTAATACTTCCTTAGCCATGTCTTTGACAATCTCATTGGCGTTGCCGTATGCGAGCATGCCTGATAAAGAACCACGCCCGGCCATGCGATAACGACCAGAGTTGTAGATAACGATTAAATCAACCCCACCCTGCTCTTCACACTTTGCCGACAGGCCCGTGCCAGCACCGGCACCAACAATCAGTCCTCCTGAGGCTACTTTCTTACGGAGTTTTTTTACTATTTCTGATCTGCTCATAATTTACCTTTCGAATTTATTATAAACAGCTTACCTGTCTTAGTGGGTAACTACTTCAGCAAGCTGTTCCAACAATACATCAGCGAACTCAGGATCGTTGATATTTCTCGCTACTCGCAGGATCTTCCGTTTCGCATTCTGCTCAATTAACTTTTCAAGCGTTGTAAAGAGGGCATTGTCTGCTTCCGGATCATGGAAGGGCTGATCAGGGCTATCCAACATCGACACACCACCTTCGGGAACGACCAGCACAAATGGCGCTGTTGTTTGATTAATTTTATCCGCCATCCATTTTGCAACAGCCACATTTTCCTCAACAGAGGTACGCATCAATGTGACTTCCGGGTAGAGATTTCGCTCTTTAAACTTTTCCGGGACGGTTTCAATACCGCCAAAATTCACCATATCCAGTGCGCCAAGACTCATGACGCAGGGAATGTCCTTAGCAATGATGCTATCAAAGCGTTTTTCACCACAAGGGAACACGCCACCCACAACTTCATCGGCCACTTCTGTTGTTGTGATATCGAGGACACGATCGATATAATCACTGTTGACCAGGCTTTCCATTGCTCTGCCACCCGTCCCCGTGGCATGAAAAACCAGACAGTCATTGTCATCAGATTCCAGTTTTTGACGCACAGCATCGACACAGGGAGTGGTCACACCAAACATGGTCAGACCAATGGCTTTGTTCTCCATGTCAGGAGAAACGTAATGCCGCACCATGCCACCAATGGCATTCGCTGCATTAGCAAGAATGGTCCGCGACACATCGTTCAGCCCGGCAACATCGACCACGGAATACATCAGGGTAATATCGCTGCAATCTATATAAGGCTGGGTATTGCCACTGGCGACTGTCGAGACAAGTAATTTAGGCAGGCCAATAGGCAACGCCCGCATCGCTCTTGAGATAAGTGATGTACCACCCGATCCGCCTGCACCGATCACGCCGGCGATCCTGTCCTCAAGGTATTCTTTCTGAAGAAATGACTCTAGCGCATAGGACATTTCGGTAACCGCCACACCTCTGTCATTTTGACCGAGGACATACTGTGCCCCCTTACTGTGGCAGTCAGCAACAGTCTCCTTTGTCACATCAGCAGGGATCTGTGAATCGGAACCCGTACCAACGTCAACCGTTTTTACCTCTAGCCCGGTATTCCTGAGTTGTTCCGCGATAAAACCGAGCTCTTCAGCTTTGGTATCCATCGTTGCAATGGCATATATACACTTATCGTTCACAATTTGCTCTCCACATTCAAAAAAGCCGCTGGCTAAGCTAACAGTCTCAGGTGATTTCTTAGCCATATTATATTGAGTTTAGCCTTTTCCATATGTTGGAAATCAGGGGAAACATGACTAAAATGAAGATCTAGCTGCTACCCTGAAGGAATAAACCGGTGGATATTTTTTCAAACAATCAGACTTTTGAACTTGGTCAGGTGCAAACCCGGGGTGGTGGTAGTTTCGGTCCAATTCGTCAAAACCATCTGGCCTTGTGGATTGCTTTAAAAGGTAAAATGGCGGCTAAAGTTGATGATTTTGAATTTCAGGTAAGCCGTGGTCAGGCTGGTTTTTTCTATGCACAGACGATCCATGAACTGCGTTATGATACGAAAGAAATTTCCTACCTTTGGTGCAGCAGTACCATAACACCAGATACTGGCTTTATTGCCTCGAAAGAATCCTTAAGCTATTTAAAGAGAATGCCAAACGTGCTGGCGCCTTCCAGAGAGTTACACAACTTGATGCGTATTGGTTCTCAGATGCAAAACAGACAAGGCATGGCTGCACAGAGAGTTCGAACCGCTATCGGGGAATCTGCATTCAACGAATACTTTTACCTGGCAAATATTCAGGAAGAAGATAATGTATTGCCAAGATCTGTTGTGAAGGCAAAAAAATTTATTACTGATAATTATGCCGACGCAAACTGCCAAGCAATTGATATAGCGAAAGCATCCGCCATGTCTCCTCAGCACCTGTCCAAATTATTCAAGCAATACATGCAATATTCACCAGTTAAATATTTGTGGCACCTGCGCGGAGAAAAAGCGATACATCTTCTGAAATATTCAAACCTGCCTATTTCAGAAATTACGATTCGATGTGGCTTCAAAGACCAGTTTCATTTTTCACGCTATATAAACAGGCATTACAGCCATTCTCCCCGAGAAATACGAAAACGCCACTGGAATTCCAGTTTCAACTCTGTAAACAAAAACTAATCACAAAGCGGACAAGGTTAACTAAGTTTTTTAAACCAGATAGTTGCCGGGGACGTTATAAATTGGAAAGTCAGCCTCACACTTCGCAATCAATCACTGGGCTGGAAACACAATAAACTGAATCCTGCCTCTGAATTTTCCAAAGTTTTTAAGATCCGCTGGATTAATGCCGTTGTACTCTTCAAACTTCCCGTCTTGATATTTTTTCAGATCGCCAGATGCATACTGCATTCTGGTCTCTCCATCGGTAGATAAAAACATTTGCCATATGTCATCCCATTGATTGCCGGGATTTGTCATCACCTGCTGAACCAGGTTCGATACTTTCGATGCATCTTCCCGCTGTTCTACGGCCATAAAGCCGGTCAGGCCTTTATGATTCAATTGAAACATCCACATCGAGTGTGCCTTCCAGCCGCCATTCTCTTTGTCCTCGTAGACAATTTCCTGTTCCGTAGCAGTACCGATGACCTCTCCGTTCAATCTAACCAGTCCGGTTGCCGCAAGGTGATTTTTCAGAGAATGGTAATTCATATTGTTGATGTCGCTCTCGCCCATAGCCTGATAATTTCTTGTTGCTGTAAAAAGAAATTTATCAATATTGTGTGACAGGGACAGCAGATCATTTTCCAGATCTAAATCGAGAATCAGTTTGTCTTGCGCGCTGACATGCTGACTGAGCAGAAGCAATAATGTGAGTATTGGCAGAACCTTGTTAGACATACTTATCTCCTGTTCACTGATTCACGGTCTATTTAAAAGAGTTATAAGAACCACAGCTTAGGTATCGCCCGGATCAACACATACGATGGCCTGCATACCGTCTTCGATAACTGTTGGCAAAACCGGTACAGGACTACTCGCCGCACAAGCGTGACCGTTCGGCAAGAAGATGACATCACGCAAATAGGTTCCAGTTGTAGGCAAAGGATAAGCGATGAAGGTCTTCTCCTCGGGCAGGAATCGAAACATTCGATCACTTGTGGTTGTGGTGACCCAGACTTCCTGGGTTTCAGGATGCACGCCAACAGCATAGGGTGCTTCGATCTCACCTTGTGCCAGTGGGGGTATAGTATAACGATCATATTTCATACTTACCGGATCCAGGCGCACCAGCTCACCATCACCGAAGGCCGGAATCCAGAGTATGCCTTTGGCATCGAAACGCATTCTTCGTGGTCCATTAATAGCAAAATCGAATTCTTCTATCTCCAGTGTGTTCGGATCGACTCGACCAATCAGGTTGGCATGCAGACGGCCGTACCAGACACTGTTATCGCTGGGATTAATATCAATACCATAGGGCATACGTGCTGGCATCGTCCCCCGTGTGCTTGTGTCTGGTAAGTCGAGTACTGTCATTTCTTTTGAGTCGCTCTGTAAAAACCCTATCTGGTTTGACGCTGACAGGGTAAACCACACTCTGCCCAGCTTATCAAAGCGCAGGGTATGCGGGTACAGCGCCTTACCGCCGATATCGTGGTTTACGAATGTCTTTTTTGCAGGATCAAATTCACCAATGCCGCCGCTGACCGTATTGGTCGTATAGAAATGATCATCAGGACCGTGCTGAAGACTATGCGGCCCATGACGAACGCTCAAACCCCAGGGATTTTTTGATCCAAACAGGGTGAAAAATTTACCGCCAATGGGAATACCTTCACCTGGTAAAGAAAAGTTCTCGGTAGAATTTGATTCAGGGTCAGTTATGTAAATGCGATCACTGCCCTGATCCACGGTATACAGTTTGCCAGTTCCTTCATGGTATTCGACATCGTGGGAAATCACACCATCAGGTAATTTCCATTCATAAATTTTCCCCTTTAAAGCACGAGGCAGCACTTCATGATGCTGACTTGCGTTAAGGATTTTTCCGTCAAAGCCCTGCGCCAGAATATCGACATATCTGGCTATCCACTTCTCGTCCGATACCCCCCAGAAACTCAGCATACGGGTGAGAATGATTGTCCAGTGCTCTCGCGTTCTCGGCGTGCGTGTATAAACGTTGCCCAGTTGATGACAGCTTAAGCAGTCAACGTGAAAGGATTTTCGCTCCTGTAAACTATCGAATTCCAAAGCAGCAATGTAGGCGCTGTTAGTGAGCTGAGCGGCTTTCTCTTCAGCCGTCTTCAAACTCCTTAAACGAACCGGTTGATGACTATCCGCCTTTGCCTTGAGTGTTTTGTCTGCGTAACCCGGTTTTTTGATCCTTAATGTCAGGTCACCCTCGAGTTTCGAGTCAAGTTGAAACTCACCTTCCTTATTACTGTATACCGTCTCAGAGTATAGTTTGTCGGCAGACCTCAGAGTCACCAGAGCTGCCCTGAGTGTTTTGCCGTTTTCATCTTCGATGCGACCAGAGAGACTGATTGCAGAAATATGCGTCGAGATAAAAACCAGAGCTATGCCAAGAAGAGTAGGATTAAATGAAATTCTCATGATGAATAAAGCCTTGTTAGAATAAAATTATGTCAGGTTTGTCGAACCGGATCGCTGCCATCCCAGTCGACCGCTGCTGCCTGTAATCCCTCAAACAGTTGTTTTACTTTTTCCGGAAAGTCGATCAGTTCAATCATGCCGCCGAGTGCATCGTAACTGTCCATGTAGGCAAACTTACCGCCGACTTTGACTTCTCCGGCAAAGGCAAGTGGATAGCCCATTGACTGAAATCGCGTCATATCTTCTTCAAAGCGATCTGTCATATAACCCCAGTGATGAAACCCCGGTCCACGCTTTGCCATTATTTCCGAATATACGGAGGGCACATCGTCATGCTGCTGAATAATCTCCACACACATGTGGCCGTTGTAGGCAAGCGCCGCTGTGATATCCAGTTCGGTAGCTTCACCCCGGTAAGTCAGATCCTCTATCTCGCTGGAGTTGAGCAGAAAAAAAGGTCCGACACCCAGGGCTTCGGTCCAGTGTTTCAGACTGGCATCCATATCCTCGGTAATGTAGGCGATCTGACCTATGCTATTGACTGGCTGAATCATGTTTTTTTTATCTCCTGACTAGCAGCTCATCGGTAATATTGCATACCGCCATCTACGACGATTTGCTGTCCGGTAATATGTCTGGATTCATCAGAGGCGAGAAACAGTGCTGTATTGGCAATGTCTGAAACTTCGCCAAATTCACCCATGGGAATCTTTTTCACAAATTCACTTTGCATAGCATTTGCGTCCATTCCTGCCACAGTCCCAACCTCTTCAAAGAGTCCTTCCAGCATCGGAGTGATTACTTGACCGGGATGAATTGTGTTACAGCGAACGCCCTTTTTCTGCTCGGCGCAGTAAATAGCCACTGACTTGCTGAGCTGCCAGACCGCAGCTTTACTGGCACCGTAGGCGGTAAGAAAAGGCGTTGCCACCAGCGCCGCGATCGAAGACATGTTAATGATCGAACCACCTCCGCTTGCAGAGATAAGGGGAATCGCGTGTTTACAACCGAGGAAAACGCCACCGGCATTGATTGCCATAATCTGATTGAATGACTCCAGACTTGTCAGCTCCGGATTGTTTTCACCTTCCCGGTCCGGAATACCGGCATTGTTTACCAGCACATGTAGACCATCCTGCCTGCTATAGACGGCGCCAAGGACATCCTGCCATTCGGACTCACTACTAACATCCTGATGCAGAAAATCTGCACCTAACTGCGTTGCTATATGCTTACCCAGTTCGTCATTGATATCGCTGATGGTGACCTTTGCCCCTTCTTTGACAAAACTCTCGGCAATTGCTTTACCAATACCCGAAGCACCACCAGTTACCAATGCAATTTTATTATCAAGTCTCATGCTGTCAGTCACTGCTATGTTTGCTGGTGACACCGGCTGTGGTGCCACCGTCTACCATCATCGTCGCTCCGGTCATAATGGAAGACTCCTCCGAGGCGAGGAAGAGAACGCTATTTGCAATATCCTCTGGCGTTGCCATACGTCCCATCGGAATGTTTTCACTCATCGCCGCGCGCATGGCATCGCGGTCGGGATAAAACTCGACAATCGGATCCAGCATTTCAGAGTCGACATAAGTCGGATGAATAGAGTTACAACGAATATTCATCCCTCTTTCTGCACAGCTCAGCGCCACCGATTTTGTCAAGGTGGTGACGCCTCCCTTACTGGCGCTGTAAGCTGCGATATCTCCACCACCCACCACACCTGCAATCGAGGAAATATTAATAATTGAGCCATTGATCGGCTCAGCCTGCTGCATGGCAAGCACTGCATGTTTGCAACCGAGAAACAGACCAGTGAGATTTACATCCATAATGCGTTGCCAGTCCTGAAGACGGGTTTCTTCAAAAACACCGCTAATACCAATACCGGCACAATTGACCAGCACATTAAGTTGTCCGAATTCTGTAATGACCTGCGCAATCAGCTCCTGCCAGCGGGTTTCGCTGGTGACATCGAGCTCAATAAAACTCCCTCCTGCAGCCATCATTGAAACAGTCTTTTTTCCCTGTTCCTGATTCAGATCGGCAACCACCACAGTTGCACCTTCCTGTGCAAGCCTGATGCAAGTGGCTCGACCGATGCCGGAAGCGCCACCGGTAACCAGAGCAACTTTGTTCCTGACTCTGCCCGCTTCAGGCATGCAAGTGGTCCCGCAATCTTTCAGCCACCACTTGCAGACCGTCCCTGCCTACATCAAGTGCGCCGCTAAATGAAAAGAAACCGTGAATCGTACTCTCAAAGCAAAGGTATTCGACGGTGACACCGGCCTCACGTAATTTATCAGCATAGTGTTTACCTTCATCCCTGAGTGGATCAAATCCGGCAGTGATGATCAGTGCGGCGGGTTGACCGGATAAATCCTCCGCATAAACAGGCGAACTTCTGGTATCTTTCGACTCTTGCTCAACATCGGAATAGTACATACCTCGTAGCCAGTCCATATCCTGATTGGAAAGAAAAAAGCCGCCGGGGCCGTACTCATCTCGTGAAGGATAGTCTGCCTCTAATGACATATCGATACCCGGATACACGAGAACCTGGAAGGCAATGGCTGGCCCGCCGCGGCTTTGTGTTAGCTGGCACATCACGGCACTGAGATTGCCGCCGGCACTGTCACCAGTCACCGCGAGTCGTTTCGGGTCTGCGCCGAGACTGGCCGCATTTTCTGCTGCCCAGCACAGAGCGGCATAACAATCCTCCACACCTACCGGGAATTTATGCTCCGGTGCGAGTCGATAATCGACACTGACAACAATCACGGACGCACTCGCACAATAGAACCTCGACATATTATTATGTGTGTCCAGATCGCCCAGGGCGAAGCCACCTCCGTGATAGAGTAAAAGGATGGGCAAGTTGGAATTCTGTTTCGCTTCTTCGGGCCAGTAGATTCTTAGTGGAATCTCACCCACAGGTCCGGCGATCTGTTCATCTCTGATTTTCAACACCGGCATTTCCGGTGCATCAACTGCGAGGGTCATCTCCTTCAGACCACTTCTTGCCTGTTCAACTGTGAGTTCGAACAGCTTCGGATTTCCTTCGGTATTCATTTGATCCAGCAATGCCTGTGTCTGAGTATCAGGTTTCATTGTTTAAACAGTCGCAGTTCGACATTAATGTCCATTTTTCCATCCACAGTGAAACGAGTCATACGATCGATTTCAACAAACTCGCCACGCAGGTTTTCGAATTCTCCTGTGCCACCGATAATAATTCCCCTGCCGTTGGCCGCCGGACCGACTGTGGTAGTCATCAAGCGGTCTCCGGACCAGTCTTTGCCGGTACGGGCAACTTGCCCATGGTATGTCTGGCAAGTTCGCCTGAATGTTCCTGTTGCACCAGAAAGATCATGCCGCGTTCAGGAAGCACCAGTGTCCAGGAGGTGTCCCAGATGACATTACTTTGAGCAAAATTCTCACGTGCATTCATGGGGAACACTTCCAGTTCGCTGGCGAACCCCCTTACCTCACCTTCCTTGTCACGTAGCTTGCCAACAACCGCGAGACCTCGCTTTAGAGACTCTTCTTCAAAGGCGGGGATATTCTTTGGGAATCGTAAGAGTGGTGCCTGCGCACCGCCAGTCAGGGCAATGGCGTCCTCAGGCATATTGATGAAGAAAGATTCTTCTTCTGCCTGAACGCATGACAGACTGCCCGCCAGCACAGTTAGGAGTGCACCCGTGATGATTAGTTGCTTTCGTATCGGACTGATCATTAATTTAGAATAATTTCTAATTCAGGCGAAGAGCCGAAACCCAATTGCTTCGACTCCTCGCCGTCAGGGGTAAAGCTTAGAATGACTTCCTGATTGATACGCCCCATTCCCTGGGACGATTGAAATGCCCTTCAGCGGTGCCGAAGCTGTTGAGTGCCTGCAGGCCACTGACGAGCACGCGACGGTCAGTGAGGTTGGTACCAAAGACTGCCAATTGCCAGCCTTCACCTGCCCAAGCACTATTTTGCAGATCCCAGGTCAATCGCGCGTTGATGATGCTATGCGATTCTCTGGCAATGGAAGGCGTATTCTGAATGTCGGCAAAACTTTCGCTTTCATAAGTCCAGTCACCACGTAATCTGAACAAGCCAAAACTCTGCTCAGGAAAAGTATATTCTGCACTGGCGCTGGCTGACCATTTGGGTGTTCGAATCATCTCGGTCTGTAGTGTTACGTCAGCAACACCCGCATCGACCCCGGAAATCTCAAAATCCGTATAACCAACTGAAGCGGACACATCAAGACCTTCAAAAGGAAGAGCCTGAACTTCAATTTCTACACCAGACACATCGGCGGCGGCAACGTTATCAATCACCAGTAATAGTGAACCGGAAGCCGAATCCGCTGTTACCGCACCAAACTGCAAGTCATCATAATCGTAGACAAAGGCGGCAACATTCAGACGCAAGCGCCGGTCCAGCCATTCCGATTTCATTCCTATCTCATAGGAATTGAGGAATTCCGGATCAAAGGCTGAGACTTCTCCCGTTACCGTCGGGCGACCATTAAAACCACCGCTCTTGAAACCATGAGAGTAAGTGACATAAGTCATCAGATCGTCATGCCATTGGTATTGCAGACTGGCTGTGTAAGTTGGCTCGGTCCAGCTTTCTTCCACTGTTGTCAAAGGTACAATGAAAGTATTACTTGCCGGACGACGATGCTCCAGCGCGTACTCCTTACTTTCATAGGTATATCTGATTCCGAGAGTCAGGCTGAACTTCTCGGTAAAATCCAGAGTCCCCTGGGAAAACATGGCGATACTCGTGATGTCTATCTCATTGAAAATATCAAAATCAAGATCAAGCAGCGGGTTGATCGGATTCCCTGCACAACCGGGAGCCAGGAAAGGCGGAGCACAGGGCGCACCACTTAACTGACCTGGCAGACCCTCAAGGGCGCCGAACAAACCGGAGGTCAGTACCACTTCATTACGATCGCGACCGAACTCATCGAAGTAGAAAAAACCGGCTACCCAGTTCAAACGTCCATCAAAGCCGGTTCCTAACAATTGAATTTCCTGTGTAAACTGATCCTGATCCTGGACCTGATCGGTATGCACTATCGGCAAGGGTGAACCATCCCCATCACGTCCAAAAGCCGCCTCCATTTCACGATAGGCGGTAATCGATTTCAGCGTAGCCCAGCCCATGTCCCATTCAACGGTGGCATTGATGCCCCAGGCATCGAGATCGTTGTCGTTCGGCCCGGTACCAAAAGTGACGTCCGGATCACCACTCACGAAAGCTGAACTTATCGGCGTACCGGAAGGCCCTCCAATCAGAGCATTCCAGAGTATGGTCGGCAGGCCACCAAAGGCACCGGCGTCATCAAACTGGACGAGCTGGTTGGCAACGGACTCCTGATCCCAGTGACTGTAATCAGCGGCAATGTCCACAGAGACATCACTGGAAGGCAACCAGCGTAAGGCAATCCGGCCACCGATTTGGTCTTCACTGCCACTTCTGTCAAGACGTCTACCGGAAGCGAAGTCCCGTCTTTCCATAAAGCCGTCACGATTTTTGTAAGATATTGCGGCCTTGGCGAACAGGGTGTCTTCGATCACGGAAAAATCGATGCCACCCTTGAAGTCAGTACGATCGAAGCGTCCGAATTTGGCCTCTGCGTAGCCTCCGGTCTCGCCAGTGGGTTTGGCGGAAACAACATTCACGGCGCCGCCGACGGTATTCTTGCCAAACAATGTGCCCTGTGGGCCACGCAGCACTTCTACTCTTTCCAAATCCATCAGATCCATGGAAGCACCAAGCGTTCTTGGATGAAAAACTCCATCGATATAAATACCAACACCCGGATCGGTAGTAAACAGAAAATCGGACTGGCCGATACCTCTTATATATATCTGTCCATTGTTCGCGCCACCGCTGCCACCCTGCCCGGTCGCCATAATCACATTTGGTGCATAGGAGCCGATATCCATCAGGTTATTCAGACTACGCTCTTCCAGATCGGCAGCAGAAAAAGCCGAGACTGCGATGGGTGTTTCCTGCAGGGATTCCTGTCTTCTTCTTGCCGTCACCACCACTTCTTCCAGAGCTGCCGTGGCCCCCTGAGCTGAAAGACTGATGGGCATGCCGGGCAGACAGATGAAAATCAGTAAGAGCTTGCCAATCAGGCCAGATAGACACTGGAATTCAACACCTGATTTGATTGTATGCGCTGCTTGCTTCATAAAGCTGTCCCCCGACCCTTGTTGTTTAATTACAAAATTCAGCCGAATCTTGGTCATATAACCAAGAACCCTTGATGAATGCTCAAGCCAGACTGTAGAAGCACGAATCTTTTCAAAATTTGACAGGCAATAACATAGCGTAAATGACTCATTTTTCAGCCTGGCACTAGCTAAAATAAAATTTAGCTTGCCGTAGTGTGCAGCTTACTACTACCATTGGACGACAATTCTCAATCCTTAATCGAGTCGCGATTTCTATGTCACTAGCTCAAAGTGAATTCAAGAATATTACCGCAGCCGGCGACGCGATGATGGAGTGTTGCGATAATTCAACGTTTCAATCTACTGTACTGCAGCATCTTCATCATGTCATTGGATCAGAGAGCGCTGTTTATTACAACATTGCCGGTAAGCTTAACGATTTACGCTTTAAGGATGGCTTTTCTATAGGTGTACCGAAAGAAGCGCCGAAACAGTGGTGTGAACATTATCGAGAGCGCGATCCTTTCGTTAACAAGGCGATAGATAATATTGACAAAGGCAGCCAGTCCACCATTGTCTCAAAGAATATTGTGGTTAACCGGGAATATACCAATACCGAATTTTATTGTGATTTTCTCAATCCGCAGCATGTTCATCACGTGATGGTTATTCCAATCGTTGAAGACGCCCGGCCAATTGCTCTGATTGGATTGCATCGACCGGCCCATTCACAGGCTTTTTCAGAGAAGGACATCCTCAAGGCAGAATTCGTCAAACCCTATATCAAGGCCGCAATCCAGAAAATTAGTCTGAATACACAACTGGATGAATGTAAATCCACAATTGACACATTGATTTCTGACCTGCCGTATGAAGGTGTGATAGTTCTGGATACGATCTAATCCCCGTTGTCGTTAACGATCATGTATATACCTTAATAGAAAGCCTTGAAGAGGATAACTGTACTAAAAGCACCTTGACAAAATTACCGTCTGAAATCTACGAATGCTGTAAGCAATGGAAATCACTTTGCCTGACCACACCAATAAACGAATTAAGAGAAAAAATAGATTTTTCAATCACGCGTAATGATAAAACCCTACAGGGCTACGTCCGCGCGGCGGAAAACGATTCAAAAGAAATGTTCTTTATTATCTGTCTGGGAAATGACGGACAAAGCCTGATAAATTCCCGCAAGATGGAAAAGTATAATCTAACGCGTCGGGAAATTGATATTGTCCACCTCGTCAGCACCGGAATGACTAATCCCGAAATGGCGAAAAAATTGTTCATCAGTACACGAACTATTCAAAACCATCTACGCTCAATTTTTGCAAAGGTCGGAGTGCATAACCGCACCAGTCTTATTTCTACTCTGGCGAAAGAATGAGTCCAGGTTAAAGCGCAACGCCGCTTTTAAAATGTCGGGAAAGGGTCGCGAAATGCGCCCGGTTTATAGCTTTCTCCTGTCATTAAGTCGAATCTCGAATTTTAGTCCTGAGCAAGCGACAGGAAAAATGACTTTCTGAAAGTCGGTGTTGTCACTTCCCAGGTGACTCTCTCACCCTTGTCTATTATCCAGCCATCGCCAACTTTGTAAGTCTGCTTTTCACCACTCTCATGATGGTGGATAGTAACCTCACCTTCTAAAACAAATGCATGCTCGGTTGCCGGCCAGACTATTTCAGCCTTGCCTTTTACCTGTCTGAATATGCCACCCAGACATTTGTCATTTTCAAAATCAATGGTGATTTCAGTTTTAAGATCGCCATCTGTTTCCAGTGCCCCACCTTCTTTCGTGTCGTAAGCCTGAAATCTTTCTTCGGCTACAGTCATTCCCGTTGAGTAATTAATCATATCACTGCTCCCTATGTAGTAATTTGCGTTTTGAAACCTTCTTTCATAATTTCGATTTTATGACAAATGATACCTAAACAAAGTGTGTATTTTATTACGCTGCCGAGCGGCTGCGCACCGCGTCCGATGGCGCCGGTAATGGTGGAGAATTCGGCCATAGCGGCAGCTTGTCGCTGGCATCACCGGTATTGGGAAACCAGATGGTAAAAACCCAGTGGCTTCGGTCAAAGGTTTTCTCCGCCCACTTCCAGTCGCTGCCATAACTTGACGATTGCTCCACCGCCGCGAGAGTTTGGTAATCCAACTCCTGCTCTGAATAGTTACCTACTCGATCAAACACGGAAACCTGAATGACCCGATTAGCTTCGGGGTCGTGCATCAACCATAAGGCTGATTTGCCTTCTTCGGCAGCTCGATCCCGTAATTGTGGCCAGAGCTTGCTGAGTATGTCCTCAGTTTTAATCTCATTTGAGTCCCAGACTTCAGTTCGACAAGCCACCTGGGATGAATGAACGTCCTTAAAATCGTAAGCCCCAATAACTCTGTGCACACCTGCACTTACATCTGCAAAATCTTGCCGCTCCAGTATAAGTACTCCATCGAGTTCATACTTATTACTACACCAATCCCCGAAAGCCTTCGCGTTTTCATAGGTATCAAAAAGATAACGCCCACCGGAGTAAATTTTGCCAGTGTCCTGTTCAACGCTTAAAGGCAATAACTTACGATTGAATCCCGGTCTCGCGGCCATGTTCAGCCGATCGATTTCTATCGTTGCCGGGGCTTTATCGGGGGGTAACTTGTCAGTTAGCAAAAAATCATCAATTGCAAAACCTTCTACATTTATCGGGCCCGGCTGGTAGTTTTTGGCTGTCATAATCTCAGTCTCTCTATCAGTTGTTTTAAGCCTCTCATCGTTCTAATCTTTGAGCACGGCAAAATTGCTATTCGTGGTTTCAAGTTCAGGATAATTAATTCCACCTTACGTGCAAGGAGACGATATAGCCTTGCGTTCTTCCTTAAGATCGAAATTTTCAGGCACTCCATGTTGGCAAATTGGCTCTAAACTAGATTGGTTAATTGGTCTTGAAAAGTACCAATTTTTAAATATATGATGGGTCCAATTTATCAAGTCCTAATGCTCGCATGCAGCTACCACTCAAAATTCAAGCAAACGGGGAACTATCCTTGCAAAAACAGATTTTCGAACAAATTCGGAAGTTGATTCTGGAAGGAAGTTTACTGCCCGGTGCTCGCCTGCCGGCCAGCAGGGAATTGAAATCGCAGCTCAAGGTATCGAGAAATACCATCAACTTCGTCTATGAGCAGCTTCACGCAGAAGGCTACATCGAAATGCGCCAGGGAGCAGGCACATTTGTTAACACCAACATCCCGGAAAATTCTGTCATGGACCGGGCTAACTTTGCAATTGATAAACAGACAAGTCAGATCTTTGAGGAAAATTACTCAACCAACTTTACAGCAAACAGGCCCACTCTTTTTTATGAAGACGATGACAAGTTGGAAATTGATTTCCGTGTCGGCAAACCAGACCCTAGCTTGTTTCCTATCAATACATGGAGAAAAATCGCCTCCAGAAACCTAGTCAAAACCAATCACCAACTGACTTCTTACAACGATCCTGCAGGACTCATTTTATTAAGGCAGCAGTTATCCAGACATCTTCGAATCAGCCGGGGAATTCGGGCTGAGCCCGAACAAATTCTTATTGTCGCCGGGGTCCAGGAAGCCTTGAACCTGATCAGTCGCGTTTTAATTGAGAGAGAATCAGTAGTCGCGATGGAATCCCCGGGCTATCAGGGTGCAGCCTTTACCTTTCAAAGTTACGGGGCAAAACTTAGTCCGATTCCTGTTGATGAATCCGGCATCCAGGTCCCGCACCTACCTGATAGTAAGATAGCCCTGGTTTACGTTACCCCTTCTAATCAATTTCCCCTGGGTCACACTATGTCGCTTGAACGCCGGTTAAGACTCATCGAATGGGCAGGCAGAAATAACAGTTATATTGTCGAAGACGATTACGACAGTGATTTTCGTTACGCCAGTAGTCCTTTAACAGCACTTCAGGGTCTTGATGATTACCAACGTGTTATTTACACGAGTACTTTTTCCAAGTCGCTGGGAGCAGGAATTCGACTTGCTTACGTTATCATTCCTCAACACTTACTCGAACCCGTGCTTACCGCCAAGGCCCTGCTGAACAATGGTCACCCCTGGCTAGACCAGATGATCCTGACCGAATTTCTGAGTAGTGGTGGCTTTGATAATCATTTACGAAAAGTCCGTAAGGCCTGTCTCAGTCGACGTAATGCTCTGGTTAGCGCAATAACAGAGTATTTTCCTGATAGTAATTTTTCAGGACTCGAGGGGGGAATGCATCTGGTTTGGTATTTACCGGAAGACTTACCAGATGCCGATTCTTTACAGAAGCTTGCTCGCAATAACGGTATCGGGATTTACTCACTGACGTTGGGTCATGCCCACGATTTCGGAAATGGAAAAGATGCGAACAGAATTATACTGCTCGGTTATGCTGCCCTGACAGAGAATGAAATTTACGAAGGTATCTCCCGAATCAGGGCCTTACTGCCTGTCTGATTTCCACAATTTCAGAAAAATAATTGACAATGCATGCAGAAAAGCTAAAATCCATAAAAATAAGCAATTACTTTCTTTTTTACATTTAACAACAATATGTAAATTACCAGCTATTCTGCATTTTTATTTAGGGGTGAATAATTATGAGCGCCATACTCAAAGAAAATATAGATACTCTCATTAGCCAATATCAGGATGGCTATTCTCTCGAACAGGCCTTCTATTGTTCTGATGAGGTGTATCAAAGGGATATGAATAGACTAATAAGTCAGCGCTGGTTACTGGTTGACCACGTATCCCGTATTCCCAACAAAGGTGATTACTTCCTGTTCGACATAGGTGAGGAATCTATCATTATCATTCGCCAGTCTGATGAAAAGATAAATGCCTTCTTCAACGTATGTCGTCACCGTGGTTCGAGGATCTGTCTGGAGCATGAGGGCAACAAAGGATTGTTATCCTGTCCCTATCATGCCTGGACCTATGAGCTGGATGGCCAATTAAGACCGCCAAGACTGATGCCGGATGGTTTTGATAAAACGCAATTTGGATTACATGCCTGTCATATAAAAGTAACACATGGCCTTATTTTTGTATGCCTTAGCAAAGACACACCGCCAGATTTCGATGCGGAATTTTCCGAGTTTAACGAGATGTTCGATTTTCATGGATTTGCAGACGCAAAAATAGCGGTGAAGAGGGATTATCCAAACCAATGTAACTGGAAACTGGTCGTTGAAAACTTCATTGAATGTTATCACTGCGCACCTGCTCATGCTGAATATTGCGTTGTCCATCCTGAAGACCAATTGCTGGCATTGGGAGCAGGGCCGGGTTCAGGTCCTAAGGAAGCAATGGAAAAATATCAGCCCATTCTGGATGAGTGGGAAGAGAAATCCAGAGCAATGGGCCACCCGGTATATGAAATTGATCATGACGAGCACTCCCTGCACCTTGCCCAGTTGGCTCGCTTACCCATTAACGATCGTAATTTTGCTGCAGAAACCAGAGACGGTAAACCAGCGTCGAACAAATTGATGGGGAAATTTAAACAGTGTGACCATGGTGAGACTGCCATGGTGTTTAATCCTATTAGCTATATTCTCGCGTCCAATGATGTCGCAATGATGGTGAGATTCACACCGCGTGATGCAGTTAATACCGACGTTCAACTAACCTGGTTAGTACATAAAGATGCTGAGGAAGGTGTCGATTATGATGCGGACAACGTCGCCTGGGTTTGGGATGTGACCATTAAGCAGGACAAAAAAATAACTGAAGATAATAATGCAGGCATTCTATCCAGTCGTTATCAACCCGGCCCCTATTCAACTCAGGAGGCACGTGTGGCAACTTTTGTTCGTTGGTATTTGAACGGTATTAGATAAGCCTTGGTAAGCAGAATCTCAATACAATTAATTTAGCCTACGGAGATAAGTACTTTGACTATTAATGATGAAATTCGCTCTCTTTATGATCTCTTTGAAGAAAAAATTAACGCTGGAGAAAAAATTAACGCTGGAGAAATCAAAGAGCTGGTTGAAGAGTTTTTTAATGAAGATGCTATCGCAACCGGACACGAAGCACCCTTCATGAAAGGAAAGGATGCGCTTATTGGCATGTTTAGCCACGTTCATTCCACCCAGAAAGATATCAAAATCGACATGGTGGAAACCCGTGAAGGCGATGATGCCCTTATCTATAACATTGCTAATACTCGTAGTGTTATTAGGGAAAATGATACTCCGGCAGCCTTGAAAAGCTTATGCATATTTCGTAAGACTGACGCTGGATTGAAATGCGAAGTCGATTTTTTTGCACTGGGAGCAATAGAGTAATAAGTATTTTCTGAATTCTGGTATTTCTCTAATTCCATCTACTCGATTTGCACGAATAAATAGTGCAAATTGCTTTTGCATGACAGATCAGGATGATTGTGACTCCAAACGCATACTTACTATTGCAAATAAGGGTGCAGCTATCAAACAAGTGAATAATGCAAGCAAACCTATGCCTGCAAGGGAGATGATATCTGCTATAAACCCGCCAGTTCCTATGCCAACAGAATAAGAAAAGAACATTATCCCTCCCATTGCTGATGCCAGACGCCCGGATGGATCCAGTGCTGAAGCTGAACCGGCAATAATGTAAGGTCCGAGAAAAAGATAGGCCGCGTTATATAGAAACAGACCGCCCGCATAAATCATCAATGTGTCAGCATTGGTTACCAGCACTGCTGCTACAGCGCAGATTACGGAGGCGGTTGCCATCGGGATCGCCCGTCCTATCCTTACGCCGAGCCAGGCTGCAAACAAGGAACCACCTATCATAAATAATGTGGCCATTGATAGTACTTTACCAATCATCTCTGAACTTAAGCCTACATTGTCACTGCCAATACGCTCGACAAAACCCCACAAAGCACCTAAACCGATATTCAACAACACAGTAGCGATAATTAGCATCGCTATCAGAGCCGTATTTGCTTTACTTTCTGAAGACTCTTGTGAGGCCATCTCTGTGTTCGAATCTGGCAAACTACGATAGAAGGGCGTTGTTAAGAGCAGAATTATACCTAATGACACAAACAAACCTCGATGCAGTTCAAGATTCAGGGTATATGGCAATAAAATAAACAGTAACATAAACAGCAAATTCATCACCGCCTGAGCCCAGCCAAAATTTCTATCCGGATTATCAGTTGATGCTGCAGCAGCACAAATTGATCCGAACACCAGTCCACAGCCTATTCCTACAAAAATTCTCAAAGGGAAAAGTATAATTAATGTGTCAACGAAGCCCGTCAGCACTTCACATACAGCAGCGAGAATTGCTCCGCACATTGCGGTTTTTGCGCGCGACCACCTGTCCAGTTTTGATGAAATAACAATTGCTGTAATTGACATTGCTCCTACTTCTACCGCGCCAAGTAAACCGGTTTGGCTGGCAGAAAAACCCAGTCCGTCGATAAGCGCTCCAATTTGGACAGGAACAAAATAAACGCCCATAGAACCGGCAAATAAGCCTGTTCCAAGGGCAAGAATCAAAAGAATTAGCGGAGTCTCAGTTTGCTTCATATTAAACTTTGTCATTGTCATCCAGATAAGTCGAGATATAGCCAATCTGCATGCGCTTAAGTTCGTCAATTACCTTAGGGTCATATCGTTTACCTCTGGAAACAGAAAGATCCAGCATCGCCGGAACAATTTCTCCGATACAACTACCAATAAGTTCTCTTTTGCTTACCGGGAAGCTGATACCACATTTCTCCAGAGCCTTCATGATTACTTTGGCCACGTCTTCATTTGATTTCCGGTAAATCTCTTTCAACCCTGGTGTAGCGAGCATAGCACTCTGTAGCGCAATTAAGCCTTTTTCGTTGCGGGTTTCTTTAATCATCGCATCGATTAAACCGGACATCATATCCTGCCAGGAAATTGTTTCGGTCAATATAGCCACGTAATCAAGGACTATTTCTGTTTGTTTATCATTGAGTCGAACTGCGAGTGTCGCCAGAATTGCATACTTATTCGGAAAGTATTTATACACAGCACTAATATTTACGCCTGCTCTTTCTGCAACCAGATTAGTGTTGAATCCATCCAGGCCAACATCATCAAGCAAACCCGCTGTTGCCATAAGTATTTTTTCATAGGTTTGTCTGGCGCGCGCCTGTTTCGGTTCTTTTCTTAGTTCCAACTCTAAATCAGAATTTGCTACTTTACTTTTCATAAATCTATTGTGTATGAGGAAAGCTGAAATACTAATTAGACTTGAAACAAATAAGTAAGTAAATGCTTTTGTTGACGCCGATTGGCATTGATACATTAACTAATGTAGCCAAAGTTAAAAATCATACGGGCCAGCTTTATAAATTTCCTCAGGCAACCATGTTTCATGAATATGTAACCAACGGAATGGTTTCGATTTCGATAAAACCACTGTAGTGCGACGACCACTTTCAGGGCGATCGGAAAATACTGCATGACGTTGCCATTCCGTATAAGTCGCTATGATATGAGAATCCGACTGATGCAGAACTTTGACATCGCGAATCGCGATACGAAAATCAGAGGCTATGCCGCGAGCTCCAGCGAGGAAACCTGTTAAGGCAGTTTGATCAAGCAAAGCACCACCGGGACCAATATAATGAACCTTGCTATCGAAACGGGACGTAAACTCATCAAAAACTGACTGATCAGCTTTACCGTTAAACCAGTCGACAAAGAACTGGTGCAATTCCTCAACTTCAATTCGGACATCTTTTTCCAGGCTCCTTGCTGCGATTGGCTCCATGTCGCTTTCTGAGTGCCGGGTTTCGGCAAGACATATACTATTCAATGATATGAGAAGCAACCAAAGCGACGATAGTAATACGGGTTTTCTACCTATCAGTTTGTTATTCATTTCTTATTTCTCTTTTAATAAATTGCAAATATAGAATAACATCGTCATCAATGAATTGAGATCTTAAATTGACAGAGGAACTACAATGACCTGGATTAAAACTATCCCGTATGAAGAAGCTGAAGGCCAATTATTAAAATTGTATGAGCGTGTCAAAGGACCAGACAATAATGTGGATAATATTATGCTGGCACATAGTTTACGACCTCACAGCATGACCGGTCATATGACTTTGTATAAAAATGTTCTACACAATTCCCGTAATACTGTAGAAAAATGGACTCTGGAATTATTTGGTGTCTATACGAGTATGCTGAATGAATGTGATTATTGTGTAGAACATCATTTCAATGGTCTGAAGAATTTACTCAAAAACGATGCCTACGCACGTGACATACGAAAAGCGCTGGTTTCAGAAGATTGGGAAAGTATATTCGAGCCAAAATTAGTGACCGCACTGGCCTACATAGAGAAGCTTACCAGGAATCCCGCAACTCTCAGTGAAGATGATATAAATAAATTGCGCAATGCTCGTTGGGATGACGGTGAAATCCTGGAAATTAATCAGGTCACGGCCTATTTCAACTACGCTAATCGAACTGTATTGGGTCTTGGTATTAATACCGAAGGCGACATACTTGGCTTGTCGCCAAATGACTCTGATGACGAACAAAACTGGCAACATACATAATATTATTGCCAATTAACGCGGTTTTTGAACACACTTATTTAGGGTAGATCAAATACAAACTGCTTCACTATCTTTATGAATGAAGGTCAATTGAACTAATCCCCACCGGAGTCTATGCTGGATGGGGTAAAGAAAATTAATAACGAGAGATAAAAGGTATAGAAATGAGTGATGAAATTGTTGTTGTCGGAATGGCTCGTACACCTCTTGGCGGGCTACAGGGCGGATTAGCAAATATGACCGCCGCAGATTTAGGTGCAACTGCCATTAGTGCCGCAATAGAACGTAGCCAGATTTCGCCAGAGTCAATTGATGAAACTTTGATGGGCTGTGTATTACCGGCAGGTCAGGGTCAGGCGCCTGCACGACAGGCCTCTCTCGCGGCCGGTATTCCTATGTCTACCGGGTGTACCACGATAAACAAGATGTGTGGTTCCGCCATGAAATCTGTGATGCTGGGCATGGATATCATCAAAGCCGGTTCGGCAAATGTCGTCGCTGCAGGTGGCATGGAAAGTATGAGCAAGGCTCCTTACCTCTTGCCAAAAGCACGAGAGGGAATGCGCCTTGGCCATGGTCAGTTATTGGACCATATGTTTTTTGACGGTCTGGAAGATGCCTACGACAAAGGTAAGTTAATGGGTGTGTTTGCTGAAGCTACGGCGAGCAAATTTGAATTCACACGTGAAGCGCAGGATGCCTATGCAATCGAATCACTGCAGCGCGCAAAAAAGGCCATCGAAGAAGGTCGCTTTAAACAGGAAATTGCCCCGGTCACAGTCAAAAGCCGGAAAGGCGATACCGTGGTTGATACGGACGAACAACCGGGTAATGCGAGAATCGATAAGATCCCGCAACTCAATCCCGCCTTCGCTAAAGATGGCACAGTGACAGCCGCCAACTCAAGTTCTATATCAGATGGTGCGGCAGCTCTGATTCTCATGAAAGCATCAGAAGCAGATAAACGAGGCCTGACACCCATTGCGCGATTGCTGGCCCATGCTACCAATGCCCATGAACCGGCGTGGTTTACCACAGCACCTGTAGGAGCAATCCAGAAGGTGATGAAAAGTGTCAACTGGGAAATCGACGATGTTGATTTATTTGAAGTGAACGAAGCCTTCGCTGTTGTCACCATGGCAGCAATGGATCAATTGAAACTGCCTCACGAGAAGGTAAATGTAAACGGCGGTGCCTGTGCCCTCGGACATCCAATCGGCGCTTCAGGTGCCCGTATCATGGTGACCTTAATAGCGGCCCTGCAGAACAAAGGCTTGAAACGTGGCGTTGCCAGTTTGTGTATTGGTGGTGGTGAAGCGACTGCTGTGGCACTTGAACTGGTTTAAGCTGGATTCATTTTATAATTTTATGAATAAGGGCAAACTGTTTCTGGGTTCTTGTTTTGCATTAACACTAGCCCTTCCAGCTATGGCTCAAACCATAGTTATCCATGCAGGAACCCTGATAGCAATCCCTGGCACCACTCCCCTCGTAAAGCAAAGTATTGTTATTGAAGATGGCAAGGTGCTTCGCATTGAGAATGGTTACGTGCGACAGGATGACAGCCAGACCATAGATCTATCCTGTTGCCATGTGCTTCCCGGATTCATAGATATGCATGTTCATCTGACCTCTAAAGTGGCACCGGGTGGAAAACTTCGAGTGGTTACGGAAAACTCGGCAGATCTGGCACTACGGGCAGCTGAATACGCAAAACTAACCATCGAAGCCGGCTTTACCACGGTTGTTGATCTGGGTACCGGACGACGGGCGCATGAAAAAGCAATATATGCCCTTCGCGACGCCACTCGGGAACACCGACTCCCCGGACCGCGCATTGTCGCAGTTGGTAGCCCCATTTCTCCTACTGGAAAATCACGCACGGGTTTGTATCGATCAGAAGTGGAAGATGTTGTCGGACCGCAAGCGGTTTGCAATGGTGCGGATGACTGTCGACGTGCCGTCAGGGAGCAGGTGAAACGGGGTGCGGACGCAATCAATTTCTATAATACAGGCAGCTTGCTGGACGACTACCTGGTCGAACAAACTTTTACAGATGCTGAAATGCTGGCCATTGTTGAAACTGCACATTCATTGGGCCGTAAAGTAATTGCTGACGGGCATACTGCAGCTGGAGTCAATGCCGCTATCAGGGCCGGTGCTGATGTGCTTGACACCATGCCCTGGCCAGATAAGGAAACCTGGCGATTAATCAGGAAAAACAAAACCTTCTTTTCTCCGCATTTATATGCATTCGCAGTCTCTCTAGGCGATACAGAGGAGTCTCTACGTGACGGTACAACGCACTGGCTACCCGAACCTATTCTGAAACGTATGTTAACGGTCAAACAAAACACCTCCTCTGCACAGGAAGCACATCAACGAGGTGTGAGAATTGCTTTTGGTTCTGACACTGGCGTAATAAATCATGGTGATAACGCCGGCGAATTCGAGGAACTGGTTAAAAATGGACTTTCGACAATGGATGCCATCACTACGGCCACAGTCAATGCAGCAAGCGCCCTCGGTATGGAACAGATAATAGGCAGTCTGAAGAAAGGATATGCAGCTGACATCGTCGCATTTGAAAATAACCCTCTACAAAACATAAGCGAATTAAGACAAGTGGTATTTGTTATGCGTGACGGTGTGGTATACAGAAACGAACTATGATCAGGTACTGCTATGAATAGAGTCTTTCCACGGGGTTTAGTAATGAGCGCTTGCCTCATCTCACTATTTTCGGTCACTGCACAAGTTGTGATGCCCGATTTTAATAAGATCGAAGTCAAGACCCATGCCTTGCGAAACGGAATTTACATGCTCGAAGGATTTGGCGGAAATATCGGCGTCAGTGTTGGTGAAGATGGCACACTTCTGGTCGACGACCAATACGCTCCCTTGTCAGCCAAAGTCCTGGATGCCCTTAGCAAATTGAGCCCGAATAAAGTGAAATATGTACTCAATACTCACCATCATGCTGATCACACAGGTGGTAACGAAAATTTCGGTAAACGGGGTGCTCTGATTGTTGCACACGAAGGAGCTCGCGAGCACCTGATACAGGAAATGCTAGCCGAGCGGCGTCCATCAACTGCTCCGCTTTCAAATGTTGCACTCCCGGTTCTAACTTTTAATGACAGAATGACATTTCATCTAAATGGAGAAACTATTGAAGTCTTTCATGTAAAAAGTGCGCATACCGATAGCGATGTAGTTGTTTATTTTAGAAACTCAAATATCGTTCATACAGGAGATACCTATTTTAATGGCGTTTATCCGTTTATTGATGTCAAGTCAGGTGGCTCAATCAACGGAATGATTCAACTTTATAGTCAACTAGTTGAAATTATGAATGAAGATACGCTTATTATTCCCGGTCATGGCCCGGTATCTGATATTGAGGAAATGCGTAGCTATCAGGCCCTGTTAAGTGATATCCGTGACCGCGTAGCGAAGGGAATGAAAAACGGGAAGTCGCTTGATGAGTTGATCAATGAAAATATTCTCGATGATCTTGATTCGGTATGGGGTCAGGATTTCGTTAAATCATCTGACATGATAAAAATGACCTACCACTCGTTGTCTATAAGATAAGCGAACACTATTCAAGGTAGAGAAAAATAGATTCTTTGGATCATTGCTGGCTTGTACTTCGGAAGTCAGGTCCCGCACCTTTTGCCGCCCAGAAGAGAATGGATAGTCTGACTTGACTATGTATATGGCTACCGCCACTATCAAAGATCTTGTTTTGCAAAGAATTTGTGCAAAGACAGGCAATAACACACGCCTTTACTGTATATGAGGTTAATTTTTGATGGGAGCTTCGAAATTGAAAACTGGCGCACAACTCGGTATTGATGTCGGCGGCACCTTCGTTGACATTGTGCTGCGCACGGATGACGGATGTGAGCACAGTGATAAATTACTCGCCGAACCGGATAAATTAATTCAGGTTATCGAAGACAGTGTCGCGAAACTTTTGGCTGGTGCCGGTATAGAAGGCAGTGATGTATATAAAGTAATACATGCCACCACACGCGGGTGTAATGCAGTACTTGAACGTAAGGGGCCGGATATTGCTCTGATTACCACACGCGGATTCCGCGATGTCCTGCAGATTGGTCGGGCCTTACGTTGGAGTATGTACGACGTGCAAATGGATAAGCCAACACCATTGGTTCCCAGGTCTCGCTCCTTCGAAGTTACCGAACGTTGTATGGCTGATGGTAGTGTCAGAACGAAACTGATCGAAGAAGAGTTGCGTCTGCTAGCTGATGAATTTCAACAGAAAAACATCACTTCTGTTGTCGTTTCCTTTATGCATTCCTATATCGCGCCTGAGCATGAACGTCGTGCAAAAGCTTTTCTTCTTGAGCAATGCCCTGAGCTGGAAGTCACTATTTCTTCCGACGTGTCTTTACAGGGTAGAGAGTATGAACGTACCAGCACAGCGGTAGTAAATGCCTATCTCACACCGGTACTTGGTGCCTATTTTCGTGACCTGGCCGCAATGCTTCCAAGACTAGGCATAAACTCTCAATTGTGGATTATGCAATCAAGTGGCGGTCTGGCCACCGCTGAGCAAGCAGCAAAGGCGCCGGTAAGTACATTGGAATCGGGACCTGCAGCAGGCGTGCTTGCTTCGACGCATTTTGGCTCCTTGTGTGGACACAAGGATCTGCTCTCCTTTGACATGGGTGGGACGACTGCAAAAACAGCTATTGTCGAAGCCGGTGTGCCAAGCAAGACAACCTATTTCGAACTCGAACGAAGCCTGAACCGGCGTGGCAGTGGTTTACCTGTGGATACGCCAACCATTGATCTGGTGGAAATCGGTGCCGGCGGAGGTTCGATAGCAGAGCCGCGTCTTGGCATTCTTAACGTCGGACCACAAAGTGCCGGTGCTCAGCCTGGACCTTCGTGTTACGGACTGGGTGGGGACAAGCCCACTGTCACTGACGCCAATCTTTTACTGGGCTATTTGAATCATGAAAGGTTTGCTGGCGGTAGTATGAGTCTGGACCTTGAATCAGCTAACAAGGCAATGGATACGCTTGCATCCCAACTTGATCTTGACCGGATTCGAACTGCATGGGGAATATACGAAGTCGTCAATCTGGAGATGGAACGTGCATTACGTCTGGTTTCTATCGATCGCGGTTTTGACCCGCGAAGTTTTGTACTGGTGTGTATCGGAGGAGCCGCTGCAGTTCACGGAAGCTATCTCGCACGGGCTTTGGGCATCGAAAAAATGATTGTCCCGCCCGGTGCCGGGGTCGGTTCGGCTATTGGTCTTCTACAGGCACTTGAATCAGTCGAACTCGCGCAATCAGGCCAGATATTACTAGATGAAGCTGATGCCAGTGAGCGCGCAAATTCCATTTTAAAATCAATGGAAGATAATGCACGTAAAAATATTGAAGGTTCCTGGTCTGATAAAGATTTATCTGTTCGACGTGCTGTGGGTTTGCGTTATGCAGGTCAGGGGTTTGAACTTAAAGTCGGATTAAACGAGAGTGGCGATATCGATATTGAACAACTTGCTGAATCTTTTCATGTTCGCTACGAACAGAATTATGGTTACCGGGAAACAAGCTTATCAATAGAGGCCGTCACCTGGTATCTGACAGTCACCCGGGAACAGGAAGTATCACATTCACAGAATAAATTGGCGGGCAGCGACAAAGATTTTGAAAAGCTAACTCGATCTGTATATCTGGGCGATGCGGGTTTTGTAGATACTCTGGTGATTGACAGGTCTGCACTTCGTGTTGGGGTCCCTATTAATGGTCCCTGTATTATTGAAGAAGCTTATACAACGACGCTGGTATTACCTGATGATGTACTCACGCTGGATGCAAGCGGCGCTCTGGTAATTGAAATAGGGAGTACAGAATAATGACACCCGATAATTTAACCGTTGCCGTAATCTGGGGACGACTCGCCGCAATTTGTGAAGAAATAGCCGAGGCCTTACAACATACCGCCTTTTCCGATCAGGTTCGTGAAGGTGGAGATTACTCAACCGCTGTCTTTGATGTAGACGCACGTTTGCTGGCTCAGGCTAACCGTAGTCCTGCACATCTTGGCGCAATGCCGGGCGTGGTAAAACACATGATCGAATACTACCCACCCGAGACACTCAAACCACGCGATCTAATAATTATGAACGATCCTTACATCGGGTCTGGACATTTACCGGATGTATTTGCCATGAGTCCTGTATTTGCAGCAGAGACTCTGGTTGGTTTTGTTTGTTGTAGTGTGCATGTTACGGACATTGGCGGTTCTACACCGGGTAGTCAGGGCGTAGTCGGTGTGACTGATTTAATGCAGGAAGGATTACTGATACTCCCGACCTTGCTCTATCGTGACGGCGAAGCAAATCAGGAGGTACTACGTTTGATCGAATCAAATGTGCGAGTGCCTGAATTGGTACTAGGTGATATCAGTGCTCAGCGAGCTGCGCTTCATGTCGGTGCTTTTAAAATGGGCGAACTCTACGAGAAACATGGCGAGAAACTCGTTAGCGCAGCAGCAGAGATATTCATTGATCGATCCGAGCAGGCAGTACGTGCCGAGCTGGCGGCCATTCCGAATGGCAGTTATTCGTTTGAAGAATACCTTGACGACATGGGCCCTGAAACAGAACCTGTTCTTATGGCCGTAACAGTGACGATTGAAGATGATTCGATCACCTACGACTTCTCAGGTTCTGCAAAACAGGTCGCCGCCTCAATAAATTGTACTCTGACCTATACAGCAGCTTATTGTTACTGGGCGACAAAGGCTATCACCACAGGTGACTCCATCCCGCAGAATGAAGGTCAGCTCAGACCGATCACTGTGACCGCCACACCGGGAACATTTTTCAATCCTGTTCGACCGGCCCCTGTCGGTGGTCGCGCACTACTGAATCAACGTATCGTCGAACTTATTTTTGGCGCGCTTGGACCTGCTTTTCCGGAACGGGTCAGTGCCGGCAGCGGTCAATGGGTCAATCCTATTTTTGGTGGTACGGATCCGGACAGTGGTCGTCGCTTCATCTTTTATGATTACGCAACCTCCGGTGTCGGTGCACGATTGACCAAGGATGGCATCGATTCCGTTTCTCCGATTGTCTCGGTTGAAAACATTCCCATAGAAGCACAGGAAGCCAAGAATCCTATTCTTGTGGAACGCTTTGAATTGATAACAGACTCGGGCGGTGCAGGACGTACACGTGGTGGTCTGGCCGTACGTAAAGACATACGCATGCTTGTCGGTAACGTCAATCTGTCGAACCTCACCGATCGACATCGATTCCCGGTCTATGGTCTTGACGGCGGAATGCCGGGAACCCTTGGTGCGACAATTCTCAACCCGGATACAGAGGTAGAAGAAAAGTTACAGTCCAAGGGAAACTACAACCTGCGCGAGAATGACGTGGTTAGTTTTGTCTGCTCTGGCAGTGGCGGTTTTGGTTCGCCTCTGGAGCGTGATCAGGAACTGGTTTATGAGGATGTTCGTGAAGGAAAAGTGTCAGTAGAGGCGGCTCGAGAATTTTACAAGGTTGAACTGGATGAGGAATAAGCCTTTGCATTTCGGTGTCAATCTCAATAACCGGGAACCCCTGATTGCACCCGACTACGATCTTGAAGCTTTACTCGATTTGTCCGTCGTCTGTGAGAAACGTGGTTTTGATTCTGTCTGGTTAGGTGATTCGCTGTTGTCACGTCCGCGTTGGGAACCGATTTCACTTCTTAGCGCCATATCACAACGTACCAAAAAAGTGCAACTCGGCACGGGAATTATCGTCGCCTCGGCACGCAACCCGATATGGTTAGCTGCCGAATGGGCGACACTGGATCGGATATCCAGAGGCCGGACGATACTCGGTGTTGGCATGGGCAGTAACGAACCCAGTGTTAAAGCAGAATTCGAAGCCCTTGGCCTGTCCATGTCTGATCGAGTTGCCTTATTCGAAGAATGTATGGGTATAAGCAGACAATTACTCACCACAGGCAATGCGAGCTTTAGTGGAAAGCATCATCAACTGGATAATACCGGTTTTTACAGCGGTACTGAGCTTGGACCGATGTTACCGATACAGCAACCACCACCAATATTGATTGCCTCGAATCCACGGATAAAGGGAGCCAGCTCTGCCGAGGTGATGGTCAGGCGCATGGATAAAGCCTGTCGGCGGATCGTGAAGCTCGGTGACGGCTGGATGACTTGCTGTCGGGCACAACATCCGGAAGAAGTCACTGAGCAGCTGGATACCATACGTAGAATAGCCAGCGAGGAAGGTAAAGATCCGGACAGTTTTACCGTCGCCTATCAGGTCACCATGAGGATTGGTGATTCAAAAGAGAGAGCCAAGGCAGATATCGAGCAGTACATCGCTCAGTACTATCCGGAGCTGTCAAAAATTATCGATTTGTCCGAATGGGGACCTGTTGGTAATGCTGATGATATAGGCGAATGGATTCAAACCTTTGCCGAGGCAGGGGTAGATACTTTCGTTTGTCGTTTCGGTTCTATGGATCAGGCAGGTCAGGTGGAAAGATTTGCCAGCGAAGTCTTACCACGTTTTCGAAGCCAAACTAGTTATTGAAAAAATTTAATACCAGTTGTTCAAATTCCTGTTGTTGTTCAACCTGAGCCCAATGACCGCATCGCTGAAAAATATGCATGCGCGCATTTTGCATCAGCTTCATCATTTGCAGACCAACTTCCAGAGCACCGCCTTTATCTTCATGTCCCCAGACGAGTAATGTAGACACCGCAACGCTACGTAAATCACCATAAAAATCGCGGCGAGGCAGACCAAGTAATCGCATTTGCCCCGGATCTTTGCTGGCTTCGAAACGTTCTTGCAAGGTTTCCTCAGTTACCTGGGACGCGTCATAGAGTAAGCTCTCCACAAGGCGTCGCATCTTATCCAGTGACGGACCTTCACCGGCGTAATAATTAATGATGTTATTCAATGCTTCCTGTGGTTGAGGTTGAATGACAATGCCAGCAGAAGTGGGTTGACTGCCGATCAAAACAAGATGTTTCATACGCTTCGGGTTGTAAATTTCGAGACCTAAGGCAGCCTGTCCTCCCAGCGAATTACCGATGACATCGACACTGCCTTTGATATCCAATGCAGTCAGAAATTCATCCAGAATACGCCCCATATAATCAAAGAAATCTTCATTCAAGCCATCTGCGAAACCAGACTTACCATATCCGGGCATGTCCAGCATAATCATCCGTCGACTGGTCGAGGTAATTGCTGGAACATTCTGCTTAAAATTACTCCAGGCTGTCGCGCCGGGACCACCGCCATGAATACACAGCACAGGTTCTCCCTCACCAGCGTCGTTGTAATGCAGTTTTGTGCCTTCAACGTCAATATAATTGCTGGTGCTGGATTCTGTGAAATCAAATTTTTTGTTCATGTTTGTAACTTTCTTATATTTTTCTAATACTTGCAGATATGTAATAGATAGATTCTATCATTTGCTATATCTACCTTGAAGCATATCCTGTGCATACATGCCAGATTAACTGTTTACCGACAATACAGAATTCTGTACATAAATAAATTTTATATTGACCAAAATACGCTATGCTCTTGCTTGTGCGTGAAGGTTGAAGGTCTGCATGTACACCATCCAATTAAATCAAATTTGAGGAGACGCGCCATGCGCATTCAATTGAAAACCATCTCCGCTTTTTCTGCTGTATTTGCCTTTGCTTTGAGCACGGGGATTGCGAATGCGGGTGAAGAAGTGAGCGGAGGAAGTTTGTATGGTGACATGCAAACTGTTACTCAGGATATGCTGGATAAAGCAGCCGGTGATGCTAATAATTTCTTACACACAAATGGTAATTACGATCAAACTCGTTATTACCCGGCAGAGCAAATCAACAGGGAAACTATCAAGAACCTGACACGTGCCTGGGTTTTCAAGACTGAGATTAAAGAGTCGATGGAAACAAGTCCTATTGTGGTTAACGGGGTCATGTACGTAACCACCTCGTTTAATCATGTTTACGCACTGAATGCCAAAACTGGTAAACAGCTCTGGCATTACAAACACGAAATGGGCCCAATCACAACGTATTGCTGTGGTCCCAATAATCGTGGTGTCGCGGCACATGGGAATATGGTTTATTTCGGGACTCTGGATGCCAAGCTTGTCGCACTGAATGCCAAAACCGGAAAGAAGGCCTGGGAAACTCAGATTGCTGATCCGGAATTGGGTTACAGCGAGACGATGGCACCAACTGCTGTCGATGGCAAAATTCTGATTGGCACCAACGGTGGTGAATATGGTATCCGCGGCTTTGTTAAGGCTTATGATGCCAACACCGGTGATTTACTGTGGACCTTCCACACAACACCTGAAAATTCAGCTGGCGTCTGGGCAGAAAACGATGCAACAGGTCGGTATATGCATCGCGATATCGCTGCTGAAAAGGCTGCTCTGAAAAAATCAGGCGACCCCTACAAAACTTTAGGTGGTGGTGTTTGGCAGAATATGGCAATCGATCGTGATAACGGTCGCGTCTATTTTGTAGTTGGCAATCCCTCACCTGATCTCTACGGCGCTATTCGTCCGGGCGACAATCTCTACACCAACTCTCTGGTCTCTGTTGATTTGAATAGTGGTCAATATATCTGCCATTTTCAATACATCGCGCACGATGTATGGGATCTTGATGCAGTCAGCCCACCCATTCTTACTTCAGTAGCTGATACTGATGGTTCCATGGTCAAGGGTGTATTGCACGGCGGAAAAACCGGTTATGTTTATGCGCATCGCGCGTCAGACTGCAGCCTGATTCGTTTTTCCGAGCCTATGGTCTCACAGGAAAATCGCTGGGTTCTACCAACAGCAGAAGGCGCCCGTATGCTTCCGGGTGCCAATGGCGGCGTGGAATGGTCACCAATGGCGATAGACCCGCATCAGGGACTTACTTACGCAATCAATCTGCATCAGCCGATGACCTACCATGTTGAAGAAACACCTTATCCCGGCGGTAAGCTCTGGTTAGGTGGTGCTTTCAAGGTTATTCCAGATGAAGAACAATGGGGTAATGTCAGCGCTGTTGATTACCACACTGGTGCTATTAAATGGAAAGTGAAAACCCAGCAGCCAATGATTGGCGGCATATTGGCGACCGGTGGTGGTCTTGTGTTTACCGGTGAAGGTAATGGATTGTTTAAAGCCTACAACTCAAGTACCGGCGAGTTAATGTGGCAGGACAAGGCGAAAGCAGGTGTTAACGCGCCACCTTCCTCATACAACGTTGACGGTGACCAGTATATCGTGGTTGGAGCCGGTGGTAATGTTCAGTTGAACTATACCCGCGGTAACGAAATTATTGCTTATAAACTTAAAAAGTAATTCGTCATTAATTTTGTAGATAGTCGATGGCCGCCCTCCGGGGCGGCCATTTTTCTTTGGTAATCTCAATTAGATTGAACCCGGCGATGCCAATGATTGTCGAATTCAGTAGTTAATAAATACAAGGCTTTAAATAGATGTACAGATTCTTAAATACTTTTTTACTTTTCAGTCTCTTCTTCATTACCAATAGTTTTGCAGAGGAAGATAAGTACGCCCCGGTAAAAGACAGACTGGCAACCTGTGTTGCCTGTCATGGTGAAAAAGGTGTCTCTGCCATAAATATCAACCCGTCACTTGCCGGTCAGCATTTTTACTACATCTATACACAATTAAAGGATTTTCATGCCGGCAGACGTGAGAATGCCATCATGGCACCGATGATTGCCGGTCTGGAAAAAGATCAGATGAAACTGATTGCAGAGTATTTTTCGAAAGAAAAATGGAGCCCGGTTAAATTCAAGGCAAGCAAGGAACAAACCAAAATAGCCTTGAGTGTTATTAACTCTGGTCAGTGCGTAGCCTGTCACCTTGGTGGTTTTGAAGGAAATAGCAGAGTGCCGAGGTTATCAGGGCAACACTTTGAATATCTTGAAAAGACCATGATCGATTTTAAAAATAAAGTACGCAATAACGCTCCATCAAAAGGATCGCTCTTTGCGACTTACAGCGAAGAAGAATTAAGCGCCGTTGCCGCTTACTTGAGTGGCTTTAAAGAATAAAGTAATTCAAAACTAGTTCTTCAGGCTGAGCCCTCCCTTCCCTGCCAGTAGACTCAATTGATTCGCGGTTTTTCCTTCTTTGTCTTTTATCGAATGGTCAGCGTTCGAGCTTAACAAGAGGTTTACCACCTCAGAATAACCACCTTCAGCGGCCATCATCAATGCAGTCCGGCCTCTGTTATCCTGTAAATTCACATTTGAGCCCTTCGATAAAAGATATTGCGTAGCGTCCAGATGACCGTAACCTGCCGTCCACATTAATAAGGTCAGCTCGTTCGCATAGCGTTGATCGATATTCTGCTCTGCACCAATCAGGCCTTTGATTACGTCAAGGTTTCCATTTGCAGCGGCATAAACCAATGCAGATTTACCGGTATGGTCTATAGGATGACGATTTGCATTACGCTCGAGCAAAAGGCTCACAACATCAGTGTGATTTGCAAATGCCGCAGCCATCAAAGGAGTGAAACCCTTGATGGTTTTATGATCAATATTCGCCCCCTTATCCAGAAGGTATTGCACAATTTTTACGTGCCCCGCTTTTGCCGCCGAAATTAGGGCCGTTTCACTCCGGGTATTCACCAGTTTGATTTCTGAACCCTGCCCATGAAGATATTGAACGAGCTCCAAATTACCGGTGCTTGTAGCGTAGATAAAAGCAGAGTTTCCAAATCTGTCGCGAGTTTTTACAGAAGCGCCTTGCCCTATCAAGTCCTTCACCAATGTAAAATCGCCGTTCTTGGAGGCAGCGACTAAGTCCAGATTTAGTTTCCGATATTCATCTGCCTGTGAACAAACTGAGAATAGGACTACAAAGGTTGTTAAAAATATTGATAAGCCCGACGGAATAGCATTTTGATTCTTCAAATAATTTATCTCTCAAGAGTCGATTTGAAATTTTACTGACTTCAGGCACTGCCAAAAGCCTCTTTGTATTGCATCATCACTCAACGGTCATTCGATAACCAGAGTGAGTCTTCGCCGAGCACCCTCTTTAAAAGACGAACTCCCTGTAGCGGATTACCCGGGATTATCCTGACGCTCAAGCCGGAGCTTTCCGCATCGTGGGCAACCTGTTGCAATATTAGCGCGCCAGTATAGTCAATTCTGCCGACTTTGCGCAGATCAAGTACCAGGTTTTCGGCTTCGGGGTGTTCAGCAAGATTTTTTATCAGTACTTCAGCTAAAGCAGGTGCCGATCCAAAGAACAACACGCCTACTGGTGCCAGCGTTAATGTGGCATTCTCATACTGGTTGATCACATCAATTCGTTTTTCGCGCCAGAGATGAACAGCTACGCCGAGACCAATGCCAAGAAGAACAGCAATATCTACTCTTGGCGTCAGGAACAAAGTCAGACCAAAGGTAATCCAGCCCACTGAACCCTGAGCAGGCGAGGTTATCAGTATTCTATATAACGATTTTACGTCAACCAGAGAAATGACAGCCGAAATAATAATCGCAGCAAGCGCGGTTTTTGGTAGTTGTGAGAGAATTGAGATAAAGGGAATGGATGCCAGTACAGTCAGGCCGGTAACAGCACCACTCCATCGTGTCTTACCACCGGCTTTGAAATTAATCATGGTGCGCGAAAACGAACCGCCAACAGGAAAACAGTTTGAAAACCCCGCAGCAAGATTCGCCATGCCCTGACTGATAAACTCCTTGTTTACACTCCAGGACTGACGATTTTTTGTGGCCATATTTCGGGCGATCGCAGCCGGCTCCGCAAAGCCCACCAGAGCGATAACGATGGCGGGAATAATTAATTCCTTAAAACGATTCCATGGCAGGTCGATTGATAAATGTGGTAATCCGGCAGACAGTTGGCCAACAAGCTCCCGATCGTAATTGCCAAAGCGGGTGAACAAAATGCCAAGGATAACTGCTATCAATACACCCGGGAAAAGCGCATGAATCTTTCTACCAAAAACGATAATCAGGATTGACGGCACACCGAGGCTTAAGGATTGCAGTGACCAGGACTGTGGACTAATTAGTACCGATAAAGCGGTACGAATGATACCTTCACCATTTTTACTCACACCAAAAAAAGTGGGTAATTGAGTAGCAATAATTATCAGTGCTGCTGCAGCCGTGAATCCGGCAATGACAGGTTGTGACATAAGATACGCTATATAACCTGCACGTGAATACCCTATCAACAGGCGTACAATACCAACCAGCAGGGCAAGCAAGGCAGCCAGACCAATGTATTCCCTTGACATAGGTTCAGCGAAAGCAGTCAGCGCGCCAAAGGTGAGTAAACAGGTCATCGCCACCGGACCGGTCTGTAGATATCTGGAAGATACAAAAAACGCCGCAACAATGGGTGGTAATATGGATGCGTAAACTCCATAGACCGGTGGCATACCGGCAAGAAATGCATAGGCAATGGATTGTGGTATTAGCACCAGAGCGACGCTGACTCCTGCAATCAGATCGCCGCTTTGAGGTTTCTCAAAATTACTCAACATTTATACCCGGGAACTACCGTAGTAAAGCATTACCGTATGTTTCGCCTCTGCAAAAAACAACCAGCGCTCAGTCAATATCCCGACTGCACAACTTAGTAACGCGATTACAGACAAAACAATGATGCTGATACCGGAATATTTCATCGCCAGAAGCGCAAACAGGAATGGCAATACAAATCCGCTAATGATGCTGATTCTGCGCAATTTGTCAGCATGTTTGCGCGCTATCTGGTAACCCATTTCTTTCAATAAGTAATTTTCCTGACTATGCGGGGTCTGAGTCAGGTTCACTTTACCCAGATCGCCAAGGCCCGTAGCCGATTCGGCCGTACTAACTGAACGTGTTGTCTTAATATAATTCCAGTAGGCAAGTTTAATCAGCAGGGCAATACTAATAAAAACAAGCGCAGCATAATTCAGCCAGGCTTGTGCACAGGAAAAAATGAGCGCCAGGGTGTTCAGTAGAATTGCACCTGTCATAAATGACAGCACTAAATATGTGGCCGGAACCCAGTGATTGCACCATGCGTGAACAGTTTTCAGGGAAGCATAGATCATGGAAGTGGCATATACGGTAAGTAGACAACTTATACTCATAAACAAGGCAGCAGTAAATAATAGTGATCCGTTTTGACCAGAGTAATACCAGCCAGCGGCAAAGATCAGCACTGGCACGTAACTCAGGCAGGCAAGTACACCTTCACGACTCAACCAGGAAGAGCGCCACTGGCTAAGCGCGCGCCAGGCACGCTCCGGGCGCCCCAGATGAAAAGTCGACGAAACTAGCCCGCAACTTATCAGACCTAATGCAACAGCAATGCTCGAAAGTACAAATACGGTTTTGTCAGGAATAATTCCGAGTAGAAAACCAAGACCAAGAACACTCAGCATGCCATAGCCTGCACCTGAGGCCGTAGTAAAGAAAATGACAGACAATGCAGGATGCATTAGCGACTCAAGGCTTTATCAATCCAGCGCAAGAGTGCATTCTCACTGCTGTCTACCTTGTATTCCAGAAAACCATCTTTCGCCTCGTTTTGTATCTGTTTTTTTCTGGGGGGAAGATAACGGTTTACTGGCAAACATTCCTGTTCAGGCATCAGCTCAAAACCATCTCTTTCTTTGACCAGTTTGGATACCCCGGAGTTTTCATCACCGAGATCGCCAAAATTGCGTGCGCCGGTTGGACAGGCAGACACACAGGCCGGAACACGACTATGTTCCGGCAGGTTTTCATTGTAAATTTTGTCAACGCAAAGCGTACATTTTTTCATAATGCCGGCATCGCTATCGTATTCACGAGCACCATAAGGGCAGGCCCAGGAACATAGTTTACAACCAATACAGGTGTCAGCATTGATAAGTACAATGCCATCTTCTTCTCGCTTATAAGATGCACCTGTAGGGCAAACAGTCACACAAGGCGCTTTTTCACAATGCAGACAGGAGCGTGGAAAATTAACACTGACCGATTCACCAGACTCATTTGTGACTTCAAAACTATGCACCCGGTTAAACCAGACCCCATCCGGATGTTCACCATAGGCGTCGAGATCAGTTAAGGGTGCCGAATGTCCGCTTGTGTTCCACTCTTTACAACTCGTACTGCAGGCATGACAGCCAACACAAATATCAAGATCAATCACCAGACCCAGTTTTACTCTTGATTCAGTTTTCGGCAGGCAGGTCATCGACTATTCATCAGCCTTATTTTCAGGATGTGTGACAAATTCCCTGTGTTCCTTAAGCGTATTTCCGGAGTCCGTGCTTGTGGCTTTATCTTTTAGCTCTTCGCCATAACGAAGCACAATCTGCTCAGTTCCTGCTTCTTTCTGTGCAGGCAAAGTGTCAAATTGAGGTTCTGTTTGACCGCACTCGTCAGCGCGACACTTTTCTAATTTCACCCGCAGGTCAAACCACGCCGCCTGTCCTGTTACCGGATCCGAATTGGAATAACGATAGCCATCCGTTCTCGGTGGCAGTAGTTCTGAAATAATGTGATTCAAGAGAAAACCCTGATTTGATTCAGGTGCTTTTTCATCCAGACCCCAGCTACCTTTTCGCTTTCCAATTGCATTCCAGGTCCACACTGTATCTGGATTGACGCCATGTACACGTTTGATTTGTACTTTTACTCTGGCATGAGAGCTACACAACCAGGCCCAGTCCTCATCTTCAAGATCCAGAGAAAGCGCCAGATCGTGGTGTATGTGCAGGTAGTTTACGTTGGTAATCTGTCTCAACCAGGCATTTTGCGATCCCCATGAGTGATACATGTGCATGGGACGCTGGCTAAGGGCATGCAGTGGATATTCTTCCGTATCATCCTCAGTCGAGGAAAATGGCGGATAGTACAAAGGCAGGGGGTCAAAATATTTCTTAATTCTTTCCCTATGTTCAAGTGGCGGCGGGTAATACCCGTGCCCTTCAGCGGCAAGTCGAAATCGTTGCATTGGTTCGCTGTAAAGTTGCAAGACTATTGGCGCGTTGCTGCCGATCCAGCCACTTTTCTGGGCAAAATCGAGATAGTCCCGATTAGCAAACTTGTAATAGCGTTGTGAAGGTGTCAGTTCATGCCGCCAGAAACAACCATTATCAATATAGTGTTGCAATTGATCGGGGTTGGCAGGACCAGTTAAGTCACTTTCGCCATTGACGCCTCGCCAGCCGGCCAGTGGTCCAAGGCGATCAGTACGCATATGATTGGCGATATAGTCGGCATAATCAGAAAAGCGTGCTGTGCCATCCTGTCGAACCATTCCGGGAAGGCCCAAACGCGCACCGAGTTCAAGCAAGACATCCTGAAACGGACGAACATTTCGATCTACTGGCACAACTGGCTGACGTATCGCATCAGCCGCGCCATCGGCGTCACAGATTGGTCGGTCGAGCAGTGATATACAGTCCCAACGTTCCAGATAAGTCGTATCCGGTAATATTAAATCAGCATAAGGCACTGTCTCTGAATAATAGGCATCGGAATAGATTATTCTTGGTATTTTGTACTCACCCGTTTCTTCATTTATGTCAGTCAGGTAACGAATGGTATCCGGCACATTCATGGAAGAGTTCCAGGCCATGTTTGCCATATACATAAATAATGTATCGATCGGATACGGATCTGCCTTCCAGGCATTATGTATGACCATGTGCATCATGCCGTGAATCGATAAGGGATACTCCCAGCTAAATGCCTTGTCTATTCGCTGTGGTGATCCATCTGATCGGGTTCGCAAATCACCTGGCGCGGCGGGAAAGCCCAGCGGCATTGATCCCAGAGGCGTATTGGTTTTCTCCGTATCGCCCGCGGGTTTTTGTGCCGGCGGGATTGGTTTCGGAAAGGGCGGCTTGTAACGAAAACCACCTGGTACATCAATACTGCCCAACAATATTTGCAGAAGATGAATTGCCCGGCAGGTGTGAAAGCCATTGGAATGTGCAGAGATACCGCGCATGGCATGCATGGCAACCGGCCGCCCGATCATTTTATCTTGTTGCCGACCGAAGCTGTCGGTCCATTTCACATCGAGCTCAATCTCTTCTTCGAAAGCGACCCGGGCGAGATCGGCTGCAATACCTTTTATCTGCTCTGCAGACACACCGGTCTCATCAGCAACTGCATCAGGAGCATACTCCGCCTGCAGGAATCGTTCAGTAAATAACTGAAAGGCAGGAACAACCTTTCTACCCTCTGCACTTTCATAGTTGCCTACAAATGCCGGAGTAATATTCATAGAACTGGCATCAACGAGCGATTCTGAAGCACTGTCATAACAAAGCGGTCGTGTACTTTCCCTGTCTCTGAGGAATAAACCATGATCACTCGCACCCGGCTCCTGAATGACCAGCCAGTGAGCATTGGTGTAGCGCACCAGATATTGCCAATCAATCTTTTCTGCTTTGAGAAGTTCGTGAATAAGTGAGAAAACAAAAAGTCCATCTGTACCAGGGCGAATTCCCACCCATTCATCGGCAATTGCCGAGTATCCGGTTCTGACCGGATTGACAGAGACAAACCTGGTATTTTCCCGGTTTTTTAACTTACCAAGTCCCATTTTGATCGGATTGGAATCATGATCTTCGGCTACACCGAACATCATAAAGTATCTAGTGTGCTCCCAGTCCACCTCACCGAATTCCCAGAACGATCCACCAATGGTATACAAACCAGCTGCGGCCATATTGACCGAGCAGAATCCTCCATGTGCGGCATGATTGATGGAACCGTATTGTTGTGACCACCAACCGGTAAGCGACTGACTTTGATCTCTACCTGTGAAGAAAGCCAGTTGATTAGGGTTAGTGGAACGAACCTTGGCAAGCCAGCCTGTAGCAATCGAGAGTGCCTCCTCCCAACTAATTTCCTTAAACTTGCCTTCGCCACGCTCACCAACACGCAACAGTGGTGCCGTCAACCTGGCCGGCGAATAATGCTGCATGATGCCGGCGGACCCTTTTGCACATAACACACCCTTGTTGATCGGGTGATCGGGGTTACCCTCGATAAAGCGAACCTTACCGTTTTTTAGATAAACACGAATACCGCAACGACAGGCACACATATAACAAGTCGAGGTTTTAACTTCGTCAGCAACCTGAGTGCTCGTCGCAACATCTTCTTTGATCGTGGTAAAGGGATTAATAGACATGAAGCTTATTCTATAAATGAATAAGGTTATAAATATAAGTTATATTATAAGTTTGCCCTTTACGAAAGGCAATCCTTAAAGGTAAAGAGACCTGATCTTGGTAATGTAGCTTGTATCGATGTGAATTGACGTCATTTAATTACCAAAACGTTATTATTAAGTATGAAAAACAAAAATAAACCCATGCCCGCACTTGTATTGAATCACACACTACATGACTGGCTGCAATCGAATGCCGACAAATACGGTGCCGACGCGGCGATCACAGCAAGCGACAGCATACTTTCTCATAGAGATGTTTTCGAACGAGCAACAAATCTCTCTGCTGGTTTACGCTCACTTGGGTTGAAACATGGCGATGTTGTTGGCGTACAGTTACCGAATATTCCAGAGTTCATCATAAGCTATCTGGCTATATCCTCCATAGGCGGAATTATGCAGACATTGCATATGCCCTACCGCCACACTGAACTGGAATATCTGTTAAAAGACAGCAATGCCTCGGCAGTAATCTGCCTGTCTTCGTTTCGGGACAGCTCGCCTGCTGTGATGATGCTGGATATCGCGACTAGCAATAAGATGAACTTTCCTGTCATCAGTCTTGGTGAACCTGTTGAAACCAGTCACAGCTTTGAAGAATTAATCACTAGCGAGTTTCCAGTTACTCTTACCAAAGCACCTGTGGCTGAGGATCTGTTTGTACTGCTTTATACTTCAGGCACGACCTCCTCGCCAAAAGGTGTGCCTCACCGCTACAACAGTTTTCTCAGTAATGCCCAACTGTGTTGTCAGACCTATGGCTTCACCAATGAGGATCGTCTCCTGAGCCTTGCGCCGATGAGTCATCTGTATGGCCTGTTTACACTCAATATGGCGCTGTCTTGCGGAGCTAACACGATACTACTTCCTGCTTTTAATCCTGAAGGTTTCATAAATACGGTTCGCGAACTCCGCCCCACCGCGATTTTCGCGGCACCGGCACATTTTGCCCTGAGTCGACAGCAGGGTCTGTTAAAGCAGGAAGATTTTTCTTCAGTGAAATTTGTGTGTCTATCAGGCAGTGCAGTCATGCCCGAACTGGCCAGAGAAGTCGATGAGCTACTTATCAATGGTCGCGTTGGACAACTGTGGGGCATGAGTGAATTACAGGCCGGGGCAATAACCCGTTTAAATGACGATGAACAGACTCGTTTTAATTCCGCTGGCAAGCCCACACCCGGGACAGAAATACGAATTGCAGATGGAGATAAGGAATTACCCGCTAATAAGGAAGGAGAACTTCAGGTTAAAGGTATTTCTGTCTTTGACGCTTACCACAATAAGCCTGAAGAATCACAAAAGGCTTTTACCAAAGATAAGTGGTTTCGCAGTGGTGACCTCGCCGTCATCAATGATGAGGGGCATCTTACTATTACCGGCAGAACAAAAAGCCTTATCAACCGTGGTGGTATCAAATTTAATCCGGTAGAAATTGAAGCGTTGATTAGTAAACTTCCTGAAGTTGTCCAGTGCGCCATCATTCCACAAGCTGATGAGATTCTTGGCGAGAAGGCCAGTCTTTTCATTGTGACGGGAGAAGGTGACTCGATTAGTCTGGATGAAATCTGCAGAGCGCTGGAAGAATCTGAAGTCGCCAAGTATAAATGGCCGGAAGAACTCCATATTATCGATGCCATGCCAATGACTCCGACTAACAAGGTAAAACTTGATGAGCTTGTGCTATATCTTGAAGATTTAAAATCATCGTGAATAAGACTAACAGGCCCGAAGGAGACAAAGCAGAGATCCGTTCCCAACAAATCAAATTTATTTTTGACTATTTACCTCTTGCTTTACTGACCAATACCATCTCTCTGTGTCTGGTTTTTGTCATTTTCAGACCGGTCTCATCGCCAGCATTGCTGTTCGGCTGGTCTGGCGGCCTTTTCTTTATCACGCTGATTAGAGGAATACTTTGGTGGCAATGGAAGCAGCAAGATATTCAAACTGTCGAAGAACAGGGAAAATGGCTCGCTCTATTTGGAGTCGGCGTGCTCGCCACTGGCTTAATGTGGGGTCTGACAGTACCGCTTCTCGTTCCTGAGGGATCCATATTTTACCTTGGCTTTCTGGCACTATGGGTTTGCGGACTTTGTACCGGAGCTATTACCAGCATCGCTATATATCGTAGCTTTTACTACCTATTCTCACTTAGCGCTCTGCTCCCACTAACAGTTTTTTTACTTCTTTCCGGTAAGCAGATTGAAATGTTACTAGCATGCGTAGTTACACTATATTTCATTTTCACCAGTGTAAACGCGAATCAGACTCATAAGGTTCTACTGAAAAATATTTCTTTGGACTCTGATAACAGCAAGCTGCTTGCCACATTGAAAAGTGATATAGAGAAAAACAAGCTTGAATTGTTGAATGAAATAAATCAACACCAGCATATAAATGAAAACCTGGATGTTTTTGACGAGATAATTAACGCTTCAAACGACTTCATCGCTTTCATTGACAGAGACTACATTTATCGAACAATCAATAGAAAGTTTTCTGAAGAATTCGATATATCAACCTCTAAGATTGTAGGAGAAAAAGTCCCCAACATTATTGGCAAGAAAGTTTTTAATGAAGAAATTAAGCCTGCTCTGGATGCCTGTTTCATGGGAGAAGAAGTTAAGTTTACTTATTGGGGTGATTTCGAGGGTCGCGGCAATCGTTGTTTCGAATTACATTATTATCCTCGACTGACCGCTGATGGAGAAATTAACGGGGTAATCTCTTACAGCAGGGATATTACTGAAACTCAACTCACCAATGACAAACTGAGAGAGAGCCAACGCTATTACAAACAGGCCGAGCAATTAGGTAAGTTAGGGTACTGGGAATGGGATCATACCCGGGACTGCATGGTCAGTTGTTCAGAATCATTTGCCGATTTCTACGAGATGAGTGTTGAAGAGGCACTGAAGTTTTTTTCACACCCAGACTATGAATTAGAGGCCGTTCACCCTGAGGATAGAAAACGCTATGCGCAACACATGAACGAATGTGAACGACTCAAACGCGGCCCCGATATTGAGCACAGGATTCTTACACCTTCTGGCGTTGTCCGGCACATACACTTGCTGGGTGAATATGAACTGGATGAAAAGGGAGAGATTAAGAGTTCTTTTGGTGTTGAACAGGATATTAGTAAACGTAAACTTGATGAAGAAGCGCTTAGAATAAATGAAGCACGATTACGCGACTCCCAACGGATGGCCAAGGTAGGCAACTGGCACTGGTTGTATTCGAAAGAAGAGATCACAATCTCGGACGAATTACGACGTATTAATGGCCTCGAAGGAAGCGATGCTCCATTTACACGTGAAAAATTTCTCGAGATTTTACACCCCGATGACCGTGACAGGCTCAAAAATAATATAGAACAAATGCAAGAAACGGGAGTAAGCGATAATTCCGACTACAGAATAATCTGGCCAGATGGAAGTGAACACTATGTTAGCTCACATCGAGAGATTATCTATGATGAAAATGGAAACAATACAGGCATAACCGGGACTGTTCAGGAAATCACTGAACGTAAAAAAACCGAACTGGCTCTGAAAACAAGCGAGGAAAGATTTCACGCGGCCTTTGACAATACCGCTATTGCAATGAGTATCAATAAACTTGACGGGCCCTACATGATTGTAAATCCGGCAATGTCGAGATTTACCGGCTATACGGAAACTGAATTACTGTCATTAACCAACCTTAGTATCACTCATCCTGATGATATTGAGCAGACGCAGGCAAACTGCGACTACTTGATTGAAGGACACGCAGATCATTTTTTGATGGAAAAACGTTACATCCATAAGAACGGCAAAGAAATATGGGGCTTGTTAAGTGTCGCAATCGTCCGTGATGCTGCCGGAGAACCGCTCTATTTTGTACCACAGATTCAGGATATTACCGAACGTAAAAAACTGGAGGAGGAATTACTCAAACACCAGTCCCGCCTTGAAACTGAGGTGAAACACCGAACCGGAGAATTGGCCAGCGTTAACAAGGAATTGCAGGCTTTTGCTCACTCAGTCTCCCATGATTTGAAAGCGCCTTTGCGCACGATAGAGGGTTACACTGATATCCTTAAAGAGGATTACGGCACGCAATTAGACGATGCAGCTCAGGACTATCTTTCCGAAATTGGAGAGGGTGCCGTACGTATGGGTGAAATGGTAGATGATTTGCTCTGGCATGCCACGCTGGGACAGGGTTTTGTTGATGTTGAAATGATCGACATGAATACTACTCTGGAAAAAGTAAAACGGAATCTGGCAGGCGACATCAAGGAAAAGCGTGCCCGTATTTATACCCAGGGTGATCTGGGCGAGATCACAGGCCATAAAGCAACAATTGAAGCCTTGTTACAAAATCTCATAAGTAATGCCATCAAGTATGTAGAAGATGAAGTTACGCCAGATGTGTTGATAAGCGCCTCTGAAACAGAGACGGAGTTTGTAATATCCGTTAGGGATAACGGTATTGGCATTGATAAAGATCATCAGAAAAAAATATTCGGTATATTCGAAAGACTACACACACTTGATGAATATCCGGGTACTGGTATTGGTCTGGCTATTGCCGAGAAAGCAGCCCAACTCCATGGTGGTAGATTGTGGTTAGACTCTGAACCTGGAAAAGGAACAACCTTCTATTTCAGTATAATTAAACAGCACGATAATTTATTGGTAAGTGATAATGAATAAAACTGCGATTGCATTGTTGAGCATTGTTTTGCTGTTCCTGTCGACTACTCTGGTATTCGCTGACTCCGAATCTATTCTGGACGCATCAATAAAGGAAATTCAGAATAAACTGGCAAGTGGTGAAATCACATCAGAACAACTCGTTGAAATATATCTGGAAAGAATGGCTGCCTACGATAAACAGGGACCGGCACTCAACGCAATCAGCGCGCTCAACCCTGAAGCCCTGAAACGCGCGATGGAACTTGACCGGGAACGACTGAAACGGGGATTGCGCGGACCCTTGCATGGTATTCCTCTACTTGTGAAAGACAATTATGAAACCAGTGATATGCAAACTGCCCTTGGTTCGTCAGTCTTCGCCGCCTGGATACCTCCACATGATGCGACCATCGTAAAACGCCTGCGTGAGGCCGGCGCTATCATACTAGGTAAAGCCAATATGCATGAATTCGCCATGGGTTTTGCCACCCACGGTTCGCTGTTCGGACAGACACTAAATCCCTACGCACTTGATCGAATTCCCGGTGGTTCCAGCGGCGGCACCGGTGCTGCGATCGCCGCCAACTTTGCGACAGCCGGTTTCGGAAGCGATACCTGCGGTTCTATTCGTATGCCGGCCTCTTTTAATGGCCTCGTTGGTCTGCGCAGTACAGTCGGCCTCAGCAGTCGTCACGGTATCGCTCCATTAGCGCATTCCTGGGATACAGGCGGACCGATGACACATAATGTCAGTGATCTCGCCATCATCTACGATGCCATAGCAGGCTACGATGAAAACGATCCTGTAACAGCCGCCAGTGCCGGTCACATTCCAAAAACCTACACGGCCTTTCTTAAGACGGATGGCTTGCGCAATCAAAAGCTCGGCATACTTCGCAATTTATGGGTCGTTGATCCTGAAGATAAAGAAGTGGCCGAAATCGTCAGTATTGCTGTTGAGGATATGAAAAAAGCCGGTGCCGAAATTGTTGATGTGACGATTCCGGGTTTAATGGAACTTATGATGGATGACATTGGAGGTTTCTACGCCATTCTCGCTGAACTCAGAAGCGATTTTAATAATTACCTGAATAACCATCCCAGCGCACCGGTGACGTCAGTCACTGATATTATCAAGTCCGATTTACTCAAAGATGAAGAATTACGTTCTAATTTTAAAACAGCAGGTGGGGTGAAGCCGGGCAGTACACACGAATATTTATCCCTGCAGGAAAAACGTGAACGCATCAGGCAAGTTGTTCTGGTAGCAATGGCACAAGCGAAAGTTGATGCCCTAATCTATCCGACTGTTCGTCAAAAACCAGTGAGAATTGGAGAAGTGCAATACGGTACAAATTGTCATCTTAGCGGCAACATTAATTTCCCCGCCATTTCCGTTCCGGCCGGTTTTACCAAAGACGGTCTTCCGGTAGGTATAGAAATACTGGCGCGTAAATGGCAGGAACCTTTATTGATTCAACTTGCTTATGCCTATGAACAGGCAACCCAACATCGTCGCTTACCACCTACCACACCAGCTTTACCTTAAAGCCAATCCGCGGTCTGGTTTACCGGCATTTTCCACTTTATTCTTGTGCCATCGGACATAAGGTCTGGTTTACTTTTAGCGATTGCTCCACTGCATGGGCAATTTGATATAGTCGATCTTCGGCAAACGATCTGCCCATTAACTGCAAACCGACCGGCATGCCTGCTTCACCAAACCCGCAGGGCAAACTGATCGCAGGTATACCCGTGATATTAGCCAGGTAGGTATCACGACCCAATACTTCATCACGGGTCAGGTTCAGATCATACTCGACGCCTTTAATTTTTAATGACTCGGCATCAATACGCGGTGCTATGGCTGGCGAGCTAGGAGATACGATTGTATCCACCTCTGCTAACACCTTTGCAAAGCCTTCCTTTATCAAACCTTGTAATTTTCGGGCTTTTATATAGTGATTAGCCGGAATAAACTGACCAGCCAACATACCCAGCACCAACTCTTCACTGATCTGTGAACGTCGCTCACGCAGAAGGTGTTCATGTGTCACCGCGGATTCGACCGCCATCATCAACCAGACGCTACGAGAATAATCGAGCCAGGGTAATTCAACCTCCACAAGCTCAGCGCCGAGCTCACTCATCAAATTTATAGCTTCATTAACTCGTTGCTCGACATCGTCGGTAACAACATCAAAAAAGAAATTTTTTGGAACACCTATTTTTATACCCTCTAAACTCTCACCCATACGTGCTGAAAAATCCGGGACTGGAATTTTTCTACTACTTGCATCCAGAGGATCATGACCTGAACAGGCCTGCAACATCAGCGCGGAATCGGCAACGCTCCTGCTTAGTGGACCTACATGGTCGCCATGCCCCCATGTCAGCAGGGAACCACGCTGACTTACCCTGCCAAAGGTCGCTTTCATTCCAACTACGCCACAACAATGAAGGGAAACGAACCGAACCACCGACATCAGTGCCAAGAGACGCAAAGGTCAGACATGCGGCTACGTTAGCGCCACCACCACCGCTTGATCCACCCGGAATACGATCGGCATCCCATGGGTTTTTTACGGCGCCATAATAGGGATTGTTTGAACGCCCGCCAGCGGCGAATTCGTGCATATTTTCCTTACCAATGACAATCGCACCAGCGGCCCGTAAACGCCGTACGGCTTCAGCATCTGCTTCGGGTATGAAGTCAGCGTTTGCTTTGGCTCCTACGGTCGCTGCTACGCCGGCAACAGCAAGGTTATCTTTAACACCCACCGGAATACCGTCCAGTGGCCCCAGATATTCATTTTTAGCAATTGCTATTTCACGTTCGGAGGCTACTTCATGCGCCTGTTCAAACATCTCAGTTATAAAACCACACAAGCGAGGTTGTAAACGTTCAATCCGCGCTACTGAGGCAGTAAGCACTTCTACTGGCGATACCTCTCTGTCACGGATCATCGGTGCCAGTTCCTGAATAGAAAGCTTGCACAAAGACTCGTCAGTCACGGGAATATTCACCATCGTCGGCATGCATTTGTAATGCCGAATCTACGTCGCCGAGATCGAGTTCTGACAACCTGGAGAATTCCGCTACAAAAGCTTGTACTACCGGTGTGACATCACGCAATTCTCTGTCCGTCATGGGTATACCCCCAAACTCATCGAGTATCGCGCGTAAGGTTTCTGGCGTTACTTTTTTCATGGTCTTTTATAAAACTGCCTCATACACGGTCCCGCTTAACACCACTATTAAAATCAGCGGCACAACCCATTTAATCCAGACAAAGTAGAAAGACACAAAAGCCCCTCTTCTGCTTCCAAACACCTGGTTTAAAGTACGTTCCCGGCCGATACCCCAGGTCAGAGCAACAACCGCAAGTAATCCGCCAGTAAGCATGGCAAATGAACCAAAAATCAGATCTATGGTAGGAATTAATTCAGGTTTCAAAGTGAATGGAATGAGCAGCAGGGCCTGTATGCTGATCATGATGATCAACAACTGTTTACGGCTAAATCTGCTTGTCTTTGAATCACCGAGAACCCCACCAATTACCGCTTCGATAACCGCGACATAAGACAGTAATATCACCAGACCAAGAGAGAGCAGCATCAGACTACCGAAAATACGACCTCCGGGCAGAACTTCAAGCAACTTTGGCAGAGTCACAAACAGCAGAGACGGCCCCGCACTCAGCTCAAGGCCAAAAACCAGTAAGGCGGGAATTAAATACAGCGCTGCAAGCAGAGCGGCACTGGCATCTCCCACACAGGTCATAATGGCCAGCCGTGGTAACTTAACGTCATCACGTATATACGATCCGTAGATGATGGTCAGCGTCGCACCAAGACCGGTCGAGAAGTAGGCCTGACCCATGGCAGCAAACACTTCGGTGAAACCGATCCGGGTAAAATCCGGTTTCAAAAACTGCGCAAAATGATCGCCGGCACCGGGAAGCGTGAAAACTCGAAAAACCAGATAGATACTGACAAGGAAGAAAAAAGGTACGCCGATTTTACTGACTGTTTCAATGCCCCTACGCACTCCGAGATAAATAATCAGCATTGAAACAACGAGTACCAGAATCGCGATAGTAAACTGTAAAGAATTATTAGCCAGCCCTTGTTCAAATTCAGGAATAGTTTTAGCGTCAAAGCCATTAAAGATGACAAACCAGGTGCTGTAATAAATATTACCGATAACCGCCAGATAGTAACCGCCGGCTACGGTGACAGAAAACAGAAGCATATAGCCAACTATCCTGCCTGAGCGAATACCAAAACTGGCCTGAAATGCACCAATCGTGCCCTGCTTCGTTTCTCTGGCCAAAGCCCACTCCGCCATCAGCGCCGGTAAGGACATGAAAGTAATAAAGATCACGAACAAAATGAGAAAGGCACTACCACCATAACTTCCCATCATGTAAGGAAAACGCCAGACATTACCAAGTCCAATCGCCAGCCCTGCGGTGGCCATTAAAGAGGCAAAGAAAGAACTGAATTTTTCAGTCTGTGACATGCACCCATTCTAACTACTAAATCCTGAATGAGAGAAATATCAGGCACTTATTTTTGGGGTAATGTCCTAAACAGGTTTAATTTAGAACTGATATTTGAAGAAAAAAAACACTGTTCAAGTTTTTAAATGATGCCCATAGGGTTCGGATACCGTTACCTCTTCTCTGGTTTTTTTCACAAGTTTTCCTTCTTCGACATCAAAGTACTCTGTTTTGGGTTCCTCAAGCGCATCCCGGTTTTCTTCCCGATCGACACTATATATATCGCCGGCCGGTCCAGTACTTCGACTCAGCACCCCATCCAGCTTTTGATAGTCATTCTCGTCAAGTGAAAAGGTCTGTGTTCGTAAATTTTCCACCAGGTGTTTGGCATGCCGTGCGCCAATGATGACCGCAGCTACCTGATCACGTTCGAGGATATAACGCACTGCCACATTGCCAATACTCACTGAGTGTTTTTCAGCTATCTCCTCAAGGATTTGCAGCAGCTCCTGAAACAGGTTCCAGCCGCCAAAATCGTTTACGATTCGATAGTATTTATCCAGTGAGACATTCTCAAAAGCGGGTTTACCCGGATCCGGTATGCCAATCCATTTATCACTGAACAGTCCTCCTCCAAGTGCGCCATAGCACAATAACTTCATATCATGTTGAGCACATAAATCCACCATGCCATTTTCCGGTCGTCGGTCTGTCAGTGAGTACTGTACTGTATTGGAAACTATATCAATGCCTGCATCCAGCAGCTCTTTTGTCTGCTGGACGTCGTAATTTGTTACTGCAAGTTTGTCTATTTTTCCAGCCTGCTGCAGCTTCTGTAAATCCAGAGCCATATCGATATGCCCGGGTATTGAAAATTCCCACCAATGCATTTGCACAAGATCTAAACGTTCTTGCCCCAATCTTTGCAGAGATCGATCTACAATTTTTTCAACATCTTTGAAACTATGATTTCTGAGTTTCTCTTCTTCGAGAAAGTAAGGTACATAGGTAGTGAAGACTTTTATTTGTCGGGCTGCCTCATCACCGGCTCTTTCTCGATAAAACTGTCGGAATTTACCGAGCTTCTCTTCAACTCCCGCGTAGATATCGCCGCAGACGTAGGTGTTCATTCCCGCCTCTGCAAAGGCCACCAGGTCTTCCATTAATTCGATTTCATCAAATCTCCGATCACTGTGGTCTTCTGCAATCTGCCAGTTACCTTTTAATAGTCGGGGAATAGTAAAACCAGGACGTAATTCTTTTTTCTCTATACTCATTGCCTTTGCTGTTCTGTTAATCAGTTATTCCGGAGTTTGAGTTAAGGTATTTTCACTGTGTCGATAGACCTTCTTTTCACCGCGACTGATGTGAAAACGCCCTCCACAATTCGGGTCCGGACAGGCGATTACGGCATCTGTACTCATCCAGTCATATTTTGAAGTCTCTCGCTGCTTGGCTGGCAATACGGGCAAAATGGCTGCTAGGGTAAACATGGGGAAACGTACACCGGGAGGGAATTCGATCAGGTCGTCGTCAGTAACAGTAAAATAATCACCAAGTTTATGATTGCAAACCATCGGTTTACCGTCGTCACTGGATTTTACTTCAACCTTGAGATCGTAGAGTTCGTAAAAGTCATCCATTCGCCATACCCGAGTTTAGTCAGAAAGGATAAAAGAAAGTGAAGCGCGCAATAGCAAACGTTGGGGTTGTGCTACCGCGCGCTTCTCCCCAGGGGGTACTACCAGCTATAACCTACCGTGCCACCAAACCATCTTGGCGAAGCAACCGAGTGCTGTGTCACACCCGTAATTCCGGTAATGTCAAAAGCCGTTGGAAAGTACACTTCGTCAGTGAAGTTCTTCACCCAAAGTCTGAGCATCCATTGATCATTGGCCGAGAGCCACTGAACATTAGCATTCGCCACCGTATAAGAGGCATCACGAATCGCCGGATCATTCACCGCATTAAGCGGCCGATCATCGACATAGTTCATGTCAATCTGAGCGGTCATACGTCCACCAAATGCGGCCCACTCATAGCGACCAAGGGCATTAAAACTGACATCCGGTGCATTGGGCATCTGTCGGTTAGACACACCACCAGCGCCGGCAAAGTCCTGAATCTCCGCATCAAGTAAGGACAGACCAAACAGGAATTCCCATCCCTCTGCCGGAGCGAGGGTGAGTTCGATTTCAGAACCCAGAATTTCCGCATCGGTATTAAACACAATCAAACTTGGCCCGCGTTGCGAGAAGGTCTGAAAGCCTTCGTAATCGCTGAAGAAGACCGAGGCACTGACTCCGGCTTTACCATCAAAATACTCGGATTTATAACCCAACTCATAGGTCAGCGGTGTTTCACTGCCATAGGTGATTTCGTTGGCATCAAAGAAAGAGATAATAACGCCGTTAAAGCCACCCGCTTTATGTCCGCGAGAGATTTTACCGTATACCAGCGTATCGTCATTCATACGCCAGTCCAGCTCAATGTTACCCGACCAGTCTCCTTCTGTGCGTCGCGTCTTGGCCAGACCCGTGCCCTGAATCTGTGGTGCAAAGATAAGACAATCCGTGGAATTCAAACCACCGAGAGCGGGTAGAAAGGTACATCGGGGGTTTAATGCAAAGTCTTTCTCATCCTCGGTCCAGCGTAAACCGACAATACCGGTAAAAGCATCGTTGAAGTCATACTCAACCTGCGAAAAAACAGCGTAAGTAGTTGTTTCCAGTTCCCATAGGTTATCCAGACCTACGCCCAGAGAACCTGTGGCTTCAACGCCGGTACGTCCGTTACTATCTATGTTCAGATAATAACCTCCGACCACCCAACGCAATTGTTCAGCCTCACCAGCCAGTCTCAGTTCCTGAGAGAACTGGTTGGAATCCATGTCCTGAAAAAAGTGGAAGAGTGTCTGTGCTGTACTATCTGAATCTTCGTTATAACGCTTTCTGAAATCCTGCCAGTCAGTGATAGACGTAATGGTGCCGAAATCCGTTTCGTACTCTATATTACCCGTCACACCAAAGTGATCACGTTCAAAGAAAGTATTGAAATCGGTTTCTGCACGGTAAGGTCCGTCATTATTCACACCACCATAACAATCCGTCGCACCTAAGACTGGTGTACCTGGCACCGTACCAAAGCCGGGAAAGACGTTAGTGCAATAGTCAAAATGTGTTGCTGAGTCGACGTTCTTAATAAAGCCGTCACCCGGTAAGCCAGTAATACCGCCGACATCGGTGACACCTGAACGAACATCGTAGACGTCTGCGTTAGTATCATCTGTAGCCCAACGACCAAGGACGTGTATGGACAACCTGTCGTTGGGTTCAAAAAGTAGCTGCGCTCTGCCGCTGTAATTACCCACATCACGTGTATCCGGCCCATTATCAATCTCGATGAAACCATCGGTATCTTCGTAGTACATCGACAAACGCCCTTTCAGGGTATCGGACAAGGGACCGCTGATAGCGCCTTCACCTTTTATCTGCCCATACTCACCAGCGGTGAATTCGACATACCCTTCGTTTTCATCGGTCGGCTTAGCCGAGATAAGATGCACCAGACCTGCAGTAGCATTACGACCAAAAAGCGTGCCTTGTGAGCCGCGTAGTACCTCGACACGTTCTAGATCGTAAAAATTAAAGCCGACTCCGGCCAGATAACTGTTGTAGGCACCATCGATATAGACTGCTACCGGTCCTTCCTGTTGATCGTTAAAATCCAGCTGGCCGGCACCGCGAATGGTAAACACCGTCGTCACACCACCACCGTAGTCGCTGACAATCAATCCTGGCGTCTGGTTATCAATATCCTGCGAAGAATTCACTCCGAGAGCTCGCATTTGCTGTCCGGAAAAGGCAGTCACTGAAATACCCACGTCGGACAGACTCTGCTCACGCTTTTGCGCCGTCACCACTACTTCCTCAAGTATCTGGGCATTGGCACCGGAATGAAAAGCAAGAATCAGTGAAAAACTGAGCCCTAACATCAACTGCGCGTATTTGAGATGTCGCATCTACCCCTCCAATTTATTGATTTATCGCTAATTTCTCGAAGACCTTAAGCATCTAGATCGAAGCAAAAATCATCTTAACAGAAAAAAGTCAATTGACATAATTTTGTTTTCATGATTATTTATTTACCTGATTTTTTTATCTTTTTAAAAAATTTTGAATCAAATCTAACTTATATAAAATGTCTACTGTATTTATTTTAATCCTTATCTAACGTAGACTGCTCACCGCGAACTTCAAAACTTTATTAAATCGATTAATAAACAAAGCGAAACATGGCTATGAGAAATGACAAGGCGCCCACAATTACTCTATGCAAATGGAGTAAAATCCTAATAAATTCCGTGATGTGCCTGTTTTTTATCTTTTCATCTGCAGCTTTTAGTAGCGGGGAGAATACAGCGATGGACAATCGTCGAGTGGTAGAAGCTATCTACAAGGGTTTTGAGACTGGTGATATGGACACTATTCTGGCCAGCATGAGCGACGATATTGTCTGGTTGCATCCGGGCAAAGCAGATGAGATCCCGTTTGCCGGCAGATTCGAAGGCAAGAAAGGGGTGCAGCGTTTTTTTAATACAGCCTTTTCGACAATTGATGTACTTGAACAGAAGGTTCATTCGTTCGAGGCCAGCGGCGATAAAGTTATCGTTTTAGGCTTTGAGCACATGCGTGTAAAGGCCACCGGCAAGGAATATCAATCCAACTGGATACACATGTATACGGTTAAAGCTGGTCAAGCTGTAATGTTTGAGGAATTTATTGACACCGCAGCTCTGGTTGATGCCTTCTCCTCGAACTAAGCATGGAATAAAGCAAAATGACCATCTCTCGTAGAAAAATACTTTCAGGGCTTGGCATCACCACAACTATCCTGTTATCGCCTCTGCAGCTTTTTGCAACTTCCCTGAAAGAGAAAATTGAGACCTTTAGAGACACTTTAAACGGAAAATTAATTACCAGGAACGATAAAAATTACGAGCTCACCCGTTTGAGTTCTGTCTGGCAACAAGTGAAGCCGAAACAGTTTCCTGACTGTATTGTCCAGGCAAAGAACGTCGATGACGTAGTTGCCGCGGTAAATTTCGCCAGAACTAACCACAAGCAAATCTCCATTCGCTGTGGCGGACACAGCTATTACTCTTCGTTTTTACAAAACGACAAATTGATGCTGGACGTCTCATCACTTCGAGAGGTCAGTATTGACACCGGGAAACGCCAGGCTCGAGTGCAAGTTGCCATGCGTTCCGTCGACTTCATGGCAGAGATTGCCAAACATGGTTTCAGTTTTCCGGCCGCCCATTGTGGCAATGTCCCTCTTGGTGGTTTTTTGCTGGGCGGGGGTGCCGGATGGAACGGTGAAGCCTGGGGTGGTATGTCCTGTTTTAATATTAGTGAAGTTGAAGTGGTGACTGCACAAGGACAGCTGATCCGTGCTAATGCAGAGCAAAATTCAGATTATTACTGGGCAGCCCGGGGTGCGAGACCGAATTTCTTCGGTGTGGTGACCGAGTTTGTGCTCGATCTCTATGCAGAACCCAAGGTTATCCTAACCACAACACTGATCTGGGAAGTCAGTCGCGCAAAAGACGTGGCCGACTGGCTGGAGGCACATATCCGTTCGATGCCTGAGAATGTAGAAGCCTTGTTTATTCTGACTCAGAATCCTGATCCTAAACACGAAGCTGGAGAAGAGCGAGTTTGCATTGTTCAGGTTTCTGCTTTTAGCGACACCGAAGCTGAGGCGCGTCAGGCCTTGGCTCCCCTGTCGAGTTCTGCTATGACGGATGATTGTCTGGCAAAAACTGAGTATGCATCAACGCCCATAGCAAGTTTGTATGAATGGGATGCGATGGCTTACCCTCAATGGCGCTGGGATGTCGATCACCTGTGGTCCGATGATAGTGCTGGCGACGTGGTTGAGAAAGTTATCCAGCATACAAGAGACATGCCTTCAACCCGTTCATCCATTCTGTTATTGTTAAAACCACATACAAAAGAGTTGCCAGATGCGGCCTTTTCTATGATTGGCTCGCTTTATATAGCCTGCTATGCAATCTGGGGAAGTCCTGATGAAGATATCCCTAATAACAACTGGGTAAAAAAGACGATGACTTTACTGAAAGAAAATACAAAAGGTCATTATGTAAATGAAAGTAACTATGCCGACAACCCGGAACGCGCACGCGGTTCTTTTTCGGCTGAGAGTCTGCAGAAGTTGAAACGACTTTCCTCAAAACATGACCCTGAACATTTGTTTCATTCTTATTTATAATTTTTGTTTTTTCTTATAAGAACTGAAAGGTATGGCCAAGGTACACGCAGGCGCGACAAAACAGGAAAAAAGGCAAGCACGTAAAACGCAAATTATCGATGCGGCCCTGAAGATACTGGCTTTCGAAGGTGCTTCAAGTTTTACATTAAGAAATGTTGCTGACAAAACTGGCGTCACTCTGGGGGCAGTACAGTACTATTTCAAAACCAAAAGCGACCTGCTGCTGGCACTGACAGAATACAAACTACAGCTGGATTATACTGCAACTGAAGAAGCCCGAAATAAATCCACTCTCTCTGTAGAAGATGAGTTCACCGCAGTCATAAATTTGCTCCTGCGCGACAATAAGAAACCTCTGATCTACGGCCTTGATTTCCAGTTGTTCGCCCTGGCCTGTTCTGACAGTACTGCGGCAGACTGCGTTGACAAATTTTATCGCACCGTCAGAGAATGGATGGAAAGCCTGATACATGCGCTAAATCCGAAATTATCTGAATCCGAGTGTCGTCGCAGAACAGTCGTCATTTTAGCCATGCTCGAAGGTCTGATGCAGGTCTTGTACCGTGACAAGCGTAATAAAAAAGACTTCGGCGAAGTTGAAGAAATGATACGGATAGAAGCACTAAGAATTGCACAATCATAAGTCCGCCGGAGTTGATGATTGGAAATCAGCGACTAAAACTCGTACTTCGCAGTAAACCTGAAAGTGCGTTCTTCAAAGGGATGAAAATGAATGTCTTCAACCGGATTTATTTCACCTGCTAATTGCGACTCAAAAAGAAAGGCCACATCATCATCCTTGCTATCGAGCAGATTTAGAACATCCAGTCCCAGGCTGAATTTGCCAAAATTCCTGGAGAGTCCAAGATTGAACAAAGTAGAATCGTCTTTCTTGACTGAGCCGTCTTCAAGCAATGGCGCATCGCCAAAGTGACGCAATCGTAAGCTCGCTGTCCAGCCGTCGTCTATGAGTATCGTTGCGCCGGCACTCGCGGTTTGACCGTGTGCATCCGGTATTTTGTTCTGCCCGTTTGGCAGACCTTTGAATTCCGCTTCAGTTTTGGTGTAAGTCGCATCTAAGGTTAGCCAGTCGTTAACAATCCAGAAAGCGGAGAACTCAAGACCATAACGTTGTGTCGCATCATTGGGTTCCGAAGTTCCAGCATCACCGACAAATAAAAGTTCAGAATCCAGTTCCATCCAGAACCCTGCCAGCGTCAGTATTAAACCTTCTATCCATTCACTGCGAAAACCAATTTCTGCGCCTTCCGCTTTTACCAGAGTATCGACAGGGTCAACTGCAGCTCCGCTCGCCGGGTCGATGCTAATCACTGAACCACGCACATCGTTGGAATGAAAACCGATGCCATAATTAGCATAAAACTCCAGTTCATCATCAAACTGATAGGCTAATCCGACTTTCGGTTGTATCAAGGAATCATTGTCACTGCCCGAATTTTCAGCAAGCAGGGCCTTGACGTCAAAATCGTAATAATCCCAGCGCAGACCGACAGTGGCACGCAGTTTCTCAGTAAGTTCCACCTTGCTTTCAGCAAACAAACTCAAACTGAACTCCTCAACTGAGTCCTCTCGAACCGAGGCGATGCGTGTTCTCGCAAGCGTATTAAACAGATTCACTTCCTGAATATCGTCATAACGCATTTCCATGCCCAGATGGTGGTTTGTTGTAAACCCCATAAAAAGGCTCTCAATATCGTAGTCCGCTGTAAGACCATAAATCCAGCGCTGATCCTCTTGCTCAAATTCGTCACCATTCAGCGGATCGTTAAGAAAATAAGTCGGGTTATTTATCAGATTCATTTCGTAGTAGGAGACATAGGCAGATAAAGTAAGATCGTCCAGGCCCAGGTGCGCAATCAGACTATAACGACTGGAATCACCGCCGAGATCCGGATCAATAAAGCCAAACCGGTCTATGCTGCCATTCACCACTGCGCGCTGCGGCACCTGATTGGTGGCGTTCCACTCTGAGTCATATGCCATACCGATAAGCTGGGTCCGAAAACGTCCTATCTGTCCGGTATATTTAAGCAGAGCATTTATTTTCGCCAGATCCTGTTCCAGATCCCAGGGGCCATCACGCAATTGAATTTCTCCAGCGTAAAGCAAATTCCCGTTGGCGAGTTCAACAGAATTGGCGCCGACGAAGCGATAGTCTTCCTGATTACTCGCGCTAAACTCAATAAAACCACTGTCAAGACTGTCGTAAGTTTTAAACTTGACTCCGCCGGCCGCTGAAAAGTCGCCCATCTCGGCATAGTAAGGCCCTTTTCGAAAGGCTACTGTTTCAACGATTTCCGGGATAATGATATTAATATCGAGATAGCCGGAGGCATGTGCGTGAGAACGCATGTCTATCTGCATACCATCCACACGTCCGGAAAAATCCGAACCATGATCAAGATTCATACCGCGTAGAAAATACTGGTTGGCTTTTCCGGGTCCGCTATGCTGTGTCGCGATCATTCCCGGTACAACTTCAACCAGCTCACCCACCCTGAGCAGAGGTCGGGTTGAAAAATCGGCATAACCAACCAGACCCTGAGAAGCGGAATCCGCGTCGCCTATCAAGTCGAAAGCCCTGCCCCAGACTGTCACTTCCTCAATAGTCTCCGTATCCGCGCAAATCGACGTATTACATAGGGACAGAAGTAGAAATAAAGCGAATCCAAACTTATTTTCATTACAGTTCAGCATTTGCAAATTCGAATATAGCCATTCTCCTGAGGCGTAATACAATACATGAGCAAGCTAGCCAAGTCATTGATCGGAAACAATGTGCTCGATTCTAAATGCTAATAATTGATTTTAATAAGCAAGGATAAAACTATGCAAAAACACAAACTCTCAAGAATACTATTTGGGCTTACAGTATCTCTGCTACCCGGTTTGGTTTTTGCCCATCATCCAAATGGCTACCAATTGCCTGCTTCGATGATGGAGGGTCTTTTATCCGGGCTCGGACATCCTGTGATTGGTCCTGAACATCTGGCTTTTATAATCGGTATTGGCATTCTTGCTCATGCACTGCGTCAGCGGATTCTGATTCCGGCTGTTTTTATCACCAGCGCACTTCTTGGAACAATATTACACCTGAACAAGATTAATATTCCTCAGGTCGAAGCAATGATTGCTATATCTGTTGCCCTGCTCGGTTTGATACTATTTTGTAACTGGCTTAAGAAACCTGCAGCGATTGCTCTTGCCCTCGGCGGTATCCTGCACGGCTATGCCTATGCAGAATCAATCGTTGGCGCCGAGACTACTCCCCTTGTCGCTTATCTTACTGGCTCCAGCCTTGTGCAATTATTAATTTGCGGTCTGGTAATCCTGATTTGTCAGGCAATTAATAAATCAAAACGCCTGTCGATAAACCCGTTATCAAAAGTCTACGGGTTGATTGCTGTGTTTGGTGGAGCTTATTTGCTGGTCTAGTTCTGCAGAAATTTTTCTATTACTTCGACCAGAACAGCTGGTCTGGTATCCATAGCACGATGCCTCTCCCCGGTTAATACCTCGAGTTTCGACGTAGGCATCAGTGAATGTAAGTACTGTGCACTGATTTGAAAGGGTTCTGGAGAGGCTCCACCGAGAAGAATAAGACAGGGGAGAGAGAGCTCTCCCAGGCCTTTCTCAACGATTCGATATTCAAAGGCTGCCCGCAGCTCACGTCCCAGGGTTGAGGCCGCTGCGACGCGTTCCTGCCAGATCGAGGATTTTTTTAGTTCCGTTATCTCTTTTTCACTGACTCTTGGAAATCGTCGCAGGAAAAATTCGGTTGCGGCTTCGTTTCCACCGTGTCCAAGAATTTTTTCCATTTCATCAACATCAGCTATGTCGATAAACTCACATTGACCTGTGACTGATAAAGGCGCCTCGTAAAGGATCAGATGGTCAATAGAATTACTGTGCTTTGTCAGAGTTGCCAGTGCAATTAGTGCCCCGTATGAATGCGCGACAAGATCTACCGCTTTGCCCTTGCCGAAATGATTCAGAATACTATGAAGGTCTTCTATTTCATTTTGCAGTGAATAGAGATCAGCGTCAGTGCTTTTGCCTCTGCCGCGTCTGTCATATTCTATAACCTGCCTGTCTGCGACAAAAGCATCCGCTACTTTGCCCCAGCGTCTCGCCGAAGCTGCTGTACCATGCATAAAAATGATAGGCTTACCGCTGCCTCTTGAGACTACGTTTATCGAGACTTGTTTTGAAGATTGAATATTTACTGCTGATGCGTGTTCCATGCCCTCAATGTAAACAGGCTGGCGCGCTATTACAACAGTTTAAGTTTAAACACGTTCGAAGAAACGAATGGTGGGTTCAGCGGCAGCAAGACTCATTAGTTTTTCCATATCACCACGTTCACCACGCCAGGCCAGGTATTTCTCATAGGCAGATTTTGATGCCCATTCTTCTATCATAAATACGGTATTCTGGATTTCGGCTTCAGTATGGAGATCAACCCGAATACAACCCTCAAAGGCGCGTGTATCTGCCAGAGTCTCGGTAAACAAAGCAAGCAAATCGTTCTTTTTTCCTTCTTTTGCCTGTACGTCAAAGGTAATTACTATGCTCATATTTCCATTCTGCTCTATTCGATAAATAGTTACACGCTAAATTCAGCAATAAGTTTGTCCGCCTCTTTGTCATCCCAGTACCAGGGATGAAACTTGTAAGCTTCGCCAATGCAGTTTACAAACTTTTTCGCCAGGCTTTGATTCTGACTCGCGGCCTGCATTAGCTTCTGCTGTACCGGGCCGGGTCCATCAAGTGCTGTTGAGGTAAATTTGAGATTGTACTGTGCGGTTTCCCAGTACTCATCAAAACAGCTCTGCATCCATTCGGCACTGAACTCTTTCTCGCCATGCGCGACAATTTGATCAAATAATAAACCCATCCATTTTGATGCTCCGTTAAGACCCTGAGCAACAATCGGATCGTTTACTATCGCAGCGTCCGCAACCGCGTAAACAGGTTTACCACTTGGTAATGTGCCAACCGGTTTACGCACTGTCGGTGGAATTCTGCCGCATACCCATTCTTTTTCAGGCGTGGTTTCAGAATCTTCAATGAGTTCATATATCAATGGTTGATTCTGCCGAATCCACTCCTTGCCCATCGCATATTGCTCAGCGACATCGGCCTTATTGTCGAACATATCCATGCCTGCACCCGGTACAGCTTCAAACTGCACATAATGATGTTCTTCATCGGACTTGCTGAGAAAGGGTGCTTTTATGACTTCACCAACTCCGGCGATGACACTGTAGCGACTCAATTGCTTATCACGAATGCCCGGCATATCATCGAGCTGACGATACATATCGCAGCCCTGCGTGTAGAACATCGCTACCTGTCTTTGTGGCTCACTATAGCTTGTTTTGCTTTGGTCTTTTTCAAACATTTCCATGAACTGGCCACGACCTGCGGCAACGATCACCAGATCATGAGTTGTCGCCATGTTCTCCAGGGAATCTGTATCACATTTTTCGATCACCAGGCGACCACCACGTTTCTCAAACTCATCCAGCCATTGACCAAACTTCATGCGTAAGTCGATACATTGCGCCGGCTTGTCAAACTCACCGTCGATTACCATTAGCTTCTCGCCCTGCGGAGAAAAAACCGAAAAAAACACGTGTTGTATTTCACTGTAGCGACTGTGTTTCCAAAAACGCAATTCCAGATCGTCTTCAAAACTGACCGAGGGCCCGAATTGAATCGTCACCGGCCGCCCGGGACCGTTGGTAATTTGCTCAGCTGTCATATCAGAATACAGCGTCGGCTCGTAACCAGCGCGCAGAAGTGCGAATCCGAGTTGTAATCCGGCCTGACCTGCGCCAACAATTGCGATTTTTCTCATAACTTTGTACCTATCCCAGGTTGCTCAATAACTCCGGATAATCCTTGCGAGCATTATAATGACTGATATCGGGCGCTGTTTTCAGCGCACGAATGCGCATTTCATCTGCATCGTCGAACTTAAGTGCCAATTGCGCCAATGGTCCAAGATCAACAGTACCAGCTTTCACACTTTTTGAAATCTTTACCCAGCTGCGTAAAGGTGCACCGATTGCCGGCACGAATTCCAGCATGTCATCTTCCTTCAAATTCAGGCGTTTCGCGTCAGCCGGATTCAGGCTCGTCAGACGACAGCCACGATGGTCGTAAACATCTTCCTTCGCCAGCGATATTTTAATCGTTTCTCTTGTTGCAGCCAGTTCCTTACGTCTGTTTTCAGTCGCTGCAGTATCGATACCACCATTTTTTACAATCACACCGTATACATCACGGGCACGTGCTTCACTTACGTATTTCAGTGAGACATCTTGCAAGACACGTTCCGGATCTCTTTGCAGTGGATCGCCAACACCACCACCGGCGGTCGCACGCATGATCACCAGATCATCACGCTGGAGCGGAAAAGACCGAACCTTGCCTGGCAAAGAGGAAGGCTCGACTGATTTGCCATTGCGAATCACGCCGCAGGCGTTGAACCCGCCTTCAGCTGCGCCGGCGACACCCCAGTGTGGTATCACTGAAGCATCGGACATCACATTAAGCTGACTATTATCGCTTAATACCCGTATACGCTGGGTGATGCCAAAACCACTGCGAAACTCACCGGCTCCTTCTCCATCACAAGTCACTTCGGTGCTTTCGATACGTAAGGGCTGTCGCTGCTCTGAACTTTCTACCGGATATATGCTGGGTACATCCCCGCCATCATAGGATGGACTGCCAGTGGTGCCATCGCTTCGACTGGTAGCGGGAAATCCGCCCTGCGGGTATTCATAAAGAATATGATGGCGGGCAGCAACTGGATCGTAACTGGTTATGTAAATGTGATTAATCGTTTCCATTGCACCACCACCGGCATTTTCTGCTTGTACCTGACTGAAGATGCCGGAGACTGCTGACTGAATTTTCCGGTAAAGCTCCCAGACGCCGGCTACCGCACGTGGTGGATTACAATTAACAACACTGCCTTCCGGTAGAATGAAATCTATCGGTCTGAAAGTACCACCATTTACCGGTGTATCTGGATCCAGCCAGGCCTTAACAACCACAAATGCACCAGCCTGAGTGACCGCTGGACCTATATTCATCGGACCTTCGAATTCATCGGCGCTACCGGTAAAGTCAAAAGACAAAGTATCGTCTTTCACCGTCATACGAATACGCAGCGCTACCGGATCTGGCGTAATGCCGGTGCTATCGCAATAGTGCTCGACATAATACTCACCCGGTTCGAGCTTTTTTATTTCGTCTTTCAAGGTTTGTTCAGCCCGATCCAGTAAGGTATCGCGGCACAACTCAACCACATCAGTGCCATACTTGTCACATAATTCATTAATCTGCGCATCACCGACACGCACACTATCGAGCATGGCCAGTGCGTTGCCTTCCTGCTCATCGGCGATACGAACGTTGGCAAAAAGAATATCCCAGAGATCCTGGTTTAACTCACCCTGATTTACCAGCTTTACCGGTGGAATGCGGACGCCCTCCTGATAAATCTCAGTGTCCTGCCCGGAAAAACTACCCGGGTTTGCACCACCCACATCAGACCAGTGTGCACGCACAGTCTCAAACAAAATGATCTCACCGTCGATAAAATGTGGCTTATAAAATGCAATATCGTTCAGATGAGTACCACCAGTGTAAGGATCGTTAAACATATACACATCACCGGGTTTCATTCTTCCACCGAACTTTTGCAATATCGGCGTCAAGCCAACCTGCAGGGAAAATACGTGCCCTGAAAAATCGCCTTCAGACATGGCGACCAGCTCGCCTGTCGGACTCAACAAAGCACAGGACAAATCCCGCGTGTCGTAAAGAATCGGTGCGAATGAAGTGCGGATCAGTGTTGCCCGCATATTGCGTACGGTGGTGATAAAGGAACCCTGTACAACTTCTACGGTAATTGGATCAGGTGTCGTGCTCATAAACTTATTCCTGTATGCGTCTGATGTGTAGATTTCCGAATTTATCAGTTGCTGCCTGCCAGCCAGGAGACAACACGGTCGTGGAACCGTACTCCTGAATAACGGCCGGACCTAAGACATCGGAATCTGTTGTTAGTTGTGCCCGCTGATAAACGCTGCACTTATGAAAGCTGCCGTCAAAATAAATTTCTCGTGAATCGCCGGATTCGTCTTCACCGTCGCTCACGGGTGCCGGTACCGGTTTGTCCACAATGCCGGATGCGATAACACGCAGGTAGACCAGCTCAATCGGCTTCTCTCTGCGGTTATAGCCATAGACATTTTCGTAACGTTCGTTGAATCTGCTTTCCAGATCTTTCAGGCTGACGTTCTCATCAATCGGTACCTCCAGCTGGAAAGACTGCCCTGAATAACGCATGTCTGCGCTGCAGCGAATGTCAATACGATCCTCTGCCAGCCCTTCATCACGCAATTGCTGTCTGCCTTCGACTTCCATTTCTTTTATCAGTTTGTGGATGACGTTTATATCCGCATCCTCAAACTCAGTGACATAAGTACGTACATGATCATGCTGTAGATCGGTGGTGAGCAAGCCGGTCGCACAGGCGTTACCTGGATTGGCCGGAATCAAAATGTGATCAATGCCAAGTTCTTCAGCAACCGAGACCACGTGCATAGGCCCGGCACCACCCATCGGCATCAGGGCAAAGTCACGAGGATCTAAGCCGCGCTCTACTGAAACCGTACGTACAGCACCGGCCATATTGTTGTTGCAAATTTTCAATATGCCTTCGGCGACTCGATAAGGATCATCAATACCAATTTTCCTGCCCAAACCCTTAATTGCTTTTTCCGCGAGTTTCTTATCAAACTGCATCGCGCCACCCAGCGCGGAAGACTCTCCTATGCGTCCAAGCAAGAGGTTCGCATCGGTGACGGTTGGTTCCGTGCCACCGCGCTGATAGCAGGCGGGTCCTGGCATGGCACCGGCGCTACGAGGCCCCACTTTGAGACTGCTGTCCTTATCTATCCAGGCAACACTGCCACCACCTGCACCAATCGCAATAATGTCCAGCTGCGGAGTCTTGATCACGGTACCTGCAAACTGACGCTCGTGGGTAACAATCGGGTTTAAATCCTGAATCAAACTGATATCAGTACTGGTTCCACCCATGTCGTAGGTAATAACATTGTTTACTTTTGCGTAATTACCTATGTGTACTGCAGCGCGTATGCCTGCCGCCGGCCCGGAAAGTAAAAAACGTACCGGTTGTGACGGTGCTGCAGCTTCGGTGAGAATGCCTCCGTTGGACGTCATATAAAACAATTCACCGGCGTAACCTGCATCGCGCAGCGTTTTGCTGAGTTTCACCAGATAACGGCTGACGGAAGAATCTACATAGGCATTCAATACAGTAGTTGCCCAGCGTTCAAACTCACGAAACTCCGGCGATACTTTCATCGATTCGGAAACACCTACATTGGGCAGCGCCTTTTTGATGCGTTCGCCGATGTAATGTTCGTGTTCCGCATTGGCGTATGAATTCAACAAGCAAACCGCCACCGACTCAATCCCGTCTGCCTTGATTTTTCCAATAATGGAATCGAGCTCCTCATCATCAACGGCAACCAGAGTTTCACCATTCGGACCGATACGCTCAGTAATTTCGTAACGTAGATTACGTGGAATAAAAGGCGCCGGTCGCTGATAGTGACGATTAAAAATAACGTTGTCGGCGTAGACTCTCAATTGACCGATTTCAACAATATCGCGGTGTCCTTTTGTTACGACCACTGCGGCACTATTACTACCTCTTTCCAACACCGCATTGGTAGCGATGGTTGTGCCATGTACTATTCGGGAAACTTTTGTCAGATCTACATTGAGTTCCTGCAGACCGTTCATGAATGCTCTGGTCGGATCGTCCGGCGTTGATGCCGTCTTTGCGACTTGCAGGGCATTATTGTCATCATCGAACACTACGAAGTCGGTGAAGGTCCCACCTGTGTCTACGCCTATATTAAGCATGACTTCTCCTGTAAATACTGCTCATGTTTGTGATATTGAGCCTGCACGGTTCCTGAGCCGACTCGAGTAATATTCTGTCGCTTAAATGTAGCTGCGACTATCCGCCAGCGGGGTCTTTACTAGCCGAAATTTCCAGACTCAAATCAACCTAGCTAGTAGCGTCGTGCTTACCGAGTTGCCAACCACTGTCTTTGAGTACCGTCTCACCGGTTTGCCTGGGTGGTCGTTCAAGCTCGGTACCCATGGTGTCGTTCCAGCGGTTAAAAAAACCCATCATTGAGACAAGCGAAATAATCTGCACAATCTGGTTTTCGTTATAATGCTGTTTTAATTCTTCAAACTGTGCATCGCTAACATCACTCGGACATCTGCCCGCGCCAACAGCAACCCGTAATGCGGCACGCTCTGCTTCAGAAAAATGCTCGGAACTTTCAAAGTCCTTTATCGCCTGAAGTTTCTCGTCCGGTACGCCAAAACGACCTGCCGTAAAGGCAGTATGCGCAACGCAGTATTGACAACCGTAAGAACGTGAACAGGCATAGCAAACTAGCCAACGTAAATGCTCACCCACCTCCTTTGAGCTCTCCAGAACCGAATTACATAAGTCCAGTGCAGCAGTCATGATCGGCGGTACTCTGGCCATGGTCAGCCAGTCATTACATTCGAATCCAAGCAGTTCATTGAGTTTTTCAATCAACTCCTGATGTTCAGGTGCGAGCACTTCAATTGATAATGGTTCAAGCCGGGGCATAAACGTGAATCTCCTTTGTTAGCTTCTTACATTTAAGTGGGGTGGATTTGGCTTGGTTGTACGTTCAGAAAAATGAACGTCTTAAATTCAAGCTCCACTCTCTACCGCGGTCGCGAATCACTTCAGAGATGCCAAGATTTGCAGTGGGGCCATTCTGCTCTGAGTATCCCGCTGAAATATAGCGTTCATTAGTCAGGTTTCGACCTTGCGCTGAAAACATCCACTTACCGTCGTTACTTTCAAACGTGACTCCGAGATTAACCAGAGAAAAAGCATCCTGCGCTGTGGTACTGGAATTAATTGCGTTACTGAAGTAGGAAGCGCGATAGGTCAGGTCCACTCTGGGCGTGATGGTGCCGATATCCGCCCAGTCCCAGGTATAGGCCAGAGCCGCAGTACCAGACCATTCAGGTGTCTTCACCAGCTTATTGTTAATACCTAAACCGGTTCCCGGATCAACTTCTGTGTATTCACCATCAATGTAACCAACGCCACCTTCAATCAGCCAGTTTTCCGCTGGCACTGCCTGCAGGTCGAGTTCAAACCCCTTTACTTCGGCGGCGCCCGCATTTTGCACCAATGGTGCAACGGAGTTTGCCTGAGATACTATCTGCAAATCTTCATAGTCACTGAAAAAGAAAGCACCGTTTAAACGTACACGGTTATCAAAGCCCTGCCATTTGAAACCCGCTTCGTAGACCGTAACAAACTCAGGTTGAAATGAGGGTGCAGCTGCCAATGGCGGGAAGACTCGTTGGGTAAAGCCACCGCTCTTGAAACCTTCTGAATAGGTAAAATAAGTGAGCAGGTCTTCAGTCCACTGATAACCGATGCTGGCCATCGGATCGAGTTCCTGAACAGAGATTTTCGCTTCGGTATTGGGAAGCAGCAGAAATCCGGGTGGTGGTATCGGTGGTACCAGACCGGGGCCGAATCCAAGCAGGAAGGGAGGTACCGAAGCATTGTTATTGGCAATGATAAATTGATCCGGCGTAAAACGCTTGGTGTCGTCGGTATAACGTAAACCAAGGGTAATGCTCAATTTATCATTAAAGTCATAAGTACCCTGAGCAAAGAATGCCAGACTGTCGTTTTCTACCGCGCCGCCTGACTGAAAATCGACTGGTGAAAAAGTCACACGCTCAAGATAAGCACCCTCTTCTTCAAAATAATAAGCTCCCAGTATCCAGTTCAATTTGTCATCAAAGGAAGTCCCCAGCAACTGAATTTCCTGAGTGAATTGCTCATGCGTCGAATCAGATAAGACCTGCGCAATCGTCAGTGGTGAATGGTCTTCGTCAAGACTGAATTCACTGTCTGTATCTCGATAAGAGGTAATTGATTTAACCGTGAGATTACTATTCACTTCCCACTCAATAGTTCCGGCCAGACCCAACACATCAAGCTCATCCTTGGCTGGCACTGTGCCAAATTCAGTATCTCTGTCAGACGGTACCCATTGTCCATTGAAGCAAGCGGGGTTGGTACTGTCGGTGCTACCGGTACCAAATGGCGGTGGTACGAAGCAACCATCAGTCGGTGGTCTGAGAAAAGCATTGTGAAACTGTGGAAAAGCTGCATTGGCTTGCACATCAACCTGTGTAAACGGCGCGCCATTGGTATCACTGCGGTAACATCGACGGCGAAATCGACGGTAACAGAATCAGACACTAACCAACGTAAAGCGACATTACCCGCCAGCATATCGTCATCACCAAGATCAGTGCCGTCCGGTCGAATCACATATCCATCGCGGTTTTTTGAGATTACCGTTCCCTTGGCAAAAAGATTTTCTGTTATGCCACCGTTCAACGTAAACTTGCCGTTTATCATGTCGTCGGAACCGTAAGTCAGACTGGCATCAGCACGAAACTCTTCATTCGGCTTTTTGGTTGTAATATTGATGGCGCCGCCAATCGTATTGCGACCAAACAGCGTGCCCTGTGGTCCGCGCAATACTTCTATTCGTTCGACATCCACCAGATCCAGTGAACCACCCACAGAGCGGGCCAGATACACGCCATCTACATAGGTACCGACACCCAGATCAATGGTTGGGATCGCAGCATCCTGTCCAATACCTCGTATATAAACAATCGCAGCATTGTTGCTACCGCCGATAGTGGCTGCCTTATCAAAGGTCATATTCGGAGTGAAGCTACCAATCTCAGAGAGATTATCGATTCCCCTTTTTTCCAGACCATCAGCTGTGAAGGCCTGTATGGATATTGGCGTGTCCTGCAGGCTTTCCTCTCGCTTTCGAGCGGTAACGATGATTTCTTCGATAACTTGTGCCTGTACGCTAACAAATGGTATTGGACACATGGCTATGCTCATGCAGACCCAGATAATTCGGCTAAATTTAGTATGTAATGGATTCGCCATTGTCAGATTCCCCTGTGGCTAGTGATAAATGATGCAGAAATTCTATTTGCAACTGTCTTTTTATAACGCCGGGCAAAAAGCGGCTATCCGCCTTTGCCACTGGAAGTAGCCGTTTTTTCCGTTGCTCAGATTATTGAGTACTTCAGGCGTCGTGCTTGCCAGCCTGCCAGTTATCTTCAGACAGGTAGCTTTTACATAAAGCCAGGGGAGTCGGTTCGATGGTTGCCGCAACTGCACTATTGAAACGATTAAAAACGCCAAACTGACAAATGATGAAGAGTGCTTCTGTGATTTCTTCCTCGCTGAAATGCTTTCTCATCTCGGTGTAATCATCGGCTTCGACAGCGCTGGGCGTCTGTCCTGCCTTAAATGCAAAAGAAAGCGCTGCGCGTTCACTCGGCTCAAAAAGAGGGTTTGTTTCAAACTCCCAGACCGCTGCTATTTTTTCACCGCTTATGCCCAAATCGTGAGCACGGTTAACGTTATGTGAGGCGCAATACTCACAGCCTGCGGCAGAACTGGTAATCAAACCGATAAGGTAAAGCAAAGGTTCTGGCAGTAAAGGCCTGGCATAGAGCGTTTTCACAAAATCAATCAGGGCCTTGGTCGAACGCGGTTTGCGGGCCATAGTCAATTCAGTATTCGGAACGAAACCGAGGAAATTGATTAAATCCTGATAGGTTGGTTCCAGCTCAGGCGTGTCTTCGCGCTTCAGCGGTTTTAAGTAAGGTCCTTTCTTTAGCATTTTTCTTTCCTCTGGCAGAATTTTCAGGTGTGTTTGCCAATCTGCCAGTGTTGCTCCGGCAGTGTTACTTCTGAAAAGGCACGTGGTTTTTGTTCAAGCTGAGTGGCAACGCTATCGTTCCAACGATTGAAGAATCCCATTTGACAAACCACCAGCAGAATTTCGCAGACTTCAGTCTCACTAAAATGCTTTTGCATATGGTCGTAGTCACTCTGCTCTAAAGCGCTCGGGCTTTGTGCTGCCTTAAAGGCGAAATCCAGAGCAGCGCGTTCTTTCTCATCAAACAAAGGACTACTCGCATAGTCCCAGACCGCCGCAATCTTCTGTGTATCAATGCCGGCATCATTACAGTTATTCGCGCTGTGTGCGGTACAGTATCGACAGCCGGACACCGCGCTGGCGACCACAGTTATAAGTTGAATCAATTGTGTTGAAATCGTTGCTTCCTGAATTACCGTAATGGCAAATTCGATGTAGGCTTTTGTTGCCTGCGGCAGGCGCGCCATAGTCAGGACATCATTTGCTGAAAAACCGAGATACTCTTCCGTCACTTGAAAGATTGATTCCAGTTCCGGTACGTCTTCTCGTTTCAGGGGCGTAAGGTATGGTCCATTAGTTGTCATCTGCTATTCAGCTCTGCCAGGAAATTATCTGCCAATTCTGAATGCGACAGTGTTTACACGGCTATCCGAGAATACCGTTCATCTATCCGATAATTCCATATAAGAAGAGAATTTGCCGAAGGCCGGCGAACTCTGTTTATTGAATCTTACGCGCTAAGGTTTCTGAAGGGAGTTCGCCATACTGGTTTTTGTAATAGCTAGCGAAACGGCTGAAGTGATTAAAACCACAGTCCATGGCGACAGTTGTCACCGAGACAGATGTTAATTTTGCTGTGCTAAGAATATCGTGGGCCAGACGCAGGCGTTCCTGCCTCAGGTATTCCATAGGTGTTACCCCATAGTGCTTTTTGAACTCGGTATAAAGTGAGGTTCGCGCCATACCGGAGGCACCCACCACGTCTTCAAGACAAATATCTTCCCTGGCATGCTGTTTTAGGAAATTGGCGGTTTGCTTACAGGCTGCTGAGGGTCGGGCATCCGATTCCTCGGAGAGCAAAGCACTGTAATTGTTCGGCACACGCAATAACACCATCGATGCCAGCAAGGTTTCAAGCTCACGACCAACCGCATCGAAAGTGATGTGCGTAGCATGTTGCTGGCATTCACCCCAGAGCTGCATCACCAGATTACGCACAGGTTCAGAACCGCCTGTCAAAGCCTGAGGGTGCGGCTCAAAAGTCACCGGAGCATGCGGAATTCTGCCAAGATGATTCGCAAGCGCACTGTCTATAGCACTTTTCGTCAGACTGACGCTGATATTGCGATAGTCACTGGATGCTTCCAGCGTCACCGGGCGATTAGGGTTAATAATGGTGACCGTATCCCGATCTCCTTCAATTCGACGAGCATCCGAGGTAATTGCGTAGTCACCACCAAGCGGAAACATGACACAGTAATTGCCTGCAGCAAATTCACCAATATCGTTACGCAGCTCCGCGCCATAGGCGAGTTCATTAATACAAATGTCCCGCAACCAGACGAAGCTGTGTTCAAAGGAAATCTCGCGACGCGTACTGTTTGGCACGATCTGATGCGGCCCGAATAAACTGGAGATACGCTTGATGGCGACATCTACGTTAGTAGTTCTAAAGTGTGTAATACCGCCAGAACGACTCATGGTCTCGGAAGTACTGGCCATATTATTTGACGCCATGCTTATCGACATAATTACCTACCAATGCGGCTTGCTGTTGCTTTGCTGACTCGACTTTGAGTCTGCGCGCGCCAAATCCCGAAGTCAAGCTGTTACAGATCAATTAGAACACCCTAAGTGTCTGTATCTATAGACTTTATTCGCCCCATTTTGGTGCTCATTCATCAACTGGAGCCTGATTCCACTACTTTGAACAAAGGCTCGTTAATGCGTCTGAGCATATTGCGCAGCATGTCCTTTAATTGTCGGCGCTCAGCAGCCGAATAATCCACCATCACACTGGCTTCATGTGCAGTCGCTGCTGCCATCAAAGGAATCAGTTTATTCATGCCAGTCTCTTCGACAAACAACTTCACGGCTTTCACATGATCTGATTCGATTCGAATCCAGCCTTTGTTCTGCATCTCCGACACAATTTCTTCAAGCTTAGTACGATCAACAAGAGTCAATGTTGATAGCTCTTCGTAATCCACAGCAACATATTCACTTACGCAGCTAAGTATGCGCCACTCAAAGCGACTCACCTTTTGCTTATCCAGCTCCGCCTGAAACTGTTTTTCAAAGGCGTTAGCTGTCTGTGATAAAAGATAATCCAGATAGTCCTGGACAAAGGATTTGCTTGTAGTCTCAGCACTATCCGCTTTTGCCGCAGGGTGACGTTCAGATACTGCGTATTGCCCCTGATGATAGAGCAAACCGCTACGATCTGTTGTCTGAAAATCAACTACTTCACCGACAAATATCAAATGATCACCACCTTCGTAAGTGAAACGTTTTTGACATTGAAAATACGCAGCGCAATCCGGAATCAGGGGAATACTGCCGACGCCTGTATCGCAATTCAAATCAGCAAATTTATTCTCCACCCCAGGTCTGGCAAAATGATTTGAGAGTTCAATCTGATCGTCAGCAAGAATATTCACAATGAAGTAATCACTGTTTTCATAGGTCGATAAGGTACCGCTATTGCGATTCAGGCTCCACAGTATCAGAGGTGGGTTCAAAGAAACGGAGTTGAAACTGTTTGCTGTTACGCCGACACAGCCTTCGTTCTTATCGGCTGCGGTGATGATTGTCACCCCGGTGGCAAAGTGTCCGAGTGCGTGGCGGAAGGCCGTGGCATCAAAAGCTTTTTCAGTGTCCATCTAATTATTATATGGAGCACCTCAGGCAGCTCTATCCACCTCTGCCAGACGACTATCCGTTTTTTCCGCAAAGACCGGAACGCTGCCGATTCAGAATCTACTTGAATATATGATGCTGAGTCTGATTGGCGTCGATAAAATCCCAATCGTAAGTAACGCCGAGACCGGGGCCTTCTGGTACCGGCAAATAACCATCAGCAGGCAGATCTTCCACCTGATCGGAATAGCCACAAGCGTAAACCGGCGGCACCATATTGGGCATATCCGGTCCGACCAGCGCCATTTCATACATCAGAGAGTTACGCATCGCAGACAGGCACAGGCGATGCGCCGGGCCGACAGCATGCAATTGTAAATCGAGCCCTAATCCTTCACAAAAATGCGCAATTTTCATCACTCCGGTAATACCCATATCGTACTCAGGGTCGGCGTGTATCATGTCGCAGCCACCGTTAACCAGAAAAGAGGCTTTTTGTTCAAGACCACGAACATGTTCACTGATCAGTAAGGGCGTTTTCAATTTTTCCCGTAGGCGCTGATGGCCGTACGCGGAAACAGAAAGATCTCGATAAGGATCTTCGTACCACAGGCAATTAACCTCATCTGCCACCTTGCCCAGAGACAGTGCATCCATCCAGGTTCGCAACATGCAGGCCGGATCGATCATCAAGGCATAATCATCACCTATTCTTTCTCGTATACCGCGAAGGTTTTCTGCTTCACGACGAACATTGCCATCCTTCCAGCCATGTATTTTAAAACCATGAAAACCAATACGTTTACATTCCTCGGCATAGTCGGCGTAGTCCGCCGCAGTATTCAAACCACCTTTGCTCTCCTGCCCACCATAAGTACTGGCATAAGTCGGTAAGGTGTCACGGTAACCACCAAGCATACTTTTCACCGATACATCATGCATTCGACCGCACAGATCCCAGATAGCGATGTCGAGAGAACCGTGGCCCATGTGGTCATAGGCACGAATTTCCCTTTTCAGCGTGTCATAGATTTCTTCACGCCGTTCCGGATCGTGTCCAAGTAATAATGGCGCCAGCATGCAGGCCTGGCCAAAGGAGGATGGCGTGCCCACCCAGTTTGTGACGTAGCCACCCATTATCCCTTCGTCATTATGAATACGCACGGCCCAGCGCTTCGGGCTGAATGTTGAGCCTTTTACATAAGCCATATTGCCAACACCGGCCGCAGCCGTTTCAAGACCAATGTTATCAACGCTAAAACTGAATTCGGTCAGTTCAACGGAAGTAATTTTACTCATGATAATTATCCTGTGAAAAAACTCTTAAGAAGATTTGCTGTCCAGCCAGTAATTGTCCTCCCCCGCAAGGCGTCTGATGTAACCCGCCGTGGGCGTGGAAAAATGTGTGCCGATAATCAGCACATCACTGTCAACATACATTGAAAATATTTTGTTACGTGTCTGTAAGCCCTTTTCCTGATCACTGTCCGCAGAGCTACACCAATGCGGCCGCGAAAACTGTACCGGATGATGCACAAAATCACCGGTAATCACAGCTTCCTTACCCTCGGAACTGATATGCACACTGACATGCCCCGGCGTATGACCCGGTGTCGGTATCAGTTTCACGCCCTCACAAACTTGATGTTCGCAATCAACCAGCTCCACCAGGTTTGCCTCGACTATCGGGCGAATAGACTGCTGCAAAACCGGACCGATTTCTATCTCATCTTCATTCGCATCCCAGTGCTCCCACTCTTCCTTTGCAAACAGATAACGGGCTTCAGTGAAAGTAGGTACCCATTCATCATTAACCAGCATAGTATTCCAGCCAACATGGTCAACGTGCAGATGTGTACATAGGACAGTATCGATACTGTCTTTCGCATAACCTGCCTGTTCAAGATCGCTCAGGAAAGTCGTTTGCATCTTGTCCCAATCCGGCACCGCGAGTTGTTTATCGTTACCGATGCAGGTATCAACAATGATTCGTCTTTCGCCCGTATCGATAATGAGAGCGTGCACACTGAAAATCAGATCGCCATCGTCATTCATGAAATGTGGATTCATCCAGTCCAGTGTTTTACATAGTTCATTCTCGGCATCCGGCAGGACGAAGGCATTATTTCCCCAGACTACAAGTTCAACGATGCGGGTAATTTTGATCTCGCCGATCTGCCATTGCAAACTGATGTCCCGTTCCGTATTACATTCTTTAAATGCCATCATAATGTTTCTCCTGCTCTGTCAACTAATCAAACAAACGTTTGCCCGAGGCAAACACTAGATAAAATACCAGACCGAATAAATAAACAGCTGCGGCTACCTGAAAAACCAGAGTCCATGAGTCCGTCCAGCTAAGAATCAAGCCACTGACATAGACGCCGATGATTCCGGGTATGGTGCCGGCAGTGTTTGACAGACCCATCAGAACACCAGCATAACGTGGCGCAATATCCAGATGATTAACGATGAAACCACCGGCGGAAAAAGCGATGAAAATATTGGCGAGCGTCATCAATGCGATTGCGGCTGAAGCACTTTCAACGTAACCAACAAAGAGTAATATTAAGGCCGGGCCACCAAAGCCGATGCTTTGCATGGTTTTGCGAATCTTTGTTGTTTGCCAGCCGCGCATGCTTAGCTTGTCAGCAATGAAACCGGCAATATTGAAAAACAAAAACGCGGCTATGTAGGGAAACATGGAGAAAATACCGACCGAGGCAAAATCCACATTCAAACCTTTGTTAACGTAAGTAGGTAACCAGGCCAGCAAGACATAGGTACCCCAGTTTGAACAAAAGTGACCGACTATAATCGCCCAGACTGCTGGCGAACTGAGTAATATGCGCCAGGGTGGTGATTCCGTTGCTTCCTTTGGCGCTGCATCTTTTTTAATCAGAGCGAGTTCACTTTCACTTATGCTCGGATGGGTATCAGGATAGGAAGTCGCCAGTCTTTGCCAGATGACAAACCAGACAAGGCCAAACAAACCAAAAGAATAGAAGGCCCACTGCCAACCATAATTGAGAACAATCCATGGTGTCACCAGCAAGCCGAATACAATGCCAAGGGGTATCGCGGAGAAAGTTGCGCCGATAGCCCGCGCCGCTTCATTGCGTGGCAACCAACGACCATACAAACTATAAATGGCCGGCAGAGCGACACCCTCTCCTGCACCCATACCAATACGGGCCAGAATCAACCCTGCGAATCCGGCATAGGCTGCAAAGGGCGTAATAAAGGTAAACAGCGACCAGACTAAAACGGCGATGCCGAGTAGTAATTTGCCACCGAAACGATCCGCAAGCCGACCACACAGTACCTGGGTCAGGAGATAGCCGATAAAGAATGAAGACAGGACCATGCCCTGAACATCCGGACTCCAGTCGAGTTCCTTCGACATCGGAATGATGGCAATGGAAATATTAACCCGGTCCATGTAGCAGACGAACATGGCAGCGACAGACAAACCGGCCACGGTGTAACGTCTTGGCCAGTATTCGCGCAAGGACAAACTCGCTTGATTCATATTAACTGTCTTTTATCATTTAGTGACAGCAACAACACTGCCGGGAATTTATTCAGGCATGCGCAGAATAGGTTTAATGACCTCACCGGTAACGGCACTGTCGTATACGGCCTGATTGATATCAGCAAAATCATAAAATTTGACGAAGCGATCGTAGGGCAGATGTCCCTGACGAAACAGTTCAGCAAGATAAGGCACAAAATTCTGGACATTGGCTTCGCCCATGACGACGCCGCGAATACCACGTCCGAATACGACCTGATCCATTTCCAGTGGCACCGTGATTGCAGAAGGTGTGACACCGACCTGTGCGCACCAGCCGGGTGGCGTTAAACAATTAACTGCCTGTAAAACCACAGTCGGAACACCTGTGCATTCCATGGAATAATTGGCACCCCCAGCGGTCAGAGATAGAATTTTCTCCACAACATCACCTTGCTCAGGGTTAATCACATCTGTCGCACCAATCTCGAGCGCCATCTGCAATCGCGCCTGATTAATATCAACAACGATTATCTTGCTACAGCCGCTTAATTTCGCACCCATAACTCCGGCAAGACCTACTGTACCGGCGCCAAATATAGCAATGCTGGAACCCGGTTCCGGTTTGAGCGCATTCATTACGGTGCCAACACCGGTAGTCAGGCCGCAACCCAGGGGACCCATCAATTCCAGTGGTAAATCTGAGGGAACTTTGATGACACCACGAGTTGAGGCAATCACATGAGTGGAAAAGGAGGATTGGGCAACGAAACGACCTCGCATAGCTTCGCCATCACAAACCAGACAGGTGCTGCCGTCGACACGTTCGCCACTGAGATTCCTTTGCGCAAATTCAACACAGTAAAATGGCAGGCCACTGTGACAGTTTCGACAATGTCCACAGGAATCCCCGCAGAGTACAACATGATCACCAACCTTCACGTGAGTGACTGACTCGCCTACCTGTTCGACCACACCTGCCCCTTCGTGCCCAAGCACCATTGGTAGCGGCAATGCGAATGCCTGTTCCTTAACGGCAATATCCGTATGGCAAATTCCGGTTGCCTTGATTTTGACCTGAACTTCGTCGCTGCGGGGTGGCAGTAACTCCATCTCGCGCAATTCAAATGGTTTTTCAGGCGAAAGTGCAATCGCTGCCAATGTTTGTGCTGACATAGCTCCTCCTGTTAATGAATCAAGTTTAGCTGTTCGACAAGCCGGACCGCATCATCTTTAGTACGAGTTTCGCTCTATAAGCGAAAAAGTATAGAGAAGTCATGCTCGCCGGCTTTTGCAGTGGATGCCAGCTTTTTATCTTTTGGTGCCAAAGCTGCTATTATTGAAATCACTATGTCCACCTATTCACTAACAAATAGCTGGCTGTCCGCACTGGTAAGAGCGGTAGAGACCTACAACATCGATCCTCACGATCTGCTTGTTGGCGAACTGCAGACCGATGACCTGTCCAAGCCCGTCAACGCCAGAATTGATCACGATGCCATGACTAGAATGTGGAGACGCGCGTCTGTAATAACCAACGACCCCGCCATCGGCCTGGTAGCCGCCGGTTTCGTCGGCCCCGCCACTTTTGGATCGGTCTCATTTGCCATGAACGCGAGTGACTGTACCTCAACAGCATTGAGGGCATTGGTACGATATTCTGTACTTGGTTCCAACGCCGCCACATGGACCTTCAGACAGGATGAGAAATATGTGGAGCTCACTCAAAAAATGCGCGGGCCGATCGGTGCTTCAGAGCAAAAGGACGCCAATGCTGCCGGCATTTTGCATATATGCCGAAGCCTGGGCGATCCGCGTCTGCGTTACGAAAAACTGGTGATTGGCAGACCAGCTCCGAAAGACATCTCACGCTGGCGTGAACATTTTTCTCTGGTACCTGAGTTTCAGGATAACGGCATCAGCTTTATGCGTTTTTCCCGCGAGGCTGTCGATGAGCGCTGGCCCAACTATGAACCGGAATTATTTGAACTGAGTATTTCCATACTCGAAAGAAAATTGAAACAAGTAGGCAAGTCCTCCTTCCTTGCTCAGGTTAAGGGGCAAATAATTGAAGGACTGGAACAGGGTAATATTCATATTGATCTGGTTGCGGATAAACTGGGGATCAGCCGACGTACCCTGCAAAGACGTCTGTGGACGGAAAGCCACTACACTTACAGCAATCTTTTTCAAGCTGTCAGACGTTCTCTCGCCAATCGTTACCTGCTCAGTTCATCGCGCTCGGTGGAAGAAATAAGCGATCTTCTCGGCTATTCAAATGTCTCAAGTTTTAGCAGAAGCTTTCGCCAGGGCTTTGGTACGACACCAACAGAATATCGTCGTCAAACCAGCAGTTCAGATACCGAAATTCTGGAATCGATCGGTCCCTTGTAGCTTTATGGACTTAGCTGAACCTTAATCGAATTGCTGTGCTTGTCTTCCGCTACCGCGAAGGCCTCGGCGACCTGATCAAGTTTAAAGCGGTGAGTGTTTAAGACCTCCAGTTGCCCGGCATACTTTCTCACCAAATCCGCGGCAAGCATCAGATCGGATCTGACACCTTCCTGACCGTGACAATTCGACGCAACCAGAGTCAACTCATTAGTCATAAAACGCAAAGCAGGAATAGACGGATTATTTTTGAAGGCTCCAAGCAGCAGGATTGTGCCACCGGTCCTTGCCAATAAAACAGCATCACTTAATGTGTTAGCAATACCGCCAACTGTTTCTATAACAACATCGATATACTGATCGCCAAGTTCCTCAAGCAGACTCTCTGAGTCCTTAAAAACAGCACTCGCACCGAAGTGTCTCGCGACTTCCTGTTGATGCTTATGCCGGGCACTGACAAAAACTTCTTCAGCGCCGGCAGCGTAGGCACTCAAAATAGAAAGCAAACCAATTGAACCTGCTCCCAAAATCGCCACCCGTTTACCCAACTGGATATTCGCTCGCCGGGCCCCGCGCACACATATGCCCATAGGTTCAATCAGGGCTGTAATATTAGGCGGGATGTCGCTGCCAGTGAGAACAATTATTGACTCTGGCACTTGTATAAATTCTGCCAGACCACCCGGTAAGGTATGACCGAAGAATTCCTTGCTGGCACAACGATTAGGGTTACCACTTCTGCAATGTTCGCAAGTCCCACAACCCAGCACGGGTTCAACCATTACTGAGGTGCCAGTTTTAAGTTCGACATTATCACCAGTACTGTCAATCACAGCAGCTATTTCATGACCGGGGCGAATACCGGCAGGAGAACCAAGAATACCTGTCTTGATGTGCAAATCCGTACCGCAAATACCAACTGCTGTCACAGCCAATTGGCACCAGCCAGGTTGTAATTCGGGAATGTCGACGCGCTGAATGCTTATGCTTCCATCTTCCGCAAACACCGCCGCTTTCATCTTGCTTAATCTTCTATTATGAACTCAGGATTAATTTCCACACCCAGACCGGGAGATTTTGGCAAGGCCAGATAACCTTCTTCATCAACAGCAGGTGGCTTGTTCAGTATGGCGAGGAAATTCTGATAAGCACCAATGGGAGGATCATTCACTAACTCGAGATAAGGTGCGTGTGACCAACTCGCCACCATATGCATATGCGCAATCAGGCCGAGTTTGACGTAACCATTGTGCGGTACGATCTGCTTATTATATTGCCGGGCAATTTCTCCAACCTTTAAAGTCTCAGTAATACCAGTCAATACCAGACATTCCGGTTGCAGAATACTATAGCTATTTCGTTTACACATTTCCTCAAATTCGAACAGGACACTACTGTTTTCTCCGCCGGCAATCGGTATTTCCAGTGCCTCACCCAGCTTTGTCAGTTCATCAAAGGCGTAGCGTGGTCTGGGTTCTTCGAGCCAGCTGCAACCAAGGTTCTGTAATTCGAGACCAGTTTCGTAAGCCCTTTTGTAATCCCAACGTACACCCGGCTGCCAGCTACCTTTCGACTGGGCCTGATTGGCATCCGCCATGATTTTCATATCATCCCCTACCGCTTCTCGCACACAGGAGACTGTGCGCAGATCTTCCTTCATGCTTTCATGATGCAAACGTAACTTAATGGCCTGCCAACCCTCCTCCTTCAGCTTCAATGCCATATCCGCCCGTTCTTCGGGTTCGGAGAGCAGAACCATAGCCGCATAAGGAACAATTTTGTCTTTTTTACCACCCCATAATTTGTAAAGCGGCTGATTTTTGGCTTTGCCAACAATATCCCACAAGGCGATATCGACACCGGCAACGTGTTGATAGTGGGTTCCGAATTGCAGATAGTATTCGAGCATTGCACTGAGCTGTTCGACCTGTAATGGATCTTTTCCCACAAGAAGTTTTTCAAGTGTCGGCAGGAAGCGTTCATCTATTTCAGGACCGATGCCCTTAAGGCCTTCATCGGTTTCAATTTCAACGTAAGAACCGCCACCGATTTGTACTGGTAAGTAATCGCCCGGGCTCCAGGCCAGTTCAAGTGCGCCCAGTTCTTCAAGGACACGTAATCGACGAAGCCGTATTTTACTTATTTTCATTGTTTGTCTTTACCTGTTTTTGTTATCTGCTTTGCTTGTCAGAAAGCCAGGTTAGCTGCGCGCTTTCCTTAATTCCCAGTACCACTTGTCTGTCTTCCCACGCCCGGGCTTTTACATAGTGCTGAATTTTCTCTACCTGTGCTTTCTTGAGCACATCGTTGAATGCTGCCATACCGTTCGCTGCCAGAATGCCTTCCAGAACGATGCGATCGAAAATTTCGTGTCGCTCTGCCGGCAGCAAACGCAGATCAGGAATTGATCCGCCAGATCGCGCTAGTAATCCGTGACACATAGCACAATAATTATTATAGAGTCCCTCACCTTCGCCCAGTACAGCACTTTCTACCGCAATTCTGGTTTGCTCCGGGATAATTTTATCCACGACGCTGGCGGGAGGTAATTCTTCTTTTCCACCCAGTGCAAAAGTCAGCAGGCGTCCGAAGTTGCCATACTTTGTTGAGGCCGTATCGGTCTCGCCACCGAACAAGTCTGCGCCTCCGCCACCGGTAAGAACAGAAAGGTATTGTCTGTTATTAAATTCGAATGTGACCGGTGGCGCCAATATTGAGGTATAGGTATTGAACTGCCATAAGAGTTCCCCGTTCTCCTTATCATAGGCACTCAATTGACCTGCTGCATCTCCCTGAAAAACCAGACCACCAGCGCTTGCCAGTACACCACCATTCCAGTAATAAGGGTTTCGTACACTCCACTTTGTTTCTCCAGTGAGTGGATCAAAAGCTTTCAGAGCACCACCAGGTGTCGGTTGTTCAGCAACATTGTCTATAAACAATTGCGCCAGCCGACCCATTTCCAGTCCAATGTTCCAACGACCCGGATCGCGACGATAAGATCCGAATTGCTTCCATTCGTCGGCAATGGAAAAAATAAGCGGACTTTCCTGGGTAGGGATGTAAACCAGCCCGGCATCGACATCAACTGACATCGCCTGCCAGTTATGAGCCCCGGCAGACCCCGGTAACACCCATTTTTCTTTTTCGAGGTAGTCCAGTTCGGAATTTTCGACCGGCCGCCCAGTCTCCATATCAACATGACTGGCCTAGGTAACGAGGCTATAAGGGTGAGCTCTCAACAACTCACCATCACTACGATCCAGAACATAGAAAAAGCCGTTCTTGGGAGCCTGCATCAGCACCTTGCGTAGCTGACCATCTACTTTCATTTCGGCCAGAGCAATGTCCTGTACCGCGGTATAATCCCAATTGTCTCCCGGAGTTGTCTGGTAGTACCACCTCATCTCACCAGTGTCCGCATCAAGCGCAACAATGGATGAAAGAAAAAGATTATCACCACCTTCTGGTGAGCGAATCGCACGCGCCCAGGGAGAACCGTTACCAACTCCTATATAAAGATGATTAAATTCCGGATCGTAAACAATGCTGTTCCAGACAGTGCCACCACCACCGTGCTTCCACCATTGATCTCCCGTCCAGGTGCTCGCGGCATGTTCCAGTTCTTTATGTTCAAAGGGTAAAGAGGGATCACCGGGAACTGTAAAGAATCGCCATAGCTGCTCACCGTTTTGCGCATCATAAGCCGTAACATAACCACGTACACCGAATTCAGCTCCGCCATTACCAATAAAAACTTTTCCACGTGCGACCCGTGGTGCACCGGTAATGGTGTAAAAGCGCTCGCGATCGATCAGCGTATCGACCTGCCATAGTTCTTCACCATTTGAAGCATCAAGTGCGATTAGCCGACCATCGAGTGTGCCTACGTAGACGCGCCCTTTATAAATGGCCACGCCTCGATTAACCGCATCACAACAGGCTCGTCGCGACCAGTCCCTGGGAACCTGCGGATCAAACTGCCAAAGTACTTCACCGCTATCCGCCTCGATCGCAAACACCCGACTCCATGCGCTGCTGACATACATGATGCCATCGATAACTAAAGGGGTAGCTTCCTGAGCACGATTGGTGCCCATATCCAGATGCCAGGCCAGGCCGAGCTCAGAGATTGAATCGCGATTGATATCCTTCAGCGGTGAAAAGCGACGTTCGTGATAACCCAGACCATAAGCCAGCCAGTTTCCCTCCTCGCTGGCATGATTGATGATGCGTTGATCGTCCACATCAGCAACTGTTGCTTTCAGGACAGGTATCTTAGCCGGATTCGATTCAGCTGACTCCGGTGGCGTCGACTCGCTACAGGCTGCTAACAGCAAGAAAGTTACTGACGCAAAATATTTATATGCACTGAGATTCATAAAAGCATATTTCTCATAAGCGTAACGAACTTATAAATATTTCTCTTAAGGTTCATCGATAGCATACGCTTGATAATAGAGAACAGTATTCCAGGTGGGTGTTCAGTCGATGCCAGCTTTTTAGCATTAGGTGTCAGAATCCATAATCGCAAATTTCGCCTTGCTTTGACATTCAGGCTCATGACTGAATTGATTCCAGTTGCTTGAGTCGCTTAGTGTCACGTGCCCCGCCCTCTGATGCAGAAGTCGCCAGCAATCCGTATATTCGTAAGGCATTTGAAACCTTTCGCGGTCGACGAGCTTGCCAGGCCTGGTCCCCGCGTGCGTTCTCCTCCTCTCGTCGTTGTTCAATTTCCTTTTTTGACAGGTCCAGATGAATGGAACGTTGGTCTACATCGATTTGAATCGAATCACCATCACGAACCAGAGCAATTAATCCTCCCGCCGCCGCTTCAGGTGAAATGTGGCCAATCGACAAACCCGAAGTCGCTCCGGAAAAACGTCCATCGGTTAATAAGGCACAGACCTTGCCCAGACCATGCGCTTTCAACATACCTGTTGGCGCTATCATTTCCTGCATGCCCGGACCACCGCGTGGACCTTCATAGCGTATAACGACAACGTGTCCGGCTTTGACATCACCGTTTTTTATAGCTTCAACACAATCGTCCTTGCTTTCGAATACCAGAGCCCTGCCATTGAGTTTGAAACAGGAAGCATCGACTGCTGCGGTTTTTAGCACACAACCTTTCTCGGCCAGATTTCCATAGAGTACGGCGATGCCACCGGAGTCTAAAAAGGCATGCTCACAACTTCGTATCACGCCTTTGACTCGGTCTCTGTCGATACTGTCGAAACGCTCTGACTGGCTGAAGGCAGAGAGACTGAATTTTCCACCCGGAGCTGCACGATATAAATTCATCGCCGCCTCGTCTTCAGAAACAGTGATGTCCCATTTCGCCAGTACCTTTTCTATCGATTCCCCGTGTACAGTATTTACATTTGTGCTCACAAGATCGGCTCGATTCAATTCGCCGAGAACACTCATCACTCCGCCCGCCCGATGCAAATCTTCAATAAAAACCTGCTCTGCTGCCGGCGTCACCTGACACAAATACGGGGTCTCTTCGGCAATTCTTGCAATATCCTTAAGCGTAAAATCGACTTCTGCTTCACGCGCGATGGCGAGCACGTGCAGTATCGTATTGGTCGAACCACCCATAGCTATAGACAAACGCATGGCGTTCTCAAGTGCGTCAAAGCTGGCAATGGAACGCGGCAATATAGAGTCATCTTCATCACGATAACGGCTATAGGCCATCTCTACGATACGCCTGCCGGCATTTCGAAAAAGTAATTCACGGTCTTTATGCGTTGCCAGCAAAGTACCGTTACCCGGCAAGGCCATCCCCAGTGCCTCGCAGAGGCAATTCATGGAATTTGCAGTACCCATTAAAGCGCAGGAACCACAGGTTGGGCAGGCAGAACGTTCAACATCGAGGATTTCATCGGCTGTAGAGTCAGGGTTGTTGCCTATGACCAGAGTATCAATCACATCAATCTTGATTTTTTTACCTCGATGCGTCACTCGACCTGATTCCATTGGTCCACCGGAAACAAAAATCGCAGGTATATTTAAACGCATGGCTGCCATGAGCATGCCAGGAGTTATTTTGTCACAGTTGGAAATACAAATAAGAGCATCGGCGCAATGTGCGTTGACCATGTACTCGACCGAATCTGCAATTAAATCCCGCGACGGCAGCGAATACAACATACCGTCATGATTCATGGCAATTCCATCATCCACGGCAATTGTATTGAATTCCTTTGGAACACCACCCGCAGTTAATATCTCTTCAGCGACCAGCCTGCCCAGATCTCTCAGATGCACATGACCCGGCACAAATTCAGTGAAGGAATTTGCAATCGCAATGATAGGTTTACCAAAATCTTCTTCCCGGGTTCCGGTGGCTCGCCACAGTGCTCTGGCTGATGTGCCAAGACTGCCTTCTGTTGTGGTACTTGCCTCAAGTACGCGCAGGTAGTAGAATGCCGATTGTCCCGGGTCGAATTCGGGATCCTGCCAATAGCAGAAAAACTCTACAGCACCTCCATCAGACACGGCAATATCATAGATTCTTTCGTGGGTTTGCCCGCTTGCGTCAAGCCAGCCCTTTATCATTTGAACACGTTCAAGATCGACGCTATGTGGATCTTTTAATGCTCTCAGTATGAATTCAGGTGATTGGCCAGCCGGAGGTCTGGACAAACTACTCCCCATCGCTACGCCCTTTTTGTATCCCAGAGATGCAAACTGTCTGTGTTCGGCATCGTTCTCAGCAAAATCCCAACCGGCGAAAACTTGTACATTTATTCTCGGACCGGTACTGGCTTAGACTTCCTTACGCTTCATTGCTGCAAACAAGGCTTCGCGGGTATTTTCTTTCGCCCATACTGCGATATAGCCGGAGGCTGAAATTTCGTAAGCCCAAAGATCATAGGCTTTGTTAAATTTTCCTTTTACTACCGGTTGGTCATTAAGTCGATGCAAGCCGGGTTCATAGATTGAAAATTTTCCCCAGAAATTGTCTTCATCGGCGGTGGCAAAACCGGTATGAGCATCGGTGCTGCCAATCAGGCCAAACTGATAAGGATTCGTGCCGACCTGCTTTTCCAGCTTCAAACCGAGCTTAAGTGCAGAACGTGCGTATTCGTGTTTTAACATAGAGTCCTGCTTGGTGGCAGTGGCAGTCAGGTTACCTTTATCCCAGTTTTCAAAGTCCGCAAAAACATCATTGGGAGAGAGTGTAGGATGCGCTTCACCATCGCCTTTAATTTGAGTCACTTCGTAAAGCGGTTCCCAACGTGCTCGTTTACTGGCGTAATCGCTGTCGATTGCTTCACCTGAAAAGTCTGTTGTTTGAAACATCAGACCATTACTCATATTACCGTTATGCGGTATGGCCAGTACCTCACCACCAGTGTCGGTTTCATACTGCAGGAGAAACTCCCATAATTTTTCAGGGTCTTCGCTATCAAAAGAGGAAAAAGGCAGTACTTGCGCGGCTTTATCGGCAGCATCTTTAAATATCACTACCCGATGAAGGTTGTTACCGGCCGGCATGGATGTCCATTCGTAACCGATAAAAGCGGTAAACTTGCCCGGCTGGTTATTGCGGTCGGCAGCGGCGGTAACGTAGTCCCAGGCGGAAGTCATGATGCTGGTATCGGTAAAACTGGGTTTATTCACCTGTATGTCATTCAACACTTCGAACATTGCCTTCCAGGTGTTGTCCTTATCACCGGTGGCAATCAATTCACCCCAGCGACGGGTAATCGGATTTTGCATTACCAGAGGATCTTTACTGCGTATCTTTGGCAATAAGCCCAGATACTCCGCGTGATCGGCCACCACCAGAAAATCCAGCGGTCGTTTAAGCTGTGCTTGCCCTGCGCTGTGACTTTTGATTGCTTCACCTCTTGCAAAGCGGAACGCTTCTTCCGGTCCTATTTGTGTATTTCCATTTAGGGAGGCATCCGGGGAATAAGAAGTGTGCAAATGCGTGTCACCCCAGAAGAGCCGAGTCACCGGCAACTCTGTGGTTTCTGCTGCTGCGTATTCAACGACAGACAGACAAATACAAAAGATAAAGTGCATGACCCTGAAAGACATGCTGACTCCTTATATTCGAGTTACGCTACCGACTGAAAGGTAACTTATTTACACGGAAAAAAAGAGGCGCTTGAAAAAGCGCCTCCTGATTTTATTGATGATTCCTAAACATAAGCTGGTTTAGAAATTGACTTCAGCTTGCAAAGAAACCATCCGAGGTGGATCAGAGAAAGCGGAACCGCCTTTGCCACCAAAGAAACTTGCCAAGGGTATATCGTTTTTCTGATGAGAGGTCTGTTCATCATTCAGGTTTTTACCAACAACTGAAAAGCGGTATTTACCATCAGGTGAAGTCGCGCTAAGTGTTGCATTAAACTTGGCATAGCTTGGTTGTACGTAATCTGGATCCAGATCACCAGCCAGGAAGAACTTGTCTGAATAGGTCAGGTCTCCTGTCAGGCCCATTTGCCAGCCATTGTAAACTTCCCAGTTGTATTCAGCATAGATGTTGGCTTCAAAATCTGGCGCATACTGTAAAGGTTGTCCGGTCAAGTCACAAGATCCGGGAGGGGCATTACCTGTACTATCCAGTATGCACGGACCAGTAGCATAGGAATCGTACTCTGCATCCAGCACAACAAAGGCACCACCGACACTGAATTGGTCGCTAACCTGCCAGCGTGCGTCAACATCAAGTCCCTGGGACGTCGCTGCTGCTGCGTTACCAACCAGGAAGCTCGCTACTGAGAAAGTCGATACCTGCAGGTTCGTGTATTCTGAATGGAAATACTCGGCATTAATGTAAGCTGCACCATCAAGGAGCGACCATTTCGCGCCGAAGGCAAAGGCTTTCACACCTTCATCTTCAAATTCGAAATCAGCTAATACGCCAGAGGTAAAATCCTCTTCAAAACCACCTGCCTTGAAACCTTCCTTGTAGTAGCCATAAAGCATCAGGCCTTCCATTGCGTCCCACTCACCAGTAATGGCGAAAGGTACATCATCGGTTTTACGTTTGACTCCGAGCAGGTTGTGTTCTGTACCGAATACAAAGTTGTAAGCGCCTCTGACTGTTGCATCCGGAATCGCGTTATCGAGTGTTGAAATATCAGAATACCAGAGTCGCTTATTGGTTGATTTACGATCCTCCGTGTAGCGAACACCCAGTATCAATCTCAGGTCTTCGGTAAAGTTTAGAGTAGCCTGACCGAATATAGCCCAGGTTTCTCCTCTTTGGGTGGTCGACTGATTTCTTCCAAGACGGTCCGTACCAAATGCTCCTGCCAATACTGACTGGCTCAGGTCGACGGAAGCCTGCAGACGTGTCTTATATTTATCATCTGCATAATAGAAACCGGCAATGTACTCAAGGAACTGATCCGAAGTTGAGGCAATACGGAATTCCTGTGACATGGTTTGTGAATCCTGACGCTGTGGTCCGGCAACGACCTGCAGATTAGTGTGATCGTTATTAGTCAGAGCTTCGAAATCGAAAGCGACATAACTGCTAACAGAAGTGATTTGATGATTCCCCACATCCCAGTCGAGGGTGAGAGTCATGTTTTGTGTGTTGGTGTTGTTAAACAATCCGTCAAATAAAGGATCCGATCCAACTGGCGAAGGAACTGATACATTAAAATCAAAATTGGCTTCGGCATTAGGGTCATTGACCTGCGTCAGTGCCAGATGGGCGGGAGATAGAAAGCCCGGCTGAGTTGCGTAACCACCTTTGATGTCATATTCACTTATTTCAGTTTTGAATGTGGCGGTTAAATTGGAGGTAATGTCCCAGTCTATGGTGCCGCGCACCTGATACTGCTCACGCGCATATGGGTCTGGTGCACCCGGTAGTGAGTTTTCGAGGTAACCATCAATGTCAGAATATCTTGCAGCGACACGTATCCCTACATTGTCCGAAACAGGTCCGGAGACAACGCCGGAGAATTCCTTACCATCAAACTCTGGAGTATAAGCGGCAGTAATTGAATTTTCCCACTCTTCCGTAGGTCCTCGGGAGGTGACATTGAAGGCACCACTGACGACGTTTTTGCCAAAAAGTACAGTTTGCGGTCCTTTTAATACTTCAACTCGTTCAACATCAAAGAAGGGGTTGCGGTAGGCACGACTCCGGCTGAAATAAGCACCGTCAATAAACATACCAACAGATTGCTCGAAGCCATAGTTCTGACCTGAACCAACTCCACGGATAAATATATTGGTAGCAGCCTGTGCTTCAGACATCATGATTGAAGGCATACGCAATGTTAACTCTTGAAGATTATTTATAGATCCATTGTCCAGCGTTACCCCGCTTATAACAGAAACTGCCACAGGTACTTCCAGCAGGCTTTCTTCGCGCTTGGTTGCAGTAACAATGATTTCTTCAATGACAGCAGCGTGTATGCTGGCACTGGAAACTAGAATTAGAAGATACAAAAACTGTTTGAAAAATTTCATATAAGCTACTCCCCCGATTTAACAGTCTGCAAAGTATAGTAGGAAGGGTATCAAGTACTTTTGCAGTGGATGCCAGCTTTTTATCATTTGGTGCCAAATAACGCAGGCAGCAGTGTGGCATTGAAGAGACAATATATAGTAACTTTGAACGTCGTAAGAGCGAATAAGTAGCGTTAATCATTATCTATAAGGGAGGCCCACTTACCCATGAGTGACACAATTATTACCGGCATTGAGACACTGCGCTTAAGCTCATACGGCAACCTGCTATGGGTGAAGGTCCATACGGATGCTGGTCAATACGGTCTCGGTGAGACTTTTCTCGGACCGGAATCGGTCGAAGCGCACATACACGAAACCATTGCGCCTTACCTGCTTGGAAAAAACCCATTGCAGCGCGATCTGCACTGGAAACAGTTGCGCGGTTATCTTGGTTTTCGAAGCTCCGGCGCAGAAATGCGTGCCCTCTCGGCAATCGACATTGCGCTCTGGGATTTGTGGGGCAAAATGAGTGACACGCCACTTTATAATCTACTAGGCGGAAAGTCTCGAGATTCGATTCGCGTTTACAATACTTGTGCCGGATATACCTATATAAGGAATAGAGAAGGTCAGAAGACTTCTAACTGGGGTATTAACAAAGATGAACCACAAGGTCCTTATGAAGATCTGGATGCCTTTTTGAATCGAGCGGATGAACTCGCGCACAGTCTGCTTGATGAAGGCATCACCGCCATGAAAATCTGGCCTTTTGATTTCGCCGCAGAACGATCTCTGGGTAACGACATTACCGCAGAGGAACTTAATACAGCTCTTTTACCTTTTGAAAAAATTCGCAAAGCAGTCGGTGATAAAATTGACATCATGGTCGAGTGTCATTCCCTCTGGAATTTGAACGCGGCGATAAAAATTTCGCGCGCCCTCGAGCAATTCTCTCCTTATTTTATTGAAGATCCTATCAAGGCCGACAGCCTGGAGAATCTCGCCGAGTTTCGCTCCCGAACCTCTATCCCTGTTTGTGCCAGCGAGACACTGGCAACGCGTTGGGGTTATCGGGACCTGCTGGAAGCACGGGCTGCAGATATAGCAATGCCTGATCTTGGCTGGGTTGGTGGCGTATCGGAAGCCAAAAAAATCGCCAGCATGGCTGAAGCCTTCGGCGTACCGGTGGCACCTCATGACTGCACCGGGCCCGTGGTCTGGGCGGCATCTGTGCATTTGTCCCTGAATGCGGTGAATGCGGTATTTCAGGAGTCGGTAAGAGCTCTATATACGGGCTGGTACACCGATGTAGTAACCAATTTGCCGGTAGTGGAAAATGGCATGGTATCGGTTGCAGATAAGCCAGGTCTCGGTATTGAGTTACTGCCCGATATTGATAAGCGCGATGATGCAGTAGTCAGAATTTCCAGCGTTTAAGAAACAGACTTTAACCGGACTTTAAAAAATGACTTCAAATAGTAAATCGTTTGCACAGCGTATTCGCGATGCTGAACTGATGCTCGGTACAGTAGTAGGTATAGGTTCTTCTGAAATCAGTGAATTACTCGCAGCATGTGGTTACGACTGGTTATTCATTGATGCCGAACATGGCGGCTTTGATCCCTATGGCGCGCTGCCGCTTATTCAGGGAGCAGGCTCCTGCCCATGTCTGATACGCGTGCCAGCACATGACGAGATCTGGTTGAAAAAAGCTCTGGATACCGGACCGGCCGGCATCATCGTTCCTCAGGTTAACTCCGCCGAACAGGCCGCAAGAATTATTGAGCTCTGTAAATACCCACCGCTTGGTTCACGTGGTATGGGACTATCAAGAGCCTCAAAGTATGGTCTCAATCTTGCTGAATACATTGGCACGGCAAATTCCGACATTGCCGTCGTGCTTCAGGCTGAACATAAAGACGCCGCTGAAAATATTGAGGACATTGTGCAGGTGAAAGACATTGACGCCATCCTGGTCGGACCCTTCGATATGTCAGCCAGTTTTGGTAAACCAGGTCAGGTCTCGGACCCGGACGTTGTTGCAGCGATAGATCATGTGACCGAAGTCTGCATCGCAGCTGGTATTACTCTTGCCACCGCGGTTGCCGGCGATGATGATGCAAGCAACTATATAGCGAAAGGCTATACACTGGTATCGGCTGGCGCCGACTCCCTACATCTTATAAACAGCGCAAAAAAATCACTGGCGGCCCTGAAAGGCATTTAGTTTATTTATCGGTATCTAAACTCAATACTTCGTAGAGACCATGTCTCCCCTGCTTACCTTTTAATTCAGTAGAGCAGGTTAAACCTGTTTCAAGCTTGTCCTTCAGCGATTCGTAGACCGACTCTGAGACAAGCAGGCGGGAACCCAGACGTTTGTTTTCAGATTCAACCCGACTGGCAAAATTGACCGAATCACCGATCACCATCTTTTTATCATTACAGGCATCATCAATAGAACCAATCACCACATCGCCTGCGTGAATGCCTATGCCTATTTCCAGGCTCTGTCCGTAAGTACGTTCAAGATAACTTTGCATTTTGTCCATTGAGTCCAGCATCTGCAGAGCGGCTCCAACACTATTTGCTTTGGACACATTGCAGTCGTCTGCATCAAACAACGCCAGTAAGCCGTCTCCCATATAATTGAATATCTCACCATGATTGTGTTCGATGATTTGCCGCATTCGATAAAAATAGCGGTTCAACATATGGATCACGTCATAAGGTAATTGTATTTCAGAAAATGAAGTGAAGTCACGAATGTCTGCGAATAATATCGCAACACTTTTTTCTATACCGGTTGAAGAAAAACTTTCACCTTCTTCGGTTATATTCAGTAAGGTAATATCAACATCTTCATCATCAATCACCAGCCTGCGGGTCTTAACATCGCCAGTGACCTTTGCCTGACAGGCAAGCCTGATATTTGAGGAAAACCCGAATTTATCCGCGAGTAATTTTTCTCTATCACACCGGGGCGATAAGTGCCCATCAGTATCATCAATAATCAACACCCTGCAGGTTGTGCAACGGGCCTTGCCGCCGCAGACATGGGTGTGCGAAATACCTGCTCGCAGGGCGGCCTGAAGAATCGACTCGCCTTGCTCAGCGTCGATTTTTTTATTGTCAGATAAGAATTCTATAGAAGGCATATTATTCAGGCCGTCTCACCACCGTCTACCACCAACTCCGAGCCATTCATAAAAGAACTGTCATCGCTGGCAAGAAAGAGTACTGCTTTGGCAATTTCTACAGGCTCGGCGAAACGGCCCAGCGGGTTATAGGCTTTCAAAGCTTCGATCACTTTCTCCGCTGTGTTTTCTCCAAAGGCACCATAACTGGCCATTTGCCCGGCCTCCTGCTCCACCATGGGCGTCTCAACCAGACCCGGGTGAATTGAATTTACGCGGACCGGATAATTCAGCTGTGCAAACTCCAGGGCGGCAGACTTAGTTAGTAGACGTATCGCACCTTTGCTCATACTGTATGTGGCACCGAAAGGATAGCCCTTGATACCCATCGCAGAAGAGAAATTGATTATCGAAGAACTGGTCTTGTCCGTTTTCGCTGCAGCCTTTAACAATGGTAAGGATTTCTGAATACCGAAATAGGTTCCGAATATATTGATTCGGGCAATTTTTTCGAGCTCATTACTTGTCGTCTCTTCAATCGGTTTGACAATGACGATACCTGCATTGTTTATCAGCACATTCAATTTGCCAAACTCTTCATCGACTTTTAACAGGGCTTCCTGCCAGGATGACTCATCGGATATGTCGAGCGTATAAGCTCTTGCTTGTCCCCCGCTGTTCTGTATTTCCTCACAGACACTCCGAGCGCTGGCAGCATCAATGTCCGTCACAATTACCGTGGCTCCGGCGGCGGCCAGAGTCTTTGCCGTCGCAGCGCCGATTCCACGACCAGCCCCGGTGATCAGTGCTACTTTATCAATCAGGGCTTTATTCACTGAAGAATCAAACCTTGTGGTTTTCGGACTCTATCTTTGCCACTTTGCTCATTACTTTGTCTTCCAGTGCTTTCTTGTACTCACCAATTCGAACCCGAAGCCCGGCATCCGCAGTGCCCAGTATTTGAGTGGCCAGAATCCCCGCATTAGTGGAGTTATCAATGGCAACTGTCGCAACTGGCACACCCGCAGGCATCTGTACTATAGAAAGTAAAGAATCGTTACCAGCCAGGCAGGTAGCACTAACAGGTACACCGATAACAGGTAAATTTGAAAGTGAGGCAATCATGCCTGGTAAGTGTGCAGCGCCACCAGCGCCGGCAATGACTACCCGTAATCCGCGTGTCTCTGCGGACCTGGCGTAATCGAACAGTCGGTCCGGCGTACGATGCGCACTGACTATGGTCAATTCGTATTCAATATTAAAGGAATCCAGTATATCGGCGGCCGCCTGCATTACCGGTAAATCCGAATCACTTCCCATTACGATGCCAACTAATGCACTCAAACCGTTTCTCCTCTCATTACTTCGGCACTGTCTTCCAGAAATTGTTGTACACGTCGCTTGCTTTCATCAGGATTCGCACACAGACAGGTAACATGCCCCATTTTACGCCCCATCCTTGCTTCCTTCTTCCCATACCAGTGCAAAAACACATCGCCATCATTAGAAGAAATCATGCCACTGGCGTTGTTCATTAAAAATTCCAGTTTTTCAGTGTACAACAAGTTTCGCATAACCGCTGCCGAAGATGCCGGCCCGGGCTCGACCAGAGGCAGATCACAAACAGCACGAACATGCTGTTCGAACTGCGAGACATTACTGGTTTGCAGAGTGTGATGTCCCGAATTATGAACTCGCGGTGATATTTCATTTACCAGAATCTGTTTGTCAGGCAACAGGAACATCTCCACTGCGAATACGCCTACACCTTCAAGCCTGTCGATTACTGTACGGGCCAGTTCAACAGCCTCAGTATTGATCACAGAATCAAGGCCTGTTGGCAAAACCACAGCATCCAGGACATTTTGTTCAGCGACGAAATCCATTCGAACAGCTTCGTAATTCAGTAATTCGCCTGAAGCAGAACGCGCAACGACTACACCAAGTTCAAGTGGTTGTGGGGCATAACGTTCTATCATGCTGGGTACGTCCCACAAATTCTGCAAATCCGACTCACTTTCAATGATCTGAACACCATAGCCATCGTAACCACCCGTTTGTACTTTCTGAACGAATGGCAAACCAAAATCGAGCAAGAGCTGAGGTTCTGCGAGAGGTCGCTCAACAATAATAAAAGGCAAGCTCGGAAAATTGTTTTCTCTGAGCCAGAGTTTCTGACTAGCTTTGTTTTTTAGCAGCTTTAGCGTACCGGTGGCCGGTCTTACCTGAATAGTGCCTTTGTCCTGCTCACGCTGAAGTTCATTCAATAATTTTTCAGGCACGTCTTCAAGTTCATAGGTTACAATATCCGCAAGACTGGCAATGTCTGCCGCCAGATCATTGCTGTCAAACTCGGCCACGATACCGTGATCGGCTTTTACCAGAGCAGGGCCTGAGGGATCAGGTGAGATTATGATGGTATATATGTTCAGCCCATTCGCAGCCTCGCAAAGAAACATACCTAGCTGACCACCACCAATAATGGCCAGACGAAGCGTGCTGTTGTCGTTCATCGTAGATTCTACTCAGGAAAAGAGAAGATTTTATCTGATATGAAAACTCTATAAAACTTAAATCTCCATGGCGCACTAAAATCGATCGTTTTGATATTGAGCTCGTCTAAGATCGGCAACTCTAAAACCAAGCGGATGAAAACCAATAGCAGGCCAGATACCGATATGGGCATTAGCTTTTTCAATATCCCTGCTTGCGAGTTTGATAGGGACATTATCAACAACAATGCTCCGCCCAGGTGTTGGCCAACTCAGGAAAACAAGAGTGGCAAGCGAAAGACTGACCATGATTACAATGGTCAGTCGATGCCCTTTCAACCAATACACTTAATGCGTTGAATCAAGAACGATGCGCTGGTAATTCCGGATGAAAGGACACTTTGAGAATTTCGGTCTGGATTTCTGCACTCAGACGTTTTTCTGCTCTAAAATGAGTTCCCCGCTTACCCGGATCAATACTGGCCTCGATTCGCTCCTGCAAAATACGATTTATCTCCTCGCTGCGCTCTTCATAATCCGCTGCAATACTACTTACTGAAAATGTCATCAGGCCGCTAATTAGTAATGTGTTCAATATTTTCATTTTGCTGCTCTCCTTTCGTAAATTGATGTATTACCAACTTAGATGCACAGAGAGCACGTTTTGGATGCAAACAATTGAAAATATTTTTACTGAGGTAATTTTGACTGGCAATAATTAGCGGTTTTGCTGGTTCTCAGGCCGGGAAAGTGTGTTGATTACCTGGTTTTGGAAAGCTTATTTACCTTGCGGATGGCTTCAATAACAGCTTCAGGGTTATCCAGATGTATATTATGACTACTTCCTTCGACTATCTCCTGCCATCCCTGCGAGCTCGATTTTGCCAGGTCCCTTTGCAGTTCACGCCAGACATCCTCCATCGAATGTTCATTTTTCATTGTTGGTAACAAGCGCTGATCCCGGGTTAAAACAGCGACAGGTATATCTGGCATATCCCCGGCAGCGAGCACTTCGCTTTCACTTTGACGGAAATACTTGAGCTCCTCCATCTGTGCGAATACCGCTTTGCGCTTTGAATTCAAAATAAGCCATTGTTTACGCCATGGATCGCTTTCCACGAATTCATAAGACTGACGGCCTGCAACCATCTTCCTCTCACCAGAGGATAAGCTATCGAGATCATCCAGCATTTCACTCTGGCGCGGATGCGATGATTCAACCAGCACAATACCTGCCGTATCCACGGGGTAGCGTTTTGCAAAAAGCTGTGCGGTAAACCCACCGAAAGACTGTCCGACAATGAGATAGGGTCCTGGAATACCGACCGTTTTCATCATGAGATATATTTCTTCGACAATCTGGCTTGTCGAGCGCGGTCCGGGGCCCGGATCACTCATACCGTAACCCGCCCGATCATAGAGGCAGACTCGCATATCAGTGGCAAGCTCTGATTGAATGGATAACCAGTTGGCCGACGCGTCTCCAATACCACCATCTATAATGACGGTTGGCGTATTTTCGCCTTCACAGTGATAATACAAACGGTAATTTCCGAATAGCACATGTTTGCCTTTGGGCATTAACCATTCGTCGGCGACGATCGTCCCTGCCTGCAGGGCGAGAACCAAGAATAGATATTTTATAGTTTTATTCCGCAATGTTTTTCGCAGAGGCCAGTTTTGTTGAAGTTTCATATTTAATCAAAACTGTGTAATTCTTTCCTTCCGCATCGCGCATATTGGAAATACCTTCAAAGCGCTTCAGTTCAGGTTTGTCAAATGCGTAATAGAGTCGGCTGGCACGGGTAAACTGACGGATAAGAAAACTGTCAGGTTCAATAACCAGCACCCGGTATTTTTCTCCAGCTTCCTCAGCTATTTCTTTCTGGTAAATTCTGAATTTAAAAAAACGCAACATGCCAGGAATCAGAAAGTCCCGGGTAAACTGTTCTCCACTGATTATCTGCTGCCAATGACTCATGACGAAATTATCAAATCCTGCATCGCTAATCGCATCTTCTGAATAGTTGAGTAACTTTTCTTTCAGTTTGTCATTCACTTTCTCCAGAAAACGAACTTTGTATTCATTCTTGATGTAGGCAGTTGATTCAAGATGACCAGTAGCTTCGTTCATTAACTTGAATTCCGGTAAAAAAGGCCTGATTTCAAAGTTTACTTTTTTCTCGGCAAACACTTCCCCTTTGCTGTCCTTATAAATAACACTGGATTGACGAACCAGATCCTGATTTATACTTTCATAGTGATATTCACTATACAAAAGTCCTTTATCTTCCAGATCGTAGGCATAACCCACTCGCGTCAGATCGTTCTCGGCAAAAGTGGCTTGATATGAAAGTATCGAAATCAATACAAGAAGGTTTCTAAACATCAGATCTGTTTTCTCCACTGTTTTTTCCCAGCCAGAATCGTTGGGCGCTACCCTGAGATTCAAGAACAACTTTAAGAATATATAAACATGACAGCAGATTACCCAGACTCAGTACCAATAAGACCCAGACTATAGCGCTAAGACTGTTTTGCTCACGCCACATTACCCAGACGGAAAACAAGAGCAGGCCCAGATAAATGTCCACCAGAGACACAATACCCCAGGGCATTGCCATTAATTGCGCACCTTCGATGGGTAAATCACCATTCAAGATGGCATAAATAATTGATCCGAACATCAGGACGAAGCCGATACCAGCGAATATCGCGAGGAGTCGAATCGTCAAGGTCTGGTTGTTTATCATGAATATTTACGTGCTCGGTCGCCCGTTGGAAGACTGGAAATCTTTACTCACAAGTTTTTTCGGTGGCATTGGAATAAAACTGCTGGTTGTTCGCTGATAAGCCCGATAGGCATCTCCTTTGCTACGCAGTGATTGCTGCTCAACATAGGGCACACCTGTTATGCGGGTTATAAATACATACATAACCAGTAAACCGCTCCAGCTTAGAATCCAGTAATCACTGCCATAACCAATCAATACGTAAGCCCACCAATGTAACCACTCAAAAAAGTAATTCGGGTGTCTTGAGTAACGCCAGAGTCCTTCCTGACACACCAGAGAACGATCTCTGCTCTTTTTCTTGAAATTAGCCAGCTGTCTGTCACTCATCCACTCCCCGGTCAGAGCGATGATCCAGACAGTTATGCCTGCGTAATCAAGCCAGCTCAATGAGGTAGCTGCATTGCGTGAGGCAGCCCAGAAAGGTAAGGCAAACAGTAAAGTCCATGTCGCCTGAAACTGGAAAAATACGAACATGGCCGGTTGCGCATACTTTCCGCAATATTCGCGCATATAGCGATAACGTCCGTCCTCGATTTCACTGCTGACACGCTTATGCAGATAGAGACCAAGACGAATGCCCCAGGCCAGAGCAATCAGGATGATAATGTACTGTCTTGCACCGTTCTCAATATCATCAGCAAGTATGAGCCAGCAGCCGACCAGCGGAGTCAGGAAAGACCAGGCCACATCGACAACACCGGCATTGCTCGTACGGACTTGCTGCAACCATAACAGAAACATAAGCAGTCCCGAGGCCGCCCAGGCCAGCAGGAATATTGTAGATATACTCATAGCCTATTTATTCTCTGAATTACCTGAAGTTAATGGAGCTCGATTTACCCACGGTTGGGCGGCAGCAAACCAAACCAGCAGCGGTGTGGCGATGAGCCACTGTATGGCTATCATTATCAGGGCCGGTTTTCCCTTAATTTCGATTGCCCCGAGACGACTGCCAGCATAGTAAGCAAAGGAACCTGCAATCGCGCCCAGCAAAGCAGCCAGAAACAGATGCCCATGAAGCCACTTCATTGAGTAGTTAAGAGTCGCTGCAAAATTTACCCACAAGGCCACCATCCACAATGGAGACGGGCCACCAAGTTGAGTCTGTAGAGGAAAAGACAGGCTGCCCGAAAGTACCTGCATAGAATCGATAAGGTAGCCGATAACCGCTGCTGTCAACAAAAGATGCAGTTCGGCAAGTCTATGGGTACCAGCTGCATATAGATGACAGAATATCCAGATTAAGGTGATTAAGACACCTACGTAAGGTCGCCCGATCGCAGCAAAATATACTGTCGTTATCCAGGCAAACTGGAAGGTAAAAAAATTGACTATGTTTAGCATGCGCTTATCAGCGTTTAAGCGCTTCCCGTGAATGAGCTGGCTTGTCAAGAACCACTTGTACCAGACCCGTATAGCGTTCTCTGAAGCCCGCCTCACAATAACAAAGATAGTATTCCCATAAGCGGGTGAAATCTTCGCCGTAACCCAGTTCACGTACAGCGTTTAGATTACTTCTGAATTGTCTATGCCATTCGTCAAGTGTTCGGGCATAGTGCAAACCAAAATCCTCAAGACTGGTAATACGCATATCAGAACCTTCCGTGATGGCATTCTGCATGGCGCATAAAGAGGGTACGCAACTACCCGGGAAAATAAACTGTTGAATGAAGTCGCTGGTTTCCAAATATTGGGAATAACGTTGATCGGGCATTGTAATTGCCTGGATACAGGCCTGTCCGTTTTCCTTAAGAAGTTGCGAACACTTTGAAAAATAGCCTGGCAGGAATTGATTACCTACAGCTTCGATCATTTCGATTGACACCAACTTGTCGTACTGACCAGTCAAATCCCGATAATCAGATAACTGAATATCAATTTTGTCCTGCAAACCATGCTTTCTGATGCGCTGATTCGCAAGTTTAAACTGCTCTCTTGAAATTGTTGTAGTCGTCACACGACAACCGTAGTAACTCGCAGCATGAATGGCGAAACTGCCCCAGCCGGTGCCGATTTCAATCACATGATCGTTTGCCTTTAGATCAAGCTTACGACAAATTCGATCCAGTTTCTCAATAGACGCCTCTTCCATACTGGAATCCGCGTTTTGAAAAAAACCGGAAGAATAAGTCATGGTCGGATCAAGCATCAATTCGAAAAATTCATTACCCAAATCATAGTGAGCATGAATATTTTCTCTGCTTCCCTTGCGGGTATTGTTTCTGGCCTTGTGTCTCCGCTTCAACCACCAGTTACCTATACTAGCAAATCCTCTTTCCATGCTATCGAGCGTGCTTAAATTACGTACCATCAACTGAAAAAGTCCGGTCAGTTTGTTACACGACCAGTACCCATCGCGATAAGCACTCGCCGCCCCATTGCTGCCTGCAATTAAAACATCGATATAAAATCGCATGTCGTGGACATCTATAATGATAGCGTTTTCATCTAAAGCCACTGCTTCTGTATCGAGCTCATCTCGTAAAACGATGTTGCCCACAGACAAATCGTTAAGCTGTTTTCTTATCAGGGTACGTGCTGAACCATAGAGAGGGCTCTGCGCCAGAAACCTGACAGGAGCCTGTGTTGTCAGAATTGGTGACTTCATTGTTATAATTCTTCCTGCATAGTTTTTGGGTGACTGTAAAAAGGTGTTTTTTTCAACCACAGAATCAGAGCTTGCCAGTAAATAGCGCTAACGACCTTTAAGGTCATGAGAGGATAGCTCGCAAGAATCCGGGCTAACGAAGTATGGTCAATGGTCTGATGCTGAAGAGACATAGAAGCATTGAATACTTTTGAGCTCTGCTCGTAAGTATTCATATCGACCATCAATCTGGAGCCAGGCGTTGACAAACACCAATCGTAACGTTGACACATGTCCATGTAGGGGGAAACATGGAACTGCTTGTCAAACGAAAATCGATAGCTGTCTTCGTTATCGTCAACACTCTGGCAATCGAGGACATAACAATGCGTTTCGGCCCAGGGCGTGTTATGAACTTCCGCTACGATAAATTCGAGCGTCTTGTCTTTTTTATCCCAGCAGTAATAAAAACTAACCGGATTCATGCAGTAACCGAAATAACGTAGATGGGTCAGCAAGCGTACGGGCCCATCATGTACTTTTCCGGTTTCTTTCAAAATGAGTTTCTGAACAGAATCTTTCAGAGGAATTTTTTCATCGTCCATGTGATCTTTGCGCCGAAACCAGGCCAATGACGGTTTTGATGAAGACCAGAGTAGAAAAGAGTTAAACAAGGACGGTAACTCATCCAGATCGAGGTACATCATGAACAGTGAATAATTAAACCCATGCCGATGCGGCTGTAGTCGATAATGTCCGACACGACCTGAATAAATAGCACTTTTCACGCAGCGATCTCCAGATTAAACGCGTTACATACGGCAAGCGCGCTGCGTACACCATCTTCATGGAAGCCATAGCCCCAATAGGCACCGCAGTAAGACAGGCCTCTGCGTTGAATCAGTTTATGTTGCTCTTTTTGTGCAATATCGCGACCTGGTAAGAACACGGGATGATGGTAGTTTATTTTTCGAATCACACTACTCTCATCTATATCAGCAGTTTGGTTGAGCGAAACACAATAGGTCTTTTCACTTTCAATGCCCTGCAACATATTCATGTTGTAAGTGAGGCAGGCATGCTCACGCTGATCTTCGGGAATACGATAGTTCCAGCTGGCCCAGGTTCGTTTGTGTTTCGGTAACAAATCAGTGTCTGTATGCAACACGACTTCATTATCCTGGTAGGGGAATTTTTCCAGAATATTTCGTTCTTCTTCGTCAATATCGTCCACCAGAGACAGACTCTGATCCGCATGCGTCGCCAGAATAACTTCATCAAAAGTCTGCTCTGAACCGTCAGCAAAACACACTAAAACATAGCCTGCGCGTCGTCTGACTTTTTTGACGACTGTATTCAGCTGTATGCGTCCGGAAAATGTAGCCGTCAGTGGTTCGATATATTCCCGGGAACCGCCCTTTACTGTCCGCCACTGTGGCCGATTATCCACCTGCAACATGCAATGATTATTGAGAAACTCCAGTACAAATCGTATTGGAAACTGACGGAATTTTTCCGCGGGGCAGGACCACAATGAGGCTCCCAGAGGAACCAGGTAATGCTCAACGAAACGATGTCCGTAGCTATTTATTCTGGCAAACTCATCGACACTTATGGAATCACTGATATCTCTCTGCAGGGCAATGGGTGCCTGCTTATGAAAGCGAAGAATGTCACGCAACATTATCAGGAAAGGCACTTCTACCAGGTTACGCCTCTGGCTGAATATCCTGTTCAAATCGGTTCCGTTGTACTCCAGTCCGCTCTTTTGACAGTGCACACTGAAACTCATATCAGATTCGCGGCTTTCGACGCCCAGTACGTTGAACAGACGACAAAGATTGGGATAATTCTTCTCGTTAAAGACGATGAAACCGGTATCAACAGGAATGACTCTTCCTGTTCCCTGCTCGTGAACATCAACGGTATTGGTATGACCACCAATATAATTGTTCGCTTCGAAAACAGAAATTTCGTGCTTCCTGTTTAGAGTATAGGCCGCTGTCAAACCGGAAATTCCGCTACCGATAATTGCTATCTTCACAGACTTTTCCTCTCACTGGCTTCCAGCATTACCTGAACCGGCACGGGTCGCATGTTATGCACCAGGCCAATAGCAGACATCAGCCAGAGTATGAAGTAACTAAAATCAATCTCCCACCAGTGAAAGCCCTGTCTGGTCGATATCGGATAACGATGATGATTGTTATGCCATCCCTCACCGAGGGTTAACAATGCCAGCAGGAAATTGTTTCGACTGTCATCATTGGTATCGAAGCGACGATGACCAAAGCGATGACAAAGTGAGTTAATTGTGTAGGTAGCGTGATAAAGAACAACGGTTGAGACAAAGAAACCCCATACCAGCATTTGCATGGCACTGGTCCCCAGATAGGGATAAAACTTGTTAATACTATAACCGAACAACAAACAGAAGCCCGCCAGAGCGATAAATGGTAGCCAGTCGATTCTTTCAAGAAACGTCAGCTCCGGAAACTTGAGCATGTCCTTAATGCGCTCTTTTCTCATTGGGAAATTTGAGCTTTTCAAAAACCAGAGTGTGTGACTGTTTAGAAATCCGTACTTTGGGGAATGAGGATCAGCCTGAGTATCCGATGTGATGTGATGTTCACGGTGATGACTGGCCCACCATAATGGTCCTCTCTGACCGGCAGTACATCCCGCCACTGCCATGGCAAATTGCATAGGTCTCGAAACGCTAAAACTCTTGTGTGAAAAGTAACGATGATAGAAGGCCGTAATAAAAAACATGCGAAGCAGATATAAACCAGCAGCAACAGCCACAGCAACCCAACTAAAACCGACAAAGAATACGCCCAGACAACCCAGATGAATCAGTACAAAAACCGACAACCGGAAATAATCGAGATTATTGAAATCACCGTCTTCGGTTTTGCTGTAAAAAGCTTCGTCGTTTAATAGCCAGCTCTTCAGAGACCTGAGAACAGAAACCACTGGCTGATCTGAGTTAATTTTCGAATTCATCCGCTTAGCTTAATCAGGAAGCCGTGAACAAGGGGTATAGCAGATGTGAAAATCAGGTGAATATTAGAAATTTAGTCGATTCGGACGCCCTTCGGAACTATCTTTAGACAGGAAATCAACTTTGACAGTAGTGCCCTTATGTAGCTCACTATCTATAATGATTGGCCAATGGAAGCGATCAGAAAGCATTTTCACGATTGTCAGACCAACACCGTAGCCACCTCTGGGCTTGCTTCCACCACGTTGAAAAGGTTTAAACATCCTGTCCATTTCTTCGGCGCTCATCCCTACACCGCTATCACGTATCGAAAAGCCAATGTCTGTTACCAATATATCAACACTTCCTTCATCGGTGTATGAGTAGGCATTACGAATCAAATTGCCAATCAAAACGGACAATACTTTATCTGAAGACGTGACCAGTAACTTTTTCTCTGAAGTGAAATTGATCTTAACCGGTTTATCATCAAGAAGATTCGCAGAACGCTCCATCTCCTCTTTAATAACATCGTTTACACAGACAGTGTCAATTGACAGCGCATTATCGGATTCTCTGGCGAGTAATAACAATGCCTGAATAAGTTCTTCCATATCAGAAGCATTGTGCTTGATTCTTTCAATAGTTCGGCGATTATTCGTACTCAAATTTTCGTCAGCAAGCAGAATATCTGTCGCAATCTTGATTACTGTGATCGGGCTTCTTAGTTCGTGGCTGGCATCCCGAGTGAAGTTACGTTCTCGTAAAACGAAAGCTTCAATGCGATCAGATAGTTTCGAAAGTGCTGCGGATAGCGTACTGACATCATGATCGATGTTCTCGTAATCCGCCAGTACGATTTTTAAATCGGTGGAAAAATCATCACTACCCGGATCCAGTTCCTCAACCTCTTTGCTTAATTTAATAATAGGAGAAACTGCCCTGGAGGAAAACCGATAGGCCAGCCAACTGGACAAATAAATTACAATTAACACCCCCGAGAGTGGCAGCATACCGAAAAACAACACCAGTTTACCCACCTGTTGACCATTAAAAACCAGCACCAGGGTTTTATCTCCCTTGTTACTGGCATACACCACCAGAAACCCGGAGTCCTGATCCGACAATTCCCGGAAACCGGGTTTCATGTTGGCAAATTTTGCCGGCAGACGATCGGCATCATCCGGGAGTAGATAACCAGTCAGGTTGTAGGTCGCTGGTAAAGATACGGTTTTGTCTCTTTCATAGCTGCTCCAGAAATGCGCAGCTTCATCTTCGAGCGCAGTATGGATCAAAATATCGCCGAGTACATAACGAGCAGCATAGACGCCAGCCAGCGCCGTGATACTTATCAATAGAGCCTGAAAAATAAAAGCCTGCCAGAGGCGATGACCAATGCTGCTAGCTTTCTTCATGTCCGGCAACTATACGATAGCCTGAGTTTTGTATGGTATGTAACAGCTGAACATCAAAAGGACGGTCAATACACTTTCGCAGGTTATACATGTGACTGCGCAAGGTATCACTGTCCGGTAGAATATCACCCCATATCTGACGTTCTATCTCTCTGCGGGTGACGACACGCGGTGACTGTTGCATCAATATACGCAAAATCTTCTGACCGATAGGAGCCAGTCTGATGGCTGTACTATTTCTGCTTACTTCCAATGTACCGGTATTAAACTTGAGATCACCGACCTGTAGGGTTTCCGGTGTTGCCTGACCACGTTCACGCCTGATTAGCGCTCTTACCCGCGCCTCCAGTTCCATAATTTCAAAAGGTTTTACCAGATAATCATCAGCACCGGCACCGAGACCGGTGAGCTTGTCATCAAGCGTGTCACGCGCGCTAAGAATCAAGATCGGTGTCGCCTTACGTGCTTCCTTACGTAATTTGTTTAACAGGTCAATTCCATCCATACCGGGTAACATCAGATCCAGAACAATGACGTCGTATTCTCCGGTGACGGCCAAATGCAAACCGGTAATTCCATCAGCCGCATAGTCCATCAGATAGTTATGGCTTTCCATGAATTCACAGACCATATCAGCGATATCGTGATGATCTTCGATAAGTAATATAGTGCCGCTTGTCTCGCCGTTCATAATATTTCGCTGCTTTGTTTCTCTCAGATAACGAATATTAAAGGAAACCGCATGTGATTATTACGTGAAAGTCGGGATATTTGTCCGTTTTCACACAACATTCACATCAAATAGACGTCTGCATCACTTTTTGCACACTATCCTCTTTATACGATATCAAGCACAAAACTTACCTCAGAACGGAAGTAAAAATTATGTCTGTGAAAAATGCGACGATAAACATCAGTAACCTGCGCTTAAGAACTTACATTGGCTTTAATCCTGAAGAGAAAGTTAAAAAACAGGATCTGGTTATTAATATCGAAATCTCTTATTCCCTGAACCCGGAAATACTTGAAGACCGGGTCGAATATGCTCTTGACTATAAAGCGATAAGCAAAAATATCATCGAATTTGTAGAAGATGGTCATTTTCTATTACTCGAGAAACTGGTGGCAGATGTGCTTGATATCTGCACAACTTACCCTGGTGTGACCAGTGCAAAGGTAACTATTGATAAACCACATGCCCTGCGCTTCGCTGATTCCGTTTCACTGTCTCTTGAGTACACCGCTGACAAAACGAATTCATTGGCCCTTCTGGAGAAAGCATCATGAGCACCAGACCGATTCCATTATCGACACACGTCAACACTTCGCCCTGTCCGAGTATAAGCGAGGAAGCAGAGGCAGTCCGCGAAGCTCTGATAAGGGCGGGACTGGAAACACCACTCATTGATAATGGTCTTAGTACTGAACAAAAATACGAACGAATAAAGGACCTGATGACAGATATTGTATCTACTCTCGGTCTGGATCTGTCAGACGATAGCTTGTGCGAGACACCACATAGAATTTCAAAGATGTACGTTAATGAAATTTTTTCAGGTCTGGACTACAGCAATTTCCCAAAGTTATCGCTCATAGAAAACAAAATGGGAACCGACGAGATGGTGAAGATCAGAGATATTGATCTTATTAGTACCTGCGAACACCATTTTGTGACTATTGATGGTGTTGCAAAAGTCGCCTACATACCAAAAGACAAAATTATCGGACTCTCAAAAATAAACCGGGTAGTTCGCTTCTTTGCTCAACGGCCCCAGGTACAGGAAAGACTAACAGGACAGATACTGGTTGCTATGCAGACACTGCTGAATACGGATGATGTGGCTGTTAGCATTGATGCCGTTCACTACTGTGTTAAATCACGCGGCGTTATGGATCATAACTCTCAGACAAGCACGACTTCTCTGGGCGGATGCTTCAAGAAAAATATTCATACCAGAGCAGAATTTCTCAATCCATGAATCACTAATCGGTTCTGATAAGTAGTGCAGGGAAAAGAATCGGATTGCACCTTGCTCTGATTTTCCTGCTAACTGAAAAACTCTTTTGAAATAGGTTTTCTTCCCCAAAATACCTTATCAAGACCTCTATAAAGTACTTCCTATTTAAAAGTCGATCGTTTACTTTACATTCAAATTGAGTAGACGAATTTTACATAATGAGTATGTATATTGGTATTGAGCGACAAGTCCGTATTCTTTTCCCTTCTGTCCTGTGTCTGGTTTTCGCATTAACAACATATAGCGTTGCTACTGGTGCTCACACCACCCGTGAGAAAAACCCCGATTTAAACGGCCTGTGGGCCAATGCATTGTTAACACCGGAAGATGAACGCTGGCGTATAGAAGATATTGCCTGCGCCCGTACCGGGTGTTCTCTGGCGGGTTTTATCTATCTGCAGAGCCTGCTGAATGATGAGAAAAATGCAGAGCGCTCGGTTAAAGAATTGTTTTTTGATATGAGGGATTACGAAAAAGAATTTAACAAGGACATGCTGACACCTTTGGGACTGAAAAAACAGGCGGAGTATAAGCCTTCAGACGGTGCCGCACTTGATTGCAAACCAGATGGAGATAGTTTACGTCATCAGATTACAGCACCCGTGCCAATGCACATTGAACAGCTAGAAGACAGGATTATTATTCGCTACGAATACTGGAATGCCGTCCGTACTGTGTATCTTGACGGGAGAAGCTATCCGGAGGGTACACCAGCAACAAGACTTGGACATTCTCTCGGCCGTTACGAAGGACAAACTCTTATTATTGAAACAACAAATGTCATACCAAATGTAACAGGCGTTCCGGGCGGTGGTGCTTTCGCTCCGAGTGCTGATACGAAATTTGTCGAACGCTATACACTTAATCCTGAAGATAACAGGCTGGATCTTGAACTTACTATTGTTGATCCAGTCCACTTTCGTAAGCCCTATGGCAATCAGAGAAGTTATTTACCCGCTCCCTCTGACTGGGAACTGGATGAATTTGTTTGCGAAGCCATTACCGGAGAATATTGAGGAATTAACTATGTTTAGAAGACAGCTTATCATTCTATTAACCAGTCTACTTTGCAGTTCACCAATCTGGTCTCACCATAGTCCGGCCTCACACTACGATATGGACAAGTCGGTCACTGTGAAAGGCGTGGTCACCAAGTTTCGCTTAATCAACCCTCATGCCCGCATCTATTTTGATGTCACCAGCGAATCGGGCGAAGTTCAGAAGTGGCTTGCTGAAGGAAATGCCTCGGCCATACTGAAAAGACGTGGCTGGACACGTAAGACCCTGCAGCCAGGTGATGTCATTACAATTTCCGGAAATCCAGCCAAAGACGGAGGTCCCAAGATGGACTGGAAATTGATTGTTCTTGAAGACGGCACGGAACTGCACGGTGGTAATACTGTTGCAGCTGAACGCGAAAGACAACTCGACGAGTTAGAAAAACGCCGGCGTAAACAGAACAACAAAGAGTAAACCGTCGAAACATAATATGTCTGCCATGCGCTTAGCAATAACATTGTTGGCTATTTGTAATGTCTGCTCTGCACTCGCCGGACCACCTGATCTGCAGGGTGTCTGGAAAACAAGTTACGTCTCTCTCAACGACCCACGCTGGACTATTACCGATTTGGCCTGTAGCGGCTGGTGTTCAAAAATCGCCTACGAATATCTGGATGCCCTGTTGGCCAGACCTGAGAATAACGATCGCTCGATAAAGAAACTACTGACTGAAGCTCAGGTGCATGGAAAACAACATCTAGACACTTTACTCACACCACTGGCCAAAAAAAAGCAGGCTGAATTCGATGTCAGCAAGGACCCGGCTGTAGACTGTGATCCGGACGGTGATGGACTACGTCATCAAATCACTGCACCCTTACCAATCCGTATTGATCAATATGACGACAGAGTAGTCATTAATTACGAATACTGGAAAGCGGTTCGAACTGTCTACCTTGATGATAGAAAGCCTCCCGCCAATTCGAAACCAACTCGGCTTGGCCATTCAAACGGTCACTATGACGACTCGACCCTCATTATTGAAACAACACATATCCAACCGGCTCTGATCAGCTTACCCGGTGGTTACATTCGTCATAGTAGCGATGCGAAACTGATAGAGCGTTATACGCGTAATGGAGATCGACTGGATCTGATTTGGGAAATTATTGATCCGATACACTTCAAACAACCATACATTGGTCTGAAAGCCTCCTTGCATGAACCTGACTGGGAACTGGATGAATTTGTGTGCGAGGCAATCACCGGCGAGTTTTAATTACAACGCTACTACTCTTCCAGGTAGGGAATCATCCTGCCCATAATAATTACGCCAAACCAGAACAGCAGGGACAGGACGGCGACCAGTTTTGCCAGTTTACTCGCATCGGCGCGTTCAGGATTGTTCATTGTTAAAGGATAGATTTGCAGTTTAAACCAAAGTGCATTGAGACCCGCCAGCATGACCAGCAGCATTTTCAGTCGAAAGGCAATGTTGGGGTAATAACGAAAGGGATCGGTGAAACAAAACAAAGTGCCGGTAAACAGATTAAGACCAAAGCCGATCATTGAGATTGGCAGGAAACGGTATATGGCCTGATAGGACATCTCCCTGATGACACCAAGCAGTCGCAAATCGACCACCATTAGCGAACCAATCAACAAACATAAGCCGAAAAAATGAAGTATTTCTGCACCGGGAAACAACCAGGAACTGTCCCGCATCATTTGGCCAAGCGCAGAACTTTCCATCCAGCTGAGAATATCATTGATGCTCACCAGCCTACTCCAGCTCTATGTAACCTATCAAACGGCCGGCGACAATCACTCCGATCCACAATAGCATTGAAATTCGTGCGAGATTTTTTACCTTCGTAGTGTCGGTTGCCGCTCCGCCAGCTGCAGACAGATTTCCCCAAAGCAGGTACACGGATAAAACTCCCGCCACCATGAGTCCTATCTTCGTCCAGAAAACCGTGTGATACAAAAACTTCGCAGGATCGGAGGCAAACAAGGCAACACCGGAAGCGAAATTTAAAAAGACTCCAAACCAGGTTACCCAGAACATATTTTTGAAAGAAGGCAGTGGCGCATCCCCCGCGTAACCCAATACGCGCAAATCGATCATCAGCACCGTACCAACAACAATGGACATGCCCACGGCATGCGTGGAGAGCACAATCGGATAGCCCCAGATAGAATCGATCATCCAGATTCCCAGCGCACTGTTTTCTACCCAACTTACGAATTCCAAAATTTATTCCGCCTCTGCCTTCATATCGATTTCGATTATTTCATCATAATATCCGCTCACGCCCAATTGAACCGTGACGGGCTTGCCGGCAATATTCAACCAGTACCAGCCATGCTGACCTGAGTAAGGGGCAACTATACTACCATGATCGGACTTACCCTCTCCCTCAGCATAACGAGTAAAAAAATTCGGATCACCTGTGTCCTGATGCGCATGAAAGTCAAAATACAACTCAGCATCTGCTTCCCAAAAGTAAAGCAGCACATCGCCCTCCTCCATCAGAGCCTTATATTCCACCTGTTCATCTGTATCAATTTTGATCTCGATCAATTGACCTTTGTAATGTTGCTCATGCTGGCGAATATTGGCACCGTCGACAAAAGGTTGGGGCTCGCCGAATTCATTGACTACCGCCTTACTTTTTATCGGATCAATACGTATATACAAAGCGTCTTCGTTCGATACGGGTTCTACCGGAGCTAACACTAGAGGTATCTCGTCTACAACTTCCGGCTCCGACAACTTGTCCACTCCGGTGAGTGCACCAAAGCCCGTTGGATCTTCACCCTTTTCAGCAGGCAAGACGATCAACATTGCCAACCCCACGCCCAGTAACATGGCGACAAGTAAACTAAGAACTAGTTGTCGGGTACTGAGAGAGGGCTGTGGTGTGGACATAAAATCTCCGTTTTTCTAAGACGAAAAGTAAAGTGACAGCTGATAGGCAGTCAGAGCAAACCCACCTGTCATGATTAGAAAATTTATACTGATACCAACCATTGTTGTGCTTGTAAAGCGTTGAATCAGTTTCAATAATAAAAGCAAGTACATCAGAGCTAGCAGCTGCCCGATTTCGACACCAAGGTTAAATGAGAGCAGATTAGCAAACAGGCCTTGCTCTGATAGTTGCAGTTCCTGCAGTTTTGTCGCCAGCCCAAGACCATGAAATAAACCGAAGATGAATACCGCGCTTCGGTTGTTGGCCTTGACCCCAAACAATCTTTCAAAACCACCAAGATTATCAAAGGCCTTATAAATCACGGACACACCTATTATCGCATCAATAATATAGACGTTAACATGAAGGTCCATCAATACTCCGGCTATCAGGGTAATACTATGGCCGAGTGCAAACAGACTGACGTACAGGGCAACCGTTCTGAGATTACTTAAATAAAAAATGACACCAAACAGGAAGAGGATATGATCATAACCGGTGACCATGTGCTTGGCACCGAGGTAGAGATAAACGACAAAGTGAAAACCTTCTGCATCGTTTAGAAAACGGGCATCAGCACCGCTGACACCATGAGCACTAACACCCGCCGCAATCAGAAAGAGTAACAATCCTGCAAGGACAGCAGGTGTTCTGTAATTCAACAAGACTTAGTTAAATCCAGCCAGCGCTAAGTTTAAGAAACTCATCGATTTCTGATTCATTATTATAAAGAGCCAGACCAACTCTTAAATAAGTCTGCTTATCACTGATACTAATATAAACCCCGGCTTTTTCCAGCATCTGCTTTATTTCCTTACCACTGCGTCCGTGTTGAAAACTAACAATTGAAGAAGCCGTAGACAATGGAGTATTCAGCTCAAAGCCCTGAGCTCGTAGTCCACGGTTCAATTTGTCTGCGAGTCGGACAGTGTGCGCTTCAATGTTAGCTACTCCAACATAAAGAATATAGTTTAGAGCAGCATTAAGATAATAAACGGAATCGAAGGAAAGCGTAGCGTACTGAAATTTACGCCCGTCCGTGTGAAGTTCAAACTGATGATCTTCCAGAGCCTTATCCACCTGAAACCAGCCTGCCCGATCCGGTTTGATCATCGGCATTAAATCTTCACGGACATAAAAACCGGCAAGCCCATAGCCGGCGAGTAAACCTTTGTACGAACCGCTGGCCAGAAAATCGATATCAGCAAGTTTCACATCAATATCAAGAATACCAATACCCTGGATCGCATCTACATAAAGATAGCCTTTTTGTGCGTGGACGAGATCAGCCAGTGCCTTTAAATCATGCCGGTAACCGTTGTAATGGGATATCCATGAAACGGATATTAATTTTGTTCGCTTATTTACCAGAGCTGCAAATTTTTCTACGGGCGCCGCTCCTTGTGTGTGTTTGACAATACGTACATCAATACCACGTTCTTCTTTCAATTTCTGGTAGAGCACATAACTACTGCGATAATGAAGATCATCAATCACTACGTTATCGCCGGGTTTTAAATCCAGTGACCCTGTGACGATATTCTCGCCATCGCTGGTAGCATAAAGTAAACCGACCTCCTCTTTTCTGCCGCCTATCATCGTCGCAAAACGCTGTCGGACTATGACTGATTCAGCGATCATCTCCGGTACGTTGGCTGGCCTGTAAGCTTTGATTGCAATGAACTGCTGTGCGGCCTTAATAGCCTGACGTGGTGACAGGGATGTATAGGCTGAATCAAAAAAGATCGTATTTTCAACTGCCGGGAAATCCGCGCGAACACCAAGCGGATCATCTTTAGTAATCGCTGAGTTTACGGCTGAAGCGCTCGCTAACAGGGCTGAGCTAGCGCTAGCGGCTCCAATAAATTCACGACGAGTGAATGTCATAACAAATTCTCCTCTAGCTACTGATAAAGCTGGAACCTGCTTCTGTTAGTGGGGCCTTTTTGCGCATAAAATCGCCGCATCGGCAAATCCATAATGACCGTGGCGCAAGTACCCACATCGAGTCCGCCGAGCGCTTCTTCTGCATGATAGCTGGCTTGAATTGAATCATTGCCCTTACTATCGTCCAGCAATATTTTCTCCATCTGCTCTCGATCAAAACCATCGCTTGCCCGCAAATGTCGCTGAGCACAGGATAGTCGTTCTGCAGACGTCGATAATATCGCACTTTCAATTGACCTACCAATACAATGGTTTGTATGTACGAGCACACCATTAGTTGCTGCTAGTTCAGAGCATTTGCCTTCGGCGAATTCCATTCCAAAACACTGACCATTCGCATCACCAACAAGAAAGTGACTCGACTTACCCATGCCAGACCCGGCAATTTTTTTGCGCGCCTGCTCCAGATCAGCACACTGGAGCAGAGCTCTTAACAGAATATGCACGGGCACCCCATCGAGCTCATTGTCGGAGGCGAGAAAGTTGAGAGACACACCCAGTCCTGAATTATTCAGACCTATTTTCGCCAGCATGCCCGGTTCAGTCAGCGTAATAATGTAGCGACCATCTTCAAACTCGTAATGCATGATTACGATCAATTCTTCAAGCTCACGAATCCAGTCCCAGGTTTGTCCCTGTAAAGCACTGTCCTGAAAATAGAGCGAGGTACACTCTGCAATCGGCGCATTCAAAATTTCGGTCCGCGCGTTGAGCAGATATATTTTCCAGGCATCTATTTCCGCCGCCTCAGCGATTGCCTCAATCTCAATGGTAAATTGGTTATCGAACTCATCAATCAAGCCGACTACCTGATCGGCGCGTTGGCGAATTTGCTCTGTACTCAGTGCGCTATTATGAAAAATAGCCTGTTCATAGAATTGGTAGCTTGAATGAATACGGTCTTTAAGCTGCTGTCCGTGAGCAAGTCCACGTTCTCTCGCATCACCACTACAGACTATGTAGGGTAAGTCTGCCATCAGGGCTTTATCGCTGACTCTCCACTGAGCTCCGGATTGACAAGCTTCCAGTCCTCAACAGGGTTAGCGGCTTTCCAGCGCTGGGCGTAATCGCCCATAACTTCGAACTTCGCACCATGTTCGTTAAAGTACTGTAACAAACGTTCCAGCATCAGCATGCGATTACCACGTCCAATAGTCTGCGGGTGTAGTGTCAGTGTGAACAGTCCAGCAGGACAATTCTGCTTTGCAAAATCGAAATCACCGCGCCACATCTCTTCTACCGCTGAGGGCGCTTTGAGACCTTCATTCAAGCCCATCACAAACTCGGACAATGGAAAATCATCCAGCCCCCAATAAACCGGTAACTCGACCAGCTCAGTCACCGATCCGAAGCGATAAGCTGAGTCTGTGTCCCATTCATCACCAGAGCGCAAGTAATAAGGATAGAAATCATGTCCCATGCAACTTGAGTCATAGTCAAAACCATATTCAATCAGGAGATCGACGGTTCGTTCACTGAAATCCCATGCAGGTGAACGATAGCCGGAGGGTCTGACACCGACAACTTTTTGTAAGGCCTCCAACCCCTGATCGAGCAGGTTCCGTTCACCTGCTTCATCGAAGTCGGCGGGGTTTTCATGCACCCAACCATGATGAACAATTTCATGACCACGCGCGAATATGTCTTGTACCAGACCGGGATAGGCATAAGCGGTGTGACCGGGCACGGCGAAACTTGAACGCACCATGTAACGATCCAGTAGATCCAGAATTCGTGGAATGGCAACGGCGCCAAACTGACCACGCGATATCATGCTCGGGTTTCTGGATTTTGCAGAACCAATCCAGCTGGACATACCATCGAAATCAAAAGTGATACAGCAACTCAGCTTTTCAGAGTCAGTCATTTTATAAGTCGTTTATTTAAAACAGTCGGGTCAAAGATAATAGCTAAAAAACGCTGAGAATTGCGGCGCTTTCTTATTTCGGGCTTTTCTCTTTTAGTGCAAAAACCCAAATCGCACCGTCATTCGGAACGAAGGTATTCTCGCCCCTTACATTATTGAATGTCGCTTGCATCACTTCTGCATCCACGCCCCAGCCAGCCTGCACGGCAATGTACTGAACACCGTCCAGCATGTAGGAAGAAGGTACGGCATTAGTTCCGGAATTCAATCGCCTACTCCAGAGTTTCTCCCCGGTCTTCGCATCGAGCGCGCGAAACTCCCTGTCATTGCTGCCACCGGAGAAAACCAGATTGCCGGCCGTACTCATCACCGAACCCACATTCATTTCCTTAATCGGATAGGTCCATACTTTCTCTCGTGTTTTGATATCCCATGCCTGTACTTCCCCAATATGCGGATTATCTCCTTCAAAGGCTTCCTTATCGAAACGGATCATGCTCGCCAGTTCTTCGAATTCATAACCCATGTATTCCTCGCCGTCCTTACGCTCAATGCCAACGCCGCGCATTCTACTGCAAAGATTTTCCACCGCCGGTATGTAGAACAAACCGGTCAGTGGACTATAGGATTCCGGTGGCCAGTTTTTTCCACCCCAAAGGGACGGGCAGAAGGTAACCCAGCGACCGATGCCCGGAATCTTGTCTTCATGGTAAGTGGGTCGGCCGCTGTGTGGATCGATACTCTTGAATACATTTTGCTTTACATAAGGTAAGGCATCGATGAAATTTATTTGATCATTCTGTCTTTCAAGAAACCAGAGGTAGCCGTTACGTCCGGCTCGCACCAGTCCTTTACTGATTTTCCCGCTCTTGCCCGGAATATCGATCAGCAAGGGCGGAGAAACTTCATCCCAGTCCCAGGCGCCGTTCCAGTGATACTGATGATGATCACGAATAGCGCCAGTCTTGATATCAATAGCCAACACCGAGTTGGTGTAGAGATTATCTCCCTTGCGCATTTCAGCCAGCCACGGAGCGGCATTACCGACACCGTAATACGCTAGTTTTGAGTCGGTGTCATAAGTACCCGTCACCCAGATAGAACCACCACCATATTGCCAGGTATCTCCAGGCCAGGTGTCGTTACCCGGCTCACCTTCAGCGGGAATGGTATGGGTACGCCAGACTTCTTTTCCTGTTTGCGCATCCAGTGCGACCAGAAAGCAACGAATACCATATTCGGCACCGGACACACCGAATATAACTAAACCCTCTACCGCTAGCGGGGCGATGGTCATGTGAAAACCCTGTCGCCAGTTTGCCAGACAGTTTTCCCATATCTGCTCACCACTCACCGCATCCAGAGCAATGGCACAGGTGTCCAAACCGGAGAAATACACTTTGTCATCGTATAAAGCCACACCACGATTAGTACGATGCATAGCAAAATGATCTTTCGGCAACTCACGCTTGAATCGCCACAACTCGTATCCACTTCTGGCATTCAGAGCAATAACCTGATGCTCTGGTGTCGTGACGTACATATAACCGTCATTAACAATGGGTGGCGATTCGTGTCCGCCTTTGACTCCAGTGGAATAGACCCAGGCCACACTCAGGTCTTTTACATTCTCACTATCAATTTGATTTAGCGGGCTGTAAGTCCAGCCAGCGTAATTACCACGCCACTGTAACCAGTTTTCTGGCTCTGGGTTTTGCAGGCGAGCGTCGGTCACTGCCTGATAGACAGGCAACACAGATTCCGCTCCGGCATGAAACCCGAAGAATAAGAGCAAGCAAAGAAAACTGCGTTTAATATAGTCAGATACAGGCATAAGAGCGCTCCAGACATCACAATACAAAATGGAAAAACCATTATCGAATCTAACACTATTCAAGGTGTAGGAAAACAAAGCTGGCGTATAATGAACAGTCTCTAATTCACACGTTATGTATAAGGACCGACCTATGAGTAATCAAAAAGTAGCCATCGTCTCCGGTGGTGCCACATTAATCGGACAGAAAGTCGCGCAAGCCCTTCACCGTGATGGCTGCAAAGTGGTCGTATGTGATATCAATGCCAAAGACGGTCAAGCCTTTATCAATGAATTGGGCGAAGATGGTCTATTTGTCAAAACAGATATCACTAATGATGCCGACATAGACAACTGTATAGAACAAGCTATTTCTGCCTTTGGTGGCGTAGACTATCTAATCAATGTCGCGGCCACCTACCTCGACAACGGCCTCGACTCCAGTCGCGACGACTGGATGAATGCGCTCAACACCAACGTTGTCGGCGCTGGCATCTTTACTAAAAAAGTTGCCCCCCATATACAAAAACGCGGCGGCGGCGCTGTCGTCTTCTTTGGTAGCATTGGCGGCAAGATTGCTCAACCGGGCCGGATGCTCTATTCGGTCTCCAAGGCCGCTCTCATCGGGATGACCCGTAATATGGCTCTGCACCTTGCGCCAATGAAGATTCGGGCGAATTCCGTATCGCCGGGCTGGGTCTGGTCAAACCCGATTCGGGATTTTAGCGGAAACGACCGGGGCAAGGCCGATCAAGTTGGTGGTCCGTTGCATATGCTCGACAGAATTGTGGATGCAGAGGAAGTCGCCAATACCGTCGCTTTCCTCTGTTCAGAAAAGGCTTCCGGTATAACCGGCACAGATGTCGCCGTCGATTGCGGCTACATGGCTATGGGACCTGAGCAGACTACCGATAAGGTTTCCCGACTCGCTGAGTGATTTATGTCTCAGTAATACAACAGTTGTTGAGGGGAATTAGGTCAAGTGTCGTATTTTTTGTTGTAGAAAAAAATAATTCCGTTCATAATCAGCGCGGTTTCGGCAGTTTATGGGGTAATTTATCAAGTTGTCGTTGGATGTGATGACGTCAACCACTGCTACTAAGTTGTACTATCCGTACGACACAAAAATTTAAATACCGTTGGGGGTATACTAAATGAAGTCATCAATTTTTTCTTGCATTAAGATCACTTTGATCTTTTCAATTGCCTTTTCAGTTCAGGCGCAATCGGTTCTTCTTGAAGAAGTCACGGTTACGGCGCAAAAACGTGAACAGGATCTTTCTGATGTAGCGATTTCCATCACCGCATTTTCCGGTGATCAATTACGTCAACTGGGTTTTTCCAATACCGATACTTTTGATGAACAGGTACCTGGCCTGATGGTGACGAGTTATGGCGGTGGTGTTACAACCATCTTTAACATCCGCGGTTCGCAACAGCTCGACTTTGCCGATCAACAGGAAGCACCTGTAGCGGTCTACGTTGACGGCGCCTATAACTCTTATCTGGCCGGTGTTGGTTTTAACTTCTTTGATATGGACCGCATCGAAGTCCTGCGTGGTTCGCAGGGCACTCTTTTCGGACGTAACGCCACAGGCGGTGTGGTTCATCTGATATCGAAAAGACCTACTCAGGAAACTGAAGGCTATGTCGAAGCCGGAGGTGGTGAATACGGTAAGTACGTTGTTGAGGCTGCCATTGGGGGTGGCTTGAGTGAGACTGTCAGTGGTCGCGTTTCTATGTATCGTGAACGCAATGATGGTTATACAGAGAACACGAATCCGAATGTGGATGATCACAATCAGATTGATAACTGGAGTACTCGCGCGCAATTGCTGTTTGAACCTAATGAGGATTTTTCCCTGCTGATCAATGGCCGCTACAGCACTGATGACATCACCGGTGGTAATTATCACATTAATCGTTCGCTGGTCGACGTTGGTGGCATACCAGGATTGCCTGGCGATGGTTTTATTCAGGAAGGCACGCCAGCCCAGCATCTGGCCTACTGTCAGGGCGCACCGGCTTCGGTGGGCGTACTGTCATTCGCACCCGTACTCGGTAGTACAAACTGCTTTGGCTATACTGATGATGGCAACCCTTATACTACAGAAGCAAACACTGAGGGGTTTTATAATAGAGACCATTATGGCATTAGCGGAACCATGACCTGGAATACCGGCATCGGTGAAGTGACCTCTATTACGGATTATCAGGATTTCAAAAAGCGCTACCTGGAAGACACAGACAGCTCGCCGCTGCAGCTATTCGACTTTTTCCAGGATATGGATTCCAACCAGATTTCACAGGAGCTTCGTATCGCAGGTGAGACAGATCGTACGAGATGGACTGCGGGTGTCTACTATCTCAACATTGATAGCAGTTATCGCACCGGTGTTGATGGTGCAGGTACGCAGACCAGTGGTGGCGCGCCGACAGATCAGGACTTTCTGGGCGCAATAGGCATCAGCCTGGATAACCTCTATACATTGGAAACCGAAACTTACGCTATTTTTGGTCAACTGGAATTTGATATTAATGATCAATTTACTGTAATTGGTGGTTTTCGCTGGACTGAGGATGAAAAAGACCTGAACTTTGTACCACAATGTGGATTCTTGTCCGGCCTCGCGGATATTAGCAATGCCAATTGCCAGGGGGTTTTCGGACCCATCGTTCAGGAGCTTGGTCATGTTCAAACTATTTCCGAAGGCGACTGGTCTGGTAATATTGAGTTAGATTATCGACCAAATGAAGACTGGCTGACTTATTTCAAGATCTCACGTGGCCACAAAGCTGGTGGCTTTAATGCAGCTGCCACCGCATTCTTCCTTCCTGAAGAAACAGCTTTTGGTAGTGAAACACCTCTTACTTATGAAGTTGGCGCAAAAGGCACTTTCTGGGGTGGCAAGGCACGTCTGGGTGCTTCCGCTTTTTACATCGATTACCAGGACTTTCAAACTTTTACCCAGGTCGGTTTGAGTTTGTTTTTATCCAATATCGATGCTGAAGTTTACGGTTCAGAAATCGAACTGGCGCTCAACCCTGCCGAAGGTTGGGATCTTCTGTTTGGTTTATCTCTGCTTGATGCACAACAGTTAGATTTTGATGGCCCAGGTGGAGTCAGGGATCGCCAAATGCCCAATGCTCCTGATGTCAGCTTCAATGGATTAATACGTTACGAGTGGCCAATGATGAAAGGTATGATGGCAGCGCAGTTTGACGGGCAGTACGTCGATAGCCGCACATTAAACGGAATCGATCATCCATCACTTATTGGCGATGACTATACTATTTTAAACGCCAACGTCAGCTGGGTCTCAGAAGACAACCACTGGGAAGCCAGACTCTACGTTAAAAACCTTACGGACAAGTATTACGTCCCTACAGTTTTTGACCTGGCGGGTATTCAAGGCACCAATATCGAACAGGCACCAGCACCGCGCTGGTTCGGTGGTAGTGTTCGCTATAACTTTTTCTAATAACAGTAATTAGTAGTAAACAAAAAGGCCGGGTTATCCCGGCCTTTTTTATTTAACTCTTGAAATTCAGTTAAAGACATCATTTTTGAGAGACAGAATCATATCCCGAATATCTGTTGAAGACTTGAGTACCAGCTTCTCAGCACGCTTTTCATTTTGCTCAAGAATTGCGCTCAGTATTTCTTCATGATGTGTAATCCATTTATCAGGATTGGAATCAATCGTTAAACCCTGCACCGCAAGTCGATAGAGTAAGGTCTCCAGGCGTTCCCGTATGTCCCAGAGAATAGGGTTATCGACGACCGTAGCAATGGAGTCCCAGAAGCGGACATTTTCATCTAGAAACTTATGCACTCTTGTTTCGTTTAATGATCTCTTGCGAAATTGCTGCGTCGACTTCAGCGAGGCCTCAATTAGCTTTCTGCATTTGGCCTCTTTAATCTTTCCGGTCACCTGCTTTACAGCTAGTAGAGACAGACTGTCGAGCACGTCGAGAATACATTCAACCTCCCGACGGCTAATCTTTCTGACCATCGCCCCTCTGTTCTTTTCAATGGTCACCAGACCTTCATTCTCTAATTGACGTAAGGCATCTCTGACCTGTCTTTGTGAGGCATCCAATTGTTGTTGCAGGTCTATCTCTACCAGACGTTGACCGGGAATATATCTGCCTTCGCGTATACCCCTGCGTAGTAAAGAATCAATCGACTCTTCACTTGCATTGGCTGGTTTCGTCGCTGTTTTCATATCGAGATAAAAATACTTATTGATTATGCATAATATTATGCATAATATGACGATTAAATTAAACCACTATTTCGATAATGGCATCAATTTGTTCATCCGACATGCATGAATATATCGCTTCCTTGTTAGCGCGTGGGGAGATGCAGGTGGTTGAAAAAGAAGTCGATCCAAAGTACGAGCTCGCGGCTGTGGTCAGCCAGTCACAAAAGCAAAGCGATAAAGCCATCCTCTTTAAAAACGTAAAGGGAAGTCAGTTCCCGGTTATTGCTAATATCTACGGAAGTTTCAGTCGTATGGCTGAGATGGTCGGGGCGAAAGAAGAAGGTCTGAACGAAAAGTGGCTTAGCATTTTCAAGGGTTTCTCTCAGACAAATAACGATTATATAAATATTGTTCCTGAGCCAGATGATTTGCAAAGCGGGAAACTCAGTGAACTTCCCTCTATTACATGGCGTGAAGAAGATGCCGCCCCCTATATTACGGCCGGTGTTTTTCTCGCGAATAATCCCGACGCTGGCACACCAAACTTATCGTTTAGTCGCTGCATGATGCTTAATGATGACAGCAAGATGTTTTGCTGTATTGATGCACCACACGACCTGGCAAAATATCAGTCAGCAGCAGAGGCTAATAATGAATCTCTCGAAGTCGCTATTCTAATTGGCGCACCACCACCTGTTTTTCTCGCCGCTGTGGCTTCGCTGCCGATTAAACAGGATGAGCTTCAATTAGCTGCACAAATCGCCGGCGGTCTACTCGACATGTATGCATGTGAACACATTGACTTACTGGTACCTGCAGCTAGTGAAATCGTTATTGAAGCGACAATCCGTGCAAATGAGCGTGTCGAAGACGGCCCTTTCGGTGAGTTCCTCGGTTATTACTGCGATGTGAATAAGGGCGCTTATGTGCTCGATATCAAAAATGTGCGCTGGCGTAAAGATGCTTACTATCATGGCTTGCTCTGTGGATCGCGTGAAGACCTGACTGCGCTGGCGGTATCATGGGGCAATCGTATCTATCGAGATCTCGTCGATGATTTTCCCGGCATACTTGACGTCACCATTAACCCAACTCTCTTCGGCAGCATTATCAAGATAGACAAGCAGAGCGAACAGCACCCCCGTGATGTCATCGATGCCGTATTCAGACTCAATCCTTTATATAATCGTATGTGTATCGTAGTCGATAAGGACATTGACATTCATGATCTCGAATCTGTGTGGTGGTCCTATCTGACACGCGGTAACATCGATACACGCACACATCTTTTTTCCGATCTTCCCGATGTGGAAAACACGAACTATGAGTTCAGCGGTTATCTGGGTATTGACGCCACCATGTCGCTCGACGCGAAGTTGAAACGTTCCAGCACACCGGGAGAACACGAAATTAATCTCGACGATTATTTCAGTACTTGAGTAACTGAAAATACCAGGGAAATTGCGCTATGACACATTCAGGATACAAAAATAATGACTAAACAGGATAAAGGCCACAGAATTGCGATTGATGTTGGCGGTACATTCGTGGATTTCGTTCTACTAGACGAGAGTACAGGTGAAATAACTTTGGAAAAACAGCCTTCAACTCCTGCGCACATAGTCGAAGAAGTTGGTACCGGTCTTGGCCGCCTACCGGTTGATCTTGCCGATGTAGACAAAATATTTCACGGCACAACAGTGGCACTGAACACTATCGTTCAGGAAAAAGGCGTAAAAGTGGGTCTGTTAACCACAGTGGGTTTTCGCGACGTACTCGAGATTGGGCGCGGCTCAAGGCCTGAGATTTATAACCCAAGATACACCGCCCCGGTTTGTCTCGTTCCCCGTTATCTTCGTCATGAAATTCCCGGTCGTCTAAGCGCCAATGGTGAAGAAGTGATCCCACTCGACCTTGATGTCGTAGAAGCCAGATCAAAAGAACTTGTTGAGGCAGGTTGTAAGGCTATCGCGATTTGTTTCCTACACAGTTACAGCAATCACGAACACGAACGACGGGTCGCTGAACGCGTAAGACAACTTCATCCGTCGATAGCGGTCGCCGCTTCACATGAGTTGATTGGCGAATGGCGCGAATTTGAACGCACATCAACAACTGTTCTCAATGCTTATGTGCAACCACAGTTTGAAAATTATATGAAGAAACTGTCAGAACGCTTACAGGCGGATGGCTACAGCTCACCGCTGGCAATGATGCAATCCAATGGTGGCGTGGTAGCCGCCAGTCGTGCCGCGACACGTCCGGTGATGACATTGGAATCCGGGCCCGCTGGTGGCGTAATTGGTGCAGAAGCTTTGTCTTCTGAAACCGGTTTAAAGAATCTTATTTGTTTTGACGTTGGTGGTACGACAGTAGATGTTGCTCTTATTGATGACGGCGAAATTATCGAACGTTCGCAAAGCAAGGTCGCGGGTAGACCGGTAATGGGTCCAACTATTGATATTTCATCTGTTGGCGCAGGTGGTGGTTCAATTGCCTGGATAGATCATCGTGGTGCCTTGCGCGTCGGCCCGCAAAGTGCTGGCGCGTCACCGGGACCTGCCTGTTTCGGTCATGGAGGTACAGAGCTCACAGTAACAGACTGTCACCTTCTATTAGGTCGTCTTGATGCTGAAACTTTTCTAGGCTCACGTATGAAGCTGGACATGCAGGCCGCAGAGAAAGCGATGAAAAACCTCGCTGACAAAATCGGTTTATCCGTAGAAGAAACCGCAAGTGGTGTACTGAAAATTGCCGGCACCAACATGACCAACGCCATTCGCTCCATTACTGTAGAGAGAGGTCTTGATCCACGAGATTATTCCCTGCTCTCCTATGGTGGCGGTGGCGGTCTGTTTGCCGCTGCTGTAAGTGACGAGCTTGATGTGAAGTCGGTGATTGTGCCTCGTGCACCAGCCAACTTCTCCGCCTGGGGTATTGTCACTTCAGACTATCGGGAGGATAGTTCGCATACTTATGTCTCGCCATTGATTGCCGAGACTTTGCCACAGATACTGGATGTGCTTGCCTCATTAAAAAAAGAAAACCTCGAACGTCTGCAAGAACATGGTTTTGATAGTGAGGCTATACAATCGGATATGCGTGCCGACGTACGTTACGCCGGCCAGGAGTTCACAGTCACCGTCGCCATTGACGAGAAATGGACTACAAAGCAAGAAGAGTTGCTGCAAGGTGTACGCGAACGCTTTGTCGAGTTGCATCGTCGCCTTTACGGTCATGGCGAAGCTGCAAAAGCCCATAGTACTCGCGATACTTATTTTTCTGTGTTGGGAAAAACCAGCACGATACCCGTGTTCAATCGTGATGATCTGGTTTGCGATCAGGAAATTAGCGGACCGGCGATTGTCGAAGAATGGACAACGACGACAGTCATTCCCCCTAACTGGAATTTGGTTGTCGACAGGATCGGTAATCTTATTCTTACTCAATCTTCATAAGCGGAGCCAATCACAATGAGCAAACCCGACATCATTACCGCCGAAGTTATCCGAAACGGCATTATTGCCGCAGCCCAGGAGATGGGCACTACCCTGGTGCGCACCGCTTACAACCCTCTGCTTTATGATGTTCAGGACTATGGTCTGGCTATAGTTTCCGCAGAATGTGAAACCTGGGCGGAGGCGCCCGGGATGATAGTGTTTGTCGGTGCCCTGCCTCATACCGTCGGTTCAGGAATCGATGTTCATGGTATAGAAGGTTTTGCAGAAGGCGACGTCATTATTGCTAATGATCCCTATACCACAGGCAATCACATATCCGATGTCTCCATTTATATGCCGGTGTTCTATGACGGAAAACTTCTGGCCTTTACCGCCTCGGTAGCACACTGGGCCGATGTCGGTGGCAAGACACCGGGTGGCTGGTGCCCGGATTCAGTGGATGTTTATCAGGAAGGTATCTGCTTTGCTCACGAGAAAGTGGTGGCTGCCGGCGACGAAGTCCAAGGGCTTTGGGGAGTCATTAGAAGTAATACCCGCTATCCTGATATTGTTATCGGCGATATGCGCGCGCAAATAGCGTCGTGTCGTCAGGGGGCAGAACGACTGCAAAAACTTTGCAGTAAATATGGTTTCGATACAGTGCGTGATTCTATGAATCTTGCAATTGAAAGTACCGAGAAAGATACCCGTCGACATATTCGAGACATTCCCAATGGAACTTACGACGCCGAACAGATGATGGATCATGATGGCGTCGTAGCCGCAGTGCCTTTTCCTATTAAGCTTCAGCTAAGAGTTGAAGACGAAGAAATCCATGTGTCTTTTGCAGGAACAAGTGAAACGAGAGCCGGACCAGTCAACGCCCCGGAGTATGCGGTTAGGAGTGTAGTACGTGCAGCGATAAAAGGGGTAATATCTCCAATCGAGCCGTCCAATGAAGGCGATTTCAAACCAATTATTTTTGATATTCCACCCGGACTGGTAATCAGTCCACAACGCCCGGCACCCGTAGATTCCTATGGCTATGTTTGTATCGCAGCCTACGAGTTATGTGTACGTGCTATGTCAAAAGCAATACCGGAACGTTGCATAGCCGGCGGCGCAACGTTGTGTATGCCGACTATTTCTCGATTCGATCCACGTGAAGGCAGACCATTTATTTTGAGTGACCCTTTTGATGTCGGCAATGGTGCGCGTCCGAATGCCGATGCGCCTACCATGTCTATTAACGTCATGGGTGATGTGCCTAATTCACCTGTTGAAGTAGTAGAAATGCGTTACCCACTCCGTATCGAACGTTTTGGATTACGCAACGAAGTCGCCGGTCATGGTGAATACCGTGGTGGCGCAGGAATCTACCGCGACTACAGAGTACTCGAAGATGGCGTGACACTATTTTCAGCATTGGAAAATACTCGCGAGACTCTCGCCGAAGGAGCGGACAGCGGCGGTGACGGTGGCCCTGCACAGGTGTGATCAACCCAAAAGAAAAAGATGAACTTGTATTAAACGATCGCGGGCCTTATCCGGGAAAACTCAAAGCCGGTGATGTCATCAGTATGAGGAGTGGCGGCGGTGGTGGCTGGGGCGATCCACTGTCTCGCGATCCGGAACAAGTGCTAGCCGATGTTCGGGATGAACGAATTTCGATTGATGATGCACGAGATGTTTACAAGGTTGCGATAAATATTTCAGGTAGTCTTGCCGTTCTTGATTCTAAAAAAACCGATACTTTGCGTGCTACGACCTAGAAATTTTTTCAATAATTGTGATCAAATTTAAAGGTGGTGGCATCGCCCCCGGTGTCTCGCGCGCTGTAGAAATAGAGACCGATAATCACTTACCTGATGAAGTCGAAGTAGTGGTGATTGGTGGTGGCTTCATAGGTTGTAGCACAGCGTTAAACCTGGCCGAACGTGGCGTCTCTGTTGCTTTATGCGAAAAAGGCGCTATCGCTGGTGAAGCATCCGGACGTGCAGCCGGTTTAGTTGAATACGAACATCTCTCGCCTATAAAGATGGAACTGATTGCCCGTTCGATGGAACTCTGGCGGGAAATGCCAGAAAGAGTGAATGCCGATATCGGCTATACAGGGCCTGGTCTGGTCACTCTTTATAAAGATGAAAAACCTGCCCTTGCTGCGAAACAATGGATTGATTCGATGCAAGGGATTACCGCTATGCAAGCGCGCATGCTGGCCGCTAATGAAATTAATAGCATCGACCCGGCGCTGGGTTCCGATTGGCACAGCGCTCTCTACCAACCGAATGGCGCGGCCATTGAACCGCGTCTTGCAGCTCCGGCGATAGCAAGTAGAGCGCAAGAAAAAGGCGCTAAGCTCATTCAGAATTGTGCCGTGCGCACGATTGAACGACAAGCTGGCAAAATTCACAGTGTTATTACCGAACAAGGTGAGATAAAAACATCCAATGTCGTTATTGCAGGCGGCACCTGGTCTTCCAGTCTCGCCGCGCAACTGGATCTGAAACTACCACAGCTGATGATCTTCGCAGAAATGATCAGTGTCGAGCCACTCAGCGATGGCCCTGCTATTGCCGGTATGACACCTGCCGGATACTTTCGCCCACAAACTGATGGCGGTTATTCGTTTGGTACTGCCGCTGGCGTCATTCCCATCACACCGAGCATACTCAAGAATTTGCGAGACCTGATGTCGATGCCAACTGATGTGGATCAGGAAATATTACCCGCACTGAGCCTGTCCACTTTTCTCAGGGAAATGAAAGCGAACCGTAAACAGGCCGCGGATAGCCTGTCGATTTATGAGCAACATCGTATTCTACAACCAGAGTTTGTTGGTAATACCTCGAGCGCAATGGTCGAAGGCATGCGTGAATACATACCTGCTTTCGCTGACGTTAAAATTCGAGAACGCTATACCGGATCTCTGTTTGCCTCGATGGACAACCTCGGGGTTATTTCATCTGTAAAGAGTATCCCCGGCCTCTACCTGGGAACCGGTTTGCTCTATGGTTTGACCACGGGTGCCGCGACTGGTGAAGCGCTGGCTGACATGATCACTGGCAAGAAAACCCGAATCGACGTCTCCCCTTATCGTTACGAACGATTTATCGATGGTTCAAAGTTCGAGTTCCATCCTTAAGGTATGAGCATTCTACGAACTGCGGCGAAAGAGAATCGCGGAGAGCATTTGTGTACTGCTTTCCACTCCGGTAGAAACTAATTCTATTAAGTATTACGCCCATATCTCTTCGGCAACTTCAACGATGAGCTCCAGTTTTCTCCATTGTTCTTCTTCAGCAAGGAGATTGCCTTCTTCGGTGCTTGCAAAACCACATTGAGGGCTGAGACATATCTGTTCCAGCTCCACATACTGACAGGCTTCGTCAACTCTGCGTTTGATCTCATCTTTATGCTCTATAACACCGGTTTTAGTTGTGATAAGTCCCAGCACTACCTGTTTTCCTTTTGGTAAATATCGTAGTGGTTGGAAATCTCCTGCACGGTCACTGTCATACTCAAGAAAATACGCATCGACATCTGTCTGGTTGAAAAGGATGTCCGCAATCGGCTCGTAGCCACCCTGACTGAACCAACTGGAACGGTAATTACCACGACAGGAATGAGTAGTGATACGTAAATCTTCGGGCCGACCTTCCAGTGCTTTATTAATAGTCCCGGTATAGATCTGAGCCAGCTGATCCGGTTCGACCCCCTCTGCCAGTAATTTCTCTCTTTGTTCCTGATCGCATAGATGCGCAAAGATGGTGTCATCCAGCTGCAGATAACGACAACCTGCATCATAAAAAGCCTTAATAGCATCTTTATAAGTTTGAGCAAGATCCTCAAAGAACAATTCAAGATCAGGGTAGGCTTGTTTACTGATTTCATCTCTGCCGGTACGAAAATGAAGTACGCTTGGTGATGGAATAGTCATCTTTCCGGTTAAATTCGTGTTGTCCTGAAGGAAACGAAAATGATCGAGCATGGCATGCCCTTTAAAACGAACCCGATCTGTAACACGTACATTATCGCTACTTGTTGTTACTCCTTTAAATTCAATAACACGATCAACCTTCTCTATGCCTTCAAGGCCCCAGTAAAAATCAAAATGCCACTGCGAACGTCGAAATTCACCATCCGTGGCTGACTGCAGACCGATTGATTCCTGCCGGGAGATAATCTTTCGTATTTCTTCATCTTCCACTTGCTTCAGCTGTTCTTTAGAAACATTTCCCACTGAGAGACCTTCCCGGGCCTGCTTAAGCGCTTCGCTACGCAGAAGACTGCCAACCATGTCGGCTCGAAAGGGAGCTAGAGTGTTTTTCATATGAACAAATCTCTTTTGTCATCTTTGCAGGTGCGATAATTCAGTATAGCAAGGACAGGAGAATTGGCGGAATCGAATCCGTTTTACTAGTCAAAATTACCCTTGTCGGTCTTTTGAGTCCGCAAGTGAGCTCGCGTATAGTTATACTAATCGTTTTATTAATCATTATGTAGACAGGCTGATGTTAACTGAAATAAGCAATACAGAATTAGACGCTCTAGTTGAAAGAGATCGGGTACACAAACGGGTTTATACCGATCCTGCGATTTTTGATCTTGAAATGGAAAGACTGTGGGGACGAGCCTGGGTATTTGTCGGACATGAAAGTCAGGTGCCAAAATCCGGAGACTATTTTTCCACATCGATTGGTACGCAAGGGGTCATTATGACCCGCGATAAAAGTAATAACATTAATGTACTTTTCAACCGCTGTTCTCATAAAGGCGCGCAGCTTGTAGGTGATGATGCAGGCCACGTAGCACAGTTCCGCTGCCCTTATCATGGCTATGTCTTCGAAACCGACGGCATCCTGGCGCATATTCCACAGGAAGCCGGCTATCAGGGCAGTGATTTTTGCAAGGGCAAAAAAGAATCTAATATCCGCCAAGTCCCGCGCATGCAAATTTATCGTGGCTTCGTCTTTGCAAGCCTTACAGCCGATGGAGACGAGTTGGAAACCTGGCTCGGACCGACCATCAGCTCGTTCGATAATATCCTTGATAGATCACCGCTTGGAGAAATTGAAATTTGCGGAGGACGTTTACGCTATTTACACGATGCGAACTGGAAAATCCTGCTGGAAAATGTTTCAGACAACATGCATGCACCGGTAACACATCAGTCGGCCTATCAACCAGCCAGAATGGTCGGTGAAAATTTTAAGCCCGAAGACAAACCTTTGGAAATTGAGATGCTTGAACGTTTTGGTTCGAGTTACGAGGTGGCCGATAGCGCAAATTATATTACTTCCAGATACGGTCACTGCTACGCGGATGGGGCTATTACATCCGGCTCTTCTCATGATGAGAAATCGAAATATGTCAGCGGTCTCATCGAAGTTCATGGCCTGAAGAAGACACGTGAAATACTAAATATGAGCAGACAGAACACCATTATTTATCCAAGTATTGCATTCAAATCCACGATGCAGACTATTCGTGTTTATCGACCATTGGCGGTTGACAAAACCATTCAGGAAACCTGGACATATAAGCTTAAAGGGGCACCTGAAGAGCTGTTTGAAGATTCGATTCGCTACAACCAGCTGGTCTTCTCTCCCAGTTCAATTGCTGCACATGATGACTATGAAGCCTATCATCGTATTCAACATGGTTTACAAACACAGGGTTTAGAGTGGGTCAGTCAACACCGGAATCTTGATGAGGATATAAGCAACAGCGATGGTACAAGAAAGTCTTCAGGAACCAGTGAGATGACTTTCAGAAATGAATTTCAGGCGTGGCAGGAGTATATGCTCGATGAACGAGTCTGATTTAAATCTGACTTAAGCGGACTGGATTTGCAGGTAACGCTTTGGTGGATGACCAATCTTATCCCGAAACATGGCAATAAACGCAGAAGGGCTGGCGTAACCCAATTCGTAGGCGACCGAGGTAACCTGCATTCCGTCTGACAATAATTTTACCGCTGACAAAAGTCGAAGATGCTGGCGCCACTTTCGAAAACTCATACCCAGCTCGTTACGAAAATGTCTTTCCAGAGTCCGTTCACTCGCACCAACGCTTATAGTCCAATCCTTCAAAGTTCTTTCGTCACCCGGGTTTTCCATCAAAGCATCGCATATCATTTTTAAACGACGATCACCGGGTAAAGGTAATTGCAGTGGCTCTGGTTCGAGTCTTGCCAGTAATTCAGGAATCAGGTTCATTAACCTCGCTTGAAAAACCGGGCTAAATTCCTGCTCCTTATTACTGACAGACAGTATGAGTTCCTTGAGTAATGAAGGAACATTGACGACACAACATTCTCTGTGCAGGTCGAGAGAAATATTCGGATGTAAATAGAGTGTCCGAAATGCCACGCTACTTTCATTAATAACGGAATGGATTATTCCCGGTGGCACCCATACGGCCTGTTGCGGCGGCACGATCCAGGTTGCCGATTCGGTTCGCACTCTCATCACTCCCTCTGAAGCGTAAACGAGCTGCGCGCGATAATGACTATGTGCCGGTACTTCAAAGGTTTCCGGTCGATCATGACCGACAGCAATGACAGGCTTGGCGGGATCCTGATCATCACCATGACGGTCTCGTTGCATATTTTGGCGGGAAATCGACATAATCTGACGAAATATAGCATATACGGCAAATAGAATTCGACTAAAATTGAAACTACCACCTATTCAGAAAATTCCGGAGCAGCAAATGGACACCAAAACGACTGAAGAAAACCTTAAGAAAAGTGGCACAGAAGTAGTCCACACTAACTGTCGCGCCTGCGGCCATGCCGGTTGCGGTGCCTTCATCACCCTCGAAGACGGTAAGGCCGTTAAAATTCAGGGAGATAAGGAACACCCAATCAGTAAAGGCTATTTGTGTCGAAAAGCCCGGGGCTTTATCGAAGACATGCAATATCACAAGGATCGTCTGCTCTATCCGAAAAAACGCGTTGGCGAGAAAGGCGAAGGCAAATGGGAGCGCATCAGTTGGGATGAAGCACTGACAACCATCGCGGAAAAGTTTAACCAGATAAAAGAAGAGGACGGACCGGAATCCGTTATTTTCGGTCACGGTACCGGCCGTAGTCATCATCGCTTTGTTTATCGAGTCGCTAACGCCTTTGGTTCACCGAATGTACTAGCCAACGGCCACGTGTGTTACCTACCGAGACTCGCGGTTTCCAAACAGCTCGGTATGTCAGTACCGATAGTGGATTATGACAATCATCCCGAGTGCATCATGTCCTGGGGTTCCAATACCATTAAGTCTAACGCTGATGAATACATCGGCGTTAATCTGGGTCTCAATCTGAAACGTAAACCACGTTATATCGTTGTTGATCCACAAAAAACTGATCTGGCAAAGAAAGCAGAAATACATCTGCAACTCAGACCTGGTACTGACGTTGCGCTTTCCATGGCAATGATGCATGTGATGGTGAAAGAGGATCTTTACGACAAACATTTTGTCGAAAATTATTCCACCGGCTTTGAGCAGTTTTGTGAAAGACTGGACGAGTACTCACCGGAAGCCGCAGAAAAAATCACCTGGGTACCGAAAGAGAAAATTATTGAAGCAGCCAGATTGTTCGCCAGTATTAAACCGGCTGCGATACAGTGGGGCGTCGGAATCGAGCATGGCGTTAACTGCGCTGATTCGGATCGGACACTTATTTTTATGTCTGCACTGACGGGTAACCTTGATACCAAAGGTGGCAATGTCATGTTCGGCCCACCTCCGGGTCTGCCGCGGATGGAATTTTGTGGTACTAATTTTCATGATAATGTCGACAAAATGCTCGGTGGAAGCAGGTACCGACTGGCAGCTTCCATCAATCGCATTACCCCTCATGTCATCTGGGATGCCATCGAAACCGGCGAGCCCTACCCCATCAGGGGCATGATCATCAATGGCAGTAATCCACTCGCCGTGCGAGCCAATACTTCCCGGGTTTACGAATCATTGAAGAAACTCGAATTTCTGGTGGTAATGGATATCTATCCTACCCCGACGACGGAAATGGCAGACATCGTGCTACCGGCAGCTACCTGGATGGAACACAATAATATTGCCGATTACTGGAAATCCCACGGTTACATATTCCCACGGCCGAAGATTGTTGACGCTCCGGGAGAAGCTATCAGCGATGTAGAAATGCTTAATAAGCTGGGCAAGTATCTCGGTTTTGAAGATCAGTTCTGGGACAAGTATGAAGACTCCCTGGATTACATCCTCGAACCGGCGGGCGTCACCTGGGAAGAGTTCAAAAAGATGGACTACCTGCGAAATGAACCGAAATTCAAAAAATACGAAACGGAAGGATTCAAATCAAAATCCGGCAAGTTCGATTTTTATATCGAGCAGAATGCGGAGTGGGGATACGATCCTCTACCACATCATCAGGAACCACCGGAAAGTCCGGCTCGTGAGAAAGAGTTTGTGGAAAAATTTCCCTTGGTCTTAACTACCGGTACAAGGACTGCTGAGTACTTTGGTTCAGAACACCGGCAAAGTAAGTTATTGAGAAAAATGCATCCTTACCCTTTATTAAAAATTCATCCCGAAGCCGCCGCTGAACGTGGTATTGAGGATGGCGACTGGCTATACATCGAGAGTCCACGTGGCAAAGTTAAGCATAAGGCGAGTATCACAGAAGACATTGATGCAAGAGTTGTCGCTGCCGAATTTGCCTGGTGGTATCCGGAAATGAAAGCACCGGATTATGGCTTCAAAGATTGCAATATTAACTTTCTGACCGATGATAAGAACGTCGGCCCGGAATCGGGGTCAACCAATCTCAAAGGCCTGATGTGCCAGGTGAGTAAGGCAGACGGTGCCCCCGCTGCCTATCAGTAGTTTGTCTCTCCTTTTTATTGCAGCATTTTGACAAGAGGGCTACCATCGCTGGTAGCCCTTTTTTTATTTTTGCGAGCCCTCTATGTCTCAATTAATCAAGTCATTGTTATACGCCTTTCTTTCACTCCTGTTCTTGAGCGGCTGTTCCGAACAAGCCCAACAGGAAACAAACATACAACCTGTGAACAACACTCCGACTGCTGATATTGTGCTGACAAATGGCTACGTATACACAATCGATAATGATAAAAGCGTAAAACAGGCTGTTGCTATAAAAGACGAAATAATTATCTATGTTGGCGATGAACAGGATGTACAGAAGTTCATTGGCGATTCAACGAAAATTGAAGACCTGAAAGGTCGTATGTTGATGCCTGGCTTGCACGATATGCACATACACGCAGCCGGTATCGTCGAACTGGACATGTGCGACTTTAAAGGACAGCCGTACTCTCTAGAAGACATGGTTCCCTTCCTGCAAGATTGTCTACAACGCTACCAGATAGAGAAAGATGAATGGTTGATTGTTCTGCAATGGCCTTTTTCTTATGGTAACCAACCTAGTGAGCGCCTGCCGACCATGCGCGCGGCGCTTGATGCTGTTTCAGTTAAACACCCGATAATGATGTTCGGTGACGATGGTCATCATGCCGCTGCCAACAGCCTCGCACTCGCCGGCGCAAAGAATCGAGAAGGTAAAGTAGTCGGTATAAACAAAACGACTCTCTCTGACGTTTTCGCAGAGTACAAGGAGATGATTGGTGTTGATGAAAGCGGAGAGCCCGATGGCAATATCAGCGAGAACGCTCGCAAGTTAGTCAGAGAAACATTTAATAAGGATATTCAGGGCCTATGGGAAGGACCGGAGGCTATAATGCCGGGCGTCAATGCCAAGCTGGCAGCCAGCGGCGTGACGTCGATACAGGACACCTGGGTTGATAAAAACCTTGAGAAGTATTACCACTGGTTGGCTGACAGCGGAGAAATGACTTTTCGACTTCGTACCGCATTATTTGAAGCCGCTGAAGATACTCATTCGGACAGTGGTCTTGAGCAAATCTCCATGCACGTGGAACACTTCAAACAAACACGGGATAAATTACAGAATTTCAAATATGTGCAGGCAAATGGGGTAAAACTGTTTGCCGATGCGGTACTTGAAGGCAACCCCTATGCACAACCGCCAAGTTTACCGGTGGCAGCAGTTCTGGACGGTTTCAAACAGCCAATTTTTTCTCTTGATCCCAATAGTGATCAGCTTGATGTCGTTGGCTATGTTGATCAAGACAGTAAGACTTGCCAGCAAGTTCACGCCGATCCGGGTTCATACGAAGATGCTCGGGATGTTAACGCCTTCCTGGACAAACATGGCTATCATCCGGCGCAGTGTCAGAAGGCTGGCGGAGTACTCGAGCACAGTGAAGCCTACATAAAAGAGTATGTTCGTCAAATGACAGAAGCGGGATTTCATGTTCACATACATGCCCTGTCTGATAAAGGTATCCGCGTCGCCATGGATGCTTTTGCCGCGGTCAAAAGTATGGCAGACGAACAAGGTCTCACGCAGAGTATTACCCATGTACAACTGGCTCACCCCGATGATGTGAAACGTATCGGTGAGCTGGGAGTTTACGTCGCCTTCACTTATGTCTGGGTCTTCCCAACTGTTGAATACGATATGACGGTAATCCCCTTTATTGATAAGGTTAATGGCATTGCTGATCTATACAATCCAGAACATTATTACATGCAAAATGCCTACCCTGTAAACTCCGTTCAAGAGGCTGGCGGGATTCTCACATGGGGTAGTGATGCGCCCGTAGGCAGTCGAGATCCGCTGGCCTTTCCCAGCATGCAAGCTGCAGTCACCCGAGAAGCCGACGGACAAGTTCTAAACCCGGAGCAAAGAATTTCAATCCATGATGTTATTGCCGCCTACACAATTAATGGTGCACGCCTGATGGGTCATGACAACAAACTCGGCAGTATTGAAGTTGGAAAAACAGCCGACTTAATAGTCCTGAATCAAAACGTGGTTGAACTTGCAGAACAGGGTAAGGCAGATAGTATTAATGAAACTCTGGTCGATATGACGATTTTCGACGGAAAAATTATTTATCAAAGACATTAAATTAAGCTGGAGGGAGCTGCCTGACTCCCCGATGCCAAAGTAATAAATCAGATGAATACTGGCATCACCTATTCCCTGCTGTCTTCGATCGTGTTCGCTTTTATGCCGGTTTATCTGCAATGGTTGCCCTCATCACTGAGTAGCTTTGTCGTAGTAGGTCATAGAATCATCTGGACAGCTATTATTATGGCGATAATGTTTCTGTTAGCAGGACGTTTTCGTTGGGCCATCAGCCCTCTTTTTCAAATAAAAAAATGGCCCGGACTTCTCTGTGGCTCTTTCCTCATCAGCTTGCCCTGGGGCCTTCTTGTCTGGGCGCCTTTGAACGGCGAGACACTGGCCGTGGCCATGGGTTTTTTTCTCGGTCCACTGGTGCTGATTCTTGTTGGTTTACTGGTGTTCCGGGAACAACTTAGTTTTTGGCAAACCATGGCTAGTATTACGGCAGGTCTCGCAGTTGCTTTTAGCCTATGGAATACCGGCCAGTTTTCATGGATAGCACTGGTGGTTGCCTTCAGCTTTAGCTTGTATGTCGTACTTCGTCGCGTGCAGCCTTTGCCCCCCTTGAGCGCTTTCTTCGTTGAAAGCCTGCTATTGGTTCCGGCGGCGATTTGGGCCTGTCTGATATTTGGTGAAGTTGCCCATCCATTTGATTACCCACCGCTTCTAATGGCACAACTAGCAGGTGTGGCCGTAATTGGTGCCACTGGGATGTCGCTTTGGTTACTCGCCAGCCGACGTTTACCTATGTCTTTGCTAGGTCTGCTCGGCTACCTAGAACCCTTTCTTATTTTCCTGGCAGCCGTGTTAATTATCAAAGAGACTATCCAGGCAAGAGAGTGGCTCACCTATATTCTGATTGGTCTAGCCATCATTCTACTCAGTATTGATGGATTGATTCACTTTTCAGGGAAAGCATCAGATAAATAATACTGTTACTTCTTAATCTTGTAAGTAGAACGAATAATTGCGTGCGAACCGGCTATTTCTTCATAGTTCTGGCCATTTATTTTTCCTTTTCCTTTGATACCTGTATATCGCCCGCTACCTGCTGTAAATAACAGTGAACCCTGATAAGCACCAGTATCAGGGTTTTCCTCGCCTTCAAAACGAAAGGACACTGTCGACTCATCCTTGAATTTCATCATCATGTATCCAAAAAAAGTATTTTCCCCAGCATTATAATCGACAACTTCAGAACCTGTAAGTGTCGCTACCTCACCATTCTCTAGTGTCATCAATCCCATTAACTGAGCAAGTAATAATGAATGATCCGGGCTGTCTCCCGCATTCATAATCTCGGCTTTTGGCACGTATACCATGAGCTGTCCGTTTAATGAATCGGCATAAACACCGAAAGTTATAAACTGGAGTATAAAAATACTTACCAGCAGTTGTGCTTTTTTCATTTGACTCTCCTATGTGCTACTCAGCAGTGGCAGGTAATTCGCTTAGTGTTTCATCTTCCTTAGAATAACCTTTTATAGACAAAGGTCGAAGTAACAAACCCAGAAGTGTTTTTGGTACCTTAGTTTCGGTACCAACGTTGACCGGAGGCGCACGGCCTTCTGAATCTGGGTAAAGATACGTACCAAAAAAACGATCCCAGAGAATAGTAACTTCACCATAGTTATTGTTACCTTCACTAATGAGACGACTGTGGTGCCAGCGATGCACATTTGGTGTATTGAAAATGTAATTAAAAATACCACAGCGAAAATCTATATTGGAATGTGTCATGATTCCAAGATAAGCATTAATAGCCGAATACCAGATTATGACATCGCTCGGAGCGCCTAGAAAAAAAGGTATGGGTGCACCAACAATCATTGACTGAATTACATCAACAGGATGGAATCTGCCGGTATTAATTACGGAAAGTCTGGGTGCACTGTGATGTACTGCATGGAAACGCCATAACACCGGCACTTCATGAGCCATTCGATGAGCCATGTTATTACCCAGGTCGGTAACAATAATTCCGATTATCAACTGTGCCCACATCGGCCATTCTGTTGGCCATATATTCAGCGAAACCAGAGCCTGATAATTGTCTATTGCCCAGACTAAGACCTTGAGAATAAACACCATAGCGATGCCGTTGGCAACGAAGTAAAGTACGGTTAGAGTTAAATCGACAGGAGTCTGACCATCGATGTTTTTCAACCAGGCTTTTTTGTATGGTAATAAAAACTCTGTTACCAGAAGCACCAGAAAGAATCCCACATAGACATAAAAAGTAGCCAGCTCTGGGTCCACTCCACTGTCCCACAGAACCTTTAAGGCCATCAGACTCGATACTATAAAGATGGGCCATAATACGTAAGATAAGAATGTGTGTAGGCCTTTCATAATAGTCACCTGTTCTAATTTAGCATGAATTCAATAGTGTGCATGGAAAAAATAGCATCATGGTTTTAGTTCCAGAATATACTTTGCTGTCTCCAGCAAGACATCATCAGGCAGGTAGTCCTGTGGCGGCATTTCCGGGTAACCCGGCCATTTTTTCACTGGCTTCTTTATGTATTTTACCAGTTCTTCCGGCTTACCTTTGTAGGTAGCCTGAACAGCAGCAATTGGCGGTCCGATTATTGTCGTGGCGTAAGTATGACAACCGGTGCAGACTGATAAATAAGTAATTCTTCCTTTTTGTTCCAAAGTCAGCGCTTTACTTTCAATCGGTTTCTCCAATCTATAGCTTCTTACGTTCACGGTCGTCACATCAGCATCGCACTCTGACCAACGCTCAGTTCCAGCCTCGGTAATTGTGCTGCGCTCCTGAATACAATTTTTTCTCCCCTTGCCCGTCGACAGTACATCCGGTCCCTTCTTAATACCGGCTGCCTCCAATAAAGCCGCGATATCATCCTTTGGGCCAAGACCGTTATTTACAAAAACATTCTTCAGTACCTGCGCTTTATCGGGACGTGGGTCCATTGCCGGATCCGGCGGTGCACTGGCGCCGAGTGAGGCATGGTCGGCAAAGACAATACCGGCGCTGACATTATTGGTGATGATATTACCTTCGAAACGGGCTTCATCGGCGGCAAAAATGAACGCACCAACACCTGAAGGAAGACCGGCAGCGATGGCACCGGGTGGTGCAAAATTATCGATATTGTTATTAACGATAAAATTATTGCGCACTATCGTATTTTTTGCAGTTTTGATTGGTAAGCCGGGTACCAGAGATGCAACAAAACCGACTGCGTTATCATGCATAAAATTACCTTCAACCAGCACGTCGTGAGAATTCTCGGTTTCGATACCCATAACACTGTTGTAGGTTTCGTTATAGACAATATCTACGTTGTCACACATACCAACATAGATAGCGGCATCTTCTACTTTTGATACGATGTTATGAGAAACAAGGCCGTTCTTACCAAACTGGGGAAAGATGCCATAAACGCTGGTGCCAATCACAATGTTATTACGAATAATAAAATTATTGGCGCCTTGGGTCATGATGCCATTGGCTTTGTAATGCTGAATCTGAAAGTTTTCAATCACCACACCATGACCTGAGGCCAGTATGCCGTCATTGCGAGTATTCTCACCATCCAGTAATGGCCTTCGGCCTTTAATAATGACACCAGATAGGGTGACATTCTCTTTGTCTATATACAGCGTTTCCTTATAGGTACCTGGCATCACCTTGATGGTGTCACCTTTACCGGCCTTACGAATAGCATCCTGTATAAGCTCTCCGTCATTAACAAGAATTTCTGCGGCATTGATTGAACAAATATTCAATATATTGAATAGCATGAAAGAGTAAATGACGGATTTTGTAGTGTTCATAACAGGAGTCCTCATGGGATTGATTGTGCCGTATACATAGGTGCTTCTTTCAGTAGCAAGCCAGAAGGTAAGACTTCCGGAACACGAGGTAAGGTCGTTTCATCTTCCAGAGTCTTCAGAAATGCCAGTAAGGCAAATTCATCGTCTTCGTTTAAGCGGGGATTAACCAGGTGCCAATGCAACTGCAGCTCCTGATCAGCAACAGCGTGACCGCGTTCGTTATTATAAAAAGAAATCACAGATTCAAGATCGGCCAATGCCCCGGAATGCATAAATGGCGCACTGAGAGTGATATTGCGAAGAGTCGGTACTTTGAAAGCACCTCGTAGCGAAGCTTGTCCCGATATCTTCTCAGCGCCGACATCAAACTCCTTACCCTCAGGTTCTGGTGCTGCAGTCACAGCGAGCTGCTGGTTGGTAAATAAAGGAGGCGTGTGGCATTGCGAACAACGAGCAGCGAATGAGCGAAACACGGTATGTCCGATTCGTTCCTGCTCTGTGAGTGCTTCCTGATCGCCATGAGCATAACGGTCATAACGGCTATTCAATGAGACCAGACTTGATTGAAAAGCAGCCAGCGCATGACTGACTTCGTTGACGCTTATCGTTCGACTTTCTGGATAAGCAATGTTAAAAAGCGCCCTATAGGTCTTGTTTTTATTTAAAGAAAATTCGAGGTTCTCAATGGTATTGTTCATTTCCTTCTTTTCAAACAAAGGCCCCTTTGCTTGTTCCTGCAAACTTTTCGCGCGCCCATCCCAGAACAAACTCTTCAGGAATCCGACATTCCACAAACTGGGCGCAGAGCGTTCCAGTACTTCATTGTCTATCCCCACACTACGTGCAAGACCATCACTAAAGCCCTTGCCAGGTTGATGACAGGATGAGCATGCCTTTGTCTTATCGCCAGAGAGTAGCGGATCAAAAAACAGGTAACGGCCCAGGTCAATTTGCTCAGCTGAATAGCCACCCTGATGCTCTGGCAAAGGAGTTTTCAGACCGCCGAAGCCTGCTGGTGAGTTATAGAATTCATACAGTGACCTGAGTTCGCAGAGTCCATTCTCAAGTTTTTCAAAACTGGGAGGACACTTTGATGACAGGGTAATTCTTTCTGCTGCGATTACGGTTCCATGACAGGCCAACAGAACAGTAAATATCACAGTAACTACCGACAAACTCTTAAAACGCACCTTGTTTACTCGCCGGTCAAAGGGTGTTCACCGCCATGCCCGCCCACCGCAACACTGGTGCGTGGCATCAGCGCCGTATTAGCTGCCAGCAACTCGTTTCTTTTTTGTACTAGCTCGGCTGACAGTTGAACTTTATTTATACGCTGTGCCAAACCACCCGCCAGGCGCAACATATCAGCACTCATTTGTAATTGTGCTTTTGCGGGTTCGACTGCCAACATCCTTGCCATCGTAGCGGCGGCCTTCTCTTCTTCCAGTTCCTGCTCATAAACCTCGGCAAGATAGTAAAGCGCCTGCATATTTTGTGGATCAATTTCCACTGCCTGTTCAAACAGGCTGATCGCTGCCTGAAAATCGCCCCCTAAAATGGATGGCAATTCAAATAGCATTCGACCTAGACGCACCTGAGCCAGTCCTGCCAGAGCATCTGCTTGTTGTTCTATGGCTTGTTGCAGAAGCGTGGTGTCATATGCACCTTCGACTTCTCGGGCTGCGAGGCCTTTATGAATAATTACCCGGGCATCGTCTGGAAACGAAGCGTAAGTAGCACTGGCAAGATCGGAATAAGCCATCCAATAGTCGCGATTCGCTGGGTGTTGATTTTGTTCACCCCCATTAGATCAAGGCTTTGAATGACACGCAGAAAAAACAGGGATTCTTCTACTACTGTTGCAGCTTCCATCTGCAGTTCCAAATCTCCAGATTGAGATTTCGACAGCCTTAAAAACCCCAAAGATCCACAGTTAAGACTATCAGGCTCATGTTTTCTTTCGGCTGCTTCTCTTGCGCGGGCAAGCTGCTCTTGCCTCGTCCCTGACAGGTCACAATTGTCCTGAGATTGAGGACTAGCTACTTCGCTCGAAATATCGGCTGTGTGCGAATTAGCAGAATCAGATGCAGAGCTCGATTTCTCTACGCTGGCTTCATGAGAGGCGGGCTGATTTTCCTCACCCGTACAGGCTGCCATAGGGAGCAAATATATTAATAACAGCACTTTTAATACAGTCGGCACTACTCTGGAATTCATACGCTCCCCCTTGCTGATATATCTTCGTATTATTCTAAAGGCTGAAGATCATATTTTAATACTCGATATATGTCGAGTATTATGTTAATTTTATTTCAATGATGTCTGTCAAAGTCATTTATACTCAATTTATATCGTGTATAAATCAAACTATTTCATTCACTTAGCGATAATTTATGAACCAGAGCACGGTCAATCGACGCAGTAGCTACACCCATGAACGGGGTGATATTCGTCGTCAGGAGCTGTTAGATGCGGCAATACGACTGTTTTCCAGACAGGAAATCGACCAGGTGTCCTTTGTCGAAATTGCCAGAGACGCCGAGGTTCCGACCGCATCTGCCTATCATTTTTATAAAAATAAAAATGACCTGCTCGCGGCTTTGGTTGCCTACTATCATGAAGAAGTAAATGAATTCGTACTCCGCCCTTTCCCATATGAATTAGTCAATACCTGGATGGATGTCATCGATCAAATAATTGAGCGAGCACGAGAGTATTTTGAGAACCGTGATGTAGCCAGAAAACTTTTCTACAGCGGGAAGACACCGCCAGAAATAAAATTACTTGATAGAAAAGGGGATAAGGAAATCGGTTCGAATATTGAACAAATACTTAACAAACATTTTGTTATGCCGGACATACCAAACAATCAGCGTGTCTTTTATATTCTTGTCGAGTTGATTGACACCATTTTTACCCTTTCTGTAACTGAAAATGGCACCATAACGGAAGCGTATCTGGAAGAGACCAGACGGGCGACGAAGAGTTACTTAAAAACCTATCTCCCGGAAATCCTCACGAAGAAATAGCATCTCTCTTACCGAGCTGAAAAATACATTATTACTGTGAGTCAAAAAACTCTATACACAATAGGACACTCCACTCATAAGATTACTGAATTTGTTGCTCTGTTAGGCATGCATGAGATTGAGGCCATTGCCGATATTCGCTCGGCTCCATATAGTCGCTATAACCCTCAGTTTAACAAGGACGAGTTACAACAGTCATTAAAGGAAAGCGGTATCGCTTATGTATACCTTGGCAAAGAACTGGGGCACGACGTAAAGAACAGGAATGCTGGAGTGACGGAGAAGTTGATTATCGCCTGGTAAGTCAATTACCTATTTTTCTTTCCGGCATTCAACGACTCACTGATGGGGTAGAAAAGATGCGAGTTGCCATGATGTGTGCGGAAAAGGATCCCATGAATTGTCATCGCAACCTTCTAGTTGCGAAACAGCTCGACACTTACTCTATCGATATTCGACATATCCTCGCTGACGGTTCTATCAAACACCATAGCGAACTAAACTCAGACGACACAATACTGACTGGTGATCTTTTCGAAGGGTCTGAGTAATTTGGATGTCTCAGAATTAACTAATCAGCAGTCAGCATCAGGTGGCGAATATCATTCAAGGTTGTTATCAATACCTCGATATCATCTGGTGTGTTATAAAAATGCCATGCGGTGCGTACGTTATTATCCCGCGTTGTACTGGTAATTCCCTTGCTTGCCAGTTCCCGGACTGCCGCATCGCCATCTTTAGCCTTAATTGCAACCTGCGCGCTTCGATATTTCGGATCTGTGGGTGTCGCTGGAACATATCCCTCTTCAAGTAGACGTTCCATCACTCTGGCGGTCATGAAGTTGATCCAGGTTTCGATCTTTCCTATGCCAATCGATTTAAGTAACTCAAGCCCGGCCAGAGAATCGTAAACCGGAGACAGAGCTGGAGTGCCGCTTTGAAATTTTACCGCATCAGGTGCTTCTTCATGTTTATCAATGTACATCGCACCGGGTGTTGCCTGACCGAACCAGCCGGTTACACTTGGGTGAAGTTGATCTAAAAGTTCTTCTTTAACATACATAAATCCAACTCCCGGAGAACCCAGCATATACTTCACCGTACCGGCGACCATGATATCAATATCCAGATCTCTGACATTAATCTCCCGACTTCCGCAACCCTGATAGCTATCGACGACATATAGGGCACCGGCATCATGAACACGTTTACCTACTTCAGCCACATCAAGCAAGTGACCGTTCTTGTAACAAACCTGAGCCACTGAAGCGAGCTTCACATCTCCGTCAAGATGTTCATCAAAATACTCAGGTAGAATGAGTCCATTTTCATCTTCCGCTACGCGTCTGACTTTCGCTCCTCGCTGAGCCTGAGCGTGCCAGAGTTGTGCAACCGAAGGAAAACTAAAATCATCAACAACAACAGAAGACTTGTCTTTCCAGTCAAAACAGGTAGTGAGCGTACCCAGCGCTTGTGTCGCAGCATAGGCAATGGCGATTTCATTTTGCTTGGCCCCAATAAAGTCAGCGAAAGAAGCTCGTAATTCTTCGTGTTTGGGAATTGCCACTTCCCAGCTAGCGCCAAGATTAATTCGATCATCAAGATAGTCGCGATGAGCCTGCTCCATCACGTCACATACCGCACCCATGGCATTATTAGCCAGATGTACCTTGTCCTTGAATATCGGGAAACGTTTTCTGAATGCCAGTACTTCTGGTAAAAGTGCTTCGGCGGGGTTCGCTATATCTTCTCTTATCGCACTACTCATTCCTGATTCACCTGTTTAGATTCTCTGAACTGGCTATTGTATTGTCAGATGAGTAATGAATACAGTGAATCAGAGCATATTGATTAGGGTTTCAGCCTTTAATTCAGCGAATTGCCCTATACAGTCCTACACCTCCTGATTTGGGCATTTAGACGGCATATCACTTACATTAAGCTGTTTTTTCAGTAAAATATGCCTGTAATACATCATGCTTTTTTATTCTTTCATTTAACCGCCACAGGAACTCCATCATGAGCTCGCCTGATAATCTGGCTCCAGATACCGAAGAACAAATAATCAGAAGCAGACGACTGCTTCAATACGCTGCAAGTCATCGAACCATCTTGCCCAGTTATGCGGCGGGAGCCGCAACAATGGCTGTTGTAGCTTCATCTTCATACGGGCTATTTCCAATTCTGGCATGGCTCTCAATGCTTAGTATCGCTTATTTCTTGCGTATCTATCATATGCGCTGGTATGAAAAGAATGAAGGAGGGGTGACTGACTATAATTATCATCAAATCAGATTCATTCTGGCATTTTTCTTAACAGGTCTTAGTTGGGGTGTCGCAGTAGTTTATTTTGGTCATGGTTTACCTGCGAATATACGTGATATTGTCTACCTTCTTGCCGCAACAACATCCGCGTTTACTATAGTTACTGCGTCTTCATTTCTGAGTTTTTTTCTGGCTTTTAACATTCCAATTGCCAGTGCAATAATTTATTGCTTCAGCATGCATGCCAACACTAGCAGACTAGCCTTGTTAGAAATCGTAATTTTCTATTTGATTGCTCTATTCCTTTCAAATCGCCTGAAAAATAATTCTATTCAACGGATCAGGCTTGAACTGAAAAACGATGATTTAAACGCGTCTCAAAATGCCAGTTATGCTGAATTGGTAAAAATCAAAAAAGTATTCCGCTCCATTCCTGATGCAGTTGTCATTACTCACTTTCATGACGGAAAATTTATAGCCGTCAATGATAGCGCCTGCAAAATCACAGGTTATGAACGAAATGAGTTTTCCAAACGCACCATATTCGATATGGGTTTCTGGCACGACTCCATCGAACAGAAGAAGTTCGTTTCTGAAATACAGGAACATAAATTGATTAGAGACTTTCAGGCCAGACTGGTGATCAAGTCGGGTGAGGTACTTGATTGCGAATTGTCTGCAGAAATAGAGGAAATTGATGGCACTAACTGTGTGATTTGCGCCATAAGAGATAATACAGAAAAAAAGCAGGCTGAACGCGCATTGCGCGAAAGTGAGATTCGTTTTGGCACTATTTTTGACAGCGCACCCAATGGCATTGCTATTGGTGACGTGAATGGCCAGTTTTTGAAAGTAAACAGGAAATTTTGTGAGATGCTTGGTTATAGCGAATCCGATTTAACCGGTAAGCATCTTGGAAATATTTCTGTTGATGAAAACCAGTCAGGTAACGATGAACTTCTGAAAAGCTTAAATGATGGTGCCATACGCGGGTACCAGATGGAAAAGCAATATGTCCATAAATCCGGGAAACATCTGTGGTTTCACCTGAGCGCGTCCAGAATAGAAGATAAAAATGGTGATCTTAAATTTACTGTTATGCATGCCAGCGATATCGGTTCGCGAAAAAAGGCAGAATTCGAAATTGTCGAGAACGCTGCAAAGTTCAAAGCTGTTTTCGATGAAGCACCTATATCAATGACCTTGCTCAATGAGTTTGGTGCCATCATTGAAGTTAATAAAGCCTCATGTCAGATGTCAGGCTATTCAAGAGAAGAATTGCTTACAAAAAGCTTTATGGATGTGACTCATCCCGATTATTTGGAATCCTCGAAAGAACTACATGAAAAATTGATGCGGGGCGAACTTAATTCATATCGTGCCGAACGACAGTTGCTAACAAAGTCAGGCAGTACAAAATGGGTTGATCTGAGCGTGGCCGTGGTGACTGATGCCGACGGCAAGCCCTCATATCGTATCGCACACGTACAGGATATAACACAACAAAAACTGGCAGAAATTGAACTGGAAAAACGACAGCTTATGTTCGAGCGCAGCGAATCGCTGGGCGGAGTTGGTCATTGGGAATGGGACGAAGTGGAAGACAAACTCATTTACTGCTCACAACAATATGCCGAAATTCTTGGTTTGAGTGTAGAAGAAACTCTGGCCCGTTCAGGTTCTGAGGAGGATGACCTGTCAGATATACATCCTGATGATGTCGACTATGTTCGGCGGGCTGAACTGGCATGTTACACCAGTGCTACGCCCTTTGATATGGAGTACAGATTAATCACTGATTCAGGTGAAGTCCGGTATGTTCACCAGCTTGGAGATTCGGAAACAAATTCTGAAGGGACGGTAATCAGGTCATTCGGAACTCTGCAGGATGTCACTGACAGGAAGTTGGCAGAACTGGAACGACTTCAGCGTGAATCGATGTTTGAACGAGCAGAAAAACTTGGCCGGATAGGCCATTGGGAATGGGACGAATTGGAGAACAGGCTTTCTTCCTGTTCGCCGGAGTATTTGAGAATTTATGGACTGCATTCTATGGAAGATATTATCAGTGGTTCTAAAGCCGTCAGCCGGGAGTATCGCTATGTACACCCGGAAGATCGCAGTAAGCTGAAAAGCGCCGAGTTGGAAAGCCTGAGGAACGCATCAACTCTGAACATTGAATTCCGCATTATTGATGCGAATGGTCAGCTTCGTTATTTACTACAGGTGGGAGATGTTGAAGTTGATCAGGATGGAAAAGTAATACGTTCATTCGGTACCGTTCAGGATATTACTGAACGTAAGATCGTCGAGCTCAAACTCAAGGAACAACAACTTCGTTCTAAAGAAGCTGAGAAACTGGGTCGCCTGGGACACTGGGAATGGGATGAAGTGGACGATAGATTGGTCTACGCGTCTGACGAATTTGCACGAATACATGAGAAAACCGTAGAAGAATGTCTGTCTCATTCCGTATCCTACAAAAAGGATTTGGAAACCATTCATCCGGATGATCGGAAAAAATATGAAGATTATTATCTTGAAGTCGCCTCCAAAAATGAAGTTAGTGAAATCCAGTATCGTCTGCTCACTGCCAATGGCAACTTACGTCATGTGCTGGAAGTAACACAAACCATCTTTAATGCTGATGGAAAGGTCCTTCGATATATTGGTACAACTCAGGATATTACCGATCAGGTTGATATCCAGAATGAACTGCGCCAATCGCAGGCCCAGTTTAAACACACCTTCAATAATGCGCCGATCGGGATGGCTCTGGTAGAACTGGATGGCACTATATTGGAAATAAACCAATCTGCTTCAAAAATATTGGGCTATTCAAGGGATGAATCCATTGGCATGCCAATGAATAAACTGACTCATAGCGATGAACATGATCAAAGCGAGGAACGACTTCAAAAACTTTCCAGTGGCGATATCGACAACTATAACGTAATTAGACGCTTTCGCCACAGTAGCGGGGAGTTTATATGGGTAGATCTGCACTGTAATCTAATCCGGGATGCCGATAACAAGCCATCGTATTTAATCATACAGGGTGTTGATATTACCGAGCAAAGAACCTTATCCGATAAATTGAGCTATCAGGCCAGTCATGACAGTCTGACAGATTTAATTAATCGCAGGGAATTTGAATCACGACTCAATAAAATGATAGATAGTGCTCATTCAAGAGCCGCTGTCCACACTTTCTGTTATATGGATCTTGATCAATTTAAACTCGTTAATGACACTTTTGGTCACGCGGCCGGCGATGAATTATTAAGACAATTATGCGGATTGATCCAGTCCGGCATTAGAAGCCGTGACACATTGGCGCGTCTGGGTGGTGATGAGTTTGGCCTATTAATGGATCACTGCCAGATAGAAGACGCTTTACTAACCGCGGAGAATCTTCGAAATAGCATTAATGATTTTAGATTTGTCTGGAATGATACGGTGGTAAGCGTTGGAGTCAGTATGGGTATTGTTGTCATAGACCATAATGCCGGTACCAGCGATGACCTGTTAAAGGCCGCAGATAATGCCTGCTATCTGGCTAAGGAACAGGGCCGGAACCGTATTAAGGTGTATGCAGAATCTGATGAAGAAACAACTGCCAGGCAATCTGAAATGAAATGGGCTACCAGAATTAATCATGCAATAAACAATGATGAATTGTTTCTGGTAGCACAACCGATTGCGGCTCTAAGTGAAGAAAGAAGCGGTGCTGGTTTTTACGAATTACTCCTGCGTATTCATAACAAGAGAGGTGAACTGGTTTCTGCCTCCGCCCTGCTTACCGCTGCAGAACGTTTTGGATTGATTACGAATATTGATAAATGGGTGATAAAAAAAGCCTGTAACACCATTCTTTCTAATTCTGTATCGTTCAAAAAAATTGGTTTGTGTAGTATTAATTTATCGGGGCGTTCAATTACTGATATGGAGTTTCTCGAATTCATTGAAGAAACCGTTGACGCACACAATATCCCTCCATCAAAAATTTGCTTTGAAATCACCGAAACAGCAGCAATTTCCAATTTCCCCAACGCAAGCAAATTCATGGAGCGGCTTCGAGCCAGAGGATTTTACTTCGCACTCGATGACTTCGGAACCGGCTTGTCATCATTCAATTATCTGAAAAAACTACCTGTCGACTACATCAAAATAGATGGGTCATTTATCCGTGATATTTTGAATGACCAGACCGATATGGCAATGGTGAAGAGTATCAATGAACTAGGTCATGTATTCGGTAAACGTACAATCGCCGAATATGTCGAATCAGATGAAATACTGGAAAAAGTAAAGACTCTTGGAATAGATTTTGCTCAGGGTTATAGCGTTGGTATGCCTGCACCAATAGCGAGTAACCCGGATCTCAAAATCGTCAGTTGAATACGGGCTTATTGCGTATTAAACAAAATTCAAACCATCTGCATCAACCTGAAGGGCACGTAAAACACTCCCTATAATGGAAGTGACCATACCGGGACTGGAAACGCCGACGGCAGGTTCTTCTTTGACAATTGACAAGGTCGAGCCGTCTTTGCCCTTAAATTCGAATTCACCGCGCAACATATTATTCATACGACGATCCGCGACAAAACGAGCCCTTGCAGCATCTGTACCGACTGTTGCCAGAGCGCAAGCCACCATCGCATTTACGTTGCGTGGATACTTTTCGGCTATTTCGGTAACCGGGCCATCAAACAGAACAGTTTCATCACCTTCCAGTTCATTATCAAGATCGATTGCCGTCGGTGGTTTACGAAAGGTAATAGTTACTTCCTGCCAGTTTTCCCGGGCTTCATAAATATTATCAATACCAACAACCGCGCCGTGAGGAACAAGTAAACGAGTACATCCAGATTTCGCGGCTTTCAACAGATTCTCTTTCAGATTCTCTTTCAGATTCTTATTCGCGAGTGCCGCAACAGAACATGGCATATAATCGCATCTCTCCAGAATCTGACCACCCCAGTCTCTGGATATATCCGGATGAGCCAGTTCAACGACAAGATCAAGTCCATCAACTTTCGACATAAAGTCTCGCATCTCGGTAAAAGCAAGAGCATCGGGCAAATCCTGTGTTTTTTCTGAGGAGCGATTAAAAATGGCGCATACCTTGATATCTGTTTTTTTCAAGTATTCGTATAATGACTCGCCAAGGAAGCCATAACCGATAATGCCTATTTTCTTTGTCATTTTCCCAGTATCTGTTTCATGCCAATGGTTATCAGGGGTAATACGTATATCGTCAGTATAAAATAAGTCAGGGTGCCATAACCTTTTCCAATTAGGTCTATTATCCCAATCGCACTAGCCAGATAAATTGAGATTATTAACAGCGTAAAGGCAACGATGACACGTTGCATCTGAGGCATCTCTTTATCACGCTCCCGACGCATTCCTGCTATACGTTCATTAATGGAGTGTACCAACGCGACTCCTGACTCAATATAGGTGCCAAATATAACAACCTGAAAAAGCAAGGTAAATCCGGAAAAATCGATTGCCGAGAGTAAAGACAACAGGGGCACTTTCTGCTCAAGTACTTCCGGGTATTGACTCAACAGTACAAAATAGAAAAATATGGCGGGTAACAGTGCAATAGGCCCGGCCAGGATACCGGCAGCAATAGATTCTCTTTTGCTTTGAATGTGTCGGACTGCGAACAGAACTGCGGGGGCAGCAGCGAGATTTATACCGGAATACTTTAATGCGCTCAGCCAATCCGGGTTTAGCGATTTGTTTTGTTCTATCACCAGCTGAATATCGCCACCAAGGCCGCGGAAGGCCAGTACAAACAAAGTGATGTAGGCCGCGTAGAGAACAAAAGACCAGAACGAGAGCATTTTTTCAATGAGTGATGTGCCATAAAAAGCGAGTATGCCTATCGCCAACATCATCAACAAAGTACCAATAAATTCCGGCAAGTTAGTCATCTCGGAAAAAATCACACCCGATGCCGCACCGATAATAGCCAGTACCAGCATCGCGACCGCGATGAACGAAAACTCAAATAAAATCCAGCCTCTGCCAATCAGACTACGAAAAAATGTTCGATAATCATAAGCCTGATGAATCCGTGCAAACTCAAAGGTCAATCCGAGGATAATGCTGTATATAATCATCGTAATGAGCATGCTGGACAAGCCAGTCAGAGGTCCTTTACTCATGAAGAACTCTACCAGTTCCCTACCGGTTGAATAACCACCACCAATGACGACCGATTGAAAAACAAATCCGGGCAACAAATAGCGTTGAAACAGTCTTTTCATTTCTTCATCGTTTCTCGTGATAGTTGCATTCTGTCCAGGCAAGCGTTTCTGCTTGATGGCATGTTATTCTTAAGCTTATGAATAGCAAATTGAATCTTGACACTATTACTATAAATAGCAAACCGACGATTATTGCAACTTCAGTAATTTCCGCCTCTGCATCGGCGATATTCCTGATCATGCCACTATTGATAGGTGTTGCCACTGAAGAATTGAATTTATCCAGCGAACGGGCTGGATTTATTGCTTCAAGTTATTTTGCCGGCTATCTGCTGATATGTCTGTCTGCGGTATTCTGGATCCAACGCCTTAACTGGCGCACTATTTCAGTGTTTGGCCATGCTTTACTTGTAATAGGCATACTTGCCGCTATCGCTACAAGTCAATACAACACAATACTGGCATCCTTTTTCATAGCTGGTTGTGGCGGTGGTATTTTATTCGGTCTGTGTATCAATATACTTGGGCAGACAGACAATCCCGACAGAAGTTTTGGCATAAAGCTAAGCGCCGAACAGATTCTGGCGGCCTTGTTAGTGTATTTACTACCACTCTATGTTATCGACAGCTGGGGATATACGGGATTAGGTGTCACACTGACGATCGTTTTTTGTGTTCTGGGATTCGCAACTATCTGGCTTCCCTCGAAAGGCAATAAATCTGAAGTAATGTCGATTAATGATAGTAAAAAATCGACTCGAGCAGTATGTCTGGGTTTGCTGGCTCTGATGATATTCATGAGCGGGCTTTCTGGAGTCTGGGCCTTTATCGAACGTATGGCCGATGAGAATGCCATCAGTGCCGTTGATATTGGAAAGGCGCTTTCTTTTGGCCTTATTGGCGGAGTTTTCGGTGCTTTTGCAGCCGCTCTATTTGGAGACAGGTTTGGACGAGTCATTCCACTTACCCTGTCTATCCTGACACTCTCCCTTGTTTTATTTATATTGAACAGTAACTTTTCGCTGACGAATTTTATTTTCGTTTGTATCGCCCTGTCCGGATTCTGGAATTACTCCCTGGCCTACCAGATGGGAATCGTTGCATCGATTGATAAGACAGGAAATCTTACAGTACTCATTTCCTCGGCACTAGCGCTGGGCGCAATGCTCGGCCCGGCAATAGCTGGCATGCTGATAAGTGGTGATAGTTATTTATACCTGCACATTTTCGCATTCTTGTGCATAGCCAGCGCGATAGGCTTACTTATTTTTCTATCGGCAGGAGCACACAAGGGTCGGGAAAGCTCAGCTAGCTGATAATTTTTCGAAAGTTTTTTCCGAGATGCCTGCGGACAATCCGCCATCCAGCATAATGGCCTGGCCATTGATGAAGTCGCAATCCTTCGCAGCAAGAAAATGGATAAGTGCGGCTGCTTCCTCCGCCCGACAAATCCGACCCAGAGGAACCAGAGTCTTCTCTGCATCCAGAAGGTAGTCACCCTCCCCTTCGTTAGCCATTGGAGTATCCACGGTCCCCGGGCAGATACAGTTAACACGTATATTTTTCTCTGCAAGTTCGAGTGCAGCCGTTTTTGTAAGTCCTATAACTGCATATTTTGAGGCTACGTAGGAGGCCAAAGAAATCACTCCCTGTGTTGCCGCGGATGATGCAGTATTGATTATTCGACCCCCTTCATTAATAAACTGTCCTGCATATTTAAGTCCCCAGGCCACACTCTTGGTATTAACTGAATAACAGAAATCAAAATCCTCCGCTTTACTTTCTGACAGGAGTTTGTAGTCAGCAAACACTCCAGCATTGCTAACTAATATGTCGAGTTTTCCAAAATGTTCCCTTGCAGTTTGTAGTAGAGACAGAACCTCTTGTTCATCGCTGACATCGGTTTTGAGAAAAATACCGCCAACTTCCTCTGCTAAAGAAGAAGCATCCTGTAAATCTGCTATCACTAATTTGGCTCCGGCATCAGCGAGACGGCGCACTGTCTCGAGACCGATGCCCGAAGCACCACCGGTGATCACCGCCACTTCGGATTCAAGTGAAAAGAAGGACTTTTCTTGCATGAGTTTCAAGCGGTTCTACGCCGCTTTACCAAATTCTCTGGAAGATGACTGGAAAGATACCCCCTGCCAGCACGCTGCGCTTCTTCTATCATCTCACCCGTAATTTTCCCGTTTTCAAGTATGGATAAAGACAACATCAGGTCAGTAATCTCGATAAAATAATAAAGTATGTTTTGAAAGTTGGGTATATCCGGTAAGACGAAATGCTCATTGAGTACATCCAGCATCGCTTCAGCGACGGCTCGGTCATTAAGTCGATCCTGCAATTTGATTTCAGGTGGCGTTTTGCCACCGAGAAAAAGTTGCCCTGCAGGTGGGTTATTTCGATAGACTCGAATGCCACGTTTTACAAACTGATCGGCAAGGTCTTGCCAGCTTGTTATCTGGTCTTTTCTGAAAGGACGTTTAAGAGAGATGATAAATTCTTCGGTTAACTCTTCCGCCAGAGCCGAGAACACGTCATATTTATTGGAGAAAAAATGGTACGCAGAACCTTCGGGGATAGCGGCGCGTTTTGCAATATCAATAAACGCTATAGCTTCAACAGGTTGCTCACAGAGTAAGTCGTAGGCTGCCTTGATGAGCTGCTCTCGTCTTTCTTTGCCGCGTTTGCGTACCCCAGTATTCTTTTTTCTTAAACCAACTGTTTCTCTGGCTACCATATAGTATCAATCCTTCGCGAAACTGATTAAGTCCTGTTGACAGCAAATAATACTCGAGTAAACTTGACTATTCAACATTAAAGCCAATCCGCGCAACTGGGAAAACACTATGTCACACCTTCAGGGACAGATCGCCATTATCACCGGAGCTGGTCAGAAACAGGGGATTGGGCGCGCCATTGCCATGAAACTGGCTGAGCAGGGTGCCAATACTATTCTCACCGATCTACAGAGTTCGACGGAACTCGAAACCATAGCGGCAGACATTAGTAAGAGCACCAACACTCACAGCATGGGGTTTTTCTGTGATCTGACAAAGGCAGAGGAAATTGAAAAATGCGTAGAATTTGCGCTCAAGGAATTTGGACAGATTGATATATTAGTCAATAACGCAGGTGTTGCGGGTAGCGGCACGAATTTTCTTGAGATTGATTCGGCTAGCTGGGATCTCAGCTACAACGTGAACATAAAAGGCACCGTAAATTTTTGTCGCGCTATATTACCGCTTATGACGAAACAACAAGCAGGTATCATAGTGAATAACTCTTCGCTCTGTGGTCTAGGCGCCCTTGAAGCCATCCCCGCCAGCTATACCGCGACTAAATTCGCGATAATTGGACTGACCAAATCCATTGCACTCGAGTTTGCCTCCCAGAATATTCGTTGTAATGCCGTATGTCCGGGTGTCGTAAATACTGGTATGCGTCAGGACGCTCTGACACGGATTGCTGAGCAGATGAATATCAGCCTGGAAGAGGCAGAGAAATTTGAAGATGAAGCCATAGCTATGAAACGGGCTGCAGAACCTGAAGAGGTCGCCGATGCTGTCGCTTATCTGGCCAGCCCGGCTGCAAGTTATATCACCGGTGTCACCTTACCTGTTGCTGGTGGTCTGGCGGCAGGACTATAAATCCTCAAACTCTGAACGCAGTTGATCTTCGCTTAAGCCATATCGACCTGCAATATTGACAAAGAAAGGTGCCCAGTGATTCTCAAGTACCTCAACTGACTCCTCTTCTCTGCTAATAAAATCGTAAGCCAGGCTTCCTGGTACTCGAACAGAATGACCTGGTCTGGCCGGACACACTTCTATTGCTGAGACATAAGCGTCCGATCGCGCTTTCACCGCATCGATTGAGCCAAACTTAGCCGGGTTAATGCAGAGATAATAACTTCCCCCCACCGTCGGTTTATTTGATTCTTTATTGGCAACCTGTTCTACCGTCGGTAACTCAGTTGAAGGAACTCCGAGAGGATTAATAATCGCCGTCATCGCTTCATTCCACATATTCAAGGCATAGGTTCGAGGTGTTTCAATCTGACCAGCTGCGGAACAGTCCCAGACCCGGCCGTATCCTTCAAGAGCCTGAGCATAGGGCTTAACATCGTCAGTCAGTTCACCTGTTATTGGGTCGATTAGCCACTTACCTTTTAGCTTCTTGTCATAAATTGCCGCCTCAGCAACATCGGCATCATAGAATTCTGCAAGCGCGACACTGGCCCAGACAGGGGACTTGTCTCCCGCTGGTGAGATTGCATCGAAGGGAGCGCATGACAGCTTATTCACCATGCCACCATAGGGCGCCGCTAGAGGAACGGTATTATTAGAAGAGAAGGCAAGCATGTCCTGTTCAAAGGCCTTGTAAACATATCGTGCGAAACTACCAGCGTCATTGTGATTACCACCAAAGATAATTGCGATACCCATTTCTCTGGCTTTTTCGATGGCCATATCAGCCATAATATTCAAACACCAGTAACCCGTCGAACGATGCCCATCTATGGTGGCCCAGGTCGGCCCTTCATCGATCACCTCAGGTTTTGCCTTGATATCCAGTAATTCCATTTGCAGAGCAATATCTATAGCTTCATAAACACCTAGTCCCTGATTCAGTTTGCCCTGCTTATGGGCGAAACAAATAGCATCGGCGACGTAGTGGCTATGCTCTTCATTTGCACCAGCCTCCATCCATACACGTTTAATTGCGTAATAAAGAAAGCGGATATTTTCCTGACGTGTCGGAGACGTGGACATATAAGCTATTAAGCGTCGAAATAACTTTTTACTTCGCAGTGGGTACCACCAATCAGCGGTGAAAGTTTTTGCATACTGACTTCATTGATAGGCGGTAGTATGACTGGCAGAATTTTTTGAAAATGATCACCTTCGATTACATCGCAATATACATTCCAGATCATCGTGCCTTTGCCCTCGGTTGATTCTTCTACAACTATTTCTGCAACATAGTCCTTAATAGGAAAGTCTTCTCCCTTTGCGAGATAAACATAACGATGAGGTGGATCCCAATGTAAAACTTCCTCGTACACATCTCCAAAGAAAGTAAATACCACATTAAAACTCGCTTCTTCATTTTCCTTCGCCGGATGCATGCGAATATCCTTCGCCAGCAAATACCATTCCGGTATTTGTTCCGGATCGCCCATAATGGTAAAAACCTCTTCCGCCGTTTTTCCTTCGTAATGAATCATTGCCTGCATACGCAGACTCGCACTCGTGTACTCAGTGATACGAAACCCGGAACTACTCATCGGCTGGATTCTTCTCCATTATCTCCATGGCGCTAAGTAACCACTTGGGTGCTGTCTCCACCGCACCTACCCCGCCATAAGTCAGCAAGCCTTCCTTGTCTATTTTTCCATCACGAATATCTGCACAAACCTCATCAAGATCAGCAAGCAGCTGATTGAGCGTTTCATCTGCCAGCACATCCAGCGTCAAATGAATAGCTGGTGGATTTTGTACACCGAGGAAACACCAGCCTTTTGCCTCCATGCCTCCCAGTAAAAGCTGAATATCAAAACTGTCTGATGCGAGCATAAGTAAGGGGCCATGAGTCTGCCAGCTATGGATGCCTTCGATTTTTTCACAGGCTGCAATAATGCTGTTTTTAACATGCAATATGCGTCTGGCGTTATCAAGATACCCCTCTTTGCCCCAGTAATGCATCAATGCCCAGATACCGGCGACTGGCCCGAGGGTACGGCTGCCGACAAAACCCTGTGACAAATATAAGCCGCAAGCCCACTCGGTGATTGGCATGAAGTGATAGGCTTGCTCTTGTTGGGAACGCCAGAGAACGGTAGAACAGGGCTTCGGCGCGTAGCCGTATTTGTGTAAATCCGCCGAGATAGAACGTACTCCTGCGACACGAAAATCGTATAAGGGCATGTCCACCCCGAGCTCGCGAAAGAAAGGCAGGATATAGCCACCCACACAGGCATCTACGTGCAACCATAGCTCCTTTTCTATCGCCAGTTCCGAAAATTCCTCGATCGGATCTACCGTGCCATAGGGCCAGTTCGGTGCAGAACCGACGATTCCTATTGTGTCAGGACCAATTGCATTTTTAATCCCTTCGATGTCTACTGAACGATCTCCGAGCTGTGCAACGGTAACCACCTTCAGATCCAGATACTTTGCAGTCTTGTGCACAGTGGAATGTGTGGAGTAAGGTGCGACGATTTCCGGTTCTTTGATCTGAGGTTTATTTTCCCGTGCCCAGCGACGCATGGCATGCAGTGCATTGTAATTACTTTCTGTTCCACCTGATGTGAGATTGGCTCTGCCTGCGTCACCTCCATTCATCAAATCGACGCAAATATCCAGCACCTCATTTTCCATTTTTGCCGCTGGCGGCTCTCGAAACGTAAACAAGCCATTCCAGTCCATGAATTCAGCAAAGGCATCATGGGTAACTTGTTTCATTTCGTCATGGCCCTGGAAAGTGGTGGCCGCTAACTTTCCTGCCTGATCAGGGGTCATATCCTTACGCAAAGCCTTCACTTTATTCAGCACCTCTTCATAGGAGCCACCGCTAGTCGGGAGACGATATAGATCGGATTTACTCATTTACTTATCTCCACCAGTTCAATGATCAGGCTGCAATCAGTCCTTCATCCTGCACATCACTTGCGGTCAGTGATATACATTCTTTTAAAACATCAATCAGCGTATCGCATTGCTCCTGCGTCAATATTAAAGGCGGTGAAAGCACAATCGTATTACCAACAGGTCGGACAACAATGCCCCTTTCCAGACCATACTTGAAGACCCGGTTTGTAATGCCCACGGATGGATCAAAAGATTCCTTGCTCTTTTTGTCGGCAACTAATTCAATACCGAGCATAAAGTGACTACCACGCACATCTCCTACCAAAGGCAAATCAAGCAACTCTTTTGCCTTGTTCTCCAGATAAGGTCCCATTTCTCTGACGTGCTCGCACAAGCCTTCTCGTTCAATAATCTCGATATTCTTAAGTGCAGCGGCACAGGAACTGGCATGAGCCGTATAGGTATAACCCATTGCCAGTGCACCATCTTCCTGCGATTCGCTAATCACCTTGTGTACCTCCTCAGATATAATGGTGGCGCCAAGAGGCATGTAGGCAGAAGTCAGACCTTTTGCGATACAAAGTATATCGGGTGTGTAGTCATAGATGGCTTCTGACGCGAACATCTGGCCGAGGCGGCCGAATCCGGTTACCACCTCATCGGCAATATAGAGCATGTCGTACTTTTTACAAATAGCATGCATGCGTTTGTGATAGCCTTTCGGCGCAACCAGCACACCGCCTGCACCCATCAGAGGTTCAGCGATAAAGGCCGCAACGTTATCTGCGCCAAGTTGCAAAATCCGGTTTTCAAACTCGTTTACCAGAAAATCACAAAAGCCCGCTTCATCAAGATTCTCTGCTCCTGGCGGGCGACGGTACATATTCGCAGCTGAAACGTGATGTATCAGATCGCCGGTAATATTGTCGAAGCCAATTTTTGTACCTTGAATGCCAGTAAGGTTTGCAACGAGGTAGGTAGCGCCATGATAGGCATCAATTCTCGAAATAATTTTTTTCTTGGCTGGTTTACCCCGGAGATTATTGTAGTAATGCACAAATCGGATCGCAGCATCGTTGGCTTCTGAACCTCCTAATACGAAAAACACATGATTAAGTTTGCCTGGCGTCAGTTCGGCCAGTTTCTTCGCCAGTTTCGTTGCGGGGACATTTGTTGTGTGACCAAAAGGATTGTAATACTGCATTTCCATGATCTGGGCATGAATCGCATCTGCCATTTCTTTTCTTCCATGACCGATATTCACACACCAGAGACCGCCGATACCATCCAGTAATTTATTTCCTGCGGCATCATTAATATATGCACCCTCGGCGCTGACAATTACCTGACTACCTTCAGTACCCTGTTGAGAAAAGTTGGTATAAGGATGTACTACATGATCCTTATCCATTTCCCATAATTCTTTCGCATTGTTGCTCATGTCGGACATGCCGTTCTCCTTACTTAAGGTGATTATTCGCTTTCTACCAGTTAGTTGGTTTGGATTTTCCTGTTTGCTCAACTCGACAATCGGCGAGTAAGCAAAGTAATTCAAAAAAGAGGGCTGCTGCTGTATGTGCAGAGATTTCTGCTGGATCCCGGTTAGGATTCAATTCAACCATATCAGCCCCGATTATGTTGAGTCCACGTGCACCATGAATAATATCTCTTACTTGTCGCGGCATTAGTCCGAAAGGCTCTGGACCGGTGGTACCCATCATTACGCTGCTATCCAGACCGTCAACATCAAGGGAAATATAGGCTTTGTCCTTACCCACAACTTCGCGTGCTTTGTCGATGACGTAAGCCGTGCCTTTATCAAAAACTTCGTCGGCAGTAATCACTGTCATACCGCTGTCGTGAGAAAACTCCCAGAGAAAAATCGACCGTCCCCTAATACCGATCTGAACCGTTCGCTCAGGATCGATGTAGCCGTTAATAACCGCATGTCGAAACAAAGAGCCATCATTCACCGTATCGCCACCCCAGGTGGCCATGGTGTCGCAATGCGCATCAATATGAATTAGACCAAAACTGTCATCGTGGGCAGTAGACAATCCCTTTAAGGCACCAAAGGATGTTGTGTGCTCGCCACCGCAATTTAAGGTATACAAATCAGCTTCGCCCAATTGTTGAAAGACGCCTGCGATATCTTCCAGCCTCACTGTCAAATCCGTAGCTGACCATTGCACATCACCGTAGTCGATAATGCTGGTCTGCTCGAAAGGAATATGACCAGTGGTATCGTTGACCGGTCCATAGTTACGCGAGCATTCACGTATCGCTTTTGGTCCGTGCCTCGCGCCAGCCAGTCCAATAGCACCCAAATCCAGTGGGCTGCCGACCATGGCGATGTCCACATTATCAAGGTCCTGCCTGTGAGGGGCCTGAAAAAAACCCGGGTGGGCTAAAAAACCAGTCGTATCCAGGTTATAACCCTGTGGTGTCGCTCGTTCGAAAAAGCCGGTAATTGCCTTGTTACTGAAATCGAAAGCCTTTTTGTCGAGCAGCCTGTATTTTTCCAGACGCTCGTCGTTTACTTTTGCCATATCAGGCCCTCTTCACGGGGTGAGTGAAAATAATTAGTCAAGTTTACTCGACTATATGCTAAAGTCAATCCAGCACCTTTGGAAACTATTACGCGCCAATAACCAGTAATTAGTCTATGAAAAGCGAACTCGACCTGCGTAGTTGCCTGAGTAGTTTTGCCGCCATTTATGGTGTCGGCTACTTGTCCTATATGCTCATGCCATTGCAAATTGGCGCCTTGATCGAGTCACTAGGCTTGAACGAAGCTGAAGCTGGAGTAATTGCCACAAGCGAACTAATAGCCCTGGCCGTTTCGCTTTTTGTTATTGCACCGAAAATCGCTAGATACAGTAAACGTCAACTTGGGATGGTCGGTGTCTGCCTGGTGATCATCGGCCACAGCCTGTCTGCCAGTTCTGATTCCTACACAACACTCCTGATTTACAGAGTTCTTACTGGAATCGGTGCGGGTATGGTTCTGGCTGCCGGTAATGCCGTTGTCGCCGCAAGCATCAATCCTCAACGTCTGTTTGCTGTTGTCTTGACGGTCGGTCAACTGCAAGCCGCCTGCCTGTTGTTTGTCATGCCCGAATTCACCATTCGTTGGGGACATAGCGGTGCTTACGGATTTCTCGCTGGCTGGACCTGTCTCATGCTTTTTTTCCTGACCCTCTTGCCCGGGCGTCAATCTCATGCAGAAGAATCTCATTCCACAATAATCAGCATTGACTGGAAAATCCTGTTATTGCCCACCGTCCTGGCAATGATGCTGGTTGGCACCAGTGATTCATCACTATGGACTTTTCAGGAACGTATTGCCAGATCGCTCGGACTGGAAGAGGCGACCATTGGCCTGGTGCTCGGCGCTGCACTAATCAGTGGCGTACTAGGTGCCGCGACATCTGCGGTGATTGGTAACAGATTAGGTAAGGGTTTGCCTGTGGCGATCAGCATGTCCTGGATGGCAATGTGCTATTTACTGATAACAGTAACGAAAAACCCTGCAATCTATATTGCGGCAGAACTGTCATATCTATTCGCTTATGGTTTTGCCATTCCCTACCTGTTCGGAATAAATGCTGAGCTCGACAAAAGTGGTGGCGCGATGGTCGCTGCGAACGCCTGTAACCTGACAGGGAATGCAATCGGGCCGGTCTGTGCGGGTTACCTTATTGTTAGCGGTGGGTATCCGGCAATTGGGATTGGCATAGCGATGTTGACTCTGACCGCTATGCTTATGTTTCTGATGGTTCTTAAGAAAAATGCCCTTTAATGACCACGCCCAGGTACTAGCTATCGATTTCTTTGCCAGTAGCTAAGTAGCGATCATAAGGGGCAAGAAAAGCAAATAGTACAATTGCACTGATCATCAAACCGAAAGAAATAAAATGTATTTGTGTGTAGTCACCATTTGCGACAAAAGACCGACCAAAAAATGCCGGCCCGGCACCAGATCCCAGTATGTAAAAGCTGAAGATAGTACTGAATATTGAGGCAAAATTTTTCATACCGAAATAACGACTAACCATGTAGGCCATCAGATCACCCTCTGTTCCCAGACCAAAGCCGATTAAAACGGCTGCGAGAAAATACAGCGGCAGAGAGTTCGTGAAAATAATCAGAAGAATACTTAAGGATGCGAAGCTGAAAATCACCATAGCCAGTCGCGGTGCGAATACATAATCCAGAAAATAACCAACTATTAGTCTCGATGCGCCCATACTCAGGCCAACTGATGAAGCAACAATTGCCGCGGTAGAAGACTCAATACCGCGATCGATCAACAAAGGGACCATGTGAATAAGCGTTCCCTGTAGAGCGAATGCCAGAGCGGGAACAATATAAATCATCAACCAGAATGCCGGCGTTTTTGCCGCCTGTTTTAAACTCAGGCTGGTACTTTGTTCTTCAACCGACTCCTTATCTACACCCCGTTTCTTGTCTCCATCAACTTCTAAACCAACATCCTGAGGCTTATCTATAACCAGAAATAATACTGATGGCAGGGCGACCAGAAACATAAACAGGGCTATGCAGTAGTATCCTGCTTTCCAGCCAGCCGCGTTTACCGCCATATCGGTTATCAATGGCGCCAGAAAAAAACCGAGGCCCATGCCACAGGCATTGATACCGATAAACAGGCCTCTCCGTCGATCGAACCAGCTTGCAATAACCCTTGCATAGCCGCTGGTGTTTGTCGGGCCACCTACGATTGATGCCAGAACCAGCATGGTATAGAACAGAGGCAAAGCGGTAATGTAAAGCGGCCCAGTCGCTACTACGAATATTGACAATAAAACAGAAACTATAAGTACACGACGGGCGCCAAACTTGTCTATCAGAAAACCCGAAGTCAGCAGACCAAAAACAATGCCAAAAGATATCAGCGTCGCACCATAGGATATTTCGTCTCTGGCCCAGCCAAACTCCTCAGAGAGCGGTTTTATCAACACACCAATACTGGTAAACAGCATAGAACCGGAGCTTCCCATCATGCCCAGAAAACAACCTAGCACCACAGTAGAGCCAAAAAACAGGGGGAAACGCTTTTCAGGAGCGGACATTATATTCTCTATGTTTACACCGAATGACGGATTCTAACTGCTTTTGGTGCTCTCAGCACTGAATTACCCCCTCCCCCGTATTCGATAGTTCTCAAAGTTATAACAATATCTCTTTTTTGTTTTGAACTGATCAATATTTAGCCAGTCAATGTACTTGAACTGAGGGTCTTCTGGTTCTTTCGGGGAGTTACATTTGGTAATAAATCAGCACAATGGTGGAGTGAATTTTCAGTGAGTAATAATAATTTTGCCCGTGATACGCTGGAGGAAGGGAGTCTTTTCCTTTGGTATAGAATCAAGCATGTTCTGGGGAAAGGCGGTTTTGGCATTACCTATCTTGCCACCGACATCAATCTGGACAGAGAAGTTGCTATAAAAGAGTATCTACCGTCCGACATGGCTACCCGGGAAGACAGTGATCGTGTCGTTGCAGAACCCAACTATATTAATGAGTATGAAGATGGACTCAAACGTTTCATTCGTGAAGCCAGAACCATCGCCAAGTTTGATCATCCTAATGTGGTTAAAGTTCTCAATGTGTTTGAAGAAAACGGAACCGCCTACATGGTTATGGCCTATGAACGCGGTAAGGATTTAAAGGAATTTCTGAAAACAAACAAGACACTGGGCGAAGATCAGTTATTAGAAATTATCGTCCCTATTCTTGAAGGCCTGGAACTGGTACATGAGGCCGGGTTTATCCATCGTGATATCAAGCCCGGAAACATCATGATTCGTGAAGATGGAAACCCCGTACTAATTGATTTTGGTTCTGCTCACGACACAAAAAAGACTACCAAGCAGGTCACCACACTGGTTTCACCGGGCTTTACCCCACATGAGCAATACACCGGGCAAGCTGAAGCTCAGGGGCCATGGACAGATATCTACAGTCTCGGTGCTACTTTATACAAGTGTATTTGCGGTAGAAACCCTGTCGATGCGATTACCCGTGGTAGCGCTCTTATCAAACAGGAGAAAGATCCACTTGTTTCTGCAGCTGATATAGGAGCAGGCAGATATAGTGATTCATTGCTTGAAGCGATAGACCACGCCCTTGAATTCAACGAAAACAAAAGACCAAAAAACATATCTGAATGGACCAGCGAGTTACTCGGCACGACACCTTCTCAAAGAATATCTTCAGATATCAAGCAACAGGCAAACGCCAGACGAAAAATCACACATAGCATCGGCGACACTCAGGAGATGGCGACCACACACGATCCAATCACGATTCCGGAGAATACCAACAGAACAACTTCAGGCCTGGCCATCGCTGCTATTATCGTACTCACAGCTGTTTTGGGTTTTGTGTTTCTTAATATTGATATTTCAGAAGAAGCAGATATTTCTGAGAATGTTACAACAGTGGCTGACAACAGTAATACAGAGACAAAAGATCAGATCAACAACACCGATGAGTCTTCACGTGATTCATTTCAGAGCAGTGTTCAAGCCATCGCTAAAGTTCACAAACCAGGTGCTGTATTTAGTGACCGTCTGAAAATTGGTATTAGCGGACCATCGATGATTGTACTGCCAACTGGTGAGTTTAATATCGGTAGTCAAATCAACGAAGATGGTCGTAGTAGCAATGAGGGTCCCCAAAAGAAAGTAAAAGTTAGTCAGCCTGTTGCCATCAGCAAAACCGAAGTGACTGTCGGCCAGTTCAGAATGTTTGTTGAAGCAACTGGCTATGTTACCGAGGCCGAAAGAAACCCTGAACGTGGTTGCCGCATATTTGACGATGGCTGGCGTTGGGAGTCAGGCAGAAACTGGAAAGAACATCGTTACGAGCAAAGTGACAAGCATCCGGTGGTCTGTGTTAGTTGGGATGACGCTCTGGCTTATATAGACTGGCTGTCTCTGCAAACCGGCCAGCTTTACAGCCTTCCTTCTGAAGTCGAATGGGAGTACGCAGCCCGCTCCGGAAGTCAGAAGGCTCGATTTTGGGAAGAAGAGCACACAAACGCATGTCGTTTCGCCAACGTATCGGATCTTACGAGGGCTCAGATGAGTAACCTGAGTCGCTCTCCTGAGAATATTTTTGTCTGCGAAGATGGCTATGCCTATTCAGCACCGGTAGCAAGCTTCGACGAAAATGCTTTTGGTTTTAACGACATGCTTGGTAATGTATGGGAATGGACCGCTGATTGCTGGAACGATAATTATGACAACCTGCCACAAAATGGTCAGCCCAGATTAAACGGCAACTGCGATAATCGTGTCTACCGTGGTGGTTCCTGGGGTAATTTCCCCGACCTGATCAGAGCCGCAAAACGCGGTACCGACCCCAAGGATTTTCGCTATTACAACGTTGGCTTTCGTGTCAGCCGCATAATTCAACAAACCAACTCGAGCGCACTAGTCTCACAGGAACTTGCTGCATCGAGACAAAAAATCTAATTATTAATACATCAAATTGAGACTCTTATGAGAACTACACTATTCCTATCGCTATTAACGATACAGTCTATTACAGGCGTACACGCACTCTCCCTCGGTCAGATCAGAATTGATTCCTATTACAACGAACCATTAGAGGCAACGATCCCTCTTATTGAAGCATATAAAGAAAATACGGATGGTCTGAGAATTGATATTGCTGACAGATTTGCTTTTGCCAGTGCCGGTCTGGAAAGAAGTGCATTACTGGAAGACATTGAAATCACTCTGCATCAAAGTGCAGAAAACGGAAAATACCTGCGCTTAAGTAGTAAGGCAGCCGTTCGCGAACTCTATCTGGATTTCATTCTTGATGTGAATACGGATGCTCAACGCATCTCAAGAAATATAACGGTATTGGTCGATCCGAGACAATATCAAGGAAAGCCTACAAAGAAACTGGCGACTACGAGAAAGAAGAACAGGTCTCACTCTATGGAATCACACAGTATGGAAGCGACTCTCGACAAGGGTAATGACTCGCACTCTATGGAATCACATAGCATGGAGGCGACTCTCGACAAGGGTAATGACTCGCACTCTATGGAATCACATAGCATGGAGGCGACTCTCGACAAGGGTAATGACTCGCACTCCATGGAATCACACAGCAAATAGAAGACAATCAATATAGGTGGAGATAGATCGTGAATTTTTTTAAATCAATAACAGCAATTCTGTTTCTTATGACAGCTGTCATCAATATAAACGCTGAATCTGATGATAAGAATATTCAGCTCGCTACTTTCGCTGGCGGATGCTTCTGGTGCATGGAACCACCCTTTGACAAACTCGATGGCGTACTTTCAACTACCTCCGGTTACACAGGCGGGCACACAGAGAAACCTACTTATAAGCAGGTTTCTTCAGGTAAAACCGGTCATATAGAAGTCGTACAGATTGAATATGATGCGAATAAGATAAGCTTTTCAGATCTGTTAAAAGTCTATTGGAAGAACATCGATCCGACCCGATCGGACGGACAATTCTGTGACAGGGGCGAACAGTACCGGCCTGCCATTTTCTATCATAACCCTGAGCAAAAAAACCTTGCCCTGGAATCCAATAGAATGCTGATGGATAACAAACCTTTTCCCGATATGTTAAAGGTGGAAATTTTAAAAGCGGCAACTTTCTATCCTGCTGAAGAGTATCATCAGGACTATTATCTGAAAAACCCTATTCGCTACCGTTATTATCGCTATAGCTGTGGTCGAGACAAACGACTGGAAGAAGTCTGGGGTGTTCAGAAGTCCTGATTAGCTGAGCAGAGGTTTATCCCAACCGCGAACGGAAACCCTGTGCATAATACGCCTGTCTTCTTCCGATACAGCACGCTCGAGTACTTCCGCGGAGTGCAGTAACTGTGCGTTGTCCCAGATGACAATATCGTTCAACTGATATTGATGTCTATAGACGAATTGCTTTTGCGTTGCGTACTTACCTATTTTTATATACAGCGCCAGTGCTTCGTCTCTATTCATATCGACAATTCCGATGCCTGTGTCAGCCGCCCCATAAATTGCCTGTTTACCACTAACCGGATGACTTCTGATTAATTTGTGAATGATTTCAGGATAACTACCGTCAGTACGTCCTTCGTAACAATGAATGATGCGCAGATCGCGAATCTCCTCCAGGAATTCATGGTCAAGATTATCAAAAGCCATGATCTGGTTAGCAAATAAAGTACCACCACCTGTTACAGGGACTGCGACCGCATGCAACATGGTGAAACTGGCTGGTTCCTCTGAGTGGACCAGATCCGTATGCCAGTGGGCACCTCCGTTTAGCTGACGTTCATCACGATTGTCCGCATTGGAGAGAGACATAACCGTTTCAAGGCCGTCAAGACGCAGGTTCTCTTCATTGTGTTTTATCGCCTCGCCAAAAAGAGAACCGAATGCGGCGAGCTCATGTGATTCTATGTTCTGGTCCCTGATACAGATTACAGCGTGCTCATACAAAAGTGATTTCAATTCTGATATATCACTGGAAGCACTATTCTTGTCAATACAGAACCCGGCTACTTCTACGCCGAAAGGTCCTGATAGTCTGGAAACCCGCATTAATCAGGCACAACAATGTCAGCAGGATTGGGAATAACGAAACCTTTTTGTACTGCCGGACGGGCGGCAATATCTTTATACCAGCGTAAGACGTTTGGATAATCCTTAAAATTTACACCCTGCCATTCGAAACGTGAAATCCATGGCCATGTTGCGATATCGGCAATGGTGTAGGTGTCGCCGGTAAGGTATTTCTTGTCACTTAACTGTTTATCAAGAACAGAATAAAGTCGCGCCGCTTCCCTGCTATAACGTTGCTTTGCGTAATCAGACTTTTCCGGGTTGAAATGGACAAAATGATGTGCCTGACCAAGCATTGGACCTAAACCGCCCATCTGCCACATCAGCCATTCAATTGTTTTCCATTTCTCAGCCTCGTCCTCTGGTAGAAAGCTGTCATGTTTGTTCGCCAGATAAAGAAGAATTGCACCGGACTCCATCAGGGTCTGTCCGTTCTCCGTATCAACAATTGCCGGAATTTTATTGTTCGGGCTGATTTTCAGAAACTCGGGAGCAAATTGTTCTTCCTTAAGAATGTTAATCGGATGCACTGTGTATTCAAGGCCCAACTCTTCAAGCATGATAGAGACTTTTCGCCCATTTGGCGTAGACCAGGTATATAGCTCATACATATTGGTTTCTCAGTTTTGTTTTAGCCGACAGTTATACAATCATAGCCAATGAAGCTATGGCAGTCATTACAATAACAAAAATCCGATAGTCTTTTTCCTCTATCGTTTTTGTAATTTTTATTCCTGTAAACGCGCCAATAGCGATCGCTGGAATCAATAGAATATCCAGGATAAAACTCTCGACTGTTATCGTCTTCCAGACCAGTACGTGAAAAGGTACTTTGAATAAATTTATGATAAGAAAAAACCACGCGGCAGTACCAATAAACTGGTTTTTTGGAAAACGCATGGCCAGTAAATAAATAGCCATAACAGAACCTGCGAGATTACCCACCATCGTGGTAAAGCCTCCCGCTATTCCTATGACAGTAACGAACGCTGGCGATTCCGGAATATCGATCTCGCGCTGCTCTCGCCATATCATATTCAATAAAGTCAGGAACAGGATAAGAGCCATGATTTTCAGGAATACAGCGTCGTCAATATAGCTGCCGGTAAGGGTACCGAGAAGGACACCAATAAAGGCCGGGGGTAACAGTTTTTTCAGATGCAGCCACGCTGCGTGCCGATGATAATGTCTGACACCAAATACATCCGCGAAAATCAGAAGGGGAAGCATAATCCCGGTCGACGCCATGCCTCCGAAAATAATCGCGAGCATAGGCACTGCAATCATCGTTGTTCCCTGAACGCCGGTCTTGGCCATACCAATTAGCAGTCCGACTGAAATCAGTATCATCAGATCAAGTGGCGAAAAACTGTAAGAGAACAACTCCACCATTTGCTTATATAACTAATTCCGGAGAAAAGGTTTGCCGGCCATTAGGCCGAAGTGGTATTCAGACACTGATGTGCTAAATTCTCAGGAGTCTTTGCTCCATCAGGTATTCTTCAAGAAAATCTATTCTGTCATTGCCCCAGAATATTTGATCATCTATGACAAAACTCGGCACACCAATCACACCCAGTTCCTGAGCTTCCTTCCAGTTATCATCCAGTTGTTTCTGACTGGCGCTGTCATTCAGTGTAAGTTCGAATTCAGTTTTGTCGAGGCCGATTTTTTCCGCAATAGGAATCAGTATATCCTGCTGACCAATATCATTGCTGCCGGCCCATTCGCTTCTCATGACTTCGCTTACATATTCTCTCAACAGTCCTTTTCGCTCCGCGAGTAGAGAACCCATTCCTGCTGGTGTCGGATCAGTTGTTGGTGGTGGTGGATTGCAGGGAATACCCATTCGCCTGGCCCAGCGCGCAACGTCCTGTCTGGCCAGCGGCATCTTGGTTTTTGCCCGCTCCGGAGGCGAACGACCATCCCATGCGCCTAAAGGTCGCCAAAGCAATTCCACATTAAAATCATCAATCAGGGAAAACATGGTTTTACTTGCCAGATAACAATACGGGCTCCTGAAGTTGAAGAATACTTTTAGTTCAGCTTTATCTGACATCAGGTTTATTCTCTGTTTTATAGTAAATTACTTATATAAAGCGCATCGACACGCTACCGAGGTGCTGGCAACGCATATTTATATTGTCACCTTTCTCAACAGCGACAGCCGCGGTGATCCCCCCGGTCATAATAAAAGTTCCTGCCGGAATTTCCTCACCGCGGGCAGCCAGCATATTGGCGAGCATGGCGGCACTCGCCGCGGGATGTCCGAGTACAGCCGCGCCGGCACCAAGTTCCACAATCTCACCGTTTTTCTCGAGCACAACACCGAGGGTTGGTAAATCCAGATCCTCGACCTTTTTCATATTGCTGCCAGTAACAAAGCCAGCAGCAGAAGTATTATCGGCAACCACGCTTTTTAAATCGAACTTAAAATTCTCGTAACGCGAATCTATAATTTCGACTGCAGGCATAACAAAATCGATGGCGGTCAATGCCTTCGTAATATCACAGTCAGGCCCCTTCAATGTCGTTTTCATCATCACCGCTACTTCACCTTCTATACGCGGATGAATAAAGGCAGAAGTATCAATTTCAGCGCCATCGGCGTAAGTACCATAATCTGTCAGAAACCCGAAAACCGGTGTCTCAACCCCCATCTGCTTCATTTTTGCAAAGGATGTGAGGCCCATTTTCAGACCGGCCAGTTTCGTTCCCCTATCCAGTTTGCGTTGGCGGATGGCATATTGAATGGCGTAAGCGTCTTCCCAGTCCATATCAGGATGATCATCCGTAATCTTGGTAATCGGCTGTTTATTCAGCTCTGCGTTTTCCACATGCTCAGCGAGTCTGGCAATTTGCTCGTCCGTAAGTGTCATTGTGTTGCTGCCTCCATATCGCGTTTCATATTTAGTGCCACATCTTCAATCATATCTTCCTGTCCACCCACTGTTTTCATTCGCCCAAGTTCAATCAATATATTCTCTGATGGTACACCGTGCTTAGCGCCTGCCCGTTTTGCGTGTAAAAGAAATGATGAATAGACACCGGCGTAACCCATCACTAGTGAATCACGATCAACCCGAATTGGCTGATCCATCAAAGGCACGATCAGATCTTCTGCAACATCCATTAATTTAAATACATTGACACCGGTTTCAACGCCCATTCTATCCAGAACCGCGTTGAATGCTTCAAGTGGCGTGTTGCCCGCCCCTGCCCCCAGACCCGCAGCCGAACCATCGATTCGATTAGCGCCGGCTTCAATCGCGGCCAATGAATTGGCGACACCCATAGCAAGATTATGATGCCCGTGAAAACCCAGCTCGGTATCGGCATTCAGGTTCTCACGCAGTGTCGAAATTCGTGCACTGACGTCGTCCGGTAGCATATAGCCAGCCGAATCCGTACAGTAAATGCAGTTGGCACCATAACTTTCCATCAACTTGGCCTGTTTGAGTAAAGCATCGGGTTCACTCATGTGTGCCATCATCAGGAAACCTACCGTATCCATGTCCAGTTTGCGTGCGGAAGAAATATGTTGCTCGGAGACGTCGGCCTCAGTGCAGTGGGTCGCAATGCGAATCGTATGTACGCCGATTTCATGAGCCATGTTCAGATAATCAACAATCGCAATACCGGGCAATAACAAAGCCGATATTTTCGCCTGCTTCATTTCCGGTATGACCGCCCCCAGATATTCTTCGTCTGTATTACAGGGAAAACCATAGTTAATAGATGCACCGCCAAGGCCGTCACCATGAGTCACTTCTATCAACGGCACACCGGCTTCATCCAGACCTTTTGCCACACTGACCATTTCCTCAACACTAATTTGATGTCGTTTGGCATGCATACCATCACGCAGACACATGTCGTGCAAAGTAACTTTTTTTCCACGTAAATCCATCTCTTTCTCCTCAGGCGTTCACTGCTTCCAGGGTGATATCACCATTGATAATTTCTTCGGCAAACATCTCTGCGGTGCGTAAGGCGGCAGCCGTCATAATGTCGAGGTTGCCAGCATACTTTGGCAGATAATCGCCCAGGCCTTCGACTTCCAGATATATGGAGACACGCTTACCATCAAAGACCGGACCATTTTTCAGTGTATAACCCGGAACATACTTTTGTACTTCTTTGATCATTTCGTGGACTGATTGCGTGATTGCTTTTTGATCCGGCTCACTTTCAGTCAGACAGTGAACCGTGTCTCGCATCATGATCGGCGGTTCCGCCGGATTTAAAATAATGATTGCCTTGCCTTCTTTTGCACCACCAACTTCAGCCACTGCACCGGCTGTGGTGCGGGTAAACTCATCAATATTTTTACGTGTGCCGGGACCAGCAGATTTTGAGGAGACTGTGGCAACTATCTCGCCATAGTCTACAGCCTGTACTCTGCTGACGGCGGCAACCATTGGAATCGTGGCCTGACCACCACAGGTGACCATATTGACATTCATCTCACGCTTACCGACATGGTCGGAAAGATTCACTGGCGGCACACAAAAGGGGCCAATCGCAGCCGGGGTTAAATCAATCACCATTGCGCCTCCGGATTGCAATTTTGCAGAATTTTCCGCGTGTACATAAGCGGATGTGGCATCGAAAGCGATCTGAATATTGTCCTCGAGCATATGTGGCAACAAACCATCAACACCTTCGTGCGTAGTCTTCAGTCCATGCTCTCTGGCTTTTATCAGACCATCAGAGTCTGCATCAATACCAACCATCCAGACCGGATTAATCCACTCACTGCGTAAAGCCTTTGCCATCAAATCGGTACCAATATTGCCCGATCCGATTAACGCTGCATTTAACTTCATACGTTTTTCCTCTCTGCCGATTTAACTAAAGCGAACACCTGCTTTGCCAATGCCACCCACAGACAAATTCATAACATCACCGGGTACTACCGTATGCAATGGTACAAGCGATCCAGATAAAATGACTTCTCCCGCTTCGAGTTTGATTCCAAACTGGCCCAGTGTATTGGCCAGCCAGGCAACACAGTTTACCGGTGAACCCAGTGCCGCCGCACCAGCTCCAGTCGCTATCACTTCGCCATTCTTTTCATGCACCATACCGCAAGTAACCAGATCCACCTTGTCAGGACTGACTTTACTGTCACCGAGAACAAACATGCCACAGGAGGCATTGTCCGCAATGGTATCCTGAATCTTTATCTTCCAGTCGGTAATCCGTGAGTCGACTATTTCAAAACAGGGCATAACACATTCCGTCGCTCTGAGTACGTCAGCGTTAGTGGCCCCCGGTCCTTTCAGATCATGTTTAAGAATAAAGGCAATTTCTCCTTCCGCTTTCGCCTGTATCATCGTTGAGCTAATCGCTATCTCACCATCGTTTTCACAAACCATACTATCGGTCAAAAACCCGAAATCCGGTTGATGCACGCTAAGCATATTCTGCACAGCCTTGCTGGTAACACCTATCTTCTTACCGATTATCTTTTCACCGTCATCAAGTCGTCGCTGTAATAAACGCAGGGAAATATGGTAAGCGTCTTCAATGCTGATATCCGCTTCCTGTTTAGTTATCGGATCAATAGTCGTCCGGTTTCGTAGACAGTCATACAGACTATCGCCATAGCTAAATATTTTTTCTTTATCCATTATCTGTAATTCACCAGTTTTAGAGTTTCACGCAGACGTTGCGCATTTCTGTGTAAAATTCGAGTGAATGGACACCACCTTCGCGACCAATACCGGATTGTTTTGAACCGCCAAAGGGGGTCCTCAGATCGCGTAAAAACCAGCAGTTTACCCAGGCAATACCAACTTCAATCTTCGCAGCTACACGGTGGGCGCGTGTGGTGTTTTCTGTCCAGATGGCAGTAGCAAGACCGTAATCCGTATCATTTGCCATTCGAATGGCTTCTTCTTCACTATCAAAAGGCTGTATGTGACAACAGGGACCGAAGATCTCCTCTTGTATCACCGCTGACGATTCTGGCAGATCGGTCCAGATGGTCGGTTCAATCCAGAACCCCTTACTAAATTCCTCCGGCATTTCCGGAATCCCACCACCGGTGACTATTGTCGCACCTTCCTGCTGCGCCTTTTCATAATAGGAAATAACCTTGTCACGTTGTTGGATACTGACCATGGGTCCAAAATTTGTGTCCTTGTTCTCGGGCAATCCAGGCTTCAACTTCTCAGCTTCCGTTTTCAGGCGGCTGACAAATTCATCAAAAATACTTCGTTCAACATAGACACGCTCGGTACCAAGGCAAACCTGTCCGCAATTGGCAAAGGCTGAGCGCATGGTGCCTTCGATGGCCTTGTCCATATCACAGTCGGCAAACACCAGACCTGCGTTTTTACCACCCAGCTCAAAAGACACATCCCGCATTCCAACTGCGGCCTCGCGCATAATTGCAGTGCCGGTTGCCGTCTCGCCAGTAAAGGTAATCGCGTCAATATCTTTATGCTGAGTTAAAAACTCACCGGCTGAGTCGGGACCGAAGCCATGTATTACATTAAACACGCCGGGCAGGATACCGACTTCATTCATTACTTCACCGAGTAAAGTCGTTGTAGCAGGTGTCTCTTCAGAAGGTTTTACCACAACAGTGTTTCCACATGCCAGCGCGGGACCGACTTTCCAGGTCATTAAAAGCAGAGGTAAATTCCAGGGGCTGATAACCGCGACCACACCTTTAGGCACACGCAAAGCGTAATTCAATGCGCCTGCGCCATCCGGCGTTTCCAGCATGAATGATTCTGTCGCGACATTTTTAATCACATCGGCGAATACTTTGAAATTGGCAGCGCCGCGCGGAATATCTATATGACTGGCAAGTGAATAGGGTTTTCCCGTATCAAGACATTCTGCCTGCAGGAAATCATCGAAGCGCGCATTAATTCCATCTGCTAGTTTATAAAGTAGAGCAAGGCGTTTTTCCAGAGGCATCTCACCCCAGACACCCTTCAGCGCATCACTGGCTGCCCTTACCGCGGCATCGACTTCCTCGCGGCCAGCTTCGTGTACCTGCGCATAAACCTCGCCGGTAACCGGGTTATAGGTATCAAACATTTTTCCACTTGCTGAACCCACAAATTCACCATTGATAAAATGACAAATCGCTTCTTGCTTGTTTACTTTTGTTTGCATTAGTACCGTCTACTCTTGTTAATTTTTGTTCAATGTATCCAGTGCCAGTTGCGCCAGCTGTTCGTCTTCCTGCTCACTGGCACCGGAAACGCCGATACCACCGATACGCTGCCCATCATCTTCGATCGCTAAACCACCTCCGCAGGGCACTAAACGTTCAGTCTTAAATAATCCGTTCTGACTAAGCGCTGACATAGAGTCTGCTACTGGTTGCCAGCCCGAAGTTGGCAAACCAAAACTGGCTGCGGTGTAAGCTTTGTTAATGGCAATATCGACAGAATGAAAAGCAGAACCCGGCATACGCAGAAATGCAGCCAGATGACCGCCGCTATCGACAACCGCAACGTTCACTTTTACATCCATTTCAATGGCAGCCTCTACTACTGATTCGACCAGAGCATGAGCGGCCTGCCAGCTAATATTTTTTTCTTCGATGCTTTTTTCCATCTCAGCCCGCCTTCAGATAAGACTGGATTTTCAACCAGGCTTCTTTGCCTTTTGCATTCAAATCCGCCAACTTAGCTTCATCGAAGTCCACACTTACGGCATTTTTATAGGAATCCCGGCTGACAACGCGCTCATACCAGTCGTTTACCCGACTGCGGGATTTGTACCAGTCCGCCCAGCCGAATTGATAAAGCGTTTGAAAGTATGGCGCCATCGCCGCATCAGCAAGACTGAATTCCTCACCCGCCAGCCATGGCTGCTTGCTCAATTCTTTTTCCATATCAACAATAGTCTTCTCATAGGTCGCTACAGCATCTTTCACATCCGGCGCGTCATAGCCCATCTTCAGAAGACGTCGTTGTCGCTCACGACGGGGCTTCTCAATGACTTTATCGATAATCGCATCCTGCTCCGCTTGCGGTAATTGTTTTAACTTATGCGCCATAACCAGAGGCCACTGTAAGGCGCCGCAACTCGGATGCACTTTGATATCAATATGCTTCATCCAGAAGCGCATACGGGAGATGAGAAAAGCATCAGCTGGTCGCAAGCCCGGTTGTGGGAACTTGTCATCCAGATATTCACAAATAATGGAAGATTCAATGATCGCTTTACCATCATCAACCAGCGTCGGCACCACGCCCAGTGGGTTAAGTTTCAGATACTCTGCCGTCAGGTTTTCCTTTTCAGGAAGATTGACATCGTATTTGTCCCAGTCGAGATTTTTTTCGGACAGAACAATGCGTACCTTTTGCGCGCAAGGCGACATCGGATGGGTGTATAGAGTTAACACCTGCCTATCCTGTCAGGTAACCACCCCGAGGAAGTTTTCATTCAATTTTCTGTCGTGATAGAAAATAGCTTTACCCAGTTCTTCCGGTTGCCAGGTGATCGGTTCACGATCCGGGTACCAGGTGTAATCGCCACAGAATACTTCGTTACGATTTCCTGAAGGATCAAAAAAGTAAATGGTTTGTCCTCTGGTGATGCCATGACGCGTCGGACCAATGTCAATTGCGATATCATGCATACTCATAATGTCCGCAGCACGCAGAACTTCTTCCCAGGTCATCAACATAAAAGAAACATGATGTAGTTTGCCCGGTTCAGGATGTTCCAGTATGGCAATGTCATGGGCCTTATTTGAGCAACTGAGGAATGCCGCTGCTATTTCACCTTCAGGGTTAAGAACCTGTTCAGTCAAATCAAAACCAAGAACGTCCCGAAACAGATTGACGGTACCAATAGCATTACTGCCGTACAGCAGGCAATGATCGAAACGGTGTACCTGCATGCCCTTCAGACCTTCCGGCCAGGGGTTGGGATTAAGTCGTCCCAGCCCGTCACCCAGATACTCCTTTTCTGCATAAAGCTCAAAGGTATGACCTGAGGGTGAATCAAAACGCACCCGCTCTCCACACTTAATTAGTTCACCTGCTGGCATGCGCTCAACGTTCTGACCGTATTCCTTTAATTTTGCCTCAAAATCATCCAGATCGGATTCTTTGCAGACCTTAAAGCCCATGAAGTCTATACCGGGAGAATCCGCTTCACGCAGCACCAGAGAAAAACAATCAAGCTCATCCCAGCCTTTCAGATAAACCCTACCCTGCTTGTCCTCATCGGTTTTAATCAAGCCAACCCGTTCAACGTAATATTCAACGGCCTCAGCCATATCAAGAACTCGAATAGCCGCGTGTCCCGGTCTCATCACACCTGTAAATGACATTAATTTTCTCCTTTTACTTATATGTTAAGTACCAAGCTTCTGGTTTTCGCTAACTCTATTGTCAGAAAAGTGCTTTTGCCACTTTCCCAACACCTTCAAGCGTAAGTTGCTCTCCGGTATTAACTTGCAGGCAAGACAGATACCTTTCTTCTCATCATCGGCAGGGACCTGTTCCCGACTCATCTTACCCGTATGATACTGTCCCTTGCCAAGGACCTGAACCCGGCAAACTCCACAACCACCTCCACGGCAACCTATCGGGATGCCACTGCGGCCGAGTTTTTCCATCGCCTTGAGTACATTCCTGTCGGCCGCACAATCAAACACCTCGTCCGAATCTTCAATGCTTATCTGATACATCTTACTGAGCCAGAGAAATAAAAGCCTCGACCAGATCCTGCGGACACGAATAAAAAGGCGAATGATCGGTATTTAGTGTCAGTGAACTATCCAGTCTGGCGTTAGCACAGAGAATATCCTGCATCTGCGGTGTTATCGCCCGGTCCTGGCTGCATTTGATATAGCAGCGACGCACTGTGCCATAATTTTCTTCGCTCAGTCTGAGCGGTGTGGCAATAGGTGCAAGTGCCTGCGGTCGCAAGCGCTGCATCGCCTTATCAACGTCTTCCTGAGAGCATAAATCATAAAAACATTTTTGAATTTTATCATCAGGAACGATGAAATATCCTTCATCTTCAAATACCTGTTTATACTTCGCCACATCTGACTCATCTTGCAAAGCATATTGCAGAAGTGTTTCACCATGTTTGGGCGAAAATGCGGTGAGATAGATTAGCGTGTCAATTCTGTCCGGAATTTTTTCTGCTACCTGAGTAATCACCATGCCGCCCATACTGTGACCAACCAAAACTACTGGTTTAGCAAGACTGATAATCAAGTCACTCACCTTCGTAACATAGCTATCAAGGCTGACTTCAGATATGGGTGTCTTATCCTCGCCCAGTCCAGGCAAATCAAGCGTGTGGACCTGATGTCCTGAAGCACTCAGTAGAGGAACGATCTTCTCCCAGCACCAGGCGCCGTGCCAGGCGCCGTGAACCAGAACAAAAGTATGTTTTTTATCAGTACTCATTGCATGATTCTATATAAATTAATAGCCTTCCCAGGAATCAGGAATCACCAGACCGGAATCAGCCACATACTGATCCCAGTAAGCAATCATTTCTGCGAGTTTCTCAGAATGAGTTTCTGACAAATCGTTAAGCTCAATGGGATCCTGTGCAAGATTATAAAGCTGCCATTTATCAGTCTGAATTCCTGCGACTCTGGGTTCAAGCACTTTATGAAAAGGCTCATAGACAATTTTCCAGTCGCCTTTACGTACCGCACGTTTGGAAAACAACTCCCAGCCAATCACGTATTCCTCATTATGCACTCTCTCACTTTTACCGGTGAGCATCGACAGCATAGACTCACCTTTCATCTCAGCGACATCACGTCCCCGATAATTTGTCCCGGGATGTTCAATTCCAGCCAGCTCAAGTAAGGTCGGCATTACATCCATCACATGTAGAATTTCATTATTACGCAGCCCCTGCGGTAGCGACTTGGGATAGTGCGCGAAGGCAGGCACCTGTACGCCACCCTGAGTTGTGAAGCCTTTATACATTCTTCTGGGAGTGTTCCCGGCCTGACCCCAGTTTTGTCCGTACCAGACATAGGAGTTTGCACTACCGATATTTTCGTAACTGTTATCACAACAGGAGGCCACATACTCGGACATACCTTCCCAGGCTTCTTCAAGATTGTGTGCCTCGGGTCCGTTATCAGCGAGGAAGAAGATAAAGGTATTGTCGTACTCGCCTATCGCTTTCAAATGTTCTATGAGTTTACCGATATAGACATCGACATCGTTAACCATAGCAGCGTAGATTTCCATTAACCTGGCCTGATATTTCTTTTCTTCCTCGCTAAGCGTGTCCCAGCCGGCTTCGTCAGAGAAACGCGGAAAGGCTACGGCATCCTCCTCAATCAGACCCAAATCTTTCAGACTTTGAAAGCGACGCTGCTTGAGTGCTTCATAACCGTCATCATATACACCAGAGTATTTTTCAATTGATTCACGCAGCGCCTGTAAGGGCCAGTGCGGCGAGGTATAAGCCAGATAGGAAAAAAACGGTTTATCATCTGCTTTGTTTTCATCGATGTATTCGATCATGCGATCGGTATAAAACTGTGTGCTGTAAAAGTCCTCCGGTAGGGACTCCAGCTTTTTACCATTTTCACGATAAATCGCCTTGTTCGGCCCGAAAAGTTGCAACATGTTGGAAAAAGCACCTGCACCGCCTTGAGCAAGGATAAAGGACTTTTCAAAACCTCTGGCCGTCGGGCTGGTTTCCTCAGTTAATCCCAGATGCCATTTACCTGTCATGTAGGTGTGATAACCGGCATCCTGAAACAGCTCGGGCAGAGCAGCAATGTTGAAATTTAAATGCCCTTCATAACCGGGGCGACCTAACTGATTCGGTGCCAGAGACTCAGCCATATTGCCCAGCCCCGCAATATGATTATCTGTCCCGGAGAGCAGCATTGCCCGAGTGGGTGAACAATTCGGCGCCACATGAAAATCACTGAAGAACACACCTTCCTTTATTAACTGATCGATATTGGGTGTTTGAATTTCGCTGCCATGCAAACTGATATCATTAAAGCCAAGATCATCAGCGACAATCAGCAGAACATTGGGGCGTTTATCCTTTGTATCAGATTCGGTTTCGCTACTTGTTACTGTTTCTTTCGCTAATACTGAACTGACTTTTTCTGCTTCTTCTTTTGAACAGCCCGTCATTACTAAAACGAAAAGTAACAAGACCAGTCTGGCAAGGATTATTTTCATTGGAGTTTTCCTGAGTTCCTATATCTGTACTTACTGTGAATGCACAGGCTGACCACGAAGTACCGTCATTAGCACCTGTGTATCACTGACGTCCTCTATCGGCACCTGAAAGATATTTCGATCAAGCACGATAAAGTCTGCAGACTTACCTGCTTCCAGAGAACCGGTTTGCTTTTCCACTTTTCCGGCAACCGCGCCGTTGATGGTGAAGATTCGTAGCGTCGTTTCCAGATCAATCGCCTGCTCCAGCCATAGTGCGCCGGGTCGAACACCGTAGGGATCGCGGCGGGTTACCATCGCTTCAATTCCCGGCCAGGGATTGGGATCGGGAACCACAGAGGGCCAGTCAGAACCGTAAATCAGATGCGCACCTGCTTCGTGAAGGTTTTTAATTGGCCAGAAACGGTTTTCGACGTTGTTGCCTACCACCTGTGTCATCACTTCAACCAGCGGGGTCGGGTACCACAAAATCGGGCACATCTCAGCGGCAACGTTCAGTTCCTTAAAGCGCGGAATATCATCAGGATGGATCAATTCGGCATGTGAGATTTCATGCATCATGCTGGAATCCGGGTTGGCTTTACGCGCGGCTTCTATCGCATCCAGAGAAACACGTACTGCTCGATCACCAGTAGCATGGATCTTTACCGTCAGATTTTGCGCATCCAGCGCAATCATGTCTTCTGTTAAGACTTCAGGTGTATGAATCAGCTTACCGAGAAACTTGTCCCCATGTTTTTCGTCCGCCACATAGGGGTCAAGCATACCGGCTGTTCGTGTGGGTGGAATTCCGTCGAGCATGATCTTGATAAACTCCGTGTCGAAATTTTTTGTCGCGAATTCTTTACGGTCCTCAATGTTCTTCTTTTCCCCTTCGTGCGTATCAGTCCACATCATTTTCCAATTGAGACTCGCACTGATACGCATACTCAGTTTATTGGCTTCATCAAGCGCGCGATAAGCTTTCATCGCATGGCGATCAACCGAGGCATCCTTAACTGCGATGATCCCGACTTTGTTCATTTCTTTGGTTGCCCAGTCCAGCGCAGTCTGATAATCCTCATCGCTGCGTACCGGCAGTTTCTTTAAGACATCGTAAGCGGCATTGTCGATAAGAACGCCGGTAGGTTCATTTGAATCTTTTTCTCTGATAATGACGCCACCATTGGGCGCCTCAGTCTCGACAGAGATTCCCAGTACCTCAAGACCCTTTGAGTTGAGCCAGGCACCATGCACCGTGGAGTCACCCAGATAAATCGGATGCTCAGTGGTGATCGCATCCAGTATTTTTTTATGCGGAACAGTGTCTGATTCCATGTAGCCCATTTCCCACTGCCCACCGATAATCCATTCTCCCTTTGGTGTATTGGCAGCACATTCAGTCAGCTTGACAACGATTTCATCGATCGTGTGTGTAAAAGGAAATGCACACTGAAAATTATATTTCTCCCCTGCCTGCATCGGATGCGCATGCATATCATGTATGCCGGGCATCACCATTTTATTTTGCAGGTTATAAACTTTGGTGCTCTCTCCAACATGTTTTGCTATGTCAGCATTGCTGCCGACAGCAATAATTTTTCCGTTGGAAACTGCAATTGCTCTGGCCCAGGAATTATCCTGATCAACGGTATAAACCCGGCCATTCATATAGGCTGTTTCTGCGATCTCGGCCGCAACTTTCTTAGCCGGACCTGTCGCAGAACCGCTTTTGTCTGCAGGTTCATCTTTACTGCAGGCATTTAAAACAGCGACTGTAAGGAGCACTACGAATACGAAAGGCAAACTGGAAGTGTTCTTAGTAGTAAAATTCATTTCTTGTCCTGTCCCCGGAATGTTCGATTCAACGGCGCATAATATCATTTCCAGGCGCTATTAAGGCCATCAAAAATGGCGGTTTTAGCCGCAAAAATGCTCTCCTCTGAAAATTGTTTTAATCTTAAACATTTTAAGGTTAAAATAGTTTTACCTCATTTTATCAAAGACTGGACTAAAACAGAATGAAGATATTAAACCCTGAGAATTGGGCTGCTCCGAAGGGCTACTCCAATGGTGTGATGGCGCAGGGCCAGGTGATTTATGTGGCCGGTCAGATAGGCTGGGATGAAAACTGTCAGTTCCAGAGTGACGACTTCGTTGCACAAGTACGCCAGACCTTACTTAACACCTGCGCGGTACTTGCCGAAGCCGGGGCTGGCCCGCAGCATCTGACCAGAATGACCTGGTATATCACTGACAAACAGGAGTATCTGAGCGCCTTAAGGGAAGTTGGTGCCGCCTACCGGGAAGTAATCGGCAAGAATTTCCCGGCTATGGCCATGGTTCAGGTCGTAGCGCTGATGGAAGACCGCGCCAAAGTCGAAATTGAATCCACTGCCGTGATTCCTGCAGACGACTAAGCAGCAAGCTCATGTGGAAACCATCGCAACGAATCAAACATAAAATAGAGCGCGGCGTCTCACCTGATGTTGAGAAGGCCAAAAACTCGCGCTGGTTCAGCCCAATCAATATCGGCAGCATTGAATTACAACAGCGTACCTGGGTTCCTGCCATGGTGCCATGGCGTGCCAGCGAAGACGGCTTTGTGACGAAAGATGTAATTGACTGGTATCGTCGTTTCGCATTGGGTAAACCCGGAGTCATCGTCGTAGAAGCCACTGGTATTCGTGACATGCCCAGCGGACCCTTGCTGCGCATCGGTGATGATCGTTTTATACCGGGCTTGAAAAAACTGACAGCTGCCGTTAATGAAGCCAGTGAAGGTCAAACCCGATTACTGATCCAACTAATTGATTTTCTCAGTATTCGCCGTCGCCCGCCGGCGGAAAAATTCTTCAGCCGACACCTTACTATCACTGCTGCACACCGCGAGACCCTGGCAGCTCAGGACTGGAGTGAAGAACGCATTCGCGAGCATCTGTCGAATATCGCCGATGATGACCTTGACGACATACTCAGCGAACGCGAACTTGAATCCCTGCGCATGGGTGCACGTGAACGCGTCACCGATATGCAATTTGAACATATTCAAAAACTACCTGAGGTATTGCCCGATCTCTTTGCCGATGCCGCCTTGAGAGCGAAACAGTCTGGCTTTGATGGTGTTGAGCTGCACTATGCTCATGCCTACACCATGGCCTCGTTTCTGTCTGCCAGAAATGATCGTAATGATGGCTACGGCGGCACACGCGAAAACCGTGTACGTCTGCCTCTCGAGGTGTTTCAACGAGTCAGAGAAAGAGTCGGCGATGACTACACTGTGGGTTGTCGCTATCTGAGCGAGGAGTGCATAGACGGCGGCAGTGAGCTCGAAGATGCTCTCTATTTTGGTACTGAGTTTGCCCGTGTTGGTATGGATTTCCTCTCCCTGTCACGAGGTGGCAAATTCGACGATGCCAAGCAACCACAGGTTGGCGCAGCAGCCTATCCATACACCGGACCCAGTGGCTATGAATGCATGCCGGCTGTGATCTCGGATGAACTCGGGCCTTTCGGTCGCAACATCGAACCCTGCGCACAAATAAGAACAAGCATTCGTGCAGCTGGTTTTCAAACACCAATAGTTGCCATCGGTGGTGTTCATGAATTTCATCAGGCCGAAGCAATACTGGAAAAAGGTCAGGCTGATATAGTCGGCTCAGCTCGACAGAGTCTGGCTGACCCTGACTGGTTTAACAAAATAAAATCAGGTCTGGGCGATGAAGTTAATTTATGTAAATTTACCAATTACTGCGAAGGTCTGGATCAAAAACACAAGCAGGTCACCTGCCAGTTGTGGGATAGAAAAGATATTACTGATGAGACGCCCTTAACTATCGATGGCAAACGGAGATTGATTGCACCGCTATGGAACCACCATGCTGGTATTGAAAGCTAGAAGAAAACCCCGCGTTAACGGGGTTTTAATTATATGAGCTGAGACTTAGTTAAAGTTATACGACGCCGTTACGCCAAAAGTCGGCTCCGATAATCCCGGAACACAAATTATAGCTTCCGTGAGTCCAGCCAGATCGGTTTTCGAATTACAGAATTCCTCACCAGTCAGGTTTTTACCCCAGACACTGACCTCGTATTCTTCACTGGAACCAAAAGCATAAGAGCCTCTGGCGTTGAGTAACCAGTATCCGGATTGACTGAGGACACGTTCATTACCAACGGAAAAAGTGACGAAATCCTGGTAACGCCAATCGGTTTGTATCGCCGCCGTGCCATTTGCCAGCTGAAATTCTTTTCGCACAGCACCGGTAAAGGAAACATCAGGCGTATTAGGTAAAGAGTTACCCTTGGCGACACCAACAATCAACCCGGGATCATCAATTTCTCCATCGAGCAAACCCAGTCCAGCAGTAAGCAACCAGCCTTCAGCGGGTATCCACTGTATATCAAATTCAGCGCCGAGCATGCTTGCCTCAGGCACATTGAGTAGCTGCGGTACAGCAAACCCTGAGACAGGGTTAAACAGGGGCTGAAAAGTTTGCATATTTTCCCAGTTGTAATAGAACACAGCGCCGTTCAATTGCAGCGAGTTATCCATCCAGTTTGACTTGATACCCAGCTCATAGGCCCAGAGGACTTCAGGTTCCACACCCTGTGCGGCATTACCGGTCAGTGCCTGTAAGGCAGCGAGACTGAAACCACCACCTTTAAAACCACGCGAGATACTGGCATAGACGAGCATGTCCTCTGTAGCTTGCCAGTCCAGAGCAAATCGAGATCCCCACTCACTAAAATTTCCGTCCAGAACTTCAACCGGAGGAAAAGCAACTCCAGGTAAATCTACTGCATTAAAACCAATATGGGCATTGTCACCGACATTTGGGCAAAAAGGTGGTGAAGCAGGCGGACCGGGCAGCTGACCCGTACAGCGCACGGATGGGTTGTTATAGCCTTGCTTGGTCTCCTTGGTATGACGAAGACCTACGGTAGCTGTCAAGTTGTCCTGTAAATCATGCTCGATCTGAAAATAACCGGAAAACACCTCGTTGTCCTGATCAACAATCGTATTCGGTACAATCTTGAAAAAATTAGCCGCAGACGGTGCTGGCGGCGCAGGAGTACGTCTGACCGCTGAGGAAAAACGACCTTCCTCAAAGAAATAGTAAAAACCAGCAATCCAGCGCCAGCTTTGATCGTCTGCTGACTGCACCCGAACCTCCTGAGCCCACTGGTCATATTCACCTTCCTGCATAAACTGGAAAGCCACATTCGGTCCGCCATCACTGTCTTCCAGATACAAAACTTCAACAGAGTCGTAGGCACTTATCGAGGTTACTGTCAGCGAGCCCACATTCCAGACTGCCTTTAGACCGGTACCCCACATGTCGGCATTCTCACGATGACGCGTTCCACCATAGACATCTTCCCAGTCATTCGCCTGAAAATTGAAACCAGTTGAATCTACGCAATTAGGATTGTTTTGCGGTTGCAGCTGATCAAGGGGAACCGCACAGGGGACCAGTGGGTTGGCCGGATCCTGTTTTCCTACCATTTTAAATGGGTAAGGATCGCCACGATTAACACCACCATGCACATTCGCCAGAAAAGACCAGTCCTCATTTGGTTCCCAAAGAAGCTGGAATCGACCAGCCTGTTTGTCAGTCTCACCAACATCTTCACCGGTGGTCAGATTATCAAATACACCGTCACGCTTGTTACTGACCAGAGAAACACGCATGGCGGCCGTGTCACCAAGAGCCATACCAAAGGCACCTTCGACATCAATCTGGTCAAAACTTCCATAGCCAGCTTTTATATAGCCATTCATGCCATCGTCAATGACGGGTTTGCGGCTAACATAATTAACGGCACCACCCGTCGTGTTGCGCCCAAACAGTGTATTCTGTGGACCCTTAAGAACTTCCACTCGCTCAGTATCAAAGGTTGAAAAGGCTAATTGAAAGGGCGAGTTAAGTGCGACGTCGTCAAGATAAACACCTACTGCACCCACTACGTTTAGATGAAAATCATTGGTACCAACTCCACGCAGGAAAAAATTGTATTTAGAACCACCCTGAGCGATGATTCCGGCATTCGGTATCAAAGCCATTATCTCTTCGGCACTGTTGACGCCGAACTTATTCAGACTCTCGCCGGAAAAAGCAGAAATTGCGATTGGAACTTCCTGAAGAGATTCCGCTCGTTTTTGTGCAGTGACTACAACCTCTTCAATTTGCGCCTGAACTGACAGGCTAGTAGTAAAAAAGCCACATACCCCGAACAGCAGGGTAAGGGACCGAAGTGAATATATACGCATTATTTCTCCCCCAGAAAGTAGTAATACTTTGATTAGTTATCGATAATAGGTCAAATGAGCAAAAAAATCTTGTACGTAGACATAATAATAATGTTGTTATTTAACGACATTATTTAAATTGTCTTGCACACAAATTCTTGTGTTACTTACGCCCTTCGCCAGTGTTGCTGAGGGCAACTCATCAAATTGGTTCTTGTATATCCGTGTAAAGTGGCTGGCATGCTCAAAACCCCATTGTCTGGCGAGCTCGGAAATTTTTGTAGCTGAGCCATCACTTCTGAGCAGCTCTCTGTATATGCCGTTCAGTTTTTTCTGCCGCACAAAAGCCATCGGGCCCAGCTCATGAGTTTTCCTGAAACCGTTCTGCAGTGTCCTGACGGATACGCCAGATTGTTGTACCAGCTCGTCAATCCCAAATGGCTTGCGAATATTCTTTAGAATGTAATCCGTGGTTCGTTTTACATAACCGTAAACCGGTACAGCGCGTTTTCGATGAGATACTTTTTCACTGGTCAACGGATCCGAAGTCAGGAGTGTTGTCACCAGTAACTCTTCCCACAAACCGGTGAGGCGTTGTTTTTGAGCCTGCTCCCCTCCTCTGTTGCTTAAGGCGATCAGGTTTCTGACGATATTCATAACACTCAGACCATGACCATTGGTCAGATCAATATCGGCCTGCAGCTGAAAATCCATGGGAATTTCATTATCCGTCAATGTTTCGTAGATTGCCTTGATATAGGCAGAAGGAATTCTGACAACCAGCGCAGAGGTATGTTCCTGCCACTGCACTTCAACCGGTGCGTCAGGCATGTGAAAAATGGCGGCCCTTCCACTGTCAGCGATAATCTCGCCACCTTGAGTTCTGTCTATGACACTCCCCTGCATAGGAATTAAAATCTGCGCGACACGCAGGGGTACTGAACGGGCAATGACATTGGCACCCAGATGTACACCAAACATTTCCAGATGAGTGAAGCGCGCCTGAGATAAATGAGCGTTCACGGTCTGAGCTTTATCTAACAAGGTAAGCCTTCTTTTCTCAAGTAAATCGCCCTTATCGAGAAAGCCCTCCAGCTCATCTACATCAACGCTGGCGAACGCAAGATTGTTTGCAAATGGTAAAGCGGAAGGAAAGGTGGCGAAGGCAGTCATCTTAAAATGATTCGTTCATAACGTTTCTAAAGAATGTGCTTTGATTATGCGGTGAAATTCATTAAAACAACATAGCAGGGAATAGCAACAGGCTATTTCCAGAAAAGTAATATTTTTATTTTTAATTCATGCAGTTAGAGATAATTCCTGATTCCTCTACAGCACAATCCAGTAAAAATAGCTCGAGTTTTTGCGTTTTTACGCTATCACAGGAGCTTTCATTTCAAGTCGTACAGTGGAAAATCCAGTATATTCGTATCAGCCTGTGTCTCACAGGAAAAAACTTTCGCTCAACTTGTGGAGATAACTTATGAGTACTATTCGATCTGTTCGCCCTGCTGCTTTTGTTTTGAGCCTGTTTGTCGCGGGTGCTAGTTTCGCATATCAGCCTGATGCGGCACATGAGAAAGCGGCGAAAGAAAATGCGAAAGTCTGGAAACAAGAAGACAGGGCGATAGATAAGAAACTGGCAGAGCTTGAAAAACGCTTTGGTAAAAAGCCCAATATTATTTATATCCTCGCCGACGATATCGGCTGGGGTGAACTCGGTTCCTATCTCGGTGGCAAATTACGCGGTACGCCAACGCCGAACCTCGACAAGATGGCCCGAAAAGGTATGCAGTTTTTATCGCATTACTCAGAACCTTCCTGTACGCCAACGCGGCTTGCACTGTTAACGGGTCGACATCCTGTTCGAACCGGTGTCGATATTGTGCTCTGGCCCGGACAAACACAGGGGCTTGCAGCGGAAGAAGTCACCGTCGCTGAAATGCTGTCAAAAGCCGGTTACGACACCGCTATGTTTGGTAAATGGCACGTCGGCGATCTGGAACAGCATGCGCCGGAAAATCAGGGTTTTGATTATGCCTACTATGGCCTGTACAACGGCGCCATCTATTCCTGGGTAAACCAGAAGAATTTCTACGAACAGCAAACCATCGATGGTGTCGGTCACTTTTACGATTTCCCCGGCACCTTTGAAGATTACAAAAACAAATATGGCATCGAGATACTCGGTGCGCTCGAAGGAAAGAAGGGAAAAGGCCGCAAAGAAATCAAATCGATGGGTCCGGAGTCGATGGTGGAAATGGAAGAAGATTCCATTAATAAGATTAAAAGTTACATTAAGGACAAGGCTGATTCAGATAAACCTTTTTTCGTTTACTGGGCATCTTACGCGCAGCAGATGGCTTCATCACCGCGCGAGTATCGTTTCAATGAAGGTCAGGATTACGTTAATAATCAAAGCGCACAGTTAGCACAGCACGACGACTATATTCAGCAATTACTGGATACCGTGAAAGACGCTGGTATCGAAGAAAACACGCTGATTGTCTGGGTAAGTGATAACGGGCCGATGTATGCCTTCTGGCCAGACGCCGGTTATTCTTGGTTACGTGGTGCAAAAGGTGAAGTTTATGAAGGCGGCATGCGCACACCGGGTTTTGCTGTCTGGCCGGGAATGATAGAAGCCGGTCAGCAACCTATGGACATGATTTCCGTCACCGACCTCTTTGTGACGGCTACACGTATAGCGGGTGTCGAAAACAAAATACCTTCCGACAGAGTCGTCGATGGCATCGATCAACTTCCGCTCTTACTGAATGGCGAAGGTAATGGCCGCAGAAAACACATGTTCTATTATAGCGGCAATGATTTGAAAGCGATTCGCATGGAAGATCATAAACTGGTTATCGTCCCGGGTTCAAAAGGGGGGTTACCTAACTATGAACTATATAACCTGATTCGCGATCCGGGAGAAAAATATGGTGCCATGTATAACCATCTCTGGGCCATCGTGCCTTTTCAACGCATGGTCGGTGCACACATGAAACTGATCAAAGAGAAACCTCACCGAAAAATAAAATCAGGACTGTTTTAATTGCACCGCTATCGTTCATAATACTTCAGGTTAGTTTATTGATAGAGGAGGTATCATGAAGACCCGTGCAGCCGTAGTTAAAAAGTCTGAAGGTGAGTTTTGTGTCGAGGAACTCGAGTTAGGCCCACTTCAGAAAGATGAAGTGCTGGTAAAAATCAGCGGTGCGGGGATTTGTCATACCGATTTGATTGCCCGCGATCAGGTCTACCCGGTTCCCTTACCTTGTGTGTTCGGTCATGAAGGTTCCGGTGTGGTGGAAAGAGTTGGTGATAATGTCAGTAAACTCAGCGTTGGCGATCACGTCGTACTCAGCTTTGGTGCCTGTGGTGAATGCCGTAACTGCCTGCAGGGTGTCCCTTCGCGTTGCCTGAAAATTTTCGAATGTAACTTCACTGGCTGTCGTCATGATGGCTCACTCACCTACAGCAGCACTGACAACAACATTCACGCGAGCTTCTTTACTCAATCTTCTTTCGCCGAATACGCCATTGCCAATGAGCAGAACACGGTAAAAGTTGATAAGGCAGTACCACTTGAAATGCTCGGTCCGCTGGGTTGTGGTATCCAGACCGGTGCCGGAGCCGTACTCAACACTCTGCAACCCGCTGCGGGTTCCAGTATTGCTATTTTTGGTTGTGGTTCTGTCGGCATGGCCGCCTTAATGGCTGCAAAGGCCATTGCCTGTTCGCATATAGTCGCCATCGATTTAATTGATGAGCGTCTTCAACTGGCACAACAGTTGGGCGCGACTCTGACTATCAATCCGACTGAAGAAAACGTGATTGAGAAAATTCATCAACTAACTGGTGATGGAGTCGACTACACGGTGGAATGCACCGCTTTACCTGCGGTCTTTCGCCAGGCCGTTGATAGTCTGAACAATACCGGCACCTGTGCTCTGGTGGGTGCCGCTGCACCAGGTGAAGAAGTCACTCTGGACATGAACAGCATTATGTTCGGCCGCACCGTAACTGGCGTGATCGAGGGTGATGCAGTACCGGATATATTTATTCCGCAATTAATCAATCTTTACCAACAGGGTCAGTTTCCATTTGATAAATTGATCGAATTCTACCCACTTGATGATGTTCAACGTGCCGTTGAAGATATGGAAGCCGGTAAAGTAATTAAACCAGTATTGCGTCCCTGATTAGCAAATTACTCCGTTGTTTTCGTTTTCGGGATAGTGCTTCAAGCTGAACTCTGCTTGAATGAACTGTACCTAAATTAACCTGGATGACTATGAGCTCAATAAACTATAAACGCCGTAAAGTTCTGAAACAATTTGCTTCAATGACCGCGCTCGGCGCCGTAAACATGCTGCGCAGCCCGGGGGCGTTTGCAGCACGCAATCAAGCCATTCCCGGTTTTCAGGGCAGTATCATCGCCAAGCAGGACGCCAACTATGAAGAGCGTCGTCTGTCCATGCATTGGCATCATTCTGTACCCAAACGCTACCCTGATGTGATGGTGCATGCCGAGACTGAAGCTGATGTGATTGCTGCTGTGAAACATGCCGCAAACAATGGTCAGAAGATTTCTGTACACAACACCGGACATAACGCGATGGGTTCGTCATTGCGTAACGGCGGTATGTTGCTGGATGTTGGCTCCATGGCGAATATCGAAATAGACGAAACGAACAAATTAGCGATTTGCCAACCCGGCGTCAGGAGCATTCAGTTGATGGCGGCCGCGCGCAGCAAAGGGCTGAGTTTTCCGACTCCACATTGTCCTACGGTCGGCATCAGTGGCTTTACCATGGGTGGTGGTCAGGGCTGGAACTGGGGCAACAATGAAGGCATGGCCTGTTTTTCCATTGCCGCTGCAGACATTATCACAGCCGACGGCCAGCTGCGTCATGCCAGTCCTGATGAAAACCCCGATCTCTACTGGGCGGTGCGTGGTGGAGGCCCGGGTTTTTTTGGTGTGGTGACGAAACTGTGGCTGAATCTTTATCCACTGCCAAAAGCCATTCACGCCAGTAACTACATTATTCCTCTGGACCGACTTGATGAAACTACGGCAATCAGTGACAAACTCGTCAATCAAAGTCTGGATAAACGGGTAGAGTTCATTAACCTGCTCGCCCACAACCCGGTAATACCCGCAGACACACCTGCGGAACAGGCAAAAATCTGTTTCGTTACTGCCTTTGCCTTTGGCGACAGTGAAAAAGAATCTCTTGAGTTACTTGAACCAATTACGGCATCCGGGCTTGGAGAGATGAGTGTGCACAAGGAAGAAAACCTGCCGTTTTCCTATGAAGGTCTCTACAACAAGTATTTCAGCTTACAGGTACCGGCCGGCATGATGGCCCGCTATAAGGTGGACAATGTGATGACTAATGAACCGGCAAAAGTACTGCACGATCTGGCTGATCATTTCCGCAAAGCTCCCTCACATCATGCTCATGTACTCGCGGCAATGGGTCTGAACATCAAACACCACGACGATGCCTGCTTTTCTTCACTGGCTACGACTTATGTTGGTTGTTACGCCATCTGGGATCATGAAAAAGACGATGACGCCAACTTCGAATGGTTAAGTAAATGCGCGCCAATCATGGATCCCTACATGAAAGGGCGATATGCCAATGAAGTTGAACCCCGATTTGACCCAAGTCGACTGCGCCAGTGTTTTTCAGAAGAGGCCTGGGCAAGACTGGAACAATTAAGAACGAAATATGACCCCAAAGGCCTGTTTCATCACTATCTGAACGAAGCCTGATTGCCTTTATTTCAACTAATTTTACCACGACCGCTAAATTACTGCCGAAGAGTCAGATTTCTTAACGAATAAGTTATAATGTCAGCTCGATTGACGAGGACATCATTATGACTTTATCCAGACGAGAATTTGTTAAACAAAGTGGTCTTGCTCTCAGTTTCGCTGTGGCTGGCACCACTAAATTACTCAGTCCTGCTGACGCTTATGCAGAAGGTATTGCTTTTTCAGTGCTGTCAGATGAGGAAGTTAACAATATTAACGCCATTTGCTCGATTCTGGTACCGGGCGCAAAAGAAGCCGGTGTCGCGCACTTTATTGATCATCAATTGAATGCCGACCCGAATGACAGTTTACTGGTACTTAAATACTTCGGTTTTCCACCTCCCTATCTCGATTTTTACCGTCCGGTAGTCAGCGCAATCGCGAAGTTAAGCCAGAGTATGTTTGATAAAAATCTGAGCGACCTTGATGAAAAAGAAGGACGTAAACTGGTTGAGTCTTTTCGAGATGCCAATCCGGAAGGCTGGCAGGCACCACCTGCACCTCTCGCCTATCATGCTTTACGCAACGATGCCGTTGATGTGGTTTATGGCACACCGGAAGGTTTCGAAAAACTGGGTGTACCCTATATGGAGCACATCCTGCCACCGGAGGGCTGGTCATGAAAACAAATGAAAAAGTCGATGTCGTCATTGTCGGTACCGGTGCTGCCAGTTCTGTTTACGCAGCTCTACTCGCGGAAGCCGGTAAAAGTGTGGTGATGCTGGAAAAAGGCACGGCCAGAAAACTCACCGACCTCTACAGCTCACAGACCTGGGCCAGACGATTGAAATGGGCAACACCGCACGTCATGGAAGAAAGCAAGGACAGCATCTGGTACAACTTTAATGCCGGTCATGGTTATGGCGGCGCTGCGATTCACCATTACGCTGTCTGGCCGCGCTACCATCCGGAAGACATGAAAGAGTATTCTCTTTACGGGCAGGCCCTGGACTGGCCCTATGAGTACGATGAACTTCGTCCCTGGTACGACAAAGTGATGATGGATGTAGGCATGTCAGGCGATGCCGAAAAAGAAATCTGGCGACCAGCCGGCGATCCCTATCCGCTGCCACCGGTTCTGGTCAGTAATCATGGCAAAGTGTTAGCGCGCGGCTTTGAAGCTTTAGGCATGCACACCTCACCCATCCCCATGGCGATACTCTCTCAGCCTTATAAGGGTCGGCAGGCCTGTATCTGGGACGGCTGGTGCGATGCCGGTTGCCCGACCGGTGCTCTGGCCAATCCCTTGGTTCACTATATTCCGAGAGCTGTGAAAGCCGGCGCAAGCCTGCGACCTGACAGTCATGTCACTCGTGTGCTGATGGACAACAAGGGCGTACGCGCCAATGGTGTTGAATATTATGACAGCGAAGGAGTGAAGCATGTGCAACATGCTGACCTTGTGGTACTCGGTGCGTTTACCATTGAGAATCCTCGCATCTTGTTGAATTCAGCAACCTCCAAACACAAAAACGGGCTGGGTAATTCAAGCGGCATGGTTGGTAAATACATTATGTCGCATCCGGCAGTAACCGCCTTTGGCATGTTTGAAGAAGAAACACAGAATCACATCGGCGCTACCGGTGGCCAGCTACTTAATCAGGATCGTTTTCCAAAAGAGAAAGGCTCCTTTGGTTCACAGCAGTGGGAAGTAGCTCTGGCGCTCAAACCCAATGACCTGCTCGGTATCGCCATGAGTCGTGCCGATCTGTTTGGAAGTGATCTGCACAGTTTTATGAAAAAAGCGTCTCGCAGTATGACCTCAATGGTCGCCGTGGTTGAAGATCAGCCTATGATTGAAAACCGTATCGAGCTCTCCAGCAAAAAGGACAAATTCGGTATGCCGCTGGCTCTTGCGAAGCACACCTGGCACGAGGAAACACGCAAGTTATTTCACGACACCGCAAAAGAAGGCCTGAAAATTGTCAAAGCCGCTGGTGCGACACAGGCCTGGCACAGCCCACCCGGCGGACAACATATTATGGGCGGCACAATCATGGGTTCAGATCCAGAGAAATCCGTGACCAATGAAAATGCCCAATGCCACGATATTCCTAACCTGGTACTCGGTGGTGGCGGAATTTTCCCGACCAGTTCCTGTGTGAATTCGACTTACACCATTCACGCGACTGCGATGAAGTCTTCTCGTTATATTGCGGATCACTGGGGTTCCATTGTGAGCTAGTGTTCAAATAAGGATAGAAAAGTGGAAGACTTTGAACTATTTCTTGCTTTCATTGCATTAGCGCTATGCTTCTGGATTGGCTTTTGGTTAAGGGAGAAAAAGCGTAGCAAGTCTTTTGCGCAACTGGCCAAAGAACTTTACTTTGACTTCACTGAAAGCGATACACCAGATTCCATTCCTGATCACGATCAGTTCCCTTTGTTGAACCAGGGTCGTTCCAGACGAGTCATTAATAAAATGCATTCGTCTCTCAGTAAAAATGAACCAGTAATATTCGGCTATAAATATACGACCGGTTCCGGTCGGAATTCCAGCACATATAGTCAGACCGTTGCATGGCTGGCTCATACGAAGTCATTGCCGGATTTTCAACTGAGGCCAGAAAATATTCTTCACAAAATCGGCGACATGTTCGGTGTGAAAGATATTGATTTTCCTGAACGGCCTATTTTCTCTAAAAAGTACCTGCTAAAAGGAGAAGATGGCGGCGGACTGATATCGAATTTGTTCTCAGAGCCTGTACTAAGTTATTTTGAAGAACACTCTGGGATTTCAGTTGAATCCTGTCATTCCAGTATCTTGATATATTTTGCCAACAAACGATTAAAACCTGATGAAATTCCGATTTTCATTAAACAGGCAAAAAATATTCACTCGCTTTTCAACACAGGTCTTATTGGTAATGACGCTGATACGAGCATACACCTGCACAAAACAGTTTCAACTTTCACTCGTATTTTTTTTCTGCTACTACTTATCGCCATTAGTTTTATTACCATTGAACTCTATTCAAAAAAGATTACCTCAAACAATCATTTGGGGGATGCTGATTTTTCTTTGGGCTCTGGTTACGCGGCATATGAGGGCGGAGACTATGACCAAGCCATAGATTTGTATTCAAACTATATTGAGACAAACCCGAATAACAAGGAAGGTTATTACTACCGCGCTTTGGCTCATCTTAAACTTGAAGAAAGTCAGTCCGCTTTGAATGATTTCATACACGCCACAAAAATCGATGTTAGCTATTTTGATGCGTTTTTGCATATTGACCACATACTTGCAAAAGAACTTCGGTTTGAGGAAATCACACGTCACTGGGATCGATATATTGGAAGCAACAATAATAATGCGCGTGCCTACCTTGAACGAGGGGGCGCTTTTTTTCACGCGGGTAACCGCGAAAAAGCCAGAGATGATGCGCTAATGGCTTGTAAGCTCGGTGAACAATATGGCTGTGAATTAAGTGAAAAATTCTAGTGTAGAAGCAATCGCCACTCAATGTTTCGCATTTATTCTGCTTTTTATTAGTTCTTGTTTGCTGGCAGCGCACGAAAAAGATAATTCGCGTGGTGTTACTGAGATTCACTGGCCTTTGAATAACATTTCGCGGGTAGTGACTGCCGGCTACCCGGATTCTCTGGGCCTGTTTGCTTTTACCAACAGGAAATCTGCGACACCATCAAGGGTTGCCGGTCTTCATTGTATTAACAGCAGTTTTCTCGCCTTCGACGTAAGTGATGAATTTGCCTTCGATATAGACGAGAGCGTAGAACTTGAATTGCTCTTTGATAGCCAGGACAAGGCTGTCGTTAATTATGCTTATGATAAAAACGGGATTGCAGAGGATGTCGCCACTTTAACTGCGGGAAGAATTGGTAAAAATGGTCTGAAAAAAGTTGTTGTGCAACTGGAGCGGGCCCGCTTTGCCAACAGAGGTATGGCTGGCACGGACATCGCTCTGGTGGCGAGAGGGAGTTATTTTCCAGGGGAGAAAGATGAAGACTCCAGCTTCACACTATGCGGCCTCAAAATAAAGAGAACGTATTCCACCCAAACGAGCGATAAAAAGGGTCGGCTGGACCTTCGTTTTCTGGATGAATTGAATCACTCTCCTACATCAGTCCGACTGGGCATATACGATCAGAGTATGCGCAGTATATTGCCCTCTGATAACGCACTCAGTATTGAGTTCTACGACGATGAAGTAAAAAACCTGAAACTCAATTCGGGATTGGAATGGGAACAATATTGGCCCAGCCCGAATCGCTATGTTTTTTATGTTGACGGACAATACCGGGATGAATTACCTGTCGGTAACTACCTGCTGATTGCCTCGAAAGGACCCGAGTATGAAATAAAAAAAATGAAATTCAGCATAGAGTCTGAAAACACTACTGAGTTGACCATCGAAATGACCCGTTGGATAAATATGCCAGCTGGCAACTGGTATTCGGGCGATGTCCATATCCATATCGGTCGAGATAAAACTGAAAACATATCAATCAGCCGGTTTATGCAGGCCGAAGATGTGCACTTCGGAAATATTCTGGAGATGAATAATACTGAAAACATTCATTTCCGGCAGTACGCGTGGGGTGATTCAGGTCGATACAAAGAGTCCGATTATTTTTTGATCCCGGGTGTTGAGTCTCCACGAACAGCATTAAGAGGGCATGTTCTTAACCTGAATATTCAAAATCCCCTCCCCATTCAAAATAATTATTTCCTGTATCACCGTTTTCTGGAGAAATACGCTGTGCAGGGAGCGATCAGTGGTTATGCACACGTCGGCTCTGAAGAGTTTTTTGCATCCAGAGGACTGGCGCTGGATGTACCCTTTGGATTAGTCGACTTTGTGGAAATTCTTCAAAGCGGCTCACTACGAACAGAAATCTGGTACGATTTTCTTAATCTCGGTTATCAAGTTTCTCCTGTCGCCGGTTCCGACTTTCCCTACTTTGACCAGCCCGGCGCCGTACGTAGTTATGCCAGAATTGAAAATGGAGCAAGTGCAAATGCCTGGTTCGACGCGCTTGCTGCCGGCAATACCTTTGTTACAACCGGACCTTTTCTTGAGTTCACGATAGACGGTATGGAAATGGGCTCAAAACTAGAGCGCAATGTCGGCAATACTGTTTTCATGGAAGCAGCAGCCAAAATGAATCCAGGTTATGAAGACATTAAAACTCTTGAGTTAGTTAGTTGTGGCAAGGTCATAAAATCTATTGATGCCCGGAATCATCAAAAAACCCTTTCTCTAAAAGAAGAATTGCCGATAAACGAAAGTACGTGGCTGGCAATACGTGCAAACAGCGCAAAGCACGGAATAGCACATTCTGCTCCAAATTTTGTTGACGCTGGTGATGGACGCAGTTGGTGTAGAGACAAAGTAGCCGCTACGATAGCGAAAATGCGGAACAGCCTTAATGAACTAGGCAAGGCAAGCCCTGAACTTCAACACGAACTGGAATATTGGGAGATCAAAGAACTGATGACGATTCACAGCAATCAGCTTCCCGTTCTTCGTCAACGAATCAACGCGGCTTTAAAAAAATACGATGAACTAGCCCTGAAACTCAAATTACTCGAGAACAACAACTGAATATCCTCGGCCTTGTTTACTGCCAGCCTTCTACTCCCGCCATGTTGGGCAATTCATGAGCAATTCCTTTGTGACAATCAATGCAGGTTTTCTCGCCAGTTGCCAGACCAGCTGAATGGGCTTGCTCAGCACGCTTACCTTGTCTGGTGAAATCCATATACTGAAAATTGTGACAATTTCGACATTCAAGCGAATCATTAGCCTTGAGTCTGTCCCATTCATGAGAAGCCAGTTCTTTCCGTTTAGCCAGAAACTTCTCGCGTGTGTCAATTGTACGAAATATGGTGCCCCAGACTTCTTTTGAAGCTTGCATTTTCCTTGCAATCTTGTCGGTCCAGTCATGAGGTACATGACAGTCTGGACAGGTAGCACGTACACCCGAGCGATTCGTATAGTGAATCGTTGATTTCAACTCCTGATACACATTGTTATTCATTTCATGACAGCTGATACAAAATGTTTCGGTGTTGGTCGCTTCCAGAGCGGTATTGAAACCACCCCAGAAAATAATTCCGGCAATAAACCCCGCTACTGTCAAAACACCTAAACTGAAATATCGACTGGGCTGACGAATCGTGCCCCAGAGTTCTTTGAGCTTGTTAATCATGCGCTATTTTTTTACGGCCTTGTTATCCAGAATTGCATCAATATCCTGGAAATCATTTTCGACCAGAGGTTTGACACTTTGTTGTGACACGTGGCACTGATTGCAGAAATAGCGCCGTGGTGAAACTTCGGCCAGAAAGTTTCCATCTCTATCCATGTAATGAGTAACACTCACCATGGGTGCCTGTGAGTCAACCACCTGTCTTCTGCTATGACAGGAGAGACATTTATTGCTGTTTAAATCGACACGATAATTTTGTGTCTTGTGCGGGATCGTCGGTGGCTGCATCGGATAGTTGCGCTTTCTTTTAAGGTCTTTATTTTCTTCGTTACCCAAACGCGGAGCCTCCTGTTCCGACGCTATATCTGATGAACGTAAGTTGGCTATATAAGGTTCGGCGACCGTGATAAGAGGAATAAAAAATATGAGTAATAGTAACTTTTTCATGACGATATCCTCATGCGGCTCTTATTCTTACTGCACATTTTTTGAAATCAGTTTGTTTGGAAAGTGGATCAGTGGCATCCAGTGTTACTTTGTTGATCAATTGGCTGGCATCAAACCAGGGCACAAAAATCAATCCCCGGGGAGGCTTGTTTCGACCACGCGTTTCTACTCGTGTCCGGATATTACCTCTTCTTGACTCCACTATTATCTCGCTACCACGACGAACACCCAGTTTGTTTGCGTCATCCGGGTGCATGAAAGCGACAGCATCGGGAAAAGCCTTGTAAAGCTCAGGCACGCGTTGCGTCATAGAGCCTGAATGCCAATGTTCTAGTACACGCCCGGTCGATAACCAGAATGGATACTCATCATCCGGAGCTTCAGCTGGCGGTTCGTATGGCAAGGCGAAAATAACGGCCTTGTTGTCTTTGTGCCCATAGAATTGATAACCGGTTCCCGCTGTAACATAAGGATCACTGCCTTCCTTAAAACGCCATCGCGTTTCCTTGCCATTTACCACGGGCCAGCGCAATCCATGTTCGCGATGATAGGTATCGAAGTCAGCGAGATCATGAGCATGACCTCGACCGAAACGCGCATACTCCTCAAACAGGCCTTTTTGCAGATAGAAACCAAAGTCACTCGATTCATGGTTCGAGTAGCCTTCATCTATATCCGACAGAGGATATTTATCAACTTCACCGTTTTTGTATAGAACCTCATAAAGCGTTTTGCCTTTGTACTCTGGGTTCTGCTCCAGGATATCTTTTGGCCATACCTCGTCTGTCTTAAAACGCTTGGAAAATTCAACCACCTGCCAGACATCCGATTTGGATTCACCGGGTGCATCGATCATTTGATGCCAGAATTGTGTACGTCTTTCTGCATTACCGTAAGCCCCCTCTTTTTCTACCCACATTGCTGTCGGTAACACCAGATCGGCCGCTTCCACAGTAACCGTCGGATAGGCATCGGAAACAACAATGAAGTTGTCCGGGTTACGATAACCGGGCAAGCCTTCCTCGTTTATATTGGGCCCGGCCTGCATATTATTATTTACCTGCACCCAGTAAGCATTGAGCACACTGTCCTTCAACATACGGTTTTGTAATACAGCATGGAAACCCGGTTTGGCAGGAATAACTCCCTCCGGAATATTCCAGATTTTCTCGGCAATATCCCGGTGTTCTTTTTTTGTTACCACCATATCAGCCGGCAAACGATGAGAAAACGTGCCTACTTCCCTCGCTGTGCCACAGGCCGAAGGTTGTCCGGTTAGTGAAAACGGGCTGTTTCCGGGAGTAGAGATTTTCCCGGTTAGCAGATGAATATTGTAAATGAGGTTATTACACCACACGCCTCGGGTGTGTTGATTGAAACCCATGGTCCAGAACGAGGTAACTTTAGTCTTCGGATCTGCATAAAGCTCTGCTATTTTTCGCAGAGTCTCACCTTTAACGCCGGACAGTTTCTCTACGTACTTTTCATCATACGTCGACACATACTTCGCATATTCATCAAAATCAATTAATTTCGCGCCACCGGCCTTGTCCGCATTTTTCGCGGCCTTTTGCAGAGGATGCTCTGGTCTCAAACCGTAACCGATATCATCGTTACCTAACTTGAATTTAACGTGTTTATCAATAAAGGACTTGTTTACTTGTCCGCTTTTGATGATGTAATTCGCAATATAATTAAGGATTGCGAGGTCCGTTTGTGGAGTAAATACGGCCGGAATATCGGCCAGATCGAAGCATCGGTGTTCGAAAGTTGATAGTACGGCGACCTTGACATGTGGCGCACTTAAACGACGGTCCGTCAGCCTTGTCCACAAAATGGGGTGCATCTCCGCCATATTTGAGCCCCATAAAACAAATGCATCCGCCTGTTCCAGATCGTCGTAGCAGCCCATTGGTTCATCGATGCCAAAAGTACGTATGAAGCCACCCACAGCGGACGCCATACAATGACGTGCATTTGGATCAATATTATTTGAGCGGAAACCTGCTTTGTACAGCTTGGAAGCTGCATACCCTTCCCAGACCGTCCATTGCCCGGATCCAAACATACCAACGGCAGATGGTCCTTTCTCCTTCAATGCCTTTTTAAATTTTTCTTCCATGATATCGAAAGCCTGCTCCCAACTCACCGGAGTGAAATCACCTTCCTTATGAAACTTGCCATTCTTCATTCTCAGCAAAGGCTGCGTCAGACGATCCTTTCCATACATGATTTTTGACAGGAAATAGCCTTTAACACAATTCAGACCACGATTAACCTCAGATTTAATATCGCCATGGGTCGCCACGACTTTGCCATCTTTCACAGCAACGTTAACACTACATCCCGTTCCACAGAATCGACAGGGTGCTTTGGCCCACTTTAGTCGTGTATATTCCGAATCAGTAATCAGGTTAGTTGCCGAGACCGGAACGGCTACTCCTGCTGCCGCTGCTGCGGAACTGGCTGCACTGGCTCTGATAAAATCACGCCGGGTTATTTGCATAGTGTATTTCCTCTTGCAGTGAATCAATTGATTCACAATGGTGATAACAAAGTTGTGTCGATAGAACCCCTTGCCATTTGTTTATTACATCAATTATCGAAACCAGTTCAGATTCCGAGTCGAGTTCCAGAACCAGAACAACTTTGCAAACTCCCTCATCCGTATAGTATTCGGATCTTGGTAAAGCGCTGACCTTATCTATTACGTCATTCTTGTATATCGGTTTAACCTGAATAATCAGGCTGACAATGTGTATGTCATTTTCCATAGCTAAACTTTTGTTAGCTCACTTATCGTGATTGAACCAACTGGGCAACAGTCAATGCAGTCCCGGCATAAGGTGCAGTGGTCTAGACTGATGGTTGGTACTGAGATTCCGTTTTGTACGTGACTGAATTTGATTGCACTTTCTTCACAAACATCTTTGCAAGATGTGCAATAAACACCCTTGTAATTCAGGCAACTACTGTCAATACCAGTCTTACTGGCAAGCTGCCCCCTGAGAAATGCCCGCCGACTCTCATTTATTGTGTGTTTCCCGTTCATTTTCTAAGCTATTGGTGGACCGGAAATCAATTGATATAGCCAGATCAGTAAACCATATCCGCCAACGATAGCGACAGCCATCAAGGGTGCGACAATCACCGTAAGGAACAAAAAAGCATGCATTTCCTTCTTTTTCTGTTGAGAATCGTCACTACTCATCGCAAACACCCAAATTATCAATTTATTAAACGGCAAACTTATCGAAGGTAAGATGCCAATTACCTGATTCCTAGAATATAGTGAACTGGACAGAACTCCTTGATGTAAATCAAAACCTGTTGAAAGTATTGTGTAAACAGGACATCACCTGCAGAAACTGACAATGGGTGACATTCTCGAAATGATGAATATAATATCCAATTCAGTGTTAGACAGTTAAGCGTGGTCGCCTTATGTATCGCCTGTTCTTTTTTCTATTCAGCCTGTTATCTCTATCCTACTTACTGACCATTTACAGTAAGGAAAACAATATCGTGGAACTGGATAAGACTGATACAGTAAGATCAAGCAAAACGCCTGAAGTAGAACAGAAAGATACGATTCCTTCTGAGAAGAATAATTCTCAACACACTGTAAGCACTATATCGCGTTTCAGCAGTTTTGATCCCGAAAGCAGTACAAACATAGTTTATCTTAGCAACACTGAATCAAGCTCCGATAATACCGGTAAGCTATATATATGGAAAACAACCGGCTCGGTAACCATCATTAGTATGGAACCGCCACCTGAAGGAATAGAGGCAAGGATAATGCTGTATTCAGACAATAAAAAAGAAGTGAAAAAAGCCGCCAATGAAATAACATCTGTCGGTAACAATAAGTCTGATAATAATTTTTCATTAGCTGATCAGCCACTTAAGGTTTACACACCAGATGGCTTACGTGAAATGATCAGATATAGTGAAGAAATAGGGGAAATAATAGAATTACGAGGAGAGGAGCTCAACGAACTAGTTAAATTATTATAGTAGAACGTCCACCAAAACCAGCCTAAGCGGCTATTTTAAATATCTTTTGCACTCATCGGGAAGATGTTCCAGTCCAAGACTAATAGAACCACATATCCAGTTAATATAACCTGTCTCTGATTCTTCACTTCCATATAGTGCGAATGATTGCCCTGCCAACTGTGGCAGAATTTCTTCCTCATTTCTAAAAGTGACAACAATAAGCTGTTTTATAACAGAAATATTTTTGACATATTTATAATTTTTTCTGCTGCTCTGACTTACAAGCTCACTAATATCATTAGGCCAGTTACCGTTTTTTGTTTTGTATTTATGTACTAATCGGCTCACTTCCTTCACCGCAAAAAGAGCCTCCTCCATCTGAACACCTGCGATTTTTTCTCTTTCGAGCAGGCTGATATAAGACCCATAACAGAGAACACCCAGCAAAATTGAAGCTACAATGGCTGATTTCTGTGAAACAAATCCGACCTTCGATAAATATTTTCTCTGCTCACGAACTGAAGGATGCTTACGACAGGCTTTTCCGATCATTCTCATGATATTGAGATAATAAATATAGTTTCCAAACAGTGCCAAAAACAAAGATATAGCCAGTAAACTGGCAATCGCCGTGAAATCTATTGTTGGACTGATTAGCAGGAATTCCTTATTTTTCAGGTTATTTGCACTGAAGTGATGAAAGAAAAAAACAAAACCGGCTACTATCACAGGCATGACAGTAAACGCCATTAGATACATTTTTCTATAAACCATCCAGATAATACTGAATAGCAGGGCACCATAATTCAGGCGAATTCGTGGTATATAAGCTCTTTCATCTTGATGCATGAAAGCTGACATATAGTAAGCCTGTCTTTTTCCACCAATATAGGATCTGGCTAGTTTGTACTTCGTTTCATTGTTTTCTAGAGTATCGCTTTCATTCAATGAAGACTCGCTTTCGCTGGAAGCAATCTTAATGCCTAGTGTTTTATCGAGATCTACACCAGCACTTTCGTTATCTCTGTTTTCGTCTGACGATAACTCCAGTATTTCTCCTAGCCAGCCACCTATCGACTTCGGTCTGTCATTTGGTTTTAGTTTCAGAGCGTGGTCAATAGCGCAGAGTAATTGCCTGGAGTACTTGTCATTTGAAGGTTTTACCAATGTCTCTACTAAATCGATCCCGTACTGTTTCTGCGATTTATAACGCTCCAGTGCAGTCGGTGGTTTTTCTCCACATATACATTCATATAGAACAGCAGCAATGGAATAAGCATCAGACCAGGGCCCGATAAACTCTGGATCATCTGAATAGAATTCAATCGGTGTGTAGTTATCTCTGGCTAATGCCTTAACACCCTCTCCTGTTTTATGGTTTGCGTAGAGAGAACCGATATTACAAAGTATTGGAGAGCCATCTTTACGAATCTTTATACTTTGTTTGTTGACGTTCAGGTGCAAACAATCATTTTTGTGAAGAACTCGAAAGGCATCAAGCAGTGGAAAAATAATATTCTTGATATCTTCATATTCAAGTACTGATGAGTGTGACAGAACTTCAGCTAGCTCGAATGCCTCCTCGAATTCTTCAACCAGATAAGCGGTATTATTTGCAAAAACAAGGTCTGTTATACGAGGTATATTGGGATTATTGATTCCAGCTAATATATTGGCAGTAGACTCAAAACGCTTTATACCTTGTTTGAAACTATCGGAGTTCTGACTATCAGTAAGCACGAGCATACCCAATTCATCTCGTTCAACTATAGAATGAGGGCAATACTCAGTTAAAAGGAAATCTTTTGAATGCTGATCACATGCCAGGTAACTATTTGAAAGAGTGCTCGTACCCGTTCGGGATTTAATAGTAAAGCGATCTACCTGACGACCCTGATTTAACTCCTTCAATTTATCTAACTCCATGACAAATACTCCCTCTTTTATATCAGGTACTAGATCTCCAGTTTATAGCAAAGTTTTTTGAGGATCGAGCGCGTCTTTCAACAGTCCTCCCAGTCTGGCCATTCCCTCAGGTAATTCCGAATTTACAAGAACATCATGATAATTGGATCTGGCATGAGTAATACCGTAACCTTTTTCCCTTACCTTTCCAATGATCTCATTGATACACCGCTCGACCTGTAGTTTTTCTTCTGCGTCAAACAGTATGTAATTTCGTTTAATCATTGATCGCCAGCCTACAACAAATTCACTCAAATCATCGAAGCCATGTGTCTCCAATACTCCGGTAATTATCCTGGTCAGCTGCAGTGCTTCCTTCCCATCTGGTGGGCAGGCTATACCGAGATCAAATCGATAGCGACCTCGCCAGTGGTTCAAGTTATCGAAGCCATCTGCAGGTCTGCCACGCATAAGTCCTTCCCTGCTCATCCAGATCTGATCACCTTTTCGGTCATCATCTGTAAATAATCTGGCGCCCTCAATACTGCTCAGTGCTTCACTTACCATAGGCCACAATAATTCCACATTGTCAGGCGTGTTATAGAGAGCAGCATAAAGATTCCATTCACCTAAACTCAAATCCGCTTTCAATTTATTCATATCCGGAGCCTGGGAGCCCGAATAATCTTCACGCTTAATATAGGGAATGGCATCCAGCAATGGGTTACTGATCACAACGGAATTAGGCACAATAACGTTTATTTTCAGATCTCTGAGGATCTCGACCGCGGCAATAATATCACTCTGATTCGGCATACTCAGCATAAAGGGCTTATACGCTGGTGGCGCCGGCATCAACCATAATCCGATTTTAGTGATGATGCCGAGTGTCGACTGGGTGAATATCGGATCCACCCAGGGGCCGTAGCCCCATTTAAATAATTGCCAGATATTATTCCCCGGCAAGGCACCCATAGTAGTTCTTACCAGTTCACCATCTGCCAACATAACTTCCATACCACATTGCATCATCATATGATCGCCATATGGGGTATAGCCGAATTCGTGATTAGCTATGCTATCGGACACTGAATTCAACTGATTCCTGTCGCAATCGATCCACAGGCCGGTGTTATTACTTTCAAGATACTCATACAGCTGCTTGTATGTAACACCAGGTTCTATAAGAGCATAAGCAGATCGAGTGTTCACTTCGAGAACCTGATTCAGATTCTTTAAATCGACAATAACAACGTTATCATATTGTTGATTTCCAGTTGGGTTCTGACCATGCACATGCAATGAGAAATTGCCTTTAGCTGCTTCTTTAAGAAGTTCTCTTAACTGATCAAGACTTTCCGGCGCGGTGACACCCAGAATATTTTCACCGTATTGGTTGCGATAATATCGCGACTCACCTGTTTCTCTGCTTATCACAGCCAATCTGGGCAAATTTTCGTCAGCTTTTTCGCTCATTTGTTTTTATGCAGTTTCGCTGGTGGAATATTATGCGGATATTGATCCGGCTGATCCGGGTCTACTTGAAACCACTCGTCTCTTTTTTCATAGTCAATCGATTCAGTTGGTTCACTGTCACGCCAGGTAAAAGCGCAGCGCTGGCAATAAAACACCTTCCAGATAATTTCGCCTGCTTCCCTGCCTTCGTGCTCGAGCCGACAATGTTTTTCTTCAGCCTGACAACGTGGGCAGCTCATGATTTTTCCGCCCGTCTTTGCAATTCCTGAACCATTCGTGCCAGCTCATCGATTTCAGCTCCGGAAGGCGGCATGACTAATTTTGAGTCAGCGCCAACTGGATCCGGTGCCATAAAACTGGTTGCATCTATAATGAGACGATGCCCTTTGCCCGGGACTTCAGCAGCGGGATCAATTAGCACCAGAGGCATATTCGGTATCACGTGAATATCGCTTGCTCGAGTGCGCGTTGACAGGGCCCACATCACTTCGTTGAGATCAAAAGGATCAACAAACTCATCAACCATGATAAGGTTTTTCAAATACATTAAACCGTGAGGAGTACTCAGCGCCCGTAAAGCTACCGACTTCGCAAAACCGGCAAAGCGATTTTTCACGGAAATAATACCCGTCAATCCATGTTGATAAAGTGCGTTCACCGCTACCACTTCGGGAAAGCTCTCTTTCAACTGCGAATAGACAGGCGCGCAGGTATTCAGACCAATAAGCGTATCGTGTTCGGTCCATCCGCGACCAATATAAATGTTTTCAAAAATCGGATTATCACGGTGAGATATAGCCGTGATTTTGAAAAGCGGCACATGACGGACACCACTGTAACTACCCGGAAACTCGCCAAAAGGTCCTTCCAGTGTCCGCTTGTTATTGATCAATTCGGCTTCGATGACTATTTCGGCACCGGCCTGAATATCAAGACCATTACCGGATGTGGTTAATTGAATCGGGCTGCCCATCATTTGCGAGGCATAGCCGTATTCGGATTCGTCGTAATTTATCGGAGTAGCAGCAAACATTGCCATAGCCGGATGGTTTCCGATCATCACCGCAATTTTTAATGGCAGATCTTCGGCTTCCGCCGCACGTATCATGTGTGCCATATCATGCGAAGGAACGGACAGAAGACTGAACTGATCCGGTCCATGCACCTGGATTCTGTAGATACCAACGTTTTGTTTATCAAAATTCTCAGGATCGAGCGGATCGCGACTGACGATATTGGCTTTGCCAATATAGAAACCACCGTCCGATTCATTCACCCGGTAAAGTGGAATTACATCGTAAAGATTGATATCAGATTCGATTCGGTTCTGGTTAACCGGAGCATCTTCAGCCTTAATCCTGTCGATAAGCGGTTTATCTGATCCCCAGCGACCAATCAGTTCGTAAAATAATTCTTTAATACTGGTACCTTTGGGGTAGCCAAGTAATAGTGCAATATTGCTAAAACTGCCATGTACGCCAAACACCATTCTTCTGCCGGGGTAACCGCGAATGTTATCAAACATGATTGCCGGCGCGCCCATAGAATCCCGGCCAGAGGCCACCGCAATTTTACGAATGTCTGGTTCTGGCATAACCGCTTCCGGCCACTTGATAAACTGCCCATGCTCGGACAACAGGTCAAGGTAATCACGCAGACAGTGAATACGCTCTGCTACCGCTTTGGCTTGTGACGAGATGCTTTTATTTTTTCCTGCCATTTCCTATCAGGTCTTTGTAATTGTACTGAGATATTCGGCCAGCGCTTCCAGCTCCGCGTCACTAATCTCTGAGGGTCGAAATGGTGGCATCAACAGTATTCCCTGGCGAACTATTGTTTTCACATACACGGCCTGTAAATCAGTGCGTTTGGTAAGTACGGCCTTATCTTCACCAAGACGTATTCCGAGTCTCATGGTTCCGGGATGTCCGGGACCTTCGGCATGGCAGGCTATGCAGTACTGCTTATACAGCTCTGCACCGTCAATTGGCACTTCCGCTTTTGCCACAGCGACTGTGTCTACGCTCTGTTTCTCTGAACAAGACAAGAGTAAACAAGTTATAAAAGTAACCAGCAATGCTCGAAAAACACCTGCCTTCATCATTTCCGCAAGCTCTCTGGCCATATCCCCATTTTTCCCGGAGACAGAACCCCCTGCGGATCGAGTGCATCCTTGATTCGATGATGCATCTTCCACAATGCACCATCGTTCCAGCTATAGGTGGCCGCAATCTGATCCATGAAATCCAGATGTGCGCGATACTCGCCATAGCCCAGCTTCGCATGATCTTCAATTAACTTACCAAAACACTCATGTGCCCGTTGTCGCTCTTCATCGTCTGTGCGATCGAAAACCAGCATGAAAACATCCAGTAGCTCACGCCAGCCGACAAGAAATTCACCTATGTAATCGAAGCCGTATTCATGCGCACGATCGCGAATAGTGGTGAATTGTTTCATAGCATCTTCACCGGTTGCGGGTGAACGCGGGGCGAAATCAATATGTGCGCCGCTACCAACCCAGTTCATGATGCTGAATTCGGCCATATTCGGGATACCCTGCATCAGTTGAGCACGGTATTTCCATGCAGGATCGTCAGGCCGATCACCTTCAAAATAAAACTTTGCACCGGGAATACTGCGAAAAGCTTCTTCCAGAATTTTCCAGTTATTGTCCATAAGTGGTGGCGGGCCATAGAGGGCGCCATAGAAATTCCACATGCCAATATTCAAGTCCTCGGCAATTTTCTTCAAGGCGCTGGGTGGTGCCGGCCCTTTGCCCAGATAGTACTGTTTTTTGGTGACACGTTGGCAGGCATCCCAGATTAAACCAACTGTGGTTGCCGCATTCGGGATGAGCATATTCAGTCTTAACGGAGCCACCACTTCGGTAATCTGATAAAGATCCTCTTCTTTAGGAAAGGTCACCATGTAAGGTCGATAACCCGGCGGTTCAGGCATTAACCAGATTCCGATTTTTGTGACAATGCCAAAATTCGATTGTGTAAACAGGCCTTCGACTGCCGGTCCGTGTCCGTATTTGTGTAAGTGTGCTGTGTTACTCGTCGAGGCCGAGCCCATACCGGTCTCCACCACGCTGCCATCTGCCAGCACAACCTGCATACCACAGTTCATAAGAAAGTGATCGCCATAGGGCGTATAACCTGCGCCATGTTCAGTCAGATTGCCGAGCACACTCCCCCATCCCGGTGCCGCCGGATCGATCCATAATTTACTCTTCTTCGCTTGCAGGTAGTTATACAGATCAAAATAACTGACACCCGGCTCAACAACTGCATAGCCATACTTTTCATTGACCTCGATAATACGGTTCATGCGTTTTAAATCGAGCACCACGTACCCGGCTTTACGCGGGGCCGGGCCACCGTAAGCAAAATTCTTTCCGGTAGAGATAGTCCATAAAGGCACAACATATTTGCGAGCGACGGCAAGAATCTTTTGTATTTCTTCCACTGATTCCGGTGCAATTGCAGCGGAAGGCATGTGCAGCTCGTCCTTTGTCGTTGCATAGACATCGCGATAAGCACGCAACTCGTTGATATCGTCAGTGTAGACTCGATCCTGTCCCAGTATTTCCCGTAACTCCGCGACTGCGGATTCAAACTGTTCGAGAGTCAGTGACTCTGGTAACGCTTTATCACTCATGCCTGTCTGACTTTAAACAGCCAGGAAACTAGATGACCGGAACTGTTAGCAGGAGCACTTCTTATTGATTCAATTTTCCCGCTTAGCATACTTTCGTCTGCATAATCGGATAAGGTGGGAATTTGACCGAGCACGCTTGTCCACGACTCATTTCCTGATAGTTGTGAGGATAAAGATTCCAGAATTTCTTTGTTTCCCCGCACACTGTGTGTGAGCGTATTTCTCTGATATTGATGGCTTCCGTGATAATGCAAGCGGTAAGCATTCTGTTGAGCATACTGCTCGATTAATACAAAGTTTGAATCTCGGCTCAGGCCAAAAACGAATTCATATTCTTTTTCTCGCAGGCTCTTATCAAGTTCCTGCAGGAGTAATGAGGGATCCGCTTCGATTGGTTTAACAGGAAGGCAGGATGCAAAAGCACTACTATCGCTACAGCCATTCTCGCTTAGCACCAGCACTTTTTTTGAGCTATAGCCTGTACTTGATGCCACTGATGTGAGTAGCGGCAATCCGGAGACAGCGAACGCAGATAGCAGGAATACTCTTCTACTCAGCATTTCTCATCAATAAATAAAGTTCGGAGTTAGCAGTGACAAGCTAACAGATTCTTTTGTTCAATCAAGTCCTAGTTTTAAATGAGATCCATCACAATAGGGTTTGGTTTTCGAATACTTACAGCCGCATAGCGCAACATGTTGAAACTCCTTTAATTCAATCTCTATCGGTGTGCGCTTGGTATCCTTATGTGAGCCATCGCAGAAGGGCTGGTTTTCTGATTTACCGCATGAACACCAGTAATATTTACCTGCATCCAGGTTGAGCAGGAAAGGTGTTTTCCGGTTGCCGCCAAGAAATTTGGACTTAACCCAACCGTCTCCATAGGGACTGACCATATTCAGTTTCAACTCCATGGTTTTGAAAAACCATTCCCCGTCAATTTTCACGACTTCAACGTCATAGGTGCCGCCGATCCAGTGAGGTTCAGCTTCATCCGTATCAGGGTTCGGCACGGTTGCCGATTCCCATAAATACCAGAAGACCTTGGCATATTCACCAGTCTCATCAAAATCGATTTGTGGTGAAATCATATAGTGCAATGACCACCAGATTTTCTCACCGGCTATTCCATGTAAACCACGGGCCACTTTATCGCGACTGATGTATTTACCAAAACCTTTACACTCCCAGGTTCCATCTTCAGTAAACAATGGACCGATTTTTTCCGGATTATTACCTTCATCACATCCACGTGCATAACTGACTATCAATCGCTCAATGGCTTCTACATCTTCCAGATGCGTCAGTTTTTGATTGATCCCCGTTAACAGTTGTTTTATTTCTTCGAACTCTTTACTCATAGCAGCACCCCGGTTAGTTAATACTTTGTCCTCTAAACTTTGTTCACGTATTCATCGACAAAATGATTGAAGTTTCTCAACACCAGCTCCTCATCCTGGAAATGTAAGACTTCCTTCGCCCCGGATGCGATGACCGATTGCACTTTTTCATGAGTAAAGGAATCCTCTCTCAGAGCATCGCGCAGGCCAGCCTTGCCATATTCCAGTGCAAACAGTTCACCAGCGTTTTTTGCTTTCGGATAATAGAATCTGACCTCCCAAATACTCTCATCAACGCTTAGAGGCCAAATGTGATAGGTGAAAAAACTGCCCCTGAGCAAACCTATAAACATGTTCGGAAATACATGATAGAGATCAAAGGCACCATGCCAGACAAAGTCATTTGCCGATTCATCCTTCTCATCTTCTATCGCAAAAGCATCAAAAGTACCTGTGCCAAACTTCATACTGACAGCTGCGCTTGGAGAAGGTTTATAATCGCGCGGTGCATGCGAGGAAACCAGACCATGCTTACCGTAGCACTTGACTGCCGCATGTCGGAATAATTCGCCGCTGTTGGTCGCCGATTTTGCCAATGTGTTTTTGTGAAGGTAAGGCAGGTGCCAGCCCTCCTGCTGTGCTTCCTGCAACAATTTCCAGTTTACCTTCTCTTTTATCTTGTAAAAATAGGTATAGGAAAGCTTGTCGAAAGGATAACCTTTCATGGCTTCATCAGCCGGTGAAAGGAACTCCGCCAGACTTTGCTCAGGCTCAGCCTGAAGGTTAATGAAGATAAATCCGGACCAGCTATCCAGAGATATCGGCGTCAATCCGTTTTCTTCTTTCTTCACATCAAAGAAACGATCTTTGTCGGTAATACTGACGAGTTTTCCCTCGGTATCGTAACTCCAGGCATGGAAGCGGCAAACAAAAACGCCCGGACAGTGTCCACGCTCATCCCAGGCTACCGGATTCGCCCGGTGCGAACACATGTTATGAAATGCACGTATCTGGCCGTCTTTGCCGCGCACAACTAAAACCGAAGTCTTGCATATTTCCAGTTCGCGAACGATGTAATCGCCGGGCTCAGGAATTTCCTCCTCTCTACCTATATTCAGCCAGCAATGTTTGAATATTTTTTCTCTTTCCTGTTCAAAAAATGTTTCGCTGTAATAGCGTTTCGTATCCAGAGGTTCCACTCCCAACTGCGGATGCTCGTGGGTGTAGCGAAACTCGTCTGACTGACTCATCTTTAGTTGTGCTCTAGAGTTTGACTGAATTGAAACTCAACACGGCTATTAGTGTAATTCGGGATGTCGTCTGCGACAGGCTGACCATCTTCAGGAGTAGCAAATAATCGACGAAACCCGTCTATGCCGTCAGAGTTATTGAAAAATACCGAACAGATACAATGGTAAGGCATGTCCTCCTCGCCAACCATGCCACCTACACCTTTATCAACCTCGACTTTAACGACCTCGGCATAAGGTTTGATTGAACTCAGAGCCAGTGGCAGATGTACTTTAAAATAGTGATCAAAATCAAAGAAAGACTCTTCACTTTTCGGGTAAATAATCTTTGCGCAATACATTTCTATTTCCTTGGACAGAGTTCAGGGAACAAGGTGATGCAGAGGCTCGAAGCGTTCAACTGACACACCGAAAGGAATTTCAGGCTGTTCAAACATTTCAACAGACATAGCTGCCTCGACATAACTCAGAACTAATGAGAGTAGGTTCTGCTCCGCAGCGGGCATGTTATCCAGTTGGTAGCCATTCAGGTGCTCAAGTATATTCTCCAGCGAAGCTAACATGGCATCGTAGAAAGTACGTATGTCATCCATACTTGAGTTATCACACTTATTCCTGCGCGCCTGTTCGTTCTCGAGAATCCACTCAGAGTAGATTTTCAATTTATTAAATTTGGCAGGTAACATCAGCTCCCCTTCATCAGGCAACAGTACGTTTCTTCTCTGAATTTTTGCTCAGGCTATCAGCATAGGTTTTATAACGTTTGATTAACCATTGATTAAACTGTGGCAGTGTTTTTTCTTTCGGTGCGTAGCGCCCGCGATTAGCGAAGCGAGACTTCAGCCCCCGGTGCACCAGTTTATTGGCAACAACATCCTGATCATTATAAATAGATAAACCGTCGACAACTTTCGGCAGAGTCTCATAAAAATCCGGCAAAGCCATAGTCGATTTGGGATAAAGAAAACCAACTCGTAGAGTGATGTTGTTAGCACCCTGAGGAAGAATTATGTAATGCAACAAACCATCAGGAACGGCCCCGAAGAAAAGATTCGGCAGAACGCAGGCAAACATAACGCGTTTGCGTTCGTTTTCGCTCAGGGTTTCGATGGTCGGATACAGACTCTTGTAGGATTCAGTAAAATTGCCATCAAGCTCGAGAAAACCCGTCGGATGAAACACTGCTCCATCGTCGGCCTCATCCCACTCTGCAAAAGTTGCCAGTTTTGAGGGTGCGAAATCATGCACACCTTTATGTAGATAACGCGTATGGTAAGGCTCAATCGCATTTTCATGCATATACTTCCAGTTCCAGGGATTATCGGCCCAGTCAATCGTCGGTACTGCTCCCATTTCACCAAGGTGATGATTGGCTACTTCGGCACTCAGTCTTTTTAGACGTGGTGCCAGCGCTTTCGCCTCACCATCAAGATTAATGAAAATAAAGCCATTCCAGATTTCGGTTCGAATAACAGGCAGACAATGATCTTTACGTAGTTCGTCAAGCGAGGCATGAGCTTCCATTTCCGGTGCGCTGCAAAGTTTGCCCTGGAGATCAAAGGTCCAGGCATGCATAGGACAGGCAAAAGTATTTTTAGTGTTGCCACGCTCCTCTCCTATCACCGTTCCGCGATGCGGGCAAGCCGCTGACATCACACGAATCTGATCTTCCTTATCGCGTAAAACAAGCAGTGGATCGTCGTTAATGGTAATCGACACATAATCCCCTTTTTCTGGAATAAGACCGGTGTGACCGACACATATCCAGTCGCGATCCCAGATAGCGCGCTTCTCAAATTCAAACCAGTCTTCTGAGGTATACACTTCAGGTGGCATGGTAATGGCGTCTTTAACATCCCCGGTGGATGCATCAAGTTGCGAAAGTATATTTAAAATAGAATCCGATAAGGGCATCGGTTCCAAAGGTGCTTTGACGAACTCAGACATGTTAACCATCCTCCCGCTTCGCTCTGCTAATGTATATGTGTATATTATCCAATACTTTATACCATACAATACAGAATCTATAGACCAAAGATGATCAGGAAAATATCCTGATCTTCGCTTGCTAAAAATCGAAACAGGGCGTCCTAAATAACTGTATTAATAAGATAAATATCTTTTAACAAACATAAGAATCGCGATTATGACTGCTGAGAAAACCAATAATGTTAAAGATTCATTCCTTTCCACGACCGAGGAAGAACTGCTGGTCACAGATTTTGAGTTCAGTTTTCTGTGTCTTTCCGAAGCCTTCCGCCGCTGGATTGTGTCCTGTTCACAGCAGGTTGGCGGAAATGAAATGGGTATGCTTGATGCTCTGGTTTTACATGTGGTTCGTTTTAGAGATACCGCGAAAAGCATATCCGAAATAAGCCACTTCCTCAGTCGTGAAGACCCCTCTACAGTTCAATATTCGCTGCGTAAACTCGAATCAGCGGGATGTGTTGAAAAAGTGGCCGGACTGGCAAAGCGCGAAACTCGTTATCAGGTTACAGAGAAAGGTCAGGAGCAAACCGAACGCTATGCGGAAATTCGACGGGACATTCTCATTCGTATTCTCAATAGTTTTACCCGGGAGCCGGGTTACATGGAGGAATTGATGGATAAAATTACTGTAATGGCTGGCGTGTATGATCAGGCAGCATTACGTGCGAATCATGGAGCGAGAAAGAAAAATCAGAACGCAGAAGAAAAATAGATAGTACGTAATCAGTATCTATAAAATGACAAAGATTTCTGCCTGGATTAGCCAGCCATCTGCTGACTTTGTCCATTTGGCATAATAACTTCCTTGCAGCTCAAGCATTTTTCCGGCTTCCGTCCAGGTACCTTTCCAGGTACCTGTTTCAGCGGCACTTGAAGCCGACAGATTAATCTCAATAGTTAGCGGTGTACGAACATAGACAGCATCGGGATACTTACTCGCGATTCTGGCCATCATTTCACGCTGGTCATCATGTCCGCTCAATTGCAGGTTGGTAGAGGTGACCACATGATAGTCAGGCCTTAAAGTGGTAACTAATAATTCTGCGTCCTTGTTCAACAAAGCCTGATTTGATACATCCCTGGCACGACGAATCTCGGATTCATCTATCGAAATCGTTTCCGCCGGGACCATCGAAGAGAAAATAGTGAGGACACAAAAAAAAGCGAGTGCTCCCAATTTAAGAAACCTGCTCATTCAATCACTCGATGGATCATATTGTGGCCTTGTATCGGGGCTGCGTAATTCATGCTGAGGAAGATTATCCGTTATTTCGAACCATGGCGCTTTGTCGCTGACGTAGATATGAGACTCAGGACGCTTACCTATATCACCATCAGTAGAACCCAGAGTGATACAGCGAATATCCTCGCCATCAAAAGCGGCCAGAGGTGATCCGCAACGACTACAGAAACTACGATATGTTTCGGGTGAAGATTCGTATTTCGTAACCAGATCTTCCCCCATCAGCCAGCGGAATTTCGCCTGTTTAACCGCAAGATAGGTGCCATAAGCCACGCCGGAGACTTTTCTGCAATTTGGACAATGACAATTGGTTACCGGATAAAACTCAGCATCAGATAATTCATACTTTACCGACTGACAAAGACAGCTTCCCTTGATAGTCATGTTTCACCCTCCTCAGGATAGTTTCGGGTTAGTCAAAAATTCATCAAGTACATCTCGGGGTGGATGGAAAAAGTCTGAGGTCCGGCTGACTTCAAGACCGAACTTCTGTTTCATTTCGATCGCCATCTCACACATTCTCAGACTGATTGGCAAACCATTTACTATCGGTGCATCACCTACGCGTTGATTTTCCATGCGCGAGAGCAAGAGCATTGGAATGCCACCTGCCGGGATCAACACATCAACACCGGCTTCCACTAATGGCAGTGCCTGCGCTTCAAATTGTCGTATCACCTCATTAAACCTTTCTTCATCATCAAATGCAGCAAGTATTTCGCCGGGGTTGAACTGCATCGCGTACACATCCTGTACCCGATCCTGTAAAGCGTACTTTTGAATTTGATGTTTATGAAAAGGAATAAAACGCGGATTCATAGTGATGATCCCGATTCTCTGGCCATACTGACATGCATACAACATTGAGGCTTCACCGAGCGAAATTACCGGTATAGAGGCCGAAGCCCGGGCTTCGTAAAGACCTGAATCCTGAAAATGTCCTATTAAAAAGCCGTCGTAATTTTCATCAGACGCTTTTATGGCGTTGGCGATCGCCTCGCGGCCACAACGCCATTCACTGATTGCATGTGCATAGGAATCAGGAGGAGTCACTTCCTTGAAAACTATTTCCGTTCCTTCACTCGCATTTGCATTAATAAATTTATCCAGCTCGCGTAAATAGCTGGGTGCAGATTCCCTGTCGGCGAAACTCTGATACCAGATGCGCATAATTGATTTTAATCCCTGTAATGATCAGGCCGATAGATGTGCGTACTTTTGCTGCAATGAGTCAATGATATGTTGTGGTGCCTTTGCCGGTGAACCCGAATCAAAAGGTGGTTGCGGATCGTACTCTATTATCAACTGAATCTCCTGAGCAATATCATCACCGTATTCTGCAGCGGCAAGCGTCAATGCCATATCGATTCCCGATGACACGCCGGCTGCAGTTATCACTTTGCCTTCACGTACCACTCTTTGTAAAGTTGGTGTTGCACCGAAGTCTTTTAAGGCCTCATGGAACATCCAGTGAGTTGTTGCGGTCAGACCATCTAGGACTCCTGCCGCACCTAGTATCAAGGCACCGGTACACACCGAGGTAGACCATCTTGATGTCTCATGGGCATTCTTCACCCAGGCCTGAATTTCCTTGTCCCCGGCAGCAGCTGATACATCAGGTCCACCAGGCATCAAAAAAATATCAGGCGATGGCATATCTGCGAGCGCTGTATCCGCGTGCAGCCCGGGCACACCGCTATGCGTGGTAATTACACCCGGCGTCTTCGCTACAAAATTTACTTTCGCATCTGGCATTGATGCCAGCACTTCGTAGGGACCAATTGCATCAAGTGCCGTCACGCCATCGTATAATAAGATTGCTATGTTCATGTTGGATTATCCTTTCTTTAAAATAATTGTGCTAACAAAAATTCAAATTGAATCAAAATGATTGGCCACATTGTCCAGCGCCATACGAATTTTTTGTATTAAAAATTCGATTTCATTATTTTCGATAATTAGCCGCGGTGTCATCATGATAATAACGTGTATAAAGCAATTATCGCGAAATATTTCTCCGAGTTTACAAAGACATTTCCAGAATACGTGCATATTCTTCACTGGGGTTTGCATTAGTTCCCCCTTCCGGATTGATACTGACATTTACTGAATCGAAATAATCATACCAGCCAGACGCCTGAATATTTTTGTCCAGCTCATGAATCTGCTCGGCATTAGTCATCGCAAATATTCCAACATAACCTTCTGCTGGTGCTTTTGGTAGACTACGATCAATCTTACTCCAGCCCAGAGTCATGACCCCATGACGACGAGCTTCATTGACTGCTTCATCCAGAGAATGAAGATACTGTTTGCGCTCGTCTTCCGAAAGTGCAACCCACTTATCGCTCGGTTCCCACAAAATGATCAAAGTTTGCATTGTAACGCTCCTGATACGTGAATTCGGGTAATTCGTAAGTCAATGAATACTAATCGATTCCTGCCCTAATCGCCATTGCGTGGCCGACTCAGGCTCTTGATGTTATTATCTGGCAAAGACGCAAAGGAGTTGAATGATGACGATTAAAAAACTACTGGCGATTTACTTATGCGCGCTTGCTCTGGGAATGACAAGCAACATAAGCTACGCGGCAGCCAGCGACGGCGATTTGGGTGAAGCCGAGAATCAGTACAATAAAAACAAGTCCAACGACAAATATAAAGTAGTGTGCAGAAAAGAGGCGCCAATCGGCTCCAGAATCAAAAGAAAAGTCTGCCGGACAGTACAAATGTCGATTAATTCTCAAAGGCAAATCAAACAGACTATGAACAAGTTGAGAACCTCTGTGGGTAATCAACCCTGACAAAATTTATACGAATACAGGCGTTTTGATATTACCTGAGTCAGAAATATGATTCTGAATATTAGTATAATTTCCCGTAACAGTTAAAATATGTCCTCTGTAAAACAGGAGCGCGGCGACCGTCTGATGCCGCGAGTTTTTGCGAGCTATTCCCGATAGCGACGAAAGCAACCAGCTCCAGATCCTTTTCAAGCTGTAGTATTTCAGCGACCTGAGGAATACGAGCCAACCTTGCTATCCAGGTGCTGTCCAGTCCTGATGCTGTTGCTGCTAACAGCATGTTTTGAATCATGGCTCCCATGCTGAGTAAATACAATTCATCCTGACTACGATCCGCGAGTTCTTTCGTATTGACATAACGTTCACGACTGGCTGGTCTACCACATACCGCTATCAATACTGGTTTTAAAAGTAGCGTCGCCTGTTGTTCGCTTACTTTACGATATCTTTGATCTTCATGTTCCCGGGCTTCATTCAGGAAAGCCTGTTGAATCCTGATTTTAATCTCTGGATCAGAGATGACAATAAACTCCCAGGGTTGAGTATTTGCCGCAGAGGGTGCCCAACGGGCGGCTTCCAGAATGCTGATAATAGCCTCCCTTGAAACAGGTTTATCCAGATAGCCCCTGGAAGTCCTTCTTTCTTTAACCAGAGCAAGAAATTGTTCAATTCCGGAGTTCATTTAGCCTCACATGTTTAGCCGGGAAACAGGCTGGATTGACGACCATTCGAAATATCTTCTGCTAATCTTCTATCAAACAGAAAATAAAGCACCAGTACAGCCAGTATCGGAATGATACCGGCTGCCATTAATACCGGACTATAGCCGAAGTTGTCCAGAGTCCAGCCGGTAAGCAGTGTAAACGCCATTCCACCAAAGCCGGCCCCCATGCCGCTAAGGCCTGTCACCGAACCAACAACATGACGCGGAAAGGCTTCTCCACAAAGAGTCATCATGTTCGGTGCCCACAAGCCAAATCCGAATGTCGCCGTGCTGATAGCGAAAAACACAATGACTATATTGAATTCAAATGCCGCCAGTAACCCGCAACACATACACAACATACCAACAAACATAACGGTAAAGCGCGCAGAGATAATTTTCATTCCTCGACGATAGAGCCAGTCTGACAGTAAACCGCCAAGAAGGATCCCGATTCCCTGAGTCAGGAAAGGTATCCAGGCATATTTACCGATATCTGCGACGCTAAAGCCAGCCGTAGTTTTTAAGAATTCAGGAATCCAGAAATGATAAAACCATGAACACGGATCGGCCAGCACTCTTGCCAGAATGACCGCCCATACATTGCGGGATTTCAACAAGCTGAAAAAAGGAATTTTTAGCTGCTTATTTTCCGGGTCAAGGCCCTGTCCGTCTTGTATATGTTTTAGCTCCCTGGCACTGATAGCAAGGTGTTCTTCAGGCAATCGATAAAATCTCATCCATATGAATAGCCAGACAAAACCAGATAAACCTGTTGCAACGAAGGAGTACTGCCAACCCAACACCAGAGCAAGCCAGGCGACAATCGGTACCGATATAACAAGACCCGCACTGGTGCCCACGCCCCATAATGCGTTGGCTATTCCGCGCTCCTTTTTGGGAAACCATTCAGACACTGCTTTTACACAGGCGGCCCAGCTTCCGGCTTCACCGGCACCAAGTAAAAAACGATATATTGAAAAGGAGACAACACTATCACCAAAGGCATGCAACATAGCGGCGACTGACCACCAGAGCATGATAAGAGCGAAGCCATTACGTGTGCCGAGTTTATCAATTAACCAGCCGGTAAAGGCCTGCATCACTGTATAGGCCAGCAGAAAGGACGTTAGAATCTGTGCATAACCACTATTTGATATGCCCAGTTCATCGCGAAGCATAGGCGCGATTACTGCCAGGTTCTGCCTGTCAATATAACTAATCGCGGTCGCGGTAAATAACAGGGCAACTACATACCAACGGCAATTTGCGATTGTCTTCATACTGGCTTAAATATGAAATCGCAAGGGTTTACTAAAAAGAGCCTTCGATCATTTTAATTGCACGTTTGAATAGTGCACTATCTTCATTTGCCAGAGAGAAGGCCGTATCATCGTGATCTTCACCCTCCATTAATAAATAAGACGCGTCTACACCCGCTGCTTTTAGTCCTTCTGTAAAAGCAATGGATGATTCCTGATATTTTTCTACAGAGCCCACCACCACCAAAGCAGTTGGGACCGGATCTTTTATATGCAATATCGGACTGGCTTGAGCTTGTAGTTCCGCTGTCGGCGCGTAAGCAGACTGCTCTCCGGGCCGGCCCTTTTTACGCATATCGTAAGGACCACTAATCGGTATAATTCCCTTCAATGCCTGTTTCGGAATATTCATCTCAGTCATCCATGCGCGATCAACACCCACATCAGCGGATAAAATTGCTCCAGCTGAATGACCACCGACATAAATGGCGTCCGTCTTGCCTCCGTAAGAGGCTATATTCTTGTGTATCCAGTTGATGGCACTTTTCACATCATCCGATTGCGCGGGATAATGAAATCCGTCTGTGGTCAGACGATAGCTGGCAACAGCAGTAATGATCCCTTTTTTAAGAAAAGGCTCAGCAATAGAACCATAATGTGTTCTGTCACCTTCGCGAAATCCACCACCGTGTAAAAACAAAAAAACGGGGCATTAGATACCTCTCCCAGAGGCAGATAAAGATCAAGGGCCTGCTTGGGATCGGAGCCGAATGCGAGATCAAGATGATGCGGATAGCTATTCCGTACCCTGAGTGTCGCTTTGCTATTAGCCTTGTAAAACCCGGTCCAGTCAATAGTAAATTCCTCAGGGTGCATTACGGTATAGTACTTTGACATGTCCTGCGCACTAACAGGAGCACTCAATAACGCAATTGCAAAGAGTAATAGCAAAGATCGTAGTTGAAGCTGAAGCATAATTTAGTTCCTCTTCGTAGTGTTGATCAAAAAGCCGCTAATCAGATTCCAGATACTGCAATGCTTCCTGCATAGAAATCACATCACCATAACGTTGTTCAATATCTATCAGGTTGGCTTCATGGGCCAGTACGGAGCGATCACCAACAGTCTCCCTCACTATGATTGGGCGAAAACCGTTCTGAACAGCATCAACAGCAGAGGCTCTAACGCAGGCACTGGTTACACAACCTGAGATTAACAGGGTATCAATTTTCAAGACCTGCAACTGTGCGGCGAGACTTGTGCCAAAAAAAGCTGAGCCGTATTTCTTACTGATAATGATGTTCCGCTCAAGCCTGGGTAATCGATGGTCGGCTTCTGTCCAGCTGGAGCCCTGCAGCAAGGTTTCGATTCTGGGTGTTTTTAAATACAGCAGGTTTGATTTTAAATCGCTGCTACTAAACTCAACTGTTGTGAATATTACCGGCAAATTCTTATATCGGGCTGCCTCTAATAAATTTGCCGTATTATTAACTTCGTCATCCCAACTGCCTGCTAGTGGAGACGAGCTGTTTGTAAATCCCTCAACGAAATCCACGACCAATAAGGCAGGACTCTTACCTGCTCCCATCCGTGGTGCCTTGATTGAGGCGTAATTCTGTTTTAATTCAGTGACAAGTTTTTCCAGGTCCATACTACTATCACCTCAATAATCTAAAGACAGAATAATGCTCAGAATCTAACACTGTTATCAGGCGTATAAATTTCTCCATTTTTTATAACCAGTACGACTTTGTGTTGCAGTAAGCTAATGTCCTGTAATGGGTCACCGTCTACTATAATAATATCAGCGTATTTGCCAGTACTGACGGTACCAAGATCCTGTTCGACACCCTGCATCTGTGCAGGTCGAAGAGTCGCACTTTGGATAGCCTCCATCGGAGACAATCCTGCTTCCAGCAAATTAGCCACTTCCTTCGTTAACGGACTGTGCAGGTTAAACGGCGCACCGGCATCTGTGCCCGCCACAAGTTGTTCCCGACCACCTGCCTGAATAAAGTGTTTTAATTTTCGCTTGGCCACCTTTATACGTTCCGGCGCACCCAGACCCCAGGGAACTGATTCCGGATAAGTCCAGTGTTCGCGCAGACTTTCATAGACTTCTTTCGGATATTGCTGCTTGATTCTCGGGTGATCGAGGATTTCTCGAAACTTAAATGCACGTACATAGGCGTTGCGCATTTCGATAGTGGGTAAGATGTACGGACCTCGTAGAATATTGGCCATAGGTCCACTTGCGCCCGGCTTTAGGCCACGCACCAGTAGACGAATATCATCATCGCTGTAATCAGACAGGGCATCTGCTGTAAAAACATGGTGCAGACGATCCACTCCAGCTTCAATTGCAGTTCGGAATGCCGTGATATGTCGAACATCAGCATCAACACCTATTCCGGCTTCATGGGCCGTATCAGTTATCGCTTGCAGGATCTCAAGATCCCAGAACCCATAGACCTTGATTTGATCAACGCCCATCGCCAGTACTTTTTCTGTCAGGCGTTTCGCTTCTTTTGGCGAAGCGGCGGTATATTTACTTTTCCTGACGGCTGCTTCCGGGCTTCGTTGTCTGAGAATCGGGCCGGCAAGAAACAATCTTGGACCGGAACGCTCGCCAGCTTCTATCTCAGCCTTTAGTACGAGTTGCTTTTCAATAGGCCCGCCTGTGTCACGAAAAGAAGTGATACCTGAGAAAAGTGAAATCTTTGCCACCGACGCCATAATTGAATCTGCCTGCTCGGCAAATCTCCTGGGGAAATCTGCTGGATCGCCTTCACCGGCATGGAACAGGTGGCCATGAGATTCCCACAGGCCGGGCATGATGGTCATGCCATTTACATCGAGCGTTTTTATTCCTGGCGGGATACTGAGTTCACTAAGCCGGCCAACTTTAATAATACGATCACCAGCAACCAGGACGGCGGCATTTCGCATGGGTCGTCCACCATAACCATCGATTAGCTGCCCGCCAATAATCGCCAGGTTCGGCGTAGCTGGAGATCCTGTCTGTTCGGCTCTGGAGAAAAAACTGAGGCTAAGCAAGAATATTACCAATAAGCATTGTTTCATCATCGCTCCCCTAGAGTTGATACTGTGTCGATAAAAATCAGTCATCTGCTCCAACCTTAAAAGATGTGTGGTCACAGCTTGTTAATATAAGGCTTTCCAGCTAAGGATACCTGTGAACTACAGAGGTTCAACAGCAATTAAAACAGATTTCGTTGTCTTTTACGCAATTAACTAGGCACTGCATCGCATGTAAGTGTTATGGGTAATTATGTAATATGTGGTATCAACTGGTGCAAAAAATATTTAGCATAAATTTTACACGCTGTTAGTAAAGTAAAATCATCAGGTTGACACAATTTACAAAGTTTCGTCGTATCGAGAAAATAGTAAAGATGCTCACTACTCCAGACAGTAAAAATTTTTTAAATGATTAGGTGAAGGATATGCAATTATACGATTTATACCCATACTGGAAACGCGAGCGCGACATGCTGTTTGACGGTCTTGAAAAAATAGTTGGGGAATTAAGACAAAAACGAAGTCCGGAACAGGTCGAACATGTTTTTAAATGGATTCCTGGCGGCGGAGTCCGGAGTATAAGCGACACCTTGCGGCATATGGCGTATGTGGAATACTACATTATTGAAAAAGTAATTCTTGATGGAACACCCAAGGATTACTTGCCTGGCACACTCTTCCCTGAAAAAGATTATCCGACTCACGACGATGTTATAAAATTGATGCATGAAGTGCACGAGGGAACAAAAGCTGCATATGAAACATTAACGATCGAAGATTTAAAAAAGGAAATACCCGCCTTCCGTAAAATGATGACAATAGAAAGGTTGCTCTGGAGTATCATACAGGAAGAGGCTCATCACCGTGGTCAGATTTATATGATGCTACGCATGCAGGGAATCGCACCGCCTGAACGCAAAGACTGACGCTCAGACATATATCATTATCCAGTACTCTCTATTTATTGTTTGAGCTCAGATTGAATTAAGTCGCAGTTCTTTGATTGGATCATCAATTCTCTGGGCTTCCTTTATCCAGTAGGGTTCAGCATATTCGACTCCACACTGTAGTCCGTAACTACGAGCCCCGTTCAAAATGTAGGACTCCATATCTTGTTTCGTGACCGGGTTTGTCGATCCAGCTTCGCCGAATTGCGATCGGTATGCAGCTACGGCTTCCAGTTTGCGATCGATCTGCGCAGTGATATCAACATAAAAAGATGGGGTCTGTTGTTGGAACGATGTGGAATAAAGTATTCTGTCCGGTCGGTGTATATCTCCGGGCACAGGAAATTTTTTTAATCCCGCTGCGAAGATTCCTGCGTAAGCAATTTCGGCAGTAGCATTGTGATCCGGGTGTCGCTGTCCACCCGTTGGCAGTATCACAAGTGCTGGCCGCAGCTTGCGTATGTATGAAGCAATTACCTCACGGCTGTTCTCAGTAAGAGTGAGTCGGGCATCCGGAAGCTCTGCGTTTTCCCGTGCTGAAAGACCCATTATCTTACTTGCGAGTAATGCTTCTTCAGTTCGGAGCTCCGCCGTACCCCGGCTACCCATTTCTCCCCGGGTTAGATCGAGAATACCGATTTTGTATCCTTGATCAGCCATGCGCATCAATAAACCACTACAGCTGACTTCAACATCATCAGGGTGCGCGGCTATCGCCAGCACATCAACAGTATTCATATCATGGTCCTCCAATAAAGCGCTTCATACATTGGAATGATACGGTCCGCATCAAATCGTAAGGCACTTTCCCGCGCTTGTTTACGATGGCGGCTACGAAATTCAGAATCCAGGACTAATTCGAGTACCTTATTTGCCATAGCGTTGATGTCTCCCAGAGGAACACGATAACCATTGTCACCATTGATTATTAACTCATCAAGGGCAGCCACATCATAAGAGACAACCGGTACACCACAGGCCAGCGCCTCCAAAGCGGCCAGACCAAAACTTTCCTCTTCTGACGGTAACAAAAATACATCACAACATGCCAGCAACTCCTGCAAATGGTTCTGGTTGCTTAGCACATGCAAACGCCCCCGTAGATTCAATCGCTCAGCTTCCTGCCATACTTCAGCCATCTCAGGTCCATCACCAATCAACAGCAGACGCGCAGGACGTTTTTCGTTGACAGCTGCCAGTACCCGTACAGTATCCACAGGCCTCTTAAGCGGCCTGAAATTGGATAGATGAACCAACAATATTTCATCTTCCTCTGCAAAACGTGCACGTTGTTTATCATTGGTGCCTGGATGAAAAACAGTCAGATCAACGAAGTTAGGGATTACTTCCGTATTACTACATTCAGGGAAGGTCTCTCTGGTTGCTTGGTTCAGGTACTCAGATACAGAAGTGACCGAATCCGAAGAGCGTATGGAAAAACAGGTGATATCATAAAGGGACTTGTCAGAACCAACGAGGGTAATGTCAGTACCATGCAAGGTCGTTATCAATTTCGGGCGCTCAGAGTTACCAATAATAGACTTGGCCAGAAAACCAGCGGTGGCATGCGGAAGTGCGTAGTGAACATGGAGAATATCCAGTTCAAATTGTCGCGACACTTCTGCCATCTTCGCAGCGAGTGTGAGCGTATAAGGCGGGTATTTGAACAAGGGATAACGAGCTGCATCCACTTCATGAAAAAATAGTTTCTCATCGAATACCGATGTCCGGAACGGAGGAGCATAAGCAATAAAATGAATTTCGTGCCCCCGCTTCGCTAACAATCGACCTAATTCAGCTGCAACAACTCCCGAACCACCCGGAACAGGATAACCGGTAATACCGATCTTAAGTCGAGTACCAGTTATCAATTAGTCCAGACCCCATAGAAGATGATTTCGTAAGCCCACCGGCCAATCTTCATACAAGCTGGAAAGAAATTCTGGGCCATATCGCGTCCAGTAATAGACGATATTAAAGTGACGTTCCTGTAGTTCACCCTTCGGAAAAAGATGCAATGCCAGGCGACTAAGCTGTCTTTCTGTATCAGATTCTTTTCGTCGATGAGCCGCATGCGTTTTTCTGGTCAGGCGCTGCAATTCCCTCTGTAAGCGTATAGCCGCAGACTGGACGGTCTTATTCAGGCCAGGTTCAAATTTTTCAACGATGGCCTGAATTTCTTCAAAACTTTTTTCAATGCTTCGTTCTGCAAGTTGAAAACTGGTATCTAGCTCTTCCGGTAGTGTTGTCTTTAGTATCCGGTTAATCTCATAACTGGCATCCTGCTGTAAGGCATTAAGATCAATGTCATTTTGAGAGAGACATCTGTTAAAATTTTTTTGAACAAGAGTCACGCTGGTTCTCGGCATGATAGTCGGGCGCGGTACGTCAAAATAGTCATACAAACCACCGATCTGTGCATAATAGGCAATTTCAGAGGGACCCAATACCACACCTAATGTGGGAAATAAGGCATTTTGTAAAATTGGGTTAAACAGAACATTTCCGGAAAAATCCTCCGGCTTCTCTTCCAGCATTTCGCAAAGAGTATCTATTGTGGCTGACTTCCCTTCTGCCAGAATGTAATTATTGTTTTTCTGCCGATGAATATTGTGCCGCCTACTTTGTTGATAAAATACAAACGTTTGTTCAGATTTTTTATAAACCTGTCTGTGATAACCATCGTTCTCCAATCGTCTGGAAGTTTCTTCATAAAGAGAAAAAAGAGAAGCGGTATCTCGAAGTGCCTGTTGCAGAAGAGGTAAGGCAAGTTTTTTCAACTGCCGCTGACAGGGAGACACAAAAACCATCTGACTTTGTGGAAACATGCGGTACCACAAACGGGCGAACGCAACAGGAAAGGTGACATCGGTACTATATGTTTTCACAAGAATATCAAGCACGTCCTGTCTGAATTCAGTCGCGGGAATATAACCGAACAATTCATTTATCAACGATTTAATACTGGCATCCAGTTTTATGCGTCCAACTGGCAAATCCAATGTGGTGTGTTTTGGTCTGTATGTAAGCGTGTTGATATCCGTTTCGTCGGGCAGATTAATATGATTAACTTCGGCAAAGTCATGATCATCCGAAGCAAGCCAGAAACAGGGAATAACTGCGAATGAAAACTTGTCCGATAATTCAGACGCCCAACGTTCTAACGTAAGTGCTTTATAAACAGAATAAAGAGGGCCGCTAAAGAGACCGGGCTGCTGACCAGCAAAAACGGTGAACGAATCCTTATTGCGCAAAGTTTCGATTTGATTTCTAGCCCCAGCCGGAGCTTCAATCTCCACCGCCAGTTCTTCCAGGGCCGACGCCAGTTCCTCACGCGGATAATCACGTTCTTTTAATTGTGTATATAATTGACCAAGTGCCGCGTCATCATCAAAGGTAGGGCCATAATACTCTCTGACTTTCTCCTGTTTATTAAGAAAATCCGCATACAATTTTGTCGCATTCGAATGCTTTGATATCGGCACCTCGAGGTAAGCTTTGTTCTTTTTTTGCATCTCAGTTATGAGCATGTCCGTTCATCTGCTAAGCCATTACCGGCGTGTAGATTCAGCTAACTAGTTTGTCTATAGAGCAACAAAATATAGTTTCTAACCTGATTGAATCAATCTGCTCATAAGGTAACCTAATTCTTATGTAGTTCGTATATTAATCTCAGTTTTTACTATAAAGAAAGTAAGGAAATTGCTATGTCAGATTATGACGATACAGAAAAGGTCGATAACAATCAGAGAACCGTATTGGCTGCACTGGCCGGCGGAGCACTGACTGGCGCAGCGGCCCTGGCCGGGCAACAGACTCAGGCTGCGGCCAGAGAAACTTCTGGCTCAGAACAGTCTGTTAATACGGGTGTCGATCTGAATAAAAAGGGTATGCAACTTATTATTACCGGTTCTGGATCGGCACTCCCGGATCCTCTTCGTGGTGGTGCCAGTTGTGCTGTCGTGGTCGATGGCGTCGTCCTCCAGTTCGATTGTGGCCGCCGGGTTCTGGAAAACCTGATGCTGGTTGGCATTAACCCGATGAAGGTAGATCATCTGTTTTTTACGCACCTGCATTTTGACCACATTGCCGACTACGATTACTTTGTTATCAGCAACTGGATAGCAGGCAGGCAGGAGCCGGTGTATGTTTATGGACCAAAACGAACCGAGGCTATGTCAGAGGGTGCGATAAAGCACATGCATGCTATGGACTATGAATTTGTTCATGAAATACTGAGCTACTGGCCACCGCATATGAAAAAGCGTCCAACTCAGGAACCACCCTTTACTGTGAAAGATGTGTCGCCCGGGGTGATCATTGAAACAGACAGTTTCAAGGTAACTAGTCTTGAGACAGACCATCTGCCTTTTCCAAATATGCATACCCTCGGCTATCGGGTTGACTCTGATTACGGTTCGGTTGCTATTAGTGGTGACACCGGCGTTTCTGACGGTATGCTCAAGCTGGCAAAAGATGTCGATATCCTGGTGCATGAATGCGTAAAACCGGATCTTGGCATGACACCTGGCGGCGGCAAGTTCAGCAGCAAAGATTTTCACAGTGACAAGCTGATGAAAAAGCGCCCACAGACCGGTCACACCAGCCCAAGTCAATTGGGTAAGCTGGCACAGGATGCCAATGTGAAGAAACTAATTGCCTATCACCTCGCACCTTATACCAGCGTTCCTGCCGCTATTGAGATGTCCAGTCTTTACCTGGGGCAAAGTCCCGGGCCATCTATCTGGACGGCATTCAGCAGTGCAATGAAAAAGCAATACGATGGACCGGTCGTCCTGGCTGAAGACCGGATGATTTTTGATATAAGAAAATAAATCAGGAAAATTACAGTCGCTATTCTCTCAGCGTAAAAGCAACAATAGCATCGCTTAGATCAGTGCCAAAGGTAGGGTAACCACCTGCTGCAATAATAATATATTGCTTGTTGTTCTTTTCATGCAGGTAAGTCATGGGTGTTGCTGTTCCCGGTGCCGGCAGCTTTTCACTCCATACTTGTTCACCTGTATGAAGATCATAGGCGCGAATTTTTTTATCGATACTTGCCCCGATAAAAACAAGTCCACCTTTTGTAATCATAGGACCGCCTTGATTTGGGGAGCCCCAGCCCTTTGGCGTATGTAGCAAACCAAACGCAATGGGCTTGCGTCCGAACGGGATTTGCCACTCGATTTTGCCGGTGACGGTATTGATTGCAGTCAGATTTCCCCAGGGAGGAGGATTGCAGGGAATGCCAAAACTGGACGCCAGATATTCCCGTATTGATATATAGGGTGTGCCATACATCATTGAAATGGATTTCCCGAACTTTTTCTTTGCATCCGCTGATGATTCAAAACCCTCACGCGGTACCAGCTTTTGCGAGGTAACTATATTCGTAGAATTAATAATTACCAGGCCGGACTCGGGATCAAAGGCAAGCCCACCCCAGTTGCTACCACCGGAAACAGACGGATAAAGTACCGAGCCCTTAATGCTAGGTGGCGTGTAGAGGCCTTCGTTTTTCAGTGCACTGAGCTGTTTACGGCATTGCTTCTTGTCCCAGAACGTCAGTCCCCAGGCATCTTCCGGCTTTATAGACTGCGGTGTAAAGGGGGGAGGAAATTGTGGCACAGGTTGAGTTGGCGATGATTTTTCGCCATCCACATCGGATTGGGCAACTGTGACTTCTTCAACAGGAAATAGCGGTTTACCTGTCAACCTGTCCAGTACAAACAGGAACCCGGTTTTTGTCGCCTGTAAAACGGCTTCCACCTTTTCACCGTCATGACTTATTTCAACCAGAGTCGGCATCGATGGTAAATCGTAATCCCAGAGATCGTGATGCAAGGTCTGGTACGACCAGATTTCCTCACCGCTCAAGGCGTCTAACACCACCACCGCATTACCATAGGGAATAGGATCAGAACGTTGCACCCCGTATGTGTCCTGACTGGGGCTCCCGGTCGGCAAAAATACCCAGCCACGTTTAGTATCAATAGAAATCGGTGCCCAGGCGTTTGCAGCGCCAACAGTGTCACGTAAATGTTCCGGAATCGGGTTCCAGTTCCATAATTCGACGCCGCTACGAACATCGAAGGCTCTGACAATCCCGTCGGGGGCGTTTGCCCACTTACTGTCGTATATGGTGGAACCAACAATCACGACATCCTGGTAGATAACCGGTGGGGATGTCTGGGAGATAGTACCTTCACCGTGATAGTCATAAGAATTTAGATCGATTTGCCCCTCATTTCCAAAGTCACTGCAGAGTTTGCCGGTGTTAGCATCAACAGCAATCAGTCGTCCATCACCGGTACCGCTCAGCACCCGTTTAGTGCAAGTCTCCCCAGCTTTGTTTGAGTTTGACTCACTCCAATAAGCGACGCCGCGGCAATAGGCACCCTTGGAGTAAGTGTTTTTTCTGTCTAAGCCAGGGTCGTGGTTCCAAAGCTCAGTGCCATTGCCGGGATCCAGGGCAACGATGCGATTAAACGGCGTACAGATATAGAGTTTGTCGTTAGCCAGTATCGGGTTGACTTCGAGAGGCGTCTTGGCTGTACCATCCGCCCCGTCAGACACATCACCGCTGTGATATACCCAGGCCTGTTCAAGTTTTGAAACGTTTTGTCGGTTAATTTGATTGAGTGCAGAGTACTGACCACCACCGGGAGAACCGCCGTAGGACGACCAGTTTTGTACCGGATTATCCGCCGATACATCAGCTGGAAGGTTAGCAGCCAGCTCCTGTGCCATGGTAAGACTACTGGCAACCAGTAAAATAGCAGGAATTATTAATATAGTTTTAATACGGTTCTTCATGTCTAATGTTTTCACCTTGTCAGGCTAGACAAGTATCAACAGATCACATGGCTGTCTTTTCCCGGGCAATACGAATTTCTTCGAGCTCCCGATCACTCGTATTCCAGAAATTTAAAAAGCGTTTGTACCACTTCTGCGCCTGTTTCTGGTTACCCAATTCTTCATAAAGCTGTCCTAGTTGAAAATGGGCCTTTACATAATGAATGGGAACATCGAGTCTGGCGTCGCTTAGAGTAACCAGCGTTTCCAGCTCTGCAATAGCACCCTTGAGATCACCACTTTGCCAAAGTGCGCGTGCCAGACTTTCACGATATAAAGGGTGGTCATATATACCGATAGTGGATTGAAAATTTATAATTGCGTCTTCCGGGCGTTTAAGCTGCAGAAGAATTTCACCATTTAAATGATAGAAGCGACGAAGTTGCGATTTAAATTCGGGTTTGCGAAGAGCGTCGCCAATCACCCGAAGTCGCTCAGCCGCATTCAGCAGGCGTCCTGACTTTACCAGAGCTAGTCCGGCCAAATGTTCAATATCCAGATTAATCGCACTCACATCCGGGGCCAGTTCGAGCGCCTGCTGATAGCTGGCAAGTGCCGCATCGATTTGCCCGGTTTCGACCTGATAATACGCGACGTAGAAAAGCTTTAGCCCTTCGCCCACTGGATCATTCGCTAATGCCCGAAGACGTTTAGCTTCCAGTTTGTGTTCTGTCGCTTTCGAAAAGCTACCGCTATATTGAGAAATCAGTGCTAATTCGTCGTGAATTTCCTCCTGAATCTCGTGATTATTGGTTTTTGTGAGAAGTGATTCCAGACTTTTTCTCGCGACGTCAATCTTATTATCGAGCGTATCAGTCTTGGCAAGTTCCAGAATAAGCATAGGGTCGCCCGCTTGTTTGCGGAGTTTCTTTTTAAGCACACTCCGCGCTTTGTCGAAGTCTCCGCTGCGACGGACATTGATGGCTTTCGCAAGTTCTCCTTCTGGTGCAGCCAGACCGCCATTAGGCAAATCATCTGCGAGCATCGCTTTCCACCCGGAACGCCTTTCTTCGAGATAGTCAGTCAGCAGTGTGGCTAAACTGTTTAAATATTCTTTTCCTGCATTCGCAGTCGCGCCTCGCGGATCACCGAGCACGCCTATAGGCGAAATTGAGTGGGTGCCGTCCCGGTTGAGTTTTTCACCCATGGCATAGGCATCACCCATAAAGCCCACTTCTGCTTTATCCAGACGAACAAGCTCCGGTTGACAAGCCATGATCATAGCTGTTTCTGATAGACCAGAGTGAGAACCGGCTTCGGCAAGATCGATGCCCAAACGTTTCGAGGTGTCGGTCAGTGCCGCAATGTAGGCATTGGGATCGGAAAATGAAAAAATATTTGTATGCGGATAGAGTTGCCGAAGTTCACCTTCTAACTCTCCGGCCATTTTAAAGTTGGTACCGTGGGTCGGGATAATGTAAATGTGGCGAAAACCATGCCAGGTGAGACTGTGGACGTATTCGTAAACCAGAGATTTGAGTACCTCGCTGCGCACGGCAATTGTGCCGGGGAAATGCATGTGATGAGGAGAAATACCGAGGCGAATATTTGGTGTGATAAGAGTTCTTCCAACTCGTTCAGCAATTTCGCGGGCCAGGCAGTCACCTGAGGCCGAGTCGCTGGCCAGAGCCAGTTGTGGTCCATGTTGTTCGGTCGCACCAATAGTAATAATAGCGGTATCTGTGCCTTCTTTGAGAGCCGATTCGACTTCCTTCCAGGTCATTTTTTCCAGTTGATTCTGAGCTGACAGCGTCGATGTCATCAGCAGCGTAACTACTGTTACTATAATTCTTAAATAGGGCATGCTTATTTTCCAGGTTGATTGAAATAAACCTTCGCGTCCTGCAATCCTGAATGGCTCAGGAACCGGGTGCGAGATAGGCGAAATGGTCATGGGGATAGACCGTACCCTTATAGACGATTGTCTCAATTTTGCGGATGTTCTCTATATCCTCGAGTGGATTTGCGGTCAGTAGCAAAAGGTCCGCCAGCTTGCCAACTTCCACGGTACCCAATTTGTCCTCTACACCGATGACTCTGGCACCGTTTCGAGTTGCCGCCAGCAGTGCATCCATTGGACTCAAACCGGCTTGAACAAAAAGTTTCACTTCCCAGGGCAAATTGTATCCCTGAAAGTTGAAGCCTACAGGTCCGCCCGCATCCGTACCGGCGGCGAGTAAAACACCAGCCTTGTGTGCTTTATTTATATTCTCCATAAAAACAGGAATCTTTGCTTCCGCCCATTCGTAAACCAACATATTGGCAACCGCGAGAAATCGTTTGGTCTCTTCTGCCCGGTAAACCGGATCCTGCATGTTATCCAGTAGAAAATGAGGAACACTGGCGCGTAAGATCGGATCGTTTAAATCGGCTGCGGCCTCGTCGTGTCTGATAAAGGCTTCCCACAAACTCTGAGTCGGTACCATAGCCACATTATTTTCTACCATATCCTGCAAAATAGTGTCGCCTTCCGGGATTGGGTCTTCGAGGCCATGAATAATCGCCTTCGAAGATATCGTCACCGCAGAGTGAAATTCATCCAGATTAATAGCGTGGGTATAGATGGGGACATTGTGCTCCTGAGCGATGCCCGCAATGGCCATCATCATTTCCTCACTCATTCGAGTATAAGTTCCTGAGGCACCCAGACCATCTTCAATCATCACTTTGAAACCATCTGTGCCACGACTAATTAAGTCTCGCGCACGTGCAAGGGCTGCCTCTGTATCAACCAGGCCACCGCCATGTCGACTGCCCCAACCACCTTCAGGAGTCAAAGAACGTCCCATGGCATAGATCCTTGGGGACATTATTTTACCGTCGCGCTCAGCCTGGCGTTGCTCGAATATCCAGTCTGCGTCCGAAGAAACATTGAGGACGGTGGTGACACCGTTATACAGAAATGCTTTGGGGGTATGTTCAATAATCTGCGCCTTTTCATCCGGCGTGAGCTGAAATACAACAGGCGCATCCAGGTGGGCATGGGCGTCGATCAGACCTGGAATCACATACTTGTCACTGCCATCAATGATTTCGCTGCCGCTCGCAGCAGACAGGTCGGAAGCGATTTCAACAATTTGTCCCTGCGATATGCGAATGTCGACATGAGACTGAAGACTGGCTCCGGTGCCATCAATCAGGGAGACGTCACGGATGAGAAGCTCGCCACTTGCGTTTGTTACATTGGAGGAGACAATTTCGTCGGGAGACTCCGCTGAACTTTCAACTACAACTTCATCAGCAGACTCGGGCTGCTCGCCTGAGCAAGCCAGCAGCCATAGCGGCAATACAATAATTACCCAAAACGCTTTTTTCATTGCCTATCTCCCAGGCCGAATAATTATTGTCCCAGCTTGTTACGATAAACCGCGCCGCCTTTCATTACTAATTGTATGTTACGCAAAGCTTTGATGTCCTCAGCCGGATCCTTATCCACTGCGACAATGTCGGCGAACTTGCCAACTTCAAGAGAGCCAATCTGATCCTCAGCTCCCAGAAGTTTTGCAGTCTCAATGGTGGCTGAGCGCAGGGCCTGCAAAGGTGTCATGCCAGCTTCCACATAGTATTGTGCCTCGCGAGCGGTAGCGGTCGTACCATCGTTGGGCTCATGCGGTAACTGGTCGGTACCGAGTGCAATATTGACTCCCACCTTAATGGCGGTCTTCAAAGCCTGAAAATGGGCCTTGCCGGCCTCATTGCGTCGTTTCAGGTACCAGTCAGGAGAACCTATCTTTTTGAAAAAGGGTTCGGTAGCTGGTTGGCTGACGACGATAGTCGGCACCAGGTAAGTGCCGTGCTTTTTCATTTTCCTGAGGGTTTTTTCATCAAGGAAATAGCCATGTTCTATGGAGTCGATTCCAGCATCAACAGCAATACTGGTGGCTACCGACGAACCTGAATGCGCAGTGACTTTGGCGCCAAAGCGATGGGCGGCGTCTACCACCGCGTTTATTTCTTCCGGTGTCATCAGTGCTGCAGCGAGGCCACCACCGTCGGTGGCGATGCCACCTGATATAAGGATCTTGACCCACTTCGCCCCGGCCATTATTTGCCTGCGCGCCTCTTTGACCAGTTCATAAGGACCATCAAAGTTGGCTTTGCCATCTTTCTTTGAACCGTGCCCACCGGTAATGGTCACCGCTTCTCCAGCACTATAAATACGTGGTCCGATTGCCTGACCCTTTTTTATGGCGCGGTCCAGAGCAATGTCGGCATGTGCCGTATCACCTGGCAGTCGAATGGTAGTAACGCCCGCCTGTAGTACGCCACGCGCCCCGTCGGCCATACGCAGGGCCAGAGCCGCTTCGCTTTCGTTCGCCAGCTCCGCTTTCATTTTACCCGGCAGGATGAGTCCAAGATGTACATGCATATTCATCAGACCAGGAATCAGCCAGCTGCCACTGGCATCAATGCGTTCAGCATCAGCAGGGATGTTGACATCACCAGCCTTGCCAATCGCCGTTATTTTATCGCCTTCTACAAGGATGACAGCATCCTGAATTGGTGATTTACCATCAAGGTCAACGACGGTCCCTCCGACAATGGCGGTAGTGCCGGCATTAGTCACTTGAGTGAACAATATTAATAGAAGCGGGAAAAGCAGGTGGAGCCGATAGCGAATAGTATTCATTTCAGTTACCTCTCTTGGGTGGGATGACGCGGGTACTGCACTGCCCCAGGCTTTTACGTAGGCATTCTGGTAGTAATTTTTGTCAAACAGGTTCTCGGCGTAGGCCGTTACAGACCATGCGTCACTACGAAGACCGGCACGAAGGGTGAAGAAATTATAGGCCGGTACTTTCCAGGGGAAAGCATCCGGTTGAACCAGGCCTTCCACCAGAGTCCGGGACACGGTGTCGCGGAAGGTCCACTCCAGACGGCCAAAACCTTCAAACTTGTCCATCACCGGGAAGGTGTATTCGGCGTCCGCGGATGCGGTCCACTTTGGTGACATGGGTGTGGTTGCGCCATCCAGCACCTGGTTACACTCCTGGGATGGCGGCACGTGGTCACACTGGTTGTTCCGAATGAAGATAGTGGCCTTGTTCATTTGCGCCCGGAGATAGCCAAGGTTGAAATTCACTATCAGGTTGTCCATGGGCAAGGCGGTGAGGGAGAGCTCGGCACCTTTCGAGGTGGCCCTCTCGGCGTTGCTGATGACATCGCCTCCGGTACCACCCGTGGTCAACACGGGAACCAGGAATTCTACCTGCATGTCGGTCCAGTTCATGTAAAACAAGGCGGCGGAGAGTTGCAGTCTGCTATCAAACAGCGTGGCCTTAAGGCCAATCTCATGGTTCCAGACAACTTCCGGATCAAAGGGCACCACAGCATTCGAAAGGCCGGTCACGCCACCAGATTTGAACCCCTTGGAGATGATTGATGTCTTCGGTCATCGCATAATTAACCGCAAAGCGGGGCGAGAAGCTCTTGAATTTTGACTTAACGTCAGAAACGATCGTACCGTCGTCGGCTATCTCCACATAAGAAGGGTCTTCCTCGGCCCAGCGTCCACCCACGGAAAGAGTAAGTCTTTCGGTGAAGTCAAATTCAAACTGACCAAAGATAGCAATCGATTCGATGGACTCGTCAGTGTTGTTATTGGGAAAGTTAAAACCCTGGTTAATCTGCTCGCCGCCTGTGCCGCCTGGTAATCCAAAGGCATTATCGGGGCCGGCGAAGGTCTCACTGTCAAAAAAGCCGCTGTCCTTTGCCCAGATTCCACCAATGCTCCATCTCATCCTGCCATCGTCGGTGTTCTGTATACGGAACTCCTGGCTGACACTGTCACGTTTGATATCCCGATACTCCTGGAAGGCATTGATACTGACGCCGTCAATATCACCGTTGAGAAAGAAATTGGAGTCAATATGACCGGTTATGCTCGTGAAGAGCAGGTTGTTCCATTCATAATCAATACGCCCGACTATCTGTCGATAATTCAGTCCGACTTCCTGAGGGTCGCCAAAGTTGGTTCGGTTGGTGTTGTTGGGAAAGAAACCAACGCCATCTGGCAAGCCCTCGTTAACACCATTACCATCTGCGTCGGGGAAGCCGTTTGTCGCATCCCCCCCGAATAACCTTTCACCAAAGAAAGACAGTACGCCCGAGCCGATACCTTGACGCATACCGGTGACTTCGGAGCCTACCGAAGCGATAATGTCTACGGTGAGGTCATCGTTCGGGGTCCAGCGGGCCGCCAGTCTGGCATACTTGTTTTTCTGGTCATTACCCTGATCGTCGGGTTGAATATTTTTGATATTGCCATCTGTCTCGTAATACTTGATGTTACCGCGCAGGGCCAGAACGTCCTCAATAACGGGAACGTTGACTACCGCTTCCACATCCTTGGTGTCGAAATTGGAGTAATCAAACATGATGGACCCTTCAATTTCTTCTGCATTGGGTTTGTTCGTGGTCACACTGATACCACCACCCATGGCGTTTCTACCGAAATAGGTGGCCTGTGGACCACGTAGTACTTCGATACGCTCGATGTCCATCAGTGGGGGATTACCAGAGCTGCCGCCAATACTGAAATCATCCTCATAAAACGCAAAGGTGTTGGAGCGCAGGGTGGAGTTCACATTGAGGAAGTTGGTAGTGCCGCGTATGGACAATTCCCGTCGCGACCTGGAACCGGTTGAAGACCAGCTGATATTGGGAGTACGAGTGACAAAATCTGTTACGTCGTCAAACATATTCGCCTCAATGTCCCTGGAACTGAAAGCGTTGATACTGATAGGTACATCCTGCAGGCTCTGTTCTCTTCGTTGTGCTGTTACAACGATTTCTTCGAGTGAGTCTTGCGCAACAACAATGTTGCTCGAAAATCCTATGGTCAGCGTTAACAGTGCCACGATTATACGCCTGGCGCCTGTAACAGTTTGAGATCGATTGATTAATTGTCCTACTGTATTCATGCCTCTCCCTTACCTTTAAAAAATTAAATATAAAAATTATCTGCTGACTCGTTAACAAGTGTCGTTTCATAATCAACGACAAGACAGACTTCCCAGGTCCAACCCTCGTTAACAACACTTCAAAGGTACTTCAGCCAATGCCAATTTCACTAGATTTAGATGATTGTTTCAATAACAGGCTTGGGCTCATTTGATTGCGTCAAACGCAATCAATAGAGTCTCGAACCACAACACAAGCAAAATAGCGAGATAACTATTGAATATTCAATAACTTACTTAAGAGTCTCGCCAAGGGCATCGATTGAGATTGGTCCGGCCTGTAAAATGCCGTCTACAAAGTCTCGCGTTACAAAATCATCACCGAGCCGTGCTTTCTGCTCTGCCCACAGCTCCCTGAAGGCATGAAAACCCAGAAAATAATTAGTAATCTGCAAAGGGCTGTTCATGACTCTGTTCCACAGGTTGATTGCGAATTGTGGTGCGAGTAGGCCGCGTCTGGTCGAAAAATCGATCAATTGCTGTTTGTCCCAACCTTCATAGTGCACCATCACACTCACATAGGCACGTGTGGCATTTTCCAGTCGTTTTCTAAGATGTGCCAGACGGGTCATTTTTTCTCCTGCACCCCAGCCCGCATTTAGCATCAATTCTTCACTAAATGTGCCCCAACCCTCTACGTAGACGCCATTTGCAAAAAGCGAACGCGCGGCAGGCGCAGTGCTCACACCTACTTTGTACTGCAGGTAATGCCCGGGCAACATCTCGTGAGCAACAATCATGGTGTTGAAGTGGGTGTTGAAAGAACGATAAAAACCGATTTTCTGATCTTCAGGTGAATCATCAGGAATACTCGGAAGGTAAAAAAGAGTGATTGCATCAGGATCAAAAGGGCCAGTCGGATACACTCCACCATAAGCCGCACCGGAAAAGTGATCCGGTGATAAAGCGACCTTTAGTGTACGTGGAAGTGGCACTGTAGCGAGTTCATGCTTTATAACAAAGGCTTCGGCCTCATTAGTTAATTTTATAAAAAAATCCAGAAAGTCTTCACGATTATTCTCACGGTCGTTTTCCATGGCTATCATCGCGGCCTGCAGTAATTCGTTATCACCGCCCGGTAATTGTTTTTGCGGATACTTTCCCTGCCACCAGCTCGATGCCATGCTGTGCATGATTTTTCGCACTTCATTAATGTCCTTTAAAGCGCTTTGCCTTAATTGCTCAGGACTCAAATCACTATCTGTATAAATTTTTAATTTACGCGCGTAGTCTGCTGATTCAAATTTATCCGGAATTGAGGCGACAGGTAATACCTGTTCATTAACATGTTTTATTAATTTTTTTATTGCCTCCCCACTTAAGCGGATTTGCTGATTGACTTCATCCGTCTCCTTTCCCTTCGTCCATTCAGCAGCCAGATCGGGCAAATTCGTTTCGTAAAAATCAACACTTTGTCTGAGTATTTTTACTGCACGTCGGGTTCTCTGTTGACTCCCGTTTTTTAGTAAGTCGAGCCCCAGTTCACTAAGTGACTGCACGCCTTTTAAACGTGCTAACAAAATATCTTTCTTTTTCTCGGGCGTAAATTGATCTCTTACCAGTACGTATGTAAGAGCCTGGGAAATCAGTTCTGCATAATATATCGCCTGGTTTTCAAGAACCCTGTCGTACTGCCATCGTTCGAGTTCCATCAGGGCTTGACGACGCAAGACACGTAAATTAATGGCCTGATCAATAGAAAGATCAGAATCGAAAGAAACTAACTGTTGGTATAATTCCGTATTATAGTTCAGCCAGTTTTTTACTCGCGCTTCAGAAAAATTTTCAAATTCCCAGGCGGCCCCGGTATTTCCATAAGTAAAAGCTTCGCTTGGATAAAAATCGATCCAGTTCTCAATATAGGTCTCGCCAAGTTTTTCCATATCAGAAACAGCATAAACACGCTGCCCCAGGGTCGCGAAGAAAAGAAATAACAGGAAATAAATTTTGACCGTTCTGAACATTATTAGCAGACCTTGAATCACTGGAAAATTAAGAGTAGCTTGTGGAGCTGTATTTTAAAAGCCGGTAGTTTACTATTTTTTGAATAACCTGCCTGGCACCCCGGAGCTTATTGCATGAAAAAAACCCGCAGACAGGTGCTCAGTGGTATGACAGCCGCAGCCCTTGTGGCAGCGTTCCCGCAAACTCGTGCCAGACCGGGAGCAAACTCAGTTGATGAGGAAAAACTTGAGCAACTGATAGCCAACTCCATCATTATTGATGATTTGTGTGAATTCAAACCCGGGGTAAATACCACTGATGGTGACTTCGATATTGGAAAGAACTCCGGCATCACTATTGCTGTGCCCACAATCGGTTCCGTTGTTGCAGAAGAAAGTTATCAGTCATCCTTGACGCGACTGGCCAAGCTGAATGCCGGTGTCAATAAACGTTCTTCTCACGTCTCACTAATTAGTAAATTTTCCGATATTGAAAAAGCAAAAAAAAGTTCCCGTATCGGTATATTGCCGGCATTCCAGAACAGTACGGCTATTGGAACCGATCTTAACAGGCTCGATCTGTTTTATGGTCTCGGCGTACGACAGATTCAACTTACCCATAATTTACGAAACTGGGTTGGCGATGGCTGTACCGAACGCACTCAGGCCGGTCTGTCCCACTTCGGTGTGGATCTGGTCAGGAAAATGAATGAACTCGGGGTTATAGTCGACGTTGGCCACTGTGGTGTGCAAACCACTTTCGATGCTATTGAAATCTCAAACAAACCGATCGTGTTTTCACACACAAATTGCATGGCCTTGTGCAAGCATCCGCGTAACAAAACCGACGATCAAATCAAAGCCCTTGCTGAAAAGGGTGGCGTGATGGGAATTTCTAACTTTAACTGGTTTGTCAGTGATAATCCGAAATCGACGCTTGATGATCTTCTCGACCATTACGACTATGTCATCAATCTGGTAGGCCCTGAACATGTTGGTATAGGATCGGATTTCGAACTGACAGGCTATCCGGGTGTCGATGGAGACAAAATGTGGGTAGACCATTTGAGAATATATTCGGAGCAAGAACGACGTACGCTAAAAGTTCGCTGGCCACCTTTCATAAAAGCCGTCGATAATGAGTGGCGCTATAAAACCATCGCCCGGGGTTTGCTTTCCCGAGGCCATTCTGAAGACGTGGTGCTTAAAATACTCGGCTTGAATTTCCAACGAGTATTCCAGGAAGCATTAGTGGCCTGAGACACGAGCGGACGAGACGCAATGTACCTGAACCTGAAGAGCACTTTAGTAATCCAGTTTATTCTTTGTGTTTCCTGTCATCAATTCTGCCTGGCAGACACGGTCATCAGTCAACGTAATTACGCACATGCGAGCCAGGGAAGTTGGTATGGCGATGTAAACTTGCTTGGTGCAGTCGATAGAAATGGCTTTTCCAAAGCACCCTATTCGAACTGGTTTCTGTCTGAATATAAAGACTATCTACCAAACAGGAACGTAATCGAAAACATAAAAAAGAACCGGATTTCCAATCTTGATGATCTGGAAATCACCGTGTTCATGGGCACCTGGTGTAGTGATAGTAAAAAGCAAACGCCACGCCTGTATAAAATTCTTGACCAACTTGATTTCGATGAAACCAGAATGTCAGTACATGCAGTGGATATCAGACCTGAGACGTTTCGCAAGACCCCGGATGGACTTGCTGAAAAAGACATGAATGTTTATCGCGTTCCCACCATTATTGTAAAAAGAAACAATCAGGAAATTGGTCGCATCGTGGAATCTCCGGTGACGACACTGGAACTGGATATGTTGAAGATTCTAAAGCAGGAGTCTGATTCACGAACGCATTTCATTCTGGAGGGAGAAGTAAATAATTATCTCGAAAAGTATGGGACGAATGGCTTCGAAAAAAATATTGAAACGCTGGCAGGCGAATTCAGAGAAAAAGGTATAAAGGAGCACGAACTGAATCATTATATTGCCTACAACCTGCTTTATTCGAAACGATATCGTGAAGCTGAGCTTGTTATCAGAATGATGTTAAATGTTTATCCGGAAGCAGGTCATTTACATATGGCATTGGCAAAAACTTATGAGTTACTGAATAACGACAAATTAGCATTAAACAGTTACAAAAAAGCTTTCCTCTACCATGAAAAGAACGGGAAGATGTCAATCTTTCGTGATGCAATTAGTAGAAGTCAGACTTTTGAATAAGCATTACGAACAATTCATGTTCACAGTTGCTATATATAATATGTTGGTAGAATATTTATGCGCTTAGGTTTCTGGCCTCCGGTGTATGGCAACTGGATCATGACAGATGATCCTGAAGAAGGTATCGGATCTTATGACTATGTGAAAGATACCGCACTACTTGCGGATCGCTGTGGTTTCGATACTTTATTACTGGCAGAACATTTTATACACCCAAATGGTGAAAAACTGGATCTTGTCGATGCCTGGACTACTGCAACGGCACTTGCTGCTTTAACCGAAAAAATAGAAATCATTGCTGCAGTAAAGCCGGGCCTGCGTGCCCCGGGGGTCACTGCGAAAATGGCAACAAGTATCGACCAGATAAGTAAGGGTCGCTTCGCTGTGAATCTGGTTTCGGCCTGGTGGCTACCGGAATACGAAATGCTGGGTGCACCCGTGCTGAGCCATGATGTTCGCTATGCGCGTTCTGCTGAATATATCGAAGTGATGAAAGGCCTCTGGACACAGAATGATTTTTCCTACGCCGGAGAATTCTACGATATTAAACAGGCTTCTATTTCACCAAAAGCAGTACAGACACCCCATATACCTGTTTATGTAGGTGGTGAATCTGAACAAGGTAGAGCTTTAGGTGCCAGAGTAGCCGATGTATTTCTTATTAACGGCAGGCCGCCAGATCAGATTAATGAGATTGTCACGAACGTGAAACAACGCGCTGAAGATAATAAACGAACATTGAAATTTGGTATGTCTGCTTTCGTTATCTGTCGTGAATCGGAAGCCGCAGCCCGGCTTGAGTTCGAAAGACTACTGTGACTCCTTCACACAAATATTAAGGGTGGTGATAAAGAAGTCGAAATGCACAAGTACTTAAGCGAAGTTAAAAAAGTAGGTACTAATGGTGGCACCGTGGCAGGTCTGGTCGGCACACCGGAACAAATTGCTGAGCGTATGCATGAGTTTGAATCGCTGGGAATTGAAACTTTTCTACTGCAGTTCCATCCCACTCTGGAAGAAATTGAACGATTCAGCTCTGAAGTAATACCCTTGTTAAAATAGCGTAAAGTATTTCCGGTCAGTTGACTTTGATCATGGAGAGGCATCAAGTGCTTTGATAGTATTTTTAAGATAGGACTCAATTCTCATTGAGAAGTGATGCGCTGCTATGGGGAGTTGCCGGCCGATTCGAGTGATAAGGACACTCTCAGTTGCATTAAATTGATTGTTATTAGTCGGTATCGCTTTTAACTCACCACTCATTATCCCTCTCTGAACAACCAGCTCCGGTAGAATACTGATTCCACGACCCGATGCCACGAAATCAGAAAGTAGATCCAGTGAATTCGTTGTCATTGATGCATTGAGGAAAACACCTTCTTCCTGTTCGGCGCTGCGGATGATCTGGCGTATACGAAAATCTTCTCCCGGCAAACCAATTTTTTCATTGAGGAGATCTGTCAGCTTTATAATCTTCTTGCGACTTAGTTTGTGCTCACTGTTTACAATGACTTTGAGTGGCTGCTTCAGTGTTAGTTTGGCTCTAATCTTGGGATCACGGGGCATAGCAAACACCAGACCAATGTGAGCTTCATCGTCGCGTACTTTCTGCAGTAAAGTGGCGGTAGTATCCGTAATAATATGAATATTGATATTCGGATGCTGTTCCATATACGCCTGAAGCATTTCGCTGAACTGTTGAGAGATAAAGGCAGAGCCCATGGCCAGATGGACATCGCCAGAGCGCATATTTTTCAATTCTTCAATTTTTGATTGAAAGGCTTCTTCCTGAGATAGCTTATCGCGGTAGTAAAGATACGCGGCTTCCCCGGCCTCGGTCAGCTTGATGCGTCGACGGCTTTTTTCAATGAGGGCGATACCCAGCTCTTTTTCAAGTTCAGCTATCTGGCGACTAACCGATGAAGTAGCCACATCCAGCTTGTCACTGGCGGCTCGCATTGTCTCCAGTCGGGCAGACTCAAAAAGATAACGTAGGCGAATATCACTAATCATGCTGAACTCCTTAACATAAGCCAAGGTTAATTATAAATTGCACCAAACGCAATGAAATTGATAATGTATTGTTATTGAAACACATATGAATACCTTATAAGTTAGCCTCCTTTCGCGCTACTTACTAAAATTAATGAACACAAAAACATTGAATTTCAGCCTCAATGGGCTGGCCGAGTCCATAGAAGTCACTCCTCGCACCCGACTACTTGATGCCCTGCGTAGTAATCTGCAATTGACGGGAACCAAAGAAGGTTGCGGTACTGGCGACTGCGGCAGCTGCACGGTGCTTCTTGACGGCAATGCCGTTAATTCCTGCATGGTCGCCGCCTTGCAAGTGGAAGGTTGTGAAGTAACGACGATCGAAGGCGTAGGCAAGCCTGGTAATTTGCACCCTGTGCAACAGGCGATGGTTCAGGAGGGCGGTATACAGTGTGGTTTTTGTACACCTGGTATGGTGATGTCTCTCAAGTCTCTGTTTGATGAGCAAACCAATCCCGATGAAGAAACGGTACGGGTGGCCATCTCCAGTAACCTTTGTCGCTGTACCGGTTATACCAAGATTATCGAAGCCGCCAGAGCTCTCGGAGCCGGCGAAGTAAACGCTGACAAGGCAATAAACAAAAACGGCGCCCTGGGTTCGCGTATGACCCGAATCGATGCTGAGCAAAAAGTCACTGGCCGGGCAGTCTACGCAGAAGATGTGCAGCTACCTCGTATGATTTACGGTGTTGTTCTTCGTAGTCCCCATGCCCATGCAAAAATCCTGTCAATTGATACCAGTGAAGCTGAACAAATAGCTGGTGTTAAAGCGATTGTCTCAGCCCGTGACACCGAGATGGATTACTTTGGCTATGAACTGCAGGACTACCGGGTATTCGCTGTCGACAAGGTCAGATTTCGTGGTGAACCGGTCGCCGCTGTTGCCGCGACAACAATTGATATAGCCCGACACGCCGCGTCAAAAATCAGGATTGACTATGAAGAACTACCTGCTGTCTTCGATCCGGAAGAAGCAATGACAGACGATGCGCCTCTGGTTCATGATGATTGCTCTGCCTATGCACTCGACTGGGAAACAGAACGATCCGGAAACCTGTGTTATCGACTGGAAATTGATGACGGCGATATAGAAAAAGGTTTCGCTGAAGCTGACGAAATCATTGAGGCGGAATATGAAACACCGGAAGCGCATCCGGGTTCAATTGAACCCCATAGCTCTACCGCGATGCCTGATGCGAATGGCCGCATTACCGTCTGGACGACGACCCAGAAGCCTTTTGCCTTCCGCAGCTTTTTGGCGAAGGCCTTAAAGAGACCTGTCAGCACATTCAAAGTGATCCCAACCCAGATCGGCGGTGGCTTTGGCGGTAAACTTTTTCCCTGTCTGGAACCTTACGCCGTTCTGCTGGCGGAACGCGCTGATCGACCTGTGCAGATGACACTCACCCGTGAAGAAGAAATGTATGGGACACTGTTGCGACATCCGGCAAAGGTCAAACTGAAAACCGGCGTGAAAAAAGATGGCACCTTAGTTGCCCACAGTGTGCGAATGTTATTTAACACTGGTGCCTTTGGTCTATATGGACCAAATACCGCGGCCCTTGCCAGTCTAATGGCAACTGGTCCTTACCGTATTCCCAATGTCAGTATTACCGGGCTGGTGACCTATACCAACAACGTACCCTGTGGTTCTGTTCGTTGTCCCGGAGGCCCGCAGATGGCATTTGCTGTAGAAGCGCATATCGACAAGATCGCCAGAACTATCAATATGGACCCGCTTGCTCTGCGCTTGAAAAATGCCTGGGAAGATGGCGACTATACCTGCAGCGGGCAGAAGCTTGAATCAGTGAGTATGAAAGAATGCCTGCAAAAAGCAGCCAATGCGATCGACTGGGATAAACCAAGACAGCTGGGTGAAGGCAAAGGCATCGCTGCCAACTGGTGGGTAAGTGGCACCTGGGGCACGCAAAGCCTGATCGAATCCAATGAAGACGGCACCTTTCGATTGATCACAGGTACTGTGGACATGGGTCCGGGTGGTTTAAATAGTAGCGTGCTGCAACTCGCAGCTCAGGGACTGGGGGTACCGGTGGATTCAATCACACTGGTGCAAGGCGATACAGATAGTATGCCCTGGGATCATGGTACCGGTGGCAGTCGCATGACCTTTACTATTGGTAAGTCTGCATTCGAAGCGGCCGAAGATATCAAACAGCAATTGCTTGAAGAAGCGGCTAGAGATCTGGAAGCATCGGTCAATGATCTTGAACTGGTAAAAGATCGTGTGCAAGTTCAGGGCGATCCTGACAGTCACGTCTTACTTTCAAAACTTTGTTATCAACGACACAAAAAACATGGTGGCCCGATGGTAGGAGTGTCTTCGGTACTGGATGATCCGACTCCGACAACAAAGAAACACCCTGTTGGAGGCTTTCCTGCAGCCAGTTTCTGTGCCCACGCAGTCGAATTGAGCGTCGATGACAGTACCGGTGAAATAGATTTGAAACGCTACGCGGCAGTTCATGATGTGGGGAACGCGATTAATCCTACCGGCTGTGAAGGGCAGATAGAAGGTGGCGTGGCGATGGGTCTGGGTATGGCTCTGATGGAAGAAATTCGTGAAGATAAGGGTCGCGTAATGAACCCGGGCTTCGCAGATTATCTATTGCTTACCGCCGAGGACATGCCGCCAACACAAACTATTCTTGTCGAGCAGCCGGCAGTAGAAGGTCCTTTTGGAATTAAGGGAGTTGGCGAACCCCCCACTGCTCCTCCAACCGGGGCCGTTGCCAATGCGCTTGTTGATGCACTGGACCTTGATGTCACGCGCTTACCCTTGACACCGGAAGAAGTAAGTGCCCGCATAAGGATTAGACAGTCATGATTAACGATTTTGATTTTCTGCAAGCCCGGAGTCTGACAGAAGCACTGGACATTTTGTCTGCAAACAGCGATGTGTTGGCGATTGCCGGTGGCACCAATGTCATGGTGAACATGAAACGTGCACCGCTTGAAACCGAATGTCTGCTTGATCTCAGCAAGCTTGATGAATTGAAAACCATCAGTGAAGAAAATAACTGTATACGTCTTGGTGCAGGTGTTACTTTTTCTCATTTGTTAAACTGGAAACCAGGTGGCGTTATTGAAGATTTAATGCAGCCCATGTGTCGTGCTTTCGCCGGACCACTAATCCGCAATCTTGCCACAGTAGGCGGCAATGTCTGCGATGCATCCGCAGCAGCCGATCTAACGCCGGTACTGGTAGCACTTGATGCCAGTGTTGAATTACAAAGCGCCTCTGACGGGATACGAACACTAAACCTGGTCGATTTCCTTCAGGGAGTGCGTAAGACCGCCCGGCGTAAAGATGAACTACTTACTGCAATTACTTTTTCAAGACCGGATGCCGATGATTGTTGCTTTTATTACAAATTAGGTAAGCGAAAGGCCGATGCCATTTCCATTGTCAGCCTTGCCATGATCGTGAAACTTGAGAAAGATAAGGTAGCCTCATCACGCATTTCATTGGGAGCAGTTGCACCTGTCGCCATACGTGCCACCACGGCCGAGAAAATTCTACAAGGTGCAATTCTCAATGACGAGACTATACGTGCTTGCACCGAAGCCGCAATTAGCGACTCCAGTCCCATCGATGATTTTCGTGCGGGTGGTGACTACCGTCGTCAGATGGTCGGCGTGCTGGTAGAGAAAGGATTAAACGCTATTAATAACGCTTAGCCCGATTTCTTTTCGCGTAAGTTCAATAGTTTTTCCGACAACTTCGGCCCTCGCCCCGGCTCTGACCATGGGCAAACTTCCAGACAAATACCGCAGCCATAGGTGCTACTGAAATAAGGCACACACTTGTCAAAATCCACGTACCACTTTTTTGTCCCTCTGACCCATTGTTTCTCTGAAAAAATAGCATCCGGGGGACATGCTCTGGTACAGGCCTGACAGGTGGCGCAGATGTCTTCGACGCCAATATCGACTGGCTTATCCGGAACAAGCGGCAGGTCCGTTAAGACGGTAGTAAGTCGGAAGTTTGAACCGTATTCCTTACAAATAAGCGAACCGTGTTTACCCAGCTCTCCGATACCCGCAGCGATGGCGATGGGTATATGCAGATATTCACTGCTACTGTTGATAGGTAAAGCCTTGGTCGGCCAGCCCAGTGAACGTATGTAGCGCGTCAAATCAACGGTCAGGTAAGAACCCTGTGTGTAAACGCGTTGAACCTCCATGGCGGCGGTGTGCCCCGGGACTGTCAACATTTTCTCTCTGTCCATCGGCAAACCCAGAGCAATAGCATAGCGATACTTGTTAACCGCACCTTCTACCAGATATTCATCCTTTACTTCACAAATACCAACCACACCAGCACCAAGATCCAGGGCTTTCGCTTTGATTTGCTGTGTCATTTTTTTTGCATCAGACACTTCAAACCTGTGATCACTAATTGTTCCATGTGGTCTGAATGTTGCCCAGGCGCCACGAACTATTCTGGGAAGCATTTTCGCCGGAACACTATAACGAAAAACGTGTTGCATTTTATCAAACGGCAGAGGACCTGATTTGCCATTGGAATGATAAATATACTTTGCCCGCCTGAATTCTTTTTCACCCAGTCCGTTTATCTCGTTACCGGAGCAAGGAGCTTCCCGATAAGTGACTGTGGCTTCCTTTGGTGGCTGTGATTTTAGTTTCATATGCTGTATTTCTAATTCAAATTATCTTCCACGATCCATTTTTCTCCTTTTTGCTCAAGCTTTTTCAATTTACGACGAACCATGGTTCCAATAGTTAAATGTCGAACAGCGTAAAGAAATATCATCGGGATAAAGCGGAATAGTGCTTCGAACAGACTCGGATTGTCGTCATCCGGTATAACCGGGCGATGTGAATTACTCATATTAATATTTCATTGTATTAGAGATTATTAAATTAACGCTTATCAAGAAAATAATTCGTCACTACGGTATTGAACAGGCAACTAAAACTCGCACTGCTACTCCACAGCTCACTGCATCAGTCAGATAGATTACAAGATTGATAAACCTGATCAATAACCTCGGCAAGGATATTTTATTGCCTTTACGACAACCAAGACTGAAATACAGGCGAATACTCAGGCAGGCATACTAAAATCCAGCATGCCATTTTGTAGAAGTTTGAGAAATCCCTCTTTTACACCTGACAGTATTTTGTCATCGGCTCCGGCCTGAGCCAGTTGCTTCAGAATGACATCGCTGCTGTTGTGGCCATCAACGTGCTGAAACAGAGGTGCAAATCCATCGCTAAGTTCCATAGTTTGAAAATCAACTGTCGGGTCGCAGCGAGAAAATTGATTGATACGGGCCCGGGCAAAAAATATCCGGCGATTCTCGTTTTCCAGCACACGTCGACGCTGCGCACGGCCAGGCGGGTTTTGAGCGAGGTGGGACCATAATTCGGTATCGGCCACCGGACAGAGTAGGCGCTTCATATCGGCATACGGTTGAGGAACAATCACCGCAGCAACATGCGCGGCAAGTTTAATCGGCTTGTCAGACCAGTCAGCGCCAAATTCCGCTGGGTCCGTCGCTTCATAAGAATTATCAAGCACCTGTTTTTTCAGTGAAGAAGCAATCATGGCCATGCTTAATTCTGCTTCAAGAATTGCGATCGACGTAGTTTGTTCTTTGGCTCGTTCGAAGGTGTAAGCAAGTAAGAGCTCACGCAATCGTGTGCCGAACAGAATAGATCGCTCCAGCATGTTTGCGCGCACCATTTCACTATCGATGAGATCCTTCAGAATGTCGCGTCCACCATCAAGCGAGCAAACAAGAGAAAAACTGAGTGGAAACGCCCGGCAGATATGTGTGAGTATAAAACCCCGACGCATTTTGGCATCAATTTCCAGGGCATCCGGACGGATTGCCTGAAAGTCCGCCAACTCCTCTACACCAAGATCGTAAGGCGACAAAGCCTGAGTCGCGTCTTTGCAAAAATGCGCACGCAAACTCCTATCAAACAGAAGATCGAATAAGGCTCTTTCCTGCTCCTGAAAGCTCATTGCTTTTCCTGCAGCTTAAGCAGAAGTTCAGGACTGACAGACTGAGCTAACAATACAGTTCGAATACGTTCAAGTGTGTTCAGAACGGTCGGCTCGTCAACACCTTCACATTCATAGCAGACCGCCCTGACAGTCGGCAGTCGCGGCAGAATATTATCCAGCATGGCCCAGGTTTGATCGAGAATACTACTCTCATGCGCGTCAATATAGATCGGACCTGTCTCACCTTTTCTCAGTTTTCCACCGGCCACATGTACTTCCACCACCCGTTCAAAGGGAAAACCATTGAATGCCTCTACCAGTTTTCGAGCGCTGGCCATCTCGTAGGAAACAAGATGTCCCATATCAAGCAGAATGGCGCAATCACATGCACGTGCAAGCTCGCCAAAAAAATCTAACAAATGCATATTGCCAACAACGAAACTCAAGGGAGGAGGTTCTATTGCAACACTTACCGGCACAACAGACTGTACTTCCTTTACCCGCTCGATAGCTCTTTGCAGAGACTGTTCGTTTAAAACAGGCGGTATAAAATACCCAAGCTGTGTTGAATAACCCGGTCCGCCTTCCCAGAAACAGTAGGCACAATCCTGCGCAAACCAGGGCGAAGCCACTGCCCGTAACTGTTCAGCTGTAGTTTCAAGCCAGCTCGTATTATTGACATGGGAACCGCAAAAATTAATGAAGGAAGGATGAAATAAAACCGGCACTCCGGTTTGCTTAACGCGTTCTACTTCAGATATAACCCTGTCAACATCGACCTGACCGGCATACTCAACGAAACTCGGACCACCCTTTGCCTCAACCAGTTTTACCGGATCAGGCAGGGAGGAAAGACTCAGGCTCGCTCCCAGACCAAGTGCTGGTAATTTTTCAATCTCTAATGCCAAGTTCATTCCGGTATTAATAGTTTGCAGCAGGGATTCTGACTGATAATTAATCAGGTTTCACCTTTCTATTCGAAATTATTATATTCATCTTGTAGATTTACCTGTCTGCTCCCAACTTTTACTCTAGAATTCTGCAAATGACTGAAAAGCAGGCACAATGGCAGTTCTGGATTGACCGCGGTGGAACCTTTACGGATATTGTCGCACGCAAACCTGATAACTCTCTGCAAGCACTCAAATTATTGTCAGAAAACCCTGAGCAGTATCGCGACGCTGCAGTTGCGGGTATTCGTCAATTTCTCGAACTAGAAGCAGATCAGGATATTCCGCAAGACAGTATTTCCAGCATTAAAATGGGCACAACTGTGGCTACCAATGCCTTGCTTGAACGGAAAGGTGATCGAACTGTATTTGTGACCAGCAAGGGTTTTGCTGATGTGCTCCGCATCGGCTATCAGAACCGACCCGAGCTGTTTGCACGCCACATCATACTTCCACAACTACTTTATGAAAGTGTTTTTGAACTTGACGAGCGTATCGATGCACATGGAAATATTGTTATCGCTCTAAACGAGGCACAAGCCAGAGATTATCTGCAGGAATCTTTCGATTCCGGTATTCGTTCAATTGCTATAGCTCTAATGCATGGCTTTCGCTATCCGACTCACGAAATTCGCCTGAAACAACTTGCCCTGGAGACTGGCTTCACACAGGTTTCTGTCAGTCACGAAGTGAGCCCATTGATAAAACTGGTTTCGCGTGCAGACACAACCGTAGTCGATGCCTATCTCTCGCCTATTTTACGGCGTTATGTAGAGCAACTTTTTACAGAGCTAAAACAGGATCCTTCTCAATCCATGGTAACGCGCCTGATGTTTATGCAATCCAATGGAGGTCTGACTCAGGCCCATCTATTTCAGGGGAAGGATGCGATTCTGTCTGGTCCCGCTGGTGGTGTCGTCGGGATGAGCAAAACCGCAGCAATATGCGGAATTGAGAAATTAATCGGTTTCGATATGGGCGGCACTTCGACCGATGTGACTCATTTCAATGGCGAATATGAACGCAGTTTTGAAACCCGGATAGCCGGTGTGCGTATGCGTGCACCGATGATGAAAATTCATACCGTTGCGGCCGGCGGTGGTTCAATATTACATTTCGATGGATCACGCTATCGGGTCGGACCTGATTCAGCCGGTGCAAGACCGGGACCAGCCTGTTATGGCCATGATGGTCCACTTACAGTAACTGATTGTAATGTTGCTCTCGGTAAGTTGCAGCCTCAGTATTTCCCGAAAGTTTTTGGCAAGGATTCAAATCAGGCATTGGACAAGAAGGTTGTAAAAACTAAATTTGAGCACTTAGCCGTCAAAATTAACCATGGCGCAGCGAAACACAAATCTGTTGAACAGATTGCACAGGGCTTCCTTCGTGTTGCAGTCGAAAACATGGCCAACGCAGTCAAAACAATATCCGTACAGCGCGGCTATGATGTCAGCGAATACACACTCAACTGCTTCGGTGGTGCGGCCGGACAGCATGCTTGTCTGGTTGCCGATACTCTGGGTATGGAAATGATTTTCATACATCCGCTTTCAGGGGTACTTTCTGCCTACGGCATGGGTCTGGCAGACGTTCGCGCGATACGCGAAAAACAACTCGATCTTCCTCTTGCAAAAGAATCTGAAACAGAGCTTACACAAGTCTGCCATGCACTCGGACAGCAAACGCTGGCTGAATTAGGAAAACAGAATATTCAGAAGGAACAGATAAGGACTGTCGAAAAGGTTCATCTGCGTTATGAAGGAAGTGACACCTCATTACTTGTTTTGCATGACAGCAGTGTATCAATGCGTGAGGAATTTGAAGCGGCACATCGACGGCGTTTTGGCTTTACCGCCAGCGAGCGACAGGTATTGATCGAAGCTGTGAGTATCGAGTCCGTTGGCGAAAGTATCAGACTCTCAGAACCAGCAGCACCAGTCCTGGCTGACAACGATTCCCTTACACCGACTGAACATGTTGAGATGTATGTTAATGATGCCTGGTGCGATGTTCCTTTGTACAAAGGTGAAGAAATTTTTCCCGGTCAGTACTTGAATGGTCCGGCCCTGATCATCGACTCCAACAGTACTCTGGTTGTTGAGGATGGCTGGCAAGCGCAAATGAATGAGTACCGACATACTATTCTGCAGCGCTATCAGCCTAGATTTAAACAGGAAAGTGCAGACACTCAGGTCGATCCCGTGCTACTGGAAGTTTTCAACAATCTGTTTATGTCTATTGCCGAACAAATGGGGGCTACGCTTTCCAACACCGCCTACTCGGTAAACATCAAGGAGCGACTTGATTACTCCTGTGCCATATTCGATCCCGATGGAGGGCTGGTCGCCAATGCACCTCATATGCCAGTGCATCTGGGTTCGATGGGCGAATCGATCAAACAGGTTATCCAGAATAATAAGGGAACAATGCATCCCGGTGATGTGTATATGCTGAACGATCCTTATCACGGTGGCACTCATCTACCGGATGTCACCGTCATCACGCCGGTTTTTGATGAGACGGAAAAAAGCGTTCTTTTCTATGTTGGTTCGCGCGGACACCACGCGGATATTGGTGGCCGAACACCAGGCTCAACGCCACCGGACAGTACTTCAGTCGAGGAAGAAGGGGTCCTGATTCACAACTTTTTGCTGGTGGAGAAAGGTAAATTCAGGGAAACGGAAACAAGAACCCTGCTTAACTCAGGGCCATACCCCTGTCGCAAACCGGAGCACAATATCGCTGATCTTAAGGCACAGATCGCAGCGAACGCCACCGGTGTCAATGAAGTATTAAAGATGCTGGATCACTTCGGACTCGATGTTGTGCAAGCTTATATGACTCATGTGCAGGATAATGCCGAAGAAGCCGTACGTAGCGTCATTGAAAATTTGTCAGACGGTCAATTCAGCTATCCCATGGATAATGGTGCTGTCATTAATGTGGCAATTTCCGTGGATAAACAAAAGCGCGAGGCCACAATAGATTTTACCGGAACATCGGCTCAGGATACGGCCAATTACAACGCGCCGCTTGCCGTTTGCAAGGCCGCCATTCTTTATGTGTTTCGCACCCTCGTAAATGATGACATTCCACTTAACGAAGGTTGTCTGAAGCCACTACGACTGACCATTCCCCCCGGGTCCATGCTCAATCCGGAATATCCGGCCGCTGTCATCGCTGGTAACACCGAAGTATCTCAATGTATTACCGACGCACTTTATGCTGCCCTTGGCGTGCTCGCTTCCTCACAGGGGACAATGAATAATTTCGTCTACGGCAATGAACAGTATCAGAATTATGAAACCATTTGCGGCGGTACCGGAGCCGGTCCTGATCACAATGGAACGGATGCGGTACAAAGTCACATGACCAATACCCGCATGACTGATCCGGAAGTGCTGGAGTGGCGTTTCCCGGTCAGGGTCGAAGAGTTTTCTATTCTTCATGAATCAGGTGGGAAGGGACGATATTCTGGTGGTAATGGTGCTCGTCGAAAAATTCGATTTCTGGGTGACTTGACGGTAACGCTACTGACTTCTCATCGGCAAACTGATCCTTACGGCTTGAATGGTGGCAAAGCCGGAGCAAGAGGCAGGAATACTCTGATTAAGGAGCAGACAGTCACCGAACTAAAAGGCAATGACGAAGTTAAAGTAAAAACTGGTGACATCATTATGATTGAAACCCCTGGCGGAGGTGGCTATGGAAAATGATTCCAGAATGGCAGTGCAACTACAAAAAATTATTTATGACACCATCCCACTTGGTAAAGCTTCTCAACTACAGGTCGCTGAACTGAACGCGAACTCCATTCGTATCGAAGCTCCGGTGCCCGGCATCAATAGCAATATTCACAACACTGCTTTTGCCGGGAGTATATATAGTGCCTGCGCACTGACTGCGTGGGGACTTGTGCATAATCGTCTGTTGCAGGAAGAAATAAAAGCCGAAGTTGTCATTGCACAGGCTGAAATAAAATACGAAAAACCGATTCTAAAAAATATCATCGCCCATGCTCATCTCGAAGAGACAGGTTTTCTGGAGTTTAAAAATAAACTTTTGAAAAAGGGCAAAGCGAGGCTTTCTGTTACTGTTAAGGCTAGTGAAGATGACACGATACAGGCACAGCTTGATGCAAATATTGCGGTACTACTGGCTAGCTGAAAAATCTTTGTGGTGAAAGACTCGCTGCGTTTATTCCTGCATCGATAAATTCTGTATTGAGTGAACTTCCTGTAATTATCTGAGCTGCTACTTTTGCCGCAGCAGCTGAGCTTTGAATACCAAAACCACCCTGGCCGACGAACCAGAAAAAACCTGATTTATCACTGTCAAACCCAGCCACTAACTGCCTGTCCGGTGAAAAAGTGCGCAGACCTCCCCATTTATGCTCGATGGTCTTTATCTCTAGAGTCGTCGCACTCTCAATATTATGCGCAGCAAGCGCGATGTCATATTCTTCCGGCTGCGCATCGCAGGGTTTTGAAGGAACCTCATCCGCTGCTGAACCCATTAGTTTTCCCGCTTCAGGAAGAAAGTAATAGGAACCCCCGATACTGGCAATGGCTGGCCAGTTAGAAAAGTCTATCGCCCCGGGTCCATCAAAAATAATAATGTTGCGTCGTAGTGGCGTTAGGCCAAGTTTTCCAAGACCTGCTCTCTCAGCAATCACATCACCCCAGGCACCGCTGGCGTTGATAACAACGCTACATGTCATTTTGTCATCGTTCGCAAGAATCAGTTCCCAGCTTTCGCCTCCCTGCTTGAGTTTCATAACCTCTGCATCACAAATAATCTGCCCATTATTCTTTTTGAGTAGATTTCGAAAGCCTTGAACCAGTGCGGCAACATCGATTCGAAAGGAATCTTTCTCTAATAGGCCACCACAAATATGCTCAGCTCCTGTGCGTAGTACTGGTACTCGCTCAAGCAAATCTTCGACGGTAAGGATTTGCGGATCCGAAAGTTTTTTTGCATTCTCATCAATTAATCCCGATTCGTCTCTGGTCGCAGTAAAAATGCAGGGGATATTCTCAAACAAAGGGTAGTCACTAAAACCCTCTGGCGGATCAATGAAAAATGGTCAGGTTAATTTTGAAAGACTAAGCGCGATAGAGTCGGCGCTGAGTTCTGAATACAAGGCTGCTGATCGGCCAGTGGTGTGATAAGCAAGATCCTGCTCACGTTCCAGTAATATCACACTATGTTCACGTGACAGTTCTGCAGCTACAGACAGCCCCGCTATGCCGCCGCCAATAACACAAAAATCCGCTTTCATAACCCGTTCCTAAATATTCGAACCCTGATTATCTTTTGAATCATTAATCTGATCCTCGTCCATAATAATATCCCGGTAACTGGCCCCGGCAGGAATCATCGGATAAACGTTCTCGTCTGCCTCGACAATAATATCAAGCAAATAGGGTTCGTCGGGCTCGCTTAACATCCTTTCGAAAGCTGCCGTCAGGTCTTTCTTGTCGAGTACACGCTCCGCCTTTACTCGGTAGCCTTTGGCAATTGACAGAAAGTCCGGATAAATATCCTCATCGTTCTCACTTTTTACCTGCATCAGAGGATCGGCCAGATCGGAGCAGGCTCGATGACCAGCGTAGATCATATCCTGCCATTGCCTGACCATGCCCAGCCATTGATTGTTAATGACGACGATTTTTACACCGATGCCGTAGCGATGACAGGTACTGAGCTCATGTATAGTCATATTCAGGCTGCCATCACCATCGATATCAATCACCATTCTGTCAGGACAGGCAATCTTGGCACCTATCGCCGCCGGCAATCCATATCCCATGGTGCCGAAACCGGAACTGGAAAGAAATGAACGGGGTCGCGCGGCCTGATAGTGTTGCATAGCCCACATCTGATGCTGGCCAACACCAAGACTAATTATTGCCCCGCCTTTTGTCATATCACTCAACAGGCGAATCGCATACTGAGGTTTGATAGTATCGCCTTCACTAACTGCAAAGGGAAAATCAGAACGCAACTTGCTCAGGTATGTATTCCATTCATCCACTTTACGTTCATTGACGACTGCAATTAATTGTTGCAAAGCAGTTTTGACATCCGCGCATACCGGCATCGTCACGGTTTTATTCTTATTCAATTCATCACGATCAATATCGATATGAATAATTTTACCCTCTTTGATAAATTCACTGACATTACCGGTAACACGATCATCAAAACGAACTCCCAGTGCCAGAACCAGATCGGCCTCATTCACTGCAACATTGGCGTATTTACTGCCATGCATACCAAGCGCATGGAAGGCGAGATCATGAGCCGGAGGGAAATTACCGATGCCCATCAGAGTTGTCGTTACAGGGCACGACAGTTTTTCCGCCAGTTGCACCAGAGTGTCTTCACATTGTGCATAACTAATGCCACCACCTGCATAAATTACCGGGCGTCTGGCCTCGCTGATTAGCCTTACACACTCCTGTAATTGATTGTCTGTCAATCCTTCTATGACTGGCTCCGGCGGGCCTATCTGTGCAGGCATACGCGGTGGCGTATAATTTCCTTCCGGATCTCTCGGGTAGTGTTGCTGTATGTCCTTTGGTATGTCGATCAAGACAGGTCCGGGTCGATTGCCTGCAGCCAGGGTAAACGCTTCGCGAACTACTTCCGGTATTTCACTGACACGATCAATTAAGTAATTACGTTTGGTTATTGGCCTGGTGACAGCTACGATATCAACTTCCTGAAAAGCATTTTTTCCAAGTAAGTGAGAAGGCACATTACCGGTAATAGCAACTATCGCAGTCGAATCACTTTTTGCGTCGGCGATTCCGGTGACCAGGTTGGTAGCACCGGGGCCAGATGTAGCCAGACAGACACCGACTTTGCCACTCGCTCTGGCGAAACCCTGTGCTGCATGAACCGCACCCTGTTCATGCTCAACACGAATACAACGAATGTTGAACTGAGGCAGCACGTCAAATATTTCAAGATTAGCACCACCCGGATAACCGAAGACGGTATCCACGCCTTCAAGTTGCAGACAACGAGCCAGTATTTGTGCTCCTTTCAGTGCACCCTCTCGCTGATCCGCTTTTACGTCCTGCAGGCGGCCGCCACTGATCGTGGAAGAATCCTGATAGGTAATATTATCTGCCGGCAATTTGCCTACTCCGCTAAGGAATTAGTGTAGCTGGATTAATCTCCAGTCCAACAGGGAGAAGCACCACCCTGCTCAGGTGAAGGTGGTGGCGGAAGAGCACGCTTTTCACCTTCGGCTGGTGCGCCGGGGTCACCGGGAATCGGCTGGCCGGCCATATAACGTATCGCCTCAAGTGGTCTGGCTTCATCCACATAAGCCGCTGCATAACTCTCGGCCAGCTCCTCTTCAGTTTTGGCACTGTCGGAAAGTTTCTTTTCTTCAAATTGCGCTGCATATCTGGCCATAAAATTGCGGTAGCCCCTCACTTGTACCACTGCGTTTACTACCCTTCGGAACTCGATTGCGTTGCCGTCTTGCCAGACGCTGCAGAATATTCCAGGCACGCTTGTTGTCCTCAATCGGCATCACTTCAACATCACCGCTGGCTTCAAAATCGCGCCAGATTTGCTCACCCGCCTCAGTACGAATAACGACGATAGTCGCCTGATCGGTTCCCACACCGCCGCAGGCGATATCGGCCAGTTCTGCTGAAAAATCCGCACAATGTTTGCATTCAGGCCGCTGATATTCATCCATGGCCTCTTGTAATGGAATCGTCTCCAGAGAGCCGTCTTTTTTATGGATAAGTACTTTGCCCTTCACATTAAACTTGGACACCTCAGTAAGCGGAATACCCATCTCTTTTTCAATACGTTCGGTCATGAGTTCGGGGGTAAAAACTTCGGTACAAAACAAACCAATATTAAATTTCACTCGTTCCGCATAACCTCTGAGGAAACTCCTTTGTCGGGTAATCGCCTTGGCCCGTTTTTTCTCTGTAACCAGAAAGGCCGGATCCATAGCTTCCATTTTTCGCAGGGGTGTAATCTGGCAGGGCACACCAACGAATGCGACATTATTAAGATCCTTTTCCTGCACCTCTCGCAGAGCAAGGTTATTCGCACAATAGGTATACCAGCTACCTCCGCTCTGGCGCACTTCTTCTACGCTGGTGGCGACCTTAGGTGTCGGGAAACAGGGCTTGTCTTGTTCGCCTACTGCAGAGACCACCGCACCATCTATCTGCTCGTTTTCTATTGCCCAGGCCAACAAAGCGGTAACGATACCACCATCCTGCACTCTCTCTTTTAAGTCATCGCGTTTGGTGCGGGCAACAAAAATATGCCGGTAGACACCGAATATATCTTCATACGGGCGCTGATCTTTGAAAACTGCATCACGAAAATGGTTTTCACGCGGCCACAAACGAGGGCAAACGGAGGCACAGACATCACAACCAACCCCTTCGCTGATACCGCAGAAATCGAAGGGATTACTTTCCTTGGCTACCTGCTTTGGTTTGTTATCGACATAGTCGATAACATTATGTGGACAAACCAGAACACAACTTCCGCATTCACAGCAACTTCCCGCGTCTACCACATCGTTCATCATGTCTTTAAACGAATTATGGTATAAGGTTTCAGTTTCTGTCTGGCCACTCACTTCAGAGTCGGACAAACCATTGTTCTCACTCATAACTGCTCCCGTTGATTGTAAATTCGCTCTGCCGAGCGATACTGCCTGCCTGAAAAATCCTAACCTGGCTTATCAGCCAGTCGATTCTTGCTTCGAGTCTCACCTGCCGAACTATGTGGCGTTCTGAGAATTGCATCAGTACTCTTTTCCATTTCTCTGGATTCATCCGCCAGCATAACTGCTGCCCGCAGCGCTTCATGTCCGGCGGCAACCAGCGGAATATATCTGGCGGCGTCTTTTTCCATAAAACAGCCTTTGGTGGTCAGTTTTGCCACGGTTTCTGAAATCGTCAATGCAGCAATTGCCTTGGCGGCCGCATAGGGATTATCGAAACCAGCCTGTGCAACCACAACATCGGCATCGGCTACCAGTCTGGGCATCTCTGCGCTCTGCCCTGCTTTAAGAGCGTTAACTACTGTATCCAGCGCTACCTGAATAAAACGTGTCACCCCGCAGGCGGCCAGCACCTTGATTACATCGCCGTTGAACAAACTCATCTCGGTGGGATCGAGAAATTCCCGTCGCGCACCAATCATCGGATCGGACGGCAGAATAATAAAACCCTGTCCATCTTCCACTTTGAATATTTTCTTACCCTCATCATCCTTACCAATAAAAGCTTTTTTCGACGGACCGTCTGACACTGTGATATTCGGGAGACTGGCTTTCGATAGCGTCGCGCGCGCGCCGCTCGCACCCGGTAAAGCAGCATTCGGACTCACGATAACAACAAGGTCCGGCTTATAAGCGATAATCTGATCAACAATCACATTACAGGATTCCGGATCCAGCTTCGCTCCGCTGGTAAATCCGCGTACTTCGAGGTCTTCGCGGTCTGCACGTTCATCAAGAATCAGATCCAGTAGCGGTGCCGCGCCGATACAGCCAAATTTCGCAACCGCAAGTTTAAATACCTTCTCACTCATTTTTAATATCACCCTGATTAGTATTGATTAAAGTTAAATCACCGTTTGTATTAGACTAACAGAATAGGCAGCAAATCCCAGCTCGGGTTTTGTTATTTCGCAGAGAGAACTTCTTTTAACAGTGGCAGGACTTCAGGTTGAGTCACCGTACATATCATTGTCTTGATGTAGTCGCTTTTCTCCAACCAGCTTTCCGCACGCTGTTGAATTTGATCGCTGTCACCAAGGATGGAAATCTCATCCACCAGTTCATTTGGCACGGCCGCAAACGCCCCTTCCTTATCACCACTGAGGTAACACTTCTGAATTTTTGTTGCCGCTTCGGCATAACCCATTTTCGTCGCAAAATCCTTATAGAAGTTTTTCGTCTTCGAACCCATACCACCAATGTAAAGTGCAAGGAATTGCTTTATAGGCGCACGACAAACTTCGATATCATCTCCCATTAAGACGGTAACGAAGGGCGCAATATCAAAGTTATCAAATGATTTCTGTCCATTTGCCAACTCGAAACCCTTCGCAACTTCATCTGTAATCAAGTCTATTTTGTCCGGACTCATAAATACAGGAAACAGACCGTCGGCAACTTCACCGGCGAGACGAAAACCAGCCGGTGTAAAAGATGCCGTATAGATTGGCGTGTCTTTTTCTTCGTGCAGGATGGATTTCAGTGGCTTACCAAGGCCAACGGATCCCGCGCCCCTGAAAGGAAGTTGATAAATCTCTCCGTCATAAGCAACTGCCTCTTCACGCTTGAAAATATCGCGAACAATTTCGATACACTCTCTTAGACGGGTGAGCGGCTTGTCATATCCTACACCGTGCCAGCCCTCCACTACCTGCGGTCCTGACGCGCCCAGACCAAGAATAAATCGGCCAGCCGATAGTTGTGACATACTCATCGCCGTCATTGCCGTATTCGCCGGAGTTCTGGCAGGAACCTGCATAATAGCGGTGCCGACTTTTAAGGTACTGGTCTGACCAAGAACCCAGGCCGCAACAGTAACGGCATCAGACCCATAGGCTTCGGCAATCCAGACGGAATCATAGCCAAGCTTTTCAGCTTGCAGAATCAATTCCATAGGTGGTGCCAGTTTTTTGCCTGAGTAACCAAGTAGCAAGCCTACTTTCATTATGTGATTCTCCCTGAGTAATCAATCTTGTTTTCGTTGTTCATAAAAGTCAGCCCTGAATGTTTCGAAACGATTATTTTCGATCGCCTCACGCATCTTCGCCATCAAACTATGATAGTAATGCAAATTATGAATAGTGTTTAACCGCGCACCAAGTATTTCAACAGTTTTATCTAGATGATGCAGATAGGCACGTGAATAATTCCGGCAACTATAACAGCTGCAAGTCTCATCCAGTGCTCGCTCACTGGTTTTATGTTTCGCATTACGGATCTTGACAACACCTGTATTGGTAAACAGGTAGCCATTTCTGGCATTTCGCGTTGGCATCACGCAATCAAACATATCGATACCTCTGGCTACTCCCTCAACCAGATCTTCGGGGGTACCCACGCCCATCAGATAACGCGGTTTATCGGCAGGCATGCTGACTGCCAGATAATCGAGTACTTCGTACATCTGCTCGATCGGTTCACCAACAGAAAGGCCGCCAATAGCGTATCCGGGAAAATCGATATCGATTAGCCCCTGCAAGGAAGTCCGGCGCAGATTTTCAAACATGCCGCCCTGAATAATGCCGAACAGGGTACCTCTGTGATCAGCATGCGCCTCCTTGCTGCGTGCTGCCCAACGCAAAGACAAGTGCATGGATTTTTCCGCTTCCGCTTCAGTTGCCGGGAAAGGCGTGCATTCATCGAATATCATCACGATATCCGAATTCAGACTATGTTGAACAGCGATTGCCTCTTCCGGGCCAAGGAAAATCTTATCGCCATTTACCGGTGATCGAAAATGCACACCCTCTACCGTTATCTTACGGGATTCGGCCAGACTGAATACCTGAAAACCACCAGAATCGGTAAGAATGGGGCCTGCCCAATTCATGAACTCATGCAAACCACCATGCTGCTCAATTATCGTCCTACCTGGTCGCAACATCAGGTGAAAGGTATTACCAAGAATAATCTGACTACCCAGTTCTTTTAACTCTTCCGGTGTCATCGCTTTGACGGTACCGTAAGTGCCAACCGGCATGAAAACTGGCGTTTCAACCACGCCACGTGTAAAGCTCATGCGCCCTCTTCTGGCTTTTTTGTCCTGATTGAATAATTCAAATTTCACAAGTCGTACTCAATAAATTAACTGATAAACATGGCATCACCGTAACTGAAAAAACGATAGCTTTCATCTACGGCATGCTTATATGCTTGCATGATGTGTTCACGACCTGCTAATGCAGAAACCAGCATCAAGAGGGTGGACTCCGGTAAATGAAAATTCGTGATCAGGGCGTCGACAACATTAAACTCAAACCCGGGATAAATAAAAATATCGGTTTCACCTTCATAAGGCTTGAGTTTCTGATTTTCAGCTGCTGCGGACTCGAGACAGCGAACGCTGGTGGTACCAACTGCGATCACGCGCCCGCCGGTAGCCCGGGTTTTATTTACTTTTTCACAGACACTTTCGCTGAGATTAAACCACTCACTGTGCATCTTGTGATCTTCCAGTTTATCGCTACGCACAGGCTGAAAAGTACCGGCGCCTACATGCAGAGTAACAAAGGCGCTATCTACACCTCGGTTTTTCAGAGTTTCAAGCATCTCCTCGGAAAAATGCAGCCCGGCTGTCGGGGCAGCAACCGCTCCAGCCTGCTTTGCGTATACTGTTTGATAGCGATCAAGATCAATACTTTCATCACTCCTTTTAATATAGGGAGGTAATGGCATATGACCAAGTATTTGAATTTTCTCTAATAGAGATTCGCCAGTATTTGAACTGAGTTGAAGTTGAAAAAAATTTAACTGCCGCTCTATTAAAACAAGTTGTGTACCGTCTTCAAGCACAATTACAGAACCTGGTTTCGGTTTTTTACTCGATCGTATCTGACAAAGAATGTTGCGTTCATCAAGAACACGTTCAAGTAAAATTTCCACTTTCCCACCTGACTCTTTTCGCGCAAACAAACGTGCTGGAATTACCCGGGTATCGTTAAATACGAGCAGATCATTTTCGAAGACAAGTTCAGATAGACAGAGAAATTTTTTATCCTGATACTCCCCTGTCTGCCGATTAAGAACCAAAAGACGGCTATCGCCACGTTGCGTTGGTGGATATTGAGCAATCAGGGTCTCGGGTAGTTCAAAATTGAAATCACGACGTTGCATGGCGCGCGATAGTAACAAAAATCAGCCCGAATAAGCAGGCTCGTTTAGCAAGGTAAATTCTATACGCGGTGCCAGGCAATATTCTCGGCAATCAATCGCACTAGCTGGGCCTGATTGCGAGTGTTGGTTTTTTCGAATATCCGATGTAATTGAGTACGCACTGTTGATACTTTCACCTGCTTGTGCCGGGCCAACTCTACAGGGCTAAGCCCCATGTAAAGCAGTTGTGCCGTGCTCACTTCAGCATTGGTTAAGTTGTATAGTTCCTGCAGGAGTTTAGCGTCCGGCCTTGCATCCTGTCTCGTACTGCTAATGAAGACACCGGCGAGAACTTCATTCCCATTTATATCGTATTTACGGTTATCAATCAGAAAAACCATCACCTGATAAAAATCGGCACTACCGGTTTTTTCTACTTTTATGACAGCTGAACCATTCCCGTCAATATTTTTCAATGCTGCCTGTAAGGCATCATTGGCAATTCGATCATCACAAATAAGCTGAGCACCAGATACCTGTAATCCATTTCCTTCACACAAAATGTTGTCTGCAAGTTCGTTGCTGAAAACAATTTTGCCAGTCGTTGAACAAACCATTGCTGCCATAGTAGTCATCGAGAACAAACGCTCAATCAGTTTCTGTTGTTTTTCTGTTGATGAAATTTTTTCGTGAATACTAAATGCCCGTCGAAGGTGCCCAACAAGATCGCGCATGGAGTTTTTATCTTCTTGAGAAAAACGTTTGCTATTGAAAGGCCGCGAAAGCGCAATCGCTTTTGTTGATCTTGAATCAGCACTTATTGATCCGCTCAACTGCTGTCCGCAATCTGCCGGTTTCAAAATATCATTATAAAAATCTGTTTTGCGTAATTGCGTGTCGCTGATATGTTCTTCGCCCAGTGTCACTGTTTGCGCCGGCCAGTTACGTTTAGCAATCTGATACCAGAGATCACCATCCAGAAAATATTCCTGCTGGTACAACTGTTGAATATCCTCAGGGTTTCTGACATGGATATGAATATCATGGGCAGGATAGAAATGATCGTGACACATCAGCACACCAACACTGGCATGATATAAGTTGGAGATACTGTTCATCACCGACTGCCACTGAGTGCTATCCAGTGAGGCATCGTAGATGCTTCCTATCAATTCTGTGTTTAGTCTGGGCATAAATAAGCTTTTAACGTACATCATTTGATGTACGATTTTTGCAGCAAGGCTGTGATAAGCTTCACACAAACAGCATTTCACTTATAAAGCACTGATTAATAATAAAAATAATCTCAACGCAGATGCCTTTTACTAAGCTTCATTACCTTATTTAATGAGTAAACACATAACACAGTCACCAATCGTCGCTATTTTTGCTCTGTTGCTGTTCTTCAGCCAGCAGACCTTTGCTGAAGTTGTACTCAACAAGGGCGCACCTGGCGTCGGTGTCGTTAATCCAAAGGAATGGATAAAGGATCACATCGAGAATAATTTCAAGGATGCGGTATTCGGGTCACAGGTCGATGCCGGTATGGACGTCATTTTCCAGAAGGTTTACGACAAATTCATAAGCTCAGCCAAATCCGATCGGAGTCTGAGACGTTGCCGTGGGGCTGCTTTTACGCAAGCTTATAACGTCGCCGGAGAATTAAGCAAAGCAAGAGTTCTGCGTGGTGCGGCCGACATGGTTTGGGATATTGAAAAGCGCCTGATCACCCTCGGTGGTGGCAGTATCGCTGATTTTCTCCAGAATCAGGCAGAAGGCTTCATAAGAAATAAAATCGCCGATGCGATGAAGGATCAGCAAACCGTCGTCTATGAAAACACTTATTCATTCGACGGCGGTGAGCAGGCCGTGCGCGCCGTCTGGAACAAATCTGCCGGAACTTACGTCATATTTTTTACCGGTAATTCCCACTGTAATGAAGTTAGAGACCAATGGATTGGCGGTAACAAAATTCGACTGGCTGAATGGACTGTCGTTGCACGCGGCACGGTAAGCGTGCAAGCAAAAAAAGACAAAAGCGGATTACTCATCAGTGCCAGCTTTCCCACACTCAGCATTTCTGCCAACTGCAATTGCGTTAAAGGCGATGGGGATACCTGGTATCCGCCTCCTCCTATCGAGGAAGAAGACGACGACGATGATGACTCAGAAGAAGACGAGGACGGCGAACGTGAAGAAAGCCCCTTGCGCCTGCCAAAGATGGGCGTCAAACGCATGGCCACCGGCGTACAATGCCCGGCTTGCGAACCCAAACTAGAAGCGGTAAATCGAATTTCTAATCGATTCAATGATCTCGCGCGAACGATGGACGCGCTCGCGGACGAGATTTATGAGGATAAATACGAATCGACGGCTCGTGCCGCAAAAGCCTCGCGCTGGGCCAGAATGAAAGAGAATCTGGACGCCATAGAAGCAAGTGGGGAAAGAGCGTTTGATGCCTTTGTTCTTTGTGAACAACAAGACTGCGACCTTGGCGAAGGTGTTATCGATATCGGTTACTTTCAGGATATTAGGGAAACATGGACAGACTGTGAGCCATGCATACCCTTAATGGAAGAAGTGAACGGACTGATTGCCGACTATAACGCCGCAATAAAACCGGCCAATGACCTGTATCAAAGCTCGAAACGACTGGAATATGGCACTATTGAAGGTAACCGCGCCTTTCGACAATATCAGGCTTTCAAAGCCACTCTGGATCCACAAAGAGCCGTCATCGAAGCAAAAAAAGGAGCTTTGAGCGCCTGTAAAGCAAAAAATTGCACCAGCGGTCGCTGGGAACATTACCCCAAACTGAGTCCCGCTTCCGGAACCTGTATTCCCTGTAAACCAGAGGAAGCGAGATTCAACGAGGCCATAGCTGAGTCGAATGCAGTGACCGATAAAATAAACAGAGTTCTGGATCTGCAGAAAGCCTATGTACAGGAATTCGGTGACTCCTGGGGTGCCGGCTTTGACGGTCTGCACGAACTGAATCAAAGAGAAGGTTTTCACGAGCTGATTGGAGAAGCCAGACGTACGACCGGCGTAGTCGACACGCGTCGACGTGAATTAAACGACTGCATCAGAAATAAATGTAATGCCATCGTGGTTGAAGTGATTGATGTCAAGAACGTTGTTGGTAATAACGGCTTCAGCCCAGTTGACCCGCTGGCACCAGAAGCCTCTGAGGCGACAATTGGTGGAACCGGTTCATCTTCGGGCGGCGAGAGTACCGGTGGTGGTATCAGCATTGGTGGCGGCACTGGCGGCGGAACTGGTGGTGGCGGTACCGGCGGAGGCGGTGGAATGACTCCGCCCATCATGGTGACCTTCAATCCGATGATGATTCAGGATCGACACGTAGTCGGCACCAGCCCATGTAATGACCCGATGGGTTCAGTCACGGTTCAGTTAGCCAGCGGTAATAATTTTACGGTTTCCAATATCATGGTTAGTGGGGCCATCAATGGTTTTGTCGAAGCTGATTCGCCAAGCATGAGTACACCTTTGCCCTCCCACAGCATCGATTTTGAATTCAATTGTGCGTCTGCAGCGACCACAGTCAGAACCGGTAATGTCACGGCCGATATTAGCGATAGCGTAACGAGCGAAACGGCTTCAGTATCTGTGCCGGTGACGAATGAAGTTACTAATCTTATTACAGTAGTACCGTTTGGGGCGACGTTTATACCGGTTAGTAAATTGAGTCTGGTCGGCGCACATCCTCTGGATCCCGGTCCACCACCAACCGGTTGTCTTTCCCCACACTACCACGGTACTGCCACAGCCTGCGACGGATCGATGGCTACCGACCCGGATCCGGGTCAATGTGGGTACGGAATTGATACCAGTGCGATTCAAATTGAGGAGCTTGATTGTGATAATCCTTGATAAGACGCTGCATGCTGTCATTTTATTGATCTGCGTATTGCTTTTAGCTACGTCCTCGATGAACACACACGCGCGGCAATTCAGACAGGTCATACCAATCGCTACGCCGAATAAATCCGCTGCAACTTTACCAGAGGGTGCCGTGGCCATAGAGAAACCAAGGGAACTTGGCCGTGAAGAAGTAAAAGACGCAGTAAATCAGGTCTTGTCAAAATGGAATACGGGTAATCTGTCCGAGGTCCTCTCAGAGTCCTTTTTCGACAAAACCCGCCTGACGGACGCGGTTGATAACATTGCCCCGCGCGACGCTACTCTCTCCATACAGTCGGTTCAGGGTATTCAAACACTGCAACAGTTTATTATGCCGGGTGAAGATGGTGACTCGATGGTCAGCATTGTCTCCGCCACTGTCCGTACGCAGCTTGAGTATAACGATCCGGAATCGGGTTTTGTTCGTCTTCCGGGTGTTAACGAATTCGTTCTTAAAGTTACTCAGCCAGTCTCACAATGATTATTCGTAGCCTGGTTTTTACATTACTGCTTTTTTCCCTCACGAATGCGGCGGCTGTTACCGACTGGAATATCAGCGGCTCAAATACTTTGCGTGCTAGTGTCTATGAGGTTAACGGCGCAGCCAACGGCAGTCCTTATCCGTTTACCGGGGATATGTTCTTTGATGAGCTGAGCCTGTATTTCAGTAAAGATGACTCAGAGTACAAGTCATGGCAGGGCGAGATAACCGGACTCTACAATGTGAATGATGATTATCGATCACAGGATTTTGGCCTGGTACCGGAACGTATCAATCTGACGCGGGAAAATGGCGAATCTTCTTTACCCTTTCGTGCCGAGGTTGGTGATTTCTTTGCTTACTACAGCTTTTTAACATCGCAACGCTCTTTAAAAGGTGTGTAACTGGAGTTGCAACCCTTCGTTAGCAGCAATCAACAACACTCCATCGTACTGACCTCCGGTGCGAACGAAAGCAACTGGCGCGATCTCACCTTTCAGGATGATTACTTTAATGGTACCTCCTGGTTAATGCAGGACAGAAAGCTGGGCAGCTGGAGTCTGAATTTTACTCATAACTATCGTGATAACTCTTTCAAAGCGGGTACCCTCGACCGCGAACAGTTCGTTTTCAGTGTTTCCGGAGAAGTACCGTTTCAACTGGCTACACATCGGCTAAACATCGAAGCAGAAGCTGCACACTTTAGTGGTGATCACAATGGCAGAAGCGGTGCCCTTAGCGGACAGAACCGATCCGATAACGGCTATCTGGTACAAATGCGTGGAAACCATAACAGTCTGCCCTGGGATTATCGTTTTCGTTTCGAACACTACGGTCAGGATTTTCGACCGCGCGGTGCGGTGGTCAGTAACGACAGACGTTCCTTTGAATTGCACTCCGGCTGGCGTTTCCAATCCGGTATTCGACTACGTGCCCGCGCACAGCTTTTTCAGGATGCCTTTGAAACAACTAACCGCTTACAGACACGCACCTATGGTGTGAACCTTACCGGTCCTCTGTTAACTAACTGGTACCCGGGATTGAATGGTCGGCTTGATGCCTACATTCAAAATCGCAATAACTCCTTGCGCACAACCAGCGCGCTCAACCAGACCATTAGCCTGAACCTTAACGCACCACTGCCACACGACTGGACCGGCCGGCTTTCCGTTTTCGTACAGAACAATCGTAATCGTCTGGGCCGATCCGGCGACATTCTTACCCGTCAGTTTACATTGGGCGCTGATCATGCGTTTAATATTGGTGGCTGGCGTGGATATATAACACCCGGAATTACCGTTCGGATTAACAGAAAAGGTAACAACGACAGTGAAGATATTCGGCCCGCATTGGCGATGCGCATGAACCAGAATGCGCACTCACTGAATATGAATTACGGTTCGCAGTTACAGGATCGTCGTACCAGTCTTGGCGGAGTTGATGTCAATACACATACCTTCAACATGGACTATCGCTATCGCCACAAACAGCACACTGTTGGTCTGGAAGCCAACATCCGCGGTCGCGATCCGCAACCGGGCGAGACTACCGAGGCCTATCGTATTTCTGCCTTCTGGACCATGGAGTTTGATCGACCAGCCGTCTCGCTGGCTGCACGAGGTGCTCAAAGTTTCACTGGCGCAGCCGCATCGACGGATGGGGTGCAAAGCTCAACTCTGGAACTGGCACAATTAGGGCCCGGGGCACCAGCGTCCTTCGTTACTCAGCAGTTGAATCTGGCCAAAGTCAATGCCGGAACAGAACAGACAGGCTTCACGGTCTACGAGTCTTCGGTATTTCCGGAAGTCTTCAGACGTCAACGACTGGTTCTCGAATACACGGCTGATGTCCTGCGTCGCAGTGCGGTGATTATCGACTTTGATGATGTCGGTAACAGAGACAGCAATGCGCAGGTATACGAGAGAATTCGTCAGGCTTTGATTCAGGAACTCGGTAATCCAAGCCGAACCTTTGAAGAAGGCGAATTCAGTGATCAGCTAATCTCTGATGTAAACGATGAAAGTTTTTTCAGAATCACCGAATGGACAAGCAATCAGGGTACTATCCGTTTCGGCATACCAAGACGTCTGGATGGGGCCGTAAGAATGGAAATCCAGCATGTCATCGGCTTTGGTTCCCCCAGAAACACACTCTGGTCAATAGAAGAAATCCGCTAATTCAGCTGCTTGCATAAGGTATTTCCAAAACCCGCTGAGATTCCTTATACTTGCCGGCCTTTTCAAGCTGCAGTCCATGTATTGCCGGGGTGGCGGAATTGGTAGACGCGCCGGATTCAAAATCCGGTTTCTTCGGAAGTGCGAGTTCGATTCTCGCCCTCGGCACCATTACAAAATCTTTATTGAAGAATTAGCATGCTGATCTCAAGAGTCCAGTTCACCGTATTGGTCTAGTAAACGGTCTGCTTCGACTTCGTTCCAATACCAGGGATCCAGTTTATAGGCCTCGCCAAGACAATTGAGAAACATGTGCGCGAGTCGCTCATTCTTACTGGCAGCCTTTAGAATTTTAAACTGCAATGGGCCTGGTCCACGAAGAGCCGTATTGGTAAGTTTGTTATTAAACTGACCGGTCTCCCAGTATTCATCGAAACACGATTGCATCCAATCGGACGTAAAGGGTTTCTCCCCATGCTTGATAATTTGCTTTAGCAACAGGCCCATCCATTTAGATGCTCCATTGAGGCCTTGTGCTATTACGGGGTCATTTACAATTACCGCATCGGCAACACCGAATACCGCTTTGCCACTTGGTAAATAAGCTACAGGTTTACGAACTGTCGGTGGGATCTTGCCGAATACCCATTCATTCTCAGGAGCAGTTGTGGATTCTTCCACAAGTTGATATATCAATGGCTGATGTTGCTTTAACCAGTTCTTCGCCTTTTCATATTGCGCACCTACATCCTCATCTCGATTAAAAATATCCATGCCCGCGCCGGGAATTGCTTCGAATTGAATGTATTGCTTCTCAACACCCGAACGAGTCAGGTAAGGTGCCATCATAACCTCACCCACACCGTTTATAACCGAATACCTGGTAACCTGTCTTTGCCTGACATCAGGGAGACCCTCTAACTGTCTATGCAGATCACATTTATCCGCATAAAACATCGCTACCTGTCGCTGAGCCTGTTCAAACTCCATTTTACTTTCGTCGATTTCGAACAAGTCCATAAACTGACCTCTACCTGCAGCAACCACAATGAGATCAGATTCAGGTGTCATACGTTCCATCGAATCAATAGTGCACTTTTCGATAACCACTTTTCCGCCCCACCTCTCAAACTCTTCCAGCCATCTCCCAAACTTCATGCGCAGGTCAATGGACTGAGCCGCCTTATCAAAATTAGTATTTACATCGACAAGTTTTTCACCCTCTGGTGAGAATACGGAAAAGTAGACATCCTGGACTTCACAGTAGCGATTCTCCCGCCAGAAACGGAGATCCAGTTCTTCTTCGAGTCTCAATGACGGACCGAATTGTATGGTAACTGGGCGTCCTGAACTGTTGAGAATTTGATCCGGCGTCATGTCCGAATAGACGGTGGGCTTGTAACCGGCTTTTAGTAATCCAAACCCTAATTGTAAGCCCGCCTGACCTGCACCAATTATGGAAATATTTCTCAAAAGAAAAGTCTGGTATCCACGAGTGCCTGAGACTTACCCCCGTCACTTCGATTTGAAAAGAAACAACGAAACTGATCGCTTCGTGTCATCTTCGTTTGAACAATAACTGGCATATTACCCACTGGTTCAACCTGTACGTTTGGATTGCAAATGCATTGTTAATAACTTTCGCTGCTACCGACTATCCAGTTACTTCACAAACGCTATCCTGATTGTTCGCGTGTCAGTCGAGCACGGCAATTGCATCAATCTCAATAAGGTAATCTGGCATAGCCAGGCAGGTAACGCCAACAGTGGCGGATGCTGGCAAAGGCAGGCTACCAAAGAAATCGCGTCTTGCCTGGCTTGTTATCTGCAGGTTTTCAGGCTTGAAATCCATGACATAAACAGTCATTTTTACAATATTCTCAGGGCCTCCACCTACTGCTTTAAGGGCCAGACCAATGTTATCGTAGGTAGCCTTTGCCTGAGCGGCAAGGTCTCCCTTTCCTATAAAATTCATATCCTTATCCTGAGGTGTTTGACCCGATATATACGCAACGCGCTCACCGCTGCTAACTACCACATGAGTAAACCCATAGTCGCGACTGTCAAACAAGGTATCCGGGCAGACGTGTTCTACATTCATTTCATTTCTCCTTAACAATTATACGAATTGATTCGTTGTATTAGCTTAGATGGCTAACATAAGAGTGGCAAATCCCGTTCAAGATTAGTAATTACAAAAAATAATTTCACTCTTCTGGTGAGCAATAGACATAGCTATCGTGTCTGCGCTATGTTAAATTTTTTAGAAGTATTTTCTGGTCAACACTTGAATATGATCAATTCAAAACACAGTAAGCCCTTAAGCGATGTGCAATTACGAGTGAAGGCACTTGAATCCATCTTGCTTGAGAAAGGCGTAGTTGATCAGAATACTCTGGATACCATTGTCGATATTTACGAGAACCGTGTCGGTCCTCACCTCGGCGCTAAAGTTGTCGCCAGAGCCTGGACGAATCCCGAGTTTAAAAACAGATTATTGAGTAATGGCGCTGCTACGATTGCGGAGTTGGGGATGGGTAGTATTTTGGACGTGCAACTAGTGGTCAAAGAAAATACACCAACGGTTCACAACATGATTGTTTGCACCTTATGCTCATGCTACCCATGGTCTGTACTTGGTCTGCCTCCAAACTGGTACAAGAGTTTTCCTTATCGTAGCCGTGCGGTGAGTGATCCACGAGGCGTACTGATGGATTTTGGTCTGGCTCTTCCCACAGATACTGAAGTATGTGTTTGGGACAGCACTGCCAACATGCGTTACATGGTTCTGCCCTTGCGTCCAGAAGGTAGTGAAAATCTATCCGAAGATGAACTTGCTGCACTTGTCACTCGTAATGCGATGATTGGTACAGCAGTGGTTTCCGTATCCTGAGCAAGAGTCAGGTGAAACTATGAACGGATTTCATGACATGGGCGGGATGGATAATTTTGGGTCTGTCGTAGACGAAGCAAATGAACCCGTCTTTCATGAAGACTGGGAACGCAGTATGTTTGCCTTGTTTATCGCTCTTATACCAGCTGGTTACTGCAATATGGATGAGATCCGTCGTATAGTAGAATTGATACCTCCGGCCACCTACCTTGATACCCGCTACTATGAAAAATGGCTTTATGCTATCGAGATGATCGCATTGGAAAAAGACATACTCACCCTCGACGAAATTGAGAATGGTCAGTCTAGTCGTACTGAAGGTAGCAATATTAGACCCGCTGTCCCGGCTGAGTTGTTTGAGCTTGCAGCGAAACAACGGAGTAAATCAAAAATTGATTTGGAATCGAAGCCCGGATTCAAACCCGGTGACATTATTGTGTCCAGAAATATGCATCCCTCACACCATACACGCATCCCCCGTTACGCACGCAACAAAAGAGGTGTGGTAGTGGAAGATAATGGAATATTTCTTCTGCCGGATACAAGAGCTCATGACGGACCGGATATTCCCGAACATGTTTATACAGTACGGTTTACTGCGCAGGAGCTTTGGGGGGTAGACGCTCCTATAAAGGATTCAGTATGTCTGGATCTGTTCGAATCCTATCTACAGACTAAATAGATAGAACTAAACCATGTTTACACCCGGTCACCTGTCTTCTCAACACGACCCTGAAGTTTTCTCAGCTATACCGTCATTTCATACCTCTGATATTGATGTTGCCATTGAGCGCATTACCAGAATGTTCGGTCCTCATCGAATCGAACTCGCCGATCAAGGCAATGAAATTAATTTTGAGCATAGTTTTGCCTGGTTAGCAGACGTTTGTATTAATCAGTTCGCCTATGGTCGTGAATTACGCGACAGTGTTGACCATTTTGATGATGAAAACTATTGTGTAATCTTGCCAATGGGAGGCAAGTACTCTATTGAAACGGCAGGTAAACGAGTCGAAGCCAGTTCAGATTCCATTGCCATTGTTAACCCTGATTGCCCCGTTACCCTTGAGTTATCGAGCGATTATCGTAATGTCGCGGTGCGAATTAGCAAGAACGCGCTGGACAATGCCCTAGTAAATCATATTGGCGAACGACCAAATGAGGCTGTGCAATTCATACCTCACCCGCAAGCTCTTAATGATGGAACGGAACCCCTGCGAAACCTTGCGTTGCAGGTTTGGCAGGAATGCCAGTCGAATTCTTCACTGATATCTTACGCGGCTGTTGGGAGAGAACTGGGAGTCTTGTTGGCCTCAATGTTATTACTACGCATACCTAACAATTACAGTGACAAGCTTGCTAAAGTCGACGAAATCAAGCCTACTTCTGCGGTCGAAACCGCGGCGAAATTTCTCCGTAAGAATGCCCGTGAAGATATCAACATTAATGACGTACTCAAGGTCTCGAAACTAGCTAAAACGTCGCTATACGCTGAATTCGGCAAGTTTTACGCTATGACTCCAATGGAATACCTGCATAGAGAACGACTTAAACTTGCCTACAATGCGCTGGCTTCTGCGTCTTCCGATTCCATATGCGTAACGAACGTTGCACTGGATTGTGGATTCATGCATTTCAGTCGCTTTGCTGGCTATTATAAAAAACAGTTCGGTGAACTACCTTCAGAAACATTGCAACGCAACCATGTAAAGTTCAGTAACTGTTACTCTGAAAAAAAACTGTAAATTGCTGAATGAAAATCAGGAAAGATTTGGGTATGTCAATGCCGCTGACTTGAATTGCTTTCAGGCGACTTTCAATTCCGGGCCCGGTATAAACAATGAAACGGCTTCCTCAACATGCTGTCGACTTTCACTCTCAACAGCTTGCACGATTTCTAGAGTAAGACCGGTGGTTTGCCAGGCGACCGGAACTATCGGTGGAACCTGCGTACCTGCCTGTTCACCCAGTTCATCTTTAATAGCAAGACTGTTCGCGATATGAATTATTGAGGTTTCCAGTTCATACAGGCTCGCCCGCCCCGGAGTCAGATGATTTTCAAGCGGATTGATAATTGTGTCAGCCAGCGACCAGTTTCTCATTAAGGCACAACTTACTTCAGCATAGTCAAAGCCAATAATTTCACGTTCCAGAAGGTAAGCAGGTCTGTGTTCCTCGCGCGAGCGTTCTAATGTTTGCTTCGCCTGCTCTGGTAATTGCGAGTACATCACGAGATGTCCTATGTCATGCAAGAGGCCAACCAGGAACAGACGATCGGTATCGAGAATATTGCACTGGCTACCCAGCAGTCTGGCAAGTACCCCGCACTGAATACTGCGTCGCCAGAAAGTTTTCATATCAATCAGATTATTCGAAATGCCATCAAAGGCGCTAATCGCAGAGCTTGCCAATACCAGATCATGCAACTGCGCCGTGCCCATGATCATGAGCGCACGCGACACGCTATCAATTTTCGTGGCAAAGCCGAAGAAGGCGCTATTTCCGATTTTCAGAACTTTGGCGCAAAGTGCCGGGTCTGTGGAAACGACTCGTTCAAAGTCGCCCATACTCGCATCGTGATCGGCATAGAGTTGCTGTATCTTGATATAGACTTCCGGCAAGGAAACAAGCTCACCAACATCATCGACCAACTGATTGACTGTAGACATTATCCAATCCTTTTCAAACTATATAGTCAGCATATCGGCAAAAACCGGGCAAACATTAACTCAGCATTGCTCAACCAGACTCATAATATCGGTATTATTCAGGGAACAAGCTGAATTAGCCGCCATCACCGGCAACTCTTGCGTAACTGGCTCTTCGACAATCGCGGCAATACGCGCTATCTGAGCCTCCTCTGGTATATTATCTTTCTCGTCCAGCGGTGTATTTGAGCCCAGCTTCGGATCCAGCTTTGACTCGATTTTTTTAATCTTGTCGCCCAGTTGACGATCGATCTCCTGCAATCGTTCATTCTCTTTCGACATGAATCTATGCAATGTGGATTCAACGACTCTGGGTGTAATTAGCACTACCGTTTCGGTGTTAATCGCCAATCGTTCTGTATTGCTGAACAATCTGCCCAGGACAGGGATATCCCCCAGCACAGGTATACCCACACGCCGGTTACCAACTGAGTTTCTCATTAAACCGGCAATAAAAATTGTCTGCCCGTCATCGGCCAGAAATTGCGTAGTTACCTCTGTAGTTGTCAGAGAGGGTATGCCATCAGAAATGGTTGGCGTGCTGACCTCAGGGTGAACATCCATCATGATTTGTCCATTCTGATCAACAAAGGGGGTAACTTTCAAAATCACACCCGATTCGAGAAATGCCACGCTTTCAGTGGTGACCTGATTTATCGTGGTGGTGACCCGATAACCGGTGCGATCGCCGATTACCACTTCAGCTTCCTGATGCTCCAGCGCAAGCAACTTTGGTGTTGAAAGCGTGCGCACTCGTCCTTTCGCATCCAGCGCATTAAGTGCTGCGGTAACGTTAGGGCTGATAAAACTGAAGAAAAAACCCGGACTGCCCGGTGCACTCAAACCCTGAGTTCCTAGAATGCCCACTCCTTCATCGATAGTATCGGTTTTCGTCGTAAACAGACCGTTCCAGTCGATTCCAAAAGTCTCGGAATCATCAAGTGATATTTCCAGTATTTTTGCTTCTATCAGAATCTGTTTTGGTCGGCGATCGACCTCGGCAAGCAGCATTTCAATTCGTTGCATAAAGGCGGGAATTTCCTCAACCACTATCAAATTTCTATCCGGCAGTGTGGTGATTTTGCCATAGCGGGAAAGATGCTTGGTAAGAATGCCAGCGATGGCATCAACATCTGTGTACTGTGCTTTGAAGGTTTTCAAAGAAGTCAAACCACCGGCCATGTCCTTACCGGCATCTTCATAGGCCATGATGAAATAACTGCCATCAACATACTCAACGGCAAAGCCAGCCGCTGCACTGATGGTGCGTACCGCCTCTTCCAGAGCGACGTCATACAGATTGACAGAAATTTCACCTTCTACATTCTGTCCAAGCAGAATATTCACTTTACCTTCCCTTGATAACATCTCAAATACTTCGGCAATTTCGGTGCTTTGGACAGAAATGGAAAGTTTGCCGGCGGCGATCGTTTCCACTTCAGTGGCCTTGGCAATATTGAAAACTGGTAGAACAATCAGGATGAAGACCTTAAGAAAGCCTCGCTGAAAAGATTTACCTCCCTCGCTCGCGAAGCTCCGGATCCCGGGCATCATCGAGCAAAACCGGAAATATTTTTCCGTTTTTCTCAAAAGTTGCCGCTCTTTCCTGCACCTCAAGTAAGCGAAAGCCATTCAATTCCTCTCCGATTCCGATAATTTCGCCGTCAATATTCACCATGACAGCCCTGTTTGAACGCATAATTGCCTTCAATCGAGGTTGCCAGGCCAGGGGTTCGAGAATAATCTCCTTACCTTCTTCAATTTCTTGCCGTGCTGGCATCTCGGGTGTTTCAAAAGGATCAAAATGCAATTTCGGTGCCATATTCACCGCTTCGGCTGTTTGTGTGCACAGGAGTACCAGCAAAGTGCCAAGTAAAAACTTTAATTTCGAGTAAATCTTCACGTCTTCGTATCCTTTATGCGGTAGGAGACCATGGTGAGCTTCATTCGTCTCAGCTTGTTGTTTTCCGCATTCTCAATTTCGTATTCCTTGATTACCAGTGGACCAAGAGAGCGCTCGACCTCATGGAGCCAGCCAAACAAGTTGAAGTAGGAACCCTGAATACTGATGTGATACGGCGTTTCGCTAAACATGAGAACGTCACTGATATTGCCGGGTCGAACACCAGATAAATGGACTTTATGAGTTTCTGCAATTTCATCCAGCTGTCCGATTACGTGGGCAACCATCTGGTTGGCCGGCAACTTGGGTCCGCTTCCGTTCAACTCCCTGTCCAGAGAATCGATTTGTTCCTGCATGTTTTTAATATCAGAGTCCAGAGGACGACTGCTATCGTGATCCTCCTGCAATTTGGCCAGCGTCACTTTCCAGGCAGCGTAATTTTTCAGCGACGCCTTGAACATATAGGTATAGGAGGCTGTTAACATCAGGCAAAGCATCCCCAGTAACAGCCACGGGGCAAAAGTCGGAGACACATGATTGACTATTTTATCGATCATAATCAAAGCAAATTCATGTTGTTGACAGTAATAGCAAGATTAAAATCAATTGCATCTGTCTCACTCTGTCTGATGGTTGAGGTTCTCAGTACCTTCACGTCTTCGATCTCCGGCTGTGTTATCAGTCGATTTACAAAACTGGCCAGATAAGTGTGATCCAGTGTGCGTCCGTTGATTTCCATATGCGTACTCAGCTTCCACGCGCGTTCCGCCAGTGATTTCTGATTACCGTGTAATAGTGCCTTGAGCTCGGGTCTGCCGGATTGATCGTCGTAGTCCCCAAATTCACCAGCACGCCTGAATGACCAATTGTTAAACCAGATGCTCTTATCCAGAACCTTATTCATCACTATGAACATCTGCCGTGCAGGAAGTCCGTCTCGCAATGTGCGCAGCACTGCCACCTTGTTTTCCAGAAGGTTTTTTTCTTCACTCAGCTTTTGTAGAGTTTGATGTTGCTGATGGAGCGTATTTTTATCGTACTCGTATTTCGAAATTTCATTCTCAATTCTGCTTAATTTATCCGATAGTATGTATCTGGCCACACCAAGTCCTGACAGGAGCAAGGCAAGGACTACTAAAAATGCGCTCAGCAGAACGCGCAGCTTTTGCGTTTGCACATAGTCTTCAGGGATTAAATTGAGATCATGCATTGTTTACCAGACCTCTGAGGGCGAGCCCGCTGGCCACCGATAAGCCGCTAATCGGTTCGAGTTTGTCTTTTCTTAATTCCCCGCTTTTGGGTGAATGGCCAATTAATGGATCAAGCGTCACTACCGGAAGTTTTATATGTCGTGACAGGTACTTATCCGAATTGGGCCAGCGAGCGGCACTACCAAGTAAATAGACCGCCTCAATTGCGCCACCCTGTGTTTCTGCAGCAGTGAAGATCAGAATTTTTTTGATTTCCTTCGTCAGCTTTTGAAAACTCGGCGAGAGTATTTGCGACAGGCTTGAACTGATATCCTCATTGGGATTCAAATCCTTACCAAGATTGAACTGGGAATCGTACTCGGAAAGGCCGTAGTGTTCGAGCATCTGAACCACCTTGTCCTCAGTCATACCCAGGGAACTACATATAGCACCCAACATCGAATCCAGACCAACCGGAATTTCCCGATCAAGTAACAACTCGCCACCCCAGATGACCGTGACAAAGGTACGATCCGAGGCAAAATTGATTGCCATTAATTTGCTCTGATGATTGTCCTGCTTTTGCAGACTACTCAGCAGCCTTTGAATAGCCACGGAACCAACCTCCAGTGCCTTTACCTTAAGTTTGGCCCGACGCAGGGCTTCCAGAAAATCAACAAGTTCTTCATGATCTGAAATGGCCACCAGCGCTGTCCGATCAACTTGATCATCTACCTTCGGTCGAATCGGTAAATAGTCAATTACCGCATTGCCAAGACGTTCACTGAAGCGTTCCTTGACTGCGCGCACAAGCATGGCGTCATGATCGTCATTCTTGTGAACCTGATAGTTAATATGTAAAAGTTGAAATTTATTTGGTGGTAATGCAGCGACTACTTCGCGTCCACGAAATGCCTGAGTTTTCAGCGTCCTGTTAATAAAAAACCTTAATTCTTCGCCGGAACCAAGTAACTCATCACGTCCTTTCATATAAGGCATCGAGGAGGCAGCTATGATCTGATTACTATTTTGCCTCTGTTCAAATTGAACCAGATTGAGGCGCTGGGTACCAAAATCGATACCAATCGGGCCGGTTCTGATTGTCGATGTCAGCTTGCTTAATGTAGAAAGCGGTAATCGTTTCATCTTCGCGATCCTGAATGGAAAGAGCAGAAGGGTTCAAGGCTTCCTGTGAGTGCACTGCATTCTTATTGCGATAAAGGGACTGATCAGCGCTATGGTAAAGCGCTGTGCTGGTGATCTCCGAGGACAGAGGCGCACTCACCAGACCATAACTCAAGGTAACCGGGTTACTGCAAATGGAAGACTCTCTGAAGTTTCTCTCAATATTTTGAATAACCTCATCAACAAAGTTTTGCGGATCATCGCTGACAAATATCAAAACAAATTCGTCACCACCGAAGCGCAAAAGATATCCCTTATCACGCAATGCAGAAATGAACATCGAACTAATCACTTTCAGGACTTCATCACCAAAATCGTGACCGTAAGTGTCATTCAATATTTTAAAATCATCCAGATCGAGTATTGCATAATGGAAACTCTTCGAATTGCCTTCAAAATCCTCAAGCAGACCATTAATGGCAGTCTGCAGATAACGGCGATTCCAGGCCCCGGTAAGCGGATCAACATTTGAAAGAAGAAAAAGATGATTTCTGGTTTTCTCCAGATCAAAACGGGTATTCAGATCCTTTTTGCGGATTTTGACATTCCGGGCAACCAGTAAGAGACTGACCGAAGCCGTCGCCAGCATTAAGAACTGCAGAACCAGAAGCGTGTCCGAACCAAAGCGTGTTGTCATACCAGTGGTTGAAAATGTAAACATAAAATAAATGAGGCTGACAGCGATCAGGGCTTCACGAACTCCCCACGGAACCATGGGCACCGCCATGAAAAGTAATACGACATTAGCGAAAAGCATAATGTTGAAGGAACTTGTCTGATGCGCAATTGAAAGATAGGCCGTGGCACTAACGGTTAACAGGGTAATGCCCAGAACATATAAATCGTTGACACTTTCCGGGCGATTTGCAGATATATAAATATGCGCACAAAGAACGGCTACGAGGCTGTAGGTGTAAAAATAGATAGGGCTCAAATCCAGTTTGACGTAGATTGGCGCTGCGATCACGATTAAGACAAAAAACAACAGACTCATGGTTTTCAGGCCACGTCGGGTTTCGTCAAGTAACTGGCTACTGGCGTAGTTGCATAACTCCGGGTCGGAGAAATCGATAGTTGACCAGAGCGATCTGAAACTTTTTACATTTTTAACCATCCTCGAAGCGCACCTTGTATAGAATCTGAAATTTTTCCAACCCTCAGTGACTTAGCGGCAGATACCGATTGATCTTTAGTTGTAATAACAGGGCTTTTTCAGGGTTCTGGAGCAATACCTATAGTGAACGTTATGTATTGTTCGGAGGCGGTAAGGGAGAAGTTCTCGATACCGCTATCGCCGGATTCGCTCTGTGTGGTATAGCCGGCACCACCGGAAACCGTACCGGTTCCGCTTCTGCTTTCTGCCATGTCGATATCGGTATGAGCACTCAAACCTGTACTACCTGAGTTGATATCATCATCATCAAACCCTCCAAGACGAAGGATCAGGGTATTAGCAACGTCCGTCGTGATCTCGGGACTCAAAGGCTGACTGGATGTACCTGTTGCTTTTTCAAATTTATTTAGTGGATCCGAACTATCATGGCCACTGAATCGCATGACCATGCCATAGGCCTCCTGACTCCCGGACCAGCTGAAAGTATAACTGGCAGGTTCTGATGAACCTGCCAACTTCCACCATGAGCCAAAAGTTATAGCAGCACTTTCATCAAGTACTTCGATCTTTTCCCAACCCGCCTGATCAGCGAGCGCAGAGGCAGTATTTCCATCCGTCACCACAAAAGCGATAAGTAATTCCATCGCCTGTGTTCCGCTCGGTTTATCAATTGTCAAACTGGTCCCATTGCTACCCAGTGTATTGTCACTAAAGCTTTCAAAAACAACACCGCTGGCACTACCTCCACCACCACTCACCAGTGCGCTGATTTCGCTTCCATCCAGAGCCCTGTTATAAATGCGAACATCATCAAGTAAACCATTCCAGAGCTTGCTGCTCTCCCAGTTGTTGCCAATTTCCAGTTGTGCTGTATTAGTATTCATAGTCGCACTGGTCGATGAAGTACTCACCACGATACCATCTACATACAATGCGACGGTATTGGCAGCATCATCAAATGTCGCCGTCAGATGATGCCACTGATTCGCGCTCACAGAGGTCGATGCTGAAAAGAAATTTCCACCGATACCCAGATAGAGCGTGCTACCCGACAGTGCCATCCAGTAGCCATCATTCTGACCGCTCTGCTCTTTGCTAACAATTCGATAACTAGAAGACAGGGAGCTATCCTGATTATTGACCCAGGCGCTAATAGTGATCGCATCACTTATCGACAATTCTGTGCTATGCGGAACAATGATACGATCGTTGCTGCCGTCAAAATCCACTGCGCCATCAACTTGTCCGGAAGATGTCCAGTTAGGTCCGTTAGTCAATGTTCCATCATGCCCACCTTCGGAATCTGTTGCTGTCGTTCCGCTGCCTTCATCCAGGTTCCAGTGTGCAATCGGATCCAGACTCGGCTCCGGTGACTCTGGCTCCGCTTCTGTTGAACAATAATATAGCCTCAAGGCCGGTGCTTTTCCCGACGAACCGTCATAACTTTCTGCCGTGCGTAGGCCACTCCCCTCAGCGATTATGGCTATGGCACTACCTTTAACCCAGCCGGGCCGATCAACAACTTCCTGTACCATTCCGGCAAGATCAGGGCTGGTCACAGAATCACCTGTAGAAGACCAGCTCGGCACCTCAGACCAGTCAATTGAGGCACTGGTCCTGATTCTGGAACTCAGATTGGAAGAAACAGAACTGAACGTGAGAGCGTTGTCGCTTGCCTCGGCGCTAAAACTGACACTGGTCGCTATGCTGCTTGTCTCGTCGATAACCATGTCGATATAGGCACCAATCACGCGACTGCCGGGTGGAATATTCACACTATCAAAACGAAGACCAACAATCATGTCGCTGGAAAATTCCGAGTCGTAACCAAACTCAAGGTCAGTACTGTCCAGATACATGTTCTGATTAGTCGTATACTCCTCAGCATCATCGCTGCCCGTGCTGATACGAATAGTTTCACTGCTTTCGTTTTCACAGCTCAGAGGATTTTCAGACGCCCATAACAGCGAACGCCGGAGTATCGTTTCGCCATCCTCCGTCAAACCTTCAAAATCAAAGTCATCCGACTCGCCCCAGGGAAGCTGGACACGCCGGCCCGAAGCCGTACCGCTTAGAAGACTGGCATCCTTTTCCACCAGAGCCAGACCCGGATCTCCCTGAAAGGTCCCGAGAGTTTGCAGCCCGCTGGCCAGATTGCCATACAGGTAAGTAGCGTCGTCTACGCTATCGAAGAGTGTCAGGGCACCAGTTAAGAAAGGCTGAGTGATGTAGTGACTGTTGTCGGTAATGATCAAATCAGACTCCGGCCAGCTTACGCTTGCATCAGACAAACCGAATTCTTCGTCCAGTCTGTATTCCTCATAGACCACACCAATGCTCGCCGCACTCAGCTTCTTGCCTACAGTGTCAGCGAGGACTGTTTCCGATATATAAACCACATCATTTTCACTAAGCGCAGCGTCAATATCAGTTTGTGAACTGTCGTCAGAAAGCAGGTTCACTGTGTAGCCCCAGCTTTCAAGCAAGCTCTGTCGGACGGTTTCCGCCTTGCTCAAATTGTTACTTTTATCGACGAGGAACAGAACATTGCCGTTGGTGACTTCTGATACCGTCGTGCATACCACCCCACATTCACAGGCATAAGTGATAGTCAGACTCGGATGGCGTGCAGCATTGCTATGGTCGCTGGTTTCGAATTGTTCACCAGCAGCCCCGGCGAGCGCCGTGCTAAGTACGACGCCATGATTCGGGTAGCCACCATTGATCCAGTCCTGTACAAGACTGGCGATATCCCATTCGTAGCGTGTGTTACTGGCTGGCCCCACATTGGTTGTAGCGATCACAGTAGAGTCGAAGTCGACACCGGCAGTAGCCCAGTTCGTTCCATTCTCGCGGGAATTCCAGCTGACAAAATCTTCATTCCACGAGTTGGTGATGCGATGGGCCGTGACAGGCACACCGGAACCGGAACCGCTTTTGTGATGCAGAGATAAAGTAGCACTTAACACCTTCGCTGACCCTGGTATTGTACTCACATCGAACTCGAGCAGGGTCCGGGTCACGTCGGTACCATTACGAGATACCCACGTCACGTCTTCTGTACCGTAGTTGTTAGCTGGTTGTTGCTGCCAGACTTCCGCATCTTTGCCATCGCTGGCATCCGGCTGCAGCACCAGAACCTCTGAAGGCTGATAAATGGAAACCAGATTTCGACTTAGCGTTCGTGTTACGCCATTAGTCAGAGTGCCAACAGCGGAGAGCGTTACCGGAGAGCCGCTTGTCGGTGTGAAACTGGCGCTATAGGAGTGATCGCCGAAGTTAGTCGACGCCAGGGCATAGTTTTCGCAGTTATTATTGTTGGCCATCCACAGAGCGTGCTGTAAGCCCGCCTCGGCCAGATATTGCGCCTCCCTTGCCTGAGACTCAGCATCTGCCATATTTATCTGGATCGCACCGCTTCTGTTCATTAGAAAGGCAATCGCGGCAATCAGGGTGATGGCAAGTACCACCGGTAATAATATAAATCCCCGTGGCTGTTTTAGCTGACCTCCACTCACAGGCTACCACCCACTCGAATCCGGGTTGTTACACGGCTTGATTCACCATCTGCATTACTTAAGGTTAGAATCAGATCAACCAGAACCGCCCGTGCGGAAGCCTGAAAGATGCGCTCGACACGAAATTCACTGACATTATCCGCAAGTGTGTATTCAGAGTAGTCATTGCCATCGACAGGATCTATATTCGGAATGCGCTGAATAAGAGTACTGCCACTCTGATAAAACACCACCGCATCAAGCCAGTCTTCGTCGTTGCTACCATCTTCATCATCGTCATCAACATCGATCACACCTGCTTTATTGTCAGCACTATTATCATCCGACAAATCTTCATCAATTGCACCGTCGTTATCATCATCCAGCCCGTTGGCGATGTCTTCATCAAAATCGCCATCTTCGTCATCATCCTTGGAATTTAATCCGTTATCGATAATGCCATCACCATTGTCATCTATATTTACAATTCCAGAAGCTGAGTCATTACTACTATCATCTCCAGTGTCTTCGTCAATCAGTTCAGGTTCGTTGGAATCACGTGAATCATTGTTATTCAAATCAAGATAGTCTTTATCATTATTGCCATCGGCCCAGCCATCGTTATTACGATCCAGATCAGAAGCCAGCGTCACTGCAAGAACGCCAGGATCACGAACTGACTCACTCCAGACCGTATTTGTATTTTCCGGCAGAGGCAGTATCAGCCTCTCACTACGACTAACCGCCTTGACCATCTGCTGCATGGCAAATCTGGCCTGCTGCTGAAGATTATTATTACTATGTACAACTCGTTCTGCCTTGAGTGCCGTCACTACCACACCACCTAGTCCCGCAATCAGCAAGGATGCGATGGTGACTGCCGCCGTCAGCTCAATGAGACTCATGCCCTGTTGCACCTGTGCACACAGTGACTGCCTGTTGAAGTTTTTTCTATAAGGCGCTGAGGCTTTCGAGCGCATGAGGGCTTCCTTCGATTTCCACCTTTATCCATATCAAATCGGATTCAGTACCAGTAAAGGGATCGTTATCGGCATCACTGTTATCTGCATCATAAGCAGAAAGAAAGACCAGTCGGTTAAGCACACGTCCGTTGGAATAAGTGACACTGTCTGAATAAGAGCTGCTGACTGTCTCACTACCTGCTGCCGCAGCGGCACTTTGTAAGGCCGAAAAAGGCTCGGCCAGCACCTGCTCCATCAGCGCGTAGCTCTGATAGCGATCTTCTGCCAGTTGTTGTTGTATGCCGCTGGCCTGGATACCGGGTTGCAAGGCCTGCATCGCCGGTACCAGAGTAATCGCGACCAGGGCGCTGGCGACCAGAACCTCTGCGTAGGAAAATCCCTGCTCACACCTACTTTTGAATTTCACCATCACTGAATGCTTACCCGACCGGTCATTGGTTCAACAACAACGACTCGTTGATCGTTACCCATAGTCAAAGTGATGGACGCGTTTTGCAACATGTAGTCAGTGCCCAGAACGCTGTATTTGGGGATTCCTTCCGCACTGAAACCCAGATAACTCGAACTGCTGAATGAACCTTCAAAGTTAAAACTGGCGCTGCTTAGATCCACACCTGCCATACGCGAGTCGTCATCGAGCGCGATATCATAGAGTTTTTTATCAACAGGATGACGGACATCGTAATTGGGCAGCAATCCCGGCTTACTATAAACCCGGACACGTTCATTGATATTGCTGGTATTGATGCCGTGAGCTGTACCGGTTCGAATAGCTTCTGTGCGTGCAAATCTGGCGGCTGCCGCGATTTCGGCTGCTGCCAGATCCAGCTTTACTGGATTACCGGAAGAAAGTGGAGGGAGTGCAATTACTGCCAGTATGCCGATCGTGGCGACTACGATCATCATTTCGATCAGAGTGTATCCATTCAGTAAGCGCATTAGTCATCACCTTTATCAATACACTCTGGCGTGCGTCCCTGCACTGTACTCTTATATCACTACCTGTCGTCGTAAGAACTGTGATTGGCAATAAACTGACCCGTCTTGATGTCATACTTCCAACCGCCATTGGTCACCGATGAAGTCATCCCGAGGGCGCCCGTCGTCGATATAGCGACTGTTGACACATCGGTAAAGGGATTTGATGGCATTGCGGCTTTTTTCATGTAAGGGCCGTATTTGAAAGTCGAATCAGCTTGAGTACAACCCTCACCTGCAATATTTGTATACAGACTCATCTGACTCAGGAAAGCCGCTTCAGTATTGATAGCGCCAGTACCCGTTGAACCACCGGGGCCAGCAGCACAGGCAGTACCAATCGCGGTCACGGAACCGGGATAATGGCCATGCTGTTGATAGTACAATTCTATGGCTGAGCGGGTATTGGAAAGATTGGTATCCAGCGATGACATTTTCGCATCGTCTGTCGCAGAGCTGAACTGCGGTACCAGAATACCAGCCAGAATGGCTAGAATTACGACGACAATTAGCAATTCTATCAGCGTGAACCCAGTCTGATTGTGTGCTGACACAGACTTACTTATATTCATTTTCATGACTCCTCTTATAGCGATTTTTTTCATGTCTAGAGGGATTATCGGCCGTTTTTTCGGCTTCTTTAGAAAATGCTTGCCAGCCTAGTGAACCGAACGAGAGAGCTTGAAAATCGGCAATATCAGGGAGCTGACTATGAGTCCGACGACCACACCCATAATCAGTAACATGATCGGCTCTATCATTTTCGACAGATTGCCAAGCCGGCGGGACAAGTCGCGTTGATAGTAATCCGCTACCCTGGAAGACACCAGTGCCAGACGCCCGCTTTCTTCCCCGGTTTTTACCATCTGCTTGACCATATCAGGAATAAAATCGGTTTCACTAAAAGCTGCGGAGAAACTTCGTCCGTTTGTTACATTATGATTTACATCATCAATAAAACGAATAAAATGCGTATTGCGCACCATGTCACGACAGGAGTTGATGGCATCCACCAGTGATACACCATTATTCAGGGACAGACCCACCATGCGCATAGTCTGAATCAGGTAAATCTGCATCAATAACTCGCCAAGCAGAGGAAAGCTGGAAACTATGTCATTCAATTTTCTCAGGCCTTCTTCCTTACTCAGCCACCAGCTAAGAAAACCGCCAGTGCCCACTAAAAGACTGAGCAATGCCCACCAGTAATTTCGCAATATGTCGCTCATCCACATCAGACTCAATGTGATGAAGGGTAGCTGATCGTGAATACTGTCAAACAGTACCGTAAATTTCGGAAAAACGTAGGCAAGAATAAAAACAATCACCGCTCCGGCAAATACCACCAGAAAAGCCGGATAGGTAAAGGCTGAAGTCAGGGTATTCAGCAGATCCTCGCGCTTCTCTTCCATATCCATAATATGTTTGAGCACTTCGTCCATATAGCCACCTTCTTCACTGGCGCTGACCAGAGTGACAAAGGTTGATGAAAAGATATCGGGATAGGACTGCAAGGCATGAGAAAAAGATTTACCTCCGGCGATTTGTTCACAGATGTCTTCAATAACTGCTTTGAAAGTGGGGTTGCTTACCTGCAAAGCAATGATTTCAAGACTGCCAACCAGATTATTTCCGGTTTCAATTAACAACGACAGCTGTTCCGTAAAAAATTTCCGATCGCGAGCGCTTACTTTGTTAAAGCCGAATTGATAAGACTTTTTTTCGGGCGCGACATTACTACTCGATGCAACAAGCGGATTGTTTATATTCATCGCCATAGGTTTTAAGCAAACGCAGTAATGCGTTCTATCTCTTCTATGGTTGTCGACCCTTCTCTGACTCGTTCGATACCGTCATCAAACAGAGTTCGCAATTGAGACTGTTCAATATACTCGGCAAGTTGATCGCGTGAAGGATTCATGATCATGAGCTTTTGTAGCTCAGCGTCCGGGCTGATAAGTTCATGTATACCAATTCGGCCCTTGTAACCTGAGTCATAACAATACGGACAGCCTCGACCTTTCGTCAGTCGCAGACGTTTATCTTCCTGCCAGCCAAACTGTTGCAGAATATCCGGCGTCGCAATAAAAGACGTCTTACATTCTGTACAAACTTTACGGATTAGTCTTTGCGCCACCACGCCTATCAAAGCGGATGAAAGCAGATAAGGTTTTATACCCATATCAAGCAGGCGGGTTATCGCACCGACGGCATCATTTGTGTGTAAGGTAGACAATACCAGATGGCCGGTGAGAGCCGCCTGAACAGCAATCTCAGCAGTCTCATGGTCGCGAATTTCGCCGACCATGACGGTGTCCGGATCCTGCCGGAGAACATGTCGTAACAGGCGTGCGAATGTTAAGCCGGTGCTCTCTTTTACCTGATTCTGATTAATAATATCAATCTGGTATTCAACCGGGTCTTCAATGGTGACAATACTTTTCTCGCTTGAATTGAGATAGTTAATAGCCGCGTACAGAGAGGTTGTCTTACCGCTGCCTGTCGGTCCGGTGACCAGAATCAGTCCATGACTCCTATGCAATAGTTCCTGAAACTCTTTTTTAACCACATCGGCGAGCCCGATTTTGTCAATATCAAGAATACTCTGATTTTTATCCAGTACCCGAAGTACTACTTTCTCACCGAATATACCGGGCAGCGAACTGAAACGTAGATCGACAACACGACCAGAGGTACTCACCTGAATCCGGCCGTCCTGTGGCAGACGACGTTCGGCGATATCGAGATTGGCCATTACTTTCAGTCTCGAGACCAAAGCCGGATGCATTTCGCTGGCCGGAGTCATGATTTCATAAAGGACACCATCGATGCGCAGGCGAACCCGGCTTTGCTGGCGACCCGGCTCTATATGCACATCGCTACCACCATCTCTGATCGCCCGTTGAATAATGGCATTGACGAGATTAACGACCGGGCTGCCCGCAGCAAGTTCATCAATCGCTTCGAGATCATCCTGAACAAGCTGATCGACTACTTCAAAGTCCTCATCAGGTCTGGTGTTGAACTCATCCAGGCTGGTATTCCCTGAATACATGCTGTCGATACATTCTTCAATTTCGCGCGTTTGCACCAGTACCGGACGTACTGTGCAACGAGTGACTCTTTCGATTTCATCAAAACTGGGGATTGCCTGTGGATCACTGGTTGCCAGCATCAGTTCATTACCAAGTCTGAACAGGGGTAGTACTTTAAGACGTTGAGCCATGCTCTTTTCAATCAGACTGACGAGATTCTGATCAAACAAGCCGTTTTTCAACATGACAAAAGGCAAGTGCAGCTGATGACTGAGCACCTCGAGCATATCGTTCTCACTGACCCAGCCACGGCTGACCAGAATCTGTCCCATTCGACGACCGGTTTGAGATTGTAACTGCAGCGCCTGTTGCACCTTGTCTTCCGTGGTCAGACCCGCTTCGACAAGCATTTCTCCCAGCCTTCGTCTGGGCCCACTGTCACTACTGACACTGTGGAAATAGGCAACATTCTGCTCGTCGAGGGAGCTTATATTGAGCTTCGATAGCAAGCCGCTGATTCGAAATACATCCATATTCATACTACTGACATTCACAATACGAATACCACCGCCATTCCCATACAGACTCTCATGAGAACTCATCAACAGTTCAAGTGCTGCACTGCCGATGAAGCTTACGTTCTCAAAATCGATATCAATCCGGTTCTGGCGATTCTTGATACAGGCCTGAATCGACTCTTCCAGCTTGCTGACATCAGAACTGCTAACAAGAGTCTCCGGTGGCAGCAGCTCGGCTATACTGCTACTGCGTTCTCTGAGGATCTGGGGCATCGATAATTACCTGAAAAAGCCTTAATCTATCCAGCGACTTGCACAGCAGTATCGGCTGTCAGTAGCTGGCTAAAAACCGATTCAAGCGGCTCTGGCTTATGTAAACCGTAACCCTGCAGGTAGTCGACACCGATGTTGCACAGGGTCTCCTGTATTTCTCCATTCTCTACGAATTCCGCTACAGTTTTCAAACCCATCACATGGCCGATGCTGTTTATGGACTCCACCATCGCTTTGTCTATATTTTGCTCATTGATATTCTTTACAAAACCACCATCTATCTTCAGGTAATCTATTGGCAGGTGTTTGAGGTAACCAAAGGAACTCATACCACTGCCAAAGTCATCAAGTGCAAAACTACAACCGAGCCCTCTCATGATTTCGATGAAACTCAGCGCTTCGGACAGGTTTTCGATAGCTTCTGTTTCCGTTACTTCAAAACATATCTGCTCCGGTCTGACGTTACCCGCTGAGATTACTTTGGCCACATAAGTCTTAAAACGATCGTCCCCAATAGACTCTCCGGAAAGGTTAATCGAGAGAACTAAAGAATTATCGCCAGAACTCGCATTAAAATCCGCTAACATAGTGATTGATTTATCGACCACCCATTGATCCAGCTCTCTCATTAATTTGTATTTTTCTGCAGCAGGAATAAAAAGACCAGGTGGCACGATTCCACCCTTGTCATCAAGCATTCGAATCAACACTTCATAGTGATTGCATTGTGATTCGTCACTGCTACCCGGAACGATGGCCTGCGCATAAAGCACGAATTTGTTCCTTTCAAGAGCCGTTCTAATATGATTTGCGCCGGCCATAATACTCAGACTTTTCTGCACATCCTTATCGGATTTATCGTAAACTCGGAACCGGTTACCACCCATCTTTTTCGCCACTGAACAGGCCATTTCAGCAGTCTTTATCACTTCAGAAAAATTCTTTATCTCCTTACCGGCTTCGGCTATCCCTGTACTGAACTTGAGATTAAATACTTTATCTTTACTGAAAAACTGCATCTCGTTTATTTTTTCATGAAGAGAATTGCAAATTTTTTCTGCCTCATTGAGACCACAGTTTTCCAATAGAATGCTAAATTCATCGGCGTTGGTTCTTGCCAGAATTGTGTTTTCAGCAAGCAGGGTTCTCAGAGCAGCGCTGAATTGCTGCAGCAACCTGTCTCCGGTTTCGTAGCCACTGGTATCATTGATTATTTTGAACTGATCCAGATCAATATGAACAACACAGTAATTTGCTTCACCTGATTCCAGTTTATTCGATACATCACTGCCTATTGCTTCAAAACCTCTTCTGTTTAGCAATGCCGTTAATCTGTCACGTTTTCTTTTTAGCAGATTGGATACTTCAATTGCGAAAACGTCACATAGTTTTCGATCACTATTGGTGAAGTTGAGTTTATCCATGGCATTGGAAAAAACCAGTATCCCGTATACTTCATCTTTTATATCGAGAATAGGAGAAGCGATAAATTTCACCGGTATTTTACTGTACTCTTCGGTCCAGTCTGTAACCTCATCCTGATTGATAACAAGGGTTTCACCGGACTCTTTTATCGACTGAAGAATTTCTGTCGAAAATTTTTCCAATAGTGTATTACTTTCTGCTATTTCCGAATGATCCTCAGGTTTGAATATGGTTATATTTTCTGCAGGAACAATAATTGCCGCCAGATCTACCGACAGATAATCAAGACAATTCTCAATCAGGTTCAATAAGGCACTTTCTTCATTTTGCCTGTCGTCCTCATCGCCGCTATTCAACTCGTCGAGACCATAGAACACATTCAACTCTTCATAACGAATGGCCAGTTCGTGTGCCATACCATCCAGCATCAGATTATTGTTGTAGTCATCGCAAACAAATCTGGCAATGAGATGAAGCATCTTTGTCAGCTGTGGAATAGTCCGTGTTATCTGAGAATTACTTTTCTCCACTACGAGAAATGACAGCCAGAACTCTTTCTCGTCAGATCCGAGGTGGACACAAGTACGAAATAACAAACATGTCTCTTTGAATACGAGGAGATCTACTTTGTCATCCACCCGGTCCCAGCATAATTCTGATGCATCAGGGCGATTCTTGTTATCCAGTTGCTCGTAAAGTGGCAATAAATGGGTCGCGGAACCGGCAGCGCAGGGAATTAGGTCTATACGACATTCAATACCGATCAGGGTACTTAGCAATAACGAATACTGTTCGAATCGATCTTTGTGGTAATAGCTAAAGCTCATGCCGGCACACTCACTTCTTCCATTTCCTCGAAGAGCTGTCTGAGATGATTAACCAGTTTCCGGGGACTAAGCGGTTTCTCAAGGAATTCGATACCCGAATTCTGTTCAGCCCATTCACGTAGCTGCGCATCAGTTCTCGACGTCATGATAATCAGATGCGGTGCCGAGTCCTTGTATTGAATAGCTATCTTTTCACACAACTCCTGCCCGGTCATTTTTGGCATCTGTATGTCAGTGATAACGATATCTGGCATCTGATTATTAATGCTGGCCATGGCCTGTTCACCATTGTGCGCTACGGCTACCTGATATCCGTTTTTATCAAGAAATATTTTCAGCACCTTGATGACATGCGGCTCGTCATCTACCAGTAATATTTTCTTCATAACTAACTCGCTTCCTTTAGCTGTGTCGATGTTTTCAGCAGGCGTATGGTGAAAGTGGTTCCCTTTCCAGGCTGACTCTCAACCGTGATTTCGGCTTTGTGAAGATGAATAATTTCTTTTGCCAGTGACAAACCAAGTCCATGACCCGGTCGGCTACTGGCTTCATCGCTTTCTGAACGATAAAATTTATCGAAAATACGGGGTTTGTCTGCTTCCGATATTCCAATACCGCTATCACTTACCTGAATCTCGATATAGTCATCAACCAGCTCTGCATTGAGAGAGACTGTGTCACCCGGGTTTGAATACTTCAGGGCATTGGACAGAAGATTATTCAGGGCAACTCGAAATAGTTCTTTATCGATATTTACCGTTGTCAGTGCTCTTGAAATATACAACTCTGTTTTTATACTGTTATTCACGGCACTTCGGGTTGCCGATTCAAAGGTGTCGTTTAGAAAGTCCTGCACTTTTACTCGCTGGCGCTCAATGACCACGCTCTCGGATTCTATTTTGGTAATATTCAGTAAATCGTTTATGAGAATAGACTGCCGCTCAATCTCATCCTGAATTATATTGATACTCTCAATTACTTCAGTTGATTCATCCGTGATGACTTCGCTTAGTAATTCGGTCTGTAGCAGCATGATATTCAGAGGCGATTTCAGCTCATGAGAGACATGCGAGATAAATTCATCACGCGACTCCCGCAGTTGTATTTCATTAGTAATATCTTTGAACACGATGACGGTGCCGAGAACCATTGAGGCGTCTTCAGAGGAAAACAAAGGAAAGGCATTGATTGAAAGTGTTTTGCCGGAATTGTCACTGAGACGGCAGTTTGTTACATCACTTCGATGTAAGGGCACAACATTTCCCTGATAACGTTCCAATAACGACAACAAATTCTGATCATGACACCAGTCGGCTGGTTTTCTGCCCAGAATGTCTTCCTTTTCTACTCCCAGGAGTGCTTCCATCATTTGATTGGCGAATGTGCAGGCGCCACTTTCCTCGAGCACCACAAATGCATCAGGTATGGTCTGCAAAACCGCTTCGAGTTGCCGCTTGTGGTATGCCGTCAGACCAGTAGAGACTTTTGCCTGCGAACTTTCCAGTTCAAGCTCGTTCAGTCGGGATTGCGTAAAGTCCAGATAATGACTCAAATTTCTGATCAGACTTTGTGGCTTCGCTTCAGTTTCAATCGCGTAAGAGGAGTTATCCTGCTCCATGATAAGCTCACAAATATCCTCATTCGCCTTTTGCAGGGCCTGCATTTCCTTTCTCAGCAGCAGATACGCGAAAATTACAACGAGCAAAAGTGGTTGGGCCAGGAAAAGGATTGTCCATGACCAAATTGGTGCATTTTTAAGTTCGGGAATTTTGTAGCTGACTCGAACCTCATCAGGTTTTTCTGACATGGCCTCGGTCTCGAATCCCGGAGCCAATATGGATTTATCCAGTCTTTCCTCATCTATCAGGACATTCGGCACATGTGCTAGAATCCACGAAACATTCGCAGCATGTAATTTGCGTAGTTTTTCCTGCTGTTTCATATCCTGTTGAACAAGTACGTAGGCCATCATAATGATCGACATCAGGAAGGCGCTACTCAGTGCCAGGACAAGAAGCTGTTTGCCATGTTTAAACATGTTCAGTTTATCCGCAAATAATGTTTTATGGTTTTTCTGGAGAATCTTGTTTTAATTACCCATGTTTATTGCGGCAAATATGATAATTTCTTTAATTTACGGTCGTTTCCGGGAGGCTTTTGAGAGTGAGGGCTGATTCTTTGCTGAAAGCCCGGATTGATAGCTATTTCAAGGTGGCTGAGCGCGGTAGTAGTATCTCGCAGGAAGTGCTCGGCGGGGCAACCACTTTTCTCGCCATGGTTTATTCGGTGATTGTGGTACCTAATATGCTTGCCACAGCGGGCTTTGACCCTGCTGCAGTTTTCATTGCGACCTGCGCAGTCAGCGCATTCGGATCCTTATTAATGGGACTATGGGCAAATCTGCCGATGGCTATCGGCTGTGCCATCTCCCTGACCGCATTCACCGCCTTCAGCCTGGTGCTCGGCCAGAACATGAGTATTCCTGTCGCCCTCGGCGCTATCTTCCTCATGGGACTACTCTTTTCTGCGATCACCATTACTGGTCTGCGACAGTGGATTCTGAACAATTTGCCAGCAGGAATTGCCGAAGGTACCGGAATCGGTATCGGCCTGTTTTTGATCCTGATTGCGACAAGTAGCGTTAAGTTCGTCCTCCCCAGCGAAAGCGGATTACCATTGACTCTGGGAGACATCAACTCACTTCCGGTCATTGCAACGATTATTGGTCTGGCATTGACCATCGCACTCGAGTCGCGCCGTATCCCGGGAGCTATTCTTCTGGTAATAATCAGTTTGTCGCTTTTTGGCCTGCTCTTCGATGACAGCGTGCAATATCAGGGCATATTCGCGCTACCGGACTTTTTTTCCGAATATTCCTTACTTGGAAAAATGGATCTCAGAGCAACTCTTGATCTGGCTGTTTTACCCGTGGTCCTGGCACTGGTTATGACAGCGGTATTTGATGCCACCGGGACAATTCGAGCAGTAGCGGGACAGGCAAAACTTATCGATGAAAACGGCCAGATCCTAAACAGCTCCAGAGCGCTTTTAGCGGACTCATTCAGTAGTGTTCTATCCGGTTTTGTCGGTAGTTCACCGGCAGCAGTTTATGTCGAATCTGCCGCCGGCACCGCGGCTGGTGCCAAAACCGGATTAAGTACCATTGTTGTAGGACTCGGTTTTGTGGCCATCATTTTTCTGGCACCGCTGTCCTATCTGGTGCCAGCTTACGCCACGGCGCCGGCTCTGATTTACGTCGGTTTATTGATGCTTTCCAATGTTGTTAAGCTGAATTTTGACGATCGTGTTGACGCCATGTCTGGACTTGTTTGTGCAGTTTTTATCGTACTCAGTTCAAACATCGTCACCGGCATTATGCTGGGCTTCAATACTTATCTTCTGGGCCGGCTGATGAGTGGGGAATGGCGTAAGCTAAATGTCGGCGTTACTCTTATCAGCCTTGGCCTGGCCGTTTTCTATCTTGGGGGTTGGGCAATATAACAATGAAAAGTGGACTCTATTCCCGGACAATTGAATTTCTAGTAACTCTTTTAATCCTGTTTGACCTTCCTGAACTGGCTGCACAAACGGTATTTGAGGAAATAGTTGTTATCGCGGAGAAACGCAATGAAAGCCTGCAGGATCTTTCTCAGGCGGTCACCGCACTGAAGCAGGATGAACTCGATCAGAAGAATATTATTTCCTTTGTCGATTTAAGCAGCATCGCTCCGGGCGTAACGATAACTAAAAATGAAGGATTCAAAACCGTCATTGCCATTCGCGGACTTGGTAATGAAGCAAACCAGAATGCCCTTGCGAATCCCTCGGTCTCCTACCATCTTGATGGTGTTTACATTGCTTCACCCTTTTCAATTCAGACTGATTTTCTCGATCTTGAACGCATAGAAGTACTTCGCGGGCCACAGGGCACACTGTTCGGGCAAAACTCTACCGGCGGCGCTATCAATGTAATAACCAGTACGCCTACTACTGATGAGTTTTACGGAAAGGCGGATTTCTCTTATGGTGAATACAATGCCGTAAGAACACGCGCTTCGGTTAATGTCCCATTTAATGACAGTGCCGCCATGCGTGCTTCTGTGTCTTACTATAATCATGATGGCTTCAGCGACAATCTGGTCCTTAACCAGGAACTTGATGATGCGAATAATCTTGCTGCTCGCCTGCGTTTTCTTTATGAGCCCAACAGCAATCTAAGATTACATTTAAGCGCTCAGTACTTCAGAGAAGACGCCAACGGTGCGGCACAAAAAGGCTTACTAGACACCACACCAGGTGCCCGCCGTCTTTCACAGGATTCGCCAGCCAGTTATGAGCTTGAATCACAGGTGTATAGTGTAATCGCCGAATGGGATCTCGATGACTTCAGTATTAAGTCACTCAGCAGCTACCAGCGCGACGAAATATTTATCATGCGCGATAACGACAGAACAGATATCAATTCGCTTCCGCCTTTTACTCTGCTACCCAGTTTCTATGATCCGGAAATTAACGAGCAGCGTACTATCACTCAGGAACTCAACATCATTTCCAATCAGGCTTTGTTTGGCAATATCGACTGGATTGCAGGCGTTTTCTATCTCAACTCTGAACTCGATGTGTCCATTCGAGAACGCATAGACTTTGGTTTCGACGGGGTATTCGATCCTTTCACCACTGCCGACGTGTTTGCATTCAATGGTGACTTTGGTTTTATTACAGATTCCGCGCCAGAACGCGAATCGATCTCGGTCTACAGCCAGAGCACCTATCATATTTCAGACACACTAAGAGCAATCGGTGGCGCACGTTTAACCTACGATAAAATTGAAAGCGCTGTCACCAATTTCTTCGGCCGCGGTGGCACTGAGAACCTGAGGCGTTCAAGCAATGCTGTCACAGGTCGTTTTGCTCTGGAACACGACTTACGTGACGACACCCTGATCTATGCATCCTGGACCCGCGGTTTCAAGCCCGGCGGCACTAACCTTACTTTCGGCCGGGAAAACCAGATTGCCCCCGCAGTCGTACTGCCGGTATTTGAAGATGAAGAAATTAACGCGTTTGAGCTCGGTATAAAAACAGACTTTCTCTCCGGCCGTATTCGCGCCAACCTGGCTGCCTTCTACTATGACTATACTAATCTACAGTTTCAGGCGACAGATCCTGAAGTATTTGAAGGTGGAGTAGGTAATATTCCACAATCGGAAAGCTATGGCATGGAACTGGAAATGCTGGCTTCGCTCACACCTGAACTAAGCATGGATTTTAAGTTGTCACTATTGGAAACCAACATTACCGAAAGTTTTCTGGCACTTGATAATGTCCGCTCCGATGCAGCCACCAATGCCCTGCTCTTCCCCATCTGCGGCGGCAACCTGTTCTGCCCCGAAATTCAGGTGGCAAGGGCAAACGCGATTCTTGATGTACAAGGCAATGACCTCGCAAAAGCCCCGGCAGTCACCGCGGATCTGAGTTTTCGCCATGAAACACCACTTTCAAACCTGGGCACACTCAGCAGTACGCTACAAATCACCTACCGCGGAAAATTCAATCAACGCATCTTCAACAACCCGACAACCGACAAAGTCCCATCCTACGAAACCGTCAGCACAGTGATTTCCTTTGACGCCAGCAACGAACGCTGGGGACTGGATTTTCTGGCAATGAATATTTTCAACAAGAATGGCGTGAACGCCCGTTTCACCGACGTCTTCGGTGTCGGTTCCACCTCAGACGAACTAATCCCCCCAAGACAAATAATGGGCAGACTCAGAATAAACTTCTAACTCAATACGTCGGGCTATCTGTATGTGCTGAACACAGACCGTTAGCGGCATGGATGCCGCTGTCGAGCGTACAGGGACGTATTCACAGCGTGTCAGTCTTCAGCACATACAGGTAGCCACAGCTTAACTTACTACTTGGCAGTTTCAGCCAACAAACTACTAATGGCCTTTTCAATAGCCTTAGCCTGCCGATCACCCTTATGCGTTTCCCCGAAAAAAGACGCTGCCATTTTCCCATCTTTATCAATCAGATAAAACGCCGGCCAGTAACGATTACCCATCGCCCGCCAGTAAGAAAAATCATTATCGATCATCACCGGATGTTTCAATTGGAACTCTTCGATTTTCGCAACAATATTGCCGCGTAATTTCTCGTGCTCAAATTCCGGCGTATGCACACCAATAATTCGAAAATCATCAGAAGCCAGTCGCTTCTCCAGATCATTGAGCCAGGGAAATGAGCGATAACAGTTCCAGCAATCAAAAGTCCAGAAATCGACCAGCACCACCTGCCCACGCATATCACCAAGCTGCAGAGGTTTCGAGTTCAGCCAGTCCTGTTCATCAGAATGAGTAAACTCAGGCGCGATACTCGGCGTAATTTTGTTTCTGGCGAAACCGGGAGTAGCAAACTGGGAAATTAAAAAAACGCTGGCAAGGCCAAGAATAAATCCCGTCAGATTCCTTTTCACACGAAGCACCCCTTAAATGAACTTTTGAATTCGACAGCTTAAAGGGCAATAACGTTCAATCAGAATTCGTAACTTAAACCCATACCGGCAACCAGACCATGACGTGAACCTGATGCACGTACAATCGGACTATCGGCGGCATCACCGAGTAAATACTGATAGCGCAATTGCGCAGCAACTGACCAGTGCTGGGAAAATTTGTAGGCTGAACTAAGATTCACAGACACATCGCGCATACCGGCATCAGGCTGATACCTTGTCAGGCCGGAAGCAAGGCCCTGCAGGTTGTTAACACCGAAGAAAGTACGCATGTGCTCCCTGCTTGCCCAGGTGGTTTCCACACCAAGATAAAACAAGGGATCATTCCATGGCAGACGACTACCCAGGCGAAAAATGGCCAGCGTGCCATGACCTTCATTCAGGAAATCGTGGCGTACTTCACTTTTTAGGCGCAGCCCCTGGTAACGATAGTTCAGATAAGCGCCACTGGTAAATGTGCGGCTGATATCGCCGAGACCTTCAAGACCATCATTGTTCTCACTGCGACCGCCGTTATAACGAACAAAAGCACCGCCGTAAAAACCACCTTTATCGAACAGTTCGACGCCCAACTTCCGGCCTTTAAGATACAACCAGTCATTCCAGACAATATGAATATTCGGTGCGTAACTGAAACGATATTCATCAGCACCGCGATATTCCGGAGCAATACCCCCAATCACGCCAAGCCGGATTAACAGTTTCTTCTCATCCTTATCTTCCAGCTGATAATCCATTTCTGTTATCAGGCCCATGGTCTCGGAGATCTGATCCCATACCTCGTAATCTTCTGTTTGCTGAGCCAGAACCGGAAAAGACAGGCTCAGAATACCACTCAGGACCAGAGAAAACCCAAAGAGATAAAGGTAAGTGTATGATTTTATTGATTTATTCTTCATGAGCATCAAGTAGTTTCGCTGCTTCTGAAGAATAAATCAATAAATTACTTAAATATCATTTAGTTAAATGCACTAATTCAAGTTTAATATCACTAATTATCTTGATGAAACTGCCACGTTCTCAGCTTGAATTCATCCCCGTCAGTAGCGAGCGTTGCCACGTAGTTATCAATAGAATCGATAGTCGCCAGTTGCCACTTCTCTGCATCTTCCCGTTGCCAGCGGGTCGCGAGCATTTCTGCCGGCGCATCGGGATCAATATTGACGTCAAATTCAGCCAGACCAAAAGCAATACCTTTACCTATCGCTTTGACAAAAGCCTCCTTGCGCGTCCAGGTTGTAAAAAAAGCGCGTAGCACATTGCCTTCATAGTCCAGTAAAGACTTATACTCATTTTCAGAAAAAAACCGCCTGGCCAGTTTTTTAAAATCCACGTCCTTTCGAATACATTCAATATCAATTCCAAGCTGGCGATTAGACGAGACTGCCACTAGAGCCTGTCCGTGTGAATGAGAAACATTAAAGACAAGACCACTCGAAGTTGCATTTTCCAGCTTTGGTTTTTTTTCTTTGCTATAGCAAAATTCGAAGCTGTGCGCAGGGGCGTTTAGCAAGCAGGCCAGCGCTGCCCGGAGTAAGCCACGGGTAACAACATATTCTTTTTCCTTATCGGGAAACGTAAACAGGCTGGCTCTGTTTAGCTCGTCAACAGAAAGAGTGTGGCGATAGTTTTCTAATTGTTCTTCTGATACATCGATATCACTTCGCCAGACATCAATGTGATTCTCACTCAGTATCAGATCAACAGGTGGCTTATGCCATTTCATGCCCGTTCCGTAATGCGTTTTGTAGGTTTTCCATACCCTCATCAATGCTGATCAATGGTTCATAGTTCAAATCACGCCGGGCCGCGCTGATGTCGTACCAATGCGAACAGCTCAGTTGTCTGGCAATAAACCGGGTCATCACCGGTTCCGATTTTATTTTTAATGAAGAATAAACGAATTCCATGATGCTGCCGATGATATAGGCGCTTCTTGCCGAAATTGATTTTCTTACTTCATCCAAATCAGCGGCTTTTAGAATTCGATTCACAATCTCTGCCATCGGCAATGGTTCGCCATTGCTGATGAAGTAGGCTTTGCCGGCACAGCTGGCATTTATCTGTAAGGCGTCAAGCGCGAGCAGGTGAGCAGAAACAGCGTTGTCGATATAAGTAATATCGACCAGATTTTCACGATTGCCGACCAGACGCAGGCGGCCTTTACGGGCACGTTCAATAATGCGTGGTGCAAGATGTGGATCGCCGGGTCCGAAAACAAGATGCGGTCTGAGCGCCACGCTAGCGAGATCAGCAGTATTCGCTGCAAGCACAGCCTCTTCTGCCTCTGCCTTGGTGCGCTGGTAGTTTGTCAGGTAATGCTCCGGAAAGGGTGTTGACTCATCAATACCATCTTCATCTTCACCGGCGAAAACAATACTCGGCGAGCTGGTGTATACCAATCGTGGAATAGTATTCTTCCGGCAGGCTGCGATCACCTTTAGTGTCGCAGTTACGTTGCTACGATAGTACTCCTGATAGTCACCCCATACTCCGGCTTTAGCAGCAACATGAATCAGCGCATCACAGCCATTGCTCGCCTCATTAAGCTGGGAAGAATCAGCGATATCACCGCGATAGGTCTGAATACCCAGCGTCCTTAACCCGGGATAGTCGCCTCTTTGAAAACTGATAACCTCGTCACCACGCTGATGTAATGCTCTGGCAATCGCGCCACCCAGAAAACCGCCGGCACCGGTCACCAGAACACGCATTAGATTTGTTCCTGTGCCCACTCGGCAAGTTGTGGACGCGCAATCTTGGCGTTATGGCGAATATCAACGGGAAAACCGGGGTGAATCAGAAAAGTCTGAATCATTGCTGTTTGTTCATAGTGACTGCCCATATCCAGCAACTCCTGAGTTAATACTCTCTGATCAGTATGCTGACTGTCTGCTTCCAGTTCTATACAGATAAAGGGCACAGTACGCTCACCCTTTTTTACACCAACCAGTGCTGAACGCCTTACTCTCGCATGCGCATTGAACACGCCTTCAACACAGGCGGTAAAAAGGGTTGTGTCTGCCAGCTCAACCCGCTCGCTCTTGCGACCGCAAAACCACAAACGCTGCTGTTCATCGAAATAACCAAGGTCACCCATACGATGGTAAAAGTTATCACCGTCTTTGATCTTGGCGAGCTCTGTCGACTCAGGTCTGTTGTAATAGGACGCAGTTACCTGCGCACCTTGCACAGTAATTTCACCTATCTGTCCAAGCTTGACCAGCTCGACCCGACTCGAGTCCTCTAGTTTGTCATCAGAAATTGCGATGATACTGACATTCAGATCAGCAACTACTTTGCCGACACAGACACCCTTCCCTTCGGCACTTTTTCTGCCTGTTTCACCCAGTATTTCATCACTGCCAATTGATGCCACAGGCAGGGCTTCGGTGGCACCGTAAGGCGTAAAAACCTGCACGTATTTTTCGAGAAATGAAGAAAATCGTTGAATAACGGCAGCAGAAACAGGTGCGCCGGCGGAAATAGCGCGCTTAAGTGTCGGCGTGCGTTTACCATTTTCCACACCCCATTTACCAACACGGTCTATTAAGGCTGGCGATCCAAACATGCTCGTTGCTGAGAACTGCTCTATTGCCTGAAAAATTTTTGCAGCATCAACTTCACCGGGTCGGGTGAAATCCATCTGCGGGATGATCGAGGTCATTCCGAGTGCCGGAGCGAATAAGGCAAACAGGGGAAACGTTGCCAGATCAACTTCACCGGGTTGAATATCGTAGAGCGCACGCAAGGCCTCAAGCTGTGCAGTGAAATTCTGATGACTATAGTCGACGCCTTTTGGCACACCGGTACTGCCACTGGTAAATAATATCGCCGCACTGTCTTCAGCATCCACTTCATTGACAGCCGGTTTCTGCGACCGTCTGCCGGACTCCAGTAGCTTTGACATATCCTTCATGAAAAAACCCAGCAGTGGCTTCGCTTCAACCACAATATTGATATTGATACTGGCTCTGGCCCAGGAAAATAACAGGCGGGCCAGATGCGCCTTTGGCACACCGATAAAGGCTTCGGGCTCTGCTTCTTGCAGACATTGACCAAGGTTCTTTCTACCGATGCCGGGATCGACCGCAATCATTACGGCACCCACTTTAAACAAGGCAAAAACAAACGCAAAAAATTCGAGCCCCGGAGTGACCATTAAGACAGTCCGCGTGCCTTTACCAATTCCGTGGTCCTGCAGGCCGCGCGCGAGTGTATCGCTGATCTCATTCAACTCATGATAAGTATAACGAGGGTAATCCTTTGTGCCAGACTGCACGGCCACAGCCAGAGTTTCTGCCTGGCTGGCGGCCATGGCTGGAAGATAGGAAGCAATGTTGGCGGAATTCATCTGAGTGCTTTGCTTACTCTGCCTCTGCAAGAGGATGCCTTGACAGAAAATTCTCTATCAGAGGCAAAAGTTCTTCTTTCGCGTCTTCAAGAATATAGTGTCCGGCGTCTTCGAAACGATGACTTTCGGCCTCTGGAAAACGTCTCAACCATTCCTGCAAAAAATGCTCGTCGAATACAAAATCTTTCAGACCCCAGCAAATTAACATGGGTAAGTCAGAAAACTGCTGCAGATTTTTATCAACAGCATCGACTGTTGCATAACCTTCATCCCCGACTTTAAGTGGTATTGCCTCAACAAATTTTCTAACGGCCAGACGATTGTGCCAGCTATCATATGGATGCAGGTAAGCCATCGCCACATCAGGCTCCATTTTTGTCCGCGTCACACAGTATTTAACTGCACCTTTACAGAACGCATTAAAACCCTGATTGAGTATGGCGTTAAGAAAAGGAAGCCTGCTTAGTATCAATTGCCAGGGAAGATTCTTTGTGGCAGGCAAATGAAACGCTGCGGTGTTAAGAATCACCAGACGTTTAATCCGCTGCGGATACCGCTGCGCATAACTCATTCCGATCATACCGCCCCAGTCATGCAGAACCAGCGTGATGTTGTCCTCGATTCTGAGTTTATCCAGCAGAGCTTCCAGATCATCGACGCGCCGATCCAGATCGAAATTATAATCAGCCGCAGCAGGTTTATCGGACATGCCCATGCCAATATGATCAGGAACAACACAACGACTGGTTTTTGATAAAACACTTACCAGATGACGATAATAGTATGACCAGCTCGGATTGCCGTGCAGCATGATGACAGGCGCTGCCGTTTTCGCTCCTTCGTCAAGATAATGAATGCGCAGATCTTTCACTGTCGCAAAATGGCTGTCAAAAGGATAATCCGGAAACATCATTAGCAAAAGTTGGATAGCCGGAAAGGCAAAAAGAAAAAGATATTTATAGTGTTAATGCAAAACAAAAATTTCTGGCAATGCAGTGCTTACCATTCCCAGCCGATCATCAGACAATTCAGACCACTGCCGATACCCAGAAAACCAACATGATCGCCTGACTTCAAGAAATTACGCTGATGCGCAATAGCAGCTGTCATTGGCAGTGACACCGTACCCATATTACCGAGATACTTAAAGGTGCTGTAATCTTTTTCAGGCGAGATGCCGAGTTCTTTCAAAATGGTATCGCGATGACCTTCGCCAACCTGATGACAGATCACTTTATCGACCTGATCGATTGCCCAGCCCATTTTCTTCAGGAAAGCACCCCAGGTGCCAACACCCAGTTTGGCCCCGTGTTTTAAGACTGACACCGAATCTGTAGACATGAACTCACTCATCGCTGCCGGCAATGTTTCAGAAGGCATTAGATTGGCCACCACCGGTGGCAGTTTTTCACTGGTCATAAACTCTTTCATCGCCGTCGGTATCGCATCGGGCTGCATGACTTCATCAAGTGCACTCATTAGTTTATCTGGTGAGAACATTAATTTACCCAGTTCTGCCGGAGTGAAGGTAATGCCCCAACGACAAAGTCTGTGGTGCTCAGGCGCAGTACGGGTTGCCTCTCCGATCAAACGATGGGTCTCATCATTATCAAACGAGCCATCCGTCAACAAAACGGCAGCCGCACCGGAACCACCGGTAAGTGTTGCCAATGAAGTTGAAAACATTTCGATAGATTTGTCACGCACCATGCGATCAATCATGGTTTCAACAATCTCCCGCGCAGACTCGCAGGACACCACCATGCCGGCACGTATTTGTCCCAGCTCGATTCGATTTGCTATATCGATAATACCGTTCAGGGTGCCAAGACAGGCATTGGAAATATCGTAGATATAAGCATCAGTCCGGATACCGAGCTTATCGGCAACAGCGCAGGCCGTGGCAGGTTCATAATTTTCCCGGCAAACACCGGAATAAATGAGCACACCGATGTCGCTGGGCTCAACATTGGACTGGGCAATCGCCTTGCGTGCTGCTGCCGCCGCACCATCGGAGAGGGCATGGCCGGCATCCCACCAGCGCCGCTCGGTAATCCCGGTCAGGGCTTCCAGCTGCCCCGGAGCGATGTGCAGAGCGTCGTACATGGGCATCAGACGTGCCTCAAGATCGTCAGAAGTGACCACCTCAGCGGGCAATTCATAGCCAATCGACTCCATGTGAACATTACGATATCTCATGATTTGAGCATTTTAAGGGCAAAGTCAGTCATCTGATAGATAATTCTGCCATCTACACTCAAAAAACCGTCCGCGTGGAGGATTTGCTGTTCATCATCGACCTCAGTAATGCAGGCCTGTACCGTGACTTTCTCATCGCGGGGTATAATCTGCCCACGATAAAGCCAGTTATGTGCTTGATCCAGCGCCATACATTCAAATTCGGTTCTTTCGTCTCCCGACCAGCGCTGCATGGCTGCTACTTTCAGTAATTGCATGAAAGATTCCAGTCCAAGTGAGCCGGGCCAGACCGGATCCTGATAAAAATGCGCCTTAAAAAACCAGGCATCTTCATTTACGCTGGCGCTGCCGCGGATGAAACCCAGACCCTCTGGTCCGCCGTCGGGGGCAAAACAGTCAATATTGTGCACCATGCGCATCTGCGCATCCGGAAATGGCGCCTGCTCCGGATAACCAAAGCTCGTCGCTCTCGCTTTCTCGTCGGGGCTCGGTTCATACAGCTCAACCTCACGAATACCGACCTGATCGGCCAGTGCCGCCTTTGAAAAGAAACCGAAATAGGTGTCACCTGCATAGACAACTCCCTGTTGATCACGCACTTCAAAATCGTAGTTCTGAATGATCATGCCGCCGGACAGAGACACATTGGTCATTTTTACTTTGATAGTCAGGGTGGCGCTGCCCGTATCCACGCGGCGCAACTGTCGCGCCTGACCACCGAGATTTCGAAAAGACAGTTCAATATCGCTGGTCAGTGCCGAACCAAGATAAGCCGCCAGCCAGCCGCAGGGTTGCAGGGAAATCTCCAGCAAGACTGAAAAAGGCATGTGTGTCTGCCGGTCGGCAGCAAAATACCAGGCATCAGCGGGTACGTCGTATTGCCCTTCTATTAGCGCGCCTGCGTTCAATTGCCATTGTTCACAATCACGAATTGATATGATGCGATCAAGAAATTGAAATGGTGGTCCGGGCAAACGCGCGATGGTACGTTGCTCATCGAATATTTTGTATCTATCACCAAATGCGTCTGAAGGTTTACCAACTGCAAAAGCATTAATGGAGGCATAGTCGAATAAGGGTTCAACACGTTGTTTCAACTCACCTGCACTTTCCTGTTCTGCTCCCGTCCAGATACTCTCGATGCGTTCCTTCGTCAGACCACTAAGTCGTAATGACATATTCCCCATCTGTACGATAGCCCTGCCATCTGCCGACATAAGTGCATCCGCAATGACATAGGGGGTGCCATCAGACTCAGAATAACCGATCTCCTTGATACTGATTTCATACTCAACCTTCTTCGTGCTCGCCAGCACCTGGCCCCGGCACTTCAATTTGCTGGTGATATCAATTATCGGCTCGTAGACAAATTCATCCGCTTCACCAACCCAGCCCATGCGCAAGAGGTAAACACGCAGGGTGTGCAGACAACATTCATACATCAGTGTGCCCGGCATGACCTGATCATCAACAAAATGGCAGGTGATGAACCAGTCGTCTTCGTGAATATCGGCTTCACCGGTGATCATACCCAGACCGAAACGACCCGCTTGCGGATCCAGTGACAGTATGCGATGCACCAGGGTCATCTTGCCGCCCGGTAAGCCCATTGGTTTTTGCAGAGGCAAGGCCGCAAAGCGCTCACCAAAGCAGGCAGCCAAATCGCCTGCTCGAAGTGCATCAATTTGTGCATCGCTGAATGATTCTTTTTGCATTGCCAGGGGACTTTGCCAGTCTGCTGCACACTTGCCTGGCTGCGCCTGTTGCTCAAGCGTGGTGAGTACAATACCACGCCCGGCGTCCAGTTCAGCCTGAGTAAAAAAACCGGTACAACCATTGCGCATGGTAATCAGTGGCTGACCATCGACACTTCCGTCAAAACCGAAGCGAAACAACCAGGTATCGCCCTGACGAAAAAAGTGATCTATGTAGATGTCGTAATGAATCACCTGTCCGGCCTTTGGCAAAGGCCCGTGAAAACACACTTCGGCATCCAGCAAACGGTAAACCGCCAGACCTCTGGTCTGTAAATCAATACCAAGGTAGCCGGACAGAAACAAATCTGCCTGACCGGCCTCAACAGCAATACAGGTCGGTATGCGACCGGCATCCAGATACCAGGCACCGGCATGCACATCGTGTTCAGTCACCACACGACCCTGAGTCATCGAAGCCATCTCACCTTCAACTTTAATAATGCGATCAACCAGCATTAATGGTTCATCCGGTAAGCGCACGCGGCTGGGAAAACTATCGACTTCACTGAAAACCGGGCCCAGTATTTTCGCAACTGAACCGATGGCAAACTCCATACACATGTCGCGATCAAAAGCTGCAGCCGGTTTCTGCGCTGCAGTCACCACGCTGGCCAGGCCTGTTGTTTGTGAACTTCCGCCCGGCAAGGATTGCAATAACTGCATTTGCGTAGAAATGGCCTGCGACAGTGATGTGTTGATTCCGTTTGCTACGCGTAAAAACGCCTCTTCTACTTCCGCTTTTACCACTTCAGTTGCCGCCATTTGCTCAATTATTTCTGTCAGTCCCTGTGTCTGACTGGCGCTTGCAGGATGTATAAGAACATCGGCCTGCGTCCCATCGACAGGCATCTCGGTTTCTTTTCTCTGATCTGTCTCTGGCAAGGGCACAATGAAAGCATGCTTACCCACCTGCACGGCAATTTTTTCGTTTTCACTATATGAGTTCACAACTTCTGGCTGTGCATATAAAGAAGATAAATCCAGTGGCACACCTTCCGTGTTCAATTGCGCGAGAATTCGTAATACGTTGCCAACATCACTCTGGCCGTTTACACAGGCTGAACGCGCAATGTGTTCACGCCCACCCAGTATCTGTCCAATCATCCGTGAACAACTCGCGCCCGGTCCCATTTCAATAAAGATTCTGACGCCATCATCCCAGGCTGTGTTAATCAGCCGCGTGTAATTAAATGTCTCCAGCGCCTGTCGGGTGATCGAATCGGCTGCACTTTCTGTATTGACACCGTACTGGCTACCGGCGATACCGCTGTAAAAACTCACACCCTCAGGTGGCGTCGTCTCAAACAGGTGCAAGTCACGGTAAGCTTTTTCGACGGGTTTGACGACTTCGCAATGTACTGTTGTCACCCCTTCCAGCGGGTGATAAGCACAATGTAAATCCTGAACGAGTTTTTCCACTTCACAGCGTTCACCACCGATGATGCATTCATTCGGTGTATTGATAATCAATAAATACACCCTACTACGTCCAGAAAGCGCTTCCCGGACTTCATCAGCGTTACGATCCAGTACACCCAGCTGCCAGTCAACACGATCTTCTTGCGAGAGCCCCCAGCTTTGTTTTACCGCATCACAAGAGCCGCCCAGATCACGCGTGAACAATGGCGTTGCCTGCATGCGTTCCAGCATAAGATCCCGATCCGCCCAGGTTCTTGTTGCAAACAGACCGACAGTTTCACCGAGACAATAACCGATGATGGCATCCGGTTTGACTGAGAAACTGGCGATGACATCACTAACCATGGTGCCAAGCCATACCTGTCCGAAAATAAAGTCTTCGTGAGAAAAGTCCCTTGTCTCCTCTTTTGTCCAGAAACGAGACGTCGCAAACTGAGTCGCGAGTTTCTGGTTTTCCTTATCAAGATTTTCCAGCACTGCGGGCCAGCGAGCACTCATTTCTCTGCCCATACCGATGAAGTGACTACCCGATCCGGGAAACACAAAGGCAAGTTTGGCGTCTTTAAAACGGGGTTTCGGCGAATAAAATACTTTGTCTGTCGATATCGCCTCGTCAGCATCAACACTGGATTGAGCTTTCTTTAACAGGGCAGCAAGTTCATCAATCGATTCGCTAATAATACTCAGAGCCAGTTCCTTATCCTGACGCGTAGATTCCAACTGCCACCATTGCCGTGCAAGTTCAGACAGATCGCCAGACTGAACATCCGCGGCGAGTGCGCGTAGTCTCTGAATCGCATCGATTAATTCATATTTGTTACTCGCACACAGGGAAAACAAACTCTCGCGATTAGCCGTCTCCAAAGTATGAATTTCGAGATCCTGATTGCCAGCTTCTTCCAGTACGGCAATCAAACTATTACCCTCAGTACTCTTGCTATTAAGCAGAGCCTGCCGTGGACCCCTGTCGCGATCGCGTAACCAGTACTGCGTCGCTTTCGGCTTGAATAATGTGCTGCTTTTTTCAGCTTGACTAAAAGCCGAGTCCGGCAACTGACTTTCAGGAACAATCCGGTGATACAAGCACAGACTGGTTTTCACCAGAGCCACCATTCCGGCAGCGGCACCCGTGTGTCCGATATCGTCATTGACTCCGCTCAGCGCGCAGGGGATCTTGTTTTTTCTTGCTTTAAATAATTGCACAAGCGCGGCTTCTTCTGCGGCAGGGCTGGTATCGGGGTTGCCGCCGTGAAGCATCATAAGTCCCAAAGAATCCACCTCAGTCTTTGCCTCTTGCAGGGCCCGCTGCAAAGCCAGCTCGTCCTGATCGGCAATGCCCACGCCCTTAATCAGGGTATAAATTCGATCGCCATCGCGTAATGCATCCTGTTCCCGTTTCAAAATAAGCGCCGCTGCACCTTCACCGACGATATGCTTTTCATCGACACCTGCCAGAGCGCGAATATCAGAAGCAAGATCAACCGCACCAACGATGGCACTGGAAATCTCACCTCGTCGCAGAGCGCCAACAGCGGTATCAAGTGCACGCAAACCTGAACTTTCTTCGCTGGAAAGTGTGAAGCTGGGACCACCTACCGAAAATGCCCGAGCGATACGACTGGCAACAATGCCTCCAAGTCCACCCATGGTCCGGTTTGCATTCATCGCCGGCCAGCTGAGCTCTCTGAGTTGTTCTACCCAGTCTCTCAACTCAGCTTCAGTGAGATCCAGACCCAGTTGCCGGGACCATTGTCTTGCCTTCAGCAGCATGTTCCAGCGTAAATGAAAATTCGTCGTGCTTAAATCCAGCCCGATGCCGATATAGACACCGGCGTTTTTCAGGAACAGTTTTTCCGCTTCCCCGGCATCATCTATCGCATTTGCAGCCACCTGCAACATGAGTAACTGCTGCGGCAATAATTCCTTCAGTTCCTTAGGTGGTATGCGAAACCGTCCAAGCGGGATTTCGACTTCTCCCACAGCGAAGCCCTTTACTGTTTCAGTCCTGCCCCAGTTGTTTTTAAGTTCCTGTGCCTGATGCGCGCTATCAAAACCAAACACTCTTTGACGAAAATCTGTCAGAGATTTCCACGATCCGAAACAGGCGTCCATGCCGACGATGGCAATGGCATCACTCCTCTGTTCGACACCAACTGCAGCCGAGGTACCTGACGCTGCAGTGCCATCCCACTGTTCCAATAAAACATGAGCATTGATTCCGCCGAAACCAAAGGCACTGATCGCCGCACGCCGCGGGATTATTGTAGAACGCCGCTGCCATGGCAAAGCTTCGCTTAAGACAGTAAAAGGACTGGACTCCAGCTCTACGGATGCGGATTCGAAGTTTGCAGTCGGTGGCAGTTTTTCCTGCTTCATCGCCAGTAATACTTTTATCAAACCGGCGGCACCGGCCGCAGTTAATAAATGTCCGATATTGCTTTTTACAGAGCCGATCACACAGTCGCTGCTGTTTTTACTTTCACCCCAGAGATTCAGCAGAGAGTTGAACTCCACGCCGTCACCAACCGGTGTACCGGTACCATGACATTCAATCAAATCCACTTCGTTCGGCTGCCAGCCTGCCATCTTATAAGCCGCGCGCATGGCCCGTAATTGACCTTCCGTATCAGGCGACATCAAATTGCCTTCAATATCATTGGATAAACCAATGCCGGCAATGGTGGCATAAATATCGTCACCATCATCGAGCGCATCCTGCAGACGTTTCAATACAAGAATGCCCGCACCTTCACCGACCACCAGACCGTCACCTTTTGCATCAAAAGGTGAACACCGACCACTGGCAGAGATCGCATGCAGAGCAGAAAAACCCATTTGCGTATAGAGGGAATCCGGTCTGGATAAACCACCACATAACATGGCATCACGTCGACCGGACTGTAATTCGTCAACAGCGTATTTAAGCGAATACAGGGAAGAGGCACAGGCCGCATCAAGGGTATAAGAACCACCACCGATGCCGAGCGCTCTGGCGAGAATCCCGGCAGGTAATCCGGCAACGAAACGATTTAGTTCATTTACTTCCGTATCAGAAGGGTTATTCAGACCAAGCTGTTTTTCAAAAACCGGCAGGATCAGTTCATCGGCAAGCTTTGACGCGGAATCACTGGGCAGGGCGATATTGCCGATAACAAGACCCACTTTTTGCAGATCGAGCCTGTCGGTAACGCTGTCCCGCCAGGCCTGCGCAGCCGCGTGCAAAATTAGGTGCGACATGGGATCAAGACTGGTCAGTTCATCCTGATCAATATTCAGTCCACTCAAATCTGACTGAAAGTCATCAACAAAGCAGGCTCTTTTCGAATAGACCTTGTCCGGCTGTGGGCCACCGGCCTCATAGACATCTTCAAGCGGCAGCAACCAACGTCCCGACGGTGGCTCGCGGGCACAGTCACGCGCCGACACAATATTCTCCCAGAAGCTCGTCAAATCCTTCGCGCCAGGGAATACGCCGCCGATACCGACAATGGCAATGCTTTGATTCTTATCCACTTTTAGACTTTATTAACGGGGGTTGCAGAGTCTAGCACAAGTGCAGAAGAGGAAAAGTCCGCAAGACCAATAAAACGGGTCTTTGCAGGTCGAAAATCAGCCCGGGCCGCGATCTGGCACCGGATATTTGCCAAATGCTCAGGCTAATTCATACAATCGGGCCGAGAAGACTATAATCCCACACCCCGCAACTGGCAGAGATTGAAACAATGATAAAGATTTATGGCTACCCGCAAACTCGCTCACGTCGTCTAACCTGGATGATGGAAGAACTCGAACAAGACTACGAATTCGTCCTGATCGATCTATTTAACGGTGGTGGTCAAAGCCCGGAATTCCTCGCCATCAACCCGGCCGGAAAAGTACCGGCTATGGCAGATGGCGATTTGCTGCTGACAGAATCGGCAGCCATTCTTAATTACCTTGGCGACAAATGGCCAGAGAAACAATTGATCCCCGAACTGGGCACCGCCGCCCGCGGACTTTTTTATCAATGGTCGCATTTCGTCATGGCCGAGCTGGAGCAGCCGCTGTGGACACTGGGCAAGCATCGTTTTGCATTACCAGAAGAACAACGTGTACCGGAAATCATGCCTACCGCCAGCTGGGAGTTTCAAAAAGCCCTGTCTATTCTCGAAACAGGTCTGGGAGACAAGCCCTATATTCTAGGCGACAGTTTTGGCGGTGCCGATATTCTAATCTCTCATACCTTGATATGGGGCATCAACTTCAAACAGGAAGTGTCTCAACAATCCATACTGGATTATCTCGAACGCTGTCGAGGAAGAGATGCACTGGCACGGGCCATTGCCCGGGAAGAAGCACTCTTACCTGAAAAAGAATAATCTTAATTATTGAAACTGGAGAGTTAATTGTGAGCAAACTAAATAATAAGGTGGCCGTGGTGACCGGTGCCGCAAGGGGCCTGGGACAGGCAATATGTAAACGTCTCGCTGATGACGGCGCAAAAATTGCGATGGCCGATATTCTCGATTGTGGAGAGACGGCTGAATTGTGTGGCATAGATGCTGAAAACATAGTCCATCGGCATTGCGATATTACCTCAGCTGAGGACATCGCCGCACTGAAAGCAGAAGTCGACTCCAGACTCGGTGGCTGCGACATTCTCGTTCATTCTGCCGGTATTTTTCCCAACTGTCCTTTTGAAGATATGACTTTCGAATTCTGGAAGAAAGTCCTTAGTGTCAATCTCGATTCCGCTTTTCATTTATGCAAAGCTTTTGTGCCGGGTATGAAAGAAAAAAAATGGGGGCGCATCATCGGTATTTCTTCCAACACCTTTCACGTTGCACCAGGCACCATGTCTGCCTATGTCGCCAGTAAAGGTGGTCTGATTGGATTACATCGTGTGCTTTCTTCCGAGTATGCCGATTTCGGTATTACCGCCAATACCGTAGCGCCCATGCTGACGCGTACCGCAGGAGCGGAAGAGCATTTTGGCAAAGACAATGAGCTCTTTAACATCGTTCTCGACTGGCAGGATATAAAACGACCTGCGGAAGCTGCAGACGTAGTCGGAGCCGTGGCATTTCTCGCTTGTGATGATTCCGCTTTCATTACCGGACAGACTATTCCGGTGGATGGCGGTACGATCAAACTATAGGCTTTGCATGGCACTTAGTAACTCTTGCCTGAGTGCCTCATTTGTCATCTGCCCTTTTTCCATATCAAAATTTTCATGGAAACTGGGCACGGCCAGAGTGGCTTTTACTTTCCCGTCAAAATAGGAAGCCGATGTTTGTGCCAGTTCCAGTACGGTTGCGCCACCACGCGATCCCGGAGAAGTCGATAGCAGCACCATGGGCTTACCCTGCCAGACCTGCTTCTCAATGCGTGAGCACCAGTCAAATATATTTTTGAAAGCCGCGCTGTAAGAACCATTATGCTCGGCATAGGAAACAACCAGCGCGTCGGCCGCGGCAATGCGTGCAAGAAAATCGGTGGCCAGCTGCGGCTGCCCTGACTCCTGCTCACGGTCGATACTAAAAATCGGCATTTCGTAATCATTGATATCGAGTATCTGAACTTCGACATCGCTCAAAAGCGAGCAGGCATAAGTGACGAGGGCCTTGTTGATAGACTGTTTACTGTTACTGGCTGCAAATGCACATAATTTCATTTTCTTACCTGTCGTTGTTTTCATCATTGAAGAGTAGTGAACCGGTTCTGCTTAAGATCCTTACACACATTGTCATGAGTAAATATCTGTCCGTTCATGGCGATGTAAATATTCGCCGGCAGCGTTTGAACGGCGGCAATAGCACAACCTATATTAAACATGGCATCGCTGTTTTTAAATAATGCGGGTTGCAGAGCACCGGTCAGTACCACAGTTTTATTCTCAACTGTTGCCAGAGCGGCCGCTGTATGAGTCATGGTGTCGGTACCATGAGTAATAATAATCTTATCTTCTTCAGCAGTCTGGACATGCTGCAAAATCAGATCTCTGTCAGAGTCATTCATTTCAAGACTATCCTTTTGCATAAGCGAACGAACAGAGTAATCCATGTTCAAAGACAGATCGGCTAATACCATTGCAATATTCGGAGGCCCAACTTCGTAGCGACTTTTCGCATCGAAGTAAATCTTGTCAATCGTGCCACCAACCGTAAAGATTCTAATTTTGAGCAAGCGAGTTCTCCAGTAAAGATTTCTTAAAACCAGGCACCCAGGCCAAGGAAAACCAGCGACGCCAGTCCTCCAGCGACCAGAGCATAAGGTAGCTGACTCAGGGCATGTTCCATCACACTCAAGCCACTGCTCTGCGCAGACAGCACCGTTGCATCACCATAGAAGCAGGTATGGCTACCAAATGAACTTGCTGACAGTAGCGCACCGATCACCAATGGTGTTGGCGTACCAAGTGCTGCAGCCAGTGGCATGATAATAGGAATCGCAATAGCAAAGACACCCCAGGACGACCCGGTCGCAAAAGAAATAAGAGCCATCGTCCAAAAGGTAATCACAGGCAGGAGCACAGGCGACATCAGGGGCTGCACCGATTGAATGACAAATTCAGGAAGACCAAGCAGATCGTTTACTGTCTTAAACATAAAAGCGACGACAACAATAGCAAGAGGCGGAATCATGATTTTGAAACCTTCCATCACACAATCCAGTGCTTCTTTCATTTTCAACAATTTCATCCAGACAAATACAGGGATGGATAGTGCCAGTGTCGCCATGATGCCTTTCAGTAAATCAATATCAAAATATATCGAAAATGCGATGAGTGCGATCAGCGGTCCGAGAAAAACCCAGGGATTATTCTGCTGAAGTCCTTCAGGGACATCGGCTTCCAGTGCAATCACCGGATTAAGCGCCAACACGCCTTCGGCCGCTTTTGTCTCGGCTTTTCTCATCAGGCCCAGTAAAGGAAAACGCCCGGTGGCAACCAGCGGCACCAGCAGCAGGGCGATGATCGGATAGACCATAAATGGAATACCTGAAATATACAGACTCATACCCTTCCCGGCTTCAGCAACATCAGTCGCTTCCAGCACCCCGGCAAAGAATACCGCCCAGGTTGAAATTGGCACCAGCACGCAGGTTGGCGCAGCGGTTGAATCCACTACATAGGAAAGCATGGCTCTGGATACCTTGAACTTGTCGGTAACCTGCTTCATCGCCGATCCGATCGCAATGGCATTGAGATAGTCGTCGATAAAAATGAGCATGCCCAGAAACCAGGTGGTCAAGAGGGATTTATTTCGGGTATTGGCGCGTTTCGCCAGACTCAGAGCAAAGGCGTTCGCGCCGCCAGTGCGAATGAGTAGATAAACCAGACTGCCCATCAGACCGCAGACCATAATTATCCAGCCGACGGTTTCGTCCCGCATCACTTCGAGATTGATCTCAGCAATACTGCCTATAATATTTCCCGGACTATGCAGGACAACACCGATAAACACGCCGGCCAGCAGAGCAGCAACAGGACGGTGGCTGATTATCGCCGTTATGATCACCACAACGGTAGGCAGGAGTGTAATCAGACCATAATTATCCATAAGAATTGATTCGATTTTTTATTATTCCGACAGGCCGAAAGCGATTTGGCCCTGCTAGGTGTATTATATTGAAAGCTTCACTATTATTTCACACCCCGTTACTTAGTGTTGCGAAATATCCATATCATCAGGTAAAGCACAGTGTCAAAACTCAGTATTCTGCTTATCGAAGACAATCAGCTAATCGCGCAGCAGCTGTGCGAATTTCTTGAGGGTCACAACTGGAATGTAGATTATGCCGACAACGGACGTTTTGGAACCAGTCTTGCTCTGGAAAACGAATACGATGTCATATTGCTGGATCTCAACCTTCCTGATGTGGACGGGCTAAGTGTCTGCCGGGAAATAAAAGATAAGGCACAAACCAATACGCCGATACTCATGTTGACTGCACGTGATGCCTTTGAAGATAAGGCCCGCGGCTTTGGCGAAGGCGCAGATGATTATGTCACCAAGCCCTTTGAATTACGGGAACTGGAATTGCGCTGTCAGGCTCTGGCGCGTCGGCAGCAATTACATCTTGGTCAGAGTATCAGCGTCGGTGATCTCGTTATTGAAAAACGCCAACATCAGGCTCATCGTCAGGGTCAGCCGCTGAAACTGACCGGTATAGGTTTTTCTATTTTGACAATGCTTGCCGAAGCCTACCCGCAACCAGTCAGTCGATCCTCGCTTATACATGCTCTTTGGGGCGACGAACCTCCTGATACCGACGCGTTACGCAGTCATATATACAGCTTGCGACAGACACTCGATAAACCCTATGAGAAAGCCATGCTGAAAACCATTACTAATGTGGGTTTTAAACTGGACGCAGACTGATGACTAAAAGAGCTGGAATATCACGACGTGTTTTTATCGCCTTTGGAGGTTTTACACTACTGATCTCACTGATCTATTCATGCATCAGCATTATGGTTGCCTACGCAGTCGAAGATGCCGTATTGGCAAAAATATTGTCACTGGAAGCCGACTATATAAAAAGCAGTTTTAGCGCTACAGGCAAGCTGGCCGAACCCAGAGTTAATTACATCAGAATCTACGCCTCATCCGATCAGGCGCCTGCTGTCGTTTCTTCTATTCTCAGAAAGTCTCCCGAACGCAGAGAGATTTTTACCGACACCGGCACTCATTATCATGTTCAGTATGTGAATCTGAATGAAAATCATCGCCCGCTTCTGGTCGCGGAAGTGACGCCCCTGCTTATTGTCTCAAATATGTCAGTAGACATTTTGATCCTGTTGATCTGCGCACTGCTTACCACCCTGACATTATCCCTGTTTCTGGCTTATCGAATTTCCCAACGAACCATCAGACCTGTTAAAGATCTAAGCAGCGAATTAATGAATCAACGCATGCTGGATGCTGACATAGCCCTGTCCCATGTTCACAGCGATCGGGAAATCGCCTATCTGGCTGACACTATCGAACAAAGCCTGAATCAGCTCAGGCAGGCCGTACAGCGAGAGAGTGACTTTAATCGTGATGTGAGTCATGAACTACGAACACCACTTACTGTAATCAAAAATGTGCTTACGCTCAGCCAAAGCAGAAACTTGACAGCTGATGAGAAGACGCAACTGGAAGATTCAGCACACAAGCTGGATAAAATACTGAGTACTCTGTTGGCACTGGCACGGGCCGAATCCATCACCAGGGAATCTTTCCCGCTGCGCCCGCTGATGGAAGATTGCATTCTTCAGCTCCATGACCTGAGCGAAAAACTCGACTTCCCGATTGAGCTTCAGCTCAATGACAGCTTTCGTGTCGAAGCTAACCAACAATTACTTGGTCTGCTCATATCCAACCTGCTCAACAACGCGATGCAGCATGCGAGTAAGCCCGGACTGAGCATTCGTCTGGAGAATAATCAAATACGCTTCGAAAATCAGGTCGATACAGCACCAGCCGACAATATTACGATCGCAGGCGTCAAACAGAGTGCCAGCTCTGGTATGGGTCAGGGTTTGTATCTGGTCAGCCGTATTGTCGATGCCCTGAACTGGCAATATGAAATCGCCAGCACAGAGGACCGCTACTGTTTCATTCTGATTCCGACACTTCCCGGACAGCTGGAAAAATAAGCCGGTAATTTCACATCCGTTTTACTTACCGACGATTAATCTGCAGACAAGATTAACGGAGGTAAACAAAAATGTGGAAAAAATTACTCGTATCACTTTCAATTCTAATCCTCGGTGTGTTCGCTTTTGGCTTCTGGTTTAGCTCTTTCCTGCCCGACCCCGAACAAAAGCAGCTACTGGCGCAAACACAGGCTGGCGATATCGAATATATTCAGAACGGACTGGCACAGACGCGGGGCAGGATTCTCGCGGTAGTAACCAGTAGTTCTACAATGGGAAACAGTGATAAAAAAACCGGTTACGAATTGACTGAACTGGCCCGTGCCTATTATGTGTTCCGCGCAAACGGTTTCGAAGTGGATATCGCCAGCCCGCTTGGCGGTCAGCCAGCAGTGGTGATTGATGGTGATGACATGGGTGCTTTTGATTTTGCTTTTCTCAATGATGAAGTTGCACAGTCAAAAGTCAATAACAGCCTGTCATTGGCTGATGTATCTGCACAGAACTATGCAGCCGTCTATTTTGTCGGTGGTAAAGGCGCCATGTTCGATTTTCCGGACAATGTATTGTTAAAAGATATCGTGCGTGAGCTTTACCAGTCCGATGCTGTCATCGGTGCCGTTTGTCACGGTCCGGCTGCTTTACTCAATGTGCAGCTTGACGATGGCAGCAAACTGCTTGCTAACAAAGAAGTCAGCGCATTTACCAATGAAGAAGAGTTGTTCCTGATACCGGACGCGCGAAACGTCTTTCCTTTCCTGCTTGAGGAAGAGCTAATCGCCCAGGGAGCGAACTTTTCCGGCGGGGAACGTTACCTTGAAAAAGTGAGTGTCGATGGAAAACTGGTGACAGGGCAGAACCCATGGTCAGTCTGGCAAGTAGCCGAGTCAATGATAAAACAACTTGGTTTTGAAGCAAGACCGAGACAAGTCACAGCCGAAGAAAACAGTGTTGATATTCTTTCCGTTTATGAAGAAGACGGATTTTCCACTGCACTTTCTCACATGCGAAGCATTCTGCATACTTCAGAATCCTCGGTCGATAAATTACTCATCGCAATGCATGGCCTGGTTTCTGTAATGGAATGGGATTTTCCGAAAACACTCGATCTTTTACGACTTTTACATCATGCAGCTAAAGGCGATGTCAGCGCAGGCAGGCAGAACATTCACTCCTCTGATTTCTTCTCGCGCATCGCCTTCACTAGTAAATATATGTCCTCAGGCAATTATGATATCGCGTAAGCCCGTCACCCTGTCACTATCTGGAAAGACAGTTTTGTTCAGAACCTTAGTGGATATTTGCAGATGATCGTGCAGTACAGACTTGAAAATGGCACGCACATCAAGGGTCGGCTTAAGGTCGCGTCTCTGATAGAGATTCGAATTGCCAAGACCCGGCCAGTCAGCCACCACTCTGCCACCATTGACGGCGCCGCCGAGAATAAAGGCGGCGCCAGCGGTACCATGATCGCTACCGTTTGAACCATTTACCGCGACGGTTCTGCCAAACTCACTAACGACCACAACAACGGTGTTTTCCCAGACTTTGCCCAGTTCTTTTTTTAATAAAGCCAGATTGGCATCCAGTTGCGAAAATTTATTTGCCAGCTGACCCGTATGTGCGCCCTGATTGGCATGGGTATCCCAACCGTTCGATTCCAGCACGGCAATACGCGGCCCGTCTTCATCCTGTAGAAATCGCCCGCTTGCCCTGACGAAAGCATCCATGCTCTGTTTGCCGCGTCCCATTCGCCTGCCAGTCATTCCGCTCTTATCCGGCTCTCCTGCCATCGCACGTGTCTTCAGCGCGCTTTCAAACTGCTCAAAGAAAAAGTCATCCCTTTCATACATCCTGGCTATACGGGCGAGAGTATCGCTGTCCGCTTCGGGAAGAACTGCCGGGGACCACGAGTTTACCTTTGCATCACCATGTAACACGAGGGGGATATTTTGAGAGAGTGCAATGGCATCCATAGAGGACCCCGACAGGTTTGTTAAGGCACGATTCAGCCAGCCGTCCTTTGCGCCCAAAGGACAGCCCGTGCCATTTTCAAGCTGTTTCTGTGCGTCAAAGTGAGATCGCTCGCGATAAGAACTGGCCACAGCATGAGCGACGATGACTTCCTTTTGCTGATACATGCGATGTAATTCCGGCAAAGACGGATGCAGCCCGAAAAAGCCATCCATATCCAGCGCGCCATTGACAGAACCCGGCTTCGCAATCGCCAGGGAGCCGCGTTGCTTTCGATAAGCACTGTCAGCGTAAGCCGGCACTGCCGCCAGCCCGTCCATCGCACCGCGTAGTAAAACGAAAACGAATCGCGAGTCCGTCTGTGCCCTGGCAAAAGCAAGACGACTCTGAAGTCCGAACAAGGCTGACGCTGCCACACTGTGTTTTAGAAAATCGCGTCGTTTTATCATGTGCTATCGCCTCTGAAATTCCGGGCTGGCAAACAGCAGCGCCAGACCCTGTTGACCGGATTCGGCTCGTGACAAAGATTGCCTTGTCTGTTCACTCAGGGTCTGTCCAAGTATGAGTTCTGACAAAGCCAGTGGATCAATACGATTACCCACTTTATCTGCGACCGATACCGCAAATTCAACCCGCTTGAATAGTGCCTCGCCGCCCGTCCAGTCTGTAGCCGTATCAGGCCAGCCAGCCGGTGAACCAGAACGAAAAGGTGCCTGTCCGAGTACACTCAGAGGTCCTGCTATCTGCTCTGGCGTTTCAGGAATAAAGTTAAGAGTTCGAAACACGGAGTAGACATAGTCATTCGGCGTTTTGTACTTACTGAAGGTTAGATCCCATACCTCATCCAGACCGATTAAAGTCGAATAGACTGTTGGCAGGTGACCGTCACTTTGTAAATAGGCCTGACTCAACTTGCCGATAGATTCGGACGAAGGCGTATCGCTGATGAAATGCCTTGCCAGTTTGCCCGCAAGATGCGCGGCAGTTTGCTCATGATTCGCCAGATCCCTGAGTACCGCTTCACCCTGCTTGATGCCTTTGTGTGTATAAGACCTGTTCATCACTCGCTGACTGCCGGGTTCATGCATTAACTCATTAAATACGAACTCACCTGCTTTGCCACGATCAGCCCGGTTTTTGAAAACCCCGCCATAGGTCCAGCCCGTAATAACTTTGGCAAAATTCGTCACATCAGTCTGAGAATAACCGCCGTTTACACCGAGGGTGTGCAATTCGAGAATCTCGCGAGCAAGATTTTCATTGATACCAAATTTGCGTTCGCGTTTACGCTTACCGGCATGTCTGGCGATAAGTGAATTCGGACCGATGGACTGAAAATTATCAAGATAGGTCAACGTCGCCGGGTGTTTTTCAACTGCCATCAGCATCTCACTGAAACGCCCGTTCACGTGGGGTCGTATTGCTTCGAATTCGAGTGTGCCGACCAGACCCAGCATCTGAGGTTTGTCAGCAGAGACTGCAAAATGATTTGACCAGAAATGCACCAGCCTTTCGTAGAACGGACTCGGGCTCTGTATAGCCTGAATACTTCTGGCCATGACAAAATCCATGTACACAGGACGCATGGATCTAGCCATTCGAATCACCCCGGCAGATACATCTTTCTCGCGCTTTTTGTCGCGTAAACTCAGAAAGCTCTGCACAGCCTCCCGACTGCTCTTAAGATCAGCTCTATTGGCTGACAATCCGGCGGGCCTTTCGATCTGCCTTTGCAGCCATTCTCGGGGCGAAGTCCCGATGCGACTCAGATCGCCCGGTTTGGCTCCAAAACCAAAACGGTTGCTGGCAATTACAGTTTTTGTATTCGTTGTCATTAATAGTACTTTTTATCCATGTTCAAAGCTTAGAACGCTCAAAAGTCGTTTTGGTTGACAATAATTTTCAGGAAACCTGAATTATTCGCCAAAAGGCAGGTCGAACTGCGCAAGTTCAAAACCAAATTCCATGTTAATAAGCGCCCAAGGGGGACATAGTGAACAAATCAATCCGTATCATCGTAATGACACTGCTGACCATTGTTAGTTTTAACCAGACAGCAAGCGCCGAACTGGCTATTGCAGCGACTCCGAAAGCCAATGCGGTAACCGACGCGGCTGATCTTGGCGTGCTCGAGAATGGACTTGGCCTGAAAGTAGGTGAAAAAGTACCGGCTTTTGAGTCAGACACTTACGCAGGGGAAAATGTCACCTCTGCAGAGTTGATGGAAATGGGCCCGCTGATGGTGATTTTTTATCGGGGTGGCTGGTGTCCCTTCTGTAATTTTCAGGTACGCCAAATTACTCAGGCTTTTTCACAGTTTCAGGAACGTCAGGTTACTTCGGTACTGATAAGTGTCGATAAGACGGATGGTGCGATGCTGGTGAAGGAAGCTTATGACATTCCCTTTCCGATTCTCAGTGATTCCAATCTTGCTGCGCATCAGTCTTTCAATACGATTATCGAACTCGACAGCAGCAGTTATGAAAAATACAAAAAATTCGGCGTCGATCTTGAAGCCTGGTCCGGACTTGAGCATCATAAAATGTCAGCTCCGGCGATTTTTCTGATCGACAAAGACAGTCAGGTACTCTGGTCACACGTCGCTCTCGATTACAAAACCCGACCTAGTGTTGAACAACTTCTCGGCGTTATTGATGCAAATCTAAAGTAGTGCCAGTCGATGGGCTTAGTCGTGTGCTTACTCGACTTTGCCCATCAGCGATTTTATCGGTTTCAGGAAAACAATCATCAGTATGCCCGCAGCAAGTGACATGGCTGCGATTTGCAGATACAAAGCCGGCATGTGTTCAATCTGATTTGGGTCAAAGCGACCGGCAAGCAGACCGGCCAGTAAATTACCGAGGGAGAAACCGAGAAACCATATGCCCATCATCTGACTGGCAAATCGTTTTGGTGCCAGCTTGCTGATAGCGCTCAAGCCGACCGGACTCAGACAGAGTTCGCCCATTGTGTGCAGCATATAGGTCATCGCCAGCCAGGTCGGCAGTACGGTTTCACCTGAAACAACCAGCTTCGCCGCAAATACCATTACCAGAAAACCAAGACCGAGCTGAATCAGACCAAGTGCAAATTTCAGCGGGATAGAAGGATTAAGATTTCGCTTTGCCAGGTTGATCCAGAGAGCGGCGAGAAAGGGGGAAAATATCAGGATACAGGTGGCATTAATACTCTGAAACCAGCCCGCCGGTATTTCGAAACCGCCGAAATTTCTCTCAGTGTAACGCTCGGCAAACAGGTTCATTGACGAGCCGGTTTGTTCGAAGCCTGACCAGAATACTGCAGCACAGGCAACCAGTATCATAATAACCGCAACCTGCTTTTTCTCCGTGCTGTCGAGCTGCCCGAAGAGATAAAGATAAACAAAAAACCCGGCCGCCAGTGCAGCAATCACATAAGTCGCAGACTTGGCCAGCGCCAGTGCCTCAATCTGAATCACACCACTTAACATCAAAGCCGTGACCAGCGCGATAAGCGCCAGTCCCGTATTCACATACAGCCAGCCGTAGCGTGGCGCACTGATTTTATCCAGACCGCTTTGTAAGTGTGCCGGATACAGACCGGCTTCACCAAGATGATGCTTGCTCAGTTTAAACTGGATGATGCCAACTAGCATACCAACACCGGCAGCAGCGAAACCATAGTGCCAGCCAAAACTGGCGCTTTCTCCCAAAGTACTGCACACCAGTGGCCCCAGCATCGCACCCAGATTGATGCCAATATAGAAAATGGTATAGCCGGCATCGCAGGCGGCACCACCTTGCGGATATAGCTTGCCAACGATAGCGCTGATATTCGGTTTCAACAAACCAGTACCGAGCACAACAAAAATAAGACCGATGAAAAATGTCGGCACTGCCGGAATTGCCAGAATGAAATGACCAAGCATGATGACGATAGCGCCATACCAGACACAGCGTTGCGCACCTATCAGACGATCAGCAATCCAGCCACCGGGGAGAGAGACCAGATAGACAGCAGCAGTATACAAACCGTAAATCGCCGTAGCCGTCACATCATCAAAACCAAGCCCGCCATCAGCTATCGTCGCCGTCATAAACAAAACCAGCAAAGCGCGCATTCCGTAATAGCTGAATCGTTCCCACATCTCCGTGAAAAATAGCGTGGACAAACCACGCGGGTGAGTACGCTTGGCAGAGGGGCTGGCGTCGGAGACAGGCTGGCCGGTCATAATTAATTTATTATCAGCTGAGACAGGATAAGTGAAACATTCTGCCCCCTCAGGCTGGCGGGAGCAATAAAAGAATAGCTGCTTGAATCAATAGATCAGGATAATCAGCAGTATTTTTTCCGGCCCTTCAATGTGAGGCAATATCAGTCTTAATAATTTTGACCAGCGCACCATCTTGAAGGCGCTCGGCACCACGTACAATCACTGTGTCTCCTTCGCGAACATCTCCTGTAATTGAGACATAGCTGCCGGCGCCCTCTCCGGAAGACACCGGAACACGTCTGGCCTGATTATCCTGATTTATGGTGAACAAATAAGTTTCTCCATTACGGAGAACCAGTGCGTCGCGTGGGACAGTCAAGGTTTTTACTGCCTGCCCATTGCTAAGAGCAATTCGTACCGCCTCTCCTATGATCCACTTACTTTTCTTCATGTGAAGTCGTAGTTGCAGCATACGTGAGTTATCGTCACCAACAGGCACGACAGCGCGTACTTCAGTCACGATGGAGTCTTCACGACCTTTTACTTCTACCCGATCACCGGCGTTCACATGACGGGCAACTTTCAGCGGAGCCTGTACTCGAATTTCCAGTTCATCAGTATTCACCAGACGTACAACTTCACTTGCCTGAGACAGATACTCACCCGGTTGCTGCATTCTCTCTACAACCACTCCGTCGAAAGGGGCAACGATTCTGGTTCGTTCTGTATCATAAAGAGTACGAGCGATAGCCACGTTTGCGGTTTCCAGATCCTGTGTCAGCATATCACGCTCCGCACTCAGTTGATCGAGCTCGGCCTCGGCCGCACTATTCGATTTCGCCAATCGTCCCAACCGTTTTACCTGTCTTTGCAGATAGTCAAAACGTGATTGCAGGCGCTGCTTTTGTGAACGATTATTGCGTAGTTGTAATTGCAGCTCACGATCATTAATTTGCGCTAAAGTGTCGCCGGTTTTAAAGCGTTCACCAACTTCGGCAACGGCAATGAGCTTACCTGCTACCTCTGCCGCAATACGAGAATCGTAACGACTGATCACGGTACCCGGAACCCAGATAGCCGGACTAAGCATTTCAGTACGCGCATTGGAGGTCTCCACTGCCTGAGCTTGTTTTTCCTGAGCACTCGCTGGAATTGAAGCGAATAAGAAAAATGCGATAAATAATATTTCTGATAGTTCTCTTTTCATAGTATTTTCCATACTCAGGCAACAGATTCCAGTTTGGGTTTTTCAGGATTGTCCGGAGACTCAATCTCAGGCAGCAATACCGGTTGGCTTTCTCCCATGCGCAAAAAACAGGGTAACAACAGAAGTGTAAACAGGGTGCTGACACACATTCCTCCGACGATAACGGCGGCCAGCCCACGATAGATCACACTGCCCTCGCCCGGAATCAGCAATAGAGGCAACATACCAAATATGCTGGTAAGCGTGCTCATGAATATCGGTCGAAGTCTCAATCTTAAGGCCTGCTCTACTGCATGATGACGATTGAGCCCGTTCCGCTCAGCGCTTCTGGTTTGATGAACAAGCAATATGGCATTATTCACAACAAGACCGAGAAGAATAACGAAACCAATCATGGTCAATAGATCAAGTGGCTGGAAACTGGCAAGATTAAGAAGGTACAAGGCAACAATCCCACCTACGGTCGCCAGGGGCATGGCAAGCACCACCAACAGACTATCCTTGACTGAACGAAACAGGGCACTCATTAACAAAAACAGAATAACCAGTGCCATGGCAAAATTTTCACTCATGGTCATGATGGCTTTATTAAGATTATCGGCGCTGCCACCGTAAAGAATATTACCTTCGGCCGGTAAAGCGGCTTCTATTTTTGGCTGGACCTGAGTGCGGATTATTGAAATTGCTTTTTCAAGACTCATCGTCTCCGCAGGCACTACTCTTAGAGTGATCGTACGTTTTCGATCAACTCTGCGAATCTGATCCGGCCCAACGGTGCGATTAATATCAACTAACTCCCCGAGTGGAACAACTCCTGCGGCGGGAGTAAAAACCGGCAACATGGCAAGGTCTTCGGGTGTTTTCCATTTCTCGGCTTTGAAAATAATGTCCATTCTTTTCACACCATCGAAATATTCCCCAACATAAAGCCCGTCACCAAGAGTCCGTACTACCGAGCCCAACTGGGCCCGGCTCCAGCCTTTTTCAACAATACTTCGATCGTTTGGAACCAATCGTAGCTCCGGTTCCGCTTGTTGCAGGCCGGGTTCGGGGCGAACACTGGCACTTGGTAGTGCTTCTTTAATCCATGCCATAGCCTGCATGCTGACGCTGGCCAGAGCCTCCGAGTCGTTGGACTGAATATGAACCGGAATATCGCGTCCACCGCCAAAGCCACCAAATAAATCTCCCTGATCACTGTAAGCAAGAAAATCTGGTATATCCGCCGTAATCTCTTCGTTAATAATTTTCTTCAGTTCGCTAACCCGAGACTGATCTTTGACACGAACACCCATAGTACCGCCTGCTGGCCAGATAAGAATATAATAATTCTTCAATGCTGGTTCCTTGCTGCCGTCCATGTAAGCTTGTAATCGCGCTTCCATTTTTTTCACAACTTCTTTTTCTATGGTATCGATATTGGTGGCGGGTGGCAGTTGAAAAAAGCTGTCAATGGCATCACGCTTGACCGGTGGCAGATAGTCGAGTTCCGGCATTAACTGCCAACTCAGAAAAATCGGAGTAGTGAGTAAAATGAAAATCAGACAATAACGTTTGCTCGGAGTACTGGTAAGCACCATTACTCTGTTGGTTATCCTGTTCCACAACTTTTCGTGATGATCGGTGAGTTTACTATCACCCAGATATTTACTAGTTAACAGGGGTATTACTGATATAGCAACAAGCAGAGAAATAGTCACAGCAATGGCAATGGTCAGAGCCAGATCACCAAATAGCTGTCCTTCAATATCTTTCAGGAACACAACCGGAATAAAAATCGCTACTGTCGTCGCTGTTGACGCCAGCAAAGCACCCCAAACCTGACTGGTCCCCTGTGCCGCACTTTCGTAAGCACTCAAACCTTTTTCACGATGGCGTAGTACATTTTCCAGTACCACAATTGCGGCATCAAGGACCATACCGACGGCAAAGGCCAGACCCGCGAGTGAGATAACATTTAGTGTCCTGCCGGTAAAATGCAAAACTACGAAAGTACTTAATAGAGATATCGGAATCGCCAGCGCAATGATCATGGTCGCGCGAAAACGCCGGAGAAACCACCACAGCACTCCAACTGCAAGCAATACACCAATAATCAGATTGCCACTAACCAGACTAATGGCCCGATAAATAAAGACCGATGCATCAAAAGATTGAATCATGGTCAGATTTCGATCTTTCAAGGGGCCGGCATTCAAACGTTCAACTACTTTTTTTACACTGTTCAATGTTTGCAGGGCATTGGCGCCATTCTCGCGATCCACGCGAATACCTATCGCTGGGTTACCATTCTGACTGGCGAATGAGGTGCGATCCGGCAGAGCGACTTTTATGTCGGCAACATCACCCAGAGTAATCGGCCGGCCGTTACGCCATTCGAGTAGTTGTTCGTTCAGAGAATCAGGATCGAAACGACCAGAATAGCGCAAAGTATATTTGCGACGTCCGACATCTACCTGACCACCGGATATATTGTCGGCGCGTCCGAGTAATTGAATTACGGTAGGTAATTCAATTCCCAGCTCAGCCGCTCGATAGGGATCAAAAATAATCTGAACTTCTTCGCTTTGCTGACCTGCTCCTTGTATTCCGGCGCGACTCACGCCCGGTACTTCCTCAATGGCGGGGCCGATAACGTCATCAACAAAAGCAATATAATCCGCAACGGTTTTATCATTACCGGGTAGTACCTGCAGGAAGAACCAGGTCAGTGCAGGTGTTCCGCCATCCCAGCCACCGAGGTTGATTATCGGTTGATCCGCATCACGTGGCAGAGGTGGCAGGCGATTCATACGGCTGATGACTTCAACCATGGTTTTCTGCATGTCTGTTTCTACATCAAAGGTCAGGTTAATCCACGCGAAACCCGCATTTGCGGTAGCCTCCATTTCTTTCACTCCCGGCAGACCCTGCAACACTTCTTCGATGGGCTCAATGATCTCAGCTTCCATTTCGCTGGGTGAGGCTGCGCGCCATTGAGTCTGGATATTAATTTTGGGGTTATCAACGTCGGGGAAAAGCTGTACAGGCAATTTACTGAGGCTGAAGAGACCGAAGATAACAACAATCGCGACCATGGCAGCAGCCCCTGCCGGGTTCTTCAGGACGCTGGTGGTCAGACTCATCCAGCTACTGGCGTTGGAAGGTACTTCTCTGGCCTTCTGCTCATCTAAAGCCATGTTCACGTATCCCGGAAATGAATTGGGGATTTATAGCATTGACGGTAAATACTCTGCGTTCGTTTTGAGGTGAACTGAGGTTTGCCTGCGATGAACGACATGTATCAGAAATTTTTCATCTGACCTCATAAACTGAAACTGGACTGGATATACCGGCGAATGTTACCAACTAATTGAAAAACTTCTGAATCTTGTCCTTATAGGTTCTGCTCATTTTCAGGCGTTCCCCACCTTTCAGAATAAGGTGATACTCACCATTAATATGACTGCAGATTTTTTCAACCTGCGCCAGATTCACAAGAGTTGAACGATGAACCCGTTGAAACAGGCCCGGATCGAGCTGCTCCTCGAGTTGTTTCATGGTGATGCGCATTACATGGATCTGATCGTTCGCATGCAGGCACATATAGTCACCAGCAGCATCTACCCATTCAATATCAGCAACAGGCACCAGGGTAATATCGCCAGCATCCTTGATGGCAATTTTCTCCGGATAAGGTCTGACGATTTCTTCACCTTTTTCCAGCCACTTCTCCATCTCTGCCGGTGCTTTGCCAGTAATGTCACCAATCACATCCAGTAACCGCTGTTTATCACTGGCGTTGTTTTTCTGTGTGAGTTGTTCACGTGCGCGTAACAGAGCCCGTTCCAGATGCTCTTCGTCGACAGGTTTTAGAATGTAGTCAATCGCATGCACATCAAAAGCCTTGATGGCATATTGATCAAAGGCTGTCGCGAATACCACGAGCGGCATTTCGTCACCCTGCAGTTGCCGTACCACATCAAATCCATCAATACCGGGCATTTGAATATCCAGAAAAACCAGATCCGGATCCAGTTCAGGTATAGCAGTCAATGCTTCGCGACCGTTACTGCACTGACCGACCACATTTACATCCTCATACTTATCAAGACGCAACTGCAGACCACGTCGGGCCAGCGCCTCATCATCGACAATCAGAGTATTGATCATAGTCATCTCTATCAGTCTTCCTCCTTTTCAAAAGGAATCTGGATATTCACTTTCAAACCCTGCGGCTCCGCCTTAGAGAAAGTGCAAGCGTGATTGGTACCGTATAGTTCCTGCAGGCGTTCACGGGTATTGGTCAAGCCGACCCCGTTACTTTTTCCCAGCGTACTTTCATCCAGCACCATGCCTTCACCATCATCGGTCAACTCAAGCAATAAATTACCGGCAAATACTCTCGCGCCAAGGCTGATTGTGCCACCCGTCTCGCTTTTCGCAATAGCGTATTTGATAGAATTTTCGATCAGAGGCTATAATAACATACTTGGTACCAGTGCCTGCTTCGCGTCCTCCTCAAGTTCAAAATTCAGCTTCAAGCGCTCTTCAAAACGAATCTTCTCAATACCCAGATAGAGCTGCATGGCTTTTACTTCCTTAGCCAGATTCACCTTCTGCATCGGATCGTTATCGAGCGAATAACGCAGGAACCTTGACAGCGCGGAAACCATATCATTGGCCACCGTGCCCTTATTTTCCATAATAAGTGTAGAGATTGCATTCAGGGTATTAAACAGAAAATGTGGGTTTAACTGGTAGCGAAGCATTTTCAATTGCGACTGATGGGCACTGGTGGCAATGCGCAGGTTCTTTTCTCGCTCAGCCTGCATCTCCTGATAAAAACGAATGCCGTAATAAAGCCCGGTCCAGCTCAAAAGAATAAAAAACGAGTAGGAATACCAATACACATATTCACCAAAGAAATTTTCAATTTCCTTGTGCTTGTAAAGATCGATCATTTCATAGTACTTCCAGAAAGCCCACACAGCCGTGGACAGCATCACCGTGACTATCGTCTGTATCGATCTTCTCAGGGCAGGAGCTTCCCACACCTGTAGAAAAGATTGACGCATAGCCATCGAAATCAACAAGCCGAGGACGGCTGCTATGATCGTATAGATTACTTTGAGTGAGTCGGCTTTATCCCAGAAAGCAGCTCCGGCCAGAACAAAAAAGGCGTAACCGAACCAGCCGACCGTCTGCAACAACCAGTAAAGTCGTCGCCGACTGTTAATGATGTCATAAAATACGCTGGAGAAATAAGTGCTCACAATAAAAGCCGGTTCGCAAAATAGATTTAGATTAGTTTATCACTAAAAAAATTACCGTCGCAGTACTCAATTACTTTGACGGTAAAAGTATGGGAGACGAAGTAGAGGTTTCAGGCGAAACTAATGAAACATCAGAAAAAGTGTCCGTGCCGGCCTCAGCGGGGTCAGATAAGACGATGGCTGTAAGTAAAAAACTGGCGAGTACAGTTTTGTTCATAATGTGACCCCTGTTGTTTAATAAGCAGATTCAAGGATGACATTATAGAGACAGGAGTTAAGCCATATCGGTCGTTCACCGCAGAAAGAGAACGCTTCGTCGCAAAAAACGACGGGAATGGCCGAACAGGGAGACTTCCGGCGTTTACAATGGGTTCAGCTTACTTTTTAGTGTAGAGGCCATCAAAAGCGGTTTCCCATTTTCCTTCAGCATTTATGAAAATCTCGACTTAGGTAGACAGTTTATACTGTTATTGCAGACAACTTCGTGTTTCAGGCACTATAGCCCACATGAATAAACCTGCTCTAGATGCACACGTTGTTATGTTGGCTTTTCCCGGTGCCGAAATCATCGATATCGCGGGTCCCCTCGACATTCTTGGTGTCGCTCCCTGTGTTGAGGGGGCTGGATTTGATCTTTCCCGTCGCCAGAAATCCATCATTGTCTCTGAATTCGGCGGTCCGGTTACCACTGAACCCAGCGGTATCACGATTCATACAGAAACAATGGAAAGCATCGCCGGCAAGAAAATTGATACGCTTATTGTCCCCGGCGCCTACAGCATGGAGTACGCGCTCAACCGGCCAGCTTTGCTTGAATGGATCAAGACTAATGCCCGCCGCGCTCGCCGCATAGTGTCCGTCTGCACAGGCGCCTTTTTACTGGCAGAGGTGGGCTTGCTGGATGGCCGGCGCGCCACCACACACTGGCTGCGAGTTGATGAATTTGCCCGGCGCTATACGAAAACGATTGTCGAGGAAGATTCGCTATTTGTGAATGACGGCAATATTTATACCTCAGCCGGAATTACCTCTGGTATGGATCTGGCTTTGCATCTGGTCGAGGCGGACCGCGGAGCGGATGTCGCTCTGACCATTGCGCGTAACTGGTTGTTGTATGTGAAGCGACCCGGTGGCCAATCTCAGTTCAGCGCTTTGCTGCCGGAAAAAGCCAGTGAGCGCGACAATATTGCCGAGCTGCAACTCTGGATCATGGAAAACCTCAATGAAGATTTATCCGTCACTGCGCTGGCCTCGCGACTTGCCATGAGTCCGCGCAATTTTGCCCGCGTTTTTCAAAGTGAAACCGGTATCACACCCGCCAAATATGTCGAAACCGTACGCATTGAAGCGGCACGCCGTAGCCTGGAAGAGAGTTCGCGACCGATCGAGATTATCGCGGACGAATGCGGTATGGGCGACGGTGAGAGACTGCGCCGGAGTTTCATAAGAAGACTCGGTGTGAACCCGAGCGATTATCGTCGCCGCTTCGAACGACGACAACAGACAAATATTCACTAATATATTTAATGGAGAAAAAACGATGTCAGATAAAATGAATGTTGGTATTTACGTGTTTGAAGGGATGACCATGCTGGACGGCTATGCACCTTTGCAAATTCTGTCCTTTGTCGAACAATTCAATACCTTCACTTTTAGTAAGGAAGGTAAAGCTGTCAGATCCGACAGCAATACGGTATTAACACCGGACTATGGCTTCGATGATTGCCCTCCCCTCGACATTCTGGTCATGCCCGGCGGTGGCGATGTCTTCGGACAGATGAGCGATGCAACGGTACAGGCTTTTCTGAAAGACAGTGGTGCAAAAGCCAAATACATTACTTCGGTGTGTACCGGTGCTCTGATTCTGGCCGAGGCAGGTCTTCTCGATGGCCATCGTGCAACCACTCACTGGGCCTACATCGATCAACTGGCAAAGTATCCGGAAATTGAAGTGGTTGATGAACGCGTCGCCGTAGATAGAAACCGAATCAGTGGCGGTGGTATTACCGCCGGTCTTGATTTTGCCTTAACGGTTGTTGCCGAAGTCGTGTCTCCGGAACTGGCGCAAACCATTCAGTTGATTTTCGAATATCGTCCACAACCGCCGTTCAACACTGGTTCGCCAGAGACTGCACCAGCGGAAATTGTTGAAAGAGTCAAAGGAATGGTTGCCGAGAGAAATCAGCCGCTTTACGAGCATTTGGCTAACAAGTAAAGCAAGGCCGGGCTGGAATCAGAGACCAATTTCTTCGGAATCTATGGTTTCGGTTTCAGCCTTCGCGTCGTTTATCCAGGACTGAATACTGCTATGAGTCAGTAAACTCTGCATATAAGCTCGCGAATTTTCTGATACCTCAATATCGTAAGTTAAAAATCGCATCACGATTGGTGCGTACATGCAGTCGGCAATTGAAAAACTGCCGAACAACCAGGGGCCATCGCTATGGTATTTTTGTCGCAGCTCTGACCATAAATTATCTATTCTGCGAATTTCCTTATCCAAAGCACTGGTACTTTCAACACTTCGTTTTGAAGCACGACAGTTCATTGGCAACATTTCCCGGATAGTAAAAAAACCAGAATGCATTTCCGCCGAGCAGCAGCGCGCTTCTGCCCGCTTCATGACGTCCTCAGGCCAGCCTTTATTTTGTAGGTATTGCTCTGAAACATATTCGCATATCGCGAGTGAATCCCAGATAACCGCATCCCTGTCATACAGAACAGGTACTTTAGCTGCATCAGAATAGTCGGCCAGCGCCGTCGTTGCGTCTTTAGCTCCAAGCGGCACCCGCGTTTCTTTAAAAGGCAACTCATAAGCCGACAGCAATAACCAGGCTCTGAGAGACCAGCTTGAATAATTCTTATTGCCGATAATTAATTCCAGAACAGTCTCCTCTGCTTGTTACTGTTGCGTTCTAGGGTCCCAGGTGTTTGAGCATATTCAGACTACTCACCTGATAACCAAGTTTTTCATAGAGTCGCTGCGCGCCTTTATTGTAAGCAAAAACATGCAGTCCAATACTTTTCAGTCCCAGATCATGTACGCGTTTTTCCACCTCATGAAAAGCGGCTTCAGCATGTCCCTGTCTCCGATGCGCTTCCCTAATTTCAAGGTCGTAAACGAATGCAGAGCGAAGGCCATGTTTTTCGATTACAGCAAACCACAAATAGCCAAACGAGTTGTTGCCTTCATCATCAGTGATTTCAAACAGATGTTGATCAGGTGTCTGTAAACCCTCTGGCAAGGATTCTTTAAAACTCGCTTTGGACTGAGCCAGCGCTGTCTCTTCCGTCCACCGGCCTGATACGACATTATCGTTAGCATAGCCAGCCACGGCATGACTCAGATACTCAGCAAAAACCTGCTCGCTCATTGGCACAAGCTTAGTCATAATTATGTATCAATCTTCTACCCGGTTTATTCCATAGCGCAGTAGCCCGGCTGGGCAACTATTCTTTCCATCCACGCTAAAATAGCCGGATAAGAATTAAGATCAAACCCACCTTCATTGGCCACATGCGTGTAAGCATAAAGAGCAATATCGGCAATGCTGAAGCTATTATCGACGAGATAGTCTGATTCGAGTAATTGTGTTTCCATCACCTTCAAGGCTTTATGGCCACCCGGCTGTTTGGCTTCGTACTCGGCCTTTCTGTCTTCAGGTAAACCAAGATATCTGGCGATAAAACGTGCCACGGCAATAAAAGGTTCATGGCTGTATTGCTCAAAAAACTGCCATTGCAGGACGCGGGCATATTGAAAAGGATCAGTAGGCAGGAGTGCACTGCCAGCCGCAAGATAGTTCAGAATGGCATTAGATTCACTCAGGCACTCGCCATTTTCCAATTCAAGCATAGGCACCTTGCCATTCGGGTTTTTTCTACGAAAATCTTCGTTCTGAGTCTCTCCGGCGAGTATATCGACGTGAACCCACTCGTGTTCTATTTGTAAAATAGAACACGCCAGTTTCAATTTATAACAATTGCCGGAAAGTGAATCCCCGTAAATTTTCATAGGCACATCTTAGCTTAGAATAAAAAGACTAAATACTAATACCCGCAAGTTTGGTTTCCAGATACTCGTCAATTCCTTCGCGTGCACCCTCCCGTCCCAGACCACTTTCTTTCATGCCGCCAAAAGGCGCGGCTGCACTGGTCGGGTTGATATCATTGATCCCGATAATGCCAAACTGCAAACCTTCAAACATCCGCAGGGCACGTGATATGTCACGAGTGTACACATAAGCGGCCAGTCCATAATGTGTGTCATTAGCCATTGCCAGAACTTCTTCTTGTGTATCAAACACAATCACCGGCGCAACAGGTCCGAAAGTCTCCTCACGATATATCAACATCCTGCTATTAACCTCACTTAGTAAAGTCGGAGAATAGAAAAAACCTTTATCCAGCTCTCCCTTGCTCAAACGTTCTCCGCCACAATGCAGACTGGCACCTTTGTCCATGGCATCGCGAACCTGATTGTCTACTTTATCGATGGCCTGTTGATTCACCAGCGGTCCAATAGCCACGCCTTCCTGCATCCCATCTCCTGCTTTCATTTTCGAAATTCGAAACTGCAGTGTTTCGAGAAAAGGTTCTAGAATTGAACGTTGAACGAAAATCCGGTTGGGACTGATACAGGCCTGACCGGTATTCAAAAATTTGACCAGTGCCGCGCCTTTTGCTGCATGCACAGGATCAGCGTCATCAAAAACAATAAAAGGTGCATGACCACCCAGTTCCATTGACACACGTTTTAACTGCGGAGCCGCTGCCTGAGATAATTTTTGTCCTACCGCGGTTGAGCCGGTAAAGGTGAGCTTTTTCACTACTGAGTTGCTGCAAAACTCTTCGCCAATTGCTGCAGGCGAATCACAGGTCACCAGATTAAGCACGCCAGCCGGAAACCCGGCCCTTTCCAGAATCCTGAACACAGCCATGGCGCAAAGCGGTGTTGCTTCCGCTGGTTTCAGTACGATAGTACAGCCTGCGGCAAGGGCTGGTGCCACTTTGCGGGTAATCATTGATACCGGATAATTCCAGGGTGTTATTGCCGCGACCACACCGATGGCCTGCTTCATAACCAGAAAACGCTGATCGCTGCGGGCGGAAGGAATCGTTTCACCGTACAGGCGCTTTGCCTCTTCGGCAAACCACAATAGAAAATCAGCCGCATACTTAACTTCGTTCATAGCGGCTTTCAGGGGTTTGCCCTGTTCGCGGGTCATTAGTTCTGCTAATGAGGATTGCTCCTCCATCATCAGTTCATAGGCACGATGCAATTTCTCATAGCGCTCATAAGCCGTAGTCGTTGACCACGTCGCAAAAGCCTTACTCGCCGCCTCAATTGCTAAACGCGCATCACTCGCATCACCATCGGCTACTTCTCCGATCTTCTCGCCGTTTGCCGGATTAAACACATCAAAGGTACTACCCGTCTCAACCCAGTTGCCATCTATATACATTTCTTTTCCTAAGAATCCTGCGCAATCTCGTCGTTTATATTCTTGTTCTTCAGACTCGCCGCCAGAATAAAATAACCCAGCAAACCGGAAACAACTGATCCCAGAATAATACCCAGACGCTCATCAAATATTCTGTCCACACCGCTGTTTTCAAATGCCAGAGAGCCGATGAACAAACTCATGGTAAAGCCAATACCACATAAAGCAGCTGTACCATAAAGATTCATCCAGGACATTCCTTTTGGCAAGGAGCTAAAACCCATTTTTATCGCCAGAGCACACAAGCCGAAAATCCCGACCTGTTTACCAACCAGTAAGCCCAGAGCGATACCGGTCGACACCTCATGCCCTAGCTGTTCAATTCCAACACCGGAAAAACTGATCCCGGCATTGGCAAAAGCAAAGACCGGCAGAATAAAAAATGCCACAACAGTATGCAGATCGTGCTCAAGGCTTTTCAAAGGCGAGGCACCGCCCTCCACTTTTGACTTCAAGGGTACAAACATAGCGAGAACGACACCGGCCAATGTTGCGTGTACACCTGATTTCAAGGTCGCCACCCACATAATTAAACCAAACAGAATGTAAACACTGCGTGATTCGACATTCTTTCGGTTCAATAACCACAGAAAAGGCAGGCAGCAGGCGACTACGATAAGAGCTGTAAAAGAGATATTTGCTGTATAGAAAAAGGCGATAATCAGGATGGCGCCGATGTCGTCAAAAATTGCCAGTGATGTTAGAAATATTTTCAAAGAAGTCGGAACGCGGGAACCGAGCAAGGCAAGTGCGCCCAGAGCAAAAGCAATATCCGTTGCCGCCGGAATCGCCCAACCCTTTATAGCAACTGGGTCATCCTGGTTACAATAGACATAAATAAGCGCGGGCACCAGCATACCGCCAATTGCACCAACGCCGGGCAGAATGATGTTCCGCTTATCCGACAATTCACCTTCAACCAGCTCTCTCTTCAACTCAAGACCAATAAGAAAAAAGAAAACGGCCATCAGACCATCGTTTATCCAGAGTAAAAGAGGCTTGGCAACCTGAAGAGCGCCTATCCGAACTTCGACAGGAGTCGAAAGCAGGAGATCGTAATAAGTCAGTAAGGGGGTATTGGCACAAATAATCGCCAGAGTCGCAGCAAGGAACAAAATGATCCCGCCAGCCGACTCCATCTTGAAGAATTCAGCGATAAAATTGTCATCATGCTTATGCATATTCATGTCACCCTGGTTTCTGATAATGATTCAGCAAAATGAAAACTCGAAATTGTCATGCCTTCTCTGAAATAAAATTTGTGAGCCTGCTCCCTTTGCGTACCGGAATCCAGATGCAGATATTGACATCCTTCTGTTTTAGCCAACTTGCGCAACCAGTCCATAAGTTGACTCCCAAATCCACTAGAACGCCTCACTGCACTGGTGACCAAGTCATCAACATAGAGATTTTTACCCATAAACAGACTGTTGAATATTCGATAGCCTGCGACCGCGACAATGTCTCCATCATCCTCAACAAAGGCCATTCTAAAACCTTCCTTTTCCATTTCCCGTATTTGCTCAAGAAACGTGTCTTTTTGCAGATGCGGTCGCAACTCCGACATCACTTCGTAACAGGTTATTATGTCCTCATCACTGATTGCGGATCTAATCATCATTCTCTCCGGATAATTTTTATAGATATTATTTGATATTGAACGGCAGATCCGAAGGGATCAGATTAAACTGCTCGGGGAAAACCTAGTTGTAGTCCTGTGCCAATACTCGCTCCGGCTTTAGCATAATTAAAGCACTGTCGGCACCGTTTCCGGCACTTTCATTGTACGAATGTGCTTCATCATCACTGTCGTAGTAACGACGAACCAGTCTCCAGCTCAAGTCATCATAAGCCGGCGTATTCGCACGTTGCACTATTTCCGCTTCACCTGTCATGATTACTGCACGTGAATCCGGAGGATCGCCAGCCACGCAAATACTTATTGCAGGATCACGACTGAGATTTTTGTACTTGGCACTGCGTGTGTAAATATTGATGTAAATCTGACCATCTTCGTAAAGATACCAGACCGGGCTTTGTTGCGGCGGGCCTTTTGCTCTGTTGGTTCCAACAATGGCAAAACGTGGTTTTTCAAGGAACTCTCTAATTTGCTCCTCTGACATTATTACAGCTTTTATACTCATCCCAAATCCTTACGACACTACTCCAATGAATCAGACAAAAACGCTAAAAAGAAAACTAAGCACAATTAAAGATAAAAACAGTCGATGTGCGAATTTCAAATCATCACCCACCATAGTCAGTACCGGATTTTTTAACTCCCTGTATTCGTCAGAAAACAGAAAACGAAAGAGGTTACGTTCGGCTCGTATTGTTTTGGAGACGATTTTCGGCTTATCCAGATTGTTCCATTTTTCCTCATGATTATTTTCCAGAAGATTAACGAAGCGAATATGAAGTACCGCAAGCCAGACGCCAACTGTTGCAATTGCTCCGGTAAACATCAGGACGAATTCTTTACTCATATGGTTTTCTCCAAATTCACTAACTCAAGGTCAAACCAGCTACTAGCGTAGCTGACTGTCCTTACTTCCACGTCTGTTAAAACTGCTGGATATAACATCAAGTTTTTCCACCTCAGATTGACAGCTGACACAATAACGTACGCCCGGGAGTGCCAATCGACGCTGTTCCGGAATGACGGCTTCGCACTCTTCACAGTGGCTTAAACTTTTACCTTGGGCGAGTTTTGCCCTCGCCTCTTTCACTGCGTCCTCAATACTGGCATCGATTTGTTCCTGGACAGCACCCTCCGGTGCCCAACCACTTGCCATTGCCACTCTCCTGCTACTTGCTCGATTACCCAAATAGTATAGTGCTCTGCGCTCATAAAAGGATCAAAAATATAAACAGAGATTATTCCCAAGAGCTCATTCTTTATGAATCTTTCACAGTTTAAAATTTGTATCGAATTGTTTTTACGCAATATTTTGCGCATCCTCAGATAAACCAGATGCCATTTGTAAGCTGACAGTCAAAGGCGTCCAGAAGCATGTGCAAGGACAAACCCAGACCAATCAAACGTGTTTTTGAATGAAAACAGAGCGCGAAATACAGACCGATAAACCAAAGCTCATGCAGGGGATGAAAACCAATACTGCAACGGTTTGGATCATAAACCGGTACCGCCAGAAAGTGATCAATGTCTACCAACATCGTTGCTGTCATTGTAAAGAAAGCAAACTTCCACATCTCTCTGTAGAACACAGCAGTAACCATCGCCGGTGCGAGAAAATGCAAGACTATGTGAGACATTTTGTCAAAACAGGACAATGCCAGTCACTGCGTATCCAATAGAATGTTCATCTTATTGATACGCTGCCTGATTTCTGGAATCAGAGAACGCACGAAAGAGTCGGTAAGATGTTGGCTGTCACGGAACACCACGATACGATTTGGATCACCTGCCTGACATGTACCCTCCGGGCAAACCAGATCGTTAAAATTGAGCACATAAACATTTGGAAAACGGTCAGCAGCCTCGGACAGATAATTCGCGACAGTCCGGGCCGGCCCGTTACGGTCTTCAGCTATACACTCCTCGACCGGAAATGCATCAGGTGACTCTGAGAGGTGTCGTGTGATGCAACCGGGACCGTCAAAGCCAAGAGTTGGTGTACCAGCAATCACTAGAACTGAGCCTGCTGACTCACTTAGTTGCTCAAATATTCTTTCACTACCTTCGACCCATTGTGTTTCACTGAAGTCATAAGTCGCTGAACTGCCCAGCACAATAATATCGGGTTCTAGCTTTTGCATAAGTTCCAGAACCAGATTGCGCCAGTCTCTGTAAACATCGAACACCCTGCCGATGTATTTATCAAAAATATCCTCGTCAACTATCGGGCACGAGGATTTGGTCAACACCACTGTTCGCCAGTCCGGTTGGGTAAAAATTGCAGGAATTATCGAAAGCCATTGCATTCCAATACTGTCACCCAGCACTACCACATTCCTTTCAGCATCGTCATCTCCTGAAAGACAAGGTTCGACTCGCGCATGTCGATACCAGGCATCGCAAGATGCGGAATAAATTCCCGGCACATCCAGGCGCCAGTCATTGCTCTGCATGTCTAACATTTCTGATTCAGAGCTTGAACGAAGAAGATGAAAGAACGCAGCCACTACCAGCAGCATTAGCAGTATAGCGAAGAGCAGGCTGCGACCCGGCTTTAACTGACTATAGCGACCTTTCCAAAACGGTAATTCGACATATTTGTAGCTCAGCGTCGCCAAAAACAGGGATAATGAAACCAGACCAGCGATCTGCCAGGGCTGATTTTTAAACCCCAGAGAGAAACCAATAATCAATACAGGCCAGTGCCAGAGGTACCAGGAATAAGAACGATCACCAATCCATACCAAAACAGGATTGGCCAGAGGGTTAGTTGAGTTATCGGTCTGACCGGAACCGGCCAGAATGATCAGCGCCGCCCCTAGGGAAGGCAAAATTGCCCATACACCCGGGTACCTTAGATTTGAATGTAAAACTATGCCACTGCCAATAACCAATACAAGACCGCTGTAAAAAACGAAGCCCCTCTGACGTACAGCGATACTGGATTTTGTGAACAGCACATAAACTAAGGCGCCGAAAGAAAATTGCCAGATTCTTGATGGCATCAGATAGAAAGCGAACTGAACCGCGCTTGTACTCAAATAAAGACAAAGACTGAGACTGGCAAAGATAACGACACCAAGAAAAACAAGTGTTGGCTTCTGCTTGTTTACAGGCAGGTTTTTCCTGTGAAACTTTAAGGCAAACAATAGTAGCAATGGCCAGACGAGGTAAAACTGTTCCTCGACACCTAAGGACCAGGTATGCAGAAAAAGATCGTTCACAGCCAGTTCATCAAAGTAATCAAGTTCGCGAAGAGCGAAATAAATATTGCTGGTCCAGGTTGAAGCATAAATTGCCGAACCCAGTTGCGCTTTCACTTCCGTGAACGACAAAAGCCAGAACGCACAAGCGGTCATTACAGCAAGAACAAATAACAGGGCAGGCAGCAGACGTTTCAGGCGTCGTGCATAAAAACGACTGAAACTGATTCTCCCATTCCGTTCGTATTCGCGTATCAACAAGCCTGAAATCAAAAAACCGGAGAGTACGAAAAATATGTCGACGCCGACGAAACCGCCAGTCAGAAAAGGGAACTCTGCATGAGACAGAACAACCAGGATGATTGCAATGGCACGTAAACCCTGGAGATCCGGACGAAACACCAACGAACTCGTGGTCTCTGACTCAGGTGGATTATTCACATCTTACGAAACTGATAGGTGTTTGAATGCAATTATTATCCTAACCTGCCAATAGCCTGAACTACTGCACCCCGGCCGGAATGATAGCTGCCTTCAATTACATCACGTTCTAGCTCCTGCAGCTGTTTAAATTCCAGACCATTCAATTCCTCACGCAGTAATTCAGCTGACATCATTAAGTCTTCTGTCGGTGGGCCACCGGTCCCGTGTGCCAATTGAGCTGCAGTGTAAGCTTCTAGTAAAAACACGCCATTAGTTTTGAGTGCATGTACGATTTTCTTGTGTAGCTTTTTCCGAATATGCAAAGGAATATGACAAAATATGGAAACGATCCCATCCCATTTTTTTAAACCGGGGTCAAAATCTTCTAGATCTGCATGCACAATCTCTATTGTGCAGTCATTTTCATCAGCCAGTTTCTCGGCTTTTTTTAAGCCAATAATTGAGGAATCTACAGCAGTAACTTTATAACCCTGTCTGGCAAGGAAAACGGCATTTCGTCCTTCTCCCTCGGCCAGACAAAGCACCTTACCCAACGGCATTGCAGTAAAGTTATCATGCAAAAAAGTATTTGGCTCCGTACCATAAATGTACTCAGCTCCATCATATTTTTCATCCCACATAACGTCTCCCGCTGGCTCAACTACTAATCAAACTTTCTGAATCGGATCAATGACAGGACTTCCCGTGCTTTTGTAATCTCCAGTAATTATAAGGCCAGGGAGTAATGAAACCCATAAACAGTGCAATCGGAATAACCCACCAGGTCAGTATGGCTCCACCCGTAAAAATATAATCGGTCAAATTCATTGCGGTTTCCATCGCCAATATGGATATAAAACTCATACCAAAGGCTGTCTTAATTGCATCACGTAATTTGAAATTAGACCTAATTAATATCACGGTTTCAAGCGCAATACTGCTTAGAAGTCCATTGAACATTGCAAGCATCATCACTGTGAGTGTTGAAAGGCTATGTTCCGCAAATTGAAAATAGGCTATGGTGCCAAAATCCCCGGCCGCACAACCAATCAAACACCATTTTGTGTTATGTGCGCTCTTTATCCAGTTTTTTCGGTTATTCCAGACAATACTCATCGCGAAACCCTACATTGCTATTCAATGGATTACATTGAAGGTACATAACGCTCGCTCGCTGATCCTTTTTGTATAGTTTATTTTTCTAGTCACTATTTGCCAGATTCATTTGCAACCATTCAAATCGCCTTTTCATCGGAGTGAAGTAATGGTCAGTCCAACCAGATTCCTCATAGTTGGTCTGCCCATCGGGTACATTGCTATGTCGCAACTTCAGGCGCGTCCTGTCTTCTACTTTTTCAAGAGTAAGCTCTATAATCGAATCACTATGCCCGGATTCAAAGTGACTGGTTCTCCATGATTGAACTATGCGTGTATTTGCATCTAGTTCAAGGTTTTCCCCGGTGATGTATCCATCCCAGGCATCATATGAGTCTCCGACCTGATCTGTAACATGCGCTACGCCACCTGTCATGGCTGTATGACCTTCTGAGGACAACCAGGAATCATATATTTGTTTTGGACTACCGGGTAACTCGGTGACGAGTGTGAATTCATAAGACATTTTTTTATCCTTGATTATCGATTATAGAACACCATAAGGTTGTATTTAGCCACCGCTTCCTGTTGTCGGAAGAATTGCCTTTATTGGGTTTGTCAGGGCATCGACTAAGCAACAAATTCTGGCAAACTTTTCAGAAACTCTTTGCCAGCCCCAGTAACCCATATATATTCATTCTTGTATTTCGCAGCGAACGCCAGCCGTCCAAATATAGCTGAAACAAGAACCATCAGAAGAACAAGCATAGAAATACCAAGAAAGAACGTTAACTCAGTTAGGCTACCTATGATAATTCCTGCCGTAATAACAGCCACCATAGTCCATTGAAATATCAGGAAGTTTTTGCGCCTTTTAACGTGCCGCTCACACAAGGGTAAATCCACTGTGAATTTTTTACGGAATATTAGAGCCAATATAATTGTTATAAGTACGTTAATTAAAATTGATAGATATATCCAGGGGTTAATATATGTAAGCTTAACTTCCTTTTTCAGAATTGTATCTTCATTACATTTAAAGCATCTGGAAGGCCATTCCACATCAGGTCTAATCACTACATAGCGGCCATTTCGACATATATCATCATGCAGTACATCAATCAAAGAGCTTTTTGGTGTCTCATAGGGTGATTCAACAGACATTAAAATTGTTCCATATCAAATATCTCACATACTAGACACTTGGCAAAAAATTATTAGCCTGGACGATTTGTAATATTCTTCGTCAGCCAATTCCTATTTGAGAAAGAACCACGCCAATCAGAATTACGAGAACCAGCACTCCTAGTGCGATGGTTAAGAACTGAAACGCAATAGCTCCGCCTCCCAAAACTGCTGCCCCTCCGGCAACACGGATTGGCTCCTTTTTAGCATAGCCAATTATGCCGAAAATAACTGCTAGCCCACCCAGTAAGGCTATTGCTATCTGAGTTCCATCATCCAGATCATATTCGGAGACAACTGATTTTCTTTCCCTTTCCTCTCCTTTCAATGCAGCTATAGTCGCATCTCGAATCGCGACGGCTTTGTCAGCAACAATATCCTCGACAGAGGGTTGTGGAGAAAATGGGCCTGCGTAGAAATGAAAAAGTGCTGTCAACAACGCGATTGAACCAAGTCCAATTCCAATGAAACCATACTTTGTCTTCTGATTTTCCATATTCTCTCCTTAGGCAATATAACGTCATTCTACGCAGCACGCGCTTTATGCGCGTCCGGTGGAGCGTATTTGAGTAAGTTGTTAGGTATTATCTGTATATGCAGATATAGCCTATTCACTTTATATTGTCTAATATTAGAACCCCTGCATTAATAGCGTCTTCCAACTCTACCGGTTTGTGGCCAGATAGAAGAAACCACGGAACGTTCGTCGTTCCTTTCACTGGACGAATCATGATGCCAGAAGATTCCTGTGTCCTATAATACTCAGGACATAAAGTATGTACTAAAGGTTTTGGGTGCAAACACCAGCGAGAACCTGTACCTCTAATTTTCATTCCATAAACTTCTTCATTCTCCAACCCTTCCAAAATTATCGCCTGTCTCAAAAGCTTAACGTCACTTAATACTTCTGATATGCCCTGAGCATCGAGGTAAACTTGATCTGTAGATTTTTCATTTGCCAGATTGACCCTGATACCTCGCATTTCCTGTATAGGCTGCTCCTCGGTTTCCAAAACAATGGCTGTTATTGTTACGGAAGTCTTATCACTACTAATATGCGCAGCCTCTTGAGCGAAAATGATATTTACATTTGAACGGTGTGCGAACTCCTCTAATGGTGTTGCGAGAAGACCCCGGTTCTCCTCGCCCCAACACTGCAAAGCCATCAGTATCAATACAACAGACATAATGGTCTTATACATGATACCTAACGTCTGTTCTCAAGCGCCGCTGCAAACAGGCGCTTGGAGAGCCTTGTTAATATTCTCTTTTTTCACACTTCATACTTTCCGTGGCCACATCGAATCTTTCATGTGTATCTCTCCTTACTACTAATAGTGGCACATCAATATTTGAAGTTGCCGTTTTCACTGAATAAGAATGACCAGCGTCAGCAATGAAGACAAGTTTGGCTATACAATTAGAAACAGATTTTTTCGGCATTGTTCTAGTTGTTGATGCAATTTTGCTAAGTAGACATAGTGGAAGAAACGCTGCACACGCTAAACCATCCATTGAAGTTTTCGGCTTTTGGTCCGCTCCCGCATTAGGAATCAATTCTGTAAAAACTAATTCTCCCTCAAAGACAACTTCATGAACTCCGGCATTAACAGTAAGAATTTCCCCAGCGCGAGCGGAACTTTCATCTACTATGATATTTTCACTTAATATTTCCAAGTTTGATTTACCGAGCACCCTATTTTTAAGGCTGGTGCTGCTACAAGCGCTGAGTAATATCGCGGCTGACAGAAACACTAATATTCTAAAGGGCATGAATATTTAGCGTTCGCCCTTTGCTACGCCGACCGAAGAAATGCCGCGAAGCGCCGCGATGCTGTTGAATTGCATCCAGACCAAAAAGCAGGTAAAACCTTTTTGAAATAGACGGTCGAGCCAGAGAGCTTGTTCATCTAGAACACCTAACGTCTGCCTCAGTCGCGCCGCTTTTTGGCGCCAACTTGACTGCCTTGTTATGTGCGTACTTTCCATCTACTGGGATGACGACTCGCGTGCATGATAGCCACAATGACAATATGTTCGGACTCAACACGATAAAATGCTCCAAAAGGGAACCTTTTCGTTAGTGCAGGGCGAGTGTTGCGGTGGACAATTGGGTAGGCAACTGGATTCTGCTGTATAGAGTGCAGTAAAGTTACCACTTCATCGAGAAACTCATAGCCAAGCCCTCTTCGTTGTTGCTGATACCAGACTGATGCTTCTTCCAGGTCTGCTTCCGCCTCTTCTCTGAGTCGGATTTCCTTAGTCATAATCTGTTGCGTATTTCAGATATGACTTTGTCCATTGGACGACCGGGATCTCCAGTCGCTTCATAAGCATCGAGACGCTTATCCAGTTCCTTCTTTTACTCTGTGGTAAGCGGTATCGTACTCTGATCTGACGCAATACTATCCCAGAGATCTTCTACAAGACGAATTCGTTCATCTACAGGCAGTTGTTTAAGATTCGAGCTCATCGAAAAAGCATACTCCCAATAAACCCGATATGCAAAAGCACATAACGTCATGATGAGGCGCGCCGCTTTTTGGCGTCGCTCTGGAGGCATTTGTTATGTGGTAATTTAGAATTTCTCATTTCCATCGACACCTAGATTATTGATTTTGGTCTTATTCAGTACCCTTAATAATAGATTACGACAGGCTCGTAATACAGGGTAAAACAATGAAGATATTACTTTGGACTTGAACATCCAGTAATTAAGTCGATTTAAAATTCCAGAACGACTGCTGATCAGTGCTAACGCGTGGATTGCATCGGAGCCGTAATATATTTGACCACCCATCTTTAAAACCATTCCTTGGTCTATGTCTAATCCCATGTCTGTAATTTCATTTCTTATGGCGCTATCTTCCCTAGCATCTACTATTTTTAAATCACCTACATCTTCTCGAATTCTAACTACTTGGCAGTAATTGTTACAGGCAGGGCACTCCTTATCGTATACAAGAAGTATTTCATCCCGACTCATAATTGCTCAAACCACATAACGTCTGCGGTAACCCGCGCCATTATTATTATCGCAAAGCGACATCATAGAAGAGCGCGACGAGTTGACTGCCTTGTTATCTTCTATTTTAACTGTTCTCTTGTCCATGCTGGGTCTCTACGGCAATCTAAAACAGCGTAAATATAAGCCGTTTTATTAAGCACTCGATAATATACTGCGAAAGGAAATTTCTTTGACAACATTCGAAAGTAACTTTCGAAATGAATGGGGTGTATTCCAACGGTCATTTTTGAGATCTTCAATTTCCGAATAAAGAGTATCTAAACAATACTGTCCAATCCCTTCTACTTGGCTTTCGTAAAACCAAAATCCGTCTACTAAATCTTGGCTTGCAGAGCCAAGTATTTTTATTTTCATGAAATTCTACTTGCTATCTCTTTTTTTGCTTCATCCCAATCTGTGAATTCATCATCATCTTGTTCTAGCGCTTCTTCACGATCTTTCAATAGTTTTTTATGCCATTCTGGGGAGTGAACCCCATCATTAGAATTACATAGATCTTCCCAGAGAACCTCCATCGCTTGTATTTTCTCTTCACGTGACATTTTGTCTAAAGGTAATGAAACTGCCATTAGTATTCTCCTGTGTTAATTAAATATTAGATAACGTCCGCGGTAACCCGCGCCAGATTTATTATTGCGCAGCGACATTACAAAAGAGCGCGACGGGTTGACTGCCTTGTTAGACATAATTCATCTTTCGTGTATCAATATACTTTGTCCCATAGGACATCAGTTTTCCATTCTCTCCAAGTGATTTACCAATTGCTTCAAATTCTAGTCTAACGTCATCCTGTGCTCGGACATCTCGATCAATATAAACTTCGATCAAAAATAGACCGTGACTGTCAAGAGGGAAAAGTATTTCAGCATTTAGACTCTCTTTAGGATAGAGAATGAAATCTATAACTTTATAGATATTTGATTTTTCTATTCCATAAATAATATTTTTTGAATTCTCCTTCTCTTTTTCAATTGATGAATCAATTCTAGTTTGTGTTGCTACTCTTTCTTTCCAGTCTATGTGCTCAATCAATGAACCGTCATTAGTAACAACAACTTCTACTGCTATAAATGCTTCTCCTTCATCAGGATCTCCTAAAAGTCTTGGTGACAAGTTCACTTTTACGGATCTACTAGACTTCAAATCGTTTGATAGTTTTTCTAACTCAGCTTTCGCTCGGTTAACGGAACGTAAGACTGTGAATTGATATAAAGCCCATCCTCCCCCTATAATTACGCCTAAGCAAATAGCAATTGCTTGTATGCCCTGCGCTAGATTTCTGAATTCTTCAATTGACATTTCTAATCTTTAACTATTAGGTGCCTAACGTCTGCGATAACCCGCGCCAGAATTACTAACGCGAAGCGACCCCATAAAAAAGCGCGACGGGTTGACTGCCTTGTTATGCAGCGACTTCGATGATCTCGATGCTGGAGCTGGGGGCTGGAATAACTTCTCCATCTTCTTTGAGTCCTTGAATATGGAATTCGATAGCTTCGTGGATAAGTTCTATTGCTTCTTCGCGCGTCTCTCCGGCTGCAACACAGCCAGGTAAGTCTGGGACATACGCACCATAGCTGGATTCGCCCTGTTCAATTACTACGGCATATTTCATATTTCTATCCTCATTTCTTCAATCCAGATTGTTTAAGTATGGCATTTAATGTCCCTTTTGGCACCTCAACACTCGGTTTCCCTGCGATCGTTACTGTACCGGGCTTTGTTGGATGCTTAAACTGACGGTGACTTCCTTTGGTTCTGACTAGCTGCCAGCCATCCGCTTCAATTTCTTTCAGTAGTTCCTTTACTTTCACTAGAGTCCCTCTATCCGTTTACTCAGTAATCAATAAGCTGCATAACGTCTGCAATAACCCGCCCGGCAGGCAATACCGCGAAGCGACCCTATTTCATTTCGGTACGGGTTGATTGCCTTGTTATGCCTAACCCTCTTACTCATCACACGAAAGTAACCGATTTGATAAAGCCCTTTTTAATCGTTGCTTTGTAAGTAACATAGCCACTACTTTTATTTAGGGAATCTGTTGTAACTGATATAAAAATATCAAGCTGATCCCCAGCCATATGCTCAATAGGTAGTTCTTTTGAAATTATCATAAAACCACAACACGGCGCTGGATTTATTGGCGCGACTGGACCTGGAATGTTTACTTTACTATCCGACCTGATGTGTTTAAAAGTTACATCTTCAATATTTTCACCATTTAATGAGACTCTAATCTCATCAATAGTGATTTTTTTAAAAGGAGCATTGTTACTTAGCAACCAGATCCCTATCTTATATGGAGGTCTTATCTCTTCACCTTCATTTCTGCTTCCGTCCACTATATAAATGGCAAATTCATTTTCTCCAGTAAATGACCGAGATTCTTTCACCTCTTCATATATCTGGTCATGATATGGACCTACTGCACAGGCTCCTAGAAAAATGACAATAATCACGTTCAACGATATAAGCTTCATATTTCAATCCCTGATGGCATAACGTCTGCGGTAACCCGCGCCAGAATTATTATCGCGCAGCGACATCACAAAAGAGCGCGACGGTTTGACTGCCTTGTTAGGTATCATTACCACCAATGACCCTAATACCATTCAAGTGATTCCTAAACATAGGCCAGGCAAGTTGCCTTGTAAATTTTTCAAGCTCATTGCCACTCCATTTATCTGTTTCTACAACGAAGTTCGCACGTTCCCAATGCTCCAATAACTCGTACTCACCACTGCTCAGTTTTCTAAGCAAAAACCAATAATCTGATTCGAGCGAAACCCCGAGAGGGAATGAGCCATGGTTCTCAACTAATGCCATAATATTTCTGACAATTCCCTCCATAGTTACCATAACATCATTGCGATACTCCGTACCCCAACCAGTTGAGTCTCCTAAGTTGCTAAGTTCGGCCTGTATTTCATTATCGCTAAGCTCACGAAGATTAACGGTAGTGATCATTGATACCTAACGTCGCACTCAGCCGCCGCTTTTAGCGGTCGGATGGAGTGCCTTGTTAGCTGCGTTGTTTCTCAAACTATAAACAATCACAGACATCAACACTAAAAATGAATAAATTGCATTTAGTACTACTAAATCGGAATACTCGTAATTCACCGGTTCTAATAATATGAGTACAGGTATTGGTATGAGCATTAATAGTGATAAGCAAAATATTAATCGAGGAAACAGACTCGGCCAACTATCAGAAAATTCATCAAGCAAATAGTACGTGCAAAAGGTAAGTAATACCCAAAAAGGGTAATTCATTAGGAAGCCTAATATAATATAACCAAGTCCAAATATTCCTATCGCCGTGCGCAGCCCAAATGTCTGCCCATTTGACCCGCGTTCACTTTGAACTATTTTGAAGTTAAGCCTATATCCAAATCTACTCATAGCAGCTAACGTCTGGCTAACCCGCGCCGCCGAGAGAATATTCGCGAAGCGCCACTACGCTTAACGGCGTCGGCGTTGAGCCACTTGTTAGCCTTTGTTTGCATAATTATTCGCAGCTTTTTCAAAACCGCCATTTTCTTCTTCTATTTCCACCGCCATCAAATCTTCTTGTTCTTCGATGGGGATTGCGTCATCTCCATTCTGTTCCCAATACTTTTCAAAAACGATTTCCCTCGTATCTCGATCTCTAGGATAAGAATCTCCGAAAAAATTCATTGCTGAAGCTAGTATTGACGCACAATTTGGCATACCAATCACCTCAAATGCCACTACAGCTTCCGGTGCTAATACACCCGTGCTATTTGAGAAAAACTGTCCTAAACCTCCATTCATGATCTCAGATTGTGCCCAATGAGCGGCGAATAAATGCTTCTGTTTGTCGGTAGCCTTATGGAATTCTTGTAGGAAAATTTCACCTCCATCATAAATGCTTACAGACTCCCAAATCGGTTCAACAAATCGCCAATATGAATCTTCCATTAGATTTACCCTGGAGGCTAACGTTGTGCTCAGCCGCCGCTGTAAGCGGTCGGTTGCAGCACCTTGTTAATTTGCGAATCTCTGTCGATAAACCGAGGCAGGTTGCCGGAACGACAGTGAAGGCTGATGCTTGGGGAATGACTGCTGGCAGAGGCACTCATGATGAGGCCAGCTCTAGCTTTGTCCGTAAGGCTCGCCAAAACGAAGCCTGTAATGTTTGGGTTGTTTCCATTCTTTCCGGCACCTCTCCTGTGTGTCCGCTACTCCGTGAATAAAGTATAACTCGATTTACACAACACCAAAAAGGGAACGAGCAATTTAACGTCTGCGGTAACCCGCGCCAGAATAATTATCGCGCAGCGACCTCACTAAAAAGCGCGACGGGTTGACTGCCTTGTTATGCGACGTTTTCTGAATAAGGCTTACCATTTGTGTTTACGATGATCTCTCTATTTTCTAGTTTAATGCATAGTGTTTCGTCATTAATCCAGTGCATTCCAATAATACTTTCCATTAGTTCATCATCTAACTCGTCGATCTCTTCTTCATATCGTAGAACATCCGGAATAATGACTCGTTTTGCATTATTCGCCTGATCTGGATTATCTACAAGAATGAGAATGATTTCCCGTTTTAGCACATCGTAAGTAAAAACACTTACGAAAGGACTAGCGCCTTCTAACAGCTCACTCTTAATATCCATTAATCAATACTTGCTGCGCATAACAGTTTATTCTACGGCGACTGCCGTATAACTTGGCTTTTGTTCATAGGAATAGGTATAGCTGAAATAGTGTTAATAATCTACAGTAAACCATATGTTTAGATAATTCCGTTTCTTATGTCTAAAAATAACCCGCGAATATTCTTTACTTGGCTTTTGTTCCACAAATTGGTTTAGTTGATATAGGGAGGAAATTCTTTTCCCAAATAATAACTTACGAATTTTGATTTTTTTGTCCGTTTTTCACCTGCGATTTATCTTGATGCCTTTTATGATTACTAGATAGGATACACTGCCATATACAATATTTTTGTTTGAAAGGACTCTTATCATGGATGATATACCTGTCTTAATTGATTTGAATTCGCAGAGATTTATACCTCGCCTGCGTTCGTTTATTCGCAAAAGAGGTCTTGCTTATTCCACCGAGAAAACCTATCTGCACTGGATCGTTTTCTTTATTCGTTATCACAAGATGCGTCACCCTAAAGAAATGGGGTCTCCTGAAATTGATGAATTCCTATCTCATCTTTCACTTGTTAGAAATGTTTCTCCTGCAACCCAGCGTATTGCTCTTAATGCTTTGGTATTTTTATATAGTAAATTTCTGAAGATTGAACTGGGAAAACTGAATTTTCAGTATGCTCGCCCATCGCAAAGGGTTCCCGTTGTTCTTAGTCATAATGAAGCCTTACAAATCATTGATGAAATGGATAAGAAATACCAAATCATGGCCAGGATAATGTATGGCAGTGGGCTTCGTGTAATGGAATGTTGTCGTTTGCGTGTGCAGGATATAGATTTTTCCATGAAACAAATTATTGTTCGGGAGAGTAAAGGCAAAAAACACAGAACGACTGTACTACCTGCTGTTCTTTTGGAGCCCTTGCAAAAGCAAATTGCCTTGGCGAAAAGTACTCACGATTATGATCTGGCCAATGGCTATGGTTCGGTGTATTTGCCTTATGCACTATCAAGAAAGTACAAAAGTGCGGAGTTTGAATTCCGCTGGCAGTATGTATTCCCGGCCTCAAAAACTTCTGTAGACCCGGTATCTCAAATTGAACGTCGCCATCACATACATGAAAGTTGTATTCAGAAATCTGTCAGGAAAGCCGTATTGAAAAGTGATATAAGAAAGAAAGTCTCTCCGCATACCTTTCGTCACAGCTTTGCCACACGCTTATTGGAAAATGGTTACGATCTGCGCACAATTCAGGAGTTGCTCGGGCACTCTGATGTGAGTATTACGGAAATTTACACCCATGTCGTAAAGAAAGGTGGCCGCAGCGTACGTTCGCCTATTGACGATAATTAAACCTGTGCTGATAGCTCAAGAGTATTGCGTTTGAATGCTTCAATTAGCGAAGCGTCAATGACGCATTCATAGCCTTCAATGCTGGCGATTAATTTATCTGCTTTGTCTCTTATTTGAATATTTGCCGTGGCAGCGTGTTCGGATGTTTTCTCAATCTGAATATGAATGTTGGCGCCGTCTTTCGGGAACTGTCGTTGATACTGGCGATAACGCTGAAAACGGGTTGGTAGTGAGGGCCTGTCGTTTTCCTGCATGCTCCAGTGGATCATCATCTGGAAGGCGGCGTCTATTATCATCGGATCGCCGTGCCAGCTGGAACGCAATGGTTGGCTCATCCATTCTGAAGGATGCGGTGCGGCGCTGGCCTGGCCGCTGATACCTTCTGCTGAACAGGCGTCTATCGTCTCAAGGCACTGCAGATCCGGGCCGTGAAAAAGATGATGATTACGATAGTATTCTTTCTGTTTGAACGGGTAGTCGCCCTCGATACCATTCAATTTAGTCGCGGGTGCTGTAGCGTAAGACATACCGAGTACAACTTCTGCACTGGCATGCAAGAGCTCATCGCTTCGCAGTTCCATGTAAACCCGATCTTCTTCGCCGTCCATAACACCTGGCGCACTCATTATCTTTAATGTCAGCTCATCTTCGCTATCCAGCACCACGCCTTTTAAAACACGAAAATCGTTAAAACCCAGAAAACTGAGTCCCGGGTGATTGTGCATAGCACCGTGCGCAAGCCACTCGGCGATCAATGCCGCTGGTAAAACGGCTTTACCATTCATGACATGCGAGCTCAACACCGGGTGATCTTTTACAGTGACTTTGCGTTCAAGTACAAGATGTAAGTTTTTATCACTCCTCTGTTTGCTCTGTAGATAGGTCTTTGCCTCGTCTTTAATTTCGGAACCCAGCAAGACCACTTCAACAGATCCGGGGCTCGCGATTTCCTGCATCAGGTAAGTCGCTCCGGCTTGTAGCGGGATGACACCAACGCCTTCACTCTCAAATAACTTTTTCAGTTGAGGTGTGACCATGCCACCGTCCCAGGGACCCCAGTTAACAGAAAGCACGCGACAATCTTTTTGTTGTGCCTGTTGTTGCTGGGCAATCTTGTTCAATGCTTCATTGGCAACGGCGTAATCAATCTGGCCTTTGCGTCCTAATCTGGCGGTGGAAGATGAAAAACTCACTAATAGTTTAAGTTTGTCATTCCTGCAGGCTTTCAGCAGATTCTGCATTCCCTTCACTTTGGTTGCCATCACCTCGGCAAACTGCTCCGTGGTCTTGTCTTCGATCAGGCGATCGGCGAGCACACCTGCGCCGTGAATGATGCCGCTGATCGGGCCGAGTTTTTTGCGTACCTTGCTTAACAGTCCAGATACGGCTTTTTGATCGCGTACATCCACAGATTCGTATAAAACATCAACGCCATGCGCACGCATACGTTCAATGTTGCCTCTAATCTCGCGCATATTGAGGAGTTGTTTGTACTGCGCTTCCACTTCCGCTAATGAGGGCTTGGTCTCACTTTGTTCAATGATGGCTTTCTTTAAGGTGGCCTCTTCTTTCAGTCCCTTGAAACACTCAGCTTCTTCAGCAGGCAAGGGACTTCTACCCAGTAGCAGTAGATTACTTTGGTAGGTTTCCGCAAAAGCGACACCGACTTCTGCCGTGACACCACGGGCGCCGCCACTGATAACGATAAGATCATTTGAGGAAAAAACTTTGTCGCTTACGGCCTCGCTTCGATACGCCTGCGTGTTCAACACCAGTGCCTTGCGTTCATCATCGATGACGCCGACTTCCAGTGGCCCTTCTAACAGGAGTTCATCGACGATACTCTTGGCGAGTTTTATCGAACTGCGGTTGGCAGGAATATCAATGGCTTTGCAATGCACTTCCGCCCATTCCTTATCTGCAGTTTTGATCATTCCGGCAAGCCCGCCACTGATGGGATCTGCCTTGGACAAATTTTCAAAACCAAAGGTACCACCGAGTCTGGTGATTCCTGCGATTACGGTTTTTCGTTCGGCTGATTGACGCAGAACGGTGGACGCTTTTTGTAATGTTGAAAACGCAGCAAGCAGGAAGTCTGTCTGTGCCTGCATGGGAGCGAGTATTAACAGTCCGGCTGTGTCCTCAGGAACACCCTGGCCGGCTTCGACAACTTCCGTTCGTAATTTACGTTTCTGCAGAGCGCTGGCTATCTTTGGCGCTAAATCGCTGCCATCGTCTGTAATAACAACCAACGCATTATCTTCAAGCGAAATCGACTTCCTCTGCACATCATTCAAGGATTGCAGTTCTATCACGCTGCGATAGAGCGTATTGCTTTCTTCTGCTGTAGTTTCTATTCTTTGCGGCGCTGTCGGGCTGGCTTGTTGTGCGCCGCTCGCCATATGTTCAACGATCTGTTGAAGGGTTTGCAACGCAGCCAGATCTTCCGGGTTCACCGCCGGTGCTTCCGGCATGCGTTCCTGAAAGGCGGACAATATTTCTACCCGCTTGATCGAATCAATGCCAAGATCGCTGTCCATGTTCATGTCCAGATTCAACATCTCTACAGGGTAACCGGTTTTATTCGCAACCACTTCCAGCAGGACTTCCTGTAACAAATTATCATTGGCCGGGCTTGCGCTGGCGGCAATGGTCGGCGCGCTGCTCTGCATAAAATCCACAATCTGTTGCAGTGTTTGCAATGTAGCCAGATCTTCCGGATTGACCAGCGGTGCTTCGGGCATGCGTTCCTGAAAGGCGGATAAAATCTCTACCCGTTTAATCGAGTCGATACCCAGATCGCTGTCCATGTTCATATCCAGATTCAGCATCTCTGCCGGGTAACCGGTTTTATCCGCAACCACTTCCAGCAGGACTTCCTGAAAACGCGCCGGCTCAACAACACTGGCTGTACTGGTGATGGCAAGTGGCGCACTGCTCCGCATAAAATCCACAATCTGTTGCAGGGTTTGCAAAGTCGCCAGATCTTCCGGATTCACCATTGGCGCTTCGGGCATGCGTTCCTGAAAGGCAGATAATATTTCGACCCGCTTGATGGAGTCGATACCCAGATCGCTGTCCATGTTCATGTCCAGATTCAGCATATCAACGGGATAACCGGTTTTATCAGCAACCACTTCCAGTAACACCGCTTGCAGTTTGTCGTCGGCGATGGTTGTTTGCGATTCAATTTTTGTAGCCGGACTCGGACTGCTTAGCGGTGTTTGCTTTGCCGCATCGGCCGCCAGAAACTCGACAATGTGCTTTAGCATCTGAAAGGTGCCGAGATTTTCCGGTTGCACTCTTGATACACCAGGTAGTTTTTCCTGCAGCGCAGAAAGAATTTCAACACGCTTGATGGAATCAATACCCAGATCAGTATCAAGACTCATATCCATACTCAACATATCCACCGGGTAACCGGTTTTATCGGCAACCACCTCAAGTAACAAGCTTTCATACTCAACATGGCTATCAGGTGCCGCTGTTTGTAGCGGAACCTCCGTTTCGGGTACTGTTACGTGCGGTGCTGGTGTTTGCACGGGCTCTGCTAAAGCAGTGTGTTGAAGCGGTGTTGGTGTCGGCATTGGAGCGCTGATTACTTCGCCAGTGAGCAGCTGATGTTGTTGCTGCACCAGTTGCTGAATATTCGCCAGTGCCTGCTCCTGTGATTCGAGATATTGCTTATGCAGTTGCGCGGTCTGTTCCTGCATTTTTTGCAGGGCGAGAATACTTTGCTGGGTAGCTTGCAAGGCGCTGTTTGCAGGAATGATGCTTGCGCTATTTGTCGCAGGAGTCGATGTAGCTGCTGTCGGCGCCACGGGTCTTTGATTTAGCGGTGCGGCTGTCGGTGCAGGATTGATTATTGCCGGTTTTGTGGCAGGTGATTTTGGTGTACGGGCTTTGGCATAGTTCGCGCCACCAACCGGTATCGTCATTAAAGATTTTTTCTCACTACTACTGGCTTCGAAACCGGTCAGAAAGTCCGGGTCCCATTTTTCCAGATCAATTTTGTGTCCGGCCACGCCAAGTTGTCCCAGCAACATAGCCAGATCTCTTTGCCCACTGCGTCGTCCTCTTGAGGCATCAAGTGCAATGGCCTGATGTTCTCTTTCCCCAAGAATGGCACTCACCAGCGTTGTCAGCACTTTGCCGGGGCCGACTTCTAGAAAAGTGCGCACACCGGCGGCATACATATTTTCTATTTGAGCGACAAACTCAACCGGCTTCGCCAGCTGACCGGCAAGTAATGCTTTCGCCTCTGAGCTGTCATGCGGATACAACTCTGATGTGGTATTGGCATAGGCACCGATTTCACCTTTATTGAATTCAATGTCCTGAAGATATTCAGCAAAGGGTTTTTCTGCATCGCTGACATAAATACTATGAAAGGCGGCTGAAACCGGAAGCTTCTTTGCACCGACACCACGTTCCTGAAACCGTGCAAGCGCAAGATCAATATGTTCGGAAGAGCCGGACAGAACCACCTGAGTTGGTGCATTGTTATTCGCAATAATCAAATCCAGTGGTTCGGCTTCGAGGAATTCGTGTACCACCGCTGCCGATGCCGACACTGCCAGCATGGCACCGTGATCGCCATCTTTGGCGCGCATCAATTCACCGCGCTTGTTGGCAAGCCGGTGTAAATCTTTTTCGTCAATGATTCCTGCTGAACAAAGCGCCGTGAGTTCACCAAAGCTGTGTCCGGCAGTTGCCTCGGCCTCTACAGCAAAGTGCTGCAGTATATTAAAGGCGCCGATACTGCAGGCACCGATGGCCGGTTGCGCATTCTGTGTCTGCCGCAGGGTGTTCTCGTTTTCTTCGCCTGCGGCTTTATCAAACACGCTGATGGGAAAGATCAAGCGGCTTAAAGCCTCACCACCCTGTTCATTGGATTTGATCGCCTGTGCCTTATCCAGACTGCCCTGCATCTGCGGAAACTGACAGGCCAGATCCAGTAACATGTTGGTGTATTGCGATCCCTGTCCGGGAAACAGCATCGCCAGTTTACTGTCAGTGCTCTCGCGTGAAAAACTAATCCCGGAAGGTGTGGTCCAGCTGCCTTTCTCAGGCTGTTTCCTGATGGCATCGACAATACCCTCCATAATCTTTTTAAGATCGTCTTCTTCTGTCAGCACCCAGCTCAGCCGACAACTTTGTGATTGATCGAAATTCTGTCGTGAACGCGCTGCCGTAGCTCTTAGTTCAGACCAGGATTGTGGCTGCTCCAGGCGCGCGATTTTCTCCATCAATTCATTTACCTCATCCGCGCTATAACTGAACAGTAAAACCCTGCCATCCCATTCAATGTCTTTCTTAACAGGCTCGGCTTCTTCCAGCACGCAATGAAAGTTACTGCCGCCAAAACCGAAAGCACTAAGCGCGGCGCGCCGTGGTTCATCTGTAGCCGATATCCACGGGCGTTTTTCCGCATTGACATACACTGGCGCAGAACCGGCTTCCAGTAATTCAAGCGGCTTGTCGACCTTGATGGTTGGCGGCACGACTTTGTGTTGAAGCGCCATCGCAATTTTGATCAGACCGGCGACACCTGCGGCGGCCTTGGTATGGCCGATCATGGATTTAACCGAACCAATTGCGCACCAGGTGGCGTCATCTTTTGCTTCACGATAAACGCCTGACAGTGCTTCGGCTTCCACCGCATCACCGACTTTGGTGCCGGTGCCGTGGGCTTCCACCAGTTCAATACTGAGCGGACTCACACCGGCCTGATCGTAGGCATTCTTTAAGGCCTTGGTCTGACCCTGCGCGCTCGGTGCATAAATAGCATTGCCACGACCATCGCTGGATGAACCGATACCTTTTATTACCGCATAGATTTTATCACCGTCACGCTCGGCATCATCGAGTCGTTTCAGAATAACCGCGCCAAGTCCTTCACCAAGAATGGTACCGTCACCGTTGGCATCAAAGGGCTTGCTGTTACCCGTTGGTGAAAGCGCCGGGGTCTTGCTGAAACACATGTACATGAATATATCGTTGAAGGTATCAAAGCCACCGGTGATAGCCATATCTGCACGACCGGCATAGAGCTCCATCGCTGCCATGTGCACGGCACTTAAAGAAGACGCACAGGCCGCGTCGACAACGCAGTTGGTACCACCAAGATCAAAACGATTGGCAATACGACCAGCTGCCACATTGCCAAGCAAGCCGGGAAATGAATTTTCTTGCCAGGGCACGTAACCTTCGCTGATGCGTTCAACGATGTCCTCTGTCGTAGCTTCATCGACACCGGCATCTTTCAGCGCCTGTCGCCAGATTGGATGGCCAAGACGAGCGCCAAGCGGAATCACCAGCTCCAGTGTACCGGTCACACCAAGAATGACGCTGGTGCGATCACGATCAAACTGGCGGCCGTCGTTAATATCACTTGCGGTTGCATAGCCCGCATCAAGAAGCGCCTGACGGGCGACCACCATACCCAGTAGCTGAGTACTATCGGTTGCTTCAATGTTATTCGGGCTTAGTCCGTAAAGCAGCGGATCAAAATCCTGTTCATCAATAAAGCCCCCGCGTCTGGCATAAGTCATGTCCGGCGCGTTCGGGTCTTCATTAAAGTAATCTTCGGGTTTCCAGTGGCTGTCGGGAATGTCAGTGATGGCATCGACGCCATCGCGAATGTTCTGCCAGTAGCTCGCGGCGTCATTCGCTTTCGGAAACAGACAGCCGATGCCGACAATGGCTAGTGGCACGGCCTTTGCGTTGTCGCCTTCCTGCTTGTCACTTTTGTCTTTTTTACTCACAGCAAACTCTCTAGTTCTTTATCTGTTTTCGGTCTGAGTTCGATCTCATCGGCTTCCAGTGTTACGCCCTGAAGCTTGAGCATGTTCAGGCGTGTCACCAGTGCCGCGCCGAACATAATATTAAGTGCCACATTCACCGCGCTGCGGTTTTCCGCGGTTTCCAGAAAACTGCCTTTTGTCCATTCGTTAAAAGCACCCATCGCCGGTCCACACCAGACCTGATAATCCACCTGTCTGTCTGCAACGCCGGCGTTGGCCCAGCGTGAAGAGAGTCCGAGGTACCAGCGAAACATCAGCGCCATTTTATGCTTGGCGTCGGCCTCGGCTTTTTGCACCTGCTCAGGGTCGCGCTCAAGGAAAAAGGACAGCGTATTCTGCCAGATTTCCGTCATCGGTGCCTTGAAGATGCTCTTTTCAATTGAGGCAAGCTCGGCAGCGGGAATATCTTCAATTCGATCGTAAGTCCGATACAGTTCGTAGAGTTTGTTGCCGCGCATGGGAAACATGGTTCCGCGTTTCAACACCTGCAGTTTCACACCCATTTCAAACATATCCACTGCCGGTGCCATGGCCACGTCGGCCTGGCGGGCTTCGGTCAGCATTTGCCTGACCAGATCACTGCTACCGGATTCGACACAGGCCTGGTTAACTGTGCCGGTCACAATGTAGGCGGCGCCCATAGCAAAGGCCGCTGCCGCTGAAGCTGGCGTGGCAATACCACCGGCGGCTCCGACACGCAGACCCTGCTGATAGTTGAATTTCTTCTGCAAGCGATCACGAAGCGCAATGATGGTCGGAATCAGGGTAATCGCCGGCCGGTTATCGGTATGCCCACCGGAGTCGGCTTCCACAGTCAGGTCCTGCGCCATCGGCACAGACCCGGCAAGTTCAGCCTGCTCACTGGTTATTTGACCGGCATCCAGCAGCTGTCTAATAATTTTCGCCGGGGCAGGTGAAAACCAGCGTTCCGCGACTTCGATTCTTGAGGCTTTGGCGATGATTCTATTTGGCGTAATGACTCTTCCCTGCTCATCGCGATGGATCCCATGCAGGCGATAGCGCACAACGGCTGGCGTCAGTGCCATATAGGCGGAAGCTTCGACCAGTTGCAGGCCATGGCGAATATAAATGTCGACCACCGCCTCTTCCTGGCCTTTCTCATTCGGACTGTGAATCAGGTTGGCCGCAAAGGGAGTCCCGCCAAGGCTTGATTTCAACTCGATAATGGCCTTTTCAATTTCATCCAGCATCAGCCCGGCCGCCCCAAATGAGCCGAGCATACCGGCTTCAGCAATCGCCCTGACCAGTCTCACCGAGGCAATGCCATTGGCCATGGCACCGCTCATATAAGCCAGCCTGATACCATGATCACCACAAAAACCAGCATCGCCCAGCCGCTTTGGCTGCAAGGGTGGCGCATAAGCCAGCAGTGCCGTTTCGTTTTTACCCGGACTTACGCCAAGCTTCGCATTGCCGTTGTTAGTGAATGCATGCTTACCTTTATCATTAACAATATAAAGAGTTTTATCTAAACTGTTTATGACACTCAGTCTTGCCGATGGTGCTGAGTTCAGATCCCCTGCGGCGCCAGACCAGATACCCAGCTGACGAGTTTCAGCACTGACAGGCGCAGTGCGGGCTGGTTCCGGCGGGCTCAGGGTTGATGACATGGAAAATTCTCTGGAGTTTGATTTGAGTGCTAAGCCATTGAGCCTGCACCCATTATTAAATTTATCGGGAAAATATACAGATTCGGCCGCTGAATATCTACTTATCGGGCCAAACTGGCTGCAATTCAGACTGTGAGCCTGCCAGGCTCAACCGACGACTTCACCACCCAGATCGACGATCATGCTTTGCAGTCTCCGGCCAAGTTCCGCCAGTCGCGCAGCATCCCGTGAACGCATCACCAGATTCACACCCAGCTTACCTTTTTTAAAATAAGGATAGCTGCCAATCGCTACATCGGCATATTGCTGCTGGAGTCCGGCAAGCGCTTGTGCCATCACGCTCTCACCCAGATTACTGGCAATGGATTCGCTGAGCATCGGCTCACCGCCCTGCAGGGTATCGCTGATAATTTCAAACATGGCCTGCATAATCATCGGCACACCCGGCAGGACATAAACGTTTTCAATTTGAAAACCGGGCGCAGCACTTACAGGATTATCGATCAGACTCGCGCCTTCCGGCACCTCGGCCATCTTCAGCCTTGCTTCGGTGAGCATGCCGGTATCATAGTAATCATCCATTGCTTCGACAGCATCGGGATGCCGGATGAGTTTTCTGGAAAAGGCTTTGGCAATACTGGCCGAGGTAATGTCATCGTGAGTCGGGCCGATGCCGCCGGTGGTGAAAACATAGGTGTAGAGGGCCCGGCACTCGTTCACACAGGCGACGATTCGATCTTCATCGTCCTCAATAATGCGGGCTTCCGCCAGTGTGATTCCGAGTTCATCGCAACGCCTGCCGATGTAGGCAAGATTGAGATCCTGAGTCCGGCCGGAGAGAACTTCATCACCAATTATGATAAGGCAGGCTTGGCTGTCTTCGCTCACATCTGTCTCTTGCTAAAGTGTCAGCGCAGTGTAACCAAGTCCGGGCTCTGCTGCATCAGGGGGTGAAAAAAACAGGAGCCATCCCTGGCCGACTACAGCTACTCCGATTCAGAATGCTTTCTGCCAGCCTAGCGTAATCAACCAGTCGCTCTCCAATTGAGGCCCGTCCAGATTCTGATGCACAGGTACGCCCACTTCGAAGGCCAGTCGATGTCCTTTCAGTACACCTTCCTGAGCAAGCAGGTTGAAGCCAAGTAATAAATCAATCCTGGAACCAGCCCGAAGATCAGGCTGTGCAGTGGGTACGATTGCCACGCCCATTGGATTAAAACGACCGATACGATTATCCGCACCTTCAATACCGGCCCAGGCCTGTCCATCCAGTCTCAATGAAGTACTAAGATAAGGGTTCCAGCGTTTTGCCAGCCAGGCACTCAGCTGACCACGATCACCCAGCGAGTAATTTTCATCATTGTTTTCCAGTCTGAAAGTGCCATTTACCTGTGCCCCCCATGACCAGTCTGTCCTGCTGGCGTTGTAGGTCAGTCCGACGAGTAAATCGTAAGTACCCGAACCTATCTGCATCGGATAAGGCAGAACCACATTGCCCAGAGGGGTGTCGTCACGTTCGTCTATGTTACCGCTGGGCAGTGCAAGCCCGAAATTTAGATGAACTTTGTGTCCGGATTGTTGAAAAAACTGATACAGCGCCGTCACCCTGACATCGCCTATGCCCTTTGCCGTCGTCGTGAATTCCGCACCCATGCGGGTCAGGTGATCCATACTCAATTCGACATAAGGCAACATGGCCATCAAAGTAAGATTATCACTCGGTGCGTACATGCCACCCAGCATGTGCATGTCCATACTCATGTCGAGTGGACTGACAAGAAAATCGTTTAAGACTTCCGCGCTGCTGAGTTGATCGCTGCCTTTACGGTTTCCTGACATGTCCATATGCATAAAGCGATAGGAAAACATGAATTCACCCTGCTTATGAATATGATCGCCCATGACACCGATCGGTGCGTGCATGTCCGGATGACTTTGATGGCCTCCATCGGCAAACGCTGTTTGAACAAAAAATGCCAACAGGCATGGTAAAATACGCAAGATCTCTTTTTCCTGTATGTATTCGCGATGCGCACTCTAACAGATGCGGCTTTGCACGATAATGTGACAAATTGTCGCAACAGCTGAGACTGTTTCCTCTATATAATCCTGTTCAGACGGCCAGCCAGTAGCCAGGGAGTTTCATGCAAAACAATTTTAACTATCTCCTTTCCATTCGCACGATTGCCATGACTGGCCAGTTGCTAGCTCTCGTTGCCATGCATCAGTTTTTTGGAATTTCACTACCCTTGATGCCGGTGGTCACAATCCTGTTTGCTCTGGCCTTGTTTACCTTTGTTTCCTGGCACTACTATCGTCGTGTCAGTGAGGTGTCCGAAAGCAGCTTTACCTTTCAGCTTGCGGTCGATTTGCTAGCTCTGACCTTACTGGTTTATTACACAGGCGGCTCGGCAAATCCTTTCATATTTTTGTTCATACTGCCCATTATTTTTGCGGCTGCCAGTATGCGAGCCGCTCTGACCGCGGTGCTGACTTTAACGGCCGTCACCTGCTACACCTTTCTTATGTTTTTCCATGTGCCGATTGCCGAGCATCACACAGAAAGCAGTGGCATAGCGCTGCACATCTGGGGCATGTGGTATGGCTTCGTCCTCAGTGCCGGTCTGGTAAGCTACTATGTCTCGCGCATAGCACAAACACTTCGCGAGCGTGATGCCGCATTGGCAACAGCCCGTGAAGAAGCACTGCGGGCTGAACAAATGGTTACGCTGGGGACACTTGCGGCAGGCACCGCGCATGAACTGGGCACGCCTCTCTCGACAATGGCAATTCTGATTAAGGAACTGGAACTTGAAGCTCTGGATAAAAATATCGCCGAAGATTTACACCTGATTCGAAGTCAGATCGATCGCTGCAAGGCAATACTCAACAAGATGTCTTCCGATGCAGGACAACTTCAGGCTATCGCGGGACACGCCATCGCTATTGACAATTATCTGCAGGATATTACTGATGAGTGGCGACTTCTGCGTAGCCAGATGAATGTCTCAATCAGCTGGCAGGGTAGCCGCCCCGTGCCTGTCATTATTGCCGATCAAACACTGACCCACGCCATTGTTAATGTACTTGATAATGCCGCTGATGCTTCAGCAAAATCAGTAGAAATAAACGGACGCTGGACCGAGGATAAACTGACACTGTGCGTCAGCAACGACGGTAAAAACTTGTCGTCAGAAACAAAGGACGCCATCGGTCAGGAAATTCTACAGGGGAAAACGGAAGGCCTCGGCATCGGGCTCTATCTTGCACAAACGACATTGACGCGACTCGGTGGCCGGATAGATTTCACCAACTTGCAGCCCGACGGTGTCATGGCAAAAATCGAATTACCTCTACAGACGCTACTTGCCAGCGATGACTGAGACAATGCCAGACACGGGCAGCGAGAATACGATACTCGTCGTCGATGACGATGAAATTTTCTGTCAGGTACTCACACGTGCCCTGAATTCAAGACAACTACAAACACTGACGGCGCACAACACCGAACAGGCCTTTCAACTTGCTCAGCAGAATAAGCCGGGCTATGCCGTAATTGATCTGCGCATGCCGGAATCTTCCGGCCTGCAACTCATACCTGAGTTACTCAAGGTCAATCAGGACATGCGCATCATTGTTCTCACCGGCTACGCCAGTATCACAACCGCAGTTGAAGCCATTAAACTCGGAGCTATTCATTACCTGACCAAGCCGGCAGACGCTGATGAAATTATCGCCGCACTTGCCAATGCCAGTGGTGACAGTTCAGCACAGGTACGGGATAAACCGCTGTCACTGGAAAGACTGGAATGGGAACATCTTCAGAAAGTACTGGCAGATTGCGATGGCAATATCTCTGCTGCAGCGAGACAACTGGGTATGCATCGACGAACACTACAGCGCAAATTGAACAAGCGCCCGGTAAAATTTCACTAAGGGAAAAAGTATCCTTAGCTGTCGATTAGTACCTTAACGTTGTCGATCAACCTAGCGGAGCCGAGCCAGGCCGCGGTGAGAATAGACAGGCGCAAATCCTGAGCTTTCGGTTCGGCCAGATCGTCAGTTCTGCGTACACTGAAGTATTCCGGTCTGAAACCATTTGTTTCCAGTGCTTTCATTCCTTCGGCTTCGATAGCAGGTATCTGATCGGGTGAGTGTCGTAAACGTTGCGCGGCGCTTTGCAGCAGCTGGTAAATAAGTGGAGCCTGCTTACGTTCTGTCATATTCAGATAAGCATTACGTGAACTCATGGCAAGACCATCTTCTTCGCGGATTACCGGCATACCCACTATCTCAATTGGCATGCATAGGTCGCTAACAGCGCGCTTTATCACCAGTAGCTGCTGAAAGTCCTTTTCACCGAACAGAGCGAAATCCGGCTGTGTGTTAATCAACAATTTGGTGACTACTGTAGCAACACCGGAAAAATGCTCGGGTCTGAAACGACCGCATAGAATATTACTCAGTTCAGGCACAAATACTCTGGTATCAGTATCGACTCCACCCGGATAGAGTTGTTTTAAATCAGGTGCAAAAAGCAGATCAAGATTGTTATCGGCAAGACCCGCGCTATCCTTTTCAAGTGTGCTCGGATAACTCTCATAATCTTCGCCTTTACCAAACTGAATAGGATTCACAAAAATACTAACGACAGTTTTATCCGCCAGCTCAGTTGCGCGTTCGAGCAGGGAAAAATGGCCTTTATGCAGATTTCCCATGGTTGGAACAAAAGCAATACTTGCCCCTTCCCGTTTCCATTGATTAACAACTCGATGTAAACCAGCCAGATCGAATACTGTTTCCATACTGCCTCCCGATCGGGTGTCATGTAATACCGATGCTTTCATTATAGCTATTGAATTCTATATGCGTGTTGAACGCCTTGATTGGCTGGATTATTTTTATTATTTAAAACTGTGCTCGATGGCTGGAAAGTCCCCCGACTTCACCGCGCTCACATAGTCGCGTATAGCATCGCTAATGTTGCCACTTTCTGCAAGAAAGTTTTTCGCCATATGCGGCGATTTGATGGAAACTCCGAGCAAATCATAGAGTACCAGAACCTGACCATCGCAAGCCACACCAGCGCCAATTCCGATAGTCGGAATATTCAGTGCCGCGGTAACCTGTTCTGCCAGATCGGCCGGAATACATTCCAGCACAACCATCTTCGCGCCGGCTGACTGCAGAGCCAGCGCACCATTCATAATTCGTCTGGCACTGTTTTCATCGCGGCCCTGTACTTTGTAACCACCATATAATTCCACCGACTGCGGCTGCAGACCAACGTGACCACAGACTTCAATATTATTGGCGCAAAGATGTTCGACAACTTCCTGCATCTCTACTCCGCCTTCAAGCTTGACCACTTTGGCACCCGCCTGAACAAGACGTTCTGCATTATGCAAAGCCAGCTCCTTCGTTTCATAACTCTGAAAAGGCAAATCGCTGACCAGCATGGCGCGCTTACAGGTTTTGCTAACCAGTCTGGTGTGATAGACCATGTCATCCATACTGACATCAAGCGTATTTGCTTCTCCCTGCAAAACCATACCGAGCGAGTCACCAACCAGTACGACTTCAACACCGGCTGCATCAAGCAAGGCAGCGAAACTGGCATCATAGGCAGTCAGACTGACAATCTTCTCTGCCTTTTTTTTCATTGCAAACAGCTCTTGAAATGTAATTTTTTCAATCATAAGGATTGTGGATTCAGATAATGTTTACCGGGTCCCAGATCACGAATGTAATTAAGTAAATAATCATAATCACTGTCGCTATCAACAAGATTAATATCCGTCGTATTAACTATCAGAGTTGGTGAATCATTGTAATGGTAAAAAAACTGCACGTACGCATCGCTGATTTTTTTCAGGTAGCTGTCTTCGATCTTTTGCTCAAAGGCAATCTTACGTGCATAGATACGCTGTAGAAGAACATCAACCGGAGCCTGCAGATAGATAACAAGATCGGGAACCGGTGCCTCTGGCATCAGCCTCTGGTAAACCTGATTGTACAAATCGAACTCGCTGTCATCGAGTGTGATCTCGGCAAACAACTGATCTTTCTGCATAAGAAAATCTGAAATCTGGGCTGGTTTGAACATATCGGCCTGACGCAGGACTTCGCTTATTTTCAGGCGCTGAAACAGAAAATGTAATTGCGTCGGTAGCGCCGCACTCTTTGGATCTTCATAAAAGCGTGGCAGAAAAGGATTATCAAGTGCGTTTTCCAGCATGAGTTCTGTATTAAAGGTGTTGGCCAGTCGTTTCGCCAATATTGTCTTGCCGACACCGATCGGTCCTTCAACTACGACGTACTTGAGCCTACGATTGTTGAGCCCGATATTCATTAGAATCCAGTTTTTTTAAATCACCGCCGTCCATATTTTCCTTTAATTCTTTAAGCTTGCCCATTCCCGGAATTGTCAGTTCTGGCGCAATCTCATACAAGGGATATAAGACAAAACTTCGTTTTGCCATTTCAGTATGAGGGACGCACAAACGTTCATCCTGAATAATCTGATCGCCATAAAGCAGGATATCCAGGTCCAGGGTTCTCGGCCCCCAGTGCCTTTCGCGCACACGATGATGACGCTTCTCCAGATTCTGCAGCTGGTCCAGTAAATCATGCGCACTTAAAGCTGTAGACAACTGTACCACGGCGTTAACAAAGTCATCCTGATCCTGCGGGCCCATTGGCCTACTGACATACAATGAAGACGCGACTTGAAGACGGCAATGCGATAAGCCTGCCAGTTCATTGATGGCCTGGTTTATTTGTTCAACTGGCTGCGCCAGATTACTGCCGAGACCAATATAGCTTTCCAGCATCAGGATTTCGGCTTACGCGGACGTCTCGCCTGCCGCACATGGCGGGGTCTGTGTGTCGTTTTCGTCTTGCGTGCTGAAGCCATTAATTCGCTATTCTCTTCCTGAAAGTCTGTCCACCACTGCACCAGTTCCTCGACGTTTTCACCGGCCTGTGCCCTTAACAGCAGAAAATCATAGCCCGCACGAAATCTCGGATGCGTTATCAGTCTATGTGGCCGCTTACCCCCTCGTCGAGGCAGACGTGGCTGTAATTGCCAGACCTCACGCGCAAACTGACTGAAGCGCCGGGGCATCGCCGTTGTCGCAATCTGTCTGGAAATCACTACATCTGCTGCCAGTTTGAAAGCCTCATGTTCATGCTGGCCCTTTGCCATGTATTCGCGCACCAGTTCCTGCATCGGTTCCCAGAGCAGGGCTGCCAGAATAAAGCCCGGCGTCACCGGCATGTTCTCGGCAAGACGCTTATCGGTGTTCTCCAGCGCATGGATCAGCAGGGTATGTGGAAAACCACCCTCCTGCGTTGCCAGCACCGCCTCGGTCTGTGGAAAAAGCTCAGCAAACAAGCCGTAATGCCTCAGTTGTTCAAAGCTCTGCACCGCATAACCACTCAGAAACAATTTAAGCACCTCTTCAAACAGCCTTGCCGCCGGAATCTCGCGCAGCAAGTGTGCCTGTTTCTGAATCGGCGCTTCCGTGGCCGGTTCAATTCGAAAACCCAGTTTCACCGCAAAACGAACGGCTCTGAGCATGCGCACCGGATCTTCAATATAACGTTCAGTCGGATCTCCAACCATGCGAATACGACCGGCAAGAATATCTTCCATACCACCGACGTAATCAACGACCGAGAAATCCTTTATGTTGTAGAACAGGGCATTCACTGAAAGATCGCGCCGCCAGACATCGTCGTCGATTGTGCCGTAAACATTGTCACGGATAATCCTGCCTTCAAGCGATTCACCAGCAGGGTCGGCGTCATTCACATGTGAGCCACGAAAAGTCGACACTTCGATCACTTCCTGCTCACGACCACGTCCATAATGAATATGCACCAATCGAAAACGCCGGCCGATAATCCGGCTGTTGCGAAACAGCTCGCGTATCTGCTCCGGGTGAGCATTGGTCGCCACATCGAAATCCTTGGGCTCGCGGCCAAGTAAAAGATCGCGCACACTACCACCAACCAGATAGGCCTGAAATCCGGCATTGCTTAATCGATTCAGCACTTTCAGCGCCGCATCGCTGATATTCGCCCGTGAAATACAGTGATGTTCGCGCGAAATCACGCGGGCTTTCGGTTTTAGAACGGAAACTTTCGCCGTTTGAATATCCGAGTTCATTGATTTATAAAGAGTTTTTCATAAAAGAGGGATTTGTCTGAGACCTGAGGATGCGTATAATACCATTGTTTTTCGGGCTCCCTTCGTCTAGTGGCCCAGGACGCTGGCCTCTCACGCCGGAAACAGGGGTTCGAGTCCCCTAGGGAGCGCCATAAACTGTGATTCAATTCACAACAATTTATCGGTCAATAGGGTCTAATATGCTGTTTGTTGTATGCGGCAGAATAAACGGATAATTACCAGTCTCGTAGAGAAGCCAGGAGCTGTAATGTTTTTAAAACATGTCATAAAAATCGTCGCACTTACTTATCTAATTGCTTTTTCCTTTTTTGCGCATGCCAGCGAGCTGCTAAATGACGCGGAACAATTAATCAAACAGAATAAATCTGAGCAAGCTTACGAATTGTTGTTTGCAGTATATGAAGAGCATGCGGGAACACCTCGTTTTGATTTGTTGCTGGGTATCGCTGCTCTTAACGCAGGCCACCCGACTCAGGCCGTCTTTGCTCTGGAAAGAGTACTGGCTCTTGAACCGGATAACGACTGGGCTCGAGCAGAGCTGGCTCGCGCCTATTACGAAATGGGTGAAAACGAGGCGGCGAAAGAAGAATTTACCGAAGTAAAAGGGAAAGAGTTACCCGGCAGCATGGCAAGCACGATTGATAAATACCTGACTGCCATTGATTTACGTCTGGGTTCACAACGCACTAGAATCGATGTCTACATTGATGCCACTGCGGGTTACGACTCGAACGTCAACAGCGCCACCGACACATCTCTGGTTGCCATTCCTGCATTTGGTAATCTCCAGTTCACCCTTGATAACTCCGGTCGTGAACTCGACAGTGGTTTTTTAAGCCTTGGTGCCGGCACTTTTTTCTCTACGCCTTTCCTGGAAAAAGAAGATGTGAGATTGTTTGGTGGTATCAATCTGCGTGAACGTATTACCTTTAGCGAAACGGATTTCAAAACACGATCTCTTAACGGACAGGTTGGTCTGCGTTATCAGAAAGACAAAAACGCTTTTATTGCTTCAATAAGCGGGCAGAAGTATTGGTTAGGTGGTGATGAAAACAGGGATTTGCTTGGGGTTAATTTGCAATGGTTGCACTCCTATAGTGAATTCACACAGGTATCTCTGTTCGGTACAGTAAATACGCAACGTTTCCCCGGCCAGAGAGTAAGAAACCTTAATCAATACACCGGCGGTATTGGTATTGTTCATGCTCTGCAACGTAAGGGGGATCCGATTATCTTTGCCTCATTATCAGGTGGCACGGATGCAGAGCTTCGAGGTTCTCGTCCGGATATTGGCAAAACTTTTATCAGTCTGCGTGTAGGTGGTCAATACACACTTAACGAGAAGCTTGTTATGCATGGCAGTGTCAGCTATCAACGCAGCGATCACGGTGGACTTGATCCCCTGTTTCTGATCGAACGTGATGACGATTTTGTGTTACTGCGAACGGGGCTTGTCTACAGCTGGTTCGCTGGCTGGACCATCCGACCGGAAATTCAATTTTCGAATAACAATTCAAACATAGTTATCAACGATTTTGACCGCTGGCAGACTCTTGTCACTGTTCGAAACCAGTTTTAGGGAGAAAATCGGCATGCGTATGACTAAATTAAACAGACACTTTCGTCGCTTCGCGATTCTCAGCAGTTTTCTTGGCACACTGTTTTTAAATTCGCAATACGTGGCAGCGGCGGCGGCAGGTAAAGTTGTTTTTGCGACTGGCTCAGCCAGAGCGGTTAATGACGCTGGTGACTCGCGAGTGTTACGACGCGGTAGCGAAATCTTTTCCGGTGACAGTCTGCAAACCGCAGCAAGAAGTCGATTGCAGGTTAGCCTGGCTGATGGCGCCTATGTCTCGGTGCAACCGGCAAGCGAATATAAGATTGAAGATTACAATTACTCTGGAAAAGAAGACGGCACTGAGCGGGCTTTCTACCGCCTGCTGAAAGGCGGGATTCGCGCGGTAACCGGGTACATCGGTAAACGTAATCGCGATGCTTATAAGGTCAATACCGCAGTCGCAACAATTGGAATTCGTGGTACTGGCCATAATACCCGTATATGCGCCGGTGATTGTCCTGGGAAAAAAGACGGCCTGTACCATAGCACCTGGGAAGGTCTGACCACGGTCGAGAATGAGAAAGATAAAGCAGACGTGCCTGCCGGCAACGGTGTCTATGTTGAAGACAGCGAGTCGGACATTGAATCGACCAGCCAGCCTGACAGCGCAACAGCGCTGGATACGACAAAGAAGAAACAGGAAGAAGAGCAGGAAGAAGAAGATGCAAATGAGCTCGCCCGCACCGGTGAACAGAGGTCAGGTGAAGACGGTTTACAGAACATTGTCGTAGATGATGATGAAGTGCAACGAGTAATAGGAAGCCCGGTTGGGCCGCCGACATTTTCAGAGACTTTCGGTGGTCTGTCCGTTATCGCAGTCGGACCAGAAGCTGATCCAAATGCTTTGGAGGGGGAAGCATCCGCTCTTTTTGACACGACTGTGTTTAAAAACAGTTCCGGTCAACCTATCGCCTTCTTTGGCTTTGAAGAAGATGACGATGATGTTCAGGGTGTCTTCCAGAAATTCCAAACCTTTGCCACCATCGACCCGGCCGCAGCACTCGGCGCAACAGACGAATCACTGACCGATCTGATACGCATTTTTCTGCAGTTCGCCACTCAGTCCGAGTTAGACAATTTTCTCACCAATCCGGCCAGCGTCGGTGAATTTTCCACCACCAGTGGCGGCCTCTCACTGGGTCGTTGGGAAAACGGTAACGTGCTTTCAATTATCAAAAATTTTGATACCGACCAGTTCGATGAAGTCGGTGTTGATGTCTTAACAGGCTTTCAAAGTATTCATTTTATTTACGGTGAAGCACCCGGTGCTATACCAGCTAGTGGTAGTGCCATATACCAGTTTGCCGATGGCACGGCCTCAACCTCAAACAGTGGTGCAACGATCGGAAACGGAGTGCTCAGCGGAGCCATTGCGGTTAACTTCGCCAATGCCGATGCCTCTATTACCATGAACGTCGACCACAATAACTCACTGTACTCTGTATTCGGTAATCTGCAGCTCGACAATGAGTTTCTGTTTGATATGAATACTGTGTTTGCTTCAACCTCAACCTCCGGCTCTGCCTGTAATCCGATTTGTAACACAATAATCGATGGTGGCTTCGCCGGACCCAATTTCGGTAGTTCTCCGGATGTACCGAAAAATATTGGCATCGAGTATGAAATACTGGAAACAGACATCATTACCGGCGTAGCTGGATTTACCACACCTACAGGTCTATTAACCCCTCAACAACAATTGCTGATGGATACTCTTGTCGGTGTCTCAGCGCCCGGAACATTACCGAACATCAATCAACTGGCAGATGTTGTTCTGACCGGCGATCCCGTGACTGTAGTGGATTCAGTGTTACGCTCCGATTTTAGCGGTAGCATATTCCCGGATGTCCTGACTATTATCACTGCACAATCATTTGAAACCTATAATGATGGTACGCTTTTTATTACGCGCTGGAGTAATGGCGACGTTGAGGATGTGTTTAATAATACAACTCCGAATACTTTTAGCTTGAATGCCGATCAAGGCGTGCATTTCGCGCTAGGAATCCCAAATAGCAGTTTCCCGTCAAGCTCCCCGGGCGGTACAGCGACTTACAATTTCATTCCCGGCTCAGAAACACTGACTACACATTTGTCTGGCTCTGATACGGCCGATGGCGGGATAAATGGCGGTTCTATTCAGCTTAACTTTTTCACGGCTGAAGCCTTTCCCAATTTTACTTTGATACATGATGCCGAATTGTTTACGGTCACCGGACCGTCATCCGGTTCAATCGGAATTCCTTTTGCGTCTCCTCTGGCAGGTTCCACTACCACTCAAACCGGTTTCTTCGGCGCAGCGGAAGCTACCAGCTCGATTATTTGTAGCTCAACTTGCACAGCTGATATCGGCGCAGTATTTGCCGGTGATGCTTCGTCGTCAATTGGCAACGTACCTGCTGAACTTGGAGTGGTATATAGGATTGTGACTGGTGATCCATTCACAGGTGCTGGCGGATTTACACTGTCGAGCGCCTCACCTTAATAATTAAGAAGTGTTTTAAGAGTAATATATCAATGTATTTTTACGTTTTTTTACAATAAGCTATCAACCCACAACTGAAAGAAAAAAGAAGGAAGGAGTGTATCAATGAGAAACCCCAGATATTTTAAATCAATTACGGCAATTTTGGCTTTCGCCTTTGCCCTGTCTTTTAACTCGGCTGTATCCGCAGAGAGTGCTGGACTCGAAGTAGGCGTGCTGAAATGTAGTGTTGTTCCCGGTTCACGTGTCAACCTGCTTATCCGTTCTACCGCTGACGTCAGCTGCACATTCAATAATAGTGGAACCTTGGAACGTTATCAGGGTGAAGCCGGCATCGCTCTCGGACTTGATCTGAGTTTTAAAACAGAAGAAAACATGGCTTTCGCCGTGATTGCTGCCACATCTGATACCACGCCAGGCGCTTATGCCCTAACCGGCAAATATGTGGGTGGCCAGGCTGCTGCCTCAGCAGGTGTTGGCCTTGGTGCTAAAGTACTGGTTGGTGCCGGGTCGCAGAGTTTCAGCTTGCAACCTGTCGCAATCGAAACCAATAAAGGTTTAGGTGCCTCTGCCGGTATCGGTTTTCTTTATATTGAAAAAGCCAGATAGTCAGACCAACAGTAAATCAGTTGGAAAACCTCATCGCTATAGAGCGATGGGGTTTTTTTTTGATTTAATTTAGTTCTATTGCCGGAGTAGATTTCTGAGGGCGGAAATAACTAACTCCGGCTGATCAAGATGGATGGAATGACCACTGTTCTCTGCAATAAGATGTACCGAATTCTGACTCAGGGCCGATAGTTCATCCTGCAATTCGCGCCAGACCTTTTCCATTTCATTACCATAGGAGGTATGCGGCCAGACTCGCTTTCCTCTGGTCAGCACCACTAAGGGAACCGTTTTATACGGCACCGCCTGCATTAGTTCTTCGGCACTACGTGGCAGATTTAACATCTCTTCCTGTCTTGTAAACCTGTATTTCCAGGATGACATCAGGCGGTAGGCCCGCGCGCCGGTTTCTTTTGGATAATGATCGTGCAGGACCGGCCGCGTGATGCTATAAGTCCGGCTGTTTTCCGGTCGTGCAGATACTTTTTTTGTGGTTTTCGGTAAACGCAGAACTTGCTCAGGGTGCGATGAATCAATAAGTACAATTCCGGCAAGTTGCTGCGGATGATTGCGGGCAAAAAATTGTGCGGTATAGCCACCAAAGGAATGACCGACCATGATATAAGGTCCGGGGATTTCCGCGTTTCGCAGAAGATTACGTAACTCTTTGACAATGCGAAGGCTGGTACGTGGCAGAGGACCCATGTCACTCCAGCCGTAACCTGCTCTGTCATAGGCACAAACACGGGTCTCAGATGAAATCGATTTTTGAATCGTATTCCATTCCAGTGAAAAACCGCCTGCCCCGGAATCAAGAACAATCGTCGGTTCGCCCTCACCCTGACAATAGATGTGCATACGATGACCTCCCACATCAACCAGCTGCCCTGGTGGAGTCAAATCATCAGCTCTTAATGCGCCTCCGGCATAGGTGGACGTAGAGACTACTATTTGCAGGAGCAAAAACAATAAAATGATTGGAACTTTGAATATGGACATGATCACGAGTTAGATGGCAATACCCGACATTCGTTGCATTTGGACTGGCAAAAAACTAGGTGCCTTGCCGTTGTAGCATATACAAGGTCAGAGCACTGAGAATTATAGTAGGCACGGTAACACTGAAAATCGCCGGAATATTATAAACCACGCCGAGATGGCTACTCATCTGATTAATAATATGAAAAACGATACCAATCAGGGCACCGATAAATACTCGCTGACCGACGGCGGTGGTTCTCGCTGTCCCCCGCACCAGAGGCACAGCTAATACAATCATCGCCAGTATGGATAATGGCCGCACCAGTTTTGCCCACAGTGCCTGCTCATAACGCTGCGAGTCCTGAGCGTTTTGTTTCAGAAACTCGATGTAATTTAACAAACCGAGAAACGTCAGGTATTCGGGGTTAACAATCAACAGATTGAACATCTCCGGCTCCAGCAAGGAATCCCAGCTCGCCAGTTCTATGTGCTGACTGCTAACCGATTCTTTTGAAATGGTCGACTGACTGATGTTCTCAAGTAACCATTTACCATCGCCATATTCACCGCTCTCAGCGTGAATGCTACTGCGAAGTTCATCATTCTCATCAAACTCATAAATATAAACCTCCTCTACCTTGCCATCTGGCAACACTTTTCTAATATTGATGTAGCTGTTGGCATCACGTGCCCAAAACCCGAATTTTGTTTTTAAAGCAATTTGATCGGTGAGAGCCATAGAACGCATGTGCTGCGCTTTTTCTTCGCAGATCGGCGCCAGAACCTCACCAATGAACAGGGCAATAAGCACCAGCAACAATCCGGATTTAATTAAAATCAGACTGAGTTTGAGCTTGGACACACCAGCAGTACGGATCACCGCCAATTCACTATGCTGAGCCATTATTCCAAGCGAGGTCATGCTGCCAATAACGGCACCGATGAGAAACAGCTCGTAGCTCAGCCTTGGCACGGTCAGAATTACATAGGTAATCGCCTGAGTAACACCATAGCTACCTTTACCGGTTTCCTCTAACTGGTCAATCAGGGAGAAAAAGCAAAACAAGGCGACCAGTACACTAAGAGCAAGCATCGAGTAGGAAACCAGCGTTGTCGTGAAGTAGCGTTGAATTATTTTCACTATTTACTCTCTGCTTTTCCGGCTAACAGCTGCTGACTGGTATCCCGTCGTCGCCAATGTCGAATCTCGGGGTATTTCAATATCACTACTACTGTCATAACGAGTAAGAGATGAACCCACCACATGCCTATCAGCGGAGTCAGATCATCGCGTTTGATAAGTGTTTTCGATATACCGAGTAAATTGCTGTAAATAAAATACACCATGATGGCAATAAACAGAGGCACATAACGTGTCTCTCTAAAAGACAGGCCATTCAGAGCCACTGCCAGTAGAGGTAGTAGTAATGTGGCAAAGATGTAAGACAATCGCCATTGAAATTCTGCTTTGTATTCGGGGTATTCAGATTTAAGTAAATTCAGGCTGGGGACTGCCTCAAGTTTAAGCACGGCTTTTGCATTTTCATTTTGTTCAATAAGAACGGCATAAGTCCGGTAGCGGGTGATTCTATAATTCATCTCGCCGGGAGATCCAACGTATCGATGACCTTGCTTAAAAGCAATGTAACGGCTACCAGTACGCTCGCTGAATTCGTATCTGGCTGTACTGGAGCGCAAAACCCCGAGACCATTTTGCTGACGTACCTGTAGAAAAACACCTTCCATCTCTTCACCACCGGACCCCATCTGTTCAACATAGACAATCCGATCACCTTTACTGAATTCCTTAAACTGGCCTGCGCCGATGCCACTGATATCCGATTCCTGTTCAGCCCGGCCTTTGAGTGTGCTTACGCCATTTTCCGCCCAGGGTCCGACAATAAAGCTCGAGATAAATACCAGGATAGAAAATATCGCGGCAAACTTGAATACGGTTTTCAGCTGAAACGTGGTCGACAGTCCAGTGCCGGACATGATGGTCAGTTCCCTGTCCTGAGACAGACGCGACAGGGCAAGCGTAACTGAGATAAAAAGTGAGATTGGCAGTAATTTAGGCAGCGTCGCTAACATTTTCATGCTTAGCATCTGTAAGACCAGCTCACCGGGAATTTTGCCCTCAGCGGCATCGGCCAGAAAACCGACAAAACGGTTGCTGGCGAGGATCAGCAGCAACAGTCCGATTATCCACAGCAATTTTTGCAGAATCTCGCGAAAGATATAGCGTTCAAGGATCATAAATATTCAGTGGCTGCTGCGGTTTTCTCATCCCACAAGCTTTAAGTGAACACATTTGGTAGTATGGCCGCCAGGCATTCGGAACTGGTATAACTCCCGAGTGTAATGTAATACTAATCAATTTAATCAACTACATAGTACAGAATAATATGGAATTCAGCATTAAAAGCGGTAGCCCCGAAAAACAACGCACAGCCTGCATCATTGTCGGTATTCATGAACCGCGCAAATTAAGCGCAGCGGCCAAGTCCATTGACGCGGCAAGTAAGAAAGCCCTCTCAAATCTGATAAGGCGTGGAGATATTGAAGGCAAAATCGGACAATCCCTGTTGTTGCACAATGTCCCCGGCATGTTATGTGACCGGGTGCTACTGGTTGGCTGTGGACGGGAGCGGGATCTCGACGAACTCCAGTACTGCAAAATTATCGAGAACAGTATCAAAGCATTAAACACCACCGGTTCCAGCGATGCTGTCAGTTATCTTTCAGAGCTTAATGTAAAAGGCCGGGATCATAACTGGAAAATAAGCCTCGGCGTTGAAACCATCAATCATGTTCTCTACCAGTTCAAGGAATTCAAAAGCAAGAATAAGCGACCGCGAAAAACACTGAAGAAATTCATTCTGACGGTGCCATCCCGACGAGAATTAACATCCGGAGATCAGGCCGCCAAAATAGCCGTTTCCGTCTCCAAAGGCGTGAAGCTGAGCAGAGATTTGGGTAACCGGCCTGCCAACATCTGTACCCCGACTCATCTCGCCACACAGGCCCAGCAGCTGGCAAAAACCTACAAGTCCCTGAAAGTAAAAGTGCTCGAAGAAGCAGCCATGAAAAAGCTGGAAATGAATTCCCTGCTTTCCGTGAGTCAGGGCAGCGCAGAGCCAGCCAAGCTCATCGTCATGGAACATAATGGCGGCAAGAAAAATGCCAAACCGATCGTGCTGGTTGGCAAAGGCGTCACGTTTGACACCGGCGGTATTTCAATCAAACCTTCACCGGCAATGGATGAAATGAAATACGATATGTGCGGTGCTGCTTCGGTTATTGGCACCATGTGCGCAATCGCGGATATGGGGCTTGCTCTTAATGTTGTCGGTGTCGTCCCTGCGGTTGAAAATATGCCCAGTAGCACGGCAACAAAACCCGGCGATATTTTTACGACAATGTCCGGTCAGACTATCGAAGTCTTGAATACGGATGCAGAAGGTCGACTGATCCTCTGTGATGCGCTGACCTATAGCGAGCGTTTTAACCCCGAAGCCGTTGTTGATATCGCCACCCTGACGGGTGCCTGTGTAATGGCACTTGGTAGTCATGCAACGGGCCTGCTTAGCAACCATAACCCACTGGCCAAAGATCTTCTGCACGCTGGTGAAACCAGTTGTGACCGGGCCTGGCAACTACCTCTCTGGGATGAATATCAGCAACAGCTCGACAGCCCCTTCGCTGACTTTGCCAATATTGGCGGACGTGAAGCCGGAACCATCACCGCGGCCTGCTTCCTCTCGCGTTTTGCAAAAAAGTTTCACTGGGCTCACCTTGATATTGCCGGTACTGCCTGGAACAGTGGTAAAAACAAGTGTGCCACAGGCAGGCCCGTGCCACTGCTGACACGTTTTCTGCTCGATCGCGCCGGCTGAGAAGTAAGCGTGCCACGGGCTGATTTCTACATCCTGCCGGAACAGGGCGATAGAGAAAAATTCAGCTGCGAGCTCGCCAGCAAGATACGCCGGCAGGAGCTGGATATACATATCCATACAGCTTCAAGAGATGAGGCAAAAAAACTCGATACCATGCTCTGGACTTTCAAGGACACCAGTTTTCTGCCGCACACAATGCTTGAAGATGACAAGGGCGTCAGTCAGCTGACTATTGGCTGGAATGACAATATCGGTACAAGCAAGTCGGTACTGATCAACCTCAGCTCCTCAATACCGCAATTCGCTGATGCATTCGAACGGGTAGTGGAGATCGTTCCGGCGCAGGAGTCCTCGCGTCAGCAAGCCCGCCTGCATTACAAACATTATCGTGATGCCGGGTTTGATATGCATAACCACGACTTGAACTCAGGTTATGGATCCGACTGATAACAATCCGGATGACGCTCTCGATAATAAACTCGAAGAGCTCGAAGAGCTTCTTGAGAAAAGCGAAGCGGAGGCCCCGGCCAGAAAAATTCAGGTGCCCGTACTCGACGATCTGGTAACTGAAGAGGACTTTAATGAAGCCGAAACCGGCGATGAAGATGACACAGAACTGGTTGAAGAACAGATTGAAGATCTTGCTCAGAAACTGGAGCATAAGTTCTCAGGTGAGCTGGACCAACTGGTTCGCCTGCTCAAAGATAACCTCAAGAGCAGTATTGTAGAAGAATTACGCGTTCAGGCTAACCTCGATGATAAACATGACAAAAAGGATATTGATTCAGAAAGTTAGTCGCCGCCTTTTCCATTAAGACCACAAAGCCCGGAACTTAATGTAATTCAGCCTGTTAATTCACCATCTGCGCAAGGCATAATATCGCCTCTGGGCATTTAACTTTTCATCGCATAAAAAAATCGAAACTAATGGATAAAACCTACGAGCCGCAGAGCATAGAAAGCGACTGGTATCAAAACTGGGAAAAGCAGGGTTATTTCGCACCGAAGCCCGGTGCAGAAAACTATAGCATCATGTTACCGCCACCCAATGTCACCGGCAGTTTGCACATGGGCCATGCCTTTCAGCAAACGCTGATGGACATTCTCACACGTTATCACCGCATGCTCGGCGACAGCACCCTGTGGCAGTGTGGAACCGATCATGCGGGAATCGCGACGCAAATGGTGGTGGAAAGACAGCTTGAAGCGAAAGGGCTTTCCAGGCACGACCTTGGTCGTGAAAAATTCACCGAAGCCGTCTGGGAATGGAAAGAAAATTCCGGTAACACCATCACCCGCCAATCCCGTCGTCTGGGCACGTCCATGGACTGGTCGCGTGAGCGTTTTACTATGGATGAAGGACTTTCAAAAGCGGTTATGGAAGTCTTTATCCAGCTCTATGACGAAGGCCTGATTTATCGGGGCAAGCGTCTGGTCAACTGGGATCCGGTCCTACATACCGCCATTTCTGATCTCGAAGTTATTTCAGAAGAAGAAGATGGTCACATGTGGCACATGAAATACCCGCGTTGCGACGCTAAGGGTTTTGTTATTGTCGCAACCACCCGCCCGGAAACCATGCTGGGTGATGCGGCGGTTGCGGTTCATCCGGAAGATGCCCGTTATCAGGATCTGATCGGCAAAGAAGTCGAACTGCCTCTCACCGGGCGTCGAATTCCGGTTATTGCAGATGACTATGTCGACCCCGAATTCGGTACCGGCTGTGTAAAGATTACTCCGGCCCACGACTTTAATGATTACGTCGTCGGTAAACGCCATGATCTGCCTTTGCTCAACATTTTTACTATTGATGCCTCACTCAACGAGAGCACACCGGAAAAGTATCAGGGTCTGGATCGCTATGAGGCGCGTAAGTTGATCGTTTCTGATCTGGATGCTTTGCAACTGCTGGAGAAAATTGAACCTCATAAACTTATGGTTCCGCGCGGCGATCGCTCCCAGGCAGTTGTTGAACCCTATCTGACCGATCAGTGGTACGTAAAAATTCAACCACTGGCGGATCCGGCTATCAAGGCTGTTGAAGATGGTGATATTCGTTTTGTTCCGGAGAACTGGTCAAAAACCTATTTTGAATGGATGCGCAATATTGAGGACTGGTGCATTTCCCGCCAGCTTTGGTGGGGACACCGTATTCCGGCCTGGTATGACGTAGACGGCAATATTTATGTCGGTCGCGGTGAAACTGAAATCCGGGAAAAATACAAACTATCGAAAGAGCTGCCACTACAGCAGGACCCGGATGTACTGGACACCTGGTTTTCGTCGGCACTCTGGCCCTTCTCGACACTGGACTGGCCGCTAAAATCGCCTGAACTAAACGCTTTCTATCCGGGCAGTGTACTGGTTACCGGTTTTGACATTATATTTTTCTGGGTTGCACGCATGATCATGATGGGGATCAAGTTCATGGGCGATGTGCCTTTTAAGGAAGTTTATATCCACGGTCTGGTTCGCGATAGCGAAGGTCAGAAGATGTCCAAGTCGAAAGGCAATATTCTCGATCCCATCGACCTGATTGACGGCATCAAACTGGAAGAGCTGGTTGCAAAAAGAACAAGTGGTCTCATGCAACCCAAACTGGCACCGAAAATCGAAAAATCGACACGTAAGCATTTTCCGGAAGGCATTCAGTCCTATGGTACCGACTCACTGCGCTTTACTTTCGCGGCACTGGCTACTCAGGGGCGTGGCATTAATTTTGATGTCGGCCGCATTCAGGGCAACCGTAATTTTTGCAATAAATTATGGAACGCCACGCGTTACGTAATGATGAATGTTGACCAGCAGGATCTGAACATTAACGAAGGTGAAGTCGAATTCAGTCTGGCTGAACGCTGGATCAACACACGTCTGGCATTAACGATCGAAAAAGTCACGGAGGGGATGCAATCTTATCGCTTTGATCTGGCAGCACAGGCCATGTATGAATTTACCTGGGATGAGTATTGTGACTGGTACCTTGAGTTATCAAAAACGACTCTCAATGACGATTCTGCCTCTGTAGCAAGTCGGCGCGGCACCTTACGAACGCTGATAACTATTCTCGAGACATTACTGCGCGTGATGCACCCGGTAATGCCTTTTATTACTGAGGAACTCTGGCAGAGAGTATCACCACTGATAAATCGCTCGGCGGCCTCCATTATGTTACAGGCCTACCCACAGGCAGACGAATTACCACGTGATGAAGCCTCGCTACTTGAAATCGAATGGTTGAAGACCTTCATCCTCGGCGTTCGTCGAATTCGCGGAGAACGTGATATCGCGCCCGGCAAACCCCTATCCATTATGGTTAAAGGTGGTAGTGATAATGAAAAGACCTGGTTAGAGCTGAACAAGGCTTACATAAACGACCTGACCCGGGTCGAAGCCATCGCTGAAGTGGCAGAAGCACCGGACGATGCTGTAATCGCCCTCGCTGGTGAAATGACCATTATTGTTCCGCTGGCGGACTTGATTGACCCTGCGGCCGAGCTGGCAAAACTGGAAAAGGAACTGAATAAGCTGGAGAATGTCCTTACAGGCATAGAAAGCAAACTGGCCAATTCCAGTTTTGTTGATAAGGCACCAGAAGCTGTTGTCAATAAAGAAAGGCAGCGCCTGCTCGATACCAGAGAGACTATGGAAAAATTAAAGGCACAACATGAATGCATCAGTAAACTGGCTGACAAATAAAAGCGCGCGCTAAGGCTTATGTTTGAAACCATTAAGGAAGATATTCAGGTTGTTTTTGACCGCGATCCGGCTGCACGATCCAGTATTGAAACCCTGCTGGCCTGCCCAGGTCTGCACGCGATTTTGTTTCATCGCCTGAATCACTGGCTCTGGAAAAACGGCCTGACTCTGCTTGCCCGTATTACCGCTCATCTGGCCCGTTTTTTTACCGGCGTTGAGATCCATCCTGGCGCAAAAATCGGCCACCGGTTTTTCATCGATCACGGAATGGGTATTGTCATCGGCGAGACCGCGGAAATTGGTGACGACTGCTCGATTTACCATGGTGTCACGCTCGGCGGTACCACCTGGAACAAGGGCAAGCGTCACCCGACTTTGAAAAACGACGTTGTCATCGGTGCAGGAGCCAAAGTCCTGGGTCCGATCACACTCGGTGCTTGCTCACGTGTCGGCTCTAATGCTGTGGTTGTCAAAGATGTACCCGATGGCGCTACAGTGGTTGGTATTCCCGGTCATATCGTCGCTATGCGGGATGATAGTAATGACTCCAAAGAGGCGCAACGGGAGGCGATGGCGAAAAAAATCGGTTTCGATGCTTATGGTGCCAGTAAGGACATGCCCGATCCGATTCAGAATGCTCTGGACACGATGCTCGACCACATGCATAAAGTAGACAGTGAAATGAATGAGTTGAAAGAGCAGGTAAAAGGCAAAGAAGAAATTTAATTACTGCCTGATCTGTCGCGACGCAGGTACCGGATAATGCGACCATCGACAAAAATTAATCCTGCAAAGATTACCAGCATACCGAGAATCGCAAATTGACTCAGGCTTTCACCGAGCACAAGCACTCCCATCAATAAGGCCGTGACCGGTACCATAAAGGTGACCAGTAAGGTGTTGGTTGCGCCTGCCGTCCTGATTATGTGGAAATAGAGCATATAGGCAAATGCGGTACCCAGAACTGAAAGACCAAGTACTGCGCCAATTGTCGGCAATGCCATATTTATTTTAATCGGATACTCAAGTAGTAGAGCGGCTGGCAATGACATCATGCTTGCTGCTATCAGAGTGCCTGAAATAGCCACCAGAATCGGCATGTCATTCAGGTGGCGGGCATATATTGCCCCACAGGAGTAGGAGACGGCAGCAGCAAGAATGGCGAGTTGTCCGAGTACGTTTGCTGATATGCCGTGCAAAGCTTCCGGGCCGACCAGTAAGGCCACACCGACAATACCAAGAATGACTCCAAAGAGTCTGTTAGGAGTCATGTGTTCGTCGCTGGTTAGAAAATGAGCCATAACGACAGAAAACATCGGTGTCGTGGCATTGAGAATCGAGGCAAGACCACTATCAATAGAAATCTGTCCCCAGCTGATTAATGCGAATGGTAGAAAATTGTTAAAAAATCCCAACACAAAAAACTTCCGCCACGCTTGAATCGTAAAAGGTAGTCGACCACCTTTGAAATACAAAATCAGAGTCACCACTAATGCTGCAATACCGACTCTATACAGGACCAGCGTAAACGATCCGAGTTCTCTGAGTCCAATCTCTATTAAGAAAAAAGACAGGCCCCAGATGACAGAAACCAGCACAAGCAAACTCCACTCTCTGGTATTCATTACGTAATTGGGCATGATTAAATTGACATCGTCAGGTAAAGAATAAAAAAGCCAATAAGACTCCCGCTACCGGCTCGAGCATAATAACAAGTTATTATTTTTTACTTGGGCTTTTTAAGGGTAAACAGTCTAGTCATCATCCAGAACGCCGAATAGTTGATGATAAATCGCAGCGCTGATATGAATTGCAAAAAGCGGATAGATCACTACTGACAAAACGTAATGAATCATCCTGAATAAATCATACAAACCCTCTTCTCTATCCATCACTGCAGCTAATTCAAACACACTAAAAAATGCAATACTTGAACCACCATAAACAAGGTTAAGCAGACCTGCCAGACCTTGTGTAATTACCACAATATAAATGGTCCAGTGCAGAAACACGGCAGTTGTCTTCTGCCACATGCGGATACTATAAGAACGAATCGGGTTAAGATTTGATAATCGCCAGCCGACGCGCATTGCCATGACAAGTAAAAACAACAGGCCCCAGGAGGCATGTGTTTTTACCAAAAGTGCTCTGTTTGCACCGGGCCCCAGATCCTGAAAACCGTCTGCCGTCAGAATCAGCGTCAGTAAAAGTGTGACACTGGTCCAATGTAGTATTCGTCCACCCAGTCCATATTGATTGCGGGTATTGCGAAAACTAAATGGCATTACGACACGAAAATAACTATTTCAGACTCGACCTGAAGATTTTTATCGCCGCCATACCATAGCCAAATGTAGTGAGTGTAATACTGATCATAATAGCAATACCGACCACCGGGTTATTCGGAATGCCAACGGCTTCAATCAGAAAAGCAGTCGGGTTGGTAATGGAGCCAATCGCCATCGGCCATTGAACCCATATTGGTAATGTAATTTTTGACGCATAGATACCAAACAGGAGCATTGTCATCATTAAAAAATCCAGATGAGAGGACAATAGTTTGTCCGGCTTTGGAAAAAATTCCAGGGCCACCGGCAGTTTCATCGCGTGAGTACCCACCAGACACCAGGCCAGAACCAGACCAATCAGCAAAGTAATACAGGCTGTTCTCAAAAGTAATACATTACCCGCATGTCTATCATCACTCATAATCTTCCCCCCGTTATTAATAAAAAAATCTATTGAACTATAATGGAATCACGCTTGTTCCTCAGCAAGTATTTTCTTGCTGCATCCCCCAGAGCCTGCTTGCGACTCAACCTTTGAATGGCGATTTCCACATCGACTATTTGAGAGCCACCAATAGCACTAACACCGCGTGCAAACAAAGGATCAGGAAGAAAGCCTGCGGTGGGTCCGACTACCACCACAATTTCTGCAGCCTTACTGTGTGCCAGAACTTCATCGAGACTGTCATTCAATAGTGTTGAAGCAGTTGACAGAATTTTATTGCAATGCCGGAGTGCACTTGTTTCTGAAGTCATATTCAGATCCGTGTGCGATTCGATCACATGCTTTTTCTTCTCAATAATCGTCAACTGAATATTTTCTGCTGTCAGTTTACGCACAAGCGATGGGAAGAAACCAACCATGCCCAGATGATCACCTGGCTGTAAATCCAGTTCTCCCATTGAATCGGCAGCAGATGGTAATTCGATCCGGGACTGCCTGATAACACTCTGACTGATGGCATTCACCGCAGCCAGTCCAATAGAACGATCTGCCTCGTCATCACTTCGATATAACTCAACAACTTGCAAAGGATGCAGACCAATGAACTCTTCTACTTTATATCGCTGGTTCATCCCTACTTGCGACTCACCCATCCAGGCGTAGTAAAGTCCTGCGGACTGATCTTCCAGTACGACAATACCAAACTCGGAATCCCTATCAGGTGATGGTGTCGGTTCCGGCATAAAAATCTGTTGTATTACCGGTATCTCAAACTTTGCACTGACCCGGTTAATCAGATCAATCAGATCACTACGAATACCCACCCGAGTTCAGGGAGTCTTTGCCTGGTAGACGACCTCGCCTTCAAAAACCGTAAGTGTAACTTTAGTCGCGCCGATTTCAGTCGGAGGAATGTCAAATAAATTCCTGTCAAGAACAATGAAATTAGCCAGCTTATTGACTTCGATCGAGCCCACGCTGTCCTGCCAGCCAAGAGAAATCGCGCCATTTAGCGTCAGCATCTTAATCGCCACATCCAGCTCGAGCGACTCATAGCCGCGATCAAGCAAGCCTTGAATCGCCGGGAAAACATTCGGGTCGTCGGTAACAGGCCAGTCGGTACCAATCGTCATCAGCACATCGTTTTCATACAGGGTTCTGAACTGCCAGGCCGGTAAGGGCGGATTTCCCAGAGTCGGGCCATAGAGATGCCAGATTGTTGGCGACATATCACCGGCGACATTCAGTTCACTCATTCTTGGAAAATCTGATTCTATCAACAAATTGGTATGGCCAAGTTCGTGAATGATCTTTGAATTGGGATTGGCTTTGCGTGCTGCGGCCACTGCATCCAGCGCGACATGGGCAGCGCCGGCACCAGCAACATGCAGTTTCGCCTTGATGCCCATGCGATCCATTCTGACCATGAAATCATTTAATGCCGGAGGAGGAATTAAAATATTAGTCAAATCGACCTCCTCCGTTTTAAAGTTAATACTGCCTTCGGTGAAATAGGGAGGAGTTGGCGAACCGTCAACCCACATTTTCACGAAATCCACGGCCAGGTGAGGGCTGGCAAATTGCGCCCGTTTCTCAATTAATGCTTCCATTTCTGTATCACTGGCGCGCGCAAATTTCGGACTACCCCAGATAATATGAGCGGCAACACGCTGTTTCAGCTTGCCAGCCAGATCACTTTGTTTGAAAGTCGACAACATCGCCTCGTTACCAGAGGCCTCCTGAGTGGAAGTGATACCGAATTGACTGAATAATTTGCTGGCCCATTCAAGCGCCTGCAGACGCTGCTGCAATGATGCCGCTTTGAAATCTTTGCTCGCCAGGACCGTGGCGGTTTCCACCAGTTCTCCGGTCAGTTCACCCGTTTCATCTCTGACAAACCGGCCACCAACAGGATCGGCCGTTGCCTTATTTATTCCGGCAAGACTAAGGGCTTTCGAATTTACAAACGCATGGTGCTGAGAGCCTTCAACGATATAAACCGCTCTGTTTGCAAAAACCTTATCAAGAAGGGCCTTATTAAACTTCCCGTTTGGCAACTGCTCCGACCAGACTGACCCGGCGATCAGCCATTCAGAGTCAGACAAACCTTTTTCGCACTCCTTGAGTTTGGCGATAAGTCCTTCGATCGGCGCTCCCAGCGGTAAGCGACATTCAAACAATTTGTTTAAGCCGCCCCAGACCATATGGCTGTGCGCATCGTGAATACCCGGCATCAACATAGCGCCGGCCAGATCGGAGACTCTGGTCTTCTCACTAATCCAGTCACGGACGGACTCATTGCTGCCAACGAAAACAATTTTTCTGTCTTTTACGGCGATAGCTTGCGCCCAGACCTGCTTGTCATTAACTGTGTACACCCGGCCATTAAGGTAAACGCTGTCTGCCACATCCGCGTAAACCGTAAATTGTGAGCCAAGCAAGCATAAAAAGAGTAAGCGAATAAGCATTGTTTCAGTTTCCTTATGGTCTCTGTGTGGGATTAGCAGAGGCTATGTTAACTCGGCGGCCCCAATTCTCGAACCGCCTTAATCTGGCTTGTCGCTCAGCTCAGCAATGCTGCTCTCAAATCACTTGAAAAACGGTCCTCTTTATCACTCACAACACTTATTAACTACTTGTTATTTATATATTTTCTCACCCATTCTCCATCCCTGCTGGCAATACTTGACTAAAATAGTCAGATATGTGATTCTGCCCGCCCGACAATCATTGATTTTGGTGGGGACTGCCACAAATGAAACTAACCACGAAAGGTCGATATGCTGTAACCGCAATGCTGGATCTGGGCTTACATCAGGGTCAGGGTCCCATCAACCTCTCGGATATTTCATCGCGTCAGGGTATTTCACTTTCCTATCTTGAGCAGTTGTTCTCTCGCATGCGTAAGCAAGGTCTGGTATCAAGCTCTCGCGGCCCCGGTGGAGGCTATACACTCGGACGAGGGGCAGAGGAAATTTCGGTAGCGGACGTTATTCGAGCAGTGGACGAGACCGTCGATGCTACCCGCTGTCATGGCAAGAAAAACTGTCATGGCGAAGACCGCTGCCTGACCCATGATTTATGGGAAGAACTAAGTGGGCAGATTACCGAGTTTCTCAGCAGCATTAGCCTCGCCTCTCTGGTCGAGCGAGGCTCTGTAAAAACAGTATCAGAGCGACAGGAACACGCTCTGATCCAGATGGAACTAAGAACATGAACAAATCGAATATTGCTTTAACTGAAAGAGCAGCGAATCACGTCAAGAATTTCCTCGCCAAACAGGACGACGAAATTAATTTACGGGTCGGTGTGAAACCTACCGGTTGTTCCGGTTATCAGTATGTTGTTGAAGCGACCGAGAACATCAATGCCAGCGATCAATTGTTCGAATCTTTCGGAGTTAAAATCGTTGTTGATGATCAGAGTTTTAAATACCTCTCCGGCACCGAGCTCGATTATGTGAAGGAAGGCATTAACGAAGGTTTCCGTTTCAACAACCCCAATGTCCAGGCCACCTGTGGCTGTGGAGAAAGTTTTACTATTTCAGAAGAAACTAACTAGAGCACCAAACCTATGTCAACGCATGCCGAAGACGTCGAATCACTTGTCGATAAGGAATATGAACACGGTTTTGTTACCGATATCGATAGCGACACTATTGAACCGGGCCTCAATGAAGAGGTTATTTCCTTTATTTCAAAGAAAAAAAATGAACCCGCCTGGATGCTCGACTATCGACTGAAAGCCTATCGTCAATGGCTGAAAATGGAAGAACCATTATGGGCGCATGTTGATTACGAACCCATTGATTACCAGTCTATCTCGTATTATTCAGCGCCGAAATCGAAAGACGATATGCCCAAAAGTCTGGATGAAGTTGATCCAAAACTTCTGGAGACTTATGAGAAGCTTGGTATTCCTTTGCACGAACAAAAAATGCTGGCCGGTGTCGCCGTTGACGCCGTTTTTGATAGTGTCTCGGTTGCCACCACCTTCAAAAGCAAGCTCGCAGACGCTGGTGTTATATTCTGTTCTTTTTCTGAAGCTGTTCAGGAACACCCTGAGCTGGTACAAAAATACCTTGGCTCAGTAGTACCTATTGCAGACAATTATTTCTCTGCTTTGAATGCTGCGGTTTTTACCGACGGCTCGTTCTGCTACATTCCAAAAGGTGTTCGTTGCCCGATGGAATTATCAACCTACTTCCGTATAAATGCTTCCAACACCGGTCAGTTTGAACGCACACTTATTGTTGCTGATGAAGGCAGTCATGTCAGCTATCTTGAAGGCTGCACAGCGCCAATGCGTGATGAGAATCAGCTGCATGCGGCCGTAGTCGAACTGATTGCTCTGGATGACGCTGAAATAAAATATTCTACTGTACAGAACTGGTATCCCGGTGACGAGAATGGCAAAGGTGGTATTTATAACTTCGTAACCAAACGCGGGGACTGTCGCGGCAGGAACTCCAAAATATCCTGGACTCAGGTCGAAACCGGCTCTGCCATCACCTGGAAATATCCGAGCAGTCTGTTACGCGGAGATAACTCGGTCGGAGAATTTTATTCCGTCGCCGTAACCAACAATTATCAGCAGGCTGACACCGGCACCAAGATGATTCATATCGGCAAGAACACCAGTAGCACCATCATTTCCAAGGGAATCTCAGCCCGTTTTGCACAAAATGCCTATCGTGGTCTGGTGAAAATTTCAAAGGGTGCCGACAACGCACGAAACTATACTCAATGCGATTCTCTGTTGATGGGAGATAAGTGCGGAGCGCATACCTTCCCTTATATAGAAGCAAAGAACTCCAGCGCACAGGTCGAACACGAAGCAACCACCTCAAAAATCGGCGACGATCAGTTATTTTACTGTCGCCAGCGTGGTGTCTCTGAAGAAGATGCCGTGAACATGATCGTCAATGGCTTTTGCAAGGACGTGTTCAAAGAGTTGCCGATGGAGTTTGCAGTCGAAGCACAAAAGCTTCTCGGCGTCACACTGGAAGGTGCTGTTGGATAGAGCCAGATTACCAATTAATTATTTTTTATTTATTCAGAAATTATCATGCTAAGTATTAACGATTTACACAGTCAGATTGATGACAAGAAAATTCTCAACGGGCTGAGCCTGGAGGTTAACAAGGGTGAAGTTCACGCCATCATGGGACCGAATGGTTCCGGCAAAAGTACCCTGGCAAATGTACTGGCCGGACGCGACGGTTATGATGTAACCGGTGGCAGTGTCACTTACGAAGGTCAGGACTTACTGGAGATGTCTCCGGAAGAACGTGCATGGGCAGGAATTTTTCTGGCCTTTCAGTACCCGGTGGAAATACCCGGGGTAAATAATATTTACCTGCTCAAAGCCGGCGTCAACGCTATTCGCAAATCACGTGGTGAGACCGAACTGGATGCAGTTGAATTCCTCGCTCTGGTTCGGGAAAAAATTAAGCTGGTTAAAATGAAAGAGGACTTCATGAGCCGTGGCGTCAACGAAGGTTTCTCTGGTGGTGAGAAAAAACGTAACGAAATTTTCCAGATGGCAGTACTTGAGCCGAAACTCGCAATACTCGATGAGACCGATTCTGGTCTTGATATCGATGCACTGAAAATCGTGGCGGATGGGGTCAACCATCTGCGTAATGAAGAACGCTCAATTGTTCTGGTTACACACTATCAGCGCCTGCTCAATTACATTGTTCCTGATTTTGTTCATGTACTGGCGAATGGCCGTATTATCAAGTCCGGTGGCAGTGAACTGGCTCTTCAACTGGAAGAACAGGGCTATGAGCAGGTTATGCGAGAGGCCGAAGCAGCATGACGCAGGCCGCTATTGATCACTATCTTGCCGAACATAAGCGTCTGTCAAACAATAGCGCTGGCTGGATAGAAAAACAACGTTTGTCAGCACTAGAGAGTCTGGGCCGTCAGGGTTTTCCAAGTACGCGTCATGAAGCCTGGAAATACACTGATGTTCGCTCCTTACTGAAACAGAATTTCATCAGCGTCGATACAGATGATTCCACAGTCGGTGCTGAACAGATGCAAACTATTCGTTTTCCCGATCTGGACTGCTATGAACTGGTGTTTGTTAACGGACATTTTAATTCTGCACTTTCAAGCCTGCCTGCAAGTGGCGAGGCGATAAATGTCAGCTCTATTTCCACAGCTGGCGATGACGTTCGCGCAAAAATTGAACAATATCTGAATCAATACGCCAGTACCGACAAGCATGGCTTCGCTGCCCTCAATACTGCTTTTCTCAATGATGGCACTTTCATACACGCAGCCGATAATGCGCAGATCGATAAACCACTGCATCTGGTTTTTATATCGAACAAACAGAATAGTTCTTTTATAGCCCATCCGCGCAATCTGATCATTCTCGGTAGCAATGCCCGTGCAACAGTTATCGAAAGCTACATTGGTCTTGATAATGCCGAGTACTGTACGAATACGGTTACTGAAATTATAACCAGCGAGGGTGCTCACCTTGAGCATTACAAGCTGCAGCAGGAAAGCGATCTGGCTTATCACATTGGCTACCTGCACGCCCACTGCCATAAGGACAGTCGTCTGGATTCACATTCGATCTCACTCGGTGGCTTATTGGTCCGTAACGATATCGATACAGTACTAGCCGGTCGCGGTGCGCATGTCGGTCTGAATGGTTTGTATATTGCTGGTAACAATCAGCACATCGACAACCACACCCGAGTTGATCACAATATGCCAAATACCAGCAGTGATGAAACTTATCGTGGCGTTCTTGATGGAAAAGCACGCGCAGTCTTTAACGGTAAAGTAGTCGTCCATAAAGATGCCCAGCAAATCGATGCTCAGCAATCCAATGCCAATCTGCTAATGTCTGACGACGCGGAAATTGATACCAAACCCGAACTCGAAATCTATGCTGATGATGTGAAGTGCACTCATGGTGCAACAATTGGCCAGCTCGATGAAAACATGCTGTTCTATCTGCGCAGCCGGGCTATCGATGAAACCACTGCACGCAGTCTGCTCACCTTTGCCTTCGCTGATGAGGTCATCAAACGTATTTCCTTTGCCCCGATTCGAGAACGACTTGAACACCGGGTTGTCGGGCGTCTGCCTGATGCCTCGCTAATTTCGGAGTTTTTGCAATGAGTACTGCCGCCAAAGCTTTCCATGCTGAATTTGAAGTAAGCCGCTACCGACAGGATTTTCCGGTCTTGCAACGCGCCGTGCGCGGTAAACCACTTGTCTATCTTGATAATGCAGCGACATCGCAGAAGCCTTCAGTCGTCATAGACGCGCTGGAAAAATACTATAGCGAATACAACGCCAATATCCACCGTGGTGTACATACCTTGAGCGAAGAGGCAACTGTCGCTTATGAGGATGTTAGGGAATTATGCAGAAACTTTGTTAATGCCAGCTCCGTACAGGAGATTATTTTTACCAAGGGCACAACCGAAGCGATTAATCTGGTAGCCAATACCTATGGCCGTAGTAATCTTGAAGCCGGCGATGAAATTATTATTTCCTGGATGGAGCATCACTCCAATATTGTTCCCTGGCAGTTGCTTTGCGAGCAAAACGGCGCCGTTTTGAAAGTGGTGCCGATTGATGATGATGGCGCTTTTGTTATGGATGAGTATATAAAGCTGCTGAGTCCAAAAACAAAGATTGTCGCCATCGGTCACATATCCAATGCGCTAGGCAGTATCAACCCGGTAAAAGAAATAGCCCGTCTTGCCCATGAGCAGGGAGCGGTCGTACTTGTGGATGGTGCTCAGGCGACACCACACACTGCAATTGACGTTCAGGATCTGGACTGCGATTTTTACGCCTTTTCCAGCCACAAAGTTTTTGGTCCGACCGGAGTGGGAGTTCTCTATGGCCGTCAGGATCTTCTGGAAGCGATGCCTCCGTATCAGGGTGGCGGTGATATGATCAAAATGGTCACCTTTGAGAAAACCCTCTACAGCGATTTGCCAAACAAGTATGAAGCCGGTACACCAAACATCTCCGGTGTCATCGGACTCGGTGCCGCGCTTAACTATCTCAATTCCATAGGCATTGAAAACATAGCTGCTTACGAGAATGAATTACTCGATTACGCAACAGACGCCGCACTGAAAGTAGAGGGTCTTAGAATTATTGGTACAGCAGAAAATAAAGCGAGCATTTTGTCTTTTGTGATTGATAAGGTACACCCGCACGATCTCGGCACTATTCTTGACCACGATGGCATCGCTATTCGGACCGGCCATCATTGCGCAATGCCGGTGATGGACAGATTCAAGGTTCCCGCTACCGCACGCGCCTCTTTTGCTTTTTATAACACCAGACAGGAAGTTGATATATTGATGGACGCCATTAACAACGCGAGAAAGGTGTTTGCCTGATGTTTGACTTAAAGGATTTATATCAGGAAGTCATTGTTGATCATAACCGCAGTCCGAGAAATTTCGGCCAGATGGAAAACCCGGACAGAACACTGGAAGGTTTTAACCCACTATGCGGCGACAGGCTGACCCTGTATGTGAAATTACAGGATCAGCAGATTGATGAGATCAGTTTCGATGGTTCAGGCTGTGCCATTTCGGTAGCCTCTGCGTCATTAATGACCGATGCCATGAATGGGAAAACCATCAATGAAGCCGAAGAAATTTTTGAAAATTTCCACATTCTGGTTACCTCTGACGGTGAAGATGCGGATCTGGATAAACTCGGGAAACTCGCTGCTCTTGCCGGTGTCCGTGAATATCCGACACGGGTAAAGTGTGCCACTTTGTGTTGGCATACTCTGCACTCGATTCTGGAAGGTGACGATGAGGTGATTTCAACAGAATGAGCAGTCCAACAAACGAACCGCTAACAGTCAATCGTGACTGCGAAGCAATACTCATCCCGGACGGTACCGCTATTGAAGTTCCCGAAGGCAGCGTAGTGTTTATTACTCAGGCTCTGGGTGGAAACTATACGATTAATTTGAACGGCAATCTGGCCCAGATTGGTGCCAAGGATGCTGATGCGCTGGGTTACGATATTCCTCAGGAAGCTTTGATCCAGGAACCGGCGATACTGCCCGATGGCAGCTTTAACGAAGATCTGGTCTGGGCGCAGATGCGCACCTGCTACGACCCTGAGATACCGATTAATGTGGTCGAGCTGGGACTCATTTACGACTGCAAAATTAGCAAACTGGATGATGAGCAGCACCGCGTCGATATTCTGATGACCCTGACCGCACCGGGCTGCGGGATGGGTGAATTTCTGGCGGCCGATGTAAGCAGCAAGGTTGCGACTATTCCGACAGTCACTCAGGTCGATGTTGAACTTGCCTTTGACCCGCCCTGGAGCATGGAAATGATGTCGGAAGCGGCACGTCTGGAAGCAGGCCTGTTCTAGAATCCTGATCTTTCCGTTGATCGAAGCTATACAAGTCGCCAAGTAACCTTCAATTTATTACTTATATTTCAGAGACTTATATTATGTCTGCGCGGTGGATAGACATCATTCCCGAAGCCGGGTTCGAGCCTGGCGATTCTCATTTCATCGATATCGAAGACCTGACCATCGCCCTGTTTAACCTGGATGGCGAGTATTTCGCCGTTGAAGATGCCTGTAGCCATGACGGTTCGCGAATGCTCAGTTGCGGTGTTGAAGCCAAATTTACGGTTCATGGTGACCGTCTGATGTGTCCGAGACACGGTGCTCGTTTCTGCATCAAAACCGGTGCCGCATTGACTCGTCCGGCACGCGATCCCATCCCGACCTACCCTACCCGAATTGAACACGGTCAGATCCAGGTCTATTGTGAGCCTTGAGAACCACTAAACTTAGACGCATATCCTGTTAATTTTACAGGAAAAGTTTTACCCGCACGTATAAATACGTATAATCGCGCGACCAAATTAATACATTAAAGACAAAAGTACTGGAGTAGTTTACATGGCGATTGAACGCACACTTTCCATGATCAAGCCTGATGCTGTCGCAAAAAACGTCATCGGTGAGATTTATTCAAGATTTGAAAAAGCCGGACTACGCATTGTCGCGGCAAAAATGCAGCAGCTGTCAGTTGAACAGGCAGCGAAATTTTATGAAGTTCACAGCGAGCGACCTTTCTATCAGGAATTGATCGACTTCATGACCTCAGGGCCGGTAATGATCCAGGTTCTCGAAGGTGAGAATGCGATTGCACTGAACCGCGAGTTGATGGGGGCTACTTTTCCAAAGGACGCCGAAGCCGGCAGTATACGGGCCGATTTTTGCGATGCTGATGGGGATCAGGGTGAGAATGCCGTTCACGGATCGGACGCCGCTGAAACAGCCGCCGATGAGATTCCTTTTTTCTTCAGCGCCGAGGAGCTATGTGCCCGCCTCAGGTGAAACAATGTGAACGGGCCTACCAACCTTTTTGAATTAAGCCATAATGATATGCGGGAATATTTTTCCCGCATATCAGAAAAACCTTTTCGCGCCACTCAGGTTATGAAATGGGTATACCATCAGGGTATAACCGATTTCGAAAAAATGACCGACATCAGTAAACCCCTCAGAGAGCAGCTCGGTCAGCAAACGGTTTTTCAATTACCCGAAATCGTTTCACAGCAAACCTCTGTTGACGGTACTCGCAAGTGGCTTTTGCAAATAGATGAAAAAAATTGCATTGAGACCGTGTTCATCCCGGAAAAAGATCGGGGAACACTCTGTATCTCATCTCAGGTTGGCTGCCCGCTTGATTGCAGTTTTTGCTCTACCGGCAAACAGGGCTTCAGCAAGAACCTCAGTGTCGCCGAAATAATCGGGCAATTGTGGCTGGCCAACCGCGAGTTGGGGAGTTTTCAGGATAACCGCCGCGTGGTGACCAATGTGGTGATGATGGGTATGGGTGAGCCGCTATTGAATTTTAACAATGTCGTGACAGCCATGAATCTGATGAAAGATGATCTTGGTTTTAATCTGGCACAAAAACGAGTCACCCTGAGTACTGCCGGTGTCGTCCCTGGTATCGATAAACTTGCCGAAACTACAAAAGTCAGTCTGGCAGTATCTCTGCATGCGGCCAACAACGACACCCGGGATATCCTGGTGCCGATAAATCGAAAGTATCCGATAAAAGAGCTAATCGCTGCCTGCAAAAGATACGCGGCACAAAGGGATAATGATCCCATTACCTTTGAATACGTCATGCTGGATGGCATTAACGACAGCAGTGCCGATGCTCGCGAGTTATCCAGAATTTTGAAAGATGTTCCGGCAAAAGTGAATCTGATTCCCTTTAATCCTTTTCCGGGTTCAGGCTATCTATGTTCTCCAAAGCGAACAATCGATGCATTTAGGGATATACTTGTCAAAAACGGTCTGATAACAATCACTCGTAAAACCAGAGGGGATGACATCGATGCAGCCTGCGGTCAACTGGTTGGCAAAGTCGCGGCCAAAGCAAAACGACTGCAGTGATCGGTTTACAAAGAGCAGATATGAATATAACTAAATTACTGCCCCTGTTGCTTTTGATCTTTCTTGTATCCTGCAATCAGTCAGGCAAGAAGAAGAGTGATCTGCGCCCAACAGCCGGCACTAACAAGGCCGCCATGGCCAATCTTAACCTCGGCATAGAGTATATGCGTATCGGCGAGTACGAGAAATCTCTGGAAAAACTGGACCGCGCCCGTGCGGCTGATCCGGATTTTTCGGGCACCTATAATGCTTATGGTCTTCTCTATCAGGCAATAGAACGCCCCGACGATGCCGAGAAAAGTTTCAAAAAAGCCCTGAAACTGAATCCGAGTGATTCAAATACGATGAATAATTATGGTCGCTTTTTGTGTGAGATAGATCGCAGTGAAGAGGCTGAAGCTATACTTCTGCGAGCCGCAGCCAATCCACTTTACTCCACGCCGGAGATAGCCATTACGAATGCCGGTTCCTGCGCCTTCAAAAAAGACAGGTTGGCTGACGCCGAAAGGTATTTCCGACAGGCAATCGAACTAAATGAGCGGAACCCGACGGCACTATTACAAATGTCTCAACTCTCCTTTGATCAGAAGAAACATCTTTCCGCAAGAGCTTATCTTCAGCGATATCTGTCAGTCAGCCGACATAATGCTGCAAGCCTCTGGCTGGGGATTCAAATTGAGAATATTCTCGGCGATAAAGATGCACTGTCCAGTTATAAATTATCGTTGAAAAATAATTTCCCGGACTCTGATGAAGCGCAACGACTTGGAAAGTCCGGTTCTGGTAGCTAGCCATGTCAGACGAGTCAGAAAAACAGGTCCAACTCACCGCCGGAGAACAACTCCGCCACACACGTGAGCAGAAAAACCTGTCGGTTCAGGATATAGCATCTCGCCTGAATCTGGATACCCGGATTATTGAGGCAATAGAGGACAATAACTTCGAATTATTACCGGCCGCCACATACGCTCGCGGTTACCTCCGAAGCTACGCGAAACTACTCGACATTGATGCAGAACTTATATTGTCGGCCTACAATAACGAGGCGCCGGCACCACCTGAAATTATTCCTGAAGTTAAACATTCCTCACAAACTTCCAGTAGTGACAAACCGGTCAGAGCTATCACCTATCTCATCAGTTTAAGTTTAGTGATCCTTCTGGCGGCCTGGCTTTACAGCAAGTTTGTAATTGATGCTGATACCACAATGAAAACTGACACGATCGCAGAACAAAGCGATGTGCCGGTTTCCGCCTTATCCTACGATATACCTGTGGTTGAACATTCAAGCCAGCCGTTCTTTCGCAGCATTGAAGTTGTCGAAGAAACAGGATCGACTGCCATTCAGTCCGAACTAGGCGCTGAGAATAATACAGTCCCTGAGCCGGAAGAATCTGGTGATGATGATAATGAAGAGTATCCGCTCAAGATCACTTCAGAGATCGACGGGCCTGATTTACTGGTGCTGCGATTAACAACGGATTCCTGGATTGAAATTTATGACTCTCTCGATAACAGGATATTCGTCAACATGGGTCGTCAGGGACAGGTGCTTGACTTGAAAGGTACCGCTCCGTTTTCAGTTTTACTAGGCTACGCAGAAGGTGTCAGCGTTGAGATAAATGGAAAGCCCTTTGACTCTGCCCCGTTTACGAAAGGCAGCATTGCCCGCTTTAGTCTGACCCCCTGATCCCGCCGGGGTGCAGTTCCGGCTTCAGGCAAACACAGTTCTGATAACATAAATTGTAATTATTCTTTGGAGATTATTTTGGCGGACAAAATACAATCCGTAAAAGGGATGCATGACATCCTCCAGCAAAGTTCAAGCAAATGGCAGACCCTTGAAAACAGGGTTCAGGGAATACTCAATCGCTATGGCTATCAGGAAATTCGTACTCCTGTTGTTGAAAAAACCGAACTGTTTAAACGGTCGATCGGAGAAACCACAGACATCGTTTCCAAGGAGATGTATACCTTTACCGATCTCGGCGGCGAGAGCCTGACACTGCGACCCGAAGGTACAGCCGGCACTGTCCGTGCACTACTGCAACACGGTCTCTACCAGAACAGTCCTCTGCGTCTATGGTATTGCGGCCTGATGTTCAGACATGAACGCCCGCAAAAAGGCCGCTTACGTCAGTTCAACCAGATCGGCGCTGAAGTATACGGACTCAAAGGGCCTGATATAGACGCAGAGTTGATCGCAATGTGCGCTCGTTTCTGGAAAGAACTCGGCATTGATAATCTGGAATTACAGATTAACACTCTGGGCAGCAATGAAGCACGTCGGAAATACCGTGATGTACTGGTAGAATTTTTCCAGGATCATAAAAATGATCTCGATGATGACAGTCAGATAAGACTGGAGAAAAACCCGCTACGTATACTCGACAGTAAGAACCCCGAAATGCAGGCACTGATCGAAGCCGCACCGGGGATGGCGGAGCATATGGATGAACAATCCGGTGAACATTTTCTCGGCTTACAAAACCTGCTTGGCTCAATTGGCATTCCGTTTACGCTCAATCCTCGACTGGTTCGCGGACTGGACTACTACAGCAATACCGTTTTTGAATGGGTCAGCGATAGTCTAGGCGCACAGGGCACGGTCTGTGCCGGTGGCCGTTATGACGGGCTGCTCGAGCATTTTGGCGGACGTACTATCCCGGCCATCGGTTTCGCCATGGGGCTGGAAAGACTGGTTGAGTTAATGTCTCTATCAGATGCAGGAGAAAAAGACCCTCAATCACCACACGTTTATTTGATAATTGCCGGTGACAGCGCCTTTGCCAGAGGTTTTCAGCTTGCTGAAGAACTTAAAGATGCACTGCCCGAATTGCGTCTGCTTATGCATTGTGGCGGGGGTAGTTTCAAAAGCCAGTTCAAAAAAGCGGACAAATCCGGTGCTGATATTGCCCTGATTCTGGGAGAGGATGAGCTCGACAAGCAGTGTGTCGGCCTGAAACACTTGCGAGGTGAAAACGTTCAAAGTGAGCTTGCCTGGACTGATCTCGCTGACAGGCTAAAACTGGAACTCGGGCTTTAAACAGACTGGATTCCTGAAAGGCATCGACTGTGTCGTCGGCAACGGTATAATGCGCGCAGATACAGGGTATAAGCCTGAGAATCTTAACAAAAGAAAAGAACACGCAGTAGTAAAGGAATTAACAATCAGGAGAGTCATTTGGACATTTATCAAACAGAAGACGAACAGGTCGAAGCACTGAAAAAGTGGTGGCAGGAAAACGGTAAATCCGCCATTTTTGGTGTTTTACTTGGTCTTTCAGCCATTTTCGGCTGGCGTGAGTGGCAGGATTATGAGACTGAGATGGCTGCGTCAGCATCGAATCTCTACCAGCAAATGGTGGCTGCCGCACGCGAACAAAAAGCCGAAGAGCTGATTAAAGTCGCCAATGAAATCAGCGCTAACTATGAATCTACGGCTTATTCTGTGTTCGCCCGCCTGGCTCTGGCCAGAGTAGCAGTAGAAAATGACGATCTGGATTCCGCAATTACCGATCTACGCTGGGCTCTGGATAAGACCTCACAGGAAAGTTTGCGACACGTGATCACTTTGCGACTCGCGCGAGTACTAATCGCGCAATCGAAGTACGACGAAGCTCGGGCAATAGTGAACAGCCAGAATCAGGGAGAGTTCGCTCTCTCCTATCTTGAACTTGAGGCAGACATTTTTCGCAAGGAAGACAAAATCAGCGAGGCCCGGCAATCTTATGAAAAGGCAATCAGTCTCGCCAAAGCCGGCAATCTTGACAGTTCGATGCTGGATCTGAAGCTTGATGATCTGGGCCGTGAAGAATCAAAATGATCAGAGTTTTATGTCTGCTGTTTAGTATCTCAGTGCTCAACGGCTGTGGTACCACTTCAGCCATCGCCGAATATTTAAAAGGTGACAGCGACAATGCTGAGCCCCCGGCAGAACTCGTGGAGTTCAGACAACGCCTGAACGTTATAGAACTGTGGTCAAAGAATATCGGTAGCGGTACTGACAAACAATATTTGAAACTGGCGCCGGTAATATCCAATCAACGTTTATATATCGCCGATGCCGACGGCCGGGTTGAAGCACTTGACGCCACCAATGGTAAGAAGGTCTGGTCAATAGATACCGATGCACCTATCAGCGGCGGTCCCGGTTTTGGCGAAAATACCGTCCTGCTTGGCACCAGTGAAGCCGAGACTATCGCCTTATCAGCTGAAGATGGCTCCGAACAATGGCGAAAAAAAGTCACCAGTGAAATTCTTTCTGCCCCGCAAAAAGCGGCTAATACGGTTGTAGTTCGTACCGGTGATGGCAAAATTTTTGGTCTCAATGGCGACAACGGCAGACGTCTGTGGATTTATGATCGGACAGTGCCAGCTTTGACGTTACGCGGCACCAGTGCACCGGTTATCGACGGTAATCTGGTCGTCGCCGGTTTTGATGGCGGCCGTATGGCTGCACTTGAAGTACGTACCGGGAAACTGATCTGGGAAGCCCCGGTTGCCACGGCCCGCGGCAGCAATGATATGGAACGTATGGTCGATATTGATTCATCGCCCCTGATAGTTGACGGCGTCATTTACATTGCCACCTTTCACGGACACCTCACAGCCATGCAGGCTGAAACGGGTCGTGTACTCTGGGATCGTGATATGTCATCTTATGCTGGTTTTGATGCTGATGAAAAATACCTTTATGTGACCGCCGACAAGAGTCATATCTCCGCTTTTGATCGCTTCACCAGTGAGGAGTTATGGATACAGGACAAATTGCATCTTCGCCAGATAACTGCCCCGGCAAGTATCGGTGATTTTATCGTGGTCGGTGATCTGGAAGGATATCTTCACTGGATGTCAAAATCTTCAGGAAAATTTGTAGCAAGAACTGAATTATGTGGCGACCCCATACTTACGCCACCCACTGTTGTTGGCAAAATCCTTTACGGTTTCTGCAGCGACGGTACTCTCACCGCTTATAGTTACCGGTAATTTAAAATGTCCCATGTTATTGCCATCGTTGGTCGTCCCAATGTCGGCAAATCCACGCTTTTCAATCGCATTTCAAAAAGCCGGGACGCATTGGTAGCTGACCGTCCCGGGGTCACTCGTGATCGTCAGTATGCATTCGTGCGTCATTTTGAGCGTCCTTTCGTTCTGATCGACACCGGTGGTCTCGATGAAGACAAGCATTCGGAAGACCTCATGGCCGGGCTCGTCTCTGAACAGGCGAAACGAGCTATTGAAGAAGCCGATGCAGTTATCTGGCTGGTCGATGGCCGTAGCGGTCTGACCACAGCTGATGAGGTGCTGGTAAAAAAACTCAGACCACTCAGCAAGAATCTTTCACTGGTCGTAAACAAAACTGAAGGACTCGACATAGCTGTTGTCAGCGCCGAGTTTCATCAGCTTGGAGTAGGACAGCCTCTGGCCATTTCAGCCGAACGTGGCGATGGTGTATCTCAGCTTGTCGATGAAATACTGACCAGTCTTCCACAGACTGAAGATGACGAAGACATTGACGACGATGGTTTGCGAATCGGTATCATCGGTCGCCCAAACGTCGGTAAATCAACTTTGGTTAACCGCATGCTGGGCGAAGAACGCATGCTGACGTTTGATCAACCGGGAACGACGCCTGACAGCGTCTCGATTGCTTTTCAGCGCCGGGAAAAACCTTACGTATTAATTGATACCGCTGGTGTCCGACGACGTGCGAAAATTACCGATCTTGTTGAAAAATTCAGCGTTATCAAAACTCTCAAGGCCATCGAACTGGCGCAAATTCTGGTGATGGTGATTGACGCTCAGGAAGGTCTCAGCGATCAGGATCTGAATTTGATTGGCATTGCTGCTGATAGTGGTAAATCACTGGTTATTGCTGTTAACAAATGGGACGGACTTGAGGATGATCAGAAAAACATGGTCCGAAACCAGCTCGATCGGAAACTGGATTTTGTTTCTTACGCCTGTATACATACTATATCTGCCTTGCATGGCACCGGGGTAGGCAAGCTTTTTGATTTGCTGGATAGAATAGGAAAATCGCAGACAATCCGCGTTAAATCATCGCTGGTAACTGACATACTGCATGAGCTTGTTCAGGCTCACGAACCGCCGCTGGTTCACGGCAGACGCATAAAGTTGCGTTACGCCCATGTCGGCGGCCATGATCCTCTGCGCATTATCGTTCACGGGAACCAGACAGAACGTGTTCCTGATAACTATAAACGCTATTTATCCGGAAAAATCAGACAGAAACTAAAACTGCTTGGAACACCGGTAATGATTGAATTCAAACACGGCGATAATCCCTACAAGGGTAAAAAAAATGTCTTGAACAAGCGTCAGATGGAAAAACGCAGGCGCCTGATGCGGCACGTCAAAAAAGGTAAATAAGCTTCTTTTCAGCCGTTCAGGCGGATAACAACAATCAGTTCTGATTCAGATGATTTTGAATGATTGCCATAATCTGTAAGGCGTCATTACCGGTCGCCCATTCACCTTCAGCGTTCAAAATCACCAGCTCTGTTTTATCGCCGACACCAGTAAGACTGACCTGATAAGGCACGCCTTCAGGTCCCGATTCATCGTCGCCCCAGAATTTAAGTTTGGACAGCCAGCCTTTTTCTTCCCCAATTTGCGCATCGAAATATGTTACTCGATAGATGCCTGCCTCTGCATCCTTGCTTTGAATGGGTAACCCGGCACGTTCCAGTGCAACTTCCGTATGCCGCCAGGCGCGGGTAAACTCCGCCGGTATTGAGAGGAGCTCCTTCCCATCATTGGTGCTTTCAACAACAGACTTTTCCCTGGCGGCAGAAGGTGCTGATGTTGAGCCGGGACTGGAGGCGACAATGGCTTCCCGGTTACCGTTGAAAAACAAATTAAGATCACCCGCCAGTTTTTTCTCAGCGTCAATACTCTTATCCTTGTCGCTCCAACTATCACTACCATCCTGACGTTTCGCCAGAACCTGTCGTTGGTTAGTTATATAAAGTACGGTCAGGCTCGGCTCAGCACCCGGCTCAGAAAAAATCTTGAATTTGTCCCGATAGGAAAAGCCATCTTCAACAAAGGGTTCTGCCCAATTAGTTTCCAGTACACCCAGTTCGGCATCATCCAGATCGCTTGTGTAACCCTGCTCATTGAGAAAGCTTCGTAAGCGCGGCCAGATATTGCCATTGTTTCCTCTTACCGCAACCCACTGTTCGTCTGATTCTGGTTCCGGTGTGCTCAGCGGCGCAGCGTTTGTATTGCCAGTTCGTCTTTGCTGATACTTTGACAGACTCGCACCTTCGTTAGGAATAGACATCGAATCATTTATCGCATCTGCGGTCAGATCCGGCGGCACTTCCAGATCGGGCAGACTTTCACTTTTTTTATACTCCTGACTTTTATCCGGCAGTATGTTGTCCATACTCGGTAAATAGGAACAGGAAGCGTTCAGTAAAAGAAGAATAGATATCGCTAACAGTCTAGTCATTTAAAGTTTCCAGATAATTTATAGAACACCAGCCGCTTGCATGGCGGTTTCCAATTGAGATTCATATTCTGCCGACATCCAGGTCATAGGTAAACGAATACCCTTGTCTATCAGCCCCATTCGGGCCAGCGCCCATTTCGCCGGAATGGGATTGGCTTCTACGAACAAGTTCTGATGCAAACCCAATAACTGCCTGTCAAATGCCAGAGCTTCGTCACGCTTACCGGCAATAGCTGCAAAACACATGTCGTGCATAAGTTTTGGTGCCACATTAGCCGTCACGGAGATTACACCGTCTCCGCCGAGTAAAAGAAATTCACATGAAGTTTCATCATCACCACTAAATAAGAGAAAGTCCTGCGGACAAAGTTCACGAATCTGAGCAACCCGCTCAAGATCGCCAGTGGCTTCTTTGACTCCAATAATGTTGTCTACTCCGGACAGACGGGCAATGGTCTCCGGTAACATATCGCAAGCAGTTCGACCCGGAACATTATACAAAATCTGTGGTATATCGACCGTTTCGGCAACCGCTTTATGATGTAAAAACAACCCTTCCTGCGTTGGTTTATTGTAATACGGGGTAACCAACAGGCAGGCATCCGCGCCTGACTTTTTCGCGCAGCTTGTCAGATTAATAGCTTCAATTGTCGAATTTGCACCGGTACCGGCTATGACAGGCACTCTTCCAGCGACCATATCCACGATCAGACGAATCACTTCACAATGTTCTGATTCCGGCAAAGTAGCTGACTCGCCAGTTGTTCCCATAGCAACGATCGCATCGCTTTTGTTTTCAATATGAAACTCAACCAGACGAGCAAGCGCCTCGGTATCCAGTTCAGTTTCAGGTGCAACACCTTTTTTCATTGGTGTTACCAGCGCGACCATACTACCTTGGAACATCGGTTATCCTGCTATTGTTATGAATGGGAATTAATTATCAGACATGCATTTCAGGCGATTATTCGCACTAAAAGTGCATGAAAACAGGGCGCATATGGTACTTGTATGACAAAGGCATGACAAGAACATTGATTTGTGGCTTTTTTCATCACCAGACCTTGCAGTAATTGAGACAAAGCTGCAAAATCCAAGCTCTGAATTATCCATCTTACTTCTAAAATTATCAGTCACTATATATGCTACAACACATGGTTCTCGTTGCTTTGGGAAAGCAATCTCCAAGGCTGATTGAAGAGCTGACAAAAGCCATCCTCGACTGCAGCTGCAGCATCTCCGACAGTCGCATCAGTAATCTTGGAAATGAATGCACCATTCTCACAAAGCTATCTGGCAGTTGGGATGCGGTCGCCAAGTTTGAGGACTCTCTGACTAACCTTGGCCAGCGTCTGGGTCTGCATTTTAGTTCTGCACGAATCAGCTCACTCAAGCCAACAGAGGAGCTCATGCCCTACGCCATTGATGCCGTATGCTCTGACCGACTGGGTGTGGTCTATGAGATCGCAAAGTTCATGGCCGATAACGAGCTTCAAATTCACGATCTTTACACTAATATCTATGAAGCGGCCAACACCGGCACACAAATGTTCTCTGTGCATATGACGATTAACATACCGATTGATTCGTCAATATCTCTGGTACGCAACGACTTTATGGATTTCTGTGATCGTCTGAATCTGGATGCGATTATGGAACCGGTAAAATAGACAAACTGATTTTCGTCTTCTCATTTAAAAGGAAACAACAAGGTAATGGCAAAAGTATCTCTCGGAAAAAAAGTAAGTAATTTCAAAATTCCTGCAACCGGTGACAAGGAAATCAGCCTGTCGGACTTGAAAGGTAAAAATGTGATTATTTATTTCTATCCGAAAGACAGCACACCAGGTTGTACCCGCGAAGGTCAGGATTTCAGAGATAACATCAGAAAGTTTCGCGCGCGTAATGCCGTAATACTTGGAGTCTCCAGAGACAGCGTGAAATCCCATGAGAACTTTAAGGAAAAACAAAAATTTCCTTTCGACCTGCTTTCTGACAAAGAAGAAAAACTGTGTGCACAATTTGACGTGATTAAAGAAAAAAACATGTATGGAAAAAAAGTGATGGGTATTGAACGCAGTACTTTTCTGATAGATGACTCAGGTGTACTTCGTCAGGAATGGCGAAAACTTAAAGTCGACGGGCATGTCGATGAAGTCCTGGAAGCATTAAAAGCGCTGTAGATACATAGTATCCATGAGTGGTGAAAATTCATCCCGCCTGTTTGTGCTGGATACTAATGTACTTATGCACGACCCCGCTGCCCTGTTCCGTTTTCAGGAACATGACATATTCATTCCCATGGTGGTTCTGGAAGAACTGGATTCCAGCAAAAAAGGCTTGTCAGAAGTCGCTCGAAACACACGCCAGGTAAGTCGATTTCTCGATGAACTAATTAATGATGAAGATAAGGACGCTATAGAGACCGGCCTGTCCCTGAGCAAGATTCAATTCACCAATGGTGATACGAACGCTAATGGACGACTTTTTTTACAAACTCAGGTACTCGCCAACACCCTGCCCGCTGATCTGCCTGGTAACAAAGCAGACAATACAATTCTTGGAACAACACTTTCATTACAACAGGAACAGGCGGATAAAGTAATCACTCTGGTATCGAAAGATATCAACCTGAGAATCAAGGCGCGTGTCCTCGGTATTCACACTGAAGACTACTACAACGATAAAGTCCTCGATGATGCCAACCTGCTATATCGTGGTATAGATGAATTACCTGAAAAATTCTGGGATAAGAGCGCCAGTTCGCTGGATTCCTGGCAGGATAATTCACAAACCTGGTATCGTTTTGCCACATCCATAATCGACGAATGTTATCCACAACAATGCCTTTACAGTGATGAAGTTGAAGATTTTGAAGCTCTGGTAAAACAGACAGATAAAAATGAAACCACAGTACAACTGGCAACAAACTATAAAGGCGACAAAGGTAAAGTCTGGGGTATCAATGCTCGCAACCGCGAGCAGAATTTCGCACTTAACCTGCTTATGGATAACACAATTGATCTGGTTACACTGACAGGTGTTGCGGGAACTGGTAAGACCCTGCTCACGCTTGCGGCCGGTCTACAACAGACTATTGAGGAAAAACGTTATCGCGAAATAATCATGACACGGGTAACGGTACCGGTCGGTGAAGACATCGGTTATCTTCCCGGCAGTGAAGAAGAAAAAATGACCCCATGGATGGGTGCCTTGATGGACAATCTGGAAGTGCTGACAAACTCAGAAGATAACGGTGACTGGGAACGGGCGGCAACTGCCGAACTCTTAACCAAGAGAATTAAGATCCGTTCTCTGAATTTTATGCGTGGCCGCACATTTATGAATCGTTTCGTGATAGTTGATGAGGCGCAGAACCTGACCTCAAAGCAGATGAAAACGCTTATTACACGTATCGGCCCCGGCAGCAAGATCATCTGTCTAGGCAATATTGGTCAAATTGACACACCTTATATTACCGAGACTACATCAGGTTTAACTTATGTGGTTGATCGCTTCAAGGCCTGGCAACACAGTGGTCACATCACTTTACAACGTGGTGAGCGTTCAAGGCTGGCCGACTTCGCCAGCGAGGCGCTTTAAACCGGACTTTCTTCAGTTTCTTCGCTGTAGGTTGGCCAGACATTAATCAGAGCCTTGACCAGCGTTGCCAGGGGAATTGCGAAAAACACACCCCAGAAACCCCAGAGACCACCGAAAACCAGTATTGCAGCAATAATCGCCACAGCGTGAATATTAACCGCATCTGAAAACAAAATCGGCACCAGCACATTGCCATCTAAAAACTGCAAGACAAAATACGCCACCATAAGCCAGGTAAAATCCGGGCCGAGACCCCACTGAAAATAGCCCACTATGGCAACAGGCAGTGTCACTGTCGCCGCACCGATATAGGGAATAAGCACCGACAGTCCTACAACTATCGCCAGCAGAGAGGCATAATTAAGTCCGAAAAATTTGAACACCACATACGCCGCCACACCGACAATAATTATTTCATAGACCTTGCCACGGATATAATTCCCTATCTGTCCGTCCATTTCGACCCACAGGTCAGTAACAAGTCTTCGATCTGCAGGCAGAAAACGACTCAACCATTCAAGTATGATGACCTTGTCTTTCATAAAGAAAAATATCATCAGAGGAACAAGTACAAGATACACAACAACCAGAGGAATCGAGGCAAAGGACACTGACAGCACGCTCTGACCAAAAGCGCTCAGCTCATCACTCAGGGAGAAAATCAGATCCTTAATTGAATTTTCAGACAGGACCTGCGGGTATTCCTGAGACAGTTTCAACAGAAGTTCCTGTCCTTTGCTAATCATATTAGGGACCTCCTGAAAAAACTGACTGGTCTGGCGGGAAAGAATCGGAAGCAGAAATAAAACCAGAAACACCATGAACAAGACAAACAAATTGAATACTGAAACCACAGCCACCAGTCTGGATACTTTTCTTTCCAGCTTTTTCACCGGACCTTCAAGCAAATAAGCTATGACCACAGCCGCGATTAAGGGCGTTAACATCTTGCCCATAAAATAAATTACCAAAGTACTCACCAGCAGAAGCACCATCAACAGTGCCGCCTGTGGATCGGTCAGATAACGTTTATACCAGGCACCGACGTATTCAAGCATTATTTAAGACTCTCTGTGGTTGAGGGAATTATAATAACAATATTAGCATCATCAAACGAGGAGTCATCACCTGGACAAACAGACACCTGCTGAATACCGGACTCTTGCCGAACGGATTAGAGATTGGGCTGGCGATCTGGGCTTTCAACAGATTGGTATCAGCGGTATTGACCTGAGCGCTGACGAGACTCATCTCATGAACTGGCTGAATAATGGCATGCATGGCGAGATGGAGTATATGGCCAGACACGGCAACCGCCGTTCACGACCCGCAGAATTACGCCCGGGTACTTTGCGGGTTATTTCCGTACGTATGGATTATCTGCCGACCGACACTGTTGACTCCGACATTGTACTGGATAATCCGGAACTTGGTTTTGTCTCCCGCTATGCCACAGGACGCGATTACCATAAAGTGATGAGATCTCGCCTACAAAAACTCGCCTCCCGAATCGAAAAAGAAACCGGTCCTTTTGGTTATCGCGCCTTTGTTGATAGTGCCCCGGTTCTGGAAAAAGCACTGGCAAGAAACAGTGGTCTTGGCTGGATAGGTAAGCACAGTAATTTAATTAACCCGAAAGCGGGTTCCTGGTTTTTTCTCGGCGAACTCTACACCGATCTGCCCTTACCAACAGATGATGAATTCAGTAACAATCATTGCGGCAGCTGTAAGTCCTGCATTGACATATGCCCTACTGCCGCGATTATCGCTCCATATCAGGTCGACGCGCGTCGCTGTATTTCCTATCTGACTATCGAACTCAAGGGTTCTATACCTGAAGAATTCCGGGCTCCGATTGGAAATCGTATCTACGGCTGTGACGACTGTCAGCTGGTCTGCCCCTGGAACAGATTCGCACAAACAACAGCGGAAGCTGATTTCGCAACGCGTCACAGGCTCGATAGTTCATCCTTGATTGATCTGTTTAACTGGACTGAAGAGGAATTTCTGAAACGCACTGAGGGTAGCGCTATCAGGCGAATCGGCTATCTAAGCTGGTTGCGCAATATTGCCGTAGCACTGGGTAACGGGCCTGCTAACGAAAACTCAATGGCAGCGCTCGAAGCGCGTCGTGATCACGACTCCGAACTGGTCAGGGAGCACGTTGCCTGGGCGCTGGAACAACTCAGTCAGTCGAATTAATTTTCTTTACGGTAGCAGCAAAAGGTTTCAATCCGCCTGCCAGTATGAGTGCTCCCGTGAGCGCGCCGATACATGACATCAGGGCCATCGAGTAACCGACCAACATGTCATCCTTAAAAATATAATCGGTGCCAAGTGCGACCAGAATATTTCCACCGGCTATCCCGAGCACATTCATGGACAGAAAAAACAAAGCCGTTACCTGCGCCCGCATCTGATTTGGGGCCATTAGCTGACAGGCTGCGGCAGAAGTCGGCGGCGAATAGTTTCCAAAGAACAATGCCAGTCCGATCATGAATAGTGAAAGATGCAGATTCGGCATAAAAGGAAATAATGCCGCAGGAATTATAGTACCGATACAACCGCATAAACCGGCCCGCATCGGCGCATCTTCATAGCCCCGACGTGTAAAAACATCAGTCAGCCAGCCGGCCGACAAAACCCCTGAGGTGACCATCACCAGCATAACCAGACCGAGATACAGACCTATCTCGCTGCTTTCCAGTCCGTAACTCCTGCCAAGGTAGGCCGGTGCCCAGAAGAGAATGGCAAACATGGAGAGTGCGGAAAAACCAAAGCCGGCGTAGTGGCAGAAAAACAATTTTTTATTTGCCGCAATATAGTTGCCGACTTCCCTGAGTGAAAAACCACTCGCCCTGACCTTTCCCTTTCTTTCCGGATCGCGGATGGTAAAACTGAACAGGGCGGCAACAAGAATCCCCGGCAGGCCAACCACAATGAAGGTCAATTGCCAGGGTTTAAGCACACCGACGACGGGCAGTTCGACGATGCCAAACCCGGTAATGTAATCAATAATCGTCCCACCAATAAGTATTGCCAGTCCGCTGCCAATGGGTATGCCCAGAGAATAGATGCTAAGTGCTCTGCCCAGTTTAGATTTCGGAAAGGAATCGGTAATCATTGAGTAGGCGGCTGGTGAAAGCGCGGCCTCTCCGACACCCACCGCCATTCGCGCTATGAAGAGTTGCCAGAAGGAGCGACTCAGACCGCAAAAAGCAGTTGCAAGACTCCACAAAAAGACACCGATTGCTATTATCAGAGGTCTGGATTTGGTATCAGCCAGACGGGCAATGGGTATGCCCATGGAAGCATAGAACAGGGCAAAAGCCAGCCCTGTGAGCAAACTGAACTGGGTATCGCTGATCTGCAGGTCGGCCCGTATTGGATCAACCAGTAGAGTAATAATCTGTCGATCAATAAATGAGAAGATATAAGCAACCATACACAGGGCTACCATATACCAGGCGTAGGTCAGCGACTGTTGTTCCTGCTCTGATTCTGCCTCAATGTCTTGCATCACATCTCCCCAGTCGGTTTTATTTGTAAAATATCAAACAGACAAACACAAAATCACTTTAAAGGAATAAATGGGATTATCAATCTTATTGTGTAATTATATTTTTAAGCAAAGCGGAGAAACTGAATGGCCTTAACAACATCTTTTACGGAGCTGGTCGGCTGCCTGCACCCGGTCTCTTGTGCAGGAATGGGCATGGCATCGCCTGAGCTTGCGATTGAAGTTGCGCGAGCAGGCGGGCTGGGCATGACCAGTGGTGTAATGATTCCACCGCCGGATCTAGAAACATTGCTTGTTGATATGCAGACTGATATCAACGGTCAGATCGGCGTCAATTTTATTATTCCTTTTCTTGAAGACGAAGCCTCGGTAGAAATTGCCGCAAGCAATGCCCGCGTAGTCGATTTTTTCTTTGGCGAACCGGACTCGAAATTGATCGCTACAGTTCACAAAGGCGGCGCACTGGCCGGCTGGCAGGTTGGTTCTGTAAAAGAAGCATGCGCAGCGGCGGATGCCGGTTGTGATTTCGTGATCCTGCAGGGCACTGAGGCAGGCGGTCATGTCCGAGGTACTCGTGGCTTGTTGACTATGATGGCCGATGTGCTTGATTCGGTGGACCTTCCCGTTGTCGCGGCCGGTGGTATTGCGACTGCAAGAGCGGTCGCGATGGCTCTGGCTGCAGGCGCCTCCGCTGTTCGTATTGGTACACGCTTTGTAGCCACCCCAGAGTCCGGATATCACCCCGATTATATTAATGCCATTATTGCCTCGGAAGGGGAAGACGCAGTTTATACCGAACATTTTTCAATTGGTTGGGAAGCACCACACCGGGTCTTGTCCAACTGCATTGACGCCGCTGACTCTCTGCAGCATGAAGTCATAGGTAAAATTAATTTTGGCGGTCAGGAAATAGATGTTCCGCGCAACAGCGTATTCGGGCCTATGGTACAAACCACGGGGGAAATTGATGCGATGGCCCAATACGCCGGTCAGGGCGTCAGTGCCATTAACAGTTGTGAGCCGGCTGCAGAAATCATGCAACAGCTGACTGATGGTGCTGAGGCAATACTCAGGGCTGATCGTGACAGACTGACAACAATGCTGGGCTGAAGCGAATAAGGTTCATAGCAGCATGGTTGTGTTGGTGACGTGTGCAATCGGCTTATCGGGACCAAGCGTATACAGGTAGACCTCGCCATACACAATTGTTCTGCCCGGTTTAATAATACTGGCGTGAACCATCATATCGGCTTCAGTGGCTGCGCGCAGAAAGGACGAAGACTGGGATACGGTTGTCATCGGCACAAATCCATCCATCAGAGACGCCACTGCAAAAACCATGGCGGTATCGGCTGCAGCCATGATGGCCTGACCACAGATTGTACCACCCTCGCGATTAAGCCGATCTGAAGCCGGTACCCGCATCAGCACTTCCCCGTCCTCCAGAGATTCGAATCTCAGATCAAGATCCTGAACCCAGGGTGCGAATTTTTCCTGTAAAAGTAAACGGGCTTCAGCAATCGTAAAATTTTTATCACTCATTCGATTAATCCGAATATTCTGGCCTGTGCCTGTGATCCACCTCTAACGGGAAGTACGCCGATTACCACTGTTGCACCTCTGGGCGGAAGTAAATCGAGGTTATTCATGTTCTCAATCTGGTACTTGTTTTCTGCAAGCATGACATTATGGACTGGAAAACTTAGATCATTACCGGCATCAAGACTCATTGTATCGATACCTATGCCAGCCACATCTCTCTCAAGTAGCAGTCTGGCAGCGGGTACAGAGTAACCCGGAAAATGTAGCACGCCGTCTTTATCCTGGTTTACATAAGTTCCGGGTTCAGAAAATTTTCGGTGCCAGCCGGTATGCATGACCACCAGAACACCACTCTCAATCCTGCCATGTTGACTCTCCCAGCGCTGAATATCTTCGACGCTGAGCAGGTAATCACTATTAAGACCAGCCTTTTTTTCCACATCTATCATCAACACCGGTAACACGAGCTCGTTCAACGGTAATTGATCAATAGTCCGTTTGCCCTTGCCCACAGCGAAGTGGGAAGGCGAGTCGACATGCGTGCCTATATTTTCCCACATGCTGAATTTATGCATGCGATAACCCTGGTCATAATCGGCCAGACGCCTGATTTCTATCGGCTCGGTTCCGGGCCAGTAAGGCATGCCTTCGTAAAGAGCTTGCGTGAGATCAATAATTTTTGAAGCACTTATGGCTTGTTGCAAATCTTCTGCAATAGCGAACTGACAACACAAAAAAAGGCAAAACAAACTAAGGGCTCTGACGAGGTTCATAACCGGAATGATTTATTAGCTTAGAAACGGATATGTAGTTTGCGATAGATGAAGGCCAGAAGCCAGAGCGGTCCGATCAAAAGAAATTGAACATCTTTGAAAAAAGACGGCTTTTTGCCTTCAATCTGATGACCGATAAACTGACCAATCCAGGCCAGTGCAAAAACTATGAGAGAGATTAACCATAGTGGTGTACTCAAACCAGATAAGAGTTCAAGAAGGATAAACATGAGTATGGAAACTATCATCATACCGATAGCAAGCGGCCACGAAATAAGCAGATAGTAAACTATGGCAAGTATCATAAGCACACTTGCCCCGTTAATCTGAAAAGGGAAGTCGTTCTGTTCAAGAGGAAGTGACAGCGGATAGAGTAAACCCAGCAGGCTCAGCATAATCAAGGGCACACAAATCCAGTGCAATGCTTTATTAGTCTGATTACGATGGCTTTCGTCATATTCATCCAGCCATTGATGAATTGTTCTCATTGCCCCTTATTTAAACTGCTTCTACTTTGAATACCGTACCATCAACCCCGATGACCTTCACTTTTCCACCGTCGCCCATATCTTCGCCCATCACTTTCCAGATGGAATCATCCACTTTTATCTTGCCGACACCGTTCACGATGGGCTCCTCGAGCGTGAACACTCTGTCGACATATTGTTCTCCACGGCGATTTAAAGTCGGTTCATCGGTCACCGGAGGGTTATTCTTCAGGTAACGTTTATGCACAACCAGACTTACCACGGATATCACCGTGAATACAGCGATCTGCGCCATAAACGGCAGACCGGGAATCGCCATCATTAATACACCGACAATACCTGCAGCAATACCCATCCATAAAAAATAAACCGCAGGCAGAACCACCATTTCCAGAGTGATTAGCACAACCGCCGCAATCAGCCAGTGCCAGAACTGTATCTGCTCGATAAAGGCCATGTTCTTATACTCCGCGACCTGAATTTGAATCGTCTTTATTGCCGAAAGTTTCCTTGGCAATTTCTGCAATTCCGCCAAGTGCGCCAATCACATTGCTGGCTTCTAGCGGCATCAGGATCAGTTTCTGATTCGGCGCAACCGCGATGTCTTTCAAGGCATCCACATACTTGGTTGCCACAAAATAATTGATAGCGTTCATGTCGCCCGATGCAATAGCGTTGGAAACGTCAGTCGTGGCTTTTGCTTCGGCTTCTGCCAGTCTCTCACGCGCCTCTGCTTCGCGATACGCGGCTTCCTTTTTGCCTTCGGCCTCCAGAATCGCGGCACGTTTTTCACCATCGGCTTCCAGTATTGCGGCCTGCTTCAATCCTTCAGCTTCAAGTATTGCTGCACGTTTTTCACGTTCCGCCTTCATTTGCCGGGCCATCGCATCAACCAGATCCCGTGGCGGCGTAATGTCTTTGATCTCGATACGGGTGACTTTCACTCCCCAGGGCATGGTGGCCTCGTCCACGACAGCCAGCAATTGTGCGTTAATGACATCTCGTTTGGATAGCAATTCATCCAGATCCATTGAACCCATTACTGTACGAATATTGGTCATGGTCAGATTCAGTGTCGCATTCGCCAGATTGTTTACCTCGTAGGCAGCTTTGGCCGCATCCAGAACCTGGAAAAAAACCACACCGTCGACCGTGACCATGGCATTGTCACGGGTGATAACTTCCTGTGAGGGCACATTCAGAACGGTTTCCATCATGTTCATCTTTGCACCGATCGATTCAACTATTGGAATAATAAAATGCAGGCCGGGGCGCAGAGTTTTCGTATATCTTCCGAAGTATTCAATGGTGTATTCATAGCCCTGAGAAACAATCACGGCCATTTTCATCAAAAGTACAATGCCGAAGATAAAAAGCCCAAGCGAAAATATTTGTCCCATGCCCATAGCGATGTGCTCCTTTAGTTAACTGTTCAATGCAATACTATTTAATAAAACGGATGCAGTAGGGATAACGATAGTGTTCTCCTTCACTGGCCTTTATCGCGGCAATAATAATCATAACCAGTGCGTATATCGCTACTACTCCGATAAGAAAAAACCCGATCAGGACAAATATCAAGGCAAGAGATATGAGATAAGCAATGGTTATCGTCAACTGAAAATTCATTGCTTCTTTCGCTTGATCGCTGATGAATGCGGACTCATCCTTTTTTATCAGCCAGATGATGAGCGGGCCGAGAAGACTGCAAAAAGGAATGGGGAAAAAATAGCCAGCCAGAGGAGAAAGATGAGAAGCCATGGCCCAGTTACGTGCTTCTTTGTCCGGCATACTATCGTTTAATTCAACGTCCTGATTCATAGTATTCTCCCATTCAGTGTCGGCGGGTAAATTGTTATATTAGGGCGGAATCTGGTTTTTCAAGCTTAAGTATAATAGTCAATCAATTGTCTTGCCGCTGTTTTGTCCTCAGAGATTCTCTTTTTCAGGTACTTGAACTGGTTTCGGCCCCATTTCCTGCTTCTGCAACCAACCTTGAATCCGTTTTATCAAAACTTCATCTACACCGGTGTAATAATGGTCCGCACCTTCAATAGTCATTTGCTGATAAGCAGAATTATTGCCCTTTCTTGAGGCAAGTCGCCGGTCATGAACAGCATTTCTGACTTCGAGCATGTCTCTGCTGCCGTAGATATCCAGTACTGGTAAATCCAGCTCTTCCAGAGTTTTCAGTAATTTCAATCTCGGGTTAAGAAAAGGCTGAGCCTGAATACTGATCGCGACAAAAGCCCTGACATCCTCCAGATCTTTCGAGCTCAATGCACTCGCTGCAAGCGCTGCACCGAAACTATAACCAATAATTACGATATTAGAGTAATTCCAGTCCTTAAGCTGCTGAAAGCCACTCTCAATACGTCGCGCTGCCTCATCAACACTGCGTCCATAATCAGCTACGGGTTCAGCAGGCGAGAGTACTGGCATTTGTAGTGACAAGGTTGCCCATCCGAGTTCAGGCAAAGATTCCCGTAAAGGCTGAATCACATCCGGCCAGTCCGGGTGTGCTCCCATTCCATGCAGCAGTATGACCGCCCCGCGTACCTGACTGCCCTGCTGCTGACGATACAGAGCGAGGAACTGGGCGCTACCGGATTTGAGCCAATAGGCATCGGCACTGGCCTGCTCTTCGGCCAGTTGTCGACTCAGACGCAGTTCGTAACTACTGTCGGCGAGAACAGTAAGAGTCAAAGACATTAAAAACAGTACACGGATAAGCCACATGGTAGGGATAATAGCGCAGTAAAGGGTGTGTTTGCGATACTCTTCAAACTCGCAACATGAGCGAGGATACGTTAAAGTTCGGCGCTGGTTCTTGCCGAATAAATACAATGTCCGCCAAGTCACATGAGTAAAGCCAAATGCCTGATTATGTAATTGCCCCCTCAATCCTCTCTGCAGATATGGCCAGACTGGGCGCAGACACCGAATCTGTGATCGCAGCCGGTGCGGATTTCATTCATGTTGATGTCATGGATAACCATTACGTGCCGAATCTCACATTCGGCCCGGTGGTGGTTAGCGCCCTTCGCAATCACGGCATCAAGGCCACTATTGATGTGCATTTAATGATTAAACCGGTGGATAGAATTATCCCTGAGTTTGCCAGTGCCGGGGCCAGCTATATCACCTTTCACCCTGAAGCCAGTGAGCACATCGATCGCAGCCTGCAGCTTATTCACGATCATGGTTGCAAAGCAGGTCTGGTTTTTAATCCGGCAACACCGCTGGATTGTCTGCAACACCTGCTGGACAAAATCGATATGGTGCTATTGATGTCGGTCAACCCGGGCTTTGGTGGTCAGAGTTTTATCCCCGAAGCACTGAATAAACTGAGACAGGCGAGAAAATTAATTGACGAAAGCGGACGCGACATTCGACTTGAGATCGATGGCGGTGTAAAAATTGAAAACATTCGCGAGATTGCCGCAGCCGGAGCGGATACCTTCGTCGCCGGGTCAGCGATTTTTGGTAGTGAAGATTATGCCGCTACTATTAGTTCGATGCGCTCCGAATTAGCAAAAGTAAAATAGCGCAACAATTGCATAAGCTTCGACAGTATGGCCCTGAATAAACCCGAGCTGGTGCTCTTCGATCTGGATGGCACGCTCATTGACACCGCGCCTGATCTGGCTTTCTCCATTGATGAAACCCTGAAGCAGCTCGGAATGCCTGAATGCGGTGAGACCCGGGTTCGCGCGTGGATTGGCAGTGGCATCGATGGCTTGCTGAATCGGGCATTGACCAACGATATTAAAGGCAAAGCGGATAAGGATTTATTTGAACGGGCGCTGACAATATTCAAAGAGATTTATTTTGAAAACATCTGCAGGCAGAGTCGGATATACGCAGGCGTATCTGAAGCGCTTACTTTTCTGCAAACCAGCAATATTGCCATGGCCTGTGTGACCAACAAAACCGCCCGATTTACAGATAAAATCCTACAGGAACTCGACCTCTATGATCAGTTCGGCATCGTTGTCAGCGGCGATACCCTGAGTGTAAAAAAACCCAGACCAGAACCGCTATTGCACGCGCTCGCACACTACTCACTCAGCCCGGCGTCGGCACTGATGGTCGGCGATTCCAGAACCGATGTGAACGCAGCTCGTGCAGCGGAAGTCCCGGTGCTATGCGTGACCTATGGCTACAATATGAATATCGACGTACGTGAGCTAAAGCCGGATGCCGTTGTTGATTCACTTGCCGAGTTACCAAAGCTGATAAACTGATAACGACCATGCTGTTGATGATCGACAATTACGACTCCTTTACCTACAATCTGGTTCATTATCTGGAGGTGCTTGGCGAAGATGTTCGCGTCTATCGTAATGATAAAATTACTCTTGAACAGATAGAAGAACTGGCTCCTTCAAGAGTAGTTATTTCACCAGGCCCATGTACACCGGATGAATCCGGAATTTCTGTTGAGCTCATCCGGCATTTTAAAAACCGCTTACCAATTCTGGGAGTATGCCTTGGTCATCAGGGTATTGCTCAGGCCTTCGGCGCTAAAATCGTCCATGCAGGTGAAGTTATGCATGGTAAAACTTCCGAGATAGTTCACAGCAAGTGCGATATTTTCAAGGATCTTGATATGCCTTTTACGGCTACCCGATATCATTCGCTTGTAATCGAAAAAGAAACTCTGCCTGACTGTTTTGAAATCAGCGCATGGACCGAGGACAGCGAGCAGAAATTAGATGAGATAATGGGAATACGCCACAAGAAATTACCGATTTATGGCGTCCAGTTTCACCCGGAATCAATACTAACCAGCAGCGGTCATCAACTTCTACAAAATTTTCTGGATTGTTAAGAGCAAACTAGAATTTTGGAAAATCGCTGCTCAGGAACCAGCGTTTGTAATCTTCGTGATACCACCAATCCTGTTTAATAATAATTTTCTTAAGGGTCGCATATTCATTGTGATAGTACTGCATTTCCATTTCCACCGTTGCAGAGTCGTGAGTATCGCTAATAGTTTTCTTTTTTATCTTATGTCCCGTCACCCTGATGTATTCGAGTTGTGACGAATCAATTTCACGCGTCGTTTCGTCTTCGTTCAAATGATACTCTTTAGCACTGTCGAATCGTCCCCAGCGCAAAGCTGCTACATATTCATCCATAGCATTAACCAGCCCTTCGCCTTTTTGTTTTGTACCTATGCTGTTACAGGCTGTTAAAAGGGACAATAGTGCAATGTGTAATATAATTTTTTTCATAATCGATTGCTCCCGTATTTATAAGTCAATTTCTACTGGCCACAATTTCTGATCAGATTGCTGAAAATCTTTCCAGAGCTCTGCATAAGTGATTCCCAACACCGGGTGTCGAAGCGAACCGGCAATTTCTGCAAGAGGTTTTAATACAAAAGCGAATCTAGTGACATCTTCTCGCGGCAGTTGTAAATCGTTCTCATCAATAACCAGATCATCGTATAACAATAAATCGAGATCCAGGGTTCTCGACACATAGCGTTGTCCGCCACGTACGCGACCGAAGTCTGCTTCTATCTCATGCAGCTTGTCCTGCAAATCAACCGCACCGAGATCAGTTTCAAACGCCACAATCAGGTTCAGAAAATTCTCGCCGGAAAAACCCACGGAACTGGATTCATAAACAGTAGAGACAGAGAGATTGCGAAAGTGCGTTCTCATAGCACTGATACCCGATCGAATATTCGCCTCCCGGTCAATATTGCTGCCAACACCAATGAATGCTTTTGCCATTTACTTAACTTCTCTCGCCGCGTTCAATAATAATACCGACATCCCGTACCCCCCGCAGTGCGCCCTGTTTGTTTAGTTGCAAACGTATCCAGGGAATCTTGAATTCCTCAAGCAAAATCTCACCAACACGTTCTGCCAGCGTTTCTACCAACTCAAACTCACTTTCGCCGACGAAGCTAAACAAACGCTTGGCCACGGCTTTATAATTTATTGTGTCTTCAATATCATCAGAAGCCGCCGCTTTGCGGATATCGGTACCCATCTGGATATCGAGTATCACTGTTTGTTTCGTCTGCCGTTCCCAGTCGTAAATCCCGATAATAGTGTCGATACGCAGGTCGTTGAGATAGATTATGTCCATAATAATTTGATTAACTGTTGTCGTGCCCGCCTTGTGTACGGTATATAAGCATATAGTACAACCTGTTCAAAAACTTTTTCAGACTTGTTCACATGATAATTTACGGATTAATGATTCTTGCAGGATATCTGATCGGTTCGATTGCATCCGCCGTGCTGGTATGCAGAATGCTTGGCAAGGACGACCCACGCAATGAAGGTTCACAGAATCCGGGTGCGACCAATGTGCTGCGTCTACACGGGAAAAAGGCCGCCGTATTAACTCTGCTTGGCGATGCTCTGAAAGGTTTTCTACCAGTCTCGCTGGTCGCTATTAGCGGCGCTCCCGATGTGGTCACCGCACTCACCGCTCTGGCTGCCTTTCTCGGTCATCTGTTCCCGGTTTTTTTCGGATTTCGTGGCGGCAAGGGCGTGGCGACCTTTGTTGGTGTTTTATTCGGAATGTACTGGATACTCGGCATCAGCTTCGCTCTGACCTGGCTGATTATGGCTTTCATTTTTCGGTACTCTTCACTGGCAGCTCTGACAGCCGCGGTGATGACACCGCTATACTCACTCTGGTTCTACCCCTCGGCAAGCTACGCTATGGTCAATACCTTGATGGCCGCGCTGCTGCTCTGGCGTCATGAATCCAATATTCGAAACCTCCTGAGCGGCAAGGAAGATAAGCTCGGCGCAAATAAAAGCGGCTAGTATTGATTATTCAGCCAGCGGCCAGCGTGGATGGGCGGCAATAGTGAGATCCTGACTGTGACCCGCCTGCAGGTGCTGGCAGCCGGCATAAGCAATCATCGCTCCGTTATCTGTACAAAACTCCGGTCTCGGATAAAAAACCTGTCCATCCCGTTTATTCATCATTTCCCTTAAACCCTGACGAAGTTGTTTATTCGCACTGACACCACCTGCCGCTATCAGTGTGTTGAAACCGGTTTCATCAAGCGCACGCCGGCATTTAATCAGCAGGGTATCCACCACCGCCTCGACGAAAGCCAGGGCGATATCAGCACGGGTCTGCTCATCATCAGGATTTTGTTTGACTGTGGTCAGCGCATGAGTTTTAAGACCACTAAAGCTGAAATCGAGTCCCGGGCGATCACACATCGGCCTTGGAAATTTAAAGCGTCCCGGCCGGCCCTGCTCGGCCAGAGCGGAAATCGCAGCACCTCCCGGATAGCCGAGACCCAGTAATTTTGCTGTCTTGTCAAAGGCCTCGCCCGCCGCATCATCCAGTGACTCGCCAAGCAGTACGTAATCTCCGACAGCGTTGACCTGCATCAGCTGAGTGTGGCCACCGGACACCAGCAGGGCCAGAAACGGAAGTGGTGGAGGATCCTCTTCCAGCATTGGCGCGAGTAAATGCGCCTCCATGTGGTGCACGGCGATGGCCGGAATATTCCAGCCATAAGCCAGACTCCGTCCTACTCCCACACCCACCAGTAGAGCGCCGACTAAACCGGGACCAGCCGTGTAGGCCACACCCTCAAGTTCCTCGCCACGCATGCCGGCGTCTTTCAAGGCCTGATCGACCAAAGGGATAACCCGGCGAATATGGTCACGTGAGGCCAGTTCCGGTACCACACCGCCATAGGTATTGTGCAAATCCACCTGACTATGCAAAGCGTGTGCGAGCAAACCCTGCTCCGAATCGTATATCGCGATCCCGGTCTCATCGCAGGAGGTCTCTATACCAAGTACGCGCATTCTTCTTATTTCCCCTGATATTTGTTGTAATTTTGTCAAAAAGTGGCATTTTACCTTGCATTTGAGCCCATTCTCACTAAAATCTCCGGCTCTTTGGAAACCAAGCTACAAATAGTCAGGAAAAAGTATATATGCCTTCAGTAAGAGTACGAGATAACGAGCCTTTTGATATTGCCATACGTCGCTTCAAGCGCGCATGTGAAAAAGCCGGCACCTTTGCCGACGTTCACCGTCGCGAATTCTATGAAAAACCAACACAGGTCAGAAAACGTAAAGCTGCTGTCGCTGTTAAACGTCAGTTAAAAAGACTCTCCAAAGAAAACCTGCGTCACAATCGTCTCTACTAGGTCTTCTGTGGCTCTCGCCACAGCCTCTACGAAATCATGTCTGAACTCAAGCAACGCATCAACGACGATGTAAAGTCGGCGATGCGCAGTAAGGAAAAGGATCTTCTGGCAGTACTGCGCCTTATCACCGCAGCGGTAAAACAAATTGAAGTCGACCAGCGCATTGAGCTGGATGACGCACAGATGCTGACTGTTCTCGACAAGCTTGCCAAACAACATCGCGATTCCATCGACCAGTATGAAAAAGCTGAGCGGGAAGATCTGGCTGCGAAAGAACGTTATGAGCTGGGCGTCGTGCAAAGCTATCTGCCGGTCGCTCTCTCGGAAGAGGAACTGCTGCAACTGATTGATGCGGCAATTGCCGAAACCGGCGCTGAGGGCATGAAAGACATGGGCAAGGTGATGGGCATTCTCAAGGCCAAAGCTCAGGGTCGCGCCGACATGGGCAAACTCAGCGGACAGGTAAAAGCCAAACTGGCTTAAGTTCTCTTGTCAGTCCGGGACCGGCTTCAGGTTCCCTCTTCTATCGCTGTCCCATTGTCTGAAGGTTATACTGCGTAACATGGCTGGCCGAATCCCCCAACAATTCATCGATGAACTACTTGCTCGGACGGATATCGTCGATCTGATAGACGGCTTCGTTCCTCTGAAAAAAGCCGGCAAGGATTTTCAGGCCTGCTGCCCCTTTCATGATGAGAAAACCCCCTCGTTTACGGTCAGCCAGCCAAAACAGTTCTACCACTGCTTTGGCTGTGGTGTAAAGGGCACGGCTATCAGTTTTCTAATGGAGTACAACCACCTCGAGTTCCTCGAGGCCATAGAAGAACTGGCTAATAAGGCGGGTCTGCCAATCCCGCAGGAAGCCAGTCTGGTAAAAACCGATAGTAATTTGTCCGAACTGTATGAGCTGCTGGAACTGGTGGTGCGTTTTTACAATCGACAACTGCGCGAACATCCGCAATCGAAACGAGCCGTGGATTACCTGAAAGATCGCGGTATTTCCGGTGAAATAGCAAAATCATTTGAACTGGGTTTTGCCCCTCCCGGCTGGGACAATTTGATTCAGGAGCTGGGTAGTTCTGAGGCAGCCAAACAAAGACTCGCTAAAACAGGGATGGTTATTAAACGGGATAATGGCGGCTTCTACGATCGTTTTCGTGATCGCATCATGTTTCCCATTCGCGATCCACGTGGCCGTGTGATTGGTTTCGGTGGCCGGGTACTTGACGATGACACGCCCAAGTACCTGAACTCGCCGGAAACTCCCATCTACTCCAAGGGTCGGGAACTTTACGGACTTTATCAGGCCCGTCATGCAAACAAGGATTTGCAAAGAATCTACGTAGTGGAAGGCTATATGGATGTTATCGCGCTGGCACAATTCGGTATTAACAACGCGGTAGCCAGTCTCGGCACGGCTGCCACCAGTGAACATCTTGAACGCCTGTTTCGCGCCACCCCTGAAGTGGTGTTTTGTTTTGACGGTGATAACGCCGGTCGCAAGGCCGCCTGGCGAGCTATGGAAACAACCCTGCCTTTAATTCGAGATGGGCGTCAGGCCTTTTTCATGTTTATGCCGCAGGGAGAAGATCCGGATACTTTTGTCAGAAGTCAGGGCCGGGAGAGTTTTGAGGATACCAATACCTATCTCGCTCTCTCGGACTATCTCTTTGACAGCCTAAAGCAGAACACCGACCTGAATACAACACAGGGACAGGCGAGGATGATGGAAGAGGTGATTCCCTTCATCAGGCAGATGCCGGATGGCGCCCTGCGCAAATTGATGGTGAGAGATCTGGCCAATCTGGTGAATAGCGATAGCGACTATATCGAATCAGCTCTTGGTAGCGGCACAAGCGCCAGAAGGTCCCCATCACGACCAGTCCGCCGGCAACAAAATAGCGGAAGTGACAACCTCATCGGAAGAATGATCAGCATGCTGCTTTATCAACCGGATCTGGCTCTCAGACTCGACGATTACAAGGTGCTGGAAGGTGTACCGGTGGCCGGAGTCGATTTCCTGCTTGAACTACTGCAATTGATTCAGTCAAACAGGGGGATCAGCTGTGCCGGGATTCTCGAGCATTGGCGCGATACGCGCTATGAAGCCTGTTTGAAGCAGCTGGCAGCCAGTAATAATGAGTTATTTTCAGTATCGACCAATCTTGAGGCCGAGTTTGACGACGCGCTGGCCAGACTTCTGGACAAAAAAAGCCGACAGAAATTACAACAGCTGGCAACTGGCAAACTCAGCTCCCTCTCGGAAGAAGACAAGGCGACGCTTAGAAACTACCGTAAAACTGAAGAGAAAAACTAAATCAACATGGCATGTTGCAGGGCAATAGGCTATACTGATCGTTTTGCTTTTGCCTCCTCAAAAGTGGTGGCCAATCAAGAACTTATCACACTTACTATTTAAGAGACATTCTCTATGGAGCAACTCGAACAAACCCGGACTTCTGAAGACAAACAGTCTCGACTGAAGTTACTCATTGCCAAAGGCAAGGAACAGGGCTTTCTCACCTATCACGAGGTGAACGATCATTTGCCCGACGACATTGTCGATCCGGAGCAAATCGAAGATATCATTAACATGATTAACGATATGGGTATTGAGGTGCACGAAACCGCGCCTGACAGAGACATCGTTATGACTGACAGCACCATTGGCCCGGATGAAGATGCTGCCGCTGAAGCTGCTGCCGCACTGGTAAGTGTCGAAAATGAATTTGGCAGAACGACCGATCCGGTACGCATGTACATGCGCGAAATGGGAACCGTTGATCTGCTCACCCGCGAAGGTGAAATCAAAATCGCCAAACGCATCGAGAAGGGCATCAATCAGGTCCTCACCGCTCTCTCGCATTTTCCGGCAACCATCGAATGGCTGTTAGCTGCCTACGCTGATGTGGAAGCGGAACAAATGAAACTGAGCGATGTTATCGTCGGCTTTAGCGATAACGAGGAATATCCGGATGCCGGTGTTCCTCCTGTCGTGAATGTTGCCAAGGATAGCGACGATGATGATGACGAAGATGATGAACCTACCGGACCCGATCCGGAAGAAGTCCGCGCTCACGTAAAAGAAATTGAAGTGCGCTACACCAAATTGTTAAAGGCTATCAAGCGTTATGGTAAAGACCATAAGCGCACCATGGCCCTGCAAGATGAAACAACTGAAAAATTCATGGAATTGAAGTTGTCTCCAAAGTTCATTGATAAACTGACAATAGGCATTCGGATATTGATTGATCAGATTCGTATGACCGAACGCGACATCATGAAACTGTGTGTGAAAGAAGCAAAAATGCCACGCAAGGATTTCATTTCCTCTTTCCCCACAAATGAAATAAACACCAACTGGGCGAGTGGTGTTGCCAGAAGTAAAAAACCTTATGCAGCTGGTATGAAGGAAGTTAAGGACGACGTCATAAAGCTGCAGAAAAAACTCGCGGTTGCCTTTGATAACAGCCTGCTCGGTATAACCGAGATTAAGGAAATCAATCGCAAGGTATCGACCGGTGAGGCGAAAGCGCGTCGTGCGAAAAAAGAAATGGTGGAAGCCAACCTGCGTCTGGTAATTTCGATCGCAAAAAAATACACCAACCGCGGTTTGCTCTTTCTCGACCTGATTCAGGAAGGCAATATCGGCCTGATGAAAGCGGTAGACAAGTTTGAATACCGTCGTGGTTACAAATTCTCTACTTATGCAACCTGGTGGATTCGACAGGCCATTACGCGCTCCATCGCGGATCAGGCCCGGACCATTCGTATTCCGGTACACATGATTGAAACTATCAACAAGCTGAACCGTATTTCCAGACAGATACTGCAGGAAATGGGTCGTGAACCCACACCGGAAGAACTGGCTGAGAAAATGGAAATGCCGGAAGACAAGGTGCGCAAGGTACTGAAAATTGCCAAAGAGCCGATCTCCATGGAAACGCCAATTGGTGATGACGATGACTCCCATCTTGGTGATTTCATCGAAGACCTGAATACCCAGATGCCTTCAGACTCTGCCGGTTTTGAAGGTCTGCGTCGCGCCACTCATGATGCTTTGGTTGGTTTAACACCAAGGGAAGCCAAGGTACTGCGTATGCGTTTCGGTATTAATATGAATACAGACCATACACTGGAAGAAGTTGGCAAGCAGTTCGACGTAACCCGCGAGCGTATTCGTCAGATTGAAGCGAAGGCCTTAAGAAAGCTTCGCCACCCGAGCCGCTCAGAACAACTGAAAACCTTCCTCGACTCATAGAGTCATTCCCGTAATGACGGGAATCCAGTAGAATAGCCGGCGCCTGTTTAGGCACCTTCTTTATTGGAACAAAATAAAAGGGCCTGTAGCTCAGCTGGTTAGAGCAGTGGACTCATAATCCATTGGTCGTAGGTTCAAGTCCTACCGGGCCCACCATTTTCAAATTTCTTACACTTTAACGGACCAATTATCCGGTCTACCCATCTCTATATTGCATTTCTGACCTAATTGGGGTGTTATAGCCGTCGAATTATTATTGTTTAACAGTGAGGAGAGGCGAAATGAGTGAGTTGTTTAGTGATGAACATCGTGGTTTGCAGGACGAATTTGAAACACGCGGACTGGCAGACAGAATTATTGAACTGGCCTGCAGTCCGGTTGTAGCTGATGAACACAGAGGTTTCATCGAAAGCCGGGACATGTTCTTCCTTTCTTCCGTCGATGCCAATGGCAGTCCTACCGTATCTTACAAAGGCGGCGATATTGGTTTCCTTCGCGTTGTCGATGAAAAAACCCTTACCTTCCCTTCCTACGATGGCAACGGCATGTTTTTGTCGATGGGCAATATTGAAGCCAGTAGCAAGGTCGGTCTTTTACTAATTGATTTTGAAAACCCGCATCGAATGAGAATTCAGGGTACAGCAGAATTGTCGCGTGATCCGGAACTACTCGCTTCATACAAGGAAGCTCAACTGGTGGTAAAAATTACCGTCGATCAGATTTTTCAGAACTGCCCGCGTTATATTCATCGTTATCAGAAACTTTCCCAGTCCCGCTACATTCCGAAAGATGATGCCGAGACACCAATGGCAACCTGGAAACGTATTGACCTTATGCAGGATGTCATCCCGGAAGCCGATCGTTCAAAAGTTGAAGCTTCCGGCGGTACTATGCCAATAGAAGAATGGTTTGAAAAAGTACAAACCGGCGCCGACGACGCGTAATCTGTTTTAAGCGAAAGCGCCACTGCCATACTGGTAGTGGCGTTTTTTTTATGTCAGTTCTGTTCCACTTCCTCGCGATATACCTGAAAACCCCGGGCCTGATAATTTCTCAGGGCATGGCCGTGATCCAGAGTACAGGTATGCAACCACACTCTCTCTGTTCCCTGCCATTCCCAGGCTGACCTCACTGCCTGTGACAGAAGATAGGCGCCATAGCCTTTACCGATAAATTTCGGGGCAAGACCGAAATAAGCGATCTCAACTTCAGTTGCGCTGGTCTTATTCAATTCAAAAAAACCGGCTGGCGAACCCGCTTCATAAGCAAGCCATGTTCGTAATTCATCTTGCTCGGCCCAGTCCCGCCATTGCTCATCCGTCCAGTTCAATTTGTCGAACCACTGCCAGGCTGCACCGATATAGGTATACAGGAAACGGTTAAGCTGAAACTGTTTAACCTTTGCTTCGCTAACTATCAGGCCCTTACTTTCCTCAACTTCCTTTAACTGCGAAGGTGAGGTCATTTCAAGATACCAGGTGGTAATACTGCTCATAGGTTTGTCTGCTGCGAAAGTTTATCCAGTACCAGAGAGGCTGAACTCAGATCCTGGCAGGCCATGCCTATCGATTCAAAGACAACTATTTTCTTTTTATCGACACTTATCTCGCCGGCCAAAACCTCGCCAAGTTCCGCATAAATTTGTGCATTGTTGCGGCGTACATTGCCCGACTCAATTTCAGCACCTTCTCGCGAGTCGACCAGCACTATATTTGCCATGGTCTGCGCATCAAGCTCTCCGCCATCGGCTCCTGCCCAACCTACCGAAACCACTTTGGCGTCTCCCTTCAGGCACTCACCCTTAATCACTGGTTCACTTGATGCCGTGGCTGCGACCACCACATCGGCATCGCGCACAGCGTCTTCACTATTCATCACATGCGCCCCTGTTTTCTCTGCCAGTTCTTCAGCCCGCTGTATGTTGCGGTTACAAATACGAATATCCTCGAAATCTCTAATCAGTGACAGAGCTTCTATATGACTGGCGGCCTGCACACCCGCGCCAAGTATTGCGAGACTTTTTACATTTTTCGCGGCGAATGTATCAATGAAAACCGCAGAGACCGCAGCTGTTCGCATTTCCGTTATCAGAGCACCATCCATAACCGCCAGTGGTTCGCCGGTTTCAGGCTTGAATAAAACGATGTTTGCCATGTGCGTCGGCAAACCCTTCTCATCATTATCGGGATAAAAAGCCACCAGCTTGGCGCCGACTGCATCTGTGCTAATCGCTGGCATACTACCGAAGTAACCTTCATGCTCCGCTACCGACAGAATACGACGCGTAGGCTGCTCGATTTTTTTCAAACTGAAATCGATCATGGTTTGACGCATCAGCGGAATCAGATCCTCCATGCGCAATACGCTTTCTACCTGCTTATGATCTATAAACTGCATTTTCCTGTCGGACTAAAGCGCCAGCACGCGTTCCGGCGTAAGAGGGAGATGATATAAACGTTTGCCACTGAGATCAGCAAAAGCATTGGCAATGGCGGCCGGAATTACCTCACAACGACTGTCTCCGACACCGAGAGGCTTGCTGTTCTTGCGTGTCAGAATATCGATTTCAATTTCAGGTACTTCGTTCATGCGCATAATTGGATAATCATGGAAATTACTTTGCTCAACCACACCGTCACGCATAGTGATACGTTCTTTAAGGGTATTGCTTATAGCAAAAATTATCTGCCCCTCGAGTTGCGCAATTATATTGTCCGGATGTATAGCAATCCCGACGTACAGCGCCACCCAGACTTTGGCAACACGAATAAGGCCCGTGTTTTCATCGAGTGTTACCTGCACAACGTAGGCCGTGGGATAATAAGCTGATTGAAAAGCAACGCCATATCCGGCGCCCTTTTTTCGATTGTGCCAGCCAGACATCTCCGCAACTCTGTTCAAAACCTTAAGAGGCAGAGTCTGTTCTTGCAAAAGTGATAGACGTAGCTCGAGTGAGTCCTGTTTCTTTGCCAATGCAATCTCATCCAGAAAGCATTCGGCCGCAAACTTGTTAACCGTGCCACCAATACCACGCATGGGCGCAGCTCTTACTCCGGTATCCAAATCAAGTATTTCGGCCAGAACATTGTCTATTTCGTAATCCGTATCCATGCCGCCACTGGAGATAACCGGCCAGCCGCCTGCTTTTTCATAGCGATAGGGATCGGACTGCTTCAGTGCTTCATCACTGGCAGTTCGATGGTGCCAGCCGATAAGCTTTCCAGTCGCATCTTCTACTGCCTGCATCTTTACGGCTTTAATTGGTTTAAAGCGCCCGCACTTCACATCAGATTCCCGGCTCCAGATCACCTTAACCGGCTTTTGCATTTCTCTCGATAATTGAACTGCATCAATAACGAAATCGTGGTCCTGACCACCGCGACGTCCGAATGCACCACCAAGATAGCTGCGATGTAAGTTTACTTTGGAAACATCGATGCCGAGTTCCGCCGCTACCGACCGCGTACAGTGCGTCGGCGCCTGAGTCCCGGCCCAGACTTCTACGCTGCCATTAGTTTTCACATCAGCTACAGCATTCAAAGGTTCCAGATGAGCATGGTAGAAGTAGTCAGAGAGATACTCAGACTGATAGCTTGCTGCTGCCTGTGACAGGGCCTCGGTAATATTACCTTTTTCCTGAATCGGCAAACCTTTCAATTCAGGATTACTCACCATGGCAAGATGCTTTGTCAGACTCGGCTCACTGCTGTGATTTTTAAGTTTCTCTACCTCACTCCAGTCCGCTTTCAGATCTTTCTCGGCCAGATAGGCGGCCTGATAATTATCAGCAACGATGGCGATAGCATCCTTGAGTTTCACCACGCGCAATATTCCCGGTCGCTGTAGTAAAGCAGCTTCGTTGTGAACTTTTAAAGGTTCACCACCTTTGACCGGGCTATGTAAGACCGTGGCGTACAACATTCCCGGCAGATCGACATCGATGCTATAAATGGCACTGCCATTGACCTTGGCCGGAACATCGTAGCGTGGAATTTTACTTCCGATAATCCTGAAATCATCTTCAGACTTCAAGTCGCTGTCCTTAATCTCGGGCAATGCATTACTAATCTTTAGATTCGGAATTATCTCGCCGTAAGTAATACTTCTTGCTGAAGCCGGGTGGATAACGACGCTCGGCTCTGTACTCAACTCCGACAATGGCACGTTCCAGTTCGACGCGACGCTCATCAACAGTATTTTTCTGGCCTGAGCTCCATAATGCCTGAGTGAATCGTAATAGCCGCTTACCGTAGAACTTCCAAGTGTCAGCATGATGCCACGTACCCAGGGAGTCGGGTTCAGGAATACGGCATCGTTGGCCGGAGAGGTTTCAATTTGAACCTTGCTCCAGTCCGCATCAAACTCTTCAGCGAAGATCATCGGTAAGGCGGTCATCGATCCCTGTCCCATCTCAGCAGCGGGAGACTGGATGATTATCGTGTTATCAGGGTTCACTGTGACCCAGGCCGTCAGGGCAAGCGGCATATCCTGTCGACTGAAGGCGGGCACCGGCAATGCAAAACTGATGCAGGCTGCTGCTGATGACTGCAGGAATCTGCGCCGATTTATATTCACAAACTCAGACATCACTATCTCGCATACGCTCCGCAGCGGATTCGATAGCTCTGATGATCCGTGGATATGTACCACAGCGACATAGGTTGGTATTCATGTGCGCCATGATCTCTTTTCTACTCGCCTGTTTGTTCGTAGCCAGTAATTCAGCTGCTCGCATAATCTGTCCGGACTGACAATAGCCGCACTGCGGCACCTGTTCTTCTATCCAGGCCTGTTGCAAAGGATGGCTATTGCCTTTCGAAAGTCCCTCAATGGTAGTAATCGCTTTGCCAACTGCGCTCGCTGCCTGTAACTGGCATGAAAAAACAGACTTGCCGTCCACATGCACCATACAGGCCCCGCAGGCTGCCATTCCACAACCGTATTTTGTGCCACTGAGTTTCAATTCATCACGCAAGACCCAGAGCAGTGTCGCCTCAGGCTCAACATCAACAGAATGTTGACGACCGTTTACTGTCAACTCTAGTTTCATCGAACACTCTCCTTAAGTGTTAAAGGGCGAATGCTTCCAATCAGCCAGACAGCAATGGCAAGCCGGACCAGAGGTTGCAGAAAACTGTATACCCACTGATACATCCAGTCTACAGCTTCGGATAATTCATTCAGCCCCAGATAATATCGAGCAAAGGAACACAGACTTAGTACGCCGATAAAAACCAGAGCAATCCCGATAAATTTTGCCCAGTTGTTTTCCCGGATAAATGCCAGTCCATAAAGTAATGTCCCCAGACCGAAACCATAAAGCAGTAAAAAATACTGGCTGTCTGATATCGCGCCTGTGCCTTTTATCAGGGTTAAAAAAATATCACGACTCATTGAATCACTCGCACTCAGATAACCCGGACGCCAATATTGATTCAGAGCATCAATTAAGAGAACCTGCTGAGACATCTCAGTGTAAGTCCATACCAGCAGAAAAAAAGTGCCGATGATGATCTCCAGCGGATACTTTTTCAATAGAACAACAGCGACACCGAGACTGGCAATAAAATTAAACTGAGGATGCAAAAACAGTATCCATAATTTGCTGGTATAGACACTGTTGTCATGAAGGAGAATGCTGTGCTGAAAGCCACCTATTTCAGCCGATGGTAAAAAAATCAGTAAAATAGTGGTTAGCGCACCGAGAAATGAACACAGTGCCGCTGCCCATAAAAAGTGACGAAAAGATTTGTCCATAAACAACAGAGTAGCAGTTAGATCGCCATGAGTTAACAGGCAATCGGGCTTTAGAAGCTATCGACTACTAATCATTACCCAGAAAGCTATGGAATACTTTTTGAGGATCATACTTCTTCCTCACCTGCTCCAGACCTTGCCAGTTCTTCGGACTGTAACAGTCCTGATAGCGTTGCGGGAACCGGTCACCGGCCGTTTCATTCACGTAATGCCCTTCACTGAAGGGCGCCAGAATACGGTTGGTCTCATCCAGCCACGCGTAGTTACTGTCATCGTCTTTTTCATCATCCCAAAGTAGATATGTCCCGATGAAATGGTCGCCGATTCTGGAAAAACAGGCATCATCGTGAAGTTGCGTGTTCATTGCGGGTGCCGCAACGATATGAGTTCTTATAGACGGTGTCTTTTTGAAATGATCGGCTACAGCATGCAGACTCGCACTCAAGTCATTGGTCCACTCCGTATCAACACCATATCTCCCATAGCCACTATCAACATTTTCCGGGTGATACAATTTTGAAAAATTGCTCGGCTGATACTCAACTTTGAAAACACTTTTGCTGGATAGTTCACTTTCTGCAAAAGGCCTCAACATTTGTTTTGCCTGCTGTTCAGATTCTGCAAAGGCGTTGACACCGACAAAACAGATTTTTGCCTCTTCTTCCGGTAAGTCTTTCGGGGCCTGGGGGTTATGCATGAATAAAAGTAGAATCTCTACCCGTTCATCCTTAAGCTTAAGCAAATTCTCCAGCGTTTCAGTCACAGTAGCGAGGCCGTTCAAAGGATGAATATACATGCTGCTTATGATGTTTTTGGGCGCGGGATAAAGCTCAAGCTCCAGCTTTGTCACTACGCCGAAAAAACCAGGTCCGGCACCACGACCCGCCCAATAAAGATCCGGGTTTTCTGTAGCGCTTGCTCTGACTTTCTCGCCATCGGCCGTAATCACATCCATCGCCCGAATCGAATGCGTAGCCGCACCTCCCCAGGCTGCGTGATTCCAGCCGACACTCCCGCCTAATACATATCCGCCTAATGCGACAGAGGGACAATGCGCGGCGGGGAATGAAAGCCCATACTTGCCAGCTTCATAGACCAGTTGTTCACACCAGAGCGCTGGCTGGACGTGGGCCAGCTTTTTTTCTGCATCAATTTTAAAATCTCGAAGATGGGATATATCCAGTAGCATACCGCCGTTGCGTAAAGAGGTTCCGGCGGCATTATGACCACTGCTACGAATTGCGATCTTGAGTGTATGCTCACGTGCATAATTAACGGCTTCAATAATATCCGCCTCGCTGCGTGCCTGAACAATAAGATCCGGATAACGGTTGGCTTTTGCCTTCTGCCAGACCATCGCCTGCCGCCAGGTTTCGTAAGCCGTATCATCGCGGGACACCACCTTACCTTGAAGACGAGTTGCCAGAGTGCCGCTCGGAGCGGCCATACTCGCTGAAGAACGCAGATAAGCTGTTGTACCCATCACGCCAAGCGTTGTGATCTTTTTCAAAAAATCCCGACGTGATTCTGAAAGTTTATACATATTGCCTTAGCACTCCAATCAAAGGTGAATTAACAAGTACTTAAAAGTAAGTAAAACTGTATGAAATACCCGCTTCAAGTGGTTATTAAAAGCAGTATATTGACTATGCCGAAGGGTTTTCCAGCATACAAGCTCGAAATGCCTACTATAATAGCGAAACTATCTAATCAAACCTTATATGAGTCATGGCCAGAAAATCCAAAGCTGTCGAAAAAACAGAAACAGGCTCTGAAATTACGAACGATGTCCTTGCGTCAATTCCGCCGCAATATAAATTGCAGGAAGAACAACCCTACGCCAGAGAATTCGGCGTCAGAATCGAATCGACCGCACCTGAATCACACGGTCATCGTGATTACTGTGTCGTTCGCGAAGGTCTGGCAGTTCTGATAGGTGATATCGAACACGATCAGGCTCACAGTGATGCCAATGTCGGTCAGGATCAGATTAAGTTCCACTTCCGCTATAGTGGCAGCAGTGAAGTCGGAGAAGAAGGTGGCGAGCGCGATGCCATTGACCCGATGACTTTTGGTGTTCTTATACAACCTTCAGGACTGAAGAAAGTCGAATATTTCTCTGCAGCACAACACGAGCAATCGGTCACCTTACTCTGCGAACCGGATTTTCTTGAAGATATCATCAGTGGCGCATCTCTAGCACTACCCAGTCAAATTAAAAAGTTTCTCTATGGTAAAAGTCAGGATATGTACCATTGTGCGGTACGCATGCGACCGGAAATGTCGCAGGCCGTAAAAACACTGTTTGAGATGAAGTACACAGGAAAACTCAGACAATTACAGATAGAAGCCAAGGTTCTGGATCTACTCTGTCATACTCTGGATCAACTATCCGATATGTGGGGCGGAGATGAAGAGGATGGTCTTTCGCTTCGGCGCAGGGATCTTGAACGTGTAGCGGATATTTGTGACATTCTCGACAAGAATCTGGTCGACGCACCGACCATACCGGAACTGGCCAGAACCCTGTCCTGGAATGAGACTCAACTGATGCGCACTTTTCGACAGGCGGTCGGCATCACCGTGCATAACTACCTGCATCGCGCACGTATGGAACGCGCTTATGAATTACTCTCTACCAGCGAGCTGAGTATTACTCAGGTCGCATTGGAAGTCGGCTATGAGTACGCCAGTAATTTCACCACCGCTTTTGGTCGCTATTTCAAACTCACACCAAAACAGGTGCGCGGACAAAACTCAGGCTCAGTTCAGTAATTGTTCAGAGCTAATTAAACCGAATTAAAAACAACTGGTGCGGTTCTGCATAAGTGCTTGCCTGTTCAGGTTCTACAATAAGCGGCCGTAAATAAAAGAATATTAATGTGCTGGATTCCTACGACATCATCGTAATCGGCGGCGGCTCAGCCGGTTGTGCGCTCGCCATGCGACTATCTGAAGACCGTTCGCGTAGTGTGCTCTTACTCGAAGCTGGCCGCTCTGATAAACACTTGTTCAGTCGCATTCCCGCTGCCAGTCCGCTTGCCATCGGCAGCCCGGATTTTAACTGGATGTATCAAATCGAGGCGGATCCTTCACGCAATAACAAAGTTGACATGTGGCCCGCTGGTCGTTGTCTTGGCGGTGGCAGCGCAATTAATGGCATGATGTTCATTCGCAGTCACCCCTACGATTTTCAACATTGGCTTGATCTGGGTAACACCGGCTGGGGTTTTGACGATGTTCTGCCTTATTTCAAACGTATGGAAAATAATGAACGCGGTGAAGATACTTATCGCGGCAGACATGGCCCACAGGCGGTTAGCGAAGTCCGCTGTCCTGTGTCGATTACTGACAAATGGATTGAAGCAGCTCAGGAGGCAGGTATACCTCGTTCAACGGACTTGAACGGAGAAATCCCTGAAGGCCTTGACTATTGTCAGCTCTCACAAAAAAACGGCTTAAGACATTCGACTGCTCATGCCTATATCTGGCCGGAATTAAAGAAACGCAAGAATCTTACTGTTCAACTGAATGCAGAAGTGCAACGCGTCATTTGCGAGAACGGACGTGCCCGCGCTGTCGAGTATACAAATGAAGGAAAAACCAAACGCGTAGCGGCAAATGCCGGAGTAGTGATTAGTGCCGGCGCTCTGGCTTCACCGAAACTGTTGATGCTGTCCGGTTACGGAGATGGCGAACAGCTCCATGAACACGGTATTGATGTTCTCGCTGATCTGCCCGGTGTTGGTCAGAACCTGCAGGAACACCCGGCGATGAATCTCGAAATTCGCGTCAAGCTGCCAACCTTAAGTAGTGATCAGGGACCATTCAGAAATATCCTCCACGGCATGAACTTTCTGTTTCGTCGTAGAGGTCCGCTGACCACATCGATAGGACATGCTCACGCGCTGGTGCATACTCGGTCGGATTTACCCGCACCGAATATACAAATTATTCTTACCCCCTTTTCATTCCAGAAAGAGGGCGAAAAAATCACTCTCTCGAAAGAACCGGAACTGGGTTTTGCTATCGGCCTGATGCGTCCTCGTAGCCGCGGTCAGATTCGTCTGCGATCAGCTCTACCGAATGACAAACCGATCATTGAACATCAGATGTTTGGTGAAAATGAAGATTTGAAAGAATTGCTGGAAGGCTTTCAAATGGCGCGCAAAATCATTCACCAGGAGTGTTTTAAACCCTATCTTGTCCACGAAAAATTTCCCGGCAACAAGGTTGAATCGAGTGAAGAGCTGGAAACGATTGCACGCGAGAGTGCTTTTCCAATGTACCACCCCGTTGGTAGCTGCAAGATGGGTCAGGATGAGATGGCCGTCGTCGATCATAATCTGAAAGTCAGACAGACAGAGAACCTCTGGGTAGCCGATACCTCGATTATGCCGACGCTGACATCCGGAAATACCAACGCCACGGCGATAATGATCGGCGAACGCGCCAGCGCCTTGATTAATGAACAATTGAATAAATAATAAAAGAGAGTTTTATGAGTGCAATAGAAAAAGAATTCACCTGGCATGACAAGCTGGGCTCCATTTCACTTAATGTGAAATCCCTTATCGACGGTAAGCGAATCAGCCCGCAGGAACATGTAGTAATTGAAAGGCAGAATCCCGCTGATGAAAGTAAGGGTATTGATATTCCCTGCTGTGATGAGAATGAAGTCAGTATCGCTGTCAAATCCGCTCGAAACTGTTTTGAAAAATCCTGGCGGGACATGCCCTTGATTCAGAGAAAAATGTCTTTGGCCAGACTGGCTGAGCTGTTAATGAAACATCAGGAAGAGCTGGCTTTGATGGACAGTCTTGAAGTAGGTAAACCGATTTCTGCGGCGCTGATGGAAGTACAGATAGCGTCCGGTTTTTTTTCTTATTATGCCGAAGCCATCGATAAACTCTACGGTTACAGCGCTCCGACCGACAGTGATGCGCTCGAATTACAAACGCACAGACCACGCGGCATTGTTGCGGCACTCACGCCCTGGAATTTTCCGGTGATCAATGTCGCATTGAAAGCCGCGCCGGCGCTGGCTGCTGGAAATTGCGTTGTACTCAAGCCGTCTGAATACTCTGTACTCTCTGCTTTACGTATTGCCGAACTGGCGCTGGAGGCCGGTATTCCACAAGGCGTGTTTAATGTGGTTACTGGTGCCGGTAAGACGGGCAAGATTCTTGTAGAGCACGATGATATCAATATGCTCACCTTTACCGGCTCAACCATGACGGGCAAACACATTATGCGGGCCATTGGAGAATCCGCTATCAAACCAATGCTACTCGAATGCGGCGGTAATAATCCGCAATTGTTATTCGCTGACATGCTTGAAGATGATATGCAGGGCTTGATCATGGGGCTGGTGCAGTCGGCGATGATGAATCAGGGCCAGGTATGTATTGCTCGCTCAAGACTATTAGTAGAAGAATCGATTTTCGATCAGATCGCCGAAGCCGTGACACAGGCCTGCCAGCAACTGCAAGCAGCCGATCCCATGCTGTCGGACACAATGTTCGGCCCGCTCGCCAATCGTATGCAATTTGAAAAAGTCAGTGACGCGATTAACAAGTCCAAAGGTGGCGAACTTCTGCTCGATGGCCGACAGGCTCCGCGACCGGCAAAGGGTTTCTATCTCGGCCCATCCGTCTACAAAGATGTAACGGGGAACAGCAGTATTGCCCGGCAGGAAATCTTTGGACCGGTAATCAGTCTGACACCGTTTAAAAACGAACAGCACGCCTTACAACTTGCAAACAATACCGAGTACGGGCTTGCAGCCACGGTATGGACAAAAGATCTGGCTCGCGGACATCGCGTACCTCGCTTGTTAAACGCTGGCTGGGTTGCCGTCAATGCCTCAAGCCGGCCGTCCATGGGAGCGGGAATTGCCCACTCGCATGAGCCTTTCGGCCAGTCCGGTTTCGGTGTCGAAGGTGGCATGGCCGGGCTGGAAAGTTACTGCAGATTGCAAACCACAACCATTACTCATGGCTAAGGACAGCGGCATAGAAAATTATTTTGCCGATAATTACCTTGCTGCCCGACGCAAGTTTCTCGACGCCTGTGCAATCCAGAATCTTGAAGTTAAACATTATGTGAATAACTGTCTAGATAATCAGGATGTCGAACTGACCTGCGATGTCACACTTATCGGTGATGCCGCTGCCAGAAAACTTCTGGTACTAACTTCCGGAGTGCATGGTGCCGAACTGATGTGTGGCTCGGGCTGCCAGACAGGTTTGCTTATCGAAGACTATTTTAGTGACTTGCCGGCTGATAACGCAGTGCTGATTGTGCATGCTCTAAATCCCTGGGGCGCACTCAATCTGCGCCGTAATAATGAAAACAATGTTGACCTATGTCGTAATTTCGTCGACTTTGAAAATGAACTACCGATCAATGAGGGTTATGAAAGTATTCACGATGCACTTGGCTGTGCCGAATTAAGTGGTTCAAACAGAGAACAGGCGAACAAAATTCTGGATGCTTTCAAAGCAGAAAAAGGCGAGACGACATTTGTCAGCGCAGTAATGTCCGGCCAGTATTCTCATCCTCAGGGAATGGCCTATGGCGGAAACGAGGCAGTCTGGTCGCAGCACACAATAAAAAATATTCTGCAGCGACATGCTGGTGCTGCCGAGCGTGTCTGCCTGCTTGATTATCACAGCGGCCTCGGACCATATGCCGTGGGTACAGTGGTTTGCCTGCACAAGGGCGAGGCCCTGCAAAGAGCACAAAGCTGGTTTGGTGATGAGCTGATGGCGCCAATGCAGGCAGACAAAACCAGCGACAAGTTTCATCCTGCTCTCGGCCATACGACCGAAGGCTATATTGATGCGCTACCTGGCAAAGAAGTGACTTCAATCGTTATTGAATATGGCACCTATGACATGCAATCGAATTTACAGGCTTTGCTCGATGAGCATAGTCTCTATATGAATGGTGACTATGACAGCGTGCAGGCTCGTGAGATTAAGGATGCGGTACTAAAAACACACTATCCGGACGATCCACAATGGCGCTATGCTGTCTGGTCACGATCGAAAGAAGTGATCGAACAGGCGATGAGAGGATTAAACGATGACTGAAGAACATGTAGCACCTACATTGGAAGAAATCCGGGCATGTGCGGAACGTATCGCGCCTTACACCCGACAGACACCGACCTTTCAATGGTCCGGCGACACTGTTGCCTCCAGGTTGGGAGACAATACCGAAGTACATTTGAAACTGGAATTGTTTCAGCGTACCGGCACTTTCAAAGCCCGCGGCGCAGTCAATAATGCACTGGCTATTCCGAAAGCTGACAGAAAAAAAGGCATTACCACTATCAGCGCTGGCAATCATGCTATCGCAGCAGCCTACGCCGCTCATTGTATCGGTGCTCATGCCAAGGTGGTCATGCAGGCATCTGCAAATGCTGCGCGTGTTGCTGCGGCGAAATCACTCGGCGCGGAGATCGTCATCGCCAAAGACGGTGCCACTGGCTTCGCCATGGTTGATGATATCGTCAAGGAAGAAGGTCGCATTTATATTCATGCTTTTGAAGGTAAAAGAGTTACCGAAGCCACCGCAACGCTTGGTCTCGAAATACACGAAGCAATCTCCAATCTGGATGCCATCGTTATTCCAATCGGTGCAGGTGGTATGTGTTCAGGAGTTGGCACCGTAACCAAACTGATAAACCCGGACTGCAAAGTTTATGCGGTGGAACCAGAAGGTGCTGCGGTAATGAAAGCCAGCCTTGAAGCTGGCAGCGCACAAACAATCAGTGACTTCAGCACCATTGCCGACAGTCTGGCGCCGCCGCTAACCACGCCTTATTGTTTTAGCATGGTACAGCGCTCACTGGATGAACTGGTACTGGTCAGCGACGATGAAATTGCTGCAGCGGTCGCAATACTTTTTGAGCACATGAAGCTGGCAGTTGAACCTGCGGGTGCAGCGACCACCGCAGCGGCTTTCGGACCCTTGCGGGAGAAATTACGGGGTAAGCGTATTGCTCTGATCGTGTGTGGCAGCAATATCGATGCAGAAGGTTTTAACAAGGTTCTGCTACGTGGGCAAAAAGCACTGGAAAATAAAACATTATCAAGTTAACTGAGGAAAGAAAAAGAATGAGTGACTCAATACGTGCTCTGGTCGTAGAGGAAAACGAAGAAGGTAAACCAGCTGCCAGTCTGAAAGAACTGTCAATTAGTGACTTACTCGATGAAGAAGTACTGGTGAAAGTCGCCTATTCCACCCTGAACTATAAGGATGGTCTGGCAGTATCCGGCATAGGCAGGATCTGTCGAAAGATGCCGATGGTTTGTGGTATCGATCTTGCCGGCACCGTGCTCGAATCCAGAAATGAAAACTGGCAGGCCGGCGATCGGGTTCTGGTGAATGGCTTTGGACTATCCGAAGTTCATTGGGGCGGCTATGCACAAAAGCAGAAATTGAAAACAGAATGGTTAACGCGAATTCCGGATGCATTTTCTGATGAACAGGCAATGGCGATAGGCACAGCCGGCTACACTGCGATGTTATGTGTTAACGCTCTGCAGGATCATGGAACAGAGCCGGATGCCGGTAGAATTCTGGTCAGCGGTGCAAGCGGAGGTGTCGGTTCCATCGCCTGCCTCTTACTTGCGAAACTTGGCTACGAAGTGGTAGCGGCAAGTGGTAAAGCCGATGCAAAAGACTATTTGCTCTCACTTGGTGTCAGTGAAGTCATTGAACGCGATGAACTTGATCGGGACGCGAAGCCTCTGGAGAAAGAACTCTGGGCCGGAGCGATTGATTCGGTCGGGTCAAAAACGCTGGCGACGATTCTTGCACAAACCTCTTATGAAGGCATCGTTGCTGCCTGTGGACTAGCCGGCGGTTTCGATTTACCCACTTCGGTTATGCCTTTCATTCTAAGGGGCGTTACGCTCCGCGGCATCGATTCAGTGATGGCCCCACAAACACGTCGGCAACGCGCGTGGGGCGATCTTGCCAGATTGATTGACACAAATGATCTGGCTCACGTTTATCGAATAGAACCTTTAAGCAATATCAAGACACTGGCCAAGCAACTAATGGCAGGCGAGGTCACCGGTCGTATTGTAATTGATGTGAATGCCTGAACCCCATCTATGAGTGACGATGACAAGATCCTCCTGATCGCTGGCGAACGCTCGCTTAGTAAAGCACAGCTATTTCAGCAGGGAGCTGTGGTCGCGAGAAAACTGGGCGATGCCGGGTTAAAACATGGCGATGCAATTGCCCTCATATTACGAAATGACTTCGCCTATTTTGTCATGCATGATGCCGCCCGCTATGGAAACTTTGATATCGTACCGGTTAACTGGCATTTAAAAGTACCCGAGATTGACTACATTCTTCAGGATTGTTCAGCGAAAGCTGTCATCATCCATGCTGATCTCCTGACTGATGATTTGCAAATAACTTTGGTCGATCATCTTGTCGTAGTTGTACCAGAAGCAGGCGCCAGCCTGAGTAGCTGGGCTGAGTGGATCAGCTCTACAGAAAAACCCGAACAAGAAGCTGTGCCATTTTGCCCACCGCTTTTCTATACCTCCGGTACCAGCGGTAAACCCAAAGCGGTTGTGCGTGAAAAAATTTCGCCAAAGCTGATAGTAAAAATAGCTGAACGCACCTGCTTTGCCTGGGGCTTTGATAAGCTGCCGATTCGCTCTGTTATGACCGGCCCCCTGTATCACTCTGCACCAAATGGTTATGCGAACATGGTTCTGCAGGCAGATGGACTTCTTGTGCTACAGGAAAAGTTTGATGCAGAAGAATTACTGATGCTAATAGAGAAACACGAGATTACGCATCTGCACATGGTGCCAACTATGTTCAGTCGGCTTCTGGCTCTGCCAGCGGAAATAAGGAGCAAATACTCGCTAACATCCCTGCTTCATGTCAGCCACGGCGCTGCGCCCTGCCCGCCGGAAGTTAAACGGCAGATGATCGAATGGTGGGGATCGGTCATTCATGAATACTACGCAATGACTGAAACCGGCATTATCTGTTGTTCGAATAGTGAAGAATGGTTAGCGCACCCAGGCTCAGTGGGTTGCGCAGCACCGGGCGTCTCACTACAGATTCGACACGACGATGGCAGTGAATGCGCAACGGGCGAAGCTGGTTTTATCTGTGTTCAACACGAAGCCACCGCTGCCGTGTCTTATCACAACGCCGCTGACAAAAGCGCCGATCTGGTTCAGGACGGATTTCTTGTCACTGGTGATATCGGTTATCTCGATGAAAATGGTTTTTGTATATTTCCGATCGTAAATCCGACATGGTTATCTCGGGTGGCGTTAATATCTACCCGGCAGAAATTGAAAACGAACTCATCACAATGCCCGGTGTAAGGGATTGCACAGTCTTCGGCGTGCCGGATAAGGAATTCGGCGAGAAACTGGTGGCTTTTGTTGAAAGTGACGGAAAGCTGGATGTCGATGAAATAAGAAGCTTTCTGAAAAAAAGGATTGCCAGTTTTAAAGTTCCAAAGATTTATGAGCAAGTGGCTTCGCTGCCACGTGAAGATTCCGGGAAATTGAAAAAACGCGAGATAAAGGAAAAATATGTCCAACAATAAACTAGGTCGCTTATCACTTATTACCTACGCTGGTCCCGGTCTGCCCATCGCCGTGCTGGAAATGCCGCTTATTGTTTACATCGTCCCCTTCTATGCCGGTGAACTCGGGCTTGAACTCGCCACCATCGGCGGAATCTTCTTAATCGCCAGAATGTGGGATGCGATTACCGACCCTGTCATTGGTAATCTAAGTGATCGCACTAAAACAAAATGGGGAAGACGTAAACCATGGTTGCTGTTCGGTTCACCATTGTTAATGATCGGTGTTATCGCCTTTCTCAGCCCGCCTGAGGAGCTTGGCAAGGTTTACCTTGGAGTTACTGCGTTTTTATTTTATATAGCCTGGACTCTGGTTCAGATCCCATATCTTTCCTGGGGCGCCGAACTCTCTCGCGATTACAGTGAACGCACGCGTATCAACAGTTATCGCGAGACTGGGCGAATGCTGGGCGTTTTAATTGCGACCATACTGCCAATACTGGTTCTATCCTCACCGGATCCTTCTGTTCGGGAAATACTTGAGGTTTATGTTGTCGCCCTGCTCGTACTGATTCCGCTCAGCACTTTACTGGCCGTCTGGATTACGCCAAAAGGTCATTACATTGAGAATCAGGATAACAGTCTGTTCAAAGCGCTGAAGATACTACCCAAAAACAAACCTTTTCTGCGTTTTCTATGTGGTATTTTTTGTCTCTGGCTGGGCGGCGCAATTTTCAACACAGTCATTGTTTTTCTCTTTCAGTATCTCCTCGAACTACCACGTTCCGATTTTCTTAAACTTGTTTTATTGCAATACATTCTTGGTATTGCCTTTGTACCTCTGTGGTTGAAGATTGCTGACAAAATTGGTCGCCACCGCGCGCTGGTAATCGGCGGTTTCGGTTTTCTAGCTATATTGCCCTTGTACTTACTGGCAACTCCCGGTGTGTTCTGGCACGCAGTGGTAATTTTTTGTATTGCCGGGCCGATGACTTCTGTTATCTGGGTCATGCCGCCAGCACTCACAGCTGATACGATTGAATACGGCATGATGAAAGGCGGCTCTGATCACGCTGCTCTTTATATGGCTATGTACAACTTCGTTATGAAAATGGCTTTGGCCTTTGGTGTTGGCCTGGCCATGCCACTGCTCGGTGCACTCGGCTTCAACCCAATGGGCGAAAACACTGCAGAGGCAATGCGCGGCTTTATTTTTGTTGCGCTGTTTCTGCCTATGATTGTCGGCCTGCCCGGCGCACTGATTCTCTTTAACTACCCTTTAACCAAAGCAAAACATGCCACCATCAGACGCTACCTGTCGAAAAAAGGCATGACGGAACTAAGCTAATGATAGTAAAAATACTCTTGCCCGTTTTATTGGTGTCACTCACCGCTGCCTGTTCAGCTGAAAGAAATACCGAGGCGCTACCAGACTTTGAACAGCTTGTACTCAATAATTACATCACTCCTTTCAAAAACGCTGAAACTGAAAAGTGGCTACAGGTGTTTGCCGAGGATGCGATTGGAATGCACAACACTTTACCTGCATTCGTTGGTAAGGAAGCCATCGCACAGTTTGGTGCTATGGTCGGTCAAAACTTAAACATAGAACAAATGGATGTGACCATTGAGGAAGTGAAAGTGAATGGTAGCTGGGCGCTGACCCGCGGCAGTTTTGTTTCGAAGTTTGTTCCGAAAAATTTACAGGACAGCAGTGCGATCAAACCCGCGAACGGCAAATTCATCCTGCTCTGGGAACAACAGCAAAATGGTGAGTGGAAAGTTATTCTCGATATGGGTAACAGCAATGAAGGCCCACCACCGCCTTCCTGAAGTCACACACCCGGTTTAGGTATGTGCCCGAGCTGATTGAACATAGTCACAAACGCAGATAACTTTTCCTGTTGGTACTTTTCAATATCCCGGTCTTTAAAATGGTAATAGCCCTGCCCGGCATGCATACCCCTGTCTCCTCGGGCCATCATCTTGTCAACCGAAGGCGGTGGCGCATGTGCGGGAGAGTTAAGATTTTTAGCCAGACGATGACTGGCATAGAAATGGGTATCCAATCCACCGTAATCAATAAACTCCAGCAAGCCCATGGTTGTATAACGTGGTCCGAAACCACAGGTTATGGCTTTATCAATTTCCTCCGCCGTGGCCACACCTTCATCAACCATGCGACAGGCTTCTGACATAACCAAAGACTGTAATCTTGGAATAATATATCCGGGTGTCGCCGCGCAGCGAACCGGTATCTTTCCAATACCTTCCAACAGCGCAAAGACCTCGTCCACCACCTTTTCCTCAGTTTTCGAACCCGGACTTATTTCAACCAGTGGGATTAAAAAAGCAGGGTTGAGAAAGTGTGCATTCAAAAAACGTTCGGGATGAGCAATAAAATCCTGTAACACGATGACCAGCATGCTGGAAGTTGTCGACAGTACGGCAACGTTTGATTGTGTATATTCTCCAATCAGTTTAAGTGCGGATTCTTTTGCCTCGAGTGTTTCCGGCACACCTTCGATGACGGCACCGGCGGCAGCCAATACATTAGCCGCATCTGATAAAGGTGCGACAGTGATCAGTTTCATGGCCTTGTCTATCTGCTCATTTTTGAGTACATCCATACTGGCCAATAATTCCAGATTTGTTCTGATCTCGCTGCGCGCAGTCTTTTCCAGTTTTTCAAAGTCAGCGGCACTTCGCTGTTTTACATCGAGCAGCGTGACCGGGTAGCCACCGAAAGCAAAAATGTGTCCGATTCCGCGGCCCATTCGACCAGCACCCACCGCAACGATTTGTGCTTTTGTTTTTAATTCGTTACTCATAGTCCTTCCCTCAACATTGCAGACAGTGATGGCCAGTCAGGTTCCGAGAGGCCAAGGTTTTCCAGAGTTCGACCGCTAGCGCGAAAATCGCGACCGACTATCGCGCCTCCCATCGCCAGTAAACCTTTAGCAATGGGTGCCTCGATGCCAATGTAATCGGCGCAGGAGACAAATAGAGCCAGACCAAGCTCGACGTCCTCAAGCATGTATCGATGTTCGGTAAGGCTGATGTCTTCGCGCCAGTCATTACTGGCTTTCAGTTTTTTCAGAGCGTCACGTCCATACAGGGAAATCTCGCCGTCATCACGATATTGATCCGCCAATGGAAAATGTGGTGCCATATACCCCAGTGCTTCACGTACCTTGATACGTTCCTGATCAAGTTTGTCAGCAACCGACCTCACTGCCGCTTGCGTGCCTTCATTATGTATATCCCAACTATCGAAATGCTGCATGGGCGCTGCATTCATCATGATCAATGGCGGATGGATAATCGGGCCATGATTGCAGAGCGCAGCACTAAGTCCATCTCCTACATCTTCAACCACCGCATAAGCCTGTTTGAGAATAGTGAAAGCGTGTTTAGCTTTCCGATAAGGAATCACTCCGGTGGGTAAACGCGTCGCGTAGGCATTAATCGCCACGCAAGTCGGACTGCGTTTACGAGTCAGATAGGGTAAGGTGCCGGCTTCAGCAAAACTGACATCCGCATTGTTTCCGGAGTCTTTCAGGGCTCTGGCAAAGACATAGGAGCCGAAACTGCCCGGCGGAAGAAAGACCACCTGATCATCCTGCAGGCAGGGTGCAAGTTGTTTTGCCAGTTGCTCATGGGAAGTGCCGGGTATCGGAATAACGATAAGATTTGCTTCCTTAACAGCGTCTGCCAGATCGCAGGTGACATGGGCAATCCTTATATCTCGTTCACCTTGCTCACTGAGTAAAGTAAGCGTACTCGATTCCAATAGGTCAGAAAAAGCCTCTCCATTTCGACGCCAGAAATAAACTTCGTGCCCTTGATCACTTAAATCTGCCGCCGCTGCATAGGAACCATGTCCGCCACCCAATACCGCAATTTTCAAAATCAGACTCCACTTATTTATTAAGGTTACAAACTTTAACAAAGTCTCTGAAAATTGTATCGCTATACAAGCGAATATCTCTCAGCAATAATGCAGTAATGGAAAAACGTTTTGCGCCCTGGTTATTAAGCTCCAAAGTTTCACCTCCACGTATTTCAATTAATGCGAGTCGCCGTGACAATCTTCTCGATTTATTGTCAGCTAATATCGACAAACGTGTTGTCCTGCTGGAAGCCCCTGCAGGCTTTGGAAAAACCCTCTTACTTTCACAATGGCGTGAGGTGCTGAGACTTGAAGGTAATACGGTCGCCTGGCTTTCTGTCAGTGGCAACGATCAGCCTGACATTTTACTTCCCTATATCGCCTTTGCCTTACATCAGGTCGGACTGGATACCGAAGAAACCGGACTGCTTTCACCGAATTACAACCAGAGCGATTTATCCTATCTGCTAAGCGGCCTGCTTAAATATATCGAACAACATGCGGGAAAATGCATTCTGGTTTTCGATGATTTCGAAAACATCCCTGATGATTCTCTGTCCTCGATAATAAACGTACTCCTGCGTTTACAGGTCGCTAATCTGCAATTGGTCTTTGCCTGTCGTAAAAATCCAGGCATGTCACTATCCAGTCTCGCAGTTGAAGGCAATGTATTAAGTATTGGTCCGCAACAACTAGTGTTTGATAAAAATGAAATCGATCATTTTTTTAATCACAGCTTTGCTCATCGCGACATCGATAGAATAATTGAACGCACAGGAGGTTGGCCGGTAGCGCTTCAGTTAATTAGATCGTTTGGGGCTGACTCAGCTGACTCGACAAACCGACTGGATATCAACTCCTCGGAAAAACTGATCTCTGAATATTTTCAGGAACAGTTGTTCGATAATCTTCGGGAAGAAGAAAAAACTTTTCTTTTACAAACTTCGATACTGGATATCGTTACTGTCGACTGTGCTGACACTATCAGAGAAAGCAATGACTCGCTTGCAATCATACACGGCCTGGATTATCTCGAAGGTATTTTCTCCTCACTGGAAGAAGACCAGGATTCCTGGCGCGTACATCCGCTGGTAAGAGAGTATTTAGTCAACAGCCTGAAAGACTCTTCCTTGAAGGACTATCAGAACTTGTGTCTGAAAGCAGCTGAATGGATGGCAAACAATGAACGCGGTCTCGAAGCCATGCGCTACGCACTAACTGCAGGTGATCCCGCTTACGCTGCAGAAGTACTCGAGCAGATGGGCGGCATCATGTTATGGATAAAAGAGGGCATGGCACGCCTGACCACCGGTCTGAACTTACTTGAAGGTTTCGAACTGAAACAACACCCGCGTATTCAGCTTGGTCGTTGTCTGGTTCATATGAAAACAGGCGACATGAATTCGGCACGCAAGTCCTATGATCTGGCAAAAGAGGTTTCCGCTAATTTTGATTCCGACCGGCCGGGCGGAAACGATACCCAGTTGAAAATCGAAAGTTATTCCTTACAAATTATGATGGCTGAATACGGCTGTGCACCGGACAACCCGATCCTGCCCGATACCGCCTTTACCTTTATGCTGGATAACACAAATACTGAACCGACCATTCATGGCTACATAAAAACACTGCAATGCTTAAGCTCGCTGCAGATAGGTGACTTCGACAATTGTATAAAACATGGACAGGAAGCGATCAAGGGCTACCTGAAAGGTCATTCACTTTATGGCGAACTGTATATTTATTTTTACTTTGGCATGGCTGAACTTGCCAGAGGCAATACCGCCGAGGCCTTAAAACAATATAACAAGGCAACGCAAACGATACAGTCGGGTTTTCCCGGCGACACTGGTCTGAAACTTCTCGGCAATGCCGTTCTTGGCGAGTACTACTGGGAACTTGGCGATTACAGTAAGGCAAAGAAACATATTAGTCAGGTCATCACCAACACGGCTGAGATGGAATCCTATTTCGATATCTATATGGCGGCCTACCAGACTTCGATCTCTTTTCTTCTCTATGAAAAGGGCTTGAAAGAAGCACTCAGTTTTATAGACGACGCACTAAGGCATGCGAAAAAACAATCATTAGATCGACTGGAAGATTTTCTACTCTGTAATCAGCTTAGTATTCTATACCTGTCTGACTCAGTCGAAGTCGCGCTCGAGTTGGCGGACAACAATCCCATTACTTTTTCGCCGGATGAAAAACTTGAAAAACTTAGCTGGCGTGAAATTGAAGCCATCAGCCTTACTCTGGCGCGAATTGCCCGCATGCGCGGTGATCATCACGCGATGAACAACACGCTAGAGCACTTAATCCTGCTTGCTCGAAAAACCAACAACCAACGCCTGTTAATCAACCTGGAGGTTCAGGTAGCGCTTAACCAGATGACATTAGATGAGGAAGAAAAAGCGATAGATGCTTTGTCAAAAGCTTTGCAACTGGCTGGTCAGGGTAACTATATGCGACCCTTCCTGAACGAGCAGAGATTTCTTTCTTCAATATACGAACCCACTTCGGTGTCCATGCAGGATTCAAGCTCTCCTGCAGAGGGTCTCAAGCTGCTGGAGCAACTTATTCAAAGTGAGACCAGACAAACAACGATCACAGGAGACACAAATAAATTCAGTGAGCGCGAGATACAAATTCTCTCAGAGTTATCGCAAGGACAGGCCGACAAGCTAATCGCCCGCCAGACCGGTTTAAGTGCACATGGCGTGCGCTATCACCTCAAGAATATCTACGCCAAGATGGGCGTTGAAAATCGGGTGCAGGCAATCAGCCGGGCCCGTGAAATGGGACTGCTGTAGTAACTGATCTGTCGGATGATCTTACACTTTCACCACTTATTACAACTCAAAATACCTCAAGCTATTGTTTTTATTAAGTTATTAAATATGGCGCGAGACTTGCCTAGTAGTGTCCTATTGCAAGAAATCTAAAAAAAGTAGAACAGGGTAAGCTCATGAAACTGATTAAATATGCTTTAACAATAGCACTAATTTCTGCCACACAACTGGTCTCAGCGGGACCCTTGTATGATGGTACCTATAATATTTCGAATGCCGGCAGTACTGTTTATAACAGAGGCATCTGGACAAATGTTGGTTCATTCACGACGGTTTCCGGGACTTTTGATGTAACAGGAACTTCTGCCGGGTTTGCCGGAGACGTATTCAGAGCTTCACTTGGTGCTGGCGGCGGCGGTTTGACTTTTTCAGTCAACATGACCCACAGATGCACCAGTGAAGTGAGCAATGCCGGCGGTAATTCAGTTTCCATAGACGATAATGGCGCAGCCGGATGTAATGGCATGATCAACCAGCCTACGGGCGGCGCGGTAAGCGGCTCAGAAGCTGACGGTAATATCTAGGATTTCTGGGACTGGTCTCTATCACAGCTTCTCGGTTACGGATCGCTTGACGGTTTGACCATTGATATTTCACAGGCGCCAACCAACTTAAGTAAACCTTTCCGCGTTGGTATCGGGGCAGACTGGGATGATGAACTTGAACTTGGTGCATCTGGCTGGATTAGCCTTGGCGCCAAAACATGTGAAGCCGGTAAGAATTGCAATAACACGAACTTCAACCCGGGTTCTGCGGATTTCAACTTCCAGTTTACCGCTGTACCGGAACCAACCAGCCTGTCCTTACTGGGCCTCGCTCTGTTGGGATTCGGCTTTACTCGTCGACCTAAGTAACACCCGGAGTTTTGCGTTAATAAACGCCGCTTGTCCGAAAGGACAGGCGGCTTTTTTATTTGTCTGGGTCTGTATTGCATCACTCCTGAGGATAAGTCACTGATATATAAAGAAACTACTAATATCAGTAGTTGCATCGATGTCACAATCCGGAATTCCTACTTTTCTAATGCCTTTTCAATAGCTTACTGACTCGCTACATTCACATCCCTGATCTTTTCCGTGAACTACTAACTAATGAGAATAGGTGTCGATGTCGGTGGTACGAATACTGACGCTGTCCTGATAGACGGCGAAACCGTACTCGCCAGTCATAAAGCCCCGACTTCGGCAAATGTCAGTGATGGCATCATTAACGCCATCACCAATGTGCTTGAGCAATCCTCCGTCTCTCCAGACAAAATCCTAAGCGTCATGGTCGGCACTACCCACTTCACCAACGCCTTTGTCGAGCGCAAGGGTTTGCTGGAAGTTGCAGTTATTCGCCTGGCTCTGCCCGCCAGTCGTGGTTTGCCGCCGATGATCGACTGGCCGGAAGACATCGCCAGCACTATCGGTAAACAACACTATCTCGTGAAAGGCGGTTATGAATTTGATGGTCGCCATATATCCGAACTGGATGAAGAGGCCATTGCAACGGCGGCTAAAGAGATAAAACAAAAAGGCTTAAAAGCCATTGCTATAAGCTGTGTGTTCTCGCCGGTAAATTCGGCTATGGAAGAACGCGCGCAGGAAATCGTATTAAACATCATCCCTGATGCGGAGATAACTATTTCATCACGCATCGGTAGAATCGGTTTACTGGAGCGCGAGAATGCGGCCATCATGAATGCCAGCCTCGCCGATCTTTCCAGTAAGGTTGTTGAATCATTCCGTCGGGCACTGACCGAGTTAAAAATCTCTGCGCCGTTTTTCATCAGCCAGAACGATGGCACCCTGATGAGCGCGGACTTTGTTGAAAAACATCCGGTGCTGACCTTCGCATCCGGCCCAACCAACAGCATGCGCGGTGCGGCCTATTTATCCGAATTGAAAAACGCACTGGTTGTCGACATCGGCGGCACCACCACCGATGCAGGTATGCTCATTAACGGCTTCCCACGCGAATCTTCAGTCTCCGTTGACATAGGCGGCGTGCGAACAAACTTTCGTATGCCCGACATTCTGGCATTGGGTCTGGGTGGTGGTAGTCTGGTCAAGATCAATGGCAATGTCAGCGTTGGTCCTCAGTCCGTTGGCTACCAGTTAACTGAGAAAGCCAGAGTATTTGGTGGCGATGAACTGACCGCATCCGATATCGCCGTTGCAGCAGGCTATGCGGAAATGGGCGATGCTTCCAAAGTAGTCGATCTTGATGAAACTATGCTTGCTGCAGCCGTTGATGCCATTCACCAGATAATTAACGTTGGTGTAGACCGAATGAAAACCAGCGCCGAAGCAATACCGGTTATCCTTGTTGGCGGCGGTGCTGTACTTGTCAGAGATAAAATTCCTGGCACGTCGGAAGTCATCGTGCCGGAACATGCTGCCGTTGCGAATGCGATTGGCGCCTCAATTGCCCAGGTCGGTGGTGAAGTAGACAAAGTGTTTTCCTATGACAATGGCGGGCGCGAAGTGGTTATTGAAGGAGCGAAAGAAGAAGCACGGCAGCTGGCTATAAAAGCCGGTGCCAATCCCGATTCTATTGAAATCATCGATTTTGAAGAACTACCGCTGCAGTACGTGCCGGGTAATTCAGTCAGGTTGCGAGCAAAAGCTGCGGGAGAATTAATACTCTCATGAGCCAGCCGGTAGAAAAAATGAATAACAAGTTGAGCGTCGAAGATCTTGAAGATCTCGCTCAGGGCGCTGCCTTTCTTGGTACCGGCGGTGGTGGCGATCCCTATATCGGCATGTTACTGGCGCGCCATGCCATTGAAGAATTCGGTATGCCGGAGATTATCGAGCCCGAAGATCTAGACGATGATGCCACAGTTTTTACCTCCACCATGCTTGGCGCACCAACTGTACTGGTTGAGAAAGCCGCCTCTGGTGACGACATCGATTTATCCATCAACAAACTGGCTCAGTTTATTGGTAAAAAGCCCGATGCCATTTCACCGATTGAAATCGGTGGCATGAATTCAATGATTCCGATTTGTGCTGCAGCAAGAATGGGACTGCCGCTGGTCAATAGCGACGGGATGGGTCGCGCTTTTCCCGAAATCCAGATGGTTACTTATAATGTATATGGTGTACCAACAACACCTGCGGTAATTGTCGATGAGCATCTGGAAAGTGTGATCGTCGAAACCAGTGAAGCCAAACGCGCTGAAGATTTAATTCGCGTTTGCGCCATTCAAATGGGTTTAAGTGTGATGATCAGTTGTTACCCGCTTACCGGAAAACAGGTCAAAAACTATGGCGTCAGTGGCACCATCGGTATTGCGCTTGGTATTGGCCGGGCACTGGTGGAAGGTCGTAAACGAGGCGAGCCGGTACAGGCGATGATGGACCTTCTCAGGTCAACGAAATATTACAACCATTGTGTCGAGCTGTTTGATGGCAAAGTAACTGATCTGCGTCGGGAGACGACTCGTGGTTTTTCAATCGGGCACTGTCACATCGAGGCTATCGATGGAAGTGGTGACCTGCTGCAACTTGAATTTCAAAATGAGCATCTGGTGGCAAGACTTAACGGTAATACCGTCGCCATTGTTCCGGATCTTATTTCTGTCGTGGATCGGGAAACCGGCCAGACCATTACCACCGAAGGCCTGGCCTATGGTCAGAGGGTCAAAGTTATTGGTACCAGTGCTGCACCGGTAATGCGCACGCCCGAGTCGCTGGCGGTCTTTGGACCTCATGCATTTGGGATTGAAGAAGAATTTTTACGTATTGAAGAGATTCACAACCTTGTTTAGAGTTATATTAGTAGCTTAATCGCAACAACTGCGTCATTGGAGGAGAGTATGTTAAATCGAAACACATTGATTATCCTAATTACCAGCCTGAGTCTGGCTGTGCCATTTTCGTCACAAGCGCAAGGTGTGCTGGAAGAAATTGTGGTCACTGCCGAATACAGAGAGGAGAACCTGCAGGAAGTCCCTGTCGCTGTTACCGCCTTCAGTGCTGACGAAATCACCCGCGCCGGTATTGAAAATACCCAGGATTTTATCAACCTGACCCCGAACGTTACGCTTGATGACTCCTTCACACTGGGTAATACCTTTGTTCAGGTTCGCGGTGTCGCGCAGATTAACAATGCCGACTCCCCCATCGCCATTGTGGTCGACGGCGTGCCGCAGAACAATCAGAAGCAGTTCAAACAGGAGCTTTTCGATATGGAACGTATCGAAGTCCTGAAAGGGCCACAGGGTTCACTCTACGGTCGTAATGCTATCGGCGGCGCAATCAATATTGTCACCAAGGCCCCAACCAATGAACTCGAAGGTTTTGTTAAAGCGGGTTACGGCAATGGCGATGAGAAAAAATTCAGCGGTGGCCTGAGTGGTGCCATCATCGAAGACAAATTACTGTTCCGCGTAGCCGGTGCTTATAAGGATTTCGATGGTGTCGTCGATAACAACTTCCTCAATGAGAAAGTCGACTTTTATGAATCCAAAGACATTCGCGGCAAACTGATCTGGAATGCCACTGACACTATCTCTGTTGAAGCACGTATAGCCTATTCCGATGCAGATGGTGGTTGCTGTAGTGATACCTTTATTTTCAACCCGGCAGTGGGTAATGCACCTAACCCGGCTGGCATCTCCAATCCAAATGCAAATGAATATAATGAACCGTTTACGAACGTACTCGGCAAAACTGACAAACTGGAAAGCTTTGATGCTACTTTCAAAGTGGATTGGCAGTTAGGGTCTGTTGATGCAACCTATATTTTTAATCACAGTGATCTTGAAGAAGAATACTTCGCCGACCTTGATTTCATCAACGGCACCAGTGCCAGTCTGGCTTCTTTCTTCACCAATGTGTTTTTCGGAGGTAACCCGACAGGTGCAAACCAACAGCAGTTGTTAGATGTTGAATTCACCAGCCATGAATTGCGCTTTGCTTCGGCCGCGGATCAACGTCTGCGCTGGATTGCCGGTTTTTACTATCTGGGAACCGAGCGTCGTTTAACTACACTCGGAGATTTCGATTTCACGCCATCGACACCAATATTTGATCGCAGCGCTTTTTCAGGTGTCGGCTTTGTGTCACTTGCAGAAGAAAATGACAACGATTCCTATGCCGTTTTCGGCCAGGTAGAGTATGACATTCATGATGACCTGGAACTGGCTGTCGGCTTGCGTTACGACTATGACCGTCGTCGTCACAACGGTGTTGTTGTCGGCACGCCGGTGACCACAGCTCCGAGAAAGTCTTTTGGTGACATTCAGCCGCGCGCGGTACTCACCAAGCGTTGGTCTGATGACTTATTGACCTATGTCAGCTATAGCCGCGGTTTCCGTTCCGGTGGATTTAATGGTCCCGCAATTGGCAGTCCAAAGTTTGAAGAAGAAACTCTGGATAACTTCGAAATCGGTGTGAAATCTGATCTGATGGACGGTCGCCTGCGCTTAAACGCGTCTTTCTTTTATGGCATTAGCGATAACTTCCAATTCTTCTTTGTTGATCTGGTTACTGCTTCTCAGGTTATTGCCAACATCGAAGAAGTAGATATCTATGGCGGTGAAATTGAAGTTCAGGCTCTGCTTACTGATGACTGGTCTGTTTACGGTACTCTGGGTATAACTGATACTGAAATTAAGGAATCAGTGGCCCGTCCACAGGATGAAGGTAACCGCACACCAAAGAACCAGAAATATTCACTAAACGTTGGTACACAGTATGTACAGACTGTTGGCGATATAACCGGTCGTCTGCGTGTTGACTACGAGCATCGTGGTCGTAAGTACTGGCACCCTGATAACAACAACTCCATGGATCCTTTCGGTCTGCTAAATGCCCGGCTGAGTTTCGAGACCGAAAACATCATTCTGTCAGTCTGGGGTAAGAACATCGGTGATACTTCTTACTGGCAGGACTACAACGCCGCCGGCTTCTCAGGTGCTTTCGGCGATATCGGTTTCCTCGCCAGAGGCCGCACCTACGGCGTAGATGTGGAATATCGTTTCTAGTTAACAGGTAAGAAGGCTGCTGAGGTGACACATCACATTCGTATAGTGACACCGATAGTCAGCGAACTTTTTACTGAAGCACAATTGCAGCCGTATGCCAGAGATGGCATACGGCTTTCTCATTCCAAACTTGATAAAGGTCCGGCATCGATTGAATCGGCGTTCGATGAAGCGCTTGCGCAGCCGGACACACTCATTAAAATCCTTGAAGCTGAAGCAGAAGGCTGTGATGCCGTAGTCATCAACTGTCTCGGCGATCCGGCTCTAAGTCCTGCTCGCGAAATCGTCAATATTCCTGTCGTCGGCCCCTGTCAGTCGGCCATGCATCTGGCCAATATGCTCGGTGACAACTTCGCGATAGTGTCAGTCCTCGACAATGTGCGTCTCTTACTTGAACACCTTGGCGCCAAGTATGGCTTAAGCGAGCGCTACGTGGGTTTTGATTATGTAAATATTTCTGTATTGGATCTTGAATCTGATATGGATGCTCTGATTGATTCACTCACGGAAAAATCGATTCCCTTAATAAAGGACAATAAGGCCAATTCAATCATACTCGGCTGTACCGGCATGCTTGGCTGTGCTCAAGGTATTCGCCAGCGTCTCTTAGCAGAAGGTCTTGATGTACCTGTTATCGATCCACTGGTAGCCGCTATTCAAATGGCCGAAGCCATGATCAACAGCGACCTCAGCCATTCACGGCATGCTTACCAGACACCGCCGCCAAAAGACATTGTTGGCTACTCCTTTCCTCCAAAAAAATAAAATAGAAAGTGACGAACTACAAACAGGTAATTTACCAAAAATTTGATTTCGAAAACCCGCACACGGTTCACGAGTTGAGTGAGACAACACTTCCCGACATCGTGCCGGACGATAAAGTCATTGTACGCATGATTTGTGCTCCTATTCACCCATGCGATACGCTTTGTGCCATGGGAGTCGTTAATGGCGTGGAATTTCCCTGTGTCGGTGGTGCGGAAGGCGTCGGCGTAATCGAACAAGTCGGTAAAGATCTACAGGACAGATGGCAAAGCGGTCAGCGCGTCCACGTTGCTGCCAATTACCTGTTTGGCGAGTGGACTAACTGGAACGGGGTATGGAGTGAGTATCTGCTTTGCCCGGACAACGCGATGATGGCAGTCCCTGACGGTGTTGCAGATGACCTTGCTGCCCAGTTCATGGTTAATCCACTGACAGCATATGCCATGGTGAAAGAATTCGGTCTTGGACCCGGGAAGACCCTGATGCAGACCGCTGCGGCCTCTGTACTTGGCAAAATAATGATTCGACTTGGTCAAATCTATGACTTTGACACAATCAACATTGTTTGCCGGCAGGAAAGTGCTGACGAATTACGCGAAGAATTTGGTATCGACACAGTCTACGTATATGACGGCTCAGTGGAGTCAGCAAAGCAAATGAAGCAGGCTATTGCCAGTGATTTTCCAGACAGGAGTATAGATTATTGTATCGAAGCCGTTGGCGGCGACACATTGCGAATTTGTCTTGAGATGCTCGGGCCGAATGGAGAATTGTACATATACGGCTCAATGACCGGTGATGTGACAATTCAGTTAAACACGGTCGCCGATATCGTCATGAAAAATAATGCTTTGAAAGGCTGGTCCTCTCAGGAAACCTGGATGCGTCAAACCAGCGATGAAGAAAAACATAGATGCATAAACGAATTATGGGAATTATTCCAGAGCGGTAAATTGACTATGCCAGAGTCTGGACAACGTTTTACTTTGAGCCAGATTAAAGACGCCATGGTCGCCTCCTGCGCCCCGGGTCGTAGCGGTAAAATAATGCTCGATTGCCGGGCCTGAAAACGAAATGAATAAAGACTACTTTACCAATGAAGTCATCAAAGACGCCCTCGTTGCGCTTGGCGAAGAAATGTTCAATGCCATGATCCGCACCAGCATGAGCCCGATCATATACGAGAGTAATGATTTTGCCGTGGGTGCCTGCGATGCCAGAGGCAACCTGCTGGCACAGGGAAATGGCGTCACTGCCTTTCTGGCTATGCTCGATACCGCTGTTGTCTCCACTCTGGAAAAATATCCGAATAAAGGTGATATCAATGATGGTGATATTTTTATTGCCAATATCCCTTACGAAGGTGGCGGCTCACACCTCTCGGATGTAGTCATCATCTGCCCGGTATTTTTTGAAAATGAACTCGTCGCGTTTACCGTAAACAAGGCCCACTGGACTGAAGTTGGCGGTGCTGAACCGGGTTCTGTGTCTACACGTTCAACCGAGATATATCAGGAAGGTCTGCAGTTTAATTTCCTCAAACTGTTTGAGGCCGGAAAAATGAATAGCGCCTTAGAAGGCATCATTCGCAGCAACGTGCGTCTGCCTGATAGCACCATGGGTGATCTGCATGCGGGTGTTGCCGCAGCCAGAGTTGGCGCCAATCGGATCATCGAACTTTTTGCAAAATACGATAAAGACAATGTTCTTTATGCCATGGAGGATCTGCTCGACTATGGCGAACGCATGACCCGCGCCGAGCTGAAAAAACTACCAAAGGGTGAGTTTTACGCAGAAGATATTGTCGAAGATGACGGTCTTGGCAATGGCCCCTTTAAAATTTGTGCAAAAGTCACCATCACTGACGAGAAGGTTCTGGTCGACTATAGCGGTACCGATCCGCAGGTCCCCGGTCCCTTCAACTGTTCCTTCACCGGCCTTGTCACCGGTGCGCGTTGCATCTTCAAGGCCATCACCAATCCGGAAATACCCGCCAACGGCGGCTGCTTTCGCTTACTTGAAGTGACCTGCCCGGAAGGCACAATAATCAGTGCTGTGGCTCCAGCACCCGTTTCCATTTATTACGAAGCTCTCATTGCCGCAATCGATGTGATGTGGAAAGCCATGGCACCAGTTGTGCCAGACAGACTTCCTGCCGGACACCAGCGTAGTGTTGGCGCTACCTTTGTCAGCGGCATTCACCCGGACACAAAACAATTCTTCGTCATGGGCGAACCACTTGTCGGCGGCTGGGGCGCTTCCACTGAACTCGACGGAGACAACGGCCAGTTTTGTTGCGGCAACGGCGAAACCTTTAACATCCCGATTGAGCTATTCGAAACCCGTTACGGCATACAAGTTGATCAATATGGCTTTCACAACCAGAACGGCGGTGCAGGAGAAAAACGTGGTGGTAAGGGCGTCGTACTCGACTATCGCATCACCTCCGATGAAGCCTATTTTACCTACGCCGCCACCAGAACCGAATCCAAGCCCTGGTCTATGCAGGGCGGCGATGAAGGCTCAAACAACTACGCCGAAATTCACAGACACGATGGTGATATCGAACGTCATCATATGTGTACTACGGTGCCAGTAAAGAAAGACGAGGTGATACGCATTTTCACCGGTACCGGTGGCGGCGTAGGCGACCCGAAAAAGAGACCTGAGGAAAGTATCAAGACCGATATTAAAAACGGCTACATCACTGAAGAACAGGCTCGTTCCGATTACGGGTTTAATACAGGATGACCTCCCGTCACTACAACTTCGACACAACTACTGAACGTAAAGACCCGAACGCCGTAGCTCAACACGGCTTCAAAAGCTATATCTTCACAGAAGCTCAGGTCGCGGAGTTCAGCTACCCTGACGAAGAACTGATCCCATTATGGATTGCCGACATGGCCTTCCCGGCGGCTCCGGAAATTGTAGAAGCCATAAAACAGCGTCTGGATAACCCCATCTTCGGTTACACCAAAATCCTCGACGACAGTTTTTATAGAGCATTCGTAAACTGGACCCGTTCCCGTTACGGATGGGAGTTTGCACAGGAAGAATTACTCACGACCTCTGGCGTCATTCCCGCACTTTACAGTCTGATCGAATACATTTGCGAAGCCGACGACAAAGTCATTACCTTTACTCCGGCCTACTCCTATTTCAAACGCTCCGCCGACTATCACAACATCGACATCGTCTATTCGACCCTGCTTAATGAGCAAAATGAGTATCGTATGGACTTTAATGATTTCAGGAAGAAAGCCAGCGATCCGAAAGTAAAAGTCTGCATCTTCTGTCATCCCCATAATCCAACAGGACGCTTATGGACGGAAGAGGAACTGCTCGATTTCGGCAATATCTGTATTGAGAACAATATCACCGTTATATCCGATGAAATCCATTGCGACATAACGCGGGCAGGGGTAGTCCACACGCCACTGGCCAAGCTCTTTCCTGATGCCGATAACATCATTACCTGCATGGCTCCCAGTAAAACTTTTAATCTGGCTGGTTTCCTGTTCGCCAATGTCATCATTCCGGATGAGAAGCTGCGCCGGCTATGGAAACGAAAACATTATCTTTTCGAAAACCCGCTAAGCCTGGCCGCCGCACAGGCCGCCTACGAAGAAGGTGGCTCCTGGCTTAGTGAGCTGAGCACTTATCTGGATAATAATTTTGAGTTCGTCAAAAAAACTCTGGCAAAACAATTGCCAAAGGCCGTCTTCAAAGTGCCCGAAGCCACCTACTTTGCCTGGCTGGACATGCGAGCCTATTTTCCAGAAAAAGAAAACCTGACCTACTACTTTGCAAAACATACCGGCGTTATCATCGAAGGCGGCAATATGTTCGTTGCCGACGCCGAAGGCTTTATGAGAATTAATCTGGCTTGCCCTCAATCTGTACTAAAGCAAGCTTTAGAGAGAATTTGTAATCACTGTCAAACAATGTAGAAAGCAATATGGCAAAAAGAATCGGCGTAGACATCGGCGGCACCTTTACCGACTTACTCTTCTATGATGATAAGACGAACTCTTATATAGTCGAGAAAGTACCCACCGTGCCCGATCACCCGGAGCAGGGCTGCCTGAATGCAGTCAATCTGGCTGTCTCCGAAGATCTACTGCAAGAAAGCGAGTATTTCCTGCACGGCACGACGGTCGGAATCAACGCCTTACTTGAAAGAAAAGGCGCCAAAGTCGGCTTACTGGCAACAACCGGCTTTCGTGACATTCTCGAAATAAGACGGGGCGACCGCGCCGAGATGTACAACCTCATCTGGACGCCACCACCACCCATCGTACCCAGACACCTTCGTCTGCCGGTAAATGAAAGAACCATGGCCGATGGTTCGATTCACCTTCCGATTAATGATGACGATGTGCTTGAGGCTTTAAAGGTATTTGAAGAGGAAGGCGCGGACAGTATTGCGGTTACTTACCTGCATTCCTACGTAAACCCGGAACATGAACTGAGAACGGAAACGTTGTTAAGAGAAGCCGGTTTTGAGGGCGCGATTTCTTTATCGCACAAAGTCTCGGGAGAGTTCCGCGAATACGAGCGCACCACGACAACCGCTGTCGATGCCTTTGTACGTAAACGCATGCAGAATTACATGAGCCAGCTGGAAAGTGATCTTGGCGATAAAGGTTTCAAGGGTCATTGCCTGATCACACGTTCCGGTAGCGGCTGCATGACTTTTGCTGAAGCCGAGGCTCGTCCTTTTGAAACCATCATGTCCGGCCCGGTTGCCGGTGCTGAAGGTGCGGCTGAACTGGCACGAGCCTTACAGCTGGGTGATTTGATTACCGCTGATGTGGGCGGTACCAGTTTCGATACCTGTCTCATTATCAACGGCCGGCCCCAACTGCTCTATCAGGGCATCGTCGAAGGGCTGCCCCTGCAAACACCCTGGGTCGATGTGCGCTCCATCGGTGCCGGTGGTGGTTCCATCGCCCATGTCGATGCCGGTGGTCTGTTACGTGTCGGCCCGCAAAGCGCAGGTTCGGTTCCCGGCCCCGCCTGTTACTCGCGCGGTGGCGAAGAGGCAACGGTCACTGATGCCGCCTTCTACCTTGGCATGCTCGGCGAGGGAGAACTGGCTTCGAACGTGAAACTGGACCGGACTAAGGCAGAAGCCGCCATCGCAAAAGTAGCCGCGCAACTGGGGATGAGTAATGAGAATTGCGCCCGCGGCATTGTTCGTATTGCCTGCGCCAGCATGTCAGAGACCATCAGAGAAATTACGATTGAACAAGGTAACGATCCTAGAAACATGAGTCTGTTGGCTTTTGGTGGCGCCGGACCTTTGCTTGCCTCATTAATGGCGGAAGAACTCGACATCACCAATATCATCGTACCGCCCTATGCCGGTAATTTCTCCGCCTGGGGTCTGCTTGGTGCCGATCTACTACGCGCCACCGCCCGCAGTCATATTTTGCCAGTAAGCAAAGAAAACATTATTAAGGCGAACAGCATTCTCGATGAACTCTTCTCCGAACTGGAAAGTCGAGATAATGCCTATGATGCCAACAAGTGGGTAAAGGAAATCGCCATCGACATGCGCTATCGTGGCCAGGAGCACTCGATGACCATACAACCCGATATTAAAAAAGGCCGGATTAGCAATAGTGCCGATGAGCTACAACAGGCCTTCGTTGATGCTTACGAAAACAGCTTCGGCGGTTCCCTGGAGACCACCACCGAGATTGTCTCCCTGCGCGCCACTCTGCGACAGACCCTTCCCGCCAGAAAATACAGCAGAGCCGACTATACTGATAGTAATACAGAAGAAAACAAAAGCTTGCAGGCCTACTCCTTCCACAAAAACGAATGGATGGAATTCAAACTCTATCAACGCGCTGCACTCGAAAGCAGCAGGACATACGAAGGTCCTGCGATAGTAAGTGAGCAAACAACCACAATTTACATAGACAGCAATGACTCTTTCACCAGTCTTGATGATGGTTGTTTGCTAATCAATCACAGTGGAGGTGCAAACTGATGGACGACAAAACTAATACCGAAATCTACCGGGCGGGCAAAGGCAGCAACACAGGTATAAAAGACAGCGATCCGGTCACCACAGAAATCGTTCGCAATGCACTCAACTCCGCCGCCAACCAGATGAAGCGCACTTTAATACGTGCCTCTTTCTCACCAACAGTTTATGAGGTACTCGACTTTGCCGTGGCCCTTTACGATAAAGAAATAAGATTGCTCTCGCAGGCACCAAGCCTGCCTATCTTCATGGCCACTATGAGTTTCTGTATAGAGGCAGCCGTTGAAGGCGTTGGCGGTGAAGAGAATCTCGAACCCGGCGATGTGATCCTTTATAACCTGCCCTACGGCACCGGATCCCATGCGCAGGACGCCGCGATTGTCATGCCGGTGTTTCTCGATGATGGCAAAACACTGATCGGCTATGCCACTAACAAAGCCCACTGGTTGGACATTGGTGCCAAAGATCCCTACTGCACAGACACCACCGATGTCTTTCAGGAAGGCGTCGTCTTCCCCGGCGTCAAGCTCTACAGCAAGGGTGAGAAAGTCAGAGACATTTTCAGAATGATCGAAGCCAACTCGCGTATGCCGGTCGGCACTCTCGGTGACATCAATGCACAAATCGCCAGCATCAGAGTCGGCGCAAAAGAATTATTGAGAGTAGTCAATCGCTTTGGCAAAGACACTTTTGAGTACGCTGTGGAACGGATGTTCGATGCAGGCGAGGCGGTAATTAGAAAATATTTCGAGAGTATTGATGACGGACGATACATCGGCAAAGGCATCATGGACGATAACGGTGTTGATACCGATCTAATCGAATTCGATATCATTGTTGAAATAGATGGCTCTACTGTACGTATGGACTACTCCACCGCACCCGACGCACAACGCGGCCCAATCAACTGCCCCTTGCCTTCCACTGTTTCAGCATCAAGAGTCGCGGTCACCATGCTCGCCGGTGCAGGCGAACCACCCAACGAGGGGCACTTGCGGCCGGTAGAAGTAATAACAAGACCCGGTTCCATGTTTCATCCCTTGCCTCCTTCACCCTGTTTTCTTTACGGCTGGTCAGCCATATCGGCCATGGAAGGAATATATGAGGCATTGGCCAAAGCCGTCCCCACAGATGTACCGGCAGGATCAGCAGCAGACATTTGCGCCGTTCTGGTATGGGGCGCAAAAGACAATAAGTATGGCGAACCCTGGGTCGGAGGCAGTCCCTTCCCCATGGGCCAGGGCGGTTTTGCTGGAGGCGATGGCGACACCATGATTCACGTAGCCGAAGCCGCGGCGCGCTTTCCACCGGTAGAAGTCTGGGAAGCCCTCTATCCCTGGCGCTTCGAAAAGTTTGAATTGATACAAGACAGCGCCGGTGCCGGCCAACACCGAGGCGGCCTCGGAATAGACATCGTCTTCGAAGTTTTTGAAGACTTCAGCCTTATCTCCACAGTAGAACGCACCAAAGTTCCCGGCTGGGCAGCACTTGGCGGCAAGTCTGGCAAAACCAACGGCGTCACCATCACCTACCCCGATGGCAAACAGAAGAAGATCGGTAAGATTACTAATATGCAATTACCAAAAGGTACTAAGATTGCCATTCATTGTGGTGGTGGTGGTGGGTATGGTGATCCGAAGAAACGTAACCCGGAGTTGGTGGAAAGAGATTTAAAGGAGGGTTATATATCGAGAAAGTTTGCAGAAAAGAATTACGCGTTTTAGTAATGATAATGCCTCAATCTATTGGTTTTCAACGCCTGGTGTAACAGGCGGGGAAAAGAAGAGAGAGGTACGAGCAGCGCTTTTCGGCGCCCTCGTTGACACACTTGTTATACTGCAAATTCATGCTCGATATCCCAACCTGGAAATACAAGTACTGCGGGATGACATTTCAACACCCTAGCTAACTGCTTTGCTCTTTCAACGCCAAGGTTAATCCGGTTATTTTCTATAGCTGATATAGTAGATTGAGGTATACCGGAAACTTCTGCCAATTCATTTTGGCTCATCTCCTGTAGTTCGCGAATGATTCGTACGGATTCTCCTATTGAGACCTCAATTCGTTTTCTAGCTATTCTATAATCTTTCATATCATTTCTTCCGATAATCATGAGCAGTAACATTTACGACTTGCACGAGTATCTGATCTCGTTGAATTTTGTATATCACTCGATATTTAAGTCCGAGTCGGAATGAACGGCAACCTTTCCACTCTCCTCGCAAGGATTCATCGTGGAACCCCTTTATCAGCCGTAGGCCCTCTGGACCGGAAATACTGACGATATCCTTCCATTTTTCATACCTTTTCAGGATATCCTTGGGGATAGAACCTAGTTGACGAACAGCTCGACGATGTTCATATATGAGCCACATACCATATTTAGTATATATATCATTTATAGTATGTCAAGATGGTAGCTATGAAAATAGTCTATTGAATATATGAGGTTCGATGAGAGTTTTACAAGACTGATTTTCAACCATAGCTAAAAATCGACCTAGTTTTCCTCCAGTTTCGGTAAGGCCACCAACAGGATGCTTGCTGTCGCCTGAATAATTAAAGTGGCGAGGCATAGAGCAAACAGACCATCTTCAATGAAGGGAGCGAGTATGGCTGTGCCGCCGGCTGACAGGATTGTTATTGCCAGAAACATTAGGGATGATGCTCTGTCATCGTCACCCGCACCGGCTATGATTGCCCGCAGGAAGCCAGCTGGGCCGCGGATGCCCAGGCCGAAGTTCATGAAAGGAAAAATGTAGACCAGCATCGTTGGATCATTGCGACCTGCGATGGAATAGATGAACAAGAGCAAAGCGCCTAGACTCGCTATTAAGGTACCCGTCATGATGACTCTCTCTGCACCCCAACGTGACACTAATGAACCGCTTAGATTTGCACCCAAAATAAAGAAAGCGACTCCAACCATTTGCATGATGATGAACTGCATGAGTGTCCCGTCCATCGTATGCACAATGACGGCTGGTGCGGCAAAAACAAATACCAGTAAACCGGCCAGTACCATGGCCTGGCTGAGAGCATAGCGCAGATAGACCTTTGATTTAAGCAGGCGCATATAACTACCCTTGTTTTCCCGCTTGCTGTCGTCCGGAATATTTTTTCCCAGCAAGCCGATGCCTATCGCCAGCACGAAAGTCAGCACAGCGAGCACCCAGAATGAGCTTTGCCAGCCACCGAGTTTGAGTAGCCACAAACCTGCCAGCGGTGCGGCAGCGGGTACCAGTGATTCGATACTGGCGAGAAGACCTAATACTTTTGTCGCTGTGGTTTGATTGAAAAGTGCATTGATAATGACCGGGGTGAAAACAGTGGGTGCAGCGGATACCAAACCTTGCAGGAAACGCAGAACAATCAGGCTATGTATATCACTAACCAGCGCGCAGAGAGCGGACAGGAGGGCGTAAGCAAATAGAGCACTGACCAATATCCAGCGTCGTGGAAAACGTGCGCCCAGCGCGCCGAATACTAGCAGACCCAAGGCTACACCCAAAACAAAGGCTGCCAGAACAAGCTGTGCCATTGCCTCATTGGTGGTCAGTGTTTCCGGTAATGTCGGAATAGCCGGCAGAACTAAATCTATTCCGGCAAGAGCCAGCACTGTCCCGGCAACTAGTAAGGCACAGACCAGGTAAGAACTTGAAGAAGGTTTATCCATATCCAATAGGGACTTGTGATTCGGTTCTCATCATAGTCCCGAACATGCCCGATTATCAATAACTACCCTGAACTAACATTGCAGTATCTATCTCTTTCATTTTAGCTGTTATAAATTACTGCACGAAAAAATATTCGCTACTTATAAATCTGAAAGACTATGCTGCAGAAATAGAATGGTATTTTTAGTCAGAATCTTATAAGAAAATTAGTAGTCATAAATATGTTCCAACTGTAATTTCGATAACTCTATTGATCTTAGTGCCTCAGCCAAATCCTTAACCTTCAATTCAATGACATGGCGGCTTTGACCTTCAACTGTAATTATCGCCTGAGTAAACAATGTTTTTGCCATAATACTTTCGGCATTCCAATTAGCCGTAGTCAGAAGACTCAATACAACGCTTTCTCGGTTACCGGCAATCTCGATGAAATTACCACCGGTGTTTGCGAAACTAACAGCTTCGTGGGTAAATGGTCGATATCTTGGAAAGTAATTTAACGCACCCTCAGCGGTGACTACCGCAGTCTTGTGAAGAGGTGCATCAAAGCTGGCAGCCGCCCCCTGCTCTATCAACCAGGCATAGAAAGCCTTGATAAGATACTCAGAAGTAAGAATATATTTTCTTTCAAGTTTACGAACAATATCACGGTCAAAAAAGCTGGTTTCGAACCATAACTTTCTCAGGCTGCCGAGATAATCAAATTCATACCATGGTTGCCTCAAGATAAACTCGGCATACAGTGTCGCTTCTTCGTAGGCGACACGATCCTCATCAGTCATTCGATTTGAGCTTATGGCTTCAGTTAATCGTCCGATAGTAAATTCATACAGCCCTTTAACTGCATACTCGACAGTTGTGCTGACTCCAATCGTCATGAGCATCACGTGGTACTCCCCATTAAAAGGGTACACATCCTTTACGCGACGAAAAACGCTTTCATAACTCTGCCAGAATTGCCCGACATGACCAAACCAGGGAAAGTTGCCAGGTTTTTGTGTTTCCAGAAAACTGGCATACTCGGTTGGGCTATGAACAAGAAACCATTCCGGATAGGTAAGAAACGTTTGATCTTGTCCCCGAATGTGTTCTTCAGGGGTAGTCGTCTGCGCAGCAAGTGTCACTGCGAAGAACGTGCTCAGCAAAAAAAACTTCAGTAAAGTGACAGCCTTAAACATCACTAGCTGACTTTTTCTGGAAAGCCATTAAAACGTTATCTGATGGATCGTGGTCCTGATACAGGCGTTCTCCCTGATCAACCAGCCCGACGCTGGCAAGAAGATTAACCCAATAGTCGAGCCCTTCGAAATATCTCGGTTCACTTGCGTTGGTCTCCCAGCTCTCATCCGTACCGGAATTAAACACTGAATGAACCAGCGACACGAATTCTTTCATTTCCTCACTACCGGCATCATGATCTCTGAGGATGAATACGCCTCCTGGTCTCAATATTCGGGCAAGAGATGCAACATAGGCGCCCTGTCTTTCCGGCTCAATGTGATGCAAGCCAATGTAACAGGTAACGATATCGAGACTATCACTTGCAATCTGCTGTTCAGATATGGGTGCATAGTCAGCGAGATCAACATATGGACCAAACTCTGCTATCTGACCACGATCTATAATATCGGGAGGTGATTTTTCCGGAGGTATATTGCTACTGAAATAAGCAGTGCCTTTGATATCTACCAGCTTTTTCAATGCACCAAAGTAGCGCCCTGTTGAACCGATTTCCAGGTAACCGTCATAGCTTCGATTATCCTCTAAAAGTGCCCTGGTCTGTTCTGATATGACGGCTTTTTGCTTCTTTAGTGCCGGTAACACATAAGTAAAATCAGCGAATCTCGGTTTTATCGTTGTGAGACTACTTTGTATGTATCTATAGATTTCTTCATCGTTTTCAAACTTCGATACAGCTTCAATAATCAAAGTGTGATATCGATCTTCCGGGAACAGATTAAAAACATTTTGCAGAAAAAGATAAAAACGATCTCGCCAGTAGGTACTTTTATATACATTGAGAAACTCTGACGAACTTTTATCTACAGGCTCTTCTATTCGCTTATCTGCTCCATAATACGTATCCCAGATAACATTTCGAAAACGAAACTGTGGATCAAGTGTGTCTTTAAGACTAAATAATTTTTTTGCCCCAGGGTAGGCTGTATGAAACTGTTCATGGGTGGCATGAGCCTGATACGGGAGGTAGTAAGTACCATTGAGTTCCAGCGCGGCTGTGATTAGTTCTCTTGTCCACAACGCCACTCTTTGTTTGGCATTTTCCCGAACACGTTGTTTGTAGTAAAGGACGAACGCGAATACCTCCTCTCTGGCCCAGGTCATGACGCTACCAGGATCCCTGGATGCATGGCGTATGGAAACGTTGATCATATTTACAGAGTAACGATTCAGAATCTCCTTCATTTTTTCGACAAATGCTTCAAGATTCTGAATTGGAATAAAGTACTCCTGCAAGACGTATGTCCGCTTCTTCCTCGACAAGGGTTCCAGTTCGGCAACATCGTAACCAGCCTCATAATTACGCCAATGAACTTTCTTAGAGCTGAAGATCAGGGGATCAATAATATGCTCTCTGCGCCATTTCCCACTCATGGTTTCAGAAAAGGCCCACATGAAATATTTTTCAAGCCAATATGCCCGTGAAATTGGTTGCAAACGCGTTGCGGTTGTTGCCGCTTTTTTAGTTTTACTCCATGTAACTGCGTTTACCTTCGAATAATGGTTTGGATAAAGGTCAGCATTATGAAAAACCGCCGTGTCGGAGCCACGAACGTTATCCACAAAATATTGTAAATACTCCGATGTTTCCATTCGAAGAGAAACTCGTTCCAGTCGCTCATTGTCGGCAAGACTCAGTTCCGCTTCCACGATCACGCCCAGACCACCGTAACCACCAATAGCGGCATAGAATATTTCGCTATTCTCATTTGGAGAGGCATTTACTAATGAAGCATCAGCCAGAACGATTTTTATTGAACGGACTGACATTATCAAGGGACCCAGTCCTATGTAACGGCCATGGACATTAACACTAAGTGATCCGCCTACAGTAAAGTTTGCATAGGTCTGCATTATCATGACTGACAAATCATGAGAATCCACGAATCTTTGAATATCACACCAACGAATACCGCTTTGTACCCGGATCATCTTCTCGATTGGATCAAAGAGTAGTACTTTATTCATCGCCCTCATATCAATATGAAGACTGTCCGGACTTGCGGTCTGACCACCCATACTAAAATGACCACCGCCTATTGAGACGGCTCCTGTACTACGTTTAATCGCATCGATTACTTCATCAGTGCTCTGTGGTTTTACTATTGACCAGACTGGGATAGGGTTCAGCCCGGTAACATCGTTAACTACGGTTTTTTGATCTGAGGTACTCACTATTTTACCGTCAAATAATCATAATTGGCCGTTAGTGGATCATCACCATAGCGGTTTTCACCCTTTGTCCCTTTGAGAAAACCAATTTCAATAAAAACCCAGATGGGCCCGACCACTGGGATCAATACAAGCAAAAACCACCGGGCAGAACGATCACGGTCATGCAGGCATTTACCCGACATAAAGATACCGGCTAACAAAAAGAGAAAAGTTGGAACCCAGGTGAGGTCAGAACCAAAAACACTTTCTACACCGGCAAATATTAACCAGAATAGAATCCAGAAGGGTATTGCTATAGTCCAGTATCTGGATCGACTCATGCGTCCATCGAAGCTGAAGAGTACTTTAAATATCATCAATAATGATTGGTGGTTGCTCACTTGCGTTCTCCACGACAGTCTATAAGGAAGTACCCTCTATTCATGTGTATTGTACATAAAAACTATTCCAGTCTCGTGACATAGCTTCGAGTATTTGCAATTAATATAACAAAGGGTGGCTCATGGAAAGAATAAGGCCGGATTTCATTTATTGTCTCCGATGAAAGTGTGCTGCGCTAAAGACGAAAGCGTCTCAATGTATTTGTCCTGTGACCAGTTGCAATCGATTGTTAATTGCTCCCAATTACGTGCCGATAACATCACCCACAGAATATCGGTTGCCTGATCAGGACTATACGTTGAGGCAAGCATACCGTCTTTTTCCAATGCCTTGATGGCAGCTTCGCATCCCTCGCGCACATCCTGCATTCTCTGCCTCCATGCTTCAGCCGCAGCCTCGTCTGTGTCTTTCATGGCGAGGAGCGCTTTCAAACTACCATATATTTCCGGGATGTATGCACCCCAGGCTTTAATAAAAGCATCAAGGCGTTCAACGCCTGTTTTCGCTGAACGGCTCGCCATGAGTCGTTCTTCTGATCCCTTCAACTCGTCCAGGTAGTGCGTTGCTGCAATGAGAAGTTCGGCCCGAGTGCTGAAATGAAGATACACCGCTTGCCGGCTGATGCCAGCCTGTTTAGCTATATCCGTCATGCGCACGCCCTTACTTTGTCTGACTTCCAGCAGATCCAGAGCTGCCTGAAGAATACGAGAACGTGTTTCAATTGATTCACTTGACATAGTGTCAACCAATAGGAGAAAAGTAATGAAAATAGTCATATTTGGAGCAAGCGGCAGTCTCGGGCAGCATCTCGTTAAACAGGCGCTGAATCAGGGCCATCAGGTAAGCGCATTCGCACGTGATCCCTCCGCATTAAAGCTACAGCACCAAGATCTAACACGAATCAAGGGTAATGCACTCAAGCCAATAGATGTTGCCGCTGCGGTTAAAGGTCATGACGCTGTGTTGATCGTACTAGGCACGGGACCAATGGGCAGCATTCGCGCTATCGGGACGAAAAATATTGTCGATGCGATGCAGTACTGTGGCATTCGTAGACTTGTGTGTTTGAGCACCTTAGGTACTGGCGACAGTGGCGCTCTCCTGAATTTTTTCTGGAAACACATCATGTTCGGAATGCTGTTAAGAAAGGTGTTTGCCGATCATCAAGCGCAAGAAAAGATTGTTAATGAAAGTGATCTTGATTGGACTATTGTTCGACCTGCTGCCTTTACTGATGGGCCTGCAACCGGAACGTATGAGCATGGCTCTTCATTGGCCGGTAAGAAACTTAAACTAAAAATATCGCGCGCTGATATTGCAAGTTTCATGGTGCAACAACTAAGTAGCGACAGCTACGTACATCAATCACCTGGCTTGTCTTATTAGTTTGTATAAACAGAAATGAAAAACCCCGGAGTGAATTACTTGCTATCACTCCGGGGGGATTATCAAGAAGGCTTGATGAACCTTGTTTTATTGGGTTAGAGTTTCATCAATGAAGCACAAACTCCAAAGTGAACGCACAATTTTGTCACCACTTGTCCCCGGAGATGTTGACCTAGCTCTGGAAATGTTCACCGATCCAGAAGTTGTCAGATATATAGACGACGGGGTCATGAGTGAGAATGACATTCATGAGCAGATGTCGTCCTGGATAAAACGAGGGAGTGATGGTTGTATCGGTGTTTGGTGTATTTCCGATCACAAGACCGGCGAAAAATATGGTTCCTGCGCCTTGTTACCCATGCCCATTGATGAAGACGATACAAATTGGGATTTGGTCGTCCCGGATATGATGCCCGATGCCGATATTGAAGTCGGTTACTTTCTAAAGAAATCTGCCTGGGGCAAAGGTTTAGCGACTGAGGCCTGCTCCAGACTTATCCGTTTCGCCTTCGAGGAAGCTTCACTGACTCATGTTCTCGCTACAATCGATGATGATAACCACGGTTCCAGAAATGTCCTCGAAAAAGTCGGCTTCGTATATCAGGGCCGAAGACGCGCCTATGCTGAGGATAGCCCCATCTTCCAAATCGACCGGGATAGATGGTTAGAAGTAAAGCAAAAAAGATAGGCCTGCTAATTAATAGAGCCGAAAACCAGATATCTCAAACGTTGATATTTCGACAAACTGACGAATACTCATCGCAATACAAACCTGCTAAACACTTCTAGCCACCTGCTAGCGCAGCAGAATGGAGATCGTATCGCTCGATACACGTGTTTCCTGAGAATCCTGTCACAAAGTAATCTATAAAACGTGAGCCAATTAACAGGTTCGACACCGTTCTTGCTCCTATTTCCTTTTTGGCATAGCTGTTGCAATAGTTTATTCAGGATTAATTTACGGAGACAGAAAATGAAAAAATTAGAACTTAATATACCGATATCGATTTTTATCTCAGGCGCTGCGCTTTTTCTATTAGCACCATCTGGCTTATTCTCATCATTCAGTGCAAATGAAATACACAAGACTGCCTTACTGATTGAATCGATTGGCGTGACAACCGCATTTGTCGTGTATTACAGAGAAAGTTTTAATCGATTTTTCGCTGCAGACGAATATTGAAGTTCGAAGCTGTTAAGTTATAAATGGTATAAACACAGCAGCGGCCAATATCATAAAAGGCAGTGCGTATAGTACAATTTTGTTGAAACTCGCGCTGCCATCAATAGCGGGCCAGCTACTTTCCATAAAGCCGAATATCACACCTCTTCCAGCTTTGTATTCCAGATTCCAGAATAATCCTGCTGATACATATAGAACAGATGAAGCAAAGATGTTGGAAAACCAGGTGATGGGATAGAAGCCATCCCGGAACACCAGGTAAATATCGTAGGACCAGCTGGCAGAGAACATCCAGCAACAAAGCGCTATGTAGGCAATTTTCAATTTTTCCTGCTTTCTAATAAATCTGAATAATGTCCCAATTGCCCATGGTGCTGTCAGATAGGTCAGTGTGGACATAAAAGTAGCATCGTAATAGTCCCAGGTCGGATCACCTGTGTAGGGTGCGAGGATCACGAAAGCGGTCGTTGCAATAAGAAAAGTAATCAGCTTCCATCTAATTAATATGAAATTCAGATACCTTTTTTGAAAAAGGATTAACGACCTGTGATTTTTAACCATTAACATTACAGCGATAAGACAAGCTGTCGACCAAAGTGCTATATAGGTATAGAAAAACGGGGTCATTGGATTGTATTCATTCTAATCAGAGTACAACAGGCGAACGTAGTTTCGATATTCCAGTATCTGTTGCGATAGTATTTTTGGATCTTTAACTGCGCGAGAAACGATAATACCTCCTTCAATCAGAGTAGATAACATATCGGCCAAATCATCGCTGCTGGTTTCTATTTTTGGTGTGTAACTAAGGTTTATTTTTTCAATCTGTTGCTTGAACAGGCGACGCCAGTCCATAACCATGTCAGCAGTTATCGCTCGAACCTGATCGTTTACCTCAGGAGAGTCATAGGTAAAACTGGAAACCAGACAACCCGGGTGCATGCCCTCCAGCTTGTCCATCATCTCGGCCAATAATTTTGCGAAGATCAACATCTGCTGGAGTGGGTCTTCGGTGAGATCCTCAGCACGTTTAAACAGACCGCTGAACAGCAATTCATCACGCTCGCGGTAACGCTGCATAAGAGAATAAGCCAGGGCGTTTTTACCCTCGAAATGGTAGAAAAACCCGCCCTTTGTGATACCAACCTCAGTGATTAGATCGTCGATGGAGGTGCCGACAAAACCATTCACGAGAAAGTGTTTTTCCGCAGCGTCCATTAGTTTTTCTTTGGTGACTTCACCTTTGCTCGTCATATTCACTGTACTCCGGGTATAGTTGCTGCCTTTCAGACCGGCCAACTCATCGCTCCAATTGTCGATTGAGACCTATAACATACTGATATTATAGTTTTTATAAAAATAATTTAAAAAAAGCACCGCCAGTTCACTAGATGAATCCCTGTCACTTACCTAATCTTCACATCATCACTCAAACGTTCAAAACACAACTAAACACCTAAATGGAGCATAACGACATGGGCATTTATCAGCAACAATTACCCCAACTAAACGGGCTGACGTGTATTACCGACGGTGGACTGGAAACAGATATGATATTTAACAAAAATCTGAATCTACCCGAATTTGCCGCTTACAGTCTGTTACAAAACGAAGAAGGATATGCCGTTTTGTTTGACTACTATAAAGACTACGCGCAGCTCGCACGCAAATACAAACTGGGGCTTGTTCTGGAAACACCCACCTGGAGGGCCAGCGCCGACTGGGCAAGGAAACTCGGAGATTCACAAAGCACTTTGCGTGAACTTAATATCGCTGCCGTCGAACTTATTGGGCATGTTCGTGATGAGTTCGCCACCAGTGAATCACCGATCATTATCAGTGGAAATATCGGCCCGAGAGGTGACGGGTATACACCGGAAAACCTGATGTCAGCACAAGAAGCACAAAACTACCATCTGGCACAAATCGAATCTTTTTCAGAATGCGAAGTGGATCTAATCTCGGCACTGACATTGAACTATGTCGACGAGGCTATCGGTATTACTCAGGCGTCGCTACGTGTCAATATACCCATATGTATTGCTTTTACTGTTGAGACAGATGGCAAGCTGCCGACAGGAGAAACCCTCGAAGCAGCAATCAAAGCTGTTGACGAGGCTACCGACGCAGGGCCTGTTTACTATATGATCAATTGTGCTCACCCGAGTCACTTTTCTCACCTGCTCAGTAAGGGCGGTGAATGGTTGAAACGTCTGGGTGGCATTCGCGCCAATGCATCTTGCATGAGCCACGAAGAACTTGATAACTCAGAAGTCCTTGATGATGGTCATCCGGGTGATTTTGGCAAGGAGTTAAAAGCAATACATGATCAGACAAAATCCATTACGGTACTTGGCGGTTGCTGTGGAACCGATACCAGGCACATTGAAGAAATCTGCATTAATCTTTCTAAACAGGCCCCTTTGTAGAACCAAGTATTACCAGATCGTGTGCTTTATCGATACGTCGCAGCAGAATATTTATGGTGTCATCGGCATTACTTTTTTGCTCTAGTAACACCGGGCCCGGGCCTTTGATAACAAGTTTATCGTCAGTGTTGTAGATCGGGCAGTTTTTCATCGACAGGCAACCGCAGCCAATACAGCCAGTCAAGGAATCACGTAGTCGTTCGAGATAAGTAATACGCGCGTTCAGCTCGCTGCGCCAATTCGACGATAGTTTTTTCCAGTCCCCTTGAGTTGGTGTGCGCTGCTGCGGTAGAGCGCTAAATGCTTCCCTGGTTGAAGCGAGACTGATTCCCATCTTTTGTGCGGCCTTAATCACTGATACGCGACGCACAACATCGGCACTATAGCGGCGCTGATTACCGGCATTGCGTGTACTCTGAATCAATCCCTTTTGTTCATAGAAATGCAGGGTGCTGATTTTTACCCCGCAACGTTCTGCCACCTTGCCTACACTCCATAGTAAATTCGCCATGTCAGACGCCTCCAGAATTTTTCTCAATAGTATGCAAAATAATTCTTGACCTCAAGTTAACTTGAGATATTAAGCTTGACGTAATTACCAACTTAAGGAGACACATAAATGCTGCAACTCGAACATATTAATCTGGTCGTCGATGACCTGCCTGCTGTCCTGAACTTTTATCAGGCCGTATTTCCACACTGGCGTATTCGGACACAGGGTAAAGGTGAGTGGTCTGGAAAACCGCGAAACTGGGTACACTTTGGCGATGACTATCAGTATCTGGCAATCAGTGATCATGGCGAAGGGGAAAACCGTGAGCTCGCTGGATTTCAGGTTGGCCTGGCCCACTTCGCCTTTGTGACAAGTAATCTGGACGCTGTAATCAAACGACTCGAGGATGCGGGCTTCACCATAGCCAAGAATGGCGCTGATGATCTCTGGCGTAAAAATATCTATTTCACCGACCCGGCCGGTTTCGAGGTAGAGTTTGTGGAATATCTAAGCGATTTGCCAGCGGAGCGAAATCTAAGCAATGAAGTGACCGCATGAATGCAAAAAATCGTGTTGCATCTCAATTCAGGATCGCGATAATCAATTATGAGTGACAATACAGATCGCCTGTTTTTCCAACGACGTTCCTTCCTCGGATACCTTGCCTCTTCTCCCCTGCTTTGTGCTGCCATGCTCGAGTCCGCTCCAGTCAGACTTTTTGCCAGAGATAACCGGGCACTGCTGCAAGCTGACAGAGAAATGCTCATTAAGTCACCAGAAGAAGCTCTTAATCTCTTTGACTTTGAGCGCATTGCCAGTCACAGCATACCCACATCACACTATGGTTACCTCACTACCGGTGTGGATGATGATCTGACAAAAAATATTAATCATGCCGCCTACGCTGATTATTATATGCGCCCACGACGGCTGGTCGATGTGAGAAAGATCGATATGGGAGTCCGCTTGTTCGGGAATAACTATGCATCGCCAGTATTTCTCTCACCGCTTGCCTCGCAGAAAGCCTTTAACCCGGAAGGAGAGTTGGCCACGGCAAGAGCAGCCGGCAAAATGCATTTCCCGATGCTTCTCTCTACTGTCACCTCGACAGGCATTGAGGAAGTCAATGCAGCCTATGGTGAACCGGTAATTTATCAACTCTATCCGACGCCAAAATGGCGTATTACCCAGAATATTCTGCGCCGCGTTGAAGCTGCTGGTTGCGAAGTACTTGTATTGACCGTCGATGTTCCCATCTCCAACCGGGAGACACTGGCGAGATTGATCCGTCAGGATGATCGGGATTGTCAGACATGTCATCAGGGCATAGATGAAGATCTAAAGCGCAAACCGATGCTGCGAAACACAGGCCTCGGCGGTATGGCCGATATGAATTTTATGTTTATTGACTGGGACTATGTCAAACGGCTTAAAGATGAAACCAGTATGAAACTGGTGCTGAAAGGCATCGTTACAGCTGAGGATGCCAGACTTTGTCTTGAACATGGTGTCGATGGTCTGATTGTTTCCAATCATGGTGGACGTGCGGAAGAAAGTGGTCGCGCGACCATAGACAGCCTTGCTGAAATCATGCCCATCATAGGCGACAGAATTCCGGTTTTGATTGATGGCGGTGTTCGCCGTGGGACCGACGTGTTTAAAGCACTGGCACTCGGTGCAAGCGCCGTGGGTATCGGCCGCCCGTATATATGGGGGACTGGGCGCATTCGGACAGCCGGGTGTTGAGAAGGCACTGCAACTTTTGCAGAAAGAACTGGAGATATCCATGAAGCTGGCTGGCACTACAAGTATTGGAAAAATCGGGCAATCTTATGTCGGTGTTAAATAATGTGATGAAAAATATCTTTGAAATCGGGTTCTATTCAGTCTTTGTGATGAGTACTTTATTATTGCTATCACCTCTACAGGCTCAGCAGACAAGTCCCGATATCCTTAAGTCAAAAATCAGTGAATACCTTAGTGATGACAAGTTTTCCTCAGAAAAGATCAATGAAATAATTGACGACTCTCAATGTTCTGTACAGCAAGCTGCCACTGTCGCTGCCGTGCTGGTCAGCATAAAAAAACCGAGACTAAATCAACAGGTCTTTTCCTGGTCTCTTGATGCTGATGATGATAATGAATGCCTTCGAAGAACGGGCATTATGGAGCTAGCCTGGGACTACAGACGCCGGAAAAAAATCAGCAGTATGTGGATTAGTAACGACCAACTGTATTGGCGTGACACTGGCGGCAGTGAAGGTGTTCCTATCGTTGCAGACAATCTACTCTGGACTAATGATCTTGAAAAGACGCTCGCTGAGTCAAAGTCTATTCATAAAGTTGCCTGGGCAAGCGGCCAGGTGTCAGACGAGGCTGCAGCCGAACTACGTAACCGAGGGATTACCCTTTCAGCGAACAGATTCAATAAGTCGAAAGGTCGAGAGAAAATCGTCAACGATATTTTTGGTTTGAGTGAAGCTTCTGAGCCGGAACCAGTTTCTGCACCGATTGCGCAAGAAGCCGAGCAGGAAATCCCTGCCCCACAGCAAATAGAAATGGAAAAAGAAACCATCGTCGCCGTGCAAGAACCAGAACCTGTTTCCGAGCCTGTTGTAGTTGAGCAAAACAGACCGCCAGTCACTCCCCCGCCGTCACCTGAACCTGAAAAAACAAAGGAAGTTGTCGTGAAAGGGCCAGACTGTTGGGAACACCCCAGGCTAGGCAGGTTTATATTTGAGAAGAATGGGCGAACCACGGAAATGACACACGAGATTCCCGCTCCGGGAAAGTCACGACACTTTACGCTCACATCCATTGGCAATCAGCTTTATTGGAAAACCAATAAAGTCGAGCATGTTTTTCTTATAGAAAAAAACAAGGCTTCTTTGTTCATTAATATTCACAATGGAAATAAGGAAACAGAATTGACGGCATGTGAATGATAATTACTGATCTTTATTTCGTCTCAGGAAGAGAAAACCAAACATATCTCGAATACGAAAAAACCTTCTACTCTTAAAATACTCGTCAAACTCATCCCCAGTGGGCATTGAATAGTATTGTACCTCTTCATCTTCAATAGAAATCGCTTTAAGTTTCTGTCCTTTCAGGATCAGTCTGGCTATTCGCTCTAAAAGAACCGAACCTATTACCGCGGTATGTATCAGAACTTTTTGTTGAGTCATTCCTTCTCTTATTCGAAATCCATGTCTGGCTACCAGTTCACCGGTATCAATACCTTTATCTATCCAATGTACGCTCACACCCGCTTTTTCGCTGCCATTTTTTAGTACCCAGAAATAGGCCATTACTCCTCTGTATGCCGGTAACCAGCCCGGATGAATATTCAGAATGCCTGTTGCGGGAATAGCGATAAGATCCTGCCTGATAATCTGGTTGAAATAAGCGGAAACAATTATGTCTGGTTGCAGAGCTTCGATAACTTTTAGTGTATCCGGATGGTTTACATCAGCAACCCGATGGACGGGTATCTGATGTTTTTGACCAATTTTCCAGACTGGAAGAATTTTCCCAGGTTTATCCGGTAGCAGGATACTCGCGGTATACCCCAGCATCTGGATAATCTGTTGCCAGAATAACAAGAAACCAAATCGCCAGCCTATATGACTCAAGTGCTTTCTCAGATGTTTCGCGGTTTTCCGGCTAAGCCGAAGGGGTTTGCTCTTAACCACACCGACAATTTCCAGTTCATCCATCTCTGTCATTCTGTTCAGACAGGTAGCGCTACCCAGATGACCAGAAGAATAGAGAACAACTGTTCTGAGTTTATCTATGTTTGTAGCTCTCCGACTTCACTTCGCCCAAGCATATCGTTGAGTACCATATAGAGGGCTGGAACCAGAAAAAGTGTGATTACCGTACCGAACAAGATTCCGAATCCCAACGATATGGCCATGGGAATCACAAATTGTGCCTGCAAGCTGGTTTCGAAGATGATGGGTAATAAACCAAAAAATGTGGTCAGGGTGGTCAGCAAAATTGCGCGAAAGCGACGCTCTCCGGCCAGTCGCAAAGATTCTTTAACACTCAGCCCCTCATCTCTGCCTTTATTGACGAAATCCAGCAGTATAAGACCGTCGTTAATGACCACACCTGCCAGAGCCACCATGCCAAACATCGACATCATATTGATGCTTTGACCAAACACAACATGACCACATACCGCTCCTATAAATCCGAAGGGAATAGCGATCATAATAACGATTGGTTGTAAGTAAGAATGTAAGGGAATCGCTAACAGGCCATAAATTAGAAATAGGGCTATACCGAAGAAGATGGCAATGCGGACTTTTAGCTCTTCTTCTTCCTGACTGGAACCACCAAGGCTATAACGCACACTGGAATACTTTTTCAACAAAGCCGGCATGAATTCTTTCTGAATTTCTCCAATCACTTCACCTGAATTTGATTTAAGAGGATCCAGATCAGCAGTGACCGTGATCGTGCGTTCCCGGTCGACCCTGCTTACCATCGCCGGACTGCTATCGATGCTAACGTCGGCAACGTCCAGAAAGGGAACTTCGTCGCCATTCGGAGTTCGGATACGCATATTTTCAAGATCAGCAATTGAATGACGTTCAGCCCTTGGGTAACGCACCATGATTTTCAGTTCATCCCGCCCGCGCTGAATACGCTGCACTTCTTCGCCGTAGAATGCCTGTCGCACCTGCCTACCCAGGTTCGCCATGTTTAAACCTAAAAGTTCTGCTTCCGGTTTAATTTTCAACTGAATTTCCTGAGTACCACTGCTGAAAGAATTGCGAATATCAAAAATGCCTTCATATTCACCTAATCTGGTCTCCAGCGCTTTTGCTGCATCGTTCATCCTGTCAAAGTCATTGCCGGAAAACTGAAAATTTATCTTTGCACCACCTCCTGAGTTGGTACTCGCAAAAAACCGTAACTCTTTGGCTCCGGCGATCTCACCCACCTTCGCTCGCCAACGCTTCTCAACTTCATAAGCATCAATCTGACGGTACTCAGCTTTGGTTAACTCAATGACGATAGTGCCACTTAAGTTTCCATCGGTGAACTCAAGCACATATTCGAGAAGTTTTTCTTCTGTCGGGTTCTCTTTCAAATACTCGGTTTCAACGGCATCCACGGCTTCTTTCAGACTTAGCAATGCCGCGTTGCGGGAGGCTGCAGGTGAACCTTCATTCATTGTTATGTTCCCCTGAATAAAATCGCTGGGAACATTGGGAAAAAATTCAAATTTAATCAGACCCCCTGCGATCATGCCCAGAATCAATATCAAACCGGCAAGAAACAAGGCCGCTGTTGTATAACGTTTGTCTATTGCTTTTACTAGAAGAGGGCTATATCTGTTTTTAATAAACTGCTGCAGTCCATTCGCAATGAAGGACTGGAATCGACTTAAGTAGTTATCGCTGCGTTCATTTTCCGGAACATACTTTATTCGCGACAAATGTGCTGGCAGTACTAATTTGGATTCTATTAAGGAGAAAGTTAAGCAAAGGATCACAACCATACCGATGGTTTCAAAGAAAGGCCCAATCTGACCACCGATAAATAACATTGGTAAAAATGCCGCAATGGTAGTGAGGACACCAAATGTTGCGGGCATGGCTACTTTGTTTGCGCCCTTGATCACATTGTCGAGTGTGTGACCATGCTCGGTGATACTGGTATAGATACTCTCGCCAATAATAATGGCGTCGTCTACAACAATACCCAGAACCAGAATAAAACCAAAAAGACTGAGCAAATTTATATTTACCGGAAATGGTGTCAGCGGTAAAAGCCACAATGCACCGAGAAAACTGACCGGGATACCAACAATTACCCATAACGCGACCCGTAATCTTAAAAATACCGTGAGGATGAGAAATACAAGTACGGCACCCAGGGTCAGATTGCTTAACATCATACTCAGGCGGGCTTTAAGGTAAAAAGCCGAGCTTCCCCAGGAATCGATATAAACTCCGGGTGCTATTGATGCCTTCTTTTCGGCCATGTATTTTTCAACGGCCTTGTCAATGTTCAGAACATTTTGGTCACCCGTGGACTGAACCCGAATACTCAATGAGGGCTTACCGTTAAAACGTGAGAATTCTTCTGTTTCAATAAAGCCATCCCTTATGGTGGCGATATCACCCAGCAGCAAGCGCGTACCATCGACATTACTACGCAGGGCTATGTTGCTGTATTCCTGACCGGTATACATTTGCCCCTTGGTTTTCAATAGTATGTCGCCGACTTCTGACTTGATTGTACCGCCCGGCATGTCCATCGAGGATGCCCGGATTGCGCTCGCCACCTCGTCCATGGTCAAACTGTATTTACGTAAGGTTTCTTCAGAGACTTCTATTGAAATTTCATAGTCGCGATCACCCAGAATTTCCACCAGACTAATGTCTCTAAGTGTCAGCAGCTCATCACGTATTTCGTTGGCAATTTTTTTACGTGCCCGGGGGTCCATGTCACCATAGACCGATATCCAGATTACATCCCGCTCAAATTCGAGCTTTTCTATGATCGGTTTTTCGGTTTGTTCAGGAAATGTGGATATGGCATCGACCCGGCCCTTTACTTCATCCAGTACATCGCTTAATTCGTACTCACTTTCTATTTCGAGATTGACATTGGCCAGCCCTTCGAAGGCTGTGGAGGCCATTTTCTTGATGCCTTTGATATCCTGTACTGCTTCCTCTATTCGAAGAATAACGCCTTCTTCCACTTCCTCTGGTGCCGCACCGAGATAAGGAACACTTACCTGAATGGTATTGGTTTCAAAATTGGGAAAGACTTCTTTCTGAATAGTAAACGCCGAGATAAACCCGGCAATAATAATCAACAACATCATCAGATTGGCAGCAACGTGATTGCTGGCAAACCAGGCAATAATGCCCTTCTCTCTGGTATGCTGTTTTATTGACTGCAATATCAGGGACCCTGCGATCGTCTAAGATTAATGCCGTCGACAGGTTCTTCAATTGCACTGACGATGGCCTCCTCATCTTCAGTGACGCCGTCTTTTATGTAAATATAGTTTTCGTCTGAAAACATTATATCGACAGTACGCTTACGTAACTTATTGTCGGCATCCATAATAAGTACCTGATTCATGCCTCGTACCGAAAGTCTTGGAATCGCAATGACATCCTTTGCGATCCTGCCAATAATTCTGGCCTGCACAAAACTACCGATGGACAGTGGCGGACGATCATCACTTCGATTCAATCCATAGGGATCTGCAATACGTGCGACAGCAAATTGCACGCGCGTTCGTTCATCAATGACACCTTCTGTACGCACTATCGTGGCATCCCAGTGATAACTAAGACCGCCAATGACACTGGATAGTTTGACATTCGGTCCAGTCTGTTCACTTTCAGAGCTGGCATCACTGAATCTGGGTAAATCCAGATAAGCAATATCCTGATCGGTCAGGGGCAGGCGCAGCTCGGCAAAATCTACCGCAATGGTATTTGCTACTGGCGTTCCCGTTGTTACGTATTGCCCTACATCTACCAGTTTATCTTTAACCATACCCCGATATGGTGAACGAATAAGAGTTTGCTGCAATCGCCTTTCAGCCATTTTCAGGTTTGCTTCGGCAAACAACACGTTGGCTTCTTCCAGGTAAGGAGTGCGCAAAGCGAGTAATGGCGCGACACTTTTTTTACGGCCGGATAATTCCCATTCCTGTGCAGCCTGTTCCGAACGAGCTGTTTCCTGAGTGAGTTGTGCCTGCGAACTAAGCAGACTCGCCTTGGCCTTCTGCAATTCCACCTCATAATCAATCGGGTTCAGCTTTAACAAGACCTCTCCATTTTCGATAAAACCACCGGCGACAAATTTCGGCGACACCTCCAGCACCACTGCGGAAATTTCAGAAATCAGGGAGGTTTCAGTACGCGGAGAAACATTGCCCTGTGACTTAACAGTAAGAGTTACATCCTCTTTTCGCAGGGCTACGGTTTCTACCAGAAGTACCGCTATGCCGGGTTTAATTTTATCCGGTTCCTTTTTCAGCATTATCATTGTGGCTGCGGCGGCTACGGCGAGCAGAATAATACCAATAGGAATAACTATTTTTTTCATTGCCATGCATACATTGTAACTAGAAGCTCAATGTTCATATACCAGTGATTCGGGTAATTTACCTTATGGCGATGGGATTTATTATACCCTGCACTGCACCCCGTAATTTGGGGATTCCCAGAACAAAAAGAAACTCACTGACTTTATCTTTATCTAGTGCTCTGGTATCCATATGTTCAATGATATGAACGCCATGCTTCGTTATCAGCTCCTGATGCACCGGCGCAATTTCCTTGTAAGTGGCAGGCCGCGCCTCTATGGTTCTTGCATCAATTCCTACCATAGCGACTCCTTTTTCAATCAGATAACGGGCGCCGTCGACACCCAGACCGGGCTGGGAAGTTAAATACTTTTCTTTGTCATTCCAGAGCCTGGCAAGCCAGCCAGTGTGGAAAATCACAACATCACCTTTTTCTATACTAATACCCTGCGCGTTAGCTGCTGCGTCTATTTCCTTAGCGTTGAACTCGGTCCCGGCAGACAACGTGTCAACTTTGTAATAGCCAGCCAGATCGATCAACACGCCCCGGGAAACGATTGGCGGGATAGTTTCCATGCCATAGCGGCTTACGCCAGTGAGATTGGCTGATAGCACCTCTGTTTCTGTCGCACCATTGTAATATCGACGACTCATGCCGGGGTGAGCAAAACCGTCAATCGATGTGCCCAAACCATCATGAGTAATCACCAGACTTTCATTTGCTGTGAACTTATTTGGTCCGATTTCACTGGGCGTCATCGGATAGGATTTTACCTGATAGAAACGGCCATGCTTATCACGCGATTCTTCATTGGTTTCGATAGCGAGTGAATAGACTGTTCCCGTAGTTATGAGTTGTGCTGCTTTAACAACAGTCTCTGGAGACAAATTGTTCAGAGCACCAATCCTGTCGTCTGCTCCATATTTCGATGGGTACCAGCTTGTATCAGCAGCGCGTATCTGGGATAGAAAAAGTGCAGAACAAAAGAATATAAATAGAATCAGCGTATATCTGGGCAAGTCATTTATCATATTCACAAGTTCTCTCCCGCAAAAATTCAGTGGCATTACTACTAATGGTTTATTCAGTTTATACAGTGCCTTAGAGCCTGTATAGAATGAAAGTAGGTCGAATGCTAGAATCGAACGATGAAAACCTCCGCTTCTTTTCTATTGTTATTTTTTTGCCTGACTCAATCAGCTTTTTCAAACTCGTTTGATGATGCCGTTAAAGATGCCCTGGGCATCTATAACGCCGGTGATTTCGACAAGGCTTTTCAGCTTTTCAATAAGCATGCCGACGCCGGGCATGCCGGAGCGCAGTATCAAACCGGAGTCATGTATTTACAAGGTCAGGGCGTGGCAAAAAATTATGCGGAGGATTTGCACTGGCTGGAGCTTTCAGCCGCACAGAATGAGCCAGCGGCGCATTACAATCTGGGTATCGTGTATCAGCAGGGTCTGGGAGTTAAAGCGGACATAGTAAAGGCGAACCAGTGGTTTGCCAGTGGCGCCGAACTCGGCGATGTTAGTGCGATGTTCAATATTGGTAATGCCTATCTTCACGGCAATGGTGTGAAACAAGATTATAATCGCGCACTGAATTACTTTAAACAGGCTGCGGACTTAGGCCAGGATTACGCCATGTTTAACATCGGCCACATGTACGAAAATGGCAAAGGCGTAGAAATAAATAATCCCAGGGCCTTTTCCTGGTACAGCAAGGGCGCAGATAAAGGACAGGCAAGAGCCCATGCTGCACTCGCCAGAATATTTGCGAATGGTATTGGTTTGATACCCAGCCAGAATAAAGCCTTTAAATATCATCTGATCGCAGCCGAAAGTGGGCATGTACCTTCACAATTGAGCGCAGGTTTTGCCTACATGACGGGTACAGGAGTAAAAAGAGATCTCGAACAGGCGGTGATCTGGACAAAACGTGCTGCAGAGCAGAGCCTGCCGCAAGCACAATACAATCTCGGCACTATGTATTTTCGAGGCCTGGGTTTGAAAAAAAATGACAAGCTCGGTTATGCGTGGATGTATCTGGCCTCGTTAAGCAATCACCCTGGCGCTTTGCAAGACGTCAACGTAACATTGGCGAAAAACTTCCCGGCAGACAAAATTGCGCGTAGCAGAAAACTCGCTGAGGAATTAAAGGATAAATATCAACTTACTATGAACGCTTATTTCGACTGAGAAACACACCACATTGTTTACATCAGGCGATTTGTTCCGATAAGAGCCAGATACCGTCTTTCACTTTTTTCTGAAACTGTGCGCCGACAATCTGAATCGCTTCAGCGGAGGCTTCTTCTCCGAGTTTGTCGAAATCACTGACCCGGATAATTTCCATATACTGATACGGTGGCTCCCCTTCACCGCCCAGCATACCAACGGTTTTCGCCAGATTGTATTCTGTGACGCTGGAAAGTTTCGTGACGACCGGAATATCGTTTTCCTGCATCCACTCGACGAAGTCTGCTTCGTTTTCATCGTCGTTTAGATTAAACAGAACAATAATGAATTTATTAGCCATCGGATATCCTCGTGAATTCAAATTAGATTATGGATTAATTATACAGCTCAAAGCTATTCTAATTGATTTATAATCGGAATCCATCACTAGTACCAACCTGTCTTCCGCCTGAGGCTTACATATGAATAATTCGGTTTCTGTAGTTGAGTATCATGAAAAAATTGAATCATTATCTTCCGGATTCCGTAGCAGAGCGGAACAAGCCAATGAAATACGCCGAGTACCGGAAGAGAACATTGCTGAATTAAAGGCCGCTGGCTTATTAAAAGTGTTTCAGCCAGCCAGTTATGGTGGTGCTGAACTGTCTGTGGCAGATGTATTACCGATGGTCGCTAAAGTAGCACAAGCCTGTCCTTCTACGGCCTGGGCAATGGCCGTGTTGCAAATTCACCCCTGGATGCTTGGTTTTTCGCCTGATTTGGCACAGCAGGAGGTCTATGACGAGGATCAGGACACACTGGTCTGTGGTGTCCTGCAGCCAAAAGCAATGACGAGAAGAGTTGCAGGCGGTTATGAACTGGAAGGTGCTTTATGGCCCTATGCCTCGGGTTGTGATCATGCTTCCTGGGCGCATGTCGGTGGTCTGGTTATGAATGAAAACGGGCCACCTGAAGTCAGGGTGTTTTTGATACCGGAAAGTGATTATGAAATCGTTGACGACTGGCATGTCACCGGTTTGCAGGCTACCGGTAGTAAAAGCCTGAAGACAGGACCTGTGTTTGTCGCTGAGCACAGAACCTTTGCACTTGCCGATGCGACCTCAGGAAAGCTTGGCAAGGGACGCTCTGCTCTCTATCAATCAGCGATGTTACCCATGCTTTGTCTTAATGTTACCGGTCCTGCTCTTGGTGCTGCTCGCACATGCATTGAGACTTTTCTTGCACATATCGAAAACCGGAATCTGCCATTCTCTATGCTCAAACAAGTTGACTCTGCCCAGACTCATCGTCTGCTCGGTGAAGTGATGCTTCAGGTGGAATCTGCCGAACTGATGCTGGAGAAGGGCGCGGCCATGACCAGAGACTACTCTGAAGCGGGCGAACTGATGCCCATAAAAGAACGCTCTGTTGTTCGCGCCTACAGTTCCGGAGCAGTCAGACAATGTGTAAGCGCCATTGAATCCATGTTTCTTGCCAGTGGCGGAACTGCCTTACAGGAAAGTAACCCCCTGCAAAAATTATTACGTGATTCCAAAGCGATGGCGGCACACGCAGCGCTATCTCACGAGAACAATCTTGAGTTATGGGGTGCCGTGCTTCTGAATAAACCAGTAAATTCACCCATGGTGTGAGATAGTCCATAAAGTTTACGCAGTCTCCTGTATAGTTCTATTTCCTGCGTAGCGAATCGATCCTGATTCAGAATTGTTGCGTACCATTAACTGGGAAGCACAGTATATGACAGCACTGCGATTGCGCTATCAGACCATAGAGTTTGATGAAGTAGACATTCACATCCGCACGCTTCGCGATAAACAGCAATACTCTGATCCACTTGGTGAAGCAGAATCCATGGGGATTTCTTCCGCACAGTGGTCTTTCTTCGGAGTCGTCTGGGAAGCCAGTAAAGTGCTGGCGCGCGAGATGGCAGATTACGAAATAGGTAGTAAACGCATACTGGAAATCGGTTGCGGCATGGCATTGTCCAGCTTATTGCTGAATTCGCGTCATGCCGATATCAGCGCAACCGATCATCACCCGCAGGCGGGTCAGTTTCTGGAAGAAAATGTGCGATTGAATGGAGGTCAGGCCATACCCTTTCTAAGAACTGACTGGAAAACCGAGCATGACGGCCTGGGGAAGTTCGATTTAATTATCGGTGCGGATCTACTTTATGAGCGGGATCACGTTGAAGATGTCTCTGCGTTTATTAACCGGCATGCCCAACAAAGCAATGAAGTCATAATGGTCGACCCCGGTCGCGGCAATCGTTCATCTTTCAGTAAAAAAATGACCAGCCTTGGTTATTCCCAAAAGCATTCAAGTGTTGAATATATGGATGAAGCCAACAAATTATTTACCGCAAAAATACTCCGTTATTATCGAGACTGAAGAGATAGTCACTTTTCATCAGTCTCTTGCACTGTCCATTTCTGCACATGATTGCCAACAACATCGGACAGATAAATATTTCCTTCAGCATCGATATCAATTGCATGCAGCCAGTTTACCTGACCGAATAGATTGCCCTGTGGTAGCGGTATTTCTTTCACAATTTCTCCGGCTTCATTAAAAATAATGACATCCTGACGCAGTGGTGTATCCGGTTCTTTGCCCGCCTCAACACCCCAGAAAAACTGATCCAGTTCCTGTGGAAAGTGTGCGTCGTGCTGATACACATCCTGTGCATTGACGTCCAGAGCAAAAACAATCCTGAAAGCGGATAGCAGTAAAACTGTCGTTAATATCAGATAACGCATTGATTATAGTTTTAAGTATTAATGTTCAGGTTCGATTAAAAACCACTACCGGGATCTGGCGATCCGTTGAGGCCTGGTAATCAGTGTAAGGTGCATAGTAGTCAACCATCAACTGCCAGAGTTTTTCTCTCTCATCACCCTCAGCGACACGTGCTTTCGCTGTAAAGGTCTCATTGGCTACTTTCAGCTCAACGGTCGGCTGGGATTCCATATTCAGAAACCAGGCCGGATGTGTTGGAGCACCGCCTTTGGATGCGATCACACAATAACCATTGTCTTCAGTTGGTAGGTAGATCAAGGGTAAAATTGATTTTCTACCAGACTTTCGCCCTACGGTAGTAAGTAACAGCGTCGTCAGCATGCCTTCACCACCGCCTAACTTCGCATCCCACAAGTGACCGGCTTCGCCATCTTTCAGGTAGATCTCAACGTGATCTTTTACCCATGCCGGCAGGGAATCAGGAATTTCTATTTTACTCATTGTATGTCTCCTTCAATTCTATCAATGCGTCTCAAACTGTAATTCTAACATGCTCTGTGAACTAACCTGGCTTATTCCTGACCGCGGAGAGTATTCAGCCTGTGCTCTCTCTAGTAGACTGTCAAGTCAGGCACGCTCGAACTGATTGGTATATGGAATTTCTAAACGCAGTACTTATCTTTCTCTTAGCCGCAATTATTGCAGTTCCCATTTTTAAAATTCTGGGTCTCGGCGCTGTACTTGGCTATCTGTGTGCGGGGATTGTTATCGGCCCTTTTGGTCTGAACCTTATTCATGACGTAGAACACATTCTGCATTTATCCGAACTTGGCGTTGTGTTGCTTCTTTTCATTATCGGACTCGAGCTACAACCCAGTCGTCTATGGGCATTACGCCAATCGATTTTTGTCTGGGGCAGCGTACAAATGCTGTTATCCGCCTTGTTACTTGGCGCCCTTATCAAGCTCCTGCTGGGCTTGCCACTTATGCTCGCGATGGTCATCGGTTTTACTCTGTCCCTCTCCTCAACAGCCTTTGCCCTGCAGATGCTGGCTGAGCGCGGTGAGTTAACATATCGCTTTGGCCGTAGTGCTTTTACCATACTCCTGTTTCAGGATATCGCCGTTGTGCCCTTGCTTGCTCTTATTCCCCTGTTGGGAGGAGGCAATGCCGAAAGTGGAGCGGGCTTCGATGCGAAAGCTTTTTTTGCCGGCCTCATCATTGTCATAACTATAATTGTAAGTGGTCGCTTTCTGCTGCAGCAATTCCTTCGCCGTGTTACCCGTAGCGGTGTGCAGGAGATAATGACCGCCTCCACCTTACTGATTGTCATTGGCATGGCGCTTATATTCGGCCACGTCGGTCTGTCCATGGCATTGGGCGCCTTTATGGCCGGCGTACTACTGGCCGAATCGGAGTTTCGCCATCAGCTTGAAGCAGACATTCAGCCTTTCAAAGGATTGCTGCTCGGTCTGTTCTTCATTGCCGTTGGTATGACAGTGAATATTTCCCTTGTTCGTGAAGTGCCTTTGCAGATCCTCCTGGCCTGCACTCTGTTGATGTCAATAAAAGCGACGGTGCTTTTTTTCATAGGCAGGTTACAGGGCCTGAGTTCGCCCGGTCCCAGACGTCTGGCTCTGTCTATTTCTCAGGGCGGTGAGTTCGCTTTTGTTGTATTCGCAATGATCTTGTCGACGGGTCAGCTACTGCTGACCTTCTGATTGTTACCGTTACTTTATCCATGGCAATGACACCGCTATTAATTAAGGCGGACGACTTTTTCTGCAAACGGGAACAGTCAGAGGAAATCGAATTTGACAGCGGCATGGAAGAAGGTAACCCGGTTATCATTGCCGGTTTCGGTCGTTTCGGCCAGATTACCGGTCGCCTTCTTACCGCGCTGAATATCCCGTTTACTGCAATGGAGATCAACCCTGAGCAGGTTGATTTTGTGCGCAAGTTTGGTAACAAAATTTATTACGGCGACGCCAGCCGCCTTGATCTGCTTCGTGCCGCGCACGCGGATAAAGCGCGTATTTTCCTGCTGGCGATTGACGATGCGGAAATCTCTCTGAAAACTGCTGCCATTGTTAAACAGCATTTCCCAAACATTACTATCTATGCTCGCGCCCGCGATCGAAAACATGCCTACCAGCTTATGGATCTGGATATCAGACTAATCCGTCGTGAAACATTTGGCTCTGCCCTGGAGATGGCAGGTCTGATACTCGAAGGACTAGGCATGTCCAGGCAAAAAGCCAAACAGGCGATGAGCACCTTTCGCGAACACGATACTTCGCGCCTTCATGCACATCAGAACATGCATACTGATGATGAAAAAATGATTGCCTTGAGTAAATCCTCCAGAAAAGAACTGGAAGAGTTATTTGAGCAGGATAAATTTGTCTAAATTATTGGGCTCTGAAAGGCATCTGGACACAGAATTAATTGTCCAGACTCTTCTTTTCCGTCTTGACCCCGTCTATATATACCGCTGATGGTCGCGTTAGAGTAGATAAGTCCCGTCGGGGATCAGCGTCCAGTACCAAAAGAGTCGCTCTGGCACCAGCTACTAATCTACCAAGTCCGTCGAAGTTCCAGTAGCGAGCCGGTGTTTCGGTAACCGAACGGATGATTGCATTGGCATCAAGACCAGCCTTCTGCAATTGTTGCAATTCTTCAAGGTTAATACCCGGTATTTCCGAGTATCCGAGATCCGTACCGTAAAGAATAGTTGTGCCGGCTTTATACAAACGACGCAGGTTTTCGATAGCTGCCGGAGCATTTTTGAAAACGGCGAGTGATGACATTACCGCACGTTCTGACCAGGCTTCTACAGTTTGCTCTGACAGAGCAACTGTCGGTGTGTGCGATAAGACATCCGCACCTGCTTTCGCAGCACGCATTGCCGCATCATTAGTTATCGCGTGCGCCACAACACGTAGACCATGAAAATGTGCTTGCTCGACAATCACTTTTAATTCTTCATCATTCAACACCGACTTGTTTTCTTTCATACCGGGTATGGCGCCCTGGCCAGTGGTATCTCCTACCGGCATCTTGATAACTTTCGCACCACTGGCCACCAGAAAATCAACCGCTTTGCGAGCAGATTCGACTCCGAAGGTTTCGAGCCCGTAACCGTCGGCCCCCCAGCTCATTGTAGGATAGCCTCTTCTGGCAGTGACCATGGGACCAGACAATATTAGTGGTAACTTGCCATAATCGCCATTCAGATAATGTAACGGTGCTGACAGATCGACAGCTGCAACAATACCGCCTTCAAGCAGTTGTTGTGGCTTATAACCAATGGCCAGATGCACATGACTGTCTATGAAGCCAGGCACAATGAACTTACCCTTCAGGTCAATTATCTCACCTCTGTCAGCAATGGGATCTTTACTGATCTTTTCGATTTTTCCATTGCGAATGCTGATATTAATCACCCCCTTCCCGAGCAGGTGTGAGCCTTGCAATACGAAGGCTGCTTTCTCCTCACCCGGACTTGCGGCGAAAATGGATGTGGAACACCAAAAAGTCAACAGCAGGGTTAACAATACATTCTTCGTTCGACTTATAAATTGCATCGTCGTATTCCTCATGGTCCGTTCGAGGTCTTGATCACCTCACCACCTTTCATAACAAAAACGACATCTTCCATCACTCGAATATCATCCAACGGGTTTCCTTCAACGGCAATGATGTCCGCCAGCATTCCCACTTTCAATTGACCACGATCCTCAACACCAAGAAGATCGGCAGCGTTCACTGTAGCTGTTTGTAATGCATGTAATGGAGTCATACCCCGACTTACCATCGCATTGAATTCCAGTCTTGCATCGGCATGAGGCATAACCCCCGCATCGGTTCCGAAAGCAATATTGAGTTTGTGTTTCAAGGCAAGCTTAAAGCTGCGTTCAATAAACGGTTTCAAAAAGTCATTTTTCTTAACCGTATCAGCTGGAGTTTCCGGAGGCAGTGGAAGATTGTTGAGATACATATTGGGTATCAGATAAGTACCACGTTTTTTCATTTCCCTGATAATCTCGACTGTCAGCATGGATCCATGCTCTATAGATGCCACACCAGCTTTAACGGCCGCCATGATTCCTTCGCTACCATGCGCGTGAGCCAATACCCGAAGCCCGTGCCTGCTCGCTTCTTGCACAATGACTTCAAGTTCTTCATCTGAATATTGTTGGGCACCCGGGCTATCGCCTTTCGAGAAAACACCCGCAGTCGCGCAAACCTTGATTACCTTTACACCATGTTTTGCCTGATATCGTATGGCTTTCAGAATTTCTGCTTTACCATTGGCTATTCCCTGTTTCGGACCAATTTCCATGATCCCCGGAGCGAAGCCGGTAACATCACAATGACCGCCGGTAATAGATATGTAGTGACCAGACGGAAACATTCGTGGACCGCTCACATGACCAGCATCGATCGCCCGCATGAGAGCAACGTCCGCAAATCCGGGAAATGTGCCAGCATCTCTTACGGTGGTAAAACCGGCTCTAAGCATATCCCCGCCAAACTTAACACCATGCAAAGCCCAATCTGCCGATGTTTCTTTTACCGGAGCAGTTGTCCAGTGATCACCATTGAAGAAATCCAGAGTTAAGTGGGTATGCATGTCCATGACACCGGGCAATAGAGTCCTGTCGCCGAGTTCAATGTAACGGGCATCGGTGGGAATGACTTCAGGATTAATTCCAACAATTACCCCGTCACTAACAAGAATCTTCGCCGGCGATTGAATCTGACCATTCGTCACATCCAGCATTCTTGTCGCCTTTATCACTTGCATATCTGCAGCGAACACAGACTGACAAGACCAAAAGACAGTAGAATGATGAAAAAACTAGATAATTTGTTCATTCCGAGACTTCCCTTAACAGATGAATTAGTCTGAATTATCTCGTATCTGCTGCATTCAGCCTAATCCTGCGTGAATATTATGCTAAAATCGCGCTACTAATAATTAACGAGGATTTAGCATGAAATTTTTTAGAATTCTGGCAATCGTACTGCCTATTTTGCTGTCTGGCTGTGCCAGCACTGGCCAAAGCCCCAGCCAATGGGCCTGTGCCGCTGCCGGAGCTCTGATTGGTGGCGCTGGTGCCGCCGTGGCCGATGGTGACGAAGAAGCAGGGCTTGCCGGCGCTGCAGTTGGTGCCGCACTTGGCTACATTGCCTGTAACATGGCAGAAGAAAAAATGGCAATGAAGCCGAAACCGGCTCCTGAGCCTGCACCTGTCCCTAAACCTGATCCAGATACCGATGGTGATGGCGTCCTTGACAAGAATGATCGCTGCCCGGGAACAACAAAAGGTACGCCTGTCGATTCAGTTGGCTGTCCTGAAATTCCCAACCTGAGTGGTGTAAACTTTAACAATGACAAGTCAGATCTGACTTCGACTGGTACGGATATACTCAGCCGTGCAGTATCTGTTCTGGAAAGTAACCCTCACGTCGGAGTTAATATTGTTGGCCATACAGACAGCAAGGGTTCTGACGAATACAACCAGAGTCTGTCGGAACGACGGGCGAACACAGTCCGTTCTTACCTGATTGAACGCGGTATCGCCAGTGGTCGTATGCGCACTGACGGCCGTGGTGAGTCAGAGCCGATTGCCGATAACTCAACGAAAGACGGACGTGCTATGAATAGACGTGTCGATCTGACGGCGTTTCAGCTTTAAGTCAGTTCAAAGCAGTATCAGCAAAAACGGCGCCATGAGCGCCGTTTTTTTTGTCATCCATTTCCATAATCTTTAGCTGAGAAACCTGATGAGTGAACATAAAGTGATTAAAGAACTCGCTGAATGTCTCAAAGCAAACAAACTTGTCCTGTCTATAAATGAGCGTAATTCACATATGCGTGAGTATTCATTACAGAACATTCAGTTAAGTCAAAACAAAGCAGATGGTTCCAAAGCAATTGTCGTTCCGGTATTTGATGAATACGACGATACGAGAATCCAGAACCCGGTATTATGGCTACACTTAATCGTTGATACCTGTGAAGGCTTTGAACAAGCTGCAAACTATGATGAATGGCGATCAAATGAAGGTTATAAAGACAGTGACTTTTTTTCATCACTCTATGCTGATTACACTGATCTTATTCCGAAAATCAGAACAATAATTGGCAGTGACATCAGGGCAATTGACTCACATCATATAGAATTTAATACTGATATTGCCCAGGCTTTACGAAACTATCAGTTATAGAGCTTGGGTAAAAAGCGCCCAAGCAGATATAAAAAGAACGCGAGGATTATACCGTTTCTCAAGGCAAGGAAAGCGTATGAGTTAAAATAACCTCGAGTATACAAGGGTCTGATATCTCTGCCCTCAACTTCATATTGAACGGATACGTGACCATCATCGTCTCGTAATGTTACCTCGATGGTCTGCCTGTTTTCTGACTCACGGATTACTTCATAGGAAATTGTGGTGTAATCATCAGGTTCGACCACGCCCGTTCCTTCCTTTAACAAAAAACTGGCTTGCGGATGGTTTTTTTTGTAACTGTGTAGATCTTTTAGACGTACTTTGTGGGTATTGCTTTGAGAATTTGCCAGAACAAATGAATCAATATGAGGCTCATCATCTTTTGCTATATCGCGCGTATCGAAATGCTGAATTACGGGCAAACTGACTGCGGTACCGATAGTACAACTCACCGGAAAGAAAAAACCGGAGCAGAGAATTACAGATAGTCGTTTTACGAGGATGTTCATCTACTATTTAAAGTAAGGTTACTAATCTGTCCCAGCGGCGAGTGCGCTCATTCTGGCCCGGCTCTATTAATACTTGCCTGCCTAGAAATTTTGTCATGTACTCCTCTAATTCAATTTCTGCTTCTTTATCATCAGCACTCAACACCGCAAACTTGATATTGTCGTTATCTTCATCAAAGTGTTCTATACCTCTGTGTCGACTGTTGAATACCAGACTGATATCAAGCACAACTCTTTGAATCAGATTCTCCTTCTGTTCTCTACTCAGGATAATTTCATTCTCGTCATTTATCATCACTTCCTGCTTCTTCTTTAATAGACGTTCTTCAACTATCAGATAAACGAAAGATATAAGGATAAAGACGACTAACAGGCACCACATAATAATCACCAGACTGAGCAGGTAAGTCCAGGTTTTTGCAGCAGCCGACCCGAAATTATCAATCAGAAAATTTGTAAAAAAATGTTTCAGGACAGCATTTATTACCAGTAAAGGAGCTGTCAGTGATATAAACAACCAGATCAATCGTTCTTTGTTCATAAGCAGAGAATCTAGAACATGACAGGGTGTGAGTGCGGGCATTGATCGCCATTCGCATGTTCGTAACCAGCGAAATCATCTTCACTCAGGCTGAGGTTTAACAGCGTTTTTAAACTGTTACTTTCAATATTACGCCATCTGAGGTACATGTAAAAACCGTTATCAATAAGGTCATACAATAGAAAAGAATCGAACTCTTCATCGAGCAAAAGAAAATCCGGGTTTTGCTCTTCACTCACTGTTCTTCCTATTTGTCCGGATGCATCCACTTCAATGATGAAGCCCTGCAGTTCGCGTGTTTCCCCGAACAGTTTATTGCCCAACTCACCCGCTTTTTCCAGTACCTTGTACTGAAACGGATATTTCGCATTGGATTTGGGCATAGCTCAGCCCTGTTTAGGCGCATCACGACGTTTTTCCATAACATTCGCAACACTAAGGATGATGGCGTGCAAGTATATGTAAATAGATAAAGCACTGATTGAGAGTACGTCTCTATTATCAAAAAGCTTCAGTTCGCTCATTAATACTGAATCAAGCAGGAAGCTGCCGGCCAAAGTCCAGGTTATTGCAAAAATAACTACGATGCCGAAGTTCATGAAATCGCCGAAACACTGGATCGACAACCAGATACTTCCAGCGACTGCCATGAGACATAGCCCTGCCGCCAGCAACATATCTATGTTGGCGATTAGCGCTTTCATTGAAGGAAGCAGAAGATACAGACAGAGAGAAAACGTCGCAATTACAGGTATCAGATAAGTCTCGCCAAAACCACCCTGTTGTTCAAATTTGTCAGTCACGTCTGATCAGTATGATTGTTGTTGGCGAAGTCTAATTATAGGCAAACGATTACAAATGTCGACGACGGTAATTTGACGAAACTGTAGGTGGAATACAGCTGCAAATAGATATTGTTATTTTACAGTGCTGCTTGCAGAATGATGTGCTCTATGACATCACCTGATTACAAAAAGTCCAATGTGCGTGTTAAGGAGGCATTCGAAATCACGTGTCTGATTTACTTTGCAGCTCCTTATAGCCAAAGTCAGAAAGTAACTCTGCCGGAAGAAATGGTTTTATCGTTACATGAACATGTCAATAAACAGGGAGAACTGTGGTACGAAGCTTCGCCAGTAGATTCCTCAGCCTGGGCACCTTTGCTTCTTGACGATATGCACAGGTTTGATAAGAAATTCAGGGGAGATTACTGTTTCCATCCTGAAGCGGAGGAAATAGAACGTTATTTTGAAACGATTCCGACTGTTCCGAAGGAAATTCTGCCACAGCTTAAGTCTTATCATGCTCTGCAAGGTTGCCTGTTCGGTACCGCTGTTGGTGATGCCATCGGCCTGCCTTATGAGGGACTATCGCCCCGACGTATTCGTAAGCTGAAAGTCTTTCCTCTTAAACACCGCTTCTTTTTCGGACGCGGCATGTTATCTGATGATACCGAGCACACCTGTATGGTCGCCGACTCACTGATTTACAGTCAGGCCGAAAGTGAGAAATTCTCAAAATTGCTCGCCTGTACCATGCGCTTGTGGTTTCTGGGTTTGCCAGCTGGTATTGGCATGGCTACTTTGCGATCTTGTGTAAAACTCTGGTTGTTCATACCGGCAAACAAGAGTGGCGTGTTCAGTGCCGGCAATGGCCCTGCCATGCGCAGCGCCATAGTCGGTGTTTATGCCAGTGATAATGAGACTCTACGTCGCGAATTGATTACCATTAACACGCGTATCACCCATACTGATCCGAAAGCTATTAAGGGAGCCATGATTGTTGCTGAATTGGCTGCCAGAAATACTGAAGGTAATTCTTTGAATCCTGATAATTGTCTTGCCGCACTAAGCACGATAATCGATGACGACAGAGAGTTGGAAGCACTGGTCACGAAAGCGATTAACAGCGCCAGAGTGAAGCAAAGTGCTGAAGAATTTTGTGCTCAGGAAAATCAGGTCAAAGGTGTGAGCGGTTATATCTACCATACCCTGCCAGTCGTTATACAAATTGTCTTACGACACAATCAGAATTACGAAGAGGCTATTTCAGAAGCCATCCGCTGTGGTGGCGATACGGATACAGTTGCTGCCATTATCGGTGGGATTGTTGGCGCGAACGTTGGCAAGAAAGGCATACCTGAAGACTGGCTGGAAAATTTGCGCGACTGGCCACGCGACAAAACCTATCTCCATCTGCTCGGAGAGGAACTGACTGCAGTTAAATATTTGAAGAAAAAAGGCCGGGCACAATGGATGGATTTCGTGCGTCTTCTGTTGAGAAATGCCTTTTTTATGATCTGGGTACTGGCTCACGGTTTCCGGCGCCTGCTGCCACCGTATTGATCAGATTCTTTTTTGAGTCAGGCTACCTGATACCTGTCTCTACCGCCTTCTTTCGCCTTATATAAAGCATTGTCAGCAACTTTGATCAATTGATCAAAACTGGTTTCATCTCTGTACTCTGCCAGACCCGCACTGATAGTTATTTTCAGTTTGTCGCGAACAATCAGTTGAATCCTGTCTGTTAATAAAATTGCCTGTTCCAGATTGGTTGAGGGCAGCACCAGCATAAATTCTTCACCACCATAGCGAACAACCAGATCCTGTTCCCGGGAACAGTCTATTAGTATTGCGGAAAGCGAAACCAGTAATTCGTCACCACTGATATGCCCATACTTATCGTTAAACTCCTTGAAATAATCAATATCGAGCAATATAAGCGAGAAACTATCTCCGTTTCTATAAGAGGCTGGTATTAGTTTTTCGACAAACAGATACAAACGCCTTCTGTTTGACAATCCGGTTAAGGGATCCAGCAGCGACTGATTCTTACTGTCTATTTTCATGGAAATGTTTTCCACAAATATCTCATTTTGTGACTTGGCAAGCCTCATGATCATGAAATAGGCAATAAGCAGATAACAAGCGAGTAATACCGGAACTGTTCCTCCCAGCCAAAGTAGTCGAACCACCGGGGTGAGTATAAATAAACTGAGATGAAGCCACATAATGCTTCGAGTCGTGCAATAGGTCAGCAATGTTCCGCATACCATACAGATATTAATCATTGTGCAAAACAAAACACAAACAAGAACATTTTCTTTAAACGGCATGAATACGACACTGCAGAAACTTACGAAGGGTAGAATACTGCTGATGAAAAAGTATTTTTCCCAGGGCTTTACATTTTTCAGGTTAATTTCATGATTTTTTATCTTTTTGCTAAACCTTTGACTGGTCAGTAAGCGTGGTATGTTTGAAAGAAATACAAGTATTACCCAGTAAAAGGTAAGTTCTGCAGAGGCAAAGTGATAACTGATAGAGCCAAGGAAAAAGACAGATATGACCACGCCCAGATAGGCGAAGGTCGAATTATCATATATCCGGTTTATACGTTCGAAATCCAGTTCTGATTGACTAGTCATATCTTCTCCTGGAAAAAATTAAACAGGCAAACTTATATCAAAGACTTATCTGCGATCCAGTTTCCGTGGAAACCATAAGGCACTCTTACCGGCAAATGAACCCGGGCCAGAGCTTCCTGGTTCAGATCAAGAGCATCCAGAATTATTAATTCACTGGTATTACTGGTTTCATCGTAAACAAAGGTCATTAAGTAACCGTCGTCTTCTGAAGTCCCTGATTGTTTTGGCACAAACACCGGCTCGCCGCCGTGACGACCTTTGCCAAAATTGAACATGGAAGACTCCCCGGTCTTCATATCCTGTTTGTAAACTCCCGGGAAAGACCTGTCTCCGACCGCAAGAGTGTACGCGAATTGATAGGGTTTGGAATTCAGCTCCGGATGACAGCGAGGAAACTCCTGAGTACGCTCATCAATTATCTGCTCAGATACATTTTGAGTTTTCGGATTTACTGTCCAGCGGTCAAGCCGGGGGAGACTGTCACCGAACGGTCCGTTGGTATCTGCGGCAAACATACGATCATAACGGCATATATCAACGACAACATTGCCACTTTCATCTTCATAGGCGTTCACGGGATGAAAAGCATAACATTGAGACACATTACACCAGATAATGTCTTCTGCCCTACCATCTCTTGGTAACAAGCCCAACCTGGCCTGATGTTTTTCGTCCCATCTGAAGGGGAAATCGGAACCCAGACCCAGAGCGACAAAACTCAGCGTCACGGGAAAATCAAAAATAATAGCGTAGTGCTCTGTAAGGGCCATATCGTGAACCATGCTCATCCCTGACAGACGAATATCAAGACTTTTGACCAGTTTGGCGTCGGCTCCCATCACGACATATTTAACGTGATCCCGATAGTTTGCCCAGTCGTAACTTATCGCATGCAGCTCACCCTTATCAGGATCGTACTTTGGATGTGCACTATAAGCACCCCAGCCAGAGTCATGCCCGATTGTATCCAGCTCGTAATTCAGCTCGGAAGGCGCTGTTCCTGATTCAACCAGAGCCCAGACCCGCCCTGCATGAGCAATTACATTGGTATTCGGCCCCCCGGTTAACATCCTTCCGTTGACCGCTTCGCCCAGGGCTTCAACTATACGAGTACTGCGTACCCATCGATTCCGGTACCAGTCAGCCCGACCTTCTTCAAGACGAATACCGTGAACCATGCCATCACCGATAAACCAGTGATGTGAGGATGGATTGACTTCCGAAAAAGGGTTAGGCCCGTTGCGAAGAAAGCGCCCGCTTAGCTCCTCAGGTATCGTACCGCTGACTTTCATTTCTGTGACAGTCGATTCAATCTCCACCGGTCCGAAATTACCGGACAAATACAGGCCATCTTCATAGAATGTTGTCAGATCCTCTTCATTCACCTGGCTGCAACCGTTAAGTAACGAGGTAAGCGGCAGAGCAAGACCAGACTTCAAAAGCGTTCTTCGCGTTGTCACCTGTTATTCTCCTGACGCAAAAACCAGAAGCATATCAGGTATCCGCTAGAAGCTCTTCAGTCAACATCGGGTAATGGATATTACTGCCAGTAAAAGTCGGAAATTGCTCGAAATCTGCGCGCGATTTATGCCGCACAGGAGAATTGAGAGCGGCTTCCAGAGCGCTTACGCTATCAAATATCAACCTGTTCCTCTGCATATATTCGACCCGGTCCCAACCTAGCGTATCGCGCCAATCCACACGTGTGTAGACCTCTATCTCTCGCAGGCCTTCGAAGGTTCTCAGTATCTGTGGATGATGATCGAGATAGAAATTCAGCCAGGTATTAAAATCTTCAGCCTGTCCCGGATAGTGAACCAGATAACTGCATAAGGTTTCAGTGGAGTTTGAAGCTGCTCTAGCACTGGTCAGGGTGTAATCTCGCGCAGTCATCGCCTGATGGCTGATTCGCAAATCTGGAATGCCATTCCACAGCTTCGAATCACCAATCGCCTGCAGATTACCCATATCGCAAATTGGTCTCTCCAGAGATTCAATATTTTTGTAATAGAGTTGCAATGCAAGACTGGGCGAAGCACCATCATCGGTGTAATAATCACGTGCTTTGGTGGGAAGAAAAAATAAAGCACGACTCAAGTCCGGAGTTGCTCGAACGATGTTCTTTATTTGTTCAATTTTTTCAGAGGCAAGCTGTGCAGCGGGATCGCTACTCTGAACGGTTACGAAATGTACAAAGGACATAATAATCTTCCTGAATTAGCCAATCAGTTTGAGCGCCTGTTATTTTAGTAAGCGCGCTTCCAGTTCGTGGCGTTGAACCTTACCAGTGGTTGACCTTGGTAATTCGCTTGCCTCGATAAAAATAATGTCTTTTGGCTGCTTGAAACTGGCAAGGTTCTGTTTACAAGCATGGAGAATCTCCGCTTTATTTAAATCAGGATCAGCTTTAACGACAAAAACCACCGGTACCTCACTCCATTTGGGATCTGATTTACGTACAACAACCGCTTCGCTGACTCTGGAATCTTCAAGCACCACCTGTTCTATCTCAGCCGGATAGATATTCTCACCACCAGATTTAATCATGTATTTAACCCGGTCGACATAATCCAGACTACCATCCTCATTACGGCGCATAACATCGCCCATATGAAACCAGCCGCCACGAAAATCCTCTCTGTTGGTAGCATCGGCATTCCAGTACCCGCTAAACACGGTTGGCCCCCGTACGGCTACTTCACCAGGCTCGCCTATGGCCACTTCCCTGTCGTTATTATCAACAAGGCGTACTTCGCAAAAAGCACTTTGCCGTTTGGACAGATTGTCAGGAACAACACCAACCGGAATAGTTGCACCCGTCGCCGGCGGCAGCCCGGTTTCTGTTGACCCGAAAGTATTTAAATACGGCGCGTTAAGAGCCCGGGTAGCCGCGGCAATATCTTCGCGAGGGACAAGATCAGCCATCGCACCGCATAGTTCGATTTTCTTAATCCTGGCCTTACGCGCCTCGACAGCAGCAGCAAACTCGCCAACCGTACCTGGTAGAAGAACGAAGTAACGCATGGGAACAGTCTCAATTAGATCGATCAAAACATCAGGCTGATAGCCATCAACTATATGAACTGTGCCCCCGCGAAGCAGGATTGCGATTGACTGATCAGTTGAAGCCATGTGGTAAAACGGTGCCCAGGCGACAAAATTATCAGCGACTGGAATTTGCATTTCAGAAGCAAAACAGGCTCCTCTGGCAATCATCGCGCGATGACTGATCAAAGCGCCCTTGGGTAACCCAGTAGTGCCACTGGTGTATAGAATAACGAGGCCATCCTCAGGATCTACCGGTAAGCCCGGATAAAGATCAGAGCTGGCAGCAAGGCAATCTTCATAATTCTTGCCAATACTAACGCTCTGGTGCTCAGGCAGATCGAGACCTTCCAGATTTTCCGAAAATTCCTGCTGGCAAATGATTAGCTTCGGTTCAACCAGACTCGCACAATGCGCCAGTTCCCTGTCACTGAGTCGCCAGTTCAAAGCAGCCACAATCAACCCGGCCTTGGCAGCAGCCAGCTCCACTTCAACATACTCCGTACAATTACGCGCTAACATGGCCACCCGATCACCGTGCTGAAGACCGCTTTCAATCAAGTAATTAGCCAGCCGGTTGGTTCTGTTCTCCAATTCGGTATAGCTGATGCTTTTGCCAGCTTCAATAACTGCCGGATGTTCGGGATTAACTGCAACGCGGGAGTGGAACAAACTACCAACCGAAGACTGTCCAGCAGAAATGACAGATTGTGGAGGAACATAATCTTGCATAATATTTTTCGCCGGATTTTTCTGCTGATTTCTAACTAATGTCGATTTATCCCAATGTATTTGCGGCAGACGGAAACTGATTGATACCAAACTCCTCTCGAAAGTCGCGACTCGGTTCCAGTATCATTGGCTCGACGTTAATACCAATACCATTTGCCGCGCGATCGACCAGACTAAAGACTGCAGCCGTGATTGCAGCAGAAACCAGAGCGTCTTCTCCCATGCTTTCAACTAGCACTCGTCTTGTAGAGTTTAATGCGGACAAATCATTACCTAGAATTGCGGTAGCGAAATCCAATAGTTCTTCTCCATACGCAAGACCACTGTCTTCAGTTGGGACGAAAATGCCAGCCAGATTAATTTTCAGATTCATTGCTTTGCCACTCTCACGGAGGACATGGGTGTGCCAGGTAGTTCAGTAAAAACACTGGTTGAGTGCGGATATCTTCGCAGCAACCAGTTCCATTTGTGGTCTTGACAAAGCCCTAAGCGAACTACGAGTCAGATCGAAGATCGTTTCTGCGGAAAAATACTCCATATCGATGACAGTATTCAGACGCCGCGCCTCTTCCGGCACCAGACTTAAGGAACGCACAATGTTGGGTGCCGGTTCACTACCAAACAGCTCAAGCGCAATTTCTCCTCCCTCGGGAGCACTGGGAATACTGGCAGTAAAAAACCCTTCCTGTCTGGCAACAGCAGGTCGTTGCATTGAGGGTGCCTTATCCTCCTGCGGTTCAGCTAGTTGCCGGCTAGACACGCCGATACCGCGTGCAAAAACATCAAGATGAGCCAGTCTGGCTACAAGGCCAACTATTTCAACGTAAGCTCCTTCACTGAGTCCTTCAACCTGTACCTTTTTGCAGTAATCGCGATCAATACCGATACCGGCTAGCGCCACATCCCGTGCCAGACGACGTGCCACCTCGGGCAAGTCAGCAGATTCCGCCAGAGTTTCATCACCAACACTTTCCTGCATTCCAGCCTCAACGCGTGCCTTACGCGCCTCCGCGGCTATAGCCCTTCTCTGTGTTGCTGTACCCCATGTACCGGGACGTGCAAATGAAAGCAGCTCATCTTCATGTAAAGACTCAAAAGATGAGGGAATCGGGAGATTGGTATCTGAATAAAGGCTCATAGCTGGCTCTGGCAGGTAAATATCAAGTAAAATAGTTGAGACAGCTTATCAAACTGCGTTGATAAGCAACACCATGAAATTATAAAGTTACGAGAACATGAACGAGCCTGAGAACACACATCATAAAACAATTGGTTATATCCTCTGGATATTCGGTTTCATGGGTGCTCACCGTTTTTATTACGGCCGCCCCATTTCCGGCACCATCTATTTCTTTACACTCGGCTTATTGTTTATCGGCTGGATTGTTGATTTGTTTTTGATTCCGGGCATGGACAAAGAAGCCGATTATCAATATGTGGCTGGTAGTAAAGACTATGATATCAGCTGGATTCTACTGACCTTCCTCGGCCTATTTGGTATTCATCGTTTCTATATGGGTAAATGGATAACAGGTATCATCTGGTTTTTTACCGGCGGCCTGTTTTTACTCGGCTATCTTTACGATTACTGGACTCTCAACGAACAGGTCGACGAGGTTAATCGAGGCATCCCTTAAATTTCAAGATCCCTGTCATACAAATTGTCCTCAGTGGTGACTAACTAACTGAGGAACAATGAATGAACCAAAACACATATCTGAGAAAGAGCTCGAAGCGCTTCATGATGAGGCTTTCAAGTGGGCCTTGTCATGTTGTCGTTTTGACCATGAAAAAGCCCGGGATGTAATGCAAAACTGTTATCTTGAAATACTTGAGCAACGAGCTGTTTTCTACGGCGAATCAAGTTTACGCACCTGGCTTTTTTCTGTAATACGTCATCTGGCGTTAAGACAGAGTAAAAAACAGTATTCTTTCGAAGGTCTGAAAACCAAACTGAGTTTATTTGAAAATACCGATAGTGAAGGCTCGGATATAGTAGGGCAGGTAAACGGAAAACAGGTCAAAGATCTGGTTTTAAAGTCTATTGACGCACTACCTCTCAAACAACGACAGATTGTAGAGTTGGTTTATTACCGGGGTTTCACAATCGCGGAAGCTGCGACAGTGATTGGTGTTGGTCTGGGATCTGCGAGAACACATTTACACCGTGCCAAAAAAACTCTTGAGAGAGAACTGTTGAGCATCAGGATTCATAAATGAAAGAAGATTCGGAAAACGAAGCGAAAGTCGAATCACTCGTAAAAAGGAGTATGACTACGAAAGAATCCGGGCTCGTGGTTCCCAACTTTCAGCAGAGCTGGCTACAGGCGAAACAAGTACAAACTGATAATGGTCTCTCTCAGTCATCACTGGCAAGTTTCGCAAATCGATTGTTACCTGCTGGTCTAATAACGGCAATTGTTTCAGCTACGCTTATTATCAGTTTTCATTTTTCTCGATCAATGGACGAAGAAAAACTGCCACTTACAGAACAGGTCTTCTCTGACAAGAAGACTGAACTTGTCGTAGATGCTAAGCATGTGTGGCGCTCACCAACCGATGAGTTACTGAGTATCGATGTGCGCGAATACGAGACCCGTTACGTAAAATTTATTCGATATAACCCCATAACAATGGAGATATTACAATGAGACTTATTCTGATCTGCTTTTCACTAACTACCTTGCTGCTATCTGGCCCAAGCCATGCCCAACAATTCAGTGACGAGACTGTGACTATTGAGACAATGGCAATGGACGGATCTTTCGGCAATCAGGCCGGTATAATGAGTGGCGTAATGGCAACACCGGTACACCCGACGATTGCATTTGGTGGCACAAGTCTGGGCTCACCCGATATGATGATGAGCAAGCTTTTTACGCCCGCAATGATTATGCGGAATCAGGCAAAACTAAATCTGAGCAGTAAACAGACGGATGCTATCAAGAAACAGATGCGTACATTTCAAAGCAATATTGTGGATGTGCAATGGGATCTAAACTCTAGCTCTGCGGCTTTGAACAAGGATCTCGCTGAAGAGAAAATTGATATTGACAAAACATTAAGGCAGATTGATAAAGTTCTTGCTGCTGAAAATAGAATGAAAAAAATGCATCTTTCCATGCTAATAGAAATTCATAACATATTGAACAAGAATCAAATCAAAACACTGAGAAAGAATCTACATCCGCATTTTATGAGTTTCAGTTCATCTTCAATAGATGATGTTTTGGTCAATGAATAAGCAATATGCCTATTCTTTTTCAGCTGTTTTCTCCGTCCAGATAACCAGTGCGATACAAGACAAACCACAGCCGGTAAATCCCAATATCAAAGGCATAACTGATCCGTTGTAACTGTGCCCGATTAAGATACCTATCGGCAGAGACATAAACGTAGACAGCGATGCAATAACTGCCGCACCGACACCGGCAATATGCCCGAGAGGCTCCATTGCCAGGGCGTTAAGGTTGCCGTAGACAATACCAAGCGCAAAAAACGCGAAGGACATATAAGTCATAAATGCCCATAGAGGCGGATGACCATCGTAACTGTAAGCCGGAAATAAAAACAACAGAGATAATCCACTGAATAGAAATAGTCCGCGATGACACAACAAACGCATTCCATAGAGCAGGACAATTTTACCGTTCATGAAAGTCGCCAGACCAAGCGCGATACACAAAGTCGCGAAATAGAGTGGAAACATCACACCGAGTCGATACTGCTCCTGCAGTATTTGTGGTGAAGAATTCAGGAAAGCCAGAAACAGGCCGGAAAGAAAACCTGAGGTCAGGGTATAACCAAACGCTGTACGGTTAGCACACACCTCTTTGACCGCATCTACTACACGTGAAAAAGACAGGGGGATTCGCTTCTCAGCTATCAGTGTTTCCGGTTGACGGACGGCAAGCCATATCAAAGTAATCACAGCTAGCAATACAAACAAAGCGAATATCAGACGCCAATGACTGTAACTAATAATGATCTGACCCAGCACCGGTGCGATGACGGGAACGAGAATAAATAATGTCACGACAAAAGACATGATTCTCGCCATTTCATTGCCCGCGAATTTGTCTCTTATCAAGGCCATCGTAACGATACGAGGCGCTGCAATACCCAATCCTTGTAACAAACGGGCAAACAACATGGCTGTGAAGTTGGTAGCAAACAAAGAAATCAGACTGCCTGCGATGAAAATACCAATCCCCAGATAAATAGCCGGTTTACGCCCGACACTATCGGAAAGCGGCCCATAGACTACCTGGCCAAAAGCCATACCGAGAAAAATAGCAGAAATAATCAGCTGGTTATCGTTTGCCTTATTAACACCCAGATCGTTACCAATTACAGACAATGCCGGCAGCATGGTATCAATCGACAGGGCAACCAGCGATATCAAGAATGCAGTCAGCGCGATGAACTCACCTTCACCGATTGCTTCCGTTCTACTTCTAAACATTAAAACAATACTCCGTTGAACAAGGAGCAAGGTCTGCCTTCCGGGCCGCCCTTGCGCTGGATTCTTTATCTGAGATAAATTGAGCGGCGTAGTTTATATTGAGTGAGTGAAGCTGTCTCAAGTATCTTCTACACTACTTTGTTCAAGCCGTTAAACCGAGGATTCCCAACATGAATAAAAAAATCAATAACTATCTGATTATTGTACTGCTTACAGTCAGCCATATCTCGACCGCCTCCGAGCAGGGAGACAATACAAGACAGAGGATAAGCTCCGGGTCAAAATGGGAGGACCTTGCCGCCTATTCACGTGCAATAGTAGATGGTGACTGGATATTCATATCAGGTACGGCCGGTACAAACCCCGAGACGGGAAAAATACCAGAAGGGCTCGAAGCGCAAATGGACCAGATATTTACCATACTTGAAAACACTCTGGCAGAAGCCGATGCCAGCCTGGAAGACCTGGTTCGACTTCGTTGCTACATTGTGGATCAGAAATACGTTATGGCTATGTCAAAAAAACTGCATGAGTATCTGTCTGACATCAGACCTGCTAACCTGACAATCGTCACGCAATTGGCAGTACCGGACGCCCTCATCGAAATCGAAGCTACTGCCAGGAAGCGCAATTAATCACTAGCCCCGACTCCCCTGCAATTCCCGAGACTCTAGAGAATAATCAATGACTACATTACCAATTCTTACCCTCCTGAATGGAAACACAGTAAAAATTCTGACCTCTGGTCGGGAAACAGAACAGAGCCTGACGGTCATTGATTATGTTGATTATACTCAGGGAAACCCTCCGCCTTTCACCCGACATGAATTCGTTGAAGTCTTTACCGTGCTTGAAGGAAGACTGGCGTTTCAATATCAGGGCGAGGCTGTTTTTCATGTTGACGCCGGCAATACCGTAACAGTGGCGAGTGGGCTTGCACATACCTTCTGGAATCCCGATAAAGACTCCTTGCGTATTCTACTGGCCTGCTCACCGGCCGGACTCGATAGTTTTTTTACAGCGATACACGCGGAAATGGAAAAATTCAAAGCCGGTGAAATCGAGCAGAGTCAATTTACTTCGATTATGGACAGACTACGTTCAGAACATGGCATTGAAATTACCGCAGCAGCTCCACTTATCGATTGATTTCCTTTCTTCAGCGTAAAGTCTTATCGAGTTTCTCTATTGCATTCTGTGTAAAATAGTCACTTAACTATTTCTTACGGGACTAATGATGGCAAAGCAGGCTGAAAATAAAACGCGAAGCAATATCAGTGAACTGGAAAAGGCGTTTTTCGATAAACATCTTGCCTATTCCATTGTCGCACTGTCGAACCTGATATCTCAAAACACAACAAGAAATACTCTGGCAGGTACTTCTCTCTCAGTGTATGAATGGCGAATCATGCGTATGGCCTATATTTACAAGGTCATCTGTGCAGCCGATATCATTAATCTTTTCGGTCTTGATAAGACCACTACCAGTCGCGCCATTTCCAGACTACACACACGAAAACTGGTCCGACTCTCAATTGATGGTGCTGACAAACGCCAAACTAACGTGACACTGTCCGCAGCAGGTAAGCGAATGCACGATAAAATCATTAAACGCGACAAAGTCTCTGACGAGTCTATTGAAAAAATCCTTTCTCGACAGGAATTAAAATCTTTTCACAGTGCTATGAAAAAATTGCGCGTGCACGTGAAAGAAAATATGTTGGAAAAGAGTTAGACCTGTCTTAAGGAGATTATCAATACGACCAGTATCGCTATCGGCGCCAATACGCGTACTGTCCATAGCCAGCATCGGTAGATAATGTCTTCAGATGCTCCGATCTCTTTTCTTGTTATTGATGTTGATAACATCCATCCGGCGAATATGGCAATCAACATGGCATTAAGTGGCAACATCAGGTTCGCCACAATCAAATCGATAATTCCGAACAGATTTTTATCGTCAAATAGTGGCAAACCCGCTAGCGGTTTTACATCCTTCCAATGATTAAATGAAAGTATAAAAACGATACCAAGCAACCACGCCAGTACACCAAGGCCCAGTGCTGCCTTTATCCGGGACACGCCCGGACGTTCTTCCAGCCAGGACACAGCCGGCTCCAGCATACTAATGGTGCTTGTAAATGCAGCGAAAGAAAGTAGTAGAAAGAATAATGCCCAACAATAATTCCTGCAGACATATTTCCAAAAGCCACAGGTAGAGTTTCGAACATCAGACCCGGTCCGCTATTCACGTCAAGACCGAAAGCGAATACGATCGGAAATATTGCGAGTCCGGCAAGTAGGGCAATAAGAAGATCGATCAGAGCGATGCTGACACTCGCCTGAGGCAGGGAAACATTTTCTGGAAGGTAGGCACTGTAGGTCATCAGGTAACCACCGCCGACGCTGAGTGAGAAGAAGGCCTGGCCGAGCGCAAGAAATATTACACCCAGAGTCAGCTGACTAAAATCCGGATAAAACATAAAATGGAAAGCCCGACTAAAGTCTCCTTCAATAGCTGCGAATCCAGCCAGAAAAATCAGGATCGCCAGTAAAGATGGGATCATAATATTTACCGCCCGTTCCAGCCCGCGTTTTACACCCAAAGCCACGATGGCAGTGGTTATCAACATAAAAAGGCTATGCCAGAAAAACATTCGAAGCGGCGAAGCAAGCAGCGTCTGAAAAGCCTCAGTTGAGCGACCAGCATCTATTCCGCTAAACCTGCCAAAAGCCGCCGCTGAAAAATAGTCAAGTGACCAACTGGCGATAACGCTGTAAAAAGTCAAAGCCAGAAAAGGTACGAGGATTGAGAAGACACCAATAAGGTTCCAGCCACGGCTCAGCTTTTCACTACTGATAAGATGACGCATGCTGCTGACAGGACTGCTACCCAGAATATATAAACCAGCACGAAAACACCGCCACCATTTTCCCCTACCAGAAAAGGAAAGCGCCAGAAGTTGGCGAAGCCGACTGCTCCACCTACTGCTGCAAAGATAAAGGCCATTTTTGAAGACCAGACTGGCAGAAGACGCTGGTTCTTTGTTGAACGGATATTCGCCATTTGATCCTATCGCTGGCTAAATTTGCAGGAAGCCAACACTCGCTCCGCCGCAGACATAAAGCGTCTGCCCGGTGACAAAATTGTTTTCCTCGTCGATGAAGTAATTTACCGCACGCGCAATATCGCCGCTTTCCCCTATTCGCCTCATAGGTAGAGTCTGTAAAAGTGATTGTTCCTTATCACCGCCTTCTTCTATCACATCGCGAAACATCGGTGTGGAAATCGGGCCAGGTGCAATTGCATTGACGGTAATACCATGCGGGCCCAGCTCAAGCGCCCAGGTACGCACCATTCCAATCTGTCCGGCTTTTGTCGCTGTATACACAGTTCGTGAAGCAAGGCCGACTGCTGCGCGGGAAGAAATAAGTACTATGCGACCACTGCCTTCCTTTTTCATAAAGGGCAAGCACGCCTGAGCCAGAAAAATCGCAGCACCGAGATGAAGATTCACCAGAATAGTCAGATCTGAAAAGCTGACGTCTTCAAGGCAGGCCGCTCGTATAGCTCCGGCATTATGAATAAATACCGTTGGCGCGTACTCCTTAATCGCTTCTGCTGACTCGTTTATATTTTTCTCAGAGGATAAATCCTGTTTAAGACCAATCAGGTTGGTATGTTTAAAATCCGGTAACTCGAGTCCGATAGAAATCACTCGCAGACCCTTCTCCAACAAGTCTTTTGTGATTTCTTCTCCCATACCCGAATTGCCACCGGTGACCAGGGCTGTTTTCATAAGAATAATTCCTCGTTTTTTTATTCTTATCTGAGAGCTTATTTTATTGAATTAACAATGTAAAACGGTATATCACTCTGGCTGACTTGACATACAGCTAAAGGCTATTTACTCTTATATGAGAGTATTTTAAACAGAGATGCAAACATGAATGTTTCTGAATATTTATTATCTCGCCTGAAATCTTTGAACGTTGACCATGCCTTCGGGGTACCGGGTGATTTTATTTTACCTTTCTTCCAGCAAATGTCGGAGAGTGCGGTCACCCATATTGCTACCTGCAATGAACTCAATGCCGGCTATGCCGCTGATGGTTATGCTCGATTAAGAGGCCTCGGTGTTGTTATCGTCACCTATGGCCCGGGAGCTTTCAGTATTGTCAACGCTGTTGCAGGAGCGCATGCTGAAGATGTACCGCTTCTGGTCGTATCTGGCGGACCCGCAAGCCTTGCCTATAAGGCATCAGACAAACCGGTACTACACCATCTGTTGACGAATAACTACGAGGCCTCTATCAAGGTTTTTGAACAGGTCTGCGAACATGCTGTTCTGCTGAACGATCCAGAAACTGTCATTAGTGAAATCGACAGGGCAATTGAAATCTGTTGCAGCAGGAAAAAACCTGTTTATCTCGAGATCCCGAAAGACATACAAGTACTTGATATTGGATCGGTGTCGTTTCCCGAAAACAAGCAAAACATCGATACCCATACGCTGACGCAAACCGATGGTATCAACGCGCTGGTAGACAGGATTAAAAGTTCAAAGCGCACGGTCTTTTTACCTGGTCATGAAATTCATCGCTGGGGCTTGCAGGAAAAGATTCTGCAATTAATGCAGAAAACCGGTATTCCCGCTGCCTCCATGTTTGTTGGAAAATCTGAATACCTTGAACACAGTCCGCTTTGTCTTGGTGCTTATCAGGGGGCAGCCGGTACTGCGGAAGTTCGTGACTATATTGAAGCCGCGGATACGGTCATCTATTTGGGCGCAGTGCCCTCCGATCTTAACCTTGGTGGGTTCACTGCCAGACTTTCGCCTGAACAAACGGTAACGATTTGGAATAAGCAGCTTGATATGAAAGAAGGCAGTTTTTCAGATCTATCCATCTCACCCATAATTGATGGACTTCTTGCTAACTTGCCAGCGAACCTTATGAATGATGGGACTCGACCGATACAATCCTTTCTGCACAAACCAGACTCATCCTATGAAGCCATTAGTAAGACTCCGATTACCAGTCAGCGCTTTTATGACCGACTTGCAAACTTTTTTCAAGAACAAGACATTGTGCTGGCCGATGCCAGTTGCGCCTTTAATCTGACCCATCTGCAGATGCCTGCAAATACGGATTTCATTGCTTCAAACTACTGGGCATCGATCGGTATGGGTTTTGGAGCAGCGTTGGGGGCCTGTTTTTCAGCAAATTCCAGGCAACGGGTTATCGCAGTGGAAGGTGATGGTTCCTTTCAGATGACGGCGCAGGAGCTGTCAAGCATGATTCGCTATGCGCAGAAACCGATAATATTTCTGATTAATAATAAAGGTTATACCGCAGAAAGATTTATTCACGACGGCGATTTCAACGACATACCTCAATGGCGTTACAGTCAACTTCCACATACCTTTGGCGGTGGTTCAGGTATCGAGGTTCACACAGAAGATGATCTTGAAGCGGCTCTAAAAGAAGCTGAAAAGACAGAGCGTGATCAATTATTACTGATTGAAGTACACATTGATGCATACGATGTATCAGAGGGATTCAATGCAATGTGTACAGCTATACGTGGTCACTAAACAGGTGAGTATTATTCTACGTCATCTGTAGTCACTATAGGCAAGCTTGGTACGCCAGGTTATCGGATCAGATATGTAGTCGAGGTTCGTACTCTTCCATATATGTATCGCGTCATCCACTTCACATAAAGCCAGAAGCATATTGGCAAGTGGTTTATCTGCCTCTGGTATCTTATTAACAGGGTATTGATTCAGATACTGAATAATTGCCTCCAGTTTCGGGCTTAGCGCATTATAAAATTCCTCAAGTTCTGCCAGCTCAGCTTCGACACGCAGTCTTAACCTTTGATTGGCTTCTGCTTGCCCCCAGTGCTCGATATAAGGTCTGAGATCGTCAAAATCACTCATAGTCTTGTGCCAATTCGGCCTCGTTGATTTCAAGGTGCTGCAGCAGCTTCTGATAATGCGCTAGAACCGTCGCTTCCATATCAGCGGCAACAAAATTTTTATCAAACGCACCTGAACGCATATTCTCATGCGCCCATTCGACTACCGGCCAGTCCTCGGCCAATGCATTACGCGTAGCCATTCTCCCATGCTCGCGGTTAAACAAATTCCCGAAGTTTTCCATCTCATCCTTAAAGAACCAGTCCCATTCCCAGTCAGCGCTATGGGTCCCGGTCGGCCAGACACGCATAACACTGAGCACATCGGTACCGACAAACAATATGAAATTGGGGAAAAAGGTGTAGCAATCGAAAACGAAACGATCGGATGCGTCCAGATTCACCGCGTTCTTACTTTCGTCTGCCGCCCGGGAGGTATCCTGATCTACCCAGTTCGACGTGCTGCCATACTTCATCGACAGCTCCTGTATCAGACTCATTTGCAGACTGGCCATGTTCTCCGCTTTTGGCCGAAGTACGGTCAGTCTTGAACAAACACCAGGACTATCATCATAAAAATAATTGTGTGATTCTTCAGGTGTGAAAGTCGCACCCAGAGTATTCTTATGGACATGACTTGCGTGATAGCCCTCATGCTGGATATTCATCAGGTCTTTCCAGTTTGCCGCAAATTCTTTCTGATAACCGGTGTGCCACTCCCAGCGCCGGTCTCCAAGGAAAGCGTCCAGACCTTCAGGCAAACCCTGCAAATAATCCGATAGTGAACTGGCGGGGTTCTGCTGTAGATTGATAAAGACAAAGCCACCCCAGCTATCTACCGATATAGCGGCAAGACTAATCGTGTTTTTGTCCAGTCCGGGAAACAGCTGCGGCTCGGGAATCGCCTGACATTGACCATTCAGATTAAAAGCCCAGCCATGGAAACGACAAACAATAGCTGCCTTCTTACCAGAGCGATCGCAAAAAAGCCGGCCATTACGATGTGGACAATTGTTATGATAAGCGCGAAGTTCACCCTGACCATTTCGCAGTATGGCAACAGAAGTGTGAATCCCCTTAATATCCAGAGTGACAAAACTTCCTGGTTCGGCAAGCTCTGATTCCCGTGTTGCCATGAGCCAGCTGTTTTTCCAGATCGATTTTTCTTTCTCGTAGAATTTCTCGGAAATAAAGGGAATCGTACTGAGCGTACTGTATTTTTCTTTAGTCACCCTTGCTTACTCAGTACCAACTCCGGCTAGAGTCCTTCATGTAACAATTCTTTCAGTGCGGACATTTCCAGTTTGTCCAGACCAAGACTACTCAGTGTTCGCCCGCTTTTCGTAAAATCACGTTCATTGATGGCAGCACCAATTGCCAACAGTCCATTGGAGATTGGACATTTCACGCCAACATAGTCAGCACAGGATGACTGGAAGGCCAGACCCAGTTCCACGTCCTCCAACATATAGCGATGAGTCGTCAGACCAATATCCTCGCACCAGTCACGGCTGGAATGCAGTTTTTCATGACCAACATTTCCATACATCCATTCATCTCCTTCTTGATCATAGTGATCAGATAAAGGAAAGTGCGGTGCCTGATAACCGAAAGCTTCCCGAATGGCAATACGCTCGGCATCGAGTGCATCCGTTGTTCGTCGAATGCTTGGTTGTGTGCCTTCGTTGTGAATGTCCCATTCATCAAAATGTTCCATCGGACCGGCATTCATTATTATCAGAGGCGGATGAATTATCGGACCAGCATTCATCAGAGCAGCACTCAGAACATCTTCGATACGTTCAATGGCCGGATAGGCCTGTTCTAAAAGAGGAAAAGCATGGTCAGCATTTTTGGCCGGGAAAACACCTGTTGGAAGACGGGTAGCGTAACCGTTAATTGCGATCATGTGGGTATCACGCTTTCTGCACAGATAGGGTAAGGTAGCTGTCTCCGCAAATGTCACATCTGCGTGATTACCCGCATCACGTGCGGCTTTTAAAAAAACATAACTACCGAATGTGCCTGGAGGCAAAAAGACAATCTGGCCGTCCTGCCAGAGTTTCGCTGTTAAGTTTGATAATGAAGCATGTGCTACCGCCGGCAAAGGAATAACGATTACATTAGACTGTTTTATTGCGCTATCGAGATCGTCGGTGATTTCTGAAGGTTCAACTTCGCGTTCGCCTTTTGAATCCAGCAGCGTTATAGACCCTTTCCTGACCAGAGACTGCAATGCGCTTTGATCACGTCGCCACATTCTCAACTCATGTCCCTGCTCGCTCAAGGCAGCAACTGCAGCGTAAGCGCCGTGCCCTCCACCCAGTACCGTGATCTTCATGGTTTCACCCGCAGTCGATAGATTAAAAAGACAGTGGTATTAAAACATGAAGCACGACGAGAGAAAATCTCGTAATTCAGTCGGGCAATAATTCCCGGAGTTATTCTGAGCTAATTACGCGGAGCAACGTTACCAACATAACCGGGCGAAGGTGGTGCTGGTTGCATTGGCTGTTGCGGAGTCTGATGGAAATAATGGTTGGGTCGGTTAAAGTTCGCCCTGTTAAAGAAATAAGGAGACGGAATAAAACCGGAGTAAACTCGTCGTGGTTCCTGCACAAGCACCTGAGTTTGTGTCGGTACACGGGCTCGACGTGCCTCCCGGCGTTCTGCCTGTGACTTCAAACGTGCTTCGCGTTCATCACTGGTTCGTTTCCACTGATTAACGATTGAAAAGTAATCTTCATCGGGATCACGGTTTTCCGGAAAATTTTCTTCGATCGTATATTGGCTGAGTTGATCAGTCATATTGTCGTGGCCGGGGGTTTCATCGGAAAAATGGGTGACGCCTTCCGAATCTACCCACTTGAAAACGGAAACTGCAGACAGCGGAAAAGCCAGGCTGCCAGTCAGCACAAAAACGAAAGGAACGAGTAAATGTCTAGTATTCATAGCTATATAGACCAGTATTTAAGCCCGTTGTTCAGCTTATCATCGCTTAAACAGGCTCGCCAGCAAATCTCAATTTACTGATAATAGTCATTAGACATCCCCTTCGGGAGCTGTCAGACTCGGAAAAACTGTTTATTTTTCATAACGATAATAGAAACTTATGGATCTCGGGGAAAGTTCTACGCTACTGCTGGTATCGCTGTCTCTGTACTTTATCAGCATTATTGGAATTGGCCTGTTTTACGCAAGAAAAGCCCGCTCCACAGACGATTTCATCCTCGCCGGCCATTCACTTTCTACCCCTTTTGTCACCGGCTCAGTAGTCGCTACCTGGCTGGGTGGTGCAGTGATTCTCGGCGGTGCCAAAGAGGCCTATGTCGGCGGGTTTCAGGCTATCGTCTGGGATCCCTGGTCACCCGTTCTGACCTTGTTCCTGTGTGGTTTTCTGATGGTGAGTATTTTTCGAAAATCCAGATTCATCACCGCTATCGACTATTACATTGCTCGCTTTGACAAACGCATTGCCTCAGCAGGTCTTATTTTCAGCCTGCTCGCTTACATCTCCTGGGTCTCCGCTCAACTCCTGTCACTGGGCGTTATTATCCGCCTGGTCACGGGCCTTGGTGATGTTTCGGCAACCTTGCTGGGGGCCGCGATCATACTCATCGTTTCTCTTACCGGAGGCCTCTGGGCTTTATCCCGCTCAGACATGCTGGCCTTTATTATTATGACCTTCGTGTTACTGGTTGTACTGCCCTTCGCTCTGGACGCCGTAGGTGGCCCCATCGCCTTCATCAACAGTGCCGGCAATCTGGATGGCACTCCACCCTTCAGTTTGTTTTATACCAATGATCTCAACAGCGCAGGTGAGCCGACCGGCTTTAGCGGTTACCTTGGTATTCTCGGCATTTTTTATATGCTGGCGGCCTGGTTTTCAGTTGCCATAGGCGATATAGGCGGTTCGGTTTTAACCTCCAGAGCGCTGGCAGCCAAAGATGAAAGTTCTGCGACCAGAGGTTTTGTCTATGGCGGCTTTATTTATCTGATCCTGGGTATGATTCCGGTTATCGTTGGAATGTGTGTCTTTATTCTCAAAGCCGACATTCCGGAAGCCAATCTGGACGACATTTTTCCCTGGTTCGTCCACAACTACGTTCCGGAGTGGATCGCCGTACTGTTTTTTGTTGCCGCAGCGTCGGCCATTGTGAGTACTGCTGGTGACACCGTACTCACCTCCGGTGCTTTAGTCGGTCATACCGCATTGAAAATGCTTAAGCCGGAAGCGAGCGACCAACAATGTTTATCAGCTACGCGAGTTGCCATGATTATGTTTACCGGCACCGGCCTGCTTTTCGGCCTGGCAATGGGCAACCTGTATAACCTGCTGGTGTTCGCCGGAGCGATTACTTTTCCGGTAATGTCTTCAACCTACCTTTGCGGGATTCTCTGGAAAAAAGCCAACAGCACTGGTGCACTGGCTTCGATACTATTCGGCGCAGGAAGCTGGATAGTTCTGGTATTTATTTTCCTGCCTTTTGTTGAAGGTGAAATCTGGGATGCAATTTATATAGCCTCGGTTCCCGCCTTTATCTGTAGTCTCTTTACCATGTTTACAGCGTCACTATTAACGCAAAAATCCTGCCCCCCCAATCCGATACGTGATATCGATGGTAATGATATTTCTACCACCCGTCTGTTTCATTGGCGCCGGACTGAGTAATATCCTCATCTGTTTCATGTCTTATCTCTAAATCAATTTAATAAAACAATAATCATGAATACACTAATTTACGCTCTTATTGCCATCATCATTGGTGTCGGAATCTCCCTGCAGCCTCCGATAAACTCAGTTATGGCCCGTGCTCTGAATAGCCCAATTCTGGCGGCGGCTATTTCCCTGTTTATATCCGTTAATTTTGCGCTCCTTGTCTGGCTCGCTCTGGGAAAAAAGGCCGGTGATCTCAGTCAGATTAAGTCGCTACCCTGGTGGGTAATAATCGGTGGCATGATTGGTGTTCTTTTTGTTGGCGGGAGCATTGTCATTATCCCGATTATCGGTGTCGCACTTTTTTTCGTCTGTGTGGTCGGCGGTCAGCTACTCGGCTCAAGTGTAATCGATCAGTTCGGTTTGTTCGGACTGCCAGTCAAACCGCTTAATATTACAAAAATGCTTGGTCTGTTTCTGGTTCTGGCCGGTGCAATTCTGGTTCAGAGCAGCAATACCTAAGATGCGCCAAATCGAGTGATGAGTGGATCGTCGATAGCTGCTTCCTGAAATCCTCTGGCTCTTAAAACGCAGGCCGGACAAGCACCGCAAGGTGGCTGTGCTCCTTCGTAACAGGTATGACTGTATCCCATTGCCTCCATTGCACCTAAAGAGTTCGCTAGTTCGACAGTCTCTTTTTTAGACAAATGCATCAAGGGTGTATGAATCGTAACATCAGATTCCATACCCAGATTAATAGCTTGTTGCAGGGCCTGCATCGTTTCCTCACGACAATCCGGATAACCGCTGTAATCAGTCTGCGCAACGCCGGTGACAATATTCCGGATTCCACGCTGATAGGCAAAGGCAGCCGCATAAGTCAGAAAAATCAGGTTACGACCGGGCACGAAGGTATTGGGCAATCCGGTTTCTGAGTCAGCTTCTGATTCTATTTCTATTTTGTCGGTAAGAGCATTACCGCCGAGTACGGAGAGAGTATCAATTGGCAGAATTGTGTGCTTGACGCCTGCAAGTGAAGCGATTTTCTCTGCACACTGCAATTCAATGCGATGACGTTGTCCGTAATCAAAGGTAAGTGCGATGACATTGTCAGACCCATATTCATTCAGGGCCCAGTAAAGACAGGTAGTCGAGTCCTGCCCTCCGGAAAATACCAGTAGTGCTTTTCGCATAAGTAAAACAAAGGCTTTATCATGGATAGTACCTGTGTATTATAACCCTCTTGTCGCTTATTACTGAATGCCACTATAAGGCTACTGAGTATAAGGGCAAGATACCTAAAATCGCCTGAACTGATTGAACGAGAGTTTATCTAACTAATATGTTTGAGTTTGACCCTCTGGTGCTGGCCCGTATCCAGTTTGCTCTGAATATCAGTTTTCATATTCTTTTTCCTGTCATCACAATCGACCTTGCCTGGATACTACTTTATTTCCGCGTGCGTTATACGCTTAGTAAAAATGACGCATGGGAATATGCCTATTATTTCTGGGTCAAGATCTTTGCCCTTACATTCGCTTTGGGCGTGGTTTCCGGCATCACTATGAGTTTTCAGTTCGGTACCAACTGGCCAGGCTTTATTGAAAAGGCCGGTAATATTGCCGGTCCCCTGTTGGGCTATGAGGTTCTGACTGCTTTTTTTCTTGAGGCGACTTTTCTGGGTGTCATGCTGTTTGGTAAAAACAGGGTCTCCAACAGGGCTCATCTGCTATCCTCAGCTGTTGTGGCCCTGGGAACCTCCCTGTCCGCGTTCTGGATTCTGAGTTTGAACTCCTGGATGCAAACCCCACAGGGCTACGAAATAATCGATGGTGTTTTTCATGTATTGAGCTGGACTGAGGTGATATTCAACCCATCGTTTCCCTATCGACTCGTTCACATGCTGGTTGCCTGTCTGCTTACCGCTTCCTTTCTGGTCGCTGGTGTTTCAGCATGGCGAATGTTTAACAATGTCGATGGTCCGGCGACACTACTGGTGATGCGTACAGGTGTTTTCCTGGCTATGATTCTTTCACCTTTGCAATTATTCATCGGCGACCTGCATGGGCTCAATACTTTCGAGCACCAGCCTTCCAAAGTCGCCGCTATCGAAGGTGTCTGGGAGACTGAGAAAGGTGCGCCACTATTATTGTTTGCGATACCGAATGACGAAACACGGAGTAATGATTTCGCACTTGGCATTCCCGGTCTTGCCAGTCTCATCCTGACCCATGAGTGGGACGGGGAAATAACTGGCCTCAATGAGTTCAAAGATGAACATCCACCGGTAGCTTTTGTGTTCTGGTCATTTCGGGTCATGGTTGGAACTGGCATGCTCATGATAGCGGTCTCATGGTGGGCAGGCTGGACGCTGTTACGGCGCAAAGAAAACAGCAGGACTCTACTCATCGCGCTTTCGGCAATGACTTTTTCCGGCTGGCTCGCAACATTGGCTGGCTGGTATGTTACCGAAGTCGGCAGACAACCCTGGATTGTCTACCAGCTTCTGCGCACCTCTGACATCGTGGCTCCGCATGGCCCTTCAACAGTTCTGGCTACTCTTGTGAGTTATTTTGTTTTGTACGGTTTTCTGTTGATATCTTATATTGCCACTTTGCGTTATTTGTCAACCAAGCCAGCAGCCTCCCTCGCCATGACGAATTCAGGTAGAGAAGATTAATGGAAACATTTTTACCACTTATTTTTATGGCGGTGATGGGGCTTGCCTTATTTATTTACGTCATTCTCGATGGCTACGATCTAGGCGTTGGGATTCTGTTACCCTTTGCGACAGACAAAGAGAAAGACACAATGATCGCATCCATCGGTCCCTTCTGGGACGCCAATGAAACCTGGCTGGTACTTGGCGTCGGCGTCTTACTGATTGCTTTCCCAAAAGCACATGGCATGATTCTTACCCATTTATATGTACCGGTTACTATTATGCTGATCGGTTTGATTTTGCGAGGAGTTGCTTTTGATTTTCGTGTCAAGGCGGGTGATAAACATAAGAGCATGTGGAACAACTGTTTTATCGCAGGCTCGCTCATCGCAGCAATCGCTCAGGGCTGGATGTTGGGTAACTACGTTACCGGTCTGGAGCCGAGTACTGTTAATACCCTGTTCTCAGCTCTGGTAGCCTTTACCATGCCGGCTCTTTACGTGGTACTGGCAGCGGGCTGGCTAATGATAAAAACAGAAGGTCAACTCTTCGATAAGGCAATGAGTTGGGGTCGTAAAGCAATGCCAGTAATGGGCATCGCACTGCTTGCCATTTCTATCGCCACGCCGCTAGTAAGCAAATCAATAGCCGCTAAATGGTTTACGCTACCAAACAGCATTGGACTCGCGCCGATACCACTTGCAACTGCTGCCGCTTTTATCGTTGTTTACTGGGTTCTGTCAAACGTCCAGTTTGCCAAAAGTGGTTACGCCTGGTTGGCAATGGCAGGCACCGTACTAATCTGCGCGATGGCAACTTTAGGTCTGGCTTATTCGCTTTATCCTTACGTGGTCTTAGACAGACTGACGGTCTGGGACGCCGCGGCATCGACCAAGTCTCTTACTTTTGTGTTCTACGGTGTCGCGCTCGCAGTACCTGCGATTCTTATCTATACCGTATTTGTTTATCGTGTATTCAGAGGAAAAGCCAGTGATCTCAGTTATGGTCAGGTAGGCGATTAAGTTTTGAGTGAACATTGTTAGCATACTCTCCATCAATGCAGAAAAAACTCCGCCTCATTGCTCTGGCTAAACAGGGCCTGCTGAAAACGGATTCATTTGGCAGAGGCAAAAATGCCACGCTTCGCGCAATAGAACATCTCGGATACATTCAGATTGATACTATCTCAGTAGTTGAGCGTGCTCATCATCATGTGCTCTGGTCCAGGGTCTCTAATTACCAACCCGGGTTTCTGGACAAACTAATGCAGGAACGACAGCTGTTTGAATACTGGTCTCATGCTGCCGCCTGGTTACCTATGCGAGATTATCGATTTTCGCTGCCGAGAATGCAGTCCAAGAACGGCGAGCGAAACTGGTTCGAACAGTCTGATAAAAAACTGGTTCGTTATATCCTCAAACGGATACGGGAAGAAGGCCCCCTGCGAGCACGTGATTTCGAGGATACCCGTCTGGGTAAAAAGGAGTGGTGGGACTGGAAACCCGCGAAGCGTGCGCTGGAGCAATTGTTCATGCAGGGTAAATTAATGACAAGTCACCGGGAAAGCTTCCAGAAGGTCTATGATTTGCGGGAACGTGTATTACCTGACTGGGTAGATACTCGAGAACCGTCATTGGATGAGTTTGCCACACATTTGATTGACTCTACTTTACGCGCGCATGGTTTCACGACACAAAAGTCCATTAACTATTTGCGCAAAGGCAAGGACTTGAGAGACACAATCAACAATCATCTCAATGAACGTGTTGATGCCCATCAACTACTCAAACTGGATTTGAATGACAAGACTGTCGTTTACATTGAGCCGGAAACTCTTGATAAACCGGCTCCACGTGGCAAAAATTGCCTGCGCATACTTTCTCCTTTCGACAACATGGTGATCCAGCGAGAGAGAGGTAGAGTTATATTCGATTTTGACTATCAGATAGAATGCTACGTACCTGAAGCCAAACGCAAATTTGGTTACTTCTGACTACCACTTCAGTATCAGGACAGGTTGGTCGGACGAATTGACTGCAAAGCGCATCGCAAAGAGTCGAGGTTTGAAGTGAAGTCTGTTCACCTTGAAAAACCTGTAGACGATCAGTTCCACGCGGAATTTCTACAGGCACTGGAATCGTTCGTCTTCTTTAACAACTGCGAAGAACTCAGTTTACCTACATCCTTTCACCACTAATCATCAAGTTTGAAAGTATATTTTTTTCTCATTCCGCTTACAGCTACTTCTTTACCATTAACAATTCTGGGTTTGAAGCGTGATTTACTTGCGGCACGAAGAGCAGATCGATCGAATACATTTTCAGGATAAGCTTCAAGTACTTTTATGTTCTCTGTAGAACCGGATTCGCTGACAGTGAACTCCACTATAACATAACCCTCTATATCCCTGCTTAAGGCCCGTTGAGGGTAATTCGGTTGCATATCAACAATCGCAATCAGCTCAGCATTGAGCAAAGGCGCAGAATACACAGCCTTGGGAAGCAAAGATTTGCCTGGATCAGCTATCAGGCCAATAGTCACTTCCGGGTTTGAATCCAGCGATTCAACGAAATCCGGAGTCGGCGGCTGTTCCTTAACTTTTTCAGGCTTTCGCACTTCAGGTTCCAGAACATCTTTATCAGTTTGTGGGATGCGAACAAATTCAGGTAGCGGTATGCGCTTTTTTGTATCCAGAATAAGATTATCATTGCCTCCCACCAGATTTTTCATTACTAAAAGAATAAGGAATGTAGCCAGCAGACCGCAAATACTGGTAAGACTGAATCGAATACTCGTAGAATGACTGTTCAGATACATGATATTTCTCCCTCTTTCTAAAAAGCGAATAAAAATAAGATGCTTCTGAAAGTATAGAGAGAGATTTCGAAATATGTGTGAATCAAGCCGGGATATTTTCCTGACAAAAGTGGGATTACAGCCTGTTAATACACAGTAACTTTTTATGAAATTACTAAATTCAGTTCATTGCAAGAGTTCAGGCGGGTTTAGCTTTAACCACTTAAGTGCTCTGTCTGTTTCTGGAAATTCTTTCCTGTTCACCGTTTGTTTATAAACTCTTGAGAAAACCTTTGTATTGGAAACATTGTCAAACAGGCTGATCATTTCCTCCGCACTCTGAATATCATTGTATACACAACATTGCAGATACATCGCTATTACTCCGGTCAGGCGCTGCCCGGTCAACTCATACAGGGCTTTGTCTGCATTCATGAAATAGGCAGCCCCGCCCCAATAAAGGCGAACGAAGGGGCCTTTGTGTGATGCAACCAGACTCAAGTCAACTATAGACAGGTTTTTATAGTCCCTTGTATTACGGGCAGCCCGAAAACGTTCTTCCAGTTTATTAGTCGCCTGTTTCCATGTCACGGAATCAGCTGAAAACATAATCTGATACTGCAGATAACTGGCCAGCCCCTCAGCGAACCACTTCCCCTGACGACCTATATAGGGAAACATCAGGTGAGATAACTCATGCGATACTGTCCAGTCTTTTTCAAAGACTTTCGAGCTATAACTGGTATTGACATGAAAATGAACGGCGCGACCACGACGTTTATCTGTATGCGCCCAGGGTGTCGGGCCTTTTCCCCGTGTGGAGCGATGAAAATGCACACTATAACGATAAGGCAATTCTCCAAACAGGGATTGCATTCCCTGATCAGCACGTAATACCCAGATCTGCAGTCTTTCCTTTTCACTGTTGGAAAAACGATCTTCGAAACGCCAGTGTGGATTCGCCAATCCTGTCGTGGCGCAAAAGACAGAAACTAACAATATTATAGTGCGCAGCATTCCGATTCTGACAGTTTCAGCATAAAGTAGTTCGTTTGCTTTCAATTGAGTTGCAGGTTTTTACTAGTATAGCTCTACAGTCAGGCCTATACTTAAGACACAGATAAGACTACATCAAAAGTTTAATGTTTAAGAAAGTTTTGTTAATTTCAGGCAGTCTGTTGCTTGTTCTTGCCGGCAGTGCTTATCTGCTTCGTGCGCAACTCTGGGAGGTTGTTGTCGATCACTTCTCAAAAGATACCTTTATTGCAGCTGACACCGACGACTTTGATCCTGGTCTGACATTGGGTTCGAAATTCCCCACCATCAAAGCCCTCTACAAGGGAGAAGAAGTAAACGATATACGAAATTTTGCTCGCGACAAGGGTATGTTGTTTGTGGCCAATCGCTCGGCCGACTGGTGACCATACTGCATAGCGCAATTCGTGCAATTGCAAGAACATCTGCCCAGCTTCCACGCAGCAGGTTTGTCTGTGGTTGGGTTGACCTATGATAAGCCAGAGTTGCAGGAGAAATTCATTGAAGCACGTGGAATCGAGTTTCCCTTTTTCTCTGACATAGATGCGGTAAGCATGAAATCATTAGGCATACTGGATCAAAACTACCCACCGGGCGATGAAAACTACGGGATACCTCACCCAGGTATTTTCATACTGAACCCGGAAATGGAAATCGTTGGAAAAATATTTGTGAATGGTTATGAGAAACGCGTAAACGCCGAAGCTGTTCTAAGCTACGCCTTAAACCAGCTAAATTAGCCAAACCGTCTGTTTCTCTGGGTAGTTTTTCTACTCAACTTCTTTTGTAAAAAACATTAAGACTTCATCAAGTCTCGCTTTGGCATCTTGATAACCCAAATCCATAAGTGCTGCGATATAATCATGTTGAAACATAACCATACTGAGTAAATCATTCGAACGTGTCTCCCCGGTACCAAGGCCTCGCGTCATGAACCGAAATGCTCCGGGTAATTTCGGTTCAAACTGATTTGCTATTGCACCAAGGTTCTCCGACGGCCTGAACAATAATAGTTGCACTGGATCAAGATCATGCGTCTCTCCTGAGTTCTGGTTTTCCAATAATGTGTTTATGCGTTCGAGTCTCAAGGCATCGTTATCGAATACATCGAGAAAAATGGCGTTGAACATCGCACCCACAACCTGTGCAGGTGGGGGATAATCGTCGATCATATTGACTTCCTGTTCGGTTTCATCGATCAGATAACGTGTGGAAATCGCCAGTATCCTTTTAGCACCCAGATGAATTGCCGGTGACAAGGGCGCTGTTAGTCGAATGCCACCATCTCCATACCATTCGTCTTTCACCTTAATAGCAGGAAAAAACAAGGGTAATGAGGCCGATGCCATAATATGTTCTATAGTGATTTCAGCTTCCACACTTTTTCGATGAGCACGCTGCCAATGTCGGATACTATTACCCTGTACCCAGGAAATCGATTGACCACTGGAATAGCTGGACGCCGTCAATGCGATACCATCAAGATCATTGCTCAGCAAATTGGATCGGATTCCCGTTAAGTAGCCGTTATTGTTATCCAGCACTTCGGCAAGAAACTTTCTGAGAGGCTCAGTATCAACCATTGCCCTGATTTTTACCTGACTCGAAGCCCGGCCCATTAACAGTCTAATCGCCCAGCCAATCACATGCTTGGCAATGGAACCGGTATCCACTCTGAAGACATCATCAATTGTTAGCCCTGCCCAGACTGCGGAAAGCCCATCAATACGAGTTTTGAAGTTTCCGGTGCTATTAGCCAGATAAGCAGCGTTGATGGCCCCGGCTGAGACGCCTGTTATAATGGGAAAATGAATATCTTTCTGCTGATCAGCAAGACAACGAAGAAAACCAATCTGATAGGCGGCTCTCGCGCCACCGCCACTCATTACTAAGGCAAGATCGTTTTCACTTCGGTCGATGTTCATTAGTATCATTCATGAATTTTATTCAATTATAATATGATTCCACCCGAGCTCGAAGGCACAATTATGCAAAAAACCCTGCTCTTTTTTACGCTTATAGCATTAACAACGATTTCTTTTACCAGCTGGTCTTATGACAGGACAATGGCGCAACACTTTTCGAAATTGTTTTCTGAGGTTAAGGGCGCAAATGCCGGAAAAGCATTACATTACCTCAATGTAGAATCCTTTGTTCAGGATTTGAAAGAAAAAAAGGATCTTCTTGCTATTGATGTAAGAACACCCGCTGAAACTGAGTTGATTAGTCTGACCATACCTAACAGTCTGAATATTCCGGCGAACGAAATTTTTCAATAAAAAAATCTAAACAGGATTCCCATAGATAAACCGGTTATTATCATCTGCAAGTCTGGTGCAAGAGCAACCGCGGTCGGGACCTCACTGCGGCACCTGGGTTTTGATAATGTATTTATTTTAAATGGTGGCTTTCGGGGTCTAAGCTCGTACTATGGCACCAGCCAAGCTTATGAAAAATCAAATTAGATAATCGAAAAAGAGATACGAGGTAACAGGTATGAATAAGATTGAAGGTGGATGTCTATGCGGTGAAGTTCGTTACAGTGGCGAAGCAGAACCAATGATGGTCGTTGTATGCCACTGTACAGATTGTCAGAAACATTCTGGTGGAGCCTGTTCGATTAATGTTTTGTTACCCCGAGATGTACTGCAATTTGAAGGACAGCTCAACACCTATATCGGTAAAGGTGATAGCGGTCATGATGTAAACAGGAAATTTTGCGGCAATTGTGGTTCAGCAATTTATAATCTGCCAGCACTTATGCAAGACATATTCGTGCTCAAAGCAGGCACACTTGATGATGTAAGCTGGTTGGAACCGACAGTTGAAATTTACTGCGACAGCGCACAGGAATGGGCAAAGATTGCAGAGGGTGTAGAATCATTTCCAGGAATGATGCCAGGATAATTCGCTGAGCAGTATGTTGATATTGTTGCCCAGTCAATTTTTTAACCAGAACCTGAACACCCGGCACATGAATGGTAGAGCAAAATAAGACATCGTCAGCACTATAATGACTGTAGCCAGAAATTCGTTGCCGATTTGTCCGATATTGATTACTTCATTTATCGCTGGTGGTAGAAAATGCACAAGCGGCCAGATGGCAAAAAAAGTGACTATTGTCATCTTGTAACGAGGCGGACCGTCATTTTGTCCAAACCAGTGTTCCAGTCCGGTAAAAAAAGTAAGTTTGGGTTGACCGATGGTAAAACTTTCGGTTTCCAGCAAAAGATTTTTCCGTTGTTCCGATTCTATCCACTTTTTAAGTAAACCCTCGGATTGAAAACGAATAACCTGAACGAATTCATTATCATTCTCGGTTACCACTCCCGGTTCAAAAACCTGTATATCTTCAAAACCTTCAAATTCTTTGCACGCGGCGGCAATTCTGGGTTGCCATTCTCGATAGCTGTCCAAATCTGATCTTTTCACACGATGATAAATCATGGTTGTCACTTCTTTCTGACTCATGATCAATTTTCTCCTGAACCCGGTAAGGAACTAATCTCTCTATTGAACTTCTAAAATTATATGCTTTACTAAATCGACTATACTCCTTTTTTTAAGACTGAAATAATAAACTTCTCAACAAGTTAAACTACAATAAAGCAAATACCTATAATGAAATTACCTGAGTTTTTATTCCTGATTATCAACCCATTAATGCGAATTTTACTCTGCTCACCGCTACACAGGATTATGAGTGACAGTTTGATGTTGATTACTTTTACAGGTCGCAAAAGCGGTAAATCTTTTACGACGCCTGTCCGCTATATTGAAAATGATGGCTCTGTGCGCTGCTTCACTTCATCGCAGAACCAGTGGTGGCGAAATCTGCGTGGCGGAGCTGAAGTCGTCTTACGTATCAATGGCCAGGACACTCGCTACAATGCCATCACGCTGGAAACTAATCCGGAAGAGACCCGAAAGTGGCTTAGCTATTATTTACAAAAATACCCGGAAGATGCTGTCTATCATGATATTCGATTGAATAAAGATAAGTCATTGGTAGAAAAAGACTTTGAACTGGCTCTCGGCAAAGCGATCGTTGTCGAAGCCACACCTGTTTAGTATTCCTGTCGCAGTAATCCTCACTTCCAGACCTGCTCGGCAACTCTCAGGTGATTATTGCCCATGATTCTGCACAGAGCATCGTTATCATAGCCCAGATCAACAAGCCCTTGTGTGACCGCTGGTATGGCTAAAGGTGTCAGCATTTCCAGACCATCTGCGTAACCGTCTTCCGGTGGGAAGATATCCGGGTTGTTTTGTACAAAATCATCAACTTCCTGACGATCGAAGACATAGTCAAGACCAATACCTACATGATCCGGCCCCACTAGTTGAACGAGGTAATCAATATGTCTGACCATATTTGTCACTGTCGCTTCATTGTCACCAAGAAAAATACCAATACCATTAACACCCACCACACCACCTGTCGCTGCACAGGCCTTGATCGCCTCATCGCTAATATTACGCTTATGCTGCCACATTGCTGCCGGATTTGAATGTGAAAAAATAACCGGGTTGTTTGTATAGTTCATAACTTCCATGGTGGTTTTAAAACCGGTATGACTGCAACAAACCACCATGCCAACACGCTCCATTTCATCGAGCATGTCACGACCAAAGTCGGTCAAACCCTGATCGTCATCCTGGCAACCACCACCCGCGATATTATTCTGGTTATACGCAATCAGCATCCAGCGCACACCCAGATTGTAATAAGTCTCAATCATTTCGAGACGCCCGTTTAGCGCAGATGCGCCTTCTATGTCGAAGTGGATACCGATCTTCTTCAAGCTTCTCGCTGTCTCAATATCCTCAGGATTGGAGACAATCATATAGTGCTCATCATGCTCACTAATCCATTCGTGAAAACTCCTGAGCATAGGTAATGTATTTTCCCAGCTGACTGAATCAAATCCGACATTCAGCGAAACGATATCTACACCAGCATCACGGAACTGGTTGAGTTGCGGTAAAAAGCTGTGATCCTCAGAACGCAAGGGCATACAACTGTGATTATCCCAAACCAGCTTGTTTTCAATAAGTTGTTGTGTACTGGGATTGAGAGAATAATCTTCTTTAGTCATGGTTGTCCTGACTACCTGTATTAGTAGTAAATATTGAAAGGGTAATTTTACCTGCTGCTATTTTACTAGATTCCCGCCGCAGCGGGAATGACGGTAGAATATGTGTCAGCTACTTAATAGAACATGGAAAAGGAATTTGGATGTCTATAAAGATGCTGGAAAACTACCTGCTCTTGCGTGACGGAGAGCTAATCAAACAAGCAGCCAGGAGGAGACACTCAGATATTTTGGACAAATTTGATGAACTGGTAGAAGACTATTCACGACATGCCGTGCCGACGGAAAAAACCGTTAATGGTCTGCGTATGGGACTTATTCTTGTTGGAATCACTATCACGGTTCCCGCATTTCTGGTTGGTATTGAAATTGGTCAGGGCCTGGGCTTTAAAGAAGCTATCACGGCCAGCCTGACTGGTGGTTTTGTTCTGTTTCTGATTGGCGCCTGCAGCGGTACTATTGCAGCAAGAACGCATTTTTCCACCTATGTGATATTGCAATTTGCTTTTGGTATATCCGGAGCAAAATTTGTCAGCCTTGTAATTGCCCTCACCTCTCTTGGCTGGTTCGCGGTAACGATCGTGCTTTTTGCGGATGCCTTGCACAATGCAATGTTAAATAGTTTTTCTGCTGAACTCAGCCTGCAATATTATCTGATATGCGGATCCCTGTTAATGGTGCTGACAACTATATTTGGTTTTAAGGCACTTGATCGTGTTTCACTAATTGTCGTGCCTTTGCTCGCCGTATTCCTGTTCTTTGTCGCCTGGCGAAGCCTGCAGTCGATTGGGCCTGAAGCTGTGATGAACTATTCTGGCAAAGGTATGGACTATGGTCAGGCCGTATCTGCAATCATCGGCGGCTACATCGTTGGCATGACTCTGCTACCTGATCTATGCCGTTATGCCAAACAACACAGAGATGGCATCAGTGGTGCCTTTATCGGCAGCTTTATCGGCTATCCACTGGTGTTGTTGCTATCTGCTCTGCCCAGCATTGCAACGAATGCCAATGACTATATTCTCGTACTGGTAGAACTTGGCCTTGGCGGCGGCGGTGTGATCATGCTGATACCGGCAACCTGGACGACTAATGCGAACAACCTGTATTCAAGTTCACTAGCTCTGTCGACTATCTTTACTACCACCGCCAAGTGGAAAATCGTTATCTACATCGGTGCACTTGGAACAATTATCGCCGCACTTGGTCTGGCGCAGAATCTTATTGGTTTTTTACTGATACTCGGATATCTGGTGCCGCCAATTGCAGGCATATACATTACTGATTATTTTATTATTAATAAGAAAAAATATTCGCAGGAACAAGACGAAAAACAAGCAGGTGCAAATCCTGTCGCTTTTGCAGCCTGGCTTGCAGGTAGTCTGACAGGTTATCTTGCGACAGGTGGCTCAATTATTTTAAGTGGAGTGCCATCCATTGACGCAATAACAGCAGCCTCTTTACTCTATTTTCTACTTGCGAAAATTGAACTGACTATGAGTAGGAAGACCTGAAAACCACTACTAATCACTTTCAATTTTACGCACCGCAAATAAAGGCCCATCATCGTAAGCTAGTACGATCAATTGCACTTCTTCGTCATTCTGAATTTTTTCGTCACCATCGATGATGCTTGCAATCAGACGCACGCCTTCATCAAGATCAATGATACCCACACTATAGGGTATATGTTGCTGAAACATGAGAGGGCCTGCATGCACTGTCGTTCGTGCGTAGAGTTTTCCTTTTCCGCTCAAAGACACCCAGTCCGTTTTTTTTGACCAGCACATCGGACAGTGCTGACGCGGCGGAAACATCAGTTTCCTGCATACCTGACAACGAGTGGAAGTAAATTCACCAGTAGAAAGTTTCGACCAAAACTCGCGCGTGTAATGTGATTCTCTTGGAGCCAGTGGTCGCTTACCTTCGCACTTTACGATCTCCAGTATCATTGCATCGACTCCAACACATGGGCCAGTGCCAGGTTGTAATTACCGCCCTCGCAAATATGTAAGGCCAGAGTCGCATCCCTGACCTGACGTTCCCCTGCCTGTGCGGTCAGCTGGTCATACAGCTCAGCAAGACCGTAGAGGCCGGTTAGTCCGGGCGGATGACCACGGGAGAGGCAACCTCCGGAAGTCGAGATTGGTAAGCGTCCTCCAAGAGAATATTCCCCATCGAGAACGGCCATGTAGCCCTTGCCCTTTTCCGCAAGACCCAATGCCTCACTTACTAACAGCTCTGTAATGGTACAGGGTGCGTAAAGTTCAGCGAGATTGATATCATCAATTTTCACTCCAGCCATAGTTAGTGCGACATTGCCTGTGTGACTTGCTGCAGGAAAGGCAAGCATGTCGTGGTAGTGATTGCCTATCTGATGATGCCCGTCGTGCTGGAACCCTCGGCCACGCACCCGGACATAGGGTTTGTTTAATGAACGTGCATTTTCTTCACTGCTCACCATCAGGCAAATAGCACCATCACCGACAGGTGACACTTCAAAAAGGCCAAGCGGTTCAACAATGGGGCGTTGCGCACATACCTCTTCCAATGTCATCGGTTTTCGGTATTGTGCCAGTGGATTAAGGGCCGCATGAGCTCGATTTTTAACGGCTATCTGTGCAATATCATTTCTACTGGCACCTGTTTCGTGCATATAGCGATTGGCGTCAAAGGCGTACCAGGCAATCGGGGTCAAACCAAAAGGTGATTGAAAATCCACATCGCCAACCACACGTATACCTCTGTCCATAATCATTTCAGCCGGCGCGCCAGTGCTAAACTCAATTCCGCAGGCGAGAGCGAAGTCTGTTTTTCCGCTGCTGACATCCTCACAAGCCTGATCAAAAGCCAGACCACCGGTAATACCCATATTATTGATGTCACTTATGCGAGCATCACAGCGCAATCCCAGTCGACTGGCAAGAAACGTGGCAAAACCGAGCTGTTGAGTCGCCGGGGTCGGACTGGTCAAATTCAACGAACCAATGTCTTCTCTGGCTACGCCTGAGTTGTTGGCAGTCTGGATAATGAGATCGCAGAGTATGTCCTGCTCGAATTCTTCAATGGCCTCGCCCGGACGTGGCATCAGGCGACCAACTGGTCGCGCCGCATAATCAAGAATTACGGCCTGTCTGTTCACATTCCGTCGATGTCTTCTTCAAGTGTGATATCTTCCAGTGTTTTCCCGATCATAATGTTTTCACAACGTAGTACCTCTGCATCCATTTTTCGACGGCACATCAAACCAAACATTTTGAAATCACCAAGTAAGGACCAGAGCGGGTAGCTAAAAGTAGCAGGACGGTTCTTCTCTACAAAATAGTGACTGTACCAGGCAAAACCGTAGCCACTGAGAGGAAGCAACAGCAGCAGATAAAAGCTATAAGTAACAGAAAGTATCAGGAGTGGGAACAGAGTCGCCGTACCAAAGAAATGCCAGCGTCGTGTTGTGGCTTTACTGTGTTCACAAACATAAAAAGGCCAGAACTCAGTGAACGAAGTATAAGGTGTCGACATCCGAACAGTTTAATTCGGAACGACACTAAATACCACGCTACAGCTTCAACCCTCTTTGCCGTCAATTCTGGCAAGACTGAGGATCGGAATGTAGATAAACAGAAATATAAGAAAAGAAAGCGCCCAGGTGAGTCCGGCCGCGACCATCAGGGACAACCAGGATGATTCGAAAAAAAACGGTGCGATAACCCGAAACAGGACAGCAAGATTAACAAAGCCATAGGCTATTGCCATTGCGATTGTCGCCTGCAAGGGTCTCCCGGTATGTCCGAGTGCTACCCGTGACATCATTCCGATTACGAAATTGCCAACTGTACCCACCGCAAAGGCATGTATAGCCACGCTGCGCGTTAACGACAGGTATTCAGATAAAGCGAATAGAACAAAGCCGATGACCAGCCAGGCATAACCAACATGCAGAACCCACAGTAGCGGAGTCATCAGAGTCAGATGTGACCGCCAGCCACACAGGCGAATGAAATGGACTACTGCACAAACTCCGGCCAGATAGATCGCGGCGCTGTTGAATCCGGACAAATCCGCAAGCACAAACAACAGGTAAAAAAGGATACTTGCCACATTAACCGATTTCCACGAATGAATCTCTACACCACCCAGACCATTGCTGGTGAACATTGGCAACACACGGCCACCAAGAATAATGATCAGCAAAAGAGTCAACCATAAAGCAAGTGTCAATCCTGTCTGAGCGCTGTTGGCAATCCCGAGTATCTGCAGATGCATGAGCAGGTTCGCTACAGAATACAGCAACAATATTGGAATAAACACGGCGTTGCGCCACTGTTTTGCGCGCACGACGTAAGTCGACAACACCAGAGCAAGCAAAGGGAAAAAAGCCAAATCAACGAGGACGGTCGACCAGACCGGAGCAAGTACAGGAAAGGTGATAAGCAATCGGCCAGCGAACCAGACAAGTACCAATATGATCAGTTTGTAACCTTTTATTCCAGGTAGGCCCGTCCATGCCTGCACAGCTGTCAGGAGAAATCCCGCGATAACGGCTGCGACAAAACCGAAGAGCATTTCATGTGCATGCCAGAGATTGTGACTGAAATGCATTGTTAACCTGAGTTCTCCGGACAGGATAGCTAACCAGAGCAGAATCAGACCCAGAGAAGCTATTGCTGCCACAATAAAAAAGGGCCGAAATGCCAACGCGAACAGACGTACTTGCAGACTGGGTTCATTTGATTCCGGCTTACTCATGAGTTTGATTGACAATAATTGATGGCAGATTTTTCCAATTCGCATTGTATATCATTCGCATGGCCTGATGATTTGACCCGCATCAAGCACGTTTTATCTGTCGAAACTAAACGATTATGCTGAGCTTGTGGGAAAACTTGCAAAGGTTTATATTCGTTTCATTCAGCTTATTGATAAATAGAACTCCTCCGACTTTCCATACAAACCTGAGCGCCTGGTCTTATGCAAATTACCGTTGCCGAATACTTACTCACTCGATTAAAGTCACTCAATGTTGATCATGTTTTCGGTATTCCCGGAGATTTTATCCTGCCATTGTTCGAAACCATGGTGGATTTCGACATCGAGCAAATCGCTGCCTGTAACGAACTCAATGCAGGTTATGCGGCCGATGGCTACGCCAGACTGAGAGGGCTTGGTGCTGCAGCTGTAACATATGGACCCGGTTCTTTCAGTATCGTCAACGCCGTTGCAGGAGCCTATGCTGAAGAAGTCCCGATTGTAATTATTTCAGGCGGGCCTTCCACTGATGCCTACGAAAAACGACCCGTTTTGCATCATCTGATGCTTGATAAGTACGAGACATCGGTAAATATATTTAAAAACATCACCGCTTACACTGCTGTACTGACAGATATTGACACCGCCGCCCAGGAAATAGACAAGGCTTTATGCATATGTCTGGCGGAAAAGAGACCTGTGTTTCTGGAAATCCCCAGTGATATTCAACGCTCGCTGGTGGATAGTCCGGCCGACAAGCTTGACTATCTTGCCTACATCAAAACCGACAAGGAAGCGGCACGTCTGGCCTGTACAGCACTGGTTGAGAAAATTATCAGCAGTGAACGCACTGTTATCCTGCCCGGTCATGAAATTCATCGTTGGGGTTTGCAGGATAAAGTCAGAAAAATTCTGGAGTTCACCAACATACCGGCTGCCTCTTTGTTTATCGGCAAAGCCGACTATCTGGAACATCAGGATAACTGTATCGGATCTTATCAGGGCGCGGGCTCGCGTAAGGAAGTTAAAGACTATGTCGAAAGTGCAGACAATGTCATCTTTTTGGGATCCGTGCCGTCGGATTTTAATCTGGGCGGTTTCACAGCGGAATTATCAGACCAACAGGCCGTAATAGTCTGGAACGAGAAGGTACAAATGGGCGCAGATACCTTTAATAATGTGAGTATCGTAGATGTGGTCAACGAACTTCTGGAAAGATTGCCGGAATCAGTAATGCCGGCACAAAGCGATGCACCAGTCAGATGCTTCTCTCATGTGCCCGATACAAGCTATCAGGCTAAAGCCGAAACCGCACTTACTAATAAGCGCTTTTACGATCGTCTGGTCAATTTCCTGCAGGCGAAGGATGTCGTACTCGCTGACGCCGGTTGCGCCATCAACATCACTCATCTGCAGTTACCAGAAGAGACTGATTATATTGCTTCGTGTTACTGGGCCTCCATCGGCATGGCTTTTGGCGCCACACTAGGTGCCTGTCTGGCTGCAGAAAAAGGACAGCGTGTAATAGCCGTCGAAGGTGACGGTTCTTTTCAAATGACCGCACAGGAATTATCCAGCCTCGCCCGCTACAAGCTTCCGGCTGTGGTTTTCGTAGTCAATAATAAGGGCTATACCGCTGAACGCCTGATTCACGATGGCCCCTTTAATGACATACCGGAATGGCGATATCACAAGCTACCGGAGGCCTTCGGTGGTGGCGAAGGTATCGATGTGCATACAGAAGAAAAACTGGAGGCCGCAATGGAAAGAGCTGAAAATTACTCCGGACCGGGACCACTCCTGATTGAGGTACATGTTGACCCGCTTGATGCGTCTGAGGCATTCAAGTTAATGAGTGAGGTATTACGCACTCATTAGGCCTTTTCTTGCTCGACCCACTTATATCAGACTAAGCAGTGATTAATTGATTCTTATCAATGAACTCGCTGCGTAGATCCTGCACACTCTAGCCTGCACAATATCAGCTCTGTTTCGCCCTGAAAGGGCCAACAGACAGTTCAACTGTCCGGAATGGTGTAAAAGCAATGAGTAGAAACCTGCAGAACCGTCGATCTTTCCTGCTTCGAACCGGCGCCAGCCTTGCGGCGCTCTTTGCCGGTACTTTCAATAGTTCCAGCGTTTTCGCAAAATCCGGCCTTAATTATCTATCTCGCATTAAGGGATTGATTGTTGACAAGACTCACCCGCACTACCCGCTCTGGCGCTCCAGTATGTCCTGGTATATTTTTAAACCTGAACGATTCCCAGACAAAATCATTCGCGCCAGTTCTGAACAAGATGTCATACACGCAATTAACTATGCACGCACGAGCGGACAGAAAGTGGTGGTTCGTTCAACCGGTCATAACCCGGCCCGTGCCGTCTTACGCAATGATGGCTTATTGCTGGATCTCAGTCAGTTACGCGAAGTTGAAGTCGACAAAGAGTCTATGACAGCCTGGGTTCAACCAGGCATTAAGGCCGAAGAGTTATTACACATTACCGAGCAGGTCGGGCTGGCATTTCCTGCTGCTCATACCGGCATCGTTGGTCTTGGCGGCTATTTGCTAGGAGGTGGGCTGGGCTGGAATATGCCGGAGTATGGTATTGCCTGCCGCTCTATTCTGGCTGCCGAAATTATCACTGCACAGGGTAAAAAAGTTATCGCATCAGCAGACGAAAACCAGGAATTGCACTGGGCGATACGTGGTTCAGGTCAGGGATTTTTCGGTGCTGTTGTTCGTTACAAACTACAGCTTTATCCTTTGCACACAAGTATTCTCCTAAACCGTTATGTTATTTCCCTTGATAACATGGAGAAAGCTGTCGAGTATTTTGAAAAAATTGGCAATGCAGGGGATAAGAGACTGGAAACATTCATCAAGGTCGGTCGCTTTTATCCCTCAAACCTGCCTGAAGCAAAACGGGATCTGGTATGCACCGTTGGTTTTTTCGCCTTTGCTGATTCACCCGCCGAAGCTAAGCAAATAATGTCACCAGTAGTTGACAGCGGCATCAGCAATATCAGTCTGCTTAAAAAGGAAAACCTGAATATTTCCTATAAGGATCTATACAGACCACCGGAAACAGATTACTCAAGCCCCAACCGTACTGTTGTTGAAAATATGTGGACTGACGAACTGGGTAAAACCTTGCTCTTGTTGACTGAAAAAATGAAAAATGAACCACCCACGTCTCCCCGATCATTTCTACTCGGTGGCTGGTCGTTCAACTCCACCTTTGAAGACCCGAGCTCCTGCGTACAAACCGCAGGCAGACATTACTTATCCTGGTATATGATAGCCGAAGAAGAGAAGCACATTGATCCGAATTATAAGTGGATGGACGAATCACTGGAACTGGTAATGCCTTTCTCAAAAGGTCATTACATCAACGAGATTGACACGCTACGTTATCCTGATCAGGTACAGCATTGTTTTTCAGTAAAAAGCTGGAAGAAACTGGCCACTTTAAGGAAGAAACACGATCCTGATAATGTGTTCCATACCTTTCTTGGGCATACTTGAAATTCAACAGCAGCTTGGGACGATACACATTGAGTACAGAAAATATTGCGGTTGTCGGTATTGGTCGAATGGGCAAAGGTATTGCCCTGGCTTTCGCCTATGCAGGTTTTGATGTTGATCTTATCGATAGTGAAGATCGATTCAGAGAAGATTTTTCTACCATCGAAAATGAAACGCGAATTGAAATCAAAGCGGAACTTGATTTTCTTCAGAGCATAGGGATTATTTCAAATACTCAGATTGAATCAATAAACTCCCGTATTCAGCTGCTGCCTTTTGCAGATGCTTCAGCCGCACTCTCTAATGCGGATTTTGTTTTTGAAGCGGTTCTTGAAATCCCTCAGGTGAAACAGTCAGTCTATAAGTGGCTTGGCGAACAAACCAGAGCTGAGGCTGTCGTATCCTCCACTACCTCTACGATGTCTGCCAATGATCTCGCCGCAATGCTGAGTGCACCACAACGCTTTATCAACGCACATTGGCTCAATCCGGCACATCTTATGCCCGTAGTAGAAGTCAGCCCTGCCGATCTTACGGCTACCGTGGTTGTGAAAAAGATGACGTCTTTGCTGGAACGTATAGGAAAAATAACCGTGGTCTGTAAGGCCTCACCGGGTTTTATCATTTCCAGGATACAGGCTCTGGCTTTGAATGAGGCTGCCAGAATAGTTGAAGAAGGTGTTGCCACTGCAGAGGATGTCGACAAAGCGATTAAATACGGCTTCGGTATTCGCTATGCAACACTTGGCATGCTTGAGTTTATAGACTTTGGTGGCGGCGATATTCTTTATCATGGCACTCGCTACCTTGGTGACAATCTTAGTGAACAGCGTTTTAACGTGCCGGAAATTGTTCAGAATAATATGGAAAATAATCGCAACGGTCTGCGCGATGGTGAAGGTTTTTATGACTGGAAGAACATTGATACGAATGATTTTAATCGTCAGAAAATGACAGATTTCGTGCGACTGTTACAACATCGGCAACTTATGCCCGCTCCGGAGTCAATCAATGAAAAATAGTACTGTTTACTTATCTGTTTTACTCAGCTCTTTTTACCTTCAGGCTCTGACTGCTGAAGAAAATTTCCCGAAGAAAATTGATCAGTGTGTTGCCTGCCATGGTGCAATTGGACACAGCAGCTATAGTCTTTTTCCACATCTGGCGGGCCAGAAAAAAGTTTATATCATCAGCCAGTTGAAAGCCTTTCGTGATGGCACCCGTAGTAACCCCTGGATGACACCTATCGCTGTACCACTAGACGACAATGAAATAGAAGAACTCGCTAGTTTTTACGCCGAGCTTTAATCCAGAACCTCGATTTTTTCGATTAGTACTGTTCTAAACGGCACGTCTTTTTCCAGATGACCTTTAGCGCTGGTTTTCACTTTGCCGATAGCATCTGCGACATCCATACCATAAATTATCTTCCCGAAAACACAATAACCGTATCCTTTCAAGGTCCGGTCCTTGAAATCAAAACTGGGATTGTCACTGAGGTTAATAAAAAACTGTGAATCTGCAGAGTTAGGATCCCATGTTCGCGCCATGGCAATAGTACCGCGCAGATTTTTCAGTTTATGTTTTGATGCTTCATTGCGAACAGGAGGGTCGGTAGCAAAGTAATTCAAATCAGGATCGTAACCTCCACCCTGAATTATCCATCCATCAATTACGCGATGAAAAATCAGGCCATCATAGTATTGCTTGTTCACATAATTAAGAAAATTCTTTACCGTCCGTGGTGTCTTATCACTGAACAACTCGATATCAATCACGCCAAGGCTGGTTGTCATTCTGACTTTGGGTAGTTCATCAGCGAATACAAACACCATTGGCTGAACCAGTAAGAATAAAAACAGGACTGTTCGTCTCAACCCGATCATGGCGCCAGCCTTTTCATGAGCCAATTTTCGCCATTTTCTGTTTCATAAAGAATGCGATCATGGAGTCGGTTTTCTCTACCCTGCCAGAATTCTATAGAATCAGGTACAACGCGATAACCAATCCAGGTCTCTGGTCTGGGTACCGTGTCCGGATACTGCCCTTCCAACAGCTTTATCCTTTCTTCCATAAACCCCCGGCTATCGACTGTTGACGATTGATCCGCGACCCATACGGCTATTCGACTGCCATAAGGTCGTGAAGCGAAATATTCGTCGGCCTCAGCTGCGCTAAGCGCTTCTACTTTACCTTCCACACGAACCTGACGGTGCAAAGGTGACCAGTAAAATACCAGAGCAGCTGCAGGGTTTTCTGCCATCTGCTGCCCTTTTGCACTAACCGAATGGCTGTAAAAAACAAAGCCCCTGTCATCAAAACTTTTTAAGAGAACATAACGTGCTGCCGGTTTACCCAGCTCGTCTACTGTCGCCAGCACCATCGCATTCGGCAACTCAAGTTCGAAATCCACGGCCTGTTTGAACCAGCTTTCAAATTCAATTATCGGGTCAGCATGCATGTCTGTTTCCTGCAAACTAACTTGCCGATATTCGCGTCGCAATTTATCGTAATCAATACTCATATCAGCTTTCGTCCCGCTTCGCTTCAGGGAATAGTTTTATTAATGATCAGATTAATTTCAGTTTCTTTTCCCACTTCAATCTCCTGGCTGTCACTTGCTAAATCGCCGCTTTGTGCGATGGCATTGCCGGTTTTCGATATTCGTGCCGCAACACTGACCTGCTTGAAAGCGGATAAACGACGTGATGGTATCATGGCCATTTCATCATTAAGTACCACTGTCACCGGAATTTCTGTCGCTGCCAGTCTGCTTACTGCCACAGGCATTGGCATACCGTCATCCGCACGAGCAAACACGAATAGTGTATCGCCTTCATCAAGCTGAGCGCGCAGCTCTTCTGCCAATGTGACCCTGAGTGTAAGTGAAACAGAACTTTGCGGGTATGGAAGATCTTGATCTAGCGCTGGCTGAGCACCCACCTCCTGTAATAACTGTTGTATCTGCTCGCTCGCAGCTGCATCACCTTCGAGCAGTGGCAGAAGCTCCTGCCAATATCTTATCGCCGTTTCCCTGTCGTCACTCTGGCGAGCTGCCATCCCTGCCAACCACAAACCGGTAATGTTCTGCGGTTCAAGCTGTAGCGCCTGTTCGATAAGTCTTGTCGGCTCACCACTGAAATTATTATTGTTATTCAGAATCAATACGTTTGCATAAAGCAAGATTACAGCTGGCTCTTCTGACGCCAGGCTATGAAGGTGTGTTACTGCAGTCAGAGCGTCTTCCTGTCGACCCAGAGCCATATAAGTTCTTGTCAACATCCACAGACCTTTTTCATCATCAGGATTGTCTTCAAGCTTCTCTTCCAGTCCAACTACAAGCTCTTCTATCGATGGTATGTTTTCTGTGCCGGGATCCGTGGCCTCACTAAGCGCAACATCAGTTCCCTTACTTGCAAGATCCGGCTGACCAATTTTGTAATAAAGAGAAACAGCCAGAATCGGCAGCAGCAGAATCACCGCCATATTCAAATTCCAGTCGGAATTATTCTTCCTCTCTTCTGATACGAACTGCTCACTCTCAATTTCTGCGAGCAAAGCATGTTCCAGCTCCAGACGACTGTCAGCGACCTGATCGGAAGACAGGGTTCCGTTAGTCAGATCACGTTCCAGTTCCTCGAATCTTTGCCGGTAGACCTCGACAACAGATTGTTCATCCAGATCACTCTGGATAAGCGGCTCCTTACGTAATAGTGAATCGCGGAAAACAAGGGCCAGGGCCACAAGTATCATAATGAAGGCAAAGAACCAGAACATTAGCTAGCCTTATTTGAATCCTGCTCGTCCAGCAGCTGACGAAGCCGTTCTTTTTGAGCCTGATTCAACTCCTCAGGTACGACTTTGGCCCGACTGCGAACCAGTGAAAAGCCGACAGCAGAGGCAATCAGTAGCAATAAAAATGGTCCGAACCAAAGCAGGAGTGTGGTGTTTTTCAGCGGGGGCTTATATAAAACAAAATCACCATAGCGTTGCACCAGAAAATCCACGATGTCCTGTTTCTGTTGGTCCTCAATGATCATCCTGTAAACTTCATTGCGCAGATCCTGAGCCAGTGGTGCATGGGAATCGGCCAGAGTCTGATTCTGGCAAACCATACAGCGTAATTCGTCGACCAGCTCTTTGTAACGTTGTTCGTGATCGGCGCGTTCAAACTCAAAAGGAATATCTTCAGCCTGTAGGACCAGGGGTAAAAACAGAAATGCAATGATACTTAGTCGCAAAGTTTTCATCATAAGTAATATTAATTCGACTTTGTCTGAGCTTTGAGCTCTTCTACCAGAGGTTCTATTTTATTTTTCATATCTTCCTGGCTGATCGGGCCAATATGTTTATAACGAATGATTCCTTTCTGATCGACAACATAAGTCTCCGGAACACCATAGAGTCCGAAATCGATCCCGGTGCGCCCTTCAGGGTCGAAGGCGCTGAGCCTGTAAGGGTTGGCATATTCTTTTAGCCAGTTGAGCGCATCCGACCTCGTATCCTTATAGTTCATGCCATAGATGCTGGCATTCCCGCTACGGGCGTACTCAAGCAGAATCGGATGTTCATAACGACAGGATACGCACCAGGAGGCCCAGAAATTAATTAGTACAACCTCTCCGAGAAACATACTCTTATCCAGACTTTGTGTCTGATCGTGAAGTTGAGCCAGATCAAACTCCGGTAAGGGCTTACCAATTAATGGTGAAGGTACACGGCGTGGATCCATCTGCATGCCAACTACAAAGAGGATAACGAGTCCGACAAAAATCAACAGGGGTAATACGTAGCGCAGTTGCATTATGCCGGTACACCACTTCCCGCTTTTAACGCCTCTGCAGTCTCTTTGCTAACAGCGCTGCGGTGTCGATAACGACTATCAGCTATTGCCAGAAAAGCACCCAACGCCATAAAAATAGCACCTAGCCAGAGCCAGCGCACAAAAGGCCGGAAAAACAATCGTACACTCCAGTCACCATTATCCAGCGGTTCACCCAGAGACACATAAAGATCGCGAAACAAGCCTGAGTCTATTCCGGCTTCCGTCATCGTCTGGCCTCTTGCCAGGTAGGTTCGTTTTTGTGTGATGAGACTGGTAATCGCGGTGCTGCCCTTAAATACTTCAAAGCGGGCTTCTATTGCCTCGTAGTTCGGTCCTTGCTGCTGCTGAATCGACTCGAGTACAAAGTTATATCCGGCAAACTCGACGTAATCACTGACGCCCATGCGCCGGTGCAATTCCAGACTGTGATGACTGGTTACGGTGATACCGATAATTGTCACCGCGAAGCCTATATGAGCAAGACACATACCGACAAAACCAAAGGGAATTTTTCTAAAACCAGAGGCGGAATTTTGCGAACTTTTCACACGGGTAAAGAGAGTCAACAGACTACTGACTATTATCCAGAGTGCAATACTGACGCCGAAAGCGGTCTGCAACATTTCATTTTCTGTCATCATGATGACAAGTAAACTACCAATCACTACACAGGCTAGAAAAATAAATCGTACCTGTTGCCAGACTCTGCTCAGGCTATCTGAACGCCAACGAACCTGAGGACCAATTCCGATAATAAGAGCCAGAGGTGTCATCAGGGGAACAAAGACCGCATTAAAATATGGTGCACCAACGGACAGTTTGCCCAGCCCCAGAGCTTCGTTTAATAAAGGATACAAAGTGCCGAGAAGCACGCTTGCCATAGCCACGCTCAGCAGAATACTGTTAATCAACAGGAAAGTTTCTCGCGAACCGGGTTTGAAACTTCCTCCCTGCATCGTTGTGGGTGCGCGCCAGGCATACAGACCCAATGAACCACCAATCACTATCGCCAGAAAAACCAGTATATAAATGCCACGCGTCGGATCGCTGGCAAAGGCGTGCACTGATGTAAGCACGCCGGAACGAACCAGAAATGTGCCGAGAAGGCTGAGCGAAAAAGCCGAGATGGCCAACAGCACCGTCCAGTTTTTGAAGACACCTCGCTTTTCTGTCGCCGCCAGCGAATGGATAAGTGCAGTGCCGACTAACCAGGGCATAAAAGAAGCATTCTCGACTGGATCCCAGAACCACCAGCCGCCCCAGCCCAGTTCGTAATAAGCCCACCAGCTACCCAGAGCAATGCCCAGCGTCAGAAACATCCAGGCCGCTGTTGTCCAGGGTCTCGACCATTTTGCCCAAGCCGTGTCGAGGCGACCATCAAGCAATGCGGCTATGGCAAAACCAAAGGCAACGGAAAAACCAACATAACCGATGTAGAGCATCGGCGGATGAATGATAAGTCCGGGATCCTGTAACAGCGGATTCAAATCATTACCATCTATGGGGATACTTAATAGTCGCTCAAAAGGATTGGATGTCAGCAACATAAAGGAAAGGAAACCAACACTGATTGCACCCATGACTGCCAGCACTCTGGCCACAAACCTGTCCGGCAGGCTCTTACTGAACAGGCTTACAGCAACCGTCCAGCCACAAAGAATTAAGGCCCAGAGTAACAATGAACCTTCGTGTGCACCCCATACGGCTGAGATTCGATATATAACTGGTAATTTAGAGTTTGAATTGGCGGCGACATAGAGCACTGAGAAATCGTTGACAACGAAAGAGTGCATTAGCAGAACAAAAGCAAACAGAACGAATAAACCCTGCGCCTGAGCGGCAGGACGCGCTATTGCGATCCATGCCGGATTCCCTCTGGCTGCACCCACCATTGGCACTATGGTTTGTAGCAGAGCGATGAACAGCGCCAGAATGAGCGCGAAATGTCCGAGTTCAGGTATCATTTTCCTGTTTTATAATCTCCGTATTGAACTTCTGCACCTGCATTCTCGAGGGCTTCGGCCACTTCTGGTGGCATGTAGTTTTCATCATGTTTGGCCAGTACTTCTTTCGCCACAAAAACACCACCATCCTGCAATTGCCCATTGGCAACGATACCCTGCCCCTCTCGAAACAGATCTGGAAGAATTCCATTGTATTGCACCGTTACCGTATGCGCAGTGTCGGTTAAATCGAAGCTGACTTTGAGGCTATTGGGATCGCGTACTACACTATCATCGACAACCATTCCACCAACTCTGAACAAACGCGAATCAGGGGCTTCACCGGAGGCGATCTGACTCGGGCTGTAGAAATAGAGAAGATTCTCCTGAAATGCTTTCAGTACAAGAGCTGTGGCCACACCAACACCGGCAACAATAAAAATTACTGAAAACAAAATTTTCCTGCGTCTCGGGTTCATTTGCTTCGTTCCATCCTCTCCAGATTTTTCCTTATTTTCTGCAAAATCGATTTTTCCTTTTGCATTGGCAAATAAAAACCGGCCATCAATATCACCACACTCAGCCCGAAAGCTGACCAGACGTAAGAAGCATAGCCTCCCATGTGTACAAATTCATTTAACTGCTCCATCATGAGTCTACTCCGCCTCTGGCCAGCTGTTTCACCCAGCGACTGTTTTTTTCCTGCTCAATAATTTCGCAGCGTGCGCGCATGCAAAGCACAGCAAAAAAATAAAGCTTAAAAGCCAGAAACATAATCAGTAAGGGTATCAGCATACTGGTGTGAATAGATGGCGCATCCATTTTACTCACTGTCGGACCCTGATGCAGGGTACTCCACCATTCAACCGAATAATGGATTATCGGAATATTTATAAGGCCTGCGAGCGCCAGTATAGCTCCGGCGCGAGCCGCCATGCGCCTGTCTTCAATGGCAGCCTGCAGCGCCATATAACCGAAATAAAGAAACAGCAAAATCAACTCAGAGGTAAGACGGGCATCCCAGACCCACCAGGTTCCCCACATCGGCTTGCCCCAGATAGAACCTGTTGCCAGAGCCAGAAAAGTAAAAGCTGCTCCGAGTGGTGCGCAACTACGAGCAATTGCATCAGAGATTTTTACTTTCCAGATAAGACCCATTGCCCCTGACACGGCCATGACGACATAAACAAACATTGACATCCAGGCACTTGGAACATGCACGTAAATAATTCGAAAACTATCACCTTGCTGGTAATCTGAAGGTGCATAGACCAGACCTCCGTAAAGGCCAACAAGAAAAAGCAGCAAACTGATTGCGGACAACCACGGCCCCATAGACTTACACAAGAGATAAAATCTTTCAGGCGCGGCGTATTTATCAAGCGGTCCAAACATTACCTAACTCAATCTGATTCTAAGTGATGCCGTTGTCGCAAATGGCGTCAGGGTGAGTGCGAGAACAAGTAGCGCACTAAGAAAATACAATTCTGCCTTAATAGACAAACCTTGCACAGCATTGTTCACTGCTGACACAGCGAAAATCAGTAAAGGCATATACAGCGGCAGAATCAATAATGCCAGCAACATCCCTCCTCCTCTTAAGCCGACAGTCAATGCAGTGGCGACGGAACCAATAAGACTGAAGATTGGCGTCCCCAGCAACAATGTTGCCAACATGGGAACAGTGGCACTTTGGGGAAGATACAGAAAGTAGCTTAAAGTCAGTGCAGAAACTATCAGGGGTGCACCACTGAGTAACCAGTGTGCCAGAACTTTAGCCATGACCAATACGTTTGCAGGCTGTGCAGACAATAAAATTTGTTCAAGACTACCGTCTTCAAAATCTGAACGAAACATCATGTCGAGCGACAAACTGGAAGCCAACACAGCGGCCACCCAGATAACAGCAACAGCAATCTGTCGCAGCTGTTCCGGCTCCGGTCCCAGAGCAAGAGGGAACATCGTTACCACGATAAGAAAAAATAAAAGGGGATGAAGCAACTCGCTGCGGTGACGCAGGCCAAGTAGTAACTCCCGTTTTAACAGGCAGGAAAATACCGCCAGACTAGATAGTCGCTGCATCTTACAAGCTCACCCTGTTTATCCTGATATCGTCCCATGTAATTTCTTCATGCGTCGTGAGAACAAGACTACCGCCGGCCTTTATATGAGCCCTGATAATATCTGTCACCACAGCTTTACTACTTTCATCAAGTGAATTTAACGGCTCGTCAAGAATCCATAGCTTCGCATCGCAAACCAGTAAGCGACTCAGCGCCAGCTTACGTTTTTGTCCGGAAGACAAATTAGACGCTGGTAAATCGGCATGTTCCAACAGACCCAGCCTGTGCAGTACATCCTCAAATATCTGCTCATTCGCTTTCACACTGAGGGCACGGGCGAAGAACATATTCTCCAGCAGACTCAAGTCAACCTTAATAGCATTTGAGTGGCCGACGTAAAGTAAGTCTTCCAGGTAATCAGTACGGAAAGCGTGAATATCTTTGCCTTTCCAGCAGACCTGACCTTCGTCTGGTTGTGCCAGACTGCTAAGAATGCGAATCAAGCTGGTCTTACCACTGCCGTTGGCACCATCAATCTGCAAAATTTCTCCTGCATTAAGTCTGATATCAAGATTTTCAAATAAGACTCTGTCGTTGCGCACACAGCGCAGGGACTGTCCGACAAGAGAAGACGGCAACAGTTCTATGCCAGCATCAGTTTGATTCGCTGTGACTTGCATGCTCATAAATCAGAAAATAATAATAAAAGTTAAATATTACAGCTACTTATCCAGCTATATATAGCGTGACAGTCTAACACAGGCCTGCTTATTGTTATCCACTTGCAGCGCATAATGAGCTATCCTTTTTGACGCCGATCAATTATTGAGGGAAAAAATGCCTGAACAACGAATAAGAGAAAACCTGGAGCACCTGCGAAAAGAAATAAGTCAGTTGGAAGAAGGCGATGCCAGCGCCGGTAAGCGTTTGAATGTCCTGATTGATGAGATAGAGACAGGAATTCAGTCAGATTACGATGCGCAGGATCAAAGTCTGGTGGAGAATTTACAAGAGGCGATTACTCATTTTGAAACCGAACACCCCCGCGCCACCGCTATACTCAACGACATTATGCTTACGCTGAGTAATATGGGAATCTGATTCTCTTCTAGCAGCTAATCGGCTGCGCCGGTAACCAGTACGATTGCCACCGCACCACCGATTGCAAAACCAAGAGGCACAATACTGATAAGATCGTCAATTGTATTGCCCACATCGGTTCCAACTTTTGAAATTGCGCTGGGTTTCTTTGTCTCCGGTTTCGTAGCCATCTCGTCATCCATGGCCATTTCTTCTTCACCTTCCGCAGCCCGCGCCAGACGATAGCGCTGCAGGAAGTCAACACCGGATACATACATCCCCTCGACACCTTCATGACCCATCTTAAAATCGAAGGCAGCGGTTTTCTTCATGAGTTTCTGGTATTCGATCATGCCGCCATTTTGATAACTTGTATGATCCATTCGAAAACCGAAGCTGTGTTTTTTCTCGGCTACTTTGGCTGTGCTGAAAGGAATCTGATAATAAAACATCGCATGAGCTTCATTGACGGGCTCCAGCGCCATTGACTGTATCGGTATCAGCAATATTAGAGTCAGCATCGAAATTAGATAATTGCGCATCAGTTTCCCCTTGGAATCGTATCGTCTACAGCACAAGAGTAGTCAAAGTTAGCCACAAAGTAAACTGTTCAATGAGCATTTAGGCAGATAAAACATCATATTTATTATCGGCTTATTATAATAATCTGTACTTATGCTTAAAGTACTTGCCTTTAACTCAAGCATACTCGATGCAGGTATTACAGCTCACTCCTTAGGCCACACTGATTGGACTAAACAAGCAGATGAATCAATTGCCTGATACAGATGCCTGCATTCCGTTGAATTGACAAGGAGTGCTATAATCAGCTTTTGAAAAAAGCTACAAAGTTAAGCTGAGATCCACAACTACTTCAATATGCCGATTTAATGAAATCAAACCCCGAACATTTAAAAGAACTAAAAAAACTGGAAATATTACTTTACCAGTCCAAGGGAGCCCTGTTCGGCGGCGTAATTGTAGCAATTCTGGTTTTACCGCTTAGCTGGTATTGGGGCAACAAATATTATTTGCTCACCTGGTTATTGTGTTACTGCCTGTTCAGCTTTCTCAGATACAAACTTACCCTGACTTCCTTAACTGATGCCACCAGTATGGAAATGATGCAGCGTATTCGCCACAATTACACTCTTATGACTTTTCTGAGTGGTGTAGCCTGGGGTGGCATTTCTCTATACTTTTTACTCATCAACCTTGATTACGGCTCAGTCCTTGTCATCCTTGCTGTCAGCCTTACCGCCACCAGCGCAAGTTTGTACGCAATTTACCCTTCTATTTTTGCATCGTTTGCTTTTCCGGCCCTGTTACCGCCAACCATTCACCTGCTACTCCTGGAAAACAATACAGCTAACATTTATGGTGTGCTGGTCTTATCGTTCCTGGTTCTGATGTGCATTAGTTGCCTGCGTCTTAAAATGCTGATTATGAATTCGGTTGGCATACAGTTTGAAAATATCCGTCTACTTGATGATATTGAGAGAGAAAAAAGTCAGGTTTCTGATTTAAACAAGCAGCTTCAGTCAGACCTGGAAGAACTCAGAAAAAGGGATATGCAACTGAGTGAAGAGAAAGACAGAGCAGAGCATCTGGCAGAAAAACTACTGATACTTTCTACACGCGATGGTTTGACCGGTATTGCCAACCGCCGTCACTTTGATGAATATCTGGCGAAAGAGTGGAATCGGGCCGTTCGTTCCAGTCTGGAATTATCTCTTATCCTCTGTGACATCGATTTCTTCAAAAACTATAATGATAAATATGGTCATCAGCAGGGCGATCGCTGTCTTCAACAGGTTTCGTCCGTACTCGAAGACTATACTCGACGCGAAGGAGATCTGGCTGCACGTTATGGAGGCGAAGAATTCGCTATTATTCTGCCAGACACCACACACGAAAATGCCATCACTCACGCCGAGAAAATACGCGCAGCTATCGAGAAAGAAGCAATACCTCATGAGGCTTCCAGTGTCGCCAACATTGTTACCATAAGCATGGGACTGGCCACCATCCGGCCGGATCGTTCCGTATTCAGTTCCAGATTGATAGCGGATGCAGATAAGCTTCTGTATCAGGCCAAATCAGAGGGTCGTAATAGACTTGTTGCTTCTCAAAGCCTGCTTGATGAGACAGTACAAAGCAAAAACCAGAATTCTCGCCCGGAATTGTTCACTGCCTGACTTTTGCTCTTCAGGCAAGCTCCCTGCCAGGCAATCGCTTTGAGAATATGATGATGTTTTCTTATACACCCCGAATCTACTTTTTTTCCATCTGCTTTTTATTCTGCCTGAAGGTATCTGCTCAGAGTTTGCCTGAAATAAAAATTGGCATTGTCAGCGATGGCCTCAGCCCGCGATTCGGCCAGCAAACTGATGTCATCAAACATGAAATAGTTGAGATCACTAAAGGCGAGTTTGATATTACATTCCCCACATCTACACAACTGACTGGAAACTGGGATGTTAACAAAATACGTGATTCGATTGATCTCTTCTTTGACAACAGGGAGGTTGATTTAATCATCGCTACCGGCCCGGTAGGTTCGCAGGAAATAATCAGCAGAAAAAACCTGTCAAAACCTGCCATCGCAATGACAGTACTCGATATATCATTACAGGATGCGCCTTTACAAAACGGCACCAGCGGCGTTAAGAACCTGAATTACCTGGCCTCGCCAAAATCATTTGAAAGAGATCTGCTTGCCTTTCGTGACATTGTTGATTTCAAGCATCTTGCCGTTTTTGTAACTGATGCAATTATAGAACGCCTGCCACAATTGCAAAAAAAAGCGGATATTGCTTCGGCAGACTATGGCATTCAATTTCAACTGATACCGACAGGTGAATCTGCTACTGAGGCTTTGGCCTTATTAGATCCAGACGTCACTGCAGCAATTGTTACCCCCTTGATTAAAATGTCGGTATCTGAGTTTCGCAAGCTCGCAGATGGATTGAAAGACAGAAAAATGCCCAGCTTCTCCATGCATGGACGTGACGAGGTCGAACTTGGTCTGTTTGCAAGCCTGGCACCAGGCAACGACATCAATCGTATTGGCCGTAGGGTCGCTATTAATGTCTTAAGTATACTCACAGGCGAAGACGCAGGTTCCTTGTCAGTAGGATTTTCAGTTGGTGAACGACTTGTAGTTAATATGGCAACGGCAAGGGCGATTGATCTATACCCGAACTGGAGCACTCTTTCAGAAGCTGAGCGACTAAATGATCTGCGCCCGGATAGTGGTGCTGCCCTCGATCTTCTTAGAACAGTCGATGAGGCAATTAGGGCGAATCTTGATTTGCTGGTTGCTAATCAGGAAGTAGTGGCTCGCCGACACAATATCGACCTTGCCCGTTCAGCCTTACTACCACAACTGGATTCGTCAGTTACGGTGAGTGCACGTGAACGCGGATTAGCCAACACTATTACACCTCAAAGAAGTGCCCAGGGTAATTTTCGTCTGAGTCAGATCATTTATTCTGACTCCGCCTGGGCCAATCTTCAAAACAGCGGTAAATTACAACAGGCTCTGGAACATGAGCGCGATAGCCTGAAACTGGATATAGTGCTGGATGCCAGTACGACCTATCTGAATATACTAAAAGCGAAAACAATAGAACAAATCCAGAAAGAAAATGTTCGTCGCTCCAGACACAACCTTGAACTTGCCAGAGTAAGAGAGTCTGTCGGACAATCATCACGGGCAGATGTGTATCGCTGGGAAAGTGAAATTGCGACAGATAAACAGGAAGCTCTGGCCGCCGAAGCCGCACGCTTACAATCCGAGTTGAGCCTCAACCGTCTTTTAAACCGGCCTCAGAATGAAGCGTTCAGTATTGTAGATACGAATATCAATGAGCCGTTTTTACTAATTAGCGATAAGCGTTTTTTTAACTATGTTGAAAACCAGAAGAAATGGTTTGTGTTTCACGACTTCATGGCTGAACTCGGACTGGATCGCGCTCCCGAATTGTTAGCACTCTCGCTTGGCATCGAAGCACAGCAAAGAAATATCAGCAATGCGAGGCGACAATACTGGTTACCTGAGTTAACCATTGATGGTGGTTACAGCGACACCTTCAGCAGATCCGGGGTCGGCTCGGCCTTACCCGCCGGCATCGAAGATGATGGCTGGAATCTTGGTCTTACCGCCAGATTGCCTCTATTCGCCGGTGGAGCAAGAAAGTCGAATGTTGCCCAACGAAGGGATGATTTGCTAAGACTGCATTATAGCAAACAGGCCGCCTCACAAAAAATCGAGGCTCGGATTCGTAACGCCCTGCATAATATCGGCGCATCTTACCCGAGTATTGATCTGGCCCGAAAATCCGCTGACGCCGCCGGAAATAATCTGCGTTTAATCACCGAATCATATCGCGCGGGTTCGGTTTCCCTTATTGAACTTATTGACGCACAAAATGCAGCGCTGTCAGCGGAGTTGAGCGCTGCGAATGCGATATACGATTTTCTGCTTGATCTTATGGAAGTACAAAGAGCAATAGCACAATTTGATTTTTTTATGAGTCCCGACGAACGTCGTCAGTGGTATGAGGACATAGAGAGTTATTATAAGAATTCAGCCCGGAGTTAAGTAATGAGAATACCCAACAACATTTTAATATCGCTGATCTTGCTTGGTTTCTTCATTGGCTGTTCAAAACAGAATGATGAACCTGAACAGGAAATCCTCAGACCAGTTCGTCACGTTACTACTCAATATAATGACGGAACAATAGATCGAGTCTTTTCCGGTACCACTGAGGCACAAATTGAAAGTAATCTCAGTTTCAAGGTTAGCGGAACTCTGCAATCGCGCAATGTAAATGTCGGCGACCAGCTTGAGGCCGGGCAAATTATTGCGGTGCTGGATCCAACTGATTTTAATATCAGCAAACACGATGCCGAAGCTAGTCTTGCCAACGCTCTGGCGGAACTACGCAGAGCAAAAGCAAATTATGAACGCGCCAAAACACTCTATGAAAACGACAATACTTCCAAACTGGATCTTGATACTGCCAGAGCTGCTGCCGAATCCGCTGCAGCTATGGTTGAATCTGCCGGGCAGAAGTTACGTTCTGCAAAACTTCAACTGTCTTACACGAAACTACACTCGCCAGGTGTATGTGCTGTCGCCGATACTTACATGAAAGTGAATGAGAATGTAAATGCCGGTACTTCCATTCTGAAAGTGAATTGCGGGGAGTGTGCGAACGTTAAAATTGCTGTTCCGGGATCATTCATCAATCAGATAACTTCGGGCAGCAATGTGAGTGTAAAGATGGATGCATTCGATGAACAAATCTTTGCTGCTATCGTTACTGAAGTTGGCGTTTCTTCAGCATCAACCGGCACGGCCTTTCCGGTTACTGTAGCTCTGCAGGAAGGTTGTGATCAAATCAGAGCAGGTATGGCCGCTGATGTAACTTTCAGCACAAAAAGCGAAGAAGATAGAAAATCTATTGTTATACCAGAGGTGGCAAGTGGGGAAGATCGTCAGGGCCGCTATGTATTTGTTCTGGAGAAAAGTACTGAAGATAGCTGGATTGCCAGGAGAAGAGCTGTCGTGATAGGCGATCTGGGTTCTTATGGTCTTGAAATAACCAGTGGGCTTGATGCAGGCGAACAAGTTGTGACAGCCGGGGTAAGACGTATTGTCGATGGCCAACGGGTAAAATTGCTTAAGCCAGCGGAGAAGTAGTTTGAATATTACAAAAGCCGCTATTGAAAATAGTCGCGTAACTCTTGTAGTGCTCGTGTTTATTATCCTTGCTGGTATAAATACCTATCTCGGCATGCCGCGTTCTGAAGATCCGGGTTTTATCATTCGGGTTGCGCAAATCCGTACTTATTTCCCGGGTGCAAGCCCGGAACGTGTCGAACAATTAATCACTGACAAACTCGAAAAAGCAGTACAGGAAATTCCGGAACTGGATTTTGTAAGCAATACATCGAAAATCGGCCAGTCAATAATCAGCGTCAATATCAAGGAAGAATACAAGAACATGCGGCCTGTCTGGGACAGTCTCAGACGTAAGATTGACAATGCCAGTGGCAAACTTCCTGAAGGCATTATCGGTCCGGTAATCAACGACGAATTCGGTGATGTGTTTGGCATTCTTATCGCGCTGACGGGCGATGGTTTCGATTATGCCGAGCTTAAACAGGTTGCAGATGCAGTCAGAGACGAATTATTGCTTATCGCCGGTACAGCAAAAGTCGAAATTCACGGCGCCCAGGAAGAACGGGTGTTTGTTGAGTATGACAACGCAACATTGAGCAACTACGGACTGTCTCCGGTTCAGCTTCAGCAAATGCTTCGCTCACGTAATATTATTCAACCAGGAGGAAATATTACGCTGGAGTATGAAAAAATTGTCATCGAGCCAACAGGTAATTTTGAATCTGTAAACGATATCAGTCGCACCATTATAAATTTGCCAAATAGCTCAGAAGTTATTTACCTGGAAGACATAGTTAAAATAAGTCGCGGCTACATTGATCCTCCGGACTCCATGGTAACTAATAACGGCGAGACCAGTCTGGTACTTGGGATTTCACTTCGCGAGGGAGGAAATATTATCTCCCTGGGTAAAGACGTTAAATCCGTTATTGAACGGGCTAAAACTGTCTATCCCATTGGAATAGAGTTCGATGACGTTCAGTTCCAACCGGCGGTAGTCGAGAAGAAAGTAGCCGATTTTGAAAGCAACCTGTTTCAAGCTGTAATGGTAGTCACTCTGGTGATGCTATTTACTCTTGGCCTGAGAACCGGGCTTATCGTTGCCAGTTTGATTCCGGTGACCATACTCAGTGCCTTTCTGGTCATGAATGTTTTCAGTATTGGCCTTGATCAAATGTCTCTGGCTGCCTTGATTATCGCTCTTGGTATGCTTGTTGATAACGCCATAGTGATGTCTGAATCCATTATGGTACAGATGCAGGCGGGAGTTGAGGCGAGAAAAGCCGCCATTGCCTGTGCCAACGAACTTCGGATACCGCTTCTCACCTCATCCCTGACTACTGCTGCAGCTTTTCTGCCTATTTATCTATCTGAATCATCAACAGGTGAATATACCGCGCCCTTATTTAAAGTCGTCTCGATTACACTTCTTTGTTCATGGGTAATTGCCCTGACCTTAATCCCGCTTCTCTGCGTTAGCGCAATGAAAGTAAAAAAGAGGGCCTCTGCCACCAGCTTCGATAACCGCTTCTATAACAACTATCGACGTTTATTATTGAGTCTGGTAAAACATCCTTTAATTTCCTTGCTTGGCGTATTGTTTATTTTTGTAATCGCTCTGCAGGGACTTAATTACGTCCCCAAATTATTTTTCCCGGAAAACGATCGACCCACTTTTACCATTGAGTTGGAACTTCCCGAGGGTACGCCGATAGAGAGAACCCGGTCGATCACAGCTATTGTAGAGCAATACTTACTGGACAATTTAATGGCAGTTGATGGCGCAGACGGCGTTGTAAACTGGGGAAGTTTCATTGGTGCGGGTGCACCCAGATTTATTTTATCAAGTAACCCCGAGCCACCTAACCCTGCTTACGCCATTCTTGTTGTCAACACCACGCGACATACCATAATCAACCCGCAGATAATTCCTGCAATCGACAGTTTTATCAAGGAAAGATTCGCGGACGTTGAAGCAACCATCAAGAAACTTGAAGTCGGTGCACCAGCATGGCCTCCAATCGCGATTCGAATCTCCGGACGCGATACAGACAAACTGTTTTCCATTGTAGACAAAGTCAAAGAAAAACTCCGGCAAACCGAAGGGGCGACTCAGATAAGTGATAGCTGGGGTACCCGTTCAAAAAAAATCCTGTTAGACATCGATGAAACCCGAGCTCGTTTATCGGGCATTAGTCATGAAGACATTGCTATATCACTGCAGACTTACTTCAGTGGGCTTGAAACAACTGAATACCGTGAACAGGACAAATTAATCCCCATTGTGCTGCGTTCATCCGCCGGTCATAGCGATAATAACTATGAGGGAGCATTTCCTTCTATTAATGTTTACTCTCAGGCACAGGGAAGCTCTGTACCCCTTAGTCAGGTCGCCGAACCCGAGCTGGTGTGGCAACCAGGTAAAATCGAACGACGTAATCGCTTACGCAATGTGACTGTAGAAGCTCTGCTCAAACCGGGCTTTACTGTAGAAGACGTATTATCCGAAATTGAGCCATGGTTAATCGAAGAGTCGCTTGGCTGGCCCTTCGGTTATAAATGGGAATTCGGGGGCACTGTTGAAACTTCGGGCAAAGCGAATCAGGCCATTGCGGATAAACTACCTGTTGCTGCTTTGATCATCGTTATTCTGCTGGTGATACAGTTTAATTCCATACGTCGTCCTCTTATCATCCTCACCACCATCCCTCTGGCTTTAATTGGCGTGACCATCGGACTGCTCCTGGCCCGCTCTTATTTCGGCTTTATGACCTTACTTGGCATCATTTCCCTTGCAGGAATTGTAATCAACAATGCCATTGTCTTACTGGATAGAATCAATCTGGAGATAAACCAGAACGGAAAAGAGGCTGCGGCTGCCATAATCTCTTCTGCCCAGCAAAGGTTGCGACCTATATTGTTAACTACGGCAACAACAGTTTGCGGTCTCATACCGCTGTGGCTGGGCGGTGGACCGATGTGGGAACCCATGGCGATAACTATTATTTTCGGTTTGCTTTTTTCTACTGCGCTGACGCTGGCAGTTGTACCTGTCCTGTATACTCTGCTTTTCAAAGTGAGCTTTCGTAGTTATTCATATCAGACAGAATAGTTTGTCGGACAATAAAACTCTTCCGCTGATAAATAATCAATATCCGATTCTATTACGTTTATTTTTCCGGACTAGATCCATATAATCGCAGCCTCATTTCAAATTCGGAGTAAGCAACAGGAGCTTATCTATGAGTGAAACAATATTTAGCAAAATAATAAACAGGGAAATTCCGGCAGATATTGTTCACGAAGACGAGTTGTGCCTGGCATTTCGGGATGTCAACCCACAGGCACCGATACATATTCTTGTTATACCGAAAAAACCCATTGCCCGTATCATCGATGCCTGTGATGAAGATCAATCTCTACTTGGCCATTTGTACCTTGTTGCTAACAAGATTGCCCGTGAAGAAGGTGTGGAAGATGCTTTTAGACTTGTGGTGAACAATGGTGAGGGTGTTGGCCAGAGTGTATTTCATTTACATGTCCATATACTTGCCGGCCGTGCATTTACCTGGCCGCCAGGCTGAAGTAGAAAATCATAACAACCTAAGCGGAAAATTTATCATATGTACAATACTGACGATCTTCGCATCGCCTCCATAAAAGCAGTAGCGACCCCCACAGAAATTTGTGAAGAGATTCCGGTTAGCGAAAAAGCTACCCAGACCACCTATTCAAGCAGGCAGGATATACATAACATACTGAAGGAGAAGGACGACAGGCTTGTGGTGATCGCCGGCCCCTGTTCTATTCACGATCCGCTTGCAGCAATAGAGTACGCTGGTCGCCTCTCCGCTTTGAAGAAAGAATTCGAAAATGAGCTGCTGATTATTATGCGGGTATATTTTGAAAAACCCCGCACCACCGTAGGCTGGAAAGGTCTGATAAACGATCCGGGACTGGACGAAAGTTATCAAATTAATAAGGGTTTAAGAATTGCCCGACAGCTTCTGCTGGATCTGAATGACAAGGGCATGCCGGCCGGTGTCGAATATCTGGATATTATTACCCCACAATACCTGTCTGATCTCGTCAGCTGGGGAGCAATTGGTGCCAGAACTACTGAAAGTCAGGTACACAGGGAATTGGCTTCGGGCTTATCCTGTCCTGTCGGTTTCAAAAACGGCACTTATGGAACAACACAAATGGCTATTGATGCGATTCGTGCGGCTTCCGGCTCTCATCATTTTTTGTCGCTACGAAAAGAAGGCAGTTCAGCGATATTCGCTACAGCAGGCAACGAGGATTGTCATATTATCCTTCGCGGTGGCAAGCAGCCCAATTTCGACGCAACCAGCATTCAACGCGTTGCCGATGAATTGGACAATGCCGGGCTGGCGCCACGCATTATGGTCGACTTCAGCCATGCCAATTCAAACAAACAACATAAAAAGCAACTTGAGGTGGGTCGTGATGTCGCTGGCCAAATTGCTAATGGAGAAGGAAGAATCTTTGGCGTCATGATTGAAAGCCATCTTATTGAAGGAAATCAACAAGTCGTCAAACATAGAGAACTCACCTATGGACAGAGTATCACCGACGCCTGTCTGGGCTGGGAGGACAGCGAAACTCTGATTCGTGAACTGGCCGAGGCCATAAAACAGAAAAGAAAATAAGTAACCTTAAACGAAGAAGAGATAACTGTTGTTAATTACTCATCTCAGTTGCTGGGGATTGCGCAGTCTGGGCAATTTCCTTAAGACGTTCATCGGCGAGACGGGCCGCTGTTGTGCCGGGATGTTGTTTTCTCAGATTCTCCAGTCGATATTTTGCTTCATCAATGGCTCCCATCTCATAATAGCAAAAGCCTATTTTCAAGAGTGAGTGAGTCAACTTCTTGCTATCAGGATAATTGCTAAGCAAGTTATTATATTCTGCTAGCGCGGTTTCGAACTCACGGGTTACATAATAAGCCTCACCAAGCCAGTATTGCGCATTATCGGAATATTCACTTTGAGGATTAAGTGTAAGGAATTCTCTGAATGCTTTTATTGCCTGTTCGTATTGTGACTGTTTTAGTAGTTTAAAGGCCTGCTGATATTGAGCTCGTATTTGCACTGGATCGAGCTCGACCACTGCAGGTACAGGCGCTACCCCACTGATTTGATCTCCTACCGGGTTTTGCAAGGCCGCTTCGGGTGTAAGCTGGGCATCAAGCTCGTTTTGTCGATCAGTAGCAGGCTGCTGCGAATCACTATTCTCTATCACTTCCACCATTAAGGTGTCTTCTGCCTGTTGCGACACAGATGTCGGTGCAATCTGATCAGCAATGGGTTCAATAGTTTGCAGTGGCGGTTCATCAGGATTATCTATGAAGGTCAGATCCGAATTTTCGACATTGACAACGCTACCCCGTTCAATTTTTTGCAGGCGCTGATCGATATCAGTATACAAATCTCTCTGGCGTTTTTTAATCTGCTCAAGGCTGTGATTTTGCAATTCAATATCGCCTTGTAGTGCACTTAACTCCGTCTGCAAACTTTCAATCTGCTGTAACATATCCAGCAAGCCCTGGCTCTGCAGAAGTCGTTCAATACGGTCGAGTCTCTGTAGCAACTCGGCATCGACACTATAGACAGGTGTGCTCACAAAGAGCAGTGCGCATACCAGACTTAAAAATGATTTCAGTAACTTCACTATGTTTTCCTAATAAATAATTTCCACACGCCTGTTCTGACTCCAGGCGAATTCATCATGTTCTTCAGAGATTGGCCTCTCTTCGCCATAGCTTGTCGTTCTTATTTGTGACGACGAGACACCGAGCAGAACCATTTGCCGTTTTATAGTTTGTGAACGACGCTCTCCCAGGGCAAGGTTATACTCACGGGAACCGCGTTCATCGGCGTGACCTTCGAGTGACAGAATAACATTCGGGTTGGCAATCAGTAAGGCTGCATGAGCTTCAATGGTATCTCGAAACTGTGGCTGAATTTCACTACTGTCAAATTCGAAATATATGGTCCTTACAGCGAGCGGGCTTTGCGGGTCATCGAGTGCCGTAATACTGGTGGCACTATCCCCATCCGTTCCATATGTCTTTACACCGGAATCTGTTGATGAAGACTGACTGTCATCGTTGGAACTCGTTGTGGCTCCCTTATCTTCGACAGTTGCTGAACTTGATTTATCGGGAGTGCTTGAGCAGGCCGATAAAAGACAAATCAGTAAACCTGCGAAGACGTGTTTAACAGTCATAAGTAACTCTCCTTTGTATAATTGTTGAAAGCATAGCATTCATTAAGATAGCTGTTGAGTGCTATTAATAATCGGGTATGGCTTGTCAGTATGCAGTCGGGCTTAATCTTCATTGTCTGGGAAACGGCCCCCAGGCGGGCTCTCTCACTTCGCCTTCCTGTAAAGCAAGACGCTGATGCACGCTGCCATCGGCAGAGACGGCAGCCAGCTCGGTACCCCGATACACCGTTGTCGCATACATAATCATACTGCCATTCGGTGAAAAGCTTGGTGATTCATCAAGTCTGCTCTCGGTAAGAACATTGAGATAGCCACCGGCAAGATCAAGAATCGCAATGCGATAGCGCTTATTCTCTCCGTGAATCATTACCAGACTTTTGCCATCAGGTGAGTAACGGGGTCTGGCATTATAGACACCGTCAAAGGTGAGCCTTGTTGGACGCTTGTCCTGTAGTTTAATTTCGTAAATTTGCGGACCGCCGCCTCTGTCAGAGGTAAAAGCCAGCTTTTTGCCATCCGGCGACCAGCTGGGTTCGGTGTCAATGGCCCGGTTTCTGGTTATCTGTTGCAAGGTGCCGCTGGACAAATGCAATACGAATATCTCCGGATCACCACCTTTGGAGAGAGTCAGAGCCAGTCGCGAACCATCTGGAGACCAGGCCGGTGCGCTGTTAATACCGGGGTTGGACGCTACTTTTTCGCGTTTCCCACTGAGCACATCCTGAATATAAATCGCAGAGTTCCTGCTTTCAAACGACACGTATGCAAGCCTGGATCCGTCAGGTGACCAGGCTGGTGAGAGTAAGGGTTCAGGTGACTCCAGTAATATTTGCGGGTTATAACCATCGGCATCGGCAATTTGCAGCGAGTAGAGTTTCTTACGTTCCTCAAGACGACGCACTGTAATATAAGCAATACGCGTATTGAATGCGCCCCGAATACCGGTTAATTTTTCAAAAACTATGTCACTGATCTGGTGCGCGGTACGGCGTAATTGCGCCGCAGTTGCCGGAATACGAAATCCACTCAGTTGCTTACCTTTGTAAACATCTATAAGTCGAAATTCAATATCATAGTTGCCATCTGCGTTGAGTCTGATATTGCCCATCAAGAGGTTTTCCATACCCAGAAGACGCCAGTCCTTGAAGTTGACTTGCTGCATCTGAGTCGGCTTCTGCGGCATATCGGCCTCAGACATAGGCGCGAAACGACCACTCCGGGCCAAATCATTGGCAATAATGGCCATCATGTCGATAGGCGGCAGATTACCAGCCTGAGACCAGCCAAAAGGTAGTACCGCAATTGGCAGGCTGTTCTCAATACCTTTATCGATAACAATTTCCAGTTCATCCTCAGCACAGACACTACTGAGCATAATCAGCAAAAAGCAAAACAGGGCATTCTTTACAAAACTCATTTCCAGTTAATCCTCTAGTCTTCCGGTTTAAAGCGAAAAGCAAACTGTCTTAAGCGAAGTCTCTCAAAAGTAGCTGAATCTTCGGGAATCATCGGCAATGGCGATGCTTTTTGCACAGCTACCAAAGCACGACGGTCGAAAACATCACTGCCGCTTGACTTGCTAATCGTCACACTGGTGACTACACCTCCAGGCACAAGTCGCACGGATAATACGCATTCCAGACCTTTAGGCAATCCACTTTTGTTAAAGTTGCTAGCAATACTACGTTTAATCTTACCTACAATATTCTGCAGAAGTTGCTGATCACGGCTCTTCTGCGCCGCTTCAAGTTGTTTTTGCTCTTCGGCAAGCTCAGCCTGCAGACGATCTTCCTCTTCCTTCCTTTTTTGTTCTGCTGCTTCCTTTGCCTGTCTTTCCTGCTCAGCTTTTTTCTGCTTCTCCAGTTCCTGCTGTTCCTTTTTCAGCTGACTTAATTTCTTCTGTTCTTCTTCGCGCTTCTTTTTTTCGGCTGCTTTTTTCTTCTTCAATTGCGCTAGTTTCTTCTCTTCCGCTTTACGCGAGGCTGTTGCTTTCGCTGATTTCTTTTCCAGCTCCTTTAACTTACGTTCCAGTTCCTTTTGTTTTTTCTGCTGTTTCGATTCTTTCTCTTTTTCAATGTCCTGTAATCTTTTTAGTTCTTTCTCTACCTCTTTGCTGTCTACTGACACCGCTTTAACAATATTCACCTGTGGTACCGGTTGAGGTGCTTGTCTGACAGTATTATCGATACTGAAAATCAATAGAGTTATCAAAACGCCATGTAACACTATAGACAGAATAAAGGAGCCGACGTAATTCCAGTTCACATTCATACAAACTCTTATTGCTCCGGTGCTTCGGTCACCAGACCAACACCATCGACTCCCGCACTTTGCAAAAGCGCCATTAGCTGGACTACTCGCCCATAGGGCACGCCACTATCACCTTTAACAAAAACGGGTATTTTCGGTTGATACTTGAGTAAGGCGCTCATCCTGTTAGCCAGAATTTCGGGCGATACCGGCTTATCCTGATCGTCACCATAATTTACATAGAACCTGCCCGCAGCGTCGACACTGACGACAACGGGTTCCTTGTCTGTAGGTGGCATAGGTTCGGAAGGCACCTGCGGCAAATCCACCTTAACACCCTGGCTTAATAGTGGTGCTGTGATCATAAATATAATCAACAACACCAGCATCACATCGATGTAGGGCACTACATTGATTTCGGCAATCGGTTTCTTACGAATTCGATGACGCATATTTTTCGCTCTTAAGTGTGCGCGTGTCGATGCAATATCGATGCAAATTCTTCAGAAAACGTGTCGTAGCGATTGATCAGTCTTTCCACATCATTTGAAAAACGATTAAAGGCAATGACTGCTGGTATGGCTGCAAACAAACCCATTGCCGTCGCAATCAGGGCTTCTGCAATGCCGGGCGCCACCATTGCAATGGTGGCCTGCTGTACATTACCCAGCGCTCTAAAACTATTCATGATGCCCCAGACTGTGCCGAAGAGACCAACGTACGGGCTGGTTGAGCCAACAGTAGCAAGGAAGGACAGATTCATCTCCAGCCCCTCCACTTCCTTGTTCAAGACGACTCTCATAGCCCTTTGTGAACCAGCCAGAACAGCTTCCGGATCGATGCCTTCCTGTTTATGCAAACGGGCAAACTCTTTGAATCCAGCTTCAAAAATCTTTTCCATACCGGTCGGTTCATACCGTTTCGCACTCACTTTAGTGTATAGAGGCGTCAGATCTTCGAGAACCCAGAACTGATCTTCAAACTCATCTGCCTCGCGTCTGGCCCTGTTCAGAGAGATCCGCTTGTTGAATATCATGGCCCAGGAGACCACCGATGCCAGAACCAGCGCCAGCAGAACAAGCTGAACTAACAGGCTCGCATTGGCAATCAGGTGGACAAAAGACAGATCTGTTGTCATAAAGTCATTTCCGATTTTAGCTCAGCAGGAATGCGCTGAGGTTTGAATGTTGTTGAGTTCACGCAAACACATTTGACTCTGGCAGAACAAAGATCTTCATTCTCCCTCTGCACCATCTGTTCACAAACCAGACTGGTGGAACCGGAGCTGAGCAGAGTTGCCTTTATAGTCAGACAATCATCCAGTTTCGCCGGTTTCATAAATTTTATATCAGCGGACGCAATCACGATGACCGTATTGGATTCCTCTCGTAGTCTTTGCTGCGAAACCCCCAGTTCCCTTAACCATTCTGTTCTGGCTCGTTCCATGAATTTCAGATAATTACTGTGATAGACCACACCAGCAGCATCTGTGTCTTCATAGTAGACGCGAACCGGCCAGTTAAATTCCTTCATAGTTAGAGTTTAATTTGCTTTGACTAAGCTTGATCTTCTTCTATTTTCACCGGCGTCTCAAACAAGTCGTTTTCCCGACCCAGGTTGACGGGTAAATCCAGACCAAAATGTAACCAGGCGTTTTTAGTTGCTACGCGACCACGCGGCGTACGCATTATGAAACCCTGTTGTATAAGGTAAGGCTCAAGTACATCTTCAATAGTGTCACGTTCTTCACCGATAGCAGCAGCCAGACTCTCGGCACCAACCGGACCGCCATCAAATTTCTGAATAATTGTCAGCAATAATTTCCTGTCCATGGCATCAAAGCCATGTTCATCAACATTCAACATATCCAGTGCCTGTCGCGCGATATCCTCACTAATCGCCCCATCGGCTTTCACTTCGGCATAATCACGCACCCGACGCAGCAGGCGGTTGGCAATTCGTGGTGTACCTCGCGAACGCCGGGCAATCTCCCCGGCACCATTTTCGTCTATGCTTACCTCCAGAATGCTCGCTGAACGAACGACAATGCGAGTGAGCTCCTGCAGATTATAAAACTCGAGACGTTGCACGATACCAAACCGGTCTCGAAGCGGCGAAGTCAGCAGACCCGCACGGGTGGTGGCTCCGACAAGAGTAAAGGGTGGTACATCCAGTTTGATTGCCCGGGCTGCCGGACCTTCACCAATCATGATGTCAATCTGGTAATCTTCCATCGCCGGATAGAGAATTTCTTCCACGACAGGGCTCAGACGATGTATCTCGTCAATAAACAAAACATCTCTGGCTTCAAGATTGGTCAGCAGAGCCGCCAAATCGCCGGGTCGTTCCAATACCGGACCGGATGTCTGCCGCATGCTTACATTCATTTCATTGGCAATAATGTGCGCCAGTGTGGTTTTACCCAGACCCGGTGGTCCGAAAATAAGAACGTGGTCAAGAGATTCACCTCGCTTTCGCGCAGCACCGATAAAAATCTCCATCTGTTCGTGTACCGCAGGTTGTCCCTGATAATCCTGCAGGGTTTGCGGGCGCAGGCTATTGTCCGCGACGGTATCTTCTGCGGAGTGTTCCGGCGAAATTGCTGGGTTGATAGTGTTCATTATGGCTGCCTATTTTCTCCTTTAACGCGCAGAGATGCCAATCGGGTTACGGCAATGCAAGTTAACACCAGAATTCTGGCCAAAAAAGGGCTGGATAGTGACAATATGATTTCGATATACCGACTATTGCTTGCCTGCGGATTTCAAGGCTTCACGGATGATATCTTCACTACTCATCTCAGCCTTGGCGACGGCAAGGACAAACTTACTCGCTTCCTGCGGTTTATAGCCCAGGCCAATCAGGGCACTCACAGCTTCATCGGCTGGATCTGAGACTACGATCGAAGCCGACTCACCCGCGGTGACTACTGAGCTGGCTGAATTTTGCCAGTCTTTGAGTCGATCCCGCATTTCAATGATCAGACACTCAGCTGTTTTCTTACCTACGCCCGGTAATCGGGTTAATCGTTCAGCGTCACCATCCCGAACACACTGAGCAAATTCATCAGCTTCCATTCCGGAAAGAATGGCCAGAGCCATTTTTGCACCAACACCATTTACTTTAATCAGGGTACGAAACAGAAGTCTTTCCTGCTCCTCAGCAAAACCGAACAGCAAATGAGCATCATCACGAACGACCAGATGGGTATAAAGAGTCAGTTCCTCATTCAGCTCCGGAAGCCTGTAAATCGTTGTCATTGGCACTTCGACTTCATAGGCTACACCCTGAACATCGATTAGTAACTGGGGTGGCTGCTTCTGAATCAATAGACCTCGCAGACGACCAATCATCTCATGCGTCCCTTGTTAATGCTGGAAATCCCGACATCCATACGTTTGATACCTTCACGGGAATGACCATGACAAAGTGCTATAGCAAGAGCATCGCCAGCATCGGCCTGTGGTTTTTTATCCAGACAAAGCAGAATTTTTACCATATGTTGCACCTGTTCCTTGGCAGCATGCCCTTTGCCTACTGTGGCCTGCTTCACCTGATTGGCAGTGTATTCAAATATCTCCAGTCTCTGTACCGCACAGGCAGTAATCGCAGCGCCGCGGGCCTGACCCAGTTTGATAGCAGAGTCAGCATTCTTGTGCATAAAGACTTTCTCTATAGACATTTCATCAGGTTGAAACTCGGCGAGAACTTCCGTTATCTGTTCAAAGATGACTCGTAATTTTATCGGAAGCGATTCGCCCTTGACTCGAATAATGCCATGATCAACGTGACGGGCGTGATTACCATCCATATCGATTATACCGTAACCGGTAATCAGGGAACCCGGATCGATGCCAAGAATTCGCGTCATACCGACGACAGCTTATTAATCAACTCAGTCACTCAGTTGAGCCAGAATCTCATCCGAGATCTCAGCATTGGAATAGACTTTTTGTACGTCATCAAGATCTTCCAGAACGTCAAGTAAACGTAACATGGATTCTGCGCCCTTCTGCTCCAGGGAGCTGCTGGTTGTTGCCTGCATAGTAACTTCCGCATTCTCCGGCTGATGATTAGCCTCTACCAGCGCGTCTTTTACATCGACCAGCTGGTCCGGATTGGTGATTACGTCAATCGACCCATCCTCGTTACTGATGATATCTTCGGCTCCGGCTTCCAGAGCGGCTTCCATCAACGCATCTTCATCTGTGCCGCTCGGATAGGAAATCAGACCTATCTTGTTGAATATATAGGATACTGAACCGTCCGTGCCCAGATTGCCGCCATATTTTGAGAAAGCATGTCTGACTTCAGCCACAGTCCGGTTTTTGTTATCTGTCATGCAATCGACCATTACCGCCACACCACCGGGACCATAGCCTTCGTAACGGATTTCCTCCAGATTGCCGCTCTCATCGTCACCGGCACCACGCTTTACTGCGCGTTCGATAGTATCTTTCGGCATACTCTGCGATTTGGCGCTGTCTATCGCTGCCCGTAGACGCGGATTGGCGTCCGGATCGCCACCACCGAGCTTTGCTGCGATGGTCACTTCACGAATCAATTTTGTGAATAATTTCCCGCGCTTGGCATCCTGCCTGCCCTTGCGATGCTGGATATTTGCCCATTTACTGTGTCCTGCCATTTCTGCTTCATCACTCGTTTCGAATTCGCCCTGCAGTTTAGCATCTCTGCTGTTTGACGCCCAAACCTGAACTATGCAATCGCCATCAGGTCAATAGAAAAGTCATTAACCAGAAGTTATGGAAATTTAGTCAATGCGCAAATTTATACCTTTTTCTCTGTTCTGTATCCTGTCTTTGGGATTCTCATCGAGTCTCATTGCCGAAAGCCCGTTAGCCAGCGATCAATTGCATGAGCCCTTCAGTCAGCTTTTAGCTGAAACTGTTGATAACGGCCATGTTGACTATTCGAAAATCAAAGGCGACGTCCGCTTTGGAAACTACCTGAAGGCTCTGCAACAGACCCGACCTGAAAACTACGCAACACAGGAAGAGAAACTCGCTTTCTGGATTAATGCCTACAATGCACTGGCCATTAAGGGCATCATTGACGGCTTGTCACCGAGTAGTTTTTTCGGAAGAGTGAGTTATTTTAAAACAACAGATTATGAAGTCGCCGGTAAAAGTATTAATCTCTACGATCTCGAGAGGGATATTATTATCCCTTTTGACGAACCGCGTATTCACTTTGCTATAGTATGTGCGTCTTATTCATGCCCTAAATTACGTGCGGAAGCGTATTTGGCAGATACGCTTGAAGCACAACTTGAAGACAACGCGATCGACTTTCTCAACGACCCGGTGAAAAATTCATTCGACGTCAAAAAGAAACGTGCCAATTTATCAAAGATTTTTGACTGGTTTGAAAAAGACTTCAAGAGCCATTCAGGTTCTGTACAAAAGTATGTGGCACAGTTTGTCAAAGATAACGGCATAAAATCTGCCTTAATGAATGAAGACTACAAAGTGAAACATCTTAAGTATCAGTGGACCCTCAATGGCTCCCTGGACAATTGATAAAGATGCTTAGTTAAATGCTACCAGCAAGCGACGAACGAAAACAGATCGCCCGCCTGTTTAACTTCCTGTTAATGGGAGAACAGCTCGCTCACGACTGTGCGCGACGACAATCGCTTATATTTGAGGATACGCCATCCCGTCGTTTCCTTCAGGCTCAGGCCCGTCAGGAGGCATTGCACGCAAAAATATTCAAAGCTGGAATTGGTATTCTCGCACCACGTGGTATCGGCGAACCTCTCGCTCAGACAGAAATGTCCCAGTACCGCTCACTGCTTGAATCTGCACTGGATCGTGGCGACAAACTTGAATCATTGCTGGGTATGCAGATCCTTCTTGAAGGTATGGGTGATGTTGCACTGAAACGTATCAGTAGCGGATTCGCCAGCAGAAACCTCGCATTCAATCGGGTTCGCAAACTGATCGTCGGGCAGGAAGATGCCCATCACAATTTCGGTCTGCGTCGTTTCCAGCAGCTAATCGGCAGTCAAGCTTCTGAATGGCAGGGTATGCGCTACCAGAGTGAACTCTATCTTGAAGTCCTGAACAATATGCTGCACACACTTCAACCCTTTTTTGAATTTTTTGATGAACATGCTGAGGATTATATTGATGAATTGCAGGGTATGCTTCCTGCTAACATGAAACTGGCAGTCGCATGATTTCCGTCATCATCCCGGTATTAAATGAAGAAAAAGCGCTGCCACAATGTGTGCAAAATCTGCTTACTCAAGAGTCTGACTTTGAAACCATCATTGTTGATGGTGGCAGTACGGATAATACCAAAGCAATTGCCGGGAATTTCAGAAATGTTCTGTTAGTCGATTCACAACGTGGCCGGGCCGCTCAAATGAATACCGGTGCATCCAGAGCAAACAGAGACTGGCTGGTCTTCCTGCATGCCGATACACAGTTACCAGCCAATGCTTTGCATGATATAGCGGCACTTTCAGCGGACAAAACTATTCAGGCTGGCTGCTTTCATCAGAAATTTTCAGGTAAACATGTTCTATTACGAAGCATATCCTGGCTACACAACTGGCGTTGCAATCGCAGTCGTATAATTTACGGCGATCAGTGTCTATTTATTCGACGGGAGTTTTTTCGCCAGCTTGGCGGCTTTCCGCAAACTGAAATTCTGGAAGATGTCATGCTCAGTGAGAAAATAGTTGAAGTCACGAGACCCTTGATAATGGGACAGTCTGTAATCACGGATTCACGAAAATTTGAGCAACGTGGTATCGTGAAAAGCTTTCTGGAAATATTCATTATTATGTCGTGTTACGAACTGGGATTGCCTGTTAGAGCTCAGGATTTCTTTTCTCCGGTGCGATGACAATGGGTTCATTGCAAACACATATCCAACCGCTGGTTAATTTATTGCAAAAAAAACCTCTGCTGGCTATTTTTGAAATCAATCTGCAGTGCAATTCGAAATGTGGTTATTGTGATCTACCGCTGAATCAAGGTCGCTATGAATTATCCCGGACAGAAATAAAAAGCATTTTCACTGATCTTTATCACAATGGACTTCGCTACGTTTTCATTCAGGGTGGTGAACCGACACTGCGCAAGGATCTTCTCGAGATCATCGGCGATCTGCATCAGACAGGTCTGAAATTATCACTCATTACTAACGGCACCCGTTTAACTGAACAGTTCATAGAAGCCCTCGCACAATACCCTGTAGATCTGTCCATAAGTCTTGATACGCTTGACCGTGATCTCTACCGGAAAATTCGTGGCGCAGATCAACTTAAGCTTGTTCTGGCGGGACTACAGCGACTACAGGACTACCCGCATCCGAAATACATCACCTGTATCGTCAGTGCTCAAAACCGGAATAAGGTGCTTGAAGTAGTCAGATTCGCGCGCCAGTCGGGCTTCATGCCTGTTGTTGGCGCCTATCATTGGGACATTGAGCGTTACGGAAAGGTTGATCCTGAATTACAGTATGAAAACTCTCAGGCAAGAGCGGTGTTTGAAGAAGTAATTGAATCAAATCTGGTGCCCAGAGGTTACTTCAGAAATTATCTTGAAGATAATGTTCGCTGGTTATCCGGCGATAAACTGAATGCCTGCGATGCAGGTCGTTACAGCATTGCTATCGATGCCTCGGGTAACGTAGCTGGCTGTCTGGCAATGAGCCATGCTGGTAACCTCAGAGAGCAGAAGCTCAGCACAATTCTTGCCAATATGGACTTTGAAAAAATTGACAACTGTTCTAATCAGTCTTCCTGCAATATGATGTGTAGCCGCGTAATCGGTTCGAACCTACGCCAGCCAATCAGTGCGATACTGACACCGGTTCGCCTCGAAGAAGAGACAATAGCGTAATGAAAAAAAGCAATGTATTTATCGTCTCATTCTGCCTGCTTACGGTCATTTTCTCCTCACATGCTGTTTATTCAAATATCTCTGCGCACGAGCATCAAGGCATTCTTACCCCCTATTTGGGTGAACCAGAGAGAATAGTCTTAAAAGAAAAAGATTTTCAGAAACTGAAAAAGGGTAAGGCAATATTTAAAAAGCAGCTGGTTGGTGATAACAAGCGGGCCGTTGTTATTACCCGGGTGAAAGCCGATTCATCAACAATCTGGTCAGTTATCAAGGACTTTGATTCTTACCCTGAGTGGATTGACGACATTAAGTCTATGGAAATCTATCGTCAGGAAGAGAGTACTATCTATGTCCGATTTGATGTTGAGAATCGCTATTCCGGCAAAGTAACCTGGTATGCCCGCCATAATTACCCCTCTGACTCAAGAGAATGGGGTACCTGGACCCTCGATTATGACCGAATGTCCGATCTTGATGATTCGGTTGGTTTCTGGCGCGTTAGTATAGATCCGGAAGATCCCGCTTATAGCCTCGTCTTCTATTCCACCTCGCTTAAACTAAAAACCAGAGTACCTCAATTTATCGTTCGAATTATTATCAACGCGAAACTCAAACAGTCTACTCAGTGGGTTCAACAACAGTCTGAATCGAGAATGACCTCGATGTACTAAAACGGTAGGATAGAAGGCATGATAAAAAGTGCTGAGAAAATCACATCCGACCCGGATAAGCTTCTGAAAAAAAATACAGCACTGGTGCATTCAGACAATCAAAAGGTCGTTTCACATGTGCAAAGAGACAGTGGCGACTGGATAGTCAATACCCTCTTAATAGAAGGTAGCGATGTAGCCTTCAAATTCATGCGTAAGCGGGCATACAGAGACCTCAAAGGTGCGAGGGTGAATATCACTTATTATCCGGACTCTGAAGATGTTGCCGGTATTAAAATAGAGATTATGAAGATAGTCAGAATCAGAAAATCATGACATATCGTTATTAGTAACCCTTTTTCATATTTACCACATTCAATAACTTTTCCCCGGCAACATAGCGACGCAGATTCTCCTGAATAAATATCCAGAACCTTTCCATTACCAGATCCGAACGTGCAGAGATATGCGGAGTGATAATAACATTCGGCATTGCCCAGAGCGGATGGTCCTGCGGCAATGGTTCTGGTTCGACAACATCAAGACCGGCACCGGCAAGTTTCCTGTTTCTCAGGGCATTCACTAATGCTTCGGTAACCACACTTTTACCCCGACCAACATTAATAAAATAAGCAGACGGTTTAAGAACGGCAAAGAATCGCTCATCAAACAGAGCCGTCGTCGCTGTCGTCAGTGGAGTCGTATTCACAATTAGGTCCGCTTCGCTGGCGAGACTCAGCAATTCATCGGATAGCCCGACGTAATCAACAAATTCCGGTTTCGCTCGTCGACTGTTGCGACTGGCAATAACGCGCATTCCCAGGCCCCTGGCTCGCCAGGCAATTTCAGTCCCGATGCCTCCCAGACCAACCAGAAGAAGCGTTTTACCTTTCAACTCCTGCATGGGATAGCGTTGCGCCAGGCTTCGATCCCAGTTTTTATCAGTTTGTTGTTGTCGAAACTGATGCAGTCCACGGGAAAAAGAAAACATCATGGCAATGACATGTTCGGCAATGCCCGCCCCATAAACGCCTTTCATGTTGCTTAAGCTGGCCGCGGATTCGATAAAACCCTTATGTGAAGTACACGACTCCACTCCAGCGGTAAAGTGCTGAACCCACTGCAAAGACATCATGTCGGAATTAACGAGCGTACAAGTCCCGAGCAAAACCTGCGCATCATTAAGCTTATCTCCGGCCTGATTTATGTCATTCACGACAAGCAGTTCGGCACCATCTGCTGCAGACTTTAAACCGGCAAGACGTTTGTCGTCCAGTCCGGCACCAATCCCGGCAGCGACCATGATGATTAGTTTGGGTTTCACCCATTTGCCGTCCTTTTTTATCGCTTCCGCTGTTTCCCGAATGCTGAGTTCAGAAAGTAACTTGAGAGCCGCTTCATCCGGCTCGCTTGCGTAAAGCGCAGGTGCCGCTAAGAAACTGGGTAAAAGAAATAGAAGTACTGTCACAAAAACTGAATTCATTGTTTTATTCCCCGGCATTTTTACTGTGTAATCTTATTGAAATTTGCCTTCCCGTAAAAAACAGACCACAGCTTCATAAGACCTTTGCGATACTACCAGACCGAAGTGAGAAAGAGGCAAGGACATATGATCCTTCATTCCTTTTAGCCTGGTTTCTTCAACAGATACGGTTCCATCATTCGGTCTCGGCAAACCCGGAACGATGATACCCATGCCAAATCGTAAAGTCCCGGCAATGCTACCCAGCTCCCGTTCTTCTTTCCAGTCAGGCATTGTGCCAAGCAATCCATTCTCAATACTGCTGCCCAGTAACATTCTGGTCAAAGCAAAGCTACTCATCATTTTTGCAGCGTGGCTTTGATTGTGTGGGCTACCCAGTGTGACGATTCTGCCGGGAGTCTGTTGTGGGAAGAGATCAAAAAGATGACGAATAACCAGACCACCAAGACTGTGTCCGACAAAATGAATAACCTTACTGTTAATATCAGAAACAAAACAATTCAGGCGCCGCGCATTTTCAGCCGGCGTATAGCGAACACTATTGTAGGAAAACTGAAACGTGTCATAGTTCCCGCCAAGTCGATAACGCAACAGACACATATCCATGCCGTTCATCCAGAGTCCGTGCACAAGAACTATGGCTTCTTTTTCTATTTGTGAATTCAATTCAGGACAGCGCCTGCTTCAGGAATTCTTGACCTGGATCAGGCGTCGCCTGCAAGTTGTTTCTGACTGTTTGAAAAATCAAGTAAGCGCTTGATTGGAACGTTTGCTCTGCTGATGATATCGACAGGCACGTGAATCTCGTTAGTACCATTTTCGAGTGCATTAGCAAGTTTGGTGAGACTGTTCATTGCCATCCATGGACAGTGCGCACAACTTTTGCAGGTAGCGCTTTTCCCGGCAGTAGGTGCCTCGATAAAAGTCTTGCCGGGAGCGGCTTCGCGCATTTTGTGAAAAATGCCATTATCAGTCGCGACTATAAACTCTGTCGCATCCATTTCCTTTGCAGCATTTATTATCCCGGTGGTAGAGCTGACGAAATCGGCCTGTTTGATTATTTCTGCCGGCGATTCAGGGTGAACCAGTACTTTCGCTTGCGGGTGCTTTTTGCGCAGCTCCTGTAGTTCAAGCGCCTTGAATTCTTCGTGAACAACACAACTGCCTTGCCAGAGAATCATCTCAGCGTCTGTTTGTTCCTGCACATACTCACCGAGAAATTTATCCGGAGCCCAAATGATTTTCTCGCCTTTCTCTTTCAGGTGTCTTACAACATCCACGGCACTACCTGAGGTCACCATCCAGTCTGCTCTTGCCTTGACCTCTGCACTGGTATTGGCATAAACCACAACTTTGTGATCGGGGTATTGATCGCAAAAGTCACTGAACTCATCGACCGGACAACCAATATCGAGTGAACACTCTGCATTTAGATCCGGCATCAGAATGCGCTTTTCCGGGTTGAGAATTTTCGCCGTCTCACCCATAAAACGGACACCGCATACGACCAGTGTTCTGGAATCGGATTCGTTACCGTAACGCGCCATGTCGAGGGAGTCGGAAACATAACCACCAGTTTCATCAGCCAGTAACTGCAAATCAGAATCGGTGTAATAATGCGCAACCATGATTGCGTTTTGTTCGATGAGTAACTTTCTGATACGAGTCTTCAGTTCTTTACGTGAAGCGTCATCAAGGACTTCACAAACCGTTTCCGGAATCTGATCCAGTCGCAGGCGATAGTCGTTATATTCAGCAAGAGGGGAGATGGCATTCATGATATCGATACTTTATTTAACAATTTCTACCTGGCCTGGTGACTTTAGTGTGTACAGGCGGGCCGGGCGATGACTGCCATTACGCCGGACTTCGCCTGTGTCTTCCATGCAATCGTAGGCCTGTATGCGTTTACGGAAGTTTCGTTTGTCCAGAGGCCCACCATGAATAATTTCGTAAACTCTCTGTAATTCGCTGAGGGTAAATTTGCTCGGCATGAACTGCAGTGCGATGGTCGAATAATCAAGTTTTGCGGTGAGTCTTTGCTTGGCTTTACTGACAATTTTCTGATGATCAAAAGCCAGCTCAGGCAAAGCTTCACAATCGAACCAGCCCAGCGCTCTTGCATCACTTCCAGCACCCAGACTGAGTCTGTCGATTGGGACTAATGAGTAATAGGCTACAGTGATAACCCGCTCTCTTGGATCCCGCTCCGGCCTGCCGAAGGTGTAAAGCTGTTCCAGATAGACACCGGTTATCCCGGTTTCCTCCTGCAGCTCCCGTAATGCGGCCTGTTCAAGATCTTCATCAATACCGACGAAACCACCCGGCAGAGCCCAGCCATCTTTGAAAGGTTCGCTCAGTCTGCGAATAAGCAGAACTTTAAGCTGCTCATCCTGAATCGTAAATATGACGATATCAGTCGAAACCGCTGGATGAGGATACTCATATTGGTATTGAAACTGGTGCATTCGGTCTTAGTGTAGTAAGTACAATAAGTGCAGCTTAGTGTATTTAGTACACTAAAAGCAAGCAGGAATATTGACGCTATTCCGTTTTTGGCGGCTTGGCCAGACGAATACCCAGTTCCTTGAGTTGCCGGCTACCGGCTTTAGAAGGTGCCGAGGTTAACAAACAACTGGCGCTCTGGGTCTTGGGAAAAGCGATGACTTCTCGAATCGAACTGGCGCCAGCCAGCATCATGACGATTCTATCCAGCCCGAAAGCAATACCGCCATGCGGCGGACAGCCATATTCGAGGGCATCAATAAGGAAACCGAATTTCTCCTTCGCTTCTTCCTCATTTATACCGAGTAATTTGAGAGCAGCCATCTGCATTTCAGGCCGGTGGATACGAATCGAACCGCCACCGAGTTCCATGCCGTTCATCACCATGTCGTAGGCACGTGAAAGTGACTCGCGCGGATTCGCCTCAAGTTCGGCCGCATCGTCGGACTGTGGCGCAGTGAAGGGATGATGCAGGGCATCCCAGCGTTTTTCATCTTCGTTGTAATCGAACATGGGAAAATCGACCACCCACAAAGGCGCCCACTCACCTTCATGTAAACTCAAATCATTTGCCAGACGTTCACGTAAGGCACCCAAAGCATCATTCACGACTCTGGTTTTATCGGCACCAAAGAAAACCAGATCGCCGGTTTCAGCCGCCGTTCTATCCATGATTGTCTGCACCACATCATCAGGTAAAAACTTAAGTATGGGCGACTGTAAGCCATCTCGTCCTGTTGCCGCATCATTGACCTTAATATAAGCAAGACCTTTCGCACCAAACTGGGCGACATAGGTGGTCAGATCATCAATTTCCTTGCGCGTGAGCTTATTTCCCTGCGGTAATCTCAAGGCAGCAACACGTCCATCGTCCATGGTCGCCGGTCCGGAAAACACCTTAAACTCAACACCGGCCATAACATCGCTGACATCAACAAGCTCCAGTGGGTTACGCAGATCAGGGCGATCCGATCCAAAGCGCTGCATCGCCTCTGCATAACTCATGCGTGGAAAGGGTGACGGTAATTCAATATCCTTCAGTTCTTTGAAGATGTTGCGCATAAGCGCTTCCATCAATGTCATGAGCTCTTCCTCGTTCATGAACGAGGTTTCTATATCAAGCTGAGTAAATTCCGGTTGCCGATCAGCACGAAGGTCTTCATCACGAAAACAACGCACAATCTGGTAGTAACGATCCATTCCCGACATCATCAGCAACTGCTTAAACAACTGAGGCGATTGCGGTAAGGCAAAAAACTCGCCCTGATGAGTACGGCTTGGAACAAGGTAATCACGGGCGCCTTCCGGTGTTGCCTTCGTTAACATTGGTGTCTCAATTTCAAGAAAACCCTCATCATCGAGAAAATTATGCATCAGACGACTGACCTGACTTCGCAAACGCATGTTCTTCTGCATAGCGGGACGACGTAAGTCAACATAACGATAACGCTGACGAATATCGTCATGCACCTGCTCATCATCAAGTTGGAAAGGTGGAGTTTTCGCCTTGTTCAGAATCTCAATAGTGTGGCCAAGTACTTCGACTTCGCCTGTCGGCATATCCGGATTGATAGTTCCTTCCGGGCGATTGCGGACTTTTCCAGTGATGCGCAGTACGAATTCATTGCGAACAGAGTCGGCAATGGCAAAGGCTTCTTCCCGATCAGGATCGAACACGATTTGCGCGAGCCCTTCCCGATCTCTGAGATCGATAAATATGACACCACCATGGTCACGACGACGATGTACCCAACCATAGAGTTCAACTTCCTTATCGAGCAGTGAGGTGTCAAGTTGTCCGCAATAGTGACTGCGCATGATTCAATTATCCTGAGGGTAAGGCGAAAAAGGCGGCATATTACGGGGCGTCAGGCCTTTGCGCAAGTTAGCAAGGGCATTAAAAAAGGCTTATCAGGCAGGCTTGAGCAAGGATTCCTTAATCGGCCCATCGGGAACCACGACACCAATTGAGATAATAAATTTAAAGCCGTCTTCCACACTCATATCCAGCTCAATGATCTCCTGTTTTGGAAAAAGTATGATAAACCCAGATGTGGGGTTCGGTGTGGTTGGCAGAAAGACGGCCCGCATTTCCGTATCCATACCTTCGCACTCGATCGCGACAGTCTCATTCGTCAGGAAACCAATACTCCATATACCTTTGCGAGGGTACTCGGCAATAACGACTTTTCTAAAAGACTTACCTTTTGAAGTGAGAACGGTGGCGGCAATCTGCTTCACTGCATTATATATGCTTCTGACAATTGGAATTCGACTAAGTATGGACTCCCACAAGGCAACAAGCTCCTTGCCGAGCAGGTTTGCCGCAAGCATACCTGTAAGAACCAGTACCCCGAGTGCCAAAATCAGGCCAAAGCCGGGTATATAGAATCCTAATATTGACTCCGGTTGATATTCATAGGGCAGGATCAGGATAATTTTATCGAGCAGATCAATCATCAGCTTGACGATCACAACCGTCGCCGCCAGAGGTAACCAGACCAGCAGGCCTGCGATCATATATTTCCTGAGTGTCGCCATCATCGCGACAGAATGCCGGATTTAGCAGGTGCTGACTAGTCCGAGGCTGGGATTCTAGCCAGTAGACTTGGCTTTTGAGCTGGTTTTTGTGTCTTTTTTTGCAGTACTAGCAGAAGACTCTGTTTTGGTTTTCGCCGGACTTGCGGAAGTTTTCTTGGAACCGCCATCACTACTCGGCTTATTATCTGATTTAGATAGGTTTTTTTGCTCCTTCTTATCTTTAAAATCGGTTTCATACCAGCCTGAACCACTTAATCTGAATGCCGCAGCAGAAACCAGTTTGCGCAGACTATTCTCACCGCATTCCGGGCATAGCTTAAGCGGGTCGTCGCTCATCTTCTGTAATGCCTCAAGCTTGTGCTCACAGTCGTCACATTGGTATTCGTAAATTGGCACTTCAAGTCCTCACTTGTAAATCAGTGGCGGAGAAAATAGGGTCTATCGTCGCGAAAATCAAGGGCTATTCTCGCAGATTCCTGGCAAACGACTGCCTGCTTCAAATATGTCACATTTACCGGACAGGAAAACTTCGGTATCATCGCCTTCCTTTTTGAGCTGCCTGCTCAAAAATTGTTCATGATAAAGGGTCGTTAGCTCAGTCGGTAGAGCAGTGGATTTTTAATCCATTGGTCGCAGGTTCGAATCCTGCACGACCCACCATTTTCCAGAACTACACTCCAATCCTGTATCAGTTGTCTAAATCACAAAACGAATATAGAGATAGCACAGGGCAAAAAGCGTCAACACGACGATGCTGACAATACTAAAGCGTAAAAAGTTTTTTGTCGCTTGATAGTCCGAAGGAATTTCATTAGCTGTTATACATCGATGATTGAGGTAAGCCAGTATGGGTGCTGATACGAAGGCAACGGTGGCGCCGAAATCGATAATGTGCGTGAACGAGTCGAGAAAGAAGCTGCCCAGTAGTAATGGCCCGGTTACAAATAGACAAATTGCGATGATGTACCATTTGTTATCACTTCTGGCGTAATGCAAATCGCTATGTGACTCTGTCGCAGTCAAGCGATCAATGACAACTGCGAAACTCCTCGGTACGGCATCGAGACCCACAAGTAGTGATGAATACAAAACTGCGAATGTACCTGCAACGATGACCGGTTTGGTCCAGTCTCCCAGAACATCGGTATACAAATTAATAAATTGTGCAGTAAAGGCAGCGGCGCTATTTTCAACGACAATACCACGACTGTGCATTAAGCCAGCTCCAAGCAGCAGAAAACATATAGCCAGAGTTCCGCAGCCGGCATAGCCGATAATAAAATCCTTGTTTACCTCTTCTTTACTAAAAGAATGCCCGGCCGCTTCTGCTTTGGCACAGGTCCAGAGTGATTGCCAAACAGAGGCATCCATTGGCGAGGGCATCAAACCGACCAGAGCCGCAATAAAAAGTAATTCTGTGAGTGTTAGTTCACTAATCGATCCTAATGAAGTTCCACTCCATTTGATGTCCGGGATAACCAGAATCGCAGCAAGCACCGTGGTTAAAGAAATAATCACGACCAATACTTTTGTTATCCGTTCCAGCCACTGATACTGCCCGACAATTAAAATTACTGCGGTTATCGCCAGAATGGTACTGCCAAGCGCGGCGGTATTCATACTCAGACCAAGAGTTGTCTTCAGTAATCCCGCTGCCAGCAGCGTTATTCCAGAGATAGCAAAGAAACTAACCACACAGGAGGTCAAGGCGAAATAGAGCAAGGCCCATTTTCCCTGACGACGATAACCTTCCAGTAGACTTTGCCCGGTCGCTGCGGCGTAAGTTGAACCGATTTTAATCGCAGGGTATTTAAAAACATTAGCTAATACGACAACCAGTAGTAGCGCCAGTCCATACATGGCACCGGCGCGGGTTGATTGCACCAGATGAGATAGACCTACGGAAGTAGCAGCGAACAACAAGCCCGGCCCCAACGAGCTCATGTTAATAAATTTAGCTGTTCGCATTATCTGAATTTATGAAATTCTTTTTAATTCATTGTGTTGTTTAAAAATCATTCTACCCCAGGCATCAACCGTGGCTTGAACAACCATATCCTGCAGTAGAAAATCTCGCGCCTGCACGGCCAATGCCGGATCAATCTCCTTTATGTCTCCTGCGGCCTGAGCCGTCATTTGCAGACGGGCAGCGTTCTCCAATGTGATTGCCAGATACAGCGCTTCTGACAACGATCTACCTGTAGCAATAATGCCATGATGGCCAAGCAAAGCTGTCTTGTTGGTTTTACCCAGAGCCCCGGCGATAAGCTCACCTTCACTGTTACCCACTGGTACTCCCGGCCAGTCTGCCACAAAAGCACACTGCCCAAAGATCGGCATTGCATCCATATGGGCAACTACCAGCTCCTCTTCTAACATAGATAGTGCCGATGCATAGGGGGGATGAGTGTGAATTATTGCCCTGATGTCGGGACGATTCTCATAGATCCAGAGATGAAAGCGTACAGCCGGATTCGGCATTGAGTTGCCTTCCACAACATCCATTTGCCTGTCAAAACGGATCAAATCTGCGTATTCAACTTCTGCAAAATTTTTCATCAAATCGCTGGTCCAGAATGAATCTCCCTGTTCAGCCCGAGCCGTAATTTGTCCGGCCAGAAAAGGAGAATGCCCATCCTCTGCTAATTTTCTGGTCGCAATAATCATCAGCTCAGCCAGAGCAAAATTTTCCCGCATGGCATGTTTTTTTAGATCATTACTAACCTGTTGATGAATATCTGCATCACTTTCGTTACTAAATGAATCTGAGGTTTCTATTGACATGTTCTATTTACTTTTTTAGAAGCTGAGCTCACGGCGACAGTTTACCCAATTATTCAGTCTTTGGGGTTTTGGGATACGGGAATCTGAAAAACCCTATAAAATCCTTATGAAATATTAACAAGCCTCGACTTAACCTACGTGCGCTTTATTTAAAGCTATGTAACAATTGAAATTTTGAGTTATTCGGAACATTGGTAGAACCAAATCAAAACCCTTTAGGAGAGAGTAAAAACCTTAGCTTCGGCGATATTCTCAAAATTATGTATTCAATACTGTCAGCTGAAAGACAGTATTATCTGCTCGCAATTATCTATGGTGTTGGAATCAGCCTACTGTCTCTGGCAACGCCGATTTCGGTGCAAATGCTGGTCAACACCGTAGCCAATACGGGCCTTAAAACACCACTGATTGTTTTATCTATCACGCTATTTCTGCTACTCATTTTTGCTTCTCTGGTGGTCGCGCTTCGAATTCATCTTATGGACATGTTCTCTCGTCGCTTCTATGCGCGCATGGTCTCGGAAATCGCCCTGAGAACCATTTATGCCGTTGATCCGTATTTTGATAATGCCGGCAAAACCGCCCTGTTTAATCGCTATTTCGATATCATTATTGTGCAGAAGATGCTCCCTACTATAATAGTCGGTGGCTTTACCGTTATTTTGCAGGCCATAGTTGGCTTCGTTGTGGTTTCTCTCTATCACCCCTACTTCCTCATATTTAATATTTCTATCCTCTTGTTACTTTGGCTGGTATGGGTGCTGTGGGGAAGACGTGCCGTGTTAAGTGCTGTGCAGCTATCTCATAACAAACACGCAACTGCTGCCTGGCTTGAAGAAATTGGCAGCTCCGACGGCTTTTATCGTTCTGAATATCAAATCGAATCCGCTCTGAAAAAAACCGATAGCTTTACAGCTAATTATATCGAAGAGCACATCAAGCATTTTCGCCAGTATTTCAGTCAGACACTGTGCTTCCTTTTCATTTATGCATCCGGCAGCGCCATTCTTCTGGGTCTTGGTGGCTGGCTGGTGATGCAGGGCCAACTCAATCTTGGCCAACTTGTCGCTGCCGAACTGGTTCTTTCAGTGGTTTTTTACGGGATTTCACAATTCGGTACCTATCTCGTTTATTTTTACGATTTATGTGGTGCGATCGACGAACTGAATAATTTTCTTTTAATTGAATATGAAGACTCTCCTGTGGCGACCTCACGCATTGAAGGCGACGCATCATTAAAATTTGTTAATGCAAGTGGTTCTTTCGCCAAGAACAAACTAACTCTTAACTTTGAGGTTCCCAGTAAGGCCAGAGTTCTGGTTAGCGATAAACAGTACAACGTCAAGCAATTGCTAACGACTTTTTTGCAGGGTCAGCAAGTGCCACAATCCGGTTTTTTTATGATTGGCGGTGTCGAAGCCAGATCCCTGCCTCTGGTTAGCCTGCGTAAAGAGATAAGGGTGATCATTCAACCCAGAACCGTTTCCGTGACTATTCGTGAATATCTGGACTTGCAATCTGACGCTACACAAAAGGAAAATTTACTGGATGTTATTGCCATTACCGGACTCGAATCCGTCATCTCTCAACTGGAACATGGTATCGACACGCGTATCACTGAAAGTGGCTGGCCGCTTTCGGTAAGTGAGATTGCACAACTTAAGCTGGCCTCGGCTATATTGGCAAAACCCAGAGTGCTGGTACTTGGAGAAATGTTTGATATCGTGCAGGAAACCATACTCATTAATGCTTTTGAAAAGATGCGCACAGAGTCCTCAACCTCGATTTTGCATTTTTCCAATCACCACTGGGATCTTGGGTATACACACGAGCTACAACTAGACGCTGACAGACAAATTCTGACAAGCCTCGATTCCAGGCCTTCATCGGGTTCAACTAGCTAGAATTATGCTTCACGAAAGACACCAAATTCACTTTGTAGCACTTGCCGGCGTGCAACTTCCAAGGCCAATGCGCACTATCGCTTTTCTGATCATTATCATGAGTACCGCAGTGGCGGTATTCCTCTCGGTTACTCCCTGGGTACAGACTTCACCCGGGGTCGGATCGGTTACCGCACTTAACCCGGATGATCTCGCCCAGGAAATTAACGCTTTCGTCACAGGTCGCATTCAGAAATGGTACATTCGCGATGGCGATCACGTGAAAGTGAACGATCCGATCGCCAAGATCGTCGACAATGACCCACAATTAATTGAACGCCTCCAGGCCGAACGCAGACAAGTGAGAGCCCAATTGTCCGCCGCAGAAGCGGTTGCAGCGACTGCGAGGATAGATGCGGAGCGCACTGAGGAACTCTTTAGTGAAGAACTGGCTGCCAGACGAGATTACGAACAGGCAAAAATAAAACTGCAGGAACGTCTGGCCGCAGTCGCCGAAGCTGCCGCCAAATTGACACGCGCCGATGTTAATCTGTCTCGTCAGTCTGTACAGATCGTTCGCGCGCCACGCGATGGCATTATCCTACGGGTCAATGCCGGCGATACCTCTACATTTGTCTCCGTTGGTGACAGTATCGCCACATTCGTTCCTGATAATGTTGAACGTGTGGCGGAAATGTTTATCGATGGCCGCGATGTTTCTCTGGTGCGTAAAGGCGATAAGGTGCGTCTACAGTTTGAAGGCTGGCCGGTTGTCCAGTTCAGCGGCTGGCCATCTGTTGCAATCGGTACTTTTGGTGGAATTGTTGTTGCCGTAGATCCTTCTGCACAAACAAACGGACGCTTCAGGGTGCTCGTCAAAGAGAATCCAAATGACCTCAACCCATGGCCAGATAATGACTACGTACGTTTTGGATCGAAAGTTCGTGGCTGGATTCAGCTTGAAAAAGTGATTGTAGGTTATGAGTTATGGCGACTGTTTAATAACTTCCCACCGGACTTTCGAACCAGAGTTGACGGTTCAGAACAATAACTGATGAAAGTCGTAGTAGCACTGCTTCTTTTCTCCCTCACACTGGTCTGCGTGGCTGCTGAGAGCAATCACCCGCCTGCTGGAAAGAATAAACTCTCGGCTGAAGACGTTCTGAACTCGGCAGCAAGACATTATCCGAAAATACTGGAAAGTATTGCTGAGTTTCGTGCGGCTGAAGCGAAAACCCTGAGTGCCGAGGGGGCTTTCGATTTGACTTTCGATATAGACAGTTACAATTATGCGGAAGGCTTCTACGATGGCCGCAGTGTTGAAGCGACTGCATCCCGCTATTTGAACGCCCGGGGTGGCACCCGCGTTTATGGTGGTTACAAGCTTTCCAATGGCTCCTTCCCAGTCTATGAAGATGAACGATTTACCAATACCGGCGGGCAGCTTAACCTCGGCGTTCTTTTCTCACTGCTCAGAGATCGAGATATCGATCCGCGACGTTTCAGAGTATCCGATGCAGGTCTGGCCGCTCAACAAGCGAAATTTGACGTGCTGCTAACAAAACTTGGTATTGCGCAAAAAGCCATGGTCGCATACTGGCGCTGGGTTGCGCTCGGGCAAAAAAAACAGGTTTACAATAATTTACTATCTATCGCTGAGAAACGGGACGTTGGTCTGGGCAAAGAAGTAAAAGAAGGAGCCCGGGCCGAAATAGTCTTAACCGAGAGCAGACAGAACATTACACAGCGAAAATCACTGCTGGCCAGAGCTGAACGGGATTTTGCTGTTGCCGCTAATGAACTTGGCATGTTTTATCGGGACGCCTCGGGAAGCCCTGTTTTTGTTGGGCCGGAAAACCTGCCAGATTATCGACCGAAGCCAAGCCCTGCCGACAAAAATTATGAGTTGCAGAACCTGAATCGACTCTATGCTTCCCGCCCGGAACTGCAAAAATTAAGGAATAGCATTACCCGCGCGATGCGTCGTATTGAGCTGAATCAAAACTCACTGCTACCGCGACTGGATTTAAACCTCGGTGTTTATCAGCCGCTCGGCTCTCCGGCAGAAGGTGGTCTATCTCGTGATGACAGCGATGTAATAGTCGGCCTGCAGTTCTCGGTACCCCTCGAAAGGAGGGTAGCCCGCGGCGCATTGGCCGAAACCCGGGCGAAACTCAACGCACTAAGACAGAAAGAAAGGTTAATGGAGGATCAGATACAACTTGAGGTGCGCAACATACTTCTGAATCTGAAAACGGCGGAAGAACTGCTTATACTGGCAGGAGATGAAGTAAATCAGGCCAGCGTACTACAAAGAGCTGAAATTCAGCGCTTTCGAAAAGGGGCAAGTGATTTTTTTCTGGTGAATATCAGAGAGAATACTGCTGCCGAAGCTGAGGTGAGATTCTATCTGGCGGGCTTACAACGAGAAATTGCACAAGTTAATTTCGATGCTGCCACGGCAAACCTGGAAAAACTCGGGATCAGTGAAGACATACTTAATAATTATTGATACTGAAAATTGCCTAGCTGTTGCTTTGAACATGGACACATCAATAATTTGGTTACTTTAAAATCTGTAGGCAACTCCGATTCCAAACACCCATGGATCGATATCAACGTCAGCATCATTGCGTAATGCGCCTCTGTCAATTGAGACCTTCGTATCAATAAACATCTTTTTCACTTCCATATTCAGTGACCAGTGTTCAGTGATACCGTAGTCAAAGCCCGCCTGTAGTGCATAGCCCAGAGTGTCTTTATAATCGACTCTATCCACTGCCGCTCCTTCCTCATTAAAAAATGCGTATAGTTAATACCCGCACCAAGATAGGGGCGAAAGCCCTTGTTTTCCTGCGCAAAATGATACTGCATCATCAGTGTCGGAGTTAATGCCCAGACATTGCCCAGATCGAGTTGCCCTGCTGCGGTGTCTGTAGCAGTAACATCAAATGGTGGGGCGGCCAGTGACAATTCCAGACCAAAGTTTTCGTTCAGAAAATAAGTAAGGTCCAGTTCCGGTGCATACTGCTCATCAACATCGGCCGAACCACCGATTGAGCTGATATTTGCCGAGTCTTCAGGTTCATAGAGCAGAGCACGTACTCGTATAATCCAGCGCTCCTTGTCAGCAAAATCAAATAGAGCATCTGATTTGAAATAAGGCGTATGTGCTGTCTCCCTTGCATAGCCGGGGTTCATTGCTGTTAACACCGCGAGCAAACCGATACTCAAAACCGTCCTAATCATCATTTTTCTCCTTTAATTGACTGCGGACAGATTAAGCCCGGGCAACACTAAGAAAAAGTCGATTATAATAATTTTTTAGTTCGGTTTTTACGATGTAGCTATTTCAGAAAAATACTCCGTGTCTAGATGCAACAAACCCCGCCAGTTTACCAGGATGAGTTAATAAGAGACATCCCACTGTACGCGAAAGCGATTATCATTGACCTTCCGGTTAAAGAATCCGTCGTCCAGAGTCAGATGCGAGAAGTCGGCTGTCAGTTTGTTGTTGTGTCCGGCAAAAAACCAGTTTGCTCCGAGCGTGAACTCTTCGCGTTTATTCTCCTGTGTCCGGTCTACCTCGTTTGGCTCTTCTACGAAGGCGTAACGAAACGCAAGCTCAAGTGGTTCAGGAATAGCCGGGATCAGGTGGTGGAAAAAATAACCTGCTTGCGCATATGAGCCGGTAAAATCGCTCTTGGTGCCGGCCACTCTATCCTCAACAGTCTTCCAGTGAAATTCCTGCTGGATAGATAAGCCATGCCACTTGAATGCAAACTCCTGCATCATCTGTTCGACTTTAAATTGCCCATCGATTGCATTGGCAGGGCTGGTGAACCCATCAAGATTGCCACAACCGCTAGATGACCACCGCGTACAACGACCTTTGTTTGTCGCTGCCGCAATAGCAAGACTTCCGGTGGGTTTTTTCGTGTATTCAACATCGGTCTGCTTCCATTTGAGATCGCGGCCGAGAAAATTCCATTGCAGCCTGCCCATCCACATCATGTCTTCATCATCATTACGTACGCCACGGCCCTCGCCAGTGAAAACACCGGCCCAATAGCGCATATCGGCAGGTGTGTTCTTGAACAAACGACCACGCAACTGTACACCAACCTGACGGTCGATAGTGAATATCCGATTAACAATGGAACGCTCTACAAACTGCTGACGACCGGAAGAGTCCACACGTTCACGGTTATAATCGATTTTCCACTGACCGAGACGCAGAGCGGCCCAGTCATATTTATCCAGAGTAATCCGCCAGTCGATAACACGTGAACTGGCATTTGAGCTACTGGAATCGACACTGCGGGTTGGTTGCAGATCAACCTCGAAATAATACCCAATCCACGGTCGAAACCCGTGACCACCAATTTTCATTCGTAAACGGCGCGCTTCAAAGGTATTTTGAGCGTCACTTGTAAAGTCACCGATATCGCGAGGGTCACTCCTTGTTGGACTGGTAAAGCGTGTTTGCGCACGCCACTGCAGGTTCGTCCGCCAGTTACCATCGCGTGTTGCCAGTGTGAATCCTTTGCTTCCATGGCTGGCTTGCACAGGAAAATCTTCTTCTACTCTGGCTGCAACCTTGTCCGTAATGGTTTTGTCCATTCTGGTGTCAATATGATTATCGAGTTTTTGATCCATTGCCTCGCTGACTTTGCGTTCAACAATTTCTTCAACTTCAGTCGCGGTAGTTACTACAGTTCCTCCGTGTTCAGCTTTTAACGAAGAGTTGTGACTGGCATTCGCTTCAATCGACTTTTCCCGGCTTTCTATCAGAGGAGCGGCTTCTTCCTTGCTGAGAATTCCTTTCTCGACCAGCATCTTGATCAATTCAACAGATGAGTCTGCCATGGCATGTGGAAAATAACCGGCCGAAAATATACCTAATAAAACCGCCATCATCGTTCCACGAACTCTGATATTCATAATAAATCCCCTTTTGCTATCGTTATGTGTAGTGATTACGGGGATGGATATTGCATTACAAATATGACAGTTTTATTAAAATCAGGCTGTATATGTGACAATTCAATGAAATTTACGATGGACTCCTGTTAATCAGGAATCTTTACGGATTATTTGTAATACCTCCAGATAGTTATTTTCAAACTTAACGGGGAATGTGTATTCCTTTCGCATACTTTTTACAAGGCCCACACCGGGAACATACCAGTCAATTGTCTCAATATTGATGGTATCGAGATCCATAAACTCCTTTAATGAGCCACCACCACCATAAAGCGATCCTTTACCGTTTACGCGGATGCTGTTGGTAAATTTTCCCGCCGGAACCGTAACAATGTCATCAATACTCTCAATGCGGTATTCCATGACAATCGCTTCCTTTATTTTTCGATTATAGGTTTGCTCAAAAGCTCCGGTTACCTCCAAAAAACGTATCCGTGACGGAGACTGCCAGCTTGTACCGACTTCAACCGGTTCTTTCAACACGAGCGTGCTTGTCTTTGATTCGGGGTCAAATCGAAACAGAGCCCCGTCCCGTCGCTGATAATAATCTGTACGACCGTCTGCACGCTTTTTCGGATAGTACAACTCGCCTTCGATTTTCCTCGGCTCAAGCATCGCCTCTATCGATTTTTGCAGGTGCTTTTCACCTCTGATATATCGAGTCACAGCATATTGCCACCAGTAACCTTCCTGTAGCGGATACCAGGAATCATCGGGCTTGCTGCAACCAGCCAGGGTAAGACAGAGAAAACTAATTAATATTCTAGACATTTTTATTGCTTATTGATTGAACTGTCGTGAATGATGATGAAAGCAAATGATAAACCAGTATTGAAATAAGCAGTACGCCTGAGGCTAGAAAACCAAACTGATGATCTATTTTGTTAACAAGGTAATCGTATTGACTACCCGTCTGATAATTCGTCAGATAGTTAAAAATCTTTAAAGTTAAAACAATACCTGCATGCAGCCCAATACAGGAAATAATGCTCTTACTACGATTACGAATAAAGGCAAACAACATACCGAGTATAAAAAGTGTTATAAAAGAATCTATAGTGACCGGGTTGGAAAAACGAAATAAAGCGGCTGGAAATATTTGTATTCCGGTGAGCCAGCCAATCGTGACATCTTCCGGAACAGCACGATACTTGAGAAAATGAACTGCTGCATAAAGCAGGCTCGTCACCAACATAGCAACAATCCAGTTGCTTTGTTTTTTCAAGCCCCCGAACAATGCTCCTCTGAATATAGTTTCTTCAACGAGCCCAACGATCAAGCCACTTAGCAAGGCTTTAAAAACTACTGTAATGAGTTTACTGACGCTCGTATCAGCTTTTGCATCAAATTGATAAATATTGAGCTGCAACAGCGCAATATCCATCACCATTACAATTGCAGAGCCGGCAAGCATATAAAGAATCAAGGTCTGTGTTTTTGACAATCGAGTCGTCTGCCAGGCCAGTCCCTTTTTGGACAAAAGACCGTAATACCTGAGATAGAGAAGACTGAAAAGCAACCCGCTTATCAAGCTTGTCCTCGAGATAACACGATGAAACTCCATATCACTGAAGGGAGAAATTAACAGATAAACCGGATAGGCCGCTATCGCGCCAAAAAACAGGGCAGAGCAAAAAACCAGAATAAAGATAATAGCGGTTTGCAAAATCGTTTTTTCTGGCGAAGTGGCTTCTATTTACTACTTTATTGCGATTCTGGCTGATTCTCTCAGCCCTTTGGAATCGCGCCAGGAGATGCTAACCATATCACCCGGCACAGCACCGTCAAATTGAAACGAGAGATAAGGATTCTTTGAAACTGCGCGGCTCCAGTCACAACGCATAATAACTTTGTCGTTATGCCGGCAAACAAGTTCTTCTATGTAATACATTGGTATAGCGAAACCAGTTTCGGGATCTCGTTCGTAACCTGTATCCATAGGGTGTTTTATAATAGCGCGAACGGTAGTTACCCCTTGCCGATGACTTGTTCTAATTCTGATCCCGGATGCCATCTCAGCCACAGCCTCCTTCCACAACTTCAACAAACTTTCTTCTACTGTAAAGCTTACCTTCCGATTCAACGACTGCAATTATGTCAGATGGAACTCCGATTTTAATTCTCGTTGCAACGAAAGGCCGACATTCCGGACTGAGATCAAAATGAGCAATTAGCGGGTTTGGGTTACGTTCGACCAGTAAGGAAATGCCACTTACAGCATTGAGTTCGGTCTTGATTTTAACTGGTACCACAGCACCGTTCTCGATCAAATCATGAACATCAATACTGATCGCGTCACTCTCCAGTATTTCTCTATCTGGAAAGAACGATTCCAGTGCTTCTTTCTCACTGGTTTTGGTAAACGCTTCGATATTCCAGTTGGCAAAGACAGCTGCTGATTTAAACAGGCTGGATACGAAGGGTGTTGCAAGCAGGATTTTTACGAGGGATCTTCGTTGCATTTATCTATCCAACATTACACGTTCGAGCTCCAGATCCTGCTGATAAAATTCGAGGCGCGCCTGAATGCGTTCTTCCTGATAGTAGTCCGGATAAATATTTCGCTGCTGCAATATATATCTCAAACGCTCAACTGCAACACGGGTCTCGCCAGTAAGATAGTAATACTCAGCATTAGCAATACCGGCTTCGACCGGATTTCCCGCTTCTTCCTCTGCTCTGGTCAGATAATTGTAATAAGCAATATCCGGCGTATTGTATTTTGCATAGTGTTTAAGGATATCTCGTGCTTTCCCTGGTTCGCCGCCCTGCAATAAAGCCTCTGAGTAATTCAAAATAACAGGGCGGTAGTCAGGATAGAGATTCATCAATGTATCGTAATAGGCATAAGCTTTTTGGAAATCACCCGCTTTCATTTCGATATCAGCCGCCGCAAGTAGAAAGGAAGAGTTTTCCTTATCCGTATTCAATAAAGCCTGCATTTGTGCACGCGCTCGACCATTATCTCCGGCAGCCGAAAGAGCTAGAGCGTGACCGTAACTTAATGCGGCCGGTTTTATCAGAAATACTTCGTTTTTAATTTTGTGTTCGAAAAACTCAACAGCCTTTTCAGGGTCCTTATGCGTCAGAACCAGCAGCTTTGCCTTGATAAAGTCGTAACTGGCACTTTCTGTGAATTTCATATTGACGGGATAGACTTCTGCCCTTGCTTTCGAATCGGCAATTCGGTTTGTTGTCAATGGGTGAGTGCGCAGAAACTCCGGCGCCTGGGCAAAGTAGCGCGATTGTTTTTGCAGCTTTTCAAAAAAACCGGGCATGCCCCGCGGATTAAATCCGGAACGCTCCAGTAGTTGCATGCCTATACGATCCGCCTCCTGCTCGTTGGCGCGGGTAAAATTTATTTGTGCCTGAGCAGAACCACCTTGAATCGCAACGATCGCCGCCTGCCCCGCCTCCGGGTTTTGAGTCGCTACCAGTATGGCACCAAGCATAGCGGCCATCATCGGCACGCTCATTCTACTTTGTGCCTCGGCGCTTCTGGCCATATGCTTTTGCGTGACATGCACAACTTCGTGTGCCATAACACCGGCGAGTTCACTTTCATTTGAAGAGTTTAAAACGACACCAGCATTGATACCGACGATACCTCCAGGGGCTGCAAAAGCATTTATGAGCGTGTCATTGATTACGAAAAAGGTAAATTGCTGAACATTATTATCGCTGTTAGAGACCAGTCGATAACCGATAGACTGAATGTAGGTTTCCACTTCAGGATCATCCAGAATCGGCGTATGCCGGCGTATATGATTGAGAAAAGCCTGACCGAGGCGCCGCTCGTATTCAGGAGATAGTAAGGCACCCGTTGAATCACCGATATCGGGAAGATCCAGAGTGCTCACAGCGCCTAACTGAGTTGAAGCCACTATCAGACTGATAAACAAGGACAATACGATTTTCATATTAAGATATTGAAAAATAATCACTTTGTTTTTGAGCCTTTAAGAATATTTTAGTTCAAAAAGCTGTTTTATAGTATAAACCCTTCCGGCATCAAGCGGCATGTCTAAAAATAAACTGGCACGACTGTGATCCGGACACAGACACCATATAATAGGCACATCAATTAGCAAACAATATGAAATCGGGAGTTTTTCACGAATGACAAAGGTAAAAAATGCATTTTACGCTCAATCCGGCGGAGTCACCTCTGTGATTAACGCATCCGCCTGCGGCGTGATTCAAAGCGCCCGCGAAAACGCGGCGCATATCGGCAAAGTGTATGCAGGACGAAATGGAATCATCGGTGCTTTAACCGAAGATTTGATAGACACTTCAGCCGAAAGTGACAGCGCGATTGCCGGACTTCGACATACTCCATCAGGTGCTTTTGGATCCTGTCGCTATAAACTCAAGGGCCTGGGTGAGAATCGTGCTGAATACGAGCGCCTTATTGAAGTTTTCAAAGCCCACGATATCGGCTATTTCTTTTACAACGGTGGCGGTGATTCTGCCGACACCTGCCATAAAGTCTCACAAATTTCCCAGACCCTGAACTATCCGATTCAGGCTGTGCATATCCCAAAGACGGTAGACAATGATTTGCCCATTACAGATAACTGCCCTGGCTTTGGCTCGGTCGCAAAATATATTGCTGTTTCAACCCGGGAAGCGTCATTCGACGTGCGTTCGATGGCTCTGACTTCAACCAAGGTCTTCGTGATAGAAGTAATGGGTCGGCATGCGGGCTGGATTGCCGCTGCGGGCGGACTCGCCGCAGATGAAAATAATGACATTCCTGTGGTAATTCTTTTCCCTGAAGTTGAGTTCGAACAGCAAAAATTTATTGATAAAGTGCAAGACCATGTAGAGAAATCGGGGTTTTGTTCCATTGTCGTCTCTGAAGGTGCGCACTGGCCTGATGGCAAGTTTCTCGCGGAACAAGGCACTAAAGACGCCTTCGGCCATGCCCAGCTGGGTGGAGCTGCACCGGTAGTGGCGAACATGATAAAAGACGCTCTCGGCTACAAGTTCCACTGGGCGGTAGCCGACTACCTGCAACGCTCAGCCCGCCATATCGCCTCAAGAACAGATGTTGAACAGGCCTACGCGATGGGTAAAGCCGCAGTCGAATTCGCCCTTGCCGGTGACAATGCGATCATGCCGACAATAGTGCGGACTTCGAATAAACCATACGCCTGGGAGGTGGGAAAGGCCTCTCTTGCAGATGTTGCTAATGTTGAAAAATTTATGCCAGCGGAATACATCAGCGAAGATGGCTTCGGTATAACTGAATCCTGTCGTGAGTATTTACTACCATTAATAGCCGGAGAAGATTACCCACCGTACAAGAATGGCCTGCCAGATTATGTAGTACTTAAGAATGTGCCTGTCGGAAAAAAACTTTCTGAGGGATTTAAGATATAAGGTAGCCAGCTGTCATGATTAGCATCAGCCGTGGCTTCCTTGCCGGCATCGGATTTCTGCTAATTGTACTTTTGTTCACCTCACCGCTATCACCATATGATGCTCGTTCGCTGAAACAGGGATGGCAACTCGGTCACATTATGCTATTTACCGTCTGGACTTTCCTGCTCTCAGACTTATTTTTAATACACATTAAAGTCGCCCGACTTTGTCTGATTGTTTTTCTTACCACTCTGGCGCTCGGCATTATTATCGAGCTAATCCAAAGTTTCATCGGGCGTGGGTTTTCATTACTTGATTTGGCTTTCAACCTTATCGGTAGTTCGCTAGGTCTCAGCTTGCTAGTCTATCGTGAATGTATTCACATGCCTCAAGCAGCAAAAAAAGTACTATATAGTCTGACTGCGATTCTACTCTTTTACGCCCTCACCCCGGTAATTCTAAGCTTAATGGATGAAATTAAAATGTATCGTAGTTTCCCTGTATTAGCCGACTTTGAGAGCAAACTAGAACTGAGTAGATGGGAAGGAGATATATCTATAGACAAGCCCGGCTTCAGTGCTAACGAAGGCAATATGCTTCAAGTTACTTTGCACACCACTCAATTCAGTGGTACCACACTAGCCTACTTCCCAGGCAACTGGACTAATTATTCGCAATTTCTCTTCGATGCTTATAACCCTGATACTGAAGTCCTGAGTCTGACTCTGCGAATTCATGACGAGTCACACTATGGTAGTGGTCGCGGCGAATATGCCGATCGTTTCAATCAAACTTTCGATTTGCAAAGCGGTTGGAATGCTATTCTCATCGAGCTTGAAGACATAGCCAGTGCACCTCAAAACAGAGTCATGGACATGACCCGAATTCAGAGCATCCAGCTATTTACTGTTGATTCGCCTAGAACCCGCTTTTTGTATCTTGATAATATCCGGTTGAATACTACTGAAAGCGGCAAATAGACCGGGATTTCCCGGCTAAAGGCCATTTTGGCGAATTAATTGTCGCAACTGACTGGAGCTTAACAATAGCCGCTTTGGACCTGGTTTGCCCGACCTTGCAGGCAATTACGCTGTGCTGCTCAACATGAACTATAATGTGAGCGAAACCCTATTATGACCTTGTTGATTATTCCTCTGATTGTTTAGTATCAACTAGTGTTTTAGAGTAGGCGTCATGTGTAATCCGGACATGGCGCTTTTTTTATGAGCATTAATTTTGTTATTCTCAGTTCCGCGATATTTATTGCCTCTGTAAATACCCCGCACAATTTCACCATCATCGATTTCTGGCAGAAGAAATGTGACGAAGGCGACACTCAGGCCTGCGGCAAAATAGAAGACAACAAGATCGCAGAAGTTAAATTGGCGAAGCTCAACAAACTTGCTGACATATTTCGCGATAACATTAGGGCGGAAGAATTTCTACTCGAGGAGAAACCTAATCTGGGTAAAGCCTACCCTCTGGTTATCAATGAATATCTGACATCGCTTGATGACGACCTTTCAGCACAAGGCGATAAAAATGCTATTGAATATTGTGCCAAACACTTTCACAATTACTGGATAAATAAAAAATTCTGGTGGCCGACTGATGCCAGAGATGAACCGGACTGGGGTACGATTTATGTTTATATAGTTGATCACTATCACGGTGTCTGTCTGAATCAGCCTTTCTGAATTAAGCCAGCGGTTTCACTCAGCGGTAAGCCCATCACAGAGGAATAACTGCCCTCAAGCTTTTTCAAAAAATTAGCCGCCACGCCCTGAATGCCATAGGCACCGGCTTTATCCAGTGGTTCATTTGAATCACAGTAATGAATAATTTCAGCTTCGCCTAATTCACGGAAACTGACCTGATTACATGACAACACGATTTGCTCTGTCTCATCGATAAGAACAACTGCACTAAGAACAGTGTGAGTACGGGCAGACAAGCTTGTCAGCATTTGTCTGGCGTGGTCTGTATTCTCAGGCTTACCGAGAATACTGCCATCAAGAATTACTTCTGTGTCAGCAGCGAGCACTTTCGAAGCTTGCGGCGCCAGCAGAGAGCCGGCTCGCGCTTTTTCCAGAGCAACTCTACGCACATATTCCTCTGCACTTTCCGAACCGTTCCAGATTTCCTCAATCTCAACGCGTATTATTTCGAACTCTACGTCGAGTGTAGTCAGAAGTTCCTGACGACGGGGTGAAGCTGAAGCCAGATAAAACAAGTCAGATTACTCGCGATGATAGGGATGTCGGTTGATTACTGTCCAGGCCCGGTAAAGTTGTTCCATCAAAAGCACTCGGGCCAGTCCATGTGGCAGAGTCAGATCGGACAAAGACCAGAGCTCTCTGGCTTTTTCTTTCAGTTCAGAATGTAAGCCATCAGCTCCGCCAATAATGAAGCTGATATTCTCGCCTTCTTGCAACCAGTTGGCCATATTCTCAGCAAGGTCTCTGGTATTACGTTTCCTGCCACGCTCATCAAGAACAATTATCTGATCGCGTTCAGGGATGGCCTCAATTATACGTGAGCATTCCTGTTTCAGCGCTTTTTCAGTACTGGAGGATTTTGTTCTTTTCCCTGCTGGGATTTCCTTCAGACTGACTTTCAATTCAGCTGGAAAACGTTTGTGATATTCGGCTACACCCTGGTTTATCCAGTCGGGCAGACGCTGACCTACGCTAAGGATAGTGATGCGCATGAATTCAGGACTGGTTTTCTGCGTCCCTTCTATCTTCTGACCAGAGTTTCTCTAGCTGATAATAAGCCCGTGTAGTCGGATGCATGATATGAGCGATGAGATCGCCAAGATCAACCAACACCCAGTCACCTTGCTCACCCTCGACTCCGAGTGGCTTGATACCTTCCTGTTTGGCTCTGGCCACGAGCTTTTCAGCCATTGATTTCACCTGTCGCTCCGAACGGCCACTGGCGATTATCATTCTGTCAGTTATCGATGTTTGTTCAGTGACGTCGAAAACCTGTATGTCCATTGCTTTGGCATCGTCGAGTACAGCAACCATAAGCTTGGTAAAAGCATTAATGTCTATTATAAATACCCTCTTTCCTGATAAATGTTAGTACTTTCTCCGGTAATACCTCAGCCGGAATCTGTTTCTTTTTCAGCCATTCGCGCACCTGTGTTGATGATATATCAAGTTGTGGTGCAGGTACTTCAAAAATACTACCTGCAGTACTCTGGTACAGATCCCGTGGATTTTCACAAAATCGATCGTTATACAGTTTGCGCAGTTTATCGTTACTAATTTTCAGTTCTGAGCCTGGTCGTCTGCTATAAACGATATGTGCATATTGAAAAATGGAGTCCCACTGATGCCAAGTATCCAGACTAACAAAGGCATCCATCCCCATTATCAGACACAGAATATGTTGTCCAAACTCATTCTTGAGTGATTTAAGTGTGTCTATCGTATAAGAAGGACCTGCTCTAACGATTTCACGATCGTCTATACGCATAGCAATCTGATCGCTGACAGCAAGCTGCAACATCTGCAAACGTTGCTCTGAGCTGGCATGGAGTGCGGCGCGGTGAACAGGTTGGCAGACAGGTATCAACCTGACTTCGAGCAAATCGAAATACCGGCAAACCGATTCTGCAAGACTCAGGTGTCCTTTATGCACCGGGTCAAACGACCCACCCAGAATTCCTATCGGTTTTGGATCTATCTTCCCTTACTCTTTTATATGCCCGTCACCGAACACTATGTATTTTTGCGAAGTCAGCCCTTCAAGTCCGACTGGTCCGCGCGCATGAAACTTATCCGTGCTGATACCAATCTCAGCACCCAGCCCGTATTCAAAGCCGTCGGCAAAGCGTGTAGAAGCATTGACAATGACTGAACTCGAATCGACTTCAGTCATAAATTTACGTGCCGCACTCAGATCTTCCGTAACGATCGCGTCTGTATGTTGTGAACCAAAATGATTGATGTGTTCTATCGCCTCACTCACATCGTCGACAATTTTAAGCGACATTATCGGAGCCAGATACTCGGTAGCGTAATCTTCTTCACTGGCAAGTTTTATACTTCCGAGTATGTCTTTTGATTTCTGACAACCACGAATCTCGACACCCGCTTGCTCATATAAAGGCGCCAGCCTGGCCAGAACCGTATCTGCAATAGAGCTTGCGATAAGTAAACTCTCCATCGTATTACAAACGCCATAACGTTGAGTTTTCGAGTTAAACGCGATTGCCTCAGCCTTCTCCTGATCAGCTTGCCCATCAATATATACATGGCAGATGCCATCAAGATGCTTGATTACCGGCATACGCGCTTCCTGGCTGACACGTTCAATCAGACTTTTACCTCCCCGGGGAATAATGACGTCAACATAATCGGTCATTCTCAATAATTCACCCACAGCGACGCGATCACTGGTTTCAATCACTTGCACCGCATCGCCCGGCAGGTCAACTGCCTGCAGACCACGCTGAATGCAGGCCCCGATGGCCTGATTCGAATGAAGCGCTTCGGAACCACCCCGCAGTATTGTCGCGTTACCAGATTTAATACACAGTGCCGCCGCGTCAGCGGTGACATTTGGTCGGGACTCATAAATGATGCCAACCACACCGAGAGGCACACGCATCTGTCCGACTTCAATACCGCTCGGTCGTTGCGCCATATTGGATATTTCACCGATTGGATCGGACAGAGTGGCTACCTGTCTTAGTCCTTCTGCCATTGCTTCTATTCGCTCTGGTGTCAATAGCAATCGGTCCAACATTGCCGCCTCTATCTTGTTTGCCTCAGCGGCTTCCATGTCAATTCTGTTTTTCTCGGCAAGTTCATTTTGAGAATCCAGAATAATAGACGCAATCGTCTCCAGAGCACGGTTCTTGGCTCCGGTGTCGACCTTAGCCAGTTCGCGCGAGGCTGCGCGAGCTTTCTGGCCAAGCTTCTGCATGTACGATTGAATATCCATAGTTCTATAATTTCAGTTTCACTACGGCGGGTAGCTTAAGGGCAAAGATTGTAACCTTACTCCGGTAATACGAAACAGAAAATTCTCCAGCACGTCCCAGGCATTGGCCCTGATCGCGCCTTTCATTACTTTATCGACCACCTGTGCCTGTCTTAACAGGGAATACAGCTGCCCGTCAGAGTAGCGTTTGAGAATACTGGTGGTCGCAAATTTCCGCTGCTGCCAGACATAATTATTGGCCAACACGCGATCCAGTGGCAAACCGGATGCGAGCTCACTGGACATTGAACAAATGCGGCGAAACTCCCACATCATTGCTGAGAATATCCCGATCGCTTCTGCTCCTTCACCTTTCAGCCCCTGCAACATTCGCGCGAGGCGTTTTTTGTCGCCGACCATGCAGCTGGCAACGAGATCAAATACTTCGAAGCGAGAACTATCCATTACTGCGTCCATTACCTTATTACTATCAATCAATTCTTCATCCACAAGAAGCACCAGCTTTTCAATCTCCTGTTTCGCTGCCAGTAAATTGCCCTCAACTCTGTCAGCAATCAAACTGGCCGCGTCCGGTTCAATTTTTTTTCCATAAGTACGCAACCTTTGTGTCACCCAGTCAGCTAGTCGTCCAGGTTCTACAGGCCAAATCTGTACGCTAACACCAGCACCATCGAGAGCCTTAAACCACTTGCCCTGCTGTGTACGCTTATCGATTTTATTTGAAGTAATGAGCAATATATCGTCAGATCCGGCCTCAGATGTATATTCAACCAGAGCCTTTGCACCTTCTTTTCCCGGTTTCTGCGAGCCCATTCGTAATTCGACAATCCGACGACTGGCAAACAGCGACAGGTTTGCACTGGCCTGAGCCAGCTGATGCCAGTCAAAACCTCTGGCAACTTCCAGCACGCTACGCTCCTCACATCCCTTATCTCGTGCTGCCTGTCTAATCAGATCAGCGGCTTCCAGCATTTGCAGAGGCTCATCGCCGCTCAGGTAATAAACAGGAGCAAGTTTGTCGCGCTGCAGATGATCTGCAAGCTGTTCAAGCCTGAGACGCATAGTTTCTATTTCGCGCTGGCTGCTTCATTCAATTCACGAATTACCTGTGCCGCTGCATCTTTAGCAAGTTCATTCCGGATAACATTTTCTTCTTCAATCTTACCCAGCACGGCGTCTTCATCAAACGTATAATCTTTAGCCAGACGGATTTCTTCCGAGGAAACCAGTGCTTTTCCAGCTGCATCCTCCAGATTCATGTATACCGAAACAGTCACCTGATACTGCTCTACCTTACCTGTATCTGCCGATACGCTGAGAACGGTTTGATCATAAAACTCCCTGTCCAGTCGGAGTACAAATTCGGCATTGGCCCGACTGGACACCACCTCCGCTCCCGCGCTTGCAATCAAGGATCTCACTTCACGAATCACAGTGGTTGCTCCTGCATTGATCAGATAAACCTTTGAGACTGCTACACTGGATTTCTGCTGGGAACCGCGCAAATGAAAACCACAAGCACTCAAACTGATGATAAGTAATATTAGAATAATTCTGGTTTTCATAACTGGCTGTCCTATGGGTCAATATCGGAGTGAAGAGCCCGACTAGTTTAACTCAAGCGACGACTATGTTCACCAAACGACCGGGAACCAGGATGATTTTTTTCACCTGTTTACCTTCCACGAAGCGCGCCACATTCTCATCCGTCAGAGCCTGCTGCTTGATTTCTTCCTCTGTCAGCTTGATATCAAGCGTAAGTCTTGCCCGTAGCTTGCCATTCACCTGCACAATGAGTTGTAAGTCATTTTTTTCCAGAGCAGCTTTGTCCGCGGCAGGCCAGCTTTCATCGATCAACAAAGTAGTGTTTCCCATGGCCGACCATATCGCCTGGGTAATATGCGGTACGATTGGTGAGAGCAACAATACCACTGTGTGTAGCCCTTCCTGTCTAATCGCCCGACCGTTTTCACTATCGTCCTCACTTTTGCCCAGTGCATTCAATAACTCCATGATTGCGGCTATTGCCGTATTAAAGGTATACCTTCTACCAATATCATCATTCACTTTTTCTATTGTCTGGTGAATTTTACGGCGTAATTCACTTTGTTTATCTAACAGTGAAGACATATCCAGACGGGCTTCTTTGCTGTCTCTTATCTGCTGGTTGGCAAATTTCCAGAGTCGTTTCAAAAAACGATAGGCTCCTTCTACACCACTGTCTGACCATTCGAGACTCTGATCCGGAGGTGAAGCAAACATGGTAAACAGTCGTGCAGTATCGGCACCATATCGATCAATCAGAGAGTGCGGATCAACACCATTATTCTTTGCTTTGGACATTTTGCCCATACCATCGCTTTGCACCGCTAAACCATCAGATTGCAATATGGCCGAAATCCGCTGGCCTTTTTCATCTGTTTCCAGATCAACATCCAGAGGGTTAAAGTATTCCGTACGATCGTTCTCGGGCTTTCTGAAAAAGATTTCATTCAGAACCATTCCCTGAGTCAGAAGATTGGAGAATGGTTCGTCAAATTTTACCAAACCCATATCGCGCATCGCTTTACTCCAGAAACGTGAATAAAGTAAATGCAAAATTGCGTGCTCGATACCACCTACATATTGATCCACGGGCAACCAGTAATCGACTCGTTCATCAGTCATGCTTTTTGATTGATCCGGACAGGCATAGCGAATGTAATACCAGGACGAATCAACAAAGGTATCCATGGTATCGGTTTCGCGTCTGGCCTTTTTGCCGCAACGGGGACAGTTGCAATTTATAAACTCATCGAGTTTTGTCAGCGGACTGCCAGCGCCATCGGGTACGAGATTATCGGGTAAAACCACAGGCAATTGCTCATCGGGTACGGGAACCTCACCGCAATCCTGACAATGCACGACAGGAATCGGACATCCCCAATAACGTTGTCGCGATATACCCCAATCGCGCAAGCGGTAAACGGTCTGCTTGCTACCAGCCTCGCGCTTCTCAAGCTCGGCAATAATAGCTGCACTCGCTGCTGCGAAACTCAACCCGGAATGCTCTTCAGAATCAAAGGTCACGCCGTAGTCGCACCAGGGTTCCGTCAGGGGAAGCTCGAGATCCTCGTTTTCCGGTTTTACTACCGCCTTAATTGCTAAACCATATTTACTGGCGAATTCAAAATCCCGTTCATCATGGGCTGGAACCGCCATGATTGCGCCTTCGCCATAACTCATTAACACATAATTTGCTATCCAGACCGGCAAGGCTGCACCGGTCAGCGGATGCACAACCTGTAAGCCGGTATTCATACCCAGTTTTTCCTGTGTGGCCACGTCCGCTTCCATCACCGCACCACGTTTGCATTGCTCAATGAAGGCCTGCAATTCCTCGTTATTTTCAGCAGCTTGCAGGGCCAGCGGATGCTCCGCGGCAACAGCCATATAGGTGGCGCCATAAAGTGTGTCGGGTCTGGTGGTGAATACCTTCAGTTCAGCATCACCTCCATTCAATTGAAAGCGGATTTCCGCGCCTTCACTTCTACCTATCCAGTTTGCCTGCATGGTTCTGACTCTGTCCGGCCAGCCCGGGAGCTTATCCAGATCCGCCAGTAACTCTTCCGCGTAAGCGGTAATACGCATGTAGTACATGGGAATTTCGCGTTTTTCTACCAGGCCACCGGTACGCCAGCCTCGTCCGTCAATCACCTGTTCATTGGCCAACACAGTCTGGTCAAGCGGATCCCAGTTGACGGTGCCAGTAGTCTGGTAGATCAAACCTTTTTCAAGCATGCGCAGAAAAAACCATTGATTCCAGCGATAATAATCTTCGTTACAGGTAGCAAGCTCACGACTCCAGTCAATAGCAAAACCCAGAGATTTAAGTTGCTTGCGCATATAGTCGATATTGTCACGAGTCCAGCTGGCCGGAGGGGTATTATTGGCCATGGCCGCGTTTTCTGCCGGCAAGCCAAAGGCATCCCAGCCCATTGGCTGCAGTACATTCTTACCCTGCATGCGTTGATAGCGGGCGATTACGTCGCCAATGGTGTAATTACGCACATGCCCCATATGTAATTTGCCACTCGGATAAGGAAACATAGACAGGCAATAAAACTTTTCCTTTGCGGTATCTTCTTTAACCTCAAAAGCAGCGGACTCATCCCAGGTATTCTGTACCTGAGTTTCTATTGACGCGGGATCGTATTGACTTTGCATTCTTTACTAATGTTAGTTTCAAAAGCGTTTAAGCATACAGCAGTGTGCAAGACTCGAACAGATGGGAAGGTGCCAGTGTATATTGGTGAGCTGTCGCGTTCAGGTATCAGCTTTGAAAAGAGCCCGTGGTAGTACCATGCTTTGACGTTTATCCCTGTATTCTTCTATCAGTCCCTCATAGTCGGCAGCACCATACTGGCTGAAAGCTTCAGCAAATATATTCGGCAGTTTGCGGTAAGGAGATAAGCCAAGATCTTTCAATATTATGTCGATATATTGCTGAAAACGCGTATTGACGGCACAGGAACGAGAGGGTTCATAATTAATATACTGTCTTTTCCAGCGCAGGATATGCGTAATACTTTTTTTCATTTCTAATGCTGAAGGCAATTGTAAATCACCATCAAGATAGGCGGCCAGCCATAGCATCCCAACTTCTGCTGCGGGCACATGCATAAAGCCATGATTGAAACCGGCGAAAGCGACATTCGGAATCTCTGGATGTAAAAGATGACGAAAGAGTTGTACCCCGTCATTCTCTGCTTCCAGCATCTCACGATAAGTTTTCGGGAAAAAAGGAAATTGCGGGGCTTCTGAGCCAAGACTCAAAACAACCTGATCGCATTCAATAACATTGCCATCGCTCAAACGAATTCCCTTCTCAGTAAAACCATCCAGCTCGGCATGAACAGGCAAAATTTTCTCGTTTGCCACGGCTGGATAATAGTGCTCCGGAGCCATGGCTGCCGCTGAACGCCAGTCACTAACTATGTAATGCTCTGGAAGCACGGCTTTGAGTCCCTTTTTTGCCAGTTTACTTTTACCAATGCCATAAACATAGCAGTGAGCCCTGATCACAAGAGCAATCAACTCCCAGGTTCCACGAATCAGCCAGGCGATTTTCTGGTGCAGAAACTTTTCTGCTGCGCTCGGGTAAGCCCAGCTCGGCATCAGCACCGATGTCATTCGGCAAAAAATCAGGCGTGCATAATGTATGCCGCATATATGAAAAGGTATCAGCCAGCGCGGCGTGCGAAATACATGAGTAACGTGCCGCGCTCGCTCAACCGCAAAAGTCGCCATGTCGACAGCGCTTTTACCGAACCCGACAACGGCAACTCGCTTATTATTGAAGACATCAAGATTATTTACATCACGTTCAGTGATTATTTCCCCTCTGAAATCTGACTGACCGGGGAACTCCGGACGATGCTTGCCTTCAGTGTACTGACCAATAGCCACCACCACAAAGTCAAAACTTGACTCCTTTTCGCCACCATCGGCTTTGTATTTGAGGCTCCAGCCATTTTCAGCTTCAAGCATGGAAAGAACCTCATGATTGGTACGAATGTTTACATCAAGCGCCTTTATAGCCTGATTCAGATATTCACGTATCTGACCACTGGTGGGATGATGATCCGGCTCGAAGGGCCAGGGAAAGTCTGACAGACGGTAATGAAGACCGGTGTTTTGCAGACGAACGCCCGGATAACCAAGGGCCCAGACGCCACCAGGATCAGCAGATTTTTCAAATACTACGGTCTCATGACCGCTTTTCTGCAAACTATGCGCGGCAACAATGCCGGATATTCCGGCGCCGATTATTGCAATTTTCATTAGCTGGTTAACAGAGTGTGGGTTTTGATACTATAGTTTTCCTCAAATTACAGGAAGCCATCATGTATTTAACTGTCGGGCATTTCAAATTTAATGCAAACAATATCAAACGTGCTGAAGAAGTCATGCAAGACATAGTCAATCTCGGTCGTGCTGAGGAAGGCATACATCAGTACACTTTCTATGCAAACCCCGATATTGAACATGGCTATTTCCTGTTTGAAGAATGGGAGTCAAAAGCAATGCACGATGTGCATTTTGAGAGTGCAGCTATGCAAGCCATTGTGCCTGAGTTTTTTGAACTGCTGGCCGAGCCACCGAAAGTCTCCTATTTCGATGCCACGCTAGAGTCACAACTCTGACCCTCTCTTGTCCGGTACAACAAAACGCCTTACGCAAAAGTCGCTGCTGCAAGGCGTAACTGAACTTGGTAAAAAAGATAAAGGTCTGGCAAGGGTAACTCGACTTTATGGCCCGCCGCCGATGTGGGGACGTAAGGCTGACTTTGCCGCATTACTGAAAATTATTCTTGAACAACAGGTTTCTCTGACTTCTGCAGAAGCTGTTTATCAACACCTGTCTACGTCAATTTCCGTGATAAGCCCGGAAAACGTTCTGAAGCTATCTGAATCCGGATTGAGAGAGCTTGGTTTTACCCGGCAAAAAGCCGCTTATTGCTACGGCCTCGCCGATTTGATTTCCAGCGGCGAGTTTGAGCTGGCTGAACTGACAAAAATGAGTGATGAAAGAGCACACGATGAACTCATAAAGATAAAGGGAATTGGTACCTGGACAGCCAATATCTATCTGCTGATGGCTCTGCGTCGACCGGATATCTGGCCGGACGGTGATCTGGCTTTGGCAGAGTCGACTCGCAGAATACGTAATCTGAAGAAACGCCCCGACTATGAACGTCTCAACAGAATAGCCTTGAGGTGGCGACCCTGGCGCTCTGTCGCCGCACGTATTCTCTGGCATGCTTATCTTTCCGAGAATGAGAATAAACCCGAAGTGTAGAAGAGACTTCTTCTCTGGAGTATGCTGATTGAATGGAATTCGATCTGAGTAAACGCAAAGCGGCCTTATTGATAATTGATTTGCAGGAATTATTTACCAGCGCCACAGGTCCTTTCAAGAATGAGCTGGCCGCTCAAACCATCGACGAAGTTAACAAATTTTCACAGGCTTGTGCCAACAGAGCGATGCCGGTCATTTTTTCCCGTTATTCATTCCGTGACGATCTGACTGACGCCGGCTTACTTTCAGACAACCCGCTTGTTAGAGACGGCTTTTTCTCTGAAAACTCAAAGTGGATGAAACTGGATCAAAACCTGCAAGTGCCGCCTGCAAATATTCAATTACAACGAAACAGGCCCGGCGCCTTCTGGAATGGCAGACTGGACAGCTGTCTGCAGGATCTGGACGTTGACACCCTGCTGCTCTGTGGTCTGAGCGTAAACAATGCCATCAGCACAACGGCAAGAGAAGCATTCGCCCGAGATATTGCCTGTGTCGTTATCAAGGAATGTACCGGTGCTGCACCATTTGAAAGCGATCTGGATGCCTACTTTGAAACTCTGCATACCTGGACGGCGGAAGTCGCCAGTGCCGCAGACATTCTTCACAGACTCAAACAATAACTCAGGAGAAAACGATGCTATTCATCTGTTACTTTGAAATCATACCGGAAAAAGTGGAAGAGGTAGGTAAAGGCACCATAGGTCATTCGAAAAACCCCGGGGTCGAAGGCGTTAAGGTGATCTTCGAAGGTGTATCAGCATCACACTGGGGAATCGCCGCTTTTGAGGCCGAAAATGAAGAAGCGGTTTTTCGCTTTATTCGTCCCTGGGCCAGGCTCAACGATAAACTAATCGTCGCACCGGCGCTGCGTGTTGATAACGGCGATTATGCGAATCGCTTTCCTCAGGAAATTTTTGACAAGCACTAGTCATCAGCAAGAACCCGGTGTGGCTCCGTCAGCGACATATCGAAGGACATGATTTCGCTAGTCATCAACTCGAAGTCTACACCCGTAATTTGTTTTAGAGCCCGCCGGTTTTTATCTTCGCTCAGATGAGAGGCAAACTTTTCAGCCTCTTCTCGGGTAGAGAAACACAAAACCCAGATAAACCAGTAATCGGGTAAGGAGTCAGACTCAAGACCCGAATGACAATTATCCAGTTCGGTTGTGAGTGGTCCGGTGACGGAGGCATTGTCATCCAGCAGTTTCCTCAATTCCTCTTCAGGTACTTTGGCAAGAGTTTGCTGATGCTGTTGACGCGGAAAAAATAATTTCAGGCGATAGTTACCTTTATTTGCCTCGTTATCCGTCTCGCACTGTGACACCACCATCTCCGGCGCTACGTTTGTATAATTGTTCTCGTCATTATCGATTTTTTTCGACTCCGGATGCTCTGTCAAAAAGAAATCACAAAAATTGCGCATGCTCTGTTCACTGTCGAAATGAACCATGCACACACATTTGTAGGGTGCATCATCATTTACAGGCTTATCAGCATCACAAAAATTCAGGCCACTGTGACGCATTGATGTGCCAACGGCGAGTGGCAAATGATTCTTCATATAATAATCCCAGTTAAAAGTAGCACCGGGTTCATTTCGATAGGTGATCGTGATTCTAAACATGAGCAACTTCCTTTTAGGTCAAGGTATTCCGGCTAAGCAGATTTTTTATAAGCTATACAATCGATTTCAACAGCCGCGCCAAGCGCCAGTCCGGCTTTGCCTACAGTGATTCGAGCTGGCGGATTATCTCCCATAAAAGCCATATAACTTTCATTCATTTCACCAAAAGTATCCATGTCACTAAGAAATACGTTCATCTTAACAACGTCAGACATAGACGCATCGCAACCTGCCAGAATGCCAGCGATATTCTTCAACACCTGTGTGGTCTGGCCCGCAGTACCTCCTTCCGCAAGATCCACTGTCTCACCGACAGTACCAAGACTGCCTGACACGTAGATAAAATCCCCTGCTACAACAGCATGACTGAAAGCCTCCAGTTTCATCAGTCCATCTACATTAATTCTTTTAATACTCATGTTCAGCACCCTCTTTATTGAATTTTTTGCGATTCCCTACAGGTAGATCATGATAGGTGGCAAAGGCATATCCGCATTAATTAAATCTACCCGCTTCATTTGAATTTTATAAGCATCTCCCTCACGACGCAGCTTGTGCTGCATACTTCCGGCAAAAACCGTTTGCTCCTTATACAGAATCACAGCATGGAAACTGGACTCGACAATACAGGAGTCTTCGTCATAGTCACTGACATGAATGTCGGAAATCACTCTCGAGGAACGAATCGGGTATTGCATTGATGGAGAAAGGCGATGCATAAAATTACGTTTGCGTATCTCCATCAATATTCGATCTTCATAGAAAATCGAATCGTGCTCTTCCGGATTCTTCTGCCCGGAATCAAGGGGCATCCAGTAATAACCGTCTTCGGTGAAAAGCGAGATCCAGCTTTCAAGATCCGCCTTGTTAAGATAGCGCGCTTCGAGATTTATTAAGTCACCTATTACATTGAGATCGTGAGCTGATTTCTGTTTTGTCATTGGCTTTCACCCTGACGCATGTAATCCAGCCATGCCTGATATTGATTTCGGATACCCAGATCGCTGGTACCCATTGCTGTCAGGCTACTCGCTTCGGATTGATCCTGGCCAAAGTAACGATGTAGATCAATCCAGTCGATAGAACCATTACTGGCCGATTCCTGAATCCGGTAATAACAATCCAGATCGTCGGGCCCGACCATGGAACCCGGAGAATTTATCAGACGCGAATATCGCAGTGTCCGCTGCAGCAACTTTTCCGGCGCGCCTTTCAGTCGAAATGTCCAGGATTCGATAATTGTACTGTTGACTGTCTGTGGCCTTAGAACGCGAATCGACTGAATACCATCACGAATGGTGCTAGAAGGATAGCAACAGGCATTGTGTCGATTAAAAGAAAGAATGTCCTGCATGCGTTCTTCGCCATAGGCCTCGCGCATTGCGTCCAGATACTCCGGGTACATTTCAAAGTGACTGAAAATACTTTTTTTACCGCCCATATAGCCATGCCCATTTTCCAAAGCGGTCACACCCATCTTGTCAAAAAAATCATAACTACCACCGAAAGGATCAATAATTTCTGCTTCCGCTGGTGGTTTTGTTCCCTCCGGCAAGTCGGACAGATAATTCTGTACCGCATCACTGGTCGCTGCATGCGCGCACATTGGATGCATCGCATCATGCAGGTTTTCCAGGAAAAATTTCCAGTTGCAAGGGTGTAGAAAACGATGACAGTTAAGCCCGGTGACCTCGACTTCACCCTCAGGTGAGCGATCACACATGTTATCAATCGTATGTTTGAGCTCACCGAGAAAATCCGACAAGTCCACTACATCTTCTGCAAGACTGGCAAAGACGAAACCCCGGTACTGGTCAACCCTACCAAGACTGCGCATAGAATACTGCGCATCCTTAATATTCATACCTGTGTCCTTGTAAGCGCCCGGATGGGGAGCCGCGTGTAAGGAGCCATCTGTTCGATAAGTCCAGCCATGATAAGGACAGCGTAAAATCTCGGCAGTCCCACATTGCTTCTGGGTAACAATAGCACCGCGATGACCGCAACGATTGTGCAGAACATTTATCTGATCTGTTTTCGTGTCACGAATCATCAGCACCGGTAGGGTTGCAACGGTGGTGCTGTAGTAATCACCCGGTTTTCGTACCTGACTTTCGTGGCCAATATAAATCCAGCTACGTCCCCAGATTCTTTCCATCTCAAGCCGGAATATTTCCTCATCCGCGTATACGCTACTGTGGACCCGGGCAGGCTCGACAAGTTTTTCGATTTTCTCAATTGACAGTGTCATCTCTATTCACCAGTTTTGATCTCAGCCTACACAGGCTCTTATTTATATTATTTGCTTTTTATCAAAAATAAACCACATAACAGTAAAGCAGAAGCCAATACTGAGGGAGCCGCAAAACTTCCCGTCGCGTCCGCCATTCTCCCGGCTACCGCCGGCCCCAGTAGCTGACCAATACCAAAGGAGACGGTCATCCAGGCAATAGCCTTATCTCCATATCCCTGCGCCAGTTCGCGCGCAGCGATAAAACCCATAGAGGTTATCGCCATGAAAGTACCACCGAGTAAAGCACCACCAAGCAATACGCCGGCACTGGTATTAGCAACACCAGCTAACACGACACCTGTGGCCTGAATTGCATAAGCAAAGCGCAGGGCCAGAAAAACAGTAAAACGGTTTGAAAAATACTGCCATACATATAGCGAAGGTCCACCGACCAGACCGACTATAATCCAGGTTGTCGGTTCAAGATAGGCCGAAGTCTGTATGCCTCTGGCAATGGCGACAATAAAAGTTGCGGTGACAACATAGCCAAAACCCATCAGGCCATAAGCAATGATCAAGCGGAATAAAGGCATGTTGGAAAAAGGCGAAAAAGATCTGACTGACCTTGTCGCATGTGTATCAACATCGCTCTTCAATCCGGCAAGTATTACCCATGCAATAGCAAACATAAGCACACTAACCAGACCCAGAACTCCCCACTGTGCAAAGACCGGATAATTCAGTGATTTGGCAATTTCGATGATCAAAACGGACGCGATAATACCGACGGACAAACCAGCGAAATGAGTCGAGATCAACTGCGGCCTCTGCTGCCGTTTGAACACCTCTACCACCACAGCCGTGCCCAGAATCATGGCAAAAGCGCTGGCGAAACCCGACACAAAACGCAAAATCAGCCATAAAACAAAGGAGCCTGTCAGCGCACAGGCCAGTGTTGTCATGGCGCTGAAAATCAAGCCGAAAAGTAGTCCGCTATGTCTTTCCGGCCGATGCACAAGCAAAGCGGCAGCCATCGCCCCGAGCAGATAACCGAAAAAATTGGCACTGGCGACGTCGCCGGCTCTGGCAACAGACCAGCCCAGAGTTTCTATCAAGCCAGGCAAAAGAGGGGTATAAGCGAAACGACCGATTCCCATTGACGCCGCGATGATAAGAGCTCCGGCAAAGGCAACCAATAGCGGCTTATGCGCAGGATCCCTGACAGCGATATTCAAAAGTTACTTACTAGCTCAGTTCCGAACCGTGAATGTTTTTACGCGGAATGAGGTCGAGATCCACATTTTCAAGGCAACGTACATTGACGGCCCAGATGCCCTGCGTATCGCGTGGTCGTCGAAATGGCAGAATGCCGCATTCGGGACAAAAATAGTCCTTAGCCGTCTTTGTATGCCACTCGTATAAACTCATCTGCTCGAGAGAACCATCGATTCGTAATTGCGCGTCCTCAACCCGATGATTCAAGGCCCCGCGTTTTTGGCAGATACTGCAGTCGCAGACGCGCACATGATCAAGGTTCATATCTACTTCGAATCTGATATTACCGCAATGACAGGATCCTTGATAAGTAAGCATCTTCAGCTCCGTGCCAAGGCTTCAATCTCTTCACCCTGAAGACGATATGCCACCCACTCTTCCTGGGCGTTAGCACCAAGCGACTGGTAAAAATTGATTGCAGGTTCGTTCCAGTCCAGTACGCTCCATTCAAAACGACCGCAGTTTTTTGTCAATGCGATCCTGGCCAGATGTATTAACAAGGCTTTGCCAGCACCAGCATTTCGATGCTCCGGCGAGACGTACAGATCTTCAAGATAGAGCCCGTTTTTTCCAAGCCAGGTTGAGTAATTGAAAAAATACACAGCAAAGCCAACCGCGGTACCCTCATTGCTGCATATAAGTGCATGAGTGGTTGAGTCCGGCCCGAATATGGATTCCCTGATGTCATTTACGCTGGCTCTTACTTCATGTTCAGCCTTTTCATAGCGGGCAAGTTCAGTAACAAAACCCAGAATCAGTTCAGCGTCTGCAATTACCGCTTCACGAATTTCAATACCAGACAAAACGATTCCTCCAGATAGTTCAGTACCAGAAGAATACCATGGGTCCGCGTAATCCGGACCCATGGCTTTTTCAGCTACCTCGGTTTTTTTACAACCAGACGTTCCCGACTCTTGTCAACCAGCGCCTCGCTAACTCCACGTACTATTGTCAATTCGTCAACCGATCTGAACGGGCCATGCTGTTCACGATGATCTATGATAGCCATGGCACGTTTTTCACCGATACCTTTGACAGACATCAGTGTTTCCATGTCGGCGGCATTAATATCGACAACATCAGCCGCGAAACTGAGCATGGGAATAACCAGAATGATTGAGAAAAGAACTTTTCTTAGATTGTGCATATTAATCTCCTTATTGATTGTATAGTTGATGCATCCTTACATCATGCAAGCCGATCCTAAGCGCTTTTCTGCCATCTTGTAAACAAAAACAAGCCTCCTGAATCGAGAGAAAAACTAACACAGGCTTTTGTTTTATATAGTAATAATTGCATTTGAGACAAGTTAGCAGGGTAAAAAGGACAATCTCAAATTTGTTCTTGTGAATGGCCGAATGATTTATGACAAAATGATGACGTTATTGCCGAAATATTGCTTTGCCTGTGCCTGATATGCGGGAAAACCCCTGATGTCATAAAACCGTAACATCGAGCCTGTTTAATAGTTTCGATGGATATGCGAAATGAAAAACAAATGAAAGGGAAAATACTCATCGTTGAGGACGAAGCCGCGATTCGGGAAATGCTCGGATACAGTCTGATGAAAAGTGGCTATGCCTTTGAAGAGGCAGCGGACACTAATGAAGCAGATAAGCTGATTGCAGAGGAACTTCCTGATTTAATTTTACTGGACTGGATGTTGCCCGGTATGAGTGGCGTGGATTACGCCCGTCGCCTGCGTGGAAAACCTGAATCAAAAGCCATTCCGATCATCATGTTGACTGCCAGGGGCGAGGAGCCAGATAAAATCCGGGCACTGGACATGGGAGCTGACGATTACATTACCAAGCCTTTTTCAACCCGTGAGTTGCTGGCAAGAATTCGCGCGCTTATGCGTCGTTCCAGCGGTGAAAAGAAAGAAGGTGTGGTTAAGGTTCAGGGTTTGACTCTGGATTCGGATACCTACCGGGTAACGGCAAATGAACAGAACATAGAAATAAGCCCGACAGAGTTTCGACTATTGCATTTTTTTATTACTCACCCGGAACGCGTGTATACGCGCACCCAGTTACTCGATCAGGTCTGGGGCCAGAATGTATACGTGGAAGAACGCACGGTGGACGTGCATATCCGGCGATTACGCCAGACTCTTGCCGCCCACGGCTACGATAAGTTCATTCAGACTGTGCGAAGTGTTGGCTACAGATTCTCCAGCAGTTAAGCAATGAAGGAAGATTTTTGGCGCCTGCTCGCGATTGTCATTTTCAGCTTTTTGCTGGGACTGTTGACAGGTCATATCCTGCTTTGCCTCCTTATCGGGCTTGCCGGATTTATGTACTGGCAATATCGCGCACTCCGGCAACTGATGCTCTGGCTACATGGTCGTAGCGCTCAGGTCCCGCCGGATACGCCAAGTCTGGTTGATGAGATTGCTCGCGAATTTGAATATCAGGGTTTACAGCAACAACATCACAAGCAGAAACTAAGTGGCATGCTCAAACGTTTTCAGGAAGCCATCTCAGCTTTGCCTGATGCGGTGGTTGCACTTGGTGAACATGATGAGATTGAGTGGGCAAATGAGAAGGCACAAAACTATATTGGGGTGAAATGGCCACAGGATTCCGGTCAGCGGATATCCAATCTTGTTCGCTACCCGAAACTGGTTGCACTACTTGCTAATAAATCCGAAATCAATCTGGCACGCAGAATTGAAATTATATCGCCGGTTAATCAGAATCTGCGTATTGAAGTGCGTATCGCACCTTATGGTGAAAATCAGCGCTTACTGGTCGCACGCAACATCACCAGAATACATCGTGCAAATCAAATGCGTTCCGATTTTATTGCCAATGCCTCACATGAGCTGCGAACCCCGCTAACGGTAGTCGCCGGCTATCTGGAAGCCTTCGGAAATGATGATGAAGGTTCTCCTGATCTCTGGCGTGAGCAGATTGAACGGATGCGTAAACAGACGACTCGCATGCAAAGGCTGATTGATGATCTGTTAAGACTGGCATCGCTGGAATCTGAAATCGATCAGGAAAGTCACGATGAAGTTAATATAACAGACCTTATTGAAATCATTGCCCGCGAAGCGAAGGATCTGAGTGGTAAGCTTTCGCACAAAATTGTTGTCAAGGCTAATCCTGATTTGTGGCTAAAGGGTCGCTACAAAGAACTACACAGTGCGTTTTCCAACATTGTTTTTAATGCGATCAAATATTCACCGGAGAAAGCCAATATTGAGATCAGTTGGTATCGGGATGAAAATGGCGCGCACTTCTCGGTCAGAGATCATGGCGATGGTATTGCTGCTGAACACATTCCACGATTAACCGAGCGCTTCTATCGAGTTGATGAAGGACGCTCCAGAGAAAAAGGTGGTACAGGTCTCGGACTTGCCATTGTCAAACATGTACTGGCAAGGCATGAGGCCAGTTTACACATTGACAGTGAACACGGTGATGGCAGCATTTTTCGCTGCGATTTTCCGGAAAAAGCAATCATAGATAAATCTGCAACCCCCTTGCCTGAAAGCCTCAGCGCCTGAGAATTGTCACAAAATTGTCATGTTTCCTTAATAAGCGTGTCATGCCCTAATCCCATTCTCAATTGCTCAAAAAATTAACTCCCAACTCCTGGAGAAACACAGGCAAATGAAGAAACAAACTCAGGCGCTGCTCGCAGCTGTCATACTCGGTTTAACCAGTCCTTTTAGCTCAGCTGAATCGGGTGTCGATCCAATGCTGACTAACTATGAAAAAGCCAGCGGCGTGTCCGGCATTATTATAAGCGTAGGATCCGACACACTCGCTAATCTGATGACTTTCTGGGCAGAAGAGTTCAAGAAACTCTACCCCAATGTCACCGTACAGATTCAGGCCGCCGGTTCATCTACCGCGCCACCTGCACTCACGGAAGGAACCTCCAACTTCGGTCCTATGAGTCGTAAAATGAAAGACAGGGAAATCGCCTCTTTCGAATCAAAATACGGTTATAAACCGACCGCGATTGCCGTAGCGATAGATGCACTGGCTGTTTACGTTAATAAGGACAACCCGGTAAAAGGTATGTCCATCGCTCAGGTTGATGCTGTCTTTTCTGCTACTCGCAAATGTGGTTTCGCAGAGGACCTGAATAAATGGGGTCAGTTCGGCCTTAGCGGAAACTGGGGAAATCGCCCAATCCAGCTTTATGGTCGGAACTCTGTGTCCGGCACTTATGGCTATTTTAAGAAAAAAGCACTCTGTAAGGGCGATTTCAAAAATACGGTGAATGAGCAACCCGGTTCTGCGTCTGTCGTACAGGGCGTCACCAAATCCATAAACGGTATCGGTTATTCAGGCATCGGCTATAAAACCTCGGGAGTCAAATCTGTGGCTCTGTCCAAGAAAGAGGGCGGTAAGTTTATCGCCGCAACACCGGAAAATGCATCCAACGGAAGTTATCCGCTCGGACGTTTTCTTTATGTTTACGTCAACAAACACCCGAACAAAGCGCTGGCACCTCTGGAAAAGGAATTCATAAAGATGGTGCTTTCTCAGATCGGTCAAAAGGTAGTGGTCAAAGACGGATATATCCCATTGCCAGCAAAAGTGGCCGCCAAACAAAATGCCATGCTTGGTAGTAATTAGCTTTGACTTAGGTAAGAAGGCACCAGATCCCAATCGCCGGGATCTGGTGTTTTATTTCAGAAATTTCTTTCTTTCTTGATTTTTTCATAAGCCTGCCGAATCTCATGCGTTCGATCAGTAGCTATTTTCATCATTTCCTCGGGTAAGCCTTTTGACACCAGTTTGTCCGGATGATGCTGACTAATAAGGCGTCTGTAAGCCTTTTTAATTTCTGCAGTACTGTCGCTTTCCTCCACATTTAATAAAGCATAGGCATCCTCCAGACTAAGCGCCGTACTTTGACCGCTAGCACCTTTCTGATGATGAAACTGCGCGCCTATGGCGCTTTCCATCTGTGCAAACTCGTGTTGTGATATACGTAAAATACTGCAAGCCTTGAGTAACAAGGCTCGTTCCTTATCATGCACGCTGCCGTCTGCAAACGCAGCATAAAGCTGAATCTCCAGAAACATACGCTTCAGGTTATGACGCTGACCTATCTCCCTGCGGAGCTGCTCCAGCACATCAACAAGCGGAAAGTTCTCCTGCTTCCCTTCAGAAAAAAGTGCCATAGCCGCCTTTCTCTGTTCTGCCGATAGCTGCATCTGCCCCATCACTTGCCGGGCAATTTCTATTTCATCTTTGGTTACCTGTCCGTCTGCTTTACAGACCGCACCCATAACTGAAAAAGAGGCAGTAAAAAAGACTGTCTGCACCCGCTCCTGACTACCCGGATTAAAACCATCCGTTCCACCCTGAAGCTCAAGGCCTTTGTCAAAATTATGCCCCAGCGCTGCACCCAGTAGTGCGCCGATTGGCCCACCAATCATAAAGCCGAAAGTGCTACCCAGAATTTTTCCCCACCAACTCATATGTGCTTTATATTTTTTTTAGTGAGCCAACATTATAGCGGTATAATGCCCAGCTTCTGTTAATCATATTGAATATTTTCAAGTTCCATTATGGCAAAAGGCAATAAAAACAAAGGCAAGCAAAAAGGCGAAAGCCTTGCGGATAAAGCGAATAAACACCTGCTCTATGAGGCATCAGTTCAATGCGTAGAATCAGAAATCGACTTCGTTGACGAAACATTTCGAAAAATACGCAATCGCGATGCCAGCATCCTGCGTGAGGATTTCTGCGGAACCGCAAATTCTTCCTGCGAATGGGTACGCAGAAGGCCGACGAATATTGCTTATTCCGTCGACATTGATGCTGATGTGCAGGCATGGGGCAGCGAGCACCATGTGAGCAAGCTTAGCGAAGAACAGCAAAAAAGAGTTAATCTGCTAACAGCAGATGTGATGAACTCTGGTTCCACTGCAAACGATGTTGTGCTGGCAATGAATTTCTCTTACTGGATATTCAAAAGCCGTGAATTGATGATTCAATATTTCAGGTCTGTTTATAACAGCCTGAATGAGGACGGGATATTTATACTAGATAGCTTCGGTGGCTACGAAGCGTTCAGAGAGATGGAAGAAAGCACCAAACACGACGGCTTTACCTATATCTGGGATCAATCTTCCTATAACCCGATTACAGGAGACGGGCTCTTTCACATTCATTTTAAATTCAAGGATGGATCGAAATTAAAGCAGGCCTTCACCTACGACTGGCGGGTCTGGACCTTACCGGAAATCACGGAAATGCTTAGAGAGGCTGGCTTTAAAGCGGAAGTTTACTGGGAAGGAACAGACGAAGACGGAGAAGGAAACGGTGAATTCGAAGCGACTACCACGGGTGAAGCAGACGCCGGCTGGATTGCTTATATTGTCGCTACCCGCTAGCCGCTCAAACAAGTTCCCGGGGTCGCATTAAGGTCCGGAGTTTTACCGAATTTATTTTCGTCTGTGTATCTGAATAGCTATAACTCAGGATCGCTGCAGCTGCTGTAGTCATCAATTTCCCTTTATCCGTATACCTGACCGTTGCTGGACACAGGAACTCCAGTGTCTGGTCCAGAGCAGGATTATGGGCAACAATAATACAGGTCGAATCTGTCTGTGATTGTCTATTTATCACATCCAGAATCATTGCTTGATCGCAGGCGTAGAGTTTTTCCTCGAGATGAAAATTTGTTCTATCCAGAGCAAGCTCAGATAAAATATATTCCGCGGTTTCAAGTGCCCGGACAGCTGTTGAGCTGACAAGTGAAACTGAGCCCAGTTCCTGATCAGCAAGCCATCTACTCATCCCTTCCGCATCACGACGACCTCTTTTTGACAGCGGCCGATCAAAGTCATGCCTGTACTCAGCGTTCCAGTCTGATTTGGCATGGCGCATCAGTACAAGCAGGTGTTCTTTTTTCATGTGGCACTATAAGATCACGCGGAAAGAGGTCTGATTGTAGTGAAAAATATTCCCGGATACGATGAATTCTGAAACAAACGAGTTTTATGCTGCCATCGATATGGGATCCAACAGCTTCCATATGGTTGTCGCCGCATACAGTGACAGGCAATTGCAGGTCATTGACAGAATAAAGGAGTCGGTGCGCTTTGCCGCCGGGCTTAATGAAAACCGCAAACTGGATGATGACTCCGTGGAACGGGCACTGAAGTGCCTCGAACGTTTCGGTCAGCGTATTCGGGAAATCCCCAGAGTAAATATCCGGGCGGTTGGCACTAATACACTCAGACAGGCCAGAAACAGGAAATCCTTTTTACGTCTGGCACGCCAGGCCCTTGGTCATCCCATAGAAATCATCTCAGGTCGTGAAGAAGCCAGACTGACCTTCCTTGGCGTTGCACATACTGTCTACAGTGAAACCGACCAGCGTCTCGTTATCGACATCGGCGGCGGCAGCACTGAATTTATTATTGGTAAATGTTTTGAACCTTTTTACATGGAAAGCCTGTATATGGGTTGCGTCAATGTTAGTCAGAAGTATTTCAAAGACGGCAACGTCACGAATAAACAAATGCGTAAGGCCATGCTCTTTGCTCAGCAGGAACTGGAATCTATCCAGGCCGCCTATAATAAGAAGGGCTGGGATGCGGTTTTGGGCTCATCCGGTACTATTCTGGCTGTTGATAGTATCGTCAGAGAGAAAGGCTGGAGTGAATCAGGAATTACCAGTAGTGCGCTGAAAAAGTTGCGCACAAACCTGATAGAAACCGGCAGTTTTGAAGATTTCGATTTTGAAGGTCTATCTGACAACCGTAAGGCGATTTTCGCCGGCGGTGTCGCCATTCTGAGCGCCGCTTTTGAAGCACTTGAGATTAAGACGATGTCAGTATCAGACGGTGCGGTAAGAGAGGGTCTGCTCTATGATCTTATCGGCCGGACCCATCAGCAGGACATTCGTGAAGCAACTGTTATTGATCTGGCTAATCGATATAAAGTGGATATGGAGCAGGCCAGGCGTATCGAGACTGCTACCTTGAATCTGTTTAAGCAAGCGAAGAAAACCTGGTCGCTTGATTCAAACCAGGAAGCCCTGTTGCTTAGATGGGCCGCAACAGTTCATGAACTCGGCCTTTCTATTGCTCATGCCCAATATCATAAGCACGGTGCTTATCTGATTGCCTACTCAGACATGCCAGGTTTCTCAAGCGAGGAACAATTACATCTTTCGATGCTGGTGCGGGCACATAGAAGAAAGTTTCCCTTAGCAGAATTTGAAACGATACCGGAAGAAGACCGGGAGCAGATTGTGAGACTAAGCCTGCTTTTCAGGCTGGCTGTGGTATTGAATCGCAGTCGCAGCTACAGCACCCTGCCCTTGCCAAAGCTGAAAATAAAAGACGACAAAATTACACTTGGTTTCCCGGCGAAGTGGCTTGCCGAAAACCCGCTGACTCAGGCCGATCTGGAAATCGAAGCAGACTATATAGCTAAAACAAACTATCGACTAATTTATAATTAGTCCTGCCTCTGGTAATTTAGTCACCACTATTTATCGGTGAAATGTTCTAGCAGTGTGTCCTGAGCACATTTCGGTTTCTGATTACCCGGCTTGACTCGCTTGTACGAGCCGTCACTCAACAGAACCCAGGCCTGTGTGTTATCGGACAGATAATTCAGCAGTCCTAATTTCATAACCTGATCGCGTGGTCGTTTTTCATCAATTGGGAAACAGGCTTCAACTCTATGGTGCAGGTTTCTCGGCATCCAGTCCGCGCTGGAACAATACATGAGCTCCTCACCGTCATTACGGAAATAGTAAATACGAGTATGTTCAAGGAAACGACCGATAATAGAGCGGACCCGAATATTCTCCGAGACCCCCTTAATGCCCGGTCTGATACAACAAATACCACGAATTATTAAATCGACCTTGACCCCCGCACACGAGGCTCGATAGAGCGCCTGAATAATATCCTGATCAACCAGAGCGTTCATTTTCGCAATTATCCTGGCTTCCTTGCCAGCTTTGGCCAGCTCAATTTCCCTGTCAATATTGGCCAGCAAAGTTTTGTACAGAGTGAATGGCGACTGCAGTAATTTTTTTAGCTTGCCAGCCCGGCCGAGACCGGTTAATTGATGAAACAATTTGTTAACATCCTCACCAACTGCTTTATCGCAAGTCAGTAAGCCGAAGTCGGTATAAATTCGAGCCGTCCGCGTATGATAATTCCCGGTACTGAGATGAACATAGCGTCGCAGGTTTCTGCCTTCCCGACGCACTACCAGAATCATCTTGGCATGGGTTTTAAAACCAACCACACCATAAACAACATGGGCACCGGCATCCTGTAGATCACTGGCCAGCTCAATATTCGCTTCCTCGTCAAATCTCGCTCGCAGTTCAATAACAACCGTTACTTCCTTACCCAGACGTGCCGCGGCCATAAGCGCATCAACAACCGCCGAATCGTTACCCGTTCTGTATAAGGTTTGCTTAATCGAAAGAACATTCGGATCAGCTACTGCCTGCCGGAGAAAATCGATAACGGGTGCGAAAGACTGAAAGGGGTGATGCAAAAGAATATCACCATTCCTCAGCGTGTCGAAAATACTGGTGGCTTTGAGTAAACGCGGAGGCAAATCAGGTGTGAAACCACGGTAAATAAGGTCGGGCCTGTCAACGAGATCGACTACTGAAATCAATCGACTCAAATTAACCGGACCTTCAACCTGATAAAGTTCATCTTCACTCAGATTAAACTTCTCCAGTAGAAAATTGCTGAGTTCTTCCGGACAATTGTCTGCAACTTCAAGACGAACTGCATCGCTGAAACGTCGTGATGGTAGTTCGCCTTCAAGAGCGCGTAACAAATCATCCACTTCTTCATTATCTACAAATAAATCACTGTCACGTGTCACTTTAAACTGATAGCAACCAGTGGTTGTCATACCCGGAAACAAATCAACAACGTGGGCATGTATGATCGAAGAGAGTAAGGCAAAACTGTATTTCGCCTTGGCCTGATCGGACGGTATGTGAACTACCCTTGGTAGCGAACGGGGCGCCTGCACAATGGCCAGACGAGACTGTCGGCCAAAGGCATCTTTGCCTTCAAGAGAAATTATAAAATAGAGGTTTTTGTTGAGTACGCGCGGAAAGGGATGTGCAGGATCCAGTCCGATCGGGCTTAATACAGGCAACACATTATTAGCGAAATAGCGCTTTATCCAGCGCGCCATCCCCGGCTTCCAGTCTGAGCGCCTGATTATGCGTATACCTTCCTGTTCCAGTGAAGGCGTAATACATTCGTTCATGACACGATATTGTTCAACTACCAGCTCGTGAGCTGTTTCACTAATCTTGTTTAATACCTCCTGAGGAGAGAGGTTATCTGAGCCGGTCTGAACTGAACCATACTTGACCTGCTGTTTGACACCAGCAACCCGTATTTCAAAAAACTCATCCAGATTACTACTGGCGATACAGAGAAAGCGAAGCCGCTCCAGCAAAGGCACAGACTCATCCGCAGCCTGAGCAATGACTCGTCTGTTGAACTCAAGCAAACTGAGTTCACGGTTAATATAGAGCTCAGGCGCTTTGAATTTTTCAGTATCCATAAACAGGTTTTATGATTATATAAAAACCAAACAAAACTAGGCGCTCATTTGTTTCTGCATCTCTTCAATACTGAGGTGCCTTACATCTTTTCCTTCTACAAAATAAATAACATATTCGCAAATATTACGAGCATGATCGCCAATCCGTTCCAGCGAACGAACAGTCCAGATGGCATCAATAACACTGGTAATACTGCGTGGGTCTTCCATCATATAGGTAACCAACTGTCGCAAAATAGCAGCATATTGTTCATCGGATTCTGGTTCTCGTGCAGCCGTTTTCAGTGCAGCCTCGGAATCCATTCTGGCAAAGGCATCGAGAGAATCACTGACCATTTCCCGCACAAAATTCCCCATTGAGTTGATTCCAATGTAGTAGGACTTGGCGCCCTGCTTTCCGGTCAGATAGATGGCCATTTGCGCGACCTTTTCCGCTTCGTCACCGATGCGTTCCAGGTCTGTAATAGTTTTTATAACAGCAGTAATCAATCGCAGATCACCCGCTGCCGGTTGTCGTCGCGCGAGAATCTTTGTGCACTCTTCATCAATAGACACTTCATAGGAGTTAACGCTGGGTTCTTTGCGCACAACTGCCTCACCTTTTTCGATATCCGAATCGGTCAGAGCCTTGAGCGCATCTACCAGCTGTTGTTCGACCAGCCCGCCCATATTCAAAACACGCTCGCGGATACTCTCCAGTTCATTATCGAACTGTCTGGAAATATGTCGGGGTAATTGTGAACTTGCCACTATATTTTCTCCGTGCTTATTTCTGGGAAACCTCTAACCGTAACGACCGGTTATATAATCTTCCGTCATTTTCTCGCCTGGCGTAGTAAAAAGGGTGTTAGTGTCATTGAATTCCACCATCTTGCCCAGATACATGTAGGCCGTATAGTCCGAGACACGGGCAGCCTGCTGCATATTATGAGTAACAATGACGATTGTATAATCGTGCCTTAATTCATATATCAATTCTTCGATTTTCAGAGTCGAAATCGGATCCAGGGCTGAAGCAGGCTCATCAAGCAGTAACACTTCCGGCTCAATGGCAATCGCTCTGGCGATAACCAGTCTTTGTTGCTGACCACCGGACAGACCCATGGCGTTATCATCCAGTCGATCTTTTACTTCATCCCACAAGGCGGCACCTTGCAGGGATTTTTCCACAGCTTCGGCAAGTACACGCCTGTCTTTCACACCCTGAATTCTGAGACCATAGGCTACGTTCTCAAAAATTGATTTTGGGAATGGATTGGGTTTTTGAAATACCATTCCAACCCGCCTGCGCAATTCAGCAACATTTATGTCCTTAGCGTAAATATCATGATCATAAAGACTCATCTTGCCATCGATTCGAACAATATCAATTAAGTCGTTCATTCTGTTCATGCAGCGTAACAAAGTTGATTTGCCACAACCGCTGGGGCCGATAAAAGCCGTTACTCTTTTCTCCGGGATAGTAAGGTTAATATTTTCCAGAGCCTGCTTTTCGGCATAGTAAAGATTGAAGTCCTCTACCGTAATACAGGTCTGTTCCTTTTCCAGACTCAGGTGACTCGAGGACCGCGTTAATGAACTCATGTCAATGGCATGTGTTTTGGCAGCACTCGACTCTGCATCATTCAATTGTTCTTCAATAGTATCGGACATAGACGGATTCCTATCCATTATCTGGCTAGTGTTGCTCTGCTGCACGGTATTTTTCTCTCTCAGGTTATTACGAATCTTCACTGCTGTCAGGTTCAATGCAATGATAATAAGGATTAATAACAGGGCAGTGGCATAAACCAACGGCCTTGCGGCCTCCACATTGGGGCTCTGAAAACCAACATCATAAATATGAAAACCAAGATGCATAAACTTCCGGTCCATATGTAAATAAGGGAAATTTCCATCCAGAGGCAGAGATGGTGCCAGTTTCACAACGCCAACCAGCATCAGCGGTGCCACTTCACCGGCAGCACGGGCAACTGCAAGAATCAGACCCGTCATCATTGCCGAAGCGGTCATCGGCAGCACCGTCAGCCATAAGGTTTCCGCTTTGGTTGCACCAAGTGCAAGGCTACCCTCGCGAATGGAACGCGGTACACGTGATAATCCTTCTTCAGTCGCAACGATCACGACGGGCACAGTTAAGATGGCCAGAGTCAGTGACGCCCACATCAAACCCGGTGTACCAAAAGTCGGTGTTGGCAAGGCCTCTGGAAAAAGTAACTGGTCAATCGAACCACCGAGAAAATACACAAAAAAACCCAGACCAAAAACGCCATAGACAACAGACGGTACTCCGGCAAGATTATTAACTGCGATACGAATCAACCTGGTCACTGGTCCCTGAGTAGCATACTCCCGCAGATAGACCGCTGCGATTACACCAAAAGGCGTCACCAGTACTGCCATGATCATAACCATCATCACCGTGCCGAATATGGCAGGGAAAATACCTCCTTCCGTATTTGCCTCGCGCGGCTCTGCACTCATGAACTCCCAGAGTTTTTCAAAATAGAAAAACAACTTGTCTACACGCGACATTGTATTCGGGCGGTGAGCGCGAATAACTTTAGCGGTGGGAATTTCAACAATCTCACCACTTGCAAGGCTGGCGACAAAACTGCTTCGGTTCAGCTCGGTGTACAGCTCACTTAACTCCTGAGTGTAGCCCTCATACTCCAGCTGCAAGCCTGCCCGTTCAGAGGAGATTTCCTTTAAGGCCAAATCTGTGGCTTTGCCCTTCAACTCCAGACCTCTTTGTTTCAGTCGTAGACGTTCCATCTTGTAGTTGATGGCGCCGATCAAATCTTTTTCAATATGTCGAATCTGATCAAAGGTTTCACCCGCCTCTTTTATCTTCTCTTGAAACTGCAGCCATTGCTCTTCGGCAGCGGCCAGAGTCTTACCGTCTTCCTTGATTTCTTTGAGGAATCCATAAAGATTTCCCCACTCCCGACGCTCCACCACCATCACTTCAGCTGGAGTGTCGATACTTCCCATATCTGCTTCAAGCACCCAACGAAAATCAAGACCAAGATAATCACGGTTACCGGTCTTCAACAAAAAGCGTTTTATCAAGCCATCGGCATCAGCGCTGATCTCCTGCTCTGTATCAAGTTGCGATAGCGGTAATTTTTCTTCATCGACGACTTCACCTATGAGCACCGTGATAGCACTGCCGTCATTGTATTCAAAACTTACTACCTGTTGTGGCCAGTAATGACCCAGCCCACGCACAGCTATCAGGCCAACCAGGCCAGCCACCATGATGATTGACAGACTTACGGCACCGGCGTTTAACCAGATGTAGGGTTCACCACTGCTAATCCATTTTTTGATATTCATCGGCCGTTTACTCAAAGGCTACTGTACTTAACTCGCAAACGCTGACGAACGACTTCGGCCATTGTGTTAAACACAAAGGTTGCGATAAACAATACCAGCCCGGCCAGGAACAAAATTCTGTAGTGGGTGCCACCTACTTCCGACTCCGGCATCTCCACAGCAATATTTGCCGATAGTGCACGAAAGCCCTGAAAGATATTCATGTCCATAATGGCGGTATTGCCTGTTGCCATCACCACGATCATCGTCTCTCCAACTGCACGACCCAGTCCTATCATGATGGCTGAAAATATTCCGGGGCTGGCAGTCAGTAACACCACCCGTATCATGGTTTGCCAACGCGTTGCACCGAGCGCCAGCGAACCCGTGCTCAGATGTCGGGGTACACTGTAAATGGCGTCCTCGCTGATAGAAAAAATTGTCGGTATCACCGCAAAGCCCATGGCTATACTAACAACAAGTGAATTGCGCTGGTCAAAATCAAAACCCATGGTATTACTTATCCATTCAGGCATATTGCCATTGAATAATGCCAGCTCAATCGGTGTGCTAAGTAAAATCGACAGATAAATGGCCAGGATGACAACCGGTATCAGGAGCGCGGCCTCCCAGCCTTCCGGTACCATGGCGCGGAGATCTTTAGGTAATTTTTGCCAGTAATAGGATGTGGCCAGAATCATCACCGGAATCGTTACAAGCATCAGGAACAGACCAGGCATATTCTTCTCAACGAATGGTGCAAACCAGAGGCCGGCTAGAAAGCCGAGTATCACTGTTGGCAAAGCCTCCATAATTTCTATAGTCGGTTTTACCACACCACGCATTTTCGCCGACATGAAATAGGCCGTAAACATCGCGCCGCAAATGGCCATCGGCACAGCAAACAGCATTGCATAGAAAGCCGCTTTCAAAGTACCGAAAGCCAGGGGGGTAAGACTGAACTTGGGTTCGAAATCACTACTTGCCGATGAAGACTGCCAGATATATTCAGGCTTATCCCGACTTTCATACCAGACTTTTCCCCAGATTGACTGCCAGGAAATTTCCGGATGCTCATTGTCAATCAGCCAGTATTGAAGCTCTCCATTGCTATTTTCCAGCAGACTGGCATTCGCCCGCGGCGCAATGGCGACATGCGTCAAAGCCTGCGACCCCGCGTCTTCCAAAGCAACCGTCCGATGTGCGGTAGTGTGGTAAATACCGAGCTTGCCACTCTCGTCTATGGCCAGAAAACCTTTTCGAAAATACTCAGAAGCGATATTCGTTATCGGGTGCTCCTGCGAGTCAAAATGCCGGATTTGCTGCAAGGTGTAATTGTTTTCCTGATCTCTGACAGGGAACCACTGCGCAATGCGACCACTACTGTCTCCCACCAGAATCGACAAGCCTCCGCCGAGAAATTGCAAACTGGTAATACGTCTGCCGTCATCTACTGCTCTGACGCGCTGAATTAATCTCGGTGCCTGTTTGTCCGTGATATCGTAGTAGCTGATATGACCCTCTTTGTCAGCGAGATATAGCTCCCTTTGTTCAATGTCCATAATCATATGACTTAAGGGGTGGTCAAAACTGATCTGACTTTCTACCCGCACCAGCTCGGCTTCATCACTGAGGAACGACTCTTCTCTGGCAAAATTCACCAGCTGAACTATTCCCCCAGGCACAGCAACGGCAATACTGGCCTGCTCTTCATCCCATTGCGCAGAAATAATATCGATTGCCGCGCCTTCACCCGATATCGGCAGCGGCGCCTTACCCAGAGGAAAGCTGATACTGGGTGAAATCTCTCTGATATCGTCGGGATAGCTGACTGAGTAATTATGCTGTGCCAACACGGCGCGGCCGTCATTCAAGCCCAAAGCCAACAGACGTTGCGAGGGATCGCCCGCCGCGAAAGTGCTTACAGCAATATCTTCTGCTGCGAGCAGAGATTCCTGGGCAAGCACGGAACCGTCTGCAGTGCGAAAAAAAACAGCTGCTCCATTTTCTGTGACTCTCAGGCCAATCTCATGCTGCTCTTCCATGGCATAGTAAACACTGCGCTCGGCCACATCACCGGGCGTTGAATAACTTGTTATCAGCTCTATATCAGCCGGCTTGAACATGGGTAGTACTACATAAAGCAGATAAAACCCGATTAAGACAATCGCGAAAATAACGCTGATACCACCCACTGCCATCAGATAACGAGTACTGATGTCTTTTACGTCACGCCAGTGCCGGTAACGCACAGCCGCTGCAGAGCTGAAATCGGGCAACAGGGAAGCCGTGTTTTGAGTGGTTTCAGACATCGATGCAGTGTAATGTCTAATTATGACAATCCTGTTACAGACCTTCGCTTAAACGCTGAAATGCTTTGCAATTTTCTCACTGACACCAGTAATTCCCTACAGGCAGCAGGACAAAACCATGCGTAGAAAAATCGTTGCCATTGGAGGCGGTCGCATCATGGTGCCGGCCGGGAAACTGCCTCAGACTTTGTCTATTGACAGGGAGATCGTCAGGCTTTCCGGTAGGCCCCGGCCACGCCTGCTATTTATACCCACTGCCAACCTCGATGACAGTGGATATTGCGACAGAATCGAACAGCACTTTGGCGTTCGACTGGGGTGTAAGGTAGATCAGCTTCTACTCTACCGGGACGAGCCAAACCGGGTAGAAATCAGCCGGAAAATTCTTGCTGCCGACATTATATATGTAGGCGGTGGCAATACTTTACGTATGATGAATCTCTGGAAAAAACTGGGCATACCAAATCTGCTCGACAGGGCTCGTAAAAACGGTTGTGTGCTGTCAGGTTTGAGTGCCGGTTGTATTTGCTGGTTTCGTCAGGGCAACAGCGACTCCAGAAAATTTGCCGATGCATCGAACAACACCCTGATAAAAGTCAGTGGTCTCAATTACGCGGACTTACTGGTTTGCCCGCATTACGATGTGGAAAAACACCGTCAGTCGGCATTAAAAAAAATGATGCAAAAGACTGCCGGAGTTGCTCTTGCGCTTGAAAACGGCGCGGCCATAGAAATAATAGATAAGCGCTTTCGCATTATCACTTCGATGAAAAACAAAAACGCCTGGAAAGTGTATTATCAAAAAGGCAAGTATCATAAAGAGAAACTACCTGAAAACGAGGGTTTTATGCCTCTCAACAAACTTCTGAGCCGGAATTAAGTGCTTAACAGACACTTGCCATGACTCAGAACTTAAGCCAATATCCGCGATTTTTCAAACAGGAATAGAAGATGCCAGGTTTACTCCCCGAAGTTGATCCAGAAGGACTACTCGAATACTCCGTTGTCTATACGGACCGCGCCCTTAATCATATGTCGCTATCTTTTCAGGCTGTGATGAAAGACATCTCACAGACAATGAAAGAAGTTTACAGCTGCGAAGCGACTGTAGTTGTACCTGGCAGCGGCACTTTCGCCATGGAGGCCGTGGCCAGACAGTATGCCAATAACAAAAAATGTCTGGTCATACGCAATGGCTGGTTCAGTTATCGCTGGAGTCAGATTCTGGAAATGGGCGAAATTCCTGCATCCACAAACGTACTCAAAGCCAGAGTGAGCCATGATAGTACACTGGCCGCTTTTGAACCTGCTCCTCTGAACGAAGTCCTGGCGACAATAAAGACCGAAAAACCTGATCTGGTATTCGCCCCGCATGTGGAAACCTCAGCAGGTATGCTGCTGCCAGACGATTACATCAGCGCCATCGCCAGTGCTGTACACGAGAGCGGTGGCCTGTTTGTACTCGACTGCATTGCCTCCGGTGCGCTCTGGGTAGATATGCAGAAGAGTGGCGTTGACATTCTGATCTCAGCACCACAAAAAGGCTGGTCTGGTTCACCCTGTTGCGGTCTGGTCATGCTTGGAAAACGCGCTCTCGACCTGCTGCCCGAAACCAGCAGTTCAAGCTTCGCCTGCGATCTGAAAAAATGGTGGCAGATTATGCAAGCGTATGAAAATGGTGGTCATGCCTATCATGCAACCATGCCAACCGATGGCCTGCGTCGTTTTCGTGACGTTATGTTCGAAACAAAATCGTTTGGCTTCAAGAAAGCCAAACTGGCACAGCAAGCTCTCGGTGAACAGGTTCGACGTTTGCTTCAGGAAAAAAATATAGGCAGTGTTGCCGCCGAAGGTTTTCAGGCGCCCTGTGTTGTTGTTTGTTACACCGCTGATGCCGATATTCAGAACGGCAAAAAATTTCTAAGTGAAGGATTGCAGATTGCGGCTGGTGTTCCCCTGCAGTGTGATGAGCCTGAATCTTTCCAGACTTTTCGTATAGGTCTGTTTGGCCTCGATAAGTTGCAGAACATTGAGCGCAGTGTTGCCAGTTTGCAGGTTGCGCTAAACGAAATTTTTTAAAAACGACGATAAGGTGAGAATACTGAGCATTACCCGATTTTTAAAAATCACACAGGCATGAAATTCAGACTTATCCTTTTTTCTGCCGTTCTCTTAAGTACCGGCTGCAACTCAGCGAATATCCGCAATATCGCAGATATTGCTAATGCTGATGATCCGGTTAAACAAGCCGGTCGTGTGCTGGAACAAAAAGGCCGAGACATTGCCAGCAACCCCGCAGCATTGCCGGCAGAAATAAAAAAACTGAAGACACGCATAGCCAAGTTTAAAAAACTCATCGACGCCATCTGGGGTGAAGAAGATGCACCGGAAGCAGGTCCGAAAGACTATGTGAAATATACGGATCAGTATTACAACCGGGCACATATCGATTTTGAAGCCGGACTGGTTACAGTAGAAACCATTGCCCCTGAGAAACAACGCGATTACCTGAAAAAGGCAATTGTCACCACACTACTGACGCCCGATGATCCAAGACATGTCGACCTGTATTCTGACTCCAGCCCTCCTGAAACCGAATCTGTAAAACCTTTTTTATACGAACAGGTGCTCGACCATGAAGGCAAGGCCATTGCCTGGGCATGGCGGGCGGGCCGCTACGCTGATCATCTGATAAAAACCAGAACGAGTACGATAAAAATCGGCCAGCGTTCAGGTTTACGGGTTCAGTTTCCACTCATCGCCTCACACAATCAATTACGCGCGTACAAGTATGCTGTGCTGGTTCAGAAATACGCACGCAAATACAAGGTCACGGAAAGCCTGATATACGGAGTCATTAAAACTGAAAGCAGTTTTAACCCTTTTGCAGTGAGTAAGGCACCAGCCTACGGTCTGATGCAAATCGTACCGAGCACAGCAGGACGTGACGTATTCGAAAAGATTAAAGAGCGTCCCGGACAACCGAGTCCCGATTACCTTTACGATCCTGAGAACAATATTGATACGGGTACTGCCTATATAAAGATTCTGCAGGAGCGTTACCTCGCTGGCATCGACAATTCAAACGCGAAACGCTATTCGGTAATATCCGCTTACAATGGTGGCGCCGGCAATGTGATGAAAACATTTTCCTCTGACCGCAGAAAAGCTATCGATAAAATAAACAGCCTTTCTGCAAGCCAGGTATATGATCAATTAACGAAGAAGCACCCGAGTTCGGAATCAAGACGCTATCTCTACAAAGTCAACGAGGCGCAAAAAGAATTCTGGAGCACAAACGGCTTCAAACCCGCCAATGGAAAATAGCAAGCCAGCGCTAATCTTCTGCCACAGCCTTAATAATTTTTTCCAATAGCACTTTGCCGGTTGGTGTTGATTTTGACAACCAGTCGATATAAAGATCGATTTTTTCTTCTTCTGCTAATTGCCACTCAATCGTTGATGCACGAAGACGAGCACCGAGTTGATGCAGAGTAATTCCTGCACTCACTGACAGATTGAGACTCTGAGTGAACCCAAGCATGGGAATCTGTACATACTCATCAGCCATTTCATGAACCAGTTCACTGAGACCGGGCTCTTCTGAACCAAAACACAGAGCCGTCGGCTTTTCCAGATTCAGCTCATCAAGACTGCTGCTCTCATCGCGCAAAGTCATGGCCACAAGCGTATGGCCGCGCTCTCTAAGTCTGCTCAGACAGATCTCTGTATTATTAGCTCCCTCTTCTTTATAACGATGTATATCCATCCATTTGGATGCACCCTGAACCACGGCCGGGTTGATTTGATAAGGGTTGGTGTTTTCAATAATGTGAATTTCCTGAACGCCCATACATTCTGCACTACGGATCACCGCGCTGGCATTTTGTGCCTGATAAATGTCTTCCAGCACAACACTAAGATGGCGGGTACGCTGAGCAAGTATATTCTGCAATAAGAGTTGGCGTTGCGGATTGATTACTGCAGACAAAGAGTCAATGAGCTTCTGCTTCTGCTCATCATTTAATTCACTGATTGCCACTAATAAATTAATCGTTCAGCCTTTTTCGCTCGTTGTCTTCCCAGAACTCGCCTTCAACAATAACCGAACCCTGTTGATTTTGTTGGGAGTGCCGCTGCAGGGCCTGACGCAACAGACCATTGGCAATATGCTCGCGAAACTGCGGCAAAAGACAAACGAAGCCCACAATATCTGTCAGCAGGCCCGGGGTTAGTAGAAGGATGCCTGAACAAAGCAATATCAGGCCACCTATCATGTCTGTAGCAGGCATTTCACCTTGTTGAAGTTTTAGCTGTACGCGTGACATGGTTTCCAGGCCCTGATGGCGTAAGAGTGCTGCACCCAGCGCCGCCGTAAACAGGCACAGGACTATAGTAGGCAGAGCACCAAAATAACTGCCTACATGGATGAGCAGATAAAGCTCAGCCAGTGGCGTAAAAACAAACAGAAGAAAGAGTATTCGGAACACCGTATTCAGATAATTGTCAGAAAAATAGCTTATTGTTCAATGTATTGGCAAAATAGCAGTTTTCAAGTCCCAAAACAGAGTTATTTAAAACAAAAATGGCCGATTCATCGACAGAATTATTGATAATGTTCTCCTGCAAAGGCTCTATCACCGCTAAAAAAATTGCCACCGAAGTAATTGCGACTGAGCTTGGTTCAAGCGTACGCATAATTAACGGCGTGAATTCATACTTCCGCTGGGTCGGGAAAGTCGAGAATGCTGAAGAACAGTTATTACTGATAAGGACCAATAGCGGAGTTTATTCGGACCTCGAACAAACGATAAAAAGACTACATCATCATGAACTTCCGGAGATTAGCGTAGTCCCTATCAGTATCGGTTTTCCAGACATATAACTCTCCCGACAATTCATGTTGCAACGGATCCTACAGATACTTGCTATTGCTCTGGTGCTTGGGTCACAAGTGGCCTTTGCCCAATCGCTGACAGACAGACTCAACGCTGCTTTCGGTGGTTCGACAGAGGAAGATGAAATTCTCTCGCCAGAAGTTGCTTTTCAGCTCACTGCTGAAGTTGCCAGCTCCGAACTGATAAAACTGGAATTTCAAATCGAAGATGGTTACTACCTGTATCGGGATAAATTCAAATTTTCTATCGACGAGGCAGATAGCCGCATCGATCAAAATAAAGTAAGCATCCCTGCCGGTAAGATGAAAGAAGATCCGGCTTTTGGCAAAGTCGAGATTAATACCGGAGACATTCAGCTTGGCCTGCCTTTATATCGGGATCGGAGTCAGACTGAAGATGTAAGACTCAAAGTTGGCTATCAGGGTTGTAAAGAAGATTCTGTTTGTTATCCGCCAATTACCCGTGAACTTACTTTATCCTTACCCGCACTGATTGCCAGCGCAAATGCCTCCACTGTTGATAGCGTCGTTCCAGTAACAACAGTCAAAACGCAGTCGGCTCAAGATGCGATCACAGACAAACTAAAAGCAGGAAATCTTCTGCTGAATATTCTCGCTTTCTTTGGTTTCGGTTTGTTGCTATCTCTGACGCCCTGTGTTTTCCCGATGATCCCCATTCTGTCCGGAATTATAGTTGGTCAGGGCAATGATATTAACCCGCGACGCGCTTTTAGCCTGTCTCTCTTTTATGTGTTGGCTATGGCCATTACTTATGCCGTACTCGGCGTTATCGCCGGTCTGTTCCACATCAACCTGCAGGCAGCCTTCCAGAACCCCTGGATTATCAGTCTTTTCAGTGCAGTGTTCGTTGGTCTGGCACTGTCCATGTTTGGTTTTTTTGAATTGCAGTTGCCGGCTTCTCTGCAAACCCGCCTCAATATCATGAGCAATTCACAAGAGGGAGGCACACTGAAAGGTGCGGCAATGATGGGCGCCTTATCAGCTATTATTGTCGGCCCCTGTGTTGCACCACCACTGGCAGGCGCGCTTCTCTATATAAGTCAGACCGGCAATGCCCTGCTTGGCGGTACGGCCTTGTTTGCCATGGGTCTTGGCTTCGGCGTCCCCTTACTCATCATCGGCAGCTCGGCCGGTTCACTGTTGCCCAAAGCCGGAGCCTGGATGGACAGCATCAAACGGGTTTTTGGTGTTGTCATGCTGGCTGTTGCAATCTGGTTTCTGGAACGGATTCTGCCCGCACAAGTTGGACTACTGCTGTGGTCAGCACTATTGATTGTTTCAGCTGTGTATCTTGGCGCGCTTGATGGTGTCGACAAAAAAGCCGGCTGGTCGCAACTATGGAAAGGCCTTGGTGTTGTTTTTCTGATATATGGTCTGGTTCTGATCATTGGCGCTGCGAGTGGCGGCAAAAGTGTCTATCGACCGTTAGAGGCTCTGAGCACTGGCAACAACACCACGCAAACACAGCAACATTTGTCGTTCACCAGGATTAAGAATATTGAACAGCTATCAACGGCAATCGAAAAAGCCGGTGAGCAGGGTAAAACCCTGATGCTCGATTTTTACGCAGACTGGTGCGTCGTCTGTAAGGAAATGGAGGAATATACATTCTCCGATCCCGAGGTCCAGAAACTCCTGCAGAACACAATTCTTGTTCAGGCTGACGTCACCGCCAACGACGCAGAGGATCGCGCCTTGTTGAAAAAATATGATCTTTATGGCCCACCCGCAATTTTGTTCTTTAGCCACAATGGGCAGGAACAACTGCCTTATAGGGTGGTAGGCTTCCTTGAAGCGAGTAAGTTCGCCCGCCACATTACGGAATTAATGAAAATCTAATGAAAAAACTGACTCTCGTTGTAAGTGTTCTCGGTCTAAGTATCATTGCCGGCTATGCTGGTTTCAGCCTGAGTAAATCAACAAACAGTGACGACAGAAAGATTCCTGTCTCAGCCAGCATACCAACAATACAGAACGATCATATTATCGGCAGTCTTCGGCCCGATTTCAGCCTCCTCGACGTAGACGGCCAGATGCGCAATGTTAGCGAATGGGACGGTAAAGTCGTCGCCATTAATTTCTGGGCAACATGGTGCCCGCCCTGTATCAAGGAAATACCAGAATTCGTCGAACTCCAGCACAAGTTCGAAGCCGAGGGTCTGCAATTTATTGGTATCGCCTTACAGCGCGCTGAGGAAGTCACTGAGTTTATGGAAAAAACCGGTATGAATTACCCGGTGCTTGTTGGTGAAATGGAGGTCATCAAGATCGCTGAGTCCTATGGTAATGACATCGGTGCACTACCCTACACGGTTATTCTCAATCGCGAGGGGCGGATTGAACTCGTCAAACGTGGGCCTCTGGCTGGTGCAGACGCTGAAGCCGCGATCAGCAAATTATTATAGTTAATTAACTTAACTCTCCTAATTCCCGTTAATTTCTGCTAACCTGCGCTCAAAATCGCCGAACATGGCGGAAATTGAATTTTTGAGAGATAAGATGGCTAATATTCTGGTCCTGCATGGCCCAAATCTAAATCTGCTCGGTTCGCGTGAGCCGGAAGTCTATGGCAGCACCACTCTGGCAGAAATTGACCAGATTCTTGGGGCTGAGGCGAAACAGCTTGGTCACCAGTTACAGACCTTTCAAAGTAACGCCGAGCATGATCTGATCAACCGTATCCACACGGCCAAAAGCGATGGTGTCAGCTTTATTCTGATCAACCCAGGCGCCTTCACGCATACCAGCATTGCCCTGCGCGATGCCTTTCTCGGCACACAATTACCTTTTATCGAGGTGCATATTTCCAATGTTTTTGCCCGCGAGGAATTCAGACAGCAATCCTATTTGTCTGATGCCGCTGTCGGCATAGTCAGTGGCCTCGGTGTGCAGGGTTACCAGCTTGCTCTGCAGGCAGCCCATAAACAAATAAATTAAAAGAACGACAAAGTATTATGGATATTCGAAAAGTAAAAAAACTTATAGAGTTACTGGAAGAGTCCGGTGTTGCTGAAATTGAGATACATGAAGGAGAAGAATCGGTTCGTATTAGCAGAGGTCATAGCCTTGCACCTGCTCCTGCTCCTGCTTCTGCAATACATCAGGTCGCGGCGGCAAATCCTGCTCCGGCTCCGGCTCCGGCGACTACGGACACTAGCTTTGCTGTTGCCAACGACGAACCCGAAGAGCTCGGCGACATTGTCAATGCACCCATGGTCGGAATTTTTTATGAAGCGCTGGCTCCTGGTAAACCTAACTTTGTCGAACTGGGGCAATCAGTAAAAAAAGGCGACGTACTTTGTATTATCGAAGCCATGAAAATCATGAACCAGGTAGAATCCGAGTACAGCGGTGTTATCAGCAAGATCATGGTTGAAAACGGCGAACCGGTGGAGTACGGCCAGCCCTTATTCCTGATTCGCGAAGCCTGAGCGCCTGCGCCTGTTTTCATAGTCGTTTTTTCAATATTACTCTTTCATAAGTCAATCACTATTCATGCTTGAAAAGGTTGTTATCGCAAACCGGGGGGAAATCGCACTGCGTATTCTGCGTGCATGTCATGAACTCGGCATTAAAACAGTGGCAGTCTTCTCAGAAGTCGACAGAGAACAAAAACATGTGTTTCTCGCCGATGAAGCGGTTTGCATCGGTCCTGCTGCATCAGCAGAAAGCTATCTGAATATACCTTCTGTGATTAGCGCTGCAGAAGTCAGCGATGCCGTAGCTATTCATCCCGGCTATGGTTTTCTATCCGAGAATGCCGATTTCGCCGAACGAGTAGAAAAGAGTGGTTTTATTTTTATCGGTCCGCGCGCAGAAACGATTCGCCTGATGGGAGACAAAGTCTCTGCGATCAAAACCATGAAAGACGCGGGTATACCCTGCGTTCCTGGTTCCGATGGACCTCTGGGTGAAGATATGGATGAGATTAGCCTTATCGCCAGAGAGATAGGCTACCCGGTTATCATCAAGGCTTCAGGCGGCGGCGGAGGTCGCGGTATGCGTGTTGTTCATTCTGAAGCCTCGTTGAAAAATGCCATATCCATGACCAAGAGTGAAGCTCTTGTCGCTTTTGGCAATGATATGGTTTACATGGAAAAATTTCTTGAGCACCCGCGGCACATAGAAATTCAGGTACTGGCTGATGAACATGGCAACGTCATTCATCTCGGTGAACGCGATTGTTCAATGCAAAGACGACATCAAAAAGTCATTGAAGAAGCACCAGCTCCTGGCATCACCGATGCGATCCGAAAAGAGATCGGTAATCGCTGTGTCGAGGCCTGCCGTGCTATAAGTTATCGCGGTGCCGGCACTTTCGAGTTCCTGTATGAAGACGGAAATTTCTATTTTATTGAAATGAATACGCGCGTGCAGGTTGAACATCCGGTGACGGAAATGATTACCGGAGTCGATATTGTTAAAGAACAATTGCGCATTGCCAATAGCGAAGAACTAAAAATCAGGCAAAAAGATATTCGTTTCAATGGTCATGCAATTGAATGTCGAATCAATGCTGAAGATCCCGACACCTTCATGCCTTCACCCGGCACCGTCGAACACTTTCATCCGCCAGGCGGTCCCGGCATACGTGTTGAAACTCATGTCTATCAAGGCTACAAAATCCCGCCCCACTATGACTCCATGATAGGTAAAATTATTGCTCACAGCGAATCCAGAGAACTCGCTCTGGCGCGAATGAAAATGGCACTTGCCGAAGTAGTAATTGATGGCATCAAGACAAATATTCCCCTGCACCAGCGTCTTATTGATGACGGCTCTTTCATGGCAGGCGGAACGGATATTCATTATCTGGAAAATAAACTGGGTCTGAAATAAACGGCGCCTGAAACCATGCCCTGGCTGCGACTAACACTTGACTGTAAAGAGGAGTTCGTAGAGCCGCTATCACAACTGTTTGAACAATTCTCAGCAATAGCCGTCAGTCACGAAGCAATAAGCGACGAAAAACTCTATGCCGGCGTCGCCGCCGATCCCGTTTACTGGCATAAAACTGCTGTATCAGCCCTGTTTGATGACAGCATCGATATGGACATACTACTTGCCTGTGCACGCAACCGTATCGGCACTGAGAACCTGCTTGGCAATCAAATCGAAGCTGTCAAAGACAACAACTGGCTGGAAGCACACAAAGCCGATCATGGCGAACTGGTTTTTAACAACAAACTTTGTATTCACCCGCAATGGGTAGAGCCCGAGCGCGATTATTCACACAAACTTGTACTTGAACCCGGCCTTGCTTTTGGCAGTGGACGTCATGACACGACTTCATTGTGTCTTGACTGGCTGGCCCGTACCGACTTGCAGGGGCAAAATCTTATCGATTACGGATGCGGCTCTGGAATTCTGGCCCTGTCCGCCGCGCTGCTTGGCGCCAGTCACGTAACCGCAATCGACATTGATCCACAGGCGCTGGAGGCCAGTCGCTCAAACGCTGAAGTAAACTCGCTAACAGATGCTTTAACTATTCTTGATGCTGAAACACCTGACTTGCCTGAAGTAGATATCCTCATGGCCAATATTCTTCTGAATCCGCTGCTGGATCTGGCTGAGAAGATCAGTAGACTGGTGCGGGAAGATGGCCACCTGATTTTATCCGGCGTATTATCCGTGCAGGCGGAAGAGTGCGCGGCAGCCTATTCTCCCTGGTTCATTATGAATGAACCAGTCTTTCTAAACGAATGGGCACGACTTGAAGGCCGGCGTCGCGCCTAAGCCAGAAACGCTGTCTAAAAATATCAATAATGTTTACTAATTGCCCAGCCTGTTCACGTCAGTTTCGAGTCAGAGCCAGTCAGCTGGCCAGCGCAGAAGGCCTGGTGCAGTGCGGTTTTTGTGGCCGGCAATTCAACGCTCTGGAACGTCTTTATGACAAACCGATACATCTTGAGCAAAAACCAGTTCCTGTCGTTGATCAGGATACTGCCATCGAGTCGGAATTTTTTATTCCTGAGCAGGAAGAAAACTCTGACGGCGAAAATGATACAGAACCGGGTAAAAAAATCGATCCTGATGACTTTCAGATTGAATTACCCGATTCTCTTTCTGAACATGAGAAAGACACAGAACCAGAAGTAAGTGCTACAGAAGACTCTACCTTCACCTTTGAACTGGCAAATGAACCGGTAATTGCCAGCTCTAAAGAATCACCTATCACTGCAAAACAGCCTGTGCCTGACAGCCAGGACGAGGTCGTCGAATATCCTTTCCCCGAAGAGCTCGTAAACGAAGAAGCTATAAAGCCCGGCAGATTATCCAGAGCCTTCTGGTCAATGGGCGTGCTGGTATTGCTCACAGGTGGTATAACGCAGGCCGTCTGGTTTCAAAGAGATATGCTGTTAAGTCAATATCCCGAACTGCTGCCCTACGCCAGAGAACTGTGTGATCAACTCGATTGTGTACTCATTCGCAACAGAAACGTGTCAGCAATAAAGTTGCTCAATCGAGATGTGAGGATTCACCCACGTTATGAGGATGCTCTACTCGTCAACGCTACCATTACTAATCTATCCAGATACACACAACGCTTTCCAGATGTACTACTCAGCCTCCTGGACAGCAATGGCGAAGTAATCGGTTACCGGCAAATTCCGGCTAAGGAGTATCTCGACACAAGTATTGATATAGAGTCCGGAATGCCGCCAGACAAGCCAATCCACTTTGTCTTTGAAGTCGCTAACGCCAGCACTGAAGCTGTCAGTTTTGAGTTCGACTTTCTCTAAGCAGGCCAGATTTATTCTTTCCGGGTAATTCTGCTGCCAGCACACAGGAACTGCTTTAATCCGCCACAGATTGTCGCTATCATTAAGTCCATAAATAACCGCTCCGGCGTAAATAAGAAGCGGACGCCAATTCGGATGAAAATAGGCTCTCACGTACTCAAAAACAATCTTGTACTGGCACCTATGGCAGGTGTCACTGATAAGCCCTTTCGGCAGCTCTGCAGAGAGTTAGGTGCCGGATTGTTGGTGTCAGAAATGATCACATCAAACCCGTCGCTGTTTAGTTCAAGAAAAACCCGACAAAGGCTTGACCACAGCAATGAAGCTGCACCGGTTGTTGTACAAATCGCCGGAGCCGATCCGATCATGATGGCGAATGCCGCTGTTTTTAATGTTGAACATGGTGCCGATATTATTGATATCAACATGGGCTGCCCGGCAAAGAAAGTTTGTAATGTAATGGCCGGTTCTGCCCTTATGCAGGATGAAGCTTTAGTAACAAAGATTCTCGAGGCCGTCGTCGCTGCTGTGGATGTTCCGGTGACACTTAAAATTCGAAGCGGCTGGAATGATGAAAACAAGAATGCAAAAACTATCGCCCTTATCGCAGAGAAGTGCGGCATTCAGGCACTCAGTATTCATGGTAGAACACGCGCCTCTAGCTTTAAAGGCAAAGCAGAACACGATACAGCAAAGGCCGTTAAAGCCTCGGTATCAATACCCATTATTGCTAATGGAGATATCAACAGCCCTGAGGAAGCCGCGCGGGTACTCAAGTACAGCGGGGCCGACGCCATCATGATTGGCCGCGCCGCACAGGGCAGGCCCTGGATATTCAGGGAAATCGCCCACTATCTGGAAACCGGTGAACATCTGCCAGCACCGGACAATCTGGAAGTGGCTGATATTTTGAGTGGACATTTGCGCAGCCTCTACGATTTCTATGGTGAATATCTTGGTGTACGTATTGCCAGAAAACATATCGGCTGGTATTGCAGGGAGCAGCACAAAGCGAAAACAATGCTTGGTCTTGTCAATCAGACCGAAGATTGCTCAAGACAGTTGAAAATAGTCGAAACGTATTTTCAGGAACAAGAGCAAAGGAAGATTGCTGCATGAACGTGGCCAGGAAAAAAGGCAAACAGAAGCGAAAGAAGGCAAAAGTCACGCCTGCGACAAAAGATAAATGCCTTTCTGAAAGTGTAAGCGACGCTCTGGAAAAATACTTCAAAGACATGGACGGACATGAACCGGCAAATTTGTATGACTTGATCATAGCTCAGGTAGAAAAGCCCCTGATTGAAAGTGTGATTGAAAACAGTCGTGGAAACATTTCGCGGGCTGCCCAGGTTCTTGGCCTGAACAGAGCAACACTTCGCAATCGCATGCAAAAATACGGCATCGATAAGTAAGAATTACACATTCTGATTCAGAATTATTAAACGCTCAAGGAGAGCCTATGGCTTCTGTGCAATGCGCGCTGGTCAGCGTGTCTGACAAAACAGGTGTTGTCGAATTATGTAAAGAACTCGCCGCACTCAGAATAAAAATCCTGTCCACTGGCGGTACCGCCAAACTACTAAGCGACAACGATATACCTGTCGTTGAAGTTTCCGACCACACCGGCTTCCCCGAAATTATGGACGGCCGGGTAAAAACTCTGCATCCGAAAATTCACGGCGGCTTATTGGGCAGACGTGGTCAGGACGATGCCGTAATGCAGGAAAATGATATCGAGGCCATCGATCTGGTGGTGGTAAATCTCTACCCTTTTGAAGCCACTGTCAGTCGCAGTGATTGCAGTCTTGACGAGGCGATAGAAAACATCGACATCGGTGGCCCGACTATGCTTCGATCGGCAGCAAAAAATCATGCTCATGTTGGCGTCGTGGTGGATGTTTCTGATTACAAAAAAATAATCGATGAGCTAAAACAAAACGATGCTAGTCTGAAAGACAGCACACGCTTCGAGCTTGCACAGAAAGTGTTCGCTCACACCGCGAATTATGATGCCACGGTGTCCAACTACCTTGGAGCAATTACAGCGGACGGTGGCTATCTTGCTTTTCCAAAAACCTACAGTATGCAATTCGCCAGATTGCAGGACATGCGCTACGGCGAAAATCCTCATCAGAGTGCCGCTTTCTACAAACAATTGAGTGTGCCGGGTGGCACCCTTGCCAGTGCCAGACAACTACAGGGCAAGGAACTGTCATATAACAATATCGCTGACTCAGATGCGGCACTGGAATGTGTATTGGCTTTTGAAGAACCAGCCTGTGTCATTGTCAAACACGCCAACCCCTGTGGCGTCGCCATCGCTGACTCGATACTCGAGGCTTACGAAGCTGCTTTCACGACTGATCCCACTTCCGCTTTTGGCGGCATAATCGCTTTTAATCGGGCACTCGATAGCACAACTGCCAGAGCGATCGTTGAGAAGCAGTTTACTGAAGTAATTATCGCGCCAACTATTGATGAAGACGCACTGGAAATATGTGCCAGCAAGGCCGGAGTCAGAGTACTGAGCGTGGGCGAACGCAGCAGCACAATTCATCAGATGGAGCTAAAGCGGGTAAGTGGCGGATTATTGATACAGGACGGTGACAACGGCACAGTCACAGAAAAAAATCTGAAAGTAGTCAGTCAACGAAAACCGGATGAGCAGGAATTAAACGACCTCCTGTTTGCCTGGAAAGTAGCCAAATATGTCAAGTCCAATGCCATTGTTTATGTCAAAGACGGTAAGACTGTTGGCGTCGGAGCCGGTCAGATGAGCCGTATCTACAGTGCCCGTATCGCCGCCATAAAGGCCGAAGATGAAGGTCTGCAGGTGAGCGGATCGGTTATGGCATCAGACGCTTTTTTTCCTTTTCGCGATGGCATTGATTCAGCTGCCAGCGTCGGTATACGTGCCGTCATTCAACCCGGTGGTTCAGTCAGGGATGATGAGGTAATCGCAGCTGCCAATGAACACGATATAGCCATGGTCTTTACCAGTATGCGCCATTTCCGGCACTGATGCAGGTTACATGAAAATTCTTATTGTAGGCGGCGGCGGACGCGAGCACGCACTTGCCTGGAAAGCGGCGCAATCGGTCGAAGTCAGCCATGTATATGTCGCTCCCGGAAATGCCGGCACTGCGAGGGAGGCAAAAGTTGAGAATATCCCACTCGCTGCCGATAACATTGCCGGCCTTCTCGACTTCGCGCTCAAGAACTCAATCGACTTAAGCATTATTGGACCTGAAGTGCCCCTGGTTGAGGGCATAGTGGATGAATTTCAGAATCAGGGACTGGCCTGCTTCGGTCCCTGCAAACAGGCTGCGCAGCTGGAAGGATCAAAGTCATTCAGCAAGGATTTTTTTGTTCGACACAATATTCCGAGCGCAGACTATCAGCATTTCACAGACGTGACTGCAGCACTTGCCTATGTTCATGAAAAAGGTGCGCCTATTGTCATAAAGGCAGACGGCCTTGCTGCGGGAAAGGGTGTTGTAGTCGCGCAGACAGAAAGCGAGGCAAGCGCAGCCGTTACCGATATGCTCAGTGATAACAAATTTGGTGATGCGGGACAAAGCATTGTCATAGAAGAGTTCCTTGAAGGTGAAGAAGCCAGTTTTATCGTTGTCTGTGATGGTGAGCACAGCCTGCCTTTGGCCAGCTCTCAAGACCACAAGGCAAGAGACGAAGGCGACAGGGGGCCCAATACCGGTGGAATGGGAGCTTATTCACCCGCCCCTGTAGTGGATGACAAAATGCATGACATAATCATGCGGGAAGTCATTGAACCCGCCGTAGCGGGTATGAAAAAAGACGGTAGTCCCTACGTCGGTTTTTTGTATGCAGGCATTATGGTCACCCCGAGTGGTGAACCGAAGGTACTCGAATTTAATTGTCGCTTCGGTGATCCCGAGACTCAGCCAATACTGATGCGTCTACAGAGCGACCTCATAGAAATGTGCAACATGGCACTGCAGGGCAAACTGGATCAACATCAGTTGAGATGGGATGAGCGCGCCGCCCTCGGTATCGTCATGGCTTCTGCCGGCTACCCGGAAAATGCGAGCAAAGGTGATCTTATTGAAGGCCTTGATTCGATAGATAATGACAATGTGAAAACTTTTCATGCTGGTACCGAACTGAAAAACCAACAGGTCTTCACAGCCGGAGGACGTGTTTTATGTGTCACCGCTCTTGGTGATTCTGTCAGCGAAGCTCAAAAATCAGCCTATTCAGGGGCTACAAAAATCTCTTGTACGGGCATGTTTTTTCGAAATGATATTGGTTATCGTGCTGTGAATCGGGAAAAAAGCGAAAATAATTAATAATTGTTTTAAAAAGCGTGAAATTACTATTGGATTCGTTCGAGTAAAATAGGATAATCTCCGCGCCTGATAGCTGAAGCTCAAAGGCAAATACCAAATCCCCTGCCGCTGTTTGATAAAAAACAACGGTGTAATTTTAACAAGAAAACTTTATCGGAAATTAATGAGGTTATAAAATGGCGAAAAAACCAGCTGCAATTGCAACCAAACAAACCAAGTCACAAATCCTTAGTTCTTTATCAGAGGATACCGGTCTAACCAAAAAAGAAGTCGCGGCTGTTATGGACGCTATGGCAGATCTGGCACACCGTCACCTTAAGAAAAAAGGTTCTGGTGAATTTACTGTTCCATCTCTCGGTATTAAACTACGCCGGGTTATGAAACCTGCACGTAAAGCCCGCAAAGGTGTGAATCCTTTTACTGGCGAAGAGATCATGATCAAGGCAAAACCTGCGACTACAAGTGTTCGCGCTGTTGCCCTGAAAGCGATTAAGGATGCTGTAGCTTAATTGGTTTCAGGCTTGTTCAAAAAGGCCGCCAATCGAGAAAATTACTGAGTAAACGCAGGCCCGCCTGCTGACTTTTTTCCGGATGAAACTGGGTTGCAAAAAAATTATCACGGGCTATTGCAGAGGTAAAATCCAGGCCATAATCGCTTAAGGCCGCACAATCCTCCCGCCTGACCGGCTCTACATAGTAGCTGTGAACAAAGTAAAAACGCTCCCCGTTCTCAATACCGGACCAGAGTGGATGTGCATGTTGCTGATGCACACGATTCCAGCCCATATGCGGAACCTTCAGGGTATTTCCCGCTTCATCCATCAGCTTGTGCTGAAAACGGCGAACCTTCCCGCTGACGATCCCAAGTCCGTCTGTGCCTCCGTTTTCCTCACTGAAATCCATTAGTGATTGCAAACCCAGGCAAATACCAAGAAAAGGTTTTTCCGCAATACTCTCGGCAATCAGCCCCTGAAGATCTTTTTCTGCAAGCGCCTGCATACACTGCCCCATTGCTCCCTGACCGGGGAAAACAATCTTGTCCGCAGCAAGAATCTCTTTTGCCTTGTCGCTGACAAGAATACGAGTGTCGGCGTCAGCCACATACTCGAGTGCCTTGCTAACTGAACGGAGATTACTGGAACCGTAATCGATTACAGCTAAAGTCTGCATATCAGGCTGGCTTAAAGAGCCCCTTTAGTCGAAGGTAATGTACCCTGCATACGCGGGTCGATTTCAACAGCCATACGTAGTGCCCGGCCGAATGCCTTAAAAATAGTTTCGGCAATATGATGAGCATTTCGTCCACGCAGATTATCAATGTGCAGTGTGACCTGAGCATGATTGACAAATCCCTGAAAAAATTCGCTGAGAAGATCAATATCAAAGTCGCCGACTCGTGCACGCGGGTAATCAATCTGGTACTCAAGACCAGGTCGTCCGGAGCAGTCCAGAACCACACGGGACAGTGCCTCATCGAGAGGCACATAGGCATGACCATAACGACGGATACCCTTTTTGTCTCCCAATGCTTCTTTGAGAGCCTGACCAAGCGTAATACCGACATCCTCGACGGTGTGATGAGCGTCGATTTCAAGATCACCTCTGGCGACGATGTTCAGATCAAAAAGACCATGGCGAGACACCTGATCCAGCATATGCTCCAGAAAAGGCACGCCGATATCGTAGCTGGCCTCCCCTGTACCATCCAGATTCAGTTCCACACTGATTTGTGTTTCTTTGGTGTCCCGGTTTATTTTTGCCGTACGCTTCGTAGTCATTAGTCCTGCTCAAAGTTTATAATGGTTTCCACCAGAGCTCGCTGATTCTGTATATTGGTGGCTTGAACGGCGTAGGATAACCCGATAAGAGGCTGGACAAAAATTTATTATGGGAAAACCCCTGGAGTATTTGAATGACCGATGCAATTAACATCGAAACCGTTAAAGATTACCTGCTGGGTCTGCAGGATGAAATCTGTATGCATCTGTCAAAGCTGGATGGCCAGGAAGCCTTCCAGGAAGATTTATGGGATCGGGCCGAGGGTGGTGGTGGACGCACGAGAGTACTTTACGACGGTGCCCTGTTTGAACAGGGCGGCGTAAACTTTTCCCATGTATTTGGCAGTAAAATGCCCGCTTCGGCGACAGCTCAACGACCAGAACTGAGTGGCAGAAATTTTCAGGCCATGGGCGTATCGCTGGTGATCCACCCGCTTAATCCTTTTATCCCGACCACTCATATGAATGTGCGTTTCTTTATAGCAGAAAAAGAAGGGCATGATCCGGTCTGGTGGTTTGGCGGAGGTTTCGATCTGACTCCCTATTACGGTTTCGAAGACGACGCTGTGCACTGGCACCGCACTGCTAAGCAGGCTTGTGATACCTTTTCCAACGACTACTACGCAAAATACAAACACTGGTGCGATGAATACTTCTATCTGCGCCATCGTTCCGAGACACGCGGCATTGGCGGTCTTTTCTTTGATGATTTAAACGAGCCGGATTTCGAGCAAAGCTTCGCTTTTACACGAAGTGTCGGTGATCATTTTCTGCAGGCCTATGAACCAATAGTAGAACGACGCAAAAACACAGCTTACTCAGAGGAGCAACGGAACTTTCAGCTTTATCGACGTGGCCGTTATGTGGAATTCAATCTGGTTTACGACCGGGGTACCCTGTTCGGCCTTCAGTCCGGCGGTCGAACTGAGTCAATTCTGATGTCTCTGCCACCACAGGTACACTGGCGTTACAACTGGCAACCTGAGCCCGGCTCAGAAGAACAGAAGCTTTATGACAACTTTCTCAAACCGAGAGACTGGCTGAATATAGAAGGGAATTAATAGGTATAGGATAGACTGATTGAACCGAAGTTCTGGCCGCTGCTTTGACCTGCAAACTCTTTTGTTCTCAACACCTGTGCGTAAGACAGTTTAAATTTTTTATAAATGACACTGGCGCCAATCACAAAATCTCCAACCCATTCTTTCTTGTCTATGCTGTGAGAATCAGAAAATGTATTACCATCAAGAAAAATATCCCTCAACACCAGACGACCGCTGGTACTGCCAAAGAATAAAAAGCTGAATCCACTTCCATCGCGCCGGTAACGCGGATCTCTGGTGTCCGTCGGTGCGTTGGTGTCTCCGGCTGGCCTGATCAGGGCGGTACCAAAATCAGTTGGCAAATTCCAGCCAATGCGAAACTCAAACCCGCCATTCAGATGGGAAAACACTGTGCCTGCTGCGATACCGGCATGAGCAATCAGGTCAACTCCCCATTGTTTGTGAAAATCATAACGGGGAATGAGGCGTTGCTTTCTGTCATAGATGAAAGCGAAACCAGGTTCGGTATCAATCTGGTTGTCCCAGCCATTTGCCTTTTCAATATTTCTGAGGTCATGAACAAAATCCTGTGCTTGTTCGGCAAGAGAAAAATCACCGGTAAACCCCAGTTGAATCTCAAAAGTATCCAGTCTGCGATAGGTTTTACTGTGAAAAGCAGTACTGCCGTATAACCAGCCGCCGTAAGGTCTGTCTTCAACGACGAGATCGCGACGTGAAATATCCTGCGGCGTATACATTTTCTGACCCGCGGAAAACGCTATGTTTCTTTGTCGTGACTTATCTTCACTAAAAGGCAGAAGATCAATGAAAGTATTCAAAGTTGCCTGAATTATTCCGGGTTTCTGCATCCAGGCCAAATCTTCAAACCACTGCAATTCCGGCGATACCCAGCTCGCTTTCACACCGTTTGTATAAAACCGATCCGTGCTGGCAAACAAATCGTTCTCAAGGTGCAATGTGAACGTCCAGGATTCATGCGGAGGTTTGGCTTCAGCCGCTGTGAGACTGGAATAAACGCACAATAGCAGGCAGCTCAGCACCACAACCTGGCTGCGATCCTTCAAAACAGTGAATGCCGGCCCCGGCAGCTTCAGAAGAGCAATATTAGAATCCATACAACAAGAACATTCAAAAGGGCAAGAAAGACGGCAGCCGATCCTATATCTTTTGCTCTGCCGGAAAGTTCGTGAGGCTCGTCGCCAATCCGATCAACAGCGGCTTCGACGGCAGAATTGAGCAGTTCAACTATTAGCACCAGGATCAGCACGGAGATCAGCAAAGCCTTCTCCATGCCGCCTTTTCCGAATATCAGCCCAATTGGTGTCAGGATGGCAGTGAGATAGCTCTCCTGTCTAAAAGCGGCTTCATTCCTGAAAGCGGCACAAAGACCTTGCCAGGAAAATTGTGTCGCGTTCATAACTCGTTTAAATCCGGTGATTCCTGGTTTTGGCATTAGAACCTTTCTGGTAAAATCAGAAAAACTAAACTGAATCGCCTGCAAGCGCCTCAGAAACTCGGGGAAGAATACAACATTTTAAGCTGCCTGGAACAGTCGGCTAATAATCATCAGGTGCAAAAACAACCAGATGATCGAGTTCAAGACGAATACCAATGGCTTCGTCAATAGCGTGATTATGATGACTTGGCACCAGTGACAGTACCTGAGCATGACTTTGCAATTCCAGAGTATAAAGAAACTCAGCTCCTCTGAAGGACTTGTCCAGCACCTTTGCCTGCATATCGCTATTGTCATCATGAATAATATCATCCGGCCGAATCAGCACCCGGACTTTATCGTTTGTCTTAAACCCGTGATTGCGGCGACCGTTTATTATACCCAGTTCGGTTTCAACCCTTTTGCTATCAATAACTGTACCGCCTATGAATACACCGTCACCGATAAAATCAGCGACATAAGTGCTAGCTGGTTGATGATATAAAGTGAAAGCATCGTCCCATTGCAGGAGAGTGCCGTCGCGCATTACACCGATTGAATCGGCCATTGCAAAAGCTTCCATTTGATTGTGTGTCACCAGTATTGCCGTTATGCCGTTTTTCTTAAGCACCTCCCGCATTTCCCTGGCAATCTGCTCACGCAGTTCTATATCGAGACTGGCGAAAGGCTCATCCAGTAAAAGGATATTGGGGCGGGTAGCAATCGCCCTGGCAAGCGCGACGCGTTGTTGTTGCCCGCCGGAGAGACGATGAGGATACTCATCGAGCAAAAGCTGCACTTCCAGTAAATCCGCCATTTCGCTAACGCGCTCATCTTGCTCACTTCGGCTCAGTTTGTGAATACCAAAGGAAATGTTCTCACGCACTTTCAGATGTGGAAACAAGGCGTAATCCTGAAAGACCATACCGACGTGACGATTTTCTACCGGCACCGATCGGTCTGGGTCACTGACCAGACGCGATTCGAGCCAGATTTCTCCCGCGTCTGCTTGTTCAAAACCGGCAATACTGCGCAATAAGGTCGTTTTTCCACAGCCGCTCGGACCCAGCAGGCAACCAATCTCGCCTTTTTCAAGGGAAAACGACAGAGACTTAACTATCGATCGCCCTTCCAGGGCCACGCTGACTTCTTTCAATTCGAGTGTATTAGTCATGTCCTGGTCGTGATTTGGCAATCGAGCGGCTCAATATAATAACCGGAATAATACCAGCCAGCACAATTGCTAGCGCCGGGCTCGCCGCATCAGCCAGTCTTTCCTCATTGGCAAGCTCATAGGTTCTGATAGCGAGGGTATTAAAATTAAATGGTCTGAGGATTAATGTTGCCGGCAGTTCTTTCAACACATCCACAAAAACCAGTAGCAGTGCTGTAAGAAGCGACCCCTTTAACATTGGCACATGCACCCGCCGCAAAATGGCGAGCGTGGGTAAACCCATGCTGCGGCCGACTTCATCCATAGTCGGTCGAATCTTGCTCAGACCGGCCTCAACCGTGTTCATAGACACCGGCAGGAAGCGAACCAGATAAGCAAACACTAGCGCGAAAAGCGTCCCGCTGAAAAGCAGACCTGTACTGATATCCATATTTTCCCGCATCCAACCGTCTATCCGGTTATCCAGCCAGCTAAAGGGAATTAGCACACCGACTGCAATCACCGTGCCCGGAATGGCATAACCGGTACTTAGCAATCTGACGATAAAACGGCTTAATGAATTAGACAACACGCGCTTGCCGTAGCAAATAAAAACAGCAAGCACCAGAGCCGCAAGCGAGGCCAATGCCGCTAATTCAAGACTGTGAGCAAGCAAGCTCAGAAACTCGTCATCAATCACATCCGACCAGGTTTGTTTTGCCCAGACGAGCAACTGAATCGCGGGCACTATAAAACCGAAGGTAAGCGGTACTATGCAAATCAATGTCGGTACGAATCTACGCCAACCAGTAAACTGCGTGCGCCGCAGTTTGCTGTAACGTGTGCTGGTGTGATGATAGCGTGCCTGCTTTCGTGACCAGGCTTCCAGCAACACGACCAGCGTGATAAAACCCAGCAGCACGGCGGCAAGCTGAGCCGCGGCGACGCTACTGCCAAGACCAAACCAGGTGCGGAATATTCCGGTGGTAAAAGTCTCCACACCGAAATACTGTACGGTACCGTAATCAGCCAGCGTTTCCATCATAACCAGAGAAAGACCCGCTATGATGGCAGGCCGAGCCAGCGGCAGAGCCACCTTAAAAAAAGAACGGCAGGGTCCGCAACCAAGCGATCGGGAGACTTCAAGGACGCAGATGGATTGCTCATTAAAAGCCGCGCGACAGAGCAAATACACATAGGGGTACAGAACCAGTGCCAACATCAATATGGCTCCGCCTATAGAGCGTATTTCAGGAAACCAGTAGTCACCGAATTGCCAGCCAAACAAATCCCTGAGTTGTGATTGCAGCGGGCCGGCCGCATCCAGCATACCGGTATAGGTATAGGCAATGATGTAAGCAGGCATGGCCATCGGAAGCAACAAGCCCCAGGACAGCACTTTCCTGCCGGGGAAATCATACATCGTCGTCAACCAGGCCGGAACAGTACCCAGCACCATCGCAAGTGCACACACACCAGCAAGCAGTATCAGGGAATTAACAACGTAAGAAGACAGTACCGTTTCATAAAGATGTTGCCAGACATCTGCACCTGGCAAGAACACTGAGAAAACAATACAAACAACCGGTATTGCCAGTACCAGCGACAGTAACATGAGCAACAACAGCCAGGGATGAAAATTGCCTGTCGCTAAGGAAGGAGTTGGCGCCTCAAGAGTGGCACTGGTCATAGAGCCTGAATCCCTGCTCAGCGAGACCCGATTACTTCCAACCGGCTCGATCCATTAGTCTTACTGCGCTGGCATTCAATTCTCCCAGCCGACTAAGTGCCAGATCATCGGCTTTAAAGTCGCCCCAGGAGCGCAGGATCTCGCTGACTGGCACATCGCTGCGCACCGGATACTCATGATTATTCTCCGCGTACCAGAGTTGTGCCTCGGCACCGCTCAGGTATTCCAGTAACTTCCGGGCTTCCTCTTTGTGCATGGATGAGCGCGTCACACCGGCGCCACTGATATTGACGTGGACACCTCGACCGTTCTGGTTTGGCCAGAACAACGCAACCTTATTAGCCGCGTTCACTTCCGCTTCAATTTTCGATGACAGCATGCCTGCCAGATAATAGGTATTCACCAACGCGAGCTTGCACTGACCAATGGCCACCGCCTTAATCTGATCACGATCACCGCCCTTTGGCGAGCGTGCCAGATTGGCGACCAGACCGCGGGCCCAGCCCTCCACTTTCGCCTCCCCCAGATGTACCAACATCGCACTCACCAGCGACTGGTTGTAGATGTTTGAAGAGGATCGCACGCAAACTTTCTTCTTCCAGACAGGATCGGCCAGCGCTTCATAAGTGGATAAGTCCTCAGCCGAAACGGTCTCCTTTGCATAGACAATCACTCTTGAACGCAATGACAATGCGAACCAGTAATTCTCAGGATCCCGATAAATTGACGGAATGTTTTTTGTCAGTTCCGCTGAATCCACAGCAGCCAACAAATTCAGTTGCCGGGCCCGGTGCAGACGACCCACATCAGTTGTCAGCAGAAGATCGGCGGGTGAATTCACGCCTTCCAGTTCAAGACGCTTTATCAGCGCATCGGCTTTACCGGTTATCAGGTTTACTTCAACCCCGCTTTGCTCTGTGTATTTATCCAGCAGGGGCTTAATCAACGCCTCTTTGCGCGCCGAATAGATGTTGACTTCGGCCGCAAACGACGCTTCAGCGCCAAGCAATGTAAACAGTAACAGCAGACAAATTCTCATTCTTTACCTCATTTATTCGGAAACGGGACTTTCATAATTTAATGATAATGATAATGATAATCGTTCTCATGTACTTCGTCTATTTATCTGATTCCTAAGACACTGGTATCAAGCTCAAGAAACTTCTCGAGCTCGTCGCTATAGTAGTAAGTAATTTCTAAAAAATGGCTGTAAAACAGCCTATGCTATAGTATTTGCCACTTAGGCTTCACCCCCCAACTAACAATAATTAAGGAGGGATGCTTGTATGGACGTATCCACTTTTATTTTTCTAGGTGTTCTGGGTGCAGCGGCGCTCTATGCCGTCACCATTTATAACAATCTCGTTTCTCTCAAGCACAACGTCGAAAAAGCCTGGTCAAACATCGATGTCCTGCTTAAACAAAGACACGACGAACTGCCAAAACTGGTAGAAACCTGCAAGCAATACATGAAGCATGAGCAGGAAACCCTGGAAAAAGTCATGCAGGCACGCTCAGCTGTTGCCTCTGCCCGCCAGCAAAGTGATGTCGGAGCACTCGGTCCTGCAGAAACCCAACTGAGAATGGGTCTTGGCAACCTTTTCGCTCTCGCCGAGGCCTACCCTGACCTGAAAGCGAATGATAATTTTCAGCATCTGCAAAGCCGGATTTCCGGGCTCGAAAATGCGATTGCCGACCGTCGTGAATTTTATAACGAAAGCGTTAATACCAATAATATCCGGGTCGAACAATTTCCCGACGTCATCATTGCCCGCAACCTCGGTTTTGGCGCCAAGCCTTTGCTGGAGTTCAGTGAGGAAGAGAAGAAAGACGTCAATATGAAAGAATTATTCACCTGATACATCCGCACTAGCCAGGAAAACAGGCTTCGTGTCTTCGATGGCGACATGGGTACAAAACAGCCCCGCTGATGATTTCTGGCTCGGGGTAACTGTACTCGCTGCCTTGTCAGTCGCCGCATTTTACTTTTTTATGCGCAAGCGCGTCATGGAAGACATGCCCACATCCAAAATTCGCTCAGCCGCTCAAGGTTATGTTGAATTGGTTGGACATGGCAGGCTCATGGAAGGCCCGCTAATCATTTCACCACTCACCGGCCTGCCCTGCACCTGGTATAGCTACAAGGTCGAAGAAAAACGCCGCTCTGGAAAAAATAACAATTGGGCAACTGTCCGCAAAGGCCGCAGTGAAGAATTGTTCCTGCTCGTCGATGAAACCGGTGAATGTGTGATCGATCCTGAAGGCGCGAATGTTACCAGCGCTGAAAAGGATGTCTGGTACGGCAACACAGCACAACCCAGCCGGGGCGCGAAAAGCGGTGCAGGTTTTTTCTCCGGGGGACGTTACCGCTACACCGAACAACGACTTCGACCAGCCGAAACACTTTATGCAATCGGCCTGTTCAATACGGTTGGTGGCGCCGGTGACGTTTATGATCCGGGCAGTGATCTGAGAGATCTTCTAAAAGAATGGAAACAGGATAGCGAAGCATTGCTGGAAAAATTCGACACCAATAAGGATGGCGAAATTGACATGCAGGAATGGCAAGCAGTGAGGGATGCTGCCCTGAAAGAGGTCATGTCTCATCATAATGAGCTAAAAACGGAAACGCCTGTGCATATGCTCGGTCGCACACGGGATAAACGCAGGCCTTTCCTGCTTTCCGCTCTGGATCAGGACTCCCTGATAAAAAAGTTCCAGCTCTACGCCGGTGCTTCTATATTTGTATTTTTCAGCTGTGGCGCACTGGCCACCTGGCTGGTAAACCTGCGTGTCACTGGCGCCTGAGACAGACTTTCTTTAGTATGTCGGCCTCTTATTACACAGGCCACTTAATTACAAAACCCTTATGACCAAGCCACAAATCGATAAAAGCGCACTACCGCAGTTCAGTACAATCCAGCCCGCACAAATTCAGGCAAGCATAGAAAAGCTAATCTGTGACAACAAGGCTTCGATGGAAAAGTTGCTGGCCGCCAACACAGTCTACAACTGGGAAAATTTGATCCAGGTACTTGAAAATGACGCAGACCGACTTAGTCGTGCCTGGTCGCCAATCAATCATCTGCACTCGGTCGCGGATAACGACGAGCTGCGTGAGGCTTATAACGCCTGTCTGCCACCACTCACAGAATACGGCACTGAACTGGGACAACATGAAGGGCTGTTCCGTGCCTATCAGCAAATCAGAGATAGCGCCGGCTTCCAGAAACTGCATGCGGCTCAGCAAAAATCGATCGAAAATGAACTGCGCGACTTTCACTTATCCGGAATTGGTCTCGCAAACGAAGAACGCGAAAGCTATCGCTCGATCAAACAAAAACTCTCAAAACTGCAAACACGCTACGAGGAAAACCTTCTCGACGCCACTCAGGCCTGGCAGAAACTTATCGTCGATCAGAAACAGCTGGCAGGGATGCCAGAGTCGGCTATCGCATTAGCCGCACAAACAGCAGAGAGAGAGAGAAGCAGACAGGCTGGTTGTTAACACTGGATTTCCCCAGCTATCTGCCGGTTATGCAATACGCAGATAATCGCGAATTGCGCGAAGAAATGTATAAGGCTTACGTTACCCGCGCCTCCGAGCAGGCAGCGAATGCGGAGCAGTGGGACAATGGTGAGTTGATGGTAGAGATTGTTGAGCTACGCCAACAGCTTGCTCAATTACTTGATTTCGACTCTTATGCCGATTATTCATTGGCCAGAAAAATGGCCTCAACACCAGCGGAAGTTCTTGGCTTCCTTGAGGATCTGGCTGAACGTTCAAAACCAGTCGCTGAAACCGAACTCGCTGAACTGCAACAGTTTGCCCGCGAGCAGTTTCAAGTTGATGAGCTACAGGCCTGGGATCTTGGCTACTATTCAGAAAAACTACGCGTACATAAATTTGATATTTCTCAGGAGGAGCTGCGCCCCTATTTTCCCGCCCCAAAAGTTATCGAGGGAATGTTCGCAGTCGTTAAACGTCTTTACGGTATCACCATCAAGGAAGTGGAAGGCATCGACAGTTGGCACGAAGATGTGCGTTTTTATGAGATTCAGGACGACAGCGGACAACTGCGTGGTAGTTTCTATCTTGATCTCTATGCCCGCCCGCAAAAGCGGGGCGGAGCCTGGATGGATGAATGCCTGGTGCGCAGATTCGCTGGCAAAAAGTTGCAGACTCCGGTTGCCTATCTGACCTGTAACTTCAGCCCACCAATAGGAAGCGATCCTTCACTGCTGACACACGATGAAGTAATCACACTATTCCACGAGTTTGGCCATGGTTTACATCATATGTTAACGCTGGTCGATTACCCGGAGGTGTCCGGCATCAATGGGGTTGCCTGGGATGCAGTCGAGTTACCCAGCCAGTTTATGGAAAACTGGTGCTGGGAACGTGACTCCATTGCCCTTATTTCAGGTCATTATGAAAGTGGCGTCCCTTTGCCTGATGAGCTTTATGAGAAGATGTTAAAGGCCCGAACCTTTCATTCCGGCATGCAGATGGTCAGACAACTCGAGTTTTCCTTGTTTGATTTCCGTCTTCACCATAAACAGAAGGTTTCGAACACAGCTGAGATTCAGGCTTTATTGAATCAGGTTCGTGAGCAGGTGGCTGTCGTCCTCCTACCCGAATACAATCGATTTCAGCACAGTTTTTCGCATATTTTCGCCGGCGGCTACGCAGCTGGTTATTATAGTTACAAATGGGCCGAAGTATTATCCGCTGATGCCTTTTCTAAATTCGAAGAAAACGGTATCTTTGACAGAAAAACAGGGGAACAATTTTTGAACTCGATTCTGGAACAGGGTGGATCGCGCGAACCAATGGAATTATTCATCGAGTTCAGAGGTCGCAAACCTTCTATCGACGCACTCTTGCGTCATTCAGGGATTCTTCCTGAAGAGGCCGCTGCCTGAAATGAAATCAACACTACTTTTATTCCTGTCCATCTGCTTTACCGGCCCGTTATTGGCGGAGGATGTCTTTATCACCGACAAGTTAAAAGCCGGTTTGCACGAGGACAAATCGCTGGATAGCCCGATTGTCAAGATTGTCGCTACCGGCACTCGACTGGAAGTGGTGAAAAAGGAAGATCGACTGACCTATGTGCGCGACGCGGATGGGAGCATGGGCTGGATTAATAACGACTATCTGATGGCACAGGCACCCACAGGCGCCAACATCGGGACCATGCAGAACCGGGCCGACAATCTGGAAAAACGTCTTAACGAAAGCCGCGAGACCATTATCACTCTGGAAGCAGAGCTGAAGAATCAGGGCAAAGTCTTGCCTGCTGAAACACGCGAACTACTGGATCTCAAGGCAAGTCATGGTGAGCTGCAACAACAGTTTAATGCGCAAAAGCTGGAAAATGGTGAATTGCAGGTCGAACTCACGGAACTGCGGAACCGTCTCGGTCAGGACGCCGACACCGATGCCTTATACAAACAGATCAAAAGCCTGCAGGAAGATAATAAGACACTGGAGATTAAGCTAGCCAGAACCCTCGAGAAATTCGATGCTGATGCGGCTTCTGACTCCGGCCTACTCAGCGTCAGCGGCGACAGCTTTTCCCCGGGCATGCGCAATATGAGCATTTATCTGCTGATTACGCTGGTAATTGGCCTGTTTGCCGGCGCCTACCTGCTTGATATGATTAACCGACGCCGGCACGGCGGTTTTCGTATCTAGCCGGCAAGATTTGCAAGTATTCGGGCTTTCTACTACACTCCTCGGCCCTGTCGATCAGGCAGACTCAGAAAACATTAAAAGGTTAGTAAAAATGAAGGCAGATACACATCCGACTTACACTGATACTTCAGTCACCTGCAGCTGCGGAAACGTTTTTTCGACGCGTTCGACTCTGGAAGACAACGATCTCCATATCGATGTCTGTTCACAGTGCCATCCTTTTTACACCGGCAAACAGAAAATGCTGGATACCGCCGGTCGGGTTGATAAATTTCGCCGTAAATACGGCATGTAAAACCTTCATCGGGACCCTTCCTGATTTACTAAAAAGCGCCTTTATCGGGCGCTTTTTTGCTTATTACTTGCTTTTATTCCTCTGCTCTTTCCCGCATACCAGTAACGCCTGCGATAGTAGGGCCTACGATCGGACCGCGTCGGCACGACATATTATCGACGGCGACACGCTTGTCCTCAGCGATGGCAGAAAATTACGTCTGATAGGAATCGACACGCCTGAACTCGCTCGTAAAGGGCGACCGGCCGAAAGCGGTACGGATGCCGCACGCTTGTATCTGAGCAAGCTGCTAAAGGACAAAGACCGCCTGGGGCTTAAATATGGTCCCGAGCGCAAAGATCGTCATGGTCGCTTACTGGCCCATCTGTTTCTCGAAGATGGCAGTAATATACAAGCCGGATTACTGCGCGAAGGCTTGGCCTTACCACTGAATATCCCGCCTAACGTTCTTTTCAGCGACTGCTACGAGGAGCAGATGCTGCTGGCCCGGGCTGCCGGCCGGGGTCTGTGGCAACTCCCGCAGTTTCAAACGATCCGGGCCAAGTCGATGCAGCCGGACACTCACGGCTATCGGCTTGTTCATGGTGTAGTCAGTAAACTCGGGTTCAGCGATTCAGCAGTATGGCTTAACCTGAACAAGCATCTCGCTATCCGAATCAGGCGAAAACACCTCTCATATTTAGCAGGACTGGACCTGAATAATATTATTGGTGCTGAAATTGAAGTACGCGGAGTAATTTATCAAAGGAATAAACAAATGCGTGTCAGCGTCCGTCATAAAAACGATCTAAAAATACTAAAGTAGAGACAAAATTGAAGCACTTTCAGTGCATGACTTAGCCGCCCTTATTGAGGTGTTTTCTAACATAAAAAGCTTAAGTCATTGCAATGTCGAGGAATCAAAAACTATCCACAAATTCTGTGGATAAGTTTGTGGATGTAATGCTAACAGAACGCTCAAATCAGCGTTTTTACTGGATATTTAACAAAACTGTCATTTTTTGTGCAATTATTATTAACCTATATTAATCAGACAGTTATACTATTTTTATAGTCTAAAACGCACCTTACTTAAGATGCGATCTGAACTTCGATCAAAAATTGGCTTTCACTGTGCATAAAATTGTTTGTCAAGCATTTATTTTAAAAAACTTTTGAACAAAACCGGTATCTGTCTGTCGAAAACAACAGATAGCAAATTTCTCGTTCCTCCTCTAGAACGTGACAGAACCCCGGTCTCCCCAGCCGGGTAATCTTGGCCCCGGTTACCTCCCCCTTAAATTAAGCCGGGGCCTTCTTTTTTTCATCGAGCATCCAGGCATCAAGTGCCTGCACAAGCTCATCAACACCGGTTTTTTTTAATACAGAGAACAATTGCACGCTATGAGCACTGGATCCGAATTGATTCTGCGCTCGCTGCAGCGCCTTTCGGCTTGCGCCAAAGGCCAGTTTGTCCGATTTATTCAGTAATATGTGAACGGCAAGACCGGCTGATTCACACCAGGAGAGCATTTGCTCGTCAAACTCCGTCAAGCCCCGTCTAATATCCGTAATCAACACCACCCCGGCTAAACAACGCCGTGTTTGAAAATACTCGCCGAGAGTTTCAGCCCAATGCGCCTGTACTTTCTCCGGAACCTTTGCATACCCATAACCCGGTAAATCAACCAGACGTATCTCCTCATTCACCGGAAAAAAATTGATTAGCTGGGTTCGGCCCGGTGTTTTACTGATTTTTGCCAGTCGTTTCTGCCCGGTCAGTGCATTAATGACGCTTGATTTACCGGAATTAGAGCGACCTGCAAAAGCGACTTCACGGCCGCTGTCCGGCATCAACTGCGCCAGAGTGTGGGCACTGGTTTCATAACTAGCCTGTCGATATCGATTATTGAGCATATCTGCCGAAACCAGTTGTAATTCTCATTGCGCAAAATTTCCTTTTATTCTCGTCCACTACTCGTCATTTTTTCGGTAAGATACCCGTGCTGGGGCAAGGGCTGTTCATATATGAATCAGCCTCACTATACCGTCGCCGGCTGAGATATAGCCAGATGAATTAAAGGAAACCAAGGCATGCTAAGAAATTTCTGTTTTTTAATGAGTGTATTATTACCGCTTTTTGGTGGTTCTGTGCTGGCAAATGGTGATATCGCTGCCGGTAAATCAAAGTCTGTCACTTGCAGTGCCTGTCACGGTCAGGATGGTAATGGCGTAGAGAGTCTGCCAATGCAGCCCCGGCTCGCAGGTCAGCACGCAGAATATACCGCCAAACAGCTACGGGACTATCAATCGAAGGCCCGCGAAAACGCCATCATGGCACCGATGATTGCTGCACTCAGTGAAGAGGATATTAACGACATTTCAGCTTACTATGCCAGCCTGAAAGGCACCATTGGCTCGAGTTCTGCGGAACTGCTGGAAACAGGTGAAACACTCTATCGGGCTGGTAATGCGGAAACAGGCCTTGCCGCCTGCATGGCCTGTCATGGTCCTTCCGGCCGGGGCAACCCGGCAGCCAAATACCCCGCCCTGAGTGGTCAATGGGCAGAATATACGAAGATTCAGCTAATGGCCTTTAAATCCGAGACCCGTAGCAACGATTTGAGTGCTGTAATGCGTGATGTCGCAACGAAAATGTCTAAAGAAGAGATTGAAGCTGTCAGCAATTACATTCAGGGACTGCACTAAATCAGGCTCTGGCTGAAACTCAAGCCAAACTCGGGGGTCAAATCTGAAAGAGCCTCACCGAGAACCGGCCGGGCCGGTATAAATAACAACAGGAACATTATAATGAACAAATTCGTTGCCGCTTTCGCCGGAATACTATTACTTTGTGCTACTTCTGTGGCCATGGCAAAAGATTCCTACACAAATATTATTCCCGCCCAACCGACACAGACCGACAAAATAGAGGTAGTCGAAGTATTCTGGTATGGCTGCCCGCACTGTTATGACTTCGAACCTCATGTGAAGAAGTGGCTGAAAACCATGCCTGACGATGTCGAGTTTCGTCGTATGCCCGGAATCTTCAACAAAAACTGGGTTGGACACGCCAGAGCCTACTACACGGCCGAAAAGATGGGTGTACTGGACAAAATCCACACGCCGCTTTTTGAAGCCTTACATAAAGATCGCAAACGCATTTTCAGCGAATCAGAAATTAAAGACTTTTTTATCTCTCAAGGTGTAGATGGCAAGGAATTTACCCGTGTCTACAATTCCAGCGAAATTGAAACCAAATTCAAACAGGCCTTTCTGATGGGTCAGCGTTACAAAATCACCGGCGTACCAGCTGTCATAGTGAACGGAAAATACATGACCAGCGCCTCTCAAGCCGGATCTTTTGAAAATATCCTCAAGACCATCAACGAGTTGGTCGCTAAAGAAAGAGGAGAGTAGGCGGGCAACGCTTACCAATCTCGCAGGACTGAGCCAGGACCGATAAACCGGGTTTATCGGTCTTTCCGTTTTACTCCCTATTTGCACGATGTGTGTCTGTCGTAAAACAGACGCCGCGGATTTTTGCCGGCTGAAAATGGGTGATGAAACATGTCCACACAATTACAGGAACTTGAAGAAGATTCTCAATGGAAGCAGAAGTATGTTGAGGCGATAAATGAACTTGATGATCAGGGGAAGAAGTGGGCTGATGAAGAGGCTGTACTTTATAAGTCAATCCTGAGGCTGGTATTGAGCTACTCCGGGGCTGACGAAAACCTCGATCTTAGTCTCGCCTCCATGCGACAGCGTCTTCGACAAGAAACCGGTAGTGAAGCACGTAAGAAAATCATCAACCCTGTCATAGACGAAATTATTCATTTCAGCACGGACAGGACTACTGCCCCTGAAAATGATCCACTATTGTCTCTACTCGAAAACCTGTCTCTACCGGGCGAGTCGGGAATAGAAATTATGGGGCTGCGCAAACGGGCTCGCGATATTAAAGAAGAGCAGGAGCGTCTGCAGCTGACTCAGGATCTGGTTGAAATACTCAGCCGAAAAAACTCAGAAGCAGAAGGTCATGAGAATTCTGAAGAAAATTTTCCACATTTGCGAGATACACTGCTGGAGCTTTTTCAGTGGCTATCGATTCCCGATGAGTATTCAAACCGGGTCGAACAACTCAAGACTCAAATCTCCAAACTTCAAAGCGATCCGGACTTGTCTGCAACATTGCGTGAGACCGCCATCGTCATCAACGACCTGCAAGCGGCTTTGCAAGTGGAACTCGGTGACATTCAAAGTTTTCTGGCGAGGGTAACAGACAGACTTGAAGACGTTGAAAGCAATTTTATCGAACTCATGTCTACAGACGGTGAGAGCTTGCTTGAAACGGAAAAAATGAACCAGCAGGTTGAGGAAAATGTAAAACGTATTCGCGATGGCCTGGCAACCAGTGATGATGTAGAAACAATAAAACAATCTATTGAAAGCCGTTTACAGTTTCTTGAACAAAGCACAAATAATTATTTTCAGTCTATGCAGCAGCATCGTCAGGTATTTGATGATCGGGTAAGAATACTCAAGTCCAGGCTAAAACAGATGAAGGGTGAATCAATAACGCTTCATAAACGAATTCTGGAAGAATATCGAAAAGCGAAAACCGATGCGCTGACTGGAATCGCCAACCGGCTTGCCTATAACGAAAAACTAAAGCACGAGATCAGCCGTCGACAGCGCAACCACAAACCACTCTCTATTTGCGTAGTTGACGTTGACAAATTTAAAGGTGTGAACGATACCTATGGTCATAAAGCTGGTGACAAGGTATTACAAACCATTGCGCAAGTGTGTTCAAAAAATGTTAGAGAGGTGGATTTTTTTGCACGCTATGGTGGTGAAGAATTTGTCCTGCTTCTGCCTGAAACCAGAGTCGAACAGGCTCGCGTCGTCGCAGACAATCTGCGCAGACAAATACAGGTATGCAAATTTCATTATGCGGGGCAACCAGTCAGTATCACGATCTCCTGTGGTATCGCAGAGTTTAGCGGAGAGGATAGTGGTGATACTGTCTTCAAGCGTGCAGATAAAGCCCTCTACCGGGCAAAACAGGAAGGGCGTAACCGGGTTATCGTTGCAGACTAGATCACTGTTTCAGATAATCGACCACCAGTGTGGACAAAGCCTTTACACCTAAAGGCAGCACATCTTCATTAACATAAAACAGGGGAGAGTGGTTGGAAGCCGCTTCTTCAGGCCCGACACCTTCTTTGTTAACGCCCAGAAAAAAATAAAGCCCTGGGATTTTCTCCTGATAAAAAGAGAAGTCTTCAGAAGGGGTCAGAGGCCGTACTTCCGTTAAGCCCTTACCGGCAACCCGACGCAGACTCGGTAACATACGTTCAGTCAGTTCAGGATCATTGTAGGTAACCGGGGCATAGGGCAGTATATTGACCTGGGCTTTAGCGCCAGCACTGGCAGCAATATTCGTTGCGGTTGTGTGAATCCGCTGCAAAACATCTTCCCTCACTGTGGTATCAAGAGTGCGAATCGTACCTTCCATCTCCACCGTATCCGGAATTATGTTTGAACGCAGGCCACCATGAATACTGCCGATTGAAATGATCGTCGGTACCAGCGTCGAATCCAGTTGCCGGCTCGGGATCATCTGTAAGCCCATTACAATTTGCGAGGCGACTACAATCGGATCGTTTCCTGCCCAGGGTCTTGCTCCATGAGTCTGCGCACCAGTCACTGTGATTTTAAAGGAATCAGCCGCTGCAAGAGTACCGCCCTTTCGATACCCGATTACCCCGGGTGGCGCCGGAAAAGTGTGAAGACCGAAAATAACCTCAGGCCGGGGTTTAGCCAGCACACCTTCTTTAATCATCAATTTTGCGCCGCCTTCTTCACCAGCAGGCGGGCCTTCTTCCGCCGGTTGAAAAATAAACTTCACTGAGCCCTGTAACTCATCTCGCATCGCGTGCAAAACTTCGGCCACCCCCATCAACACGGCTGTATGTACATCGTGCCCGCAGGCGTGCATCACCCCAACTTCTTTGCCGTTGTAACTGGTTCTTACTTTCGAAGCGAAAGGTATGTCAACGCGCTCCGTTACCGGCAAGGCATCCATGTCAGCACGTAAAGCCACAACCGGCCCCGCCTTGCCGCCCTTTAACAAACCAACAACACCTGTGTGTGCTACTTCTGTCTGAACCTCCATACCGAGACTACGCAGATGCTCCGAGACCAGTTTCGCAGTGCGCGTTTCCCGGTTCCCTAGTTCCGGGTGCTGATGAATATCTCGCCGCCAGGCTACTACTTTTTTACTAAGCTCTTTTGTGTAAGTGGCTATCAGTTTATCGCTATCAGCTGCCAGCGCTTGCGTCGCATTTAGAAAAAAGAAACAAAGAAGCAGTGCTTTGTATTCGTTACGAATTGTTATTTGTCTCATAGTGTTCCTGCTCCGATATAATCAAATTTGATGACTTACTTTCGCGCTTCGCTATTTCTAATCATTTTCCAGTTCCTTTACCTGACTTGATAATTCGCCCGGATTCTCCCCGCAACTTAATAAAATTATCGTAGCGCTCAGTATCAATCTCTCTTCGATCCAGAGTATTCTTTACAGCACAGCCCGGCTCCCTGGAATGAGTGCAGTCGCGAAAGCGGCACTGCGAGGCCAGTTCAAGAATGTCAGCATAGCTTGCCTCAATTCCATCTTCTGCACCAAATACACCGAATTCCCTCATACCTGGATTATCAATTACCATTGCACCATTCTCCAGCACAATTAGCTCCCGTCGCACTGTGGTATGCCTGCCTTCGCCGGAGTCGCTTACAGCTTGCGTTTCCATAACATTCCGACCCACCAGTCCATTAACAATCGTACTCTTCCCGACACCTGATGAGCCGACAAAACAATAGGTCCTGGCGGCAGATAAAATACCCTTGAGATCATCAAAACCTTCTTTAGTAACATTGCTAATCGCTATTACAGGATCAGTAATGTCTGCATTTCTGATCTGTTCAATTTGCTCTGCCAATACTTCCGTTGTAACCAGATCAGTTTTGCTTAGAAGAATTACCGGCGTCGAACCGCCTTCCTCTATCATTACTAAATAGCGCTCCAGTCTTTTCAGATTAAAGTCGTAGTGACACGATTGTACGATAATGACAACATCAATATTTGCGGCAATCATCTGATATTCGACTGAACCACCGATTGCTTTGCGACGCAGATAAGTCCTCCGCTCGAATACCTTGTGAACTACACCAAATTTCTCGAGTTCTGATTTTTCAATATACACCCAGTCACCAACACAGGGACGATCCGATGCTGATTCGAATTCATAGATACATTTGCCGGAGAGTTTGGCGCGGAAGAACCCGGTTTCACCAAGCAGAAGCAACTGATCGCGATCTACTGACGCCACCCGCGCTACAGTTAATTCATTCTCAGAGAATTCGTATGCTTGTTGTATAAACCAGTCACACCAGCCTAAAGAATCAAGAGTCATTTCCGTCATACAATTTTTTACAACCCTCAAACAATGCCTGCAGTTTGTGCCGTCCAAAGCTATTCATTAGCACCACGTTTCGTGCTGGTATTTGCTCAACATCCGGGTATTCCGCAATAGCTCGTTCGAGACTCTCCTCCCTGAGGATATGTAACATAGGGTAAGGGGAGCGATTTGTATAATTCTCAGCATCATCCGCGTTCGTGCCATCAAACTGGTAGTCTGGATGAAAACTGGCTATTTGATAAACACCTTCGAACCCCGAGTCCAGAAGAAATTTATCGACGTAATTCAAAAACTGATTGTAGTCATGAAAGTCCTGCAAAACATCCGAGTGAATCAGCAATGTAGTTTCAATTGAGGGATCTTTATTAAGCAAGCTCAACTCGTCTTGTAGAGACATCAATAATTGTTCCTCTGTTCTCGCCTCGGTGGTCACAAAGCGAACCCGATTATTCAGCATCTCATTTCTGGCAAACGGGCAAAGATTCATTTCCACCACAAAAGTTTTAATCCACTGTCGTACTGTCAGAACTGTTTTTTCGTCGTTGTAAAGCTCATTTGTTAATTCGATAATAAACAGAGGTAAGTTACGTCCGGGTATGCTTGCAGATTTCCGCATTCCGACTGGGCTGCCGCCCGCTGCTCGATAAAACTTTTCCGCATTTGGATCACCCTGAATCAGCAGTGTTTTGCCACCCAGTTCCTTAACCGTGTTTTTTGCATGATCTATTAATGCCTTTCCCACACCTGTTCCAATATGTGCAGGTTCAACAAACAATGCTTCAAGTTCGTATTCGTTCTCAGTAAGTTTTTCAATCGCATAATATCCAAGTAATTTTGAGTCTTGCTCTGTAAGCATATAGCGGAAATCGCTCATGGCGATATCATTAGCTGTAGCGGTCAGTTCTTCTCGACAAGCCTCCATAAACTCCTGTGAATACCCCCAGTACGCCTTTGAGCGCATTGCTAAGGCGCTGATATCTCCGGCCTCATGTGTTTTGGCATTTCGAATTGTCAGCGAACTATTCATGTCACTTAAAGCCTCGCATCAGCACCTGACAAAGCCTGTAGTGATTTGGCAGTCCGTCTGTAATCTTTTTTCGTACAGTATATTTTCTCGTTGATCTCGAGATATTCGGAAGAATTATCAGATGTTGCCATAGTAATCTGCGCGTACACAGGCGCCAATGAAATTACAAATGAGCCGTTCGGCATGAATCATCGTCGTATTCCCAACGTCATACTGCGGTGCAATTTCTACAATATCCATGCCCAGTACCTTTCCTTTATTCACCAGGCTATGGAGCAGCTTTCGGATTTGAACCCAGGTTAATCCCCCCGGTGTTTGTGCCATCACAGCAGGCATGATGCTCGGGTCCAAGCCATCTGCATCAATTGTTATATAGTAAGGCCCGCCATCCAGAATTCGATCGATCGTTGCCTCGATCCCCATTTCATGCATCTCGTAGGCATCTATAACAGTTGCCCCATAAGCCAGGGCATCTTCCACCTCCGAGCTGCGTGCACTCCCAATACCCCTCATTCCAATTTGCACAATCTTGTCGATCCATGGCATTTCTGATGCCCGGCGGATAGGACTAGAGTAACCCTGGGTTTCGCCATTGATTTCATCGCGCCAATCCAGATGCGCATCAATGTGCACAAGAGTTATTGCCGTTTCAAAGACCTCAAGTTCTCGTAAAACAGGAATCGGGACGCCGTGATCTCCCCCTAAAGTGATCAAAGTGGTGTTTTGAGCAAATATTTTTCTGACAGCCTGTTCTGCTCGAACATAATGCTGGCGGTGATCAGACATGTCGGCCGTGACATTTCCGCAATCCACTACTTTAACATTTCGATTGTCCAGTAAGGGCCCGCGCAAATCCCAATCATAATGATTCAGGGTATAGGCTATGTCGGTCTTGTTTGTGAAATGTCGAATTGCATCCGGTGCACGGCTTTGATCATTGGCCATAGTATCTGGTGAATATGGCATTCCAAACGGAATACCGAGTAGCGCAATATCGGCTTCAAAATCATCTAATTGATCGACAAAAGGAAAATCTAAAAACGTACATGGTGACTCGCCGGGTAGCTCGACAATCGGAGAGTGAATTTGTTTTTTGTTCATATTGCGATCTCAGTTGAAGGACACGGGAATAGATTATATCTGTGATTCTGGAACTGCATGAAGCCGTGGTTACCCGAGTTAGAATTATTATCGCGAAGCGGCATCATGAAAGGGCCGGGCCGGTTGACTGCCGTGTTATCCCTTTTTAAAGAATTTTTCATTTGGGTGTTCTGGCTTATTTGCCATTTCGACCATATGGCGCTTTTGATCTTCTTTGTCAGCATTTATACGGGCTCTGCAAATCTGGCAACGCTTTGCAAAAGAATTAATGGTTTTTCCTAATTCTTCATACCAGTGTTTTTGTTGCAGAGCTGTCCAAACCGATCTTTCAGAACAATCTGAGCATTCGTACTCCACGTCATAATAAAAATCCGGAGGGATTGCGTAAGTATTGTCGTTAACACCCCACTTTTCCTTATCTACGACTATTCTTGTTTCAGCCTTATTTTTAGTTCGCTTTCTATTTCTCAAGGCATCATCTCTATTCGCAACATAACAGTTTATTCTATGGTCAAGGTCTTAGTTGAAAGCCACGCCCCAATCGGCCACGGCATGGCGAAACGACGGCCTCTCTGCCAGACGTTCAGCGTACGCCCGAACATTATAGCGATAGACCGCTCTCTCGTGCGGGTAGGCCTCGGGATCCCACAAATAGCCCATCCCCAGCTTTTTCAGACGATAGAGGTTGATACCCCAGAAAAGGTCGGCCATTGTATAACTATCGCTGCATAGCCAATCTGTTGTCGCACTAGCTAGCGCACTCTCCAGGGTGCCGATAAGGTTCGCTGTTCGTGCAAGCACACCGTTCATGAAGTCGGCATCCTCCAGGAAATCGACAGCAGCTTGCTCCTTCACCATCTTGGCTTCGATAGCCCTGACTATAGTCTCGTTAGAACTATAAATCCCACGCACCTTTTTAAGAGCCTTGAGCTTGCGGGGCATGGCACCGTCGGCATACTTCCTGATACTCGGTGGGCGGGGGTCAACACCAGGGTGTGTACCAAAGGAAAGTGCGATATTGGGGATGTCGTCCACGATCGCCGTCTGTGCATCAATCTCTGTTACCAAGGCTGCAGGTCGCAGCGTTGATTGGCCGATTTGTGAATCGATGTAGCGGCAGATACGTTGCGAATCGATCACAATATTCTCTGCTTCACAATCAATAAAAGTGGGAACAACGGTAGGATCAAAACCATACTTGCTGGTAGAGCTACTACCCGTATGTCCGCTGACAAAATCTTGACCCCTGCTTCCGGCGATACGCAACTTCACATAGTCAGGATGATAAGTTGGCCAGGGCTCTGCAACGATGGGGATGTCGTGTGATAAGTAAGGCACGGCCAACTCGGCAAGCACGGTTCGCACTTTCTGCGCACAAATCGAACCGACATTGTGGTAAAGCTCATATTTCGCCTGTTCATTGGAAGCCAAACCACCCTGCAGTGTTCTTGTATCGCAGTCGGTCAACGCAGCTTCGGCGTCGGCAGTCAACTTGTCGAAATGCTCAATCTTGGAAATTGTCATATGTCCTACCTTCTCATATTGGAACTGGGAGCTTTGCTGGCTAATGCCAGAGATTGAATACGATATTGGATTGATAATATGTTAATTAATATTGATATTTTATTAATATTTGTTAACTTTTAGTTAAATTATGAGGTTTCAATATGAAACTGAATCAACTTAAAGCACTGATTGCTCTAGCTGATGGCCATGGAATTGCTGGCGCAGCCGAACAATTACACGTTTCGAAGCCAGCGATCACCAAGACCATTGCCAATATTGAGGACGAACTGGGCGTCAAGTTATTCGATCGCTCGAAATACCGCTTACAACCGAACAAATACACAGAAAAACTGCTAATACGAGCCAGAGCAATTTGTGCAGAGCATGAGCAGGCGTTACGTGATATTGAATCGCTGAAAGAGCACGACCAACATATTGTCCGCCTGTCTGGATCTCCTGGAACTCTGCCCGTCTTGATTCCGAAAGCCCTGCAATTGGCGCATCATCAAAAACCGGGACTCATGCTGGATTTTGTCGGTGATGCCAACGCGCCCTTTAGTCAAAAATTTAAAGAGTTACGAGAAGGAAAGTTTGATCTGTTGATCTCTGCAATCGATGAAAGCATTGATCTCAGCGAATTACACTTTGAATCATTGATGACGATACAGGTCTCGATCATTGCCAGTAAAAATCACCCCATCAGGCAGCTTTCTCGACCAACACTAAAAGATGTGAGTGGCTACCACTGTCTTGCTCCTCACAGCCTGTCGGAAAACTCTTTAACACGAAAAGCGTTTTACCGGGCCGGCGCACACTTTCCTCAATTGTTTACAGTCCTGCCCATGCGCGAAATGATCGCCACCATGCTACACCATGGTGAATACATTGCCTTCTTACCTTTGCACAGTGCCTTGATCGACAGTGATCTAATTGTTTTTGATGCCATCGACGTCGCTGAAGAATTACCAGCATGGCCCTTGTATTTAATTCGGCGAAAATTGAGTGAACCTTCAGCTGCTCAGCATTTGTTTGTAGATATGCTGAAGGAGCTGATAAATTAATCCCGAGAGACCAAAAACAGTAAACTAACCAGAATCTGAAAATAATTCTGACAGTCTCTCATCGGTCGATGACGGACACCTCTAACTAGACTGAATGTCTGCTTCCGAGTGTGCAGTGGAGATTCAAAATAAGATGGCGCGCCCGACAGGAGTCGAACCTGTGACCTCTGCCTTCGGAGGGCAGCACTCTATCCAGCTGAGCTACGGGCGCCTTTTGTAATTCGTCGAAATATCGAAATTATTCTATCTGAAGTTTTCAGTCTGAGCGACAATGGGTATACTGCTTGCTCCAATAATAAAGTTACCGGCGTTAGGAGTGGTTATGAGCCAGGAAAAAGATAAAGTATTTTTTAGAAATTATTCGATCGTTATCGGCATTTTAACCATATTCATTGTGATATTTATTGTTGCGGCCAGAATGGTTGTGCCTTCGGACGATGGCTTGAATCCGCGCCAAATGGCAAAAGCTGATAAGAACACTACTCCGGTTGGCGAGGTCCGTCTTGAAGGCGAAGCCTTACCGGCAGAAGAGCCCGCCGAGGAAATGCTTGCTGCAGCGGAAGAAACTGCTATGGGGGCAGGTGCTGAAACTGCCGATCCGGGTAAACAGGTCTATAGTAGCTTATGCTTCTCCTGTCATGGCACCGGCTTACCGGGCATCCCTCAGCTAGGTGACAAAAGTGCCTGGGCAGAGCGTGTCGCAAAAGGGACTGATACTCTCTATGCCAACGCCATAAACGGCTATGTCGGCAGCAGTGGTATACCAATGCCGGCGAAAGGCGGCAACACTGCATTGAGTGATGATGAGGTCAAGGCGGCTGTTGATTATATGGTCTCCAGTGCCGAGTAAGATTATTTGAAAACCAAAAAGGAGGCCTCTGCCTCCTTTTTTTTGCGCGTCGCATAACTCTCTATTGCTTGGTACGTTGGTAAGCGGCCTCGGTCATCTCTCCCCATTTTGCGTATTCTGTCTGGAAACCTTTATAGGCTTCGTAAACACGCTTAAATTTCGGGCTCGCCTCTGCTTCTTCTTCCAGTGTCACAACAGTAAGTTTGCGCAACTCCGCCATCACTTCGGCGGGAAATTCCAGCACTTCTACATTCTTCTTTGTGTTCAATTCAGCCAGTGCCTGGGTATTCAGGTACTCCATGGAAATGTACATCCAGTCTGTCGTTGCGGCAGCCGCCGTCTCGACAATTTTTTTAAGATCATCCGGCAACTGCTGCCAGTGAGCCTGATTAATCAGCAATTCAAATTCTGTACCCGGTTCATGCCAGCCCGGATAATAGTAATATTGCGCAGCGCGATTCAAACCCAGACGCATATCGTGGAAAGGGCCGACCCACTCGGTCGCGTCAATGATGCCGCGTTCGAGGGCGGTATAAATCTCACCACCCGACATCAGCACCGGATTGCCTCCGGCTTTCTTCAACACTTTGCCACCGAGTCCGGGCATACGCATACGTAAACCCTGCAAATCAGCGACGCTGTCAACACGCTTGTTGAACCAGCCACCCATCTGTATACCAGTGTTACCCATGGGTATAGGATGAATATTGAAAGGCTGATAAATTTCCCGCCACATTTCCAGACCACCGCCATGAAATAGCCAGGCATGCATACCGCGCGCTGTCATGCCAAAGGGGACGGTCGAGAAAAACTGTGCTTCAGGAATCTTGCCGGCCCAGTAGTAAGGCGAGCCATGTCCCATCTCAATGGATCCTTGTGAAACCGCATCAAAAGTCTGCAAGGCCGGCACCAGTTCGCCGCCGGCGAAGACCTGAATATCAAGACGACCATTGCTCATGGTGCGGACATCGTCAGCAAATTTTTGCGCGCCTTCCTGGAATACCGGAAAGTTGGCTGGCCAGGTTGTTACCATTTTCCAGCGAAAGGTTTTACCACTGGCTGCAGCGGATCCGCTTCCCTGCTGACTACCGCTGCCGCAAGCAAGCAGGGACAGACAAAAAAGAATCAGTGTAATGTTTCGTAGCATCATAGTTTTTACTCTCTAATGGTTATGAGATTCAACACGCAGCCTGTAAACCAGCGTAGGCCAGCACCAGCCATTTACTACCAGCACCTTCGAAATGCACCTGTACTCTGGCGTGACTGCCACTGCCCTCCAGGTTGAGTACCACACCTTCTCCAAAACGATTGTGCACAACACGCTGACCTAGCGAAAAATCACCTTCTTCCTGTAACACTTCCTGTTGCTGCTGGGAGAACATCTGCTGACTCACACCACCGCCACCCAGACGAATTTCATTTAGTAGTTCGCCCGGAATTTCTCCGATAAAACGAGAGGGTGTCGGGTAATAATCAGAACCATGCAGTCTGCGGTGTTGGGCAAAGGTCAGAGTCAGATTGCTCCTGGCCCGGGTAATACCGACGTAACAGAGTCGACGTTCTTCTTCCAGTTGCACCAGATCAATGTTCAACCAGACCACTATGTTTGATGACCGTGTCGACTGCCTCATCCAGTGTCAGACCCTGAATTTCCGAAGCGATTAACTGAATGAGTTTAAGAAAGCGTTCCAGTGCCCCAAGTGCTCTGGCAGATAGCGATTTATCATGGAGAATCTGCACGGCTGCCTGCCACATCGGTACATTTTCCCGCCGCGCAATAATACGTAACTCCTCGAGAGTGCGCTGACCGATACCACGAGTGGGCGTGTTAACGATGCGTTCAAAAGAGGCGTCGTCATCATTAAAACTGGCAAGCCGCAGGTAGGCGAGGGTGTCTTTTATTTCGGCGCGTTCATAAAAACGCATGCCTCCGTATACACGATAAGGAATACTCGCCTGCATCAGCGTCTCTTCAAGTACACGTGACTGTGCGCTTACCCGATAAAGCACGGCATGATCGTTATACAAGAGAGTGTCCTGTTTTGCCGCGCGAATGGATTCAATCACATAGCGGGCTTCATCGTGTTCGTTGTAAGCAGAATAAAGACCGATCTTTTCGCCATCTTCATCTTCCGTCCAGAGTTCTTTACCAAGACGGGAATCATTATTTGCAATCAGTGTATTGGCCGCTTTCAGAATATTGGCAGTGGAACGATAGTTTTGTTCCAGTTTCATTAATCTGGTACCGGGAATATCTTTTTGAAACTGCTGCATATTCTCAATCCGCGCACCGCGCCAGCCATAAACAGACTGATCATCATCGCCGACAGCAAACAGGGCACCAGTGTCACCGACCAGCAGGCGCAACCAGGCATACTGCAGGGCATTGGTGTCCTGAAACTCATCCACCAATACGTGACGAAATCGCTCACGGTAATTCTTCAGCAACGCATCGTTGTCACGAAACAACTCGTGCGCACGTAAGAGTAGCTCAGCGAAGTCGACCAGACCGCTACGCGCACAGGTTTGCTCATAGACCTGATATATATGGATAAGCTGAGCCATGGTTTGATCGCCATCATCATCGAGGTGCTGCGGTCTTAAGCCCTCATCTTTGCGACCATTGATAAACCATTGCGATTCGCGTGGTGGAAACTGGCTTTCGTCCAGTTGCATGCCTCGTATGACCCGGCGGATAGTCCGGTACTGATCATCACTATCGAGAATCTGAAAACTCTCCGGCAAACCTGCTTCCTGCCAGTGCGCACGCAAAAGTCTGTGCGCTATACCATGAAAAGTCCCCACCCACATCCCGCCAATCGGTCTATCCAGTAAAGTCTCAATACGCGAGCGCATTTCCGCAGCGGCTTTATTGGTAAAGGTGACAGCGAGAATCCCATAAGGGCTGGTCTGATTGGTTTCGATATACCAGGCGATGCGATGGACCAGTACCCGGGTCTTGCCACTACCGGCTCCGGCCAGCAACAGAATATTGCCAGTCGGTGCGGCCACAGCTTCACGCTGAGCTTCATTAAGGGGATCAAGTACGGCAGAAACATCCATCGTCCGGATTTTAACAGAATGCCCGGCAAAGGTTTGCATGATGAATTCTTTTTCCATCACCAGAGCGCCGGCGCAGGGAAGAATGTTAGACTAGCGCTTTTTTACAAAGGACAGGCTGTGACAACTTCTGAAAACTCGGATAAGCAACAGGATCTTGCCGGAATCGTTCAGCTGGTGCTGGACACGGCAAAAACCTGTGGTGCCACCTCAAGTGAAGCCGACATCGGTGTTGGTGAAGGTCTCTCGGTGACTGTGCGTATGGGTGAGCTGGAAACAATCGAACACCAGCGTGACAAAGGCATGAGTGTCACCGTCTATGTTGGTCAGCGCAAGGCCAGTGCCAGTACAACGGATTTCAGTGACAAGGCGATTCGCGAATCGGTTGAGGCGGCCTGTGCGATTGCAAAAAATGCCAGCGAAGACAAGTATGCCGGCTTGATTGATGCCCGTTATATCGCCACCGAGCTGCCCGATCTGGATCTTAATCACCCCTGGACCATTACTGCAGAGCAGGCGACGGAGTTGGCACTCGAGTGCGAAACCATCGCACGGATGAGTGACAAACGAATCAATAATGCCGATGGCACACTGGTGAATGCCTATTCCGGTCAGCACATGTACGGTAACTCACACGGTTTCATCGGTGGCTGGGACTGGTCCAGCCACAGCATCGATTGCACGGTTATTGCCGAAGAAAATGGCATGCAACGCGACGGCTGGTACAGTAAGGCAAGGGCCTCTGAAGATCTCGAACCTGTAGCCAGTATAGGCAGAAAGGCCGCTAAACGAACAGTAGAACGCCTTGGCTCGCGAAAACTGAGTACGCGCCAATGTCCGGTGTTGTTTGAGGCGCCGCTTGCCAGCAGTCTGTTCGGTGCCTTTATTGGTGCCATTTCCGGCGGATCCTTATATAGAAAAGCGAGTTTTATGCTGGATAAGATTGATCAGCAGATTTTCGCGGATCACATCCATATCCATGAAAATCCCTATCTGCCACGCGCCATGGGAAGCGCACCTTTTGATTCTGACGGAATGACCACCCGCACACGCGATATTGTCAAAGACGGCATTCTGCAGGGATATGTGCTGAGTGCCTATTCAGCCAGAAAACTCGGTCTTGAACCTACCGGAAACGCGGGTGGCGTGCATAACCTGCATATTACTCCCGGGGAACAGAACATGGATTCCTTAATCAAAACCATGCATGAGGGTCTGCTGGTCACCGATATGATCGGTTTTGGTGTGAATCAGGTGACTGGTGATTATTCACGTGGTGCCGCAGGCTTCTGGATTGAAAACGGTGAAATTCAGTATCCGGTTGAAGAAATCACAGTGGCAGGAAATTTGCTTGATATGTACATGCAAATAGTTGCGGTTGGCAATGATGTCGACAACCGCGGCAATACCCGAACCGGTTCGGTATTGATAGAAAACATGACCATCGCCGGAGAATAAAATAAAAACGGCGACACAATTAACAACGAGACTTTATAGACAGGACTTATGACGGCTTCACAGGAAAATATTATTGCGCTCGATGTCCAGAGCCGATTCGAGCGGGTGATCGAGAAGGCCAATCAGATCATTCTTGGTAAAGAACACACAATACGACTTGCACTCAGTTGCATGCTTGCCCAGGGACACGTTCTTATCGAAGATCAGCCGGGCGTCGGCAAAACCACACTGGCCAATGTGCTGGCGACGCTGCTGGGATTGAGTATTCAGCGCATTCAGTTTACCAGCGACTTATTACCGGCCGATATTCTTGGCGTATCGGTTTATAACCGGGATTCCGAATCCTTTAGTTTTCATCCCGGACCTGTTTTTTCACAGGTGGTACTTGCCGATGAAGTCAACCGGGCCACCCCGCGCGCGCAAAGTGCCCTGCTTGAAGCCATGGAGGAATATCAGGTCACCATTGAAGGTGAAACGCGCAAACTACCCGAACCCTTCTTCGTGATTGCGACACAAAACCCTTCCAGTCAGGTTGGCACCTTTCCTTTGCCGGAGTCACAACTGGATCGCTTCATGATGCGTCTCGAACTCGGCTACCCTGATGGCGAAGCCGAACGCGAGTTGTTAAAAGGCCGGGATCGACGCGAGCTACTTGCCGAAACCTCCGCGCTTATCAGCGTTGAAGAACTTCGTGATATTCAGGCGCGGGTAGAATCTGTTTTTGTCGCTGATGCCCTGCTGGATTACCTGCAGAACCTGCTCGACTTCAGTCGCATGAGCACTGATTTCGCAAATGGTTTATCACCGCGCTCAGGCCTCGCTGTCCTGCATTGCGCGCGCGCCTGGGCCTTGCTGCATGGACATGAACAGGTGCTTCCCGAAGATATTCAGACTGTACTGCCAAGTATCATCGGTCATCGTTTAAAACTGAATCAGGAAAGTGGTGACAGTAAAGCGGATTCGGTGGCAGATGTTTTGATCAGGCAGGTTCCTATTCCCTAGTGCTAGCATGAGTAACAGCGTTGTTCTTGAACGCCTGCCGAAACCGGCCGCTACGCACTACACCAGCCGGGCCGATTCTCCGAGGCGCCAGCGCGTTTATATTTTTCCGACCCGCTATGGCCTGATATTCAGCGTCAATTTGCTGGTTATGTTGATCGGCGCTATCAACTACAACAACAGCCTCGCCTATGCCCTGACATTTTTACTTGGCGGCCTGTTTCTGATTGCCATGTTACATACCTACAGCAACCTGCGCGGCCTGATCATCAATGCCTCGCCAGCTGAGCCGGTGTTCGCTGGTCAGATCGCCAGTTTTCCACTCATTGTGAATAATCGCTCTGGTAAAATCCGGCTTGCGATAAAAATTAGCCAGCCGGAAATACGCAAGAAATTTTTCCGCAAAAAAAAGTATTACCGGACGCTGACAACACTGAACCTGCACGCCGATAGTATTCACTCCACTGGCCTTGAATTCGCAACGACAAAGCGCGGTTATTTATATCCCGGTCGGGTACGTATTTCTTCAAACTGGCCACTTGGCCTGTTTCAGGCCTGGTCCAACATGACAATTGAACAGGGCGATCTGGTTTATCCGAAACCAGCAGGCCGACGCACACTGCCTGCCACTACTGCTATTGACGAAGATGAGCAGACAGGCTCAGGCAGCGGTACTGAAGACTTCGTTGGCGTGCGTCAGTATCGTAATGGTGACTCTATGCGCAGCGTTGACTGGAAAGCCTACGCCCGCGAACGTGGTTTGCACAGTAAACGCTTCAGCGGAAAGGGCAGCAGAAAAATATTACTCGACTGGTCACAAACGGAATCGCTTACTGATATAGAAGCGCGTCTGTCTCAACTTTGTCTGTGGTTACTCGAAGCCGAAAAATCGCAGTGCCAGTATGCCTTACAGTTGCCGGGTGCCGGAGCTGTGACGTTCGCACAGGGTGAGGCTCATAAACAGATCTGCCTCAGCGCTCTGGCAACATATGGCCTGAAAGATGAACAGCCTTAAATCCACGCTGTTGGCTTTACGGGCTGATCTGCTCTGGTTAAGTGCGGGCCTCAGCCTCGCAGTTGTCCCGCACGCGCAACGCATACCCTTGTGGATGCCCTTCATGTTTCTTAGCCTCGCTATCTGGCGTTTGTACATAGAACACACTATGCGCGGCAAAATCGAAAAACCTTCTTTCATGGGCCGGCTTGGGCGTCAGATCATCATGCTGGTCATCGTAGTTGGCGTTTTTAACACTTATGGCACTCTGGTCGGCCGCGATGCCGGTGTCGCTTTGCTGGTACTGCTGGCTGGCGTGAAACTGCTCGAATGTCAGACTGAGCGCGACTATTACATCGCCTCTTTTATCGCCATGTTTTTAGTACTCACCAACTTTCTTTATTCACAGACCATTCTTGCCGCCCTGCATATGTTGTTGGCAATCACTGTCATTATTACCGCACTGGTCAACCTCAACGATCAGTCACACTTCATCGGCAGCCGCCTACGATTAAAGATCGCGGGTTCCATGTTGTTACAAGCAGTTCCCCTGTTGCTGGTTCTCTTTGTGCTTTTTCCGCGAATAGACGGCCCGCTCTGGGGCTTACCAAAAGATGCTCTCAGCGGGAGTACAGGACTCGATGATGAAATGTCACCCGGACAAATCAGCCAGCTGAGCCTTTCCGATAAAGTCGCCTTTCGGGTTGAATTTTTCGATGAGATTCCGAGTCCCTCGTCTTTGTACTGGCGCGGCCCGGTACTCTGGTACAGCGACGGCGTAAAATGGGTTCGAAATAAAAGACGAATTGAGGCAGCAGCGGTAAAAGTTCGCGGTGAACCGGTAAAGTACGCGGTGACAATGGAAGCCACAGACAAGAACTGGCTGTTTGCTCTGGAAATGCCCGTCACACTGCCAGACAGATCCTTCTACAGTCATGACATGCAAATACTCTCACGCAGCATTGTGCGCTCGCGGCAACGTTATGAAGTAAGTTCCTTTACCGACTACATTATGCCTGAGGTTGATGAAACCGGTCTGCAAAACGGTCTGCAGTTACCACAGGGTCGCCACCCGCGCGCCAGAGCTCTGGCAGAGGAGTGGCGCAATGAGGGGAAAAGTAGTCGCGAAATAGTTAACACTGCACTGAGCATGTTTAATACCGAAGCCTTTTATTACACGCTGCAGCCATCTTTATTACTTGAAGACAGTGTCGATCAGTTTCTTTTTGATACACGTCAGGGCTTCCGTGAACACTATGCTTCGGCTTTCGTTGTTTTAATGCGGGCCGCGGGTGTGCCGGCAAGAATAGTGACCGGCTACCAGGGTGGCAGTATTAACCCTGTCGGTGAATATCTTGTGATTCGTCAACGAGATGCTCACGCCTGGGCTGAAGTCTGGTTAGGAGAAGAGGGCTGGGTGCGTGTTGATCCCACTGCTGCAGTTGCACCGGAAAGAATCGAGGCTGGTATCGAAAACGCCCTGCCGGAAAGCATTATTGAAATTCCTCTGGGCATTCGAAACAATCCGGCCGCTCTCGATCTCTGGCGCCGAATCAGTTTCAGACTGGATGCCCTGAACAACCGCTGGAACCAATGGATATTGGGTTACAACAACAAGCGTCAGAACCTGTTTCTGAATTACATCGGCTTCGGTGATGTTAACTGGCAGAAAATGACTACAGTCTTGTTACTTCTGTCTGCACTGGTGTTATTTACAGTTTGTTTTTATCTATTCAGAACCGATAACCGACACAAAGACGAGGCCCTCATTCTTTATAATAAATTTTGCGAAAAACTTTCTCACTGTGGCATAAAACGCCTGCCAAGCGAAGGCCCAAGAGACTTTGCCAGACGTGCAAGCTCGCTTCGCAGTGATCTTTCGAACGCGATCAAAGAAGTAACGAATCTTTATATCGAAACCCGCTATGCGGAAAAGCAGGAACGGATCCTCGCACTGAAAGATGCGATAAAACGATTCAAACCTGAGTCCAGTCCGGCAACTTGATGATTTCCCACAGGAGAAAACAATACCAATGAGTTTTTACGAAAAACATTGCCTGCCTCACATTATAAACTTTGCCTGCAGTATGAAGCCGATACTCCGTAAACGTCAGGAAGTGGTACCACTTGCCAGCGGTCGTGTGCTTGAAGTGGGAATGGGTTCAGGCCTGAATTTACCCTACTACAATGAGGAAAATGTAGACATGGTGTGGGGTCTTGAACCTTCTGAAGGTATGCGCAATAAGGCACGCTCCAGACTTGGTGATTCTTCAATCAAGGTTGAAATGATCGACTTGCCCGGAGAAGAAATACCACTGGAAGATAACAGCGTGGATACTGTCTTACTGACCTTTACCCTTTGCACAATCCCCGACTGGCAAAAAGCACTGGAACAAATGCGCCGGGTTCTAAAGCCGGAAGGCAAACTGATCTTTTGCGAACACGGTAAATCACCTGATCAGTCTGTCGCAAAGTGGCAGGACAGACTAAACCCCTACTGGAACAAGTTTGCCGGTGGTTGTAATTTAAATCGGCCAATGCCTGAGCTTATATCAGGTGGTGGATTTAAAATCGAAGAACTGGAGGCCGAGTATCTGCCCGGACCACGCCCCATAAATTATTTCTACAGGGGTATTGCCCGGCAGATTTGAATCATAAAACTAAAGCTTCATTTCTCCCATTCGAACTTCGATGTTATCGCGGGTAAATAACAGACGCGCACGTGTATTACTTTGTTTTACGCGTTTGCCGTCTTTTACTTTCGGCTTAAAGCGCCATTTTTTCGCCACATCGAGGCTAACCTTATCAAATAGTTTTGCCGGCCTGGATTCGACCACTTTGGCTTTTTCCACTTTGCCATCGGTATTCACATCAAACTGTAAGAGCACCCAACCCTGAGGCTTTTTGCCATCCTTAAAAATAGGGTAAAGTGGCTGCATGATAAACAAGGGCTGTGACTCACCTTCCTGACCGGTGTAGTGTTTGAGCACTTTGTCAGCATGTTCCGTAAAACGATCATCGCGCATGGCAATAAAAATCTTCGCCATTTTAGCGTGGGCAGAAAGTAGTATCGGATCATCTTCAACAAGATTGGTTTCATAGATACTCAAGGTACGCTTATAAAGCTCCTCGGCCCTCGGAAATTCCTGCTTCATCAAATGTAGATCGCCAAGTAAAGAAATTGTACTTGCTGTGCTTAAGGAGTTTTTTCCATATTTCTTGTCGAGTATCGCGAGTGCCTTCTCGTAATTTTTCTGTGCTTCATCGGGCTTTTCTGTTGCTACATCGAGTGTGGCCTGCTGGATAAGAAAATTAGCAATTTCCGGATCTTCAGCACCTCGGGCTTTACTAATAATATCAATTGCCTTACCAAGTGCTTTACGTGATTTCGCCAGATCTTTTTTACTCGCGTATATTTTTGCCAGATCTTCATGCACAGTAACCAGGCTGATGTGATCAGCGCCGTGAATCTTTTCAATTTTTTTCCTGGCCGAATTAATAATCGGTTCGGCTTCTTCTGTTTTCCTGATCAGAACCAGCACATGGCCATAGTTAATCTGCATGATAGCGGTCTTCTCATGCTCGGGACCAAGCTCTTTCTTTGCCATTGCCAAAGCTTTCTCGGCAAGCTCTGCAGCACGCGGATAGTTGCCTCTGGCATAGGCATTATTGTAAGCCTTGTAGGTTTTCGCAAAATCGTTGGTTATTTCCTGCGCTGATAATAATAAGCCGGGACCAGACATCAGCAGGGCTAGCAGCAGACTAAAAATCTTTCTTACTCGCATTCTTTCATCCTTTGTTTATTGACGCTCTAATTGCGCTTATCTTACTAAAATTATTACTTTTGTATCGGAAGGATTTCAATTTTAAGGTTTTATTCAGAAGCCACCTTCTCTAATACATGACCGCGAGGCAGTCTTCGAGTTCAGACTTTTGCAGCAGCTCAGGGTTTTCCACAGACAGGGCAGGCTGGATTCTTTGGCAATATTGCCGTATTCCAATCCATATTGAGGATATCGATCAGCATGAGCTTGCCCTGCAAAGTCTGGCCGATCTGCATGATCAGCTTCATGGCTTCGGCCGCCTGTATACTGCCGACAATACCAAGCAGCGGCGCCATCACCCCGTTTTCAGTACAGGTTTCGTCCGTTGCAGCGTTTTCACCGTATAAACAACGATAACAGGGAGAATCTGGATCGGTACTGTTGAAAACACTGATCTGGGCTTCAAAGCGTATGGCCGCGCCCGAGACCAGCGCTGTCCTGCTACTTACACAAGCCTGATTTATGGCAAAGCGCGTCTGAAAATTATCACTCGCATCAAGCACTACATCGGCTAGTTGTACCTGCTGCAACAGCTCCTCTTGATCCAGAGCGTGGTCTATCAGAATCAGTTTCACATCCGGATTCAGTGCCAGTAGACGATCACGCGCTGACTCCACCTTAAGCCGGCCGATATCATTTTCGCCATGCACAATCTGCCGCTGCAGATTGGATACATCAACCTTGTCAAAATCCACCAACACCAGTTCGCCAACACCAGCGGCACACAAATAGATGGAGGCGGCCGACCCGAGTCCACCAATACCGATAATCAGAACCCGCGACTCGGCCAGCCGAATCTGTCCTTGTGCATCAATCTCCGGCAACATTATCTGGCGGCTGTAACGAAGTAATTGTTTGTCTTCCATAGCAGAGGAGTATATTCCAGCAGACGCCTACTTGTAAGCGCCGGCTCTATTCAGAGCGATGCGTTAGCTGATGCTTACGCCATAAGTGCTTTTGATTGTTCGCGTTCGTGGCCTGTCTGAGCGCATGGTGATGAACGTGAATGTCACGCACAAAGAACTGCCAGTGGGCGGGATTGAACAGATGTTCTTTTTCGTTCTCCTGCATATAAGCGACGAGATTCAAACACCCTCTCTGAATCAGACCCAGCTTATTCTTGTCAAGATAAGAATTCAGCAAAGACCAGATTTCTGCAAAACAGATCTGCGGAAAATCGTATCTGATTTTTATACGCTGATCGGCGAGCTCTGCCGCACTCACTCCCTCAAGCGCCAGAAGCTCCGACAACAATGCTTTTTCTGTGCTCTCAGTCAAAGGCTCTCGCAATTTGATAACTTTCTTTTCTATCCGCTTTTCCATTATTTGATTGCACAACTACAACGTTGCAGGCCAGCATAATCCTGCAAAGTCCGGATTTGTGAATAATTATTCTGCGCCAGAAGATCCTGTAATGCTGTTGCCTGTTTATATCCATGCTCGACTAACAACATGCCGTCGTTTTTGAGAAAATCCCTTGCTTGTGGAATGATTACTGAAAAGGCATTCAAACCATCTTCTCCGCCATCAAGCGCGAGTCGCGGTTCAAAAGAGATCTCACCATCCTGTAATCCCTGATCAGCACTTTCAACGTAGGGAGGGTTGGAAACAATGAGATCAAACTGGCTTAACTTTATTTCCGAAAACCAGTTTGAATGCTGAAAATCCACATTCCTTATTTTTAGTCGTGTTGAGTTTTCTATTGCCACCTGCAAAGCGGCCTCGCTGACATCGACAGCCAGTACTTGTGATGATGGACGCTCGCTGGCGACGGCCAGGGCAATCGCGCCACTGCCGGTACCTAGATCAAGAATACGACAACTTTGCCTGTCTGGAATAAACTCCAGTGCCTGCTCGACCACTATCTCCGTTTCGGGTCTGGGTATCAGGGTATTGCTATCAAGATCAAAATCCATCGACCAGAATTCTTTGCTGCCGAGTAGATACGCGAGCGGATAGTTCTGCTGTCTCTTTTCCAGTAAGGTAAAAAAATACGTCTCGACATCTTCACTGACGCTCAGTTCCGGGTGCGCATAGAGCGATGCCCGACTGCTTTCCAGACAGTGCGCCAGCAATACTTCGGCTTCGAGTCTGGCCGAGTCCATGGTCTGTAGATCCTGTTCAGCCTTGAAGAGCAAATCCCGTATATTCACGGTGTCAACGCGCTGAGCTTAGTCAGACATTGCCGCAAGCTGATCGGCCTGATACTCATTTATCAGGGGCTCGATCACCATATCCAGATTACCCTGCAAAAATTCATCGAGCTTATACAGCGTCAGGTTGATGCGGTGGTCGGTTACCCGGCCCTGAGGAAAATTGTAAGTGCGTATACGTTCGGAACGATCACCGGAACCAACCAGTGAGCGTCGGTTTTCGGCCATTTCAGCCGTCTGTTTATCCTGCTCGGCGGTAAGCAGCTTTGATTGCAAAAGCGACATGGCCCGCGCCTTATTCTTGTGCTGGGAACGCTCGTCCTGGCACTCAACTACAATACCAGTTGGCAGATGGGTCAGACGAATAGCTGAGTCGGTCTTGTTCACGTGCTGACCTCCTGCACCCGAAGCCCGAAAGGTGTCGATTCTGATATCAGAGCTGCTGATTTCAAACTCACTGATTTCATCGAGCTCAGGTAATATCGCCACCGTACAGGCAGAAGTGTGAATACGACCCTGCGATTCAGTTTCAGGAACACGTTGTACGCGGTGTGCGCCGGATTCAAATTTCAATCGCGAATAAGCGCCTTCACCAACCACACGCATAATGACTTCCTTGTAGCCATCCAGATCGCTTGGGGTGGAACTGAGTATCTCTATCTTCCAGCGACGCAACTCGGCGTACTTGCTGTACATACGCATCAAATCACCTGAAAACAAAGCAGCTTCTTCACCACCGGTGCCCGCTCTAATTTCCAGAAAAATATTGTTATTGTCATTCGGATCTTTTGGTAGCAGGAGTTTTTGTAGCTGCTCTTCAAGCCTGACGTTTTCTTCTTCAGCAATTTTCAATTCTTCGCTGGCAAATTCACGCATTTCCTTATCAGCATCGTTTTGCATCTCCTTCGCTGATTCCATTGCTGCATAATTAGTCTGGTAGTTATTGAAACACTCAACAACCGGAGTCACTTCGGCCAGCTCTTTATTAAAGTCCCGGAACCGAGTCTGATCGCCAATCACCTCCGGATCAGCAAGCAGGGCGTGCAGTTCCTGCTGGCGTTCGGCCAGATTTTCAAGTTTGATTTTAAGACTTTGTTTCATGTTAAGTAGAGCACTTCAAATAAAGCGAGGCAGTGTAGCGGAATTATACTTCTGAAAGGATATTAATCTTGCTTCCCGATTTTTTTACTCTGGCCGCTAAGACTGAACAGTTCATGCGTGGCCTGAATCAAATCCTGTCGCCCCTCAGAGCTGGACTGACGCAGCTGCGTACTTGGTTCATGTATCAATTTGTTGGTCAGCCGCCGGCTCAATGCCTCGACAACCTGCTCTGGATTCTCACCGAGACGAATTTTCTTCTGTGCAAGCTCCAGTTCGTTCTGCTGCACATCCTGCGCCCGGCGACGCAGAGCACGTATGGTGGACACGGCATCGAGCGAACTAAGCCATGCCATAAAATGTAGTACCTGGGAATCAATGATTTCTTCCGCCTGCACCGCCGCCTTTTGCCGGCTGCGCATATTTTCATCAATCACGTCTTTCAAATCATCCACCGTATACAGATAGACATCTTCCAGATCGCCGGCCTCGGCCTCAACATCTCGTGGTACCGCAATATCGACAATAAAAACCGGCTTGTGTTTGCGTTTCAGTATGGCGGTTTCCATCGCACCCTTACCCAGAATAGGTAACTGACTGGCGGTTGAAGAAATTATAATGTCTGCTTCCTCCAGATGCTGGGGGATATCGCCCAGAGTCATGGAATACGCAGAATATTCTGCCGCCAGTTGTTGTGATCTTTCCAGAGTACGGTTAGCAATTATCATTCGCTTCAAACCGGCATTGTGCATATGCATGGCAACCAGTTCTATGGTTTCACCAGCACCAATAAGCAGGGCCGTTTGTCCGGACAGATCGCCAAAAATTTGTTGTGCCAGACGTACGGATGCATAGGCCACTGAAACCGGGTGAGAGCCGATGGCAGTTGTGCTCCGGACCTGCTTGGCAACCATGAAAGAATGCTGAAACAGATGACCTAGTAATTTACCGATGCTGCCATTATTCATACTCGCCTGATAGGCGTCTTTCAATTGCCCGAGTATCTGCGGCTCCCCCAACACCATCGAATCGAGTCCGCTGGCAACTCGTAACATGTGTTTCACCGCCGCCTCGTTCGGGTGTGTGTAAAGGAAAGGATCCAGTTCTTTGGCCGAGAAGCCATGAAAATCGTGAAACCACTCCAGCGGCTTATCCTGATCCGCTTCACTTACGGAGCAGTAGACTTCGGTGCGGTTGCAGGTAGAGAAAATTGCCGCCTCCTGAGCCTTGCCCTGATGTCGAAAGTCCTTCAGTGCATCCGCAATGACATCGGCACCAAATACCACCTTTTCACGAACATCAAGCGGAGCCGTGGCGTGGTTGAGTCCAAAAGCAAGCAGGGTCATATTTTTGAAATCGACAGTAAAAAGGTTAAAGAAGTCACTTTCATGACAGTATAAAAGCCTTATATTTGCAAGAATCTGGCCATTATATGCCTTCATTTGCCACTTTTGTCACCCTATACGCCTTGATAAACTAGCCCGATTTCCACAGTTTGACTGGCTCTGGTCGCTAATAAAGAGGAATTTTTTGCTGAAAGGGACTGTCCAATTACGAAAATAATGAGTATTGTTCTTTATATGATCAGGTTTTATTCAATGCAGCCCACGTTCTGCGCCCATTTTGCCAATTTTTTTCGCACTGCAGCCCTGCTGCTGTGCATGCTGTCACTTGCTGCCTGTAATACCGTCGCGACCAAGCCGGAAGAAGCGGTAAGCGCTGAGACTGAGGAGCCTGAAGAAGCCAGCGAAGAGGATATTGTCCGAATAGAACCGGTGCGGCCGAAAATTCCACTTAGCGAGGACATTCTCTACAAAACTCTGGTGGCGGAATTTGCCGGACAACGTGGACAGCTTGATGTTGCGGTAGAGAATTATCTTGAGCTGGCGCGCATGACCCGAGACCCCAAGTACGTTGAGCGGGCCACCCGGATTGCGATTTACGCGCGAAACACGGAAGCCGCGACCGAAGTGGCTAATCTCTGGGTAGAACTCGACCCTCTGAATCCCGATGCGCATCAGGTGCTGGCGGTGATGAACCTGCGCGCCGGCGATGTCGATAAATCTCTTGAGCACCTGAAAGTCATTCTTAATTACTCACACGGGAAGCTGGATCAAAAACTGTGGATGATTGCCAACATGCTGGGCCGGGAAAAAGACCGCGGCATGGTCATGCAGGTAATGGAAAAATTGCTGCTTGATTATGAAGATGACGCTGAAGCTCTGTACGCCTTTGCCCACGTTGCTGCAAGAATAGGTGAGTCTGATCGGGCTATCGAATTGTTAAGCCGGACTCTGGTTCTGGCACCGGACAACGATAACGCCGCAATGAGTTATATTTCTATTTTGCAGAAACAGGGACGTATTAGTGAAGCTGTAGAATGGATCGAAAGCGTTCTGCCTTCCCGCAAAGACAATGACTTTAATCTGCGTTCTGCCTACGCACGATTGCTGACTGACGCCAAACGCTTTGATGATGCCCGCCGTCAGTTTGAAATTCTCTCTGTACAGGCCCCCAACAACAGCGATGTTCTGTTCGCACTCGGGCTTTTGTATTTGCAATCGAACCGTCTCGAAGAAGCAGAAAGTTATTTCAAACGTCTGGTCGCACAGAACCTGCGTTCAGACGATGCCAATTACTATCTTGGTCGTATAAACGAGCAGAAAGAAAATTTTGAACAAGCCGGAGTCTGGTATCAGAGCGTACAACAAAGTGACAATCATTTTGATGCGCAACTTCGTTACGGTTTGATTCTCGGTAAACAGGGCAAGCTAGAGGCAGCCAGAGAACAACTACAGAAAATTCAACCGGCAAATGACGCACAGCAAACCATGCGTGTGCAGGCAGAAGCTGAGCTACTCGCCAACGAAGAACGCTATAAGGAAGCGATGTCGGTGTACGACGCCGCTATCGAAGGCAAAAAGCACAATTCCGACCTGCTCTACGCCAGAGCAATGCTGGCGCAGAGAATGGATCGTTTTGAATTACTGGAAGAGGATCTCAGGCGCATTCTGGTTCTCGAACCGGATAATGTGCAGGCTCTCAACGCACTTGGTTACAGTCTTGCCGACGAAACAGATCGCTATCTTGAAGCCTACGATCTGATTAAGCGCGCACTCGATATGAGTTCCGGCGACTTCTATATTCTCGATAGTATGGGTTGGGTTCTGTATCGGCTTGGTCGTCACGATGAAGCAATTGAATATCTCGAAAAAGCCATGGAGCTTCGTCAGGATCCTGAAATTGCCGCACACCTCGGCGAAGTACTGTGGGTGAAGGGCGACAGGGGAGCAGCCAAAAAGATCTGGGAAACAGCCCTGCAGGCGGCACCTGAAGACAATCGCCTGCTCGATGTGATGAAACGATTCGACAACTGATCATTCCATTTTCTGCAGTGTAAATGAAACGGCTCCTGTATTTGAGCTTGCCTGCGTAGAAGATACACGAAGACCCTGATGACAAAATCCGCTGTGGCTCTCAAGCCGACTCTTGCCCAGACAGCCTCGCCATACATTCTTACTTTTGTGCTCAGCCTGCTGCTCTGCTCCTGCGCACTTCAGCCAGCCCTGACATCCGTATCGACTGACAGGAATAAATTACTGCTTTGGCAGGAAAGAACAGCGCAACTGAATGAAATTAGAAGCTGGAAGCTCAATGGCAGAATCGCCATTCAGAAAGAAAAGGAAAGTGGCAGTGCCAGCTTGAAATGGCGACAGCAGGGAGAAGGTTTTGAAATAGACATTATCGGGCCATTCGGCAAAGGTACTGTAGAGCTTCGCGGAGATGATTCAGGCGTCTCCATGCAGGATGCCGAAGGTCTTACCCTGCGTGCTGCCGACGCTGAAACTCTGTTGCAAAAATATCTTGGCTGGCAGGTACCGGTCTCCGGCCTGCACTACTGGATAAGAGGACTCCCCAGCCCGAAGACCACGGTAGAAACTATGCTGCTTGATGAACAAAGCAGGCTCAGCGAATTGACACAATTCGGCTGGAAGGTCACCTACAAACGCTATCAAACTCACCGGGAGCAACAGCTGCCGGCTAAAATGGAACTACTCAATGAAAAGCTGAAAGTGAAACTGGTACTTCGGGAATGGGAGCTACCATGAACAATTACTGGCCGGCACCGGCAAAACTTAACCTGTTCCTGCACATCACCGGCCGACGTGCTGATGGCTATCATGAATTACAGACTGCCTTTCAGTTTCTGGATTACTCCGATGCACTTCAGTTCAGGCCTCGCAGCGACAAGAAAATTACCCGCCAGGCAAATTATGAGAATGTCGCAGAAGAGGCTGACATTATTATCCGTGCAGCGTCCTTACTGCGGGAACACAGTAAGATACCTTTTGGTGTCGATATCCATATCAATAAGCGCCTACCCATGGGAGGTGGTCTGGGCGGTGGCAGCTCCAATGCCGCAACAACCCTGGTGGCGCTCAACTGTATTTTCGAACTCGGTTTGAAGCAAAATGAATTGTCCGATCTGGGGTTACAATTGGGCGCAGATGTGCCCGTATTTGTTGGCGCTCAGGCAGCCTGGGCTGAAGGAGTGGGCGAACAACTGACGCCGATTTCGCCGGCAGAGGACTGGTTTCTGGTGGTTGTGCCCGACAGCCCGGTGTCGACGGCTGAAATTTTCGGAGCTGCCGATTTGACACGTAATACCGCTGCAATCACAATACGCGACTTTCTCGCGGGTGCAGGTCACAATGACTGCGAAAATGTGGTGCGGCAACATTATCCGGAAGTACGAGAAGTGTTAGATTGGCTGAGCCGGAAATACGAGACCAGAATGACCGGAACCGGTGCCTGTGTCTTCGCCCGGTTCGACTCAGAAGATAAGGCCGGAGAAGCCGCCAAAGGCCTGCCCCAAGACTGGCGGCACTTTGTCGCTCAAGGCCTGAATCGCTCGCCGTTGGCTCAACGGCTGGAGCAGGAAAACGCCGGCCGGCATAGCTGAAGGCTCTGACAGGAAGCCGGTTACAGATTGATATTGGGGTATAGCCAAGCTGGTTAAGGCACGGGGTTTTGATCCCCGGATTCCCAGGTTCGAGTCCTGGTACCCCAGCCATACATTTACAGAGGCACGTTAACTATGTCATTAGCAAATGTGATGCTGTTTTCCGGCAATGCCAATCCGAAACTCGCTTCGGAGGTTGCCGGATATCTGAATTTACCCATGGGGAAGATTACCGTGGGCAATTTCAGTGATGGTGAGTGTATGGCCGAGATCGCGGAAAATGTCCGCGGCAGAGACATATTTATAGTGCAGTCATTGTGCGCTCCAACCAATGACAACCTGATGGAGCTGCTGGTGATGGCCGATGCGCTGCGCAGGGCATCAGCTGTGCGGGTAACCGCCGTTATTCCTTATATGGGCTATGCCCGGCAGGATCGGCGACCACGTTCAGCGAGAGTACCGATTACGGCCAAAGTAGTGGCGAACATGATTGGTGCTGTGCATATCAACAGGGTATTGACTGTGGATTTACACGCCGACCAGATTCAGGGCTTTTTTGATATGCCACTGGATAATGTGTATGCCTCGCCAGTCTTACTCGGCGATGTCTGGAAACACAAGTATCCGAATCTGATGGTGGTCTCGCCAGACGTTGGCGGTGTGGTCAGGGCGAGGGCTCTGGCAAAACGACTGGATGATTGTGATCTGGCGATAATTGATAAACGTCGACCGAAACCGAATCAGTCTGAAGTGATGAATATTATCGGTGATGTCGAAGGCAGAACCTGCGTCATCATAGATGACATGGTCGATACGGCTGGCACCTTGTGTAGTGCCGCCGATGCCCTGAAAGATTTCGGTGCGTTAAAAGTGGTGGCCTATTGTACTCACCCGGTGTTGTCGGGGAATGCCATTAATAACATTAACAACTCACAGCTGGACGAGTTGGTGGTATCAGACACTATTCCGCTGCGCCCTGAGGCGGCAGCCTGTGAACGTATACGCCAGTTAAGTGTGGCTGCCATGCTGGCGGAGAGTGTACGCAGGGTGGCTGAGGATGAGTCGCTCAGCTCTATGTTTATAGATTAGTTGTCTGATCGGGCAACAGCAGCAGCTAGCGACAAGCAAGTTAGTATTTTGTATCTTGCTTGTCGCTATTTATTGATAGCGTTTAAAAAACAGTTCCTTGTCTGGTCGCGGGCAAAGAACACATAACCAGTAAATCAGGAGATTTAAAATGGAATCATTTGAAGTTATAGCAGAGCCGCGCGAAAGCGTGGGGAAGGGTGCGAGCCGCCGCCTGCGTAAAACCGGGAAGGTCCCGGGTATTGTGTATGGTACGGGTAAAGATGCAAAGATGATCACAATCGATCAGAACGCCATCGGGCACCAATTGGAAAACGAAGCTTTTTATTCAAGCATTCTTAACCTGAACATCGGTAAAGAAAAAGAACAGGTCGTGCTCAAGGATCTGCAACGGCACCCCTATAAGAGACTGATATTGCACATTGACTTCCAGCGTATTGACGCCAAGGAAAAGTTAAACATGCGCGTGCCATTACATTTTATCAACGAAACAAGTTGTGTCGGTGTCAAAACCGGTGGCGGCGTAATCAGTCATATCATGACAGATCTGGAAATTTCCTGTTTGCCGAAAGACCTGCTTGAATACATTGAGGTTGACCTGGCAGAGCTTGAACTGAATGAGTCAATTCATCTTGCCGAACTGAAGTTGCCTAAGGGCGTAGAAATTTATGCTCTTCTACATGGCGGCGATGATTCACAACCGGTAGCTTCCGTGCATACACCGAGAGTGGAAGTCGAAGTTGAGGAAGATACAGACACTGAGGAAGCCGCTGCTGATGACGCTGTTGCTCCTGATGAAGCCAAAGACGACTAGTCTGTAATATTTATTCGGGACATGAACCCGTGATAAAGCTTATCGTTGGGCTCGGCAACCCCGGCTCTGAATATACTAAAACCCGGCATAACGCCGGGTTTTGGTTTGTAGAGCAACTGTTAGCCAATCATGGCGGGCAGTTTTCAGCAGAAAACCGTTTTCACGGTGAAGCCGCGCGCATCAACAGCGGTTCCATTGATTGTCGCCTGTTGAAACCGCAGACTTTTATGAATGAAAGTGGCCGTGCTGTGCAGGCCATGCTCAGTTATTTTGATATCGACGCCAGCGAGATGCTGGTGGCTCACGATGAGATTGATCTGAATGCCGGCGATGTGCGTTTGAAAAAAGACGGTGGCCACGGCGGCCACAATGGCCTTCGCGATATTATTTCCTGCACCAGCGAGAAGAATTTTTTGCGTCTGCGTATCGGTGTTGGTCATCCCGGCCGTAAAGATTCAGTCACACCTCATGTACTAGGAAGAGCCGGCAATGAAGAACAGAGACTTATCGATGAGAGTCTGGACAGGGCGATACAGGTGATGCCAATGCTCTTCGATGGCGAACTGGAAAAAGCCATGCAGCAACTGCACTCCTGAATTTTACTAATTTACAGAGATAGAACACGCAATGGGATTTAAATGTGGCATTGTCGGTTTACCCAATGTTGGTAAATCCACGCTATTTAACGCGCTCACCAATTCCGGAATCAATGCCGAGAATTATCCGTTCTGTACCATTGATCCGAATGTCGGAGTTGTACCAGTACCCGATCCTCGTCTGCAAGAGATTCAGGATATTGTTCAAAGCAAACAGCTCATTCCCGCGCACATGGAGTTCGTCGACATTGCCGGGCTGGTTGAGGGTGCATCGAAAGGTGAGGGTCTGGGTAATAAATTCCTCGCACATATTCGCGAAACCCATGCGATTGCCCAGGTTGTTCGTTGTTTTGATGACGACAACATTGTTCATGTTGCCGGCAAAGTCGATCCGCTTTCAGACATCGACGTAATTAATACCGAACTTTGTCTTGCCGATCAGGAGACTCTGGATCGCGCCCTGCAAAAAGCACAGAAACTGGCAAGAAGTGGTGACAAGGACGCCAAAGCCAAACAGACAGTGATCGAACAAATGCTGGCTCATATTGATACTGGTAGCCCTATCCGCCTGCTTGAACTGAGCGATGAAGACCGCTCTATGTTGAAGGACTTCCAGCTGCTTACTGACAAACCGAGCCTGTACATTGCCAACGTCGAAGAGAGTGGCATGCAAGACAACCGACACCTGGAGGATTTAAAAAAACGCGCAACAGAAGAAGGCGCAGAAGTGATACCCGTCTGCGCTTCCATCGAGGCCGAGATTGCCGAACTGGATGATGCAGACAAGCAGGAATTTCTGGCCGAGCTTGGCCTTGAAGAACCCGGATTGAACCGGATTATTCGGGTTGGCTATCAATTGCTCGGGCTGCAGACCTATTTCACGGCCGGCCCGAAAGAGATTCGCGCCTGGACTATTCACCAGGGTGATACTGCGCCACAGGCCGCCGGTGTTATTCACACCGATTTTGAACATGGCTTCATTCGCGCCGAAGTCGTCGCCTTTGATGATTTTATCACCTGCAAGGGTGAGCAGGGTGCCAAAGATGCCGGCAAATGGCGACTGGAAGGAAAAGAATACATTGTTGTCGACGGCGATGTGATGCTATTTCGCTTTAACGTCTAGCCAGCCGTTTTTGAACGAGTAGAATCGGACAATGGAAATCTGGCAGGGCATTGTATTAATTCTGGTCGGCACCATTGCCGGCTTTGTTAATGTCATGGCAGCTGGTGGCTCGATGATCACGGTACCGGCGATGGTTTTTATGGGCCTGCCCGGACCGGTTGCCAACGGCACGAATCGCATCGCCATTCTCGCGCAAAATATCACAGCAGTAACCACCTTTTTTCGCAAAGGCTTTTCTGATTTTAAACTGAGCCTTAGTCTATCGCTTTGCGCTTTGCCCGGGGCCATTGCTGGCGCTTTTATCGGTACACGTCTCGAAGGTGTCTGGTTCAACCGAACCCTTGCCATCATCATGCTGATAATGATGGTGATTATGTCCATCAAGAAAAAGTCCGCTTCAGCAGATTCACCTGTTGCCGGTGTATCACGGCACAGACTTATCTTTGGCCACTTGCTTATGGTACTGGCCGGTTTATATGGTGGTTTTATTCAAATCGGCATTGGTTTTATCCTGCTACCTATCCTGCATCGAGTCATCGGTCTCGACATGGTTCGCGCTAACATGCATAAGGTTTTTATCATTGCGTCTTATACCATAGCCGCTTTGGCCATTTTTATTACACAGGTGGAAATCGCCTGGAGGCTCGGCATCTGTCTGGCCATTGGTAATTCGATAGGCGCCTGGATGGGCGCACACATGGCCATTAAGAAAGGTGAAGGCCTGATTAAAGCAATACTGAATGTAGTACTGGTGCTTTTTATTATAAAATTACTATTTTTCTAGACAGGAAAAATATTCATGGCAAATGGCGAGCTACGCTGCTGGAAATGTCTGCAGGAGCTGGAAGAAGTACTCACTCCGATGCCACGCCTTGCCAAGTGCAAAAATTGCAAGGCCGACCTGCATGTTTGCCATTTGTGCGAGTTTTACGATACAACAGTAAATAACGCCTGCCGCGAGCCCATAGCTGACAAGGTAAACGATAAGACCCGATCCAATTTTTGTGGTTACTATCAGATCACATCTATCAGCGCCTCCGGAGCTGATGCTCAAATTGATGCTAGGAAGAGCTCACTGGAAGATCTTTTCGGGCTGGAGGAAGGCAGCAGTACTATCAGCGCATCAAATGCGGACGAGTCTAAACAGGCGCTTGATGCACTGTTTGGCCTGGAGCAGGATAAAGACTGACTTAGCCAGCCGGTTCCCAGAGCTGAATGGGATTGCCTTCAGGATCTTTCAGGCTGGCAAACCGTCCATTTGGATAAACCTGCTCATCAAGCTCAACCTCAATACCAGCATCGCGTAACTGCGCAACCATTGCTGCAAGATTATCCACCCGAAAATTAATCATCCACATTTGCGAGTCTCTGCCGAAGTAATCTGTATCAGTAGAGAAAGGGGCAAAGACTGTTGGCCCGGCTTCCTGCATCCAGGAGGCTTCTTCGTAAGTCTCAGGAACCATCTTCACCCCGAGCATGTCCTGATACCATCTACTCAGAGAGGATGGATCTTTTGATCTGAAAAACAGGCCACCTATACCTTTTACAGTTTCCACCCTGACTCAGAACACGATAAACCTGACAGCATTGATGGCCAGACCCAGAAGACAGAGAGTAGACAGGGTAAAAAGAATGACACGACCCATGACAATGTTCGAGAGGATTTGCCACAGACTATGGACGATACGCAATCCGGTATACGCCCAGGCTAATCCAACATTAAGCCCACTCGTATCACCGGCCAGAACCAGCACCGCTATCACGGCATAGTATAGAGTCGGCTGCTCCATCAGGTGAGTGTAGTTATGAGAAACCCAGTTCACTTTGGCCGGCATCTTCGGCTCAACATCGACATAACGACTTCCTACTTCCGCATCTGCCAGATCAACACCTGCAGCAGCAAACGCTTTAAACCGGGTTATAACCATCCACAGAAGAACCGTGAGTGACCATAAAATAAGAACTGCCGCCGGAGCTAGTAGTGCGTGTGTATTCATTTTATCTCCCCAGTAAATTGATTAGTGTGACAAATAATTTACAACTGTTGAAACAACTCGAATTTCTATAAAAACACCTGCTGTTTTCGTGGATCTTTTGCTTCTGAATGAAGCGTCTCCCCCGGAGTCAGATACACAAATTTTACTCCAGAGGGCGAAGAACCCTTATGCCATATTCCTTTTGGCACTGCAAATACGGCGCCGGCTCCTGTTTTGTATTTCTTTGCGCCGGTCTCTTCAAGAAGCGTAAATTCGACTTCACCTTCAATTATATAAAACAACTCGTCTGTATCCGGGTGCATCTCCCAAACCGGACTTTCTCCAGAAATATTGCCAGCTCCGACGGAGTTGCCATTGAACTTTATCAGATTAAGAAATGTACCCTCGGGATGCTCGTCTAATTCATCTGGAATATTTTTTATATTCATATTTTCTCAATCTGTTGTCTGTCATGCTTTTATTCCCGATCTTCCCAGAGCAAATAAACTACCCGCCAGGCATCTTGAGTTAATACTAGTTGAAACATTTTTGTCCCTCCACCTGTAAAAGGAACACCGTCAAGCACTCCTTCTTTCTGATAAGTAGATTGACGACACGCTATACCATTGAATATGGACGTATCGGACTCCGTTTCCCACTCATGAAACTCAGTTAATCTTCCATTTATCAATAGTTCTTCTCTAGGTTGCCAGAATTCCTCTATGGACCATATGCTCACGCCTGAATCAGTTCTGTTTCCAATTACGCAACCTTCCACAAAACAATTCGCAAACAGATCGTAGTTCGGAACCCGATTTTCTCGATTATCAAATGAACGAAAGAATTCTTTGACTATGTTGTCAATGCTATTGAGGGACTTGCTCATCCTTATGCTTAAGGCCTTACTAATCGACGTTCGTCAGTGCGTCTGGTAAAGCATTTCTTTGACCGGAACGAAACCTGAGTAACTGGTTGTGACTTTTCGCATCAATTGAAAAGAAAACTTAATGCTAAATAACTAGTCATTCCGTAAACCGATAATAGCGTTAAAGACATAAAAACACCCCGAGTATTATCGTTGCCGTTTAAGTAACTAAAAGTGTAGCCAACACGCGCTATCGGGAATAAGAGAATCCAGCTCCAGGCAGCTAATTGATTAGGCGACACAAAAGAAAAAACAAGCAAAAGAAGAATGTAATAAACAATATTTTCGGTAGTATTCCGGTGCGTATTCAGACATCTTTCAATTTCAAAAATGCCTTTTTCAGAAACATCTGATTTCCTATAACCACTTGAAATCCACTCTTCGGGTGACGCAAATATTTTGAATCGATTTCGTGTTAATTCAGTTACTGTCATTATCCATGAATGATTTATTACCAAAATAGTGGCCGCGCATGATATCAGGCCAATTATCTCTCTGGACGGGTGAGATATTTGAATCGGGTCTATTCCAAGCATAAAATTTAATGCAACAGCTAACACCAATACACCAAAAGGATAAAATTTTAAGATCCAATAAGAGTTGCCTGATGTTTCTGTTTCAACTTTCATGGATACCCCTTAATAGTCATAATTTAGCGCACGATCCGTCGATTGAAGGCGCAATCTTTTGGAGATCAGACTGCATGCGCTTGACAGCTTACCTAAGTATTCTTCTACAGAAATCACTTGCGATTTGAATGCATTCATTTTTAGCGTTTTTTCTTATTACTTGCCATCGATCAATTGGAGTTGTCTCATCATTTATCCTCTTAAGAACAAAGGACTCAAACTCAGCACTCATCTCGAAGTAATTGTGCATTTCTGAAATAGACTCCCAGTTCTCGGCCCAAAGCAGGGTAATTTTCTCGGAAAAACCTTCGGCAATGGCGCCATCATCACAATGACCGAATTCTACATACGCATAATAGGTTTCTTCCCGGGAGCTTAAATAACCGCTAACACTTTCAGCGGCATAGGCTTGTATACTGGTGCATTCTTTGGCGTACGAATTGAAACTAAGAAACAACAGTCCAAGAATAATATTTCTATGTAACATGCAGGTAACCTAAGGTCTTGCTAAGCAGCGTGTGTTTAGTGTGCATCCGGTGGAGCCAATTATTAAACAATTTCATCCAAATAGTTGTAGCAATTTGTTTTTGTTAACCCATTTCACTTTTGTAACCGCCATATAAACATAACCATTTTGGTTAGGTGTACGGTATGCGACAATAGCATTTAGTTCCTTAGCTAGGATTGCAGTCATTTCCCAGCCATCTTCCTCTTCAGCCTTCCAATGTGCCGAAGCAAGTTTCATTACATGTTTTTCAAGCCCTATATTCTGAATCTTTCTTGATGAGGCTTTGACTTTCTCCGCTAAAGAATCATTTCCCCAGGCCCACATCCATGTTCCTGATTTAGTTGAATATGAACCTGAAAAATGTATTTGTGCTCCAACTTGACGTTTTCCATCATGGGAAAATACAAGTAAGCCATCATCTTGATACCAATCCCACCTTTCGTGTTCATTTAACTTATATTTATCAATGAATTTCTGTTGTCGCTCTTTAAGGTATGAAGAGCCAGTGTTTTTATATTCTTCGTAAACCGCCTCATCCTGCAATCAGTTTCTTTCTCTTGTATCTTCATAACAGTACGCACATAGTTTATATATGTAGAAAATATAAACATGGCTTCTTCGACTAAATTTTCTTTGGGTTCTCTGCCCGTTTAACAAATATTTCTATTACTTCCGGGCTTTCTATGAGTTTGACTATTTCGTGACCGGTGCGGGCGCAGTAGGCTTCGAAGTCTATTGTGGCGTGGGGATCGGTGGCTTCTACGTAGAGTACCTCGCCGGACTGCATTTTGTTTAGAGCGACTTTGGCTTTTAAAACAGGCAGAGGACAGTTCAGCCCCTTGGCGTCAAGATGTTCCTGGTGCGGTGGTTTCTCTAATGCTTCGTTCATTCCCGGCATTATACTGGAGTGCTGCGCCTTGCACAGCACTCCGGGAGAAATGCTCTGTTAAAAAGAAGAGCGGATTCCGATGATTCCGGAAGCGCCGGGTAGCGGTGCCAGATCCTTTACAAACGAGGTATGTCGGCGAACTTCTTCGTTGAGCAGGTTAGTGCCTCTTCCAAAGAGAGTAAACTCGCTACCACTGACTTTGAAGGTGTAACTGGCGTAGATATTCAGCATATCAAAACCGTCGGTCCCGGTTTCCAGTGGCGCGGTGTCATTTTGATCACCGGTATGGGTATATTCCATCGACAAGTTAAAAGGACCACGTGCGTAGTTCAGACCGGCACCAAGACGCCAGGGTGTGATTCGCGGTAGATTTACGCCACCGTCTCTTTCCGCTTCTACATAATCTGTCCAAAGACGTAAGTCCATGCTACCGCGCTGGTCGGAGAAAAGGTTCACCATGCCTTCCAGTTCGAAACCGTAAAACTCTGCATCTTGCTGTGCATGAAAAAGTAATAAGGGTTCTTCATCTTCGTCAGGATCAAGAATCTCTGTCGGATCACCACTGAAATCCTCCTCAACCCGATCGGCAAAGCCGTCATTGTTCAGATCCTGCTCCTGCAGGAAGATAAAATCATTGATCTGGTTATAAAATACATTGGCGGTGAAGGTGTAACGACCCTCCGTCTTACGCCAGTGCAGTTCTATATTATTGGAGTCTTCTTCGTCGAGCGCAGTATTACCGATTTCAAAAGCATTGGTCGCCAGATGTGGGCCATTGGAAAACAGCTCTTCAATGGTCGGTGCTCTCTGGCTATGCGAAAAGGAGACACCCGCCTTATAGCCCTCAGCGTAATGCCAGTCCAGACCGGCAGAGGCACTGAATGTGTCATGACTCACCGATGCTCCGGTGCTGGAGTCACTGTCGGTATTCTCGTAGCGAAAGCCCATATCCAGATGCCAATCACCAAGATCCCGAGTCTCGACCAGAAACAGAGCGATGGAGTCCTGGGCGGCAGGTGGCACGAAGGCCTCTTCACCCACGGCGGAGAATTCCCTGTCGTTGTATTGCAGACCAACAACACCGTTCCAACCGGCAATCATATCGTGGGCAGCTTCCACTCGACCTTCCAGCTCTTCAACATCAAAACGCGTACCAACTTCGCCACTGGGTTCCACTTCGGCATGTTTATAATCGTTGTAACCCCAGCGTGTGCGCAACCAGCGCAAGCCGTTTACAGGTTGATCAAGACGTGCCTTGAAATCATAGCGGGTTTGTTGCATGTCTATAGAGACGCCGCCTTCTTCTTCCTCCTCCTCACCTTCTTCCTCATGGTGATGAGCACCAGGAATACCATATTCTGCATCCAGATTATTCACTGAGAAACCAATAAACCCGCGCTCACCCACCCAGGACAGACCACCAGTGACGACTTCCGATTCCATCGCGCTGTTCTCCTGGGTACCGGCTTCCTCACCTGCGTCAGGTTCAGTTTCGGAAAAACCCGGGATGTCATAGTCATCTCTGTCCCTGAGCATGCCATCAAAATGAAGTGCGAAGTTTCCAATGCCGACATTAAAGTTTGCCGCGCCGAGAAAACCATCGGAAACCGTTTCATATTGTGCAAGCACATCGCCTTCAAGGCCCTCTGGCACATAATCAAGAATGCGATCGTTGACAATATTCACCAGGCCACCACTGGTACCACTGCCATAGAGCAGAGTGGCTGGGCCACGCAGAATCTCGATCTGCCGGGCGAAAACAGGTTCTCCCGTCACTGCGTGATCGGCGCTTGTGGTCGAGGCATCCATACTGCCAATGCCATCCTGTAAGACCTTGACTCGCGCGCCAGACAGGCCGCGAATGACGGGGCGACCCACACCGGCACCAAAATCAGATGAACTGACACCCAGTTCATTGGAAACCGTTTCACCAATGTTCTGCACGCTACGGCGTTTGAGCTCCTCTTTGCTCATAACATGGACAGGTTGAATAATATGGCCATCGACATCACTGAGCGGGTTGGCGCTGACACGGACTTCTTCAAGTTCATTATGCTGAGCATCGGCAATACAGGGACCGGTAGCGGACAGCAGCAGAAAACAGAATGCTAATTTTTTCATTACAAGGGACTCCGAATGATTAATACAAATCGCACCACCAACCAGCGGTGCTAGGGCTAAAGCCAGATAAACGTATTTTCAGACGGTAAGGGGTGGGGCTCGCGACAGACTGGTTGGCCAGTCACTATTATCATGCCTGGTATAGGAGGTGAGCGGTGCTTCACCCTTGTTCAGGGTGGTAAATTCCAGCAGGTTACCAGCTGGCAGAGTGTGCTCCTGCGTATCCAGCTTGGTGCACAGCAGACAATCACTGACTTCTTCCTCGAGCGTGTGGTTCATGTCGTGCATGAACAGACTGCCCTGACCCATGAGGATCACCAGTACAAGAAAGATAAAACTGTGCTTTTTATGCATTATTTGGCTGGTTTGGAAAAGCGTAATGTTATAATATAACATCTTTTCCTGAGAACACAAGATGAACAACGCCAAGATTCTGCGCGAGTTCCCCAAGGGTAAGCATAAGCACTCCGCCTGTATAAACGATGCCATGAAGACGGCAGAAGCCACCTGTCAGGAACGTGGTATCAGGCTTACTGCTATTCGCCGTCGCGTACTGGAGCTGGTCTGGGCCAGTCATGAACCGGTAAAAGCTTACGATGTACTGGATACTCTGCGCAGTGAACGCGACAGCGCCGCGCCGCCAACGGTGTACCGCGCGCTGGAGTTTCTGCTCGACGAAGGTCTGGTTCACAAGATTGAATCGCTGAACGCCTATATTGGCTGTGGTGAGCCGGGCCACACGGATGCTGGTCAATTTCTGATCTGTAGCGATTGCGGTGACGTGGCCGAACTTGACGATCCGGAACTGGTGAAAATGATTGCCGAAAAAGCCAGTCAAATCGGCTTTTCAATTGAACAGCAACTGGTCGAAGTAACGGGTTTTTGCGCGCAGTGCGCCCCGGCAAGCTAAACCGACTGTTATGTTCAGGTTTCTCATTCTATGCATTGCCTTTGCCTGTCCGATTGCAATTGTTGCAGCGAACCCGGCGAAGCCCGTGGTCTTTGTCAGCATTCCGCCACAACTTTATCTGGTAAAAACAATTGGTGGCTCGCTGATTGACACCGAGGTCATGATGAAGCCAGGTGAATCACCCGAGACCTTCGATCCCTCGCAAGGTCAGATAAGAGCCCTGCACGATGCGCAACTTTATTTTCGTATCGGCGTACCTTTTGAAGAGAAGTGGCTTGATGGTTTTCAGGACAATCACGTCAATCTTAAAATTGTCGAATGTTGCTCTGAATTAATCGGCCAACAGTCTGTTTCTCTTGATAACCACATCTGGACCAGCACGCGTAATCTGCAATTACTTGCAGGCCTGATAAAAGATGAACTGATCGAGTTGGCGCCGGAACAAGTCGCGGCTTTCGAACAGAATTATCAGGCTCTGATGACACAGCTACAGGATCTCGATACAGAGATTCGAGTTCTCCTGGAACAACGACGTAGCGACTATTTTTTTGTCTCGCACGCCGCCTTTGGTCACTTCGCCAGTGATTACGGACTGACACAGGTAGCGCTGGAAAGTGAAGGGCGCCAACTCGGCGCAAAAAGTCTGACCAGGATTATTCAAAAAGCGGAACAGGAAAAAATAAGCACTCTGTTCGTGCAAAAACAACATCCGTCTGCAAGTGCGAAAGCCTTTGCCCATGCCATCAAAGCCCGAATAGTGGAAGTTGACCCATTGGCCGAAGACTATATTGCCAGCCTGCGCAAGTTTGCCACTCTGATTGGCGAAGCGAGCCCTTAACATGTCTTCTGTCATCAGCTTCGAAAATGTGAGTTTCGCTTACAATCACATCAATGTGCTCGAAGATATTTCGCTTGAGGTTGAAGCCGAGGAGTTCTTCGGTATTATCGGGCCGAACGCTGCAGGCAAAAGCACCTTGCTTAAGCTCTTGTTAGGAATGCTTGAAGCGGACAAAGGCAGTATTCAAGTACTCGGGCGTACGCCTGTCGAGGCCAGTCACCTGATTGGCTACGTACCGCAGGCACCATCTTTTCCTCGCGACTTTCCGATCAAGGTAGAAGATGTCGTGTTACTCGGTTGCCAGAACTCTGCCAGGTATTTTGGAGGGTTCAGTAGCGAAGAACGAAAAATCGCACATGAAGCGCTGCAAGTCGTAGAAATTGACAAGCTGGCCAGACTGCCGATTGCGGAATTATCCGGAGGCCAGGTGCAACGAATGTTAATTGCCAGAGCGCTTGCCGGTCAGCCGGAGATTCTGGTGCTCGATGAACCGACGGCCAATATAGATGTACAGGCCGAGGAGAATATCTTTTCTCTTTTGAAACAATACAACAAGCATATGACCATAATCGTTGTCTCTCACGATATCGCTTTTATTTCTTCCTACGTTAATCGCGTTGGCTGCCTGAACACCCGCCTGGTTTGTCACGAGACAGAAAGTATCTCTGGTAAAACCATGGAAGAACTCTATGGCGCGCCGATAAAAATGATTCACCACGAACACTGATTGTTCTTAAACATGATTGAATTTTTCATAGCCCTGAAAGACTACCAGTTTATGCAATATGCGATGGCTGCCTGTTTACTCGCCAGCCTTGGTTGCGGAGTCATGGGCACTTATGTGGTAATCAAACGTATCAGTTTTCTGACCGGCGGCATTGCCCACACCATTCTCGCCGGCATGGGTATTGCCTATTTTCTGAATGGCTCACCGCTGGTTGGAGCGATTATCGCGGCGCTGATAACGGCTGTGCTTATCGGCTTCATCAAGCTGCGCTGGCGTCAGGATGAGGATATATTGATTGCTGCTTTCTGGTCCTGCGGGATGGCTATCGGCATCATATTCATCTCGCTGACACCGGGCTATAACACTGATCTGATGAGTTACCTGTTTGGCAACATCCTGCTGGTATCGTTTGATGATTTGCTACTGATGGCCGGGCTTGATGTACTCGTAATCAGCCTGGTATTCATCTTCTACCGGCAATTCCTGGCTGCAACTTTCGACGAGGAGTTTGCCAGGCTTCGTGGTATCAATGTCGAGGCAACTTATATTCTGCTGCTTTGTCTGATTGCCCTGACTATCGTTCTGTTAATACAGGTGGTTGGTCTGATTCTGGTCATGGCGCTGCTGATTCTGCCTGCGGCCTGTGCGATTCAGTTTTCCTCATCAATTCCCCGTATTATGGCGCTCGCGGTCGCTCTGAGTGCGCTCATTACCAGCGGCGGTTTCATGCTCTCCTATGGACCTGACTTGCCAGCCGGAGCCAGTATTATTATTGTCGCAACAGTGGTTTATTTTATATCGATTTTTCTTGCCCGCTTCCGGCACGATTGATAAAGGGAAAATAATGTCAGAAAAAGTAGAACAGGCACTAGATGCCTATAAAGCCATGAGCCAGAGCAAGAGTACTTACTTTGGTTTTCTGCAGGAACTGGATCAGAAGTACGACAAAAACCAGTCGCCTTCAATCGCTGAAAACCTGCGACTGGAAGAACTGCTTGCCGCTCATGATGTAAAGGTAAAAGCATTCAATGAGGCTATGGCTGCGGTAGATGATAAAGCCGATCGCGAAGAACTCATGGCGCGCTTAACGACGGCCAGTACTGTCAGCAGCACACACTAGGTGGCTTGCCTGAATCTTTTTATTAAATATTACTGAGTTTGCTCTGCCATAGCTTTGGCTTTGTCTTCAGCAGATTTCATTAATGTAGCTTCGACGTCTTTCGCCTTGTCAATCGTTGCTACCTGATCTTTCCAGACGTGCTCACCACTTGCCTTATCATCATCACTACTGGAGCAGGCTGACAATGACAGAACACCAAGGAATACGACTACTTTAACAATATACATTTTTCTCTCCGTCTATTTTGTCATGACAGCTTACTTGAATTGAACGCCAGCTAATAATCGCTCTTGTGCTTCTTTGTATTTAGCGGCGGTATTTCTAAGGACCTCTACCGGCAGTTTCGGCCCGGGAGCTTTTTTATCCCAGTCCAGAGTTTCCAGATAATCACGTACGTATTGCTTGTCAAAACTCTGCGGACTGCTGGCAATCTGATAACTGTCTGCCGGCCAGAAGCGCGAAGAATCCGGAGTAAGTACTTCATCTATTAAAATCAGCGTGTCGTTCTCATCGATGCCGAACTCAAATTTGGTGTCAGCAATAATGATGCCTCGCTGCAGCGCAAATTCTGCCGCTTCAATATAAATTTTCAAACTGACATCGCGCACTCTATTCGCCAGTTCTTCGCCCAGCAGGTTTATCGTCGCTTCGAAATCCACGTTTTCATCATGATCACCTACTTCGGCTTTGGTCGACGGCGTATAAATCGCCTGCGGTAATTTCTCTGCCTGCTGCAGTCCCTCTGGCAACTTGATGCCGCAAACATGGCCACTGCGCTGATAATCGTTCCAGCCTGAACCAATGAGGTAGCCTCGTACGATGGCTTCGACCGGCAAGGGTTTCAGTTTTTTTACGACAATACTTCTGCCAGCCAGACTGGCCAGTTCGCTTTCATTCTTGATGATATCTTCCAGATTAATACCGGTAAGATGGTTCGGAATAATGTTGCGGGTCCGGTCAAACCAGAAATTGGAAACCGTCGTCAGTACGATCCCTTTTTCGGGTACAGGGTCCGGCAGAATCACATCAAAGGCTGAGAGCCGATCTGTGGTAACGATGAGCATGTGCTGATCATCAATGTCATAGATATCACGCACCTTGCCACGGTTGATCAGTGGCAGACTTCTGATCTCTGTTTCGTATAGGGCATTATTGACGGGTGACATCTTGATTTCCCTGAATTGCCTGACAATTACCTGTTCATTTTGCCCCAGGTATCCCTGAGGGTCACTGCACGGTTGAATACTGGCTTGTCGGAATCCCAGTCCTTGCTGTCCGCGCAAAAATAGCCGAGGCGCTCAAACTGAAAATGATCTTCTACTTTGGCCAGTGCCAGGGATGGTTCAAGCAAGGCCCCTGACAGAATTTCGACAGAGGCGGGATTAAGTACCTCGCGAGAATCACGCCCACCCTGTTCCGGGTTGGCTTCGGTGTAAAGTCTGTCATAAAGGCGCACTTCTGCCTTAACAGCGTGGGCCTCTGAGACCCAGTGAATGGTGCCTTTTACCTTACGTCCGTCTGGTGCATTACCGCCCTTTGTGGCCGGGTCATAAGTACAACGTAACTCAATCACTTCATCCTGCTCGTTTTTAATCACTTCAGTACAGGTAATAAAATAGGCATAACGCAGACGTACCTCACGGCCGAGTGAGAGACGAAAAAATTTCTTCGGCGCATCTTCCATGAAATCATCCTGTTCAATATAGATAACGCGCGAGAAAGGCACTTTGCGCTTACCCATGTCCGGGTTCTGCGGGTGATTGGCCGCATCCAGTTCTTCGTCTTCTGATTCCGGATAGTTTTCTATAACGACTTTCAGTGGTTTTAACACTGCCATTGCTCTTGGCGCACGCTTATCCAGATCTTCTCGCAGCGTATTTTCCAACACGCTGATATCTATTCTGGTATCGCTTTTGGTGACACCAATCCGATTGCAAAAATCACGTATCGAAGCTGGCGTAAAACCACGACGCCGAATGCCTGCAATGGTCGGCATGCGTGGATCGTCCCAGCCATTCACGTGTCCTTCTCTAACCAGTTCAATCAGTTTACGTTTACTGAGAACCGTGTAATCAAGGTTCAGACGAGCAAACTCATACTGATAGGGCCGGGAAGGTGTATCAAGATTGTCTATCACCCAGTCATAAAGCGCACGATGATCTTCAAACTCCAGTGTGCAGACAGAATGCGTAATGCCTTCAATCGCATCAGATAGACAATGGGTGAAATCGTACATCGGGTAAATACACCACTTGTCAGCAGTGCGATGATGGCGCGCCTTACGAATACGATAGATAACCGGATCGCGCATGTTGATATTGGGCGAGGCCATATCAATTTTTGCCCGTAATACAGCGCTACCTTCTTCAATCTTGCCATCTCGCATCTGTTCAAACAGAGAAAGATTTTCTTCAACGCTTCGATCCCGATATGGACTTGGCTTGCCCGGACTGGTCAATGTGCCGCGATACTCCCGAATATCCTCTGCACTCAGACTGTCAACATAGGCTTTGCCCTGACTAATCAGGTCCAGCGCAAACTGGTAAAGCTTATCGAAATAATCAGAGGCGAAATATTCGTTCTCCTGCCAGTCAAAACCAAGCCAACGCACATTAGCCTTTATTGATTCGACATATTCGGTGTCTTCCTTTTCAGGATTGGTATCGTCAAAGCGAAGATTGCAGTTGCCCTGATATTCAGCAGCAAGACCGAAATTCAGACATATCGATTTGGCATGACCAATGTGCAGATAGCCATTAGGCTCGGGAGGAAAGCGGGTATGCACGCGACCATCATTTTTATTATTGCGAAGATCTTCACTGATGATCTTGCGTATGAAATTACTTGGAACCGGTGTTTCTTTTTCAGACATTCTTTATTTCCGCTGCTCTTAACAGGTATTCAGGCCAGACTGCCTTTGGCCAGCTCAGGTAAATCTCCATTCAAACCCATGGCGTGACGCATGATAGAGTGTTTCAGGGGAACTATCGAATTGGCGAAATCCAGCGCCCGATTACGCAAAACGGGTACGGGTCCGCTCTGATTCTCAAAAGTGTATTTAAAACCTTCCAGAGTCATCATCATAATTTTATTTTCGAACTTGCGCCATCGCTCATAAGCTCTGAGAACGGAGCGTCCGGCAATATCCCTGTTAGCCGCTTGCGCCTTTAGAACCAACTGGGCCAGACTGGCGGCATCGAGCAGACCAAGATTGGCGCCCTGACCTGCCAGTGGATGCACCGAATGGGCAGCATCTCCAATCAGGGCAAAACGTTCTTTACAATAGACATCCGCTTGCGCGCGACGTAAAGGAAAGCTACTTCTCAAGTCAGTTTTTTTAATTTCTCCGAGACGATACTCAAAGGCTTCGGCCAACTCCAGATTAAATTCGTCCTTGTCCATGCTTAACAATTCCTGGGCATGTTGCGGTTGCGTCGACCATACCACACCACACTCACGCGCATTGTGCATAGGCAGAAAAGCCAGTGGGCCCTTGCTAAGAAAGCGTTGTCGTGCAACATCTTCATGCGGCAGAGTCGTCTGCACCAGACAAGCCAGCGCATGCTGCCGGTAATCGTGCTCAACACTGTTTATACCGGCCAGCTCACGGCTTTTTGAATGCCCGCCATCGGCACCTACCAGCAGCTTGGCCGAGAGTTTCTGTCCGTTCTCCAGAAGCACGGATATGCCCTCATCGTGCCATTCAATCTGACTGATTACAGAGTCATAGCAGACACGGATTGAAGGCATGGCAGATACTGAACGCTGAAGTGAATCCTGCAGAACTGACTGCTCGAGAATAAAACCGAGTCTTGGCTGGCAAATATCCGCACTATCAAAATTCACTTCGCCTTTACCATTTTCATCCCAGACCTGCATACGACGAAAATGGCCGAGTCTGTTTTCCGGCACCTGCTGCCATGCTCCGAAGGATTTCAGGATGCGCTGTGAAGCGTAGGTTAGTGCCAGTGCTCGCGGATCCGCTGTCGGCTTTAGCTGAATTTTATTCTGGCTGCCTGCTTCAATAACAATACAATCAAGGTTCTTGGCCGCTAACAGTCCGGCAAGGGTGTTACCGGCAAGGCCGCCACCGACAATGAGCACTTGCGCATCAAGTTTCATAGTACTGACTGACGCACGGCCAGCGGTTGCCGGCCGCTCAGTCCCATGCCACGACGTATCAGATGAGTTTTCGCCGGCGCAAAGATATCAAGCGCAGTCATGGCAGTATTACGCAATAGTGATTTCGGCAGGCTGGTGTTATAAAACCATTTGCCCATGCCATGCGCGAGTCGACTGACTGTAGCCTGATCCGCTTTTCTACTTAAAAAGTAAGCATCCAGAACCATCTGACTACCAATATCCACATCACTCTCTCGAGCCTGTTGAATCTGCTCAGCCAGACCAGCGACATCGCGAAGACAAAGATTAAAGCCCTGTGCGCCATTAGGATGTATCGTGTGCGCCGCATTACCAAGTAAAACAGCACGATTCGCCACCTGTTGATCGGATTGAACCTGAACTATCGAGTAGGCCTGTCTTTTACCGATTCGCTGCAAAGAACCCAGCCTGCGACCGAAGCGATTAACAATCTCTTCTATATAATGCTCATCAGTCAGTCCCAGAAAATATTCCGCTTGCTCGGCGGCAACAGTCTGGACTACAACCGCCCGTTTCTCGGCCAGAGGCAAAACGGCGAGTGGGCCGTGTTCTGTGAAGCGTTCAAAGGCCGTGTTCTCATGCGAAAACTCTGCGGTCACATTGCTGACTATTGCAGTTTGCTGATAGTCGACCTCGCTTGCCTGAATACCCAGCTGCGCTCGTATGTCGGAATGCGTTCCATCAGCTGCGACCAGAAGCCGGCTATTTAGCTCTTTGCGCTTTCCGTCTGCTTCTATGCTCAAGCTGTACTGCTTATCAGTGTTAGTGAACTCAAGGATACTTGCCGGACAGATCAAGTCGATGTTTTCGTACTCTTTCAGACTCGACAAAAGTACGCCTCCGAGCTCGCGCGCGATCACCACATAACCCAGTGCATCAAGTCGCAGACTGGCAGCGTCCATTCTTACTTTGCCAAAATGTCCTTTGTCACTGACATGAACTTTTTTAATAGGATTGGCGACCGTAGCCAACCTGGACCAGACATCCATTGCAGAGAATATCCGTTGCGAAGACAGGGACAGGGCGATACCGCGATCGTCGTAACTTGGCTGACTTTCCTGATCACGAGCAACTCTTTCAATGACAGCAATACGCAGTCCGGATTGGGCCAGTGCTAGCGCCAGGCTGGCGCCAACCATGCCAGCGCCTACTATGACGAGATCGTAGTCTGTCGACATTAATTTAGTAAAACTTTTCGAGAGACTCAGGCAGCCTCAGAGCCAGCCATAATCGATTCGATATCCTCGATAGATTTTGGCATATCTTTACTAAGAACATCATAACCATCCTTGGTTACCAACACGTCATCTTCAATGCGTACACCAATGTCCCACCATTTTTTAGCCAGTCCGCGGCTCGGCGCCATATACAGACCGGGTTCTATGGTCAGCACCATGCCAGCTTCGAGCATGCGCCACTCTCCATCGACTTTATAATCACCGACATCATGCACATCCATACCAAGCCAGTGTCCTGTGCGATGCATATAGTATTTTGAATAAGCCTGTTCCTTAATCAAAGTCCGTACTCTGCCTTTTAATATACCCAGAGATACCAGTCCTTCGGTGATGGCCTGAACAGCAGCTTCATGGGGTGCATTCCAGTGATTGCCAGGTTGCACGGCTTCTATGGCAGCTAGTTGCGCTTCCAGCACGACTTCATAAATCTGTTTTTGTGCTTCGGTGAATACGCCGTTAACCGGAAAAGTTCTGGTAATGTCACTCGCATAACTTTCGTACTCAGCCCCAGCATCTATTAACAAGACATCTCCATCAGCAAGCTCGGCATCATTATCGGTATAGTGCAGGATACAGCTGTTAGCACCACCACCGACAATGGAAGAGTAGGCCGGACTACGTGCTCCCTGACGCATGAACTCGTGTGTGAGTTCCGCTTCAATCTGATATTCATACATACCAGGCCGGCAGCTCTGCATGGCCCTTTTATGTGCAGCTGCCGAAATTTTTGCAGCATGTCGCATAGCCTTTATTTCCTGACGACTTTTGTAAAGTCGCATATCGTGAAGAATATGATTTAGTGATATAAATTCATCCGGTGCACTGATGCCGGAACGCGCCTGATCTCTGACATGCTTTACCCAGCTCAGAACCCTCTGATCAAATGCCGGATCGTTACCCATCGTGTAATAGATTCGCTCCTGATCACCCAGAAGGCCGGGCAAAATGTCATCAAGATCTTCAATGGGGAAAGCATCATCAGCACAATAGCGCTCCACCGCGCCTTCCAGACCAGCTCTGAGACCGTTCCAGGTTTCCATCAAGGCATCGCGCTCACGGCAAAACAGAATGTACTCGCCAGAAGGTCGACCCGGTATAAGTACCGCAACCGCCTCAGGCTCAGCGAAGCCTGTCAGATAGTAAAAATCACTGTCGTGGCGAAACGGATATTCAACATCACGGTTTCGCATGCGCACCGGTGAAGTGGGAATGATGGCAATACTGTCATCGCCCATCATGTCCATTAGTCTTTTTCGACGTCGCTGAAACTCTTTAGCATCCATTAATGTAAGTCCTCCGGGCGACTCAGCGCCGGCTGTAATTCTTCATAAATAAAAATCGCACCCATACGTGCGTACTCTACCAACTCCATAAAAGAATGCTCTTCATCTTCCTGCTCGTCATCAGTGAGATCCAGACGGCACATCTGAGTAAAATCTTCTATGATTTCGTTACACTCTCCAGTTGTTCCATTTCGATTCTGCGCTTCGCTAAGCCCATAACCATTCAAAAAACCATGACACCAGTTAACCAGAGCCTCGACCCGCAAACCGATTGAGGCACCATCATCCGGCAACAAGAGCTGCAATCCAAACTCTTCGGCCTGCAACTGTTCGCTTGTCAGATTAATAAGCTGCAGAGCTTCTTCATAACAGAGCTGAATTAACTCTTCATCACTAGACTGTACATCCAGAAAATCTTTCCACAACTCCATATCAGCCTTGCCGCTTACGCACAACTGTCCACATATAAAGCCATGAAATTCAGCTGCATATGCCTCAGCTTCAGCTCGTACCAACAGGGTATCGATTGCATCATAATCACGCATTTTCTTGTTTTTCTCCGTCTGCCAGCGATGTCATGAGAACGATTCTCCCGACTATCGAGGACAAAATCTGATTGTACCTGTAAATAACAATCTCAGCTGTTGACCGTGATGAATCACCGCTCTATATTGAGAGTTTATGATACTAATCAATACACAATGCTGACAAATAAATCGCTGCCATGACTGACACTGAAAATATGGATTTGAGCGCCCTGGAAGCACGGGTAGACGAGCTGATACGCACTGTCGATGAGTTAAAGTCGGAAAACTCCGCTTTACGTAATCAACAAGACAGCCTGGTTAACGAACGCGCTACCTTGATAGAGAAAACCGAACAGGCGAGAACCCGCATCGAATCGATGATCTCACGCCTACGGGCAATGGAAACACGCTCATGAGCGAGGAAGATAAACCGGTCACCATTAATATACTGGAGAAGGAATACCTTATTTCCTGCAGTGAGGAGGAACGTGAGCAATTACACACTGCCGTCACCTACCTCAATACCAAGATGCTGGACATGAAAAACAGTGGCAGAGTCATTGGCAGCGAAAGAATAGCGGTAATGACGGCTTTGAACCTTGCCCATGAGTTACTTGCTTACAAACAGCAAAATGACGACTATACTTCAAATGTAGATACCGCTATTCAGCGACTGAGAAACAAGATAGATGAGGCCATCACCAAGGGCCGGCAAATGGAAATGCAGACAGACTTTTAGACTCTGTTAAAACGCTTTTTCGATTTGGGTATCTTCTGCGGTGTTCGTGATTTGACTGGTGTTACTTGAGCCGATACTACATGAACCAGGGAACTAACCGCGATGTTGTTGTGCATACCCCCGCTAAGGTGGGCAGCCTGATATATCGCTCGCTGTTCCCACTTGATCCTACGGTTCAAGTTAGATTGTCAATTGAACGGCATTGCGGTTGATACCCATCCTTATTTTTCAAGCCGCTCTTTCTAGAATAAATTTCCATTTATAAGTCTAGTTTTTTGCGGAAAGGTACATCTGGTAAGCTCTATTATCGCTTTCTTCTGAATAAACCATGTTTAGCTTTGTCAGAAAGAGCTTAAATTCCTCACGTTCACTTTCAGGCACCTGTACACCCAATAGAACTCTGCCGTAAGCAGCTCCATGATTACGATAGTGAAAAAGGCTGATGTTCCAGCGGTCGCTCATTGTGGTAAGAAAGTAAAGCAAGGCACCCGCCCGCTCTGGAAACTCAAAACGATAGAGCAATTCATCGGCAACGTTCTCAGCTATACCACCAACCATGTGTCGTATGTGCATTTTCGCAACTTCATCATCACTCATATCCAGTACCGCATAATTTTTTTCGGCCAGACTCTGCAACAGATCCTGTTTTTCCTGCATGCCATGACGCAGACGAATTCCGACAAACACATGTGCCTTTGAACTATCGGCGTAGCGATAATTAAATTCGGTGATAGGACGCGGCCCCAAATCGTGGCAGAGTTTCCGAAAAGTGCCGGGGTGCTCCGGCACCGTAATGCATAGCAGGGCCTCACGATGTTCACCCAGAGCTGAAAGCTCGGCAATGTGTCGCAGGCGATCGAAGTTGACATTTGCGCCACTGAAAACGGCAACCAGCTCACAATCACGAATCTTTTCTCTGGCCACATACTGTTTCAACCCGGCAAGCGCCAGTGCGCCAGCTGGTTCCGGTATGGCCCGGGTATCTTCGAAAATATCTTTCACTGCAGCGCATATCTCATCAACACTGACCAGTAAAACGTCATCAATCAGATCGCGACATATGCGATAATTTTCTTCTCCAATCTGCTTAACCGCTGCGCCATCGGCAAATATTCCAATGTGCTCCAGTTCAATCCTCTCTCCTGCCCCCATGGCGGCATGGAGGCAGGCAGCCTCATCAGGTTCAACAGCGATAATTTTAATATCCGGTTTTATTCTTTTGATGTGCAGAGCCATACCGGATATCAGGCCCCCTCCGCCAACCGGAACAAAAACAAGATCCGGCCCCTGATGCTGCTCAAGTAGTTCAACAGCCACCGTTGCCTGTCCGGATATAATCAGCGGGTGGTCATAAGGCGGGACATAAACTTTCTTTTCCTGTTCAGCAAGTTCCAGTGCATGTTCTTTTGCATCGTCATAATTGTTTCCATGCAAGATGACTCTGGCATTTAAACGCCTGACTGAACTGACTTTTATTTCCGGCGTGGTCTTGGGCATGACTATGGTCGCTGCGATCCCCAGTTTCTGCGCAGCCAGTGCAACCCCCTGAGCATGGTTACCGGCGGAAGCCGCAATTACGCCTGAACTGCCTTGCTCCTGAGAGAGCGAGGCCATCATGTTATAGGCTCCGCGAATCTTATAAGAAAAAACCGCCTGCCTGTCTTCACGCTTCAGCCAAATCCGGTTTTGCAGCTGCTCTGATAGTTGCGGGGCAAAATCGAGCTCCGTCCTGCGCGCGACTTCATAGACTCGTTCAGAAGCTTCGTCAATTAAGGGTTTGTATTCATCAAACATAGGCATAAGATAACATTTACTCAATCTCGTCAGTAATTTTTAAAGATCAAGGCTCACAGAAAATGAACCAGGACGAATTAAAAAAACAGGCCGCCGAAGCCGCCATTAAGTTTGTTGAAGACGACATGATTGTCGGTGTTGGTACCGGCAGCACGGTTAACTTTTTTATTGACGCGCTGGCGAGCATTAAACACAGAATCGATGGCGCCGTTGCCAGCTCAATTGCAACAGAAGAGCGACTGAAATCTCATCATATTCCAATACTCCAACTCAACAGTGCGGGTGAACTTGCCCTGTATGTAGACGGCGCTGATGAGGCCACTGCAAATTTACACCTGATAAAAGGCGGGGGCGGTGCCTTAACTAGGGAGAAAATCGTTGCTGCTGCAAGTAAAACTTTCGTCTGTGTGATTGATGAGAGCAAACAGGTAGGAATGCTCGGGAAATTTCCCTTACCCGTTGAGGTTATACCGATGGCACAAAGTTACGTGGCTCGGGAACTGGTTAAACTGGGTGGACAGCCAGTGTTAAGAGAGGGCTTTGTTACTGATAATCATAATATTATTCTGGATGTACACAACCTGAACATCCATAAACCAGCAGAGATGGAGCAAAGCATTAACAACATTGTCGGGGTCGTCACCAATGGTCTGTTTGCGCATCGTGGGGCAGATATTCTCCTGGTTGCCGGGCAGAAAGGCGTAAGTGAGCATTCCTGAGCCTGATAGCGCTAATAATTTATTGCATAATTTATAGAATTATCATAAGGTTATCCCGATTAATTTTTCCAGAAAATGAATTCCGTAAAAAGCTTGTCGGTCTTTGAGCACATCGGAACAAAAAATTAGACCAATGGGGCTACATTATGATTTTTTATATTGTTTATTCTCTCGCTATTGTTGTGCTGATTCTGCATTTTACCGGTTGGCTGGCGAGGAGAAATATGGAATGGGCTGTTATGGCGGCCGCTGTTGCCTTATTCGCCGTTAATATTCTCGATTACCTCAAAATTATCTAGTTTCCTCTCAGCAAGAAATGATTGGCCTGTTACAGCGGGTCCGTCACGCCCAGGTAAGTATTCATGACAGGACTGTTGCCGAAATAGGTACGGGTCTGCTCGTTCTTGTTGGTATTGAAAAAGACGATGACACAGCCAAAGCTGATCGCCTCCTGCGGCGTCTGCTTGGTTACCGTGTGTTTGGCGATGACTCAGGCAAGATGAATCTGAGCCTTGGCGATATTCAGGGCGGTCTTCTGCTTGTACCTCAGTTCACATTGGCGGCAGATACACGTAAAGGTATGCGCCCCGGCTTCAGTGGCGCTGCCACTCCAGAGCAAGCCGAGCAATTATTCGAATATATTTGCCGACAGGCAGTGTCCGCTTATGAGAGAGTTGCATACGGACAATTCGGTGCCGATATGCAAGTCAGCCTGACCAACGATGGCCCTGTCACTTTTTCTCTCAAGGTCTGAGCACCTGGCATAACAAAGCAAATCTTTGCTCAAATCCAAGAATCTATATTTCGCCGCTTGCTCCGCGATTATTGGACACGGTATTGCCAGATCGGGTTAAGCGAACATAATTGCTGTAAAGGGTGCGTATGTCGCGACCATAAACGACTGTTTGCCCGCAACGACAATGACGCTCTACTTCACCATTTTTCCATACTGGTCTTGCCATTGCCAACATAGCCAGCTCGACATTATCAAACCACTTGTTTCCATTCAGGTTCATCTTTTCCGCCAGTTTTCGGGCTCTCTTTACGCGATTGTAACCGGCGTTATAGGCAGCCAGAGAAAACCAGATCCGATCTTCCTGTAGCTCTTCTTCTTCAAACTTATCACGCAAATAATCCATGTAACGAATTCCTGCCTGAATACTTGCAGCAGGATCATAGGAGTCGTCCAAACCGAGTAAATCAGCAGTTTCAGGTATTATCTGCATCAGCCCCTCGGCACCGGCGTAGGAAATTGCGTTCGGATCAAACTGACTTTCCTGATACATCTGCGCGACAATTAGACGCCAGTCGAAGTCATAATCCTGGGCGTACTTGTGAACGATGTCATCGTAGGGGGAAAGTTTCTCAACACCCGCCAATAACTGAGTGTCGCCAACCAGAGCTCTCGGTTTATCTATGTATTTCGTATAAAGCAGGTTATAAAAACCTTTTCGATATTCTTTCTTCAGAAAATCGTTTATCGAACTTAGTAGCAGCGTCTCGGTTGACCTCACCGCCCAGGCATGCGGTAAAGGTTCACTCAGCGAGAAGTGCGCTCGCAGGTTTATTTGCCTGGAAAAGTGCGCGTTAATCTCATGCGCACCGATAACTGTCAGATCAAACATTCCCATAGCAACGCGATAAAGAATTGTTTCTGCATTCAAACTGGCATCTGCGACAATGAGCTCAAAACCAAGACCTTTTTGCTGAAGGTTCTGCAGGATCTGTTTGTAAGGACTCGATGCCGGTAACACAATTCTGCGACCATCCAGCGATTTCGCGTCAAGCAGAGGGCTATCCTGGCTACGACCAACGACCACTGGTGCCGCATGGCTATAAGATCGGCTGAACTGCAGCTCGATGTTTTCGCCAACGCTGCCTCGAGGCAATGAAGCGGCTATCAGATCGCCCTTGCCCTGTAAAAGCAACTCTTGCATATGTGCATGTGAATCTGCCACAACCACATCAAGTCTCAATTTATGAGACTCTGCAAAACGTTTTGCCAGATCATGCTCAAAGCCTTTCAGTTTGCCAGCGTGCAGATAATAATTGCTGGGGCTCTGGTATGTGATCAATCGTAATAGTTTACGCGACTGCAATCCGGGCAGGTCTTCTTTGTAGCTTTGCGCAATTTGAGACTGCAAATACTGTCTGCTGATAAAACCATTCAGTGACGCAATCAGATTTACATCACTTGCTCGAACGGCCCACGACATCATATCGGCTTCGCTGGCGTTAAAGGCTACTTCCAGGTTCAGATAATCGTCCAGCGCACTTTCGACAAGAAGATTATCTATAATCGTTACGTCGTACTGCGCATTGGCGACTTTCTGCAGCACCTCTTGCAGAGATTCCGACTCAGGAATCACGACCAGACTCATTGCTGTATTTGATTCTGTCTGCTTACGCAGGTAAGACCACAGGGGCGAAGATTTCCTCAGAGCGATCTGCCGGGTGCCGAGATCTTGCAGATGGTTAATACGGCCGGTATCGCTTCTGCTGATTACCTGCTGCTGAGATACTCCCCATGGTAAAGTAAACTCAAGATCATGTTTCTCTATTTTGCTCTCTGAACTAATACTTCGCCCCAGAGCAATATCGCCTTTTCCCTTACGAAGATGCTCAATGACTTGTGACTCATCACCCGGTCTCAGCCAGACCAGTTCTGTTCCCTGTTCAGCCGCATACTGACGTAAGAGTTCGGCTTCTTTACTACTGAAAGCCTCTTGTGCATGCGGGAGTAAAACACGCAGACCGGTTTTATTGAGTGTCGATTTAACCTGGCTGGAGGTCTGCTGAATGTTGTCCTGAGCTGATCCTGAGTCCTGCCTGAACGCCAGTGCACTGTCATGCACTTCTAATTCAGGCTGAGTGTTAAGCCAGACAAAACAAACAAGTAGCGAGAATATTGCAAAAACTCCGAGAACGGGCTGAGATCGTATATGACAGGATTGCTGTAGCGCGCGAGTAAAGCGTAGTAGGTAGTTCCCTAAAATCATTGTCGAAGGATTTCCACGGCCTGATTTCGGGCGAACTATACATGCTTTTCTGAGTACTATCTACATCTTGTGCCTGAATCTTAATAGACTACTATATATAGATGCTCTGCTCATTCGTTCCACAGTGGACAGAACCGGCTGAAGTACAGACTGACTTATGAAATAGGGAATGGACTCGTTCTTTGTATTTAAAGCCTATAAGCGATAGTTGGCACTTACTTTTGTAAAAATTGATTGAGCGCCTGCAAACGTTCAGGAGTACCTATATCAAGCCATTCGCCCTGAAAAAACTCTCCGCTTACTTTTCTCTCTGCCATTGCCTGACGCAATAAGGGCGCCAGCGGAAAAGCCCCGGGTTCTGAACCATCGAACAGAGCGGGTCGGAAAACAGCGATGCCACTATAAGTCAGCCTTGCGTCGCCTTCATCACTTAGCCTGCCCGCGTTCAGTGCAAAGTCTCCCTGCAGGTTGTGTTGCGGATTCTGAACCATAACCAGATGAGCCTTGTCGACGGGTTGATCGGGCAGAACTGAAAAATCATAGTTCGTATACACATCGGCATTAACAACGACAAAAGGCTGGCTTCCAAGCAGTGGCAAAGCGAGTCTGATGCCGCCGCCAGTTTCCAGAGCAGTATCTCCCTCGGCAGAATAACGGATTGGAACATCCCAGGCGCTGCCATCACCGATCTGTTCTTCGATCATTTGCCCCAGGCGCGCGTGATTGATAATTATTTCAGTAACACCGGCTCTTACCAGCCCTTCAATGTGATACTGCAGCAGTGGCTTGCCGGATGCTTTCAGTAAGGGCTTTGGCAGATTGTCAGTCAATGGTTTCATGCGCTCACCTCGACCGGCGGCAAGTATCATTGCTTTCATTTCGCCTCCAATGCCGGCAGCACGCGCGTACGAATCAGTGTCGTAAGAAAACCCAGCTCGGGATAGTCTTGTTCAAGATCGATTATGTAGGACAGGGTTCTTGGAATATCGGCCAGATAACCATCTTTACCGTCACGGAGATAAAGTCTGGCGAATATCCCACTGGCTTTTAGATGGCGTTGTACTCCCATCAGGTCAAAGTCTTTTATCAGTTCAGGCATGACTGGTCCCAGTAACTTTAGTTCTTCATTCTGCTGGAGGTAGTAAGCCAGCCACTCATCAATTTTATGGCGCGGCCATTTGATGTAACAATCTTTCAACAAAGAAACCAGATCATAGCTAAGTGGCCCCAGTACTGCGTCCTGATAGTCAATAATGCCGGGGCCGCCCTCATTCACAAGCAGATTGCGCGAATGGAAATCCCGATGCACGAAAACCTGCTGCTGCTGTAAGGCAGATGTACTTAATATGGCGAAGACTGTGTCCAGTTGCCGGTTCTCTTCTTTGCCAAGATCTATTTGCAAATGCTTATTCAGCAGCCAGTCGCGAAATAATTGCATTTCACTGAACAACAAAGATTCATCATATGCTGGCAAGCCTGCTACCCGGGCCTGCGTCTGCATTGTTAACAAGGAATGAATCGCGGACTTATAGAGTTCGTCTGCATTGCTGTCATTGAGATTGTCGAGAAAAAGATCCTCACCCAGATCACTTAAGAGCAGGAAGCCATCTTCAAGGTTTTGCTCATATACCACCGGTACATTGAGGCCACATTCAAGCAAGCGTGTACTTATATCAATAAACGCCCAGCAATCTTCATGTTGCGGAGGTGCGTCCATAACTATATAAGTTTCACCCTGATGAACCAGTCTGAAATAGCGTCGAAAACTGGCGTCCGCTGAAGCAACTGTAAGACTGTAGTTTCCGAGCTCAATTTCATTCTCAAGCCAGTTATGTAGTGTTTCAATACGCGTGGTCATTCCTCAAATTATCCGAACTATTGCGAAAAATATTGTTTTGTAATTAAATTGCCAGCCATTTTGAACGGCGTCAGGCAAAGCGTTTCATGACAACGAATTACATGTAGGTCATTAATCTGGCATTATCGGTAAAAAATGTAAACCGACCATGTTGATAAACTCATTTTTAGTTATTGCCGGACTTTCACTGCTGATCTTTGGAGCTGATCGATTTGTCGTTGGCGCCGCAAGTATTGCACGCTCGATGGGCATATCCCCTTTGATCATCGGCTTAACGGTGGTCGGCATTGCCACCTCCGCCCCGGAAGTGTTGGTCGGGGCAGTCGCCGCTTTTGATGGTAAAACCGGTCTTGCTATCGGTAACGCTGTCGGCTCGAATATTGCCAACGTCGGTCTGGTAATTGGCGCAACCGCTCTGGTGCAACCATTAGTAGCCAAGTCGCCAACCTTGCGGAGAGAGTATCTTTCTATGTGTGTGGCCACTGCAATAGGCTTTATTGTATTGATGGACGGCGAGCTCAGCCGCATTGATGGATTCATACTTATCACAAGCCTGGTAGCAGCCTTAAGCTGGATAATTTACCTCGCCAGAACAGCCTCCAAAAACGACCCCTTAACCAGCGAATTTGAGCATGAGCTTGAAGAGGCAAAATCAATATCAACGTTACACTCATGGTTACTTTTATTTATTGGATTACTTCTGTTGCTTGGGGGCGCTGAATTACTGGTCAGGGGCGCTGTAGCAATCGCTCAGGCATTCGGTGTTAGCGATCTCGTTATCGGTCTGACTATTATTGCTATAGGCACCTCACTACCCGAGTTGGCAGCGTCCATTATGAGCGTCCTCAAAAACGAAGCGGATATTGCCATCGGCAATGTGATCGGCTCCAATATGTTTAATATGCTTATGGTGCTTGGCGTGCCTGCGATAATTCATCCGGCGGCAGTTAGCAGCGACGTCTTGAGTCGTGATTTTCCGATAATGATATTCCTGACACTGTTAATGGGAGCAATGGTTTTTCTGCACAGCCGTGGAAAATTTGACCGGCGCGAAGGAAGCATCTTGTTTATGTGCTTCATTGGCTATCAATACTGGCTATTTTCAACAATCTCCGCTTGAATGTCAGCCTGAAAAGAAAACCAGCCGCACTATTATGAATAAAAACTCAAGCAAAGACGCAGAATTGCTGATAAGGCACGGTAAAGCTGTGATCGAAACGGAATTGCAGGCTGTCAGTGATCTTCTCGACAGGCTCGATGACTCCTTTGCCCGTGCCTGCAGTTACATTCTCGAATGTCAGGGCAAGACCGTTGTCATCGGCATGGGTAAGTCTGGCCACATTAGCAATAAAATTGCGGCAACTCTGGCCAGTACCGGTACACCTGCGTTTTTCGTTCATCCGAGCGAAGCCAGCCACGGCGATCTTGGCATGATTACGGAAAATGACGTAGTAATTGCTATTTCCAATTCAGGCGAGACCGACGAGATAATCACATTGTTACCGATGATGGAGCGTCTCAATGTTGCGCTGATCGCATTATGTGGAAACCCGGATTCAAGTCTGGCTAAAAGCGCTACGGTTAACATTAATGTTCATGTGTCTCAGGAGGCCTGTCCGCTTGATCTGGCGCCGACCGCCAGCACCACCGCTGTTTTGGTGATGGGTGATGCACTCGCTATAGCTTTGCTTGAAGCGCGCGGTTTCAGCACGGAAGATTTTGCCCTGTCACATCCGGGCGGCACGCTCGGTCGTCGGCTATTACTACGTGTGCAGGACATTATGCATTCCGGTGATGACATTCCCTGCGTGTATGAAGATACCCTGTTGGTGGATTCGCTTCTGGAGATGACAAAAAAGGGGCTGGGAGCAACGGCGATAATTGATGCTGACAACCGTGTGCTGGGTATTTTTACTGATGGTGATTTGAGACGGGCTCTGGACAATGGCATCGATGTACATAAAACCGGAATAGCAGAAGTGATGACCAGCGCCAGTAAAACCATAAGGGCTGATGTTCTGGCGGTTGAAGCACTGAGCCTGATGGAGACACATAAAATCAATGCTCTGCTGGTGGTAGATTCAAACTATACATTAATAGGCGCACTTAACATGCATGACTTGCTGAGGGCCAGAGTAGTATGAGCAGGAAAGAGCTTCTTCTAAAAGCCAGCACGCTGAAACTCATCACATTCGATGTAGACGGGGTTCTGACCGACGGCAGTTTGATTCTTGGCGAGAAGGGCGATGAATATAAAATCTTTAATGCCCATGACGGACTAGGTCTGGTCATGTTGCGTAAAGCCGGCCTGAATATTGCCGTCATCTCAGCCCGTTCTTCGCCGATAGTTGAAGAACGAATGTCTGCTTTGGGAATTCATTACGTTTATCAAGGTCAAAGTAACAAGCTCGAAACCTTGATCGAATTGGTGGAAAAACTTGAGATTGAAAAAAACGAAGTCGCTTTTGTCGGCGATGACCTGGTTGACCTGAAAGCCATGTCTATGGCCGGCCTTGCTGTAACAGTACCTGCGGCCCCGAATCTGGTTAAAGAAAAGGCTGACTGGGTGACAGATAAACAAGGTGGCAAAGGCGCGGTACGAGAGGTGTGTGAGCTGGTTCTTGAAGCTCAGGGCAAACTCGAGTCCGCTTATCAGGCTTATACTTGATCCGCTCAGAATACTCATGACAGTTAAGCAATTCCCGGCATGTCCCAACGTCTGATTATCGTCGTATTTCTGATCATAACGGCACTAGGCAGCACCTGGTTACTTAATGTCGTCTCGAAACAAAAAGCCGGCGCTGGCTCCACTGAGGTGCACGAACCCGACTACTACATGGAAGACTTTACCACGCTGACAATGAGGGAAGACGGCACTCCTAAAAGCAGTCTTTACGCAGTACATATGGCACATTTTCCGGACAACGACACAAGTGAATTATTGCAGCCGGAAATGGAAATGTACCGTACCAGCAGATTGCCGCTATACGTTCGCGCGGACAAAGGCTGGGTTACCTCTAATAACGAAGTTATATTGCTGAAAGGTAATGTACAATTGTGGGAAGATGACGAAAGTGGCGAGCGTATTCTGCAAGTGAATACAAGTAAAGCAAAAGTCCTTATCGATCAGGACTACGCCGAAACCGATCAACCTGCAACGATCAAAACCCGACGAACCACCATTAACGGAATTGGCTTACGAGCCTTTTTCGAAGACAGCCGACTGGAAGTATTAAAAGATGTGCATACATATATTGAACAAAAAGAAATTCTATAAAACTGTCTTAATTCTACTGCTGCTGGGATTCAGTGGCCCCGGTTTCACGCTGGAGTCCGACAAGGATCAGCCGATCGAAATTGAAGCAGATACCGGCGAACTCGATGATGTTAAAAATATCAGCATCTATCGCGGCAACGTCATCACTATTCAGGGCACAATTTATATGACCGGTGACAAAATGACGGTCTACTACACCGAAGACGATGAAATGGATTATATGATCATGGAAGGGCGGCCAGCGACCTATAAGCAGTTGCCGGATGACAGCAGCGTTTATGATTACTCCGAAGCACTGACGATGGAGTACTATGAGCAGAAAGAGTACGTTATATTAATTGACGAAGCACTGGTGACACAGGAAGGTCTGCGCTTCAGTGGAGACAGGATCGAATACGACACAAAATTAAGTCAGGTTAAAGCATGTAGCAACAAGAAAAAGAAAGAAGAAGTAAAAGGTGAGGTTGCACCAAAGAAGAAAGAACGGGTTAAAATAATTATTAAAAAGAAAAAGGATAAATGTGGCGATGCCGAACACGCGAAAAGTCTCGATGCAGCGCAACTACAAATATTTACTCGCAACTGCGAGCAGAAAAAAATTGAAGCCCAAAATAAACCGGAAAAACTCCAGTAGACGAATATGAGTGTCCTCTCGTCCAGACATCTGTCCAAGAGTTTTCGAAAGCGAACCGTCGTTCACGACGTCAGTATTACGGTTGAAAGTGGTGAAATTGTCGGCCTGCTCGGTCCCAATGGTGCCGGAAAAACCACCAGCTTCCATATGATTGTTGGTCTCATTCCCTGCGAAAAAGGCACAATTCATCTTAATGACAATGAAATCAGTCATATGCCAATGGATCAGAGAGCCAATATGGGCCTCGGTTATCTGCCACAGGAAGCCTCGGTGTTCAGAAAATTGACAGTCGAGGAAAATATCATGGCGATTTTGCAAACTCGTCCGAAACTTGGCATAGCCGAAAGAAACAAACGCCTGGATTTTTTACTCGACGAGTTCCACATTTCACATCTCCGCGACAATCTGGGCATGAGCCTCTCCGGCGGCGAAAGACGACGTGTTGAAATCGCCCGGGCACTGGCTACCGAACCGCACTTCCTCTTGCTGGACGAGCCTTTCGCCGGCATTGATCCGATTTCCGTCAGTGATATACAGAGAATCGTCGAGTATCTTCGTTCCAATGGTCTGGGCATCCTCATCTCGGACCACAATGTAAGGGAAACGCTTGGGACCTGTGATCGTGCCTATATTGTCAATGAAGGCAGGATAGAAGCAGAAGGCATACCCGACGACATCCTGTCCAACCAGCGTGTTCGCGACATATATCTGGGCGATCAGTTTAAATTGTGAAAAAACTTGCAGACTTCGGGCAACATTGGCCCGATTTTTGCGCTAGACTTACAGTATGAAGGCCTCTTTACAACTCAAACTCGGTCAAAGCCTGACTATGACGCCGCAGTTGCAGCAGGCGATACGCCTTTTGCAACTCTCCAGCATGGAACTGGAGACGGAAATTCAGGATGCTCTCGATTCCAACATGATGCTTGAACTGGATGATGATCATTCAAGTCAGAACAATGAAGATAGTGCTGATAACTCCAGTCCAACTGAATTGGAAGGGCGTGATGATCTCGGCGAAATTTCCCCTGAACCGCATGCGTCTGAAACAGAAACTGGCCTGAATCAGGACAATATTCCCAGCGATCTCCCGGTAGACAGCGTCTGGGAAGACATTTACGACGGCAATACCAGCTATTCCAAACCATTGGCCAGTAGCGACTACAATGGTTTTGAAAATCAGGACACAGAAGACAAGTCGCTGGCAGACCATTTGCTCTGGCAACTTAACCTGACACAGACCAGTGAGAGCGATCACGCAATCGCGACCGCTATAATTGATGCGCTCGATGATGACGGCTACCTGACATGCACACTTGAAGAGATACTTGCGTCTATAGGGGATGAGCAGGATGAAGAGATCGAAATGGACGAGGTTGAAGCGGTACTCAGACTGGTGCAAAGCATGGAACCTGCCGGTGTCGCGGCCAGAGATTTACAGGAGTGCCTGAGCTTGCAGCTCGCGCAGTTCGACGCCAAAACAAAATGGTTAAGCGCAGCGAGAGAGCTGGTTGACTCCTATCTGCACTTGCTTGGTGGGCACGATTACACCCGCCTGCTAAGGCAGATGAAACTTTCTCGCGAGGATTTGCAGGAAGTCGTGCTTTTCATCCAGAGCCTGAATCCGCGGCCCGGTAATCAGATTCAGGAATCACGTATTGAATACATAGTTCCTGATGTATATGTAAAAAAAGAAAAGGGAGCCTGGAAGGTCGAGCTTAACGCTGAAAATATGCCCCGCCTTCGTATCAACTCCGGTTATGCGAGTATGATCAAACGCGCAGATAGTAGTGACGATAATAATTCTCTTAAATCGCATTTGCAGGAAGCCCGCTGGTTTATTAAAAGCCTGCAAAGCCGCAGCGAAACACTGCTTCGAGTTGCCACTGCAATTGTTGAACGGCAACGTGCTTTTCTCGACTATGGTGAAGAAGCAATGAAGCCCCTGGTCCTGCATGATATTGCTGAATCACTCGGTCTGCATGAGTCAACAATTTCTCGCGTAACCACAAGAAAATACATGCACACCCCTTGCGGAATTTTCGAATTAAAGTATTTTTTTTCCAGTCACGTTGGCACGGATCTCGGCGGCACCTGCTCTTCAACAGCTATCCGGGCACTTATTAAAAAGCTGGTACTTGCAGAAAAAACAGAAAAGCCATTGAGCGACAGCAAAATCGCCAAAATACTGGCCGATCAAGGAATCAATGTCGCCCGCAGAACTGTCGCCAAATATCGTGAAGCCATGCATATTCCACCCTCAAATGAAAGAAAAAGACTGATTTAGCTTATCGACTATTTTCGTTTAAGCAGTGAAGAATTTTTACATACAACAAAACAAAAAATAATGACTAGTAGTGGGAGCAAGTAATGCAAATAAACCTGACCGGACACCATATTGAACTAACAGACTCATTGAGGAATTTTGTTGACAGCAAGTTTGAACGACTTGAACGGCATTTTGAGCACATAAACAATATTCATGTAATTCTCAGCGTTGAGAAAGCAAGACAAAAAGCAGAAGCTACTATCAACGTTAACCGGGGGCAGTTATTTGCAGAAGCTCAACACGAAGATATGTATGCGGCGATTGACAGCCTGCTGGACAAACTTGACAGGCAACTGAAAAAGCACAAAGAAAAGCTGAACGATCACCATCAGGCTGAAGGTAGTATCAAAAATCGCGAACCCGTTTAACCCGTAGTACTCTACAGAAACAGTAATGCAAATTTCCGAAATTCTTTCACCTGAACGGATTCAGCACGACTCCAGCGCGGGAAGCAAGAAAGCAGCACTTGAGTCTCTCGCAAAACTTATTGCAAATGACAGTCCTGAGCTTACCCAGTTTGAAATATTCGACAGCCTGATAAATCGAGAACGACTTGGTAGCACCGGGCTCGGACACGGTGTTGCCATTCCTCATGGTCGTATAAACCATGAAAACAAGACTCTGGGTGCTTTTATCAGGATACAAAAGCCCGTCGATTACGATGCAATAGACAGACAACCAGTAGATATATTGTTTGCTCTGCTGGTACCACAGGAGTCTACTGACGAACATCTCCAAATCCTGTCACTTCTCGCTGAAAAATTCAGCGATGCCGAGTTACTTGAAAAGTTACGCAACGAGCAATCTTCTGACGCTATTTACAATTTGCTGGCAGGGTGATTGCTGAGCTGATCACTGAAGCTTCTGGTTTTCCAGACAAGTGAACGAAAAAAGTATGGAATAGCTTATTTTGACATGACCATTGAATCACCTGGGATTACCCTGTACGACCTGTTTGAGGAGTATCGCGATCGACTCCAGCTTAAACTCGTCGCCGGAAAAAAGGGGCGCCACAGACAGATTCTACCGGAAACGACGAGTCATAAAAAACCTGATGCGGAGAAAAAAGATCTCGATTTGACCGATGAGATTGCCAAATCTGGTCACATCGCCACAGGTCGTTCGTATATCGGATACCTTAATCTTATTCACCCGCATCAAATTCAAATTCTCGGTAACACCGAGCTCAGTTATATTGAAAAACTGCGTGCCACAACTCGTGATGACACAGTCAGGCAATTGATTGATCATGGGCCAGCCTGCATTCTGCTGGGAGACAACCGGGCCATGCCGGATTATATAAAGCAGGCCTGCAATGCCGCGAATGTGCCCGTTTTAAAATCGCCAATCGACGGAAGTTGCCTGATAGAAACTATTTACTACTATCTATCCAGTCATTTTGCTGAAGATCTGACCTTACATGGAGTTTTCATGGAAGTAATGGCAATGGGGGTTCTGATTACCGGTCCCAGTGGCATCGGCAAAAGCGAACTCGCTCTGGAGTTAATAACCCGCGGTCACAGACTGGTTGCCGACGACGCACCTCAGTTTTCCAGACTTGCTCCTGACATAATTAATGGCAGATGCCCTAAAACCCTTCGTGATTATCTCGAAGTGAGAGGCATGGGCATTATTAATATACGCAGACTTTATGGTGACAGTGCTATTAAAGAGAATAAATACCTTCGTCTTATAGTCAGGCTTGAACGCATGAGTAAGAAACAATTATTAAAACTGGATCGTCTGCAGGGAAGCCTTAAAAGCCGTTCGATTATGGGGATCAACATTCCGGAAATAACCTTGCCCGTAGCACCCGGTCGTAACCTGGCAATCCTGCTCGAATGCGCAGCCCGCAATCATTCTCTGGCCATGAGCGGATATAATGCCACGCAGGAGTTTATTAATAATCAACTGACAGCGATTGAACAAAACAGTGTCGAAAACCATTAATCAACGTCGTCTAATTATTGTTAGCGGTCTTTCCGGGGCGGGCAAATCGGTCGTGCTGAATACACTTGAGGATTTGGATTTTTACTGTATTGATAACCTGCCGGTTATGTTGCTTGACGATCTAAGCTCACTGGTTGTCAATGAGAAAGATAGTCTGCCACCGCTGGTTGCAGTTGGTATAGATGCCCGAAATCCGGCTACTTCTCTTTCCAGCCTGCCAGACTCTCTCAGTAAATTCAGGGCGGAAGGTGTCCATGCTGAGCTGATCTTTATGGAAGCCGGCGATGATGAATTAACGAAACGATACAGCGAAACCCGTCGCAAGCATCCCCTGTCATCAGAAGATGTGTCATTAACTGATGCAATCGCCAACGAGCGCGCTATTCTCAGTGAGCTGTCTGATCTTGCTGATCTGCGAATAGACACTAGCCACACGGTGGTTCATGATCTGCGCGCCATGGTACGCGAACGAATCGTTGGTCGCGCTTCATCAGAACTATCCATTCAGTTTTTATCTTTTGGTTTCAAACGAGGGATTCCCCGGGAAGCAGATTTTGTATTCGACGTGCGCTGTTTACCAAACCCTCACTGGGACAAAAATTTACGACAGTACACTGGCCGCGACAGTGCAGTCGCTGAGTTCCTGGGAAATCAGGCAATGGTTGTAGATATGCTGGATCAGTTAAAACAATTTTTGCAAAACTGGATTCCAAAATTTGAAGACGAAAACAGAAGCTACCTTTGTGTCGCTATTGGCTGTACCGCCGGACACCATCGTTCTGTTTATCTTATTGAACAACTATCGATGCATTTCACTGAAATGGGAAAATCAGTGATTATCAGGCACCGGGATTTGTAGAATGCAAAGTAAAGTCGTTACTATAATAAACAAACTCGGTCTTCATGCACGAGCGGCTGCACGCTTTGTCCAGCTTGCCTCATCTTTCGACAGCGAAGTAAATATTACCGTCAACGGCAAAAAAGTCAGCGGGAAAAGCATAATGGGAATTATGATGCTGGCCGCTTCCAAAGGCACCAGCGTAGAAATAGTGACTGCCGGTGCTGATGAAGAAGAAGCAATACAGTCTCTGGAAAACCTGATTCTCGACAAGTTTGGTGAAGCCGAATGACGATATCCCTGCATGGAATGGGAGTATCACGTGGTATTGCCATAGGCAAAGTTCACATTCTGGAAAGAGATCAGATTGAAATCCTGGAATATGCGCTTGCTGATGACTCAATAGAGACTGAAACCCAACGTTTGCAGGACGCAGTATCTCAGGCGAAACAACAATTAAGAGCCATTCGCGACCACATACCCGAGTCTACAAGCGCCGATATCGCTGCATTTATCGACACTCATTTATTGATGATGGATGATGCCGCATTGATTCAGGAACCACTTCGGCTGATTCGGGAAAAGGGTTGCAATGCCGAATGGGCTTTGAAACTTCAGCGCGATGCACTGGTAGCAGCCTTTGATGAAATGGACGATCCCTATCTGCGAACAAGGAAAGACGATGTAGATCACGTGGTTGATCGCATTCAAAGAATATTACTCAAACATGCACCGCTTGCTCATGAAATCCCGGACAACAAACTAAACGGCTACATCGTACTCGCAGATGATCTGACGCCTGCAGATACAGTACTTATGCAACATCAGGGCATCGTCGCTTTCATCACTGAATACGGCGGTCCCACTTCCCATACCGCTATACTCGCCCGCAGCCTTGGTATTCCGGCTGTGATCAGCCTCCATGATGCGCTTCAGTACATTGAAGAAGAAGATTTTGTCGTCATTGACGGCATGCGTGGAATTGTTCTGGTTGATCCGAGCAAGCCTTGCATCGAATATTATCGCGAGCAACAGCAAGAGGACATCTCCTATTTTTCCGGCCTTAGTAGCCTAAAGGAAGAACCGGCGAGAACTATTGATGGTGTCAACATTCAATTGATGGCAAACATAGAATTACCTCGCGATTTCGATACGGTTCGCGAAGTTGGCGCGGACGGCGTCGGTCTGTACCGAACCGAATTTTTGTACATGAACAGAGAAACCCCGCCGTATGAAGAAGAGCATTATGAAACCTACCTCAAGGTACTCGATAAGCTCAATGGTCTGCCTTTGACAATACGTACTCTGGATCTGGGTGCGGACAAACAGGTTGATGGTGGTCGAAAGAGTGGGCCGGTTCAATCAAACCCTGCTCTGGGTTTGCGGGCAGTGCGATTATGCCTGAAAGAGCCCGCTTTGTTCAGACCTCAACTGCGCGCAATTTTCAGAGCCTCGGCGAAGGGAACGATCAGGTTAATGATTCCGATGTTATCGAACTTGCAGGAAATGCAGCAGGTATTGGCCATGGTAAACGAGATAAAATCAGAACTTAATGCTGCTAAAATCAAATACGACAAAAAGATGCCGATAGGCGGTATGATTGAAGTCCCTGCCGCTGCAATTTGTGCGGATATATTTGCTGAACATCTCGATTTTCTTTCGATAGGCACGAATGACCTAATTCAATATACCATTGCAATCGATCGCGTTAATGATGAAGTTAATTATCTCTATGACCCACTACATCCTGCAGTCCTGCGTTTGATCAACCTTACCCTTAAAGCAGGTGAAAAAGCGGGTATCCCGGTCGCCATGTGTGGTGAGATGGCTGGGGAAACCCAATATGCTGCTCTTCTGTTGAGCCTGGGCCTGCGCCAATTCAGTGTTCACCCGGCCAACCTTCTGGAACTGAAAAAAATTATAAATGATACTGATATTGATCAATTGGCCGAGTTCGCCGATCAGGCTCTCGCTGCCAGTAGCGGTGTAGAGGTAGCTGATTTGCTCGACAAACGAAACCTGAAGCTTCACTAAGAATCGTCTTTGCAACCCTTCTATGTAACACTAACTTAATCTGACTGACGGCGAATTCAATTCCCCTCCTCCCTGCCGCACTGCTAAACTAAGCACCTGATATTTAGAGGTCTGCTTATGAATGCAATGAGCCCACAAGAAAACCTGCTCGATGCTTTTTCCGAAGAAAAGTTCGAGGAAGTGCGTGCGCTTATGGAGGAATTACATCCTTCAGAAATAGCCGACCTGCTGGAAAGCCTGCCACCGAAAGACCGGGAGAATCTTTGGGATCTGATTGAGCCTACGCTTGGCGGTGATGTGCTGACAGAAGTACAGGATCCAGTTCGTTCTGCTTTGCTGGAAACTATGCAGCCGCAGGAAGTAGCTGATGTTACCAAAGATCTCGAATCCGATGACGCGGCAGACATTCTTCAGGACCTTCCGGAAGATGTCATCGCCACCGTTCTGGCTTCTATGGATGCCCTGAACCGAGAGCGTCTTGCATCAATACTATCCTATGCAGAAGACAGTGCCGGCGGACTAATGAATGTCGATGTGGTACCTGTTCGCGCAGATGTCACGCTCGACGTTGTGTCCCGTTATTTGCGACAACTTGGTGAGATACCTGATCAAACTGACAACCTTATGGTTGTTGATCGTGAAAATCATTATCTTGGCGTACTCCCTCTGGCTGACATACTGACCAAAAAAGCCGACACCAGTGTTGGTGAAAACATGATCGAAGAAAGTGGTATCCATGCCGATACGGCGAAACACGACGTTGCCCGAATTTTCGAACAGCGCGACTGGTTTTCGGCAGGTGTCGTCGATGATGATAATCGGCTACTAGGTCGCATCACTATCGATGATGTGATTGACGTAATTCAGGAAGAAGCTGAGCAGACGGTTCGAAGCATGGCGGGTCTCGGTGAAGATGATATGTTCGCCCCGGTGCTGACCACGGCAAAGCGTCGTACAATCTGGCTGGGCATTAACCTGATGACTGCTCTACTTGCTTCCTGGGTAATCGGGCGTTTCTCAGACACAATAGAGCAACTGGTCGCACTGGCCGTACTGATGCCGATAGTTGCCAGCATGGGTGGTATCGCCGGCAGCCAGACTCTAACTATTGCAATTCGAGGCATCGCGCTCGGTCAGATCAGCAAGACAAATTCACGCATCCTGATGAACAAGGAAGTTGCCGTGGGTGTGCTCAATGGCATCATCTGGGCAACAGTAGTGGCAGTGGTGGCAAGTCTCTGGTTTGAGGATAAATCGCTTGGTGCCATCATAGGCCTGGCAATGATCATAAACCTGATTATCGCGGCACTGGCTGGTGCGCTTATCCCGCTTACTCTGAAACGTTTTGGTGTCGACCCGGCAATCGCCGGTGGCGTCCTGTTAACCACAATTACTGATGTCGTTGGCTTCATGATCTTTCTTGGTCTGGCTACTTTCTTTTTGATCTCCTGACTTATGTACGTACAGGCACACGAGTTGTTTAAGCGCTTTCTGGCCGGGTTTGAAAAGCAGCCAGAAGCTTCTATTGTTCACTCGCTGGCTGAATCACCAAAACTCAGTGATTTTATCGACGCGCTGGATCCGAATATGTCTCTGGACTGGTCCGCTCGTGATTTTCAGGGACTGCCTGAGCTCCGGCAAAAGATACTGCACAGAACAAATACCGCCGGAGTTTGTCAGCTTGAGAATGTTCTTGTCACTGCTGGTACGGCAGAGGCCAACTTCCTCTGCCTCAGCCAGTTAGTTCAGCCACACGATGAACTCATAGTTGATGTGCCGGGCTGGCCCCAGCCTCTTGTCCTCGGTGAAGCCATCGGTGCCAAAGTAAAAACACTGACGCGTGATGAAAACCGATCCTGGCAGATAGATTTAAACCAGTTAAGCGATCTTATCAGCAATCGAACCAAACTGATATTCATATGCAACCCGAATAATCCGACCGGTCAGATCTTGCAGAAAAACGAACTGGAAGAAATCATTCGTCTGGCTGACAAAGTTGGAGCCTATGTTCTTTGCGATGAAGTTTATGCCGGTCTGGAATGGAATACCGATGAGCTGCCGCGGGTGGCAAACATGTATGAGCGTGGAATCAGCACCGGCAGCGTTTCAAAAGTGCTCGGCTTGCAGGGTTTACGGCTTGGCTGGTTGATTTGCCGTGACAAGCAGCTGGTCTTTGATGCGATGGTTCTACGTGAAGATACAAGTGAAATAATGAATGTTATGGGAGAAGCCATCGCCAATGTCGCTCTGGATGATCCCTATTACGACAGGGCAATCCGGAAAGCCAGACAGGCAGGCCTTCATAATCTGGCTTTGTTAGATGAGTTTATTAAGAATCGTGCCGAGCTCGAATGGCAAAAGCCGGCTGCCGGTTTAATCGGATTTTGCCGCTTGCATATGAACATCGACTCTTCTCACCTCGCCGAGCAATTAATTAAGTCGCCTTATCGTACCTTTGTTATGCCGGGAAGTGCTTATGGCTATCCGCAATACCTTCGTCTCGGCTTTGGCGGCAAGGCAGATAACGCACTTGAAGACGGGCTTCGTCGCTTACAATCCTGTCTTGATAAACTGAGTAAATATCAATGAGTAAAATAAATAATAGCGCTGATTTCCGTTCAGATACTTTCACCCTGCCTGATCAGGGCATGCGCGAAGCTATTTTCAAAGCTGAAGTCGGTAACGCCGGCTATGGGGAAGATCCTAGTGTTAATAAACTGGAAGAAAAGCTGGCCGGTTTTTTTGGCTGTGATGAAGCCATTTTTCTACCCTCAGCGACTATGGCTGGTCAAATCGCTATCAGTGCCTGGGCCCGGCCCGGCGACATGGTTCTAATAGAGGAATTCGGCCACAGCTATTACTTTGAGACTGGTGCCATGTCCGCCATAGCGGGAGCCCAGGCACATCTGCTGACCGGCAAGAAAGGCATTCTTGCGGCTGAGGATATCGCGGTACGTATTAAGCACCCGGAAAACCACTATGCGCGAACCGGTCTGATCATCCTGGAAAACTCTTCCAATTTTGGCGGTGGCACCATTTATCCTGAACAAACACTGAACGATATTTTCACTTTAGCCAATCAACATTCAGTACCTGTACATATTGATGGTGCCAGAATCTGGAATGTTCTGGCTGCAAGAGACTACAAGGCATCCAGCCTGATGCCCGCATCCGGCTCAATGTCTATTTGTTTTTCCAAGGGGCTCGGGGCGCCAATGGGTGCAGCCTTGCTCGGCAATAAGGAATTCATTCATGAAGCGCGCAAAATTCAATTAATGCTGGGTGGAGTCATGCGTCAGATCGGCTTTATGGCTGCTGCCGCGGATTATGCATTTGAGAATAAACGAGAGCGCTTAACAGAAGATCACGAAAATGCACTTTATCTGGCCAAAGGGCTGGCAGATTCAGTCGCTTTGGACATTGATATAGAAAGCGTTCAAACCAATATGGTCTATGCAAGGGTTCTGGCTGGTTCTGATCAGGCCGCCAGATTTGTGCGACTACTCGATGAAAGAGGCGTGCATTGCCTCAACGTGGGCGCTTTGATCCGTTTTGTTACTAGCACGCTGGTGGATCATAATGACTGTACAAAGGCTATCGAGGTATTCCACGAGCTGCTTTCCAGGGATTAGAAAATTTATTTCGCAACCCGAGCTGTCAGCGCGTCTTCTCATCGACGCCAACTTTGTAGCTGAGTTATAATACTCGCTCATATGGAAGATATCAGACATGGGATCAAGAGAAACACAGGCACTTATAATCGGCACCGCATTAAAGCTCTTTAACGAGCACAGTTCTGGTGCCGTTTCCACAAACCGAGTGGCAGAAGCCTGCGATATCAGTAAGGGCAACCTCCACTATCATTTCAAAACAAAGAAAGAAATTATCCAGTCGATTTTTAAGGGTATCTCCGACGAAATGAATCAGGGCTGGTATCAGGATCACCTTGATCCCACTGTTACCCACATGGCAGAGATGTTTGCACGACAACTGCTTCTTATCCACGAATATCGTTTCTTTTATCGGGAAATGCCTGCGCTACTTCGCTCCGATCCCGTTCTGCTAAGACGCTATCAGGAAAACCGCGACAAAAGAATGGCCTCTCTGGAAGAATATTTTAGAGAACTGATTCGCGTCGGGGTAATGGACTTTAAAAATGAGAGCATGATTCAATCGCTCATTGTCAGCTCCTGGATCATCTCGGACAATTGGCTCAATTATATAGAGTTCAAAAAAATTGAACCCACTCAGGAAAAAATACTGGACGGCTACGAAACTCTGCTGGAGATATTGCGTCCTTATTTTGTTGAACCCTGGGAGCAGGTTCGTACAGAATCACTTGCGGCAATAAAAGGCGTCGTTGAAAAAGAACTGGGTAAAGCGCAGAAAGAAGATACTACCAGCTGAACAGAACCCACTGTGGCACAACAAAGTCATCATAAATGACGCTCATCCGTGCTTCCATATTGCCGTCTCCATCTTTATCCACCAGATAATATGGCTTACCGATTTTGGGGTTTATTTTAACCATATACATTCTGCCATTCAGACGATACTCCTCAATAGTGGCGTCGTCCCGCTGAATAATGGTTACTTCCGGTTCGATTGGCTGGCCGCTTTGCATCTGCTCCGGTAGCTCTGGCGGCAAGGGTGCCTCAGCAAACTCCTCATCAATAGCATCCTCAGCGCATACTGGCAAAGCGATGCAAAAAACCAGCGACAAAATATAAATCAGATTCTTCATAGTCATATCTCTTCAGAGTGCCTTTCAGGGCGCGAGTTCATTAAATCCGGGTTTGCTCTCGAGCTTCATCGTATTACTCAAGAATAACATCAATTATAGTTTCCCGCCCAGACGGCTTGTAATGGGAACAGAGGCTATTATCAGTCATAATAGTACGCTCGAGCAAAATATTTGAAAACTGATTGTCTATGCCAGCTAATTCTCTCGTTCTCGTCGACGGTTCATACTACCTGTTTCGTGCTTATCATGGCATGCCTGCTCTAAGTAACGCTGAAGGGGAGCCTACCGGTGCAATTTATGGCGTAATTAACATGTTACGCAAACTGCAGAAAGAGTTTATTCCTGATTATTTCGCTGTGGTATTCGATGCAAAAGGCAAAAGTTTTCGTAACGATCTTTATCCTGAGTACAAAGCGAATCGACCGCCCATGCCGGACGATTTACGCTGCCAGATTGAACCGGTTCACAGGATCATTCGTGCGCTGGGCATTCCTCTATTGATTATGGACAACGTAGAAGCAGACGATGTCATCGGTACGCTGGCAATAAACGCAGAAGCAGAAGGACTGGATGTGACTATTTCTACCGGTGACAAGGATCTTGCACAACTGGTCAACGAAAACATTCGTTTGCTAAACACCATGAGTGATGTTGTGTTGGACCGGGAAGGTGTTATTTCCAAGTTCGGCGTACCACCGGAACGCATTATTGATTATCTGGCTTTGGTTGGAGATAGCGTTGATAACGTTCCCGGGGTACCGAAAGTAGGGCCCAAGACTGCGGCCAAATGGTTGAACCAGTTTGGTTCGCTTGATGGCGTTATTGAAAATGCGAGCGACATTGGCGGTAAAGTGGGTGAGAGTCTACGCGAGAACATCGACAAAGTGCCGCTGTCAAAAGAACTGGTGACGTTGAAACTTGATCTGGAGCTAGATATTTCACCTTCTGATCTTATTTGTGAAGAACCTGACCAGGATATTCTTGTAGAGGAGTTTGGTCGCTGGCAATTGCGTAGCTGGCTGGCCGATTTTACACACAACAGTGAATCTGGAAAAGATTCTGTATTAAAACAAAATGACGAAAAGACCAACAGCCCTGAAGCAAAGAAAGAAGTTGCTGAGATCAAGTACGACACTATTCACAATGAAGCAGATTTTCTATCCTGGTTGAACAAGCTTGAGAGCGCAAAACTGATAGCCTTTGATACAGAAACTACCAGCCTCGATTATATGCAGGCGGAAATAGTCGGTGTATCCTTTGCTGTTACAGCTGGAGAAGCGGCTTATGTGCCTCTCGCACATGATTACCCGGGGGCACCCGAGCAACTGAACAGAGATTATGTGCTGGAAAAACTAAAGCCGCTTTTAGAATCTGCGGAGCACGCCAAGCTCGGTCAGAACCTCAAATACGACATGAGTGTGCTTGCCAACTACGGTATTACGCTAAAAGGCATCGCCCACGACACAATGCTTGAGTCCTATGTTCTCGATAGCACTGCGTCTCGCCATGACATGGACAGTCTCGCGAAGAAACACCTGGGTATAGAGACTATTCATTTTGAAGATATCGCCGGCAAAGGTAAAAAACAGCTGACTTTTAATGAAGTGTCGGTTGATGTTGCCGCGCCTTACGCTGCTGAAGACGCCGATGTGACATTGAGACTACATCAGTCTCTGTGGCCGAAATTTGAAACCAAACCGGATCTCGTTCAACTCTACGAGAATATTGAACTGCCTTTGCTCAGCGTACTTTCCCGTATCGAACGCACCGGTGTCATGATTGACGCTGACAAGCTACTACAACAAAGCGCTGAACTCAGTAAGGAAATGGCCAGACTCGAGACCCAGGCTCATGACATGGCCGGACAGAGTTTCAATATCGGCTCACCAAAACAAATTCAAACTATACTTTATGAAAAAATGGAACTGCCGGTGCTGGCCAAAACTCCGAAAGGTCAGCCATCAACAGCAGAGTCCGTGCTCCAGGAACTCGCAGCGGACTATGAGTTACCGCAGTTAATATTGGATTATCGCAGCCTGAGTAAATTAAAATCGACTTACACAGACAAATTGCCCCTGCAAATCGATCCTGACAGCGGACGCGTTCACACTTCTTATCATCAGGCAGTGGCCTCGACCGGCAGGCTCTCTTCTTCAGATCCTAATTTGCAGAATATTCCGATTCGAACAGCTGAAGGAAGACGTATTCGTCAGGCCTTCATCGCACCACAGGGTTACACCTTGATGGCTGCTGATTATTCTCAGATTGAACTTAGAATCATGGCGCATCTATCCGGGGACGAGAATCTGTTGAAAGCTTTCAAGAATAACGAAGACGTACATCGCTTCACCGCCAGTGAAGTCTTCGACGTCAACCTCGATGAGGTCGATAGCGAACAAAGACGCGCTGCGAAAGCTATTAATTTCGGCCTGATTTACGGTATGTCGGCATTCGGACTCGCCAATCAGCTCGGCATCGATCGCAGTTCGGCGAAAGAATACGTCGATCGTTATTTTTCCCGCTATCCGGCAGTGAAGGCCTATATGGATAATACCCGTCTACAGGCTAAAGAAGATGGTTTTGTTGAAACAGTCTACAAACGCCGCCTTTATCTACCGGAAATCAATGCAAAAAATGCTGCACGCCGGCAATACGCTGAGAGAACCGCCATAAACGCGCCGATGCAGGGCACTGCGGCCGACATTATCAAAATGGCCATGATTAAGATAGATAATTATGTGCAAACTCAGGGAGAGGACATCAAAATCGTTATGCAAGTACATGATGAACTGGTTTTTGAGGTCATTGATAAACGACTGGAAGAAGTCCGTCAGATTGTCTGTAAATTAATGAGCGAAGCTGGCGACCTGAGCGTACCACTGGTCGTCGAAGCCGGTTCTGGCCATAACTGGAATGAAGCCCATTAAATGTTGCGCTACCGAGACAGCTGTCGCGAACTTTTAACTGTGCTAACTTTAGACTAAACTATAGAAAGACTCTTATTCTTCAAACAAATTTTCATATAAGCCGCAATCTTATTCTTTTTTCAAACAGGAACGAGCAATGTTATTAATCCCCGCGATTGATATTAAAGATGGTAAATGTGTGCGCCTGCGTCAGGGCGATATGGATGACTCAACTGTGTATGGCGATGATCCTGTAGCTATGGCCGATCGTTGGGTCGAAGCCGGCGCCAGGCGTCTGCATATTGTTGATCTGGACGGTGCGACTTCAGGCAAACCAGAATGTGCCGGCCTGGTCCATAGCATCGTTGATGCCCACCCGTCGGTCCCGGTACAGGTCGGTGGCGGTATTCGCGATGAAGATACGATTCAGGGCTATCTTGATGCCGGTGTGAGTTATGTGATTATCGGTACCCGCGCGGTCACGACACCTCATTTTGTCTCTGATGTGTGTCTCGAGTTTCCCAGTCATATTATCGTTGGCCTTGATGCAAAAAACGGCAAACTAGCTACTGAAGGCTGGTCAAAACTTTCTCATCATGATGCCTTTGATATGGCCAAACGCTTTGAAGACGACGGTGTAGCAGCAATAGTTTATACCGACATAGGTCGCGATGGCATGATGAACAATCTCAATATCGACTCTACTGTGGAACTTTGCCAGAACATAAGCATGCCGGTATTCGCCTCAGGTGGTCTGACCAACCTTGATGACATAAAGAAGCTCTGTGAGGTTGCTGACGAAGGTATTGAAGGTGCTATTACAGGGCGTGCCATTTATGAAGGCAGCCTCGATTTCAAAGAAGCCCAGGAATTAGCTGACAAATTAATCGCCGGCTAAGCACTTTGGTAAAATTCGAAATATGTCCCTCGCCAAGCGAATAATCCCCTGTCTGGATGTTGACGATGGTCGTGTCGTCAAAGGCATCAAATTTGTCGACATTAAAGATGCCGGCGATCCCGTTGAAGTTGCCCGTCGTTATGATGCACAGGGCGCTGACGAAATTACCTTTCTTGATATTACCGCCAGTAGTGATCAACGAAACACTATTCATGATGTAGTTAAAGCAGTCGCCAGCGAAGTCTTTATTCCGCTTACAGTAGGTGGTGGAATACGCAATCTGGATGATATTCGTCGTATGCTTAACGCCGGTGCTGATAAAATCAGTATTAACACCGCTGCTGTGCTGAGGCCAGAATTCGTTCGCGAAGCAGCGCAGAAATTTGGTAACCAGTGCATAGTTGTCGCTATTGACGCCAAAAGAGTGCAATCGCAGACTGACACAGCTGCCTGGGAGGTTTTTACCCACGGCGGACGCCGTCCCACTGGTCTTGACGTCATCGACTGGGCCAGAAAGATGGAGGCCTTTGGTGCGGGTGAACTACTGTTAACCAGTATGGACAGAGACGGTACTCGTGACGGCTTTGATCTGGAGTTAACCAGAAATGTTGCTGAAGCCGTATCCATACCTCTTATCGCCTCCGGCGGTGTTGGTTGCCTGGATGATCTCGCTGATGGTGTTAGCCTCGGCAAAGCAGATGCGGTTCTGGCAGCCAGTATATTTCACTTTGGCAAACACACTGTTGAAGAAGCCAAACAGCTTCTGGCCAAAAAAAATATTGAAGTCAGACTTTAGTTCATGAGTGAACAAACAAACAACGACTGGCTGGAAAAGCTCAACTGGGACGACAACGGACTGCTGCCTGCTATCGCTCAGGAGCAGGGTTCCAGTAAAGTGCTGTGCCTTGCCTGGATGAACCGGGAGGCGCTTGCTCTTACAGTCAAAGAACAACGCGCCATCTATTGGTCGCGTTCTCGTCAGAAACTCTGGCGAAAAGGTGAAGAGTCCGGTCACGTACAGCAGCTCCGGGAGATTCGTGTTGACTGCGATCTTGATGTTATTCTTCTTAGCGTTATTCAAGACGGCGATATCGCCTGTCATACGGGCCGGCACAGCTGCTTTTATCTTAAACTTGAAAACCAGGACTGGCTTGCCGTTGATCCTGTTCTCAAAGATCCTGCTCTGATTTATAGAAAATAATCAGCATTAACTAAAACGAGTGCACTGTTACATGGAATACGAATTACTGAATAAATTAGCTGAAGTACTTGAAGAACGTAAACAGGCCGATCCGGATTCTTCTTACGTTGCCTCTTTACATTCTCGTGGTGAGGACACCATTCTTAAAAAAATTGGCGAGGAATCCGCAGAGCTTATAATCGCGGGTAAAACCCGAGATCGTCAGGCTGTCGTTCATGAAACAGCCGATCTGTGGTTTCACTCACTGGTATTACTATCGAGCCTTGATCTGGGCCCGAACGATGTTCTGCTTGAGCTAGACAGGCGTTTTGGCCAGTCCGGGGTTGATGAAAAAGCCAGTCGTAAATAAAAGCCCTTCTCGTAATTGCAGGTAAAATGTGATTTTTGCATGGCTTCGGCTCGCTTTTTGTAACATTATAGCTTCATTTGAAGCTGGAGAAATAAGATGAGTTTTGGTATTTGGGAACTGGTTATCGTGTTGCTGATAGTTGCTCTTTTGTTCGGCACCAAGAAACTTCGTAGTATTGGCACCGATATGGGCGGTGCCCTGAAAGGTTTTCGTTCTGCTCTTAAAGACGAAGATCAGGATAAAGTAGATCAACAAACAGGAAATGAAACTAAAGCTGACATAATTGAAGGCGAAGTGGAAAAACAAAACGAAAGTGTTTCCAGCAATTCCTGAGCGCAGAGACACAAGCCTAATCAAGAACACAAAGCTTCACTATTATGTTTGATATCGGATTCTGGGAACTGGCGATTATCAGTATTGTTGCTTTATTGGTGATGGGCCCGGAGAAACTTCCCGGTTTGATCCGCGATGTCAGCAAATGGGCTCGAACTATTCGTCATTTTGTTAATAAAACCCGTAACGAAATCGAGCGCGAATTAACTCTTGATGAGAACAGCGATCTAAGTAATAGAATTTCAGAGCTTGATGAGCTGGTTAAAAACGCTCCTGATAAACAGGGTTCACTGAACGACAACTTTCTGGATAAGTAGTCCTGCCCTTATATGTCGGATCCATCTCCATCCAATTCAGATCAGGAACAGCCATTAATTGCACATCTGGCTGAACTCAGGGATCGTTTGCTTAGAACCATCGCCTGCATTTTTGCTGTTTTTCTTGCCCTCACGTTTTTCGCCAATGATATTTATCATGCTGTCGCCATGCCTTTGCTGGCACAGATGCCTGAAAACACTTCGATGATAGCAACTGAAGTAGCTTCGCCCTTTCTGGTGCCTTTTAAGCTGGCTTTCTTCAGCGCCGTGTTTTTAACTATGCCCTATACCCTGTACCAGACATGGGCATTCATTGCGCCGGGCCTGTATGAGAGGGAGATGCATTTTGCCCTGCCTCTTTTAATCACCAGCATCATACTTTTTTATGTAGGCATCAGTTTTGCGTACTTTATAGTATTTCCATTGTTATTCGGCTTTCTCACTTCTGTTGCCCCCGCCGGGGTTTCCGTGATGACAGATATCAGTCATTATCTGGACTTTGTTCTCAAGCTTTTTTTCGCGTTCGGCCTCGCCTTTGAAGTACCAATTGCAACGATACTTCTGATCAGTACAGGCATCACCACCACAGAAGCTCTTGCGGCAAAAAGAACTTATATTATTGTCGGTGCATTTACGATTGGCATGTTGCTGACTCCACCTGACATCGTCTCTCAGTTTTTGCTTGCCGTGCCGGTCTGGTTGCTTTTTGAAGCGGGTTTGCTTATGAGTCACTATTTCAAATCACCCGACGACGATACTGAATAAACAAACCCGATGAACAGACGGGAGTTCGTCCTCGCAACAATCGCTCTCAGTATGCAGGCTTGTAGTTCTCGTCACGGCCCCTTATTACTAAACCCCTGTGACTCCGGTCTGCCAGCTGAACTAAGAGACGACCCGCTTGTACAGGATGCACTTGAAGGAATCGATGCTTCATTGCTCTGGGACGGGCACGTTCACCTGATAGGCACGGGTGACAGTAATAGTGGGATATGGCTCAATCCGCGCATGCAGCGCTTTTACTACATGAAAGAGTTTCTGCAATTCAAATTTTATCTGAATGCTGCCTGTGCTGACCAGAAAAGAGTAGACCTCAGTTTTGTTGAACGCTTGCTGGCTTTGCAGAAAGAAATGCCATACAAATCAAAAGTCCTGCTGCTTGCTTTTGACTACACCTATAATGAAAAAGGCGAGTGCGAAAAAGATCTGAGCGCTTTCCACACCCCAAATGACTACGCTGCAAGAACTGCCAGTGAACACCCCCAGCAATTTGAATGGATTGCATCAATCCACCCCTATCGTAAGGACGCCGCAGAGGCTGTGTATGCGGCCTTTGAAAAGAAGGCCCGCGCGGTAAAATGGTTGCCTCCGGCAATGGGCATGGATCCGGCATCACCTCTTTGCGATGCGTTTTATGAAGCCATGCACGCTTGTAATTTACCTCTGCTGGTACACGCCGGAGAGGAAAAAGCCGTACATGGTGCCAACAAACAGGATTACGGGAACCCCTTGCGTCTACGCCGGGCGCTGGAACAGGGTGCCAGAGTTATTGTCGCTCATTGCGCATCACTGGGAGATTCCGTCGATATTGAATCTGACAAGCAGGAACTGCTTAGTAGCTTCAACTTATTCACGCGTCTGATGGAAGAAAAAGACTACGAAGGTCTATTATTCGGAGAGATTTCGGCACTTACCCAGATCAACAGACTGGGCGACGCACTGAATACCCTGCTGCTGCGACAAGACTGGCACGCACGACTACTCAATGCTTCAGATTATCCGCTACCAGCGGTTATGCCATTATTTTCTTTAAGAAAAATGATAAACAAAGGCTACATTACCGAACAGCAAGGACAAGTGTTGGGAAATATTCGACAATACAACGCCCTGTTTTTTGATCTTCTGCTAAAGCGAATGCTCCGCTTTAAAGGTCAGCGCTTTCAGGATGTGGTCTTTGCGAGTCGCCGCGTTTTCGAACCCGCTTAACCGGGCTGAAAACATGTGGATCAGGATTGCTCCCAGGGCAGGCCATGAAAACGCCAGCCATTTATATTGCCGCGCTGCTGTTGCTCATCTTTATCACCCTCAAAGCCTTGACCAACATTATAGATTTGCTTAAAGCCGTTTTTGCTTAACTCTTCTGCGGCCACCAGGGAACGGGCGCCGCTTCTGCATAAGGCCAGTATGGTCATGTCTTCCGGGTTTTTGTCCGGCCATCGACTCTTAATTGACCTTCGGACTCTGGCCACAAACCCGGCATCCTGCAGCCAGTCAGGTGGCTCCTTCAGTGCAACAAAGACAGAACCCGGAACATGTCCGACATACTCGTATTCCATCGACGATCGCACATCCAGCAACAGGACGTCGCTTTGAGTCTTCAAAATATCCCAGGCCTTTAAAGGTTTCAGTTCTTCAATCATTTCTTCATTTATGTAGATTGGCTTTCTGTCATTCTAATCTTAGAGTCCAACAGCAGCTACATTCTTAAAAAGCTACTGACACCGGTTAAGTAAACAGAAATAGTTATTGATTCCTCTATACATGCACAATAGTATTGCCGGCAAATCAATTAGATAAGAATACTGCCCGGGCTAAAAATGCCCACAGCAGGCAGTTTAAATACGAGGTAACTGATATGAGTATGGATGACCGTGACGGCGTCATCTGGTTTGACGGTGAGGAAGTTCCCTGGCGGGATGCCCGGGTTCATGTTCTTACACACACCTTGCATTATGGTATGGGCGTATTTGAAGGAATACGTGCCTATTCGACTGACAAAGGACCCGCTATCTTCCGCTTGCGCGAGCACGTAAAACGCTTTTTTAATTCAGCGCATATTCTGGGCATGCCCGTACCATATGATGCGGTAACTATAGAAAAAGCCTGCTGTAACGCTGTCAGGAACAACAAACTTGATTCGGCCTATATTCGGCCTGTTGGTTTTTATGGCTCTGAGGGCATGGGCTTAAGAGCCGATGGTTTAAAAACTCATGTCGCTATAGCCGCCTGGGAGTGGGGTGCTTATCTTGGCAGCGATGGCCTCGAAAAAGGTATCCGTATCCGTACATCTTCTTTTACCCGGCATCACGTTAATATTTCCATGTGTAAAGCTAAAGCCAATGGCCACTATATTAATTCCATGCTGGCACTTCAGGAAGCGCTGCAAGATGGTTATGACGAAGCTCTGTTGCTGGATAATGAGGGCTATGTCGCGGAAGGCAGCGGAGAGAATATCTTCATTGTCAGAGACAACATCATTTATACGCCCGACCTCACCTCTGCACTGGATGGCATAACACGCGATTCGGTCATACAACTGGCCAAAGCGGCCGGTTATGAGCTCAGAGAAAAAAGAATTACTAGAGACGAAGTTTATATCGCCGATGAAGCTTTTTTTACCGGTACCGCCGCCGAAGTGACGCCCATACGCGAATTGGACAACAGGCAAATAGGCGCAGGCAGCAGGGGCCCGATTACAGAAAAATTACAGTCTATGTTTTTTGACATTGCCAACGGCCGTGACAAAACCCATAGCAAGTGGTTAAGCTATGTCAATGAATGATGAAAACAACGTAACTGGCGAGTCTACCCCGAATGACCGGGCTCACTATGATGTATTACGTAAAGACCTGCCCCTGCACTGCCCTTTGCCGGAAATGAGCTTATGGAACTCTCACCCGAAAGTTTATCTGCCTATTGAAGACGACGGTAAGGCCAAGTGTCCTTACTGCGGTACTGAATTCACACTCAAGGACTCATAAGTCCTGCCCCTTTGAACTCAGGCACAGAAGGCTTAAAAGTAATCTGGCGGTTCAGCGATGGCCGTCCAGGTCACGATACACAGAGCATGGGCCTGGTATCGGCGCTTGAAAGCCTTCATTCCATCGCAAGCCATAATGTTACCGTGCCTTTGTCCACCAATAATTACTTCTCAGCTGTATTGGGCATTCCCCCCGTTTTCAAGGATCTACCGGCACCAGACTTGTTGCTCGGTGCCGGTCACGCCACCCATCTGCCTATGTTAATGGCTCGTTTACGTTGCGGAGGCAGTATTGCAGCCCTGATGCGGCCCAGCATTCCGCAAATGTTTTTCGATTACTGCCTGATTCCGGAACATGACAACAGTGTTGCTAACGACAAGATCATTCTGACAAAAGGGCCAATTAACCGGATCCGGCCCGTCACGGAGAAAAGCAATGGTAAAGGGCTTGTTCTTATCGGAGGCCCGTCCAAACATTTTCATTGGGACACGCAGTCGCTGGAAACACAATTGCGCGAAATTATCGTCGACAAACGAACTCATTGGACTATCTGCGACTCGCCGAGAACTCCGGCGGACACTCGTCAGCTCTTACGGTCATTGAGCACAGACTCAGTTCACTATGAAGCCTTTAGTAAATCGAGGGAGAGCGGCATTACAGGTCTAATAGAAAAAGCGACCTCAATATGGGTAAGTGAAGACAGCATGTCCATGATCTATGAAGCACTGACAAGCGGTGCAGGCGTAGGCATATTGCGAGTACCGGGTCGCGACAACAATAAACTCTCAAACGTTGCCAAAACACTAGCTGCCGATCAGTCTTTACAACTGTTTGAGGAGTGGATTAAACAAAAAAAACTTTATCCTGCCAGACAGGCGATTTTTGAGTCAGAGCGTTGTGCAAAAGAGTTGATACGGCGACTAGACTGGAGCGAGGACTAGGTTTTGAAATTAACTGTTGTTCAAACACTACCTGCTCTGAATTCCGGCGGAGTCGAACGTGGTACAATCGAGGTCGCCGAAGAACTGGTCAAACGCGGGCATAAGGCAATTGTCGTGTCCGCGGGAGGATCGATGGTCGCCGAATTAAACAAGGTCGGCGCACAGCATGTCAGCATGTCTATCGGCAACAAGTCGCCCGCTTGTCTTCTGTCGATTGTAAAACTTCGAAAACTATTGCTTACATCACGGCCTCATATACTACATGCAAGATCGCGTCTGCCGGCCTGGATGAGCTATTTCGCCTGCTCAACGCTACGAAAAGAAGATCGTCCGACATTGGTAACCAGCGTTCACGGCCCCTATTCTGTTAATGCTTACAGTAAAATCATGCTCCGTGGTGAAAGGGTTATTGCGATATCGGAATTTATTCAGCGCTATATCAGCAACAACTATCCTGATGTCGACCAGAATAAAGTGCGACTTGTTTACCGCGGTATTAACCCGAAGACCTTTCCTCATTCATATAAGCCTTCTTCAGAGTGGCTACGAAAATGGGAAAAAGAGAACCCGGCCAATGCGGAATGTTTTTTGCTCACTTTGCCAGCGCGTATCACCAGGTGGAAAGGACAGGAAGATTTTATTCATCTCATTCAGGCGCTGAAAAAGAGCGGGGCTAATGTGCACGGACTGATTGTTGGTGGCGTTGAAGCAAGGCGAGAATTGTTTAGAAAAGAGCTGGACGCGTTGGTTAGAAAAAACGGGGTAAGCCAACACATTACTTTTCTTGGGCACAGAAACGACCTGAAAGAAATTATGAGTGTGTCTGATCTGGTCTTGTCTTTGTCTCAGGAGCCCGAAGCCTTTGGTCGAACTTCTCTAGAGGCTCTGAGTCTGGGCAAGCCGGTTGTGGCATATGATCACGGCGGCGCCAGTGAAGTTTTGAAAGAAATATTTCCAGCTGGCCTGGTTCCTGCTCTGAACCTGAATGCAGTCATAGAAAAAGTAAGTGATTTTTCCGCATCCACACCTCCGGTTCCTGAAACACATTCTTTTACGCTTCAGCGCATGCTTAGTGAAACTATTGGCATATATGAAGAACTGGCGTCTGGTCAGACATCATGAGCGAGAAACTGATAGCCGTTTGCGTGCCGACATTCATGCGGGATAATTTATTACGAGAATGCCTGCTATCAATAGCAGAGCTTACTCTACCGAGAGGCCATACTATTAATGTTGTAGTAGCGGATAACGATGTCAACGCGACGGCCCGAAAAACCAGCAATAGCATGGCAGCAACTCTGCCTTTCACCTTACATTATTTTGTTCACCCGAAACGCGGCCTTTCAGAAGTCCGCAACCGACTGTTGGATGAAGCACTGGCGATGAATGCCTCTTTAATCGCTTTTGTAGATGATGACGAACGGGTAGACCGGCAATGGCTACTCAGACACATCGAAAACATGGAAAAATACAAAGCAGACGTTTGCTGCGGCCCGGTCCGGCAAGTGGGTGAAGTATCCCAGAAAGAAAAGCGAAAACCCACCGGTTCTATACCCAGATATGTGTCGACAAACAACGTTCTATTTAAAAGCGCACTTGTTTCAGATCAGCACCTGAGCTTCGACCCCTTCTTTAACTTTATCGGGGGTGAAGATTTTGATTTTTTTGACCGGTCTAAAAACAATGGAAATTCCCATATTTGGGTTGAAGAAGCGCTGGTGCTGGAAACCATAACAGAGGAGCGGGACAACCTCTCCTATCTGTTCTATCGACACTATACTGGCGGAATAAACAATGTTCTGCGTTTCCGTCGCTCTCACCCCTGGTGGCAGGCCTGGTTAAAATTTCTGCCCAGATTTTTAGGTAAAATTGTCGGGGCTTGTGTCTATCTGCTTTGCGCTGCCTTGAGAATGAATAAACCATTAGCGTTTAATTCTGTTAAAAAACTTGCCAGCGGCATGGGCTATATTGCCGGCTTATTGAATATTGTTGTAGAACGCTATCGTGAGCCAGATGGAAAAACCCGCGCAAACTCCGACTCCTGATATGCAAACTAATAAATTGTCTGACTCTGAAAAACGCCACTCTCGAGAATTACTAATCAGTTATATCGCCACTTCTCTGGTTCTTTCGACTCTTTTTCTCTTTATCAGTAAATCTCTGTACAACTACCCTGTCGCCATCATGGCCTGCCTTGGTTTTCTTGTTTGTGTTCAGACCGGAGGAAAAGTGTTTTCTAATCCAACAGTACGCTGCTTTAGCCTGCTATTCTTTTTCATCTGGCTTCCAATGTTATTGTCCTTGATTGACGCTGTCAGTTTTGAGCACTCGTGGCACAGCACCGGCCCTTACCTTCGCTTTCTTTTCATGGGCATATTCGTGATTTCGGCCATGGCCTCACGCTCCACCCAGCAGGTTATTTTAATTGGAGTTTTCTGTCTTCTATCCTTCTGGTGTATCGATGCGATAACTCAGGTGCTGTTTGGTATCAATTTTGTTGGTTACCCTTACGAAGATCGGCACATCACCGGCATGTTCTACCCTAAAAACACAATTGCCCATATCTGTGCCGGTCTTTCGCCCATTTATTTCGAGCTTGTTCGGCGCCATTACCGTAGCTTCAGACCGATATTGATTATGTTGCTGCCCTTGTTCGTCGTAATATTGTTAAGTGGACGACGTGCGGCCTGGATAATGCTGGCTCTCAGTTTTACCGGCTATGTTGGTTTTTATCTGTTGGTCAGAACTAATGTGCGGATAAACGTAAAACAGATAATATTGCTTTTTCTTGTTTTGGTCTCTGTGCTCGGTAGCATTGTTTTCACCCACGATGCCACGCGCAGACGAGTCACAGACACCCTGGGAATTTTTAGTAATGATTATGAAAGTGTCAATAAGGCAACCGCCTTACGTTTGCCACTTTGGCAAACCTCCATCCGTATGCTTCGTGACAACTGGCTTAATGGTGTTGGCCCTCGCGGCTATCGATACGCCTATTCAGAATATGCCCCTGAAAACGATCCCTGGAAGAAAAGCGGACAAACTCACCCGCACCAGCTTTATCTGGAGGTAATGGCCGAAAGCGGGTTGTTAGGAGCATTGGGCCTGGTTTGCTTTGTTGTTCTTTTTTACCGGCATTTGAAACCTTTAATAAGCAAGAACCCTTCCGTTTTTCCATGGGTATGGCCCGTGTTTGTTATAGCATTTCCCTTCAACACTCATATGGCTTTTTACGGTTCTTATTGGAGTAGTTTTTTCTGGTTACTGGTAACGCTTTCGTTCAGCGCTAGTCTGAACAACGACAAAGACCCGGTATAGCCCGCCTGTCTTCTATGAGAGTTCTGATCATAAAGTTAGGCGCTCTGGGGGACGCCATCGTGGCCACGCCGGCAATAAGAGCAATTATTGAAGCTCACCCGCAAAACAACCTTAGTTTACTAACCAGCACAGAGTACGCGGAGCTTTTCTCTGGTCTGGAAAACGTTGAGATAGTGAGTTTTCCCCGGCACGGAATCAGAGAAGCCCTGAGATGTATTCTTTGGCTGCGTAAAAAGAACTTCGATCGTATCTACGACTTACAGTCGAACGACAGGAGCCGCTTATATTGCTGTCTGTCCGGCGCCAAAGAAAAAGTCGGTAACCACTCCCTTTTCCCTTACACCCATCATCCTGGCGACAAGTACACCGGGCAAACTCATGTTTCTCGACGGCACAAGGAAGCATTACAAAGTATCGGCATAGAAACCAAAGAGCTTCAACCCTGGCTTCCCGTGAACAAGGAAACAAAAGCGAGAGTTGCAGACTGGTTAGGTAAAAAGACTTCAAACAATAAAAAGCTTGTATTAATTCATGCCGGAGCGAGCCATGCCCACCCGCAAAAACGCTGGCCTTACTTTGCTGAAATAGGCAAAAAATTATGTCTGAGCGGTTTTGAAATTATCTGGCTAGGCGGAAAAGATGAGGAGGAATTAAATGCACAGTTGGCGCGAGTAGCGGGTATTAACGCTACAGGAGAGTTTGGTCTTGGTGAAATTGTCGAGTTGGGCAAAAGTGCCTGCTTCGCCCTGACCAATGACTCTGGACCGATGCACCTTCTGTCTTGTGCCAACCTGCCGGTATACGCCCTGTTTGGGCCAACCGACTGGCGCCGATACCATGCGCTGGGGCAGATTGACAACGTAATCAGCCTTAGTAAGCCAAGCCCTGTCTGGAGTGAAGAAAGTATCGCCGAGATGGACAAAAAGAATCTTTCCCGGCTTAGTCCGGAGATGGTTTGGGCTGTTCTTGCAGAACTTGAGAATATAACTGAATGAACTGGGGAATCACGGCGTCTTGAGAATAACATTGACTAAATTTCGAACTTGCCTGACGGATCTTCGCCAGCCTTAATGCGTCGGAGCTGGCTGCGCTTCTTATCGCCTCGTAAAGCGCTGCTGCATCATCCTTTTTACATAACCATGCCGTGTTTTCATCCAGGATTTCAACCGGCCCATGACAGTCAGTAGATACAATAGCAACTCCGGCCGCCATTGCTTCAATGACAACGATTCCAAAGGGCTCATCTCTGGAAGGTAATACAAAGATGTCTCCTTCCTGTAAAAATGCCTGTGAATCTTTAACCCAGCCAACCAGTTTGATTTTCGTATCAAGCCCCAGATGATCGATCTGCGCCTGTAAGGCTTTGCGCTGCGGGCCACTGCCACCAATGTGTAACTCATACTCCTGTTTTTCTTTCTGCGCTAATTCTGCAACGGCGTCTATCAAAACATCAAAGCTTTTTTTTTCTACCAGCCTTCCAAGAGTACGCAGTCGAATCAAACCATTTGCTTCTCTTGGCTTGCCCGAGCCTGGTTCAAGAGTGGAAAAATGATCGATCTTTAACATCCTTTTTGGCGAAACACCTTGTTGCAGATAATAGTTGTATTGATCCAGTGTGGGTGGCACAAGTTTTGTAACAAATCGATAATACCTTGGATCAATATAGTTGTGCGTAGTAACGATCAGCGGCAAATTTAACTTACTACAGGCCCTGCCGGCAAGCAGCGCGCCTCGTGCCAGATGCGCCTGTACCAATTCACTTTTGTGCTCCAACAATAGATTTTGTATTTTCCTGACGGCAAAAAGATCCCATGCACCCAATATAGGCACTGTCTTCAGATTAATTTGTTTACTCTCTTTGAGTATGTCCGCCGACTCAGAACCTTTTTGGCAAATTGCCTGAACTTCTAACCCGGCATTAGAAAAGGCAATGCACATGTCTACAAAAAGGCGTTCTGCGCCCCCAAAACCTTTCGCTAACATTAATTGGGTTATTTTCATTTAGCCTGACATCGCCTTGCGGACTTTTGCTTCGGCCGCTTTCACCGTGATATTTCTGGCGTCGCTATTTTCACCTATTAACCAATGTGGAGAAGGTCCCCAGGGCAAACAGCGTTCCGGCTTGTCGACGCTGAAAAAAGTCGGGGTTGGTATCTCGACCGCATCCGTCCTTAGGTCGACGATTAACTTATAGCGCACTCTGATTAACCGACCAACCAGAGCCGGACCCCCTCTGAGAAACTTGTCTTTTTCTTTATAAAAGATGTCTCCACGATAAGAACAGTTTATAAAAACGTCTTTTGATCTCTTGTCTGCCACAACATCTTTTATTGCCGACGGATACTCCCTGTGAAGCGCCTGTATAACTGGTGTCGTCATTACAGCGTCTCCGACACAGCTTAGGCTGATGAATAGTGTTTTATCCATTACAGGGTCAGTTACTTACCGATACAAAAATTCGAAAAGATTTTACCAAGCAAGTCATCAGCCGTGCTTTCTCCAGTGATCTCTTCGATGTTTTTTTGCGCGGCCAACAGTTCTTCAGCCACTAACTCAGCTGCCGGCTTAGTGGCAACCAGTTTTTTCTGCGCACTTATCAGATGCTCCTGTGTTTTATTAAGCGCCGCTACGTGTCTTGTTCTGGCAGACAAGCCAGTTTCAGCGCTTTCACTCAGCCCCAACAGCCGTTTTATTTCTTGTTTCATAAGCCCGGTTCCTGAACCTGTTTTAATAGACAGAAAGACAACAGCGCTGTTTTTGGCCGACAGTTTTATTTCGGCTGGCTCATTTTGCAGGTCTATTTTATTGTACAGGTTTACAATCGGCGTTGAGGCCGGTATGGGAATGTCGTAACTGATGTCAGCATCAGAATAAGAGCCCGCTTCCCTGACATAGATAAGGAGATCGGCTTCTTTCGCAGCCTGACCTGTTCTTTTTATGCCTTCCAGCTCAATCGGGTCGCTGGTTGTTCTAATCCCGGCAGTGTCTACTACAGTAACTGGTATTCCATCCAGCACAACTCTGTCTTCCAGCGTGTCTCGGGTTGTCCCCGGTATCGCCGTCACGATTGCCCGCTCAGAGCGAGCAAGAAAATTCAGCAAGCTGGATTTGCCTGCGTTCGGCGGGCCAATGATCGCTATATTTACTCCTTCGCTAAACAACCTGCCACGTCGTGCGGATTGTAATAAGGCACTACTGCTATTCAGAACATCTGAAAGCTTCTCTTGAATGTCGCTTTCTTTAAGAAAGTCTATTTCTTCATCAGGAAAATCCAACGCGCTTTCCACAAAAACCCTAATCTCTACAACACTCTTCAATAGAGCGTCTATTCGTTCTGAAAACTGTCCGTTTAATGAGCGCAATGCGCTTTGTAAGGCTTCTGTGGAAGAGCTTTCTATAAGATCCGAGACCGCTTCTGCCTGCAAAAGATCCAGCTTGCCGTTAAGAAAAGCCCTTTCCGTAAATTCTCCCGGCCTCGCCAGTCTGACACCGTACGTTAATATTTCTTCAAGAATAGAGTTTAGAACGAACTGTCCACCGTGCGCCTGTATTTCTGCGACGTCTTCACCCGTATAAGATTCCGGGCCGGGAAAGTAGATTGAAATTCCCTGATCCAGAGTCTCGCCAATAGAGTTTCTAAAGTGATTGAAGCACGCCAGGCGCGCAGCTGTATTTTGTACGCCAAGCGCTTGCAGGGTTTTCAGGGTCTGCGGGCCAGAGAGCCTGATGATGCCTATGCCGCCTTTACCTGGCGGGGTGGCTATTGCGGCAATGGTCTGTTTTTTATCGATCATGTAAGACCGATACTATTCAGGATTTGTTGCTTATTCCAGCCCGTTCTAGACTGCGCGTAATCTGCCACTGCTGGGCTATCGAAAGTATGTTGTTGACCACCCAGTAAAGCACCAGCCCTGAAGGAAAGAATGCGAAGAAAACAGTAAATGCTATTGGTAACACTGACATTACTTTTTCCTGCACAGGATCCATTGGCGCGGGATTGAGTTTTTGTTGAATGAACATCGTAACGCCCATAACCAGAGGCAACACATAAAACGGGTCCGGGCTGGACAAGTCCTGTAACCACAAGGCAAATGTAGCCTGTCTCATTTCTACGCTTTCCAGCAAAACCCAATAAAGCGCAATAAACACCGGTATTTGAACCAGTATAGGAAAACAGCCTCCAAGCGGGTTTATCTTTTCCTCTTTATAAATCTGCATCATCGCCTGATTGAGCTTTGTTTTGTCGTCCTTGTATCGCTCCTTAATACTCATCATCCTCGGTTGTACGCGTCGCATGTTTGCCATGGATTTGTAACCGGCTGCCGATAATGGAAAGAAAATCGCTTTGAGTATTATTGTTACTAGAATAATTGACCAGCCCCAGTTACCGGTAAAATCGTGTAGTTTATCCAGAACCAAAAATAAGGGCTTGGCAATAAACCAGAGAACACCGTAATCAACTGTTAACTCAAGTCCTTCTGATATTTTGGAAAGGTCTTCGAGTATTTTAGGGCCTATATACACACTCTCTTCTATTGTTCCCAGAGATCCTGCCTTGATGATTATCGCTGGCGATATGGCGCCTATTATGTAACGTTTGTTTGGCAAAGCGTTAGTGTAGTATCGGTAGACACTTTGTTTATCAGCAGGAACCAATGCTGTGACAAAGTAATGCTGCAGCATAGCGACCCAGCCATTGCTCGTGTCTCGCTCAGTTTTCTGATCCTCCATATCATCAAAATCAACTTTCTCATAACGCTCTTCCGGGCTGGAAATAACAGCGCCAGTGTAAGTGTATATAAGTCGTCTACCATCAGATGGGGCTTTTCTTTTTATTTGTTGATATGAGCGCCCTTGCCAGCTTGTTTGACTCTGGTTGTTTATGTCGTATTTAATGTTAATAAGGTAGTCATTTCTTTTGAAAACGTATGTTTTTGTAATTAAATTACCGCTTTCATTTTGCCAGCTCATCGGCACTTCGAGAAAGCCCTGCTCGTCTTTCATTACGTAGAGATTCTTTACAACACTATAAACATTTTCGTGTGTTGGAGAAGCTTGCTTGCTCAACAACCCCCCTTGAAGCACGTAAAGAAGTTCTTCCGAATTGTCCATAAGAACGAACGGTTCGTCCGGAGTGTTGGCTTCTCGGGGGTATTTTTTTAATTCTGTTTTAACGATACCACCACCACGAGTATTAATTTGAAGCCGATAAAGATCTGTTTCTACTATTATGCTTTCAGCTTTGCTGGTTTCCAGTGGCGGGGGCTCTTGTTGAATCGGTGTTTCGCTAGCATTGTTTATAATACTGGCGTCCGGCTTGTCTGTTGATTGAATGGAGGGGGTTTCCAGGCTGCTGTCGGCTACAGAAACAACTGGTTTTACTGGCGGATAATCTTCCTGCCACGCCTGCCACAGCATCATTGAAACCAGACTTAGCGATACAACTAAAACAAATCTTATTGTGTCCATTTTTTTGTATCAGGGTACCGGATCAAAACCGCCACTGTGCAGCGGGTGACAGCTACACAGTCTTTTCAGAGACAAGGTACAACCTCTTGCAACACCGTATTTTTCCAGCGCTTCTCTGGAGTACTCGGAACAACTTGGGTAAAACCGGCAGTTCTCACCTAAAAAAGGGCTAATAAGGTAAGCATAGATATCTATCAGCTTTAATAGCAGTGTGCGCATCATAATATTTTTTGCATAAGAGCATTGAGGGAGACCCACAATTGCTTTTTGTTTTTGTATTGTGTGGTCTCATTCCTGGCCAAAACCACAATATCCTTTCCTTGAAGCTTTTTCTGTGACCGCCTGAAATTTTCTCTTATTATCCTCTTCAAATAGTTTCGTTCAGAAGCTGAAGGGACATTTTTCTTGGAAATTGCCAGCCCCAGTCTGGCACTACTTTTCTGGTTTTCTCGCACCAGTAGGAGAAAGAACTTGTTTGAATGCTGGTGAGAAGACTTAAAAACCTGTTGGTAGTCTTTAGCAGTGATTAACCTTAAAGATTTAGGGAAGCATTGAGCTCGCAAAGACACGGCTCTATCAAGCGGATAGTCGCTTACGCCCCTTGGCCCGTCTGGCCTTGATTACCTGTCGGCCGGCCTTAGTGCGCATTCTTGCTCTAAACCCGTGGTTACGTTTACGCTTAAGTTTACTTGGTTGGTATGTCCGCTTCATAGTTTAAAACCTGATTAAAATTTACTCTTGAAAACAATAGCAGTATTGCCGAAAAAGCCGGTCATACTACTTCTCTTACCTTTGTATTGTCAATGCAAACAATAATGTACTTTACTTGTCAGGGCTGTGGATAAGTATGATAAAGAGGTATAGACTCGCTCGTTAACGGCGCCCTGTCCTAAAATGAATTTTGAGGTTAAATCAGCAGATGTCAGTCTGGAAATCCTGTATAGAACACCTGGAAGGGGAGCTTTCACCGCAACAATTCAATACCTGGATACGACCTTTACAAGCTGTTGAGGACAAACAGCAAATAAAACTATATGCCCCCAATCGCTTTGTTCTTGACTGGATTAACGAGCAGTATCTGGATCAGATTAAGTCTTTTTTGAAGGGCAAAGGTTCTGTTGATGAGATAACTATCACTATTGAGGTTGGAAGCCAGCAGCTGGACAGCCCTGTTAAACAAAAATCTATCAGCAAGCCTGCTTCTGAGTTAAAACCAAAGGTTCAAAGAAGCTCAACTAACCTTAACCAGGGCTTTTCTTTTGATAGTTTTGTAGAAGGTAAATCAAATCAGTTGGCCCGCGCGGCGTCTATACAGGCTTCTGAGAATCCCGGAAGCGCTTATAACCCCTTGTTCATATATGGTGGTGTCGGACTGGGAAAAACTCATTTAATGCATGCAATTGGGCATAATATTCTTAGTAAAAACCCAGATGCTAATATTGCCTACCTACACTCAGAACGCTTTGTTGCTGACATGGTAAGAGCTCTTCAACATAATGCCATTAATGATTTTAAGCGTTATTACCGTTCTTTAGATGCTCTGTTAATTGATGATATTCAATTCTTTGCTGGTAAAGAGAGATCTCAGGAAGAATTTTTTCATACTTTTAATACTCTACTAGAAGGCCAGAATCAAATTATACTGACTTGTGACCGCTACCCGAAAGAAGTAAATGGTTTGGAAGAACGACTCAAATCCCGCTTTGGATGGGGCTTAACAGTCGCTATTGAGCCTCCTGAGCTTGAAACACGAGTAGCTATAATTAAAAAGAAAGTAGAGATAGCAAGCACTTACATACCAGATGATGTTTCGTTTTTTATAGCAAAGCGTTTCCGTTCGAATGTAAGAGAACTGGAAGGTGCGCTTAACAGAGTGATAGCAAATTCAAACTTAACGGATACGCCTGTTTCTCTGGAATTTACCCAATCCTCTCTCAAGGATTTACTATTACTTCAGGACAAACAGGTAACACTGGATAGTATTCAAAAAACAACTGCTGAATATTATAAAATAAGAGTTGCTGATCTGTTATCAAAGCGTCGTAATCGCTCTATTGCCAGACCCCGACAAATAGCCATGACCCTGGCCAAAGAGTTTACTAATCATAGCTTACCTGAAATAGGGGATGCTTTCGGTGGCCGCGATCATACAACCGTTATCCATGCTTGTCGGAAGATCGCCGAACTACAACAACAGGACCAGAAGATCGAGGAAGATTACAAGAACCTGTCGAGTATACTAACAAGATAGCTATATTAAACTGTGTATAAATAGACATTAGTTAATAGTATTGATTAAAATCAGTTTTAATCCACAGTAAATAAATAAGCTTTTCTATACACAAGCGACATTTATATTTAAATATAAATAATTGATAATCAAATATTTTATTAAGTTATACACATATCCACAGCGCTAATAGATATAACAATAAGGTTTATATATGAAATTTACTATTAAAAGGGAAGAATTATTACCGGCTTTGCAGATAGTTAATGGCGTAGTAGAAAGACGTCAAACATTGCCAATTCTTTCTAATCTACTTCTTAGTGTAAAAAAAGACAGCTTAAGTTTAGCTGGTACTGACATGGAAGTAGAGCTGCTCACCAGCATAAAACAATCTTTTGATGGAGAAGCAGAGTCGACTTTGCCAGCGAGAAAGTTGTTGGATATATGCAGAGCACTGCCTGACGATGCTGAAATAACCGTAAGTGTTAAAGGTGATAAAGCTTTGGTTACTTCTGGTAAAAGTCGATTCACCTTATCTACCTTACCGGCGCAGGAATATCCTTTAGTAGATGAACTAGAAAGCGCTGTTAAGTTTGATGTACCTCAGAAAATTTTTAAAGCTTTGCTTGATAAGACGGCTTTTGCCATGGCTCAACAGGATGTTCGTTATTATCTTAATGGTTTATTACTTGAGATAGACGGCAAAACGCTTAGAGCAGTTGCTACTGATGGTCATAGGCTGGCCCTTTGCGATACCGATCTTTCCCTGGATATTAAGGAGCCTTTACAGGTTATTGTTCCGCGAAAAGGTGTATCAGAGCTAATTCGCCTGCTTCACGATAATGAAGATAAGGTTAATATTCAGATTAGCACTAATCATATTCGTATCAGCTGGCCTGAGCTTTGTTTTACCAGTAAGTTGATAGACGGTAAATTCCCTGATTATTCAAGAGTTATTCCGGAGCAAGGCAATGATCCAATCAAAGCTAACAGGGAGTTACTCAGACAGAGCCTGACCCGGGCCTCAATACTTTCTAATGAAAAATACCGGGGGGTAAGAATACTGTTGGAAAACAATAAACTCCGGGCTTTAGCGCATAACCCAGAGCAGGAAGAGGCTGAAGAAGAGCTGGAAGTAAGCTACTCAGGTACAGACATGGAAATAGGTTTTAATGTTTCTTACCTTCTAGACGCTTTAGCAATAATAAAAACAGAAGAAGTGATTATGACGGTGTCCGACCCTAACAGTAGTTGCTTAATCTTACCGGAGGATCAGTTACAGAGTAAATACGTTGTAATGCCTATGCGACTTTAATGCTGTTTACCGAACTCAGGGTTAAAAACGTAAGAAATATTAGTAATATAAATATTGAGCCCTGTAGTAGCATTAATTTATTTACCGGTTCAAATGGTAGTGGTAAAACAGCCTTACTAGAAGCTGTCCACGTATTAGCTAGAGCTCGTTCTTTCCGGACGCCCAGAATAAAGGAAGTTATTCAAAGAGACAGGGAATTGCTTCAGGTTTCGGCTGAAGTATTGAACTCGCAGGAGCTGAAGTTAGCTACTGGTATAGAAAAGACTTATGGTCAAACGACAATAAGGTTTGATGGTAAGGCTGTTAAAACAGTCTCTGAGCAAGCTAAAAACATACCCCTTGTTTTTGTCACACCTGATAGTCAGACCTTGATTACCGGCTCGCCTAAAGACAGACGACACTGGCTGGATTGGGCAATGTTTCACGTGGAACAGGAATATATTTTTCTATGGCGTGATTATCAGACAGCACTGAGGAACCGTAATAACCTCCTGAAGCATGAAAACTCAGATAGTCAGCTGCTTGGCTGGGAGAAGGTAATGTCTGAATGCGCTACAAAACTGAATGCTTTCAGGCAGGATTTTATTGAAACATTTCAGGTTTTTTTTAATCAGGCATTAAAAAATGTGTTTCCGGCAGAGTCCAGGGTCGTGCTTAATGACGGTTCTCCTCCTAAAATAAGTTTGGAGGAGTATCTGGATGGTAGTAAAGAGCAGGACCGGAAGTTGGGGTATACTCGTTTTGGTCCGCATAAAGCAGATCTCGGGTTTCTGAACGGGCCAGATTATGTGTCCACAGTGTTTTCCAGAGGACAGATTAAGCGTTTTGTGCTGGCTTTACAGGTATCACTAGCTTGTTCATTCGAGTCAATAAACAAGGAAATGCCTATTTTGTTGATAGATGAGTATTCTGCTGAACTGGACGAGCAAACACAGACAGAGGTGTTAGCTCAGTTTAAAGAGTATAAAGGACAGGTTTTTCTGACAGCTGTTGAGACAAGTAAAGTTCTTAATGTTCTAGAGGGATCAAAAGTGTTTCACGTGGAACGTGGAAATGTAAATTAAATGATAAAATGCGGTACGAACTTGCTAGAGGATTAGTATGACTGAAGAAACAGATTACGGCTCATCACAAATTAAAGTGCTGAAAGGCCTTGATGCCGTGCGAAAACGGCCAGGTATGTACATTGGCGATACCGATGACGGCACTGGTCTGCATCATATGGTTTTTGAAGTGGTGGACAATAGTATCGATGAAGCTTTGGCGGGCTATTGTTCTGAGATCAAGGTGATAATTCATACTGACGAGTCAATTTCAGTAGTAGATAACGGTCGCGGTATTCCAGTAGGCATGCACGATGAAGAAGGAATGTCTGCGGCCCAGGTGATTATGACTACTCTCCACTCGGGAGGTAAGTTTGACGATAATTCCTACAAAGTTTCTGGTGGATTGCATGGTGTGGGTGTTTCCGTTGTTAATGCACTTTCAGACAGGCTGGAGCTTAGCATTTACCGAGAAGGTAGTTGTTATAAGCAGGAATACGCTAACGGCGTACCGCTTGATGATCTAAAGTCGGTCGCAAAGTCAGACCATCATGGAACAGAAATTAAGTTTCTGGCAAGTAAGGATGTTTTTAAGAACATAGAATTTCATTACGATATTCTGGCCAAGCGCCTTCGAGAGCTGTCTTTTCTGAACTCTGGTGTGCGCATTGAACTAAGTGATGAACGAAACGGCAAAACAGATGTATTTGAGTATCAGGGTGGAATAAGCGCTTTTGTAACCCATTTAAATCGCAATAAAACCCCCCTTCATGACACGGTAATTGATATAGATACTGATAAAGAGGGTGTTTCCGTTCAGCTGGCAATGCAGTGGAACGACTCTTATCAGGAAAACATATTTTGCTTTACTAATAATATTCCTCAACGCGATGGCGGTACACATTTGGCTGGGTTTCGCGGGGCCTTGACCCGTACATTTAATAGTCATATGGAAAAAACAGGCATTATGAGCAAGGAGAAAACAGCGATAACTGGCGATGATGTCAGAGAAGGTTTAACGGCTGTTTTATCTATCAAAGTGTCTGATCCAAAGTTTTCTTCGCAAACAAAAGAAAAACTGGTCTCAAGCGAAGTTAAATCTGCTGTCGAGTCTTCCGTCTCTGAAAAATTGCAGGAGTTTTTACTGGAGAAACCGGCTGAAGCAAAAACTGTTTGTGAGAAAATTGTTGATGCGGCCCGAGCCAGAGAAGCCGCACGTAAGGCAAGGGAACTTACCAGACGAAAAACCGCGCTTGATATAGCGGGCTTGCCTGGCAAGCTTGCTGATTGTCAGGAAAAAGACCCAGCGCGCTCTGAAATATTTCTGGTAGAGGGTGATTCCGCAGGCGGCTCTGCAAAACAAGGGAGAGATCGCCGAAGTCAGGCGATATTGCCGCTGAAAGGTAAAATACTAAATGTCGAAAAAGCCCGTTTCGACAAAATGTTGTCTTCCGTAGAAGTGGGAACGCTGATTACAGCGCTGGGCTGTGGTATCGGTCGTGATGAATTCGATCCGGATAAATTACGCTACCATACAATTATTATTATGACAGACGCTGATGTTGACGGATCTCATATAAGAACACTCTTGCTCACCTTCTTTTTTAGGCAAATGCCGGAACTCATAGAAAGAGGGCATATTTATATTGCGCAACCCCCTCTTTATAAAATTAAGAAAGGCAAACAGGAGCGCTATATTAACGATGAAGGCCAGAGAGAGGCTTATGTTATGGAGTTAGCTCTGAAGGATGCCAGTTTGCAATTACAGGCCTCTTCTCCACCAGTCTCTAATGAAGAGCTGACAGGGCTTTCTGTTCAGTTTCTTAGTATGCGCAGGGAGCTGGAGCGCTTATCAAAGCGCTATCATCCGGTTGTTTTAGATGTTGTTCGGTATATGGAGCAGCTTTCTGAGAAGGATTGTGAGGATGAGGCGCGGGTAGCGGCCTGGTTTGAAGAGTTGTGTGCACGACTATTGAAGGAAAAAGGTGACGGGGCAAGTTATTCAGCAGAAACCTTCTCTACCACAGGAGGTAAGGATTTTGGCGGTAAAGTCACAATAAACACGCACGGAATAGAGTCGACGAATGTTTTCAGCCCGGATTTTTTTGTTTCCGGTGAATACAGAAACCTGACTGATCTCGAAAATAAAAATCAGTTGGATCAGGCGTTGGTAAAGCGTGGCGATAAAGAAAAGCAGGTAGAATCCTTAAGCGAAGCTTTCCAGTGGTTGTTGCAGGAAGCCTCTCAAGGACTACATATTCAGCGTTATAAAGGTCTTGGAGAAATGAACCCGGATCAGCTCTGGGAAACTACGATGGATGCAAAATCACGCAACATGTCTCAGGTGCGCATCGAAGACGCCGTCGGTGCGGATGAGATATTCACGACCTTGATGGGAGATCAAGTGGAACCGAGAAGAGAGTTTATCGAAAGGAACGCGCTTTCGGTAGAGAATCTGGATACTTAAGGCTCAATAAGAGCGGGCGCAAGCCCAAAGACCAACCTTATTAGCGCCGGCGGCTTTTAATTGCTTCGCCAGCTCGTTGGCCGTTGCGCCTGTTGTCACGATGTCATCAATAATTACAAAAGAGCCGGACAGATTGGCGTTTTTCACTCGAAAAGCGCCTTTTATGTTTTTTCTTCGCTCTGTTGGCTTAAGTGCAAATTGCGCTTGAGTGTTTCGGACTCTCTTCGCTGACAGACTGTGTAACGGTATTGATAAGTTAGTACTTACTATCGCGCGATCTCATTGGCCTGATTGAAGCCGCGGGCAATCAGACGCGCTGGATGGAGCGGAACAGGAATAAGACGGTCTGGCCTTTCAACTCGGGCCTGAATAGATTTTTCGGCCAGCTTCCTTCCCAGCTCTCGTGCAAGTATGACCTGACCTTGATACTTTAGCGCGAAAATAAGCTTGTCCAGAGGGAAGCAATAATTAGATAGTGTAAACGTATAATCAAGCGCGCTTTTGTCGTTTCTGTGATAGTGGTGATCGCCCTCTTCAATTAACAGGTCTTCCCAGCAAGGCCCGCACAACAAATTACTATCAGAGCTCGATTCTCCGCACAAATAACAATCAAAATTGAAAAGACGAGGAAAGGACTGCCTAAAATTTAAACCCTTGTTAACCACAGTTAAGAGAGCAAGTTGACAACAGCGAGGCTAAGCGCAATTATGCACCCGCTTAAGCAATCGGAGATAAGAGTATGAACACGCAGCCCGCAATGTTTAGTGAGTCGGATTACCCGATTCGACACGACTGGAGCAAAACAGAAATCCAGGCTCTCTTTGAGCTCCCTTTCAATGATCTTCTTCATTATGCGCAATCCGTGCATAGGCACTATTTTAACCCAAACGAAGTTCAGTTAAGCACACTAATTAACATTAAGTCCGGCGGCTGTCCGGAAGACTGCTCTTACTGCCCTCAAAGTGCGCGCTACAACACAGAGGTAGAGGCGGAAGCCCTGATTGATATTGATGGGGTTCTGGAGTCTGCCCGGAAGGCCAAAGCAAACGGAGCCAGCAGGTTTTGTATGGGCGCTGCCTGGCGCAGCCCGAAAGAAAAAGATTTTGCCCGCGTCTTGCAGATGGTTACAGAAGTCAAGGGCATGGGGCTGGAAACTTGCGCCACACTGGGCATGCTAGATGAAGAACAGGCGCAGCGTCTGAAGAAATCCGGGCTGGATTTCTATAATCATAATATTGATACGTCTGAAGAGTTTTATGAGGAAATTATAAGCACTCGAACCTACCAGGACAGATTGAACACCCTCGAGAATGTTCGTAAAGCTGAAATGAGCGTTTGTTGTGGTGGAATAGTCGGCATGGGAGAAGGTCGGGCAGATCGGGAGGGTCTTTTGTTCACCCTTTCCAGCATGCCAAAGCACCCGGAAAGCGTGCCTATTAATTTATTGGTTCAGGTCGAAGGGACACCACTGGCAGAGACAGCAGAATTGGACCCCTTTGAGTTTGTCAGAACGGTTGCAGTTGCCCGAATTCTTATGCCAGCTTCACATGTAAGACTCTCCGCAGGGAGATCAGAAATGGACGAAGCCTTGCAGGCACTGTGCTTTCATGCCGGCGCGAACTCCATTTTCTATGGTGAAAAACTACTGACTACGGAAAACCCGGAGCACAATGAGGATCTGCAGATGTTCGAGCGGCTTGGGATATCTGCCGCTCAATAGAATAGCTATGTATGGTGAGCCATATATCAGACGCAAAAGGAGACCTGAACAAACTTAAAACCAAGGGTTTGTACAGAGAGCGCATAGCTCTTTCTTCAGCACAAGCCAGTTCGATCACGCTGAGAGATCAGAATTTATTGAACTTCTGTAGCAATGACTATCTCGGGCTAGCAAATAATCCACGTCTCAAAAAAGCGTTTATAGATGCGGCAAATCGTTATGGAATAGGCAGCGGCGCATCACCTCTTGTTTGTGGCAGAAGCACGCTACATGCTCAACTTGAATCAGATTTGGCCGAGTTTACCGGGCGCGATAAAGCACTGGTTTTTTCCAGTGGCTATCTAGCCAACCTGGCCATCGTTAGCACTTTTTCCAGCAGAACTGATACTTGTGTTGTTCAGGACAGGCTTAACCACGCATCCATGATCGACGGAGCCCTCCTGAGTCGCTCTCGACTCCGGCGTTATCCGCACAGGGACGAAAAGGCACTGGAAAGAATTTTGATTGAGGAAGCCTCAAAGCAAACACTTGTGCTTACTGATTCAATCTTCAGTATGGATGGTGATATGGCCCCATTGACAACTATTTCTGCATTGTGTGGGGAACACGATGCACTTTTGGTGACAGACGACGCACATGGGTTTGGCATTTACGGGGACGGCGGTCGAGGTACTCTGTCTTTGTTAGATCTCGACCAGTCAGCTGCCCCCTTAATGATGGCTACGCTTGGCAAGGCCTTGGGTTGTGCGGGGGCATTCGTTGCCGGATCAGCCAGTCTGATAGAGCTACTTATTCAAAAAGCCAGACCTTATATTTACTCGACTGCGCTTGCTCCGGCTCTGGCTGGAGCGGCTTTAGAAAGCCTTAAAATAGTAGCTGAAGGGGAGGCGAGTAGAAAACACCTTCATGCACTAATAGTTTATTTTAAAGAAGCGGCTACAAGCGTTGGCCTTAACATTAACAGGTCAGACTCACCCATTCAGCCTTTACTACTAGGCTGCCCGGAGACAGCCTTAAAAGTGAGCAATTTGCTTCTGGATAAAGGGTTTCTTGTTACGGCAATTCGACCGCCGACTGTGCCCCAAAATACTTCCCGCCTGCGCATAACGCTTTCCGCCGGACATAGCTTCAAGGACATAGACAAACTAATCGATGCACTGACGATCATCGCTCGTAACTTTCCTGAGATGACACAGCCATGAGTGGTGAGCAAAGGGATTATGATATATCCAAGTTTGAGGTGCGGAGACATTTTGGCAAGGCTGCTGCCAGTTACGACAAGGCGAGTCGTTTGCAACGAATGGTGCGGGAAAGGTTATTGGAGCGCCTTGAACTAATCAAGTTAAAACCAGAAAGAATATTGGATCTCGGTTCCGGGCCAGGCCATGCTGCATCGAAACTGGTACGTTTATACAAACAGGCTCGCGTTCTGGAGGTTGATATCTCTGAGGCCATGCTGAGTTTTTCTGCAAGCAAGGCGCCAAGGTTTTTTGGTAAACGACAGCGATTGTGTGCAGACGTTGAGCAGCTTGGTGTTAAGGACAATAGTGTAGATCTTGTCTATTCCAACCTTATGTTGCAGTGGAGCCGGGATCTCGACCGGGCCTTCGTTGAAGTAAACCGGATCTTGAATAACAACGGGCTTTTTATGTTCAGCACTTTTGGCCCGGACACACTGTTGGAACTTCGTAAAAGCTGGCAAGTGGTTGATGACAAGGTTCACGTCAATGCTTTTGTTGATATGCATGATGTCGGCGACGCTCTTATAAGGGCAGGGTTTGAAAACCCTGTTATGGAAGTCGAGAACATCACTGTGCATTACGATACGGTCATGCAAATAATGAGAGATCTTAAGACGCTCGGCGCAAACAATGCCAATAGCGGTCGCCGGCGCACCCTTACTGGTAAAAATCGCCTGAAAACAATGGCGGAAGAATACGAAAAGCTTCGGGCAAAAGGTAAGCTGCCAGTTACCTACGAGGTTATTTACGGTCATGCGTGGCTGCCAAAAGCCACCCAGTCGCGTCGCGTCGATGACAACACTGTTGTCTTCCCACTTACCGGTCTAAAAGCAAAGCACAGGGGAAAGCCCTGATGGCCAGCTTTTTTGTCACCGGGACGGATACTGAGGTTGGCAAAACCCGGGTAAGTCTGGGCCTGATGCGTGCATTAAGGAATCAGGGAAGTAGTGTTATCGGTATGAAACCCATCGCCAGTGGCTGTCACCGCACCAGCGCCGGACTGAGAAACGAAGACGCGGAATTGATTCGAGGCGAAGGCACATCTGAGATCCCCTATGAGTTACTAAACCCCTTTGCGTTCGAGGAGGCTGTAGCGCCACACGCTGCGGCTGAAAAGGCCGGGGTGTCAATAGACATTGACCGGATAAGGTCAGCATATAAGAGCCTGTATGGTCTTGCGGAGCATATCGTTATCGAAGGGGCCGGTGGCTGGCGGGTTCCATTGTCGGCGAGCTCCAGCCTCAGCGATCTGGTGGCTGAATTAAATATCCCGGTTGTTCTGGTTGTTGGCCTTAGACTAGGCTGTATTAACCATGCTCTGCTGACAGCTGAAAGCATATTGAATGATAACAGGACACTGGCCGGCTGGGTGGCGAACCAGATTACCGAAGACTACCCGTTTCAGGAGTCGAGTATGCGGGTTTTAACCAGTAAAATAGCTGCCCCGCTTCTTGGAGAGGTGCCTTATATCGAAAATCTGGAAGTCCAAAATATTTCGCGTTGTCTCGACCTTTCCCTGCTGAAGTAAATTCTAGGATAACTCAACTTCGGGCTTGCATCTGGCTATAGGCCTGAGGCATATTGTCGCAGTGCAATTTCAGGAACAATTCTTCCAGTGATGAAGTTTGGGGAAGCTGGGGTCTGAACCGCACTCTTAGCCTGCGGACGAAACAGTCGTCATATGGGGCGATTTTGCGTTCCGACATGACTGTGGTCCACTATTTCTATATGATCCCTGCGACGCAAGCAGCGTGATCAGGTGAGTGGGTTGTTTGGGCGAATAAACATAGAAAAACTAAACGAATTTTTATTTCTGAGGAAAGCTGCATGTTTGTAAAAAAACTGCGAAATTACATAGTCTGTGCCGCCGTGTCTCTGTCAGCGCTCTGGAGTACAAGCGCATCAGCGGAGTACGCTTTAAACCTGACAAAAGGTGTCACTCCGATAAGCAGAGAAGTCTATGATCTTCATATGATTATCCTCTACGTAGTGACAGCGATAGGGGTGGCGGTATTCGCTGTGATGTTCTGGTCCATACTACATCATCGAAAATCGAAAGGCGCTGTTGCTGCTCAATTTCACCACAGTACTGTAGCTGAGCTGACATGGACGATTATCCCTGTTTTGATCTTGGTTGTAATGGCCATACCGGCGACCAAGACTCTAATAAAAATGGAAGAGACCACCAGCCCTGATATGACGATTAAAGTCACTGGCTATCAGTGGAAGTGGAAATACGATTATATGGATGAAGACATTAGTTTTTTCAGTTCCCTGAATGAAGAAAGCAATAAGATAAGAAAAGGCGAGTCTGAAACTAATGTCATGGATCACGAAAACTACCTTCTTGATGTAGACAACCATGTCGTGGTTCCTGTGAAAAAGAAGATCAGGATTTTAACAACGGCTGCTGATGTGATTCATGCCTGGTGGGTACCAGCATTGGGCTGGAAGCGAGACGCAATCCCCGGTTTCATCAATGATAACTGGACTTACATCGAAGAGCCGGGCATCTACAGAGGGCAATGTGCGGAGTTGTGTGGTCGAGACCATGGTTTTATGCCAATCGTCGTGGAAGCGGTTACTGAGCCGGAATATCTGGCCTGGGTCGAAAAAATGAAAACCCAACCGGTTGAGATTAATCCGGAGAAACTCTATGCTACGCATTGTTCTACCTGTCATCAGGCTAATGGTCAGGGTCTCCCGGGAGCGTTTCCGGCGCTGGCTGGCAGCCCGATCGCAATCGGCCCGGCTGCTGCACATATAGATATTGTATTAAACGGCAAACCTGGTACGGCAATGCTGGCTTACGGTCCTCAGCTTTCCAACGAGGAACTCGCAGCTATTATTACCTACGAAAGAAATGCCTGGGGTAACGATGTAGGTGATGTCGTGACTCCGGAAGATGTACAGGCCGCCCGATAAAAATCACAAGCAGAATTAACTATCTGATTAAATAATGCTATTCAGAGGAAAGATCAAATGAGCGAAGCAGTCAGTCACGAAGAACATCACGATGATCACGATCATAAACCAAGTGGTATAGGCCGCTGGTTGTTTTCTACCAATCATAAAGACATCGGTACCATGTACCTGATCTTTTCTCTGATCATGTTTTTTATTGGTGGTGCTATGGCCATGGTAATTCGTCTCGAGTTGTTTCAACCTGGTTTGCAATATGTTGATCCACAGTTTTTCAATTCGATGACAACAGTCCATGCCCTGGTAATGATTTTTGGTGCGGTTATGCCGGCCGGAGTCGGCCTTGCCAACTGGATGATTCCTATAATGATAGGTGCTCCAGACATGGCCCTGCCAAGAATGAACAACATGAGTTTCTGGATCCTGCCATTTGCTTTTACCTTGCTGTTGTCTACCTTCTTTATGGAAGGTGGTGCGCCGGCAGGCGGCTGGACAATGTATCCACCGCTGGTGGGGCAGTTAGGAGACGGCTTTCCTTTCCTTATATTTGCTGTGCACTTTCTCGGTATTTCATCGATCATGGGCGCTATTAACATTATCGCGACCGTGTTCAACATGAGAGCGCCGGGCATGACCTTTATGAAGCTCCCGCTTTTTGTCTGGACCTGGATTATTACCGCTTTCCTTCTTATTGCTTCGCTGCCGGTATTGGCCGGTGCAGTGACGATGCTGCTTACAGACAAGTTTTTCGGTACTAGTTTCTTTATTGCAGCAGGCGGCGGCGATCCAGTAATGTTTCAACATATTTTCTGGTTCTTTGGCCATCCCGAAGTGTACATTCTGATTTTGCCGGCGTTTGGTATTGTGTCTCAGATTCTGCCGACCTTTGCTCGCAAGCCCTTATTTGGATATGAGTCTATGGTTTATGCCACGGCTTCAATTGCTTTTCTTTCATTTTTCGTTTGGGCGCATCACATGTTTACAGTAGGCATGCCGCTTACTGGTGAGCTGTTTTTCATGTATGCCACCATGTCTATTGCCGTGCCAACCGGGGTAAAGATATTTAACTGGGTAGCGACTATGTGGAGGGGGTCTATGACCTTCGAAACACCTATGCTCTTTAGTATCGCCTTTGTTGTACTGTTTTCAATAGGCGGCTTCACCGGCCTGATGATGGCGATTACACCTGTGGATTTTCAATATCACGATACCTATTTTATTGTTGCGCATTTCCATTATGTGCTGGTAACCGGCGCTGTTTTTGCTCTTTTTGCTGCAGTTTATTTCTGGATACCAAAGTGGACCGGCAACATGTACGACGAGAGTCTTGGTAAGCTTCATTTCTGGTTATCTACCATATCCGTCAACGTGCTTTTCTTTCCACAGCACTTTCTGGGACTTGCGGGTATGCCCAGACGTATTCCCGATTACAGCATTCAGTTTGCCGAGTGGAATCAGATCTCAAGTATTGGTGGTTTTGTCTTCGGTGTGAGCCAGCTGATTCTGGTTTGGGTAGTGATTAAGTGTGTACGAGGTGGAGAAAAAGCAACGGATCAGGTTTGGGAAGGAGCGGAAGGTCTAGAGTGGACGCTGCCATCACCACCGCCGTTCCATAGCTTTACAGTGCCACCTCAGATCTCAGATGCATCGGCACATTGATTAATTGCAAAGGTTTGAGAGTGACTGAACAAGATCGTCAGGATGAGCTGAAAAAGAAAAATATCAAGCTTGCTTTGATTCTGGTTTTTGTCGCGTTTGTGATTTACGCAGGTTTTATTTTTCAGCATCTTTAATGGATAAGTCCGGGGTTAATAATCTGGCCGGGAAGCTGGTGATGTTGTCATTGACGATGTTTGGTTTCGGCTACGCTCTCGTGCCTTTGTATAACGTATTTTGTGATCTCACCGGTCTCAACGGCAAAACCGGGGTTGTTTCAAGTGAAGTGGCCGAAAAGATGGAGGTCGACATGACTCGAGTGGTCACGGTCGCCTTTGATACTAATATCAGAGAAATACCCTGGGAGTTTGAGGCTTTGGAGAAAAAAGTTTCTGTGCGACCAGGAGAAATGGGCGAGGCAACTTTTGTTGTTACGAATAAATCTGATAGGAAAGTAATCGGTAGAGCAATACCAAGCGTGGCACCAACGCAAGCTTCCGTTTTTTTTAGCAAAACCGAATGTTTTTGCTTTGACGAGCAGCTTATGGAGCCTGGAGAGAGGAGAGAAATGAAAGTAAGGTTTGTGGTAGATGTTGATCTGCCACAAAGATATTCCGCGCTGACATTGTCGTATACTTTTTTTGCAATACCTAATCAGGGCAAAGTAGCTGTAGAAGACAAAGAACTGTTCAGGTCGCGAATTTAGAGCAGAGAATTTTTAATAGATGTTGGAAGATTTATACAAGGGGAAACTTTATGTCTGATTCACATGGCGCATATTTTATTCCGGAACCAAGCAAGTGGCCGATTGTAGGCACTCTGGCGCTGTTTGTGTCTTTTTCCGGTGGCGCAATGATGCTAAATGGTTCAGGTCCAGGTACCGTCGTTTTTGGCCTTGGAATGGCTGCTTTGATATATATGTTTGCGGGCTGGTTTGCCGACGTAATTGGTGAAAGCCTGAAGGGTGTATACAGCGATCAGGTCGACATCAGTTTCCGTTGGGGAATGGGGTGGTTTATTCTTTCCGAGGTAATGTTTTTTGCTGCATTTTTTGGTGCGCTTTATTACGCGAGGGTTTTGTCCGTACCTTGGTTGAGCGGTGAAGGCTCGGGTCTGGCAACCAACACTTTTCTCTGGCCAGATTTTGAAGCAAGTTGGCCTTTGAATGTAATGCCGGATACATCAAATTTTGCAGTGTTTGAGGAAACCATACCAGCCTTCGGTGTTCCAGCACTTAACACCGCACTATTGTTAGCTAGCGGCGTAACGGTTACTTTGGCCCACCACGCGCTTAAGAAAGGTCACCGCAGTAGCTTATGCTGGTGGCTGGCAGCGACGGTCGCTCTCGGATTTATTTTCGTAGGATTTCAGGCTCAGGAATACATGCACGCATACTCAGATCTTAATCTGACTATGAATTCGGGTATCTACGGCTCAACCTTTTTTATGTTAACGGGTTTTCATGGTTTCCATGTAACAATGGGTGCGACTATGCTGCTTGTTGTTCTCGTACGCTCAATGAAAGGTCATTTCAGTGCAGAGCATCATTTCGCTTTTGAGGGCGTCGCCTGGTACTGGCACTTTGTTGACGTTGTCTGGCTTGGTCTGTTTATTTTCGTTTATTGGATATAGCAACTACGCTTTTCGGCTCGTAGGGGAAGGCGCTGCTTCTGGCAGCGCCTTTTCTGTTTTTGCAGGTACAATGCCGTGAGGTTTTATCAGGCCAGTCGCATATCCTACGAACAGCAGTACGAAAAGCGCAACAGACAGACTGACCCTGAAGGTTAAGGAGTTTACCATGCGCTTTGACTGGCCTTTGTCTTTCACCAGGAAAAACATCCCACTGGCGAGTGACACCAATATCGCTATTAGCATCAATATGATCAGAATTTTAAATAGCAATGGAGCGGTCATGGCCTGCAAAGAGAGTCATTGTGTGTGCGTTTAGCATACCCTTTTTAGTCAACAGTTCTTTTGAGGAAACTGGAAAGTGGCACTTTCAGGTTTGAGTATCGGAATATTTCGCCCCGGACTTTTGCCGACTGCGTTGACATTCATTTTACTGGTTCTGTTGAGCAAGCTTGGTTTCTGGCAACTGGACCGGGCGAAACAAAAAGAAACACTAAAAGAACAGGTTGTTGAACAGCAGAAGTTACCGCCCTTAAGCTATCTGCCCGAGGGTGTTGAAAACAGTAGTTCTTTGCTCTGGAGACGAGCGTCTCTGCAAGGTGTTTCAAAGACTGACATTGTCTTTTTGTTAGACAACCAGGTTTATCAGGGCCAGGCGGGATACTTCGTGTATACCGTTCTAAAGCAGGAAGGAGGCCTTAATCTGTTGGTAAACCGTGGCTGGATCAAGGCAGGCTTGAGCCGTGAAACAGTGCGCGTGCCGGATATTTCCGGTTCAACAGAAACCTTGACTGGAGTAATCAAAGCGCCTCCAGCTACCGGTTTGTTGTTGGCTGAGGATACGGAAGAGAGTTTGTCGAACGGAGTAGTGCGACTACAGCAGATTAATCCGGCCAAGATTAATGAGCGCTATCATATGGACATTGCGCCTTATGTTTTCCGGCTGGAACCGCCCTCCACGTCTGGCTTTATTAGAGACTGGACAGCGCCGGGTTTTGGCAGGGAGAAACACCTGGGCTACGCTTTTCAATGGTTTGCCATGGCCTTTGCACTTTTTATAATTTACATCGTAGTGAATACAAACAGGATCAAAAATGACGAGTGAAGACCCGGGCAAGTTGAACAAACTGGTTTTGCCAGCGATCATTGTGATTTTTACAGCACCGATGCTGATATCGTGGTGGCTACTCACGCAAACAGATTATAGCAGAGACGCTAGCGAGGTAAGTCACGGGGAGCTGTTCGTTCCAGCCCGGCCACTGCCTGATACGAAGCTGCTCGATATTTTGGACCCGGAACAGCACAGTAACCTGCACGGTAAGTGGAGCCTGGTTGTGATTCATAGGAGCGAATGTGACAGACCTTGTTTTGACAGTCTTTATAAAATTCGTCAAATACGTCTGGCAACAGGAAAATATTCGAAACGTATACAGAGAGTGCTGGTTTCGCACGGTGATTTTTACACAAGGATTGAGAGTAAACTGCTGGAACAATTTAAAGGTCAGTTGTATCTGGATCTTGAAAGGCAGCCGGCAACATTTATTGAGAACTTTAAAGCTGATAAAAACACCGGGCTTCAGGGCGAAGGCGAATTGTTCTTAATTGATCCTTTAGGTAACCTAATGATGTACTACCCGGCCGACACTCAACCTTCAGGTATTATAAAGGACCTAAAGCGACTGTTGAGATATTCGAGAATTGGATAGTGACTTCTTCTAAAACAGATTTGTTTTTGCTAGTACTGGCAACCGCTATTGCGTATGTGGTCATCGTTCTGGGGGCCTACGTAAGGCTGTCTGATGCCGGCCTGGGTTGTCCTGACTGGCCCGGCTGTTATGGCAAACTGATTGTGCCAGAAGGGCCGTTGGCGATTGAAAAAGCCAATCAGGCGTTTCCTGACCGGCCAGTTGAACATGCTGCGGCCTGGAAAGAAATGGTTCATCGCTACGCTGCCAGTACTCTAGGCTTCATAATTTTATTGCTGGCTTTAAAAAACTGGTTGGCAGTGCTTAGGGGCGAGCGACATTTTTTGCCTTCTCGTACGATACTGCTTTTTCTGGTTTTGTTTCAGGGTGCCCTTGGAATGTGGACGGTCACTCTGTTGTTAAAACCGCTCATTGTTGATGCCCACCTGTTGGGTGGGATGACAATTCTATCTTTGCTTTACTGGCAGCTTATAAGCGTGGCTGAGCCTCGAGCGAAGCAAAATCAGGGGTTTCCGGCGCACTGGGTTCTGTTTGCTATTCTGCTAGTGTTTTTTCAGATCGCTCTTGGCGGTTGGACCAGCGCGAATTATTCGGCTTTGGTTTGTACAGATTTTCCAAAATGCCAGGGTGAATGGTGGCCGGAAATGAATTTTAGAGAAGCATTTACTTTATGGCGTGGTCTGGGTGTTGACTATGAGGGCGGTGTACTGGACGGAGCCGCTCGTACCGCCATCCATGTAAGTCATAGAGTCGGGGCTTTAATCACGTTTTTTGTGCTTAGCGGACTTATTTTGTTTGCCCTTGGCAGGGGCAGTAAAGCGGTAAAAATTTCAGCATTGCTGGTTGCTGTTGTTCTTATAGTCCAATTATCACTCGGCATAGCGAATGTGCTGTTGTTGTTGCCCTTGCCGGTAGCCGTAGCTCATAATGGCGTGGCAGCGTTGTTGTTAATATCGTTAGTCAACCTGCTCTATTTTTCCCAATCCACAGATCGACAGGCAATTTATTAATTTGGAACCATCAAGCACAACTATTCCGGTGAATGAACTGGCCTGGCGAGATTATCTGTCTTTATGCAAGCCTAAAATTGTAGCCATGATCGTCTTTACTGCGATGGTCGGTATGTTTTTGTCGACGCCGGGAATGATCCCTCTGAATGCGTTCTTGCTGGGAAGTATTGGTATCGGTCTGGCAGCCGCTTCAGCCGCCTGCGTCAATCATATCGTTGATGAGAAGATCGATTCAATTATGGCGCGTACCAACAGGCGGCCTTTGCCGAAAGGTAAAGTATCGACTCGATCTGCGATTATTTTCGCCGGCGTTCTCTGTTTGCTGGCTATGCTGGTGCTTGGACTGTTCGTGAATATGCTCACAGCTGTGCTGACGCTATTCTCTCTAATCGGCTACGGTTTTATTTATTCGATGTACCTGAAAAGAGCGACGCCTCAAAACATTGTTATCGGCGGCGCTGCCGGGGCGGCGCCTCCTGTGCTTGGCTGGTCCGCGATAAGCGGCACCCTGGATCCCAGTTCCCTTTTGCTTTTCCTGATTATCTTTGCGTGGACACCACCGCATTTCTGGGCGCTGGCGATATACAGACGTAATGATTATGCGAAGGCTGACATTCCGATGTTACCAGTCACTCATGGGCCTGGTTTTACCCGCCTGCACATACTGTTGTACACGATAGTACTTATTATTGTCACCTTGCTTCCCTACATTACCCTGATGAGCGGGTTAACGTATTTGTTTGGTGCACTGATTCTGGGAGCCTGGTTTCTATATTACGCAATCAGAATGCAAAAAGATCATTCTGATCAGCTGGCCATGAAAACATTCACGTTTTCGATAACCTACTTGTTGGCACTATTTGCTTTTTTGCTGGTTGATCACTATATCCCACAGATTGCCAGATTGATCTAAGGCCTTAGTCGGTAAACGCCAGTTTCATTTTCTTCATGGCGTTTTGTTCCAGCTGCCGGATGCGTTCTGCCGACACGCCGTATTCGGCAGCAAGTTCATGCAGAGTAACTTTTTTCTCGGCCAGCCAACGGCTCTTGATAATGTTCTGACTGCGTTCGTCGAGTTCTTCCAGAGCAGAGTATAATCCCTGCTTTTCCAGCTCTTCTGTTTGTCGGCTTTCAGCTGTCTGTTCCGGGTTCATCTCAGAGTTTTCCAGATAGCCGGCCGGCGCAAACCCATCTGTTTCAGAATCATCGCTGAGAGGACCGTCGAAAGACGCATCGTGTGCGCTCAATCGCTGTTCCATTTTTACTACATCCGCCGGGCTCACGCCGAGATCCTCAGCAACAGCATTAACTTCTTCCTGATTGAGCCAGCCCAGACGTTTTTTCGCTGAGCGAAGATTAAAGAAAAGTTTTCTTTGAGATTTAGTAGTGGCTACTTTTACAATTCGCCAGTTACGAAGTATAAATTCATGCATTTCGGCCCGAACCCAGTGCACAGCAAAGGAAACCAGTCTTACACCCACATCCGGATCGAATCGCTTTACTGCTTTCATCAATCCGATATTACCTTCCTGAATCAGATCTGACTGCGCTAGCCCATAACCACTATAACCACGTGCTACGCGTACCACGAAGCGCAGGTGCGACAGAACCAGCTGCCTTGCTGCCTCAAGATCGTCAGACTCGCGAAATCGCTTAGCCAAAGCCTGTTCTTCTTCCAGGCTGAGCAGCGGAATCTTATTAACGCTTTGCACATAACTGTCCAACGAGCCAGTGGGCAGCGCCAATTGAATATTTGTCAGGTTGTTCATAGGTGTTTCCCTCATAACAAACTCTAAATTGCGGAAAATTTTAGCACTCTCAGAGTTAGAGTGCTAACAGAACTTGAAGTTCCATAGAGTCGTGCTTTTAAGTTGTTGTTATTAAAGGCTTAAGCAGGTTCAATGTCGCGAATATGGCGTTTTACGGAGACCCAGGAGCCAGCCAGTCCAAGGCTGGCGCCACTGAGCAACAGGAACAAGACTTCAGAAAAAGCCAGGCCGTGGAGACGAAACTGGCTGGCATAGAGCTCAGCCAGTCTGGATACAGGTGCTTCCATGAGGAACAAGGTGAGACTTAGCAATGCCCAGGCCATAAGGCTGCCGCCGATGCCCTGAAAAATTCCAGAATACAAAAATGGTCGCTGGATAAAAGCATCTGTTGCGCCAAATAGTTTATTTACTTCTATTTCGCTACGACGATTATATATGGCCAAACGTATGGTGTTGCCGACAATAAGCAAGACTGCTATTGCCAGCACGATGGCCAGAATTGTTACGGCTTTACGCACGATGTCGATGATGGCAAATAATCTTTGTATCCACTGGCGATCAAACTGTGCGCTGTCTACTTCTGGCAAAGCACGTAATTTCTCAAGCATTTCTTCACCGGCCGCGATGGACAGGTTTTCAATCTCCGGCTGAAGCAGCAGAATGGCCGGTAAGGGGTTTTCACCAAGAGTTGAGCTAATGTCAGCAGAACCTGTCTGGCTGATAAACTCTTCCAGAGCCTGCTCCGGACTGATGTGGCGAACAGCGGAGATACCATTCCATTGTCCCAGCGCTGTTGCAAGCTCAGTAACTTGCTCTTGCTCCAGACCGGTTTGCAAAAAAAGAGAAATCTCCGAACTGTTATCCCAATCGGCGGCAACTCGCTGACTATTGTCCAGCAACAGATAAAACCCTGCTGGCAAAGACAGGGCAATACCGACAACGGCCGTTGTTAAAAAACTGTTAAGAGGTTGCTTAAATAGCTGGCCAAGACTAAAGATGCTTGCCTGAGCATGTTGTAATAGCCAGGTAGAGAAAGTTTTCTTCAGGTTATACCTGCTCGGTTGAAGTCCGCTACGCTTGTTCATTCGTCTATTGTCTGGCCGATATGAGTGAGCAGACGTCCTTCGCGTAATGTAATAATGCTCTTGTTCATTTTCTTTATCATGTCCAGATCGTGGCTGGCAATCAGGACAGTAACACCAACCTGACTAAACTGTTCGAACAGTTTCATAATATCCCAGGAAAGCGCCGGATCGAGATTACCGGTAGGCTCATCTGCCAACAGTAAGGCTGGTCTATGCACAACCGCTCTGGCAATACCAACCCGCTGTTGTTCTCCACCTGAAAGAGCGATGGGGCTGACTTTTTCTTTTTTCAATAAGCCAACTTTATCCAGTGCCGCATGAACGCGACGGCGAATTTCCTGATATCGATAACCGGCAATCACCAGAGGCAGAGCTATGTTGTCGAATACAGATCGGTCATGCAGGAGCCGGTGGTCCTGAAACATAAAGCCGATACTGCGACGAAAAAGCGGTACTCTTCTACCTGTTACCCGTTCCAGGTTCTGGCCATTGACGATTATCTGTCCGCGGCTGTGACGTTCAATAAGTGCAATCAAACGTAAAAGAGAGCTTTTGCCAGCACCAGAGCGGCCAGTTACGTAGACCATAGCGGCCTGCTCCACAAAAAGGTTTATTCTTCGCAGGGCTTCATTGCCATCGCCATACTGCATGGAGACATCAGTAAAACGGATCATTTTTCAATATCGAGCATGGCGTCGACGAAACTCTCAGCGTGAAACGCACGAAAATCCTCTATCTGTTCCCCGACCCCGACAAAACGAACTGGTATGCCGAATGTTTCAGCGAGGGCAAAAATAACGCCACCTTTAGCTGTGCCATCGAGTTTTGTCAGGGCAATGCCGGTTACACCAACGGCTTCCTGGAAAACCCGAAGCTGGGAGATAGCGTTTTGACCAGTACCCGCATCTATGACAAGCAGTACTTCGAGGTCAAGTTCATCATCAAACTTGCTGATAGTCCGGCGAATTTTCTTTAATTCCTGCATGAGATTGTCTTTGTTATGCAAGCGACCCGCGGTATCCGCTATTACGACATCGCATTCTTTTGCTTTGGCGGACTGTAGAGCATCATAAATTACTGCAGCGCTGTCTGACCCGCTTTGATGCGAAACAACAGGGACTTCGTTCTTGCTGCCCCACGATTCAAGCTGTTCTATCGCAGCTGCGCGAAAAGTGTCTCCGGCCGCCAGCAGGACTTTGTCGTCAAAACCTTTGAAGTAGTTAGTCAGTTTGCCAATAGTAGTGGTTTTACCCACTCCGTTAACCCCGATAACTAGCACGACAAAGGGTTTTTTGATAACAAAAATTTCTTCTATAGGGGCTTGTACCGGCATCAGTATTTCAACCATCTGCCGGCGAAGACAGGACAACACGTCGTCATAAGAGCTTAATTTACGACGCTTCATTTCTTTAGTCAGCCCTTGCATTAATCGAGTGCTTGCCTCAATGCCGAGATCCGCCATTAGCAGGCGGGACTCGATTTCTTCGAGCTCTTCATCGCCAATCCCTTCACTACCACTGACCATATTCGCCAGACCACCGAGCAAACCCTCTCTGGTTTTGTTCAGACCATTTCTTAGTCGCTGGAAAAAACCATCTGTGTCAGAATCCTGTTTGTCTTTATTAATCTCCAGCATTGTTTTTTGATAATAGCTAAAATTGAACCCGCTTGGTCAGGGGAAGGGTAGATTCGACGCAAGATCCTATCATCAACGGGCATCGAACTACTAAAATGAATCATGCTCTAAACGGAAATAACATTGAAAGACTGAGTAGATTCTTGGTCTGTTTACAGGAGAAGTGGGTTTGAGAAATTATTTAAATATCGGGCTGACGGGCATTCTGTTGTGTTTCGCCGGCCTCTCGCAGGCACAAGTACATGAGTTTTTGCTCGATAATGGCCTGAAAGTACTGGTTAAAGAAGATCATCGGGCGCCTATTGTGGTTTCGCAGATCTGGTACAAAGTGGGCTCCAGCTATGAACATGACGGAATTACAGGTATTTCGCACGCTCTTGAACACATGATTTTTAAAGGCACTGAAAAATATCCGAAAGGCGAATTTTCAAGAATTATTTCCGCCAATGGCGGTCAGGAAAACGCATTTACCGGCACCGATTACACCGCCTATTTCCAGACACTGGAAAAGTCCCGGCTTGAAATCAGTTTGCGCCTGGAAGCGGACAGAATGCGGTATTTATCCCTGCCCGAAGATGAGTATTTGAAAGAAATCAAAGTTGTGCAGGAAGAGCGCAGAATGCGTACAGAAGACAACCCTGGCGCCTTTACCCGGGAAGTGGCGATGGCCACTGCATTTCAGACCAGCCCCTATCGTCAACCTATCGTTGGCTGGATGGCGGATCTGGAAACAATGAAGGTAGATGATTTGAAGCGCTGGTATCAGAAGTGGTATGCACCGAATAATGCGACACTCGTTATAGCCGGTGATGTTGAACCGGCTTATGTCCACCGCTTGGCAAAAAAATATTTTGCTGGCTTCGCCGCCGAAGATATTGATAGTCCTCCGGCCGGAAAAGAAGTCGAGCAACTTGGATTGAAACGAGTTCTGGTTAAACGCTCGGCAGAAGTAGCGCAACTCATGATGGCTTATAAAATTCCGGTACTGAAGTCGTTTCTGAAAGCTGACGGTGCCGAGACCTGGGAGCCTTATGCTCTGGAAGTACTGGCAGGTGTGCTGGATGGTGGCGGTAGCGCCCGTTTCGCAAGCCGACTGGTGCGGGGCAAAGAAGTAGCAAGTAGTGTTGGTGCAGGCTATCCACTCACCTCTCGGCTGAACAGCGTCTTCAGTGTCAGTGGCACGCCGGCCAGAGGGAAATCTGTCGAAGAACTCGAACAGGCTATCCGGGAAGAGCTTGTTGATTTACAGGAAAAACCGATAAGCGATAAAGAGCTGGAACGGGTAAAGGCGCAAGTGGTATCGAGCGATGTGTATGAGAAGGACTCGGTGTTTTATCAGGCCATGATTCTGGGCATTCTCGAAACAGTTGGTTTGTCCTGGCATCTGGTGGATGAATATGTAGAAAGGGTGCAGGCAGTCACAGCGGCCCAGGTACAGGAGGTGGCGAATAAGTATTTTGTAGACGACCATCTGACCATAGCCGTTCTGGAACCGCAACCATTTGACCGAAGCGCTGGTCGCCCTAACAGTGGAGGCAATCCTCATGCTCGTTAGAAAAGTACTGCTACTTCTGCTGGTTTCAGGCTCAGCACTGGCCGGGCCAAAAATTCAGCATTGGCAGACATCAAAAGGAACGCCCGTCTATTTTGTTGAAGCACATGAACTTCCTATGGTTGATGTTCAAATAACCTTCGACGGCGGCAGTGCACGCGATCCACAGTCTGCGAAAGGACTTGCGTCCTTGACTAGTAGCTTGCTTGCCGAAGGAGCCGCGGGACTGGACGCCGATCAAATTAGTTTCGAATTCGAAAGACTTGGTGCTAATTTCGGCGCTAGTGCAGGCTACGACTCCGCGTCCTTATCACTACGGAGTTTGTCTGATAAAAACAAACTAAACAGCGCGCTTGATACTTTAAGAAAGGTAATGTCAAAACCCGACTTTCCCGAACAGGCTATAGAGCGACAACGACAACGTTTTTTAATTGGTATTCAACGAAAAAAGCAGTCGCCATCTGCGCTGGCAAGAGACACATTTTATGCCGCGGTTTACGGTAAGCATCCTTATGCTTTTCCGCAATCAGGCACTGAAGAAAGTATTGCGTCGATAAAACGGAAGGATATCGTTGAATTCCACAATAAATACTATGTAGCGCGTAATGCTGTAATTGCGATCGTCGGGGATCTTAGCCAAAAGCAGGCGAAGAAACTTGCCGAGAAACTCGGCGCGGCTTTGCCAAAAGGTAAAAACGCGGGCAAGTTAATGCCGGTTGCGGAGCTCAAAGAGGCCAGAGTGGAGGCAATTGACCATCCGTCGACGCAAACGCATATATTGCTTGGTCAGCCCGGTTTAAAGAGGGGCGATCCTGATTATTTTGCACTTTATGTCGGCAATCATATCCTTGGCGGCAGTGGTCTTGTCTCACAGTTATTCAAAGAAATTCGGGAGAAACGTGCCCTGTCTTATAGCGCTTATAGCTATTTTTCACCAATGCGGGAATACGGGCCTTTTCTGGCTGGCTTGTCTACCCGTGCTGATCAGGCCGAAGAAGCTTTGCAGGTGTTGCGAGAAAATATAGAGTCTTTTATTGAGCGTGGCCCTAGTCCTGAACAACTAAGGGCGGCAAAGAAAAATATCAGTGGTGGTTTCCCGCTACGGATAGACAGTAACAGCGACATTCTGGGTTATGTTGCTGTAATTGGTTTTTATAATTTGCCATTGGATTATCTGGAGACATTCAACAGTAATGTAGATGCAGTTAGTGCGGAGGATGTAAAAGAGGCTTTTGCAAGACGACTGAATCCCGAGCGTTTTGTCGCTGTGTTGGTGGGGCCACAACCAGCAGCGAAGCAGGATTGAACGCTGAAGCGCTCAGGCACCAGCGCCGGCAGGCTTCGTATCATAGCCGGTCGTTGGCGGGGGCGAAAAATAAGCATTGCAAAAGACCCGGCGCTTCGACCAACACCGAATCGAGTACGTGAAACTCTGTTTAACTGGCTCCAGCCCCTTATTCAGGGCAAAACATGTCTTGATCTTTTTGCGGGTAGCGGCGCCCTTGGTTTTGAGGCATTGTCGCGAGGAGCGGCAAGTGTCACCATGGTGGAGCAAAATGCCGATTCAGCGTCGATGCTGATTCAACAGGGAGCCGAGCTCGGAGCCGAAGGTTTAAGCGTAGTTAATGACAATGCAGAGCATTTTCTGGAATCTAATCAGACAGGTTTCGATATCGTCTTTTTAGATCCGCCTTTTGCTGAAGATTATTTGCAGAAATGCTGTGAGAGTTTGTTGAATATGGGAAATCTAAATCCAGCCGCATTATTGTATCTGGAGAGCGACTCTGATATTGCAGTGAAGCCACCCTACACAATCTTGAAGCGTTCTCGCGCCGGTAAGGTACAATTCATGCTATTGGAAATTGATTCTGGGAGAGTACAGTAATAATGATAACAGCCATTTATCCTGGCACTTTTGACCCGATCACAAATGGACATAGCGATATCGTAGCCAGGGCGGCTTGTCTGTTCGATAATGTCATCGTTGCCGTTGCTAAAAGCACTAGTAAAACAACCGCTTTTACAATTGACGAGCGTGTCGCGATGGCGCGCGAGGCATGTGCCGGCCTTGAACGAGTTGAAGTGAGGAGCTTTGATGGTCTGATGACAAACTTTGCTCGAGAGCGACAGGCCAAAGTTATTGTCCGTGGCCTCAGAGCTGTTTCGGATTTTGAAAATGAATTTCAGATGGCCGGTATGAACCGGCATCTGAACAATGAGGCTGAAACCGTTTTTCTAATGCCAGCCGAGCATCTGAGTTTTATTTCTTCCAGTCTGGTTCGTGAAGTGGCCAGTTATGGCGGCGATGTCGGGAACTTTGTACATGAAAGTGTCAAGACAGCGCTGCAGGAGAGGCTGGCCAGATAAATGGCTTTAATGATTACCGATGCTTGCATAAATTGTGATGTTTGTGAGCCGGCGTGTCCGAACGACGCGATTTACGAAGGAGAAGAGCATTATGAAATCAAGCCGGAGTTGTGTACTGAATGTGTCGGCCATTTTGAAGAAAAACAATGTGTGACCCTGTGTCCTGTAGACTGTATTCCTCTCGATCCAGACTGGAAAGAGTCGCAAGAACAACTTTTTCAAAAATACCAAAGTCTTAGTTCGAGCAAATAGTATGAAAGCTAAAACAATGCTGTGTAATTTTTCACGAGTTCTCGTTCTTTTCTTCAGTGTTACGGCGTCCTCCTTCGCGGGGTCCGAAAACAGTCCGCCGGCAGCGGCAGTTGCCAGTGCTCATCCGCTCGCGACGGAGGCCGGAATGCAAATATTGCGGGACGGCGGCAATGCTTTTGACGCCGCGATAGCGGTTACCGCTGCTTTGGCTGTGGTTGAACCATATTCATCTGGTATAGGCGGAGGTGGTTTCTGGTTGCTGCATCAGGCTGATGACGGTCGTCAGATAATGATTGACGGACGTGAGAAAGCGCCAGCTTTGGCTCATCGACGTATGTATCAGAATGAGAATGGTGAAGTAAACAAGGGAAGCTCATTAAATGGTGCCCTGTCTGCGGCAATACCGGGAGTGCCGGCAGGAATTGTGCATCTCGCCGGGCGTTATGGTCGCCTGCCCTTGAGTAAGTCACTTGCCGCAGCTATACGCTATGCCGAAGATGGTTTCAGGACAGGTGAGCGTTACCAGCGTTTGGCCAGTTACAGACTGGATGTGCTGCAGCAATACCCGTCCGCAGCGACAATATTTTTGCAGGACAACAGAATACCGGATATAGGCTTCCTGCTGGTACAAAAAGATCTAGCTGCAACGCTAAGGAAGCTCGCCCAGCATGGGAACGATGGTTTTTATAGCGGTGAGCTCGCTGATGCACTTGTTGAAGGTGTCAGACAAGCCGGAGGCATATGGAGCCTGCAGGATTTACAGGATTACCGGGTTGTTGAAAGACAGCCCATCGTTACCAGCTATCGTAATGTTCGTATAGTCTCGGCTCCGCCACCTTCATCCGGAGGTGTCGTCCTGAGTCAGGCACTGGCAATTTTAGAAAAGTTTGATATCCACAGCATGAATTCCTTTGACCGCAAGCACTACGTAATCGAAGCGATGCGTCGTGCCTATCGGGACAGGGCTGTCTATCTTGGTGATCCTGACTATTTTAAAGTGCCGGTTCGTCGCTTGCTGAACAAGGACTATCTGGAAGGTCTGGCGATGAGCATAAACAAGGACGAAGCAACTCCCAGCACTGAGCTTGGTAATACACCAGGTCTGGATCAAACAGGCGCAGATACCACACACTTTTCTGTTATGGACAAACAAGGTAATCGGGTTGCAGCCACCTTGAGCATCAATCTTCCATTCGGTTCAAGTTTTGTTGCGCCCGGCACCGGTGTGTTACTGAATGATGAGATGGATGATTTTTCGGTTAAGGCGCATACGCCTAACGCCTATGGTCTGGTTGGAGATAAAGCCAACGCGGTTGAGGGAGGCAAGCGACCCCTGTCCAGTATGACACCTACCTTTCTGGAAAGTGAAGATCGGGTAGGGGTAATTGGCACCCCCGGCGGTAGCCGAATAATTACCATGGTTTTGCTCGGCTTACTGGATTTCGTGGATGGAAACAAACCCGAGTCCTGGGTCAGTCTGCCGCGTTATCATCACCAGTATCTGCCAGACGAGGTACAGTATGAAAAGAACGGCTTCTCTATCAGAGAGAAAATAGAGTTAAAAAAGCGCGGTCATACTCTCAATGAGAAAAATCGCCGTTATGGCAACATGCACGCTATTTTATGGGACAGGAAAGAGAACAAGGTTTACGCGGCAAGCGATCCTCGCGGCGAAGGAGAAGCTCAGGTCGAGCCTGACAAATAGTTTTAGTCAGCGCTGACAATTCAAGCAATAATAAGTAGAGCGCTGTCCCAGTGTGATTTGCCTGATGCTGTTTGCGCATACATGGCACGCTTCCCCGCTACGGTCGTACACGCTAAGTCGTTGCGCAAAATAGCCCGGACTCCCTTCACTATCAACAAAGTCACGCAAGGTAGTTCCTCCCTTATCTATGGCCTCCAGTAAAACCTGTTTGATGACACCTGCCAGCTTGTCGCACCTGTGATGCGCAATCCTGCCTGCCGCGCGTTTCGGATGAATACCACTGCGAAATAAGGATTCACTGGCGTATATGTTGCCAACTCCAACGACGATGTGGCTGTCCATAATAAAAGTTTTGATAGCTTGCTGACGATTCAGGCATTGCTTGTGGAGGTAGTCTCCATTGAATTCGTCTGATAGAGGCTCGGGTCCCAGGTCAACCAATAACTTATGTTGAAAAGGATCATCACCCGCCCAGAGTACTGAGCCAAAGCGTCGAGGATCCCTTAACCGCAGACACTTGCCATTTTTCATCACCAGATCAAGGTGATCATGTTTTTCTGGTTGCAGGTGCGAGTCAACTACCCGCAGGCTGCCCGACATGCCAAGATGAACCAGAATGTTGCCCTGTGATGTTTGCAGGATAATGTACTTGCCACGACGATCTATTCTAAGAATTTTAGCCTTACTGAGATCACTATTTAAACTCCTGGGCACAGGCCAGCGTAATTTGCTATTACGGACAATTACTTTGTCGACTACCTGCCCGAGACAATGAGGCTCAATACCTCGCCGTGTCGTTTCAACTTCAGGTAACTCAGGCATGGCAAATACTTAATCCGTTTTTAATAGAAGTTTTTCAGCATGACCGCTGGCGAAATTGTACTGTATTCCGAGATCGGCGCGGGCAAGAATCAGCTCACTTTGATTTGATACAACATCAAATATTGCTGTACGACCACCGTACAAATGAACTGAAATAAGAGGAAGCTTCTGAATGCGCTTGTAGGCGCTAACGCTTCGTGCCTCAGCTTTCTGCCAGGAGCTCGCCAATACTGCCGGCAGGTTTTCGGATTGATCTTTAGCTGGAGGTGTAATCGCCCAACTATCTCGGCTCAGACTCAATAATTGATCACCAAAGTCTATGCGAAGGATCGTCTCATCTTCCGCTATCAGTTTTGTGCTCAGGAAAAATAAATTTGCTTGCCCTAATTGATGAAACAAATTGTCGTTTATTAAATGAATAACATTGTTATAAAGGACATATCGTCGGGCATCTATTGGGTCTGTCCCGCCAAATATGAAGCGATGTTGGTCCAGATCCAATACCATCTCCGCTGGCTGAAGTTGATAAACATTCAAAGGAGTGTTTGCGGGATTAATTTCAGCGAAGCTTCTGCTTTTTGCCAGACCCAGAATAGCCTCGATTCGTTCTCGCTTTGCTCTGAGGCGAGTTGCTCCAGTGAGCCACCAGACCCCACCCTGTTTTTCAAACGAAAGTAAACTGCCGTTTTTTCGATGTATATTTATTGTATGAATAGTCTGCTTGTCTAAATCAGACAGCAAATAATTATCTCGCTGATTTTGCCTGTTGGTCTGTAGACTGAGGAAAAGCAGCATTGCTGTCACTAGAAATAATGATACTAACGCGACAATAAGACGGGTTTTCATAAATTAGTTAGAGTTTTTTTCGTCGCCACCATATAAATAACCCAGACGTTATAAATATCAGGGGCAAAGCAAATAGAAAAGTCACGGCAAGAATGCCCAGTGATATTTGAGAGACCTCCAGTTTCGCATCACGTACTGAACTAACCGGGATTGAAATCAAATTATCATCGTTGCTTAACCAGTTTATGATTCTCACGCCAAGCTCCAGGTTGCCACTGTTACCGACGTAGGTGTTAGAAAGAAAGTCACCGTCTCCTATAATTACGATCCTTTGTTCTTTTTGGTCAGCATTTTTGTCTTCAACTTTTCTCTTGAGGCTGAGGCCGAGTTTTAGAGGGCCCTGTTGTTCCTGATCCGGATTGAACATCACCTCACCGCTCAGGGCACCCAGTTCAAGCCATGTGTGATTCCCGCTTAAGAGTAAATCACGAGCGTTCCAGAGCGAACCAGATTTAACTATAAGCGATGTGGCCTTTGGAAAAAAAACCGTCAGGCCAAAGCCTTTTGTTATCGGGTGTTGCGGGTAAAGACTTGGTGTGGTTAAGGTTATTGTCGGATCGTTAATGCCAACATGTTGGCCGGCCGTATCAATTACCACACCCGCAGCAAACTCAATACCCAGAAAGTCCGCTATGCTTGTCATGCCAGAGGGATCATTCGGATCGGTCAGCCACAGCAAGTTGCCGCCATCGCTAAGATACTGCTGAATGGATTCAAGTTCCCCTTGTAAAAGCGACACCAGTGGGCTGGCGATTACCAGTACAGCGGTGTTGTCTGGTATTGCTGCAGTTTCAACCAGGTTCAGAGGGTGGACTTTATAACCCCTGTGTTTAAGTTGCTGAGCCCACTCACCGAGATCGTGATTGGCTTTGCCGACAGGATGTCTTTCTCCGTGACCAACCAGAAAAGCCAGCCAGCGTTCACTACCACGTAAAAGTCGCTGAAGTGCGTTTATAAATTCCTGCTCATTCTCAGAGCGTACGTGCTCACTTCTGCCGTCATAGCGCAGGATGAGCTCACCATTCACATTGATGCCCAGCTCACGTATTTCATCGGGAACAGAATCAGGGTTAACAAATTGCAGGGTGATGTCAGTTTTGTGTCGCTGGAATTTGGCTATAAAATTTCGTATCAATAAACGCAGTTCTGAATCTTCGCGAGCATATGCGCTGATAGAAAGCGGCATGCTGGTTTCTGCCAGAACCTGACGACTGGCCTCAGAAAGCGTATGTCTACCGGTATGGGTTAAATCAGTTGTCATCTGATAACGCACGCTGAACCAGGCAATTAAGCCGTAAGCCAACAGTAGTAATAGCAAATTGGCAAGGCTGATTAATTTAAACTGCTTTTGTTTGTTCATTGATGAGTCCGTAGTGCGTCCAGTCGCCAGATCGTCAATACAATGAACAAAGAAGTGAGTAAAAGATAGTAGATAAAATCGCCCGAATTATAAGCACCGCTTAACAGGACATTAAAATGTTTCTGTAATGAAAGATAATTTATAAGGCTTTGCAGATATTGATTGTCAGTATCATTTATTATGTGAATAAGCCATAGACCCCAAAGCAATATAAAGCTGTTAATCGCAGCCAGCGCAGGAGAGCTGCTTAAGCTTGATATAAACAGACCAATTGCTACAAAAGAAGAAAACAGAAGAAAACAGAAGAAATACTCCGCTAATTCCCGAAAACAGCAGCCCGAAATCCAGCACAGTCCCTGACGTAAGAGAAAGGGGCATCAAACAAATCAGTATAAGCAGGCAGAAATAAAACAGCATCAGTCCAATAAATTTTCCCATTACCAGAGCGACAATAGATACGGGTGATGAAAATAATAATTTTATGGTGCCATTGCGATATTCATCGCTGAAACTACGCATGGTAATAAAGGGTGAAATCACCAGCATAACAACTCCGGCAATCTGCAACATTCCCGTAACAACTACAGCAGTCAGGCCGCGACCAGCGAAAACAGATCCGGACTCGAGGTACTTCGATAGCAGTAAATAAAAGAAAACTGCCAGAATAAATTGCACGCTGGCAAGAATCGTCCAGCCAAATAGTGAGATAAAAAGTTTTCGAAATTCATGGCGGGCGATGCTGATCACACTGTTCATGTTTTTTCTGCCGAAGAAGCGCCTTGTTCGACTACTTCACCATGAGTTAGTTGTAAAAAAGTATGCTCAAGCGACTCTCGCTCTGGAATCAGCTCATATAAACCCCAGTTTTTATTTACAGATGTTTCTGTAAATAAAGCGGGTGCTGCAACAGAGTTTTCACATACAACTCGAAATCGTCTCCCATCAATGTTTCGTACCAGAGAAACACCGGATATTTGTTCAAGCTCCTCTAATAAAGGTGGTCGCGCCAGAGCTATGGTCCAGCTGCTTTGGGTTCCGCTTTCTTCAAGCTGGTTTATTTTTTCATCCAGTACGATTTTGCCCCGATTAATTATCAAGACGCGATTACAGCTACTTTGCACTTCCGGCAGAATATGTGTAGAGACGATGACGCTATGATCACTGCCTAGCTCAGAGATCAGTTCACGGATTTCCAGATTCTGTATCGGGTCGAGACCAGAACTTGGTTCATCAAGTATCACAACGGCCGGGGAGTGAATAATAGCCTGGGCAATACCAACGCGTTGCTGGTATCCCTTGGATAAATTAGCTATCAGCCTTTTGCCATAATCATGTATGCCGCAACGTGATTTGCAATTATCCATGGCCTGTTTGAGCTGGTTTTTTTGTATCTTGCGTAAGCGAGCGCAATAAAGTAGATACTCATCTACGGTCAGATCTTTGTATAGAGGCGGATTTTCAGGCAGAAAACCGATGTGTTGCTTTGCTTTTTCTGCTGCTTCAACAATGTCATGACTGGCAACAACAACAGAGCCGGCGGTGGCGGCAAGCACACCACAGATTATTTGCATGGTGCTCGACTTGCCCGCTCCGTTGGGACCCAGAAACCCCAGTACCTCACCCCTGTTTACAGAAAAACTTATTTCATTTACAGCACAATGGTCACCGTAGTAACAGCTAAGCTGACTGACCTCAATAAGTGTTTCGTTGTTCATATAGGAATTATTATTCAGAAAGGTGTCTAAGAATCAAGCCGATAGTGTAGCAGGTTTATGTTTTTCTATGCCTGATGAGCGTGTAAGTGAACACTGGAAGAGCGACTCGTTCTCGGCTAGCATTAACATTATACTAACTTGCAGAGGGTTAAATATGTATCACGAATTATCTGTATGGTCCTACTTGTTGATTACTCTGGGTCTTACACAAGTCACGATAGCTTCAGTAACAATTTTTCTACATCGCCACCAGACCCATCGGGCTCTGGAGCTACATCCGCTGGTAAGCCATTTTTTTCGTTTCTGGTTGTGGTTGACGACAGGCATTGTCACTCGGGAATGGGTCGCTATTCATCGTAAGCATCATGCCAGAGTTGAAACAGATGAAGATCCGCACAGCCCGCAAAAATCCGGGATTCTGACTGTGTTACTGAAAGGCTCAGAGCTTTATCGTCTTGAGGCAAAAAATGATGAAACCTTGTGTAAATATGGTTTCCAGACTCCCGATGACAGACTGGAAAAATTTCTTTATACACCTTACTCGTATGCCGGTATCTACATTATGTTAGTCGTAAATGTAGCCCTGTTTGGTTTTATCGGAATAACTATCTGGGCAGTTCAAATGGCCTGGATACCGATATTTGCTGCTGGTGTTATCAACGGACTGGGTCATTGGTGGGGATACAGAAATTATGAGTCTGAGGATGCCTCGACAAATATTACCCCTATTGCTTTTTTTATCGGAGGAGAGGAGTTACATAACAATCATCATGCTTTTGCCAGTTCAGCAAAATTTTCCTCGAGATGGTATGAGTTTGACATTGGCTGGACTTATATTCGTCTTATGGAGGTCTTTAAATTGGCCAGGGTGAAAAAACTGGCGCCGGAACTGACCTTTGATGAAAAAAAGGATGGTGTGGATCTCGACACGGTAAAAGCGGTTATTACGAATCGACTTCATATTATGTCCGACTATGCGCGCACTGTCGTAAAGCAGGTCTATAAGGAGGAAGAGGCGCGGGCCAGCGAAAACAGCAAGAATCTTTATCGTCAGGGTCGACGCTGGCTGATAAGGAATGAATCATTAATAGATAAAAGCGCCCGGGTCCGGCTTGATGAGTTACTTGCTCAAAGTCAGTCTTTAGCTGTGGTCTATGAGTTTCAGCAACGTTTGCAGGCTTTGTGGCAGGAGAAAACGGCAAACCAGGAGCGTTTGCTTGAAGCTTTACAGGAATGGTGTCAGCAGGCGGAACAAACAGGCATTCAAGCCCTGGAAGAATTTGCACAAAGTTTGAGACGCTGCTCTATGGCGCCGGCCAGGATCTGAGTTAAAGTCATAAAAAAACCCGCTCTTGCGGGTTTTTAGATTCCAGAGCCTGTAAAGACAATTACTATTTAATTTTCGCTTCCTTATAGAGAACGTGTTTACGAACAACGGGATCATATTTCTTGATTTCCATTTTATCCGGCATGTTCCGCTTATTCTTGGTCGTTGTGTAGTAATGTCCAGTTCCTGCTGATGAAACCAGTTTGATTTTGTCTCTAGCGCTGCCAGCCATGATTCTCTCCTAAACCCTAAACCGATTCGCCACGAGAGCGGATATCGGTCAGTACCTTCTCGATACCAACTTTGTCTATAATTCGTAAGCCTTTACTGCTGACACGCAGGCGAACCCAGCGATTTTCATTTTCCAGCCAGAAACGTCTGACGTGAAGATTGGGCAAAAACCGGCGCCTGGTCTTGTTATTCGCGTGGGAAACGTTGTTCCCGGACATTGGTCTTTTTCCAGTGACCTGACAAACTCGTGACATGATAAATACTCGCTACGATGCAAAAAAGAGCGCGGATTGTACATGGATTCAGTGCAAGAGCCAAGCTTGCAGCATGTTTTGGGCTAAATCAGACTTCTTTCGGCGAAAGATACCAACTGCCCATCACCAACCACGATATGGTCGAGGACGCGAATATCTACCAGTGACAGAGCCTCAGACAGTCTTCTGGTGATGTTTCTGTCTGCCTGGCTCGGCTCAGCCACCCCGGAAGGGTGATTATGGGCGAGAATAAGGGCTGCAGCATTATGAAGCAAGGCGCGTTTAACCACTTCTCTCGGATAGACACTGGCTCCATCGATAGTGCCACTGAAAAGTTCTTCAAAGCAGATTACCTGGTGACGATTGTCCAGAAACAAGCAGGCGAAAACCTCGTGAGGGTAGGCTCTCAGGCATAAATTGAGATAGTCACGAGTAGCAGAAGGGTTGCTAAGCACATCTCCACGGCGAAGTCTGGACTCGAGGTAGCGCTTTCCCAGCTCTAGTCCGGCACGTAATTGAACAAATTTGCCAGATCCAAGCCCCGGGGTCTGATTAAGGGTGGCGAAATCAGCGTCCAGCAACTGGCGCAGACCGCCGGTTTTTAATATCAGCTCTCGAGCCAGTTCTACAGCGCTTACGCCGGGTCGGCCGGTGCGAAAGAAGATTGCCAGTAATTCCGCGTCGGACAAGGCCTCCGGGCCCTTTTCAAGTAGTTTTTCTCTGGGTTGCTCGGCCACAGGCCAGTCTGAAATCGCCATAACGTCTCCTTGTCATTTGCGAGTTTTGAAAAATTCATATCAAATTATTAGCTTCCTGCCACAAGTAACAGATAATACAAAGAATTTTCCACGATTAATATCGAAAACCAGACTTTTTAAGGTAAACTGAGCGGCAATGAAAAGACTCTCCGGAAAACGTATCCTGCTGGGAATCAGTGGGGGCATCGCTGCATACAAAAGCGCAGAGCTGGTTCGACGTTTGCGTGAGCAGGGCGCCGAAGTCAGAGTGGTAATGACCCGGAGTGCCTGTGAGTTCATCACCCCCTTAACCATGCAGGCTTTGTCTTCAAACCCGGTTTACACAGAATTGCTCGATCACGAACACGAAACGGCAATGGGTCATATCGACTTGGCGCGCTGGAGTGACGTGGTTCTGGTGGCGCCGGCGACGGCAAATTTTATTGCCAGGCTGGCACAAGGTAGCGCGGACGAATTGCTCACGACCTTGTGTCTCGCGACACAAGCTGCGATTCTGGTGGCGCCGGCGATGAATAAGCAGATGTGGTTGAATCCGGCTACAGCGGCAAATATTGAGACCATAAGTAATCGCGGTATTGGAATCGTTGGTCCTGCCGCCGGAGAGCAGGCCTGTGGTGAGGTTGGCCCCGGTAGAATGCTTGAACCAGAGCAGCTATTGCTGGCGATTCAGGCAGTATTTGAAAACGGAATGCTGGCTGGTAAACATGTCATCGTTACAGCTGGCCCAACTCGCGAACCAATCGATCCGGTTCGCTATATTAGCAACAGGAGTTCGGGCAAAATGGGTTATGCCGTAGCAGAGGCAGCTCTGGAGGCGGGAGCAGAAGTTACTCTGGTGTCAGGCCCGGTTGCTTTGGATGCACCGGAAAGGGCTAGTTGCGTTCGAGTGAATACAGCGATAGAAATGCGCGATGCTGTGCTGGAAAACGCCGCTGGAGCGGATATTCTAATTGCGGCGGCTGCAGTGGCTGATTATCACTGTGGTGCCATTGCCGCACAAAAAATCAAAAAAGGTGATGGCGCTCTGACACTGAATTTAAGTAAAACGCCTGATGTTCTGGCCGAAGCCGCCAAACTGGATCCGTCATTATTCACAGTTGGTTTTGCTGCGGAAACGGAAACTCTAAAGGACAACGCGATTAAGAAACTGGAGGCTAAGGGTCTGGATATGATCGCTGCCAATCTGGTTGGTGAGGGGCAGGCTTTTGATGTTGACGAAAATGCTCTTGAGCTCTACTGGAATGGCGGTAGTTTAAAACTGGAGATAGCGCCTAAAACCCGTCTTGCCCGTCAGCTTCTCCATGTCATTGCCAGCAACTATTACGACAAGCAGTCAAACAAAACTCATTAAGATTTGCGCTTTTTAATTCTTGGACGTACTTATAACATATTGAAGGAAGGTAGATAAGAATGGCTGGTGGACCGGTTTCAAACAGGCGCTTTAGTCGCCGGAAAATGAGAAGTTTGCTGATGATAGGTGCAGGTGTTATTGGCCTGCTTGTCATCGTCATCGGTGGCTGGCAGCTATACAGACAGGCCAGTGAGTCCGCGCTGGAAGCAGGTCAGAAAGAACAGGAAGATTTTGCTTCCAGTCAGGCCAGTCAGATTGCAATGCCGTTTCAGGAATTCCAGCAAAAATTATCGGAGCTGGCAGAGAAACCCCAGATCGTTGAGTTGTTTGGCAAAGCGGATACAAGTGCTTTGGCCAATGCCTCTGCAACACATCAGGGTGAATTTTCTTCAGCCTTGAAGCTACGATTTCTTTTACCCGGCAAGTACGAGCTGGACAATGAGTCTAGTCCTCCGTTGAGCTATGCTTCTCTTGATTTACTCAAGCGGGCTGAAAGCGACAGTGCCGATACCGCTGCAGAAGCGCATCTAATGGGTAGCCCCAATGCACATATAGTGATGGTGGCGCCAGTAAAGAATGAACAAGGTGAGATATCAGGACTGATTCATTTGAGTCTTGCAGGGGATCTTTTTGAAAAAGTTGCCACAGCCTTGGATGCCCCCGATAGTTTTCTCGAACTTCAGCAGGCCGGCTTCGGAAAAGCCCTGGTGCTGGCCACGCATGGTGATAGTACATTAAAAACCGGTGAGGCTACCCGGGTTGCGGTAAAAGGTACCCGCTGGACTGTAGCGGTCTGGAAAAAGGATGGTGCCATGAGTGCAGCGGGCGGCAACATGATGTTAGTTGTAGTAGGATTGCTCGTCGTTTTAATGTCGGGTATTGGCTTGTTTTTATTTTTTAGACGTTCGAAAGATAATGTTGCAGAGCAGGCGGAAACGCAGATTGTCTACGAAGGTGCGGTCCGGGCAATTATGGAAGGTGCGCATCCGGGGATGGAAAAAATGGTTCCAAATCTGCCGGTTTCATCAGTAAGCAAAGTTGAAGCCCAGCCGGTTTCGCAGGGGCAACTCGGCGATGACATCACCATGATGATAAAAAAGGAAGATCTGGTGGCGGCGGCAGCAGATTCAGAAATGCTGGATCTTACGCAGCCGGAACCATCAGTTCCAGCCGATGCAAGCCCGGTAAGTGCAGAACCTGCTGTTGCAGAACAGCCACCTGTCGAAGCGGCCCCTGTAGCCGTTCCGGCTGGAGAGGGTTCCTCAGAAATTTCCGCTGAGATTTTTAGAACCTACGATATTCGGGGAATTGTTGGCGAGACCCTGAACGCAGAGTCTGTCAGCAAGATTGGACAGGCCATTGGTAGCGAAGCCGCTGCCAGGAATCAATCAAGCGTGATTGTGGGCAGAGATGGCAGAACCTCAAGCCCGGAACTAGGTGATGCTCTTGTCCAGGGTTTGCTGGACTCAGGACGCGATGTCATAGATATCGGAGTTGTTCCTACACCGGTGCTCTACTACGCCACCCACTTCCTCGAGCCCAATAGCGGTGTAATGTTAACCGGCAGTCACAACGGACCTGAATACAATGGCCTTAAAATAGTGCTAGATGGAGAAACGCTTTCAGAAGACGGAATTCAGGCTATATACACGAGAGTAAAAGACAGTATCTTCGAAACCGGTTCAGGCTCCCAACAATCACAGGATATAGTTGCCGACTATATTCGGAGAATATCCGAGGATATTCCTGTTGCTCTGGGCGGTGCATTCAAGATCGTTGTAGATTGTGGTAACGGTGTAGCAGGAGCTGTGGCACCACAATTGATACGAGCGCTGGGACACGATGTGGTGGAACTTTATTGTGAGGTTGACGGCAACTTTCCGAATCACCACCCCGATCCCAGTCAACCGGAAAACATGCAGGCTTTGATCGATAAAGTTAAAGAGGAGCAGGCGGATATCGGCCTCGCTTTCGATGGCGATGGTGATCGATTGGGTGTGGTTGATGAGATTGGAAATATTATCTGGCCGGATAGACAGTTAATGTTACTGGCTAAAGACGTGCTCTCCCGTAACCCGGGCAAACCCATAATTTTTGATGTGAAATGCAGTCGATATCTGAAAGCGATCATTGAATCAAATGGCGGCCAACCATTAATGTGGAAAACAGGTCATTCTCTGATAAAGGGAAAGATGAAAGAAGTCGATGCGCCGCTGGCCGGTGAAATGAGTGGTCATATCTTTTTCAAAGAACGCTGGTATGGCTTTGATGATGCAATCTATACGGCGGCTCGTGTTATCGAAGTGCTTATGAACGCCAAAGCAAAGCCATCCGAGACTTTTGCGACAATGCCTGAAGGAGTTAGCACACCAGAACTCAGAATCGATTTGCCGGAATCCTCCCATCAGTCTTTTATGGCAGAGCTGGAGGGTAAAATGAACTTCGATGGTGCTGAGCTTATTACTATTGATGGTTATCGGGTTGAGTTTTCCGATGGCTGGGGCCTGATTCGACCATCTAATACGACACCTTGTCTTGTGCTGTGTTTTGAGGCGGAGGATGAGGCATCATTAGCCCGAATTCAGGAAGAGTTTCGCACAGCGCTGCTTTCAATAAATTCAGACTTACAATTGCCATTTTGATACTCTTGGGTCTTTAATCACTCGATAAAGCCATCTGCACAGGCAGAGCTGCAATCATGACTGTTCCCGCAACTCAAATCAGAAATCAGGAAGACGCCGCAGACATCGCCAGAGTTCTGGTGGAAGCCTTGCCATATATTCGTCGTTTCAAAGGTAAAACCATGGTTGTTAAGTATGGCGGCAACGCCATGTCTGATGAAGCTTTAAAGAGTGGGTTTGCGCGCGATATTGTCTTGATGAAACTGGTCGGTATGAATCCGGTAATAGTACATGGTGGCGGTCCACAGATTGGCGACTTACTGGATCGAATCGGTAAAGAATCAGAGTTTGTTGACGGTATGCGGGTTACCGATAGTGAAACTATGGATGTCGTAGAGATGGTGCTTGGCGGTCTGGTCAATAAGGAAATTGTGAATTTGATCAATACTCATGGCGGGAAAGCCATTGGTCTGAGCGGAAAAGATGCTCAGTTGATACGTGCAAAAAAGCTTGTGTTCAGCCGCAATAAACCCGAGATGGAAGCACCGGAGATAATTGACATCGGTCATGTCGGCGAAGTGGAAAGCATTGATGCCTCTGTTGTCGAGATGTTAATTCACGGAGATTTTATTCCGGTAATTGCGCCAATTGGCGTAGGAAACGATGGCCAGTCATACAATATCAATGCCGATTTGGTAGCCTCGCGCATGGCGCAGGTACTGGAAGCGGAAAAACTGATTATGCTGACTAACACAGCAGGCTTGCTTAACGCTGACGGCGAGGTTTTAACGGGTTTGCAGGTTGCCGAGGTAGAAAGACTAATAGCAGAGGGAGTGATACATGGCGGTATGTTGCCGAAAATAAAGTCCGCTATTGATGCTGTCCGGGCCGGAGTAGGGTCTGCTCAGATAATCGATGGTCGCGTCGAGCATGCTGTATTACTGGAAGTTTTCACCGATCAGGGTATTGGTACTCTGATAGATGGCAGTGGCTTATAGAGTAATAGATATGGTTAACGAAAAACCCAGTCGTCGACAACAAATTCTGGAAGTGCTTGCGCAGGAACTGGAGTCTAATCCCGGTACACGTATAACGACTGCTGCTCTGGCAGAGGCAGTGGGCGTTTCAGAAGCCGCGTTATATCGTCATTTCGCAAGTAAAGCCAAAATGTTTGAGGCTCTTATAGATTTCGCTGAAGAATCCGTTTTCAGTCTGACAAATAAAATTCTTGAGCAGGAAAAAGATGTGACCGTACGATGTGAGCGACTAGTGCAACTCGTTCTCGGGTTCTCTGAGCGAAACCCCGGAATTACGCGGGTATTGCTGGGTGATGCACTAATTGGAGAGAACGAGCGTTTACGTGCCCGTGTGGGAAAATTTTTTGAACGGCTGGAAACGCAACTTAAGCAAATTCTGCGTGAGGCTAATCTGACGGATGGGCCTCGTTCGATGGCGCCTATTGATGCTGCAGCAAATGGAATCATTGCGCTTATTGAGGGGCGCATGAGTCAATATGTGCGCACAAACTTTCAAACCAGACCTACAGGATATAGTGCAGAGCAGTGGCAGATATTAAAAGCGGGCTTATTTAAAACTTTATAGAGGCGTTGCTTTATAAACCTTTCAGGTTTTTGAAACGATTGATATCAACGTCGGCATCGGCCTTCACAATCTCCTGTTCTTTGCGTCTCTCCTGAATGAATACTTTGTTGTTTTCTATGCGACCACGCAGAACTTCGATATCTTTCAGGAGATCGTCATTTGGTGTATTGCCGGCCCGTTCTGCAGCAGCGGCTGCCTGAATACGTTTGTCCAAATCCTCTTGAGTTTTTTCATTACGTTTGTTGGTGAGCGTAATGGCCGACTCAATTACTGCAACCTTGTCGTCACGGGCAGCTTCAATATCAGCGACTGAAGTAAAAGTATCGAGAAGAATACGATCCTGTCTGGCTTTTTCAGCTTCAACTTCTTTTTGTTTCGCGGCAAGAGCAGCCTGTCTGGCTTGTTCAGCCAGCTCTTCCTCTGTTTTAACCCTTTCTTTCTTGTCAACAACGACGCCGTGCGAACCCAGTTCCGAGTGGCCTTTTTGAGCAAATTCAGGCGGTACCTTTTCACCGCATTCGCGAATACCTTCGTGATTTTTCCAACACTTAATTCGTGCGCTGGCGGGCCCGCTAAGGGTCGACAGTATGATGATGCTGCTAATGATGAGAGATAAATGACCAGAGTTTTTCATGATTATTTTCCTTAGCCAGAGTCTTTTTGCCATAAGCGAATAGCTCTTATATTAACGATATTTTTCGATTTATAAAGTATTGGAGTGCTCTTAGAGACTGGAGTTCACACCATATTGCTTGCGATAGGCGACTATGTTGTCCAGGTGTTCTGCCAAAGTGGCTTGCGAACTAAGATATTCTATTAAATTTTCAAGATTAATGATGCTTATGACCTGCATGTTATAGTCTGCTTCTATCTCTTCGATCGCAGAGCGCTCGCCTTGTCCACGTTCCTGACGGTCGAGACCGATACTGATGCCCACCGCTTTCGCGCCGGCATTTTCTATAATTTGTCTGGAGTATCTGACCGATGTTCCGGCTGTGATTACATCGTCTATGAGTAAGACATTACCAGCCAAAGGAGCGCCCATAGTTTTTCCTCCCTCGCCATGATCTTTCTCTTCTTTACGGTCAAAACAATAAGGCAAGTTTCGGTCTTGCTCTGTGGCAAAGGATATGGAGACGGCTGCTGCAAGTGGAATACCTTTGTATGCTGGCCCGAAAAGCATATCAAAGTCGATACCGGATTGCACAATTGCCTGTCGATAGTATGAGCCAAGTTGTTGTAAGCTCAGACCATCATTGAACAGACCACTATTAAAAAAATAGGGACTGCTACGTCCCGATTTTAATGTGAATTCCCCAAAACAAAGCACGCCTTTTTTAATAGCGAATTCAATAAATTTCTTCTGAAAATCTAGCATAAATGGATCTTGATACCTCAATACTACGGCAGTACTTTGCCTGCATAAAATTTTATAAATTAGCGTGTGAAAAATTGCTGCTGAAAATCAAAAGAGAAATTTTCGTTTTCCCCTTCCGGTAGAATCGTTAGCGAATACTTTAAAGTTTCCTCATTGTCTACAGTAGTTTCAGCGATATAGTAAATTGCGCCGCTCTTGTCATCCAGTTCTCGCACATTGAGGTCCCGCAATTGCGAGCTTAGATTAGTGGCACTGGCTTTAATTTTTGCTTTCACCGGTGAACCGGCAGTATTCATGACCTTTTTTAAAACAGAAATATTGAGTAAAGCCCTGTTCTTGCTGCGTGGTATACGATATGCCTTCGCTATTTCCGGGCTGAGGATATCGGTTGTAAATGCACTGAAGTGGACAGTGTATTCGCCAAAACTTTTGGATTGTTCGGCATATACCTGGGAGACAGCAACCGACAGGGATATTACTACTATAAAAAACAGTCGCTTAATCATGTTTTTCTCCTTATTGAATTGTCATTGTGCATGGCTCTAACTATAGCAGACAGAGAGCCTGAGGGAAGTTTGCCGGGTAAGCAACGGAGCTACCCTGGTCACTATATAGCCAGATGTGTGCCCAGATCCATGAGAGGGGCGACAACCAGCGACAGAAACAGATAAATTCCAAGCAGGACTACCATTGGCGACCAGTCCAGTCCGGCAGTCGCGGGAATACGTTTACGAACTTGTTTCATCAATGGTTCCGTTACCTGATGAATCAATACAGTCAAAGGATTGTAGGCGCCCGGGTTTACCCAGCTTATAACGACTGTAATCATGATGAAGAACATATAGACATAAGCGGTTAACTTGAGCAGGTGGGCCAAACATAAGACCAGCAAGGAAAGTGGTGTGGGCAAAGTTGCATGGATTAGTAAGGAAACCAGAATCAGCTCCAGAGCCTGCACTGCGAACAAAAGAATAACAGATGGCCAGTCTATACCGGCAAAACCAGGCACAAATTTTCTCAGCAGCCGCAGAGGAGGATTGGTTATTTTGACTATGGATTGGGATATAGGGTTATAAAAATCGGCCCTTACCAATTGAAAAATAAAACGCAATAGTAACAACAACAAATAAAGGCCTATTACAAATTGCACAAGGGTAACGCCAGCCTGAAGTAAATATGTCATCAGCTCAGTCCTTTTCGAATTCGTCGGCGAGTTGTCTGGACCGAGTGCCGGCCGCGTCGATAGCCTGCGCTACCAGATCAGTGAAATCAGCTTCTTGCATGAGCTTAATGGCACTCTCGGTCGTGCCGCCGGGAGAACTTACCTGACGACGTAACTCCGCTGCCGAGAACTTACTTTCGCGAGCCATTTTAGCTGCACCGAGAGCAGTTTCCTGAACCAGAAGTCGCGCTTGCTCTGCATCGATTCCCTGTTCAATTGCGGCCTGTTCCATTGCCTCCATAAGGAAAAAGAAATAGGCCGGACCACTCCCGGAAACCGCGGTTACTGCATCAAGCTTTGCTTCATCGTCGAGCCAGATGGCGATACCGACAGAGCGCATTATTGCTTCAGCGAGATCCAATTGCCGGGGCTTAACCTGCTCATTGGCAAAAAGTGCGGCTGCTCCCGACTGGATCAGAGCCGGTGTGTTTGGCATTACCCTGATCACTGGCAGAGCCCGGCCTGCGGATCGAGAGATAGCAGACAAACGCACTCCAGCTGCGACTGATATCAGTAAGGGGTTGTTTTCATTAAGTTTATCTGCAATCGATACAATGGTGTCGTGTACTGCCTGAGGTTTCACTGCCAAAACTACGACTTCGGCTTCTGCTACCGCCTGCAGGTTGTCTTCGTAAACAGACATATTGAAGAGGCTGGCAAGACCTTGTCTTTGCTGCGCATTCGGATCGGCAGCGCAAAGTAAATCAGCCGGGTAGCCGTTCGCAATCAAACCGCCTATCAGGCTACGGCCCATATTGCCGGCACCGAGAAAAGTTATTCTGGTTTTTTGCATGTTTTCGTCTCAGATTCCTGTGCTAGATGTTTTTGTTTTAAACTTTCCTAAAGGACTTACATTCTTGGTCCGAAAACAGCGGTGCCAATTCTGATTATCGTCGCCCCTTCCGCTATTGCTGCCTCCATGTCATTGCTGGTGCCCATGGATAAAGTGTCGAGACCATGCCCGGCGGCAATAAGATCGTCGAACAGCCGGTGTAAGTCTCGAAACGCAAGTCTTTGTTCGGAAAAGTCATTTGCAGGGGCCGGCATAGCCATCAGGCCACGCAATCTGAGTCCGGGCAAATTCTCGATTTGTTCGGCCAGGTGTTTGACTTCGTTTGCTGCACAGCCAGACTTGCTTGCTTCTTCGCTTATATTAACCTGTATGCAGACATTCAGTTCGGTCTGTTGTTGTGATCTCGATTCGCTGAGTCGTCTGGCGATTTTATAGCGGTCTAAAGAATGTAACCATGAAAAATATTTTGCGATATCACGGGTCTTGTTAGATTGCACCGGACCGATGAAATGCCAGCTAATCGAATTTTCAGCAACTTCCTCAATCTTTGAAATTGCTTCCTGTAGGTAATTCTCGCCAAATTCCAGTTGACCGCTGGCGAATGCCAGCGATATCTCCTCTGCGGGGCGGGTTTTACTAACGGCAAGTAGTCTGACGCTATTTTCCTCCCGTTGGTATTTTCGTTCCAAAATGCGTAGTTGTTCAAGAACGCTTTTTAGTTGTTGAGCTATGATATGCATCGGAATACAGTAGTCTATGCTTTAAAAAATCAGTAACATGGCGTTATCAGAGTTGGCGCAAAATAATTAGACTGGTTCAGGGAAGACGTTTCCGGACAAGGGTATTGTAAGGGATCATGTGAAAAACTCTAAAATTAATTGCTGAACTGGAGGCTGTGGATGGATATCGGTGAATTACTTGCTTTTGGTGTTAAAAATGGCTGCTCGGATTTACATCTGTCGTCGGGCTTGCCGCCAATGATTCGTGTTGACGGTGATGTACGTCGGGTCAACGTTCCCCCTCTTGATCACAAAGAAGTTCATGACATGGTGTATGACATCATGAATGATAAACAGCGTAAGGATTATGAAGAGTTTCTCGAATGCGACTTTTCTTTTGAAGTACCTGGTCTGGCCCGCTTCCGAGTCAACGCTTTCAATCAGAATCGCGGTTCAGCCGCGGTCTTTCGTACAATTCCCTCAGAAATTCTGTCACTGGAACAGCTGGGCGCACCCGATATATTCAAGGATATTTCTGATTACCCTCGCGGCGTAGTTCTGGTTACCGGTCCAACGGGATCAGGAAAATCGACAACGCTTGCTGCTATGGTTAATCACAAAAACGATACTGAGCATGGTCATATTTTGACGCTGGAAGATCCTATTGAATTTGTTCATGAAAGTAAAAAATGTCTGATGAATCAACGCGAAATACATCGTGACACATTGGGTTTCAATGAGGCGCTCCGTTCGGCCCTGCGAGAAGACCCCGACGTGATTCTGGTTGGTGAAATGCGTGATCTGGAAACAATTCGACTGGCGCTAGGCGCTGCTGAAACCGGTCACCTGGTTTTTGGCACTTTGCATACCAGTTCAGCCGCAAAGACTATAGACCGTGTTGTCGACGTGTTCCCGGCCGAGGAAAAAGATATGGTTCGGGCTATGTTGTCGGAATCTTTAAGGGCGGTTATCTCACAGGCCCTGTTAAAGAAAAAAGGTGGTGGTCGTGTCGCCGCAATTGAAATTATGATTGGTACGCCGGCGATACGAAACCTGATAAGAGAAAATAAAATTGCTCAGATGTACTCAGCCATTCAGACCGGACAGACATTCGGAATGAAAACTCTCGATCAGGATTTAGCCAGATTGGTGCAGGAAGGGGTTATTGATCGGAATGAAGCCAGGAACAAGGCTGCAAACAAAGATAATTTCTAGAGTACAAATAACAAGAAAGCCGGAGATCACAGATGGAAAGAGAACAAGCGGTTAAGTTTATGCAGGACCTGCTGAAGTTGATGATCGAAAAGAAGGGTTCTGATCTTTTCATCACTGTCGGTTTTCCACCGGCAATGAAAGTACAGGGTAAAATGACGCCGGTATCGAAGACTGCGTTAACGGCAGAGAACACCAAGGCCATGGCCTACGCGATCATGAATGATCGGCAGCTTAAGGAATATGAAGCGACCAAAGAATGTAACTTTGCTGTTGCGCCGCAGGGAATAGGGCGTTTTCGAGCCAATGCTTTTATTCAACAAAGTTGCTGTGGTCTGGTTATGCGAGTAATCGAAACCGAAGTGCCCAATATTGATAAGCTGGGCTTGCCTACTGTGTTGAAAGAAACAGTGATGGTAAAGAACGGCCTGATTATTATGGTCGGCGGCACCGGTTCAGGTAAGTCCACCTCACTCGCAGCAATGATCGATTATCGAAATCAGAATAGTTACGGCCATATTATTACTATCGAAGATCCGATTGAGTACGTCCACCCGCACAAGAATTGTGTCATCATGCAGAGAGAGGTCGGGGTCGATACGGATGATTGGGAAATTGCTCTCAAAAATACCTTGCGACAGGCTCCTGATGTCATATTGCTTGGCGAAATCCGCGACAGGGAAACAATGGAGTTTGGGGTGGCTTTCGCGGAAACAGGCCACCTTGCCATGGCGACACTGCATGCCAACAGCTCGAACCAGGCGCTTGACCGTATCATCAACTTTTTCCCGGAGGAGCGTAAAACGCAGTTGCTGATGGATCTGTCTTTGAACCTGAAAGCGATTATCTCTCAAAGACTGGTGAAAACGCCGGATGGCAAAGGTCGCCGGGCTGCCATTGAAATTCTTCTTAATTCACCCTTGATTTCTGATCTTGTTCTTAAAGGTGAAGTGCATGAAATTAAAGCCATTATGGCGAAATCCAGAGAACTGGGTATGCAGACTTTTGATCAGGCTCTGTTTGATCTGCAACAGTCCGATGAAATTTCCTATGAAGAAGCCCTGCGAAATGCTGACTCTGTCAACGAGCTAAGATTAAAGATTAAACTGGAAGGCAAAGATGCCAAGGACAGCGATAAAATGGCTGGTCTTGATCATCTTTCTCTGGAAGAAAGCGAAGAAGACTCCGGGATGATGAAATAGTAATCCTGTTTATGAATAACAAGAAAATAAAATGAGGATTTTTTAGAGTGGATATTAATCCCTATCTGAAACTGGTCGTTGAAAAAAATGCATCGGATTTATTTTTCACAACTAACGCGCCGGTAAAAATCAAACTTGAAGGAAAGGCGACAGCGGTTGGCAAGACTGTTCTTGATGGAGAGATGTGCAAGGCGGCAGCCTACGGCATTATGAATGACAAGCAGATCAGTCAGTTTGAAGATAATTTGGAGTGTGACTTTGCGATACCCATGCCGGATGGTTCCGCACGTTTTCGTGTGAATGTATTTCGACAGCGCGGTGAAGTCGGCATGGTGCTAAGACGCATCCCCAGCGAAATACCAACTATTGAGCAGCTTGGTGTGCCGGAAGTTCTGAAGACACTGATAAGCTCTAAACGCGGACTTCTGTTGATGGTTGGTGCTACCGGTTCGGGTAAATCCACTACGCTGGCGGCGATGATAAATCATCGCAATGAAACTATGTCCGGGCATATACTGACTATCGAAGATCCAGTTGAATTCAGTCATCCGAACAAGAAATCCTTGATTAACCAGCGCGAAGTTGGTGTCGATACCCTTTCCTACCCCAATGCCTTAAAAGCCTCATTGCGAGAAGCGCCCGATGTCATTCTTATTGGTGAGATACGCGATCGGCACACAATGGAAGCCGCTATGGAGCTTGCCAACACGGGGCATCTGGCTATTTCCACCCTGCATGCCAATAACGCGAACCAGGCTATGGAGCGAGTTATTAATATGTTCCCGCAGGACATGCACAAGCAGTTGTTCATGGATCTGTCTCTGAATATACGCTCGGTTATCTCGCAAAGACTGGTGCTGGCGGTAGATGGCAAGCGTTGTGCGGCGATAGAAATTCTTATCAACACACCGCATATTGCCGAGTTAATTCTTAAAGGAGAGCTTGATGCCGTGAAAGAAGCTATGGCGGAAAGCGGGCAGAAAGGTATGCAAACCTTTGATCTGGCTCTTTATAACCTCTATAAAGAGGGTCGCATTGAGCTTGAAGAAGCGCTTAGTAATGCGGATTCGAGAACGAATCTCGAGGCCAAGATTAATTTCGGCTAGCTAACAGCTTGAAAACAGGATAGACCTGCGTGCTTTTGAGAGTAGTCATATCACGCGGGTTTAAGTTTATCGTGGACATGCCGATGCAAAGGCATGTGCCAAATTTTCATACTTTTGGGGCGCCATTGTTCTTGCGCGGTTAAAGCCCTCCCTCATACCACTAGCGGTCTGCACAACTAATGCTGGGTTCGGCGGAAAAACCATACGATATTCACTCGGGGAGCCCGGTCGCAGCTGAGGCAACTGCGGGAAAGCGGGAACAGGCTTTGATTCTGCAGCACAGTCATTTACAGCAGGAGCTGCAGCTGGCCGCCGAATTTCAGCAAGCTGTTTTGCCGGAAGCACCGGGCGTATCTTTTCTCGAAGTATCCGTTATATACCAGCCTTTCGCAGAAGTATCCGGAGATGTTTACGACTTTCTTCAGAATCGTGAGGGTGAGCAGGCAATTTTTCTTGGTGATGCTACCGGTCACGGTATCGCGGCCGCCCTGATGACCATGATGATCCATATTGGTCTCGAAGGCATTAGACGGAATATGCCGACAGACGAATCCATCAGGCAGTTAAATAAACTCATTGCAGCGAGAGATACTGGTCGTTCTGTCAGTGCTGTGTTTTTCAGGGTGAGCCCCTGTGGCAAACTGGCGGTGTCGCATGCCGGACATCCTTCGCTGATTATCATTCCTGCAGATGGCAGCCCTTTGTTGCAGTTCGAAAAAGGTGGCTGTGCACTTGGTATCTTTGAAGATGAACCTGTGCCTTATGAAGAAGAGTTATATCAGCTTCGTAAAGGCGATAAGTTGTTCGCTTATACCGATGCCGTGACAGAATGGAGTCGGCAGGACAAGGAAATTTTCGGTCTGGAGCGTTTGCTGGACTGCCTCAGTCGCTATCGTCGGGAGTCCTTAGAAGATATCGGTGAGCGATTGCTAAAGGATTTGCAGAATTTTAGCGAGGGTCAGCCCTGTAAGGATGACCTCACAGCGTTGATAGTGGAATATACACCCTGATCCGTCTAACTGGCGCTTTATTGATTCAGTCGATGCGAAAAAAAAGGGCCAGTTGGCCCTTTTTTCATAATCTAAGAATCCGATTATTTGTTGTTAATGTACATCGTTACTTCAAAACCGAAACGAATGTCATTGTATTCAGGTGTTTCCCATTTCATATCAATATCTCCAGTTGTTAATGTTGTGTTTGTGAAATTTCACAACTATACAATGCAGGCGGCGTGCCATTTGCGAATCAATAAAAATATTTCTAGAAAAACTATAATATACAAGCAGTTACAAGATCAGCTTTTGTTTCGGGATTGATTACTCGGCTAACAGGCCCGGGTTATTTGGTTGCAATAGACCAAAAAACTGGTTCAGTTTATCCAATTTAGCCAGATCGGCACGACAACGAAATAACTGATGACCACTGCAGGTATACTTTTTCTCAAAGAGGCTGAGCGCCTGTTTAACATAGAACTCCTCGAGCACGGAACACCCCGGCTGCCAATAATTGAGAGCCATTTGAAACTCATCAGCGTAGTCGCGCCAGTTGCATCTCATCTCGAGCAAACCGCCCAGACCGAGTAAATAGGGAAAAACCGGGTGAGCATGCCAGCGCCGGGTGAGTTGTGCGGGTTTCGGCCAGGGATTGGGGTACAGTAGATAATGATAGGCCAATTGCCATTTGTGCTCCAATGCGAGCCGCCAGAAATCGATCAGATTCATTCTAATCAGAAGGCAGTTTCCGTTGATATTTATGTCCGCATCAAAGCCACTTTTAGCCAGTCTGTGGGCTGACTTGTCAACACCTACTACAAGGTGTCGGGGATGCTTTTCGGCCAGAATGATTGTTGACATTGCAGTCCCGCAGCCTGAGTCCAGAATCAATGGCAGCTTGATTTCCCGCAGCCTGGCCTCTACTTCAGTGAAAAGATTGCGGCTGGATTCGGAAACAGGTCTTCTGTAAGCCTTTTGTGTGTGCCTGTGTAACAGAGTTTCCAGGTTTGGATGAATCCCATTTTGCTTACTGTCGACGGGCCTTGAGCGATACAGCATAAAGTCGGGTGTTAATAAAAAACCGAACCGGCCTCAAAAACCGGACCATCAACACAAACTCGTTTCATAGCCGGACCAGAAGGGCTGTTTACCCGCACTACACATCCGGCACATCCGCCGACCGCACAGGCCATGTACTCCTCCAGAGAAACCTGACAGGGTAAAGCGAATTCGTCTGCCAACTCAGCTACGGCTCTGAGCATAGGCGTGGGCCCGCAGGAAAAGATTTCCACTTCAGCCAGTTGTTCGGGGTTCAGACTCTGCAACCAGGTTCGCGCAAGATCGGTAACCATACCGTCGAAACAACCGGGATAGGATTGCTGGCTGCAAAGTCGCGAGGCTATGCCCCAGTCTTCCAGAAGCGGCATGCCGGCAATTACACCTTCTGGTAAGCCCGGAATCATTATTTGTGACGGGCTTGTCTTGAATGGGAAAGGCACTTCCGAACCCATGATAACGAAGGATTGCAGATCCTTGCGGGTTTTCTTCATATGTTCGGCGAGGAAAACCATGGGTGGAATACCGACTCCGCCACCGATTAACAGCGGTCTGGAACGATAGTCAGACTGCTTAAAGGGCATACCAATAGGACCGATGAGGCTGATCTCATCGCCTTTCTGTTTTTTGCTTAACAGACCAGTACCTTGTCCGTGAGCTTTATACAAAATGTCTATCCAACCCTGTTTTGGGTTAGCGCGCATAATCGACATTGGTCGTCGCATAGGCAAGGAATCATCGCAGCGCAAATGCACAAAACTACCAGCCAGAGCGGACGATGCTATTTCCGGGGCTGCCAATCGAAGTATGTGCTGATCACCCTCATAGCCTTTTTGCTCAAGAACGCTGGCCATCTCCACATTGATACTGTCTCGACTGGGCGGGTGCTTCATGATGAAATATTGGACTGGTAGACAAGTTCGCCTTCGAAAATTGTGTGAGTCACTGCTCCTACTAATTCCCAGCCGACAAACGGGTTGTTTTTACCGGCGCTAATCAAATGATTTTCTTCAACACTAAAATGTTGTTCGGGATCAATTATGGCGATATCTGCAGATAAACCCGGCGACAGACTGCCGCCTCCGGTTTTCAGCACAGCCGCGGGTCTGCAGCTTAATGCAGCAATGGCGTCCTGTAATGAAAAGATCTTTTTGCGGACCAGGTTCATTACCAAAGGCAATAGCAATTCGATAGTTGATGCACCGGCTTCTGTTTCTGCGAACGGGGCCGCTTTAGCATCGTTGTCATGAGGCTGGTGATCCGAACATATGGCGTCAATCGCGCCTGAAGTAATCGCCTGACATAATGCCTCGCGGTCACGTTGACTGCGCAGGGGCGGGCGTAAGTGACAATCTGAATTGTAGCCGTCCACATCCATCTCACTCAGATGCAGGTGGCAGATGCCAACATCTGCGCTTACCGGCAGGCCCGATTTCTTGGCTTCTGCAATCAGAGCAACACTTCTCGCTGAGCTGAGTCGGCCAAAGTGAACGGGTCCGCCTATGTCTTCAATAAGTAACAAGGCTTGACTGATTGCTATGGTTTCAGCGGTTTCAGGAATCGGTGAAAGTCCAAGGCGAGTACTGATGGCGCCATCATGGGCAACACCGTTACTACTCAGATGAGTGTTTTCCACCTGCAGAAAAACCGTCATATCGCAGCTGCGAGCATAGGCCAAAGCATTTTTCAGCACATCGGTATTGTCATTATTGGTAGAGGCATTGCTGACCCCGACACAGCCGGCCCTTTTTAGTGAAAGCATTTCGGTCAGTCGCTGTCCTTGTAGACCAACAGTAAGGGCGCCAAGCGGAAAGATGCGTATTTTATTAACTTGTTGTGCCCGTTGCTGAATCAACTCTGCAACAGCGGGCGTATCAATCACAGGTTGTGTGTCGGGTGGGTAGCAAATAGTGCTGATTCCCGAACTTACAGCAGCGTGTGTTTCGCTGGCGATGGTGCCCTTGTGCTCCTGGCCGGGTTCGCGCATACGCGCGCACAGGTCGATAAAAGCGGGACAAACGATGCGATTATCAGCATCGATAACACGATCAGCACTAAAGTTATCGGGACTGCTAATAACGGAGACTATTTTTCCATCGACAACAAACACATCACCGACTTCATCAATCTCATTCGCCGGGTCAACTATTCTTCCGTTTTTGATATGCAGGCGTGTCATGACTCCACCGCACTCAGTTCATCCGGAGAACCCATACACATAGCCATCACCGCCATTCGAATTGCGATGCCATGACTGACTTGCTGCAGAATTACCGAACGTTCACCATCCGCTACCTGAGTATCGATTTCAACGCCACGATTGATTGGCCCCGGGTGCATCACAATCGCATCATCTTTAGCGGCTTTCAATTTTTCTTCAGTAAGACCGTGACTGACGAAAAACTCTTTTTCACTAGGCAATAAAGCATTGCGCATCCGTTCTCTTTGCAGGCGTAACATAATAATCACATCAACATTTTCCAAACCCTTTTCCATGTCATGGAATACGTGTACACCGAGGCTTTCAACCTTGCTCGGTAACAGCGTCAAGGGGGCAATTACGCGTACTTCATTGACGCCAAGAGTAGTTAATGCATGAATCTCAGAACGGGCCACTCTGGAATGCAGTATGTCACCGACAATTGCGACTTTTAGTTTTGTAAAGTCGGGTTTATGACGTCTGATGGTAAACATGTCGAGCATGGCCTGAGTGGGATGGGCGTGATTACCATCACCGGCATTAATAATGCGGATGCGCGGTGAGACCTGGCTGGCGATGAAGTGGGCTGCACCGCTACTGGCATGGCGAACCACGAACATATCGCAATGCATCGCCTCCAGAGTTTGCAGGGTATCCTGAAGGGATTCGCCCTTGCTTGTTGCAGACTGAGCGATATTCAGATTAAGAACATCGGCAGAAAGGCGTTTGGCGGCTAGTTCAAAGGTGGTTCGGGTGCGAGTGCTTGGTTCGAAAAACAGATTAACAATAGTTTTACCGCGTAGAATCGGGACTTTTTTTACGGCTCGATCACCAACTCCGGCAAACGATTCGGCGTGATCAAGAATATCAAAAAGAAGATTCCTGCTTAAACCTTCAGTACTTAGAAAATGTTTAAGGTGTCCGTTTTTATCGAGTTGAATGTTGTCTGACGCCATCCTGTTTATTTGAATTCCAGAGCCAGTGGTTCTGGGCCAAGGAGTTTAACATGTTCGTCCTTGTTCAGCTCTAACCTTTTTCCGGAAATATTGGCTTCAACCGGTAGTTCCCTGCCATTCCTGTCTATCAGTACAACAAGTGTGATACTGGCGGGCCTGCCGAAATCAAATATTTCATTCATTGCGGCTCGTATAGTGCGACCGGTATGCAAAACGTCATCCACAAGAATGATATGTTTATCCTCAATCTCAAAAGGCAGGCTTGAAGGACTTACGCGTGGATGAAGGCCAATTCGGCTGAAATCATCACGGTAAAAAGCAATATTCAGGACACCATTGGCCTCGCTGATGCCAAGAGAGCTACGAATTTTCTCTGCCACCCACAAACCGCCGGTCTGTATACCTATAATAAGAGGGTTGTCGATTTCTCGTTCTTTGAGGTGAAGTTTGAGTGAGTCAGCCATACGGGAGATGGTGCTCTCAATGTCAATTTGTGTCGGGCTCATGGTTTGTGTCTAGGCGGAGCTGATATCTGCACTGTCTTCATTTTGTGATTTCGCTGTCATCCAGGACTCAAGAATAACTTGAGCTGCAACCGGATCAATATTGTATGTGTCCTTCAGTTTTTGCTGCGCCTCATAGGATGACAGTCGCTCATCAGCCAGATGACAGGATAAACCATATCGACCATGAAGTTGTCTCGCAAATTTTTCTGCGGCCTCTGTGGCCGGTTGTCGTTCCCCTTCCATAGTAAGTGGGTGTCCAACTACAAAGGCGCAGGGTTGCCACATTCTTACTAATTCCGAAATCCGCTGCCAGTCGGGCTTGGTGTTTTTGCAGGAAATAGTTTCAAGAGGGCTTGCTGAATTGCTGACTGTCTGACCTACCGCAACGCCTATTCTTTTTTCTCCGTGATCAAAACAAAGAAAGACTTCGTTATTCACGCGTGTCCAATTTCTGCTGAAATAAAGTTCATATCAACGCCGAGCAAAGCGGCTGCTTTATGCCAGCGCTGTTCGCGGGGAGTTCTGAAAATAACATCTGCATCAGCCGGGCCACTTAACCAGGAGTTATCTTTGATTTCCTGTTCCAGTTGTCCGGCAGACCAGCCGGCATAGCCAAGTGCTACCAGCGCTTCTTTTGGTCCCCCGCCTCTGGCTATAGCCTGCAGTACGTCTCTGGACGTGGTGACGCCGACAGCATCATTTACATTGATGGACGATTCCCATTTTGATAATGGTTCATGTAATACAAAACCCCGATCGGTTTGCACTGGTCCGCCATGATAAACAGGCCATTGATCGATTAGCTTGTTGTTCGGGTTCATGTCCATTTGTTCAAGGACATCTCCGAGAGCCATTTCAAGCGGTCGGTTAATCACGATTCCCATAGCTCCTTCATCATTGTGTGCACATATATAAGTGACAGTATGATAAAAATTTGGATCGACGAGTCCGGGCATTGCTATCAGGAATTGATTAGTAAGGTTTGATGCTCGCATGCTTGGATCATAGCCATGTGCAATTGAAAAAACTACAGCTTTACTTTGAAAGAAAAAAGATTGTTGGCATGGAAATTGAGGTTATTGACCTTAGTAAAATTATCGAAACCCGCCCTTTTTCAGAAATTGCCATGTCCGGATAATGTGAAGAATATCCGTTTCGCCTTGTATTGCATCCGGAAACGGGGCGAAAGGCGCAGCCAGTTTGACGATACGAATCGCTGCATCGTCCAGAACTTTATGTCCGGAAGGCTGACGCACGGTTATGGCACTGATCGAGCCATCGGGTTTGAGAGCAACGTCCAGAACCAGACTTCCCGAAAGTTTTCTTTTTCTGGCTTCTTCCGGGTAATTGAGATTACCCACCCTTTCCACCTTGGAACGCCATGCGTCCATATAGGCCGCGTATTTGTATTCTCTGGTGCTGGCAGAAATGAATTTTCTTTTCGGTCTGGAGGCTTTAGCGAGCAGGTTCTGGTCTACTCTGGCGCTTAAAGCCGCTATTTTCATGCTGGTTGTAAGTAGACTTGTGGCACTGGGTTTCGCTTTCGCTTTGATGGCCTTCTGCTCTGTCTGTTTACGAACATCTGGTTTTTCACTCGCGCTTTCTGCAGTCTTATCCGGACTGGCCTTATTCTGTTTGGCAGATTCTGACAGTACTGCAATTTGCTCAGTCGCGCTTGAGGTCGCGGGTATTTGTTCAGCCCTTAGCTCTTCCACCGCTTGTTGGGGGGCCTGCGGTTGACTGGCTGCCGGCGGTGCGGCAACTTCAGGTGTGTTGTCGGGGAAAGGTGGTGGCACAGGTGTCGATGGTGCGACTTCCTCCTCTGTGTTTCCGCCACCTTCGAGACTGGCCTGAGCCAGCAATTTAGCATCGCTGGTGTTTTTACTGCGCTGTTGGACGAGAACGATGTCCATCGTGTTATAGCGGTTCTGGTTTTTATCTTCCTGTGCAAAAGTGACGCCCAGAACAATAATTGCATGACAGATAATCGCTAAACAGGCTGTCAGTCCCAAACGGTCAGTCGGTGTGATGACTGGGCGTTTTACAGCTTCACTCAAAATACATTACTCTGAATAATTGATTGCGTTCATTATAAAGGCGTATGTACAAGACTTTCTATACTGTCCATTAATCTGGAAGCGATATCGATTCCATAGATCTTGTCAAGCTCTCGAATACAGGTGGGGCTTGTGACATTGATCTCTGTAAGATAGTCACCAATAACATCCAGTCCAACAAAAATCAGGCCTTTTTCAACAAGTGTTGGTGCGACTTGTTCGCATATCCATCGGTCCCGTTTGCTTAACTCAACTCCGATACCTGTGCCTCCCGCGGCCAGATTACCGCGGGTTTCGCCAGCAAGAGGTACACGTGCAAGCGCGAATTCCACCGGTTTACCGTTGATTAAAAGTATACGTTTGTCGCCATCGCTAATTTCATTTATGAATTTCTGCACCATAACAAATCTGGATTGCAGGTTGGTAAGTGTTTCGATAATAACGCTGGTGTTTGCGTCGCCTTTTTTAATTCGAAATATTGAACTACCGCCCATGCCATCCAGTGGTTTGAGGATGGCATCATTATGCTCGGCAATGAATTCCTTAATCTGTATAGCATTGCGAGTGATAAGCGTTGGCGTAATACATTGAGAAAACTGGGTGATAAACATTTTCTCGTTGGCATCGCGAAGACTGGCGGGATTATTCACAACCAGTGTTCCTTTTTGTGCTGCCAGCTCGAGAATATAGGTCGCGTAAATATACTCCATATCGAACGGTGGATCTTTGCGCATCAGAATGGCATTCAGATCAGACAGAGGCATAATTCTCTCTTCTCCGAATTCGTGCCAGACGCTGGTGTCGTCTTCAACTTGCAAGACGCGGCAACGTGCCATTGCCACACCACCTTCAACGAACAGATCATTCATTTCCATGTAAAAAATAACCCAGTCTCGTTTCTGGGCAGCCAGCAGCATTGCCAGAGTCGTGTCTTTCTTTACATTAATCCCCTCAATGGGATCCATGACAACGCCTATTTTCATTGTTGAACCTGTAGAATATTGTTAGTTTGTTGAATCATAGTGTTGGCTGTTACTGTATGCCAGAGAATTCTGTAAACAAAATCCGCAAAAAATTTATATCCGTTACTGAAATATATGACTTCTACTGCTCTTCGTATTGTTACTCGAGAAAGCCCATTGGCGCTATGGCAGGCCAGTTTTGTCAAAGACAGCCTTATAGCTTTGCACTCAGGAATTGAAATTGAGATTCTCGGTATAACCACACAAGCCGATAAGCTGCTTGATTCAAGTCTTGAAAGTCTGGGTGGTAAAGGCGCTTTTGTAAAAGAGCTGGAGCAGGCACTGCTGGATGAAAAAGCAGATATCGCCGTCCACTCTATGAAGGATGTGACTATAAATTTGCCCGATGGTTTAAGTGTACCGGTCGTAATGAAACGAGAAGATCCCAGAGATGTGATGGTTGCGAATAGCTATCAGACGTTTGATGAACTGCCGGTCGGCGCCCGTGTTGGTACTTCGAGTTTGCGTCGCCGATGTCAATTGATGGCAATTCGCCCGGATTTGCAAATACTGGACATCCGCGGAAACGTCGGTACCCGCCTGAGAAAACTTGATGATGGTGAGTATGATGCGCTGATTCTGGCTGCCGCGGGTGTCATCCGGCTTGGGATGCAAGAAAGAGTCAGTGAATATTTCGATACCAGCGTGCTCTTGCCTGCCGTCAGTCAGGCAGCACTTGGTATAGAAATGTGTACTGACAATCAAGATGTGCTGGAATTGATTTCTCCACTCACTCATGCACCAACACAAAAGTGTGTTGATGCTGAGCGCGCCCTGAACAGAGAGCTTGGAGGAGATTGTCATGTGCCCATCGCAGGTTTTGCCCAGATGCAGGCAGAAAAAATGGAAATGCATGCTCTGGTGGGCAGGGTAGATGGTAGTGAAATTATTAAAGTAGATGGAGAGAGTACAGCAATTGACCCGATGGATTTAGGTAAAGAACTCGGCCAGAAATTACTCGAACTGGGTGCAGCTAGCATTCTTCAAAATATTTAAATCGCGCGTGCTGAAGTCTAAAACCATACTATTTACGCGATCTGAAAGTCTGTCTATACAAAGGATTGAAACTCTCAGGCAGGCAGGCGTTCGCGCTGTGCATCTACCACTAATGCAAATTCAATCTGTCGAGAATCCGGACAGAATTAGCGAGCTTAACAAGGGTCTGGATGATTTTGACATTCTTATCTTTATAAGCAGGAACGCGGTAAAGTTCAGCAAAGCCCTTTTTCCTGGCTTGCTGGCAAGAGACAGGATAAAAATATTTGCCGTTGGTGTCGGGACAAGTGAAGAACTAAGACGGGCAGGTTTTTCTCAGGTTCTCTTCAATGCGAATGGCGGTGCTTCAGAAGGCCTGTTAGAAGAGAGTGAATTGCAGGGGACCAGAATCAGACAGAAGAATGTTTTGATTGTAAGAGGCAGGGGTGGCCGCGAATTGCTGGCGAAAGAGCTAAAGGCTCGCGGTGCTTATGTTGAGTATGCTGAATTATATCAAAGACTCAGACCAGAGTATGATAGAGGTCATGTAGAGAAAATATTCGAAAGTGAAAAACCAGATGCCATTATTATAAGCAGCGCAGAGGCATTAAAAAATCTGCTGGAGCTAGTCAGATCTGAATATAAATCACCAATCCTGAACACAGCATTGGTGGTGGTCAGTGAGCGGATAAGAGACATTGCTTTGTCCCTTGGGTTTTCTGCTGCGATAAAAGTGACTATGGGATACAGTGATGATGATTGTATAGAGGCTTTAAAGGAAATGTTTGAGGTTGGTAATAATGAACAATGACGTAATTGATATTGAAATTGAAGATTCGGACACACAACCCGAGAAAAAACACCGGCCCTTTTTCGTCTGGTTGTTGATCCTGATAGTTATATTGGCATCAGGTTTTTCAGTGGCGATGTTGTATCAGCGAAGTAAAGCCAGTGCTGCTGGCGATGACATTGCGGCCCGCCTGTTGCCGCTTGAAACAGAGTTTCAGAGTCTGCAAGCGGAGCTCGCCGATGTGCGAAAGAGAAATGGACAGCTACAGGCTAATATTCAGACTTTACAGGCTCAGCAACAGAGCCTGGCTGTTGATATGCAAAAGGCATTTAGAGAGGAGAACAGTAATAATAATGACTGGACTCTTGCGGAGATAGAGCATCTGCTGATTGTCGCCAATCACCGGCTAAAACTTGAACGGAATGTGAAGCTTGCATTGGCAGCAATGCTGGCGGCTGACGAACGATTGAAGAACAATGACGATCCTGGCTTACTCTCAGTGCGCAGGCAGTTGACCACAGACATTAACAGCCTTAGGGCTGTTGCCTCTGTAGACATTTCCGGTCTCACTTTATATCTGTCAGACCTTGTTGAAAGAGTATTCGATTTACCTTTGCACGAGATCAGGGTCACGGACACCAGTGTAGACTCAGCTCTACCAGAGCAAGATCCGGATAAATTGAAACAGTTAATGTCCAGCATCTGGCTCGAGCTTAAAAGTCTGGTGCAGATTAGCAGAGAGGGCGAGGAAACTATCGCAACCCTGATGCCACAGCAACGTTACTTTCTTTATCAGAATCTGAGATTGCAGCTGGAGTCGACTCGTTTTGCTGTACTTAGAAGAGACACACAGAATTTTCATGTCTCCTTAGGAATTATAATGGACTGGCTGAATCAGTATTTTGATACAAGAGACAGTGCTGTCGATAGCGTTCTTGAGTCCCTGAAACAAATGTCCGATCTGGAGCTACAACCGGACTTACCCGATATTGCGTCTTCACTCGAAACGGTTCGGGCTTATAGCAGAGTATCTGATGAGACAGGGGAAGAGCCCGAACAGAGTGTGATCGGCGAGGAGTGATAGCAAGATGCGATTTTTGATACTGATTTTGATTGCTCTGTTTGTCGCGATTGGGCTGGGCAGTCTGCTTGCTCGAGAAACCGGACTGATGATTTTTTCTTATGCCGGTTATAACGTTCAGATGAGCCTGAGCGCTTTTGTTTTTGCTTTATTTGCGGTATTCCTTATTGTTTATATTGTGTTTCGCTTGCTCGGCGGCGCTTATCGACTGCCACGAAACATAAACCGCTGGTCAAAACATCGGCGGCACCGGCGTTCTGAAAAATATCTCTGTGAGGGTATTCTGGCAGTCCTTGAAGGTGACTGGCAACGAGCTGAAAAATTCTTCCAACGAGAAGCTCCTTACAGCCGACTACCTCTGGCCAATCATCTTGCTGCCGCCAGAGCCGCTCAAAAGCTTGGAGCGATTGAACGCAGAGACCATTATTTGCGTTTGGCCCACGACGATAAGCCCGATGCTGCGCTGGCGATTGGGTTAACACAGGCGAGGCTACAGTTGTCGGAAAAGCAGACCGAAGAAGCCTATGCGACACTTAAACATCTTAGTGTTGCGGCTGCCGACCAGGATCGGGTCAATGCCTTATTGCTTGGTGCGGCTACTGAATTGAAAGAATGGCCCGATGCACTCAGGTTATTAAGTGATCCCGGCATAAAAAAGCTGGTTCCGGCTGATGAGCTCGGGGCAAAACAGCTGGCGGTGCAGACCGGGCTTTTGCGAGAAGCCGGGAATAGTGGCAAACGCGAGTTACTGGAAAGCACATGGCTTAGCCTGCCGCGAAAATTGAGAAACGACAACACGCTGATTGTAGAGTACATAGAAGCACGACTTAATTTTCCGGATACAGCGGATTGTGAAAAATTGCTTCGTAAATGCCTGAGCAAAGAAGCAGACGACAAGCTGATTGTTTTGTACGGCTTTGTCAGAGCTGAAAATGTCAGTAAACAAATTCAGTTTGCGGAGAAATTACTACAGAACCAGCCTGACAATAACTGTCTGTTATTGACCCTGGGGCGTTTGTGTAAATCCCATAGTCTCTGGGGAAAGGCTAAATCTTATCTGCAGGACTCTATTAATACCGAGCCGCTTGCTGAAGCTCACCAGGAGTTGGCTCTTTTGCTGGAGCAACAGGGAGAGCCGCAGGAGGCCGCTGCGAATTTTAAGAGGGGACTTGCCCTGGCCACGGGGCAGTCTGATTCTGAGTCTCAGAAACTTCTACCGCTGCATACAGAAGAACCGCTCCCTGAAGACCTGACGAAATAAACAGTCTTTGGAGTACAGAGAGCAGGATTAGCTCGGCATGCTCCGCACGCTATTTAACCAGCGTACCAGAGGAGTCTATTGTTCACGATCATAAGTGGTCTTAGCCGGTGCAAACTCGAATACGCTCAAACCACGTTCGGATGCTTTTATGTAGTTTTGCGTAGCCCGTAGCATAGTAATGAAAGGCAGTTTGTGGCCACTTGGAAGTTTGATTTTATCAAGGTACTCCTCAAGTTTTGCGGCTGCAATGGTGTCTTCGCGAACCCGGTTTGCAACGGTAGCCACCTTGATTTTGCGGTTGATAAGTTTACGCAAAGAGAACAATTCTTCAATAAAGTGTTCCGCCGCGCGTATATCTATAGGTGAGGGCATCAAAGGCATCACTATGGTCTGACTGATCTTGGCGTAATTTGCCAGTTTCTTTCCATGCAGAGCCGCAGGCGTGTCAATAATCAGGATCTCGGTTCTTCGGGGAACATCTATCTTGCCAGCTTTTACGGGAGCGGGTTTTATTTCGGCGGCAGATTCCGGCCTTACTGATAACCAGTCTGCACTCGACTGTTGCGGATCGCAGTCTGCCAGAGAGACTCGCTTACCTTCCGATGCGAAATAGCCGGCGATATTAGTTGCTATCGTACTTTTACCACAACCGCCTTTGGGGTTCAGAACAAGAATAGAGCGCATGATTGAGCTACCTTTTTGATGGTCCTGATCGAGAGTATATCTTTTTTAAACATCCTCTACCGCGACTAATTTATTGAAGCTTTGTATATTGCGCCGCACAAAAATTTACTTGCTTGACATATCCCAGGATTTTTCGCGCTCATGCATCATTCTTTGAATCAGCGGATTGATAATGAGTTGCATGGCAAAAATATTTTTTCCGGCGGGAACAACTATCGTATCGGGAGCCGACATCACTGAGCCATCCAGCATCTCCAGCAGGTAACGAAAATCAACCTGTAGTTTTTGTGGATTACGAATATGAATGACAGACAGGCTCTGGTCATTACTTGGAATGTGCTCGAAAGCAAATGGGTTGGAAGTATCTACCAGTGGTACGCGCTGAAAATTGATATCGGTTCGCGAAAACTGTGGAGTTATATAGTGTACATAATCTGGCAAACGAGAGAGTATCATCCTGGTAGCATCTTCGGCGCTGTATCCGCGCACTGCCTGGTCGCGATAAATCTTCTGCATCCATTCCAGATTAACTATAGGTACAACCCCAATCAGTAAGTCAACATGCTGGGCGATATTGATACTGTCAGTAACCAGCCCGCCGTGCAGGCCTTCGTAGAAAAGCAGATCAGTTTTCTCCGGTAATTCCTGCCAGCTTGTCAGCGTGCCCGGGGGTGAGTCGTGTTTTATCGCTTCCTCTTCGTTATGGACATAGTAGCGTCTCATGCCCTTACCTGATTCACCATAACCCTTGAATAAGTCCTCCAGTTCCTTGAACAGGTTTCCTTCAGGACCGAAATGAGTAATGTAACTGTTTTCCTTCTGCGCTTTCTTTACCGCGACGTCCATCTCTTTGCGATTATAGCGATGAAAACTGTCACCCTCTATAAAAGCCGGGATTACTCCTTCATCGCGAAAAATAAATTCAAAAGCTGTTTTGACGCCAGAAGTGCCTGCGCCGGAAGAGCCGGTTACAGCCACGATGGGATGTTTTTTAGACATGTGTTTCGACGATAATATGTTCCATAATGATAACTTACCTTTTTCGCTCTCACTTTACATCAAGCAATTAGAGATTACGTTATAATCCGCCCGTGAGCAGAACAAACTCTCAGGAGCCCAACTAAATTGGAAAAGACGAAAGTAAACGATCTAAGTTTGTATGTTCGTCTGCTTGGTTATGTCAGACCTTACTGGCGAATCTTCAGCATTTCAATACTGGCGATGGTGATTCTGGCAATAACCAACCCGGCTACGGCAGCTTTGTTCAAGTACATGGTGGCTGGCGTTTTTCTGACCAGAGATGGAGAGCTCATTAAATGGATAATTTTGGCGCTGATTGTTTTGTCAACTATGGCGGCACTGGCAAACTATGTCAGTGGCCTGGCATTGCACTGGGTAGCCAATAAGGTAATCATGGACTTGCGCAGTAGTCTTTTCTTGAAGCTCCTGTCTTTTCCCAGTGTTTACTACGATCAACACACAAGTGGTAGTCTGGTATCTAAATTCACTTTTGATGTAACCCAGATAAAAGAAGCCTCTACCAATGTTCTGAATGTATTGGTAAGGGATTCACTCACGATTGTTGGTTTACTTGGCTGGATGCTTTATATCGATTTGCATTTAACGCTCATAAGTTTACTAACCGCACCACTCATCGCTGTTTTCCTGCTGGTCATCAGACGCCGTTTAAGACGCATGAGTAAATTCACTCAAGGCTCAATGGGCGATATTAACCATATCCTGACTGAGGTAATAGGCGGTGAGAGAATCATTAAACTCTTTGCCGGTCAGCAACAGGAACAACAGCGTTTTCACCAGGCGATAAACAACAATCGTCGCTACACAATGAAATTCACCAGTGCTGCTGTAGCCAGTAGTCCGCTTGTGCAGTTGCTTACCTCGGTTGCGCTGGCCACAATTGTTTACGTTTCTGCGCAAAAAGCCGCTGCCGGTACGATGGGTGTTGATGACTTTGTTTCATTCTTCACGGCAATTCTGATGATTCTCGGACCTCTGAAAAGACTCGTCAGAATTAATGAACATATACAGCGTGGGATGGCGGCATGCGAAAGTGTCTTTGCCGTACTTGATGAACCGGGTGAACCCGACATAGGAAGCGATTCGCTGTCTTCTGTTAAGGGCAAGATTGCTGTTCGCGGTCTTAGTTTTGCTTACAGTGTTAGTGACTCAAACGCCTTGTCTGATATCAACCTGCAAATAGAAGCCGGGGAAATGGTTGCATTGGTCGGTTCTTCCGGGAGCGGAAAGTCGACTCTTGCGAATTTATTACCACGTTTTTATCAACAAAGTGGCGGGGATATTTTTCTTGACGAGAAAAATATCGGAGAGCTTTCTCTGGTAGAATTACGCCGACATATCGCTGTAGTCAACCAGGACATCATACTATTCAATAATAGTGTAAAAGCGAATATAGCTTATGGAAGGCAGGGCGCAAGCGAGGCGGAGATCATCGAGGCAGCAGAAAAAGCCCATGCTATGGAGTTTATAGAGACCTTGCCGCAGGGTATGGACACCATGATAGGAGACAAGGGCTCGCGCTTGTCGGGCGGTCAGCGTCAACGTATTGCGCTTGCCCGTGCCCTGTTAAAAGATGCGCCGATTTTAATACTTGATGAAGCTACTTCGGCACTTGATACTGAATCTGAAAGAGCTATACAGCTGGCTCTTGACGAGATACGCCGGCATAGAACCTGTCTGGTAATTGCACATCGCCTGACGACTATTGAAAACGCGGACAGAGTCATCGTTCTGGCTGGGGGTGAAATAATTGAGTCTGGAACTCACAATGAACTGCTTTCGCAGAATGGCAGCTACGCCCGATTACATATGCTCAATGGTGTTAAGGGCTCCGACAATCAAACTTAGCAATCTAGATAAAATCTTCGCCTGAGCTTCCTACCTGTAGAATTTTCATGTTATTAGTTCCACCACGAGAGCCCTGTAGATCGCCCTTGGTAATAAGAACGTAATCACCCTTCTTCACCACTTTTTGTTCAAGTAAATCGTCAACTATTTCCCTGTTAACTTCGAGCGGGTTGGTATGTGTCACATCAAATTGCAGTGGGTAGACACCTCGAAACAGTTTTACTTTGCGAAGCGTAGAGATGTGGCGAGTAAATGCGAAAACAGGTATGCCGGAACTGATACGGGACATCCACAAACAGGTAGAGCCAGTTTCAGTTAAAGCGGCGATAGCTCTGGCACCAATATGGTTAGCCGCATACATAGTGGACATGGCAATGGCTTCGTCGATTCGCTCAAAGCGCTGGTTCAGGCGATGGTCGCTGACCATGGTAACACGCTGTTTTTCCGTTTCTTCGCAGATGCGGGACATGGACTCAACCACTTTGTCCGGGAACATTCCGATGCTTGTCTCCCCGGACAACATGACGGCATCAGTGCCGTCCAGCACGGCGTTGGCAACATCAAATACTTCAGCTCGTAGCGGAATCTGGTGGTCAATCATCGATTCCATCATTTGGGTGGCGGTAATCACAGCGCGATCCATATCACGTGCGAGCTTAATCAGTCGTTTCTGCACGGGCGGCAGTGCTGCGTCACCAATTTCCACGCCCAGATCGCCGCGGGCGATCATTACGGCATCGGACACCTCAATTATGGATTCCGCGTTTTCAAGCGCTTCAGCTCTTTCAAATTTGGCGATAATGCTGGCAGAGCTGCCTTCGATATCAAGCAGTCGTCTGGCCTCAAGTATGTCTTCCGCCATTCTGGCAAAAGATACGGCAAAATAATCGGCGCCGATTTTAACGCCGTGTTTGAGATCTTCCTGATCTTTTTTTGTCAAAGCCGCCGCTGATAGCCCTCCTCCCTGCAGATTGATACCTTTACTGTTGGAAAGCTCACCACCGGTTACGACCTTGCATTTAACTTCGTGGTCGGTGACACCGAGAACTTCAAGAACCAGCTTGCCGTCATCAACGAGTAAGCTGTCTCCCTTTTTGACATCTCTGGCCAGCTTTTTATAGGTAACGCCAACCTGATTCTGATCGCCTGCGTCCTGTTTCATTTTGGTGTTAATGGTGAAATTGTCACCTTCACCGAGAATGATTTTGCCGCCAGTGAATTTTTCAATTCGAATTTTTGGACCCTGCAGGTCGCAAATGATGCCAACTTCAATGTTTAGCGATGCTGAAGCTTGTCGAATTTCTTCAACTCTACGCTCGTGGTCCTCATGATTCTGGTGGGAATAATTAACCCGGAATAAATCGACTCCGGCTAACAGTAGCTTTTCCAGCATCCCCGGTTTGTCGGTTGAAGGCCCGACAGTGGCGATGATTTTTGTTCTGCGCATTAGTGTGGTTCAGTTTTCTCTAGGATGTGAATGGCGGGAAGGGTTTTGCCTTCAAGAAATTCAAGAAATGCGCCGCCGCCAGTGGAGATATAGGATATCTTGTCGGCAACATTGTATTTGGAAATCGCGGCTAAAGTATCGCCACCGCCCGCGACCGAAAAAGCCTTGCTTGCGGCGATAGTTTCGGCAAGGGTTTGCGTACCTTCACCAAACTGATCAAACTCAAAAACGCCAAGCGGACCGTTCCAGACAATGGTGCTGGCCTTCTTTAAAAAACCGGCATAGAGAGCTGATGTCTGCGGGCCGACGTCTAATATCAGATCGTCGTCCTTAACGTCTTCAATCATTCTGACAATGGCTTTGGCATCGTTGCTAAATTCTTTGGCACAGACGACGTCGATAGGCAGCGGAATTTGTTTGCCCTGTTTTTCTGCAAGACTGAATAAGTTTTTGGCTGCCGAAATGAGCTCGTCTTCGCAGAGTGAGTTACCGATGTTGTAGCCCTTCGCTTTAAGAAAGGTGTTTGCAATACCGCCGCCGATAATAAGCTGGTCGATTTTGTCCATAAGTGATTCGAGAACAGTCAGCTTGGTCGATACTTTGGATCCGCCCACAATAGCCACCATCGGCGAGGCTGGGTCTTTAAAAGCTTTAGCCAGAGCGTCGATTTCTGCTTTAAGTAAAGGACCTGCACATGCTGTTTTTGCAAATCTGGCAACACCGTGAGTTGAAGCCTGCGCACGGTGGGCCGTAGCAAACGCATCATTGACGAACACATCACACAGAGCAGCCAGTTGTTTAGCAAGCTGCTCGTCATTTTCAGTTTCGCCAGACTCAAAGCGGATATTCTCAAGCATAACAACCTCGCCGGGATTCAGGTTTACTCCGGTCTTCCAGTTGTCTACTAATAACACCTCTTTGTTAAGTAAAGATGACAGGCGTTCGGCAACGGGTTTCATTGATAAAGCCTCGTCAAAACGACCGGCTTCAGGACGCCCGAGATGGGACATTAAAATCAATGATGCGCCAGCGGTCAGTACCCGCTCAAGTGAAGCCAGAGTCGCTCGTAAACGTGTGTCATCCGTAACCCTGTTACCGTCGAGCGGGACATTGTAGTCAACCCGCATCAACACCTTTTTTCCGGACAGCTCTACATCGCTCAGTCCTTTGATTTCCGCCATAGGATCAGGACGCGTTCATCAGTGCAAGCGTAGTGTCCAGCATTCTGTTTGAAAAGCCCCACTCATTGTCATACCAGGAAACCACTTTGACCAGAGTGCCTTCAATGACTTTGGTCAAAGAGGCGTCATAGCTTGATGAAGCCGGATCATGATTGAAGTCTATTGATACCAGAGGTTTATCGTTGTACGCGAGAACGCCTTTCAGATCACCTTCAGAGGCTGCTTTCATCAACGAGTTAATCTCTTCATGAGTGGTTTCTCTTGCTGCGACGAAGCTAAGATCGACCATGGAGACATTAATAGTGGGAACGCGAACCGCATAGCCGTCGACTTTACCGGCAAGGTCAGGCAAGACCAGACCAACGGCTGCCGCTGCACCTGTTTTTGTTGGGATCATCGACATGGTTGCCGAACGAGCCCGACGCAGATCGCTGTGATACACATCGGTTAATACCTGGTCATTGGTGTAAGCGTGAATAGTTGTCATCGTACCGCTGACGACACCTATATTTTCGTGCAGAACTTTGACGATTGGTGCCAGACAGTTTGTTGTGCACGAAGCATTAGATATTACTGTATCGCTTGCTTTTAATACGCCGTGATTAACGCCGTAAACTACGGTCGCATCAACATCATTTCCACCGGGAGCGGAGATGATTACTTTTTTAGCGCCACCCTTCAGGTGCGCACTGGCTTTTTCCTTGCTTGCGAAAAATCCGGTGGATTCATGAACAACATCCACACCGAGTTCAGACCATGGCAGGTCTGCCGGGTTACGTTCTGACAATACGCGAATTTTGTCCCCGTTTACGATCATGTGATCGCCTTCGACAGACACAGTGCCGGGGAATTTACCGTGAGCGGTATCGTATTGAGTTAAGTGTGCATTGGTTTCGGCATCGCCCAGATCATTAATCGCAACGATTTGAATCTCATCAGTGCGACCTGATTCATACACTGCTCGCAGTATGTTTCTGCCGATACGGCCATAGCCGTTAATCCCAACTTTTATAGTCATGCTAGTTACTCCAGTCAATTAACTTTGTCTTTAAAAAAATTCTTCCAGCATTCGGCATAAACCATCAACCGTTATACCGAAGTGCTCATATACTTCTGGTCCGGGAGCGGACTCACCAAAGCGGTTAACACCAAGTACCGCACCATCCAGACCAACATATTTACGCCAAAGGTCCGGACTGCCTGCCTCAATCGCGATACGCTTGCGGCAATCATTCGGCAGAACCTCATTCCGATAGCTTTCATCCTGTGCATCGAAAGTGTCGGTTGAGGGCATTGAAACCACACGAATGTGGTGGCCTTTCTGCTCAAATTGACCTGCGGCCTCCAGCGCAATACTTACCTCTGAACCGGTCGCTATAATAATAACTTCCGGTTTGTCAGTACCATTAAGCAGTGTATAGGCACCACGCTGTATATTCGCTATCTGCTTTTCTTCGCGCTCAATGTTTGGAAGTCCCTGTCTTGAAAGCAACAGAGAGGTGGGTTTATTTTCATTCTCTATCGCGGCACGCCAGGCAACAGCCGTCTCCACGGCATCACAGGGACGCCAGACCGACATGTTCGGGATTAACCTCAGGCTTGCGGCCTGTTCAACAGCCTGATGAGTCGGTCCATCTTCACCCAGGCCGATTGAGTCGTGGCTGAAAACACTGATGTTTCGCTGTTTCATCAAGGCTGCCATTCTGAGTGCGTTGCGCGCATAGTCGGAAAAAATAAGGAAGGTGCCACCATAGGGAATGAAACCACCATGCAAAGCCATGCCATTATTGATAGCCACCATGGCGAATTCGCGCACACCATAAGACAGATAGTTTCCATCTTCCTCGCCATGATTAATCCATCTGGAGCCAGACCAGGCAGTCAGATTGGAGCCGCTTAGATCCGCTGAGCCACCGAATAATTCGGGCAGTACAGGAGCGTAGGCGTTCAGCGCATTCTGAGAGGCTTTACGGCTGGCTATTTTTCCCGCTTTTGTCACGCAGTCCTGCAGGTAATCCTCACAAGTCTGATCCCAGTTCTGTGGCAGAGTAGTGCCACTGATTCGTCGTTTGAATTCTTCCGCCAGCTGCGGGTGTTTGTTTTCGTATTTCTTAAATACTTGTTGCCATTCGTTTTCGACCTGTTGGCCTCGTTCTTTGGCATCCCATGCCTTGTACTGGGCATCCGGAATCTCAAAAGGCGGGTAGTCCCAGCCAATATTTTCACGAACCAGAGCAACTTCATCTTCACCCAGTGGCGCGCCGTGACTGGATTCTTTGCCCTGTTTGTTTGGAGAACCCCAACCAATGGTTGTTTTACAGCAAATCAGCGATGGTTTTTCGCTTTCTGCGCGGGCCTTTTCCAGAGCGTCTTTCACCTGTTCCGCATCGTGACCATCGACATTACGAATTACATGCCAGCCATAAGCCTCAAAACGAGCCGGTACATCCTCGCTGAACCAGCCACCGACTTCACCATCGATTGATATATTGTTGTCATCATAAAGAGCAATAAGTTTGCCAAGACCGAGTGTGCCGGCCAGCGAACTGGCCTCGTGCGAAATACCTTCCATCAGACAGCCATCACCAACCGAGACGTAGGTGTGATGATTTACTATTTCCAGATTCGGCTGATTAAACTGATTAGCAAGCAAACGTTCAGCCAGCGCCATACCCACAGCGTTGGCGAGTCCCTGGCCAAGCGGACCTGTGGTAGTTTCAATGCCCGGCGTATAACCGAATTCCGGGTGACCGGGTGTGCGCGAATGTAGCTGGCGAAAATCTCTGATATCGTCCATCGACAGCTCGTAACCGCTCAGATGTAAAAGCGAATACATAAGCATTGAACCGTGGCCATTCGACATGACGAAACGATCACGATTCGGCCAGTCAGGATTAGCCGGGTTGTGAATTAAAAAGTCATTCCACAGGACTTCAGCCAGATCAGCCATTCCCATGGGCGCACCCGGGTGGCCGATGTTGGCACGTTGGACTGCATCCATGCTTAAGGCCCGGATGGCATTGGCAAGTTCACGCCGTGAGAGCATTCTGGTCTCCATTTATCATTAGTCTTGTCAGGGGAAACACTGAGGCACCGGCAGTATTAAGCCGGTCTCCCCAGAAACAGGGGCGGCTATTGTCTCTCAGCTGCATTGCAGTGGCAAGGAAAGAGCGTGCCTAATTAGTTCACGAATGCATTAGCAAATCTTGTTGCTTTGCCGGCAGGATTCCAAAAGGAGGCTTTTCAAGCTAGAATGCGCGGCTCCGAAAACACAGCAAGTGAGTATAGTTATGCAAAACAGTCATTTATTTACATCCGAATCCGTATCTGAAGGTCACCCGGACAAGGTTGCCGATCAGATTTCCGACGCCATTCTGGATGCAATTTTGACTGATGATGCCGCTGGCCGTGTCGCTTGCGAGACGATGGTAACGACAGGAATGGTGGTGCTTGCCGGCGAGATTAGCACCAACACCTATGTTGATATGGCAGATGTTGCCAGACAGACAATCAAAGAAATTGGCTACAACAGCTCAGACATGGGTTTTGACTGGGAATCCTGTGCAGTCATGGTATCCATCGATAAACAGTCTGCAGATATCGCCATGGGTGTGGACGAATACAGTGAGCATGAGCAGGGAGCCGGTGATCAGGGTCTTATGTTCGGTTATGCCTGTAATGAAACAGACACCTTGATGCCAGCTCCGATTGATTATGCTCATCGTCTCGTCAGACGTCAGGCAGAAGTCCGCAAAAACGGCTCATTGCCCTGGTTGAGGCCTGATGCGAAGAGTCAGGTAACTTTTCGTTACGAAGATGCAAAACCTGTTGGTATTGATGCTGTTGTGCTTTCTACTCAACACAATCCGGAGATCGAGACACCAGCATTGCGAGAAGCTGTTCTTGAAGAAATTATTAAACCGGTACTGCCGGCAGAGTGGTTGAGTGCTGACACCAAGTACCACATTAATCCGACTGGTCGTTTTGTCATTGGCGGACCAATGGGTGACTGTGGTTTAACCGGCAGAAAAATTATTGTCGATACTTATGGTGGTATGGCAAGACATGGTGGCGGTGCTTTTTCCGGTAAAGACCCCTCAAAAGTAGATCGATCAGCAGCCTATGCCGCCCGTTATGTGGCCAAGAATATTGTTGCCGCTGGCCTGGCAGAACGATGTGAGGTACAGGTTTCCTATGCTATCGGCGTGGCCGAGCCGACTTCTATCAATGTTGATACCTTTGGTACAGGAAAGGTAGATGATAATAAACTGATTGCTGCGGTGAGAGAGGTGTTCGATCTCAAGCCGAAAGGCCTGATAGCCATGCTGGATTTGCTCAGACCTATCTATAGAAATACGGCAGCCTACGGCCACTTTGGCAGAAACGATCAGGATTTGCCCTGGGAAAAGACCGATAAGGCCGAGGCCCTGAACGCAGCCGTCTCTTGATTATAAGACCCTGATTTACTATTGATTTTGCCCTGTTTAACGTAAGGGCTGGAATCTTGACCTCAGGTTTACTATACTTTCGCGCCTGCTAAGCTGACTGCAGACGAAAATTTTCAAATAGCCGCAATCCCAAGGAGCGCTGCGACAACCGATACGGTTGCCAGGCTTGGGCTGACACGGCAAGTTTTAAAACGGCGCTCGCGAATACTATTGGAGAAACCAATATGAGTGTAGCGAGCGATACCATCTTTTCTGATTATCACGTAGCCGATATGGCCCTGTCTGCATGGGGACATAAGGAAATTCGAATTGCTGAAACCGAAATGCCCGGTTTGGTGTCAATTCGTGAAGAGTTCAAAGAGCAGCAACCGCTTAAAGGCGCAAAGATTGCCGGCTCATTACATATGACCATTCAAACCGCGGTTTTGATTGAAACTCTGGTGGCGCTCGGCGCAGAAGTACGCTGGGCATCCTGTAATATCTTTTCCACACAGGATCATGCTGCTGCGGCGATAGCCGATCAAAATATTCCTGTGTTCGCCGTAAAAGGTGAAACGCTTGAAGATTACTGGGAGTACACCCACCGCATTATGCAGTGGCATGACGGCGGCACGCCAAACATGATTCTTGATGATGGCGGCGACGCAACCATGCTATTGATACTTGGTAGCAAGGCTGAGAAGGATATATCTGTACTGGATAACCCGGGTTCAGAGGAAGAAACTTTTTTGTTCGCCTCGATCAAAAACAAGCTGGCCAGTGATGACAGTTTTTATTCTCGTACGCTTGCCAATATTCAGGGTGTAACAGAAGAAACCACTACAGGTGTGCATCGACTCTATCAGATGGTTAAGACCGGTGAGTTACCATTTCCAGCCATTAACGTTAATGATTCAGTGACCAAGTCGAAGTTCGATAATCTCTATGGCTGCAGGGAATCACTGGTGGATGGAATCAAGCGCGCAACTGATGTCATGATCGCCGGTAAAGTGGCCGTTGTACTAGGCTATGGTGATGTAGGCAAAGGTTGTGCTCAGTCATTACGAGGTCTTGGCGCAACAGTGTGGGTAACTGAGATTGATCCAATTTGTGCCTTGCAGGCAGCAATGGAAGGTTATCGAGTGGTTCGCATGGATGAAGTTTGTGATCAGGGTGATATTTTCGTCACCACCACCGGTAACTTTAATGTGATTCAACATGATCATATGGCAAAGATGAAAGATCAGGCGATAGTCTGCAACATCGGTCATTTTGATAATGAAATTGATGTTGCCAGCCTGGAAAAATATGAGTGGGATGAGATCAAACCGCAGGTCGACCACGTCATTTTCCCTGACGGGAAACGCATCATTCTGCTTGCCAGAGGACGTCTGGTTAATCTGGGTTGTGGTACCGGACATCCAAGTTTTGTTATGTCTAATTCTTTTACCAATCAGGTGCTGGCGCAAATCGAGTTATTTTGTCAGGACGGAAAATACGCTAACGATGTTTATGTATTACCTAAACATCTTGACGAAAAAGTGGCCCGGCTACATCTGAATCGCATAGGCGCGAATCTCACCGACTTAAGTGCGGAACAGGCGGCTTATATCAGTGTTGAAGTAGAAGGACCGTATAAGCCTGAACATTATCGTTACTAATCGATAGTGGACGTTATCGCAAAGCAATGGATTGCTTTGCGTTTTCTTTCCAGCCAATGCAGGGGAAGGTAAATCAAACAGAAAAGCAAAAAATTCAGTTTTGAATTTTTCCCGCCACGTACCGCGGAATCGAGTCTTAAGCTTCAGGAAGTTCAACAAAGTCTGGCTGAACTCGGCCCGGACTTTTTTTCAGTGACTTATGGTGCCGGTGGCAGCACCCGTGAAAAAACCTTCGAAACAGTAATCGATATTCGTAGTAAAACCGGCATAGATGCGGCACCGCATTTGTCCTGTGTTGGATCAAGTGCAGAAGATTTGCAAGCAGTACTCAGCACATATCGAAAGCATAATCTTAAACATCTTGTCGCGCTTCGAGGTGATTTGCCTTCAGGCTCGGTCGGAATGGGAACCCTGCGATATGCGAATGAACTCGTTGAATTTATCCGTCGCGAAAGCGGCGACTATTTTGAAATAGACGTTGCCTGTTATCCTGAATTTCACCCACAGGCACATTCTGCCAGTCAGGATCTTGCGAATTTTAAACGAAAAGTTGAAGCCGGCGCCAATGGTGCTATTACTCAGTATTTCTACAACGCAGACGCTTATTACCGATTTCTCGACAGTTGTGAAAAATTGCAGATTGATATTCCGATTGTTCCCGGCATCATGCCTATTACCAATTGCACCCAACTAACCCGGTTCTCAGAAGCCTGCGGTGCGGAAATACCTCGATGGATTTTGCAAAGATTGCGCGACTTTGGCGACGATCGTGAATCGATAATCGAATTCGGGATTGAGGTCACCACCAGCTTGTGCCAGAAACTTCTCGACGTAGGTGTGCCCGGATTGCATTTCTACACAATGAATCAGGCTCGAGCGTCCACTATGATCTGTCAGAACCTGAAGCTGAGTGACAGTTAGCTTGCTGTCCTGTCACTCAGGCTGTATGTTCAGTTTCTATATGACACTCAGGAATTGACCTTTGTCTCAGGCAGAAAAACAGACTTCCATTCGCAATCTTGAACCGCCGGCACTACTTCTTGTAGATGACGATCCGCTGATTGTGGAATCACTTTCGATGGTCCTGCAGAGTGATTTCACGATCTATTCCGCTGAAAGTCGGGCACAGGCAAAAAGTCTGATCCAGCGATTGGAAACGGTGCCTTCGATTGCACTCGTCGATCTGGGCTTACCTCCCCTGCCACACAATCCCGATGAAGGCTTCGAGTTAATCAACGAACTGCTTTCCTATAAACCGAACATGAAAATCCTTGTTCTCTCAGGTCAGAGTGAAAAGGAGAATATTCAACATGCGCTGACTTTGGGCGCGGTCGATTTTGTTCCCAAGCCCTGCGATATCACCTTATTGAAAGCACGTTTGCAGCATCAGATCATGATTGTCGGCGCCGAACAGTCGCAGGCCGAAACCGGTGCCAGTGATGACAGTCTGCTGGGAAAGAGTAAAGCGATACAGATATTGCATGAATTAATTGTTCAGTTCGCGGACACACCGTTTCCAGTTATTATCGAAGGTGAGTCTGGAACTGGTAAAGAGCTGGTAGCCCAGTATCTGCACGACCAGAGTGCGCGGGGTACTTCTCCTTTTTTGACCATCAACTGTGCGGCTTTTACAGCCGAGCTACTGGATGCACAATTATTTGGCCACGCTAAAGGCGCTTTCACCGGTGCTACATCGGAACGTAATGGTTTTTTTGAGGAAGCCAATCAGGGCAGTCTGTTTCTTGATGAAATCGGCGAGATGCCACTGGAACTGCAATCCAAGTTGCTACGGGTATTGGAGAATGGAGAATTCTATCGGCTCGGCGAAACTCAGGCACGCAAGTCTTCGGCACGGATAATTGCGGCAACAAACAGGGATCTGAAAGAAGAAGTGCGAACCGGGCGATTTCGTCAGGACCTTTACCATCGACTGAGTGTGTTAACGGTTACGGTACCCCCATTACGTGAACGGGGACGTGACAGCCTGGTTTTGCTAGAGCATTTCAGACGTCTCTATGCAGTCAGCATGGCGCCTTTTGAGCTGGACAAAGAAGCGGAAAACTACCTGCTCGATTACTCCTTTCCCGGAAATGTGAGGGAACTGCGAAATATTGTCATTCGCCTCGGTGCCAAGTATCCCGGCAAGCTTGTCAGTCTTGAAGAGTTACAAGGTGAGCTGGAAACTGTTGTCAGCGCATTTCCAAGCTCCAATCAGGATGACCTGTTCGAGCAGGCCAAGCAGGAGCTGGCCAGTCCTGGCTTTCGGCTCGATGAAAAACTTAAGGACTGGGAGAAGCTCTATGTCACAGTGGCCCTCAAGGAGTGTGGCGGAAATCTGAGCAAAGCCGCACGTCTGCTGGGTATCAACCGGACCACTCTGTACAGTCGTCTGAATCGTTTGTCGATTAGCGCTCCTGAGCAGGATGCGGACGATTGAACAGATGACAGTCGACAAAACGAAAAAAACCCTTTCTTTTATTGGCCCCGCAGCGCTGAAACTGCAATACTAAAATCTCAATCGCGCCAGCAGAGCGTTTCACCCAATGTACTACGATTATTTTGGATTAAAGCAACCTCCCTTCCGCATTACTCCGGACACCAGCCTTTTTTACCCGGGCGGTGACAGAGGAGCTGTGCTGGACGCCCTGGTCTATGCCATCTTGAATGGCGAAGGCATGGTCAAGGTTGTGGGCGAAGTCGGTAGTGGCAAGACTATGCTTTGCCGCATGTTGGAGAAAGAACTGCCCGATAAGGTCGAAATAGTCTATCTGGCCAACCCGAGTCTCTCACCGGAAAACATCCTGCATGCTATTGCCTTCGAGTTGAAGTTACCGGTGGACGCCGAGACTTCCCGGCTTCAGGTCATGCATAACTTGCAGGAATATCTGCTTGAACGGCATGCGAACAACTGTCAGGTCGTTGTTTTTGTCGAAGAAGCCCAGGCAATGCCAATTGCTACTCTGGAAGAAATCCGCCTGCTCAGCAATCTTGAGACCCAGCAAAGCAAGTTGCTGCAGATCGTACTATTTGGTCAGCCCGAGCTCGATGAACTGATTTCAAAACCGGAAATCAGGCAGTTGAAAGAAAGAATCACTTACAGTTTTCAGTTGAATCCTTTTGTCTCAGAGCACATAAGGGACTATCTGAATACCCGTTTACGGGCAAGCGGCTATCGGGCTGGTGAAATCTTTGATAAAGCTGCAATCAGGAAAATTGAATATTATTCTCGTGGTCTGCTACGGCGAGTCAATATACTCGCCGACAAAGCCCTTCTCGCTGCCTACGCCGGGAATACTAACCAGATCACTGCCAGCCATGTTGAACAGGCGGCACGAGACAGTGAATTTGTGTCACCGCGGCGTTGGTTGCTGTGGGTAAGTCTGGTGCTCGCCAGTGTAATGCTTTTGATAATCGTAGGCTTGGGCCTTTATCAATTTGGACCGGACTCAGACAATACTTTCAGCACTAATGATAGAGTCCCATCGACTAGTCTGGAAACAACAAATAAACTAGAGCTTGCGCCCGTAATAGAAGAGCAAAATATAGAAGTAAGCACTAACAAACAAATTGAATTGGAAGTAGAACCAGTGGAGTTCTCCAAAGTAAATAGTGATACTGATGTTGCAGAAACTGTGGCGCTCAGGGAAACGCCGAAAGCTTTGCCAGAGGCAATTTTGGAGGCCAAAGTTGCATTAAAGCCGTCTTTAGAAGTATCGCTGCCGGATACTCGGGACGAAATTCTGCAAGAAGAAAAAATAGACTATAAATCAATTATTTACAAAGATCTAGAAAGTCAGTTACTGGATTTGAGTATACTCTTTGAACTGCAGGATCTGGGCGATCCACGCTTGTCTCAGCCTGAATCTGAACGGCTGCGCAGGCAACTCAAAGACCTTCCTCCGGAAGTCGCTCTGTATCAGGATTCCGCCCAGTTCAGTGATATTTGCAAACTCTGCTGGTCGATTCTCTACAGGCCAGTCACCGAGCCTGAAAATCTTTAACTTTTAAACACTTGGAATATAGTTATAATATTGAATATAGAAGTGATATATTCGCGATTTCAAAAATTGATTATAATTCTGGTAATGCCTATGCGCACAATACTCAGCATCATAGCGGTGACTCTGTTCCTGGCAGGCTGTGCAGAAATTCAGCCTGAACCACTCGCGCCTTCTGCAGGTCATATCAGCGCCGATACTGCACCTCCCAAAAGAGATATTCCGGCATTAGTTCAGCAGCCACAGGTTCTCCCCGAACCGGAGGCTCCGCGGGAGATCGAAAAATACACAGTCGTCGTTAATGAGGTACCTGTTAAAGAACTCCTGTTCGCACTCGCCCGTGATGCGAAAATAAATGTCGACATCCATCCCAGTGTTGAAGGCGTTGTTACCATCAATGCCGTTGAACAAACTCTCGAGCAGTTGCTTGACCGGGTCGCCCGTCAGGTTGATTTGCGCTACGAATTCAATAATGGCAATTTACTTATTACCCCGGATGCCCCTTACATAAGAACCTATAACGTCGGTTATTTAAATCTGGCCAGAGAAACTCAGGGAACAGTGACCGTATCGACGCAAATTGCATCGACCAGTTCCGGCGATACCGAAGGTGGCGGGGCCGGCGGTGGCAATACCTCGACAACCTCAATAAACTCAGAATCGAAACAAAACTTCTGGGAAAATCTGGAAGCGACGATATCGGCAATGCTGTCTGTTGAGGGTAATGAAGCCAGTACTGTAGAACCGGTTGTGGTCAACCCCGATAGTGGCATCGTCTCAGTTCGGGCTACGGCAAAACAACACGCCCAGGTTCAGGAGTTTATTGATCAGGTTCTTGAAAGTGTTCGCCGCCAGGTATTGATCCAGGCAACGGTCGTAGAAGTGAGTCTGAGTGATCAATTTCAGGCTGGTATTGACTGGTCAGCGATTAATCTCACCGACTCAGGCTTCAGTATTGGTGCCGGCCTGTTAGGCGGTGCCGGATTTGTCCTTGATGAAGCGAGAAATGTCAGTGTTACTACTCCCGGTTTATCGGGTCCGCCCACGACCAGTTCTGCCAATGTGATTCAGTATTCAAACCCGGATTCATCTGGAGTTCAAATAGATGCTGCGATAAGCCTGTTATCAGAATTTGGTAACACCAAGGTGCTTTCAAGCCCTCAGATTATGGTGCTGAACAATCACACTGCTGTTTTGAAAGTGGTTGAGAATTTTGTCTACTTTGAAGTCGAACAGGAACTTCAGACTGGTAATGCTATAACAGGAACAGGGCCTTTGCTGGCTACCACCACCACAGCAAAAACAATCCCGGTTGGCCTGGTCATGACAGTGACTCCGCAGATCAGCCGAGATGAAAGCGTCACTCTCAATGTCAGACCGACTATTTCTTCCGTTATTCGAACAGAACTGGATCCCAACCCCGGTTTGGTGCTGGTTGAAAACCGTATCCCTGTAGTGCGTGTGCGTGAAATGGAATCTATTCTCAAAGTAAACAGTCGGCAGATAGCGGTCCTTGGCGGCCTCATGCAGGATACGGTTAGAACCAGTGATCGAAAAACACCCTTGCTGGCAGATGTTCCAGTATTGGGTAATCTGTTTAAAGCACGTGATCAAGAGTCACTTAAAACAGAACTGGTCATTTTTATGCGACCAGTGGTGATTAAGGATGCGAGCATAGATGGCGATTTGATTGATTTCAAACCTTTCCTCAAGCAGAGCGCCGGTACACATCTAACACCTACTGGCTCCTCGGAGTGATCATTCAATGAGCCTGTTGATGGACGCCTTGAAAAAGGCTGAGCAGGAAAAAAAGGATGCAGCAAAGCGTCAGGATGAAATTGAAACTGGCGAGGCCAGAGAAGAAATAGCGAAATCATCTGAGAGTCTCGATGCGACTAATACCTGGGAGCATGAGATTCAGAACCCGGATAGTACCGCAGAAATTCCAACTATGGGCGATGCCACTCTGCACTCGAATACAGCAGAGCTGGAACTTGAACCGATAATCAACGCTGACGATACCGCCGAACTCCCAACTATGGCCGGTGCCGCTGCCAGCAGTCCTGAACCGGAAGATCCGACTCTGAATGTCACTATGAACGAACTTTCCCTTGCGGAACTTAAAGCGGGGCGAGTTGATATTGAAGAAGTTGACAATATTGAAGAAAGTGATGCGCCTATCGCCGAGCTGCAGACAGAAGATGTCGACCTTGACGAAACTTTTCATGGCGTTTCTCTGGATGATACGGCGATCAACCTGGAGCTATTTCAGGAGACCGTGCAGGGAGAAGCTTTCTTACCTGATGGTGCGGCATCTGATACATGGGGAGAAACATTACCGGGTATACCAGCCGCCCAGCTGGCAAAAGATATCGGCAGTGATGATCAACCGACGCCGGTGGCGGCGCAAACTGTGTTTGCTGCAAGCGGCACCCGGCAATCTTCCGGTCATGGTTACAAGTGGGGCATAGCCATTTTGCTGTTTATTTTTCTGGCAGCCGGCTCAGTCTACTATTACTTCACTATCACACCGACTAACCGTTTCTTACCTTCACCACAAATTGCACAGGGCATCGAAAGTGTCGGCCCGCCATTAAGTGAGACCCTTGATCTTAGACCGGCAAGTTCAATGAGTGCGGACTCGGTGCAAGAGAAAACTAATGAGGCCCTGGCAGTTGTTGAAGCTCATGCAGAAGCAATGTTGGAAGAACAAAGCGCGGAGATTGTTGAGGCAGAAAACAATGTTATTGTCGATGAGCCGGAAGAGCCTGGTGTCGTGGAGAAAGTTGCTGATGCGTTGGGTGTTGTGAGCGATGCGGTAATTGAAAGCATTGCCGATACGCGTTCAGTAGAAAAGCTGCCGGAAAGTATTCAGCCTGAACCCAGTTTGATCCAGATCAGCCGTAGTAAAAAACCTGACGATAAAGGAAAAACACTCAGAGGTGCTTATCAGGCTTACCAGAAAGGCGCCTATGGTACTGCTGAAGATATGTATCAACAAACTCTGAATGCCTATCCGGACAACAGAGACGCTTTGCTCGGTCTTGGAGCCGTCGCCGCAAATGCCGCCGATTATCAGAAAGCTTATGAGATGTATGCACGTGTACTGAAGAGTAATCCACGCGATAAATTCGCACGAGCCGCCTTGATAAACTTACAGGAGAGTTCATATCTTTCGAGCAACGAGAGCGTGATCACCACAATGTTGCATGAGAGCCCGGATCAACACTTTCTACATTTCACACTAGGTAATATTTACGCGGCTGGCAGCCGGTGGGCAGAAGCGCAACAGTCATTCTTTGATGCCTATAGACTAAACTCAACCAGTGCAGATTACGCTTTGAATCTCGCTGTCAGTCTGGATCACATCGGTCAGTACGAGACGGCACTCGATTACTATAATGTGGCTCTGGAACTTGCAAGCAATACACCTCCGGGTTTTGAACCCGATACAATAGTAAAACGCATTGCAGAACTGACTGAAACATCCGGGTTTCAACCTTGACGGCAATTAAAAAAAATAGGCGACTCGGTGAAATACTGGTCGATAAGGGTGTCACCACCCCTGATCAGATCGACATCGCACTTACCGAGCAGAAAAAAAGCAAAGAACATCTTGGCCGTATTCTTGTGCGACTCGGCTTTGCCACAGAAGCCATTATTCGAGACGTCATCGGTGGTGTAATCGGTCAGGAAAGTGTTGATTTAAACCGAGCTGTCGCGGATAGCGAAGCAGTTGGAATGATTCCAAAAGATATGGCGCGTCGATTACGTGTGCTTCCAATCAACTTTGATGCAAGCCGGGGTCAGTTAACCATCGCCATGGCTGACATCTTTAATGTTGTTGCACTTGATCAGCTGAGTGCCCATGTTGCCGGTGCTGCCGATATTGTTCCGGTGCTGGCAGGCGAAGTGGAAATCGAAAAAGCCATCGACCAATTCTATGGTTTAGAGTTATCTGTAGACGGCATTCTCAACGAAATCGAAACTGGTGAGATTGATTATCAAAGTCTGGATGCTGAAACAGACGAGTATAGCCAACCTGTCGTTCGACTTGTAAACGCCCTGCTTTCCGATGCGGTGAAAAGAAATGCTTCGGATATTCACTTTGAACCAGAGGAAGGTTTTCTGCGATTCAGATATCGCATTGACGGCGTGCTCAGACAAATTCGTAGCCTGCACAAAAATTACTGGTCAGCAATTGCGGTGAGATTAAAAGTGATGGCCGGGTTGGATATTGCTGAAACCCGGGCACCACAGGATGGACGTATCTCACTGGCATTGTCAGGTAGGCAAGTAGATTTTCGTGTATCTACTCTACCCACAGTCTGGGGTGAGAATATCGTACTCAGAGTGCTGGACAGGCAAAAAGGTATTGTCCCACTGGATAAACTGGATTTACAGGACGACGAAAAAACGGCACTGAAATTGATGGTAGCCCGGCCGGAAGGAATCATTCTGGTAACAGGACCGACCGGTAGTGGTAAGACCACAACCTTGTATTCCATTTTAAGTTATCTGAACACTGAGTCAGTAAATATTATGACTCTGGAAGATCCTGTTGAATACCCGATGACAATGATTCGCCAAACCTCGGCCAATGAAACCTCGAGGCTGGACTTTGCCAGCGGCATTCGTTCTATGATGCGTCAGGATCCGGATATCATTCTGGTTGGTGAGATTCGTGATGATGATACTGCCACCATGGCATTACGCGCAGCGATGACGGGTCATCAGGTGTTTTCAACATTGCATACAAACTCGGCCCTGGGTGCGATACCCAGACTACTGGATATTGGCGTCAAGCCGGATATTCTGGCTGGTAATATTATTGGTGTGATCGCACAGCGACTCATCCGGCATCTTTGCGATAACTGCAAGGAAGTCTATGAGATTGGCGATCTGGAAAGAAGTCTGCTCGGTCTCAAAATTACCGATCGCCAGCAGAGCATTTACCGGGCCAAAGGTTGTCAGTTCTGTGAAAACCAGGGATATGTTGGTCGAATTGCTTTGATGGAAGTACTTCGTTTCGACACCGACATGGACGAATTAGTCGCTCGTCGCGGCACCCAGAAAGAACTGATGCGTATGGCCCTGTCAAAGGGGTTTCGACCTCTGGCCGATGCTGGTGCGGCCAGAGTTCGCGATGGCTCAACCAGTCTCGAAGAAATCTCACGTGTAGTCGACCTGACCAGCCGGCTAAAACAGGCTTAGCTTAAATGGATTTTTTTCAATACAAAGCGATTGATGAAACGGGTCGGATTCATAATGGGCAGGCCGACGCTGCAAATATTGCCGATCTGGAAATGCGCTTGCAGAGAATGGGGCTCGATCTGCTTAACTGCAAGGAAGTTAAATCAGTGGCGCAGAGCACCTCCGGAAGAGGTGTGGGCAGGCGGGATTTGTTAATGTTTTGCTTTCACCTTGAGCAGACTTCGCGAGCTGGTGTGCCGATACTGGAAAGCCTGCAGGATCTTGTTGCAAGTACGGATAACCCTGGCCTGAAAGAAATTCTTTCAGCAATGACTGAATCAATCGAAGGTGGTAAAACACTGTCGGAGGCAATGCAGGATTTCCCTGGTGTTTTCACTCATGTGTTTTCCAATCTTATTCGTGCAGGTGAGCAGACCGGTGAAATTGCCATGGTATTCACCAAGCTGAATGAAAACCTGAAATGGCGAGCCAGACTAAAAAACTTATCACTTACACGGCTTTCGTTGGCTCGGTTGTTATCGGAGTGGTGGTGTTTTTAATGGTTTATCTGGTGCCTGAATTACTGAGTTTTGTAAAAACCATGGGGCAGGAAATTCCCATGCATACAAAAGCGCTTATCTTTGTTTCAGATATTTTCGTGGATTACTGGTACATCATTTTGTTAGGTCCGGTGGTGATGGCTATTGGAACTATAATTGGTGTAAAAATCAGCCCGAACTTTGCTTTAACTGTAGACAAACTGAAACTGAATTCACCGGTTATTGGTCCCATTGTTAAGAAAATTATTCTGGCTCGCCTCGCCAGTTTTTTTGCGATGATGTATGCGGCCGGTATAACCATTATTGATTGCATACGAACGGGAGAAGAAATTGCCGGTAATCGGGCGGTAGCTATTGCTATGAATAATGTAGGTCAGCAAATCGCTGACGGTAAAACGCTTAGCGACAGTTTTGAATCCACTGGCCTGTTTCCACCTTTGGTCCTGCGTATGATTAAAGTGGGAGAGAATACAGGTGCGTTGCAAGAGTCTCTGGAAAACGTTGCTTATTTTTACACGCGTGATGTGCGCGAATCCATTGAGCGCCTGCAAACCATGATCGAGCCGGCCATGACAGTGGTACTCGGCGCAATTATTGGCTGGGTAATGTTCTCTATTCTAGGTCCTATTTATGATCTCATCGCTAACATCAAAATTTAAATACTTCGATCGCCGGGCGCTTTTTATCAGCGCACACAAGGCGGCGGTATATCATTGGAACAAGGGAAAAATTTCCAGTTCCTACCTGTTTGATGTTAACGAAGAGGGCCGGGAGCATTTCAAACGCTACCTCGCGCAGACTGCGAACAGCCCAGTCTACATTATGGTCGATGTGTTTGAAGAAGAATACCGGCGCGAGACAGTTCCACATGTTATGGGATCGGATCGAAAAACGCTTTTGGAACGAAAGACCGACAGGCTTTTTCGTGATACCCAGTATATATATAACGAAACACAGGGGCGCGAAGAACAAGGTCGTCGCGACGACAACATTCTACTCACCGCAATCACCAATCCGGGCGTGATAAAACCCTGGATTGAAATGATGAACGAACACAAGACTCCGGTGGCTGGAATTTATTCTTTGCCACTTCTTGTCAGTTCCTTATTGAAGTCACGCCCGGAACCTTCAAACCACATATTGCTTGTCAGTCTGCAGAGTATCAGTGGTCTGCGTCAGACATTCATTCAAAATGGTGAATTAAGAATTTCACGTCTGGTACAAATGCCACGTTTTGGCACAACACCTTATGCGCCATATATCTCAGAAGAGGTAGAGAAAATTCAGCGTTATCTGAATAGTCTGCGACTGATACCACCTGATGAAAGTCTCGAAATCTGTTTTCTGATGGCGGGCGATCTAAAAGAAGAAATTGCCGAAGGGCACGAAGATAGCGAGTTGATAAAATATCATGTTCTCGAGATTAACGAATTAGCGACTGAAGTCGGCCTTGAAACCAATGTTACTTCGCCTTTCAGCGATCAATTGTTTGTCTCCCACTTATTAAAGAAAACGCCTGCGAACCAGTATGGCGCGGATAGTGAAAGACGCTATTTTTCAATGCGACGGATGAAATACTCAATGCTGGTCATGAGCATGATATTTGTTCTGGCCGGTGTTTTATGGAGTGGCTACAATTTATTTAGTGGTCTGTCATTCAAGCAACAAAGTATTGCAGCAGACTTGCGACAGAAGTTTTACTCGGCACGTTACAACATGGCGAGAGAACGATTACCTGAAACACCGGTTGAGCCTATGGATTTGCAGCAAGGTGTGGAACTTTCCAATAGCATGAAGTCTTATAAAACCACACCTATTGATACTGTTAAGGCAATCAGCCGCGGATTGAACCAGTTTCCGCGGGTTAAATTGAAAAGTGTTTCCTGGGTAAGCACAATTGATCCGAATGTAGAGTTAGGTGGTGAGCTTCAACTCGAGGCAAACAAGAGTAAAATTGGTTTCAGTCAGGTAAGTTACACTGACACAGGGTATCGGTTCTATCACGTGGCGCTTATTGATGGTTATCTTGATCCCTTTCAAGGCGATTATCGCCGGGCCATTGAAACTATTAATGAGCTGGCAGTCAGAATGGGTGAACAGAAATCGGTTCATGATGTCGCAATTATTTCTTTGCCTCTGGATGTCAGTTCATCAACAAGCCTTACTGGTGATGCGCAATCCACGGCAAAACTGGCGAATTTCTCCATCCGAATAGTGATAGGTGTTGGCGATGAAGCGTAACGACATAGACTGGTCAATACTCAGAGGCGCGATAATTATTTTTATTTTCAGCCTTTTGCTAAGCGGTGGCTTATTGGCAGGCAGTTTTTATTTTAAAGAGAACATGCATAAGGAATACATGAAGAACAATGCAATGTTCAAATCAATCAGTAATCGATATTTTGCTGTTGATGAAGAAGAGAAACAAATCAAGGAATATTATCCGCTTTTTGTTGAACTGTATAACAAGGGGGTAATAGGCCGGGAACAACGGCTGAACTGGATTGAGGTTTTACGTGAAGCGGATGAGGAGCTGGGAATACTCGGGCTCAATTACGACATACGATCTCAGGAGGCTTATCGGCCCGGGTTTCAGGTTGATCTCGGCACCTACCAGCTGTTCCGTAGTATCATGAATTTAAATATGCAGTTGTTACACGAAGAAGATCTTTTCAGGCTATTCGAATTGCTTGATAAAAGAGCACTGGGTGCTTACAACGTCTCCAGTTGCAATATAACAGTTAAAGGCAAAAAAATCATTGATGACCCGGGTGTTGCAAATCTGAATGTTGAATGTGAATTGATTTGGCACACGATTAAACTGAACAATGGTAAGGAGTTAGTCATTTGAACAGGCAAGCTTTTCTGACCGTCGGCGTCTGTGTGCTCATGCTTACAAACGTATGGGCGGCCGATCAGTTTGGGCGTTTTTTTACCAGCCCGACAGAGCGACAACGGCTTGATGAACTTCGTAATGGAGAGTCGGGACCAAACGTACAAGTGGAAGAAGTTCTGATCATTGAAGAAATAGAAGAAGAAATAGAAGAAGAAAAAGAACCCTTGTCGGTAGATACCCTTACTGTACGTGGTCTTGTATATCGCGGCGAAGGTAAAAATACAGCCTGGATAAATAATAGCAATACCTTTGAAGGTGGCCTGTCATCGCAGTACATAAACATTGGCGACATCGAATCAAGCAATGTCGAGATAAAAATCCCCAGTGCTGAAAAACAGGTGAAACTGGGAGTGGGTGAAAGTTTTGACCCGGCTTCAGAGCAATACGATGATCTGGTTGACGCAGAGATTTCGAAAGGGGAATAGCAGTCCGGCGGGAGGAAATAGCCGATACAATGTCCGGAAGAATTCTCTGGTAATGAGCAATATTTCAAAACAGCGTGGTGTGGTGCTGCTGGCAATGATGCTGGTTTTGATTGTGTCCACATCATTCGTGTTAATTTCAAATCTCAACGCCAATGTGCGTCAGTTTCCTCGCCAGAGTTCCAGCATGCCTATATTGAACGAAGCGAAAGCGGCTCTGATTGGTTATGCCGTGACCTATCCAGAGCGAAGCGGGAATCCTGATGGAGCCCCAGGAACATTGCCTTGTCCGGAGATTTATACCGCTGCTCTCCCACTACCTGACCCTTGGCCAACAGGTCAGGCCGGTGGTAATTGTTCATTTCCAAACACAATAATTGGCAGGTTCCCCTGGGCAACCCTGAATATAGAAAAAACTACCGATTACAATGGTGAAGAGCTGTGGTACGTAGTTGCGAACAATTATAGAACCCCGGCACCCGGCGCAATAAACAGCGAATCCGCTGGTGACCTTATCCTTGATGGCGATGCGGATATCGTGGCGCTTATAATTGCTCCTGGACCGCCTTTAACAGGTCAAAATAGAGCAACAGATGCCAACAAACTGGATTACGCAAATTATCTCGAAGGTGAGAATGCGGATGCCCCGCCAAATGATGTTAACTATGTCAGTCGTGCGGCTGGAGAGTTCAATGACACTGTTATTGCAATTACCCGGCAAGAGCTCATGCAAGTGGTCGAGAAGAGAGTGCTTGGCGATGTGGCACAGGCAATGACTAATTATCGTACTGCGAACGCTGCTTTTCCCTGGCTTACTCCCTTTACCAACCCGTCGACGTCCGTTTATCGAGGTCAGTCGACAACTATGCAGGGGCATATTCCTTTTCATTGGGCAGCCGATCCTGATTCGATCAGTGTGCCTGGTGCAGGCAGCATAGCCGGTAGAAATCCGTTTTCCACTGATCTCGCGCTTAGATGGGACGATATAACAGGAGCCGATATTTCTGCTCCGATTAACCCGTTGGCCTGGCTGGGTCTGGCAAACCTTGTATCAGCAGCTTGTCTGAATGACATAAATGACTGTGATGAAGGAGCTTTGTATCCGGAAATCACCAGTATTTCACCTGCTGCAAATATTGATTGCACCTGGTCAGATAGAAATACCGCAGATTGTAGTTCTGTCAGCCAGTCCTTCACTCGAAATTTCACCAGCGGTACCTGTGCACCGGGACTGATAACACGTACTTATACAGTCGACTTTCCCGAGTTTACCGGTAATTCTACGATCATCAATCAAACTGCAGCCGATGTCAGACGACGCAATGTCAGCTTGACTACGGTGAATCCAGATTTTATACCAGCTCAGGCGAACGCCATTACTGTTGTCGAAACATTAACCGGACAGATAGATGTACTGGGTTTCTTCTGTGCAAATGTGGTCAATTTTGACATAGAAACAAGAACCTCTACTTTCGACGCTGATACCGATGGTAGTCTCGTGGTGAATGGCATGCAATACGACGTAGATATCGATAATGCGGAGTTGCCTACATGGTTTGTCAACAACGAGTGGCAAGAATTAATTTACATCGCTTATGCTAGCGGTGAAGCCGTATTGCCAGGAGATACTACGCCAGATCAGGATTGTGCTACTTTGGGTAATTGTATAAGCGTTGCTTCCGATGGTGTAGTGTATTCAAACACGACCAGAGCCGTCGCAATAAGTGCGGGGGTTGGCACAACCCGCCCCGGTAACTTACTGACCGACTATTTTGAAGGCGAGAACTCAAACCCCATTGATGATGTATTTATAAAGAATGACATTACAACTGTAACCAATGATCAAACTCGTATTATATGCGACGGTGCCGAATACCCATGCTAAATATTTCTAAAGGCTTTACCTTAATTGAATTGGCGGTTGTGCTTTTTCTTGTAGCTCTGGTACTGGGTGGCGTGATGACGCCGCTTTCAACACGTATAGAACAGGAGGAGAGAAAGAAAACAGAAGTGGTATTAGCCGAGATTAAGGAGTCATTGATAGGATATACCTTGGTTAATGGTCATTTACCCTGTCCGGATTGTTTTGTTGACGGAGCATCTTGTGGCACGGGTACAGCCATTACGGATGACGGGTTTGAAGACGGATTGGATTCTACGACCGCAGCAGTAACCGGTCCAAGAGCTATAGATTTCAATCAATGTATAGTTGAAGTGGGATATCTGCCATGGGCGACTCTAGGCGTGAGTCAATTTGATGCCTGGGGTAACCGCTTTATGTATAGCGTTGATAGTAATTTTGCAGATGACAATGATGGTACTCCGGCTACCGCAAACTGCCCGGCGACTGTCCCGGCTACTAGTAATGTTTCATTCAAAATCTGCTCTTTAGGTGATATGAATGTTTGGGAAAACGGAGGAGCAACCCCAACAAATCAGGTGGCCAGTAATGTCTCTGCTCTTGTTTTGTCGCATGGGGCGAATGGCAATCCCTTTGGCGGAACTGCACCGACTTCTGCAGATGAAGTTGAAAACTGGTGGACGGATGTCGTCGATAGAAACTTTGTCTCCGATGACTATAATACTTCAACCGCGAATCAATACGATGATATGGTTATATGGATTACACCCGCAACTTTGATCTACAAAATGATAAATGCAGAACGCCTACCCTGAGGAAGCACTCTCTGAGTCTTTATCCTGAGGCACTTTCTTCAAGGCAAAGCAGACCCGGCCTGACTGGTTTTTGAGTATGGACAGGAGATAACCGTTGGAGTCTGCTTGTTTGCTCACCTGAAAAAGGCCGATGCCCAGACCGTTGTCCGATTTAACGGGGTCTTTCAGCAGAGACTTTTCAATTTCATACGGTATTGCCTCGCCATTATCACAAACGGTCAGAACCACGCTGTCGTCAGCGCAGTAAAGAGAAACTGTCACGCTGATTTCCGGGTTCAACTGTCTCTTTGAGCGAATATTCTCAAGCAGGTTTTCTGTGACCGTATCAAATAATTCTGCCGGGATCAGAGGGTTATCCTGAGTGTCCGACTGAAACTCAATGTCACTCAGATTGCTTCTGTTCTGCAGATCATTCCACCAGTCATTCGCCTGCACATCATGTGGAAGAGTCGTTTCAGGTGCCTGCAACTTGTCCAGCGCCGACTGCAGGCGTTGAGTCAAATGGGGCAGCTGTTTTTCGATAAGCTTCTGCGAGGCAGAGCCACTTTCTTTTTCGGCATCCTGATTGCTGATACTGGTAATCGCATGCAAGGCTTGCAGCAGGTTTTTAATATCATGTGTGACACGCGCACCCGTTTCGTGGATTGCCTGCAAGTGAGTTTGTTGAGTCAGTTTGCGTTCGCGAAGTTTTGTTTCGTAAAAATTATCAATAATCTGTACCAGCAATTTACAATGAAGAAACAATGCGCCGCCGACCGGCGCGTGACTGTAAATGCAGGTAACAATATTTCCACTGATAAGCTCGGTTTCGTGTTTGGTTATTTCTCCATAACGACCCTCCGACTTTGTGGTTTTCCATACCGCGCCGGTAATCCACGGAAGTGTGCTCAGTTCCTCCATCGCCGCACTGAGAAACTCCTCCGGTGCTGACTGCTGCTCAAACAGGTTGGCAATTTGTTCGAGCCATTTTTCCAGGGGAGTACCAATGTTTAGAATCGATCGCATCCACAGTTGCGATAAGCCGCTGAATCCTGCATGCGGACTTAAAAGCCAACTGATTACAAACAACAAGGTTCCAATAGCAATAAGCGTCTGAATTAAAGCAACCAGGTACTCGGTGCCACTTCGATACATATTCAGCAGACTACCGATAACCAGAACCGTAATCAGCAAGGCGGTGGTGGTTGCCTGAATCAGATCGACAGTATGCAGGCTTCGTCTTCTCACCGGCATCGGCAGAAGTACAATGGCCAAAGGTAAAAATGGCAATAAGAACTTGAAGGCCTCGGAGACTGAAGCAGATAAATCAATATCAAACAGAGATACAGTACATGTCATCAGCAACTCAGACATCAGAAAGATAAGAACCAGAATATTTATATACCGTTCCTGTCGGTGAATACTGGTACGGCCCCCACAAAAACCGGTAAGCAGAATCAACCAGAAAAACAGCAGATACCAGTTCATCCAAATCACAAAACCGAGTGTCAGAAGGACGAACACCATGCCGTTTCGTAAAGCCAGTTTCTGATCGCTGCGCCAGACAGGCTGCCAGATTAGAAACAGACCCAGATGAACAAGCATCAGTGAACGGGATATCGGACTGCCAAAATCGAACCAGATTGAGAGATGCAGAGATTCCAGCATAAGAGCCAGAATGACTCGTTGTCGGCGAAACTGAAATATGTCTCGTAGTGAACGCATAAGCGATGAGCTGGCAATGCAATAGTTTGGTCAGAGCTTAGCATAATTCGGCTCGAAGGAGATGCAGTACTGGTTACTGCACACTATAATGACAGAACCTTCAAGTTACCGGATCTGCATAGATAGTGATTAAACCAATCTGGACAATCGCCCGTTTTACCTTTTTCGAGGCAATGAGAAACAGGCTTTTTCTTCTCACTCTCATCGGACTGATTTCTGTGCTTGGCCTGACAGAATTTGTCGGTGAGCTGGCCATTAGCGAAACCCGCAATATGCAGGCAATTCTGATTGGTGCCGCAATGCGTTTATTCGCCGTGATCACGATCGCATTGTTCGTTATTACCAGTGTCGTCAGAGAATTTAACGACAAGGGTTTTGATTTAATCGCGTCCCTGTCTCTGCCAAGACACAGCTACTATTTTGGAAAATCCCTCGGCTTTTTCCTGCTTGCTTTGGTCATAAGCATCTCGACTGCTTTACTACTACTCATCTACAGCCCTTTGATACCGGTTGCGCTATGGTTTGTCTCATTAATATGCGAACTGGCAATTGTTATTGCGCTGAGTTTGTTATGCCTGTTCACTTTCAGTAATGTCACCGTGGCATTTATGGTGGTTATCAGTTTTTACGTTCTTGCCAGAAGTATGTACACACTGCAACTAGTCAGCCACAGCCCTATTCTGGAGTTTTACGATTTATCCCAGCAGTTTCTCAGAGGCCTGACTGATGCCGTTGCTTTTGTCTTGCCTTCTTTGCATGAGTTTACACACAGTGAATGGCTGGCCTACGGTGTTGAACCTGGCGACATTATCCCGATACTGATACAGACAGTTATATACCTGGTGCTTCTTGCAGCTGCCGGTCTTTTCGATCTTTACCGGAAAAACCTGTAAACAGAACCAGTCATTGAATGTTACTGAAATTGACAAGCTGGCAAGCCTTTAACAAAGAACGTTCAATCAAAAGTGTTCCCGCTCTGGTATCGGCATTGTTACTACTGGCGATCACATCGCAGCTGACATGGCATTATCACTTGCCGGCACCGGAGGCGAAAGCCAGCAGCATGTCACTGCCACCTTCGCAGGAGGTATTGCAGCTGATGAGTCTGGGTGATTCAGTGGCCTTCGCCAAGTTAATGATGTTGAATCTGCAGGCTTTTGATAATCAGCCTGGTTTGAGCATTCCTTTTAAAAACCTGGATTATATTAAGGTCGTTGCCTGGCTTGAACGGGTAGCCAGACTTGATCCACTCAGCCAGTATCCCTACCTGACGGCGGCTCGTGTCTATGCCGAAGTTCAGGACGATGATAAGAGAGTGTTAATGTTAAATTTTGTTCGGCAGGGCTTTCTTAAGGATCCTGAGCGACAGTGGCCGGCAATGGCGCACGCAGTTTTTGTTGCCAAGCACAGGATTAAGGATCTGGATCTTGCCCTCAGATACGCACGCGACATAAGAGTTCATCTCAAGCAGTCGGCGGTGCCTTCGTGGGTAAGACAGATGGAGTTGTTTGTACTGGAGGATCTGGGTGATCTGGAAAGCGCGCAAATACTATTAGGTGGCTTTCTGGAAAGTGGAATTATTAAAGATGAGAAAGAATATCGTTTTTTAAAGGAGCGTCTTGGCGTCGAAGAGTCTGAATCGCATTAGCTTGCCAGTTTAGCAATTTTCTTCAGCATCGCTGTGTAGTAAAGATCGTCTTTGTAGTTTTGCCTGAGTTGTTTAAAAGCCGTTTTTGCCTGAGGCCAGTCTTCGGCGAAGTAAAAATCCAGAGCTTTGTGGTGAAGTGTAAGTTTACTTAGCAACGCATCATCTGCCTCTGACTTTAAGCATAGCGGTTGGTAAATACGGGTTTTATTGTGCTTACCTTTGACCTGAACACGATCAAGCGCTCTGAACAATACCTCATTCGAATCCTGCATGGTGCTTTCGCTGACGATAGTTGGCACATGATAATTCCGCGTCAGCCCTTCCAGTCTGGCTGCCAGATTCACCGCATCGCCGACTACGGTATAAGTAATACGGTATTTTGAGCCCATATTACCAACATTCATCATTCCACTGTTGATACCAATTCCCATCTTCGGACCGGGCCAGCCGCGTTTTCAAAATGTCTCAGATAACTGCAATATTTCTTTTTGCATTTCCAGTGAAGATAAAACGGCACGGCTGGCATGGTCGCTCTGCGTAAGCGGTGCGCTCCAGAAACACATAATGGAGTCGCCGATATACTTGTCTATAGTTGCACCATGGCTGTAGAGAATTTCAGTCATGACATCGAAATATTCATTCAACAGACGGGCAAGTTGTTTCGGATTCAATTGCTCGGAGACACCGGTAAAATCCTGCAGGTCACAAAAAAACACGGTCATTAGTTTGGACTCGCCTTCCAGTTTTAATGTCCCGGGATCTTTACTGATTTCTGCCACCAGTTGAGGAGGAATATACTGGCCAAAGACATCAACAATTTTTTGCTTAACAACGGTTTCCCGAAAGTAACTGATTAATACATTCACCGCGTATAGAACAAGCACCGTCAGCAGGCAGTATTCCATTGGCAGCAAAACCGAACTGGTACTGCTATAAGCGATATAAAACTGTGGCACAGAAACAGTAGCGGTAAGCAACGAGGCATGTATCGGCGAGAGTAGTGGTAGCAATACCGACAGTAACAGACCAGAGATGAAAAGAACGAGAAAAGAAGCGGTGAAAACGACAGGAGGAATAACAAGAGCGCCATCATTGAGTAAAAAGGAACGAAAAGAGATTCCATTGCCGGCAGTAAACTGCACATCGAGAAGTCCGCAGGCGTTTGCCGCGAACAACAGGAATACTATGCTCACCAGGCCAATTTGTATTGCCTGGGACTTTAATTTATCTAACATTCAACTTACGTACTTTGGCGAGAGCCCTATTGTCCGGCGTTTTGTTGTCCTTAATCCGATAGTCTACCAGTGCAGGCGACAGTAAAAGAAGCACTCTTATCGTCCCGGAAAGATCTGTACTAGCTCAGTAATTGTTTAAAAAAACCGCCTAAGTGTTGAAAACTCGACAGTTTTGTTGAGGAAGTGTCAATTCCGGGCAACACCCACCTTCCCCACCTAAGGGGTTAAAGCCTTTTAAAACAACAAGATAGGGAGTTGGCACACTATCTGCATCGTTCAAGCCACACAAACTACATCCGAATTGAGGACAGTAAAATGAAGCTTAACAAACAATCAGGATTTACACTGGTGGAAATCGCCATCGTACTGGTAGTCATTGGCCTTCTGCTAGGTGGTATTCTGAAGGGCCAGCAGCTTATTAACAGCGCACGGGTCCGCAACCTTGCAGATCAGAATTCAGGTGTTCAGGCTGCCTATTACGGTTTCATCGACCGTTATCGAAATCTTCCCGGCGACATGACACCGACACAGGCCTGTGCCAACGTGGGTAATGCCGTTGATTCAAATGGTGCCTGTGCTACTGCGGCGAATGCACCTGGTGGTGATGCGAACGGGCTTATTAACACAACTGAAGAAGCCGGTTCCGTCTGGGCTCATCTTTCAGGTGCCGGTTTTATGAATGGTGTTTACAGTGGTCAGCTTACCGGCGCACAAACGCTACTTACCGATGCCACCTATCCGACCTCAGTGCCAATAGGTGCTGTTCCGGGTAACGCTTTCCAGGGGCCGATACTTCTCGGGCATTTACTCGACTATGTTGAAGGTAATGCTGTCGGTACAGTAACCCGTCTCGGTTACTCCTTTGGCGGTAATATTCCGGTGCCACTGCTTCGTGACCTGGATCAGAAACTGGACGATGGGATTGCAGGTCGAGGTGTAGTTCGCTCATCATTCGGTCTTGCGGCTCCAGCGACAGAGTTCGGACCCATCGTTGACTATGATCCAACAGTTACCGATTGTCTGGTCACAACAGTTGATCCGAATATCTGGGACGTTAACAGTGCCAACCAGACCTGTAATGCGATTTATCTTTACTAGACAATTCTCATTAAGCAGTAATACAAAGGCCCCTAGCGGGCCTTTGTTTTTTTAATTTGTAATTTTCTTATGAGCAGCGCACTCAGCATAACGAACCTTAGTAAGCATTATGGCAGTCATAAAATTCTTTCGGATATCAATCTGGAGATAACTGAAGGTGAGTTTTTTGGTCTGGTTGGAATTAACGGCGCTGGTAAAACAACACTGATTAAGTGTCTGCTCGATTTTACTGAAGTTGATTCCGGTTCTATTGCAATATTTGGTAAGCAGCACACAGCGAATCAGTCCAGAAGAAACCTGTCTTTTTTACCTGAAAAATTCGTGCCACCCTATTATCTAAGTGCAAAAGACTTTCTTGTTTATATGCACGAATTACACGGCTCCGACTACGATCAAGAAAAGGTGGATGAATTATTACGCACACTTGATTTTGATCCGGTTAATATCGATAAGTCGGTCGGTCAGTTATCCAAAGGCATGTCACAGAAAATCGGCCTGGCGGCTTGTTTGTTGAGCGGTAAAGAGTTGCTTTTACTGGATGAACCAATGAGCGGACTGGATCCGAGAGCCAGAGCTTATCTTAAAAAATATTTGTTAGAGAGAAAAGAAGAAGGTAAAACTCTTTTCTTCAGTACGCATATGCTTAACGATGTAGAAGCCCTGTGTGATAAAGTTGCGATACTACACGGCGGTGAAATCCGTTTCGCCGGATCGCCTGCGCAATGTTGCAGGGATTACAAGACCAATGACTTTGAACAGGCTTATCTGGCCTGTGTCGGTGACTGACTAATACTGTCTGCCGCGATTGCGCAAGCCACCTGGAACTATAAAGGGTGTGCTTCTGCCCACCAGAGTTTCAATCAGCAGTAGTTCCTCATCATCATGATTTTTGAAAGGCGCAGCATGAATCAATTTCCCGTCTGAGCCACTTGCGCTGATATAACGCGGAGCGCTGTGATGCGTAGAGACGATTGTCTCATTACTGGCCGGATCGTTGATTGCGCCAATGTCTACCGTGCCATAACAGGTACAAACGTAAGACTCATCAGGATCGGATTCGATATAAATACCAGTACCACGAATCCCGATAGTGGCAACAGCAGTGGTGATTTTGTGTTTGCGTTTTCCGAACACCGACAGCAGTTTACCGGTTAGCAGACGCATAACACCGACCGAGGTGTCTTTAACTTTGTTGGATGCCGTCGCAGGCGGAGCTGGATCTGGTTCGAGCTGTAACGAACCCTTGCTCCTCAATATGAAGGCATCTTTACCAACCACGAAAATAATGTGACTTTTCTCACCCGTTTCAACTTTGTCGGTGGCGCGAATAAAAGTGTCCATCGCCGCCCGTCGCCCATTAACGGTCACAGATCCGCTCATGGCGAAAATAGAACGACCGGGAGCCAAACGTGGCGCACTACCCAGGCGTCCTGCCTGAAGCTGGCCAAAAGGATTGAGGGGATTGCCGACTACATAGAGGCCGGAGGCCAGCATTCCCAGCAGGAGTGAACGACGTGGATCATCGAATTTACTGTCTTGCCCGGCCATAGCTACCTCTAATTGGAATGAGTTCGCCGGGCATTTTAGCAAGTGCAAAGCTGATTTTTTGGCTTTTTTGGTCATTTTCAGCACAGATTCGCAATTTTGACTTGTATTTGATGTCAATAAGTACTTTAATTTATATTAATCAAATAGTTATTAATGATTATTCCTGTAAAAACTTAACACTTGGGTTTATTTTTGCTATTCATCATGAGACTTCTGCATCTAAGTTTGGCCGCTTTTTGCCTGTTACTGGCGGTCCCGTCAGCGTTTGCTGCGGGTTACTATGGCGGTGGAGCCTATGCGGATGCCGAGCTTGATCTTCGTTACGAAAGTAATTTGAGTCGCAGTAGCGAAAGTGCCGATATCGAAGAAGATATGATCACGGCCCTGAGTGCCGGCGCTGGTTATATGAAGCCCCTGAACGATAAAAGCCAGTTATTAATATCGGCTTACCTGGCCCATGAACGCTTTGCCGAATTCAAAGACCTGAATAATGTGAGCGCTAACAGCGCAATCGTTTACACAATACAGCCGAATAAAGGCTATAACAGCCCTTTTTACCGCCTGTCCGCGAACCTTTCCTGGTGGGATTACAATAGAAGCCAGATAAGGGACAGCTATATTCTCAGAACCGGGGCCGGCATGACCAAACGACTCGGGCAGCAGTGGATTATGAATCTGGATTATCACTTTCAGCGCCGTATGTCCGAGGCAGAAGTGTTTGATACCGACCGGCATGAACTCAGGGCTCAGCTAATTTATGCCTATTCGCCAGAAATTTCTCTGTTTGCCAACTACGATCTGCACGTCGGTGAAGTGGTCTCTACCGCTACCCCGACCCCTGCTATCCGTTCAGCTGCGAGCAGTATTGCACCGGATGATGTCTTCACAACAGGCATAGGGCCCGGCTGCACAAACCGGCGTTGTGCCTACCGCCTTGATGCTGTTGGCCACTTTTTTGAAACCGGCATGGAAATGGAGTTGAATCAGCTATTGTCTCTTAGTCTGTCAGGGCGTTATTTTGTTGTTGATGGGGACGGTGTTGCGGCCTACCGGGGCTGGTTGTACCGCGCCGGTCTCTATATGCAGTTTTAATACAGAAGATGCCTGCTATACTTTTAATTATTATCAGGATCATTGGTCGGAAAATTTTATGTTCAGAATAATATTCGTTTTACTACTCGCCAGCACACAGCCGGTTAGTGCGAGGATGTATCAGTGGGTGGATCCTGACAGCGGCTCAACCCAGCTTTCCGGTAAACCGCCGATGTGGTATCGCAGTGCCGAAAACGGGCCACGGGTTTTTGTCTTTGAGAAAAGCAAGGTTATTGACGATACCGGAATTGAAGTCAGTGACAGTGAAAGAGATCGCTTGCGTCAACGGGCTTTCCTGCAGGCCGATGAAGATAAAGAGCGTGCGCGCCAGAAAATCCTCCAGTCAAAACGCTTCGATGCCGTACTGAAGCAACAGCAGGCGGCCAAGCAAGCAGAATTGGAAAAGGACAAGCCGAGCAGAGAGCCGATAGTTGAAGAGGACATCGACGAAAACCCGCCACCACCGCTAGTAACAGAACCATCGAAACTGGAAGAGATGCGTAAACTGATAGAAGATTGGGAAAAAGCGCAAACGGATAAAGCAAAAGGTATCCTGCAGAACCCTCAGGGAAAATAGGCAACAGACAATAATCAGTCAGTTAAACAGACTTTTTATCGTTCCCAGAAAAGACGTGTCCTGCGAGCTGGCAAGTTGCTTTAGTGCACGCAAGGACTGATTGTCAGGGTTTATACGTAGTCCGTATTCGATATAAGTCAGCATTTTTTCATGCTGATTTCTGGAAAGGGCTTGTTCAGCCTGCATCGCATAACGATCCGCAATCTCGAGAATGCCGTTAATAGCCTCCTCATTACCGGGATCCATCTCAAGCATACGATTGAAATAATAATAGGCATTATCTTTAGCCGGGTAAGTGAGCTTGAATTCTTCCAGACTTTGTTTGCCGAGCCAGGACAGAGCCTTTAGTACATCGGCGGAAACCGGTTCAGGTGTGACAATAACAGGCTCTGCGTTAACTGTCGGTTCAGCCACCGGAGGCGTCGTTATTGGCGCTTCGGTTGTTTGTACTTCAGGGCTGAGGTCAGCTGGAGTTTGCTCGACCTGCGCGACTGTCGGAATTTTAATAGGTTCTGCATCAAGCACGGTGTTGGTAGAAATATTATTTGTCCTATCCGGCTCACTTTTGATTTTAATTTCTATGTACTTAAGTGAAGAAAACATTACCAGAGACAAAAGAACCAGGCCCATAAGTATTTTGTTAGCCCGTTTCTTTCTGGCTTCAGTATCTACTTCTTCACTTGCGCCGGTGACATCAAAACCACCAAACTCAGTCATGCGGCTGCTTTTTTCCTGCAGCAAGGTAATGGCCGTGGACAGATCACCTGCGTCGGCAAAGCGCTCATCGCGTTTCTTTGCCATCATCTTATTCAACAGTGGCTGAAACTCGGAGAGTTCCTCAGGCAACTCGGGAATCGGACCCTGCTTATGCTGTATAACAATGTCAATTACCGAACTGGAGATATAGGGCTTGGCACCGGTCAGCATTTCGTAAAAAATGCAGCCCATGCTGTAAATATCCGCACGGCCATCAATTTTCTGACCATCTGCCTGCTCCGGGCTGACGTAGTTGGGGCTGCCCAGAAAAATACCGGTCGAGGTTAAATCGCTGACAGTATCAACCTCTTTGGCAATGCCAAAGTCGGTCAGAATCGGTGTGTCATTGTCTGAAAACAGAATATTGGCGGGCTTCACATCGCGGTGAACAATGCCATGCTTGTGTGCCTCACCCAGTGCGCTGGTAACCTGAGCCAGTAAATTAAGCGCCTCATCCGGTGACATCGGCAACTCGAGACGTTGTTTGAGATCACCGCCCCGCACATACTCCATAGAGATATAGAGCAGCTCATTGGCGATGCCAATATCGTAGATGGTGATAATATTCGGGTGTTTGAGTGAAGCAAGAATACGACCCTCGGCCATAAAACGTTCATTGAGGTCGGAACTATCCATTTTTACATCGTCAAGAATCTTCAGGACGACATCCCGGTGCAGCGATTCCTGCGTGGCCAGATAGACGGTGGCCATACCGCCCTTGCCGATCTCGCGTTGTACTGTATAACCCTGAATATCCATCATGGGGATTATAATGCTATTCTAAAAAAAAATAGTAGTTACCTGTCTAAAGTCACCAAATTTCCTGAGAGCGTTTGCTGTGGGAAAGTCCCTGAGGCTTGAAAAAGGCTAAATATGCTGCTAAAAACAAATTAGAACAGGGGATAGAAAAACAATGCAAGACGATATCGACAGCGCTGAAAGGCGAGGCGGCACATCAAATCTGATAAACAGTATGATGCTCGAGCGTAACCAGCTCCTGAATCTATTGGTGCAAACTTCGACCAAAGATTCGAATGGTGAAGATGTGTTTGACCGCGAGTCACTGGATGAATTTTGCCAGGTAATGGTCGATTACATAGCTGCCGGTCATTTCGGGCTGTATGAGCGTATCGTTGAAGGTACCGAGAGGCGCCGGGGCGTGGCTGATCTGGCGGTAGAATTATATCCTCACATTGAAAAAACCACTCAGGCCGCTCTTGCCTTTAATGAAAAGTACGATGCCGCCAGAGAAAACACGAATGCCTCGCAACTGCATCAGGATCTCTCAGAACTCGGTGAACATCTGACTAACCGTATTGAATACGAAGATCAGATTATCCAGAAATTGTCTGAGCCCAAGTAAACGCTGGACCAGCTGCTAAATCAGTCGCCCGAGGCCCGGTGTTTGGCCTGAATATAATCCTTGTGTGAAACGTAAAGCAGATCGGCGATTTTGCGAATGTAGTACTCTTCATACTTATCCAGCACCGCATCGGCAAAAGCTACCTGCCACAGATGTTCAATAATTTTTATCTTATCTTCCTGCGACATCTTCTCGTTAAGGGATCGGGTGAATGCGTGCAGGGAGACACTGTGATCAACCTCCTTCTCGGCCAGCACCAGTAAATCGCTGGCTTCCTCTGCAGAAAGTTGAAAATGGGAGACTAGAATACTGTCCATAGTCTGGCGCTCCTCACTTCCAATATCTGAATCCGCGCGACTGATCTCAAGCATTAATACGGCCGCGGCAAGATCGATGGCGGTGTCCGGCGAGCTTTTTTCCTCTACCTGTGCCATGACATGTTTATCAAAAAACTGTTTTAAATTGCTGAGCATAAGACTGGTTTGTCCCTGATTTTAGTTGAGCTGCCTGTCGCCGCGATAACGACCAGCCTCAAAGTGCTGGAAGTAAACATCGACCAGAGGGTGATTAATCGGATCCTCAGAAGCATCTGTGGCAAGGTTTTTTTCGGCCACATAGGTTTCATGCACGGCATTATGAACCAGTACTCTGTACCAGGGTCTGTTTTTCGGTGGTTTGCTTAAGGCAACCTGTTCATACCACTCATCGCTGTTCTGAAAAACAGGATCAACATCGACGATTACGCCACGGTAATTGAAGAGTCTGTGTTGAACTATCTGACCGACATCGAAGCGGGCTTTGCTAGTGCTCATAATAATAATGTTTACAATACGGTAGTGAAAGCGAGCTGGAATCGCTGCTATCATAACAAATTCGAACAGACTCTCTACTATGCGTGAACCCCGAATATTTGTTGATTGCGATCTGCAGGAAGACTCTGAATTAAAGCTGGTGGCAGATACCGCGCACTATGTGGCCACTGTGCTGCGACGTAAAGTTGGGCAGAAAATCAGCTTGTTCAATGGCAGGGGTTCCGATTACCCGGCCAGCATCGAGTCGGTCAGTAAAAAGGAGGTGCTGGTACAGATTGCCTCAAGTAAACAGGTGGAAACCGAATCTAATCTGCGAATTACCCTGTTACAGGGTATTTCGCGTGCGCAACACATGGACTATACCTTACAGAAAGTCGTTGAACTTGGCGTCCATCGAATCGTTCCGGTGTTTACCGAGTTCGGTAATTTGCGAATTGATGACGAGCGCGCGCAGAAGAAATGGCAACACTGGCGTAAAATTCTCATCAGTGCCTGTGAGCAGTCTGGTCGCGCTTACATTCCAGAATTGGCAAAAGCACAAAGCCTGACTACAGCTCTGGCTGCACAGACCAACAGCAGCCGAATGATATTGCATCCAGCCGCTGGTCTGAGCCTGGGGTCGATGACGGCTCCGGCGAATTCCATGAGTATCCTCGCCGGACCGGAAGGGGGTTTCAGCGAGAACGAGCTGGAGCAGGCATCGGCACAGAAATTTCAGTCAATTGTACTGGGGCCGAGAGTACTGAGAACAGAGACGGCGGCAGTGGCGGCAATCAGTATTTGTCAGTCTCTGTGGGGCGATATGAACTAGCTTAACTGCAGCGATTTAATCGCTTTTCTGACCTCCTGAACATGCCGGCGACTGACATCGATTTTCTCATCAAGGTCGCGTAGTTTAATTTGCAAGCTACCGCTTGTATCTTTCTCAAGTCTTTCTATGTGGGCGAGGGCGACCAGTGCATTCCGATGTACTCTTAAAAACTGTCCCTTGAATTCTGTTTCAATGGATTTCAACGATTCGTCAATGAGTGATTCCTGTCCGGGCCAGATCACGCTGACATACTTTTGATCGGCTTTCAGACAACGTACCTCTTCAACCGGGATCAACTCAATCGTGCCTTGTTTGTTGACGCTGAAATAGCGACGCACTGCTGATGCATCACCAAGGCTGTCGTTAAGCTCGGCGAGATGGGCGCGATTAATAAAGCTGGCACGTTCTAGTGACTCCAGCAGTCGTTCCCGCCGAATCGGTTTCAGCAGGTAGTCAACAGCTTTGGCGGAAAACGCTTCGATGGCGTGGTCCTGATAAGCGGTAGTAAAAATTATCGCCGGTTGCGGTTTGAGCAGGGACAGGTGTTGTGCGGTTTCCAGGCCATCCATTCCCGGCATGCGGATGTCCAGTAATATAACGTTGAACTCCTCCTGCTGCGCTTTTTCCAGGCAGTCGAGACCGTTTGTGGCTTGCTCGATCTGGAAAGCCGGATCGGCCTCGTTCAGAACACCAACTAAACGCTCGCGCGCCAGTTGTTCATCATCAACGATCAGTATTTTCATTGTCGTCTGGTAGCAATATCGTCACAGAATAATTTCCATCGCCTGATTCCACACTTAAGCTGGCCTTGTTTTCAAAAAAAGCTTCCAGACGCTGACGAATATTTTCCTGCGCTAAGTGATTCCCTTCATGTGGAGCTGCGCTTGTCTGTGTAATTGGGTTCTCAACTTTCAGGATCAGGTAAGGCTTTTCATGTTTCGACTGGATCGTAATAAGACCACCGTCCGGCAATGGTTCGATGCCATGGTATATGGCATTTTCCAGAAGTGGTTGCAGAATCAGAGAAGGAATCCGAAGTTTTTCAGCCTTTGCAGCAAGTGACCATTCCACTTTAAGCCGTGAACCGAGGCGGTGTTGTTCAATTCGCAGGTAGCGTTTACACAGGCTGATTTCATCATCAAGCGTGCTCAGGTGATGAATATCCTGCAGGCTGGCGCGAAACAAATCAGCCAGATCTTCAACGGATTCCTCTGCCAGTACCGGATTGCTGCGGGTCAGACTGGCAATGGTATTCATACAGTTAAATAGAAAATGTGGCCGGATTCTGGATTGCAGAGCCTGAAACCGGGCCTCTGCTTCCAGCTCGACCCTTCGCCGCCATTGATGCTGCACATATAAATAGCGCAGAGCCAGGGCACTGACAATTGCGCTGATGCTCATGCAGCGAACCAGATAAAGGGCATGGGAATAATTCGGCATGGTCATATCATCGGGGAAGTAAATCACCAGCCACCAGGCCATCTCCGCAACAATCAGGCTGACCAGCAGTGTCAGGATGTAACTGCCTGTGGCCGCCCAGATATCACTGAGCTTACTCAGAAACTGTCTGGCCATACACAGACTCGCGACACAGCTGAGAGAGACCCATTGTATAAACAGTGAGTGAATAGCCAGGGTGTAAAAGCGGTCGACGCTGGTATAGACCTGGGCCAGTGTCAGCAGTATGGCCAGTAGCTCTGCCAGCATGATAACCACGAAGACAATCCGGGCACTGCAAAAATCCGGCAGAAAAGAGCTTGTTCTCAGGCTTTTTTGTTCCATTAGAAAGAGATTTGCAGCTTGGCCATAAGTTATACTGTCGGCAACCGATCATTAATAAACCATTATCCTAAGATGACATCGAAGCAAACAACAGTAAAGCCCTGGGCGGGCCGGTTTTCTGAATCTACCGACAGTTTTGTCGAATCCTTCACGGAATCCGTGTCTTTTGACAAGCGTCTGGCGCATTTTGACATCGAAGGCTCGCTTGCCCATGTGAAAATGCTGGCCCATGTCGATGTGCTGACTGACGAGGAATGCCAGCATATAAGTGAAGGCCTGCTGCAAATCAGACAGGAGATCGAGTCCGGAAACTTCAAGTGGCAAAGCGCGCTTGAAGATGTACATATGAACATCGAATCTGCACTGGTCAGCGCAGTTGGCGAGGTCGGCAAAAAATTACATACCGGTCGTTCGCGTAATGATCAGATAGCTACTGACCTGAGGTTGTATCTCAGGGTAATTGTCGATCAGTTATGCGGACAACTAGTCAGCGTGCAAAGCGAGTTGCTCGGTATTGCAGAGCAGGAAGCAGAGACCATTCTGCCGGGTTTGACCCATATGCAGTCCGCACAACCAATCACTTTTGGTCATCACATGCTGGCCTGGTATGAAATGCTAAAACGTGATCATCAGCGTCTGCGAGATTGTCAGGTACGTATTGATGTCATGCCGCTGGGATCAGCTGCACTGGCCGGTACTAGCTTTCCAATCGATCGTGAGTTCAGCGCGAATCTGCTTGGCTTTGATACGGTCAGTAGTAATTCTCTGGATGCGGTCAGTGATCGAGACTTCGTTATCGAATTTGTGTCCGCCTGTTCAATCATCATGATGCATCTGTCACGTTTCTCTGAGGAACTGGTGTTATGGATGTCGCCGCAGTTCGGTTTCATTGATCTTGGCGATGCCTGGTGCACCGGTTCGTCCATCATGCCGCAGAAAAAGAACCCGGATCTGCCGGAGCTGGTCAGGGGCAAAACCGGCCGTGTTTACGGCGCCCTGATGGGACTGCTGACGCTAATGAAAGCCCAGCCACTGGCCTACAACCGCGACAATCAGGAAGACAAAGAATCACTCTTCGATGTGATCGATACCGTGCAGGCCTGTTTACAGGCTTACGCCGGCATGTTGCCGACCATGGTTGTGAAGCGCCCGGCGATGCTGGAAGCCGCCGAACGCGGTTACGGTACGGCCACTGATATGGCTGATTATCTGGTGAAAAAAGGCCTGCCTTTTCGTGATGCGCATGAGGTGGTGGGTAAGGCTGTGCACTTTGCGATCGAGTCGAATAAGCGTCTGGCCGAACTCTCAATTGATGAATTACGCAGTTTTAGCGACGATCTGGAAGAAGATGTTTACGCTGTCCTCGAACTATCTGGCTCGGTTGCTGCCAGAGATCATACAGGCGGCACGGCTGTGAAGCAGGTTCAAGCCGCGATACAGCAGGCGCGGGATTATCTCGCCAGCCTCAACTAAAGGAAGCACTATGAAAGCCCTGATTAAATTATTACTCGGCCTCGCCGGCTTATTCGTTGTCGTTGTCATTGCGGTTGTGATCACCGTGGCGACGGTTGACCTCAATGACCACAAAGACTGGATAAGCGAAAAAGCTCTGGAACAAACCGGTCGCCAGCTGGATGTTGATGGTGATATTGCCGTCAGTCTCTATCCCTGGTTAGGCCTTGAAGTGAATGACGTCGATATTGGTAACGCGAAAGGCTTTGCTGAAGAACAATTTCTTCATGCTGACTACCTGAAGTTGCGCGTAAAGCTTATGCCTATGCTTAAAGATCAATATGAAGTCGATACCGTGATTCTGCGCGGAGCGAAAGTAAATCTGGCCAAAAACAAAGACGGCGTAACGAACTGGGACGATCTGGTAAAAGAAGAGAAATCCGATGACGGTGCCTTGCCGCTGGCGGCAGTGGTGCTTGGTGGCGTCGACATTGAAAACGCCACCATCGTCTGGGCTGATCAGAGCACGGATACCCGCTACGACATCACCAACATGAATGTAAAAACGGATCCTCTGCGCTATGGCGAACCACTTAAGCTGACCGTCGACATGGATGTGCTGGCAAACAAACCGGCGCTTGAAGGACATATCAACGTAAGCAGTACCATCGCCTATGATATTGACAATCAACGCTACAACATCAAACCCCTTACTCTGGTCGCCGATATGAAAGGTGACAAGGTCCCCGGTGGAAAAACTCAGGCGACTTTGTCCGCGGCGATTGACCTGGATCTGGATAAAGACACCGCAACCATCTCGGACTTGATACTGGACGCACTGGACACACAGGTGTTAGCCAACCTGAACGCAAGCGACATTCAAAACCCCGCTGGCCCCACAGTGGAAACCAGTCTCGATGTTAAGGGACGCAATCTCGCCCTGTTATTTAAAGTCGCAGAAATCGAACCACTGGCAAGCCATCTGGCGACTCTGAAAGATCAGAACTTTACCCTTGGCAGCAAGCTGAGTGCGGATGTGGAGCGTGGCGACATCGATGTTTCGCAGTTATCTATTGCCATGCTCGGTGCCACGGTCGCCGGTAAGGTAAAGGCACGAAACAGTTTATCGGACACACCGGAATACGCTGGTGAACTGAAAGCATCCGGACCGGATTTACCGACCTTGTTACAGGTCCTGGGTCAGTTTCAGGGCGGCAAAGACTCCACACTCAGTCAGTTTGGGAACACTCTGGCGCAGGGCAAGGATAAGAAATTCAATATCGACCTGAGTTTCTCTGCTGACATGAAAAGCGGCAACGCAGAAGTTCCGCGACTTGCTCTCGAGTTACTCGGAGCAAAAGTGAATGGCGAAGTCAGTGCGCACAACATGCAATCAAAAGCACCGGGTTACAAAGGCAAACTGAACGCTTCCGGACCGGACTTGCCCACCTTGTTGCAGGTACTCGGGCAGGCGCAGGGCGATAAAGAGTCTTCATTACTGGACTACGGTAAAAAGCTCAGCAGCCTCAGTAAAAAAGCCTTCAAAATAAACGCCGACTTCGATGCCGATATGGAAAGTGGCAACATCGATATACCAAAACTGGATATTGATTCTCTCGGTATCAGCATCGCCGGTAATCTGAAAGGCAAGAACGTTCAGGCCGATAATGGCAGCGTTAACGGCAGGCTGAGTATTAAAGGCAACAACCTAAGACCCTTGCCGAAAGCGCTGGATAATAAGGCCCTGATGGATGTAGTGAAGTCGATAGACATTGAAGCCGGAATTTCAGGCAACGCTGGCAACATGAACCTGAAACCGCTGACCTTGAAGACCACAGTCACCAGTGAGCAGACCGGTAAGCAGGCCGTTGACGTTTTCCTGAATGCAGACACTAATATCAATCTTGATAAGCAGATCCTTAGCATGGCCGGTCTGACTTTGAAAGGTCTGGGCATGAATCTGCAGGGAAGCATTGAGGCAAAAAACTTTCTCGAAGCGCCTGCCATAAAGGGTGAAGTTAACGTAGCACCTTTTGATCTGCGCGCCCTGATGACCAGACTGGGTAAAGAATTACCGGACACGGCGGATAAAAAAGTCTTAACCAAAGTCGGATTGAACACGATTTTCTCTGCCTCACAAAGCGACATGGATATTACAAAGATGGCCTTGCAACTTGATCAAAGCAAGTTGAACGGTACCTTGAGTGTGAAAAATTTCGAGAAACCGGCAATTCGCTTTGGTATCGATATCGATCAGATTAATCTGGACCGATACCTGGCACCGCCTGCAGAAAATGAAAAAGGTAAACCCATCACGCCGGAAACCGCAGCCAGTGCCGCAGCTCAACTGCCAGTGGAAACGCTTCAGGGTCTTAACGTAAAGGGTGATTTATCGATTGGTCAGTTCACCGTATCAAAAGCCAGAATGAGTAATGTCAAACTCAGCATTGACGGTAAAGACGGCAAGATCAAACTCGCACCGGCGTCGGCCAACCTGTACCAGGGTTCTTACAAAGCTGATGTCAGTATCAACGCCAACGGCAAGTTGCCAAAGCTTATTGTTAATTCGTCCATCAAGGGCGTGCAAATCGAACCATTACTTAAAGACGTTACCGGAGAGCCCGCCAGTCTTGTTGGCATAAGTGATATCTCCATCGCGGTAGTCGCGCGCGGACAAAACACAGACACTTTTAAACAGACTTTAAGCGGCCAGGCCGAGCTCAAAGTGACTAACGTTATTGTGCGTGGTGTGGATATTCCCGGCGCTCTGGAGCAGGTGGAGATCATGATAGAGCAAAAACGCCCGGGCAAGATCAATACCGAAGGCGATACGCCTTTCAGCAGCCTCACGGCTACTTTGCCTATTAATGCCGGCGTTGTGAACAACAACGATCTACTGCTTACCGCTCCGGGATTCAAAGTGACCGGAAAGGGTACCTTGGCACGACTCACTGACATGACCTGGAAATACAAACTCAAAGCTGGCGTAGATGAACGTTCAGTCGCAAAAAATAACGAAACTTATAATGTGGGCGGCTACAAAATAGACATCAACTGTCGCGGCAAGCTTGACCCAAACAATTGCAAACCGGATGCTTTTAAACTGGCTGGCGAAGCCGTACAAAAACTGCTGCTGGATAAAATATTGCCCGGCCAGGGCAGTAGTGGGACAACAGCACCAGCGGATGCCAATGCAACGAGTACAAATACAGATCCGAAAAAAGAGCTGCTTGATAAAGCACTAAAAAGTATTTTCAAATAAAGCAGTGCGAGAAGTTGCAGGCTTAATTGTATTATTGTTCGCGCTGACTTCAGTCAGTGCCGGTGAAATAGAAAGTGTCGACGTAAAACATCACCAAGGCGTTTACACACTTGATCTAAGCGTCGTCCTCTCCTCAGGCTTTCAAGCAGTCTACGACATTCTCATTGATCACGAAGACCTGCATCGTATTAGCGATGTACTGGTTGAAACAAATTTAATCACCGAGCCGGGCTCGCCGAGCAAACGACGGCGACTGGTCACCGAAACCTGCATTCTGTTTTTTTGTTTTGCCGCCGTCATGGTTGAAGACGTCCGTATAACAGATGATCGGATAGCCACCAAAATCATTCCGCTGCTCAGTGATTATCGAAGCGGCCAGACAATCTGGCAGATCGCGCCAGGCGGTGACGATAGCAGTCGCGTCAATTTGCACGTTGAGCTGGAACCCGCCTTCTGGGTACCACCTGTGATTGGCCCCTATGTAATGAAAAAGAAGATGGAAAGTGAAGCCAGAAAGACCATACATAATATAGAGGCGCTGGCGCAGAATGGCTGAGTTCACCCCTTCTTTATTAAGCTGGTACAAAAAGCATGGCCGCCACGATCTGCCCTGGCAACAAAATCCCACCTGCTATCGCGTCTGGGTATCTGAAATCATGTTGCAACAAACTCAGGTCACAACCGTGATTCCTTATTACCAACGCTTCATGCAAGCCTTTCCAGACATCAACAAACTTGCCGCTGCAGAAGTAGACGAAGTGCTGCATCTTTGGACCGGTCTTGGCTACTACGCACGCGCCCGCAATCTGCACAAAGCCGCAAACACAATTTGTAGCGAGCACAAAGGCGAGTTTCCGGAGTCTCAGGATGAACTGATTAACTTGCCCGGCATTGGTCGCTCAACTGCTGCCGCTATACTGTCGTTGAGCCTGAACCAGCCGCTGAGCATTCTCGATGGCAATGTAAAGCGAGTGCTGTGCCGTTATCACGCAGTTCGCGGTTGGTACGGTGAGAAAAAAGTAGAGAATCAACTCTGGCAGCTGGCTGAATCACACACCCCGCTTAAGAACACCGCAGAATACACACAGGCCATCATGGATCTGGGCGCGACCCTGTGCCGGAGAAGCCAGCCGGATTGCGAGGTTTGCCCGGTCAGAAAAGGCTGCCAGGCCTATGAACATGGGCTGCAAGCCGAACTGCCTGAGAAAAAGCCAAAGAAGGCCAAACCCGTCAAGCAAAGCTGTTTTGCCCTGATTGAGAACAAGGCAGGAGAATTCCTGCTGGCAAGACGGCCACCAGCCGGTATCTGGGGTGGTCTGTGGGGCTTTCCGGAGTTCGCCAGCAAGACCGAGCTGGACAACTGGCTGGAGAATAGAGGCATCAGGACCAAAAACAACAACGAATACCCACAAATCAGACACACCTTCAGCCACTTTCACCTCGACATTACCCCTCTGAAATATGAACTTAAAGGCAACGCGATAAAGGCCGTGGAAGACAAAACGGACGAGTGCTGGTATAAACCCGATGGTGATTTGAAACTGGGCATGGCCGCGCCGGTGAAGAAACTGATAAATGAGCTGTTTAGCAGCGAGCCAGGAGAAACAGAATGACGTATACAGTCAATTGCGTGAAGTTAGGAAAAGAAGCAGAAGGATTAAAGGCATTGCCTTATCCAGGCGATTTAGGCGCCCGAATCTACAAAAATGTCTCTCAGGAAGCCTGGAACATGTGGCTGTCACACCAGACCATGCTTATAAACGAGTATCGCCTGAGTCCGATCGAACCCAAAGCTCGCTCATTTCTGGAAGAAGAGATGGAAAAGTTCTTTTTCGAAGGTGGTTCCGAAAAACCCAAGGAATTCGTCGCCCCGGAATAAAGCTTTGCTTGACCTAAGCGCAGCGAATCGCTTTAATACGCCGCTTCGCAAGAAGTTGCCCCAATGGCCAGGTAGCTCAGTTGGTAGAGCAGGGGACTGAAAATCCCTGTGTCGGTGGTTCAATTCCACCCCTGGCCACCATCCTTTTCAATCACTTAGCAGTACTTTCCACTTTCGCGATTGTGCGTTCACAATCTCAGATGTATAACTGTTCTATTGACTAATCTTGGTTGAATCCTCTTGCCTAAGGTAAAAACTAGAATATTTCTCGATTATCTAGACTTTCAAACAGTCGACGATAGACCGATCAATTTTCGATTATTAGAAAAAGAAAACAAATTGAAGTTTGATCTATTGGCATTTCCAGACGCCAAATTTTTTGTTGCCGCGCCTGCAATTGCAAAGTGTCATGAAACAGCATATCTATTGAGTAAATACAATTTACTTTGGGAGATAAGTAGACTGAGATATGTACTTGATCCTAAGTATTCAGGAAGTTTTTCATCTTATGTGGACGATCGAATTAATATACTCCTAAATACACTTCCAGAAGAAGAGTTAACATCACATTTTGAGTATGCTGGATACACCTCACCACATTCAGCAGTGTTCTTTGAAGAGTATTTACCCTCAAGTACAGATTCTATACTCCCAGTCGAGTCTAGAGTAAAAAGTGGAGATACTAGTTTTAGAGAAGATGTAAGATTGAATATGACAAATGAAAAATTTTTTGAATATTTGTCAAAAAATACAACATCAAGTGCGAAATCAATAATTCAGAAAATAGATGGAAAAGCGCTCAATCGGAACGAACTATTTCAACGAGAAGCTATTGTTACCGATATTAGAGAAACTGAGAAAGTTACTCCGAATGTTATTGCAATTTTGCACCACGAACTAGATCGTTCGTTCTCAAGAGCTAATGCATCGGCTGTAGATAGTCTTCTTTCCAGCGAAGTGATTGGAGTCAATGGGTTTCGACTAGAAATAATATCAAGGCATATATGGGTTGAAACAAGGAGGAGTTTATTTCGATTTGTGGAAAAATTGTCACCGAATCAGATTGTGATGCTCTCTCAGCAATTAGAATGGATTCAATTCATTAAGATTCTTGATGAAGAAATACGGACAATATTCTATGAAATAGATAGCAATCAAATCCTCTTAAAAAAACATTTGATACCAAAATTGCCATCTCGTTATTTTGGTTGGTTTCAAGAGATTGCCTCAATGATTATAGCATTCATTATCTCTCCAGTGTTCGGTAAAGGGGAGGTAGCTCGATACCTAGCGGCAATATTTACTAACGTGCCTCAATGGGTATTGTGTTCTCTGAGTATGTTAACGAATACACAGTTAACTGAAGTCATACTCGATGTTGTAGAAAAAGTTAAATATGTATCAGCAATCGAAGATAGCTCCAACAGTCAGCCCCTTTCAAACTTTGGTCTCCTATATTCGGCGAAAATGGGTTTTATTGACAGTACAAAAACCAAATAAAAACTCTGTTTGATAGAACTAATTACTGTGCTCATTTAGTGTGCCAGAGTTGTGCCTGGTCATGCTCAGCTAGGCGAAAATCGCAACGGATGCCACTGGTAAATTATTGTTTAATAAAGTAACTCTCCTTCTAATAATGCCTGTGTCGGCAGAATAAGCTCTGTATCTGGTCGCCATTTTCCTCTGTCCCTTTTGCTAACACGAAGCGGCTTACTATTTTATTCCAATTTTTTTTTCTACTGAAGTGAGAGAGACATGCGTGTGCTGTCACTAATCATATACATTTGAAAGGAGAATAGACATGGATTCAATGTGGGTTAGCTCTGGATTCAGCCCTGGAGGCTTCGAATGGGAAGGCGGAGAAACTATTAATTTTGCCACTGGTTCATTACATGAAGCAGTTATCGGCCCCCCGAATTACAAGAGTGTTTGGTGGCTGGAGAAGGCAATTGAAGCCTCGCGAAGAGTTTGCAGAATAAAGATGGTTAATGGTTCTGCGACGGGCTTCGTAATTTCTGACGATATCCTTATCACGAACAATCATGTTTTCGGAGATGAGGGTGATGCGCGGTCGGCTCAACTTCAGTTTGATTATCGTATGCTTTCAGATGGAAATGCGGCAATTGTTGATGAATGGGAATGTGATCCAGACGATATGTTTAAAACAAACCCAGCTTTGGACTATTCCATAGTTCGAGTGAAGAAAAAGAATGGTAATAACATAGGAGATGTTCGTGGGAGTTTTAATCTTCGACACGGCCACTCAGTATCCAGAAATCAAAGAGTAAACATCATTCAGCATCCACAAGGTAGATTCCAGGAAATAGCATTCAGAGACAATCAAGTAAAATTGATTGCTCCGGATTATGTCCAGTACCTTACCGATACCGACTATGGGAGTTCTGGCTCTCCCGCACTTGATGATTTCTTCAATGTGGTGGCATTGCATAACCAACGAGTCCCAGACCCAAGCAACCTACAAAGATGGTATCGCAACCAGGGGTATCGCATTGAAGCCATACTTCAAGATGCAGGTAGTTTAATACCTTAGACAAATAGGAAAAGACATTGAAAGCAAAGAAACAAGGTGTGACTGCATCATATATTAAGGAGGAAGGATAATGACGCTCAAAAAAGAACTAATCGAAGAAATGGTCGTTAGTGGGAGAAGTACGTCACTTGCGGAAGCTGGTGACGAAGCGCTTGGTCCTCTGGGTATGTTGCCTGGCACATGGGAAAATACTAAAGAACTGGACGGCTTTGGTTTCAACATGATGGCTCTTCCTTTTGCCGATGACCCTACTGTTCCACCGAACGGTTATAGATTATTGATGAATCAATATAACGAAGTGTTAGACTTCTCACTTGTGGATAAAGGCGTCCCCAACCGAGGGCTTGACCGTGATCCCGTAGCCGGGGGAGCAGATCAAACCATTGTTGCATTGGAATATTTTCAAAAAATTACGCAACTCAATTCAGATGATTCTCCTCAGACAGGTCTAAACGATAGGTTCGATAAGCAGGCCATACATAAGGAACCTGGACTTTGGCTTTACATGACTGACCACCAAACAGACGGCATCAACATCGCCCGCTTGGGAACCATTCCACATGGCAACAGTTTTCTTGCCGCTGGACGTGTTGATGAAGACTTTTGGCCTCTACAGAATCCTACCGAAGACCAGCGCAGCGGGATCATCCCAAATATTAATGGCGTCGTAGTTGGCGGAGGAGAGGATCCGGATGAAGTAGACCTTGAGCCCGCCTATTTCGCACCATACAAACATTTCCATGAGAATCCATTTAAAGGAAAAGTAAACATTCCTGGTTACAATGGTTTTGACCCTGTTCATGCAACGGACCTATTACGCCTCGCACTAGAAAAGGTAATAGCCTCTGTAGGAGAGATAAAGCAAGTCATGCGCTTGCATGTTGATTCCACTACAGATCATTCTGGAGTCAAGAGGTTTACCCACAATGGCATAGTTAATATTCCGTTTGTTGTTCGACAAGCGGATGCAACGGCAATGAACTCAACTTTTCTGATATACGAAGTACTAGATAAGGAAAGTGGAAAGACACGGTATTTTATGCAATATGCTCAGAACGTAATATTGGACTTCATCGGTCGTCCCGATGGACATCCAGGTAGAGCTCGCTGGCCCCATATATCAATCAATACAATGGAACGCGTAGGTGATGCTAGTAAAGAGGGGGTAATGAAGGGCCTGTTATCGCAATAAATTACGGGGTTTTCCGTGTTGATGTTTTTTTATACACTTTAAAATATCGTTCCGCGAAGCAGTTGCAAATGGGCCAAATTAGTTACCTTGTTTGAACTTGAAAGGAGGTAAATTATTTAAGAACACTATAAAAAAACTCTTTTGGCATTGTTAATGCCAGGTGGAGTTCTTTATTCCTGCTCGATTACTCGTCCAACGATTACACAATTTAGCGCTGATCCTCCAATGTTCATGGTAGCTCACCCACTTCGTTATGAGTCCGAAAAATCGTGCTTAAATACCGGCATGACTAATTTGAATATGTGTTCATTTTGTGGGCCAGAGTTGAGCTCAGTTAGGCACATTTAGCAACGGACGGCCTGCATAACTTCTTGTTTACTAATATATTCTATTTTCAGACTTAATCTGAAAATCTCTAAGTCGATACTTGATTATTATGTTCGCGACGATTCACATCACCACATAGCTTTTATCACTCAAACAGGTGAGAAGTTGTAGCGCGGATCTACATCATTTATGTCTTATATCTATTCTGTTGCGTTGAACATCAAATTATTGCTGATATGTAAGAGTCTAATTTATCTAACATTATCATCCTTATTAACAAATCCACATTCATTCCCCTGTGTATCCCATGAGAGTTTCCTGCTTATGGTGACACTCCAAAAGGTATGACTACTCGTTAATGATGGAGGACAAAAGTTAGTTGCTCAAATACAGTTGATTTCAATTTACTTTTTAATAGTGTCTCTAGTTTTTGCCCGAAGTAGATATTGACCAGAATGTAGTCTATATAAATACAGATGCTTTGTTATTTTTTGCGAAGCTATTGTTAAGAATATTACTGGATGCATGGAAGTTTAATAATCTGGGATTATCAAAAATAAAACAAGAATTCATGAACTATTAGGAGTGATTGGAGAAGAGGGGCATGGGTAGCTTTATAGAATTTAATGATACGTTACAGATAAGCACGGAGCAGGGATTTCCCGTTGATATTCTGGAGTTGGGCAAACATGAGAAGAACCCAATTTCAATTGCTGATGTTAACGGAAGAATCTTTACTTTTTACAATAAATCCTGTGCCAGACTCTACCATTTGGACCCGGTCAGAGTATTTCTGGTAGAAAATATAAATAACAAATGGTTGTTCTGGGGAAAAATACTGATTCAATCTCAGGAAATAAAAAAGAAACTGGATGGGAACGGCGTATGGGTAGAAGGTGAATGGCAAACTTCGGGCACTTACATAATTACTGATATCTACGACCCGGAATATCAGAAACTGTTTACCGTCCGCGAGTCTGCTCCAGGAAAAAGTTATTTTTGAAGTGTTAGTAAGCCATCGGAGGTATTACGTATGATTGGGGGTGATCGAAGCAATCAAATTGTTGGTCATGGCTTGATCTCGTCACCTACGGGAAGACTATTAGAACGAGAAGTAAGGAACTTATGGCAGATATTCCAGAAGATAGTCAGCCATTGGCATGATGATAAGAATGACGATAACGATCCAGAAAAGTATTTTGGTCAATGGCACGAATTTGTAGAGTTAAATACCAGGCAGTCCCCAAGCTACTTGTATGAATATCGAAGTGGTCTGACCGTGCTTAAAGAACTAGAAGAAGAATGTCCTGACTACTGGGACAAATTGTTTTTTGATCATGGAATGGATCTGAACTATGGAGGTAAAGAGGAAAGGAACTATGAGTTTGATCATCGAGCTACGAGATTAGGCCACTTAAAACTCTATGTAGTTGATGAATTTATTGATGTTTACCTAACTTCGGGTGGATATGCGCAGTTCGGAGCGCAAAACTACAACAGTTTTATCTACCGTTCCCGATTTGATTCCTAGGCCTGCCGTGGAATTCGACTATATAATTATTGGTTCTGGTGTTGCAGGTACAACGGTGGCCTATGAGCTGTTAAAGAAACACCCCAAGCTACAAGTCCTTATGCTGGAAGCAGGTCCTGTATCAACACTAAAAGATCGCAGGTTATGGTGGAATTATGTGAGGACGGGCATTCACCCTTACTCGAAGGATGCTGAAGATGAGCATTATATCGATAAAAGCGCTATTTCCACGGGTCGGACTCCGATGGAGATCAAGGGATCCAGGCTTTTGACATACGGCGGGTCAACTGTACATTGGGGCGGTTGGTCCCTACGTATGAAGCGGGAAGACTTCAAACTATTTAGCAATACCGGTCGTGGTATCGACTGGCCAATTACCTACTCGCACCTAGAGGATTTCTACAATCGGGCTGAACAGTATCTGGCCGTTTCCGGGACGACTGCTGAAGGTGGAAATCAATACAATAGTGTACCGCCATTCCCATTCGCTCCCTCAGATAATCTTATGATCGAAGGGTTCAAATCGCTCAATTGTGGGGCTACGGTAGCATGCCTGTAGCTCGCTACCGCAAATGCATGCAAACCGGCACATGTAAATATTGTCCGATTGGGGCCAGATATACGGCGGCTTATATATTGGATGAACTCAACAACAATTATCTATATCCCAATATGGTTGTCCGCTGTGATTCCCCTGTACGCAAAATTACCATACAAGGTGACAAGGCTGGAATTGTAGTTGAAGGAGTAAATATACACACGGGGGTATCTTTTAGTTATCTCTCCAGAAAAGTCATTGTCGCTAGCGGTACTATTGAAACGCCTAAGTTGCTATTAGCCTCTGCAGATAATGGGCGCTATAAAAAAGGTATTGGGAATCACAGTGATCAATTGGGACGAAATCTGGTAGTTCACCCTTTTCTATACTATCGAGGTAATTTAAATAAAGATGATAAGGCAAAGCACGTCAACCCTGAGCGTCATCAGCAGGAGTATGATTTTGCTACATTGATGTCACGGCACTTTGATTCTGAAGAGTATCAAAACAAAGGTAAGTTGTTTCTTTTTAAGTCAAGAAGCCGTCCCCGTACGAAACTGGGAGAGTTGATGAAAGGGGGAGTGAAGCAAGGTGAAATTAATAGCAGTATATTAAATAAGGCAGAATTCGAAATACAAGCGTTTATGGAGGATTTGCCAGTTCGATCCAACCATGTTTCCTTAAAGCAAGGGCAGTTTGATCGATTTGGGCTTCCAATATCTCAGATTCACTATGCTCAGGAAGAAGATTTTGAGCCAAGAATGAAATTCTGGCTTAGTAAAATGAAAGAACTTCTTGAGGCAATGAATGCCTCTCCTTCTGTCAACAAAAAAGATTATGGTATGCGCCCACCACGTGCAGATCATGCAGCCGGCACCTGTCGTATGAGCGCAGATCCGGAAGATGGTGTTGTGGATAAGAATCTAAAAGTCTGGGGTACCGACAATCTTTACATAATAAGTAACGCTGTTTTCCCTAATCTAGGGGCGGTCAACCCTACTCTTACTCTTACTTCTCTTGCATTGAGACTTGCAGAGCACTTAAAGGAAGAAACGTGATGGCTAAATCGAAAACAAAACTTCCAAAGTTGAAAGAGCGGATTCTGGAGCAGTTACGGGCGGTAAGACAGCCGGTTTATGATCCGACTAAAGCCGGTATGCAATTGCCGGAATCTATGACTGATGATCAAATTTCATTGACTGGTATTTCAGGAAGTGGGCAGCCGCCTATGGGCAAACAGGAGATAAAATATAATCTGGATTGGTTAAGAGGAGCATTGCAGAGTGCTTGTGAAATAGAGCTGTTTACTATACCGCCTTATCTGTACGCGTTGTGGTCGATTAAAGATCAGGAGCACTATGCAGCGAAAAGTATCAGAAAAGTCGTTATGGAAGAAATGCAGCATCTAGGAATGGTGTGCAATTTACTTAAAGCCATTGGCGCTACTCCAGATTTAACTTCAGAAGGGCGATACCCAGAATATCCAGAAGATTTACCGGATATGATACATAGTGAACTCGAGATAGGGTTATCTCCATTTTCAAAGACATCAACTCTAAATTTTATGGAAATTGAAAGGCCTTATAGACTAGGTCAAGTCAAACAATATTTAAGTGTATGGTCTCAAGAAAGTTATAACACAATTGGTCAGCTATACGACGCGATTGCAGAAGCTTTTAAGAAATTAGAACCCGACCTTCAACTAGCGGGGCAAATTACCGGTCCCCGAGCACCTATGGCTATTTCTTCGGTCGAACAAGCCATTTCTGCAATCAATCAAATAAAAACACAGGGTGAAGGCAGTATAGATGACCCTAATGATCCGGATGGTGGTTTGGCTCACTATTATAGCTTCGGTGAATTGCACCACGGCAATAAGTTTGATCGAAATACTGGTAAGTGGACAGGAGAAGCCATAAGCGAGGCAGAGACATTTGATATTTTGGACGTGCCTAAAGGCGGTTTCGAAAGAAATAAGTTACCTCCTCAAACAACAAAGGTACTCGATGATTTTAACATACTCTACTACGACACTATTAAGGGTATCGAAACTGCATGGCGAGCAGGAAGGTACCCAGGTTTTATGTCTGCTTTGGAAAATATGTTTTCGCTAATTACTATCGCCAGAGATTTAATGGAAAATCATCACTTAGAGGGGAAAGGCTTAGGGCCTGAATTTTTATTACGTTCAGAGTAGAAGCTCGGGGGAGTATTTACATTAAATCAATCAAATTCATTCAATTAGTCAATATGTTAAATATGATTAAGGGTTAAAACTATTTTCAGTAGTGAAGACTGTATCACCTTTTCACCAATCATAAGTACAGTGAATCGGAATTTGGCGTTTCACAAATTAACAGGAGGTTCATAATTATGTCTGATTGGAATACAGAGATATTGGAAAAACCTAATTGGCAGGATCACATTAAGGATTTTTTCGAGCCTGAAGACGTAAACTGTATGTCTGCTCGTAGTATTGATCTGCAAACATACTACGGTGTGCGTCTAAATGCCGATCGCATTCACTTTCATACACAGCGTGGCACCATGCCGCCACAGGCTGGCCGACGCTGGACGGACATCAAGGTCCAGAACTTCTATAACTGGATGGCAGCGGGATATCCAGAGCAGGAGGCTCAGTTTCATATCTTCAATCTTAAAACCGATGGCGCGCCGCGCAAGCGACGCAATCTGCGCGAATATGAATATGACCAAGACGCCCTGGACCAGCTAAAGAAAGCATTCAGTGGCATGATGACGAAAGATGTCGAAGACCCCACAGGCTATTTTAAACTAGCCGCTATTCACTGGTTACCTGCCCCTGCACTTTATTGTCGCCATCACGAAAATGCCTACAATCCCTGGCACCGAGCATATTTAAACGCCTTCGAAGATGCTATGCGTGAAATTGAGGGTTGCGAAGAGATAACGCTGCCTTACTGGGATATCCAGGGTGGCTATATTCCTGACTTCATGTGGCAAGAACCATTCGATGCCTATGAATTCAAAACCGATGTCAAAGATTTTCGCGATAAAGTCGCCGCGAAAAGTGGTGATAGAACCGAGCGTAAAACAAAAGTTGCGCTACTCAATGGGATTAAAGACTTTAAAGTAAGCCCCGGAGGTTTGGGAATTGATGGCTTTATAAATCAGGCGCTTGGTGCGGAAAAGTGGCAAGATTTTAATGGTTGGATGAATGGAGCAAATCGTCGGCACAATGGCATCATCATGGCCCATGATCTGGGTCATGTACTTTGTGGTACTGAATCCGTCCCCGGGCAGTTTAATCTTTCTTTGGCAGTTCCTAATTTCGCCGCCTACGACCCCTTGTTTTGGTTCTTCCACTGCAACTGGGACCGACTTTGGTGGCTTTGGCAAAGACAGGTTAAGTCGACCACCGTCGAAGCTTTTAAAACGCTGGCTACGACTGAGGACGATCCATCCGACTGGATAGATGACCCAGTTCTATCAATGCTCCAACCTTTCGGTGTTTTTACTAAAGATGTCATTAACGCTACAGACTGGCAAATTGAATACAGCACGCCCGCGCAGGAATCATCCATCCAACCCTCGTCTTTTGCTGTCAGTAGTGCGTCCGCACATGAGGGAGTACGAATATCCAGCACAAAAGCTATTTCTGTTCGTGTTAAAGATATTAATCGACTGGCTATCCCGGGAAGCTTCTATGTGAAACTTCTAGCCGATGGAGAAGAACTCGCAAAAACTTATGTTTTTCAATCTGATGCTCCCCAACTGTGCCTTTCCTGCACGAAATCAGGACAGTTCTCTGTTGACTTTTTACTTGGTGCGGATCAAATAGAAAACAAGAAACTTGAGGTGCGCATTATTTGCATGGCTCTGGAGGGCCCAAAAGAAATACCTCCCCTTTCATGCGGTTCGCCTACAATTAACGCTCGATTATTGATGAACTGATATGCCATCTTATAGTTTTTAGGGGAATTGGTACTGATAAAAATGGCGTAATCAGCTCAACATTCATCACACTAGAAATTACATAAGTGGAATGACTATTTGACTGATTATGCTTTCGTCAGGAATATATGCGCTATGTAAAAAATATTCGATTTACTCTGTCTAAGTTCTGGCCACTAAACTCCCATAAGCATAAAATCGAGATCACTTCTTACATTGCACATCTTTAGCATAAAGTTCGGTATGCGTAAATTATGTGTGACAGGGTTGTGCTTTGTTATGCTGCGCCAGACGCATCTAACAAGGACGATCTGCATGACTAGTTGTTAATTAAAATGCTTTATTTTCAGTTTAAATCTTAAAACACCAGTGTCGGTGGTTCAATTCCTCGGTAATTGCCAGAAATCTTGATCCCTACGATTTCGACCGTTTACTTCCCTGTAAACGTCCTGCATTGCTCTATCATTTACGTCAATGTAGCCGATCCCTGGCCACCTATTCTGTTTTTTTGGAATCCTTCAATTTTAATCTCTAAAATATTTTAATCACTCCCATAACCAGAGTGATGAAAAAAGACGTGAGAAGTAGTACGTTTCTTATCATGCCAGCACTATAAGACTTCATTTCTTCTTTGTTGTTTATAAGGAAGATAATCACTGCAATTACTCCGGGTGCGACAACAAGATTAACTCCGACAATTAGAACGATTTTTAATAAGGCAGGAAACTGCCAAAGCGGAGCGAGAATTGAAGGAATTATAGTCCAGGCCGCAACCAGAACTATGTAGGGCTTGTTCGACTTTAAGTATCTCCAGTTCTTACCGAGAATATCAAGGCAAAAATAGGCGCTGATCTGAACAACAGCAACCAGAGTCGTCAGTGCACAAAGGAAAAGCCCGAATGAAAATACTATAGTGCTTAAATGGTTATACTTTTCTGGAAACACACCAGTTAAAACACGGCCAGCTTCATGCACTAACTCAATCTCCGCATGCCCGGGCAATTTATTTAGCGAATACGCTCCGGCTATCAAGACCAACACTGAGTAACCGCCGAATATAAGGCCGTAGTTAATGATGCCGCTTTTCAACTCTTGTTGAAAACCTTCCGGCCGAATATTGTTATCCGCAGACATATAGGCAATACCCAGAATGGCCGATGGCGCTATTACTGCCCCCGCTAAACCAATAATTGAAGCCATAGAGGAACGAACCTTACCTGAGGTCGCTGAAGTAATTGAATCAGGTATCTGGGGCCACAGACCAGAGAGAATGTCGCGCCATTCTGAAAACCCTGAGATGGCCACTATGCAGAAACAAAGGAATAATAAAAAAATCAGGGCTGCCAGAATATTTCGAATCGCGGCATAGCCTCCTGATATCATTAGGCCACTTATGCTTAGTGCAAAGAAAAGCGATAATCCAATCTCGTAACGCTGATAAATATTCGCTCCGGATTCACCAATCGCGCTGTCCGGGTTTAGACCAATGACAGCAAGGAGAGAAGATGTCATCACTGACATGTTCCCCATCACCAGCAGGAAATGCAGAGGGATGTGGGCGAGAAATATAAGCCAGGCCAGATAAGGGGAAAACGTTTCCCTGATTACGCTTATCATTCCGCGGTTACCATATTGCACACCCACCCGGGATGCTGAATCCATCATTACGATATATAAAGGCAATATGGCGACGGTTACCCAGAGTAGATCGTAGCGAAACCATGCGCCCGCAAGTAGCAGGGAAGCAGTAGAACCTGTCCCCATTGCGCCCGCTGTTATTATAGTCGCAGGCCCGATAATTCCTTTAAGGTGTCTTCTGACTTTGTCTATTTCCATCTAAACCCTGAAATGACTAATGTTGATTAGTTAGTACCGATTGCCCGGAGCTTATGCTTACTTACAATTAAAAAGCGATACTATAAGCTATCATGTACGAAAGTGTTTCCAAGCCATTAGGCTAGACTACAATCATCAGACGAAAAGTGAAACGATGACCCTTAAGTTCAGTATCGATCTAAACGGAATGTACTCGGTTTCTGAATACGTCCGTATTGCCAAACTGGTAGAAGACTACGGATTTGACGAAGTACATGTGGTCGATGATCTGGGTTACAGGCCCGCCTGGCCTACTCTGGCTCTCATCGCCGAGCATACCAGCCGTATCAAGCTTGGCCCCTGGTTGATCTCACCGCGTATCGTTCACCCTGCCTATCATGCTGCCAATCTTGCAGAGATCGATGAGATCAGTGAGGGTCGTGCGGTATGTTGTCTTGGTCGCGGAGGTTTCATGGACATGCTGGGGCTGGAAGAACCGGACAAACCCCTGAGCATGCTACGTGAGTCGGTCGGCTTGATCAGGCACCTGTTTGCTTCTGAGGCAGCCCCTTTTGAAGGCAAAGTGTTTAGCGCACGACACGACATGGGCTTTCGCTTTAGTCCGCTGCGCTCAAATATACCTCTGATGATTGGTACCTTTGGGTCACAAACCGCCAGACTGGCCGGAGAAATTGCTGACGGATTCCTGGTCAGCTGTGTGACAGATCGAGACTATGTACAGTCACTGGTAGCAAGCTTCAATACGGGCGCAAAGGAAAGTGGTTGAGATAGCAGTAAGTTTGAAAAAGCCGTCAGCCCTTTATGCTGCATATCAACCGATCGGGATGCTGCTTTCGATCTAATGAGGCGCAAGTTGCCCAATATGTTGAAGTACCTGTTCCCCCTGACCAAACACGCGGGTCTTAGGCTGGCGGATATTCCTGATGATGATTTCAGCCTGGCTGCTTTGGATCCGTCCAATCCCGCTCCCGGGACAGAACTAAGCGAGGATCAAATCCGCTTCTTTTCAACCGTCGGCACGCCGGCTGATGTGATACCACAAATCGAAGGTATGCTTGATGCGGGTATCAACCACGTTGCCTTCAGCGGCCTCTTAGGGCCGAATGTTGACGAAGCAATAAAACTAATTGCCACCGAGATCATGCCAAGGTTTCGTTAAATTGATAAAACTATACAAACAGTTTAGGAGGTAACATGACAAGTCATCATAAAAGCGACCGGTAGAATACAGTTAATCATCTCACTTTTTGTAGTCGATGCTCTCGAGCCAAGGTCAGTGGTTTCACCGTGTTGGAGATAGTAATTATCACTGGCATCATCCTGGTATTAGCGGCTATTGCGGTACCAACCTATCTTGACTACACCACACGTTCAAAAACCACTGAACCCATGCTGGCCTTTGATACAACACGAGAACAGGTGTTAATCGAGGTCGGCAGTAGCGATAAGTTATTGCAATGCGAAAAATCGATGATCAACAAAGGCAACTTCAGTGACTCATATATGAATTTTAATATCCATCCGGTAGACAGTGATATCAATAACTCATCTTCAGGTTATGGCGCCGGACTTTTTGTGGTCTCGGAGCTCGATAAACATGAAGTGGAGGGTGTGCAGGTAACTAAAGAGTTTTATCATGAATTGAAATCACGGCAACCTGAGAAAATGATGCCAGACAAGGCAACAATGTTTTATTTACTGTTGCTAGTCAAAGAATTATTTGTTTAAAGCGAAATATTCTCCACCTTCAAAAAATAACATCTCGATAAGTGTATCTGGTTCATTTTCCAACTCATACTTTTCATTAATTCCAATACCAGCCGAAAAATATCCTTTGGGACCTTTGTCACGATTTGTATCTTCTAAAATAGGTTTTAATTGTGTTAAAAATATTTTTTGTATATCTTCAAAGGCTTTTATCACCTCATCGTTATTTGTTTTATCCACCTTTGGTTTAATCTTTGTGGAAAATATAGTTTGTATATCGTTATATGACAATACCGTTCCTTCTTCTTTCTTCTTTTTAGATACTAATTCACCTTCATCCAGAAAGGTCTTTATTATCGTTGAATTTATAGTTTGTATATTCTTAAACGTCTTGATTGCTTCATCATCGAATTTAATCGTATAAATATGTTCACGTTTGAATTCAAATGGATTGAGACCTTTGGAGGGAGTGAGGTCATCTTTTGACTCTAATACAACATGTCCTTTCAAATTGCGCTGAAAAATTTCAATGCCCCTTACGCTGCACTCAACATTGAAATTGATAGTCGTCTTGTCAATAAACAGAGGATTATCGTTGTTCGCTATAATTCTCACGCGGATATCAGCAGGGTCAAAGGTTGTAAAATATTCCTCGCCAAAGCTTTGTAATTTCTCTTCAGTCTGAGACGGTATCGACATACATCCTGTTAAGAGAAAGATTGAAGCAAATACGAGTAGAAATGACTTATTCATTATGGCCTCCCAGTTCAAGAAGATCAGAATACCCCTAACTATCATTATGGATGGTTGAAAATGTTATAAGTTCAATATCATCTTTGGTTGGAAAGCGAACATAATCTATTTTTAGACTTTTGAGTCACTTCTGTGAGCCAGAGCTGTGCTCTGTAATGCTCGGTTAAGCAATTTATGAAGCAGACACACCTGATAACTTATTGATAATAAAAGATGTTCTCATCTTGAAATCCGAAAGCCGGTGACTCATTTCCTTTCTGAACATCTTCTATGAGTTCGATTTTCATACTGATCTTGGTAGAAATTTATTCCTTAAAGAGTATAAGCTCTTTTTTATAATACAAGAAAGTGCTACCAAACCCTGTGAGTCCCATTACCAGTATATGAAAGCTGATATAAGACAGCCCTGTATAAACTCTCCTAAGCGAGTTTTTCTATTTTCCTGCTTGCTAGTGTTTTTTACCGAGAACATTTTCTGCGAGGTTTTCAATGATCTTTTACTCGATCATGAAAAGGAGCCTTTCACAATTGTCGTTCGATACGATACAGGGGAATTATTAGCGGAATACGAAGTAGCAGAATTCGGTTTGAATGGTTATGCCAGGGCTTTTTACAAAAGCGGCAAACTTATGGCGGAAGAGTATTTTGAGAATTCCTTACCTCAGGGTGTCGGCCGTGAGTATTATGAAAATGGAAACCTCAAACAGGAATATATGAACGTCGATGGTATGTTGAACGGCCAGGCGAAAACCTATTATGAGGATGGAGCTCTAAAACAGGTAGTCCAGTTTAAAAATGATGAAAAGTCCGGGCAGTTTATTTCTTATTACCCAAACGGCAAGGTTCGGGCAGAAATAGAGTATTTGAATGATGAATTGAACGGACAGGCAAAAGCTTACTCAGAGAGCGGCATGTTGAAAGAGAAAGGAAGCTATAAGAACAACAAACGTGACGGCGAGTACAAAAGTTTTTACGACGATGGTAAGAAATGGCGGGTGCTGAAATTCAGCAATGGAGAGCTGGATGGAGAAGCAAAAGTCTATTATGCGAATGGACGCTTACAGGCACGTGAAAATCGTCAGGAAGGAAAACTACATGGCACGGTTATTTATCAAGACGAAGAAAAAGATGCTCAACTGACTGTTGAGTACAGAAAAGGCTGGGTTACCGCTGCTCGTAGAACTGAGGGGGGAAAGAGGTTTACCGGGATTTTCAAAAGAAGTTTCCCCAATGGGGAAACACAACTTGAAATAGTATTTAAGAAAGGTAAGGCGGATGGGGTATCGAAGTCGTACTACGAAAGTGGCGTGTTGTCTGAAGAAGCCACTTTTAAAAACGGCACTATTGAAGGTAGTGTTAAAAAGTATTATCAAGATGGCAAACTAAAGGAGGAAAGTAAATTTAGGAAAGGTAAGCTTCATGGCCTGTCTCGGGAATTCTACAAAAACGGTGAAGTTTCAAAGAAGACAACATATGTCGCCGGCCTGGAGCAGGGTGATAGTTACAATTACTATGAGAATGGTGTTTTATCGGGAGTAGTGAATTTTGATGATGGAAAGGCGAATGGAGTTCAGAAGAATTATTATGAAAGTGGGGCGGTCAAACAGGAGACCACTTTTGTAAAAGGCATGATGCAGGGTGAATTCAGGGGTTATCATGAGAGCGGTGAAATAAGTTATCTCTACTTTCTCAAGAACAATGAGTATGAAGGTGAAGGCCTTCATTATAGTAAGGATGGCAGGATAACGACCAGACGAACGTTTAAAAATGGTAGAAAAATCGGTAAAGAATATTCTTACTATGACAATGGTCAGATATCGAGTGACTATAATTATAAGGACGATGAATTTCACGGAGAGATCAAAAAGTATCGTAAAGATGGATCATTGTTTCGGGAGTGGCATTACGAAAATGGGAAAAAAGAAGGTTATTACAGAGAGTACTCGGTCGAGGGTGGTCTGTTAAAAGAAACGCCTAATAAAAACGACAAAAGCCATGGTCTGGTAAAGGAGTTCTATGACAATGGACAACTACATAAAGTGTGGTCTTTTGTGAACGGAAAAAAGCATGGGACCTACAAGGAATTTAGCGAGATCGGCGTGCTCGAAAGAGTAGAGTTTTACGATAATGACAAAATGCTTGATGCAGAGAGTGAGATTAATGTGCACTAACTTGGACAAGGAGTTTCTGGGATGAAAAAATTTGCATTATTGTTAAGTCTGCTGTTGATGTTAGTTTTCATTGGTAGTCCGGTTTACGCCAGGAAATTGATGCAGGATAATAATGATGTAAAAACAGAATTGACATCACTTAAGGTGGTAGTCTCTGATGAGTTAAAGGAAAAAGTAAAAGAGACAGGAAGTTTAATGCTGTCGCTTGGAGTGATTCCTGGTGCCTTATACGGTGGTCCGATTGAAGGTGCCTTCTGGGGAGTGGATCTGAATGCATTGGCAGGGCCGGCGATCAACCTTCGTTATTTAGAGAAGGAAGTAGCAAAGTACGCACAATCACATGAGAGGAATGACAAAAATTCTTTTTTTAAAGTAAAGCCGGCGACTACTCGGTTTTTACGTATTAGCACCTACGGTTATGATGTGGAAGCAGGCACTTTTCTGACAGGCGGTTTGAGAAATGAAACCGCAGACCCTGTGATTTTGGCCTATTTTGATCGTCCTTGTACCGTTAAGGGGGAAATCAGCAGTGAACAGGGAATCTTTATTCATCAGTTTTCTATTCCAAAGGCGGGCCTTTACCATCTTGTGCAACTATCAGATGGTCAAATATACCGCATAAAACCTTTTAAAACTGTTGAGCAGCTCGAGGTTGTTGTTCATTGACGCTTAAGACATCATCAATATTTGTGTCGTCGTCTAAGCAACAAGACGCCTAAACCTCCGAGCAAAAGTGGGAGGCTGCCCGGTTCCGGTACATTTGCTGGTGTTACTTGTTCTATCTGCCCGCTGAAGTTGACACTGTCGTTGAAAAAATCGTTGATTTGATTGGTTGCCGGTCCGGCGCCCTGTGGGCCCACTGCAAATCGAATTATTGTGGTGGAACTAATTACATTGAGGTTAATGTCAAAGGCGAAGGTATCGAGATTTGGCAAGAGCTGAGCCGTGCCAAGAACAAACAATCCGTTCATGACATAAACTTCAACGCCATTATTGTTTACGCTCACCGGGTTGGTGGTTGCGCTGGTTGTAAAATTACCCGAAATATTTAGTGTTTCTCCGACGAGCCCTGTAAGTACCCATTCTCTGACTGAAAAGGTACCTCCGAACTGAGTACCGTTAGGTTTCATTGAAGTTTCGCCTACCCGTGTGCCAAGTGTGCCACCGTTGTCATAACCGGCGCCGTTCCAGCCAGTAAGAAAACCGGGAGTGGCCGAAAATGTATCTCCGCCTGGGCTATCGGTATTTTTGTAGTTCCATATCCCTGCTCCTGCGGTATCTGTATGGCCATGTTGAGCCGCATCGAGTGACGAGCCTGCAGTAACCGCAGCACCTCCCACGCCAATACCGTCGTTGGTGGCAGCATTCCAGTCGTTGACAGAGTGGGCGAGTATTATATTTGCGAAAGCGCTGTTCCCGCTGGCCATCAATACAATTGCCATCAGTAAAACGTGAGTGCGGAGTCGGTTTTTATTGTTCATTTGCTCTTCCTCTAATCATTCAATATTCTAATCCTAATGAACTGCAGATTTCATACCAAAGCATATAACAATATTTTAAGTCATTGAATACAAATAGAGCTTATGTTGCAACGAAGTAAGTGTGAGTTTTTGATGGATGTGAATTGTAAAGTATTCCGTCTCCATCAAATGGTGTACGGATCAATTTGATTCATTGAACTCCCAATAGTGCTTTTGTTTCTCTCAGCACCATACGCCAGGCTACTGAGAAGGGTGCAATTACATCGAAGTGTCCTGCGTTATCGACCACTGCCAGAGTAACATCATCGCCTGTTTTGCGCGCTTCGAGCATAAACGCCGTGCTTTGTCTGAGTGGTACAAGTACATCGGCACTACCGTGCACCATGCGAACCGGTACTTTCAGGGGCAATAACTGGGTGGGGTTTATCTGCGACACGCGTTCGGGTAATGCTTCCGGTTCGCCACCAAGCAAACCCGGTACAGCGGTATTGCAATCCTGGGTGTCGTATTCGTGTCGGTAGGTGTTGATGTTAGATATTGCTGCCAGTGGTACCACTCCCTTTATATCGAGGGTGCTTCCACTGTAAAACTCACTGGTTTTTTTCAAATTACTTTTCGCTGCATACCACAGTACCAAATGGCCTCCGGCGGAATGCCCCATTAGTACGACTCTGGAAAGATCAAGCTTGTAGGGTTTTTCTATCTCGCGAAGATGTTCTACCGCCGCACTCATGTCATGCATGGTACCCGGCCATGCGCCGCCCTCGTTGCCAATGCGTCTGTATTCGATTGTCCAGCTGGCAATACCGGCTTTCGCCAGCTCTCCGCTGAGGTTCGCGGCCATAGTCAGATCAAAATCTGCCAACCAGCAACCGCCGTGTACAAACACTACGACCGGATGTGGACCATCTCCATCTGGAAGACGCAACTCACCAAACTGATATTGATCGGGACCGTATTTAATAAGGTGATCCGCTTTTGGCTTTGCTAGCGCTTCAATTTGTTCCCAGCTGACTGGTGCGGGCTTTTCTTCTGCGTTGATTCCCGTTATTGCAAAGGAGAGTAGAAATAACAGGACTAATTCTTTCTAATGGTTAAGCATGTTCATAGTGGCGTTTTCATCCGCTGGTTTTGGTTACAGATAGCAGTGTAACTTTACATCGAGACGATCACTACTCTGTCTGATATAAGCTGAGTCATGTTATTGAGCAAGGTCCTTGTCGAGTGTCATTAGGTAGTAAAAATATGGTCTATACTGATGTAAGGATGCGGCGTTTCCATTTAAGTTGTCGATCACGAGGGGGTAACTATGCCAAGACGAACAAGCACATGGCAGGCGCCTGTGGAGGCTCTTGCGGCAATGCCGGAGGTTTCAGGAAACACTGTAAACGGTCTTGATGAAACCGAAAGAAGACCTGCCTCGCCGTTTTTCTGGCACGAACAGCAGTATCATGAATTCGGTGATATGCAGAAGTACACGCTGAATATTATGTATGGTCTTGAGGACGGCGGTGAAATCTGCGAGGCCTTTCGCATTAATGAAAATTTTGATCCTGCGCTTGGTGACGTGGCACAGAATCGCCAATTTGTTCATCGTGGTCCGGAGCCTACAGAAGTTGCCAGCGAAAAAATCACTCAGTCTGCCGAACAATGGACGCAACAGGTAAAAGAGTTCGCGCTCTCGCATCATGCCGATGTGGTTGGCATTGCCAGAATGAGTAGGAATTGGGTTTACGAAGGTTTTTCCATCAATGACTATGAAAAAAACGTCATCGTTATTGGTGTTGGGCATGATTACGATGAAATCAAGGAAGCACCTTCTTTACCGGGTAATAACCGGGGTATTGTCGAGGTGGGTAAGCAGTATACCCGGGCGGCCACTGCAGCCGCAGAGCTCAACAACTTCATTCGTGCGCAGGGCTATAGCACGAACTGCTATCCGGGACCGACCGCGCAAGCGGTGATGATGATCCCTGCTGCTGTAGAAGCAGGTCTGGGCGAGCTTGGCAAGCACGGTACATTAATAAACCGCGAGCTGGGCGCATCATTCAGGTTATCGGCGGTTACCACAAACATGCCCCTGGAATTTGATCAGCCTGATGTCTTTGGCGCCGATGATTTTTGTACACGTTGCCAGGTGTGTCGTGATGCCTGTCCACCCGATGCTATTTTCGATGATAAGCAATGGGTCAGGGATGAGAAAAAATGGTATGTGAATTTTGACAAATGTATTCCTTATTTTGCCGAAGCAAGGGGTTGTGCGATCTGTATAGCCGTGTGTCCCTGGTCGCGACCGGGCATAGCTGACAATCTGGTAGTGAAAATGGCAAAACGCCGAAAGAAGCTTGCTGACTCCTGAGAGCGTTTATTCTGTAAGCGCAGAAATATGGATCTGAAACTAATTATCACTGGAAATTGATAGAATAGGGCTATTAAGGGTATCTGCTGTTGCTCTTTTTAGCTCTTCTTTCTAATTAAGTCACTTTAGAATAAAGCCCTCGTATTCGTTTTTTACTACTTGTTCGCATTTTTCTACATAGGGAGGGAAACCGAGATAGGGCATAAATACTCTGGGTTTACCGGGTACGTTTGCGCCGAGATACCAGGAATTACAGCTATGCAAGAGTGTCGACTCGGCCACCTCATTAACATGTGCGACCCAGGCATCTTCAGCAGTAACATCGGCTTCAATCACGCTGAATTTGTTCCTGTGCATATAGTCAATTGCGTCTTTTACAAACTCAACATGTTGCTCTATGGAAGGGATCATATTGGTAAGTACTGACGGGCTGCCGGGGCCGGTAATAATGAACATATTGGGAAAGCCTGCAGACTGTAGTCCGAGATAGGTAAGTGGTCCGTCCGCCCATTTCTCTTTTAGAGTTTGAGCCTGACGGCCACGTATTTCAATTCTATCCAGTGCGCCGGTCATGGCGTCGAAGCCGGTTGCGAGTACGATGGCATCAAACTCGTATTCCTTATCTTTAATAACCAATCCCTTTTCTGTGTACGCGTCGATAGGACTTTCACTGATGTCTATCAGGCTGACGTGGGGGAGGTTGAATGTCTGGTAATAATCCGTATCGACACTCATACGTTTACAGCCAAAAACAGTATCGGGCATCAAGGTTTTAGCCAACTCGGGATCAGAGATTATCTCCTGAATCTTTTCGCGGAAAAAATCAGCAACCATGTCATTGGTTTTCTGGTCAAGTAAAAGATCAGGGAATGCGCCGTACCAGTACAGGCCACCCATTTCCCAGCGTCTCTCGCATTCTTGCCGAATTTCCTCTGCGCTCATTTCGCTGGCGAGGCGGGTATTGGAGAACAGTTCATTACCCGAGAACTGTTGGCTGGCGCTTTCTCTCAAGCGGGCATAATTGCTCTTGATGGCATTTTGCTCTGCCTCATCCATCGGCCTGTTATGTGCCGGAACGGTGTAGCCGGCAGAGCGCTGAAATACGCTCAGACTGGCGGCCTGCTCTGCAATGACGGGTATAGCCTGGATGGCAGACGAACCTGTGCCGACCACAGCGACATTAAGATCGCTGAAATCGACTCCCTGCTGAGACCATTGGCCGGTGTGATAGATCGGACCTTTAAAGAGATCTTCGTTTTGTATATTTGGTTTGTTGCTAACCGACAGACAACCGGTAGCAAAGACACAGAATTTTGCCTGATGGCTTTGACCTTCATCGGATTCGATTGTCCATCGATTGCTGTTTTCATCATAGCTAGCCGTGGCTACACGAGTATTGAATTGAATATGTCCTCTCAAATCGAAACGGTCGGTGACATGATTGAGATAAGAAAGGATCTCTGCCTGTGGTGCATATCTTTCAGACCATTGCCATTCCTGCTGCAGATCATCGTCGAACTGGAAGGAGTATTCCAGGCTTGGCACATCACAGCGTGCACCGGGATAACGGTTCCAGTACCAGGTACCACCAACACCATCACCAGCTTCGAGAATTCTGGCGGAAAGACCAAGCTTACGTGCTGTATGAAGCATGTAGAGGCCGGCGAAGCCAGCTCCGATTATGATCATGTCTGCCTGATTGTCAGCCATATTTCTCTGCGCTGTCTCCCTCTTATAAAAACCAAGAATAGTCCTTGTTAATTAAACAAACAATGGCGAATTGAAACTAACTAAAGTATAAACAAAGCTCGAGTTGTAAGATCTGACACTATTCCTTTATTCTGCAAAAACGGAACTTAACTATTAACAACAACGATATTCTCCGCCGGCTTCGCTTTACATTTGAATTTGACGATTCGAAAATGATTGCCGTTTTCGCACAGGCTGAACTTAAGGTAACTCGGAGTCAGGTAAGTGATTGGCTAAAGAAGGACGAAAACCCAGAGCAGCAAGCTTGTGACGACAGGACTTTGGCCTGTTTTCTAAATGGTCTGATTAATGAGTTGCGTGGTAAAAAAGAAGGGGTGCAACCGACACCGGAGGAAAAACTTAATAACAATATTATCTTCCGGAAACTCAAGATAGCTCTTAATCTGCAGGCTGAAGACATATTGAGAATTCTGTCGCTTGTTGATATTACAATAAGCAAACATGAACTCAGCGCATTTTTCAGAAAGAAAGGGCACAAGCATTACAGAGAATGTCAGGAGCAAATCCTGAGGAATTTTATACACGGTATCCAGAAAGAATACCGGGAAGAAGATAGTTTGCCGGCATCTGTCTATCTACAAGAAAACGGGAAAAATAACTGAATGACGACCGTGTTAGTAGTTGGGGCTACTGGTAAGACAGGGCGCTCTCTAGTGGAGCAGTTGCTTGATAAGAATCACGAAGTTCGTGTTATTGTTCGCTCACCAGACAAATTCCCTCCTGAGGTTTTACAGAATGCAAATTTAAGAATCGTTAAGGCTGCGGTTCTTGATTTGAGTGATAATGAGATATGTGAACAGGTAGAAGGTTGTCACGCCGTTGTGTCATGTCTGGGCCATGTTATGGACTTCAAAGGGATGTTCGGGCATCCGAGAAAACTCTGTACTGAGGCGACGAGACGTTTGTGTGAGGCCATCGAAAAGAGCAGCCCACCTGAACCCACAAAGTTTATCTTGATGAATACAGTTGGAGTAAAAAACCCGGATCTTGAAGAAAAAAGATCCTGTTTCGAAAAGGGACTTCTTGCCCTCTTGCGTCATACCATTCCTCCGCACAGCGATAACGAAACTGCGGTTGACTATTTGATCGGGAATATCGAGAGGGAAAACAAGTACATCAAATGGTGTAGTGTCCGCCCCGACTCCTTAATCGACGCCGGACTCACAGAATACGAAATCATAGAGTCGCCCAACACGGGTATTTTTTCTGGACGCCCTACTTCACGATCCAATGTCGCTCATTTTATGACTGAGCTTATAGAGAATGCAGAAGTTTGGGATACATGGCAGTTAAGAATGCCAGTGATTATGAACTGTTAATGCGAAACAGTACCTCAAGGTTGCTCAAATAGTGCAGTCAGATCAGGTCTGACCTGGCTCAAGTGCCTGGAATTATTCCTTACCCGTTCGACAGCCAAATCTGGCATTATTAACCAATGCCAAGTTCCATAGACAGCAATTACGCCGATTATCTGCTACCGAAAAGATTAATTTTCTTTGATCTTGACGGTACGTTGATACCGTCTACCTTTGCGTCTGGTCGTCGTATCGCCATATCAATGTCTATCTATCAACAGGTAAAAGAGTTTGCACAAGCGATTTTCAGGATTGACAATTTGCCGGAACTGCATGAAGAAGAATGTAGCAACTGGTATCGAAGTAATGGTGGCCCCCAGGGCTTAATAGCTGAAATACTCTCCACTTGTGAGCTGTCCGAAGAAATTGCTGATTGTCTGAGTTTCTATTTCAATGGCTTGTTCAATCGAAGACTGACGCAGTATCTGAAGGAAGATCTGAAACACGATCGTGTTCCAGATGAAATCATACAGTTTCTGGAAAAATTGTCTGAAGTAGCGTCAATGATCCTTGTCTCGTATCGTTATCAAACTCAGTTTGAGTTTTTAAGTTCTCTGGAAGATCTTGGTCTTACCAACAACAGTTTGTTTGGACCGAGTAACGCTTTTGCGGTGGGTGAGCCGGGTACTTCCTCCGATGGTTCTAAATCGCGCTTTGTAGGGAAGATGTGGCGACGTGAAATTCGGGCGCAGCGGCGTCTGACTTCGGAAATAGGTAAAACTTTTCCTCCATTAATAGTTGGAGATTCTATTCGAGATATCCATTTCGCTGTCGATGTTGGAGGCATCTTTTTTGGTGTGTCAGAAACAGGCGAGGCTTCCAATGACGCCATGGTCAAAGAGATCAAACATCAGGAAAGTAATTTAAGTAGCCGATCCCGAGTGTTTAAGTCATTGCTGGATGAAAAACTTCAGATTCGAATACTCGAGGAATGTGCAGCTTATCAGGAAACAATAAAAGCGCTTTGAAGCTTTGTATTAAGAAAAACATGGTTCAAAAGTGTCGAAAAATTTAACATTCCTCTTCGGCTAACAAGTGCTATCTGTTCAGCTTCTATTGTTATTAAAAATCGTTTGGTTTTCATAGGCTTGCGATAAATTATTTTGTTTCCTGGCCCGGGTTCAAATTTGCTGGAGTCGGAAGTATTTACAGTCACGCCAGTTGCATAAATTGGCGACCGCTTAAGTTATTGAATTTTAATTACATTTATTAAGAACATTTCTGGTTCAAATATTGCTTTAGTTTTTGTGAGGACATCAGGCTTTTCTTAATGCTTGTCAGCATAGTTTAGGAGTAGACAAATGAAATTTAGGAACACAGCAAATAAGCTCATCGCATTCACAGGGCTGATAACAGCGATCGTATTCACCCTGCCAACTGTCAGTGCAACGATCCTTCTTAATCAGGATTTCGAGGCGCCAAATACTTTTTTCAATGGTTTTGATGTAGACAGCCGGCCGGTCAATACGCTTTTTGGAAACCAGCCAGCCGGTTTTACCTATGGTAATACTTTTACAGTGGAAACCATCAATGTGACCGATTCAGCCAACCCGAGTGATTCACAAAAATCCTTTGCTTCTATCGGAGGCTACCAGGGAGATCTTGCTCAATCAGGAAACTTCGTTGTTGGTATGCTTTCTCATGCTCAAAACGATCGACTTGGTCTCACATTCGATGTAAGCGGTTTTGATTTCCTCAATGTCCAGATTGATGTCACCAGTCTGGAACTGGATTGCTGCGGAGCGCCGTTTGTGACAGGTGCACCCACATTTCGCTTTTCGCTTTTTGAAGACGCTGGTTCTAATGGTATTGGCAGCGGAAGCTTGCTTGATTCTTTTGATTTGGCTGGTACCGCCTCTGCGGGCCATATACTGGATTTCACAACGGGCACGTTTGGTCTGGACGCATCAAATTCAAGCGATGGTCTGGTCACACTGCAAATCGATTTACTAAGTGGTGGTTATGCTGCTTTTGATAACCTGATTATTGCTTCATCAGATACTGAAGGGGATGTTGGGCAGTCCGTGACGGAGCCTGGCATTGCCTGGTTATTCCTCAGTGGAATGGTGGTGATGAGTCTGCTTCGCCGAAGACGTTTTTCCTGAGCTTTCGCTCAGATTATTCGTTTTTTCCTAGTGGGAATTTGATCAGGTTTTCAGGACCGAGCACGCCATCACTTCTGGCGAGAAGATAGGCGTATAGATTGTCGAGATTGTCGAGATTGTCTATGACGCGTTTGTTGGTATTGTTTGGTCGCATCATTGTTCCGGGTTTTCCATTTTTAACCAACTCGTAGAAACTATCCTTGCTGATTTTTGATTTCAGACTGTCGGCGAGGTTTGGACCAACGGCGCCTATCCCGCCCTTGCCATGACAGGTACCGCAGCCGCCACCGTTATAGGTCTTCCAGCCTTCCAATGTATTTTCACTGATTTTCCCGTCGACAACCTGATAAGGCTTTGTTTCTGCGTCAGCTGCTGCAAGTGGTTTGGATACTGATACTAAACTCACCTGTTCAGCATCATCGCTAGTACCCGCGACGGCCTGGGTAATACCGACAGATTCCGGTTCCGGGTTGCTGCAGGCCGAAAGCAACAGAAAAAGTATGAGACCAGACTTCATGTGTATACCAGTCATATTTATCCCGTCTATTAAAAAGTACTCGCACTTTTATAGCACAAACTACAATGTCAATTATGTGATTCAAATCAATTATTGACTCAATAATCAGTTGCGAGAGCAAATTCCTGTGAATGGTTATTTTTTTAAGTATCACTTGAAACTCCTAAATTCAGTGCTAGGTTATTTTCTTTTCTTTTTCCTCTTTAATTAGCTTTGCCAGCACCTGACGAAAATGTGTTAATGCCTCATCGGCGGCGATAACGCGCAGGCGAAAGTCTGGATCGTTATCGAGTAATGTTTGCTGAGCCTCAATAATGGCTTTGTCTTCATAAAAACCTTCGAACAAACTATCTCTGAGAGATAGGGCAATATTTGAATTCTCCAGATCGAAATTATGCATATAGTTCCAGAAAAAATGTGTGGTGCGACGCGTTTCCGGTGTCATGAACTGGCAGTTGCGATATTGTCTGGAACCTTCCAGATTACCTTTTTCTGCTCCGTTTCCCGCGGGGGAGAATAGGGTCTGTAAGAAGAATACTCCGGGTATCAACATTTCTCCGATGTTTCTTCTATCGATTCTGGCTTCTTTGTCAGGGATAACCTTTTTATGGAAGGGTGGTGACTCGGCGTTCATATGCCAACGTTCAACACGAAAGCCTCGCTCGAGTCTTTCAATCGCAACTGGTTTGGTGGTATAGGCATACTCTTCAGAGCCACCGAGAGTATTGGTGTGGACAAAAGCCAGATGCGCGAAGTCGCTAAGATTGTCGACGATCAACAACCAGTTTGCATCGTAGTGAAGATAGGCGGGCAGGCCTTTCCAATCGCTGTCGTGTAAGGGCGGGTAATCGAGAATCAAATCTGGATCGGCAAGCTCCGGATCGCCCATCCATACCCAGATCAGATGGCCACGTTCCTCTACCGGATAGCTTTTTACTACGAGGCTGGAAGCGATCCTGTCTTGCCCGGGAATCTGGATACATTTGCCTGTCGGATCGTATTTTAAGCCATGATACATACAGCGAATGTCATCACCTTCAATACGACCCATGGAAAGGGGTGCTCCGCGATGGCAACAACGATCGTCAAGCGCGACATATTTACCGCTTTCACCCTGATATAAAACAATGGGTTTTTCGAGAATAGTGCGGGCCAGCTTTTTACCATCGATCAGTTCGTGATCCCAGGCGGCAACGTACCAGCAGTTGTAGAGAAAAATATCTTTTTGGGCCGTCATTAGTCCTCCCGCAATGATAAATGCTAAAACCAGGGCTTTCTAGACTACTCCGCATTGTGCTCGAATAATAGAGTCAATTGTGTCGATTATTGTCACAGTATAGTATGTACGCCTACCAGAAAGGCCTCAATGGATCAGTTTAAATGAAAAAACCAACGAATGATCAAGCGGTGTATCGGGAAGATTTATACGGTACCCATGCTGAAGTTACTTACAGTGGCATACTCAGTTTCCTGCGCAGAAAATATACGCATGATCTGAAAAACGCGGATGTGGCTGTTGTCGGTATTCCTTTTGACACGGCAACAACCAATAGACCCGGCACACGATTCGGACCTCGATCGATACGTGAAGCGTCGACTCAGATTGGCTGGGCACAGCTGGATGGTTGGGGTTTTGATGCCATGGATAAATTGGCGGTAGTGGATTACGGTGATTGCGATTTTGATCATGGCAGGCCACAGGAAGTTCCTGCGCGCATTCAGGAGTACATCGCTGAGATTATTACTCAGGACACCGCGACATTGAGTCTGGGTGGCGATCACTTTGTTACCTATCCGATATTAAAAGCTTATGCGGAGAAATTCGGTCCGCTTTCGATGATCCATTTTGATGCGCATTCAGACACCTGGGAAGATGAAGAAGGGCGTATTGATCATGGCACTATGTTCTATCACGCTGTACAGGAAGGGATCGTGAATCCTGAGCAATCTGTACAGATTGGTTTGCGTACTTATAACGATAAAGACTGGGGTTTCAATATTATGAATGGTCCCTGGGTACATGAAAATGGCACGCAGGCCGTGATTGATCGTACACGTGAGATTGTTGCGGATAATAAGTGTTATCTGACCTTTGATATTGACTGTCTGGATCCGAGTTACGCACCGGGTACCGGGACTCCGGTGATTGGTGGTTTAACGACGAATCAGGCGCAAACTATTCTACGCGGTCTGGCCGGGATCAATCTCGTCGGAATGGATCTGGTAGAAGTGGCACCGGCTTATGATGTAGGCGATATTACCTCGCTGGCTGGAGCGAGCCTGGCTCTGGAAATGCTGTATATCTATGCCTCGAATCCGAAGCGCGGATGAATCAAGGTAGTAAATCTAACATACGGAAATAGAGCATACCAAGAGCAACCAGATTGTTCCCGACAACACGTCCACCGGGGATCCGATGATGTTTTACCTTTGCGAAAATATCGAATCTTTCCGATGTGCCGCTGATTGCGTCGGCGAGTATCTGCCCGACTAAATGTGTCACGTTGACGCCATGACCAGAGTAGCCTTGAGCGAAATAGATATTGTTTGATATCTGACCTAGATGGGGCACGCGGTTAATGACAATACCGATTTTTCCACCCCATTCGTAATCGATTTTTAATCCTTTCAGTTGCGGATAAATCTCCAACATGCGCGGTAGCATGGAGTCCTTGATGCTGGCCGGATCTCGACCGGAATAGTTGCAGCGACCGCCGAAGAGCATACGTTTGTCTGCGCTCAGTCGATAATAATTCAGCACATGGTTCATTTCACAAACCGCCATATCAGCCGGCACAATTTCTTTTTGTAATTCTTCCGAAAGCGGTTCTGTGGCAATGATATAACTGCCGGCCGGAAAAACCACACCACCGGTATAACGTTTCTCCAGCATGTGATAAGCATTACCGGCAAGAATAACGAAGTTGCTCTCTACATAACCTTTGTCGGTAAACACCTTGGGGCGATTACCGTGTTCAATACGGATGACGGGTGATTGCTCGAATATTTTTGCGCCCTGTTCGACGGCGGCAGTGGCTTCTCCCTGGCAAAGGTTTAGCGGATGTAAGTGCCCATTGGCCATGTTGACCATTCCACCAAGATAATGATCGGTGCCGAGTTCGTTAACACAGGCTTCCTTAGTGACCATTCTCGTTTCGAAAGGAAACTGCTTTTTCTGCAATTCTTCACAATACTCTTCCAGTTCTCTTATGTGACGAGGTCGTGTGGCGACATCGATGTAACCGGATTTAAGATCGCAATCGATCTTATACTTCTCGACGCGTGACTTAACGATCTCATTGCCAGCCCAGTGCATGTCCCAGAACAAATCCGACATGTCTTTACCCTGTGCCTTGTGTAGTTTGGATTCTCCGCTTATTCCACCGATCAATTGACCACCGTTACGTCCCGAAGCACCCCAGCTAACCCGGTTTGCTTCAACAACGACTACTTTGTAACCTCGCTCAGTCAATTCAAGTGCCGAACTGATACCGGTAAAGCCACCACCAACAATACAAACGTCGCAATCTTCAGCACCTTCTAATACTGGGTACTCTTCTTTTGAATTTGCCGTTGCTGCGTAATAGGAGCCGGTATGTGGTTGAGGAAATTGCGTATTCATATTCGTAATTTATTAAAGTTGTGGGTGACGCTTTTGCCATTGCAGGGCAGATTGCAGCTTTGCGCCGATTCTTAGCACGCTTAGATCATCGTAGCTTTTACCGACAATCTGTACTCCGGTTGGCAGACCGTTACTGGCAAAGCCGGAAGGAACAGATAACACCGGGCAGCGACTGAGCATGTTAAAAGGCCAGGTCATGCACTCTTGCATAATAAGTTCAAAAGCAGCGGGTTTACCGGAAGCTGGCCAGCCTGTTGTTGCCAGCGTGGGGCAGATAAGTGCGTCGTAGTATTCCAGTGAGCTTCCCAATGGCTTGTACATTTGTCCGGCACGGCTTATGGAATCGAGATAGTTCTCAGGCTCAACGGACAAGCCTATTTCCGCCAGCTCGATACAGTAATCGTTCATCTCGCTACGATGGGAAGAAAGATTCTTAGCGATGTCGCGACCCATACGAAAGCCGAAATGCGCCCGGGCTGCGTCCCTGAGACGGGCATCCCAGCTAATATCAATGTCCTCGACAATGGCTCCAAGAGTTTTCAGGGTTTCGCATAAGGAAAATGTATTAGCGAAGACTTCTTCGTCAATATCAAAAAAACCCAGATTCATCGAACAGGCTATACGGATCCCTTTGATGTCATCGAACTCAGCGGGCACTTCCAGTTTTGGTCGGATACTTGCCAGATCGGCCGGGTGCGGGCCATTGATTATATTGAACATCAGTGCACAGTCTTCAACACTACGCGCCATCGGACCGTTATGATTATAAGTATCGAGAGAATAAAAAGGATCGCTTTCCGGGACTCTTCCATAACTGGGTTTCAGACCCACAAGGCCACAGAGACTGGCAGGTACCCGAATTGAACCGGCGATGTCTGAGCCAGTTGCCAATGCAGAAGTACCTGCGGCCAGCGAAGCGGCGGATCCGCCCGATGATCCGCCCGGACTATAATCAGTATTCCAGGGGTTGGTGGTTACGCCATTCAATTTATTACGGGTAAATACCGCGCTGGAAAATTCGGGTACGGTGGTTCTTGCATGGACAATAGCGCCGGCACTCAGTAGTCGTTCGACCATAGGGTGCGTGCTTGTGCCAATATTGTCCTTTGACAATAAAGAACCTTCGCTGGTGATTTCACCCTCGATTGTCATTTCATCTTTAACCGCGACGCAAATGCCGCATAGACTGCCAGCGCTGTCCGGATTATTGATATAGATATTTTCAGCTTCGCGAGCGGATTCCCATGCCTGTTCAAATCGATCGGCAGAAAAAGCATTGATTGTCGGTTCGCTTACGGCAGCCTTTGCAATGTACGCATCGAGTAATTCCACCGGCGATAATTCGCGCGATTTAAACAGGCTCAGCGCTTCGCTGGCGCCGAGGAAACACAGTTCATCATTATCTGAGCTACTATGCTTTACCACTATTCTGACAGCCCGAGTCGTTGCAGCGTAGAGGCGTATGGCACTCCTTTGCCATCCCATCCGCGCAATTCATAATAAGCCGGTAGCATTTCATCAAGCCGGCAGACCAGACCTTTGGCGGAGCCGCTTGGGGCCGGTTCTTTCAATATCCGTTGTGGCAGGGTGTCATCACTCTTGTCCAGACCAGCCGCCAGATTGAACTGGCGTTCGAGATTCCAGATTCGCTCGCCGGTCTGCTTGAGTCTTTCCAGATCCCAGTCGCCCTCACAGGCGGCGTTAATGTGCGCTGTAAACGCTTCTTCATCGAGGCCGGCATCGCCGGGAAACAGACAGAGTCCGCTTGAATCAACGGCGGCAACGTAATCCTGTGAGTCCTTTACTATCTGTGCTTTGGATTCGGGTTCGGTGGTTTCAAAATCGTCTTCGTAAGGCGCTGCGCGCAGGTGACAGGCACCACGATTGCTGGTCGCATAGGCGAGTCCCATGCCCTGCATGCTACGGCCATCATAACCGGCAAACTCCTGGCCTTTTACTGCCATGGAGAATTCAGGATGAGCGTACTTTTCACACAGACGTTTTGAACCCAGGCCTACGTCAATTCCAAAACCTTCTCCACGCGCTGTTGCTTCAGTGATGGCGACCAGGGCTTCTGCCGATCCAAAATTAAGAGTTATACCACCAGTGTCTTTTTCTGAAATCACGCCCGTATCAAAAAGCTCCATGGCGGCAGCGATCGATCCACCAAGTGAAATCGGATCCATACCATATTCATTACAGAGAAAGCCGCAATAGGTGGCGGCGTTCATGTCACTGACACCCACTGTGGAACCAAGCGAGAAAGCGGTTTCATATTCAAGTCCACCGGACGCACCGTGGTATTGCGGTTTGTCTTTTACCGAGAAATGTTCAGGATCAATATGGCAGATTCGCCCACAACCGATGGTGCAGCCAAAACAGGCGCCGTTTTGCACAATATTGCGATGCTCATTATTGTTTTCGCTGTGCATGGTTTCGACGTTAATTTTATCGGCACCTTCAAACTGAACTTCGCGAAAATTACGCGTGGGGAGCGTGCCGAAAGTATTGGCGATATCCATCATCATCAATGTGCCTTCGCGGGTGAGGGCTTTACGATCTGCACTTTCCTGCATGATTGCTTTAGTCGCGCTTGCTGTTTGCATAAAGGCGGAAGGATCAGACACAGTCACTCCCTTACTGCCTTCTACGACAATCGCCTTGAGGTTTTTTGATCCCATTGCGGCACCTACGCCTGAACGGCTGGCGGCGCGATGTAAATCATTCACAACACAGGCGAAGCGATTACCCTTCTCACCGGCAGGACCGATTGACGCAACTTTCACTGAGGCATTCTGGTGAAAGGATTTCAGCGCGGGTTCGGTTTCCCAGACGGTTTTGCCCCATAAGTGTTTGGCCGAAATGAGTTCGACCTGATCATCATTGATGTAAAGATAAACCGGTTCCGTTGCGCGACCCTCAAATATCACCATATCGTAGCCGGCAAACTTGAGCTCGGCACCAAACATACCGCCAGAATTTGAACAGGCAATGGCGTTGGTCAAAGCACCTTTGCAGACTACCGAGTAACGTCCGCCGGTAGAGGCCATGGTGCCGGTCAGCGGGCCGGTCGCAAAAATCAGTTTGTTCTCGGGAGACAGTGCGTCGGCAGCCGGGTCCATTTCTTCCAACAGATACTTTGACGCGATACCGCGCTGACCGAGATAGGACTGGGCCCACTCCTGATTCAGTGCTTCGAAAGAAATACTCTGATCGCTCAGATTGACTCTAAGTATTTGTCCTTGCCATGCCATAAGCTATCAACTTTCTAGCTGACGATACCCAGATCGTGTGCTGTCAGATCAAGGCATTTGATGGCAATACTGATTAATTCGTCTATCTGTTCTTTGTTCATTATCAGAGGCGGGGAGATGATCATAGTGTCACCGACTGCACGCATAATAAGGCCATTATCGAAACAATGATCACGGCATAGTTGACCAGCGTCGCCTGCGGATTCAAAAAATTCTCTATTGCTTTTGTCTTTAACCAATTCCAGCGCACCGATAAAGCCAACTCCGCGAGCTTCACCTACGAGCGGGTGCTCAGCCAGTTCCCGCCACTTTGATTGCAGATAAGGGCCGGTATTATCTTTTACGTTCTCAATAATTTTCTCGTCGCGCAGAATATTTATATTGGCAAGCGCTACAGCACAGGAGGCCGGATGGCCTGAGTAGGTAAAGCCATGAGCAAACTCTTCACCTTCGGTAATGATTAACTCAGCAACACGATCACTAACCATGACTCCGCCAATCGGCAGATAGCCGGAGGACAGGCCTTTTGCTATAGGCATTAGATCCGCTTCTATCTGAAAATGATCAGAACCGAACCAGCTTCCCAGTCGACCAAAACCGCAGATCACCTCGTCGGCTACAATGAGTACATCGTGTTCCTTACAGATACGTTGAATCTCGGGCCAGTAAGTGTCGGGTGGAATGATGACACCGCCGGCACCCTGAATAGGCTCGGCAATAAAAGCCGCTACTTTGTCAGCGCCAAGAGCCAGAATTTTTTCTTCCAACGCTCTTGCCGCCTGTAAACCAAAGTCTTCCGGAGAAAGATCGCCACCATCGCGGTACCAGTAAGGCGTGGCTATGTGTTCGATACCGGGAATTGGCAGGTGTCCCTGTGTGTGCATATCTTTCATAGCGCCGAGGCTGGCTGCACCAATGGTGCTGCCATGGTAGGCATCGCTGCGACTGATGATCGTCATTTTCTCTGGCTGACCCTGCAAATCCCAGTAGCGGTTTATAAGGCGAATTACGGTGTCGTTCGCTTCTGATCCGGAGTTGGTAAAGAAAACGCGGTTTAAATGAACCGGAGTGACTTCCTGCAACAACTTTGATAATTCAATCGCGGAGGGGTGCGAGGTTTTAAAGAAATTATTGTAATAAGGAAGTTCCAGTAATTGTTTGTAGGCAGCATCAGCCAGTTCTTTCCTGCCGTAACCAATATTCACACACCACAGACCTGCCATGGCATCGAGCAATTTCTTATCTTCCGAGTCCCAGACATAAACGCCATCTGCACGAGTGATAATGCGACAACCTTCACTGGCAAGGGCATTGGTATCTGTAAAAGGGTGGAGGTGATGCTGGCTATCAAAAGATTGCCAGTTAGCTGTGTTATTTTCCATTATCTTATACTCTCAATAGTAGGTGTTCACGTTCCCAGGGAGTAATGACCTGAGAAAATGTCTGGTGTTCAAGTTCTTTAACGGCCAGGTACAGCTGTATAAAATCTTTCCCAAGCGCTTTCCGAATAGCTGTAGACCGTTTCATTAATTTCAAAGAAGAATCCATGTCCATGGGTAGTGAAATGTCCAGATCATAGGCACTGCCTTTCTGCTCTGCTGTCGGCGTAAGTTTTTCCTGAACGCCGAGGTATCCACTAATCAGTGATGCGGCTATGGCAAGATAAGGATTGCTATCCGCTCCGGCTATTCTGTTTTCCACGCGAGTTGCTTTGGTTGCAGACAGCGGGACTCGTAAACCAACCGTTCTGTTATCAATACCCCATTGCGTATTTATAGGGGCAGAATAATAAGGTGTAATGCGTCGGTAAGAGTTCACATTAGGAGCGTAAAATGCCATCAGGGCAGGTGTGTATTTTTGTAGGCCGCCAATGTAACTTTTAAAAAGTTTGTTCGTTTTACCGTTTTTACCAACGAATATATTGTTGCCGGACTTTTTGTTTAGCACACTCTGGTGCAAGTGCATGGAACTACCGGGCTGATCCTGATAGGGCTTGGCCATAAAGGTGGCATAGATGTCGTATTTATAGGCAGCCTCGCGCACGGTGCGTTTAAAGGCAAAGACCTGATCGGCAAGACTCATTGGATCGCCATGCAGAAAGTTTACTTCCAGTTGCGCAATACCGTCTTCATGCGTCAGTGTCTCGATGGCAAGTCCTTGCTGCTCTGCATAGGAAAATATGGTGTCGATCAATTCTTCGTATTCATTGACCGCATCGATGCTGAAAGAGCGACGTGATTTTTCCTGTCTTCCGGAACGACCTACAGGTGCTTGCAAGGGTTGATTAGAATCGGTGTTGGCCTTGGTTAGATAAAACTCCAGTTCCGGCGCAACCACAGCCTGCCAGTTTTTTGTATCGAACATCTCAAGAACACGTTGCAGTACGTACCTGGGAGCAGTTTCCACATAAGAACCATCAAGGTGAAGGCAATCATGAATTATCTGTGCGGTTGGTACCTTTGCCCAGGGCACCATTCGAATGGACTCAAACACAGGTCGCGCTGCCATGTCGACATCTGTCGGGTTTGTATCATCGATAAGATCGGTATAGCTACCGGAAATCGTTTGTGCAAATATGGCTTCAGCAAGACGCATCCCTTCATCCGCTATGTAACGTTCAGTAGGCACGAACTTGCCACGCGCGGTGCCGGCGTAATCGGGAATAATTGCTTCTACTTCCTCGACTTTATTTTTCTTCAGCCACTGTTGGATCTTTTTCATAATTATCTGTAATAGTTTGTCGACAGAAGTCTGGTAGATTTCCGTTTTTCAGGTGAATCATAGTATGCCAGCACTTGTGTGAAGACAAGCTAATTAAGAATAAAAATGAATGAGGGTTCATTCAGTATTAGCAGGTAAATTAATGTTATTGAAACAATTAATTTGAAAGCCGCTTAGTCTGGTTTAGCTATTTAACAGTAAATTTGAGGTGAGGAAAGCGAACATTTTTGTTGTACTATTAGATACACAGGATTAATCATCAGAAATAAACGCCAGGAATGAATAAAAACAAACAATGGACATAGGCGAACCTTTGAAAAACCTGGGTTCGGTGGAGATAGACGCTTTACAGGAACTGATACTGAATCTGGAAGCGGAGGCCTGGCTGGAGCAGGACTATCGTCAGAAAGAGTACGATGTGCATCGTTATACTAAGTCTATCGTTATGGTATTTACCGATGGTTCCGGCTGGCCGAATATCGAAGTCAGTAAGCAACCCGGTTGGGACAGGTTAGCTGAAGCTGCGGTACCGGTTATGCATGGCCTCATTGAAGAGCACTATCCGACAGGAGGTACGATCATTCGCGCCATGGCAGCGAAATTACTGGCAGGTGGAAAAATCAAACCGCATCGCGACTCGCATCCTTCCTTTCACCACGGTCATCGCATCCATGTGCCAATCAGTACCAATGACAGGGTTCGGTTTATGATTGACGGGCGACCCTACAAGTTTCAGGTGGGTCAGGCCTACGAAATTAACAATCAGCTGCAGCATAGTGTCATGAATAAGGGCGAGGAAGACCGGATCACCCTGATTTTTGATTATGTACCGCCAAACTTGATTGATCGAAGTCAGCACTGAGCTGGCAGATTGTTAATGAAGAAATGACGACAATTCAGACTCAGGGTCAGTTCTTCACAATAAAGCGTCTTTTTATGCCGCTGCTGGCTCGCCCCGGTGTCGTGCAGACCATCAAGTACATTGTTTATATTTCACTGTTGGTCAATTTCGTCATTTACGTTCGTGACGATTATCTTGCCTGGCAATCTTCTTTGGCACCCGGTGCGCCGCTGGGACAAATCTTCAGTACTTTTTCCACCTCTATTGATACGGCTGCCTGGATGGGTTTGATCTTTCTCTTTGAACTTGAAACTTATGCCTTGTCGGACAGTGCCTTTACTCGTTGGCTGGTTAATTTAATGCGAGCGGCTAAAGCAATATGTTTTATTGGCGTGTTGTACGCAGCTTATGGTTATACGACGGAAGCGCTGGAGAATTACCGGACACGGGAAATGCCCGAGATTACTAATGCCTGTCAAATGGCGGATCAGGGAGTTGCTATGCAAATGGATAGCATTGCCTACGAGGATATTACGACTGCTAATTGTAAGAGTATTTCGAATGACAGCCAGTTTTATCTCATTCATACGGATATATCTATAATTGATAAAACCAAACTGGCTCACGTGCAAAAAATGGGCTGGGTCGATATTTGCAATTCTTTTGTCTGGATTTTTGTGGTGCTGCTTATTGAAATCGAAATCTGGATGCAGAACAAAGATCGTTTTGGCAGCAAAATATTGGAACGAGTACGCCAGTTCAAAACTTTTCTTTATCTTGTGTTGATTATCAACGCGATTATCTGGTCTTCGACTGGCTATTTCATTTATAGCTGGGATGCCTTTCTCTGGATATTCGGCTTCTGGGTGATTGAACTGAATCTTGCCGAATGGGAAAGGGACAGACTGCAGGAGATCGGTGGTAGCGCCGTTGAGGCGGTCTAGTTACTCGCTCAGCTTTAGCTGACTTTCTGTCCGTCGCTGTTTTTCCTGCTTCAAAATTAACCATCCAGCTACACCGACACCAATACTGACGATTAATATAATAATTGAAGCCAGCGCATTAATATCGGGTGTCACACCTAGACGTATTTTTGAAAATATCCACATCGGTAAGGTGCTTGAGCCGGGGCCGGACACAAAGCTGGCGATAACCAGATCATCTAGTGAAAGAGTAAAGGCCAATAGCCAACCCGATAGCATGGCCGGTGCAATCAGTGGCAGAGTAATATCGAGCGTGACACGGAAAGGCCGGCCCCCGAGATCCATTGCCGCTTCTTCAAGAGACTGATCCATTGAGCTGAGTCTCGATTGCACAATCACTGCGACGTAGGCCATAGAAAAAGTAATGTGGCCTATGGTAATGGTCATTGCGCCCCTGTTCGCCGGCCATCCGATGAAATCCTGCAAGCTGACAAATAACAACAGGAGCGACAGGCCGGTAATCACTTCCGGCATGGCCAGTGGCGCGGCGATCATTCCGGTGAACAGAACCCTGCCTTTGAATCGTCCCATTCGAGTCAGGGCAAGTCCCGCGAGAGTTCCCATCAGGGTAGCGAAAGTGGCACTGATAAAAGCAATACGCAAACTTAACAGTGCGGCGTCAATAATCTGCTGATTTTCGAACAAATTCGCATACCAGCGAAACGAAAAACCACCCCATACCGAAACAATACGTGAATCATTAAACGAGTTTACGATGAGCAGAACTATTGGCACGTACAAAAAGGCGTAGCCGAAACAGAGCACCGAAATAAGAAAGCCGGGATAAGCTTTCTTCATGCTTCCTGCTGCTCTTGCGGTGACTGATAATGCTGAAACACCATCATAGGCAATATCAGAATCAGTAACAGTATGGTGGCAACCGCCGCAGACATGGGCCAGTCACGGTTACCAAAAAATTCTTCGTAAAGGGTTCTGCCGATCATTAAAGAATCTAGCCCGCCGAGCAGACTGGGAATAACAAACTCTCCGATCGCGGGGATAAACACCAGTAAACTGCCTGCAATTATTCCCGGCAGCGATAGTGGTAGAGTTACATCACGAAAAACAATCAGCGGCCTGCCGCCGAGATCTGCAGCAGCCTCCATATAATCCAGATTCAGTTTCTCAAGATTGGCGTACAAGGGCAGAATCATAAAAGGCAGATAGGAATACACAATACCCAAATAGACGGCAAAATCTGTGTAGAGTAGTTTAAGAGGTTGTTCGATTATGCCTAGCGACATAAGACTATTGTTAATCAGCCCGTTGGTGCTGAGGATACTCATCCAGGCGTAGACGCGCAGAAGAAAGGAAGTCCAGAAAGGTAATATCACCAGGAACAGCAGGATGTTCTTCCAGCCCGGCGCGGCACGTGCCATGGCATAGGCCATTGGATAACTTATCAGCAAACATAATAACGTCGATATGAAAGCAATTTTTAATGACTTGAAATAGCTTATCCAGTAAAGATTGTCTTCCAGTAGGAAGCGATAGTTATCAAGTGTAAAGAAAAAAGCGAAGTCGATGCTTTCGCTCCTTGTAAACAGAGGAGTAAAAGGTGGTGAGGCGACCAGCGGATCAGAAAAACTGATTTTGAATACAATCGCGAATGGCGCCAGAAAAAAAATCAGCAGCCATAGATAAGGTGCAAGAATAACGAAACGACGCCAGACTATGTCCATCACGGCATACCCGGGTTCATTCTGTTAAGACCACGCTGCTTGTGGGCTCCCAGGATAAATATACTTCATCGTCCCATTCAAGACTGCGAGTGGCCGAGCGGATACGGTTTTGAGCACTGGCCTGAATAATCTGTCCCGATTTCGTTTTCACGCGGTAGATTGACAGATTGCCGTAATAACCAAGATCCCATACCACACCTTGCAGAACGGAGAGCTTCTCGGCGGACGGTTTTTCTCTGCTAAGGTTGATTTTCTCAGGTCTGACCGCAATCGTTATGCCAGAATCTATCTCGTGGGAATCGGGTGAACTGGCAAAAAGAATTGCATCGAGCTCGTTACAACGGGTTTTGATTACTTCATTGTTCGTTTCGATAACCTGAGTGTTAAACAGGTTTATGGTGCCAAAGAAATCAGCCACGTAACGATTGCAGGGGAATTCGTAAACTTCACGAGGTGTACCGGTTTGAATAACCTGACCTTCCTGCATTACTGCAAGACGCGAAGACAAAATCATAGCTTCATCCTGATCGTGAGTGACAACCATAAAAGTAACACCGGTTTGATCCTGAATGTTCATCAGTTCGTATTGCGTATGTTCACGCAATTTTTTATCAAGTGCCGCTAGTGGTTCGTCCAGTAACAGGAGCTTGGGCTTTTTTACGAGAGCACGGGCGAGCGCCACTCGTTGTCGTTGGCCACCAGAGAGTTGATGTGGTTTACGCTTTGCAAACTCAGAGAGTTGTACAAGTTCCAGTATTTCGCTTACTCGCTGTGTAATTTCCGAACCAGCCAGACCTTCTTTTTTGAGGCCATAGGCTATGTTTTTATCCACATTCATATGCGGAAAGACGGCGTAGGATTGAAACATCATATTTACCGGTCGCTCATAGGGCGGGATACTGGTCATGTCGACACCGTCTATGAGGATACGACCGGCGCTGGGTGTTTCAAAACCGGCCAGCATGCGTAACAAAGTAGTTTTCCCGCAGCCGGAAGCGCCGAGAATGGCGAACAACTCACCTTTATAGATATTCAGATCGATATTGTTCACTGCCAGATAACCATCAAAATCTTTGGACACCCCTTCAATCTGAATAAACGGAGCTTCGTCCGGGGCTTGCCAGGCTTTGTCTGGTTTGTGCAGGTCCTTATTCATCAGGGGTGTTTAGATTCCTGTTTTTATCCGTGTCCAGGCACGGGTTCTTGCACGTTCAATTTTAGGCGGATATACCAGCACAGGCTGTAGTCTGCTTTTTACATCTGCGTCCGGGTAGATAGCCGGATCTTCTTTTATGGCTTTGTCTACCAGCGGGGTCGCTGAGAGGTTACCGTTTGCATAGCCGGTGAAATTGGAAATATCGGCGATTACATCAGGGCGTAACAAGTAGTTTATCAGCAAATGGGCATTTTCCGAGTGCGGTGCATCCGCTGGGATCAACAAAGTATCAAACCAGTTATGCACAGCCCCCGATGTCATCGCGAAGCCCAGATTAATATCGATACCGGCTTCCTGTGCGCGTCGTTTTGCTATCGAATAGTCACCTGACCAGCTCATAGCTGCACAGACTTCCTTGTTCGGCATGTCTATCAGCATTTTTCCGGAACTGAAATACTTGATGAAGGGACGGAGTTTCTTCATCGCTTGTTCAGCTTTTTTCAAATGTCCGGGGTCGACTGAATTTCCATGGTGACCCAGATAAATCAACATAGAAGGTAGAGCGTCAATGGCGCCGTCCAGCAGGCTGACCCCACAGTCTGCTATGCGTGAAAGTATCTCCGGTCTGAAAAAAAAGTCTGCGTTGTCTAATGACACTTCAGGAATTCTTGCCTTGAGCATGTCGATATTAAAAGCGATTCCGGTTGTTCCCCACATATAAGGTGCGGCAAAACGATTGCCCGGGTCAAAGGCTTTAAGCACGTTCATGAGGTCAGGATCCAGATGATGCCAGTTTGTCAGTTTGCTTCGGTCGAGTGCCTGAAAAATACCCGCTTTAATCAGGCGTGCAGAGAAGGCAGAGGAATGTAGAACGAGATCATAGCCGCTTTGTCCGGCGAGCAATTTGGCATCGACTATGTCGGTGGTGTCATAGATGTCATAGTTAACTTTGATGCCATATTCTTTTTCAAAATTGGCAATGGTGTCGGGAGCGACATAATCGGCCCAGTTATAGAAGTTAACGATTTTTTCTTCGTTGGCATGAGCGCAATGAAGCGAGAGTGCAGTTATCAGTACAAGTAGTAGCTTTTTCAGAAGCATTACAACAATAACTGGCAATGGTTAGACACTACATACCCGAGAGGCCGCGTTTAAGCAGGCTATTGGCAATTATTAAACGCTGAATTTCACTGGTGCCTTCCCAGATTCGATCCACACGCAATTCCCTGTAGTAACGTTCGGCCAGGTTTTCGCGCATATAGCCGCGGCCACCGAAAATTTGTACTGCCCGATCAGCGACGCGATTGGCCATCTCCGAAGCATAGAGCTTGGCCATCGAGCAGCGTGCATGGAGTTGCTTTAAATCATCACCGCGGTCATGGGCTTCGGCCGCTTCAAAGGTCATCAGGCGAGCGGCCCAGAGTTCCGTTGCACTGTCAGCCAGCATCATTTGTATCACCTGTTTATCCGCCAGAGTTTCACCATCGATATTTCGGTTCAGTGCAAATTCGCTAGCCTCTTCAATAAGTCGTGCGGCAGCGCCACAACATCTGGCAGCGATCATCATTCTTTCATGTCTGAACCAGCTGCGGGTGTACTGCATACCGTCGCCTTCTTCGCCGATACGGTTTTCCTTAGCAATAAAAACATTGGTAAAGCGATAAGTGGGATGATGAGCTGCATAGGTATGGCTGAAAAGAGGATTGGCGATCACTTCAACACCGGGGCTGTCGATATCAAGAAAAAACAGCGCGTGCTCGCCATTGTCGAGTTTAGCTTGTAGAAAAAAATAATCAGCCAGATTGGCACTGGTAACATACCACTTGTCACCATTGATCAAATAACCTCCGTCACATTCAGTAGCCGAAGTATTTACCGTTTCATTTGAACCTGCTTCAGCTTCTGTAATTGCATAACATTCTTTGCGCGATCCGTCGATCAGTGGAATAATAAATTTCTCAATCTGCGCTTCACTACAAGCTTCAAACATCCATTGCTGAGCTTCGGAAAAGCACCAGCACAAGGCATTCGTTACACGACCGAGTTGTTCCCAGACGGCGACCTGCACCGTCATTCCCAGGGCCAGTCCACCGTAGGCGAGAGGGACATCCATTTTGCTGAAGCCTAGTTCGACCGCCATTTGATGGTGTTTCTTACTTTCTTCCGCGGGAATTTCCCCCGCACTAAATTCGGCTTCAATTTCCCAGGGTATGAGCTCCTCCTGAGTAAATTTTCTTGCCGCTTCCTGCCAGCCTCTGGCCTTCTCGTTTAAGCTAATATCCATTTTTATCCGGATCTATTAAAAATGATTGGGAAAACTGCTGGCAAGATAAGTAAAGCAGATATCGCAGGCTTCTTTGCGGCTGATTTCTTTAGGGGTCATTAAGAGATCCAGCCACAATCCGTTTACCAACGCGGCCAGACCCGTGGCAAAGGCCTGTGGCTTCAGATCTTTGTAACCACCTTCCTTTTTCAGTTCCTTGCATAGGCCGGCGACGACGACGTTGTTTCTTTTATCACTGTTAGCGCAAATTTGCAGGTAGGTAGGTCGCGATTTTACTTCGCCCCAGAAGGCGAACCAGACGGCCAGTTTTTTTCGTTCGCAGACTCTGGCACTGAAATCCGAATTCACCACGGCCGCCAGTTTTTCAGCTGCAGAGCCACCAGCTCTGGCCAGTGCCGTATCCCAGTAAGTTTCGTATTCATCTGAGAGAAAAAGCAGGGTTTCTTCAAAAAGCCGGTCTTTACTTTGAAAATGCAGATTAACGATACCCATACTCAAACCGGCATCTTTGGTGACATCGGCCATGGTGGTGCCGGCGATACCGCGTTTGGCAATACAATTGATTGTCGATTTGATCAGCTGTTCACGACGACGAACCTTATTGATCGCGCGGCTGTTGGAACTGGTTTTCTCTTGTGTCTGTGTCATTCAATCTTTCATCAAGTAACTTGTGAACAGATAAGTAAAATTATGAATGAATACTCATTCATTTTTCTGGACAAAATAACATGTGCGTGGCATGCTGGCAAGCCAATAACAACCCAGAAACATCGCTTATGACACGTAGTCTGAAGAAATCCAATCAACATTTTCTTAAAGCAAACAGTCGCTTGCCGCTCGGTGTGACTTCGAATTTTCGCTATTGGGGAGAAGACAAAACCTTCTACGTCAGTCATGGCAAGGGTGGGCGAATCTGGGATATTGACGATAACGAGTACATCGATTATCGGCTGGGCTATGGCCCGGCAATTCTTGGTTATGCCAACGAAGAAGTCGATGCAGCTGCCCGCGAGGGGATGGCTATCGGGGGTGTTTTCGCCCTGGCGACCGAACGGGAATTTAGCGTGGCTGAGCAGATTTCAAATATGGTGCCGGCGGCGGAACTGGTACGTTTTTCAAATTCCGGTACGGAAGCCGTGATGACGGCTTTAAGACTGGCGCGCGCGCATACAGGCAAAGAAAAACATGTGATGGTGGAGGGTGGCTATCATGGTGTATTCAGTGAAGTGCTTTGGGGTGTTGATATGGATGCCTGGGATCCTGCGCAGGGCGAACCTGAGCTAGGCGCTGACAGCGAGGGGATTCCATCTGTATTAAAAGATCTTGTTCATATTCTTCCTCTTAATGATGCCAATCGCGTGGAAGATCTGTTTAAACGCGACGGCGATAATATTGCTGCGTTTATAATTGAACCCATTCTGGGTAACTGTTGTTCCATAACGGCTGAGAAATCCTATTTGCAGGACGTCCGTGCGCTTTGCGATCAATATAATGTCGTGCTTATTATTGATGAAGTAAAGACCGGTTTTCGTGTTGCCAGAGGCGGCGTTCAGGAGCTGATGGGGGTTAAAGCCGATCTTTGTACCTTTGCGAAAGCGGTGGCGAATGGTTATCCGATATCTGTAGTGGCCGGCAGAGAAGACATCATGCGCCAGGTTGGTAACGGCGTTATTCACGGAGGTACGTATACGGCGCACTCTGTGGCCCTCGCGGCAGCAGAGAAGACTCTGGATATTATACAGTCAACAAACGTGCTGGCCGATATTGCTGAATACGGAACAAAACTTCAGTCCGGCATCAGCGCAATACTGAATAAACGAGGAGTTGCCCATTCCTATGTTGGCCATCCTTCCATGGGTGGTTTGTTTTTTCACGCCATGCCGCCAACTAATTATCGAGACTGGATTAAAACAAACCACGAATTTTATGAAGCGCTAGCACCGGTCTTGCATGACCATGGGGTGATAGTGGAACCGGACTCAAGAGAACCCTGGTTTATCTGTGTGGCGCATGATGAGTTTTGTCTGACCGATACCTTGAGTCGTTTTGAAAAGGCAGTGGATATTACTTTGGAATCTACACCAGCGAATAAAGTTTCATAAGGTGTCTCAAAGAAGACGGGGATAAGCAATTGAAAAAATATGATGCAATCGTAATCGGGGCCGGACACAACGGTCTTACCAACGCGGCCTATCTGGCCAAATCAGGCATGGATGTGCTTGTCGTTGAGAAGAATCCATGGATTGGTGGGGCCTCGGTAAGTCGTTCCTTGCACGAAGGCTGGACTTACTCAAACTGCTCTTATGTCTGTAGTTTGTTTCGCCCGGAAATTTATCGTGATCTGGAATTAGCACGACATGGTTTGCAGGTAATACCTTACGAAGGCGGTCTTACCTTTATGCAGGACGGTGATTACTTTGGTAATTACTCCGATCATGAGCGACATCATCGGGAGCTGGCAAGACACTCGAAACGCGATGCCAATGCCTACGACCGTTTTTCAGCAGATGTATCCCGACAAACCAGATTAATAAGACCGTTCCTAATGCGTACCCCGCCGGATCCGACCTCCTTCAAACCGGCGGATGTTATGGAACTTGTTCATATGCTGAAAACCTACTGGGATTTAGGTGAAGATATTCTATACGACACCATGCGATTCTGGACCATGAGTGTGGGTGATTTTCTTGATGAGTATTTTGAGTCCGATGTGATCAAGGCACATATGGCAGGCTCCGGAATTATCGGGACTGCACTTGGTATTTACTCACCCGGTACGGCTTATGTTCTGCTACATCATTACATGGGTGATGTGGATGGCAGTATCGGTTCCTGGGGTTTTGCCCGTGGTGGTATGGGTTCCATTGCGAAGGCGCTTGCGGGTTCTTTTCAGTCTTTCGGTGGTGAAATTATGACCGACGCGGGTGTTGATAAAATTCTGGTAAAAAATGGCGAAACCAAAGGCGTGGTGCTGGAGAATGGTGATGAGCATTACGCTGACATCGTTGTCTCCAACCTGGACCCGAAGCGTACCTTTCTGAAAATCATGGACGAAAATGATCTACCACCGGATGTCGTTAAGAAAGCGAAGAATTTCAAAATCAGAGGATCATCAGGAAAGTTGAATATTTCTCTTGATGGCATGCCGACATTCAGAGGTATTGAAAAGGGTCACGAATTACTCAAAGCGGATTTTCATTTCATAGACTCAATGGAGCGTATGGAACGAGCTTATGATGACTGGAAGAACGGAACCTGGTCGAAAGATCCTTATGTCGATACCTTAATTCCAACCCAGGTAGATCCCACTATGGCACCGCCCGGAAAACATATGATGACGGTGTTTGTGCAATATTGCCCACCCAAGGTGAACGGTGAGGAGTGGACTGATGAGCTGCGTGATGAATTCGGTCAGACAGTGATTAATCAGATTGCCGAATACAGCCCGGATTTCAAAGATCTCATTCTGCATGCAGAAATACGCACACCGCGTGAACTTGAAAATGAAGTCGGTCTGACTGAAGGAAATATTTTCCAGGGTGAATTGACCATGGATCAGTTGCTATTCAACCGACCTTTCCCGGGCTATGCCCAATACAGGGGACCGGTGAAAGGTATGTATATGTCCGGTTCGGGCACACATCCGGGAGGTGGCGTGATGGGCGCACCCGGGGTGAACTCAGCACGTGAAATTCTTAGCGATTTAAGCCGGAAAAACGTCACTCCGGAGGCCTTCAGCGATGAGTAATCTCTACGACACAATAATAATTGGTGCAGGTCACAATGGTCTGGTTTGCGCTAACTATCTGGCAAAATCCGGTCGCAAAGTACTGGTACTGGAAGCTAATGAGGGCGTAGGTGGTGCTGCGATTACTCGAGAGTTTGCTCCTGAGTACTCGGTCTCCGCCTGCGCGCACCTGCTTCATTTACTAAACCCTAAAATTGTTTCTGATCTAGCACTGAATAGTCATGGACTAAAGATGGCAGCAAAAGGTTTGACGACACTGTCATTGTCTACTGATGGCGAGCATTTAACTCTGGACAGAGATTCTGTAAGTGGCAAGGCTTTGCTGCAATCAGACAAGAAAGTCTATCGGGATTTCCAGAACAAAATGCGACGCTTCGCGCGAATACTGCGAAAGACTTTTATGACGCGACCGCCCAGACTGGTTCATAAAAACAGGAAGGACCTGATGACTCTCGCGAGTCTCGGACTGAGTGTCAGATTAATGGGCCGTGATGATATGCGTGAACTACTGCGTATCGGTGCGATCAATATATACGATGTCCTGCAGGAAGATTTTCAGAACGAACACCTTAAAGCGGCATTGGGTTTTGATGCTGTTTTAGGCAGTAATCTCGGGCCTCGTTCACCAAACTCGGTTTTGTCCTATCTATACAGACTCAGTGGTCAGGTTGGTGAGAATGATTCCGCTGTCTCGCAGCCCGCAGGTGGTATGGGCTCTGTGACAGAGGCCCTGAAAAAATCTGCGGAAGCGGCGGGTGTTGAAATACGAACCGGGGTGGCGGTGAGCCGGATTCTACTGGATGTGGACAAGGTAGTTGGTGTAGAAACCAGCACAGGTGAGAATTTGAAAAGCGCGGAAGTGGTGTCCAATGCCGATCCCAAGACGACCTTTTTTAAACTGGTCGGAGCAAGAAATCTTGAAACCGGTTTCAGCCGACGGGTAGACAATATTCGTATGCAAGGTAAAGCGGCAAAATTGCATCTGGCACTTGATGCATTACCGGAGTTCACAGGTGTAAGCAGCGATCAGCTTGGTAATCGCATGATTATTGCTCCTAGTCTTACTTATCTTGAGCAAGCATTTGATCATTCAAAGTACGGGGAGTTCTCCAATGCACCGGCACTGGAGATTACTATTCCTTCGGTTCATGATCAAAGTCTGGTTCCCGCTGGTAAGCACGTTCTGTCAGCAGTCGTGCAGTATGCACCTTACGATCTACGTACAGGCTGGGAATCACAGGCTGAGGTATTCAAGCAGATAGCAATCGATAAGATTGAAGAGTATGCACCGGGCATAAAAGATTTAATCAGCGCCTCTGAATTGTTAACGCCAGTTGATATTGAATCTGAGTTTAAAATTCACGGTGGTCACTGGCACCACGGTGAGTACACCCTCGATCAATTCATGATGTTACGCCCGGTACCAGGTGCGGCACAGTATTCGACACCGCTTAGTGGCTTATTTTTGTGTGGAGCCGGTTCGCATCCGGGCGGTGGTGTCATGGGGCTGGCCGGAAAGAACGCCTCAGCTGAAATCATCAACGGAGGTAAAAACTGATGAGTGTAAGAGAAGCGGATAAGCGCGTATTACGCACCCCATTTTATTCACGGGCTTCAGAACTTTGCCAGACTAATCTCTGGTCACCGTGGAAAGCCTATACCACAGTCGATTGTTATTCTTATGTGGAAGAAGAATATTTTGCTATTCGCAATGCGACCGGTGTGTTTGATCTGACACCCATGATCAAGTATCGAATCAGCGGCCCGGATGGCCTCGCCTATCTGGATAAGCTGATGACTCGTAAGATGAGCAAGCTGACTCCGGGACGAGTGATGTATAGCGCCTGGTGTAATGATCTGGGTCACGTGCTTGATGATGGTACCGTTTTCCATCTTGAGGAGAACCTCTGGCGCTTATGTTCGGCGGAAAGACACATGGACTGGTTGCAGGCTACCGCTCTGGGTTTCGATGTTGAGATCGAAGATGAGACTGATGACGTAGTCGGGCTGGCGGTGCAGGGACCGACTTCCTGTCAGACTCTTAAGGCCATGAATTTAAGTTGCGTGGAGAACCTCAAACCATTTCAACATATGTCCTTTGACTTTGAAGGGACAAAGTTAATGGTGTCCCGAACCGGTTTTACCGGCGATCTGGGGTATGAGCTGTGGGTCCCCTCTGAATATGCCGAGAAGTTGTGGGATACTTTGTTCGAAGCTGGCAAAGCCTTTGGAATTTTACCTATTGGCTCACATGCACTGGACATTGTTCGTATAGAAGCTGGCTTTATTCAGGCGGAAGTCGATTTCGTCCCGGCACTAAATGTTGTGCGGGCCGGTAGAGGTCGTTCACCCTTTGAGCTGGGTCTGGACTGGTTAGTGCATTTCGATAAGCCGGTTTTTAACGGAAGACGGGCCTTATTGAAAGAGAAAGAAGAAGGTTCGCGCTATCGTTTTGTGCGGCTGGATATCGAAGGTAACAAACCGGCCAGTGACTCGTTCATCTATAACAGCAAGAAGGACATTGTCGGGCATATCACATCCGCCACCTGGTCACCGAGTGCAAAGAAAAACATTGCTCTGGGTTCAGTTGAAATGCCATGGGGCCGGCTGGGTGATGAACTCTATGCGGAAATCTATTACAACCGGGAATTGAAATGGAACCGGTTGATGGCGCGTTGTCATGTTGTCGAAGGCGCGTTTTTTGATCCGCCAAGGCGCAGGGAAACCCCGCCACTGGATTATTAAACGGCTGGCTTTCAGGGTAAGTACTGCGAACTTCTAATTATGTCAGTCAGGTTAGATGTTCTGCTGCGGCCGAAGTCAATAGCCATTGTTGGTGCCAGCCAGCGAGCTCATGGTGTCGGCAATATTATTGTCCGTAATCTTCTCAGCGGTGAATATTCCGGAAAACTCTACGCAGTTAACCCGGGCTATAAAGAAGTAGAGGGTGTTGACTGTTACGCGTCGCTTGCAGAACTTCCTGCTCAAGTAGAACACGTCATCTTCGCAGTCAGTGATAAACGCATAGAAGCCGCTTTTGATGAAGCAATTGAACATGGGATTAGTGCTGCAACTATTTATTCCTCTCTGATTCTGGAAGATGACAGCGAACCCTGCTTACGAGACAGGATTCATAAAAAGGCGGTGGACGCGGGCATCCTGCTTTGCGGTGCCAACGGCATGGGTTTTTATAATTTCAGCGAAGGGATCTGGGCCTGCGGTTTCGATACGCGCATGCATCGAAAGCAGGGCAATGTTGCCTACATCAGTCAGTCCGGTTCCGGTATGGCGGCGATACTCGATGTTGATGAGCGAATAGATTTTAATTTCGCCGTATCAACGGGACAGGAGCTAATCGTTTCTGCCGAAGATTATCTGGATTTCGCGCTGGATCAAAAGGAAACCCGTGTCATAGGTTTCTTCATGGAGACCAGTCGATACCCGGAAAAACTATTCGCCGCATTTCAAAAAGCCCGGCAAAAAAGAATCCCGATTGTCGTGGTAAAGGTTGGTCGCACTGAGCTGTCTTCGAAACTGGCCGAATCGCATTCCGGTGCGATGGCCGGTAGCGATGCCGTTTACGATGCTGTTTTTGATTACTATGGAATCCAGCGCGTTGATGATCTGGAAGAAATGGCGACTACTCTGATTATGTTCGCCCAGCCCCATGAGATAGCCGATGGTGCACTTGTCAGTATTCACGATTCAGGTGGTGAAAGGCAGTTAATGATTGATATGGCGGATAAACTGGGTGTTGCCATGACGGAGCTTTCAGAGCAGTCAACAGAACAACTACAAGAGATTCTCGATCCCGGTCTGCCAGCAGTGAACCCGCTTGATGCCTGGAGCGTTGGCGGACCAGACTCACATCAGCAAATGGCCGATTGCTTTGCAACTTTGCTGTCCGATGAAAATGCGGCATTCGGTGCCGTGGTTCATGCTCGGGCACCCGGCGGAACTATATACGCCGAGTATCTGGATTATCTTCGTGCCGGACATGAGGCCTCCGGGAAAGCGGTTTTTCTGGTAGCAGCGCGTCAGGGCACTGGTGAAGACAATAAGGTTCTGGAGTTTGGCAGACAGGGCTTTCCCGTGCTGGATGGTGTTAGCACCTTTCTGAAAGGTGCCAGATGCATGATGAACTATCGCGATTATCTTAAGAGGGAAGTGATGCTTCCTCCAGGTTTGGATATAGAAAAAATCCTGTACTGGCGTAACACACTTGTTTCTGACAGTGAATTTACTGAACATAATGCTGCGAATCTACTCAGAGATTTCGGTATTCCAATGCTCGATTCTCGGCTTATCAGTAATAAAGAAGAGCTACTTGCAGCTAGTCGACAACTTGATTATCCGCTGGTATTAAAAACAGCCGGGCAGGGCATTCAACATAAATCCGATGTAGATGGCGTCAGGCTTAATATCGAAACAGAGAATGATTTGCTGGAGGCTTACGATGACTTCAGCGCACGGCTTGGTAAACGGGTATTGCTGGCGCCCATGGTGAATGCATACGGTGTTGAAATGTTGCTTGGCCTGAGCACAGACGAGCAATTCGGGCCGGTAGTGATTGTTGGAACTGGTGGACTCTATGCAGAAGCACTGAGTGATAATCTGGTGTTGTACCCGCCTTTTGACGCTGACTATGTCAGGGGAAGTCTGTCTCGTCTGCACATGAGTACTATTCTAGAAGGTCTACGCGGAAAACCTGCTGTTGATATAGAGGCATATTGCGAAGCTGCTGCCAAGCTATCGGTTCTGGCTCTAGAGTTTAAAGATGAAATAGCGGAACTGGATATTAATCCGGTTTTGCTTATGGAGAAGGGCTGCCTGGGGCTGGATGCTCTGTTAGTGAAGAACGAGGTAAGACTATGAACGATAAAACAGACTATGAGTTTCTGATTGTTAAGAATGATGGCCCGCTTGCTATTTTTACCTTAAACAGAGCGGACAAACTTAACGCCATCAACAGTCCAATGATTGACGAACTCAATCAGGCTCTTGATGTGGCCGAGGCTGATGAAAAGATTCGGGTCATTATTTTGAAGGGTGCCGGTAAATGTTTTTCCGCTGGCTTCGATCTTAATACCGACAAGACAACAGATGAAGATGAGAAAGTGTTCTGGCGTAAGGAATTAAGAAAAGATTTTGATATTATTATGCGTTTTTGGGATTCACCCAAAACGACCATCGCTGCGGTACACGGTTACTGTCTGGGTAGCGGTATGGAAATGGCTGTGGCCTGTGATATTACACTGGCTGCGCATGGCTCGCGCTTCGGTGCACCGGAAGTCAGGTTCGGGAGTGGTATTGTTGCGCTGATTCTGCCCTGGGTGATCGGCGTCAAAGCGGCGAAAGAGCTCTTACTAAGTGGCGATGACAAAGTCAGCACTGAACGAGCATTATCACTTGGTCTGGTTAACAGAGTGATGGCTGAAGAGGATCTGGAGAAAGAAACTCTGCAGTTGGCGAAAGAAATCGCTAATAATGATTCTGAGGCAGTACGACTGACCAAGCAGGCAATCAACAAAAGTTGCGAGACGATGGGAATGCGCGAAGCGATGTTGGAGGCCCTGGATATCGATGTGGAAATAGAAACAACGGAAACACCTGAGTCGAAAGAATTTAACCGGATACTACATGAGCAGGGCACACGCGCTGCGCTGGCATGGCGAGAGAATAAAACGAGCTAGTAATATGACTATGAAACTACCTGATCAGGCAACAAGTGAGGAGTTAGAAAAGTTTCTCAGTGAACATTCTGAGATCAAAATGATGGAAATTCTGTCACCGGATGTTAATGGCATTCTTCGTGGCAAACGAATCGGTAAAATGGAGTTCGCAACACTGTTTAAAGATGGTTTGAAGCAGTGTGCATCAATGCCCTTCGTCGATAGTCGGGGCGATATGGCGCTGGAAATGGGTATCGGTACTCGTGATGGCGATCCTGATGTGATGAGTTATGCAATTGAGAACACCTTGTGTGCAGTGCCCTGGCTCGATTCGCCTATCGCACAGGTGTTCACTTCATTGTGTAGTTTTGATGGCGAGCCTCATTTTTCGGACCCTCGTCATGTACTGAGAATGACCTATGAGAAACTGAAAGAATTGGGTTTTAGTTCAATTGTTGCTACCGAATTTGAATTTTACCTACTGGAAGCTGAAGATGGTCCGGTACCGAAGCCGAAACTGGGCAGTATTCCGGGTACAGATCTGAAACAGGAAGGTCTGCAGTATTCTGCTCTGGAAGATCTCTGGGAAAACGATGCCGTGCTAATGGAAATTCACAACAACTGCAAACAGCAGAATATTCCGGTAACAACAGCCTTGTCTGAATTCGCACCAGGCCAGTTTGAAATAAATCTGCACCATGTTGACGATCCGATTACAGCCTGTGATCAGGGTGTCATGTTGAAACGCATAATCAAAGGTACAACTTTCAAACACGGTCTTGGCGCATCCTTTATGGCTAAACCATTCATGGATTATGCTGGCAGTGGCTTGCATATTCACACCAGTCTTTATGATAATAAGGGCGAAAATGTGTTTGCCGACTTCAAGTCAGATTCGACTCCGGCAGTATCCTCCACCATGCGCCATGCCATTGGTGGTTTGCAGCGAACCATGGCAGACGCGATGGCGATCTTCGCACCTAACGCTAATTCTTATCGGCGATTACAGCCTTATTCTTTTGTACCTTTGTCACCCAACTGGGGATACAACCATCGTGGAGTGGCCTTAAGGATTCCTGTTTGTGATAAGAGGAATATGCGAGTTGAACATCGAGTTGCCAGTGCTGATGCTAATCCTTATCTGGTGATGGCCTGCATTCTGGCCGGTATTCATTACGGAATAACGAACAAATGCGAACCAACAGAGATGGTGGCAGAAGGTACCATGGTGGACGATCAGGAAATTACTTTACCGATTCGCTGGGAGGCAGCTCTAGACAGGTTTAAAAGCAGTGAAATATTGCCGACGTATCTGGGTGAAGAGTTTTGCCGGATATTTGAAATTGCCCGTCGCAGTGAATGTGATCAGTTTCAGGCGCAGATTTCTAATCTGGATTATGAATGGTACTTGCGCTCAGTTTGATTTCAGTACAGTGCTAAAATTATTTCCGTTTCAAATCGCTTAGAATTTCACGCGAGGCATTGCGACCGGGTATTGCTGATACTCCGCCACCCGGATGACTTCCCGAGCCACATAGATACAAACCTTTCGCTGGCATTCGATAATCTGCCAGTCCGGTAATGGGTCTTAGAGACGCCAACTGATCAAGGTGCAGGGCGCCGTGAAAAATATCACCACCGAGCATACCCAGATCACGCTCGATATCGAGCGGTGACTTAATCTGCCGACCGAGCAGAATACTTTTAAAGTTCGACGATTGTTTTGCTATCGTATCAATTATCAGATCGGCCACTTCTTCTTTTACCTCATCCCAGCTTTGCCCCTGTGGAAGATCTTTATGAAAGTGCTGGCAAAACAGACTGGCGACATGACAACCGGACGGTGCCAGTGTGTCGTCCTGTGTAGTCGGTATCCACATTGATATGACCGGTTGCTTCGCCCAGCCATGCGAATTGGCATCATTAAAGGCATTTTTAATATAGGTGAGGGAAGGACAGATTTCTATAGCACCGCTCAATACGGCATTACTACTCTCGGGTAGTGAATCAAACACAGGTAATTCGCTGAGGGCGACATTCATTCTAAAAGTGGCGGAATGGCTGCGATAAGAATTGAGACGTCTTTTCTGATCACTTGAAAGCAGAGCCGGGTCGAGCATTTTTAACAGAAGGGTTTGCGGATGAATGTTACCTGCTACCACCGGCGCGCTTAGCTTGTTACCGTTTTTTGTGACCACGCCGGATACGCGACCACTTTCGGTCAGAATTTTTTCAACGGCACAGTCAGTTTCGATGTCCACACCATGCGAACGTGCGTAGGAAGCAATGGCGCCAGATACCGCACCCATTCCACCACGAGCAATCCCCCATGCTCCGTTACGACCGTTCACCTCGCCAAAGGCATGATGCAAAAGCACATAAGCGGTATTTGCCTGATAAGGTTCGGCAAAATTTCCAATAACCCCTTCCAGCCCCAACACACCTTTCAATGCTTCACCTTCAAACCACATATCCAGATAATCGCCAAGCGATTTGCTCATTAACTCGGCAAAGGTCGCTTGTTGAGTGGCATCAAAGCCGCGCAGATGATTACCCATTTTCAGGGCCTGTAATAAGTCTTTCCAACCACCTCCGATATTCGGTGGCGTGATATTAACCGTTTTACGTAGCAGCAGAGCGACATCACTGATACGTTGTTCAAATTCGTCTATAAGCTCGGCATCATGTTTAGAAAAACGCGCTATTTGTTGTTTCGCGGCCTGGCTGTCACGGGGCAGGAGGAGATAATCATTGTCGAGCAGGCTGATGGTGCCCGCCGGGCGCTCAAGAATTTCCAGACCATGCTTATGTAATTCGAGTTCCCGAATGACATCCGGACTGAGCAGACTGATACCGTAGGAATAGACTGAATTTCTGAAACCGGGGTGAAATTCTTCAGTTACTGTGGCACCACCGATCACGCCACGTTGTTCCAGAACCTTGACATTTAAGCCGGCACGGGCCAGATAGGCGGCGCAAGTGAGACCGTTGTGTCCGGCACCGATAATGATGGCATCGTAGTCAGACATGCTGGATGAACTGCGCTTAACCGGCCCAGGCCGGCGCGTCATAAACTTTTACGGTAATCTCATCACCGCAATTGATCAAACCACCGACATCCACGACACCAACAACTCCCCTGCAGTGAATGGCGTGTTTCGGAAACATTTTCCCCGCGACTTTCTCGCCGGAATTTGTCTGGTAACAACGTTCTATTTCCAGACCCATGTCCAGACAGGGATCATTCTCTTCTTCAACTATTAATACGGCAGCGGAGGGGAAAATCAACATGCTACCCTTTGGCAGCATGGAAAATTCCGGAATGCCTTCAACACAGATGTTCGCACCAAGAGTGACCGGAGAAAGAGCTTCCCTGAGATCCATCTTATCCTGAATTATGGAAAGTTCTTCCACGGAGACACCGGACCACTGCCTTTCGTTGCGTCTTAGCGTACCCGTTGGTTCCGGATCCCAGTCGGCAGCAATGCGAGTAAAGCCCCGGTGTTTGTCGTCGGTAAATCCATCCTCTTCAAGCAACAAGGATGCATGCGCGGGCTTACTCATATCATCATTATTGCCCGAGTGAACAGAAATCAATTTTGCCTTGAATTCTTTCATGTTGATGTCTTTTAAAGGAACTACTAAGTTATGAGGAAATAGACTTTACGCACAGTTTCAATAACTTCCGCCTTACCTTTCCAGCCATTCGGGAAAACCCAGCTATCGCCGGCTTTTATTTCGGTAATCTGTCCTGATTCAGAAGTAAGAATCCAGTGGCCACTTAACAAGTGGCAGAATTCCATGACATCCAAATCCAGTTTGAGTGTACCGGGAGCACATTCCCAGGTTCCGGCATAGAGATTGTCCTGTTCAAAAAAACCACTGTTAGTTTGTTTTGGCAGTTTACCTATTGGTTCTCCAAAGGATTCAGTGTCTATCAGATCGCTAAGTTGAGAACAGTTCTTTTGTATACTTATTTCAGGCATCGTATCGGTTCCCTTAAGTTAATTGTTTAAGTAAAAGCCTAAATAAACTTGTCAATGAAGTCATTACAGGCCAGTGTGGCACCCTCCATATTAACTTCCAATGTTTTCTTCGAGAATTTACCCGGTTTAAAATTTCCATCACCATCTTTTAACCAATGGAATTGAATTGATTTTGACAGCAGCAGTGATCTAATTTCTTCCCGCTTGCCATGCGGATCACGCTCTCCCTGACAGATCAGAGTTGGAGTAGAAATAGCCTGTAAAGGTTGTATCCGCCAACGTTCGGGTTTTTTCGGAGGATGAAACGGGTAGCCAAGACAAATGACTCCAGCAACTTTGTGTTGGTCTGCGATCATCGTGGCGACTCTTGCTCCCATCGATTTCCCACCGATAATAATTTTGTGACTCGGTACATTTTCATGCTCTATACAATGTGTAATGAGTTCTGAATAACACTTTCTTAGAACTTTGCCCCCATTTGGCGGCAGCTTTGTACCGGAGCGCAACATCTCTTCCATATAAGGAAAATGAAATCTAACTATACGTAGTCCTGATTTGATCAAACCCTGTGCCATGGTTTCCATGAAAGGCGATGCCATTCCTTTAGCGGCACCATGCGCGAGTAGCAAAATACCTTTCGCATCACCAACAGGAGAGTTAACCATAAACTCCTTGATGGTGATATTCTTGGGATTTTCCACTTATCTAGTCGCCCCAGGTCTCATGCTGTGGCAGGTCGTCATTTATTTCATGCCAGGGTGCTTTTGAAGTAGCAAAAGCGTGATAAGCCGGTGGGCGATCCGGGTTTCCTTCTATGGTACTCATAGCCAGATACAGTACGCCCGGTTCAGAATCGACAATCACCATAATATTTGAACCACAGTTTCTGCAAAATAGGCGTTTGCTACCAGCAGATGAATTGTAGTTACTCAATTCAGACTTGCCGCTTAGATATTCGAACTTGTCGGCAGATACACCGGCAAAGGTCGCAAATGCAGCGCCATGTAGTCGTCGGCATTGTGAACAATGACAATGACTGAAGTCATTAATATCAGAGTTGGCTTGAAATTGTATTTTCCTACACTCGCAATGTCCGGTCAGCATATAATAGCCCTGATTGATTAATTGAATAAAAAGCGAAGTAGTAATTTAGAGCTTGTCACTCAGATAATCAAACATAAGAATAAGATTCAGGTTAAATGAATATGAATTCAAACGATTTTTTCAAAATCAGATTGATTAACGACTGGCAACTGTTCTGGAACATAACTGTTCTTATATCCCTGGTCATGCTTGTCGCCATAGCGCAAGTTGATAATTGGGATGGCCCGACAGCATCTTCACTTATTCAATTATCTGTTCGCTTGGCAGTTCCTTGCTTGTATCTGGCTTTTGCGGCGTCTTCATTACAGCTTATCTTTCCCAGTGCGTTTAGCTCCTGGTTACTAAGAAATCGTAGTAAAATTGGCTTGTGTTTTGCAGTCGCTATGGCCTGGCAACTTATTTTTATATTGCTCTTAGTGACTGTTTTCAGAGACTACTACACGGACGAAGTATACGTCTTACGTGATGCGATCGAGGGTGTGACAGGGTATTTTTTCCTGATTGCCATGACCTTAACCTCGTTTGAATTTGTGCGTAAGCACATCTCGGTAAAGACCTGGCGACTACTTCACAAGAGCGGTATCTATTATCTCTGGGCTTACGCTTTCAGCGTGTATTGGTGGGAGCTGTTTTACTATCCGGATCCGGAACCATTAGACTATATATATTACTTTGCTGGTTTTATGGCCTGGGCATTACGAGTTCGGGCCTGGCGTAGTAAATCTCGACGACAAGATCATGGGGAGAGTCAGCAAAGTATGTTGCAGCTAAGCCTGCAACTTCTTGCATATGGCGTGTTGGCTTTGGGTGTTCTGGCATCTTTTACTGGCTCTGTCTGGAGAGAATCGGCGGAAACATCATTGACCGGTTACGTACTAACTGGTTTTCCAGAAACTTACTTACCCTATTGGCCCTTTGAACCTTTTCTACCTTTATTAGTCATTACAATCGGGTTTTATTTAATTAGGCGGTCATATTCCGCCTGATAAGAAGTCGAGCCGACTTATAAGTAGTTTTATCAGGAGACAATGAAAACATGAGTCTGATATTCAATAAGCTAGCCCCTGCGTTGCTGCTTTGTATCCTTATGACCAACATTGTTTGCGCGACGGAGACTGGCAAATCAGAAATAATGGTCAGCGAAGATGGTTTTGCAATTCATGGTTATGATCCCGTTGCATATTTTGAGGAAGGCGAAGCGAAAAAAGGCAGCACAGAATTTCAACTGAACTGGGAAGGTGCTATCTGGTTGTTTAGCAGTGCTGAGTCGAGGGATGAATTTTTAGGTCAACCTGCTCAATATGCCCCTCAGTATGGTGGCTGGTGTGCTTTTGGAATGGCAGAAGGATATGCGGCAGAAACTGATCCTTTAAAAGCCTGGACTATTCATGAAGGACGACTTTATTTGAACTGGAATGAAGAAGTTGCTGCAGATTGGTCCGAAAGTATCAGTGGATATTTAAAAAAATCAGAGAGAAACTGGTCAAAAATACAAAGCAAATTATTAAAAGGAAAGGCAAAAATTTATTGGCACAAAGATGAGTAAGTTTATAGAAGTAGTTCGCTATATATCACGGTACAGAAAAAAAGAACTATTTTTAATGCTTTGTTTAACAGCGTTATGAATTGAACGAACGGGTTCGTCATCGCTTTCAATAAAAGCCCAGCATTGCTCTGCTTGCTGCAGATCATTAAATTCCATAGCCAGATAGTAAGTAGTCTCCGGCGCATCGGCGTTGTAACCTGAGTGTGCCTGTCGCGTCATTAGTCTGCTTGATACAAGCAATTGTTTATCAAGAAGAAACCTAGCGAGGGAGTCAGCTCTGAATATAAATTCCTCTTCAGTGCACGAAGGCAGTAGATCAAAGAGACTGTGCATAATAATCATAGTGCTATGTAGCAGCAGCCCTGCTATTCAGTTTTAAATCTAAATATAAAACTGAATCTTGCTTATTTGAAACTCCTTCTGAAATTAATGCCGAAAGTTCGTGGTTGATTCACGCTTAGGCGCTGTTTGGCCCAGCGATTACTGTAGAAGCCTGCACCGCGTTCATCCCAGACGTTGTCAATAAACACAGAGGCACTCCATTGTTCGCCTTCCAGGCCTATCTTCAGATCTCCTACTGTATAGGCATCCTGAATTGTCGGTGGCGTAGCTGAAATAGCAGCCTCGATTCCATTCAGTGAATTGATAGACTTACCTTGATAAGCAAGGTCGAAATTTATATAGGGAGTTGCTCCGAATATCTCTTTCTGAAAACTATATTCAGCACCCAATGCACCTTTCCATTTAGGGGCGATAGGCAAACGTGTGCCTTCTGATGCACTTACTACAACGGGATTACCAAAGGTAGCATCCGAGGAAATAGCGGCATCGTTATAGGAGGCTGAGCCATATACATTCCAGCCTTCTGCAGGTACCCAGGCGAAATCAGCTTCAATTCCTTTTATTTCTGCTTGAGGGAAGTTAGTAAAGAAGACCTGAAAAAACGGGGAGGGGTCTTCTACTTGCACGATGATGTCGTCCCATTTCATTACATAAGCTGTTGCATTTATCCGCAAGCGACCATCCAGCCAGGTTGTTTTTGCTCCCCATTCAAGATTCTTCAGCTTATCTGAATCGTATCCGGAAAACAGTGCCAACACCTGAGGATTGGAACCTGGTTTCAGACCATTTACACCGCCGACACGAAAGCCCTGTGAGTAAGTCATGTAGACCATTTTATCGTCGTTGATTTGATAAGTGACGTTGACCTTGGGAACGAAGCCGGTTTCCTGAGTGCTAACCATTGCATCATTAAAGAAAAAACCGCCTGCAGTGATGCCCTGAGGTTGCTCCTGTCGACGATTGATTTGCTGATCAAATTTAAACCAACGACCACCGGCAGTGATAGACAGGTTTTCAGTAAAATCAAATGTAATCTCGCCGAAAATGGAAGTTTGTTTTTCGGTATCGTCGTAAAGACCGAGAAAGCCGACCGTGGTCGGATTCTGAATAAAGGCACCCGTATAGTAGTATTCCAGATAGTTGAAATAGGCGAATGCTGCCGTGCTCAGAAAATCATCTTGTGCTGCGGTGAAGATCGCATCCTCTTCAGTTTTATTGTAGAAAAAACCGACTATTCCGTGCCATCTGCTATCTGAATCGCTTGGTGTTGACAGGCGTCCTTCAATTGAAAGCCGTTTATCTTCTGAACCGAGGAAGGCGAAAGAACGTGGATCTCCGCCAAAAGCATAGGATACATAACCGTAATTAATATAACCCTGGTTCAGATTGAAATTGTAATCTGCAGCATCCGCGTTGTATTCAAATTCGCGCTTGTAATAGGAGACAGACAATACTGTATCGACTATACCCAGTTTCCCTTCAATGTTTAAAGCAAACTGATACCATTCATCTTTAGCACTTTCATCATTAAACCGTACCTGTTCCAGATCGCCGACATCAAGATTTACATCAGCGAAAGCATCGTTCTCCAGTTCCTGATAGATGGCTGTTACATCCACAGTCCATGTGTCATTTGGTGTCCAGCGAACGGCAGCACGACCGCCGGTGGTTGTCTGCGAGTTGACATCATCTTCTACCAGGTTCGCATTGTTGAAGGTGCCGCCCTGACTGGTTCCCAGAACATTATCAATAAAGCCTGCTTCTTCGGCCCGGAATCCGACAAAGCGCATAGCAAGTTCATTTTCGATTATTGGAACATTGACCATCGCGCTAACGTCGTAACCGAGATCGCCCTTATCAACCTTGGAACCAGTGACGTCTATCCAGCTATCGAACTCAGTGGCATCGGGTTTATTAGTGATAATACGCAAGGTACCGGACTGTGAACTGGCACCGAACAATGTTCCCTGTGGACCACTCAGTGCTTCGAGTCTTTCGATATCAACAAGTCTGGGGTCGGGATTGAAACCGCCAGCCGTAAGAGGTTGTTCATCAAGATAAACCGCACTGGAGGGAATACCACCGAACTGCAAGCCAGCCGAAGCCACACCTCTGAATACGATAGAGGCACCGGCTGGTTCGCGTCTTGCGAATGAGAGGCCGGGAACAAACTTGGCATAGTCGTCAAGTTCGGCAAGTCGTTTTTTCTGTATCTGATCTGTTGAGAATGCGGTAACAGCAACAGGAAGATCCTGCAGATTAGACGCACGTCTCGAAGCGGTGACCACGATTTCTTCAAGGGCGTCTTGCGCGGCGGCAGACTGAGTGCCGCCACCGACTATAGTTGATATAGCAAAAGCCAGTGCACGTTTGCGAGTGGGTAGATGAGCAGATGGTTCTTGATGCTGGCCGGTCATGATAAATTACACCCCTATAATTTCGATACCACGCTAATTTGTTTTAGAACAGCCGTGCTATATTAGCGTATGTTGTATCTATAGCCAATCTTCTTAAACCATATTTATATCGTGAATTTAACAACTTAACAGATATTGTAATGCCGCTTCATGCTGCATTGTGACAATAATACAACGAATTCTGTGACCATACTTATTGCTACCTCAGTAGTACGCGGCTCTCATCAGGGCGAAAGCCATGGTGGTGTGTATCTTGTGAATACGGAAGAAGATCAGGTCGTGCAAGCGCTGGACTGGAATACGGTAAATATCGATTGGCAGGGGCGGGGTTGGGATCGTGGTCTGCGTGGGATTGCTTTTGACGGTGACAGAGTTTTCATTGCTGCCAGTGATGAATTGTTTGAGTACACACCGGATTTTGAACTGGTGGCTTCATACCGGAATCGTTATTTGAAACATTGTCACGAAATTTCCTGTTATCAGCGACGACTTTTTCTGAGTTCCACCGGCTTTGATTCAGTCCTGGGTTTTGATCTGGACAATAACCGTTTTACCTTCGGACTTGGTATTTCTGATTTGGGGGATGAGTTTCGTGGCTCACCTTTTAATCCGGAATCCGAGCAGGGCCCGCAGGCGCATAATCATTTACATATAAATAACATTGTTTGTAACAGCGATGCGATGTACATCAGCGGGCTGCATAGCAGGGGTTTGTTAAAATACACAGGACAACATATTAAAAAGTGGATCGAGTTACCTGAAGGCATTCACAATGCCAGACCCTATCATCAAGGCGTGCTCTTCAATGACACGGCGTCCGATGTAGTCAGGTACGCAGCCACCGATGAGCAGTTTGCTTTTGAGGTACCGAAGTATGAGGAGAAGGTGCTAACACATATGAATCTTGGTGACAGCCGCGTGGCAAGACAGGGTTTCGGCCGTGGGCTTTGCGATATGGGGGAGGGAATTATTGCCAGCGGTTCTTCCCCCTCAACTATTAGCCTGCATAATCTGAACACTTTGAAAACATTTCGGCAAATCACGCTATCGCGTGACATACGCAACGCAATTCATGGGCTTGAAGTCTGGCCTTTTGATACTAAAGTATTGCCCTGATAACTGTAAGGAGAAAACCAATGCCCTTTTGTAAACAACTGCTTCCGGTTCTTGGCCTGGTATTTTTTTCACACCTGGCTATCGCACAGAACGCGCTGGTCTTTCAGACTGACTTCGGACTGGAAGAACCGGCTGTGGCATCGATGAAAGGGGTTGCCTATGGCATATCACCGGAATTGAAGATGTTTGATATCACTCATGAGATTCCGGTATTTAACATATGGGAGGCCGCTTATCGATTAAATCAGACAGCGAAATACTGGCCGGCAGGCACGGTGTTTGTTTCAGTCGTTGACCCAGGTGTTGGCACGGACAGAAAGTCCGTTGTTCTGAAAACAAAAACCGGGCATTACTTTGTCAGCCCGGATAACGGATCACTGACTCTGGTAGCCGAAACTCTGGGAATAGTTGCAGTTCGTGAAATTGACGAAGCTGTAAATCGTTTGAAAGGCTCAGAAAAGTCTCACACATTTCATGGCCGCGATGTTTACGCCTATACCGGTGCACGACTGGCTTCGGCGACAATCAGTTTTGAAGAGGTCGGCCCACTGTTGAAAAACGAAGTACGCATGATTAAGTACAAAAAGGCAGCTTTGCGAGATAAGCGAATTATTGGCAACGTACCGATTCTGGATATTCATTATGGCAACGTCTGGTCGAATATTGATAGTGAGATGTTTGAACGTCTGGGCGTGAAAATCGGCGATATGCTCTGGGTAAAAATCTCAAAGGGAGAAGAGGTGCAATTTAAGAAGAGAGTGAAGTTCGTGACATCTTTTGGTGGGGTGGCGCTCGGTGAGCCGGTTTTATATGTGAATGATGTGTTGAATATAGGTGTTGCGATTAACCAGGGCAATTTTGCAGAACACTATGGCATCAGTGCCGGCCCGGAGCGTAATATCGAAATCTGGAAATAAATCAGACGGACAGTTATTTTCCCAGCTCAAGCAAGTGTTCGTAACGGGGTAATATTGGTTCGAGCACTTCAATCAATTCACCGAGGTGGCGGGCGTACTTTTTTGAGTGATTAATCGAGCCGGTGTAAATCGGCTGGCGCACTTGCTCTGAGCTCGGTGTTCTTACCGGTCTTTCAGTTTCATAAAAAGTCAGACACTCATCTTCCCAGGGCAAATTACAGTGTTGCAGAATTTTGCTGACCTGATTTTCAAAGTCGGTGACCACTTCTTCATACTGAACTGTCAATACTTTCCCCGGCAACACCTCGTGCCAGAAATCCATCATCTTTTGATATTGCAGGTAATACTCACCTATCTCGACAAGGTCATAGGTGAACGCCTGACCTTTGGCAAATAGCTGTCGGTAACAGCTGAGGCAGGCATCAAGCGGATGTCGGCGGGCGTCAATTATTTTCGCCTTTGGCATGATCAGATGTAGAAAACCAATCAGTGAAAAGTTATTCGGCATCTTGTCAATAAAATAGGGCGTGTCAGCACTACGGTGCATTTTCGCGTATTCCAGATAATCATTTCCCAGTTTCATGAAGTGACTATCCGATAGTTCTCTGACAGCTTCCGGATAGTTGACACCATCAGCTCGGTTTCTGTTCAGGGAAATCGCAACCCGACTCAAATAAGGTAACTCACTGGTACCCTCGACCAGACTGTGACTAGCCAGTATCTGTTCCTGCAGTGTCGAACCCGATCGAGGCAGACCGAGAATGAAAATTGCCGATTCGTCCTTTACGCCTGCTGTACTGTTTTTTTCAAATAAGCCTTTATTAAAAACATTAATCACCGCTTCATGGATTGATTCCGTATAAACCGGATCGTATTTTTCTGACTCACGTCGAATTCGGTTACCTTCATCGTAATGCTTCCAGGCGCTGTCGTAGTCGCCGTGATCTTCACAGGCTTTTGCCAGAGTAAACAAAAAACTGACTTTCGATTTGGCATCCATGGCAGAATTATCGAGGCGCTCCTGCATGTTTTTGATATCTTGATCATCAAACTTGTATGTTTTCAGGTTTGAAAGGCTCCAGTAAGCCTCGCCGTGATCAGGATTCAATTCAATGCATTTTCGATAAGCGTCAATGGCCTCATCAATTTCCCCTACGGTTTTCAACACGTGGCCAATGCCCAGATAGGCACCCGTGTGATCGGGTTTGAGTTCAAGTGCTTTTCGGTAGGATTCAATAGCATCAAAGGTCAGTGATGCCGGCGCCATCGTGCTGCCAAGTAAAAAATGCGCTTTTACTGCACCTGGACTTAATTCCGTCGCTTTCTTAAAACATTCGATGGCTTCTTCCAGCCGGTGACTTTCCTTATAGACATTTCCCAGATCAATCAGGGCGTCGACAAAATCCGGTGCGAGAGCCAGGGCCCGGCGTAGATATTTTTCCGCTTCGTACTCTCGATTACCAGTGAACACAACCAGTCCAAGTAATCTCATAACATCGACATTGTCCGGCTGGGTTTCCAGAATTTTACGGTAAGTATTTTCGGCCTCGCGGAATTTTCCCTGCCGGTGTAAAGCTAGACCCTGTGCCATGAGCTTTCGTTGTGGTGATAACTCGAAAGATTTTTCGTAGGCCTCATCGGCTTCCTTGCCACGACCCAGATTCCCAAGTGCTTTCCCGAGAGTAAAGAAAGAAACGTCCAGCAAGGGGTCAAGGTTGACGGCTTTTCGTAATACTTTTACTGTTTCTTCGAAATCGCCTTTACGAAATAACAGTAAGCCGAGGTCTTCATGAGGTTTGGCGAAACTTGGTGCGAGGGCAATTGTCTTTCTTAAACATTGCTCAGCTTCATCCAGCCTGTCTGATTTGAATAATATTGCACCAAGCAGACCGAGCATGGTTTCATCATCAGGGTGAGTATCTATAGCTTCCCGGCACTTCTTTTCTGCGAGCTGAATATTACCTATGTTGAGAAGTTCGATAACTTCGTTGAATTGATATTTTGTTACGTGTGTAGACGACATGATTCAACGATAATAAGGTAATACCATTAATTTACTAGTAGCGGATCTGATTAGAGGGGTTCGTTTTGTTTTGCGGCAGGTAATTTCTCTCTCACCCAATCTTGAAAATGTTTCACTAATACTTCCTTGTCAGAGAGAATACCGCGTTGGTAACCACTGGTTGCCAGACCTTTTTGCACTTCACTGGTAAGAAAATTATCTTCTTTCTGTACCCGCCCGTTAATACGGTCGCTTAAATAGCGGGCCGCCCGCTCATTACGTTCAGTGCCGGGCAGAGCATAGTTACTGCCACGAAGCAGCATTTTACCGGGTGCCAATGGAATCATTTGCATAAAATCCATCTGCTCCGGAAACATATCGAAGAAGGTGTTTGGGAATAAGGTGTAATAAGTCCAGCGATCCTGCATGTATTCAGGAAGGTGTGCGTATTTTGGTAATACTCTTTGATAATGTTCAGCGCTCCAGTTTCTCAAAGGTGTTTCTCGCATTCTATGACTCAAGCGGCAGACGCCATTCGGCAGAGGCTCGCGATCGTATTCAGGGTTCATCAATGCAGACAAGCCTTTATGGCCACCCGGAAAATGGTAATCCTCTACGTAATTCTCCAGTCCGTTTTTCCAGTCTATATCGACAACTTCAGTCCAGAATTGCTGGCCTCCATACACTTCTGAACGAAGCGGCTGCATATCTTCTGTCTGGTAGACCTTAAATTCTTCGGCAACCGGTTCGAAACATTCGGCTACGCTCGGCCCCTCGCTTAAATAGCGTATATAAACGAAACCGAGGAAGACTTCTACATCCAGCGCCTTGAGACCGAATTTCGATTTATCGTGTGGACGAAAAGACTCAGGCGCACCGACACCGATGCGCTGCCCATCGAGCCCATAGCTCCATCCGTGGTAAGGGCAAACCAGACGTCCGGCACATTCTCCCTGATGATCCTGAACAAGGGTGTGCGCCCGGTGAGAGCAGACGTTTTGATAAGCGGCAATTTTATTGTCATTTCCACGGACAACGAATGCCCTTTCATTAAACATGTCGTAACGGACATAGCTGCCGACTTTCGGTAAGTCACTGATGTGGCAAACCAGTTGCCAGGAAGGCATGAATATTTTCTGTCTTTCCTGTTCAAAGAACTCAGGACTGTCATAAATCCAGGCGGGAAGTGTATAAATTAATTCGTCCTCGTCGTCTCCAATAAGTGTAGTGATTTTCTCTTTACGAACGGCATTTGAAAAACGCCAGGGGAAGACATTGACCAGATAGGAGTAAGTCCGTTGCACTGCGTTGTCACGCTCGAAACCATCGCCTTCAAATAGAATATCCGACCAGAAGCCATCCAGCATGCCCGCGAGTCCGTCGGCGAGGATATCGGCATCGACGCTGTCCTGTTTCTGGCCAGCAAGAACAATTTGCTCGCAAAGATCGTTTATGGTTTTGTAATAGGCGCGGTCACGCTCACCGCAAATTCGCTGATATTCTTTACGTGTGCGGGTTTCGGAAAGAAAGGCATACCAGACGGCGACTTTACGGGTTTCACTTATATTGGCGTTAAGGTTTGTGTCAATCAGCGCTTGCAGTTTCGCCCCTGGCTCATCAATGGCTGAATTAACGGCGTCTTTAATCGCAAGTTCAAATTCTTCAGCCACGCTTTTAAGCGTTTCAAGAAGAAGTGACTCCTTACTATCAAAGTGAAAATTTACCATTCCAGCGGTCATGCCAACCGGGCCGGCTATCTTTGCCAGAGTCAGGTTGGACAGACCATGTTTGCTAATAGCTGAGATGGTGGCATCAATAAGTAAACGCTTTCGTTCAGTTTGAATAGCCAGATTAATGCCTTTGCCAGATTGCGCCATATTTACATTCCCTACACAGAAGGGATTGATTTTAATGAACTATTTGGTACAATTCAACAGCTGTTTAATTTATCGAATGATTATTTAATTTTAATGGAAAAATAGTAGGTAATTAGTTATGAGTCGCGTGGATCTCTCAACCTTATTGAAACAACAAAAAGATGGTTTTTCTCTGCAGCAGCAGTTCTATCAGGACCCGGATATTTATCAGCGCGAGTTAGAACGGATATTTATGAAATCCTGGCTTTATGCCGGACATGTCAGTCAGCTTCCAAACGCTGGTGATTATTTTCTATACGAGCTGGATACAGAATCCGTCATTATCATTCGTGAAGATGACGAAACCATAAACGCCTTGCTAAATGTTTGTCGCCATCGTGGCTCGCGAGTATGTCTTGAAAGTAGTGGTAACAAGAATTTACTGGTCTGCCCCTATCATGGTTGGACATTTGAACGAAACGGAAATTTAAGAGGCGCCAGCCAGACGAAAGAAGATTTTGATAAGTCTCTTTACCCACTAAAGACAGTCAGTATTAAAATCTTTCATGGAATGATCTTTATAAACTTCGATCAAAAACCGGTTGCCTTTGAGCCGATCGAAGAAGATCTTGATGATTGTCTGCGCCCCTATCGTCTGGACAAAGCCAAAGTCGCTCATCGAAGAAGTTATCCAATTCAAGCGAACTGGAAACTGGCAGTCGAGAACTATTGTGAATGTTACCACTGTGTGCCATCTCATCCTGAATACGCCGTGGCACATGGTCGCTCTTTTCATCGGAATGACGTGCAAGAATTGACTCAGGCCGTTATGAGTAAAGCTGCCGAGGTTGGCCTTTCGGATCGTTGCGTCAGTATGGAATGGCTTGATTCAGGAGCCGTTGGTAACGACCGCGGTTATGATCGCTACCCACTGCTGAAAGGCTTTGTCACTGGCAGTAAAGACGGTAAACCGCTGGCCCCATTGCTGGGGGAGATTAAGGCTTACGACGGTGGCACCACCGATATGCATATTGGTCCACTTACCTTTTATCTGGCCTACTGCGATCACATTGTTGTTTATCATTTTAAACCACTGACAATTGATACTGCTGATTGCGAAATAACCTGGTTGGTCAATGAAGACGCAGATGAAGGTGTTGATTATAACCTTGATGACTTGATCTGGCTCTGGGATGTGACCACCATCGCTGATAAACGTATCATTGAGGATAATCAGAAAGGTGTGAACTCAAGACACTACGAACCGGGCCCGTTTACGACAATGGAAGATTTTGAGCAGGGTTTTGTCGACTGGTATCGCGAAGCGATAAAGTAGTATCTGTCGTTTTATTCGGGAAAATGTGAAGCTTTTTTCACAATCACATATTTGTCTGAAGAGTAACCGTTGAAACGAGTCGTTGTCGCCGAACCATAAGCTCCTGTTAAGCCAAATTCGATATAGTCCCCTTCCTGCACAGAGGCTGGAAGACTAATACTTTCCTGAAAACAGTCAGTCGGATCGCAAGTCGGTCCATATACCTTAAAATCATCAGCTGAATCCAGAACCAGTTTTGAGTTTCGATAGACTTTGACTGGTAGTTTGAAAAAGGCGACCAGCTGTTCCATGAAGCCACCATAGATTCCGTCGTTAAGAAAAATCGTATTGTCCTGCCTGCGATGTTTAACACGGCAAAGAAGCGTTCCGGAAGAGACCACCAGCGCGCGGCCCGGTTCACATACCAGTTCGCATTCGTCCCTGGAAAAATAACGTTTAAACTGCTCCTCAATGGCAAGGAAAAAATCCAGCAAAGGCGGCGTGTCACTGTTCAAATACTGAGCCGGAAATCCACCACCAACATTCAACATATTGATTTTGACTTCGGCTTTTTCCGCAATCATGGCAGCAGCGTATATAAAATCTTTATAGGCCGAAGGTGAATAACATTGTGAGCCCGGATGGAAAGTCAAAGCCGCTTTATAACCAGCATGATTGATCTTGTCTAAAAGCTCGATGGCCTGCTCAGGTGAGGCACCAAATTTCGTATTCAGATCCTGAGCTGCAAAAGATCCCTTTATTTTGAAGCGGACGCTTAGTTGAACCGAGGGGTCATGATCGACTATTGACTGGATTTTTTCAAATTCAATTTCATCATCAAGCGCGAAGGATCGCACACCGTATTGATAATAGGCCTTCTCAATTTCATCTCTGGATTTTATCGGGTTGTCATACAGAATTCGAATAGACTCATGAAATGATCTGACCAGTTCAATCTCCGCAATTGAGGCGGCATCGAAAAATTGAATACCGGATTCAATCAGGTGTTCGATGATTAAGGCCTCACCATTTGACTTGACCGCAAAGCCAACCTGACCAGGGAAATTGTTAAGAAACAATTGCACCCTTTCGCGCAAGTCATCAGGTGAAAAACAATGTACAGGGAAATCCGGCTGCAATTGAGAGACAACTTGAGCAATATCTCTGTATTCACCAAGAACATTGCTTGTAACAGCAGACATTGTTCTTTGCTTATAACGGGAAAGCTCTGCATTTAGCTGATGTGTCATTGTGGTGGTCATAAGTGATATCAGGGATTCGTGGGCTGATAGAAGTATCGACCAATAAGCTGTCAGAATGAAGATGTAAAACTGTCAATAATATGTATAATTTCAGTCAAATCGACAGATAAATCAGTTAAATTGTATAAAATGAGTTCGAATACAAACCTGAATGAAAAAGATGAGGCTCTAATAGCCCTATTGCAGGTTAACGCCCGCGAGTCCGTAAGTAATCTGGCACGACAGCTGGGTGTTTCCAGAACGGCTGTACAGGAGCGTTTGCAGAGACTGACTCGTATGAAAGTTATCGAGGGCTATACGGTCAAACTGAATCCCGATTGGCAAAAGAGTCAAATTACGGCGTTTATTGCCTTAACTGTGAACCCTAAACAGGCCAAATCAGCCATTTTGCAGCTTGAAGGCATGCCCTATATAAAGGCCTTATGGACCGTAAGTGGTGGTTATGACTTGTTGGTCGAAGCCACCGCGCCGACAACGGAGAAGATCGATTTGCTGCTTGATGACCTTGGTGAAATAGAAGGGGTCAGCAAAACAGAATCTTCCGTTGTGCTCTCAACAAAATTTGAACGACGCTAGTCAGACTTAAGGAAAGTCACCCACTTGTTGTAAAGATGATTGGCAAGTTGGCTACTAACTTCATAGTTCTTTTCCAGCTGCTGCATAATCAAATCACCAGACTGAACACTGGCCGATGGAGGTGGGTGTTTGTCTTTCAGATCGATCGCCCATTGTCTTATGGTCTTTAAATCAATCTCTATATGAAACTGCATTGCCAGAATATTACCAATCACGAAGGCCTGATTCAGACAATGGTCTCCGGAAAAAATCATTGTCGCTTCAGCGGGTATGGAAAAGGTGTCGCTATGCCATTGCATTGCGCAAAAATCTTTTTCGTTTTGCGGTAGCCATTCCAGAGACTCTTTACTGTTTTCAGTATTAAGCTGAGACCAGCCGAATTCTTCAACACTGTGCTTGACTACTTCACCACCAAGAGCCCTGCTGATAAGTTGTCCGCCGAGACAATGTCCTATTAGCGGTAAATCCTTTTCAGCTGCGGCTTGAATAAGTGTCATTTCTTCAAGCATTTCCGGGGTCGGTTCGACCACGCTTTCAGTACCTCCCAGAAAACAAAGTCCGGAAAATTCAGCAAGACTTTCTTTATCGGGAACAGCATCACCATGGTTAGGGCGAATAGTTGCGTAGGGAATAGATTTCTTTTCCAAAAAATCAGCAAACAAACCGGCATTGCTGGACTCGATGTGTTCGAATATTAATACTGGTTTCATAGGTAACAAGTTTTTAGAAATGCTCAGGCATTTCCGCATGTAGGTAATTCAGACAGGTCTGTATAGCCAGCGAACGCTTAAAGCCATAGGAACCGATATGATAGTCCATCCACAGGCCGACGATCATTGAGCTTAAACCCAGAGTCAGGGTTTCTGCCTTGACGTCATCATTTTCGAGTTGCATAAACAGAGACTTCATTGTCCGATGGTATTCTGTATCCGATTTGCTCACCAACTTTTTATAAATAGAACGAGTAGTTACTTCACCCCAGAAAGCAAACCAGACAGCGACATTTTTACGCGTACAGGCTACATTGCCCAGTTCCCATTCGACTATGGCTTCAAGCTTTTGCGCCGCACTCAGTTGTTCGTGTTCGTTAATATTGAGCCAGCCCTTGCGGTATTGCTGTAATAACGACTCAAGTGCCGCCGTCAGCATTTGATCTTTACTCTTAAAATGAAAACCGACGGAACTGCGTGCCAGACCGCTTTCCTCTGATACCGTGCTTAAAGTGGTGCCAGCCAGGCCACGTCTGGAAATTACGTTAAGTGTTGACTGAATAAGTTGTTTGCGCGTCTCCACACTGCGTTTGCGGCGTAAATCCATTTTTGTACTGGCAGTTGGCATGGCTTATCCGGTTTCAGGTCAATAATCTAGAGTTGATCATGCCATAGATGCTGTTGACAAACAATTTGACTGTCCGGACAGATAGTTTAAAATCAATGAAATGAGCAGAATAATTGAATTCGACGATCAGCGAGTCAAGACCAATCCCGCAGATTGGTATTGGCGTGAAGATGTTATGCGTCATGAGCGTCAGAATATATTCAAGAAAAACTGGCAGCTGTGCGCGCGTAGCGCTCAATTGATGAACTCGGGTGACTATCTTGTAGAAAGCATCGCAGGCTTGCCGGTTATTCTGGTAAGAACTGAAGATGGCGAACTTAAGGCATACCAGAACGTCTGTCGCCACCGTGCAGGTGTGCTTTCGGTGGAGAGTCACAATAATTGTAGTCGCCTGCGTTGTATCTATCACGGCTGGACTTACAATCTGGACGGTAAACTGATTAAAGCACCTGCAATTATGCAGGAATCCGGGTTTGATGCGGAAGCATTCAGCTTATACCCACTCTTGTGTGAATCGTGGAACGGTCTTGTCTTTGTTAATTTTAATATCAAGGCGGAGAGCCTGGGAAGCTGGTTAGGAGACATTGTCGGAATAATGAACGAGTATCCGAAACTCGATAATGAATTTGTGTTCGTACGTGAAGAATCCAAAGCAATAAACGCCAATTGGAAATCCTACGCTGATAATTCCTGCGAAGGTTATCATCTGCCTTTGGTGCACAGGGAAATGGCGGCATTCATGAATACCGCATTAACGAGAATAGAAGCTCGAGAAGGGGAATATGTTCATTTTGATGTGACTTATCGAGACGACTGTCAGGCTTGCTGGATCTACAAATACCCGAACTTTCTTATTGCCTGTGAAAAAAACTACATAAATATACAAAGCACGGATCCACTTTCACCGGGGACCAGCCGCTTACGTGACTATTTCTGGTTTTCACCAGAGTGTACTGAAGAGCAGATACAGGAAAATCTGAAAGCATCGGATCTTGTCACTGAAGAGGACCGCAAGATTTGCGAACTTGTACAGAAAAATCTGCAGACAGGTGTTTATTCAACAGGGGAATTGTCACTGACTCAGGAGCAGGGCACACGATATTTTCAACAACTTGTTCGCAGGGATATCGGAGAAAAGGTGGGACAGATATGAAAAAGTGGGAATGTATCATGTGCGGGTTTATTTACGATGAGGCCAAAGGCCTGCCTGAGGAAGGTATTGAAGCTGGTACCAGCTGGGATGCGATACCGGACGACTGGCTTTGCCCTGATTGTGCTGTTGGTAAAAGTGATTTTATGATGGTAGAGCTGGATGCCTGAGTCGCTTGCCGTTCGGAGAATAACAAATGAAAAAATTCTTTAGCGCATTTAAAGAACGCGAAGGCGTGGTTTATCACGGACTCGCGTTGGTTTATGTATTACTGATGTATATTCTCGGCGTCGCCGGCTTGTTTCAATCCAGCTGGCTGGTTAATTTTATCGCTACTTTGTGTCTCGCTCACGCAATGACTATTGCTGCATATATGATCCACGAGGCAGGTCACAATACGATATTCCGTAACAATGAGGATAATGCGAGCTTAGGCAGAATCCTGACCTGGATATGCGGAGCCTGCTATGGGACATTTGAGGATATCCGTTATAAGCATTTCAGACATCACGTCGATAATGACGACGTGGTCTGGTTTGATCACACGGAATTCTTCAGACAACATCCTGTATTCACAAAATTTATTCAGGCACTGGAGTACTTATATATCCCCGCTCATGATCTCCTCATGCACTTCATTATGGTTTTTACTTCATTCATTATTCCAGAGCGCAGGGATCAGCGAGGTCTGAACGTGAGAGTAATTGTTATCAGAGGCACGATGTATTTTGCTCTTTTACTATTGTTTCCCAAAGTTGCAATACTCTATGCCATTGCCTATATGATAATGATGCAGATTCTACGCTTTATGGATTCCCTGCAACATGACTATGGTTATCATCTGACTCTATTCAATAAAGAGCCTGCGCCACTGAAGGGAAATGTTGAATATGAGCAGGCGCATACCTTCAGTAATCCTCAATCTTTGCGATATGAGTTTTTAAACTGGTTTACTCTGAATTTCGGCTTTCACAACGCTCACCACGCGAGGCCTATCGTACCCTGGTATAGATTGCCCGCTCTTCATCGTGAGCTATATGGTGATGATCCGAATCTGGTAATACCTTTTGCTGCGCAATTGAAGATGTTTCATCACTTTCGTGTCGAGCGTGTAATTATCGGTGAGGCGAGAGACGATGGATCCGAAACTCTGCAGGATCAGGAGAACTTTTTACAGGCTGCGCAACGTGCCGAAGTCAGTGGTGGTAATGCTGCTTCTTTTCTAACTTCGTTCTAGTAAGAAATCATTTTTATGGAAGAAGGAAAACGAACGGTTCCTGACAGAATGCTCGGTTGCTGGAAACGCCGGTATATTAAATTCAAAAACGGTGATGAGGATACAGCCACCCGCGTTATCTGGCTGCAAACTCTGTCAGAAATGGTCGACATTCGTATTCCGGAGCGCGTTCTGGATTTTTCTAGAGGACATAGCTTACGCGATTATTCCTATGAACAGCTACTGGAGCTGGCTGAGCAGGATTGTGGCAATGCGATTACCACATTGGACGAATCCAGCGTCCCTTATGCAACTGCAAGCTGGGATTCTGATGAGCATGACGCTTCAATACAGTCTATTGTGATCTTTCCTGAGGATGGCTGGTTTGATTGGAGGGAAAAAGGACAATGTATGATGGAGTGGGCTCCAAGCGGAGACTATGAAGAAGACTGGCGCCTGCAGGCGGATTCAAGATCGTACATTGCACACTACAAAAATCTGAACCCGGAAAAAAGCGAGTTTGTTTTTCTTACAGGTGAGCATGCCGTTTTTGTCAAAGGTCGCACAGAGCTGTTGAATGAGGAAAGACATCTGCGTGATATCGTGACAGATAATCGCGACAACAGAGCCTATTTGGAAGCCTTGCTGGATATTGAGTTTTCCTACGCGCGTCGCAAGCAGAACAATCAGTTTCAAATAGAACTATCCAGCCTGCCCTTCAGAGAAGGGCAATTTCTGGAACTGGGTTATTTATTGGATATGGGACTGGATGAACAGAAAATAACACAGCCAGATAATCAGGATACCTGGCTGCGTGTGTGTCAGTGGAAGCAGATCTGAAAAGAAGCCTAACGGTTTACCGGGAAGGCAAACTGCGCTTTTTCAACAGTATCATCAGGCCAGCGTTGAGTAACGGTTTTTCTCTGCGTATAAAAGCGTACTGAATCGGGCCCATAGGCACTTAAATCACCGAACAATGAGCGTTTCCAGCCGCCGAAACTATGGAAGGCAGTGGGTACTGGCAAAGGCACATTGACACCGACCATGCCGACCTGAATGTTGTCTGTGAAATAGCGGGCTATGCCACCATCTCTGGTAAAAATACAGGTACCGTTTCCGTATTCATGCTCATTGATTAACTGCATTGCATGTTCCATGGAATCAGTGCGAACTACGCAGAGTACCGGACCGAAAATTTCCTCCTGATAGATGCGCATCTCGGGTTTAACATGATCAAACAAACAACCACCGAGAAAATACCCCTCTTCATGTCCACTTACACTAAGACTTCGACCATCGACGACCAGAGTTGCTCCTTCATCCACGCCTAGATCTACATAGCTGCGTACTTTGTCATAGTGAGGCTTACTGACCAGAGGTCCCATCTCATTAGTGGTGTCAGTACCAGGGCCAATTTTCAAATTTTCAACCCGCTCTGATAGCCTGGCAACCAACTCGTCCGCAACAGAATCTCCTACACAGACGGCAACTGAAATCGCCATACAGCGTTCACCACAGGATCCGTAGGCTGCGCCCATGATTGCACTGACGGCATTGTTCATGTCGGCATCCGGCATAACAATGGCGTGGTTTTTGGCGCCTCCAAGAGCCTGGACTCGTTTTCCATTTGCTGTACCTGCTGCGTAAATATATTCAGCTATCGGAGTTGAACCAACGAAGCTTATGGCTTTAATGTCTTCATGCTCCAGTAGCGCATCTACTGCCTCTTTATCACCGTTAAGCACGTTAAAAATACCATCCGGTAAGCCTGCTTCAGTGAATAATTCTGCAATCATCAAAGGCGCAGAAGGATCTTTCTCAGAAGGTTTTAAAATAAAGGCATTGCCACAGGCGATGGCCATTGGGTACATCCACATTGGCACCATCGCCGGAAAGTTAAACGGGGTAATACCGGCGACAACACCAAGTGCCTGTTTTTCAGACCAGCTATCAATAGCGGGCCCGACATTTTTGGAATGTTCGCCTTTCAATATTTCCGGTGCGCCACAGGCGTATTCAATAACTTCAACACCACGAATAAACTCGCCCATGGCATCATCAAGAACTTTGCCATGCTCTTCAGTGATCAATGCAACGATATCTTTAGCATTTTTTTCCAGCAGCTCTTTGAATTTAAACATCACCCGCGCCCGTTTAAGCGGTGGTGTATCTCTCCACGCAGGGAAGGCTGCTTTTGCTGAGCTCACTGCATCTGCGACGGTACTAACACTTGCAGCCGCGACTTGTCTGACAATCTGTCCATTGGCGGGGTTAGTCACATCAAGGAGACGTTGCCTGTCTTCTATCTGACGACCATTAATATAATGACCGAGAGTACCAGCAGATTGGTGCGGGTTAATTTTTTCTACCGACGACATAATTTTTCCTTAGTCTATTTTTGTTAATATTTTTCTGAGGCCTTCGAAGGCTTCCTGAAAATAACTTTCGTCCGCAGCGAGAAAAGGAGAGAACACAATCGTGTCCATACCATTTCGAACCAGCAGACCCGCTTCGAAACAGGCTTTGTGAATATCAAGACCCCTTATTCCCGGCTGACCCTCACGTGGGGCAAATTCGATTGCTCCCATGAGTCCGAAGTTCCTGATGTCAATGACATTCGGCATGTCTTTGAAAGAGTGTAAAGCGTCTTCGAAAATACGCTCATTGGCCCGGGCTCGTTCGAACAAACCTTCCTTCTCGTAGACATCAAGCGAAGCCAGCCCGGCCGCAGTCGCAACGGGGTGTCCCGAGTAAGTATAACCGTGAAATATTTCTGCAGCATGTTCAGGTCCGTTCATGAAGGCCTCATGAATTTCTTTTTTTACTAATACGGCGCCCATAGGGATAACACCATTCGTCAGCCCTTTGGCGGTGGTGATAATGTCCGGAACTACCTCAAAGCGCTGACTGGCGAAAGGCGCACCGACGCGACCGAAAGCGGTTATCACTTCGTCGAAAATAAGCAGGATTCCGTGTCGAGTGCAAATCTCGCGTAATTTTTTTAAATAACCTACCGGGGGAACCAGCACGCCGGCAGAGCCGGCAACGGGCTCGACAATTACCGCGGCGATATTGGATGCATCTTGTAAGGCGACAATATTTTCCAGATCATCAGCAAGATGTGCGCCCCAGTTTGGTGAACCATGACTGAAGGCATTATATTCCAGGTTGTGTGTATGCGGCAGATGGTGAGTGTTTGGCAATAAGGAATTGCTAAACATTTTACGGTTAGCGGGCAGACCACCAACAGATATTCCGCCAAAATTTACGCCATGATAACCTTTTTCACGACCAACTAAACGGGTACGTGAGGCATCTCCCTTTGCATGGTGATAGCCGAGAGCAATCTTGAGGGCCGTCTCTACAGATTCAGAGCCGGAATTTGTAAAGAAACAATGATCAAAACCTTCAGGTGCAAGACTGGTAACTCGATCAGCCAGTTCAAACGCACCAGGATGACCTACCTGAAAAGAAATCGCGTAATCGAGCTTAGCGACCTGCTTTTGAACAGCTTCAACGATAAGCGGATGACAATGTCCGGCACCGCTGGTCCAGAGACCGGCAAGTGTATCCAGTATCTGTCGGTCATCGCTGGAGGTGTAATAAAAACCCTTGGCAGAATCAATCAGTCTTGGTGCGTTTTTAAAATCGCGATTAGCGGTAAAGGGCATCCAGAAGGCATCCATATTCACTGCGCTTTCTGCGTCAGGCAGGACTTCGTTGAGGGCTTGGGAAGACATAGTTTTCTCTCTACAGGTAAATTTAATTTGCCAGCAACAGCCTAGGTCATTAAACTAAATTTAACAATATTTAAATATATTTTGCTAAATAACTGATATAGCTTAATAAACTGTATTTTTGTTAAGTTATATTTAACAATTTAATGAAGCGCAAACAAATCGTTAAGCTAGTCGGGGTAAACGCATTGGAAGACATAGGTATTAGATTGAAAAAGGCACGGGTGTCCACTGGCCTGTCACAAAGACAATTAGCCAAATCATCCGGCGTCAGTAATGCAATGATATGTTTGATAGAACGAGGTAAGACTAATCCATCATTGGGTCTGCTAAAAAGTATTCTCGATGTGATTCCAATTTCTATTTCAGAATTTTTCTCACTCGATCTTGAAGATGAACCGGCAAAAGTCTTTTATGAAAAAAAGGAATTGACTGAAATTGGTAGTGGACTGATTTCCTACTTGCAGCTCGGTAGTAATGCACAGAAAATAAATCTTCAGCTGATGTATGAATGCTATCAACCCGGTGCTGATACCGGCCGTTCAATGTTACAACACGAATCTGAGGAAGGCGGTATTGTTATCAATGGACGCATAGAATTAACGGTTGGTGATCATACTCGAATTCTCGGCCCCGGGGATGCCTATTTATTTAATAGCCGTACGCCACACCGGTTTCGAAACGTCGATAAAGAAGCCTGTACTTTAGTCAGCGCCTGTACTCCGCCCAGTTTTTAATTCTTTATTTTTTGCAATGTCAAAATCGGATAAGCACAGTATTTTTACACCAGTTGTCGGTGTTCCTACCTGCCGACAAGTCATTGGTGATCTCGAATACGATTGTACTCAGCACAAATACATCGCAGCCCTGTGTCAAAGTGCTGGGGTATTACCCTTGCAGATCCCACTAATCGGAAACAGGTTTTCTGTAGAAAGCATTCTGCAAAGGCTGGATGGCATCTTATTAACAGGTAGTCACTCCAATGTTCACCCGAGCCACTATGACGATAATTTCGAAAACCCTGACTTCAAACTGGACCAGGAACGTGACGATACAGTGTTACCTCTCATTAAGCCGGCTATAGCAGAAGGCTTGCCGCTGTTTGCGATTTGCCGTGGGTTTCAGGAATTGAATGTAGCCTACGGTGGTGAGCTTCATTCGAAATTACATGAGCAGGCTAGTTATGTTGAGCACCGGGAGAAGAAGGACAGCGAACTTGATGAACGCTACGCTGCTGTACATAAGATTAATCTGATAAAGGGGGGCGTGTTGCATTTAATGCTTCAGAGCGATTGCATTGAAGTTAATTCGCTGCACGAACAGGGCATAAGACATACAGGTGGAGGATTAACCGTTGAAGGGCGGGCTGAGGATGGGCTCGTTGAAGCGGTCAGTGTCATGGGCAGTCGGAGTTTCGCCATTGGTGTGCAGTGGCACCCAGAGTGGAAGTCTACACAGAACCGGGTTTCAACAGTTCTGTTTTCTGAATTTGGTCAGGCTTGTCAGCGCTACATGACTGAGCATCGTAGTTAAATACTAATTACCAGCAAGGGGTTGTTGTTGGGTAATACAATGAATGCCACCACCACCTTCGGCGATTTCGAGAATTGGAATTTGCACGATTTCTCTTTCCGGATATAAATCTTGATAAGTTTCGATTGCTGCTTCATCCCTTTCGTCGTTGTAACCCGGAACAAATACGGCTTTATTGGCGATGTAGGAATTAATATAGGAGCGACAATCGCGCTCGCTTTCAATTTTTTTATAATCACCAGTACAAATTGTTTTCAGCTGGAGCTCGCGTCCTCGGGCATCTGTCTGACCACGTAGAGCTTCAAGGTTAATTTCACCTGTTTCAAAATAGGCATCGTTCTTATCCAGCCCTGCTTCTAATAATACGACACCGGGTTTCACAAAAGCGGCGACTCCGTCGACATGACCATTGGTTTCGATTTCAGCTTCATCACCCGGAATCCAGATTACCTTCTCCGCACCGAGTGTTCTAAGTAACTCCTGCTCAACATCCTCTTTTGTCCACTCAGGGTTTCGGTTTTTGTGTAAAAAACAGGAATTCGTTGTTATCACTGTGCCTTCACCATCTACGCTGACACCGCCACCTTCAGCGATAAGATCGGACTTAAAAACCTGACAACCTTCAAGTTCCAGTATGCGCTCTCCCATTAAGGCATCCTGATCGTAAGGCTGATAATTTCCACCCCAGGCATTAAAGTCCCAGCAGCTACCAGCAAGATCACCTTTGTCGTTAATGAGAAAGTTGGGGCCTGTATCTCGCGCCCATGAGTCGTCTATTTTTATTTCAATTAGTTCGACGGAAGCAGACAGCATCTGTCTTGCTTCTGTAATCAACTCAGCCGGTACAATCATTCTTACTGGCTCAAACTGGACAATGGCGTTGGCGACGTCTGCATAGTTTTGTCGAGTTCGGGTTTCGTCGCGCCACATATTTTGTCGACAGGGCCAGGCCATCCATGTGCGGGTGTGCGTTTCCCACTCGCCGGGCATATGAAAACCGAAATCAGCGGGATTTGTTTGTTTATTCATTCTGTGTTTTCCAGATTGACCATTTTCAGATACCTGTCCCAGTCGAAATCTCTGTCTGCTATAACAAGAAAGTGTGGGTTCAGAACCGAGTCTTTTCGATTATATTCCAGTGGGGTCAAGTCAGTCTTGCTTACAAGCCCTCCTGATTCAAGAACGATAGCATGTGCAGCGGCAGTATCCCATTCGGACGTTAGACCGAAACGAGGATAAATATCTACTTTCCCTTCTGCAACAAGGCAAAATTTCAACGAACTGCCAATCGCAACTATGTCCGTGTTGTCGCCAAGCGCCGTGAAAAAAGCCTGCTGTAAATCACTGCCGTGAGAACGACTTCCGGCAGCAGAAAATGAGTCAGCAGTTGTGGTTTTTGACTCGATTTTTCGCGTAGAACCATCGGCTTCCTTTTTAAATGCGCCCAGATTAGAGGCTGCGAAGTAACAGACTCCCGTAACCGGGACCTGGACAACACCCAGCACTGGCTGGTGGTTATCAATCAGGGCGATATTGACAGTAAATTCACCATTTCTTTTGATAAATTCTTTGGTGCCGTCGAGTGGGTCAACAAGCCAGTAGCAGGACCAGCTTTTTCTTGTATCGTAAGGAATACTTGCGGATTCTTCTGACATAATGGGTATATGCGGAGTCAATTTTGACAAGCCATCTATAATGACATTGTGTGCTGCCAGATCGGCCGCGGTCAGTGGTGAGTCGTCCTTTTTAATTTGAACATCTATCTCACCGTTGTAGATTTGGAGTATTTTTGAGGCGGCCTGTTCTGCAATGTCAATAATTGAAGGAAGTAACTCATCATGCGCGGTGTTCAATTTCAGACTCCTGTATTATTTTGATGTTATTGTTCAAGCATACAAATAGAACGGATTGTTCATAATATTACGATGATTGACTGGACTGAGGTAGAAACTGTTTTACTGGATATGGATGGTACCTTACTCGATTTACATTTTGATGACTTTTTTTGGCAGCAGCAGTTACCACTAAAATGGGGAGAAATGAATGGAATCGATATCGAGGAGGCGCGTTCGCGTCTGCTTCCGATATTCCGGAAAACTGAGGCATCCCTATCCTGGTATTGTCTTGATTACTGGTCTGAGCAACTACAAATGGACGTCTTCAAATTAAGTTTCGATATAAGTCATCTAATCAGTTTGAGACCTTATGTTATTGAATTTTTGAGTCATCTGGACAAACTTGATAAGAATATTGTTCTGGTGACGAATTCTCACGAGAAGTTTATTGAGCTGAAAATGCAAAAGACAGGGATCGAAAATCATTTTCATCACATGTTTAATTCTCATGACTTTGGTCATCCTAAGGAAAATACGCGTTTCTGGGAGGTGCTTGCCGAAAATATTCATTTTGCTAATAAATCGACTGTTTTGTTTGACGATAATCTTTCGGTTCTTCGTTCAGCACGGCAATACGGAATAGAACATTTGCTGGGAATTGCCAGACCAAGCAGTCAGGCACCACTTAAGGATACTGCCGAATTCAAAGCAGTCAGCTCTTTTCGGGAATTGCTTTAGAGTTGAGAAAGTAACTCAAATCAAAAACCTGATGACTTAAATTCGTTCCTCTTTTTTCGAATTTTGTTAGTGGACGCCAATGAGGACGCGGCGAGAAATGACCTGCTCCCGCCATATTGATCAAACCTGAATATGAATCACAGACAGCCATCATATGTTCCGCCAATTCCTGCCAGTCAGTTGCGATGTGGACACATCCGTTTTCTTTCAGTTTGGGTACTAGCAGATTCAGAAAGCTGTTGTTTATCAAACGTCTTTTATGATGGCGTTTTTTTGGCCAGGGATCGGGGAAAAATATGAAAGCCTGATCGAAACTTTGGTTTGGAATTTGTCCGCTCAGAATTTCGACGACGTCATGGCACATTACGCGTATATTTCTTAAGTGTTTCTCTTCGATTTGCCTGAGCAAGCTGCCGGTCCCGGGTTGGTGTACATCAATTGCCAGATAGTCATTCTCAGGAAAACAGGATGCCATTTTTAGACTGGTGTCTCCCATGCCAACGCCAATATCAATGGTTCGTGGAGCCCTTCGCTCAAACTCTTTATCTAAATCAAGCGGAGGAACCTGATGATCTATCCCGAATTTACTCCAATAATTTTTCAGGGCATGCGCCTGTCCTGAAGTTAGCCGGCCCTGCCTCAGAACATAACTGCGAATTCTGCCGGTAGCTCGATTGTCACTCATAAGAAGCAATCATTGAATAGAGATTCAGAGTGTCACTACAGGAATTGCAAAGCAGAGAATATAATCTTTAGTCTAAACTAACGATTAAACCTTCTTTTGCAATATGGCATTTCAAAGAGGACTTCTTCTCTCTGATTATACTAAGTGAATGTTGATAAATTTCTTCCATGGCGTCGTCGTTATAATTCGGATCGTGGTGATACAAATACAGCTCTTTAACCCCTGCCTCGATGGCAATATTAACAGTATCTATATAACAGGAATGCCCCCAGCCTCTTTTCTTCTCGTAATCTTCCGGTGTGTACTGGGCATCATGTATAAGAATATCAGCGCCCCGTACAAGATCCAGTTCGGCTGCATATTCTTCCTTTTTCATTTCATCGTAGAGTAATTTTTCCTCTTCGTTCAGTTCTTCATACTGTCGATCTATTGATTTTCCGAGATAAAGACATTCATTATCCGATACGTAAATTACAGTTTTGCCCTTTACGTTGACTCTGTAGCCATAGGTTGTGCCTGGATGATGAACATTCTGATAATTGAAGGAAAGAGGACCATAATTGATAAGTTGATCCTCTGCTGGTTGCAGATAATCAATATTAGCCAGCCAGGTTTCTGTTCCGACAGGAAAATAGGGTGCCTGCATCTGGGCTGAAACGTGTTCCTTAATTTCCTGATCGCATTGACCGGGTCCGAAAAAGTTTATGTTCCAGTCCGGAACGAATGCCGGGACAAAAAATGGCAGACCGCATATGTGATCCCAGTGGTAGTGGGTCAAAATAATCAGCAGTTTTCTTATGTCGCTTTGTCCCATCAGCTGATTGCCGAGTGGGATGATGCCGGTACCAGCATCACAAACCAATACATGATCATCCACTCGTATTTCTACACACGACGTATTACCACCTACCCCGAGGTGAGATTCAAACGGAGCGGAATACGAACCTCGCACACCCCAAAAACGAAGATATGCGTCACTCATGATGAGTAAAGTCAGTTACTGCTGGAGGGCTGTAAGTATTTATTAATGACATCTGTTATTACCTGTATCGGCATCGGTTTGGTAATAAAATCCAAAGCACCGAGTTTTTCCGCTACAGAACGATCCTGTGCGTAGTCCTTGGAGCTTATCATAACAACAGATGTGTCTTTGTGAAGTGGTAAATGTCTCAATTCTTTCAGAAAAGTTAAACCGTCTTTACCCGGCATCTTGATGTTAAGGAACAATAAGCCGGGTTTGTGTTGCTTGAGGTAGTCGAGTGAGTTCTCTGCAGAATTGAACACTTTCAGCTCTAAATTGCTGTCCCTCAAGCCAGCTTCGAACAAGGTTTTTATCGAGGGACTATCATCGATAACAACGACTGAAGGTGAATCAGTTTCCAAATCTAGCGTCCCCCGGTCTGTACAAGGTAAGCCCTGACTGGGAACTTACAATGTAAGCCTTTGATTATTAATATATTTATTATACAGGAATTGACTAATCCTTAATTCCTGAGTTCTCCAAGCTGCAAGCATTACAATTTTACACCAAATTGTCTTCAACTAAATTAAATAGCGCTAGACTGCCATCCATGCAAAACGCATTGAGGTGTTAATCCGGCTATAAACGCATTTCCATAAAATCGAGGTTGTTGTCCAGCAGTCGTTCCCTTACGGACTTTAATTTTGTCAAACTGTTGTATGGTCCGATGCGGACTCGAAATACACCTTCCCCGTTAATTACGCCCTGTTCGATAAAGGCTTTGAATCCGAGTAAGGCCAGTTTGGCTTTAACTTGATCAGCCGCTTTAAGTTTTTTGAATGAACCAACCTGCAAGATATAGTTTCCTTCTTCAACCGGAGTGTTTTCCACTGCAGGAGGTTTCGTGATCCAGGCGGAAATGTCGACTTCTTTGTTGGGGAGGATATTGTAGAACTCAAAAGTCGGTTCAGGAATATCGATGGTTTCTTCAGTTTGAGCTTGTGTATTGCCGCCATCGGCCTGCACTGTAGCGCTTGAGTTGGGTAGAGACAGATCAATACTTCTGGCCAGTTCGTCTCTGAAGAAAAATACAATGACAGCAACGAGTAAACCGATTGAGAGACCGCTGAGAAAGGTTAAAACCACACTCAGGCCGGATTCTTTTTTGGTCTTGGCAGTATCCTTTTTTATATTCTTGTAATCGCGAGGCATTATTTGTTCACTTTATCACCGTAAGACCGAGGTTTTCCCAGTTTTGCATACCACCCCGGTACCATTTTAATTTAGATGCCGGATACCCAAGTCTTAACAAGGTGCGTATGTTTGACGGAGATTGCCCACACCACATGCCGTTGCAAAACAGGATAAGAGTCTTCACATTGGAAAAATCCCAGATTCCTTCCTGAATTCGTGCGCCAAAACGATTCTCAAGCAAATCTGCCATTTCGAATGGATCGGCGCCATGTCCAACATTCAGTTGTGTCCAGGGAATATTTTCACTTCCGGGTATTGTACCGTTTCGTAACCAGTCAGGTGTGCGAGAATCGATCACCAGAATTGAGTCATCGCCTTTACTTATGCTACTGAGGTAGTTCAGAACTTCGAGTTCGGCGATAGTCTCAACACCTTCGGCAAGTATTGCGGGCTGAACGCAAAATGGTGGGCATTTTCTCGACGTGCGGGAGTAGATCGGGTTCAGCGTGTTATTAGTATCTTGATTGCGTTGAATTACTATCTTCTTTCCCTTATGAGTAACTTCTACGGTCTCGATATCATTGCTGATCTGAACATCAAGAGCAAAAGAAAAACCCGAAAGGCTTAACAGGCAAAACAGAAATATTTTTTTCATATAGAAAATGATCCTTAACCAGGTTCCATTGTTAGAATCTAAGACTAAAAAATCGAAGTTAAGTTTACATCATATCTTGTGGATCTATGTCCAATGACCAGCGAATTTTTCTAGTTTCAGGCAGGCCCTCGATCGCAGCAGTGTTTTTTTTCAATATTTTATTCAATATGCTTCGCGACTCGGACATAACAAGTAACTGCATGCGAATTTTTCCTGCCCGTTTCTCGATTGGTGCAGGATAAGGTCCATATATCTGAAACTGTTGATTGTCAGTCTTGAGCAAATTCCGGACTTTTTCAAGAAACTTCAATTGTGATTCCTGTTTTATTCCTTCGCTGCGAAATAGCGCAAGAAAGCTGAATGGCGGTAGCACAGTCAGTTTGCGTTCCTTCAGGAGCTCATCCGCGAAGCTGCGGTAGCCTTTTTTTATAAGTGAGTTCAGTAAGGGGTGATCCGGGAAATGAGTTTGTAAAAGCACCTTGCCCTGACTCTTTTCTCTACCAGCACGACCGCTCACCTGCACGAAAAGCTGGGCCATTCTCTCGCTGGCGCGAAAATCTGTACTGCACAGACCGCCGTCGATATCGACAATCCCGACCAGGGTCAGAGCTGGAAAATGATGTCCTTTAGCCAGCATTTGTGTACCAATGAGAATGTCTGCATCGCCAGCCTTTATTAAATCGAGCATATCTTCCATGCTTCCTTTGCGACGTGTACTGTCTCGATCAATTCTTAATATTTTTGCCTTCGGAAAACACTTGGTAAGGGTTTCCGATAAGCGCTCAGTGCCGTGTCCTATCTCGATAAAATCGTTCATCTCACAACCGGGGCAATTACGTCGGGAAGATTCCTGTCTGCCACAATGATGGCAGGAAAGAATTCCTCGTGATTTGTGAAATGTCATATTTGATTCGCAACGATCACATTTCGCGATCCAGCCACAATGATGGCACATGAAGGCAGGCGCATACCCGCGCCTGTTTAAAAATAACAAAACCTGTTTGCGATGGGAAAGCTCTTTTTCTATTGCTGAGAGCATGACCTGAGAAAAGGCGCCTTCCATTGCCTTGTTTCGCAGGTCAATTATTTCAATATCTGCCTGTTCGGCAGAACCGGCACGTTTATCCAGGCGTAGCAGATGATATTTCCTGGCTTCAACATTGTTAAGCGATTCCATCGAGGGTGTGGCGGAACCCAGAATGACAGGACAGGAGGTAAAGCTGGAACGAATAATGGCCAGATCTCTGGCAGAGTATTTAAAGCCATCCTGCTGTTTGTAGGAAACGTCGTGTTCTTCATCGACAATGAATAAACCCGGTTTGAGTAAAGGCGTCCAGATGGCAGATCGGGTACCAAGAATAATGTCCGCAGTTCCATTTCTGGCCTGCAACCACGCCTGCATTCTCTCGGAAGACGAAAGTCCGGAATGTAATACTGCCATACGCGCTGAAACACGATTTTGAATTCGCTCAATCAGCTGAGGTGTGAGGCCAATTTCGGGAGACAGGATTAAGACTTGTTTGCCGGACTTAACAACTTTTTTAATCAGTTCGATATAGACTTCGGTTTTACCACTACCAGTAACTCCATCGAGGAGAAATACCTGATGACGCCCAATACTTTTGGCTATTGAATCACAGGCGAATATCTGATCGTCGTTTAGTGATACATTGTCATCTATCGCTTTAGATTCCTGTGAAACACTAACAGTTTTTTCAATCAGGCACTTTTTCTCAAGAGCCTGAAGTACGGGGAGGGGAGTAGAAAATTTTTCCCTGATATTTTCTGCTGTCACCGGAGCAGCTTTGGAAAGGAGAAATTCAAGAATGGCTCTTTGTTTCGGTGCGGTCTTGAGCAGTTCTGAGTTATAAACAGCCCCTTGTTTTGTTAATTGCCACAAAACCGGATTTACTATTTTTGCTTCTTTGCCCTGTCTAAGAGAGACGGGTAAAGCATTGAATAAAACCTCACCAATTGGATGTTGGTAGTAATCAGCGCTCCAATGAACCATTTTCAGTTCTGCCTCTGAAAGCACTGGCGTTTCATCAAGGACTGAGCTTATAGGTTTAATTTTTTCTCTGGCTATCTGACTGGAGTTTTTCGTTTCAACCAAAATCCCGACTTTATGTTTTTGTTTGCCAAAGGGAACATACACCCTGACGCCGGGTTTTAATTTTTCCAGATCATTTTTACCTGCCGAATAATCAAAGGTTTTGCGCAAAGGCACCTGAAGAGCAACACTGACGATAATCATTGTTTGCAAGACGTGTTTATCATCAATGCTCTAGGGAGCGCCGGTCTTTTTCAATAGCATCCTCAAGTTCAGTGAGATTCATAACATGCATTGGTTTATTGGTAATTGAACTGACTGGAGACAGGTTCTTGTCATTGAGGGAGAAAATAATCAGCAGGATTGAAATTTGATCGGCGATAAAACGATACGCCGGGAAAGACGCTTTGTCGGTGGCACTAAGTTTGATATTTTTTTCGCAAATTTCATTTGGAATGCCACATTCATCCAGGAATAAACCAATTTCTTCTATGTTATCTGAAAACAAGTGCAGAATAATCTCTGAAGAGGCAGTCACCGTTTGATTAACCACAGGACCGACCAACTGAGGCTTGTAGTCAACGAGCATTTTCATAGCTTGCATCGCTGTCTGTCTAAATGACTGCAATAATTCAAATTTTCTGTCTGGAAGAAACAGATCCTGATATGTGATCAGGGCGTTTTCTATTTCCTGATTTGTAGGTAAATTTCTGTTTGGTGACACGCCAAGCTGGATTGCTGCTTTTTTCTTTGCAGATAGAAAGTCCTCGACACCATCCAAAGCGACGATTTTAGCTGCTGCCGCGGCAATTTCCTGACGCAGTTTCTGGGAGCTTTTCACAATTATTCTGGAGAGGGAGGAATTAACACTTAAAACAAATCCGGAGCGACAATATCCTGGTTGCCCGGATTATAGGGGTTAGACTCTTCCTCGAAATCACCCGGTTTTGGTGCATGTTCCACTCGGAATATTTCAAAAAATGCATCCAGATCGTCAGACTTCGCCGGTAGGCCGGATTTCTTGTTAATACGAATATTCAATAATCCGGGAGGTGGATCAAGACTGACTTCAGGCACATCTTCCAGCGCCACCTCCATATACTTAATCCACATTGGCAAAGCAGCCCTCGCACCGGTCTCAGCATTACCGAGAGGTTGGAATTTATCGAATCCCACCCAACTTATTGCCACGATCGACGAGTTAAATCCGGAAAACCAGGCGTCTCTCTGGTCGTTTGTTGTACCCGTCTTACCTGCAAGATCTTTCCTTTTCAACGAGCGTGCTTTACGTCCCGTTCCATGCTGAATCACATCTCTCATAATTGACTGCATGATCCAGATGTTGCGTGGACTAATCACCTGTGGAGCGATTCGCGTGGGAATATCCCGGGTGGAAGCTGTAGCGAGTCTGGTCTCGCTTTCTTCAGCATCTGCTAATTGAGTTTCTTCAGTACATTCCCTGCATACTTCGCTCGCTTGCGCTTTAAAGATGATTTCACCGTCATAAGATTCAATCCTGTCAATGAAATGGGGATCAACCTTGAAGCCCCCGTTTGCCAGAATGCAATAGGCACCGGCCAGTTGCCAGGGAGATATAGCGCCGCTTCCAAGTGCAAGCGACAGGTTTCCGGGTAGTTCTGAAGTATTGAATCCGAATTTCGCAATATGCTCAAGAGCATAGGGAATATTGATAGCGTTTAGCAACCTTATTGAAATTAGATTACGAGATCGAATCAGAGCCTCTCTAAGTCTGGTTGGTCCGAAAGCTTTGCCACTGTAGTTTTCAGGGCGCCAGATATCTTCGATACCCGGGTCGTCAAAAACTATCGGAGCGTCATTAATAGTACTGGCTGCTGTGAAGCCTTTTTCCAGAGCAGCTGAATAGATAAAAGGTTTAAAATTTGAGCCCGGCTGCCTGAAGGCCTGAGTAACTCTGTTAAATTTACTGCGTTGAAAATCAAAGCCACCGACAAGTGCCAGAGTTGCACCGTTATTCGGGTCCATTGAAACGAGACCACCTTCCACTTCCGGTATTTGTGAAAGCCGCCACTGGCCCTCATCATCTTCAATGATTCTTATGACATCTCCAATCTCGACGACGTCAGCTGCTATTTTTGGTGCTTTGCCACGGTGATTCTCTGAAATATGTTTTCTTGCCCAACTCATTCCCGGCCATTCGATAGTGATGATGCCGATGCCGCTTACAAAAACTGAAATGGATTGCTCGTATATCTCTACAACTAGACCCGGATAAAGCTCGCCAATGGCCGGGTAGGCGCTTAGCAGTTGTTTCCAGTTTTCGTCCTTTGCTTCTTCGCTTAGTTCGTGATGGTATTCGGCGCCTTTATAGCCGTGACGCAGATCGTAACCAAGCAAGGCATGTCGCAAACCATGGTTGGCAGCGGTCTGGTTCTTGTCTTTAATAGTGGTATAAACTTTATATCCGTTGCTATAAGCCTCCTCACCAAACTCTTCGGTTAAAAACTTTCGCACCATTTCCGCAACATAAGGTGCTTCGACCTGAATGTCCGGGCTGTGCAAACTGGCAGTTATCGGTGCAGCTCTGGCCTGGTCAAATTCTGAGTTGTCGATATATCCCTGATCCAGCATTCTGCGAAGTACATAATTACGTCGGTTTTGCGCTCTATCCGGAGCACTTACCGGATTGGTTGTGGAAGGTGCTTTAGGCAACCCGGCGATCAATGCGGCTTGTGCCAGACTTAAATCGTTAATATCACTACCGTAATAAACCTGAGCGGCAGCGGCGACGCCATAAGCGCGTTGTCCGAGATAAATTTTGTTCAAATACAACTCAAGAATTTCATCCTTGCTGAGTTCAGACTCGATTTTGAAGGAAAGGAAGATTTCATTGAGTTTACGAAGATAGGACTTCTCACGACTTAGAAAAAAATTTCTGGCGACTTGCATGGTGATTGTGCTGCCTCCCTGGCTTTTTTCTCCGGTTTTGACCAGATTGACCACGGCCCGAAGTATTCCCTGCCAGTCAACTCCGGGATGTTCATAAAAACGATCATCCTCTGCTGCCAGAAACGCCTGAATTAAGGTGACAGGTACATCATCAATAGAAACAGGAGTACGTCGTTTTTCACCGTATTCGGAGATTAACGACCCATCCTGACTGTATATCCGCAAGGGGACCTGCAGATGTACGTCCCGCAAAGTGTCTATTTCAGGCAGATCCGGGATGACATAGAGTAAAACTACGGCGAGCGAAATCAGGCCAAGAACGACCATCGAGAGAGTGAAATTAAAGGCAAACCTCAACATGTTGTGTAGTTTAAATCAAATACATCCAAGATATGGGTAATTTTGAGATAACTGCCGAAAAACGGTAGTTCCCGGCAGTTCTCTAATTAATTAATTGTTTTTTAATTTTTAGTTGACTATAGTTGCGTTTAGAAGTTAATGTCCATTATACAAATGATAGATAACTAGCCACCACAAAAGGAAAAAACCTTGTTACCTTTTAAGAAAAAAACGAATCCTTTGGTTGGGATTGATATCAGCGCAACCGCAATCAAGTTGCTCGAATTGAGCAAAAGTGGCGGTAGATATCGTGTGGAAAGTTACGCTGTTGAGCCCGTGCCCGCGAATTCGGTTGTAGATAAAAATATAACCGATATGGACGCTGTCGGCGAGGCCATCGGCAGAGCGGTGAAAAGATCGGGGACCAAGCTAAAAACTGCAGCGGCGGCCGTCGCTGGCTCTTCCGTTATCACCAAGGTAATTACCATGCCCGCAGATCTGTCTGAGGCAGAGCTTGAAGGTCAGATCGAACTTGAAGCAGATCAATATATCCCATTTCCGCTTGAAGAAGTTGCTATGGACTTTGAAGTAATTGGCCCATCTGATGAAAACCCCGATCGGGTTGACGTGTTGCTTGCTGCATCGCGAAGTGAAAATGTTGAATTACGTCAGGCGACACTGGAGCTCGGTGGGCTCGAGGCGAAGTTAATTGATGTAGAAGGATTTGCTTTGGAGAATACGGTAGCAATGCTGGCTAGTGACCAGCTTGGTGGTGGCGAGGAAGTAATAATTGCCGTTGCAGATATCGGTTCTTCGGTTACAACCTTCAGTGTCCTGGAAAATTTGAAAATTATATATTCAAGAGAACAGCAATTCGGTGGTGCTCAGTTAACAGAAGAAATTCAGCGCCGTTACGGACTCTCTTACGAAGAAGCCGGGCTGGCTAAAAAACAGGGAGGACTGCCTGATAATTACGGCCCTGAAGTACTTGAGCCGTTTAAAGATTCAATAGCCCAGCAAATCAGCAGAGCGCAACAATTTTTCTACTCATCGAGTTCGATTACCAATATTGACCATCTAATCCTTGCAGGCGGCTGCTCTTCAACTGAAGGTATTGCAGAATTGGTTGAATCAAAAATCGGCATCCCGACAATTGTTGCTAATCCGTTTGCTAATATGTCTCTTGCGTCGAAGGTACCGGCGCAAACATTACAGAATGATGCTCCGGCCCTGATGATTTCCTGCGGTCTTGCACTGAGAGGAGTCGAGTAATGGCAAAGATTAATCTATTACCCTGGCGAGAGGCGCAAAGAAAAGAAAAGCAGCAGGAGTTTTTTGCGATTCTTGGTGTGGGAGCAGTTGTTGCAGCTGTAGTAGTGATTATTGTACATATCTACTTTTCACAAAGAATAGAAGCGCAGCAGTTGCGTAATAGCTATCTGGAAGATGAGATAGGCTTGCTCGATAAGAAAATCGAGGAAATAAAACAGCTGGAAAGCGACAAAGCCAAGTTACTGGCAAGAATGAGAGCGATTGAACAATTACAGGGTAATCGTCCTCTCATAGTTCGCTTTTTCGATGAGCTGGTAAGAAGTTTGCCGGAAGGTGTCAGCGTGTCGAATATTTCGCAAAGTGGACAGGCGATAACAATTGATGGTGAGGCTCAGTCAAATGCGCGAGTTTCATCTTTCATGAGAAAACTGGAGTCCTCCGAATGGCTGGAATCGCCACAATTGGACATCATCCAGGTCAAAGATGCTAGTGAAGTGCGTATAAGCAGTTTCAAAATGCGTTTCAAGCAGGTCATCCCAAAAGCTGAGGAAGAAGAATCATGAGTTTTATTGATGATCTGAAAAATCTGGATCAGAACAACCCCGGTTCCTGGCCACTACCGATTCAGCTGGCTGCGTCAGCGCTACTATGTATCGCTCTAGTCGGTGCTGGTTATAAATTCGACTGGAGCAAGCAGATTGAAGAGTTGGACGGAATTGTTGCGAAAGAACAGGAACACAAAACCACTTTCGAGGCGAAACAGAAAAAAGTAGCCAATCTTCTTCCTTTACGTGAACAAATGAAGGAAATGGAACAATCTTTTGGTGATATGGTCAGGCAGTTACCGAATAAAACGGAAGTAGCCGGATTGCTCGTGGATATTTCTCAAACCGGGCTGGCCGCAGGTCTGGAGTTTGAATTATTTCAGCCACGTGCGGAAGCACCTTCTGAATTTTATGCCGAGTTGCCAATTAGCATAAGAATAAAAGGTAATTATCATCAAATGGGCGAGTTCGTCAGCGGGCTTGCAGCCTTACCGCGAATTGTTACTACTCACGATATAAAAATCCAGAAAGGCGGTGCCACTCCTGGTGGCCTTACGATGTCGGCTACTGCCAAGACTTATCGGGCTATAGAAGATGATGAATAGTAGAAAAATCGTAAACCCCACGATGATGCGCAATTGCAAGTCATCGCTATTGATGGTTCTGGCCTCGCTATTTCTAAGTGCATGTGTATCGAAGGATATGAGTGATCTTGATATGTGGACTCAGGAAGTGCTGGCGCGCCCAGGTGGAAGAATCGAGCCGCTACCTGAAATTAAACCCTATGAGGCTTATGCCTACGAATCTGCAAAAGATAATGGACGCGACCCTTTTGAAGCTTTTTATCAGAAACGCCAGCAAGAGGAAGTTCTAAAGGATGAAAATGTCGGCCTGACCAAGGAAATGGAAAACGAAATTAAAAATCGAAATCGTGAAGAATTGGAACAGTTTGAACTGGATGGACTCAGAATGGTTGGCACACTGGAAAATTCCGATGAAAACTGGGCGATAATCAGTGATCCGGACAATACAGTACACAGGGTCAGAGTAGGGAATTATATGGGGCGTAATATCGGGAAAATCATCAACATTTTTGAAGATCGAATCGAGTTGCGTGAAATCGTACAGGATAGCAATGGTCGATGGGATGAACGTCAGGCCGCAATCGTGCTAGTTGAAGAATAAATGTTATGGGGTGGCAATAAAATGATTGAAACAACAACAATCAACATGCTTCGCGAAAAAGCGAATTCACACACTAAGCGCATTAGACAGGTGGCATTCCTGCTAATAGCCAGTTCAGTCTTTCTGATGGAAACTGCTTTTGCGATTAGCTTGAATGATATTAGCTACTCCGCATTGCCTGGCGACAGGGTTCAGCTAAGTATGCGATTCTCTGAAGCTTTGCAGGAAGAACCGGTTAATTTTACAATCGATAATCCGGCCCGAATTGCGATTGATCTTCCGAACGTAAGCCTCAATGTAGATGAGAAGAGTCAGTCTATTGGAATAGGTATGGCTCATAGTGTGGCCGCTGTCGAAGCGGCAGACCGTACCCGGGTAGTTGTGAATCTTGTCAGCTCAACGTCTTACGATATCAAACTTCAGGATAACCTTGTGCTGGTTACGCTGGGAGCCGGATCCCCGGTTATGGATGAATCACAATCCAGAGTATCTTCTTCACGTAATCCTTCAGGTCCGACTACTGCCAGTATTGAAAATATTGACTTTCGAAGGGGAGACGCTGGAGAAGGTCGCATTATTGTTAAGCTTTCAGACCCGTCTGTCGGGGTGAATCTGGGGACAGAATCCGGTCAGATTGTCGTTGATTTCATTTCGACGAATCTACCGTCCGAGCTCGATCGTCGACTGGATGTTATTGACTTCGCGACCCCGGTTAAGGAAGTCGACACCTCATCCTATGGTGGTGGTGCAAGAATGTTAATCAGCACAGTTAACGAACAGTATGATCATCTTGCGTATCAGTCAGAAGATGTTTTCACAATCGAAATCAGACCTTTGTCTGATGAAGAACAGGAAGAAGTTAAGAAAAAGAAATTCGGTTATACGGGTGAAAGATTATCTCTTAATTTCCAGAATATTGAAGTTCGAGCAGTACTGCAGTTAATTGCTGACTTTACCGGATTGAATCTGGTTGCCAGTGATACTGTCGGTGGTAACGTGACATTGCGCTTGAAGAATGTTCCCTGGGATCAGGCACTGGATATCATTCTTAAAGCAAAAGGTCTGGCCATGCGGCAGGCTGGAAACGTGATGATGGTCGGCCCTCAGGAAGAAATTGCCGCAAGAGAAAAACTGGAACTGGAATCTCAGCGACAGGTTGAAGAACTGGCTCCTTTGAGAACAGAATTTGTGCAAATCAATTATGCCAAAGCGGCAGATTTGGCAGGACTGATCCAGTCAGGTGAAAACAACTTGTTATCTGATAGAGGTAACGTATCTATTGATGAAAGAACCAACACATTGATCGTTCAGGATGTGAGCACAAGTCTGGAAGCAATAAGAAGTATGGTTTCAAAACTTGATATCCCTATTAAACAGGTGATGATTGAATCCAGAATCGTCAACGCTGACGAAAGTTTCACAAGAGATCTCGGAGTGCAGTTTGGATATAGCAAACATAGTGATCAGTCAAACCAGGTAAATGGTGAACTCTTCGCAGCTGGTGGTGGCACGGTTCCCGGTTTTAGACAATTTGGGGCGCCAACTGCTTTCAATCGTGGTGCGGATGATCTTCTGGTTAGTCTCCCAGTCGCTGGTGCAACCTCAGGAATTGGTTTGGCAGTGGGTAAGATAGGTTCTTATTTGCTACAGCTTGAACTATCCGCTTTGCTCGCTGAAGGTAGAGGTGAAGATATAGCGAGTCCCAAGGTTATTACTTCTAATCAGACCGAGGCTGTTATTGAATCCGGTGTCGAAATTCCTTTCCAGGAAGCTTCTTCGAGTGGTGCCACATCTGTCTCGTTTAAGAAAGCTGTTTTAGGTTTGCGGGTTACACCTCAAATTACTCCGGATAACAGGGTTCTACTCGATTTGAACGTGAACCAGGATACTCGAGGCTCCCCGGATGTTCTTGGTGTACCGCCGATTAATACCAGAAATGTACAAACTCAGGTACTTGTGGATGACGGCGAAACGGTAGTTCTTGGTGGTGTATACAGTCAGGTTGACAGAACCTCAAGTGATAGAGTGCCATTTTTTGGTGAACTACCAGTACTTGGTTTTCTGTTCAAGAAGAACAGGGTTGAAAACCAGAGAACAGAATTACTGATATTCGTGACACCGAAAATCATTAAGGAAGATCTGAAAATATAGCTGTAACAAGGTTAAGTAGTGCTCTAGAAGAGGTGTAGCTACGGCTACACCTTTTTTTTAACCAACAGTTGTGTAAGCGTAGATTACTATTTCATCTTATCGAAGCGATAAATCAGATACCTGATTAATTCAATGCAGAATATATTTTTGGTGGGCCCGATGGGCTCCGGTAAAAGCACTATCGGCCGACAACTGGCTCTTCATCTGGGCAAAGATTTTTTCGATTCTGATCGTGAAATTGAGTCGAAGACGGGTGTCGATATTGCCCTGATTTTTGAAATTGAAGGGGAAGCCGGTTTTCGGAAACGCGAATCCAGGATGATTGAAGAACTGTCTGCCAGACAGGGTGTTATTATTGCGACAGGAGGTGGGGTAGTTCTTAGTGAAGACAACAGACGTTGTTTGAGCAGGAGCGGTATAGTTTTCTATCTGAAGTCTTCTGCGCAGAGACTATTTGAACGTACAGTACGTGATAAGCAGCGACCACTACTAAATACAGATGATAGAAAGCAAACTATAGAAAAGCTTTTACAAGAACGGAACCCTCTCTATGAGGAAGTCGCAGATTATACTATCTCTACAGATAGCGAACCTGTAAAACAAATTATTGGCGATATTTGTCGTTACCTGGGTGAAGAATGAAAGAGATATTGGTTAGTCTTGGGGAAAAAAGTTACCCGATATATATTGGTGAAAATGTTCTCAAGTCGGTCGACTTGTTTTCTAAGGTGTTGAATACCACACAGGTATTGGTTATCACCAATACTACTGTTGAAAAGCTTTATGCAAAATTATTGCTGGATACTCTTAATCAATATGATCCCGAACTTTATGTCATCGAAGACGGCGAGTCCTATAAAAGCCTGGATGTCATAAACGATATAATCACGCAGCTTCTGCAGAGACGCTTCAGCCGTAACTGCATTATTATTGCTCTGGGTGGTGGTGTTGTCGGTGATATTTCCGGTTTTGCAGCCGCATGTTATCAGCGAGGTGTGGGGTATATTCAGGTGCCAACAACACTTTTGGCGCAGGTTGATTCATCTGTAGGTGGAAAAACTGCAGTCAATCATGCGTTGGGGAAAAACATGATCGGGGCATTTCACCAGCCACTGGCTGTTGTTTCTGATACTACAGTTTTATCGACTCTACCGGATCGAGAGTTGGTAGCGGGACTGGCTGAGATTATTAAATACGGTTTAATCAGGGATTATGACTTTTTTTGCTGGCTTGAATCCAATATAAATAAATTGCTTGCACGTGATAATTTGGCTTTACAGGAGGCAATTGAACGATCCTGTATAAACAAGGCAATCATTGTCGCTGAAGATGAAAAGGAGAAAGGACTCCGTGCCTTGCTAAATTTTGGCCATACATTCGGTCATGCGATTGAAACAGGTCTTGCATATAAGGATTGGTTACATGGCGAAGCGGTGGGTTTAGGTATGTTCATGGCAGCCGAAATGTCGCATAGACAAGGTTGGCTGGATAGAGAGTCTCTCAAAAGGATAGAAAGCATACTCTCGAAAGTTCAACTACCTTTGGTCTTACCGGAAAAGATGCTCGATACGGATATGAGAGACCTTATGTCGGTGGATAAAAAAGCAACAGACAAAGGATTGCGGCTAGTGCTACTGAAAGAAATTGGCAGAGCTCTGGTTACCAGTGAGTACGAAGAACAGTATTTATCGCAAACACTGAATCACTTCAGAGAAGCAGCGAGATAAGATTGAGTCCAGTACTATCAGCATATGCGGCGAGTGACAAAACCACACGAGGCCGGGTTTATCGGGAAGAAGTTTCTCCCTTAAGGAGTGAATATCAGCGTGACAGAGATCGTATTGTGCATTGCTCTGCATTCAGAAGACTCGAGTACAAGACACAGGTCTTTGTTAATCATGAAGGGGACATGTTTAGAAACAGGCTGACACATTCACTTGAAGTTTCACAGATTGGAAGAACTGTTTCCAGAGCACTATTACTAAATGAAGACCTGACAGAAGCGATTTGCCTTGCCCATGACCTGGGACACACACCATTTGGTCATGCCGGTCAGGATGCACTTAATCAATGTATGCGAGAACATGGAGGATTCGAACACAATCTTCAGTCCTTGAGGGTCGTTGATAAACTCGAGGAAAAGTATGCTGATTTCAGCGGTCTCAATTTAACCTTCGAGACGCGGGAAGGGATACTGAAGCACTGTTCTTCAGAGCGAGCGAGAACACTTGGACAGATTGGGAGTCGTTTTCTGGAAAAGAAATTACCTTCTCTTGAGGCTCAGGTTGCCAATATAGCTGATGAGATTGCTTATAATAATCATGATGTGGATGATGGACTGCGCTCAGGCTTGATTACGATTGAAGATCTACAAGCTTGCCGGATTATTGATGAGCACATCAAATTTGTCAGAAAAAAATGGCCTTCTATCGAGGGAAGGGCACTGGTGAACGAGTTAATTCGACGGATGATAAATAGTCTGGTAACTGATTTGGTAGAAACAAGTAAATTGTTGATAGATTCTTCGGGAGTCGAAACAATTGATGATGTGAGAAATACCTCAATACCCTTGATAAAACTGGGTGATGATATGGCGGAAAAGCACAAACAGTTAAAAATATTTCTTAAACAAAAGCTGTATAGACATCATAATGTTCGAAGTATGGGAGATAGATCCAAACATGTTATAAACACTTTGTTTGAAGCGTACTGCGAGGATCCGGTTAAGTTTTTAAAGAAGAAGAAAATGGATAAACCTCGGAATCATGAAGGCAAGAAAATCGAATCAGAAGTCAGAGATTATATTGCAGGCATGACAGATCGATTTGCTATGCAGGAATTCAGTCGACTAACGTCGCTTCGGGAGTGACTGGGGATAGTTAGAAATGAGTAATGTTAATTCTGAAGAGAAATATTACCTTGAATTCGGTCTGGAAAAGGATCCATTTCCATTCGGTGTCATCGACAAAAATATCTTCCTCACTCCCGAAATCAACAGAAGGTTAAAATACGCCAAACAACTTATCACCAGCAGCAATAAATTACTGGTAATTGCTTCTCTTCCCGGTGCCGGCAAGTCGCTACTGGCTGAAAAATTGTTAGTGCTTGCAGATAAAGATTGGCAAAGTTGTTCGTTGATAGCTGATGAAAAAATGGATATCGAATCATTAGCTTTTAAGTTAATTCAACAGCTATTACCTGAGCAGAAAATTGATTCAAAGCTATCAATTAGTATGCTACACAAATACCTGGAAACATCGTATAAAGAGGAAGTATTACCGGTTTTGCTAATTGATGATGCCGAAAAACTGAAATTCGAAACCCTGCAGTTTGTATTACAATTAGCCGATTTGAGATATAACGATGCGATGTTTCGAATTGTTCTTTTTGCCAACGAATCAATATCAGAAACTTTTACAAAAGCCGGATTAAAAGAACTTGCCGACGACACAGTCCATTTCCTGCATATGCCTGGGTTTCGACAAGATCAAATCAGGACCTATCTGAAATACCGTTTTTCATCATGTGGTGAGAACATTGAATTACCTTTTACGGATGAGGATATTACTTATATCCATTCCGTAAGTGGCGGACTTGCTGGTGGCGTAAATTTTGTAGCAAGACAGTTGATGCTCGAATCATCGATAGATAAAAAGCCCCAGAAAAGTTATGCCAAACTGAGTGTGTTGCTTTCGTTTATAGTGCTTGTACTCGCCGGATATATATCTCTCAATAAATCAGAAATCGATACTGTAGACGCAGTTAAGGTGTCGAATACGAAAACTCCACAATCTGACACCAATGTCATTGGTAATCATTCACCCGACGCGGCGAATGATCTTGTTATATTGGGTGATTCTATCTCTTTAAAATTATCTGAATTTCAGATAAGCAATAATAGTTCTACTGGAGATCAGTAATATTGGTCGACAAAGCCTTTTCTCGTAAGGGGTATTTCAGGAACCTTGGCTTGTCCAGAGATCCATTCTCAGATCTCTATGAACCCGAATCTTATGTGAGTACTCCAGAACTACAACAACGTCTCGAATTAAGCAAACATCTGCTTGAATTCAGCCATCAACTCTTATTGATACGAGGCTTTGCCAGAGTTGGTAAAACTGTATTTGGGAAACATCTGGTTGAGAATGCGGATGATGACTGGCTTATCTGTCAACTCGAAGGGAATGAATCAATCGGTCCGGACCAAATAGTAAAGTCGATGTTGCAAGCGCATCCGGATATTCTTGAGAACGAATCTGAAACTATTGCCTCACTTGACAGGTATCTTGAGTATTGTCAGCTCAATTCGAAAGTTCCTGTTTTGATAGTAAATGACGCACATTTGCTTGAACGTAAGTCGATAAAATTTATATTGCAGTTGATTGAATTCCGGTACAAAGAAACTTTCGTCCGCGCAGTACTCATCGCTGAAGATAATTTTCTTGCCGTTTTAAATGAGATCGCCGAGGAACAGTCAAAAACTAATCTTGTTCATTCGATTACTATCCCTCCTTTTAATCTGCAACAAACAGAAGATTATATTAATCACCGTCTGCTGGCGTCTGGTGGGGAGACAAAGCAGCTCTCAAAGAAAGAAATAGGTCGAATATTTAAAGTATCAGCAGGAATCGCCGGTGATATCAGTTTTCTGGCGAAACAGGGCTTGTCAGATCCGGCACAACTTGGAGGATCGAATATAAAGGAACAAGGAGTCAGCTCTCACACTGAAAAATCCAAACAGCTCTTCATGCTCATATTTGCGGCCGCAGCCCTGACTGTACTTATCGGTTTGTTTTTCATGAAGAGTGAGTATGAGACGAGTAGTGAAAGTAAGGTTTTCAATGTCGCCTTGCCACCAGCGAAAATGACTAGCGGCTCCACTGAGGAAGCGAATGACAGTCAGCCTGCTGAAGATTACCAAATTAACTCTGGTAGTCCGCCTCCTGAAGTTGAGCGAACCCAGGTTTCATCATCGATCCTTGACGATAAGTCTGCTTCGGCTAAAGCAGTCAAAAAAGTGGCGTCAGCGCCAGCAAGTAGAAACAGCATAGCGGCTTATAAAACATCAGATAAGACTATTTCCAATGGCATGATCCAACCAGATGAGATGTCGCTTAAAGCTGATTCCTGGCTCCTTGCACAAGCTGAAAGTAGCTATGTTCTGCAATTGATTGGAGCAACTGAAATGAGCACAATTTCACGCTTTATAGAAGAAGCCAAATTGAATCAGCAGGAGTTAGCCTTGTATAAAACATCGAAAACAGGGCAGGACTGGTATGTTCTGGTTTATGGTAACTATCCGAATTTGCCTATGGCGCGCGCCGCAGCCAAAGATTTACCAGCTCGAGCGCAAGCTGAATCACCCTGGGCGAAGTCAATGTTGGTCATTCATAAGGCATTGAAAACGCAATAAGCTGCTGATTCGTTAAAAGATTGCAAAATAAAGTGCAGCTAAAATCTTTTATATTCTTCAAAAAACATCGAAAATCGCCTAAAAATAGACATTCCGTTTACTCTTCAAAATGTTCGGCAGTGACATAAGTACGTGGCTTTATTATAATCGCGCTCCTTTTCGCTTATAGAAAAGGCACGGAATTACATCGAGGGGATGTGTTCTCGCGCATGTCGGCCGGGATTTGTACCTGCTAAGAAAACCGACATCCACCTGAAAAAACTTTCACTGTCATAAAAATACGGTAGCCAGTAAGTATGAGTAAATTTGTCGGCCACGAAGCAGTAGGTCTTTACGATCCCAAAACGGAACACGATGCTTGTGGCGTCGGTTTTGTAGTTGATATAAAAGGTCGAAAATCCCACCAGATTGTCACCGATGCCTTAACCATCCTGAAGAACCTTTTACATCGGGGTGCTTGCGGTTGTGAGGAAAATACCGGGGATGGTGTTGGTATTTTGATTCAAAAACCACATCGCTTCTTCCAGAGAGAGTGCAAAAAGATAGGGTTTGATTTGCCCGAAGAAGAACATTACGGGGCCGGGTTGGTGTTTCTACCCAGAGATTCTGAACAGTCACAGGCTTGTGTGGAGATATTCAATCGAATCGTAAGCGAAGAAGGTCAGGAGGTCCTCGGCTGGAGAGAGGTTCCAACCGACGATTCAATGCTTGGTCCCACAGCACTCGCTGGTGAACCCGCATTCAGACAGATTTTTATCGGTCGCGGAAAGCAGGTAGAAAGCGCCCAGGCTTTTGAACGGAAACTCTATGTAATTCGTAAGAGATGCGAAAATGAAATCTGGAGTTCGAATCTTTCGGAAAAAGAGTTGTTCTATGTACCTTCTCTTTCTTACCGGACAATTGTCTACAAAGGCATGCTCACCGGAACGCAGATCGAACCAATGTTTCCGGATATTAACGACACTGATGTGGAGTCTGCTCTGGCCCTGGTACATCAGCGCTTTTCGACAAATACATTTCCCGCCTGGAAACTTGCTCACCCTTTCAGATACGTTGCCCATAACGGTGAGATAAATACCGCACGTGGTAATGCCAACTGGATGAGGGCTCGCGAAGCACTGTGTAAATCGGACTTGTTTGGCGAGGATTTACAGAAACTGTTTCCGGTGGTCATAGAAGATGGAAGTGACTCTGCAACATTTGATAATGTTATGGAATTTCTGCATATGGCTGGCAGACCTCTTCCGCATGCAGTATTGATGATGATCCCGGAAGCATGGTCCGGCCATGAATCGATGGACGAGAAAAGACGAGCTTTTTATGAATACCATGCTTGCCTCATGGAACCCTGGGATGGTCCGGCATCTGTCGCATTTACGGATGGAGAAGTGATTGGTGCTGTACTGGATCGAAACGGTTTGCGTCCTTCTCGCTATTACGTAACCAAAGACGACCGGGTCATTATGGCCTCCGAAGTTGGCGTGCTTGATGTTGCACCCGAAAACGTCCGGGTAAAGGAACGGTTGCATCCGGGACGGATTTTTATGGTGGATACGAAGCAAGGTCGAATTATTGATGATGCTGAGTTGAAGGACGAATATGCCAGTCAACATCCTTATGATGAATGGTTGAAATCCAATATAGTTTCAATAGATAACCTGCCTCAGCCAAAGCAAACACATGGTACCAATCCAGATACCTTGTTATTACGTCAACAGGCTTTCGGCTATACCCATGAAGATCTCAGGCTCCTTATGGCACCGATGGCAGCACAGGGTGCTGAGCCGACAGGTTCAATGGGTACGGATGCCGCACTCGCTGTGTTGTCTAATCGTTCCCGCTTGCTTTACGATTATTTCAAACAATTATTTGCGCAGGTCACGAATCCTCCTCTCGATGGAATCCGGGAAAAGCTAGTGACTCAGGTTGGGTCGATCATTGGACCGGAAGGAAACCTTCTTAAAGCAGGACCTGAACATTGTCGTCAGATTAAATTGAATTCACCTGTTATTACTAATGAAGAACTGGCACGCATCCGCGATGTTGATTTACCAGGCTTCAGGACGAAAGTAATACCTATAGTTTATCCGGTTGCAGATAAGGGGGATGGTCTCGAACGAGCGCTCGCCGGAGTTTATGAAGCGGCGGACAAGGCAGTCGAAGAGGGCTATACCTACCTGATACTGTCTGATCGGGAACTCAATAGTGAAAATGCGCCGATTCCCGCATTGCTTGCCTGTGCCGGGCTTCATAATCATCTCGTGCGGGTTGGTACTCGAACACAAATCAGTATGGTACTTGAATCAGGCGAACCGCGAGAAGTACATCATTTTGCCGTGCTGCTTGGATATGGCGTTGGCGCCATCAATCCCTATCTGGCTTTCGAGTCTCTGGGCCAGTTGATAGGTAAAGGCTATCTGCCGGAAATGCCACATGAGAAAGCAATTCTTAACTTTATTAAAGCCGTTGATAAGGGTTTGATCAAAACGATGGCTAAGATGGGCATATCAGCAGTGCAATCTTACCGTGGCGCACAGATATTCGAAGCTATTGGTCTTAACAGCGAATTTATAGACAAATATTTTACCTGGACGGTGTCACGAATAGGTGGCATAGGTATTGATGTCATTGCTGAAGAAGTCAGTCTCAGACATCACAATGCCTTTCCTGAACGAGCAGTTAAACGTCCGGATCTCGAATGGGGTGGAGAATATCAATGGCGACGGGATGGTGAGTATCACCTGTTTAACCCTGATACCGTTTTTAAGTTGCAGCATGCGACGCGATCAGGGCAGTACAAAATTTTTAAAGAGTACACCTCCAGAGTCAATGACCAGAGTGAGGATCTCGCGACCTTAAGAGGCCTGTTTCAGTTTAAGTCGGATAATAAGGCAATTCCTCTGCAAGAGGTTGAGCCGATTGAAGCGATAATGAAGCGCTTTTCTACCGGTGCAATGTCCTACGGCTCGATTAGTAAAGAAGCCCATGAAACTCTTGCGATTGCCATGAACCGAATCGGTGGTAAATCGAATACAGGTGAAGGCGGTGAAGACTCTGACCGTTTTACTGAGGACGAAAATGGTGATTTACGTCGTAGCTCAATAAAGCAAGTCGCCTCTGGAAGGTTTGGTGTGACCAGTGAGTATCTGGTCAATGCAGATGATATTCAAATCAAGATGGCACAGGGAGCGAAACCCGGCGAAGGCGGGCAATTGCCCGGGCCAAAGGTATACCCCTGGATTGCTAAAGTACGTCACTCAACACCATGGGTAGAACTTATATCGCCGCCACCGCACCATGATATTTATTCGATTGAAGATCTGGCTCAGCTGATTCATGACTTGAAAAATTCCAATCCCGAGGCTCGCATACATGTAAAGCTTGTGGCTGAGGTTGGTGTCGGAACGGTAGCTGCAGGTGTAGCGAAAGCACACTCAGATGTAGTGTTGATCTCCGGCTATGATGGAGGCACCGGTGCTTCTCCCATGAGTTCACTAAAACATGCGGGCTTACCTTGGGAATTGGGCCTCGCGGAAACTCAACAGGTACTGGTACAGAACGGGCTACGTGATCGTATCGTTGTACAAACTGATGGACAGTTGAAAACCGGTCGTGATGTCGTCATAGCAGCCCTGCTTGGAGCGGAAGAGTTCGGGTTTTCCACGGCACCGCTGGTAGTGATGGGCTGCATTATGATGCGGGTTTGTCATCTGAACACCTGCCCTGTCGGGGTGGCAACACAAAACCCCGAGCTGACCCGAAAATTCGGTGGCCAGCCTGAATTCGTCGAAAACTTTTTCAAATACATCGCTGAGGAAGTCCGCGAGTATATGGCTGAACTTGGTTTCAGAACTGTGAATGAAATGATTAGTCAGGTTAATAATCTGGAAACCAGTAAAGCAATTGATCACTGGAAAGCGAACGGTCTGGACTTTAGCCAGATACTTTATAAACCACAGGCGCGTCCTGGTGATGAGATTTATGCGGTTAATAAGCAGGATCATGGTCTCGACCAGTCACTTGATGTAACCAAGTTAGTTCCTTTGTGTAAAGACGCCATCGAAGATCGGAAAAAGGTCGATATTATTCTACCGATAAAGAATACGGATCGGACGACAGGCACAATACTGGGTTACCACATTACCAAACGTTACGGTGCCGGAGGCCTTCCGGAAGATACGATCAACGTTCATTTCAATGGATCTGCAGGCATGAGTTTTGGTGCCTTTGTGCCAAAGGGTGTGACATTAACAATCGAAGGCGATGCCAATGATTATATTGGTAAAGGTTTATCCGGTGGCAAAATTGTTGTGTACCCGCCTCGTCATTCATCTTTTGTTGCAGAAGAAAATATCCTGATTGGAAATGTTGTTCTCTACGGAGCCACAGAGGGAGGAGCCTATTTCCGCGGTCTGGCCGGCGAACGATTTTGTGTACGCAATAGTGGGGTAAATACGGTAGTTGAAGGTGTTGGAGACCACGGTTGTGAATATATGACAGGCGGACGGGTCGTGATATTAGGTAAAACAGGTCGTAACTTTGCAGCAGGAATGTCCGGAGGTATCGCTTATATATTCGATGAGGAAGGCGATTTTCATAAGCGTTGTAATATGGAAATGATTGAACTTGAGTCATTGAGCGAAGACGAGGATGTCGAGTTTATGAAATCAATGTTGAACAAACATCTGAACTACACACAAAGTAGCGTGGCGCAAAAGATATTGGATGGATGGTCTGAATATCAGGATAGTTTCGTAAAGGTCATGCCAAAACAATACAAACGTGTACTGGACGCGATCAGACGTGGTAAAGAAAAAGGTTTAACAGAAGAACAGGCCGTTATGGAGGCAGCAAATGGGTAAGGCAACAGGTTTTATCGAGTTTGACAGGGAAAAACAGCCTTACCGAAAGGTAGAGGAAAGACTTCAGGACTGGAATCAGGTGATGCAAGCCTGGCCTGTCGAACCTCTGAAGACACAGGCCTCGCGTTGCATGGATTGTGGTATACCTTTCTGCCATCAGGGTTGTCCTCTTGGAAACCTGATCCCTGACTGGAACGATTTGGTTTACCGCGACCAGTGGATGGAAGCCATTCACAGATTGCACGCGACCAATAATTTTCCGGAGTTTACCGGCACTTTGTGCCCCGCTCCCTGTGAAGGTTCTTGCGTGCTTGGAATTAACGAGGATCCGGTCACTATCAAGGCAGTTGAATTATCAATAATCGATAAGGCCTGGGAAAATGGCTGGATTAAGGCAGAACCGGCTGCGCTCAGATCAGGTAAGAGCGTAGCGATTGTGGGTTCCGGACCGGCGGGTCTGGCAGCAGCACAACAACTGGCAAGGGCTGGACATGATGTGACTGTGTTCGAAAGAGCAGATCGCATCGGCGGTTTATTACGATACGGCATCCCTGAGTTTAAAATGGAAAAAAAGCAACTCGACCGTCGACTTCGGCAGCTGGAAGAAGAAGGTGTTGTGTTCAAAACGAATAGTGATATTGGTAATAGTGTTGCCACTGAAGATTTGGAAAAAGACTTCGATGCCTTGTTACTCACAGGCGGTGCTTGTGAAGCCAGAGATTTGCCAGTCGAGGGGCGACAACTGGATGGCATTCATCAGGCAATGCATTATCTGCCAATGCAAAACAGGCTTTGCGAAGGGGATGAGAAAGGAGCTGGGTTTATTGATGCCCATAACAAGCACGTCATCATAATTGGTGGTGGTGATACCGGTGCGGATTGTCTGGGTACTGCCAACCGTCAGGGTTGCAAATCTGTGCATCAACTCGAGATCATGCCTAAACCTCCGGGTGTAAGAGCCGCAGATAACCCCTGGCCTGAATGGCCACGTATTTTTCGTACAGCTTCAGCTCATGAAGAAGGAGTGGATCGAGTTTTTGCTGTCAATACAAAACGCTTTATCGATGATGGTAAAGGAAAAGTTAAGGCTCTCGAACTGATCAGTGTTGAAATGAAAAATGAGCAGGGTCGAGTCAGTTTTGAAGAGATTTCTGGAACCGAACAGGAATTACCCTGCGATTTGGCCTTGTTAGCAATGGGTTTTGTTGGCCCTGAAAAACCCGGCTTGCTGGGGCAGCTTGACCTTGAACTGGATGCAAGAGGAAATGTCATTGCTGATTCTGCTACGTGGATGACAAGCAAAGACGGCGTTTTTGCCGCTGGAGATATGCGGCGTGGTCAGAGTTTGATCGTCTGGGCCATTGCTGAAGGTAGAAGTGCTGCCAGAGGTATCGACGAGTATCTTACCGGGAGCAGCGATTTACCCGCACCGGTTTGATTTTGAGTCTATGTTTTGGCCAGCAGTAATCTAACCCGATTAGAGGCCTTTTCTCCAAGTGCCTTTTTCGTTTTACTAATAATATAATCACGTTTGAATTTTTTCTGTCTGAGTTCTTTCAGCAATTCCGTCACTTTTTCGTCAGATTGCTCGTTTTGAAGTGAGATAATGAGTAAATCGATAAGTGTTTCAGACCAGAGCGTCTTGGCAATAGTTTTTTGCGTTGCATCATCATCTGTCATCTATTAACTCCGTCAATTTTTTTAAGATTTTTGAATCGGCTCGTCATCAACTATTTCACCTTCAATCACACTACCCTTTTTCTCTATATTTCTCCGCTCTTCTTTCCAGTTGGCCAGTACAATAGCCAATAGACCGAGAATAATTTCATCAATTAGCGGAATAAAGTCGGGAATCAACAGATCAGTGATGAACAGGCTGACTACGATAAAGAAAAGATTCCTGAATTTGAGTTTATTCGCATAGCTAAGAAAGGTGCTGACTAAGGTGGCAGGAGTCATCCTTCAAGTATAGCAAAATCAGGTCGATATTCATGTCGTCGTGATTAACTGTGCCTGCTTTTCTGAACGACATGCGATCAGGGCTTTAGCGACCAATAAGTACTTGGCTTCTGCAGCTGATAAGGGCAGAATCTTGTTGTAGATTTACCAATAATTATAAGAATCCCGGGGAGTTAAAATGGCTGATATTCCAGCAGGTGAGCTGATCGCCTGTCACGAATGTGATCACCTTCACCGCTATGTCGTCATACCGGCAGGTGCCAGGGCAAATTGCGACCAATGCGGGTCCTTCTTATATCGAAATATTCCGGATTCTTTAAACCGCTCACTGGCACTTTATTCTGCCGCGTTTCTTCTTTTTCTGCTGGCCAATTGCTTTCCCTTTCTTTCTCTGACTCTGGGTGGCCGTGTCGTGGAGAATGTTTTGCTCTCCGGTGGCTGGGCCATGTACGAAATGGGTATGAGCGACCTTGGTATTCTGATTTTTCTGACAAGCATAGGTTTTCCCCTGATCGCAATTACCGGAATGCTTTATCTTCTGGTCTCGGTGAAACTCGGCTTCGTGCCGCCGGCGATGGGACGAGTTTATCGGGTAACAGAGATAGTGACTCCATGGAGTCTGGTTAGCGTATTTATGCTGGGCGTACTGATAGCCATCGTTAAATTACAGGATATTGCCAATGTTATAATTGGTACTTCGTTTTTTGCGCTTTGTGGTCTTTTGCTAGTCTATGCAGCCGCACGTGCCAACTTCGACCCGCGGGTTCTCTGGTCGTTGACGCCTTACTCGAATCCACATGAGTCGGAGCTTGATTCGAGTATTCAATACCTCAATTGCCACACCTGCGGTTTGTTAGCGCAAGAGAAAGGACACAGCCAGCACTGCCTGCGTTGCACCACACCTTTGCACCATCGTAAACACAATAGTATAGAGTCGACCTGGGCACTGTTAATCGCAGCGGCCATACTTATTATTCCAGCAAATCTGTATCCGGTCATGACAGTCATCCGCTTTGGTCAGGGCGAGCCTAATACCATTTTAAGTGGCGTATTACACCTGATTGAAAGTGGTATGTGGGGTTTGGCACTTATTGTTTTTGTGGCAAGCATTGTTGTTCCTGTCATGAAGTTAATCGTGCTCAGTTTTTTGCTTATCAGCGTGCAGAAAAAATCTTTATGGCGACCAAGAGACAGAACGCTTCTATACAGAATTACGGAAGTTGTCGGTGCCTGGTCAATGGTCGATATATTTCTCGTCGGACTATTGTCTGCGCTTGTTAGTCTCGATGCTTTATCGACAATACGACCGGGAATTGGAGCCAGCTTTTTTGGCGCTGTGGTAGTGGTGACTATGTTTGCCGCACATAAATTTGATTCCCGCTTAATTTGGGACAACATGCGAGAGAGTAACTCGAGCCGATCATGAGTGTATCCGATCCACATGTGAGCAAACGATCAGGCCCATCTCTGGTCTGGTTAATACCAGTAATAACGCTCATTGTTGGCGGCTGGCTGATGGTGAAAACGCTCTCCGAACAGGGGCCACGGGCGACCATAAGTTTCAAAACGGCTGAGGGCATTGAAGTTGGCAAAACCAAGGTCAAATACAAGAATGTCGATATTGGCATTGTCGAAGGCGTCAGGTTCAGTGATGACTTGTCACATGTGCTTGTGTCAGCCGAGTTTAATCAGGGCAGTGAAAGCTTTTTGCGTCGAAATACCCGCTTCTGGGTAGTTAAACCACAATTAGGTCTTAGAGGAGTGTCCGGTTTAAGCACACTTATATCCGGGGCGTACATAGAAATCGACCCGGGTCCGGGTGCACCACAACTACATTTTGTTGGCCTGGAAAAGCAGCCGGTAGTAACCGCTGGTGAGGCTGGCAAAAGAATTACTCTGGTTACGGAAAAGCTGGCCTCTGTTGATACCGGCTCTCCAATTTATTATCAGGGCATGGAAGCCGGTGAAGTTCTCGGTCATGAGCTTGGCACCGACCATAAAAGCGTTTTCATTCATGCTTTCATCAAAGATCCTTTTGACCAGTTGATCCGTGGCAATACTCACTTCTGGAACGTCAGCGGCATGGATGTCACTGTCGGTGCAGATGGTTTTAAGATGGAAATGGAATCCGTAGCGTCACTGGTATTCGGTGGAATTGCCTTTGAAACACCCAGGCCGATGGAACCGGTCAGTGATGATATAGAGAATCTGGTCTTCAGTCTGTTTGAAGATTACAACACGATTCGAGAATTTTCTTATACCAAGAAAATAAATTTTATGATGTTTTTTGATTCATCTGTTCGCGGTCTTAACCTCGGTGCACCAGTTGAGTTCAAAGGTATAAAAATCGGATCAGTGCTCGATATTCGACTCGAATTCGAACCTGATAGCACTTCTTTTAGGGTGCCAGTGCTGATAGAAATCGAACCGGAGAGAATTGCCACACGCGATATCGAAACGGAAACGGAAGAAGCAAACGAACAAGAGTCGCCATATACAGTAATAAACACGCTGGTAGAGCGTGGCCTGCGTGCTCAGCTGAGAACAGGTAGTCTGCTAACCGGCCAGCTCTATATAGAACTCGATATGCACCCGCATACTGAAATTGAATTGAGTGGAGAGCAAACGCCGGTGCCCGAATTACCTACCATTGCGGCTGCCAATTTCGATGCGATAACCGCGTCAATCGAACGTTTTGTGGCCAAACTGGATGAAGTTGCCATTGAAGAAATCGGGGCTGAGCTTCTGCAAACGCTTAGAGGTGCTAACAAGGTCGTCAACAACCCGGAAATACCAACAATAATTACAGATCTGCAGGAATCTCTTAGCTCATTCCGCAGCATCATGCATAAAGTAGATGAATCGAATTTGAAAGAAGCGATAAATGCAGGTCATCTGGCTCTGGATAAACTGGAAGAAACATTGACGTTGACCAACAGAGTATTAAAACCGAATTCACCTCTGCAATATAATGTGATCAAGTTGACCGGTGAACTTGAGGAAACGGCGCGTTCTATTCGTCAATTGGTTGAAACTCTGGAACGTAATCCGCAGGCCTTGATATTCGGTAAGGAAATAGAGGGAGAAGAGTAATGCCAAGACACGCAGCCACTTCAATCATAGCTAGATCCGGAATCATTCTGTGCTGCCTGATATTCGCTGCTTGTCTCGGTGGCGGTGGTGCGACAAAAGTAAATTACTATCTGGTCGATCCGGAAACGCCGGCTAATGCAGAAATTGCGACGGGTAGGCAACTGGCGATTGAATTAATTGATTTGCATATTCCACAGTACCTGCAGAGATTTCAGATGGTCACGAGGGATGGAGACAATCGCTTGCGTTTTTCTGATAGTAATCAATGGGCGGAGAATTTGCGCAAAAACCTGCTTCGCACTATGGCAGTGAATCTGGCAACTCGTCTATCTACCATTGATATAGGTGATCCGCTGAATCGCTCAGCAAGCCCACCAGATTATCGTGTGCATGTTCATATTGGAAAATTTGAACTCGACAGCAAGGGGCTGGTTCAATTGTCGGGCCGTTGGCAATTAAGTAGTGCCGACGAGGAAGAGCTGGGTATGCATTTCGCTGTCTTGCAAAGCCCGGATAGCATCGACACTAGCGACTTTGACCAGGTAGTCGCCGATATGCAAGTTCTGTTTGGAGAATTTTGCGATCAGATCGCCGCTAGTATTCTGGCGCTTGAGGATGGTCAGTAGGTGATGACTAATTTGAAGAATAAACTGCTTACTCTGGCCCTGCTTCTCGCACCGGTCATGGCAGTTGCCTCACCTGCTCTGAGTGGCATAGAGATTATGGAAGAGATTTATCGTCGTCATCAGCAATACCCCTATGTCTATGAACAGCAATCCATGGTGATGCGAGATCGTTATGGTAAGCGTGATACGCGTAAAGCCCACCGTTACTCGCGGGTTGAGGAAGATGGTTCGGCCAAGTTTATGCTGATATTCGACTATCCACAGGAAATAGAAGGCGTCACAGTGCTTGCGGTAAGAGATCCATCCGGAGTGATGAAGAAGTCCGTGTATTTGCCCGCTTTCGCAGAACAGTTAATTGAAAATAGTGCTGAAGATAATTTTGGAAACTTTCTTGGCACGGATTTTACTGTTGAAAATATTGTCGGAGAGGTCTTGTCAGATTATCGCTATGAGCGTCGTCAGGATCGCAACATGAATAACATGCCGTATTTCGTTATTGATGTTTATCAAGCTGCTAACGATGAAGCAGATCATCCTCTAAGACGACATTTCGTGCGACAGGATAACTTTTTTATCGGCCAGACTGAACATCTTGATAATCTGGGACGGCTTCATAAACGCCAAACTTATCATGATCTGAAAGCGGTCGATGGTCAGATGTGGCGTTCGGGTATGATCCTGATGGAGGATGTAAAAGAGCAGCATCAATCCCTGTTAAAAGTAACACGGCGGTGGTTTTCACATGATTATGTGCCTGCAGAAATGTTTACTGCCGACTGGTTATACAAGAATCATCCCTATATTGAACCGAGGCCCGTTGAAGATGAAATAAATCATGAGGAAGACAGCGATTCGACGACAGAGAATGACGAGCAGGTATCGCAGTTATCCGGACAGGGAATGGAGCAACCATGATTGTTAAACTCTTTATGCTCGGTTGCAATGATCGCAAAGGTGTTTTCCTCGGGTTCCTGATAGCGACGCTGTTTTTTGCGTCTGGAATTCCTAAACTGCAGGTTGATACAGGTGTCGATAGTTTAATTCCAGCGAACGATCCTGCCCGCCTCATTTACCAACGTGTATCCAGCGAATTTGGTACTGACAACAAAACTATTATTTATATCAAAGATAGCCAGCTGTGGACGCCGGAACGGCTAGCTAGTCTGGAAACCCTGCACAGAGCTATTGAAAAAACTGAAGACGTTACCCGGGTTGACAGTCTTTACAACCTTCACACAATTGAAGGTAGTGACGGTAAGATTAATACCAAACCTGTACTTGCCTCCGCACCGCAAACTGCTGAGGGAGCGGAGCGGGCGAAACGCAGTGCCCTGAGCAACCCTCTTTATATTGGAAATTTCTTTTCTGATGATGGCAATGTCACTGCCATGGTGGTATCCGTTAATGACATCCACGATGATCAGAATTTCAGCAAAGATATGACAGAGACTATTGAGTCTCTGCTTGCCAGGCACCGTGATGATTTTGAACAGATGGTGCAAGTTGGTCCACCACGCATTAATGCAGAACTGAAGAGCAGTCTATACGAAGACTTTATTCTATTGGGGCCACTCTCAGCACTAATACTGGTCCTGTCGATTCTGTTTTTCATGCGTAGTGGCTTATCGGCCATGATTCCATTGGTTACCTCAGTCATGACGATAGTCTGGACTTTCGGCATGCTGGGCTGGCTGGGAATACCCATTAACATATTGAGCGCGATGCTTCCGTCACTGATTATTGTGATTGGCTCGACAGAAGACACACATTTGATGGCGGCATTTTTCAGAGGCCTGGTCTGCGCCGAAAAAGAACCTCGAAAAGAGGCGATTGAGTACATGGCTAGTCACATTGGTTTGCCACTTGTATTGACTGTACTGACAACTGCACTGGGATTTGCGAGTAATCTGTTTAGTGATATTGGACTGATACAGCATTTCTCTATTGCCGCAACCTTTGCCATGATTGCAAACGGAGTGGTTACTATTCTTGTAGTACCGCTGATATTATCTTTCTTCGGGCCCGATCAGATTAAGAAGGAAGAAGAGAATCAGACCACATTGAATCTGCCCGGCAAGATGGTGAAACTGTTCTGCTACTCAAAAGATCATTTTCCCGGTGCAATCCTTATTTCTACCGCTTTGCTTTGTCTGTTTTTTATCTATCAGGCTTCGTCGCTGTATGTCACCAATGATCCGCTCTCGTACTTTCCCGACGACAGACCTCTTATACAAGACACCAGGCGTATCCATGAGGATCTGGCAGGAATTAAAATATTTTTCATTACGCTTGAATCGAATAGCAAGAATACGTTTCAGTATCCGAAGAATGTTGCCAAGCTGAAAGAGATTCAGGGCTTTATGGAGAAACAGGGAGTCTTTGATCGCAGTATATCCATTGCGGATCACCTGGCATTCGTTAATCGCGAGTTCCGTGGTGAGTTTGCCGAGATGAGTTTGCCAGAAACGCGGCAGTTGGTAGCGCAGTATCTGATGTTTTTTCATCGCAGCGATCTGGATAGTTATGTCAGCCACGATTTCAGTCGAGCAAATATTGTTGTTAGACATAACATCAGTGATTCACACACACTTAATCGCTATATAGAAGAGCTGGAAGATGCTGTTACGCATATTGCCGGCCCGGGACTTAAGGCACATATAATCGGTGAAAACCTGATGGTCAATTCCGCCGCTGAGAATCTGATGGTGGCCCAGGTGAAGGCACTGGCGATATTGCTAGCTTTGATATTCATTATTATGTCGGCAATGTTTACATCGCTAAAGGGCGGGTTAATCGCATTGGTGCCTGCCATCATTCCAATAGCTTTGATGTTTGGCATTATGGGATTGCTTGAAATACCACTGAACCCGGGCACGGCCATGGTTGCTGTTATAGCGATTGGCATAGCAGTTGATGGCACGATTCATCTTCTGGCACGTTATAACGAGTTGTGTCGCAGAACATCGGATTATCGGGAAGCGGTTGATATTGCGGTATCAGAAGAAGCCACACCCCTTATTGTGTCCTGCCTTGGTCTCTCTCTTGGTTTTGGAATATTGCTGTTTTCAAATTTTACAGTGGTTGCTCAGTTCGGCGCATTGGCAGCAGCGACTATGTTGTTTTCAATTTTTGCGAACCTGCTTATTACGCCGATTATAATGAGTAAGGTTAGATTGGTTGGCCTCTACCAGATTTTGGCGATGAAGATCGACCAGCAGGTTCTTGATAACACACCGCTGTTTAATGACATGACGAATTATCAGCGACGTAAGGCGATTCTTATTTCTGAGCTGAATGAGTTTGAACAGGGCGAACTTCTGGTGGAACAGGACACCCATGGTCGTGATATGTATCTGATACTTGAGGGACAGGCAGAAGTCATTCGTCGTGATGATGGCGAGTCCAGAACTCTGGCAACACTTAACCCGGGCGCTGTGTTCGGTGAAATCGGCTACATCAGAGAGGCAGAACGCACCGCAGATGTGCGGGCGACTACGCCAATATCAGCATTACGCTTTGATTATCAAAAAATGCAGAACGATCTGAAATTCTTCCCTAATATTGTCGCCAAACTGAATTTCAACATCAGCTATATTCTTGGTGAAAGACTGGCCGATATGGTCGAGCACAGCAAGAAGTAAATGATTAAAAAAGGCCCTGCCCGGGGAAGGGCAGAGCCAATGCCCTAGTAACAGGGTTTCCGGACAGCAGGGATACTTTCAGGCCGCTTTGAGGGTAATAGATAAAGCTTCCCGTAGTAGTTCCCCACCTGGAACATCCATGTTCCGCATCCGTGTTGTTTCCTTACTCCTTATCCCTGTAAATTCTCTTTATGGGCAGATACAATCTATCTATTGTTATTGGCAGGCGATGTGATAATTATCACATTATTGGGCAATTCGTCTGGGTTACCAGTTAAGCCACATCCGTTTCTTTCTACCTGAGTGGCAGAGTTTGATATGAAAAAAACCATTCAAAAAATATCTGCAACCAGCCTGGAGGGAATCGATATTTTTGCTGGTCTGGAGATCGATGAGCGTGAACACATCGCTGGCATGTGTAAAGCTTATAGTTTTCAGAAGGGTGATATTGTTTTAACACATCAAGATACCAGCACCGATGTCTTTATTCTTGTAAGTGGAACAGTTCGAATTACCATCTACTCTAATTCCGGACGACAGATTACCTTTAGGGATTTATCAGCTGGTCAGGTTTTTGGTGAGCTTTCTGCAATCGATAATCAACCGAGATCCGCACATGTTGTCTCACTTGATAGTTCCGTACTTACTATAGTCAGTGCAAGCGATTTCCTGCGGATACTTTGCGAATATCCTGTGGTTAATAAAAATACTCTGAAGTATCTAACCGGTCTTATTCGCTCATTGTCTGAGCGTATAGTTGAATATAGTACTTTAGGTGTTAGTAAGCGAATTCATGCAGAATTGTTGCGGTTAGGTCGGACTTGTGATGCCAACGCATCGAGAATTACAATTTCTCCAGCTCCAACTCATGCTGAATTAGCACATCGAGTGAGTACGAACAGAGAAGCTGTCACTCGTGAAATGAGCTCATTAGTGAAGCATGGAGTGATTCGAAAAGAGGGTAAAACGCTGATTATCCAGAATCTGGATAAATTACGGAAGTCGGCCGAGGATGTGATGGATAATCCCGAATAATATTAATCTTCTTGCTTAATTCCATGCAGCAACATGCTTTCCTGAATTCTCTTAATCCAGAATTCTGCACCAATCCGGACAGCCGAAGCCATAGCCTTCTGGTAGTACTCTTTTGCATCCTGCTTTCTGTTTAGTCTGTCTAGAATTTCAGCTTGTAAACGTTGAATCTCAGGTAGATACCAGTTTTGCTGAGTCTGTCTAGTAAGCGTTTCTGCCTTAATGAGTATTCTTGAAGCCTTATCGTATTCACCTATTGCCGCGAATGCTTTCGCGGAAACTGATTGTGCAAAAGGAAGAAAAGACAATGCCGCTACATTACTATGCTCTTCTACGCCTTGTTCAACCTCACGAAACCCAGCTTTGATTTTCCCCATTCGAATCATAGAGTCGCCCATTATGAGTCTGGACATACCTGTCCATGAAGGAAAGCCTTCCGACACGGATAATTTGTAACTTTTAGATGAAAGACTGTAGTTGATTTCTGCCGAATCACCTCGAAAATAATGTAAGCCGGCCAGATAGCATAAAGCGTAATTCAGGCTATGCAAATCAAGTGTTCTTGAATGTTCCAGGGACTCATTTCCAATCGATAAAGCGAGTTCATCTTCCCCTTTGACCAGATAAGTTAAGGCCAGATAACACAGTGAAGATGTCTTCTGGTCCATGGAATAGGCGATATATCTGGATTGATGTGATTTTGGATTCTCCTCATAGATATTAATTGCAGTTCTTAATAATGTGATAGCTGAGTCAAGATTGCCTGAGGCAAAATCTACGGCACCCATTAATCGATTTCCAATAATTGCACCACTGACGTTAGACTTCTTTGACGCCAGTTCAAGTAATTCATTTGCAATTTCGCGTACTTCCGAATAATTACCTCTCAGAAAATGAAATGAACCTGCACCAGACAAAACCGGGAAAATGTCATCAGGGAACCCCAATTTTCTACAAAGCGCCCTGGCTTCTTCATAAGCCAGACCACAACCGTCCGATGAAATACCAAAAGCACCAGCTTCTGAGGCTGCTTTTGTTGTTTTAATATCCAGTTTGATTTGGTCAAGGGAATCAGACGAGTCAAGAAATCCAACCAGTTCGTAAGCAATGTCCAGGTGTGAAGCAGCTTCCGCGTAGTTAGATCGGCTTTTAGCTCTTTTCCCGGCCTCCAGCCAAAATGCTATAGCGTCTTCGTATGCTTCTGCTCGCTGGAAGTGATAGGCAATCAGCTCCGGCTGAGATTGTCGTATCGCCGGACTTTTGTTTATCAGCCATATTGCTATTTTTCCGTGCAACTCTTTTCTGTCTGATATGAGGAGACTGCTATAGGCTGCTTCACGCATCAGAGAGTGTGTGAAGCTGTAGACACAATCATTCTCCCTGGTTTCAATATCGAATATTCTGGCTTTTACGATTCTCAGAAAAGTCCCATCGAGTAAATCAATGTTTATCCCCGTTAAAGCAGCAATTAGACTTGCGGTAAACTCAATACCAACAACCGATGCAATCTGAGCAATTCGTTTATTCTCTCCTAAACTATCGAGACGAGACATAAGATGCTCATTTAGAGTAGCTGGAATGCTTAAATCAAGCATAGCTGGTAAATTATCTTCGGGGTTATTAACGCTTAATTGCGAAATAGCGAAATCTTCAATAAAGAGAGGTACCCCGTCTGTTCGTACTACAATTTCTTCAGCTAGATTTTCCGGCAATTTATTTTCCTGCCAAATTGATTTGAGCAAAGAGAAGGCTTCATGCTTTTGAAGCTGATCAATATGAAAATAGTTAACATGAAAAAGTTGAGAAGACGCATTAACAAAATCAAAAGGTTTACGTTGAGTAATCAAGACTAAGGTAGAGCTGTTAGAGACTTTGCGTACAAGTTTTTCGAGGAATAAACTGGTTGATGGATCAATCCAGTGCGTATCTTCGAATATAATCAGGAGGCTGTCTTCGGCACAAGTCATCGAAAATATATTTAGTAATACTTCATCCAGATTTTCCCTGCGTTTGAATGAGGAGGTCTTACTTTTAGCTATTTCACTATCCTGACCGGCACTCAGTAAATCAGACAGTATTAATATCGAATCATGATCCAAACTCAAAAACTTACTGCTGAGTTTGTCGATCTGAACACTAATGTCATCTCCATCCTTTATAAGAGCCAATTCTCGAAGGAAGGCGATAATCGGAGCGAAGGCGCTGCTTTGGAGGTTCTCGTTACAATGAATCCACCACTTTTTGGCCGTATTGCCCACGATATCCTCAGCGACGCTCGCGACCAGACGAGATTTTCCAATTCCAGGATCTCCAGTAAGATATACGACTTGCCCTCTGTTTTTTCTAGCCTGCTCCCACAAGCCACCCATTGTTTCCAGTTCGGTATCTCTGCCGATTATCGGTGACTTAACAGGGGGGCGAAGGGCGATATATCGACTTAGTTCCTCGCTCTTATCAAGAACTTTCCAGACTTTCTTCTTTTCAACAAAACCCTTGAGCTCGTGAAAACCCAACTCTTCGAATTTGAAAAGGTTTCCTGTGAGCGAGTGTGTTTCATTGGAAATTGCCACTGAGCCAGATGTGACAAGAGTTTGTATTCGAGCAGCAATATTAGGAGGATCACCTATAGCAGTCACATAGTTATGGTTGCCATGGGCTGTGACTATTGGAGATTGTCGTAAGTTTCCCACTACACAAAGTCCGCTTGCGATACCGACTCTGGCGCTTAAAGTTTCATTGTGCAGATGGATGTCACTGACCTTTTGAACTATATCAAGCCCGGCCCGGACTGCACGTATGGCGTCATCTTCGTGTGCTTTCGGGTAGCCAAAATATGCCCATACAGCATCACCGGCAAATTGCGCGAAATGCCCGTCCTGTTTCTCTATCTCCGATAGAACACAATCCTGAAAAGCCAGCAGCAGATCTCTAAGTTTTTCCGGATCAAGTTTATGGGCAAGTGGGGTAGAGCCGACCAAATCACACTCTAGAACCGTGATATGTCGACGTTCAAGCAGTAAAGGTGAATTATTGTCATCATCCATGAAATTCAATCTCCTTGTCTTGATAGATTCGCCTTTAAGGGTTGCCTATTTTGTCTACGAGTAGAATTCAGTTGAAGTATAGGACATAAGCAGGATGATATCCTTTTTTTGAAGGATTTTTCGTCAATTTGGTATCATCGTCAAGAATAATACTTTGCCAGTCAGAACTGCTAAATATTAGAATGAACTTGCCATCGATAAATATTTTTGGAATATAAGAAATCAGATAAGGAGAAGGGAATGACCACAGTCCAGGATTTAATAAGTGCTGCAAAAACTGAATTTACTTGTCTGGATGCAGAGACTTCGGCTGCTAAAGCACATAAAGAAGGCGTGCTTTTGATTGATTTGCGCGAACCATCGGAACATGATGCGGCGGCGGTGCCGGTGGCAGTGCATATTCCCCGGGGCGTTCTGGAGTTCAAGATTACAGAAGCCTGTGAGGATAAGTCTACTGAGATTCTATTGCACTGTGGCGGCGGTGGCCGTGCCTCGCTGGCAGCGAAGTCCTTGCAGAGTCTCGGTTATCAGAATATTTCTATCGTTAATGCGAAGTTCGAAGACTTTCTTGCTGCTTACAACCAGAGCTGATTAATTGTACTAAAGGAAATTACTATGTCTTATTCAGTATTGCTTACCCGTCTGATGCTCCTGGCCATTGTGCTTTTGAGCACCGCCTGTGCCACATCACCAACGGGACGAAAACAATTAAAGTTGTTCCCGGAAAGTCAGATGTCGCAAATGGGTATTTCCTCTTATGGACAGATGAAAAAGGACACCCCTTTGTCAAAGAACCGCTCCGTTATTAACTACGTTAATTGTGTTGCGAACGCGATAACGGCCGAAACAACTTCTGCTTATCAGTGGGAAGTGAATGTTTTTGCTGATGAGGCAGTGAATGCCTTTGCCTTGCCGGGTGGCAAGATGGGGGTTTACAAAGGTCTGCTGCAGGTTGCTATAAATCAGCATCAGCTTGCGGCTGTGCTGGGCCATGAAGTGGCTCATGTGCTGGCCAATCATGGTAACGAACGTGTCTCCGTCGCTTTTGCTGCTGATTCGGGCATGAAAATGGCGCAGGTGCTGGCAGGTGAAGCCAGCGCTCAGAAGTCTCAGCTTCTTGCCTTGTTGGGTTTAGGAACACAAGTGGGCGTACTACTCCCTTATGGTCGTACTCAGGAAAGTGAAGCCGATGTATTAGGTCTGGAATACATGGCAAAGGCGGGTTTCGATCCGCGCCAGAGTATTACGCTGTGGGAGAACATGGGTAAAGCCAGCGGTAAAAAACCACCCGAGCTGCTTTCCACGCACCCATCCAACAAGACCCGTATAGACGGACTGAACAGGCAGATGGAAAAAGCCATGGCCTTGTACAGGCAGGCGCGGGCCAACAACAAGAAACCAAACTGCCGATAAAGTTTGCCAATGAACGCCCAGCTTAAATTCGATACGCTCAACTTTGACAATAGCTTCGTCAGAGAACTACCGGCCGATCCGGAAACCGATAACAGTCTCAGGCAAGTGACGGGTGCCTGTTACTCACTGGTCAAACCCACTCCCGTTGTCAAACCCTCACTTGTCGGCTACTCAAAAGAAGTGGCTGCCCTGCTCGACATGAGTACTGAGCTTTGTGAGTCTGATTTGTTTACGGAAGTGTTTTCCGGAAATCGAGTGCTCGAAGAAATGCAACCTTATGCCATGTGTTATGGCGGACATCAGTTTGGTAACTGGGCCGGTCAACTCGGTGACGGTCGCGCCATTAATCTTGGTGAAGTACTAAACAGCGAGGGCCAGCGTTACACGCTGCAGCTCAAGGGTGCAGGAGTGACACCTTATTCGAGATCGGCGGATGGTCTCGCGGTACTGCGTTCTTCCGTACGTGAATTTCTATGTAGCGAGGCCATGCATCATCTTGGTGTCCCTACGACTCGGGCATTAAGCCTGGTACTAACCGGTGAAGAGGTAATGCGTGATATGTTCTACGATGGTCATCCGCGACTGGAACCGGGAGCCATCGTTTGCAGAGTCGCGCCTTCGTTCATACGTTTTGGCAGCTTTCAGTTACTGGCAGCACAGAATGACATCGATACACTCAGACAACTGGTTGATTACGTTATACGAAACGACTTTCCTGAACTTGGTACGCCGGGTAAAGAAGTCTATTTACGTTGGTTTGAAGAAGTCTGTCGTCGTACAGCGGAAATGATTGTGCATTGGCAGCGAGTTGGGTTTGTGCACGGTGTGATGAACACCGATAACATGTCGATACTGGGTCTGACTATTGATTATGGTCCCTACGGCTGGCTGGAAGATTACGACCCGGACTGGACACCGAATACCACTGACGCGCAGGGGCGTCGCTACCGTTACGGTCACCAACCACAAATCGCGATGTGGAATCTGATTCAGCTGGCTAATGCCCTTGTTCCTCTGATTGAAGATACCACGCCACTGGAAGAATCCCTGCAGGTCTATCCGGCGACTTTTCAGGATTCCTGGCAGAATACGATGGCAGACAAACTCGGGTTGAAGTCGTTTCAGGGAGAAGATGACAAGTATCTGATTGATGATCTTATGGAATTACTCAGAGAAGTCGAAACGGACATGACTATTTTCTATCGACAGCTGGCGAAACTGGATACAGAACTTGATGACGTGTCGGCCGTAAGCAGAGAAGGGTTATTGCAGGTGCTGCAAATATCCTATTATCGCAACGAAGAATTAAGCGCTGACTATCGCGATAATATAGACAGCTGGCTTCGACGCTATGTACAGCGAGTTCAGCATGATGGCCGCAGTAATGACGAGCGTGCTACCGCTATGAATGCGGTTAATCCTAAATATGTCTTACGTAATTATCTGGCACAGGTTGCTATCGACCAGTCTGAAAAAGGTGATCATACTCTGGTTAAGGAATTGCTGGATGTGCTGCGAAACCCTTACGAGGAACAAGCAGAAAAGGAGACGCAGTACTATCAGAAACGACCGGACTGGGCCCGTAGTCGGGCAGGTTGCTCGATGTTGTCCTGTAGTTCCTGAGTCGCCCAGACCTCGGCTAGGCGTCAGCCAGTATTGCAGGTGCGTCGGTTTGTGTTGCTTCGCGCTTTTGCATTTCCCAGAGCCCTGCATAAACGCCATCTTGTTTGAGTAAGCTCGCGTGAGAGCCTTGTTCAACAACGCAGCCCTTATCCAGTACAACGATATTATCCGCATCGACTACAGTCGATAGACGATGGGCAATTACCAATGTTGTATTACTTTCAGCTACCTCTCTCAGGGCTTCGAGTATTGCTTGCTCGGAATTGGAGTCGAGTGAGGAAGTTGCCTCGTCAAATACCATGATTCCCGGGTTTTTAAGTAACATTCTGGCAATGGCTATACGTTGTTTTTCACCTCCGGATACCTTCAATCCTCTTTCACCAACAAGCGTTTCATAGCCTTGAGGAAGTTGAGTGATAAACTGATCAAGGTGGGCAAGTCGGGTAGCCTGCTCAATATCTTCCCGACTTGCATCTGGCCTGCCATAGGCAATGTTGTAGTAGATAGTATTGTTAAACAGCACAGTGTCCTGCGGCACTACACCAATGGCAGCACGCAGGCTTTGCTGTGTCAAATCGCGTACGTCCTGATTGTTTATTGTGATACTGCCCGAGTCGACATCGTAAAACCGAAACAGCAGACGCGCTAATGTGGATTTACCGGCACCGCTTGGTCCCACTACGGCAACTTTCTTTCCGGCAGGTATATCAAACGATACCTGCTTTAAGATTTGTCGATCTTCTTTGTAGTAAAAACTGACCTTGTCGAAACGAATATCGCCTCCGTTCAATATCAGTTCTCCGGCCTCTTCTTTGTCTTTTATACTGGACTGCTTGCCGAGCAAAGAAAACATGTGTTCAATATCCGCCAGCGATTTCTTGATTTCCCGATAGACGAAGCCGAGAAAATTTAACGGTATAAACAGCTGCATCATGTATGCGTTGACCAGAACCAGATCGCCCAGAGTCATTTTACCGTTACTCACATCATAGGCTGCCATGGTCATTATTGCGGTTATTGACGCTGCGATAACCAGGGCCTGGCCAGAGTTCAGGGCGGCCATTGAGAGTCTGTTGCGTGCTCTGGCCTGCTCCCAGCCCGTCAGATTTTGATCGTATTGCTCAGCTTCGTAGTTTTCGTTGCCGAAATATTTCACTGTTTCAAAATTCAGCAAGCTGTCAATGGCCCGCGTGTTCGTCTGATTGTCCATTTTATTCATCTGGCGAACGATACTCGTTCGCCGTTCGGTAAGAACGACCGAGTAGGCAATGTATAGCACGACCGCCACTACGATGATCAAGGCGTACCATGGGCTGTAGTTGACAAAAAGAATAACGGCTATGAGTGTGATTTCCAGAAGAGTTGGCACAATATTAAAAAGCATAAAGCGCATTAGAAAATTGATACCGTTCGTACCTCTTTCGATATCTCTGGCCATGCCGCCGGTTCGTCTGGACAGATGAAAATCAAGATCGAGAGCATGAAGATGTTTAAATAGTTTCAGGCCTATGCTGTGCATTGCCCGCTCTGTTACACGTCCGAAAATCGTATCTCGAATCTCACCAAAGAGAATAGTACCTAGACGTAAGACACCGTATAAAACCAGAAAAGCGACAGGTACGGCGATGATCTGCGACTGATTAGAGTCAAGCGCGTCAACAATATGTTTCATGGCAAAGGGAATCATGACATTCGCGAGTTTCGCCAGTAGTAAAAATACCAGAGCCAGAACTACCCGCCCCCTGAATTCCATGAAATAGGGTATAAGGCTTTTTATTGCCGTCCAGTCGCCCGACCAGTTTGTTTCTGTTGTGCTATCACCGTGTCCTCGCATTTCGCTAGTGTACACAAAGGCAAACAAAGGTGGGCCCATGATTCAACAGGGAAAGATCAATTCCCTTTAATGAGCTGTAATTATCGCGTAAACTTGATATATATTTTATTCAATTAAATCAGCTTGTTATCTCCGTGCCTGTCAAACTCAAAAATGATCGTTTTTTACGTGCCCTGTTACGACAACCAGTCGACATGACGCCTGTATGGATAATGCGCCAGGCCGGCCGTTATCTGCCCGAATATCGTGCCACCAGAGAGAAGGCCGGTGATTTTGTTACGCTCTGCAAAACGCCTGAACTGGCTTGTGAAGTGACACTGCAACCACTGGCAAGATTTCCGCTTGATGCAGCAATTCTTTTTTCCGATATTCTTACTATTCCGGATGCGATGGGTCTGGGTCTGAGTATTGTTGAAAAGCAGGGCCCGCGTTTTGCCAGACCAGTTAGAACGGCTGCTGATATTGACAAACTTGGTGTACCTGATCCGGAAGAAGAGCTGGCTTATGTTATGGATGCAATACGTTTGATTCGACGCGAATTGCATGGTTCTGTGCCGCTTATCGGTTTTGCCGGCAGTCCCTGGACCATCGGAACTTACATGGTTGAAGGTCAGTCGAGTAAGGATTTCAGTCTTGCCAAAGGCATGCTTTATAGTGATCCACATAGCATGCATAAATTGCTGGATTTACTCACGCGTTCAATTACTTCCTACTTGAATGCCCAGATTGATGCTGGTGTGCAGGCTGTGATGATATTTGATTCCTGGGGTGGTGCTCTTTCTCAGGATAGTTACCATAGCTTCTCACTTGATTACATGAAGCAAATTGTCGCTAATCTTAAAAAAGACAGTGACGGAAACAAGGTACCCAGCATTATTTTCACCAAGGGTGGCGGTTTGTGGCTAGACGATATCGCCAATGCCGGTAGTGACGCGATTGGTCTGGACTGGACCATGAATATCGGCGAAGCTCGCGCGAAAGTCGGAGATCGTGTGGCCATTCAGGGAAATCTCGACACAGCGGTTCTTTATTCTGGCCCGGAGCAAGTAAAGCAGGAAGTCGGCAAGATTCTCGCTTCCTACGGTGAAGGTAGCGGGCACGTGTTTAATCTTGGTCACGGTATTCATCCGGGTATCGACCCTGCCAATGTCGCTGCACTGGTTGAGGCCGTGCACGAATTGAGTAGTCCGTATCATAAGTAAGCGCCCGACAGATAAACTGGTTTTGTCCATGAAGGGTTTCTGCATGGGCACGGCCGATGTGATACCGGGAGTAAGCGGTGGCACGATGGCTTTTATACTCGGTATCTACAGGGAATTGATCGCCGCTATCAGGTCATTTGATAAAGACTGGTTCATCGCTCTTTTACGTTTCAATATTAAGGAAATAATGGCCAGGCCACATTTTGGTTTCCTGGTTCCGCTTGGTATTGGCATGTTTGCAGCGCTGATGTTTTTTACTCGCGTTATCCACTTACCAAAACTCCTGCATGAGTACCCGGAGCAGATATACGGCCTTTTTTTCGGACTGATTGTGGGATCGATTATTGCGCTTTTACGCGGCATGAAAGATCTTTCAAACTTTGAATATTTCTGGATAGTGCCTGGTCTTCTGCTTGGTCTGTTGGTGTTTAATCTGGTGCCGACACAAACTCCGGAAAGTGCATGGTTCATTTTTCTGTCGGGTTCACTGGCGATATGCGCGATGATACTGCCCGGTATATCGGGATCATTCATTTTATTGATACTGAATAAGTACGCCTACATTTTTAATGCCATTGGTTACTTCAAGTTCTCCGTTCTGATTCCTTTTGCACTTGGTGCGGCAACAGGCCTGCTGCTTTTCAGCCGGTTTCTCTCCTATTTGCTGAATCGCTACTATCGACCGACGATATTGTTTATTACCGGTCTGTTGCTGGCTTCTCTCTATGTCATCTGGCCGTTTCAGCAACGGGTCTATGAAGTGGTCAGAGACAAGCCTCGTCTGATTTCCTCTTCACCACTGTTACCTCAGGAATTCTCGCAGTCTGTACTTTTGTCTTTGCTATTGCTCGGCCTCGGACTAGGCTTTGTCCTTCTCGTCAGCAATCTGGGCGCGGCAAAGGAGTTACAGGAATAAGATAAAGGCTGGGCTATAAATTGGCTGATAGCCTGTCAACTATAGAGCTTTCACCATGCCATTGTCCGAAATTATACTCATTGTTATGGGATTGCTGACCATAGCGATGATCGCAGCGGGAATCAGCAAGAACCTGCCTATTCCCTACACGGTGTTTCTGGTGATACTCGGCATTGTGCTCGGTGGTCTGGCACGAAGCTGGCCACAATTAGAGCAATTACAGGCTTTTCAGCTAACCCCGGATCTGGTTCTATTTTTATTCCTGCCTGCACTTATATTTGAGTCAGCGTTTAATCTCGATGCCAGGCAGTTATTGAAAAATCTGGCACCGGTTCTGTCGCTGGCTATACCGGCGTTACTACTCTCTACTGCATTAATAGCCAGCGGTCTCTATTTTATTCTCGACATTGATTTACTGCTTGCTCTGTTATTCGGAGCCCTGATATCGGCGACGGATCCGGTAGCCGTATTAGCTCTATTCAAAGAACTCGGCGCGCCACAACGATTGACGGTATTAATCGAAGGTGAATCCTTGCTCAACGATGCGACCGCTATTGTTGTATTTAAAATCATACTGGGGCTGTTTCTGGTTGGCAGTTTCAGTATTGTCGATGCAGGTATGGCTGTTACCAGTTTTCTGAAAGTATTTATTGGAGGTGCAATGATCGGTGCGTTTATGGGGATAGTACTCAGCGAATTGCTATATCGAATGAAGGCGGGCTTAAGTACTTATCTGGTCATGTCAATTGTGCTGGCTTATTCGTCTTTTGCTCTGGCTGAACATGTCCTGGCTGTCTCCGGCGTAATGGCAGTGCTGGCTGCTGCTATTAGTCTTAGTATTTTCGGTATCTCACGCGTACAGCAGTCTGAAGTGTTTACTGTTAAGGAGACCTGGGAAGTGCTGGCCCTGATTTGTAATTCCCTGCTTTTTCTGCTGGTAGGTCTATCAGTAGAGCTGCCAGCGCTGATTGCACGTGGTGATGTAATATTCGTAGCCATTTTTCTTGTTTTGCTGGCACGGGCACTGACTATTTACACCATGGTTCCGGTGACAGTGCGTACTTTTGGTTTGCCCCAAATTTCCACAGGTGAAAGACATGTTATGTGGTGGGGTGGTCTGAAAGGTGGTCTGGCTATAGCAATTGTTTTATCAGTCCCTCTTCATGTAGAGGGTCGCGGGTTGCTACTGGATATGACTCTGGGGGTTGTTTTGTTTTCTTTGTTAGTTAACGCGCCGACCATTCGACCACTTATGCATGCTCTTGGTATTGATCGATTGAGCGAGGATGAAAAAGATGAGTTAAAGCACGGTTTGATCAATGCGGAAAAACAGTCAGAGAAAATATTGCAAAAACTTTATCGGGCAGAATTGATCTCTCGAAGCACACAACAGCTTATTCAGCAGAAATCCAGAAATGTATTCTCCAGTGAAGAGGAAGAAGTCAACCCGAGCCAGAGCCTCCGGCATCTGGCCAATCTGGCTCTGCGTGCGGAGCAGGATGAGCTAAAACATCTCTATGATATCGGAATGATTGAACAGTATATCTATCTGGATTTCAGGAACAGGTTACGCAGAGATCAGGAGTATCGGCTTGACAGTCGCTTTCAGTATAGCGATATACCGGAAGTACCAAAGCGAAGTATGTTTATGAGTCTTGAATATACTTTGATAAAACGATTGCGTGAACACGACTGGGCCGCAGGTATTCTGGCAAGATACCAGCATCTGAGATTTTCGCAGAGTTTACAACGCGATATGGTCGGTGTGTTGATCGCGGTAGCTGCCGTCGAACATTTGGTGGAGCAGGAAAATGAAGATAGCGATCTGGTTGATCACGTGGCTGAAGTTTATCAGGAACGAATCCAGCGTCGAAGACAACGCCTGAATCAGGTGGCCAAAGAATTTCCTGAATTTTACCTGCGCTTTGAAACGCGCCTGTTTGCCAGAGTGACCATGCTGGCAGCACAACACTACAATGAAGCGGCGGTTCAGCAGGGTGAAATCGGCTCGAAAACTTTCAATAATATTGAACGACGGATAAAGGCGACATTGAGTGAATTACCGGCTATTTCCAGTCCAGTTGACAAACCGAGCCCGGGTGACCTGATTGGTACTGTGCCCTTACTAAACGGTCTGGCAACGCCCACACTGGAGAAGCTTGCTGACGCTGCGACACAGCTTACATTCATTGCCGGCGATACAATTATAGGTGAGGGTGACAGGGGCGATGCGCTCTACATTATCAGTCGTGGATGGGTGAAAGTATTCAGGCAACATGAAGAAATTGCAGAACTGAGGGATGGCGATTTTTTTGGAGAAATGGCTCTGCTCGGAGATCAGGTCAGAACGGCAACAGTTATCGCGGTTATTCCGACAAGCTTGTTCAGGCTGAATAGAAAGGACGTACTTATTTTGGCAGAAGAGGATCAGGAGCTAAGAGAGCGACTTGAAGATGCTAACGAGGTTCGCATGCAGAAAGACGATGACAGGTAAGCCTAGTAAAATCGTTTTTGTATCAATAAAGAAAATAACAGAAATAGTAATGCCAATGTGATTATTGGCAGATTTCCCCAGACAACATAAGGTGTGGCACCCTGGAAAAGTTTGGCTTCCGCAGACAGAGCGGTGGCTTTAAATTGTGGCGATTGTTTAAGCACTTTGCCTTTTTCATCAATAATCGCACTGATACCGGTATTGGTGGCACGCAAGAGGTAGCGGCCGCTTTCCATAGACCGCATTCGAGCCATTTGTAAGTGTTGATGCGGTGCCAGTGAGTCACCAAACCAGGCGTCATTGCTGACGTTTACCAGAACTTCCGCGTCTGGCAGTGCTTTGATAACTTCCTCACCAAAAGTGTCTTCGTAGCATATTGAAATTCCGATACTCAATTCATCATTTGTCAGTATGGGTTTTGACTGATTACCGGGGCTGAAATTGGACATAGGTATCTGCAGAAAATCCAGCAGTATGCCGAGTACTGGTTTTAGTGGCAGGTATTCGCCAAAGGGAACCAGATGATGTTTGTGATACCAGCCGGTCTTCTGCCCAGCAAGCATCATCACGCTGTTATAGTATTTACGTGAGTCGTGCTCGAGACTCGGAATGCCGCTAAGGAAGATTGTTTGGCGTTTACTCGTCAGTTGAGTCAGTTTGTCGATAAAGTCGGGTATAGTAGAAGGGTAAGCCGGGATAGCGGTCTCCGGCCACACAACAAGGTCGTCCTGCCAGTGAGGCGCAGATAAATTCATATAAAGTTCCAGAGATTTCTCCCGCATCTCAGGCAACCATTTTAATTTTTGCGGTATGGCAGCCTGGATGAGTGCGACATTGATTGTCTTTCCCGTGTATCGGGTCCAGTCAATTTTTCCCAGAGATAAACAGGTGATGGAGATCAAAACAAGCATGACCATTCCGACTACAGAAACTCTTCCACGACTACGATAAATCAGAGCAAGTAAAGCGGCAATAAATATTGTCAGCCAGCTAAGCCCGTAGGAACCGAATATCGGGGTGATGGCTGAAAAAAAAGTATCACTCTGGCTGTAAGACAGGTTCAGCCAGGGAAACCCGGTAAATATCCATGATCTGCACCATTCGCTCAGCACCCACATTGCGGGGACCACAATCAGCATCCAAAGTTTTTCGTTTTTACTAAGCCAGCGTTTTGAGATGTAGCCCGTTAAAGCGGGGTAGAGTGATAAAAAGGCAACAAGAGCCGCAGTGATGAGAATGGAGCCGACCAATGTCACACCACCAAACATATTTATACTGATATGTAACCAGTAAACACCACCACCAAACATGGTTAGACCAAAGAGATAGCCGGAACGAAATGCCTGTTCAGCAGAACTATCACTCCAGATCAAAATCAACAGAGCAGGACTGAGCAAGGCAATAATGAAAATATTGAAAGGAGCGTAAGCAAAAGGCATCAATGCGCCGAGCAGTAGACACAGAATAAAACGAGGTGGCTTAATCAACATGATGTAAACAATATACCTGATTTGATACGCTGAGAGCGGGCTAAGCAGAACTTAATTTTCAGGTGTTTCAGACTTGATATCGAGGCCTTTTTTTCGAGCCTTGCGTCTCCAGAATCGTCGGGCCAGTTCCTGCATATCTCGTGATTTATCTCCTTCATCAACCAGTTCCAGACCCAGTATCGTTTCCAGAATATCTTCCAGAGTGACAATACCTTTGACGTGACCGTATTCGTTTACAACGAGTAGAATGTTGGCACGCTGGTGAAGTAATTGATTAAACGCTTTCGACAATGGAAAAGTGTCGAGCACAGCAATCAATTCGCGTTTGTACTCAGCTATGGGATTTGTTCCATCACCGCGCGTCTGCGCGAGTAATACATCATTCAGCAAGACGAAGCCGGTAATCAGATTAACGTCATCTTCGTATATTGGTATTCGGGAAAAACGTTCAGATTGATGTTCCTGGCAATAGTCTGAAACAGACATTGAAGACTGCACAGAAAAAACAACCGAGTGTGGTGTCATGGCCTGTTCCACTTTTATCTCTTTCATGGAAAGCAGATTCATTAATATTTTCAATTCCTGCTGATCAAGCAGACCGTCTTCCCAGCTGAGTTGGGCCATTGCGGAAAATTCATCACGATTGAAGCCTTTTAGACCGGGGCCGTGCGTGAGCGAGCTGGTGAGCAATTCAGATAGTTTTACAAAGGGATACAAGAGCCAGACCAGTCCGCTGACGGCGTAGGCGGTTGAAGGAGCCAGTTTTTGCCAGTAGTGAGCACCGAGGGTTTTCGGGATGATTTCAGAGAAGATGAGTATAAGTAAAGTAAGAATTGCGGATATTATTCCGAAGTAGGCACTACCAAAAACAATACTTGCCTGAGCTCCCGCACCGGCTGCTCCAACGGTATGGGCAATGGTATTGAGAGTCAGAATTGCAGCAAGCGGTTTATTAATATCTTCCTTTAGTGTGCGCATCAATTTTGCCGATGCGTGATTCTCCTGTTCCTGCACGGCGATATAGCCAACAGTAACGCTCAACAATACAGCTTCGGCAATGGAACACAGAAAAGAGAAACCCAGAGCAATAAATACGTAGATTAACAGTAGCAGCATGTCAGTGACCTGGTGATGAGCTAGATTGGAAGAGCTATATGGAAAGTCTTTGTCTCAGGCATTCAGGTGCGGGTAGTTTCCCTCGCTTATCACACCTTCGCTGGGTAGTCGGGTGGAAGGCGCGTTAAACTCACAAGGGTAGCCATAGTCACAACTGCAGGTGCCAATTTGACGCGTTCTTATCATCCAGTCTACATAGGCCATATAGTCTCCTTTAGTCAGGTTCTTTAACGTCATCCAGCTTAATCAGGCGTAGCAGGTGTACACGGCGTTTATCCGATCGCAGTACTTTTACATTATAACCGGCAAGATCAATCATCTCACCGCGTTTCGGCAGGTGACCAAAGGCATTAATAACAAGCCCGCCGATGGTTTCATATTCATCGTCACTCAGGTTTGTACGAAAGAATTTGTTAAAATCATCAATCGGAGTTAGTGCTTTAACCGTATAGCGGCTCTTCCCGTGCTGGTTGATGTATTCTTCCTCTTCGATATCGTGCTCATCTTCAATTTCGCCTACAATTTCTTCAATCACATCTTCAATAGTAACCAGACCGGCGACACCATACTCATCAACGACAATAGCCATGTGATTGCGACTGGAACGAAACTCCCGCAATAGAACATTCAGACGCTTGCTTTCAGGGATAAAGACGGCGCGTCGCATCATATCCTTGATGTTGAAGTCTTCATTCTCATTATTCGAATAGTAGGCCAGTAAATCTTTCGCCAGCAAAATACCGATGACATCGTTGGCATCACCAGCAATCACGGGAAAACGTGAGTGTCCGGATTCAAGTACGATACTGATAATTTCTTCTGGTTTGGTTTCATTATCGATCGCAATCATCTGAATTCTCGGCACCATGATGTCACGTACCTGCATATTAGAAACGTGCAAAGCACCTTCAACCATAGCCAGAACGTCAGGATCAAGCAGGTTACGGGCTTCAGAGTTGCGGAGTATATCAACCAGTTCTTGGAGGTTCTGCGGTTCCCTCGTGAGCGCATTTTTCAGCCAGCTCATGAAGGACTGAGGACCGGTGGCAGGGTCTTCTTTCATTTAGATTATGATTTATAAGGATTGTCTATTTTCAGGGTTTTAAGAATGTTAATTTCCATCGCTTCCATACTCGATGCGTCGTTGTCTTCTATATGATCATAGCCTAATAAATGTAATGTGCCATGAATTACGATATGTGCCCAGTGATCCATCAGTTTTTTTCCTTGTGCCTCAGCTTCACGCTCAATAATCGGGGCACAAATGACGATATCGCCTAACAGGCGGAGTTCAATTTCCACGTCAATATCAGATGGAAAGGACAGAACATTTGTTGCCCCGCTGCCTTTACGCCATTGTTCATTGAGTGTGGCGCCTTCTTCCAGATCCACTATTCTCAAGGTTAGCTCAAGATCGGACGTTTCGTTCTGTAATGCCGAATCGACCCAATGTGAAAGCGTTTCTTTGTCAGGCAGACCAGCTATATCACTGGCGTACTGAATATCTATGATATTCGTCACTGTAATTTTTTAGTCACTACTTTCTTTTCTTTCATGGCGTTCGTAGGCATCCAGTATTCTGGCAACCAGTGGATGCCTGACCACGTCCTTTGATTTGAAAAAAGTAAAACTAATACCCTGTTCTTCATTGAGTATGTCAATTACATGACGAAGCCCGGATTTCCTGTCATTTGGTAAATCGATTTGAGTGATGTCTCCAGTGACTACTGTTTTTGAACCAAACCCAATACGTGTCAGGAACATTTTCATCTGTTCCACAGTGGTGTTTTGTGCTTCATCAAGTATGACAAAAGATTCATTCAGCGTACGACCACGCATGAAAGCAAGTGGCGCTACTTCAATCACATTACGCTCCATAAGTTTGGCGACTTTCTCAAACCCGAACATTTCATAGAGAGCATCGTAGAGTGGCCGAAGATAAGGATCGACTTTCTGAACCAGATCACCAGGCAGGAAACCAAGCTTCTCACCCGCTTCAACGGCTGGGCGGACAAGCACAATGCGTCTGACCAGATCTTTTTCCAGTGCTGCTACAGCGCAGGCTACAGCGAGATAGGTTTTACCGGTTCCTGCCGGTCCGATACCAAAATTGATATCATGCTCCTGAATATTGTTCAGATAAATACGCTGATTGGCTGTTCTGCCTTTAATGACACCACGTTTGGTGACTATTGAAATATCTTCCGGTAATTCACTTTCAATCTGTTCGTCAATATTAGCGCCTTGCATATGCAGGTGAACAATTTCTCCGGTGATTAACACGTCTTTACCTGCCTTATAAATTTCCTCAATGAGTCTGGCAGTTAATTCGACACTTAGCGGCGAGCCAATGACGCGGAAATTGTTACCACGATTATTTATTTCCACACCCAGACGCCTTTCCAGTTGGCGCAGGTGGGCATCCAGCGGGCCGCAATTTGCCAGACGCTCGTTGTCGGCTGGTTCGAGTACGACCTCCAGTGCAATAGGTTGGATTTTGTGGCTAGTGGTGTTCAAGTATCAGACAGCGATTCTTTGTTCGACGAGGGGTTTGCTAGTTCGGTTTTCTGACGGCAATTCACCACGAAGCGAATTCGGCAGAGCTCTGGTAATTTTTATGTCAGTGAATTTTCCTATCAATGCACTATCACCAGCGAAGTTGACAACTCTATTGTTCTCGGTTCGACCACAAAGTTCTTCTGTTGTCTTTCGTGACGTTCCTTCAACCAGAATACGTTGAGTTGTGCCAACCATAGCTGCGCTTATCTCGGCTGAATACTGATTGATTCGTGTTTGCAGGATTTGCAGGCGCTGCTTTTTTGTCTGTAGAGTTGTCTCGTCAGGCATGTTCGCTGCAGGTGTACCCGGGCGTTTGCTATAGATAAAACTGAATGACTGATCGTAGCCAATATCAGCTATCAGATTCATTGTGTCTTCAAAATCTTTATTAGTCTCGCCCGGGAAACCAACAATAAAATCAGAAGAAATACTGATTCCCGGTCGAATTTTTTTCAGTCGGCGAATTTTTGCTTTGTATTCGAGAACAGTATGACCACGTTTCATCAAAGCAAGAATACGATCTGAACCACTTTGCACAGGAAGATGCAAATGGCTGACCAGCTCAGGAATATGGGCATAAGCTTCGATAAGTCGTTCCGAAAACTCAATCGGATGTGATGTTGTATAGCGTATCCTTTCGATACCCTGAATAGCTGCTACGTATTCAAGCAGACTGACGAAATCGGCCTTTTTTCCATCATAAGTATCACCGATGTAGGCATTGACGTTCTGACCGAGGAGGTTTATTTCTTTCACGCCTTGTCCTGCCAGTTCGGCAACTTCGGCAATGACATCGTCAAGCGGGCGCGAGATTTCTTCACCGCGTGTGTAGGGGACAACACAGAATGTACAGTATTTGCTGCAGCCTTCCATAATTGATACAAAAGCAGAGGGACCCTCAGCTCTTGGTGCAGGCATACAATCGAATTTTTCTATCTCAGGAAAGGAGATATCGACCACAGCTTTTCCCTGCTTCTCAATACTGTCCACCATTTCCGGTAAACGATGCAAAGTCTGCGGCCCGAATACCATGTCCACGTAAGGTGCTCGTTCGCGAATGGCTGCACCTTCCTGGCTGGCAACACAGCCACCCACTCCGATCAGGAGATCCGGGTTTTCATCTTTGAAAGCACGCCAGCGACCGAGCTCGGAGAAAAGTTTTTCCTGAGCTTTTTCCCGAATCGAGCAGGTATTCACCAGAATGATGTCTGCTGTAGCCGGATCGTCAGTCATGCTGGCATCATGAGAGTCGGTGAGAATATCCCGCATCTTTGCCGAATCGTAATCATTCATCTGACAGCCGAATGACTTGATGTACAACTTTTTGCCCATAATCTCTGGAGTTTTCAAGGGGCTGGCTAAACTACACTGTATTTTTGAGCTTTTCCAGCCACTTTTACCCACACAAAGCCGCCATTAGTGAATTGAAAATCCCCGTTATTTCTTTGATTTTAATGATAAAATTGTGATTTGCTGATTCCAGATAAAGGACGCGGTCGCGGTCTTTAATCTGACTTTTGCCGGAGTTCGCTTAGTTCTGCCGTTAATTCGTCCCGTTTACGGGCGATTTCGGTGGTTTCCGCCAACGCATCGAAAGCCATCGCTTCAGCACGTTCGGCACGCTCGAGCAACTCCTGTCGTTGTCGGCCAAGCAGCATTTCTTTCTTTGAAGGACCGGCAAGTGAGCGCAAACTGCTAAGCAGTCTGTTTAAAAATGTCCGGGAATTCTCGTAAAGACGATAACCATCGTCTTCAACCCTGGTTTCCTGCGAAAATGATTTAAATTCCGGATCAGAGGTAAAAGTCTGAATCTGCTCGAGAATGGATTCGATTAGTAATAAGGTAGGTTTATCCGTAGCGTCTGAATGGGCATAATGCTCCAAAATCATTTTAAGCTTTCTGGCTTGCTGAAAACCATCTATGTTTTTTTCAAACTCAATTTTCATGGCGAGGACTCAGGGCGTGTACCCATCGCATATTAGTAGTTGCCTGAAGCAAGTCAAGCTGGCAATCAGAACGCTATTCCAGCCCCTGTGCTACGCGATTGAAGGCTAATGGAATATCTGCTGAAATCAATCATAGTGGCTTTCCAGCTTATATTCAGTTTTGATCCTGCTGTTTACGCGGTAGTCTGGACATCTATCAGTATTTCCCTGCTTGCTGTTCTGATTGCGGCTGGTTTCTGTATACCAATGTCCTTGCTGGTTGCCCTGCGCGAATTCCCCGGAAAAGCGCTTTTGTTACAAACTCTCAATACTCTGGTTGCCATGCCAACAGTTGTGGTCGGGCTCTTGCTTTACGGATTGTTAAGCCGACAGGGTCCCCTGGGAGAGTTAGGTTTGCTCTATACCCCGACGGCTATGGTAATGGGTCAATGTGTTCTCATCATTCCGGTCATCTGGAGTCTCGGAATTAGTGCCTGTAACAGTGCCGATCCGCGTTTGCTGACGACGGCCAGGGCAATGGGGGCCAATCCTGTGCAACAGGGTCTCCTGTTTTTGAACGAACTGCGTTTTGCGATCATGGCAGCCATAGTGATGGGTTTTGGTCGGGCGATAGGTGAAGTTGGAATAGCCATGATGCTGGGCGGTAATATCGAAGGTTTCACACGGACAATGACAACCGCAATTGCCCTTGAAACCAGCAAGGGTGAATTCGAATTCGCACTGGCTTTGGGTGCATTGTTACTTCTGGTGGCCTTTACCGTTAATGGCTTATTACAACGCTTTCAGTATTTGAACAAATGAGCCTGATTTATCAACTTAATAATATTCAGTACATTTATACGACTACACCGGTATTGCGTATTGATGAATATAGTATTGAGGAACACTCAGTTACCGCGCTGGTAGGTGCGAACGGCTCTGGTAAAAGCACTCTGTTGAATATGCTCGCCTTTATCACTGAGCCAACAGCGGGTGAGTTAATTTACGCGGGCGAAAAAATGAGTTCTGCCCATAGCACTGATTGCAGGCGTGAAACAGCCTACGTTCAGCAGAAACCCTATCTGTTCAATTTTTCGGTAAGACAGAATATAGAGCTCGGTCTGAAACTGAGAGGCATTAATAAGCGGCTTCGTCGACACTCAAGTGACAAAATAGCGGAGAAACTGAATCTGAGTAAATTGCTTGGCAGACGGGCGCACGAGTTATCCGGCGGCGAATTACAGAAAGTTGCTATCGCCCGTGCCCTTATACTTGAGCCGAGAGTCTTACTATTGGATGAGCCTTTTTCGCATCTGGATAAAAATTCACGAATTGATATCGAAAACCTGCTGAAATCGCTCACGGCATCTGCCGCACAAACGATAATATTCAGCACCCATGATGTACTACAAGCGCAGAGTCTGGCAACACAGGTCTGTAGTTTGAATCAGGGAAGAATTGGTTCGTCATTGCATGTAAATACTTTTAAGGGCGATCTGGATGTGATTGCAGGCGTATTCAAGACTTCGCGGCTTGATATTCACGTTCCACCGTTGTTTGAAGCGGGTTCACAGCTCGCAATTGACTCTACGCAGCTGGTACTTTCCCGTGAACGCCTGAAATCCAGCATGCGTAATCAATTTCAGGGGCGGGTAGTGGGTCTACAGGAGCTTGGAGGCGAGGTAAATATCAGTGTCGATGCCGGAGAAATCTGGCAGGCCATTATCACCCATGAAGCCCTGAACGATCTGCAGATTGAGATTGGGGCGGAGATCTGGTTGAGCTTCAAATCGAGTGCAGTTCAGGTTTTCTAGGGAATTCACGGCGAAAGCGGTAAATTTATCTCTGATTTTGTGAGATTGGCCAAGTATTTCCTTCAACAAAGCTGCCATAACGTCATATAATATTTCGCATTCTTATGAACTTAGCCGTGGAAAGTAAGCCAATAGTACAGATTTATTGAATGGCCATGCAGGACAAAACTCTCGAAAAGATCGCAGCGGCTTTGTATGAGCCGAAATTGCCCTATCATAATTTTGGTCATGCCATTACTGTGACTCGTTTTTCTGCGCAGCTTATTGAGCAGTGTTGCCGGGAAAACGTGCCGCTTGATGAGAAGGTGGTCTATTATGCCTTGCTTTTTCATGATGCCGGTTATCAGCATGATCATCATGCTCTTGGCTTCGATTCCAAGGAAGCCTATTCGGCCGATCTGTCTGAACACGCATTGCGCGACTATGGTGTTGATGTGGATGTTATCAACAAAGTCAAAAAGGCGATTCTGGCAACCCATATCGACGGAACCTGTGAATCAAATGAAGACAAGGCCGTGCGGGCATCCGATCTTTCCGGGCTGGCTGCGGGTTATGATGTTTTTAAAGCCAATGCGATAAAGTTAAGAGAAGAACAGGAAATGATGTCAGGTCAGAGTCCGGACTGGAGCACATATACAGCCAGCGTCAGAGACACGGTACGGTTATTTCTACGAGAAGAGCTTGAACTAACCAGTGATTATTTCGATGAAAATAATAACTCTGTTTTTCATACAAAAGTTGAAGAAAACATACAGATCCTGTTATCTGATAACTCACCTACAATGTAAGATCCTTTTTTGTTATGCCCGTCTACGAATATCTATGTCCTGATAACGGATATGTAGTTGAAGTAAATCATCCAATGAATGTGAAGTTAAAAAACTGGGGAGAGTTATGCTTTGCCGCGCAGATTTCTCTAGAAGATACCGATCCTTTGTCTGAGATAGAACGTATATTTACCAGCGCTCCCGGAGTTGCTGTACCCAAATTTAACAGTGAATTGAAAAACATGGGCTTTACCAAACTGGTAAAAAGGGACGATGGGGTTTACGAAAATGTGACCTCAATTGATGGTGAGAAAAAGTATATGACACAGGGTGATAAAGACTCCGTTCCACATTTTCACAAGAAAATAGGTGACTAAGCCTGATATGGAATCCGAAATTGATCTTGAAACACTGGAGAAATTTGCCGATCTGGCCAGTGAGTTAATTATCAAGTACGCCTTTCAGATACTGGGCGCGATAGTTGTTTTAATTCTGGGCTGGTTTGTCGCCAGATGGGTGTCCGGTCTGATATTGAAATTATGCCAGCGGGCCAGTCTCGACGTTACCTTATCTAAATTCTTTGCCGACATTGCCAAGGGTCTGGTGCTGATTTTCGTGCTGATAATAGCACTCGGTAAATTCGGGATCACTATTGCACCCTTTATTGCGGCACTCGGTGCGGTAGCTTTCGGCGGAACGCTGGCTTTACAAGGACCCTTGTCCAACTACGGTGCTGGCCTTACTATTATTCTGACTAGACCTTTCATTGTTTCTGACACGATCCGAATTCAAGGTGTGACCGGCATTGTTGAGGTAGTAAAGCTCGCTTATACCCAGCTTAGTACAGAAGATGGAGAAGTTATTACCATCCCCAACAAATTAATTGTCGGAGAGATACTACACAACTCTAATGCAAGTCTTATTGTAGAAGGTAGCATCGGTGTCGCCTATGACAGCGATACGGATAAAGCTGTTGAATTAATCAGAGAAGTACTGGGAAGTCATCCGGATGTTGTTGACACACCCACCGCGCAGATTGGTATTCAGCAATTTGCCGATTCAGCGATAGAAATCGGGTTTCGATACTGGGTGCCTACCAGTAAATATTATGAAGTCATGTATGCAGTGAACGGTCGTATTCTGTCCAGTTTGAATGATGCGAAAATCACCATACCTTTTCCGCAACGAGATGTGCATATTATTGAGAAGGCTTAGTGGCAGAATTTCGTTTCGGCTTGTTCGTATTAGCGGTTGCCTTCTCGTACATCAATAACAGTTTCTGATACTGGTATTTCAGTTTTTCCAGCTCGTATTGTTTGCTGATATAACCAAGCAACTGTCGGTTCATTCTGTAACCTGCAGTGCTAATGAAGAAACAATAAAGTAAAATGAAGCCACCGAGAGTGCTGCTGTAAATATCTCCGAGTGAAATTAGATATAATGCCGAAGGCAAAAGCGTAGGGAAAACATAAAAGAACAGAACCATCAGGCTGACGGAATAGGATATGGTTGCTCCCGCCACGAGTCCTGATACAGAAAGCAAAGTAATACCTGTGTACAGCGTAAATTCGATTATGTTTTTACCATCATGCGGGATCAATATAATGGCTGCCAGACCCCACATAATACCGGACAGGCAGACGCTGCCGACAAACAGGTCATGCCATTTTGATGCATTGTCGAGTGTAATTTCAGATCGCTTATATTTCCACAGAAGGCCATAGCGAAGAATCGAAAAGACCCAGATTACTATCAGCCAGCCAATCAGTACCGGTCGATTGGCAACGCCCCAAAGTGCCGCAGCAAGAATTATTGACGCGACTACCGGAAAGAAAAAGGTAATGGCAGATTGCGAATACAGAATTTCAACCTGGGCTAGAATAAGTCGTTTTTGCTGCATTTGTTTTTATCCAGTATGCCTTGATCAAACAGGAACTAATGTAAAATATCACTTTCTGCCGGGTTACCCAAAGCCGGCATTGGTCCTGACTGGTGGTGAATCATTTTCCATCCAGACTCTTCCCTGACAAACACATTCGTGGCTACTAGTTCTGTTTCGGCGAGTACTTCGGTACAAATAACGAGTGCAGTATCTCCCAGAATTTTGGCATTGGCATCGTGACAGCTTATGGCAGGAGACATACCGCCTTCAAGTATACGTTTCCAGCTGGATCTTACCGCTTCATGGCCTAGTAGCGGAGGCCAGCCCGGGTGAATCACTGCGATCTCATGAGTGTCTGACCATAACTTCTGCATACTTTCCATGTCCTTATTGGAAAAGGCCAGATAAAAAGCATCATTTGCGCCAAGTACGGCCTGTTCCTGTATTTTCATGTAGGCACTATTTTTGAGGAAATGAATGGTGCGTAACAGACTAGATTACCAGTATTGCTACTACTTGTATGTATAAGCGAAATCATATTTTAGATATTCATCACAAATTTTCTGTAAAAACCGCTTTTCCTCATCGCTGTACCACTCCATATAATGTTTTTTGTCTTCGCGCACCACGGTTACGCCAAAAGGTGTTTCCGGGTCCTTTTTTTTGCTCATTTTTTCTTTACTTGATTCACTGATGCCATAAAGAAGTTGTTCATCACTGAGACCAAGCTTCCAGTATTGATTGAGCTTCTGAAGTTCGCTCAATGGCGAGGACCTAATATCTTCGTATCTGAGTAGAAGTGTATTGGCCGGATAGCGTTCTATTAATTTTCCCCAACTATTATAAAATCGAATGCACCACCAGATATCATTATTAAAGCGATGACCACTGATGTCACCACGAAGATATTCCTTGAAGTCGCACTGGTAGTGTTCTTTCCATTTCTCATAGTTCGATACAAGGGACGCGCGAATATCTCTTACCAGTATAAGATAAGGTGGCAGTTTTATTGCGTGTCGAAACATACCATTGCCTAGTAGAAAATGCGGTATGGAATGAGCACTGACCAGATGCGGCAGAAAGTCATTGCTGCGCGGGTCTTTCGGCCCGCCGATAACATCGTTGGCATGAATGTATTCAGGTGGAGGAAGATCGTATTTCTTCGTCAGGGCCATGGCTAACATGTGTTTAAGCCAGTGCGTACCGCCCTGATGCATGCTGATTAGAAAGCCATCAAATTCACGATGTTTGATTAAAGAGAAATTTGAAATATCCCTTCGCAGGCTGTGGTATTTAAATGCTAAGGTCATTAATCAGGGCGATGAATAGTTGAATGGGTATTCTACACTAGACAAGACTTCAATGAAGATGCTTTGTAATGAAAAAATGAAGGGCTTGCTTATATTATTTTCGCTTCCTGTATATACTTACAGCTGTTCCTGTTCTGTATTGATCATGTGATTTTCCGACTAGAGGTTCATACTCTGTTCAAAACAGCAATCTGATATAAAGTGATCCGCAAGACAAAAGGTTTTGTATTTTGAGCATAGATAATCGAACCTCAAATAGCGAATTTGAAGCCCGTCGCGATGTGGCCAAAGGTGCTGGCACTGTGTTTCTGGCCAAAACGGGCTCAGTAATCGAAATTATTACGCAACCTGCCTACACATGGATGTTTGGCCTGGCGACCTACGGACTTTATTCAGTACTGTGGTCATTGGTAAATCTGTTGGAAAATATTGCCGATCTGGCAATGACTGCGGCCTTGCAACGGGTATTACCAAAGATGGAAGAGGCTGAAGCGCGGGCCGCTGTAATCAAAGCAGCATTTATACTGGGTGTATTGCCCTGTCTTGTGCTCGCTTTTTTAATCTCGATTAACGCAGATCAACTTGCACCTCTTTTCAATGTTGCAGACAAGGATCTGGCTCAGTTGGAGACTGGTATTACCCTGTTCATCTGGGCTCTGCCCTTATGGGCAAGTCTTGAGATTGCAACTTCAGCCCTGCGCGCCTGTCAGGCCTTTGGCCCGGAAATTCGTTTGCGTTTATTGTGGGAGCAATTAAGTCGTTTCGTTCTGGCCGTATTACTATGGTCGTTCGGCGTAGATACTCTCGCTTTGCTAATTGCACATTTGATGTCTCTAATTTTAACTACCTTCCTGTCCTTACGATTGCTCCACAAATATTGTGATTTGAAACTGGCCTGGCGTTGTAATATTTCATACAGCATTTATCGCGATCTGTTTTTGTCAGGTCTGTCTGTGTTACCCGCAAACGTTTTAAGTCGAATGTTTGTTGATATGCCAGCGATAGTACTAAATTTCAGTTTGCCCGGTGCCGCGGGTGCCAATGCGTCCGGCCTGTACAGCATTGCGAGAAAACTGGCTAGTATCCCGCAGTTGGTCCGAAGTGTGTTTTCACATGTGGTCAGTCCTGTTGGCGCTGCATCCGTAAATCGAGAACAGCGTGCTGCCCAGGCGCTATACACCTTCTCAATCAGATTATCCTTGCTGCTGGCATTACCAACGGCGATGGCTCTGATTATGGCGGCGGACACAATGCTTGCACTATTCGTTACAGGTGCAGCGGCAGCCTGGCCAGTCGTGGTAATTCTGACAACCGCGAGAGGCTTCGAAGCAGCCTTTGGCCCGGCATCCGCTTTACAACAAGTGATAAGTCATCGTGGCTTACCGATACTTAACAGCGCAATTGGATTTCTGGTGGCAATGATAGTCCTGCTTATCACTTTTTCAGATTATCAAACTGTCGGTATGGCGTTCGCAGTTGCGTCGGGGCAGCTCGTAATTGCTTTTATGTCTGTTTGGCAGTTAGCGAAGACCGAAGGTCTGAAACCCTTTGATGGTAGTTTCAAACGCCTTGTTATTGGCGCGTCTTTAGCCTGCCTGCTGATCTTTCTTACTGGCCTGACAATGAATTCTGCTCCGGCGCTCGTCAAAGCGCTGGCAATTACTCTGAGTTATTTGCTAGCGCTCTGGCTAAGTGTTCGTTTCGCTTTACCAGTCAAAGATCGCGATGCTCTGGGAAAGCTTGGAAGACGACTAAAACTTTCAAGTTGATGTACTACCACGCAGTATAATACCGGGTTTAATACTAGCGTTTATCCATTTGAATAAAGTGAATTATCGATTCAGCGCCTCTTACAGACGAAGGCTTATCATTACGGTCAAAAGCTTCATCAACAAATTGTTTTTGCAATTGGAGTAATGCTTCATCTGGTACAGTTTCTGTCCGGTTAAGCGCTTCCTTCAGGCCCAGAGAATTTTTTATCACATCTCCCGTTTTCCAGAATTTCAAATTGGTTTCTTCCAACTCGTTCGGATTGAGAAAAATACACGGGCGCTGACGGTAATACAGGAACTCGTAAACCTGGCTCGAGACATCGCCGAGATATATATCGGTACTGCGCGTGTAAGTCATATCAGTTGAGAGTACGCTTCCCGTGTCAATAAGGATGTTGGTGCAATTTCTGAATGAATCAATATTGATACTTCCGTGATAGCGTTTGTGTTTAAAAAGACGAATATGCGGAGCGAAGATCAGATTGTACTTAGATGATTTCGCGAAGAACTCAAGAACATCTTTTCCCATTTTCAACCAGGAGGATTGGCGAGGATGAAAGTGTGGTGTGTAGAGTACGACGGGTTTGTCGTTCTCGAAGAATCTGGAAGTCGATGGTTTCAGTTTTTCCAGAGCTTCAAACTTCGGGTAACCAATTATCCTGCAACAACCTTCGGCCAGTTCACTACTGAATCTGTCGTAGTAAGACTGTCCTGGTACCAGAACATAATCAAATTTGAGTCGACCTTTATTGAAAGACACCGGTCGATCGCCGGCGCCATGTCTTAAACCAATAAACTTGATCTTTTTAAAAGCAGGCAGCAGTTTCAGGCTGATAAAATTTTTCTCCGGTGCGACAAGCGCATCATATGAAGTGAGCAGCTTACGATTGCGCCATAAGACCAGTGGGCGATGCAGGGAGGGGAAACGTGTGGCCAGTATTCTACTGCCGGGTAATAAACTAAATGAACAATTATGCTCGGGATAGACAGCAGCGATACGATGGGCTTCTTTGAGAGTGCTTTCGCTGGAGAACAAAAGATCAACCTTGATCTCAGGCTTAAGTCTGGATAGCTCGAATGCCACAGGTGCGCCATGGATTACCTGATAACTTAAATAGTGATTGAATAGAAAACCAACTTTCATTGTTGTTCTCTCAATAAAAATTTAGTGATGCTGCTGATCGAGCCAGGCCTGAAACATCAGTACGTTCCATAAAGGCCCTTTCCAGTTTCGCTGTCCACTTAGGTGTTCTTTCCATTTGCAATGAACCATAGCGGAATCAAGATAAGCTTGATCCTGTAAACGCTTTTCATCAAGTAAATGTTCAGCCCAGTCACGCAAAGGGCCTTTAAGCCACTCTCCAATCGGGATCTTAAAACCGCGTTTTGGTCTTTCGAGCAGCGCTCGTGGTACGTAGCGATAGAGCACCTGGCGTAGTAACCATTTGCGCTCCTGTGCCCTAATCTTCAGGTTCATTGGTAATGACCAGGCAAATTCTACGACTCGATGGTCAAGCAAAGGCGTTCGTGCTTCCAGAGACACTGCCATGCTGGCGCGGTCAACTTTGGTAAGAATATCATCTGGCAGGTAGTTCAAGGTATCCCAACATTGGAGTTTTTCAAGCGGATTGTTAAGTAGACTTGTTCTGGCGGCAGGCCATAGTTCTGAGCCAGAACGCTCTACTCGAAGAACAGGTGATTCAGAGTCATTCCATTCACTGATCAATTCCTGATAAATATTATCACTGTTGCCGTTGAGGATTCTGGCCAGATGATGAAGTTTATGACCGTAATAAGCATCAGTATTTTTTTCCCGGCCAAGCCAAATCAGAGAATCCCAACTGCCGGGGCTTAGAGTTCGTAAGACGGATATCAGAGTTTTCCGCAGGGGGCCATGAATCCGCTCACTCCACTGGCGTAGAGTCTCGGCGCTTTGATAACGATTGTAGCCGGCAAACAATTCATCACCGCCATCGCCTGAGAGGGCAACGGTGACGTGTTCACTGGTCATTTTTGATACCAGAAAGGTGGGTATCTGTGAAGAATCGGCGAAAGGCTCATCATATATAGCAGGGAGAAGAGGGATCACCTCTCTGGTTTGCTCAGCGCCGATATACAGCTCAGTATGTTCAGTGCCAAGATGTCGGGCAATAGCCTGTGCATGTTTTGACTCATCATAATCTGAGTTGTCAAAGCCAATGGTAAAAGTTTTGACTGATTGGCTGGCCTGCTCCTGCATCAGGGCAACGATGCTTGCTGAATCGAGACCACCAGATAGAAATGCGCCAAGTGGAACATCAGCGACCATTCTTCTGCCAACAGCGTCTTTAAGCAGATCATCAAGCTTATCGATTGCTGCTTTGTCGTCCAGTTGAAAAGGCCTGCTACGGCTCTGTTCAATAGTGCTGGAGATATCCCAGTAAACGTAATTTCGTGGTTCCTGCCCGGCCTGTAGTGTGACTATCTGGCCGGGTTCAAGCTTGTAGATACCTTTGTAAATACTTTGAGGTGCCGGTATATAGCGGTAGCGCATGAATGCGGCAAGTGCATTCTCGTCTATTTTCTGTGTCCACCCGGGGTGTTCTCTAATAGCTTTTATTTCAGAGCCAAACAGGAAAAGATTCTTGAAGGCACCCCAGTAAAGTGGCTTGATACCGAGCCGGTCACGCACAAGGGAAAGACTACGTTGCTGTCGATCCCAGAGAGCAAAAGCAAACATGCCATTCAGTTTTTTTACAGCTGCTTCAAGGCCCCATCTGGCGCAAGCTTCTAATACAACCTCAGTATCAGAATGGCCGCGAAAACGGGTATCTTGCAGTTCTTCCCGAATTTCGCGGGTGTTATAGACTTCTCCGTTATAAACGATGACGAAACGCTGGCAACTTGAAACCATCGGCTGCCTGCCGGTCGCAGACAAATCAATTATGGCCAGGCGACGAAAACCCAGCCCAACACCGGCGTCGACATCTGACCAGGTGTCGCCGTCATCCGGGCCACGATGGTTCAGACTGTTCGCCATTGCCAATGCAGTTTGTCGAATCCATGTGGCATCACCCGTATGGGTGCTATCAATAAAGCCTGCTATTCCACACATAGGGCTGGTTTAATAACGAGAATTTGTGTCAGAAGACTATGAGGGATTGTGATCCTGTTTACTACAAGATTCAACCGTGAAAAAAAAGCGCCTAAATAGGATAGACTTTTGCGGGCTTTTCTAGGTGTAATTTCTGACCATTATTAATATATCCCGGGATAACAACCTGGTTATTACTTTCCTGAAGAACAATTTCTTCTGAACCTTTTAACACTGGGAAAGTGTCGCAGTTTTTGCATACTCCGGTATTTCGATTGCCTTCCAACAGCATTTTTCGTTTTGCCTGAAACTTTTTTGAATTCCAGATTGAATTCAAATCTTTTTCCATTATATTGCCGTAAGTCTCCTGATAGTAGACATCGTTACAACACAAGTGAATCTCACCTTTATAATTCACATTAAACTGCATGAAAGGATAGGCGCAAAAACCACTTGCCTTTGATTCCTTTTTGTTCAGGGCTTGCCCACCGCGACTGGAGCGTACAATTTCTTTATTGATTTCATTGACCGTGACACTGTGAGTTTCAAAGTAGTTTGAGTTTTTGAAATCTTCAATAAACTTCTCAACCTTCCTGTTTCGTGCCGAGTTTGTATAGTAATGATCAACCATCAGCGAATCGAGACCGGCATTCCACAATCTAACAGCCTGCTGAATATCCAGCAGGATACCATTGGTGTAAATTTCAATTTTTGCCTCGGGAAGATTTTTCTTAAGATGAGTGATAATTTCGGGGAGTCGTTTGTCAATCAAGGGATCATTATTATTGAATAATGATATTAGACCATTGAACTTTATTGCTTTCAGCTGACTGGTTATTTCATTTATAACGTCCCAACTCATGAACTCCTTGGGGCGGATGTCTGCAGCAGTGCTCGCTGGACAAAAATGACAGTCATTATTACAAAATGAGCAGGTTTCAATCTGGATCTGATGAAATAAAGGGCTTGGCTGCTGATGGATTTTTTCAAACACGGCTCTGAGCTTTGCTGTTCGTCGGCGCAGAAAGGGTGAACGCAAACTAATAGTATAGGGTGCGAGGAAGGAATTACCCAGGTAGTTCTCCAGGCGTTTTTTCTTGATCTTTAACATTGGTTTGTAAGGAGTCGGATAGTGCAACCGACTGTAAAAATGCTTGTTCTGGTGTCCTGTGTTAGTAGTTTCCGGATTTTCCAGAAAAAATAAAATCGGGTCAAGTATCAAAAACTAAAATCCGATAAACTAAGCCATCAGGGTCAAATGATTGGGACTGTAAATATGAACAATCGGCTGGATGAAATTGTAGCAGAATCTCGAAAAAACGCGGAAACGAGAGGGCACTCTTATCGAGCTATGGCCTTAAAGATGTACCCGTGGATTTGTGCAAAATGTGCCAGAGAGTTCAATCGGATGAACTTGCAGGAACTGACGGTGCACCATAAAGATCACAATCATGATAATAATCCCGCTGATGGCAGTAACTGGGAATTACTCTGTCTTTACTGCCATGACAATGAGCACAGGCGGCAGCTCGAAGCTGCAGCGAGTGAAAATAATGACGGTGCCTCATCGGCTGATGCCGGCTCAGGCAGTAAGCCTTTTGCCAATTTGAAGGAATTACTTGGCAATAGTGAATAAATGCGGTCAGTACGGAAATTATTTTGTCTGCGTGTTAGAATTTTGCATGCTCAAGCTAGAAAAATAGATCAATGAAAAAAGAAATACGCTTTGGCGATTTTGTCAGAGAAGTCGTGGTGCATCAGCAGCAGATCAGTTACAACGATCTGGCGCCTGCGGTGGAAATCAATGAGCATGGTGAGGAAACAATTGAAGCCACCCGCAGATATAAGATGCGTTCGGTTGATCTGTATCGAATTCTCAAACCCTATGTAAACATCCGTTTAATGGAACAGGTCAAAGCGGTTGTTCCGCTGGCTCTGTATCTCGTCCTGTTTCAGGTTCTTATATTGAGACAGGGTATTACCGATTCGTGGTTGATAAGTGGCGGAATGATTTCCGTCATCATCGGCCTGATGTTTTTTATGGAAGGTTTGAAAGTCGGCCTGATGCCATTCGGCGAATCGATAGGAACGACCCTGCCAGCCAAATCGAAGTTGCCCGTTGTTATGATCATAGCGTTCATTCTCGGTATTGGCGTGACCTTTGCTGAGCCCGCAATTGGTGCATTAAAAGCAGCCGGGTCTATTGTTGATGTTAATCAGGCACCTTATCTCTATGCCATGTTGAATATTTATGCCAACACTATGGTGTTGATGGTAGGTATCGGCGTCGGCCTTGCGGCTGTGCTGGGCACACTGCGATTTCTCTATGGATGGAGTCTGAAACCACTGGTGTATTTGACTCTGGTACCAACCATTGCACTGACAATTTATTTTCAGTCTATTCCGGAATTATCGACGATACTTGGTCTTGCATGGGATTGTGGTGCAGTAACAACCGGTCCGGTGACAGTACCATTGGTTCTTTCACTTGGAATAGGCATTGCCGCAGCAGCAGGTAAGGGAAATTCGTCATTATCTGGTTTTGGCATTGTCATGCTGGCCTCCCTGTTTCCAATTATCGCAGTGATGTTACTTGCACTTTATGTTTCAAGTGTCATTTCACCAGCGGAGATTATAACGATTGCTAATAATACAGTTAACGATAATGCGATACTGCCGTGGTACGAGAGAACGCCTGGTCTTGAGGTTGTGCTTGGGATAAGGGCTATTGTTCCGTTGGTACTGTTTTTGATTTTCGTCATGGTAGTGGTTTTGAGGGAAAAAATTAACAAGAAACTCGATATTGCTTTTGGAATAACACTTTGCGTTTTAGGAATGATTATTTTCAATGTAGGCTTAAGTTACGGTCTGGCTAAACTGGGTGGGCAATCTGGCGGACTGGTACCTTCCGCTTTTACACATATCGATGTGGTATTGAGTTCACCGCTTTATACCTTTGCCACCGGATTTTTTGTCGCCCTGTTGTTTGCCTGGTTCCTTGGCTTCGGTGCGACACTGGCTGAACCTGCTCTAAACGCTTTGGGAATGACTGTACAGAATCTTACCAATGGCGCATTTCGAAAATCCATGCTGATGTATGCCGTGTCACTGGGAGTAGGTACAGGAATTTCGCTTGGCGTGGTCAAGATTGTTTTTAATATTCCGATTGCCTATCTGCTTGTTCCCGGCTACCTGATTGCCGCGATACTGACGTATTTCTCTACGGAGGAGTTTGTCAATATTGCCTGGGACAGCGCCGGCGTGACTACTGGTCCTGTCACCGTGCCACTGGTACTGGCGATGGGTCTTGGCTTTGGTAAAGCCGTTGGCGCTGTAGAAGGCTTTGGTATTCTTTCGATGGCATCCATTGGGCCCATCATTTTTGTACTGCTAACCGGCTTGTATATACAGTGGCGCATAAAACGTCGACATGAAATTGAGGATAAAGAACCGGAAATTGAACATGAAGAAGGACTGCCAATATGAGTAAGAAAGAAATCACCATTTTGACGGACGTCTCATTGGTTACCTGTGTTGTGCAGCGTGGTAAAGCTGACGATGTTGTTAAAGCGGCGCAGGAAGTCGGTGCTCAGGGTGCGACCGTATATTATGCCCGCGGCAGCGGTATCCGTGAAAGTCTGGGTATACTCGGTCTCGCTATCGACGTTGAAAAAGAGGCAATAAATATTCTTGTTGCAAATGATCAGATAGATCGCATTTTTGAGAAAATGTATCTTGCCGGTCAACTCGATACACCGGGCATGGGCATAATGTATGTGACGCCGCTGGAGAAGGCAGCCACCTATATACCGCATGAAATCGTGGAAAGGCTGGCGAAACCGGTTGTCGGCCCCGCAAGCTGAAGGTTTGAGTGATGACAGAACCACATAAACTTATCTCCTGCATACTACCAAAAGGTGTTGCCCTTGATGTGGAGAGAAAGCTAAAGGAAGTTCACAATATTTTGTCTGCCAATGTTGGCAGTGCCAGAGGAGTGGGTAAAATCACCCCATTGGCATACCGGGGCATTGCCGGACAAGCGGAAAAAGAAATTCTCTCTGTCGAGGTGTTGGCCGATATGGCAGATGAAATTTTCGAATTTATCTATGAGGAAGCAAATATAGACAGACCACACGGTGGCATTATGTACATGCACCCGCTGTCCAGAACAACGATTTATAAACTGCCTGACATACCTGAAGAAGACTAGCTTAGTTCAAGTCGCCATTATCAAAAAAATCAACACCGGCAAAAATTGTGCGCATCACTTTCGTGTCGGGGAGGTCCTCAATATCGCAAATCAGAGGGTTTCGATCAACAATGGTTATATCAGCATTATTTCCTTTCGCGATAGTACCTACGTCTGACCAGCCAATTGCTTTTGCGGCATCTCTTGTCCACATGAGCAGAGCTTCCTCGCGACTGATAGCCTGACCGGCGTTCAGGTTTCTATGGCCGCTTACTGCAAATTCACAGGTTTGTGCGAGCTGAATTTGCTCGAACACATTCCTCGGCCCCCAGTCGGTTCCACAACCAACGGTCAGGCCCTTGTCGAGCAGTCGTCTGAGCGGAATCAGATCCTTCCAGGTGTGTTTACCAATACGTTCAGCATAATAATCACCTTTACCCCAATGAAAACCCTTACAAGTGGTGACGTTCATACCATAGTCGGCGTAACGTTCAGCATCGTGTTCATTCATAAGGATGGCATGCTGTAAAATCCATTCGCGCTTTCTGATTTCTTCTTTGTCATGTTTCTTTATTGAGTCAAAAAAATCATCATGATCTTTTGCGGTTGCCGCAAGGACATTCATGCGCAGTCCGTGTTCCATGCAGAAATCGATAGCCTGTTCTTCAACCCACTTCGGCAGAAATTCATAGCCGTAGGTGAGTTCACCGTAAGGGTTTTTAAATGGTTCGTAGAGATTGATAAATCCGGCACCGCAGGGGCCCGAGCGGGCGACAGTTATTCCGTTGTGTCGAAAAAACTCATTGCCGGTGTCCATCAGCGATAATGACAACTCCAGACGTGCCTGTATTTCTTCCGGTGTTGGCCGATAGTGAGGGTGAAACGCCATATCAGCCGCTTCAAGAGAGGTCAGGACCCGACAACTCATGGCATGCTCGCTATTCAGCTTCTGGTAGGCACTGATATGTTCCGGTTCCATGACGTGACTTTCGTAAATAGTAGTCACTCCTTTTGCATTCATGTCGGCCATACCGGCGCGGCCGCCGAACTCCCAGATTTCATCCGGCGGCAGTGGTAGTTTGTCCCAAATCTGCATCCAGAAAGGATCGTGTGTGTAATAGTTTGTGACCGAACCCCGGATGATTCCCGTTAATTCGTCATGCACATCTCGGTCAATCCAGACATCACAGACCCGCTTTGGTGTATGCCAGGATAAGCCCAAAGTCTGCAAAGCCATGCTGTTCATGGCTACTACATTGGGCAGTATCGGTGCCCAGGCCTGAATCATTACCGGGTGGTCAGCACTGGCTTTATCCAGTATCTGCTTTTCCGGCAGACGGCCTTCTTTCAGATCGCGATAGGAACGATGGTGGAAATAATGTGCCTCACCAACCGGTGTACACATTATCCACTGGCCTTTCGGGGTGTTGGCGGCGCGCTCCTTTATTCGTTGCACAATATCGTCGTGGTCAATTGCGTCGCTGAGGTCTACCATTGCCAGCGCAATAGTAGAGAAGTGCATGGCGTGAGGATGAGTGTCGACCAGACCGGGTATTATCGTGGCGCCGTCAACATTGGTTTGACGGGTGTTCTTACCAGCCTGAGATTTCAGCTCATCGAGCGCGCCGACTGCGACGATGCGTCTGTTTTCCAGCAACACAGCTTCCTGAGCTGCCGTGCTACCGTCACAGACCAGTACATCACCACCGAATATTAGCTGTCGATCCGATTCTGTTTCGCTCATGATTCTTCATCCTCCAAGCTTTAAACGCCAGTCTAAGGTAACATATTGTCATTATCCGGATTAGTAGAAAAGATCATGAATAATGGGGCAATAGACCGAGACGCACGTTCTTACCGTCTGACTAATATTGATATGTTACGAGGTCTGGTGATAGTCATCATGGCTTTGGATCACGTACGCGATTTTTTTATGACTGGAGGCGTTCAGGATCCCATGTCGCAGACTGATGTCAGCCCGGGCCTGTATTTTACCCGCTGGGTGACACATTTTTGCGCACCGGTATTTGTTTATCTGGCCGGAACTTCCGTCGGCCTGATGGCAGAACGTAAATCCTCTAACGAACTTGCCGCTTTCGTATTCAAACGCGGGGTTTGGCTGGTTTTCGTTGAAGTCGCGATTATTTCGACTGCAGTGACATTCAGTCCTTTCGGTGAGGCCGCTATGGGTGGCATGACCATTACCATTTTGCAGGTTATCTGGGTGCTGGGCATCGGCATGATGGTATTGGCGGGAGCTCAGTATCTCGGTGAAAAATTTTGTCTTTTCAGTGGTCTGTTTATCATTCTTGCTCACAATCTGCTGGATACTGTCTGGCCTTCCGGCAGTATTTCGAGTGGCATGGATCCGCTCTGGTTTGGTTTACACACCCAAAGCAGTAGCATTGTTCCACCCTTCCTGATTATTACTATTTACCCCCTGATTCCCTGGCTTGGCATCATATCATACTGCTAGGTTATGGCAGTGCTTTCATATTCAAAATGGAAGCGCAGTTAAGAGATCGATTTTTACTACGCGCCGGCATCGGCTTCATTGTCCTGTTTATTATTTTACGATTTGCCGGAATGTACGGCGAAGCCAATCCATGGCAAACACAGGAAGCCGGATTAATGGCAACGTTTTTTGACTTTATGAATGTCAGTAAGTATCCACCCAGCCTGCTTTTTACACTGATTACGCTTGGGCCGATGGCAATAATTTGCTCACTCGCCGATAAATGGCAGGGCTGGTGGAAAGAGACATTGGTTATGTTTGGGCGTGTTCCCTTTGCGTTTTACGTTGCGCATTTTTACCTTATTCATGTTTTAGCAATTGCCTTTGGTGTCATGCAGGGCTTTAAAGCGGCGCAGTTCATGCACGTATTCTTTCTGTTTCCTGAAGGCTATGGAACTGGTCTGTCCGGTGTCTACATCGTCTGGCTGGGTGTTTTGCTCATTCTCTATCCCTTCTGTCATTGGGTTGCAAATGTAAAGCGAAAACGAAAGGACTGGTGGTTGAGTTATCTGTAGTTCTTTTCAGTTGGGAACCAGAATGTAAAGTTGGGGGGACTCTTGGTGATGTCTATTTCCTCACGTCGCTGATTGCACTCCCGGATATTCAGCCTGAAAAGGTTTATTAACAGGAACCACACTGGGAATTTTCATGTTTAACCATCCTGCCTATAATCCAGACATCTATTTGAATCTTATGTAAAGCCTGTCCCACATATAGGAACACTTAAGATCGGAGCATAAGCGATTAACTTTCTTTAGGAGAGCAACATGTCAACTAAACAGGCAAGCACCTTCAACATCGCAATTGATTTTCAACGAGATGGCTATTATCTGGCACATAATGTGTTTGCTGAGAGCGCACTAGAGCAACTTGAAAGCGATTTTGACCGTATAGTCGAACAACTCGAGGATAGTGGTGAAAGTATCAACGCACGTTGGGATAGTGCTAATACAGATAAACTGGATGGTGGTGAATCAAAAATCCTGCATACGCATAACGTACATCGTTACTCAGCTTACTGGTTATCCGCTCTCAGGAACGAGAACTTTCTTGACCAGACGCAACATATACTCGGTCCGGATATTATTTTGCACCATAGCAAACTATTTCAAAAACCCCCGGGAGAAGGTGCACCTTTTCCTATTCATCAGGACTGGTGGTATTTTCCTACGCACAAAGATACGATGATTGCGGCAGTTATTTTCCTTGGCGATGCCGATGATGAATGTGGTGGCTTTCGCGTATACCCGGGTTCACATAAATTAGGCAGAGCGAATAATTCATCTGGTCTGGGTACGTCTGAATTCTTACAATCGTATCCGCTGGATGAGGCAACGCCGATTAGTGCGAGTCGCGGCGACGTGCTGTTCTTTAGTTATTTTATCTTACATGGCTCGATGCCGAATCATTCTGACAGGGTACGAAAAACTGTGCTGGTGCAAATGTATAGTGGACAAGATTATCTATTACCCAATAAAGAAGTAAACCACGTAGATGAGCAACTGGTTTTAAGGGGCTGGAATTATCATATGACCAGAGAGCTGGCGAGCCAATAATCTTTATCGGATATTTACATTATCTAATAATTAGGTCATATCTGTCCCGCTTGCACTCCTGTTGTGTTGATAACTTGATCAGCGGTAATTTGGGATTTTTGCTTGACTGGATTTAGTTCGATGTAACGATTGCATATGAGTAAGTATTGATCGCAATCAACCAGTATTAGAAAGATACTTTGTTTTATCTTCTTAGGTTCGAATGCTGATTTTGGTCGTATCTCTCTTCTATGCTAGTGTTGTACCCCTGTTTAAAACGCGATTTCAATAGATGAAAAAGCAAATAATATCCCTATTTGCCATGCTCAGTATGAGTATTCTGGTAAATGCGGAAGACATGTCTGGGTTAATGAGCAGAGCAGAGTCTGGTGAGGCAATTGCTCAGTACGATACCGGCCTCAGGTATTTACAGGGTGCCGGTGTCGAGCAGGATGATAGTGTAGCTGCAGGATGGATTCAGAAAGCGGCTGAACAAGGTCACGCTCCTGCGCAACATGCGTTAGCCAGTATGTATTTTATCGGTGCCGGCCTGAAACAGGATGAGCGGACAGCGACTAAATGGCTTCGCCTTTCAGCCGAACAGGGCTATGCCGATGCCCAGTATGAACTGGGCTTGATGTTTTTTGAAGGTTATACCTTGAAAAAAGATTACAAAAAGGCCGCCCGCTGGTACCGCCAGGCTGCCGAGCAGGGTCATGCATCCGCACAGCATGGACTGGGTGTGATGTTTCTTAAAGGTCTGGGTCTCAAGCGAAATGAAGAGGAGGCGGCAGTCTGGATCAAGAAGGCGGCAGAGCAGGGTGAAGTCGAAGCGCAGAATAATATGGGCAGGCTCTTCACCTGGGGTAAGGGTGTGAAGGCAGACGATGTTGAGGCTGCGAGCTGGTATAAAAAAGCGGCAGAGCAGGGAAATGCTCTGGCCCAGTACAATCTTGGCTTGCTTTACATGGAAGGTAAGGGTGTATCACAGGATTATGCTGAAGCCGCGAAATGGCATGGCCAGGCGGCAGAGCAGGGTGTTGCGGAAGCGCAGGATTACATGGGGGTTTTTTATGCTAATGGTATGGGGGTCAAACAAAATCTGGTTGAGGCTCTGAAATATCTCCGGATAGCTGCCAACAGCGGTTTCGAAGCTTCAGGTAAACGCGCAGCACAGGTTGAGAAGTTAATGAATGCCTCGCAAATTGATGATGCAAAACGACTGACAGCTGAGTGGCTCTCAAGACATCAATAGTAAAACCGCCCAGCTGGCTTACATTTTGTCTGCATTACCTTTCTCACTCAGCCATTCGCAAAAGCGTTTAAGGTGCTCATCTTCTATGCGATCCTCCGGACAAACAAAAAAGTAATGGTTTTCTGAGCTAAAATCGATATCAAATAATTTCACCAGTTCACCTGTTTCCAAATGTTCCTGAACGAGTTCTTCGCGTACCAGACATATTCCCTGACCAAGTAAAGCGGCACTTATTTGCGCGTTGGTATCATCAAATTCTTTTGCATCTCTATATTCAAAGGTTATGTTGGCTTTGTCGAACCAGTTTTCCCATTCGTCATATGGAATGACGTCCATTAACAGAGTTGCATTTTTCAGATCGGAAATTGATGCAATTTCTTTTGCAAGCTGCGGTGAACACATCGGAAACATTTTATCGTGTGTGATCTGACTGCAATACAAGCCAGGCCATTTGCCGCGCCCCAGCCGGATGGTGGCATCAATATCAGTTCTTACTGAAAAATCTATATTCGCATATGAAGACACCAGCTTTATGCTCAGATTCGGTTGCAGCTCTTCGAACATAGGCAGGCGTGATACCAGCCAATTGCTCGAAAAAGAGGGCAGGACACTGATAGTCAGCGTTGAATTGGTATCGCGTCTAAGATTCCCCACACCTTGACTGATGATATCAAGTGCATCAGAGACAGTCTGGTTGAATTTTTCACCGTGTCTTGTGAGTCGCAAGTTGGGACCGTTGCGGGCAAACAACTGACACCCCAGCTGTTCTTCGAGAGACTTTATCTGTTTACTTACCGCTCCCTGAGTCACAAACTGTTCTTCACCAGCACGCGTAAAACTCAGATGTCGTGCCGCTGATTCAAAAAAGCGTATCGCATTAAGTGATGGTATGTCTCGCCTCATTTTCTACTTTCCTCGTCATACGAAAATTATTCCAACAAGCTACAAGGAGTTAATTTCAACCTTATTCTCTCAAATCTCATAATGATTTTATCTCATCCAAGCCCGTAATTAATCTCGATTTTGTTCTGAGTGCGTGTTCCTAAACTGGCCTGACTTACAGGAAACCAGTAGGGGAGTGGATCTACACTAATGAGTACAAGAGCACCAATCCGCTATATTTTGATAGCGTCAATGTTATTGTTATCAATCTTAAGCTTTGCGAACAGCAGTATCAGTCGACAAACGGCATTCGATTCCGAACAGCAGGCCGTCGCAGCCGCAACGGATATTTATAACCCGCTTTCCATAAAAGAGGATCGCGAATTCATGGGTGTCATTCTACGTAGAAATGATAAGTACTTTTTTACAGTAACAGCAGGAACTAAAGGAAATGACACGGTTACAATCCGAATACCACGTTCAAGCTGGGATAACGTTGTGGCTTTCTGGCACACTCATGGCAGAGCAGAATACAAAAATCAGTATTTCTCCGAAATAGATACCAGTCTTGCAAATAGTACAGGCAAACCTTTTTATCTGGCTGACTATACAGGTGCACTCAAAGTATTTCGTCCGGGAGGAAAAACCCTGAGTCAACGACAAGCTACCTCGCTAGGCTTGCCCAGGCAGTCTGGTTTTGCCAGAGGGTCTCAAGTACATGGTGAAAAGAATCAGATTGTTTTGGTAAATACCCTGTTTAATAGCAGTCTTAGGCTAAGTCAAAGGGTAAACAGGTACTAATATGTTGTGTCGGTGTTTATCTGCATAGACAATGTCGGTTCTGAATAATGAATCGGAGTGAAAGTAAAGTACGATGCTGGATCTATATCATCATAGCGAATCGGTTTGTGCTCAAAAAGTGCGTCTGGTACTGGCGGAAAAAGACATTGAATGGAACAGTCTGTACATAAATCTGGAAAAAGGAGAGCAACGTACAGCTGAGTTTAACAAAATAAACCCCAAAGGGGTCGTACCGGTGTTAAGACACAAAGGTAGGTTAATTACCGAATCTACCGTGATCTGTGAGTACCTTGAAGAGACTTTTCCCGAAACGCCTTTAATGCCAGCAGATAATTATCTGCGCGCTCGTAAGCGGCTCTGGACCAAGGCGGTGGATGAAGGGCTGCATTTCCCAAGCACTTTTTTGATCAGCTTCATCGTCGCTTTTCGTCATATGAACCTGTCCCACGTCCGTACTCCCGAGCAGATTGAAGAACATCTGAACAAAGTGAGCAATCCAAAATTACGGAAAATGCATGAGCAGGTACTAACAAATGGTATGCAGAGCCCGTTGTTTGCTGAAGCTATTGCTACTTTCGATACGGTTCTTGAAAACATGCAACAAACACTCAAGGAATATCGCTGGCTCGCCGGAGACGAGTTCTCACTGGCTGATATTGCACTGGCTCCTTACGTCCATAGGTTACACGATCTGAAAATGCTGATGATGTGCGAAAAACGACCTGCCATACTGGACTGGTATGCGCGTCTTAAATCGAGACCGTCCTGGCAGACTGCAATAATAGACTGGAACGATCAAAAATACCTGGATGGAATGCATTCCTACGGGGAAAAATCTCAACAGGTGATAGAAAAAATCTGGCGCAATCTGGATCAGACATAAACAGACAAATTCTATATAGTTGCGCTCCTGATATACCTTTGCGGTTCAACAGATTAATCAAAGAATATGAGTTACAACACCTGGATACATAAATTTGCCCGCCAGTTGGTAAAGCCACTGGCAGATACTCCCGTAACGCCGAATCACTTGACTACAGGAAGACTAGTATTCGGTCTGGTGGCGGCTGTGTGTTTTGCTGCAGGTGAAACCAGCTGGAACGTGATCGGGGCTTTGGCCTTTCTCATTTCCATGGTGCTCGACAGAGCAGATGGTGAGCTGGCGAGGCTTAGCGGAAAGTCGAGTCGATTTGGTGCAATCTACGATCTGGTTACTGATGCCATTTGTAATGCGGCGCTTTTTATTGGTCTGGGTGTGGCGGCGATGAATGGTGGGCTCGGTAATTGGGGTTTGGTAATGGGAATTGTTGCCGGTGTCTGTATTAGTATCATTTTCTATACAGTAATCGAAGTCGCCGCCAGTATTGATGCCAGTGCTGCGGCCTTCAATTCTTTTGCAGGGTTTGATCCGGATGACGCCATGATTATCGTGCCAATTGGTGTCGCTTTTGGTTATGGCCAGTTGCTTCTACAACTGGCGGCATTCATTACGCCTTTTGTTGCAGTCTACATTTGTAACGACATGATTAAGCGACGTCATCGAGCCGCGAATGACAATTAGATGATTTAAGAATAGACTGCTGGTCTGGCAATGTCTCGAATCGGGGGATCGAACAATGGGTCAATTACTCATATTGCTGTACGGCTTGCTCGCTTATGCATTTGGTATGGCCGGTCTTGTTCTTTTTATACTCTTTCTTGGTTCCTGGGGCTTTTCACCCTTAAACATTAATTCCGGAGTTCCCGGTCCCTTACTTCCTGCATTGGTAATCAATATCGGTCTAATCCTGCTTTTCGGGCTTCAACATACTGTAACAGCAAGACAGGGCTTTAAGGATGCTCTGACTAAGATCATTCCAAAGGCAGCCGAACGCAGCACCTATGTACTTTTATCGGGGCTGATACTAATTGTCATTTGTTTGTACTGGCAGCCCATAGACGGTAGGCTCTGGCACGTAGAGAATGCAATATTTCGGACCAGCCTGATAGCGGCCTATGCCATTGGCTGGATTTTGGTGGTTGTGTCTTCATTTCTGATAAATCATTTCGAGTTATTCGGTTTGCAGCAGGTCTATCATAACTTTAAAAATCAGGAAGAACCGAAGGCGGGTTTTACTGATCGCTGGCTTTATAAAATGGTCCGCCACCCCTTGCAGCTCGGTGTTCTTATCGGAGTGTGGGCAACGCCAACTATGACGATGACACATCTCTTGCTTGCTGTAAGTATGACTATCTATATTTTCATTGGTTTGCACTACGAAGAAAAAGATCTGGTCAGGTTTCTTGGTAAACCTTATGAGGACTACAAAACACGTGTGCCTATGGTATTACCAGTACCCAGACCAAAAGCCGATTGAAACAGGTATTAAATGCAGCAATATCCTGATAATTATTTGAGCGGAAACTTTCTGCTCGGCATATTTATCCTGCTAATCGTCTTATCACCTGCTTATGCAGATTCAAACAATGTCACTACCTGTAAAGTCTGGGTCTTTGCGGATCCACATGTCGGAACAGATATAGAGAAAGGCTATGAAAGTATTGCCGCGGCAATACGACAGAGTGAATCAAGTGAGGCAGGAGACAAAAAAACTCCCGCGTTTGAATGGGATATTGCAATAAGTCTTGGTGATTTTGCCGGTGGCTTTGAAGCGCCGAATGACAAAGAAGGTGCAGAAGTTGTGCGACAGTTTGATGCATTAAAATCACATCAGCGTGAACAGATCTATTCAATTGCCGGTAATCATGACGCCACAACTCACAATGAAAAAACGCAGTGGTGGTTCAGAAAGTGGATCGACCCCACAGGAAAAAATACAGAGTTTTCAAAAGTCGACGCTAGCAAACGACCCTATCCTGTCGTCGGCACCTGGGAGCGCTACTCTTTTAAAGTGGGTAATGCTCTATTTCTGTTGATGTCGGATCGTAACGATCTGCCACCCCTGGTAGGACGTGGGCCCATCGATGAAACTGTTAACCACGGTGGCTACCCGGCGGGAGCCGTAACAGGTGAAACCTTTGCATGGTGGAAGAAACAAATCGAGCGTAACCCCGATTCGATTATAGTCTCCGGTCATCACCATATGCTCAAAGACACGACCTCGGCTTCCGGAGAATGGGGCGGATTCACGACATTGAAGGATGGATCGAAGCGACCTTTGTATCACGGTTACAATACTTCAGGTGCCCATTAGGGGCCAGTTATCTGTATTTCCTCGACAACAAACCAGATGCACAGGCATTTGAGAGATATCTTGCAAAGCACAATGGTGCAATTGATCTATGGTTAGGTGGTCATACTCATCTGAGTCCTGCCCGTTCTAGTGATGGCCGTGATTATCTTGAGTCAAAATGGGGAGTGACGTTTGTTAACGTCGCCGCCCTGAGTAAATATCATAATCCGTTAGTGGTTCCTCCCAGCTCACGCCTACTTACATTTACCGAAGGATCGGATAAATTACGAGTGCAGTATTATCTACATACAAATGATTTTTACTATCCCGGCTGGTATGTCGATGCTGAAAAAACTGTCCAGCTTGGCAGGGCGTTTTCTTTCAACAAAGATTAAACTTATTGTTAGATATTTCTATAGTCATAATTCAACTTGTCTATATACTTTATAGATGGATATAAATAAAAATCGACGACGATTTTTAAAAAAATCAACAGCAATAGGGGCTATTACCGCACTTCAAAGCGCTCTGCCCGCATGGGCAATTTCTGGAAGACAGAATAATTCCGCTGGGCTTAAAGTTCTCTCCGGTAATACATTTGATCTCGACGTTTCCAGGGTCAGTTATCAAATAGATGGTAAAACTGGCTCGGCTATTCTGGTTAATAATGAATTACCAGCTCCGCTTTTGCGCTGGCGTGAAGGTGATGATGTGACAATACGAGTGACTAATAGTCTCCAGGAAAATACGTCTATACATTGGCACGGCATTTTGTTGCCTTTTTATATGGATGGCGTTCCAGGTGTCAGTTTTCCGGGAATTAAATCGGGAGAAACGTTTACCTACCGTTTTCCAGTTGTCCAATCCGGCACTTACTGGTATCACAGTCATTCTGGCATGCAGGAACAACTGGGACATTATGGTCCCATTGTGATTGATGCGAAGAATAGCGATCCGGTGAGTTATGATCGGGAGTACGTTATCGTCTTATCAGACTGGACCTTTGAAAATCCCGGACGTGTTTTTGCCAAGCTCAAGAAAAATAGCGACAGCTACAATTTTCAACAACGAACGCTTGGCGATTTTTTTGATGATGTTAAGGCAAAGGGCTTTACAGATTCCATTGAGCAAAGAAGCATGTGGGGTGAAATGCGCATGAACCCGACAGATATTGCGGATGTAACATCATCCACCTATACCTATCTGCTGAATGGCCATAGCCCGGCAGAGAATTGGACGGGCTTGTATCAGGCTGGCGAAAGAGTGCGTCTGCGATTCATTAACGCTTCCGCGATGAGTATATTCAACGTGCGCATACCTGAACTGGCAATGACAGTGGTTCAGGCAGATGGCTTAAACGTTGTACCAGTCGACACGGATGAATTTCAGATCGGTGTTGCGGAGACCTACGATGTCGTTGTTCAGCCGGGTGCGAACAAAGCTTATACAATCATGTGTGAAAGCAATGACAGAAGTGGTTTTACCCGAGGCACATTAACAGATTCGTCTGAGTTGCAGGCAGTCGTTCCATCATTACGGGAAAGACCACTACTGGACATGCGCGATATGGCCATGGAGCATCAACAGGGGCATGAACATCACAAAATGGCCATGACTGAGAAGCCTCAGCATAAGCATAGTACAGGACCCGGAGTCGTGGGTATGGCGATTTCACCTGAGAATCGTCTGGCCGAGAGACCTAAGGGTCTTGAAAATGAAGTACATCGAGTTCTGGTTTATGCAGACTTGAAGAGTCTTGATATAAACCCGGATCTTCGGGAACCAGAACGTGAGATGGAACTACATCTGACCAGTAATATGGAAAGATACATGTGGTCATTTGATGGAAAGAAATTTTCGGAAGTTGACAAAGCTATTGAGTTCTACGAAGGTGAACGTGTACGCCTGACATTGGTGAACGACACAATGATGCCGCACCCGATTCATTTGCACGGTATGTTTTTTGATCTGGTCACAGGTGAAACAACTCACAAACCTCGTAAGCACACAATCACTATCAAACCAGGTGAAAAATTGTCCGTTGATATAAGCGCAGACGCTGTCGGCGATTGGGTAATGCATTGTCACCTGCTTTACCACATGATTGCCGGAATGATGCGTGTGGTCTCAGTGATTACTGATAAAGAAAGAACAGTGTGAACATGAGAGCTATCATTTTTATTGTCGTTGCCATAAGTAGCATACCTCTGTCTGCGCAACACATGGCCGATGCTTACTATGAACAGGCAGAAATGGAAGAAGCTAGAGAGATACTACGGAAGCATCATGGTGGTCAAGCCAATTACCTGCTGATGGCGGATCGCTCTGAGTATCAATCCAATAGTGGAAAGCCATTGTATGTCTGGGAGGCACAAGGCTGGTATGGCTATGATGAAAACAAGTTCTGGCTAAAGACCGAAGGCGAGTATGAGTTTGATGGTAGTGAGCTTGAAGAAATGGAAATTCAGGGCTTATACAGTCGGGCAATCAGTTCTTTCTGGGATATTCAGGCAGGTATTCGTCACGATGTCACTCCTAATCCTTCGCGAAGCTATGCTGTTATCGGTGTACAGGGTCTAGCGCCGTACTGGTTTGAAATTGACACCGCTGCTTTTGTCAGTGACAAAGGTGATGTTTCGTTCAGGCTGGAAGCCGAATATGAGTTGCGTTTACAGCAACGTTTATTGCTGCAACCTCGCGTTGAAATGAATGTTTCCTTATCCAATGATAAAGCCATTGGAATTGGTTCAGGGCTTAGTGGTCTTGAAGCAGGTGTTAGAATTCGTTACGAGATCAGCAGAGAGTTTGCGCCCTATCTCGGTGTCAATTGGAAACGTGCTTTCGGGACAAGCGCCGATATTCTGGAATTCAGAGGCGACTCCAATAATGATATTTCATTCATTGCCGGATTGCGCCTCTGGTATTAAGCACTGCTAACTCAGAATATCCAGAAAATACCGGCTATGACCATTGCAGCGAGGGCGTGCAGGCCACTAAAGTAAAAACCGCGTTTAGCGGCTCCACTCCCTCTTTTGCTTTCATCAATTTCCTGAGCTAGATTTCTGAACCTTTTCGGCTCAAAGGTAGCGAGATACTCGCTAATAAAATTATTGGTTCGGTTTATGCTTAGATTCATATCACCCAACAGATCGTTGATATAGTGACAGTGATAGGGACCGGTAAAAATACCATCAGGCGATTCTGGCAATCTTTCATCTGCCCAGTCTTCCAGCACTCCTATCTCTTCATCCATTTCAGCAACAGAAGGTATTTTTAAATCTCCACTGAAACATTCTGCTGTCCAGTACGCAGCGATTTCGGATGAAATGGGACAGGCCAGTGTCGGGAAATAGCCGACGAATGCCAGTCTTTGCTGCTCCGGCGGTAATATCCGTCTGTAAAGACGGAAGCGACCATCTCGAAAAATCTGCTGCCGTAATGACTCCTCAATAAACGATAGATCACGTTGCCAACCTGTCGCGAATACAATCAGATCGGCTTCGTGTTGCTCGCCATTTTCAAGTTCAACACCTGTATCCGTTAACTTCTTAATACTGTTACGTATTGCACTAACGCGTCCTTCATTGACCAAATCGTAGATATGATCAACCTGACCGATACTTTCGAAGCCTGCAGGCATTTTGCGTTCGGGAATCAATACAGGCGGCATATTGGCCGCCTTCGGGATGATGGTGTTCTGCAGACCCCACCAGAGTTTTACCAGCGGCAGGCCGGGTCCATGTAGAAACTCCTCGAATTTGTACGATGAGGATATTCGACAAACAATTCCGCGAAGCGGGAAACCATTCTCAAATCACTGCGTCCTCCCCCAGGGAAATAACGAGGAGCCATCCAGTGCGCCTGGCGAAAAACCAGGGTAGATTTCTTATCTTTGAGCGCCGCCGATGAAGCGCAATCCAGTGCGGATTTTCCGGCACCTACTGTAAGCACAGAAGTAGCATTGTCCAGATCCTCCGGCATACAGTGACTGGAGTGGCGTATCTCACCTGAAAAATTTTCCATGCCTTCGATTTCAGGTACAGAAGCTTTCGAAAATGCACCGTTGCAAATTACGACATACGGGAAATAGAGTGTTTCGCTTTCTTCACTCTTAATATCCTTAACTTTGAGTTGGAAACCTGGTTTTGTCTCATCAACAGATTCCGACAATTGACTAACCTCACAAGCAAAGCGGATGTTAGAGCGAATGTTAAATCGATCTGCATAGGATTCGAGTAATTCCCTGACATCATCGGCAGTCGGATGATGTCCAACAGTATCTGCATGTGAATGATCTGAGAAGCAATAGGTTTCTTTAGAATTGTTTGCTTTAAGACCCGGATAGGTACGCGAGACGGCCCAGACACCACCGAGAGTGACCTCCTTGTCAAAAACAACGACCTCAAAACCTTTGGCTAGAAGAACTTTGGCAGTTACGAGTCCGGCAATGCCAGCACCGATAATCCCAACTCGTTTAGCAACTTCAGTAGTTACTTGTGACGAACTCGCTTGCATTTTCCTTTCCCCGGTATTATTGAGCCACTACAAGTATAGATTAGCTATGCTTAAAAGGCTTTAGAAAAGCTAAATGAATACAGCACTCATTAATTTTTAGGTAGCTATAGTTAGGTATCTGGCAGCTTGATAAAGTCTCATAAGAGTGGTATTGGATTTCCAGGTTATTTATGAGCAATAATGTGGGCAAGCAAAGAATTTATAATTAAGAGGCGGTATTCAAACAATTAACGGGGGTCAGAATGAGGCTTAAAGACAACGTAGTGATCGTTACTGGTGCGGGCACAGGAATCGGTGCGGCCATCGTAGAGCATCTAATCTCGGTCGAAGGCGCGAGCGTTGTCGCGGTCGGAAGACGGGCTGAACCGCTAGAGGCTCTAGCTAAAAAAACCGGTTGTCTGCCTTGCCCTGCCGATGTCAGCAAACGAGCTGACGTCAAACACATCATCAAAACAACCACGTCGGAGTATGGAGGTGTAGACACTCTGATTTCCAATCACGGGGTTCTGTCGCTGGCAAACTTCGAGACGACTGATGAAGAGGTATGGCGCGAGTCGCTCGAGATTAACACCGTCGGCCCCTTCCTGCTCGCTCAGGAATCAGCGCCTGCAATGGAGTCCCGGGGTGGCGGTTCGATCGTTCTGATTTCCTCGGTCGCCGCCTATTTTGCTTACCCACCGGACAACGTCGCCTATTCATCATCTAAGGGTGCCGTGATCACGATGACACGCTCGCTTGCCGTTGAGCTGGGCTCGAGAAACATCCGCGTCAACTGTATCTGCCCGGGTTTGGTTCGTACGCCGATGGTTGACCCGATATTTCAGCAGATTGCCGATAACAGGAAGGTCTCGCTCGACGAGGCCTATGCTCTTGCCGGACGTCATCTTCCTGCCGGGCGTATGGGTCTGCCTGAGGACTTCGGCGGACCGTGCGCGTTCTTCGCCTCGCAGGATTCCCGCTGGGTGACAGGTGCCATCCTTAATGTCGACGGCGGCACGACAGTGCTTAATCCCGGAATCATGTCGGTCATGCGAGAAGCAGAAGCTGGCTAAGCAAAAAGCTATCGCGCGATCGGCAGACGTGACTGATTGCAAACATATTCGCTGTTAAACTGAAGCGAATAATAATTTTAATTTGCGAGTAATCCGGGATTACTTTATGAACTTTGATCAAGTTTTTCTGTTCGGCCTGCTTATTCTGATTTTTTCTTTTTTACTCTGGGGAAGGATTCGATATGACATCGTTACAATAGCCGCATTATTTATTGCATTTGTCGCAGGGGTTATACCCCATGAGGATGTTTTTTCGGGTTTTTCTCATCCTGCCACCGTCATCGTAGCATTGGTACTTATTGTCAGTCGGGGTTTGTCAAATTTAGGTGCGATCGAATTGTTATCGCGTTTTCTGGTAGATGGTTCGCGCAAACTTGGTACTCATATTGGACTCATGTCCGCCATCGCTGCTGCACTTTCCGCCATGATGAATAATGTGGCGACATTAGCTTTACTCATGCCGGTTGATATGCAGGCAGCAGGCAAGGCGAAACGTAGTCCGGCCCTGACGCTAATGCCTTTATCATTCGCTACCATACTTGGTGGCATGGTGACCTTAATAGGTACACCAACAAATGTGGTCATTGCCACCTTTCGTGAAAAAGCGTTAGGCGAACCCTATCAAATGTTTGATTTCACTCCGGTAGGCATGGTCGTTTCGCTTGTAGGTATTTTGTTCGTCGCTACCATCGGTTGGCGACTTATACCACTTGATCGAAGTAAGCATAATACGAGAGAAGAACTCATGGATATGGAGGGCTATATTGCCGAAGCCATCATACAGGCTGATTCCAGAATCATTGATATGAAGCTTCGAGATCTGGACGAAATGAGTGCGGAATATGATGTCAATGTACTTGGTCTGGTACGACAGGGAAAACGGTTACCGGGCACTGCAAGAAATTACGTTCTGAGAGAGAACGATATTCTGGTCCTTGAAGCCGGGCCAGATGCGATAGAGCAATTTGTGGGTGCGGCAGGCCTGAAATTTATTGGAACAGATAAACAGGCTAGTATTCTCAGTGAGAATCTTGCTTTAATTGAAGTTGTTGTCCCGGAGAGCGCCTTAATAAAAGGACGTTCAGCATTGGATCTGCAATTATTGTATCGACAGGGCGTCACCTTGCTTGGCGTATCGCGAAAAGGGAAACGTTTTCGCGATCGAGTACGCAAGTTGGAAATTCGTGCTGGTGATATTTTATTGTTACTAGGGCCGGAAGATCAGTTACCAGACGTGGTGACGTGGCTAGGATGCCTGCCTTTGGCGGAGCGCGGCTTACAAATCATTCAAAGACACAAAGCTATACTGGCAGTGGGACTGTTTGCACTTGCTATTATTGTCGCAAGTATTGGTTGGTTGTATTTACCAGTAGCATTAATGGGTGTGGTAGTTGCTTACGTATTGCTCAAGATCATTCCCTTATCACAGATATATAGTTCCGTGGAGTGGCCAGTGATTGTGTTACTGGCTTGCCTGATTCCAATTAGTACGGCATTGGAAACCAATGGTGGCACTGCACTTGTCGCACACGCCATAGTTGAATTGACTCAAGGTTTGTCTCCGGTCGTTGTATTGACAGTGATTATGTTGATCACGATGACAATGTCGGACGTATTGAATAATGTTGGTACAGCTTTGATTGCCGCTCCCATCAGTGTAGATATCGCACAGCAACTGAATGTCAATCCTGATTCGTTCTTAATGGCTGTTGCCGTTGCGGCTTCCTGCGCATTTCTGACGCCCATAGGACATAAGAACAATACCATCATTATGGGACCGGGCGGCTACAGTTTTGGTGACTACTGGCGTATGGGGTTACCTCTGGAAATCCTTGTGGTTCTGGTCGGCATTCCAGCTATCTTGGTCGTCTGGCCACTTTAGTAAACTGGCAGGCAGACAATGATCGTATTAATCATATCAGCTGTGGTCATCGTTACCTCGATAGTGAAACTATACTTTTCGTTGAGCTATTCTTATAACTATGAAAAGCAATGGTATTATCGAAATTGGATGTGTGCTAATTAATAGTGATTATGTTTCTTTGAGGTAAATGTATGAAAAACAGCAGTCTTTTTATTCAATTAGTTTGTATCTTGATGCTATCTGCATGTACCAAAGAACAACTTTACAATTTGACCCAGCCCGACTCTTCAGTGAACCGACAACGGGAATGTTCAGAAGTACCAAGGTCTCAACGAGCCGAATGTCATGAACGATCGATGAGTTACGAGGAATATGAAAAGGCACGTAAAGAAACCTTGGGTGAATAAATATAATAAAAATCAATGACTAAAGTGTTGAATGTTCGCTGATCCACCGAATCCTGAAAGGTGAAATATGGAATCCAGAGGCATCTGTTTGTGCGGAGATATTGAATTTTCTGTTAGAGGTTTGAGCGGTAATATCTATCAATGTCATTGCTCGCTATGCAGAAAGCAAGGTGGTTCCGCATCAAATACGGGAACAGTTGTAGCAGTTGAGCAATTGACCTGGTTAAAGGGTGAGGAACATATCAGTTCATGGACAAAAGACTCTGGCTTTAAAACCTGCTTTTGCAAAAATTGTGGTGCGCTTGTTCCCAATCAACTGAGGGGTTTAAATTATTATTGGATTCCCATAGGCGTACTGGAGAATCTCTCATTCAAAATTGTGGCAAATCTATATTTGGATCATAAAGCCCCATGGGGTGTTGTCTCTAGCAGTGGTACAAACTACGAAACAATGCCGGAGGTAAGCGAGTTTATCAAATTACTGGATAATGAACTACATACATCAAAGTAATTATTCAACTGTTAAAGGTGCAAAGGTTATATGGAATGGACTTTCGGAGAATATACACTCAGCGATTCCCAAGATAAGGTAGTTACTGAAACAGTATACCTGTTACTACAAGATACGTATTGGGGTGTCCGGCGACCACGTGAAGTGATTGAGTCTATGATCAGTCATTCTCTATGTTTTACGCTTTTGAAGGATAAGGTCCAGATAGGGTTTGGCAGAGCGGTTACTGACTACACGGTATTCACCTGGTTGGCTGATATCGTGATAGATGAGAGATATAGAGGCCAAGGTCTTGGTAAGTGGATGCTGGGATGTATGTTAGAACACCCTGATATTCGGGATACTCATATGGTTCTGCAAACCAGAGATGCACATAAACTGTATGAAAAATACGGCTTCACAAAAAACCAGGCCTTGATGAGTACTCAGATTGATGGTTTATAGCGACGATTGATATGAAGCAAATTCAATTAATTTTCCTCCTGTTGTTCGGAATACCATGTTTGGCTGACGCCCCTTCGAATATTTTCACAGTGTATCTGGTCAGACATGCTGAAAAACAGACAGATAAAAATGATCCACCACTAAGCGAATGTGGAGTTAAACGTGCTCAGGGTTTGGCACAGCTGTTAAGCTCAGTGAATTTGAAGCATGTTTATAGTAGTGACTATAAACGCACATTGAGTACCGCGGCGCCTGTAGCAAATTCTCAAAATTTGGCAGTGGAATTATATGATCCGAAAAAGTTGGAAAAGATCAAAACTACCTTACTCAACCTTAAGCAGGACGTCCTGGTTGTAGGTCATGGGAATACGACTGCTGTATTGGCTGGCATGCTTGCAAAACAAGAGCTTGAAGAAACTACATACACTTCTTACGATAGAGTCTATCAGGTAGTGATTTATAACAACACTGGTCGAGTTCATCTGTTGCATGACACGTTTAAGTGTCGAGCGTAGATGTCATCTTAGGAGTTCACTTTATGTATGTCCCAAAATTCAATGAGGAAAAGGATGTTTCCACCTTACATACAATAATCGAATCAAATCCATTGGGAGCTTGGACAGCCATTGTGGATGGCGAAATTAACGCTAACCATATCCCTTTCTTACTCCACAGAAACAAAGGTGAATTAGGGACTTTAGTAGGTCATGTGGCTAGAGCAAATAATATTTGGCAAGGATTTTCAACTGAAAAAGATTCGCTTGTCATATTCCAGGGAGATCAATCTTATATGAGTCCTAATTGGTATCCGAGCAAACACGAACAAGGCAAAGGGGTTCCAACATGGTGCTATATAGTTGTACATGCTCATGGTGTTCCCAAAAAAATTGAAGATCCTGAATGGCTTTTGCAGCATGTGAATGAGTTAACAGACACACACGAAAGCAAGCAGGGTTTACCCTGGAAAGTTTCTGATGCACCTGAGGATTTCATCGACATGCTGATTGGAGGTATTGTTGGTATTGAAATACCAATTACTACGCTTACAGGAAAATGGAAACTGGATCAAAATCGTTCAGAGATTGATAGACGGGGTGTAATCGAAGGATTGACGTCCACAGATAATCCTGAGTCGCAGCGCGTAGCTGAACATATAAAGCAGAAAATGAAATCTGAACTCAATGAGTAAAAAACTGCTTGTCGGTTCAGGGTCTCGTTCTGGCGCATCACAGACATTAGGTATTGGTGGCTTGGGTGGGACTTGAACTACTGATCGCAGCATTAAGAAGGCACAATGAACACTTTAACTAAATATTAATTAAAGTCACTTACGATACCGCCTTTTTGTTAAAACCGTGGTCTGTCTTCGGTTTTCCTATTGTTGAAAATACTGATTGTTTTTCTTGTTAGCAATATTGATACGTCGGGATACTTTACATATTTGAGTCAAGCATAGGTCGTGAAACGTTATAACCTACTGTATTATATAGTTACAAGGAGAGTGGCCTTGTTATTGCTTGTATAGTCAGTTTAGACGCTAATCAGGAAGAATAATTTATGAATTTGTCTCTCGGGTTTTTCAGGAAATTTTATTTAGTACCTACATGTCTTGCCATGCTTGTTATTACTTCACATGCTCAGGCATCGATTATTTATAATGTAAACCGTACTCTAGGCAACAATTCAATCACAGGGACGATAACCACGAATGGCGCATTTGGAACATTAAGCGCGTCGGACATCGTGCAATGGTCTTTCTCATTTAAGCGTTTCGATACTGGTTTTTCCATTTCTCATTCGAGTACGGACCCTGGGAGTTCGTTTGCCTATGACGGCGCTTCATTGTCTGCCTCAGACAATGAGCTGATATTCGATGTATTTGCAGATAATTTCTTTAGCTTCGGCGGCAACAACAGCAACGAAGAATGGGCAATCACTACTACCGGCGGGTATACGCTTAACCCTAATGTCACAGAATCATTGCGCGTCGAAAACGTGGAGGCTTCGAGCAACTTTGGGCAACTAATCGATACTGAAGACGGAGTCGGAATCCTTATCGCGTCAACGGCTTCTGTAGCCGTTCCGGAACCTATCACACTTGCGCTACTTGGTTTTGGCCTCGTCGGTCTGGGCTTCAGCAAACGCAAAAGAATTTAATTAATTCTCCGATAAGAAATTAACTCTAATTTGATGGCGGAGTTTAGTGTACTGTTCATATGACGATGTTTATTTTTTGCTTACGCTGGTGACCGCTACTGGCACATCGCAGACAATCGGTAATGGTGGCTATGGGTGGACTTGAACCACCGACCTCAGCATTATGAAGGCACGATACTAAATTAAACTAGATAATAATTTCAGTCACTTACGGCACTGCCTTTTTATCCTTACCTGTTTCAATTGGGTTTGAGTATGGTTTCATCCAATCTCAATTTGGGCACAACCACAATAATTTGAATGACCGCAATCGACTCAAAGCGGGCTTAAATAGTCAATCGACATTGAATCCATTGATTTGTAAATTTATTTGAGATTTCGTCAGTCTTCCACAAGAACGCGTCAATCATCCTTTGAGTCTCTGTTAGAACTGGTAGTTCGCCATATAAAACTGTGGAATGCCTGACTACACAAGTGTATGGTGATATTTCTTCATTACCCCGATCTTGTTAAATCAGCAATTATGACTAATGTGCTATTTGCTTAAGGATAAAAAATGAATATTCGGATAAAACAGATTTTCGCTCTTCTCGTCCTACTAACCTCAATTAATTCTGCCATTACGGCGGCACCATAAACCGTCAATTATCAAGGTGTCTTGACTGATAAAATTAGTGGTTTGCCGATTGCCGGCCCGGTGAATATCGTTGTCCGTGCATTTGATGCCGCGACAGCTGGCACGCAACTTTATAGCGAGAGCCACAACGCTGTCACGATTGATGAAGGTGTGTTCACTCTCGAGCTAGGTGCTGGTGCCACACCAACCGGTACTTTCGATGCCGCAACTTTTGCCAACAACAACATCTGGCTGGAATTGGAAATTGGGGGCGAAGCACAAGTGCCTAGACAGGCGTTCTTGAGCGTGCCTTATGCGCTGGTAAGTGAAAGCGCAGATAATGCTGCCCAATTAGATGGTGTGCCCGCTGCAGATTACGCATTAGATACAGATGTAGATTGAAATAATCTCAGCAACATTCCTGCGGATATTGCCGATGGCGACGCGGACTCAGGTGGTGACGTGACAGGTATTAATCAAGGGACAGGTATTAGCGTAACTAACGCAGGTGGCCCCAGCCCTACGGTGACTCACGCAGATTTAAGCTCTCAATCATCTAGCAATAATAGTGGCGCTACTGTAATACAGGATATTACTCTGGATGCTAATGGCCTTGGTCATATTACAGGTATTGGTACTACCAATTTAGACTCACGTTTCACGAATGCTTCCGGTGACACAATGACTGGTAATCTAACAATAGTCAGATCCGATACTGCGATATCAACCCTGAGATTGCAAGGTAGCTCCCAAGGGTCTGGGGATTTATTTATTGGACAGAGCGCTTCGTATGGGGGCGGTATTTCTTATAATGGAGACAACAATCCAGTGATGGAGGGTGCTCCAGATCGCATTGTATTTTATCGAATGGATGCAGGTGTTAAAACAGCAGTATTTTCTTATGCTAACAGTAGCAACCATGTGACTTTCAATGGCTATATGAAAAGCGAGAGTAGTATTTTTAACGTAAGTGCTATTTCGAATCTACCGTTAAGTGTAAGTGGCGCACCCGAAAGAATTATAACTTTCGATACAGAAATTTTAGATTATGGTTTCGATTTTAATATTTCAAATGAAAGGTACACTGCACCTGTGTCTGGGCACTACACTTTTTCAGCCAGCGTCAGTTTCGACCTTGGTGATGGTACAGATGACACCATGTATTTGAGTATACGTAAGAATGCCGGCGCGGATATGAATACGATAGAGATTAATCCACGTGCTCATACTAGCCCAGGGCGAGAAATAGCTTATTCTATAAGCTCAAGTCTTTATTTGACTGCAGGTGAATATGTGAGCGTGTTTGCAACAGGTCTAACCGCGGATACTCCAGTAATAGCGACATATCGCAATTTTTCAGGTCACCTGTTAAGAGCGCAGTGATTAAGAAAATAGGTATGGTGGCTATGGGTGGACTTGAACCACCGACCTCAGCATTATGAATGCCGCGCTCTAACCAGCTGAGCTACATAGCCATTTAGCTTATTGATACTGCAGGGATGCGGATTGTCTTTACTCTGCTGCGGCTTGTCAAGATTGGATTACCGGAGTCCTTCAACAATCTCCTTCAGGATCTTCAGTCAACGCGTACCGAATACCACCATGGATTTGCCTGAAACGGATATCAGGTGGTCTTCTTCAAGATCCTTAAGTACCCGGCCAACCATTTCTCTCGAGCAGCCGACAATGCGCCCGAGTTCCTGGCGTGTCACTTTGACCATCATGCCATCCGGGTGGGTAATGGCGTCCGGTTCTTTACACAGATCCAGAAGGGTTCTGGCGACACGGCCTTTGACATCGGTAAAGGCCAGATCGCTGACCTTGCGGCTGGTTTTACGTAAGCGCAGAGCCAGCTGTGAGGCGATGGCATAGAGCAGACCCGGTGTCAGCTCATGCAGGCTTTTCAGTCTTTCATAACTGATCTGTGCAATTTCGCATTTGGTTTTTGCACGGACGAAGGCGCTGCGCTTGTGTTCGGAGTCAAACAGGCCGATTTCTCCGAAAAAATCGCCGGGATTGAGATAGGCCAATACGATCTCGTGGCCTTTATGATCTTCGATCATAACCGTGACTGAACCTGAGATGATATAAAACAGATCCTTCGACACGTCGCCTTCCTTGATAATCAGATGTTTTGCGGCAAAAGATTTCTGATGACAGTGATCAAGAAATTTACTGATAACCACATCTCTTCCCTGGAACGTTTGTTCTGACATGTTACTTACCTCCCCCCATCTATCGTTCGATAGATTTGTATCCAACTATTATATTTGCTTTGAGGCGACTATGTTACCCTTCTTTCCGAAAATCAACCAGTTGGAGTATAGAATGCAGACCAAAGTAAGTTGGGCGGGTGGCGTGACTTTTGTGGGTGAAACGTCAGAGGGTCACAAGATAGTTATGGACGGTGCCCCGGAGGGTGGTGGTCGTAATCTTGGCGCGCGACCAATGGAAGCCTTATTGTTGGGAATGGGTGGCTGCACTGCCTATGATGTTGTTTCTATTCTACAAAAAGCCCGTCAGGATGTTCATGACTGCACTCTGGAAATGCGTGCTGAGCGCTCGGACGAGCATCCTCGCGTGTTCACTGAAATTCATATTCACTTTATCGTCAGCGGCAAACTCCTATCAGAAAAGCAGGTGGAAAAGGCAATAAAGCTGTCTGCGGAGAAATATTGCTCAGCCTCGATTATGCTCGGTGAAACGGCAAAAATTACTCACGACTTTGAAATCAGGACGCTTGAAGAAGCTTAGGCTTTTCCCATCAGTGCCAGAGTTTTGCCAAAGAGGGAGCTGTTACTGTCGAGAAAATTGAACAGAATCGAAAAGTGGTCATCATCGGCGGTTGCCTCGACCTCGCAAGCCAGGCCTTTTTCCAGCCTAAGTTTCGCGTAATCCGCACTCTGTCGATGGAATTCCAGAGATTCTTTCTCGCCTACCGCCAGTAACATAGGAGGGCCTTCCTCGGGAATGGAGTCAATGGGGTTCACCATCCTGATAGTCTCATCATTGATCATTAATACTGGCTGTAGATAGGAAAAGCGCAATGGTCTCAGATCAAACAGGCCGCTGAGCGCCAGCCCGCCTTTTACAATTTTATTGTCCAAACCATAATCATTTTGCCAATCGGTCGAACAGACCATTCCTGTCAGATGGCCGCCGGCCGAATGTCCACTGACGACAATATTATCGGCGTCACCATTGTATTGTTGTGCATGCTCACTTAACCAGGCAATCACGGCTCGTGTCTGTCTGCTTATCTCGCTAATCGTGACTTTAGGGCAGAGCGAATAGTTGACTACCACGACTGTGATGTCCTGAGGTACTAATTCTCTGGCGACGAAACTGAATTCTTTAGCAGTACGTGCGCGCCAGTATCCGCCATGGATAAAAACAAAGACGGGTGAGTTAGCCCTGGCAGAGGGAAAGATATCTACGTACTCATCCAGCGTTGGGCCATAAGCGGCATCAAGTTCACAGCTGAGTGATTGACGTGTCTGTTCGCTGTCAGCGATATAGCGATCCAGATAAGCTTTCGGATCGGCTACCGCGGCGCCGGCGTTATACTCGGCGTCGATTTCTTCCTGAGAAGTAAAATGACGGTATAGATTCATTCTTGTCCTAGTTGCGAGAGAATAAAACTAACTATGCTGTATTCAATATTGCCGGCGAGTTGTTCGAATTTTGTAATTATTTCCCCGCTATCAAAATCGCTGGTGTTAACCATAATCGGTGTACCCTTCATACGAAATGAACGGTTTTCACCATCGTCGACCTGATGATGCATCAATCCTTTTTCATGATTCCAGGTCAGAGCTTTTTCCTCCGGTCCTTTGTCATAACAAATTTGAAATTGCACGATATTGCCTTTGTCATCATACCAGAGAAATAGATCAAGAGAGGTAGATGCGAACCACCTGCGTCTGGGCTCGCCTTCCAGTTGTTTTACCTTTTCAATTTCTTTAAGCATACTCGCCAGTCCATGTTAGCTTATGTATAGCGTGTTCTACCAACGTCCAGGGCCAGAATTTGTCCGGTCGAATACTCAGCTTCATCTATCAGGAAACGTATTGCTGCGCACACTTCATTCAGTTCCGCCGTTCGTTTCATAGCGGTATTTGTCATTACTTCCTCCTGCCTCTTTTGATTGCCCTGATCAGGCCAGAGCACAGCACCAAGGGCGAGGCCGTTAACACGCACGTCTGGTGCGAATTCGCGGGCCAGTGAACGTGTCAGCATGTCGAGACCGGCCTTTGCCGTGCAATAGGTAGTGTGGTCTTTCATTGGCTGACTGGCGTGAATATCTGTCATATTAATTATGCAACCTTTGCTTTGACGAAGATAAGGGATTGCAGATTGTGAAAGGAATAGCGGCGCCTGCACATTGACGCCCATAAGATCTTGCCAATTTTGTTCATTGATTTCCCCCATAGGTGTTGGGAAGAAGGAAGAGGCGTTATTGATTAACACATCAAGTCGATAATTGAATGAATGAGCCTGATTGATGATTTTCTCGTAATTGTCGAATTGCAGTAAATCACCTTCTACCACTAAGGCTGAGTCCGCGCGTTGATTATTCAGTTCATTGACAAGGTCTTGTGCAATTTTCAAAGAGTAATGACAGTGGACAATGACATCGAAATCGTGAGCATGCAGATCTCGCGCTAGCGCCGCACCGATCCGCTTTGCAGCGCCGGTTATTAAAACAGTTCTACTAGTCATTTTATGCTTATAAAAGTATAGTTTGATAGAGTCAGTTAACTGGTCTGACTCAAGCCCATCTTGTGAGTATGACAAAGAAAAATAAAAATAAACAGAAGCTGGTGAACGAGCTGCCAACATCCGATGATGTAGCTCTGAATCATTCTCGCGAATTGCAAGCACGAATTTGTGATCTTATTAATTCAAATGAGGGTCAAATCAGTTTTGAGCGCTTTATGCGAATGGCTTTGTATGAACCCGGTCTTGGATATTACAGTGCGGGTGCCAGCAAAATCGGTGAAGCCGGCGACTTCGTTACCGCGCCTGAAATTTCCTCGCTCTTCTCTATTTGTCTTGCCAGGCAATGTGCTGAAATAATGACGCAAGTAAACCGGCCGGTGTTGCTGGAAGTCGGAGCGGGCTCGGGTCGTATGGCCGCAGATATTCTTTATGAGTTGCAGCAATTGGACAGTTTACCCGATAAATATCAGATACTGGAAACCAGTGCCGATTTGCGTGAAAGGCAAAAACAATACCTGAAAAATACTATACCGGACATTTATTCAAGAGTGAGCTGGCTTGACGCCATTCCTGAAGAAAGCTTTGAGGGCGTCTTGCTCGCGAATGAAGTACTTGATGCTTTGCCGGTCAGACGCTTTCGCGTTACTGGAGATAAACTGAATGAATTAGGTGTAGTTTTTCAGGAAGAACAATTTCAGTACGTCAGTCATGCTGCGGATGAAAGTTTTGTTGCCAGAATAGAATCTGTGCTGGGAGCGGATCTAGCCAACTATCAAGATGACTATGTCTCAGAGTTGAACGATATGCTTGATGAGTGGTTGATGTCACTATTGAGTCCTTTAGGAAAAGGTGCAGCTTTGTTTATTGATTATGGTTATCCTCGCCATGAATATTACCATCCGCAACGTGATCAGGGCTCTCTGCTATGTCACTACCGACACCGTGTCCATTCTGATCCTTTCATCAATATCGGTTTGCAGGATATTACGGCATCGGTGGATTTTACAGCCCTTGCTGAGGCAGCGGATAAGGCAAATGTGCAGGTCAGTGGCTATACAACGCAGGCTTTTTTTCTGCTCGCCTGTGGCCTCGAACAGATATTAGAGGAGAAAATGGATGTATGTGAGCGTACCCAAATCGAGCTGAAGCGACAGGTGAAACTGTTGACTCTGCCGGCCGAGATGGGAGAACGTTTTAAAGTGATGGCATTGAGTCGTAATTTGAACATGCCGTTAAAGGGATTCAGTGTCGTCGATCATCGGCGCAAACTCTAACGAGATGTACTAAGCGGATAGAGATTGGAATTATGCGATTCGGAGCAAAACTCTCTGTGCTTCTGACTATACTCTTGCTTTGTTCCTGTAATAAGACCAAACCGGAAGCGGGGGAAGGTCCACAGGCGGGAGAATTTGATTTCGATTCGCTGGTTAAAACCGATGTCGGCGTGGTGATGGAAATTCACGTTCATGAAGCAAGAAATTATTTACGAACGATGATGGAAAAGTTGTATAAACGTAATCCTCGCGAATTAAAGAAATCAGTTTATCCGACAGCAGAAGAGAACATTGATCGCTTATTCGAACAACGACATGGCTGGAATTTTGAGGAACTTGGTGGTAAGCAGGGAATAGAAGCAATTCGTCTGACATTTAGCGATGATTTTAAGGGTGATCGCGTCTTCGCTTTCATTTCGGGGATGACCTTCATGATAATGTCATCGTACGATTATAAAACTGAATTTTATATGCTTGATAGTGCTGATCCACAGAATCTGTACAACAGCGCTCGTAATATTGAAATAGCGGTCTGGAAACTGAGTCATGACTACGATAAATTTGGAGAACTTTTCCTTTACAGTAATTCACAAGCAGGCGAAATTGAAAATCTCAGTTATGAGAGACTATTTGGCAAACTGATTGCCTTGCAGGATACAATGGCGATTATTATTGCGGGTAAAACCAGTCGGACCTTTATTAAAATTGTTCAGCGTGTAGCCACTGCTGTTTTCCTTCCAGTGTTTTGATGATTACTTGCCGTTAATAGCTTTTCAATTATGAGAGAAATTTAGCAGGGGTTAATTTGGAAATATATCATTTAATTATACTGGGTCTGATACAGGGCCTGACCGAATTTTTGCCTGTCTCAAGTTCAGCACACCTGATTCTTTTGCCCTTTTTATCTGGTTGGGAAGATCAAGGACTCGTCTATGATGTCGCAGCTCACAGCGGAACTTTGGCAGCGGTAATCTGGTATTTTCGAGGTGACCTGCAGGACATCATAAGGAACTGGTCACTTCGTTGGTCATCAAACTCCACCAGTAAAGAACTCATGCTCTGGTATCTGGCAGTGGCGACAATCCCTGTTGGTCTGACGGGGTTACTACTACATGATTTTATCTCCACCAGCTTACGCAATCCGCAAGTGATTGCCATCGCGTCGATTTTTTTCGGGTTGATATTATTGCTGTCTGATAAAACTGGTATCCGTGAGCGTAGTTTCAGCGAATTATCCTGGCGTGATGCTCTATTGGTTGGCTTCGCTCAGGTGCTTGCTTTGATACCAGGGACTTCCCGTTCTGGAGTAACCATTACTGCAGGCCTGATGTTGGGAATGGATCGGCAAACGGCGTCCAAGTTTTCGTTTTTACTGGCAATTCCAGTGATCTTGTTGGCTACGGCTTATGAGAGTTACAAGTTATCCACAGGAATCTATGTCATTGACTGGATGTCGGTGCTGATAGTGGTTTTAGTTTCGTTTTTCAGCGCCCTGCTGTCGATTCACTTTTTTCTTAAGTTGCTTGAGCGTACCGGAATGCTGCCATATGTTATCTATCGAGTTGTGCTTGGTATTGTCTTACTGTTTATGTTCAAGTCCTGATAGCCTGACCTATTGCCTGGGTGCGCATTTGCCGCAGGCGTTGTGCAATCTGCGGACCCGATAAAGAGTCATTTTGTAATTCAGTAGTGTCAACCGAGTTGGCAGCCAGAAAAGCTTTTCTTAAATAGGCTGCTTGAGGATAACTATGGTTCTCATTACCTTTGCGGCCACGGATATCGGCCGTACAAGTTAAAAGAAATTGCTCAAACCTTTCCGTGCGACGAAAGGCATCCATTTCTTCAAATTTTCTCAATAAAGTATCGGCGCGCATCTCTTCTGCACGATGACAATCAAGATGGAAGCGGGAAACCAGTACACCCAGCTCTCTGTAGCGGGCCGGGACCCGATAACGTTCGCATAGTTTCTCAATAAGCTTCACTCCACGTTCTTCATGTCCCCTGTGACCGGGTAAATAATCCCGTGGTGTCGTGCCTTTGCCAAGGTCATGAACCAGCGCCGCAAAACGGATGAGCGGATCATCCGACAAAAGGCTGGCCTGCTCGAGTGCCATCAGGGTATGAATACCACAATCGATTTCGGGATGATGTTTTTCTGGTTGTGGGATACCAAACAAACGATCAATTTCCGGGAAAATCGATTTTAATGCACCGCAGTCTCTGAGAACTTCAATAAAGCGTACCGGATACTTGCCTGATAGTGCTTTCTCCATTTCTGACCAGACTCTCTCTGCGACCAGACTGTCTAGTTCGCCGGACTCACTCATCGTGCGCATGAGCTCATTAGTTTCTGCAGCAACGGTAAAATTGAAACGTGCTGCAAATCGGGCTACACGGAGGACGCGCACCGGGTCTTCAATAAAAGCAGGTGAGATATGACGCAGAACTCCGGCTTTCAGATCCTGCTGACCATTGAAGTGGTCAATTATGTTTGCATCGGTATCTTCTGCAAGCGCATTTATGGTCAAGTCCCTTCTTTCAAGATCGTCCTCAAGTGTGACAGAACCAGACACATCAAAGCTGAATCCTTTATATCCGGGACCGGTTTTTCGCTCTGTACGGGCCAGAGCATATTCCTGTTTGCTTTCCGGATGCAGGAATACGGGGAAGTCCTTGCCAACTGCTTTATAACCAAGCCCGGTCATTTCTTCAGGCGATGCCCCGACAACGACCCAGTCAATATCCTTTACCTGCAGGCCTAGCAATCTGTCGCGCACTGCGCCGCCTACTTTGTACGTTTTCATCTGGTAAATTCGGGGTGCTCTGACATTTGCGTTAAGTATACGTCAAACAAGTCAGGGCGATTAAGTCAGTTTGTCCAGTCAATCACAAAACCTTGTGATAGTAGGCTTGCTGTAACTCAATTTTGCGGACAACTTTGGCCGGCTTTAATTTGTTTATGCGGCTGAACCATCGATACGCGCTGTTTGACAGGCACAATATGCTGTTGCAGCCGCCAGTTATAGACACTGGCGAAAAACAATATCCGGCGTACGTATTTTCTGGTTTCTGTAAAAGGGATTTGTTCAATCCAGATTTCGGCCTCTTCGCAGTCTTTTTTCGGTAACCAGCGTTTAACATTTGTGGGGCCGGCATTATAGGCCGCTGTTGCCAGAACCATGTTGTTATTGAAGCTGCCGTACATTTGTTTGAGGTAGGCACTGCCTATTCTGATGTTTTTGTCAGACTGCAATAACTGTTTGGTGTTGTAATTCCTAAGACCTATGTTCTTTGCCGTATGCTTACCAGTTGCCGGCATAACCTGCATTAAACCAAGAGCCCCGGCCGGCGAACGAACGTCTTCGATAAACGCACTTTCTGCCCGGGTCAGGGCGTAAAGCCAGGCAATATCCAGCTTTCGCATTTTCGAAAATTTTTCCATCGCTGCATTAAAAGGCATCGGAAAGCGCGTGATCACATCGTCATATAGCTCAGCCTTGGCAAGCGTCAGAATGGCACGGTCGTGCCATCCCCAGTTAGCGGCAATTTGCGCTGCAATTTGTTTCTGATAACTGGTTAATTGTTTCAAGCCGTGATGCCATTCGCGGCGGGCGGAGTAATGTGATCCGATATAGTAAAGTTCACGAGCACGTTGAAAGGTAGCCAGGGTTGAGAGGTTTTGCCACTCATCCAGATCTTCAGGCAAGGGATGATAGTTCATCTGGTAGGTCGCATTGATGCGATCCGCAGCGAGAAAGCCATAATAATCCCTTTCTTTAGCCAGCCACTCATAAATTGGCATGGCCTCGTCGGTCCTAACCAGTTCTTCCAGAGCTCGTGCCCGCCAGTAAAACCAGCGCAGACGTATTTTCTCAACAGCGGGCTGGCCTTCAGTCCATTCAACTAATGTTGCCCAATCTTTCTCTGGCAGTATCGTACGCAGACGCAGATTCCATGCTTTTTCATCTACCCGGTCGACACTCAGATTACCCAGCAATGTTTTTGCGAGTTTGTGTTTCTTTTGAGCCGCTCTTATCGCCAGACCGTAATCAACATCAGCAAGTTCAGCATCATTAAAACTGTAGGCTGGTTTAATAATTGGCCAACGTTGCAAAGCACGATTGATATTCTGCCGAGTCAGTCGTTTTATTCCGTAAAGCAATATCTCTCTGGCTTCCGGTTCATCTTCAAAGGTCACATTACTGGTGCGCTTTGTCGGATTGGCGCGCATATTCAGCCAGCGCTGAGCCCAGATTCGTTTGTCACTGGTGAGCTTCCGTGAGAGATAGGTCGTCAGACCTGTCTGTCCGTTTTCCATGGCCAGACGAATACGCTGCCAGACAAGTTCATCAGTTAACAGCTCGCTTTTATACAGTAGTTTGAACGCGGCATCACACTGAGGCGGCAGAGATTCGCCGCTTAGCCAGATAGTTCGTATGTCTTCAAGCAGGTAGGCTTCCTGCTGTTGTTTTATCCGCGCTGTCAAATGGTGACATTGCAGGGTCTTATCAGATTGCGGGGTATAGTGCTCGATAAAGGTTTGCCAGTGCCTTCGTTTTACCAGCAGATTCAGCCACGATTTACGCAAATCATTAGCCATGGGAAGATCATTGTACAATTTGAGAAACTCAATAATTTCTTCCTTTTTTACTTTCCACAGACGTCTCTTCAGGTAGTCATAGCGCAAGTAAGGGTAAAGAGGATAGTCTTTCAGAGTCTCCGCTGTCTTTTTAAATTTAGTCAGCTGTCCGGCTCGTAAGGCCTTTTTGGCAGCCAGATAGTCTTTGCGTTGTTCAATGAGAATACTGCCATCGTCAGCCTGGGAAGTGACTGGCAAGATAAGAAAAACAAGCAGGCTCAGTATTGAGCGCAGGAAGCGGGGACTGCCCTTTGAGTAAACAGATTTATTCTGGTGCACAACAGTTTGATTTATCGGAGAAGCAAAGTTCAATTGTGCATGGCGTGAGCGGATAATCAAAGCCTTAATATAGTAATATTGCATGCTTACTGACGATCGGAGTTGAAAAAATGCCAAAAGCAAGTTGGAAAGGAACAGTTCTGGCCGAAACTGAAGAATATGAAGTGGTTGAAGGAAATATCTATTTTCCGGTGGATTCGATAAACAGCGAATTTTTCAAGGCCAGTGCGACGCAAAGCCATTGTCCCTGGAAGGGCGATGCCAGTTATTACGACATACAGGTTGGTGCTGAAGTTAATCCTGATGCAGCCTGGTATTATCCCGAGACCAAAGATGCAGCAAAAAATATACAGGGCTATATTGCGTTCTGGAAAGGCGTCGAGGTAATTGAGTAAACAGACTAAATAACACGGCCCGGGTTAAGAATCCCTCTCGGGTCAAAGGTGTTTTTTAATTGTCGCATCATCTCAATTTCGATTTCATTGCGCGAGTGTTGCAAATAGCGGCGTTTCAGTTTGCCAATACCATGTTCTGCTGAGACAGACCCGGAGTACTCACCAACGAGTTTGTAGATGGTATCGTAAATTACGTCTTTATCTTCTTTGCGACCGGTTCTGGCAATGTAGTGCATGTTACTATCGCCAAGGTGTCCGAATATTAAAATTTTAACAGCTGGAAAGCGTTCGAGAAGAATCCGGTTTGCGCGTTCCAGAAATTCCTGCATACGACTGATGGGCACGCTGATATCAAAGTTAGCACAGGGTGCCAGAGCCGGTAGTATGTCACCGACACCGTCGCGTATCTGCCAGAAGCCAGCGCTTTCTTTTCCTGATTGTGCAATTGCGGCATCTTCAATCAGTCCGGACTCCAGAGCTTGCTCAAGCAGTGTTTGAAAACCTTGAGTATCCTGTTCCTGATTCGAACCTTCAGCTTCCATGAGTACATAAAAAGCGTGTTGTTTATCAAAAGGTGAGTGCAGGTGCGCAACACTGTCGACAACCAGATCAAAATAGTTTGCCCACATCACTTCGTAAGAGCTCAAAATTCCACCGAGTTGCTTGCCGCTAAGTTGTAGTAACTTAATTACATCCGCATGCGTTTTCAGGGCGCATAAAGCGGTACAACGGCTTTCCAGTTTGGGAAACAGACGCAGAACAACCCGGGTGACGATACCAATCGTGCCTTCACTGCCGATAAAAAGCTGTTTCAAATCATAACCGGCATTATTTTTAAGCATTTTGTTTAAAGAGGTAACGACGGTGCCATCGGCAAGAACTGCCTCCAACCCGAGAATTAGGGCGCGGGTCATACCAAATCGAATAACCTGATTACCACCGGCATTGGTCGATACGTTTCCGCCGATAGTACAGGAACCGCGTGCGCCGAGATCCAGAGGGAAGGACAAACCCGCATCGACCGCAGCTTCCTGAATTGTTTGCAATGGCGTGCCGCTCAGCACCGTCATGGTCATCGCGTCAAGGTCAATTTCTTCAATACAGTTCATTCTTTCCAATGATACTGCCAGTTCACCATTGTCCGGAATCGCGCCTGCAGATAGTCCGCTTAGCCCCCCTTGTATGGCAACAGCCTGTTGCGCCTTGTGACAGTGTTTCAGCAAGACTGACAATTCTTCTGTACTTGCAGGACGGATGATAGCGGCGGGCGGTTTGCTCGCGCTTTCGCCACTCCAGTCTGCCAGATGTCGATCATCCTCAGAGATTTCGGTCAAGACGGTTTTTTCACCAAGTTCTTTTTTCAGGGTATCAATAAGAGAAGTCATAAGGAACTATCGAATCTTGCGTAGGCAGGAAGATTTTATTTGTTCAATGCTCGTACATCCAAGTAAACGCATATTACGTTTTAGCTCTGCGTCCAGTATTTGCAATGCCCGGTCGACTCCGGCTTCGCCACCTGCGGCAAGTCCATATAGATAGGGCCGGCCAATCATGCAGGCATTGGCGCCCAAAGCCAGCGCTTTGATAATATCCGTTCCCCGGCGAAAACCGCTGTCCATGATAATCTCGCACTTGTCTCCGACTGCGTCCGCAATTTCCGGTAATACTTCCAGAGGTGAAGGGGCGTGATCCAGCTGCCGACCACCGTGGTTAGACACCACGATACCATCAACGCCGAGTTCGGCTGCCTTCATAGCATCTTCAACATGGAGTATGCCCTTGATGAGAAATGGACCCTGCCATTCTCCCATCATCCAGGCTACGTCGTCCCAGCTAATATTCAAGGCAAGCTGTTCGGCCATATATTTGAGCAAAGCTTTTGGATCGGATGAGCTATCAAGTCTGCTGTCGCCTTGAATGTTTGCTGTAACAATAGGTGGGGAGGTGAGCATATGCCAGCACCAGTAAGGGTGCAGGCCAGCCTCCAGTACCGTGTTCAGACTCGGTCTGGGTGGAATGACCAGACCGTTACGCATGTCGTGTTCACGATTGCCGGGAGTACTGGCATCGACAGTGAGGCACAGAGCCTGATAAGCCGAATCTTTAGCGCGTTTGATGAAATCCATTAGCAAAGCCCGGTCCTTATAGACATAAATCTGAAACCAGCGCTTGCTGCCAATTTCTGCAATATCTTCTATTGAAGTGTTCGATACTGTTGAAAGTGCATAAACGAGATCGGCTTTTTTCGCTGCTTTCGCAACCGCCACTTCACCAAGATGATGAAAAGAACGGGTAAACGCAGTTGGACAAAGTATCAGAGGGGAACTGTGTGTTTCCCCGAGCAGATTAATGGAGCAGTCGATCTCTTCAACATCAACCAGTGTTTTTGGTACTAACTGATAGCGTGAAAAAGCATTACGATTGCTTCGGCCGGTGTATCCGTCTTCGGCAACGCCATCAATATACTGGAATAATGCAGCGGGAAGCTTCTTCTTTGCCAGCTTACGCAGATCGTCGATATTTACACAACGGGATAAGCGCTTGTTCATCTAAATCAGCTTTGAAAAAAACTCAGATAACCATAAAAAACAGCAACTGAAAACATGACGACGATACCCGCTAGACTCCAAATCTGCATAATCTTTCCTGGGCGCTGATCAGGAGGAACTTCATCAGAGTACATGGCGCGGTGGTTAAACGTGGCCAGCAGAGGCGCCGTAACAAAGGCCACGCTAGTGGCAAAATCAATAAAAGTTTTAAAGGACTTCAGGAACAAGACCAGAATCAGGCTCGCTCCAAGGATCTGAACAATAGTAAAAATCGTTTGAAAATTAACCTTCAGTTTTCTGCTGGCTGGCAGTAGATCGTGAACTACCGCAGTGGCGACTCGGGGACAGGCATCAAGATTGGCGATTACCGTCGATATCATTACCGCCAGTGCGGCAATGGCAATCAATAGTCTGGCCCATTCACCGATGACCTGAGTGAACATATCAATTAGCTGAGCTGCGAAGCCACTCGGACTGGGGCTGGTTTCAATACCGGCGTTATAAATAAAGGCGGTACCCATCAGTACAAAGCAGAGGGCAAGAATGATGGTGCCAAAGTAGCCGAGGTTGAAGTCGAACTGTGTGTCTTTCAGTTTCAGGCTCTGGTTTACCGACTTCGCTTTTTCGCAAACCCAGAATGACTGGTACACAGAAACGGACACGCCGGTTGGCATCCAGCCGGCGATGGCAATCATGAATAGATAAGTTTTCGTATCAAAAACAATTTCACCGGTCAGATCATTGCTCTGCCAGTTCAGTTCGGGCACGGTAAGACTCGCTGCAACTAAAGTCAGAACTGAGAAAAGCACGACAATCAGCTTAACTACATTCTCGACTAAACGGTAACGACCGGAAATCAGCAGACCGGCTGCGCAAACAAGAATGATAAAAGAGAGTTGGACATCGCCGACGCTGACGTTAAGAACATTCTTAAATACGCCGGTTGTAACCAGCACAACGGCAGCACTGGCGACAAACATATCCAGGGGAAATCCGAGCAGAAAAATGAATTGGGTAAAGCGACCCTGATGTTTATAGGCACGCAGTAATGATTTCCCACTTGCGGTAGCGTAATCCGATCCGAAACGAAATGCAGGGTACTTAATCAGACAGGTAAATACGATTAGCAGACTCAGAGTCAAGCCATAATTGGCACCTGCACGAGTTGACTGAACCAGATGCGAGACGCCAACAGCCACGGCGGCAAACATGAGTCCCGGGCCAAGTGTTTGCTGATATTGGGTGACTAGCTTTTTCAGCATTGGCAGGTTTTGGTCTCTGAAAATCTAATGACGCGCGCCCATAGTCATTGCGCGTTGTGCGACACTTTCTAGATCGTCATTTGTGCCGGACTCAATATCTCCGGTGCCGAAGCCAGGCCAGCCCTGACAATGTCTAATTACCAGTTCGTTCAGAGCGTTGATATGAATACCCTGATCGTTCAAGGCCGGGATGTAGGAGAATTCACCGCCGCCTGCGTCTTTAAAAAACTCCATATTCTGAATTTTGATTTCTTCAAGGGTTTCAAGACAATCAGCAGAAAAACCCGGACAAATTACCTGTACACTTCCAACACCAGCTTTGCCCCATTCAATCAGAGTTTTGTCAGTATAGGGTTTTAACCATTCCTGCAAACCTAGCCGCGACTGAAAGGTGAGTTTCCACTGATCGTCTTCAAGTTCAAGTTGTTCAACTATCAGTCTTGCCGTTTTCTGACATTGGCAGAAGTAGGGATCACCTGCCGCAAAATATTTTTGTGGTAAGCCGTGAAAAGAGAACAACAGTTTTTCCGGTTTTCCGGATGTTGCCCAGAAATCACGAATACTTTCTACCAGAGCATTAATATATGGGGGGTAATCGTGGTAACTGTTAATGGTCCTTATTTCCGGGATGTGACGCCATTTTTTCAGTTGGCGCATAACAGCATCAATTGTCGTGGCTGTAGTGGTTGCTGAATATTGCGGGTAAAGCGGCAGAATAAGTAAACGCTGAACATTATCTTTGAGTAATTTCTCAAGCGCAGATCCAATATCTGGTGAGCCATAACTCGTCGCCAGCTCGAGTCTGAACATGTCTCCATATTGTCCCTGTAATGTCTCTCTGAGCAATGTTGCCTGTCTCTTTGAGATTGCCAGTAAAGGTGAGCCCTCATCAGTCCAGACTTTTTGATAGGCCCTGGCTGATTGACGTGGGCGTGTGCGCAGTATGATGCCATGCAAAATAAACCACCAAACTGGTTTTGGGACTTCAATAACTCTCGGATCAGAGAGAAATTGACTCAGATAGGATCTTACCGCCGGAGTCGTCGGCGCATCTGGTGTACCAAGGTTTGTGAGTAATACACCCGTACGTACAGGTTGTCGGTGTTGATACTCAGGGTTGCCCTTATATTTCGCCATAATTTATTTATTCTTCTTTGTCTGGCCGCTACGAAGAGTCTTCCGGTACTCATCGTAGATTTTCATGCACTTGTCGCCAAGCTCGGATTTCTCATCAATATTATCGACGTAAAAACGAACCAGTGAACGCATACTACCTTCGACCCGTCCCGGACTGCTGTCACTTTCCATGCTGCTTACCAGACGTCTCAGGTAGCGAAGCAAAAACCACTCAATGGAATCTAACTCGTAGTTAGCGGCCTCGATTTGCTTAATGTGCTGTCTGACATAAACTCTGAGATCGCCAAAATAAATTTCTCGCATGGATGATAGACCATTCTTTATTGTTAATTCACAATTTACGCAGCACCAACATGGGCGGGGTCTGCAATGCCGATCTAGTGCCTGCGAGCCCCCCGATCAGGATGATTACAGTACAGATAATCGGTGCGATTAACCAGACCCATGGATTGATCGATACATCAATTTTCAAAACAAACTCAGCCAGCACCATTTCCACGGCGGTGGCGGCAAAGGCGGCAAGCACGCCGGCTATCAGTCCAAGTGTGATAAATTCTGCACTCAAACTGGCAAGTATCTGGCGTCGATTGGCACCAAGTGAACTGAGTAAACCTGATTCATAAGCTCTTTCTGCGTGAGTGGTCTGCAGCGCAGCCAGCAACACAACGATACCGGCTAGCAAGGTAAAAGCGAAAACAAACTCCACAGTTTTAATGACCTGCTCCATAATTATACGTACCTGGCTTAGTAATGCCTCGATATCAAACACGGTAATGCTCGGGAAACGCTGGACAGTTCAGAAAGTACACGTTTATTTTCAGAGGCCAGAAAAAAACTGGTGATATAAGTGGCAGGATACTCGGTCAGTACATGAGGATTCGATATAACAAAAAAATTCACTTTAAAGGAATCCCAATCCACCTCGCGTAAATTGCTTACACGCGCGCTGACTTCAAGTCCGCCAACGCTATAGCGTAAGATATCGTTAATTTTTATCCCCAGCGTTTCCGCGATCCCTTCTTCTACAGAAAACTGATTACCTTCTTCATCCGCAGACCACCATTGGCCCGAGATCAGATTGTTGTCAGCCTGCATAGTTTGTGCAAATGAAAGATTGAACTCACGACTCACCAGTCTTTGTGCTCGTTGGTCCTGATAACCCTCCCTTTTGACCTCATGCTCATTAATTGCCAGCAGGCGACCGCGAATCATCGGATAAATCTCGCTGGATAGATCTGTTTTCTGACTCAGGAAAGCTTTTACCTCTGCTACTTCATCGGGTTGAATATTAATGAGAAAATAATTCGGTGTTCCCTCCGGCAATTGATTCCGCCAGCTTTCCAATAAATCGGTTCGTATCAGTGTCAGCAATAGCATGATAGTAATACCGAGACCAATACCGAGTATCTGAGCAAGACTCAAATCTGCACGTCTGGCTACATTGGCGAGGCCATAACGCCAGGAAATACCAGTGTGCGAACGCAGTTTGTTAAGTGAATGAATCAGTAATTTGGAGAAGCCCAGCAAAAGCAGTGCCGTCAATCCCAGACCGAGGAAAGTATAAATTGTGAGCTTGATGCTGCCTGATTGCCAGGGCGTCAGTAGAACAAGTGTCAGCACCGCTGCACCGTAGCTGACAAGCGATGTCGCCGGAAGGGGAGTGAGATCACGACGAATTACCCGCAGAGGTGATACATCTCGCAGGCGAAGTATCTGTGGCATGGCAAAGCCAAGAACTGTCATCACACCTGCGAGCATGCCGATGAGCACAGGGAACAATGAAGGTGCAGGCAGAGTCGCGTTGGTTAAACCATTCATCAAAGAACTCAGACCCTCTTGTGCAAGATAGCCGATAGCGATACCGCTTAGACTGGCTATCACAGAGAGCAATAAGAGTTGCACCAGAAATAAGCGGCTGATACTGGTCTGTTCGGCGCCCATACAGCGCATGATCGCGCAGGTGTCGAAGTGGCGACTGCTGTAACGCTGGGCTGACATGGCTACTGCAAGACCGGCCAGAGCGATACTCACCAGCACAGCGAGGCCGAGGAATTGCTCAGCGCGCTCCAGTGCAGTCTTTAACTCTGGCCGGGCATCGCGGATTCCCTGCACCTGTAGCGTATCGTTATCGCCAATCTGATTTCGAAACTCAGAAATAGCACTCGGCCGGCCGCCCAACAGCAAGCGATATTGAACTCTACTGCCGGGCAGAATCAAACCACTTGTCTCAACATCGGCTGCGTTTATCAATAATCGTGGGGCGATGTTGAAAATATCGCCACCGCGATCCGGTTCGTAACTGAGTATTTTGCGTACGGTGAGTTGAGTCTGCCCCAACTTAATAGTGTCGCCTATAGCTACACCCAGTATTTGCAACAGACGCGCGTCAGGCCATACCTCTCCCGGTCCGGGTATATCCTTCGCCAGTTCTTCAACACCAAACAGGGAGTCGCTGGTTCTGAGATTACCTCGAATCGGATAGCCATTCTCTACGGCTTTTACTTCTGCCATTTGGAATTGCTCGCCGACGACAACCATACTCCGAAAACTGGTGGTGCCGGTGCTAATCAGATTCTGCTCAAGGGCACGAGAGATAATGCCCTGTTCGATCGGCGAACTCGATAACAGAACCAGATCGGCTGCCAGCAACTCTGTGGCCTGGATTTCGGTTGCCTGTCGGACTCGATCGGTGAAAAAATTAACGGTACTGAGACTGGCGACGGCAATAACAATGGCACTGGCAATCAAGCGCAACTCACCGGAGCGCCAGTCACGTCTGAGTCCCTTTAACGCTTGCGGTAATATCCGCATATCAGTTATCTATTATTCTGCCACCGGCAAGAGTGAGTTTTTCATCACAGTGATCGGCTATTTGCGGGTCATGAGTAACCAGCACAAGGGTTGTACCATGTTCTGTGTTGAGCTTGAAAATAAGGTCGATTATCTGCTTCGCTGTTTTCTGATCAAGATTACCGGTGGGTTCATCCGCAAACAAAATTTTCGGATCACCTGCGAAAGCGCGGGCAATAGCAACACGCTGTTGTTCACCACCTGACAGTTGATTTGGGTAGTGGAGTAATCTTTCATCAAGTCCGACTTCATCAAGTCTTGCTCTGGCCAGGGCTTCAGCCTCAGGATTGGCCCCCAGTTCCAGCGGTAACATTACATTTTCCAGCGCGGTGAGGCTGGGCAGGAGTTGAAAAGACTGAAAAACAAAACCGACCCGCTTATTGCGCAATCTGGCCCGACCATCTTCATCGAGGCTGTTTAGCTCGACAGTATCGAGGCATACTGAACCCGAAGAAGGAACATCAAGACCAGCCAGCAGTCCAAGCAGGGTAGACTTGCCGGAGCCTGATACACCGATAATGGCAAGACTGGCACCTTCCTGAAGAGAAAAGGTGACATTCTGTAAAATCACTAATTCGCCTTCAGGACTGGGGACTTGCTTTGTTAGATCCTTCACCTGCAAAATGGTGCGGGAGGAGTTATTCATAAATGCGTTTATTTTTGTTTGTCGTTATTTTTGCTTTGTCGCTGACGAGTTCGGCACAGGAAAAAACCTTGATGGTCCTGGGGGACAGTATCAGCGCCGGTTATGGCATTGCCCTGCAACAGGGCTGGGTTCATCTGCTGGAAGAACGTTTGCATCAGCAAGGCTACCGTTACCATGTGAAAAATGCCAGCATCAGTGGTGATACCACGCGTGGAGCACGAGCACGCCTGACTAGACTGCTTGATGAAAATACGCCGGATATCAGTATTATCGAGTTGGGTGGTAATGACGGCTTGCGTGGTTTATCGCTGGAAGAACTACGGGTGAATTTGAGCACTTTGATTACTGAATTGTTGAATTCAGGTGCTAAAGTGGTGCTGGTGCCCATGCGTCTGCCGCCTAATTATGGACCCGCCTGTAACGAACGGTTTGAAGCAATTTACCGTGACATGAAAGCTGAACACGATATAACTCTGACCCGTTTTATACTGGAAGGTATTGCCGGGGATCCTGAGCAGATGCAGAGCGATGGTATTCATCCAAAAGCTTCCGCGCAGGCGCAGATGCTCGAAATTGTCTGGCAGGACCTGCAGCCCTTGCTAGTAAAATAAATGATTAATTTAGCTCAGCTATCGCAGTCAGGACATCTATATGAAATATTGTAATCAATGCGGTGAGGCCCTTAGCCTGAAGATCCCCGAAGATGACAATCGTGAGCGGCATGTTTGTGGTTCCTGCGATTCCATCCACTATCTCAATCCCAAGATTGTGACAGGTTGTATTCCGGTCTGGGAAAATAAGGTCTTGCTGTGTAAGCGCGCGATAGAACCTCGTCATGGATACTGGACTCTACCGGCAGGTTTTATGGAAATGGGGGAGACGACGGCGCAGGCGGCGATGCGTGAGACACTGGAAGAAGCGAACGCGCGGGTCGAATTACAGGGGCTTTATGCTTTGATGAATCTTCCCCATGTGAATCAGGTATATATGATCTTTCGATCGCAACTGATTGATCTTGATTACTCGCCCGGTATTGAAAGTCTGGAAGTGAGGCTATATGAAGAAAGTGAGATACCCTGGGATGATCTGGCCTTTACGACAATCAGGCACACCCTACAGTTCTACTTTGAAGATCAAAAGCGTGATGATTACCGGATGCGTGTGGGGGATATTATCAGGGAAGGGGACACTTACAGCTTTCAACCCGAACAAGCTGAGTAGAGTTCCTGAAACTAGCGATTATGATTCGATTTCAACCCAGCGGCCGAAACTGCACTCATAACAGGTACCGCCTGAACTGACTTGATCGCCTGTAGAGAACTCAGCGTCATTCCAGTAGCATTTTTCTTCTAATTGATCCATTTGGACAGTGGCCTCATCACCGGTAGGTCCCAGCACCTCTGAGTTCTTTTTACTATTATCGATTGTTCCAACTTCAGTTGCCATTTACTTATCCCCCTAAGGTTACAGTCCTTATCTTAATGCTTGTCTTATCAATGTGCCAGCCCATGTGAGCGCGATGGCAGCAGTGGCAGTCGTGATAAAGGGTGCCTGTCTGTGAGGATTTGTGTCCTTGCTGGTTGACATCACAGATTTTTATATTATATTGCTAGCACTCACTTAGCCCGAGTGCTAATAACGTAATTAAAAGTGTTTGTAAACAATAACTTAACGGATAAGGAGAAAGACTAATATGAAAATCCGTCCATTGCACGACCGTGTGATCGTAAAACGAGTAGAAGAAGACAAGACTTCTGCTGGTGGAATTGTCATCCCTGACAGTGCCACTGAAAAACCAATCGAAGGTAAAGTTGTTGCTGTTGGCAATGGCAAAATCCTGGACAGCGGCGAAGTCCGTAAACTGGATGTCAAGAAAGGCGACAAAATCCTGTTTGGAAAATATTCCGGCACCGAAGTTAAGGTTGACGGTGAAGAATACCTTGTGATGCGTGAAGACGACATCATGGGCATCATTGAATAAGTAGGAGGCGAATATAATGAGTGCAAAAGAAGTCAGATTTGGTGATGACGCCCGTTCACGTATGGTGAAAGGCGTTAATACACTAGCCAATGCAGTAAAACAGACTCTCGGGCCAAAAGGTCGTAACGTGGTTCTGGAAAAAAGCTTTGGTGCCCCGACCGTCACTAAAGACGGTGTCTCGGTGGCAAAGGAAATCGAACTTGAAGACAAGTTTGAAAACATGGGTGCACAGATGGTGAAGGAAGTTGCTTCTAAAACCTCTGATGTTGCCGGTGATGGAACCACAACTGCAACCGTACTGGCTCAGGCCATCGTGCGTGAAGGCTTGAAAGCCGTTGCTGCTGGCACCAATCCTATGGACGTCAAGCGTGGTATTGATGCTGCTGTTATCGCTGCTGTTGCCGAATTGCAGAAGCTTTCCAAGCCCTGTGCTGATACCAAAGCAATTGCTCAGGTAGGTACAATTTCGGCTAACTCCGATGAGTCTGTTGGTAATCGCATTGCCGAAGCCATGGAAAAAGTCGGTAAAGAAGGCGTCATTACTGTTGAAGAAGGTTCCTCATTAGAAGATGAACTGGACGTGGTTGAAGGTATGCAGTTTGATCGTGGTTATCTCTCTCCTTACTTCATCAACAATCAGGACACCATGAGCGTTGACCTTGAAGCACCTTTCATTCTCTTACATGACAAGAAGATCTCCAATGTACGTGATTTACTCCCCGTACTTGAAGCTGTTGCCAAAGCCGGCAAATCACTTCTTATCATTGCCGAAGACATTGAAGGTGAAGCATTGGCTACACTGGTTGTAAACAACATGCGCGGTATCGTCAAAGTTGCTGCGGTTAAAGCACCTGGTTTTGGTGACCGTCGTAAAGCCATGCTGGAAGACATCGCCATCCTCACCGGTGGTACCGTAATTGCGGAAGAAGTCGGTCTTTCTCTTGAGAAAACCACTCTTGATGATCTGGGCAGCGCCAAGCGTATTCAGATTACCAAAGAAAACACCACAGTTATTGATGGCGATGGTAAGACCAAAGACATTGAAGCTCGTGTTAAGCAGATTCGTGCTCAGATTGAAGAATCTACTTCTGACTATGATCGTGAGAAGCTGCAGGAACGGGTTGCAAAACTGGCTGGCGGTGTTGCCGTCATCAAAGTTGGCGCTTCAACTGAAGTGGAAATGAAAGAGAAGAAAGCCCGCGTCGAAGACGCTCTGCATTCAACTCGTGCCGCTGTTGAAGAAGGTGTAGTGCCTGGTGGTGGTGTCGCTCTGGTTCGTACCTTGAAAGCCATATCCAAAGTCAAAGGTGCTAACGAGGACCAGAAGATTGGTATCAGTATCCTCAAACGTGCCATCGAAGAGCCACTGCGTCAGATCGTAACTAACGCGGGTGATGAAGCGTCAGTTATCCTGAATCAGGTTGCCGCTGGTGAAGCCAATTATGGTTACAACGCTGCAACCGGTGAGTTTGGTGACATGATCGAAATGGGTATTCTTGACCCTGCTAAAGTCGCTCGCTCTGCTCTGCAAAACGCCGCCTCTGTTGCCAGCCTCTTGCTGACTACGGAAGTGATGATTGCTGAAGCACCGAAAGAAGCAGCAGCAGCCCCTGCCATGCCTGATATGGGTGGTATGGGTGGTATGGGTGGCATGGGCGGCATGATGTAAGTCAAGCCCTGATACTTAAGCAGTACCCGGAGAACCCGCCTTATGGCGGGTTTTCTTTTTTTTATCAGCCAAAGCTGGTGAGTGCTAACTTCCATTTGCTTTATTGCATTTGTTATCTTGTCTGGAAGTTTTTATTTGGAAGCCTGAGCAAGTGCTGACAAAAACCAGTGAGCAGTTAGTTTGCGATCTGAAACCGGAAGAGTTTTTTCAAGAAGCTCTAGAGGAAGCAGTAGCCCATCAAAATCTTTCAATCTGTGTGGAGACTCTTTTTTACCTGCGCAACTTGTTGACCACATTTATTCAAACAGAACAATTATATCAGCACAGCGTAACAGGTGAGGGCCTAAAACCCCTTGCCGGCCTGTACGCCGATGCGCTTGATGCGCCTTCCACGGCTGCGAGAGACGATGTACTTCGACATCTTGGTGACCTTGCACTTTTTATAGCAGGACTCTTCCCGCAAAGTCTGAGCCGATCTCTCGTTGATGTTGACTACTACATCAACATGGGTGGTTGTGCCTACGGTTTTCTCGCAGAGTCCGGCTGTGTGTCCCGATCCAGACCAGGTTATAAAACTATTTTCTCAGAGTTGTCTGTTCAATTTGCAAAATTGGTTGATGTGCTGACAGAGGTGGGTGATCAAACTGTACTCCGACAGGATAGTGATGTCCTACGACTTTACGAAATATGGCTGGCAAGTGGCAGCAAAAATGCCGCTGGAAAACTGAGGCAGCTTGGTATTCAACCGCTAGTGATTTCCAGAAGAGAACACTAGCTTATCTCCAATGTCTGTTGCTAATTTACAGGTTCAATTACAGAGTATCTATGAACTGCATATTGAACAGAACGTAAAAGACTTCCTGATTACTTGCCCTGATATGGCAAATACGCTCGATGGTGGTGAGTCAAATTCACAGGTGAAGGAAAAACTATTGCTCAGGCAGGAAAATGACAGTCTCGATCTTTCCCTGTTTCTGGACAATGAAGTTGTCCGGAAAATGCGGGAAGATGATCCTGTTGTGGATATGCACGAAGGCAATATTGAGGACTTCTGTCTTGCCCTGGAGGGCGTTAGTCATTTCCTGTATTTACTGTGGAATGCCTCTCATCAGCGCAGCGTTACCATGTTGGAAATGGAATTACAGGCAGACATTGACAAGTTTGTGATGCTTGTTTTTTGCTTTGAGAAGCAAAATAAGAGAGTAAGACCGGGGCAAATTCGCCGAATATTGTTTGAGTCTGCAGCCTATCATGAGCAACTAAATGGTCTGGAACGGCAGCGTTACCGGGACGCAAATAATTTTGCGGAGAAATATTGCTGGAAACTAGAACCGGATTTCCTGTCGAATCGCAGTAGACAGCAGGTACTTTTTGAGCTATGGCAATTCTATCGCCTGCCTCAGGCAGACAAACTACGTCGGATACAGAGCTAAGCGATACTAAGTTCAGCCTTTTTTCATAGCATCAAAGAAATCGGAATTATTCTTTGTCGCTTTAAGGCGTTCCATGAGAAATTCCATTGCTGCCAGAGGTTCCATCGGATGCAAAAGTTTTCTCAGAATCCAGATTTTCTGCAGTTCATCTTTCTCAGTTAACAATTCTTCGCGACGAGTACCGGAGCGGTTGATATTGATAGCCGGATATATTCGCTTTTCCGCTATTTCCCGGTCTAAATGTAATTCCATGTTACCGGTGCCTTTGAATTCTTCGTAGATAACGTCATCCATCCGTGAGCCGGTGTCGACCAGCGCCGTCGCCAGAATGGTCAGGCTGCCGCCTTCCTCAATGTTACGCGCAGCACCGAAAAAACGTTTTGGTCTTTGCAATGCATTAGCATCAACACCGCCGGTGAGAACCTTTCCGGATGCTGGCACCACAGTGTTGTAGGCGCGGGCCAGACGGGTAATGGAATCGAGCAGAATGACGACATCTTTCTTATGTTCCGTAAGACGCTTGGCACGGGCAATTACCATCTCAGCTACCTGTACATGTCGACTGGCCGGCTCATCGAAGGTGCTGGAAATTACTTCACCTCGTACCGAGCGTGCCATCTCTGTTACTTCCTCAGGCCGCTCATCGATTAGCAAGACAATCAGATGGCACTCTGGCTGATTATGGACGATAGATTGTGCAATTGATTGCAGGATCATCGTTTTACCGGCTTTAGGCGGAGACACGATCAAACCACGCTGACCTCTTCCGATAGGAGCAACCAGATCGATAATCCGGGGTGTTAAATCTTCAGTACTGCCGTTTCCTAATTCCAGCTTCAGTCGATCTTCAGCAAAGAGCGGAGTCAGGTTTTCAAACAGAATCTTGTTTTTCGCTTTTTCCGGTGGTTCGAAATTGATTTCGGCAACTTTCAGCAGAGCAAAATACCTTTCGCCGTCTTTAGGTGGTCGAATTTTTCCGGCAATATTATCGCCAGTTCTCAAGTTAAATCGTCGTATCTGGCTCGGGGAGACGTAGATATCATCTGGTCCGGCGAGATAGGAACTGCCTGCTGAGCGAAGAAAACCGAACCCATCCTGAAGTATTTCAAGGACACCATCACCGTAGATGTCTTCACCTTTTTTAGCGTGCGCCTTGAGTATTTCAAAAATAACATCTTGCTTGCGGGAACGGGCAAGATTTTCAAGGCCTAGTGTTTCAGAGAGAGTGATTAGTTCGGATGCGGGTTGTTGTTTGAGTTCTGTTAGATTCATTGACTACGGAAGTGTGTTGGTTAGGTGGATGGAAAATACGGGCACAATTTGCGCCACAACAAATTACTTTGCTTTTGCTAATAATACTATTTTGAGGGATTAATCAGAAAGAACGGGTTGATAATGGAATTCAAATTAGCACGTTGTTTTATGCACGTCCAGTAAATTTAAATGGCACTGTCGATAAAAGCTGATAATTGAGATTTCGACACTGCCCCGACTTTTGTTGCTGCTACTTCACCATCCTTGAAAATCATCAGAGTAGGGATGCCACGAACAGCATATTTTTGGGGTGTTTCCTGATTTTCATCAATATTAAGTTTCGCTACGGTCAATTTACCGTTATATTCCTCGGCGATTTCATCCAGGATAGGTGCAATCATTTTACAGGGGCCACACCATTCTGCCCAATAATCCACCATTACGGGTGAATCGGATTTCAATACTTGTTCTTCAAATGTCGAGTCCGCGACATGGATAATGCTTTCACTCATTTTAATAAATTGCCTTTATGTTGTATAAGGGACGCCATTTCAGCGAATTTATGCTGTAAATGCAAGTGAATAGTCAATTTGGACAAAGTCCAAACTTTAAGGAGTTTCAGTTATCCCGGATACAACCACAATTCAGTTTAGTGCGCTTAAGCTACATGCCTCTTTGCACAAAGCGCTGGACGCTATTGGCTTTACCGCCTGTACGCCAATTCAGGCCGCCACTCTACCACTGGTTCTGAGCGGCGACGACATTGCCGGCCAGGCGCAAACCGGTACGGGTAAGACAGCCGCGTTTCTGCTTGCCACCATGAACCACCTCCTCAGCGAGGAAAGTGCGAATCGGAAAAAAGGCCAGCCCAGAGCACTCATCATGTCACCGACGCGAGAGCTGGCCATACAGATTTATAACGATGCCGTGGATTTGAATCAGTTTACAGATTTAAGTATCGGTCTGGTTTATGGTGGCGTCGACTATCAGAAACAGCGGGATATGGTAGAGGAAGGTGTCGATATCCTGATCGGGACGCCCGGTCGCCTGATCGATTATCAGAAACAGGGCGTGTTGAAACTGAAAAATATTGAAGTCATGGTTCTCGATGAAGCTGATCGGATGTTTGATCTTGGTTTTATCAAGGATATACGTTTTCTACTCAGGCGTATGCCGAGTGCGACAGAACGATTGAATATGTTGTTCTCCGCAACTTTATCCTGGCGGGTTACCGAGCTCGCCTACGAGCATATGAACAGCCCGGATATAGTTCGTATCAATCCAGAGCAGGTCACCGCTGACCGAGTGACGCAAGTGCTCTATCACGTCTCCAAAGAAGAAAAAGTCAGTCTCATGATCGGGTTGTTGCAGCGCATTGACCCGACCCCGACGATTGTTTTTGTGAATACCAAGCGGACAGCTGAAATGATCTGGGGCTATCTGGAAGGTAATGGTTACAACTCCGCGATTTTGTCAGGCGATGTACCGCAGAAGAAACGCCAGACATTGTTTAAACAATTTTCAGACGGCAATCTACCGATTCTTGTTGCTACCGATCTGGCCGCCCGTGGGTTACACATCCCCGAAGTCAGCCATGTGTTTAATTTCGACTTACCCCAGAATGCTGAAGACTATGTACACAGGATTGGACGCACCGCGCGAGCCGGGGAAGCGGGTGATGCGGTGAGTCTGGCTTGTGAAGAATTTGTTTTTTCGCTTCCCGAGATAGAAGACTATATAGGTAACAGGATTCCCAGTGAGTCGGTTACCAATGACTTGCTGGCAGAACTCAAACCTATGGTTAGAATGAAAAAGTCTCCGGGCAAATTTAATAAAGACAGAAAGCGTGATAATAACTCAAGATCTCGCCGTTCCCGGCCCAAAAAAGCCTGAGTACTCCAGCAGCAGCTAAACCTCAGACAGCAGACGCTCGCCCAGCCACTCTCCTGTTAGTTTAATTTCTTCCAGGCAGACACCATGTTGCATGGGGTAGCTGCGCCACTCAATCGGGTAATTGTTTTCTTCTAAGGTTTCGAACGATTGCCTGGCGAAGTCTATCGGGATGACCGGATCCTGCTCACCATGAGCCATCAGAATCGGTGTCGTATGGTTCACATTTGTCCCTTCTTCATCAAGCACGCCCGGAAAAGGCAGGTATGAAGATAGAACAAGCAGCCCGCGAGTGGCTGCGGATAAAGCAGACCACAATGCAAAGTAATAGCACCGCCCTGAGAGAAACCGGCGATGACGATTTTGTTGGCCGGAATGCCTGCATCCAGTTCTGACTGAATAAAACTCTTGAGTATTTCTGCCGAGACATCAAAGTCAGCACGTTCTCTGCCCTTGCTGAGATCAGGATCTTTTATGTCATACCAGGAGCGCATCAGCATGCCGCCGTTAATTGTGACCGCTTGCATTGGCGCGTGAGGAAATATAAAGCGGATTCCTGAATTTGCCGGCAAACCAAGTTCGGGTACAACGGAGGCAAAATCATTACCGTCGGCGCCAAGCCCGTGTAGCCAGATTACGCTTGCCCGGTGTGTCCCATCTGCTTCAATTCTCAACGCGTCGCTCATGTATTTGTTTTCCTTTTACTTCTATTCTCATGAATTGGAGAGCTAATTGAATTTGATCGTCGCAACATTAGGCTAAACAAGGCAAGTCATTTTTAGTGCAGGGTAATATTTGCTATGCTCTGCCTGATAGTTTCATCTGCGAAAAAATAACGCCGGGAGAATGGTAATGAGCCGTCTAATTATAAGCATATCAGCAGTTCTCTTTACCCTTGTGGCATTGTGGGGCTGTGGGCAAAAAGGTAATCTATACCTGCCAGGCGAAAAAAAAACCGCCCTTGAGTCCGAACTGATCATCGCCTGATACCATGTCTGATTTCCTGTATCGCAACGGCGAATTGCACGTCGAAGGATTGGCTTTGTCTGATCTGGCTGAAACCTACTCCACTCCAAGCTATGTCTATTCACGAAAAGCGATAGAGAAGCAATGGCTGGCTTATGATGAGGCCTTGAAACAAAGAAAGCATTTAATCTGTTATGCCGTGAAGGCAAACAGCACTCTCGCTATTCTCAGTATTCTCGCCAAACTTGGATCAGGTTTTGACATCGTTTCTGTTGGAGAGCTGGAAAGGGTATTACGTGCCGGTGGCGAAGCTGGAAGGATAGTATTTTCCGGTGTTGGTAAAAAACGAGAGGAGATGTCGAGAGCGCTCGATGTTGGCATCAAGTGTTTCAATGTTGAGTCGATGTCTGAACTTGAACGGCTTAATCAGGTGGCGCAGGAGAAAAACCTGCAGGCTCCCGTTTCTTTACGTATTAACCCTGATGTGGATGCTGCGACACACCCCTATATTTCAACCGGATTGAAAGAGAACAAATTTGGTATCGCTTACGAGCATGCTCTGGAAAGCTACCGGCAGGCAAAGCTGATGACAAACATTGATGTTGTCGGTATCGATTTTCATATCGGATCACAGATCACAACACTCGAACCTTATATTGATGCGCTTAACAAACTGATGGCGCTGGTTGATCAATTAGCTGAAAAGAATATTCACCTTGATCACATAGATGTCGGTGGAGGACTGGGAATTCAATATCAGAATGAATCACCACCTGCTGCAGGGCAGTTGGTGGATGTCGTCTGCAAGGTGATCAGTGAGGACAGCTACGAGTTGCTTTTTGAGCCGGGGCGTTCGATTGTCGGTAATGCTGCTGTGCTCTTGACTCGGGTTGAATATCTGAAGGAAAACAGCGGTCGTAATTTTGCCATAGTCGACGCTGCTATGAATGACATCCTGCGACCGGCTCTCTACGACGCCTGGCTGTCGATTATTCCGCTCATTGAAAAATCCACAAGCCCGAGTCGAAGCTACGATATTGTCGGGCCGGTTTGTGAAAGTGCGGATTTTCTTGGTAAGAACCGGGAGCTGGCAATAGAAGAAGGTGACCTGTTAGCCGTGCTTTCAGCCGGAGCTTACAGCTTCTCCATGAGCTCAAACTATAATAGTCGACCACGGGCTGCTGAGATTTTGATTGATGGAGAAAAAGCCATCGAGATTAGAAAGCGTGAGAGCATAGCCTCATTAATGGAAGGTGAGATCGTTCTGTAGAATAAGGGGCTCCGCTGGAAATTGGCGTAATTTTGTGAAATAGCACTAAGTTAGTGCGCAAGAATGGAACCACTGCCCTTTTTACCAAGTCTATATTGTTAGGATCATCACTCTGGGCTATTCTGAATCATATGCGCATACTTATATCGACGCTTTGTTTGTTACTGGCTACAGCTCTGTCAGCCGAGGTTTATCGCTCGGTGGATGAGGAAGGCAACGTCGTGTATACCGATCAAGCAAGTCCTGATGCAGAAGTGATTCAGGTTGATGAGCTGCAAACCATCAGCCCACCAGCCCCCAGTCGCGCTTTCAAATATGAAAAAAAGTCCGAGAAAGCGAAAAAATATAGCCAGATTAGTATAACCAGTCCACAGCACGATATGGCTATCCGGGACAACAGCGGCTCGGTAACAGTCAGCGTTTCAGTTACACCGGTTTTGGGACTTGGCCATAGTCTGGTGCTGTACTTTGATGGCAAAGAATCTCTGCTAGGAGCGGCTACCAGTAAAACATTCACTAATGTCGACCGGGGCAGTCACCAGCTCAGGGCAGCAGTAAAAAATGCTGAAGGACGAATTCTCATTAGTTCCAAGTCAGTGACCTTTCATCTGCAGCGCCAATCGCTTAATAGACCCAACAGGGCGAATTGATCACCTAAGCAACGCTTTCAGCGACTCTTTAGTATTAACAGCAAGGTTGGTCTGCTTCTTGCTCCTCTCCATGCGTTCCTTTTAACTCCGTGGCTTTGAGGCCCCATTCCTATGAAAAAACCAGGTTCTTATCATAAGCATTTGATTGCACTTGGTGCACGAGCGTGGAATATTGCACCATAATAGTGCAAACTTGTTGCCAATGGGTATTGAACAACAAAAAGCGCGGCTGTTAATTGAAAATATTAATACGGCAATATTGGTTTTCGATAAAAACCTGATTCTCACCACAATCAACACCGCGGGTGAAAATTTGCTATCTCTTAGCCAACGTAAAATATGTGGCCTCAATATCAATGAAATTTTCCCCGTCTCAGACAATTTCGTCTGCACGATCGAACGCGCTCTTGAGAGTAAACAGCCATATATGGAGCGGGGTATGGAATTGGGATTACCGAATACCCGACAGGTAATTGTGGATTGTATGATGACGCCCTGTTTTGAAAACGATGTCTGCAAAGAAGTGATCGTGGAAATGGTTGATGCGCATTCCTACGCAAAAGTAATACGGGAAGAAAGTCTTAGCATTTTGCATGATGCAGCACGTCAATCTTTGCAGGGTATGGCGCACGAGATCAAGAACCCGCTTGGCGGGCTTCGTGGTGCTGCACAGTTACTTGAGCAGGAACTTAACGGCGGCGAGCTGACGGAATACACTCAGATCATCATTAATGAAGCTGACAGGTTACGTAAGCTGATCGACAGAATGCTAACCCCCAATGCCTTACAGTATCCTTCGGATGTCAACATTCACGAGGTTCTGGAATATGTCCTCAACCTTGTCGAGGCTGAGTTACCGAGCAGGTTGGAGATTCAAAGAGATTACGATCCGAGCCTGCCGATGATAAATGTTGATCGTGAACAACTCATTCAGGCCCTGCTTAACATTCTGCGCAACGCTGCACAGGCTGTCGGTGAAGACGGCGAGATTTCGCTTCGATCCAGAATTACGCGACGGACTACCATCCGGCAGCACTATTACAAGATTGCTGTGCAAATAGAAGTTATTGATAACGGCCCGGGAGTGCCGGAAGAAATTGAAGATACGATTTTTTACCCAATGGTTACCGGTCGCCCTGAGGGAACAGGTCTTGGCCTGTCCATCGCGCAATCACTGGTACAGGCCCATGGAGGTGTAATCGAGTATGAGCGTAGTGATGACAGCACCAGTTTTAAAATCCTCTTACCCTTACAACAACGAAATGATTGAGCAAAGTAAAGTCTGGATTGTCGATGACGATAAGTCGATTCGCTGGGTTCTTGAAAAAGCGCTGGGAAAGGAAAGTTTTGTTATCAGCAGTTTTGAAAACTCTGAGAAATTACTGACACGTTTTGAAACAGAAAAACCGGATGTCATTATTTCTGATATTCGTATGCCGGGTCTGGATGGAATCAGTTTGCTCGATCGTATTAAAAACATCGCGCCCGAATTGCCGGTCATTATAATGACGGCCTATTCTGATCTTGATCGTGCTGTTTCCGCTTTTCAGGGTGGTGCTTTCGAATACCTTTCCAAACCCTTTGACCTCGATGAAGTAGTCAGTCTTGTCAAACGTGCTATTCAACAGAATATCGGCAAAAGCCTGAATAAAAAAACACAGGAGTTGAGGCGTCAGGAAATTATAGGTTCGGCGCCGGCGATGCAGGAGGTTTTTCGGGCGATAGGACGACTTTCAAGCTCCAATCTCACGGTACTGATTACGGGTGAGTCAGGCACTGGTAAAGAACTGGTTGCAATGGCCTTGCATAGACACAGTCCAAGAGCTGAAGAAGCTTTTATCGCTTTGAACACCGCAGCGATTCCACACGAGTTACTTGAGTCAGAGTTGTTCGGGCATGAAAAAGGGGCGTTCACAGGTGCAACGGCGCAGCGCTCCGGCCGCTTTGAACAGGCAGATGGCGGTACTTTGTTTCTGGATGAAATCGGCGACATGCCTGCGGAATTGCAAACCCGCTTATTGCGAGTACTCGCTGATGGAGAGTTTTATCGGGTTGGCGGTCACGTACCCATAAAGGTCGATGTACGCGTCATTGCTGCGACGCATCAGGATCTGGAAAGTCGCGTCAAAGAAGGGCACTTTCGCGAAGACTTGTTGCATCGCCTGAATGTTATTCGCGTACACGTGCCACCTTTGCGTGATCGTCGGGTGGACGTACCTGAATTGACAGATTTTTTTCTGGCAAAGGCATCCAAAGAACTGGATATGCCAGCTAAACGGATTCGTCCTGAAACACAGACATATTTGAATAAACTTACCTGGCCCGGGAATGTACGACAGCTTGAAAATTTCTGTCGCTGGATCACAGTGATGGCCTCGGGCAAAGAGATTCATCTTGACGATCTGCCTCCTGAGCTGATGGAGACGGGCAGTATTGATACGTCCTTTAATGACTGGGAAAGCAAGTTGCGAAGCTGGGTAGAATTTAATCTTATGGAAGGAGAAACCCAGCTGCTCAATGACGCCATGCCTCGCTTTGAAATAATTATGATCGAAGAAGCCCTGAAGCGTTCCAACGGCAGAAGACAGGATGCAGCCAAACTGCTTGGCTGGGGACGAAACACTCTGACTCGTAAAATCAAAACACTGAATCTCGATCTTTGATTCATACTCTAGTAGTCTGCGAATAAGGAAAGGCTTTGTTCAGGATAAAACTCAACGGGTAGAAAAATTATGCTTCAGGAAAGATTTGTTGAATATGAATTTGAAGGCAAATTGCTGGAAGGTTTTCTTGCTTATGATGATTCCCACGATTCACCTGTACCAGGTGTGATTGTTGCTCCTGCCTGGGCTGGCAGAGGAAATTTTGAATGTGATAAGGCGCGTAAGCTTGCCACTCTAGGCTACGTTGGCTTTGCCTGTGATTTATATGGCAAGGGTATTATGGGGAAGAGCGTGGAGGAGAATTCTGCACTCATGCAACCATTTCTCGACGACAGACAGATGCTGCAAAACTGTTTGCTGAAAATTCTGGAAACCCTGCAAACGCAGACCGAAGTCGATGAGAACAATATTGCTGCAATGGGCTTCTGCTTTGGCGGTTTGTGTGTGCTTGATATGGCCCGTATAGGTGCAGCTGTGAAAGGCGTGGCAAGTTTTCACGGTTTGTTTGGAGCACCGGGAAACACAGAAGGAAACAAGATTACGGCGAAAGTCCTCGCATTACATGGCCATGAAGATCCTATGGCACCTGTTGAATCAGTTATTGATCTGGAAAATGAATTGACAGCCGCCGCTGCGGATTGGCAAATTCACGTCTACGGTGGCACCATGCATGCTTTTACTAATCCGGTTGCGAACGATCCTGATTTTGGCACGGTTTACAGTGAAAATGCTGATAAGCGTTCCTGGCAGACACTGCTGAATTTTCTACAGGAACTGTTTTAGCTATTCATTGAGCCAGCTGGCGACCTGTCTGGCGTAATAACTCAGTATTCCGTTGGCTCCGGCGCGTTTGCAGGACAAGAGACTCTCGAGAACAACACTACGTTCATCTATCCATCCTTTTTCCGCGGCTGCCTTAAGCATCGCGTATTCGCCGCTGACATGATAAACAAAGGTCGGCATAGCAAATTCTGTTTTTACACGACGCACAATATCCAGATAGGGAAGACCCGGTTTCACCATCACCATGTCGGCACCTTCCTGAATATCCAGAGCGACTTCACGTAAAGCTTCGTCTGAGTTTGAAGGATCCATTTGATAGCTGTGTTTCCCCCCACCGTCAAGATTTGCCGCTGAACCCACTGCATCGCGAAAAGGCCCGTAAAAACTGGAGGCGTATTTTGCAGAATAGGCGAGTATACGTGTGTTGATATGACCTTCGCTGTCGAGCGATGATCTGATGGCGGCGACCCGACCATCCATCATGTCAGAGGGTGCAACAATATCAACGCCGGCCCTGGCCTGTGACAGAGCCTGTTTTGCCAGCACGGACACGGTAGCGTCGTTTGTTATGTAGCCAGACTCATCCATTAGGCCATCCTGACCGTGGGTTGTAAATGGATCGAGGGCTACGTCAGCAATGAGACCAAGCTCAGGAATTTTTGACTTTATTTCCGCGGCGGCACGTTGTAATAATCCGTCAGGATTAAAAGCTTCACGTGCGTCTTCACTTTTACTGCCTTGACCGACTACCGGGAATAGAGCAATTGCAGGAATTCCCAATTCATATGCTATTTTTGCCTCTTGCAGCAGTTCGTCAATGCTCAGGCGCTCTACACCGGGCATTGATGTTACGGCTTCGCGTTTACTGTCACCTTCAATCACGAACAGCGGATAGATGAGATCGTCGCTGGCCAGAGTGTGTTCTCGCATCATTCGACGGGTAAAGTCATGTTCGCGCATGCGACGCATTCGGCTGGACGGGAATGTGGTTTCGCTCATAATAGACAACAGGTGTTTAAGTTTGACAGGGCAATACTCCCATGATTTTTACGGCGAACCAAGAGCTTATTATTCGACTGTCAGTATTTCTTGGCGTGTTCGTTGTGCTCGTAAGCTGGGAATTAGTTGCGCCGCGCCGTAGTAAAGTTCTGTCTGCCTGGAAGCGGCGTGGGGCAAATCTTCTATTGATGATTGCTAACGCTTTCGTGTTACGCCTGCTACTGCCACTAGCCGCGCTATCAATGGCCACGCTTGCGAGTGTCAGTGGCTGGGGTTTATTAAACTCGCTGGCGGTGAATATCTGGCTGGCTGGTATTCTGTCATTTCTGCTATTCGATTTACTGATTTATTTTCAGCATCGACTCATGCACAAGATCTCATTTTTATGGAGAATACATCGCGTGCATCACAGCGATACAGACATTGATGTGACGACAGGGGTACGATTTCACCCGCTCGAAATTCTGCTGTCTCTGTGCATAAAAATTACTGCTGTGCTGTTGATCGGACCGCCTCTTATCGCTGTTATTGTGTTCGAAGTGGTATTGAGCTCAAGTTCCCTGTTTAATCATGCCAATATTTTTGTTCCTTTGAAGGTCGAGGGTATTCTTCGAAATTTCATTGTTACTCCGGACATGCACCGTGTTCATCATTCTGTAAAAGAATATGAAACCAACAGTAACTTTGGCTTTAATATCTCGCTGTGGGACAGGCTGTTTGGCAGCTATAGGGCGCAACCAGAAGACGGTCATCAGGGAATAATTGTCGGACTCAAGGAATTTCGCGGGCCTGAGTTTGTCAATGTACTATGGCTTTTCAGGCAACCACTATTGAACAGTGCTGAGTTTGCCAGTAATTACGATAGACTAATCAACGAATTATCAGATGACAAGGGGACGTTAGAATGAGTGAAGCTGCCGTACTAGAAAGATACAGCGAGGGTGCGCAGGAGCGACAGGAAGCATTATGCTGTCCGGTTGATTACGATACCAGTCTGCTGGCTTTGTTGCCGGCTGAGGTGATCGAGAAAGATTATGGTTGTGGCGATCCATCCCGCTATGTTCGAAAGGGGGATGTGGTGCTTGATCTTGGCAGTGGTAGTGGCAAGATTTGTTATATGGCGGCGCAGCTGGTTGGCAAGCAGGGCCGTGTAATAGGTGTCGATATGAACGATGATATGTTGACCCTGGCCAGAAAATACCAGCAGGAAATGGCCGACAGACTGGGCGGCGATCGGGTTCGTTTTGTGAAAGGCCAGATTCAGGATCTGGCTCTGGATGTGGATGCAATGGAAAGCTGGTTGTCCGAGAATCCGGTCACTAATGCTGCCGACTTGTCTGCACTGGAGAACTGGAAGCGGGAACAGAAATTATCGAAGCCATTAATACCGGATAATTCAGTTGATCTTGTCATCTCAAATTGCGTACTCAATCTGGTCGATGACAATCAGAAGCAGCAGCTGGTCAGGGAAATTTATCGGGTGGTCAAACCCGGCGCCAGAGTCGCCATCTCCGATATTGTCAGTGATGAAATGATCCCTTCACACTTGAAAGATGATCCTGAATTATGGAGTGGCTGCATTTCCGGCGCTTTTCAGGAACAGGAAATGATAGCGATGTTTCTTGAAGCCGGTTTTCAGGCTATCAGTTTCGATAAATGGTCAGCAGAACCCTGGCAGACGGTCGAGAATATTGAGTTTCGTTCCTTGACACTGACAGCAACAAAGCCGGAAGGTAGTGAATGTCTCGATAGTGGCCATGCTGTGATCTATCGTGGTCCCTTCAGTTCAGTCGAAGACGATGAAGGTCATGAGTTTCCGCGCGGCGAAAGAATGGCGGTTTGTGAGAGAACATTCCGATTTTTGACTGAGGGTCCATTTCAGGATAATTTCATCGGAATTATTCCGGCACAGGAACATGAACCATTAGCATGGTGCGCAGCCAGTGGTACGCGGCGACCAGCGAGTGAAACGAAGGGCGCTCAACATCTGGCTGGGGAAAATACTGAGAGTTGTTGCTGAATTACTATTTAATCAGGTGCTATGAATAATCGTATTAAAAAAATATGGAAAGAAAACCGGAGCTTTGTGGTGTTTGTTGCGTTGATGTTAATCTTTCGAAGTGCTGTCGCTGACTGGAATCATGTTCCGACCGGATCAATGAAACCCACGATCCTCGAAGGCGATCATATCTTTATAAACAAGATGGCTTACGATATTCGAGTTCCTTTTACGCATATTTCCCTGTTTAAACTGGCCGACCCGAAACGGGGTGACATTATCATTTTCGATTCGAAGGTATCGGAAAAACGAATGGTCAAACGGGCGATAGGTATACCGGGTGATATCGTTTCCATGCAGAACAATGTGCTATATATCAATGGACAGCCTTTAAATTACAGCGACTTGAATCTTCGAGCAGGTGACCGGGTAGAAGATTTGTTCGGAGTGCGTCACCAGATCAGAATTGTTCCAGGCGGCGGCTATTTATCAAGTTTTCCAGCAGTTGAGGTTCCTCCGGGTCAGTACCTCGCATTAGGGGATAATCGTGATAACAGTTCCGACTCCCGGGTTATTGGTTTTATACCCAGAAAGGAAATTGTCGGTCGCTCGCAGAAAGTGGTTTTATCAATTAATTATGAAAATTACTATCTGCCAAGAGCGAATCGCTATTTTCATTCTATTTAAGCACACCGCGTTTACCCATCATTGTGGAGTACAGATAAAACACTACTATAAAGATAAAAATTACCGCAGTAAAAATCAGCGAAAAAGTATCACCCACGATTTCCAGACCATTAGCGAAACCATAGTTATGTATGGTGGTTGCTATCATTGATATAAGTGAAAACAAAAAGACCTGAGCTGCTATTTTTTTACGCAAAAGTAATAGTATTGCACCGGCAACGCCTCCCCATACTGCACAGGCCCATGCAGCAATAACCCAGGCTGGAAAACTGTTGAAGTATTCCACTTGCTCAATTGAAAAGTTGCTCATGTAATTTTCGTTCCTTGTCTGAGCCATGAGATAATCCAGAGCACCCATGCTGCTCCATAGCAGTGAAAATATACCTACCAGCCAGAGATGCCACGGAGACTTGTTCTGCAGTTCATTATCTGTATCACTCATATAACCCTCCTGTTTCTCCTGCAAATTTTAGTCGTAATTTAACTTTGGGAACCAGTCAGGACCACGGCCCTCGGGAGTGAGATCAAACAAGTTCCAGACAGGCCAGAACAGATCTGCATGCCGAGGGTGTTGATTTTCAGCGGGCGCGGTGAAGAGAAGTTCGGTGCAATAAGTGTGATGTATCTGCTCACCCTGGCGTTTGAACACATTCATGGCCGGCATTTGCTGAGAACCGTCGTGGTTTTCACCAAAGTAATCGCGGTTATAGCTGTTCCCTGAAGAAGATAGCAGGCGTAGCTGATTCCAGCCTCGAGATTGCCCCCACTCTGCAAATTTCTCTATCGGGGCCCTGGCGATGGCAGCAAAACTGACCTTGTCCCGAATATGCGGCGCGCTGCCATTCAGACCGTCGAGTAATGAATTGCATGCCGGACAGGGTTTGTCTGCATCCTCTGCATACATGAAACTATATAGCAGCAGGGTGTCTTTACCGTCGTCAAACAGCGTAGAAAACTGTCGCTTAACGATTGATCCACCAATCAGTTCATCGAAAACATAGTCTTGAGGCAGTTCGCCACCCACTGGTAATTGACGTCTCTGGGTGGCGACTTTTTCGAGCTTGTCACGCAGCTTAAGTTCTTCTCCAAGTAGTTTATCCCGTTGCTCGCGATAAATACTGTTTTCATTGGGGAAGCGATTGTCATGTAATTTATTCATTCATCGAGATCTGCAAAAATAAACAAAGAGGTGAATCGCATGGGTGTCTCCTTCAAAATCAAACAGTCTTGCCAAGTGTACTCTTCACAATAAGTGACTTAAAGACAACGCTCCGGTGCTGGAAGAGAGGCTACTGTATTCTCTATCCACTCTTCCGTCTCACGGGTAATGTCTTTGGTTGATTTACCATTGGTCTCAATTGATGGGCCAATGACCATGTTGATGGTGCCAGGCCATTTAAGCAGACTGTTACGGGGCCAGAAGTAACCGGAATTGTGTGCGACAGGGATAATCGGGCAGGCCGATTTACTCGCCAACATGCCGCCTCCGGGCTGGTATTTATGTCGGCTACCAGCAGCCGTGCGGGTACCTTCCGGGAATATCACTACGCACAATCCTTCAGCCAGGCGTTGACAACCTTGTTCAACAATTTGTCGTAAAGCCTTTGTTGCCGAACCCCGATCAATAGCGATGGGTTCCATCGCTGCCAGGCCCCAGCCGTAAATCGGAATCCAGAGTAGTTCGCGTTTTAAAATCCAGACCTGAGTCGGAAAAGTAAACTGCAGAACCAGAGTTTCCCATGCGGACTGGTGTTTACACATGATAATAACAGCTTGATTGTCAGGTATATTTTCGAGGCCTTCTATTCTGTAGTCGAGATTACAGCAGAGCTTCAACCAGAAGAGATTGAAAACAGCCCATTGCGAGACGATTTTGAAGCGCAGGGGAAAAATCAGTGGGTAGAGCAGGATACTGAGAGGAACAAAAATCAGGGTAGATAGCGCCATTCCGAAATAAAACAGTAATGAACGCAGAAGTAGCATGTTGACTTACTCCGTGTTTAAAAGTGCGTCTGTTGCGCTGGCGAGATCATTATATATTGGCACTTCTTTAGGTAAGTCTTTGCTGGCAAGCGTGTCTTTCCCTTTGCCAGTTTTCACCAATATGGGTTTTGCTTTAACAGAAAGAGCGGCTTGTACATCACTTATTTTGTCGCCAATAAAAATTGATTTATATAAGGGCTTACGTAGTCGTCTTGAAATCTCGTGAAGCATGCCCGGTTTGGGTTTTCGACAGGAACAATCGTCCTCGGGAGCATGCGGACAGAAAAAGATGGCTTCAATAGAGCCACCGTATTGCCCAAGGTGAGTATGCATTTTCCGGTGTATGGCATGAAGATCGGCGTAGGTAAATTTACCGCTAGCCAGACCGGACTGATTTGTTGCGACCACAATACGATAACCTGCCCGATTCAGCCGGGCGATGGCATCCAGGCTACCGGGGATGGCCTCCCATTCCTCCTCGGACTTTATGTAGTCGTCTGAATCGTAATTAATGACGCCATCTCTATCGAGGATTATCAGGTTCATCGGTTTATTGTGCCTGTAATTTCGAAATGTCCGCTGTGCTCAAAAACAGTGTGGTGATTTGTCGTAAAAGAGCGAGTCTGTTCGACTTCAAAGCCTCGTCCTCCGACATAACCATGACCTCGTCGAAGAAATTGTCAACCGGATCTCGCAGTTCTGCCAGTTTTGAGAGAATACTGGAATAATCGTTGCCGCTGAGTAAGGGTTGTACCGTTTTGCTTATTTCCTTAAGCGCACTTGCCAATAACTGCTCTGCTGGTTCCTGTAGCAGGGCCTCGTCTATTTCTATTGCATCATTATTGTTATTTTGTTTCAGAATATTTTCGATACGCTTATTGGCCGCTGCGAGACTTGCTGACTCTGGTAGCCCGCAAAAATTATTTACAGCCTGAACCCGCTTATGAAAATCAAGCAAGCGGGTCGGCCGGACAGCCAATACTGCTTCAAACACGTCTCCTCTCAGCTCGTTGTCGGCGTAGTATCGTTTCAGTCTTTGCATGACAAAATCGAAGACATCTGCGACTACCTGATCACTCGAAACAGATGAGTCAAACTGTTTTGCACTGTTTTCCAGACAGTCAGCCAGATCAAGATCAAGTTCACATTCAATCATTATTCGTAAACATCCAATCGCTGCACGTCTTAAGCCGAAGGGGTCTTTATCTCCCGTTGGAGCCTGGCCGATTGCAAAAATGCCTATTAGTGTATCGGTTTTCTCTGCCAGTGAGAGCGCCTGACCGAGCTGACCGGAAGGCAGAGCATCACCTGAGAAGCGTGGCATGTATTGTTCGTCAAGCGCTACAGCGACCTCTGAATTCTCACCACTTTTACTGGCGTAATAGCGGCCCATCACGCCCTGTAATTCCGGGAACTCCCCAACCAGCGAACTTGATAGATCGCATTTTGCGAGAACAGCCGCCCGCTGCAAATCGGACTTATCAAGCTCAAGCTCGTCGGCCAGATAGGCACAAAGTGCTTTAACACGTTCACTCTTGTCATAGAGACTTCCAAGCTGTTTCTGATAGACAATATTCTTCAGTCCTTCCTGGTTCTCAATGAGGGCTTTGGCCGTGTCTCTTTGCCAGAAAAAGGCGGCATCGCTGAGTCGCGGATGTATAACCCGTTCATTACCACGACTGATTTCTTCGGGTGTGCGGCTGTCAATATTGGCAACGGTAATAAAATGCGGCAGCAGTTTCTGATCCTTACCTTTAACCGGGAAATATTTCTGGTGGTCCTGCATTGATGCAATCAGTACTTCTTGCGGTAGTTCCAGAAAAGACTCATCAAAATTCCCGGAAACAGGCACCGGCCATTCCACCAGAGAAGTCACCTCTTCGAGCAGCGCCGGATCGATAATCGCCTCACCTCCGAGTTCCTTTGCACGAGCGACAACCTGCTCTTCTATTATTTGCTGGCGTCGCTGGTAGTCGACTATGACCTTACCTTCGTCTTCAAGTGTCTTTGCATAGTCTGCAGCACTAAGCACGATAATTTCGCCAGGCTGATGAAATCGATGGCCGTAGGAACATTTGCCGGCATCGATTCCCAGTATCGACGCAGGCAAAGATTGTTCACCAAACAAGATTAGTATCCAGTGTACGGGGCGGACAAACTCTGCATCGCCAGCTCCCCAACGCATGCGCTTCGGGATCGGCAATTTATTCAGGGCTGAGGCAATAATGTCCTGAAGTAGTTCGGCGCTTGGGCTGCCTTTCTCAATGGCCTTATAGGCCAGCCAGCTGCCTTTCTCTGTTTCCAGCCTGCCGAGTTCCTCAACCGACACGCCACAGGAACGGGCAAAGCCCTCAGCTGCTTTACTCGGGCTGCCATCCTCGCCAAACGCGGCGCTTACAGCCGGACCACGACGTTCTACTTCAGTATCTTTCTGTTCACTATCCAGATCCGAAATGACAACTGCAAGGCGTCTTGGAGTAGCCAGCCATTTACATTCGTCATGCTCAAGATTTTTCCCTGCAAGCCCAAGCTGGATTTCATCCGCAAAAGACATCGCCAGACGTTTCAGGGCCTTGGGTGGCAGTTCCTCAGTACCAATTTCGATCAGTAAGTTTTTCTTAATCATTTTCTTTGCACAGGGGAAAACCCAGAGCCTCGCGACTTTCGTAGTAACTTGAGGCAACAGCTCGTGCCAGACTACGTACTCGCAGGATAAAACGCTGACGTTCGGTCACCGAAATGGCGTGTCTGGCGTCAAGCAGATTGAAAGTGTGTGAGGCTTTAAGAACCATCTCGTAAGCGGGCAGTGGTAAGTTCTGCTCAATAAGTTTCTGACTCTCACCTTCACAGGTATCAAACAGTTTGAACAGCGACTCAATGTCGGCAAGCTCGAAATTGTAAGTCGACATCTCGACTTCGTTCTGATGATAAATGTCGCCGTATGTGACTTTGCCGGCCGGTGTTTCAGCCCATATCAGGTCATAAACACTGTCCACGTTTTGCAGGTACATGGCGATTCTTTCCAGGCCGTAAGTGATTTCACCGGCTACCGGTTTACAGTCAAGGCCGCCTACCTGTTGAAAATAAGTGAACTGAGTGACTTCCATTCCATTCAACCAGACCTCCCAACCGAGTCCCCAGGCGCCAAGCGTCGGTGATTCCCAGTTATCTTCGACGAAACGAATATCATGAATCAGCGGATCAATACCCAGTTCGCTGATTGAATTCAGATAGAGCTCCTGAATATTCAATGGTGATGGTTTCATCAGTACCTGATATTGATAGTAATGCTGGAGTCGGTTCGGGTTGTCACCGTAGCGGCCATCGGTCGGCCGGCGCGAGGCCTGAACGTAGGCGGCATGCCATGGTTCAGGGCCGATTGCCCGTAAAAATGTCGCAGGGTGGAATGTTCCTGCTCCCACCTCCATGTCATAAGGTTGTTGAATTACGCAACCCTGGTTTGCCCAGAACTGTTGTAAGCTGAATATTAATTCCTGAAAGGTCATGATTGATTGCTGACTGCTCTATATTTTACGACAAATCGGAATTTCAGAATTACCTGCCCCGGCTGTCATTCGTTTTTTGCATTGCTGCTAAGGTTTTGCATGGCAGATCACAACGCTACCAGGCTTTTTCAGCGCATATCATACCGGTTCGGCATTTGTATGTGTAATGAAACAATGATTCAAGGAAAGCATGCTTGAGTCGATACAGGGGAATATCGAGAACAGCGACAACTTCCAGATGAAAACAAGTTTATACATACCGGAAACTGCAAAATGGTACGGCCTGCTGAATCAGGCTCAGGCTGAAACCAAACACTATCTGGCTACAGATCTGGAACGCTATATGGCGAATATGTTATTTCGCTTCGCAACTGATGGTAAAGGTTTGCTTGAACAGTCACACAGTACTGCAGTGTTTGAACTGAACTCCGTCAGAGAGCAACGACTGATGCGCTTACAGGGGGCAGGCGAGCGTTGTCTTGTGACAGCCGGCTTTTTCCCGGAACACGCTAATTTTGCCGGATTGTCCCTGCTGCACTTTATTGATACCGGTCGCTCAGCTTACCGTGATCTGGCCGAAGCAATGCCTGATTCATCGGTATATCAGCAAATAAACAACTCTTTTGTGGAGCTTGTCGATATTCTGCAGAAAGTGGGTGAACTGAGCGGGGTGTGCCGCTCGATAGATCTCATTCAGGCCTGTGAATTATGGCAGCAGGAAAGAAGTCAGTATGGATGGTTTATGATAGGTGCTAAAACTAATTCTTTTCCCGCGTCGACCGCCTGTACAACTACTCACTAGTCTGAGCTTTATCAGCCTGTATTTCTTCTTCGGCCTGAATGGCTTTGGTCAGTGCGTCCAATTCCCGGGTGAATAACTCAAATTTAAAATCAGGTATGGCGTATGCCCAGGCACTTAATTGCGCATTCAGGCTGCTTGATGCAGCGCCCGGATCATCGCCGCTGGCAGTCTCACTATCGGTTTCTTCAGAAGACCCGACATCCGGATTGCTGGCAGCAACTGAAAACTGAAAATTCGAATAATTACCTTCATCCAGTTTTGCGCTGGTGATTTTGACAATCAGTCCGTCGAAAGTCTGAACAGTGGCGACTATTTGCTCCGCACCATTCAGTTTTTCCGCCTTAAGTATATTATCAGCAGCAATTTGCTCCAGAAGAGTTCCCATGCGACTGATTATGACAGTTGATTGTGCTTCCCTGCCTTCCGGTATTTTTTTCAGGACAAAATCATCTATATCTTTCTCGCGTGAGAGAGTAACAGACTCAGCATTCGGGTGGCTTATTTCAATACTCTGAATGCGAGACGAGTTTATGTTGAACAGCTCGCGTGTAAACCAGTCTGTTACATCAGCGCTCAGATCGAGATCACCTTCGACCAATAGTGCCTGACTGTCCTCTGGAAGACGAACGTAGAGTCCGGTTTTATCTTTTGCAGCTTTACTGTGACGTGTACTGCCGATAATTAATTGCGCAAGTTCGGTCTGATTAGTGTCGCGCAATGTCAGCAGCAGCGAATCCGCGCCATCTATAGCCGGATCTTCGACCCCCAGTCTTGAATATAGCTCCGGGTTACTGGTTTTTTTCGAGAGAATCTTTAATTCAGCAAGCCCGAGTATGGTGCTTTTGATTTTTCCGAAATCGGCTGGATAATTGTCAGCTGCGGTGATTACCCACTCGTTTTCAAGTTGTATTAATTCGAGGTTTTTACCATTCTTTGTAAGCTCTATTGCTCTGATATCGTTTACGCGCTCAGATAAACCCGGCAGCAACAACTGCTTGTCCATGCTTGTAGTTGGTGCACGTTGGCTGCTCATATAACTTGCCGCGAGAATTGCCACCAATGTTGCTACAGCCAACAATAATAGTTTGTTACTTTTCATGATCAGGCACTTCGTTTTCGAGACTGGTAGAGTCCTATAAATATGGCGGCAAACATAATTAGCAGTGGCATTAAGCCGATATTGATAAACTTCAGTTTTGTACCAAGGCTTTCGATATTTTTTTGCAATTCATGCTGAACTGCCCGCAATTCCTTTCTGGTTTTTAACTGCTCTGTCTGAAATTTTTCAATCTCGGCATTTTGTTCCTTGCTGAGAATCAAATTGCTTTCTCCGCTTTCTCTTTGCAGACCCAGAATGCGCTGTTCTGTTTCCGTCAGTTTGGCCTGAAGTTCGCGTTCTCTGTCACGAAACTTGTCTTCTGCCTCGCGACGAATGGTTTCAACAACTTCAAAAGGCCGCGAGAATTCGCCCCGGCTTCGCAGGCTGATAAGATCGGTGTTACCGGACAGGTTCTCCAGAGTGTTCACAACAAAATCGCCATTGTTAGCGATCGGTTGGGGAATATCGACGCCGAAGAAACTTTGCGTTCGAACCCAGAACATGTCGCTGAGAATATCGGTATCAGCAACAAGGATAAGATTTATATTGCCCTCTTTCAGGAACTCGGTTTTATCGTCCTCAGTGGCGTTTGGTTTGCCATCCGGGTAAACACTTTCGACCTTACCGCTGATACGCACTGCCAGATTTTGTCGCTGATTACTGGATTCAAAATTTTCCAGAATAATATTCGGGTCCTGCTGAAAAAGAATCAGGTCACGTTCGAGCTGCATTGAATCTTTCGTTGTCTGCATCAGACTCGACATCTCAACTTTGGAATCTTCGTCCTGTTCGATAATGCCTGCCGTGCCCAGATGAACGACCTTAAGTTCGCTTGTGGTGAAATCATCTTTGTTGAAGCTGTCTTCACCCAGTCGTAGCCAGGGTAAATACAGTGTTTCCTGTGGTCCTCGCGCACTCCGGGTCTGAACACGCATTGCTGAGGTGATGTCTGCTGCCAGTTTGCTATCTACGACTTTTATGCCCCAGCCTTCCAGAAATACTTTTAAATCGGAATCGAGATCGGGGATTGCCATCGGGTTTTGCGGATCAGGTTGGCTGCGGTCAGCTTCGGCCAGAGGGTCAACGAGGAACAATGCGCTACCTCCAGCCAGAATGAATTGATCAATTGCGAAAAGCGCATCATCTTTTAGTTCTTTCGGATGAATTACCATCAGCACGTCGATATCATCATCAAGTTTGTAGGGTGAGGAACCTAGATTTCGGACATCAAAAAACTCAGACATAATGCCGAGTATCGCCCAGGCTTGCTCTGGAGGCTGACCGGGAGTCATGCCTGGCCCACCAAAGACAGGCAGGGAGCTGATAACACCCACTACTCTTTTCTGCGGGTTGGCCAGATTATAAATGAGCTTGGTCAAATCGTACTCCAGCGCCGCTTCCCTGCTGTCCTGAAAGAAAGGGATACTCGCTTCATCATCAGTCGAGTTGCTGCCGATCAGCCCGAAGTAGGCCCGGTCGCCCGCCGTATTTATTGATACACCCTGTAAACCGCTTGCCACAGCCTGATCTTCCTCTTCTGAAAAGGGCTCCGGTTCAATGACTGTCAGTTTAATTTTCCCGGAGGATTTTGCCGCATACTCTTCGAGCAAATCTCTGACACGATTGCCATAATTCAACAGTCCGGGGTAGCCGAGCAGAGTATCTCTGGAAAAATAGAAATCCAGTTCTACAGGTTCATCGAGTGTTTGAATAATATTTACTGTACCCTCTGAAAGTGTAAAAAGTTTACTCTCGGTCAGATCTATTCGCAGGCTGGTTAAGCTGGCATTGGCTAGGATAATAACGGCAACAGCCAGAACTGCCGCTAACATCAGACCACCACTTGAATAAAGCGTTTTATTATTCATCTTAACTGGCCTTCCTTGAGTCAATAACAATGACGTTTGCATACAACCAGAAAACAATCAGTACGCCGAAGTAGATGAGATCACGCAAATCGATAACGCCTTTTTTTATTGAATCAAAATGTGTGAGAAAACTGAATGATGCAACAGCATCGACAATTACCGGCGGAGCCCAGCCTTGAAAAAAGTCGAGTACCAGAGGGAACCCACTTAAGACGAATAAAAAACAGATGACAACACTGATCACAAAGGCTATCACCTGACTTTTTGTAATTGCTGATATGCAGGAGCCTATTGCTAGAAAGCCACCGGCCATCAAAAAACTGCCCAGGTAACTGGCAAAAATAACAGTGTTATCCGGATTACCTAGATAATTCACAGTTATCCATATAGGGAAAGTCAGAACAATTGCGATTCCGGTAAAACACCAGGCTGCCAGAAATTTACCGCAAACCGCTTCGCCTATGGATATTGGTAGAGTCATCAATAATTCTATGGTGCCGCTTTTTCGCTCTTCCGACCAGAGTCGCATGGCAATCGCCGGTATCAGAAACAGATAGAGCCAGGGATGGAACCTGAAAAAAGGTTCGAGATCTGCCTGCGCACGTTCGTAAAACGCGCCAAGGTAAAATGTAAATATTCCAGTCAGGAACAGAAAGACAACAATGAAAACGTAGGCAACGGGTGTAGAAAAGTAACCATAGAGTTCGCGTTTCATTATGGCGATTACATTATTCATGAATGTGCCACCTCACCCTGTTTCTGGTAATGCTCTGTCGTGATGATTCGAAAAGCATCGTCAATGTCATTTTTCTCCGACTTGCTTCTTAATTCTGACGGCGTACCGTCAAACAGTAACTGCCCTGACGTAATGATGATTGCCCTGGAGCAAATCGCGTCAACCTCCTCAAGGATGTGTGTGGAAATAATGATGGCTTTCTTCTCAGCCATTTCCTTAATCAGGGAGCGGACTTCATGTTTCTGATTTGGATCCAGACCATCGGTGGGCTCATCCATTATTAATACATCCGGATCATGAATAATGGTCTGCGCCATGCCGACCCTTCGTTTAAAGCCCTTGGATAAGGTCTCGATTGTCTGTCCAAGCACAGCTTCAAGATTAATTTTTGCGACTACGGAGCTGATGCGCTCATCCATTTCGCTACCGCTAAAACCACGAATCTCTGCAATAAAGCGCAAAAAACTGAGTACGGTCATTTCACCATAGGAGGGTGCGCCTTCAGGCAGGTAGCCAATTGAGCTTTTAACTTTTATTGGGTCGATGGTGACATCGTGACCATTGACGATGACGGTACCTGCCGTGGGTTCGAGGAAACCGGTAATCATTTTCATGGTGGTGGATTTGCCTGCGCCGTTCGGTCCGAGAAAGCCAAGAACTTCGCCGTGTTTGACGGAAAAGCTGACATCGCGCACAGCGTGAATATTGCCGAATTGTTTATCCAGCGATTTCACCTCTACAGCTACACTGTGATTTTCACCTGTCATGGTCAGTTGATTATTCTCATATCATTGAATACGCTCTGTTTTTGCTCATATTTTAAGGGCGTTTATTTTGCATAAAAATTAAAAACCGTCAATATGCCTCGCCTGAACCGCCGCGCATAGTACCAGTAATGGTGAGCCGCTGCTTATTTCAGCCTGAAAACGGAAGAAACATCTTCTTCGGAGAAACCCTGATCAATCAGCAACTGATAATCATTCATGGTTTGTTCTGTAATTCGCATATCTTTTACACCCATCTCTGTTGCCATCTGCTTACAGATGTTCAGATCTTTCAGATGCAGATGAACTCTAAAACCGGGTGGATAATTATTGTTCAGCATAAAATTGCTGCGGTTATCGAGGACCCAGTTGCTGGCGGCCCCGCCCGACACCACTTCGACGACTTTTTCCATATTGAGTCCTGCCGCTTTACCAAAGGCCAGAGCCTCAGCCACAGTTTCATACAGGCCCGCACATATTATCTGATTGACCGCCTTACAGGCCTGACCACTTCCCGTTGGACCAATATGCACAATACTTTTGGTAATCGCATCCAGACTGCTTCGGGCTCGGTCGAGAATTTCAGCATCGCCACCGGCCATCATTGCCAGGGTGCCATTGACAGCGCCTTCGGAACCGCCTGATACCGGGCAATCCAGAAAATGAGCGCCGCGTTCTTTGAGGATCGCTGCTGCACTCTCAGCTGTAGCACTGCTGACGGTTGAGGTATCCACAACAGTGCTGTTTTCAACAACAGCACTGGCGACCTTTTCTATCATCTCCAAAACATCTTCATCACGGGAGACGCATATAATAATGAGCTCGCATTCAGCGCTTAGTTGTTCTGGCGACTCACACAGTAAGGCCCCGGTCTGTTCGGCCAGTGCTTTGGCTTTACTCTGTGTTCGATTCCACACGGCATGCAGTATTCCGGCTTTGTGAAAATTATTTGCCATGCCGGCACCCATTGCGCCAAGTCCTATTACGCCAGTTTTCATGATTTCTCCTTCTTCAGTTATCAGTCAGCCGTAGCATGTTCATAGTGTCTGGCTATGATCTCGGCCACACAGCAGGTTAATTTTTCTGCTGTCGGTATGTGTAGAAATTCGTTTGGTCCGTGTGCATTTGACTGTGGTCCGAGGACACCTGTAATTAAAAACTGTGCCTCAGGAAATTTTTCCCCGAGCATGCCCATAAACGGAATGCTGCCGCCTTCACCCATGTGGACTGCCGGTGCTCCGAAGAATTTCACAGAGGCATCATCGATTGCACTCTTCAGCCAGTCTTGCAGAGCGGGTGCATGCCAGCCGCTGGCATCCCAGTCCGGTGTGAAACTTACCTTTGCACCATAGGGTGGATCACTTTCCAGCAGCTGTTTCAGCTTATCACCGGCGTGCGCTCCATCGCAGGTAGGAGGGATGCGCATTGATATTTTTACGGAAGTGAAAGGTCTGAGTACGTTACCGGCATCGTCGATTTGTGGCAGACCGTCTGCTCCGGTAATCGCCAGCGCCGGGCGCCAGGTGCGGTTTAAGATCAATTCAATCAGATCGTTGGTGCTGGCCTGCGCTGATCCGGTAAAAGGAAATTTTGTGTAGACTTCCTCCTGCAAAACTTCTGCGGCAAGTTCTGCCTGTTCAATTCGCTGGCGTGGGATGCTGACGTTAAATTCGTTAGCCGATATGACGCCGCTATTGGCTTCTTCAATTCGATCCAGCAGTTGTCGAAGGATTCTGAATGAGCAGGGTACCACGCCACTGGCATCACCTGAGTGCACACCTTCGTCAAGTATCTCAATGCTTAGCTCACCGCCAACCAGACCGCGAAGTGAAGTCGTATTCCAGAGCTGCTCGTAATTTCCACAACCCGAGTCAAGACAGATTACCAGTTCGGGCTTGCCTATACGTTCTGCCAGATGGTCGATATAAAAAGGCAGATCGAAACTGCCGCTTTCTTCGCAGGCTTCTATTATCACCACGCAACGTGCATGAGGAATATTTTGTTCCTGCAGAGCCTTGATGGCCAGCAAGGACGCAAAAGTAGCGTAACCATCGTCGGCACCACCACGACCGTATAACTTATCGTCCTCAATTACCGGTTTCCAGGGACCGAGGTCTTCGCGCCATCCGCTCATTTCCGGTTGTTTATCAAGATGACCGTAGAGGAGCAGAGTTTCATCACCGCTTCCGGGTATGTCCATATATAGTAGTGGTGTACGACCGGGCAGACGCACGACCTCCAGCTGCATACCGGGAATGTTCTGTGCCAGACACCAGCGCTCAAATTGAGCGACGGCCTGATCCATGTAGCCATGTGTCTGCCACTCCGCATCAAACATAGGTGATTTATTCGGAATTTTAATGTAGTCAATCAGCTCCGGCAGAACTGAGTTCTGCCAGTGTTCATGACAGAAATTTCTAGTAGCATCGATATTCATAAAAACTCTGGATTTCTGGCTATTGCCTTCAGGTGATCGGGAGAAGGATTTTTTCACAATTCAGCTATTCAGCACAGCAATAGTTTTTTTAAGTTTTTTCCCGAGTAGAATGACCAATTTACAATGCTAGAAACCGGAAGAGTATGAATATACGAAGCTTCAGAGGTAAAACCCCCGTCATTGCGGAGTCGGCTTATGTCGATGAAGCCGCTGTCGTTATAGGTGATGTCCGCATTGGTCGTGATTCCAGCGTCTGGCCTATGGCGGTGATAAGAGGTGATGATCAGGCCGTTGTTATTGGTGAGCGTAGCAATATTCAGGACGGCTGCGTCATTCACGTTGCCAGTGCCAACAAACTGCTGCCGGATGGAATCCCAACCATTGTCGGTGATGACGTTATTGTCGGGCATAAAGTATTACTGCATGCCTGCACTATTGGTAATCGCTGCCTGATAGGCATGTCATCAACAATACTGGACGGGGCTGTGATTGAGGATAATACGGTGCTGGGTGCCGGCAGCCTGGTACCTATGGGCAAACGACTCGAAAGCGGTTATCTGTATATAGGTTCGCCGGCGAAACGCGTCAGGGAGCTCGGTGAAAATGAAGCCTATTTTCTTGATTACGCGGCTGCTCATTATGCAGCGCTTAAAGATGAGTACAGGAATCCCTCCTAGATTTCGCCTTTTCTAAGCTGTTTTCAGGCAAAATCGGCCTCAATCAGCCCCATGTGGCATTCCTTATACAGAGAAAACGGTATAGTATTGCCCACCTTTTCGGGCCGACAGGCCTGTCTTTTGGCAATTTGAGACGAAATCTGACTTGAGCAACAAGGATCTACAATACGATGTCATTATCGTTGGCGGTGGCCACGCTGGTACTGAGGCGGCACTGGCCTCTGCGCGTCTTGGCGCATCGACCCTGCTGTTAACCCAGAGTGTTGAAAGCCTTGGGCAGATGTCCTGCAATCCGGCTATAGGTGGAATCGGTAAGGGGCATCTGGTCAGGGAAATTGATGCACTTGGTGGTTTTATGGCAGAGGCGGCTGATTGCAGTGGTATCCAGTTTCGCACCTTAAACGCGAGCAAAGGCCCGGCAGTCAGAGCAACCCGAGCGCAAATTGACCGGGCTCTGTATAAAAGTGTTGTCCGGCCCAAACTCGAAGCCGCCGACAAGCTGAAGATCTTTCAGCAAACGGTTGATGATTTAATTGTTGAGGGAGACGTTATTAAGGGTGTCGTAACTCAAATGGGCCTGAGGTTTTACGCTGCCAGCGTTGTCCTGACTGTTGGCACATTTCTTGGTGGCAAAATTCATATCGGAGATGCCAATTACCAGGGTGGCAGGGCAGGCGATCCGCCTTCCAATGCACTGGCGCAGCGTTTGCGGGAATTACCTTTTCGCGTCGACAGGTTGAAAACCGGCACACCGCCGCGGATTGACGGCAATACTATTGACTACAGCGAATTGCAGGAGCAACCGGGCGATGTACCGACACCGGTGTTTTCCTATCTGGGCAATGCAGAGCAGCACCCGCGCCAGATTTCCTGTCACATGACCCATACCAACGAACGCGGTCACGACATAATCAGAGCCGGTCTTGATCGATCGCCGATGTTCAACGGCAACATCGAAAGCGTTGGTCCACGCTATTGCCCTTCTATTGAGGACAAGGTCGTGCGCTTTGCAGACAAAAGCTCTCACCAGATTTTCATCGAACCGGAGGGCCTGACAACCAGTGAAGTCTACCCGAACGGCATTTCCACCAGTCTGCCTTTCGATATTCAACTTGAACTGGTGCGCTCGATAAAAGGTTTTGAGAACGCGCACATTATTCGTCCCGGTTATGCGATTGAATATGATTTTTTTGATCCGCGTGACTTACGACCCTCGCTGGAAACAAAATACATTGAAGGTTTATTTTTCGCGGGCCAGATAAACGGCACAACCGGCTATGAAGAAGCCGCCGCACAAGGACTTATTGCCGGCCTTAACGCTGCCCGACGCACTCAGGATAAGGAAGCCTGGAATCCACGCCGGGATCAGGCTTACATCGGTGTACTGATTGACGATCTGATTACCCGCGGCACCTCTGAGCCTTATCGCATGTTCACTAGTCGGGCCGAGTATCGATTGCTCTTGCGTGAAGATAATGCTGATTTGCGTCTGACAGAAATTGCCTGTGAACTGGGTCTGGTAGACGAGGCACGCTGGCACTTGTTTAGCCGCAAGAAAGAAGCAATAGCAAATGAGCAAACTCGCCTGCGCAAGACATGGCTGACTCCTGAGCGTGTTACGAATGAAGAAGCAAGTCAGATTTTTGGTGAGCCGCTGGCTCGTGAATACAGCCTCGAACAGCTACTAAGACGTCCCGAGATTAGCCACGCTGATTTAATGTCATTAAGTGCTGTTGACGATCCTGACGTTGATACAGATGTTGCCTTTCAGGTTGAAGTACAGGCCAAGTACCATGGCTATATTGAACGGCAGCAGGAAGAGATAGCACGGAATGTGCGTGATGAAGATACCCGCCTGCCAGAAGATATTGATTATCTTCAGGTTCACGGACTATCCAACGAAGTGTCACAAAAACTCGCCGAACAGCGCCCGCACACATTGGGTCAGGCTTCCCGCATTTCTGGAATTACTCCGGCGGCGATCTCCATATTACGCGTTCATCTGAAGAAACGTTCTGTCCTGCTTCAGCAAAGCGCCTGAAAATCTGGCGCGTTTCGAAAGTGGAACTTGCACAGCAGCTGCACTCTGGGCTTGAAGCGCTTGGTGAAGACCCGGCCCAACACCCTTGCACTGACTATCTCGCCTACATAGATTTGCTGGCTAAGTGGAATAAGGCTTACAACCTCTCCGGTATTAAAGACAAGGAAAAAATGCTGACACATCATCTGCTCGATTGTCTGTCAGTTCTGCCCTATCTGAGTACTGGTAGATCCCTTGACGTGGGTACAGGCGCCGGCCTGCCGGGTTTTATTCTGGCTCTGGCCAGACCCGATATGGAATGGTTGTTGATGGACAGCAACAGCAAGAAAACCCGCTTCATACATCAGGCATTGCTGGAGCTGAAACCAGACAATATTGAAATCGCAGAAACACGCTTTGAAGATTTCCCGTCTGGAGAAGGCTTTAGCAACATAATATCCCGGGCGCTGATGCCGGCCAGAGAATTCTGTGCACAGAGCCTGCCTCACCTGCAGCAGCAAGGCAGGATTCTTCCGATGAAAAGCAAGTCGCTTGCAGATGAAATAGTGGTTCTTGATAGAGGTCTTTATCAGCTGCAGAGCCATTCTCTGCAAGTACCGGGAGTCGACGCCGAACGGCATGTGCTGATCATAGAAAGACGACAATAGTCCGGGCAACTGTGTAATAATGTGCGGCCGTTTAACATTCTTTTTAGCAGAACATTGACGTGACCAGAATAATCGCAATAGCAAATCAGAAAGGTGGCGTTGGTAAAACGACCACCAGCGTCAATCTAGCAGCGTCGCTGGCGGCGACAAAAAGACGGGTTTTGCTGGTTGATCTGGACCCACAGGGTAACGCTACTATGGGCAGTGGTGTGGAAAAATCGGAAGTCGAACGTTCAAGTTATGATGTTTTAATGGGAGATGCCACAGTTGCCGAAACTGTGGTTAATTCGCTTGAAGGTGATTACAGTCTGCTCCCCAGTAACGCTGATTTGACTGGCGCCGAAGTTGGTTTACTCGATGAGATGGCACGCGAAATCCGCATGCGTAATGCACTCGAAGAGGTAAAGAGCGAGTACGATTTCATCTTTATTGATTGTCCGCCGTCCCTGAATATGCTGACCGTAAATGCCCTGGTCGCGGCTGACGCGGTCATAATACCTATGCAATGTGAGTACTACGCGCTGGAAGGTTTGACTGCCTTGCTGAACACGATTGAAAAGATTCGTAAATTCCTGAATCCGCATTTACGTGTCGAAGGCCTGCTACGCACTATGTACGACCCGCGCAATAACCTCGCTAACCAGGTGTCAGCGCAGCTGCTTGAGCACTTTGGCGACAAGGTTTATCGTACGATTATCCCTCGCAATGTGCGTCTGGCCGAAGCACCAAGCCACGGTATGCCGGTCATTAAATACGATAAAGCCTCTCGCGGGGCGCTTGCTTATCTGGCTCTTGCAGGAGAAATGCTCAATCGTGAGGGAAAAGCGGCTTGAAGGACTATCAAATTCAATTCAGAGGCGAAAACTAGTGGCGGCTAAGAAAAGAGGCCTGGGTAAAGGTCTGGACGCTTTGCTTGGTGATAGAACCAGCTCTGAGCTTGGCGCAATTGACGGCAATGAGGAATTACGTTTTCTGCCTATCGACCTGATTCAACGCGGACAATACCAGCCCAGAACCGAATTCAACGAGGAAGCCTTACAGGATCTGGCCAGTTCGATAAAGGCTCAGGGCGTTGTGCAGCCGATATTGGTCAGACCTCTGTCATCTGGCGATAAATATGAAATCATTGCCGGTGAACGTCGCTGGCGCGCATCGCAACTGGCAGGATTACACGAAATTCCGGTAGTTTTACGTCAAATTGATGATCAAACCGCCATGTGCATGGCCTTGATCGAGAATATTCAGCGAGAAGATCTTAATCCACTTGAGCAGGCTCAGGGTCTTTCGCGTTTGCTCGATGAATTCGGTATGACCCACGAGGGTATTGCGGATGCAGTCGGTCGATCCCGCTCTACAGTGAGCAATATGTTGCGCTTGCTGGATTTGACTCCCAAGGTGAAGAATATGCTGGGTGAGGGCAGGCTGGAAATGGGTCATGCCAGGGCTATTCTCGCCCTTAATGAAAATGAGCAGATGAGCATTGCGACAGAGGTTGTAAAACAGGGTTTATCCGTGCGCGCGACAGAATTACTGGTGCGCCAGGCAGGTTCAAAGAAGAAGAAAAGTCCCGCAAAAAAAAGCAGGAAGGATCCAGACACCTTACGGCTGGAGTCCGAATTATCCAGTCAGCTCGGTGCATCCGTGAATATCAGGCACAGCTCGAAAGGCAGTGGAGTACTTGAGATTCACTACAATTCGCTGGATGAGCTGGACGGGATCCTCAAACACATTAAATGATCGGATATCAGCTGCAAATTTGTGCAGTGCAACGATTGATTCAGAGGGCATTGCTTACTATACTAGCTTGCTGAACCACCTAAGGCACGATGGTGCTTCGGGGAACCCGTAGGGATAGAAGCACTAAATTAAGGTCTCGGGCAGCGGCGCTTGGAAAAACAAGAACATAACAAAGATAATAAGTTCGCCGCTTATAAAGTTTTGTCTGTGATTGCTGTTATGACGGCGGCCGTTTCGATTATCTTATTAATCATGAATGGCCCGATAGCGGCGTATTCGGCGGCGCTAGGTGGCCTGGCCTGCTTACTACCCAATTTATTATTTGCCCGGTTTGCTTTCCGGTACTCAGCATCAGAATCAGTTGGTCTGGTTATGCGCTGGTTTTACATCGGTGAAGCAGTAAAAATAATAGTGACCATCCTGATTTTTGCCTTAAGCATTATCTGGGTGAAAGAATTGAATTTTGCAGCTATGTTTCTTACGTACATCGTTGCACTGATGTTGAATATACATGGGCTGGCATTGCTGATAGGTCGGCAAAACAGTTAATAATAGATAATAAGAGAGTCGTGTATGGCAAGCAGTGAAGGCTTAACTTCAAATGAGTACATGCAGCATCACCTGCAGAATCTGGTTTATGGGAAACTGCCGGTCGGGTATGAGCGTGCTGATGGTCATATTGTCGAGCAGGCTGAATGGACATTTGCTCATAGTCCGAAAGAAGCTGTCGATATGGGTTTCTGGGCTTTCAACGTCGATACTCTCGGCTGGTCAATTTTTCTCGGATTGATTTTCTCTTTTGTTTTCTGGCGGGTAGCTAAAAAAGCATCCACCGGTGTGCCAACAGGATTAACCAACTTCATCGAATTGTGTGTTGATTTTGTCAATACCAATGTAAAAGAAATTTTTCATGCAAAAAATGAAGTCATAGCGCCCCTGTCGCTGACTATTTTCTGCTGGGTTGTATTGATGAACACAATGGATCTTGTTCCTGTTGACTGGTTGCCTTTACTTGCCCAGACAATCAGCGGTGATCCTCATTTGTATTTTAAAGTGGTACCGACCACCGATCCTAATATTACCTTTGGCATGTCAATCGGCATATTCATGTTGATCATTTACTACAGCATTAAAATGAAAGGCCTTGGTGGTTTTCTCGGTGAATTAACCTTGCATCCTTTTTCATCGAACAATCTTTTTGTGAAAATCATGTTTATGCCCTTCAATTTTCTGCTCGAAGGGGTAAGTCTGATAGCCAAACCGATATCCCTTGCCTTACGTTTGTTCGGTAATCTTTATGCAGGTGAATTAATCTTCCTGCTGATTGCGATGTTGGGCTGGTATCAGTTGCCTCTGCATTTTGTATGGGCGGTGTTTCATATATTAATTGTATTGTTACAGGCTTTTGTATTCATGATGCTGACGATTGTCTATCTAAGCATGGCGCACGAACATCACTAATTATTTTAGTGCTTATTTGAATTTTTTAACTTAAATATCTGGAGGATAAAATGGAAACCATATTGGCATATACATCACTGGGCGTACTACTCGTTCTTGGTATGGGTGCTTTCGGCACAGCCATCGGTTTTGGCGTACTCGGCGGAAAGTTTCTTGAAGGCTCTGCCCGTCAACCTGAGCTTGCCCCAATGTTACAGGGTAAAATGTTTCTGGTTGCCGGTCTGATTGACGCTGTGACCATGATCGGTATTGGTATCGGTATGTGGTTTACTCTGGCGAATCCCTTCCTGGCTTATCTTCAGTAAGAATCTTTTATTAATAAGCCTTGATTTTGAAAAGAGGGTACCTCAATGAATTTTAACGCCACCCTTATAGGACAAACTATCGCTTTTGCGGTATTTGTTATCTTCTGTATGAAGTTTGTCTGGCCCTTTCTCCTGCAGGCAATGGAGGAACGTGAAACCAGAATCGCCGATGGACTGGCGGCAGCGGAAAAAGGACAGCTGGCTCTTACTGAAGCAGAAGCAAAGAAGAGTGAGATGCTGGAAGAAAGCAAGCAGCAGGCTGCGGAAATAATATCTCAGGGTCAGAAGCGGCACGACGAGTTGGTCGAGGCAGCAAAAGATGACGCGAGGACTGAAAAGGAAAAAATCCTTGTAGCAGCACAGGCTGAAATTGATCAGGAACGTACGCAGACGCGCGAGCAGTTACGCAGCGAAGTCGCAACGCTGGCTCTTAGCGCGGCAGAGCAGATTCTTATGCGTGAAGTGGATCGTAATGCGCATAACGATGTGCTGACTAAAATCAGTGCAGAGCTGTAATAGACCGGAAACGTTTTAGATGCTAGAAAAAACTACTATTGCCAGACCCTATGCGCAGGCCGTTTTCGAACTGGCGCAGGAATCAGGGGCTGTGGCTGAATGGTCATCAGCACTGGATTTGTTAAAACGAATTGTTTCGGATGAGCAAATGCAGGTGCTGTTTAACAATCCAAAAGTATCGGATCAGCAATTGCAGAATCTTGTTATCGAGATAGCAGGCGATGCACTGGGCGTTCAGCCAGGGAATTTTGTGAAGATCCTGGTTGCCGCATCACGGCTTCAATATGCAACACAAGTCGCAGAATTATTCGAAGCCATGCGTGCAGAGGCAGAAGGTACGGTTGATGTTGAAGTCAGTGCAGCTTACGAACTGGATCAGGCGCAACAGGATGGTATAGCGAATGGCATATCCAAACGCCTTGGAAAAAAAGTCAGTATCAATGTCAATATTGATGAAACACTAATAGGTGGGGCCATAATCCGTGCAGGTGACTCGGTAATAGATGCCTCAGTCAGGGGACGTTTGACCAAACTTGGTAACGATCTCAACTAGCAGTTTGCAAAACAAAATTATTAAACCAAATTAAACACTATATAAGTTCATAAGCGAGGAACAGCGATGTCAATCAGCGCAACAGAAATCAGTGAACTGATTAAGAAAAAGATTCAGGATTTTGATCTGGACACTGAAGCTCGTACCGAAGGTACGGTAGTTAGTTTGTCAGACGGAATTGCCAGAATTCACGGCCTGAGCGATGCCATGCAGGGTGAAATGATTGAATTTCCCGGCAACACATTTGGCCTGGCCCTTAACCTTGAACGCGATTCGGTTGGTGCGGTTATCCTCGGTGCCTACGAGCATATTTCCGAAGGCGATACAGCGAAATGTACCAAACGTATTCTGGAAGTACCTGTCGGTGAAGCATTGCTGGGTCGAGTGGTCAATTCTCTCGGCGCACCGATTGATGGTAAAGGGGATGTCGCAAGCACTCAAAGTTCACCGATTGAAAAAATCGCCCCCGGTGTTATTCAACGACAGTCAGTTGATCAACCGGTACAAACCGGACTGAAATCTATTGACGCGATGGTGCCGGTTGGTCGTGGTCAGCGAGAGTTGATTATCGGAGACAGGCAGACAGGTAAAACCGCTGTCGCCATCGACACCATCATCAATCAGAAAGGCACAGGTATTAAGTGTGTCTATGTTGCAATCGGTCAGAAAGCGTCTTCAATTAATACGGTTATCCGTAAACTGGAAGAGCACGGTGCCATGGAGCACACCATTATTGTAGCGGCCACTGCATCGGATTCCGCTGCCATGCAATACATTGCACCTTACTCCGGTTGTGCGATGGGTGAGTACTTCCGTGATCGTGGTGAAGATGCACTGATTATTTATGATGATTTAACCAAGCAGGCCTGGGCTTATCGACAGGTGTCTCTGCTTTTAAAACGTCCGCCGGGTCGTGAAGCCTATCCGGGTGACGTTTTCTATTTGCATTCCCGTTTGCTTGAACGTGCTGCTCGTATTAATGCTGAGGCGGTGGAGCAACTAACCAACGGAGAAGTCAAAGGTAAGACCGGCTCATTAACAGCCCTGCCAATTATTGAAACTCAGGCAGGCGACGTATCCGCTTTCGTACCGACCAACGTAATCTCGATTACGGATGGTCAGATATATCTGGAGACAGATTTGTTTAACTCCGGTTTTCGTCCGGCTATAAACGCTGGTCTTTCTGTCTCACGAGTGGGTGGTGCCGCGCAAACCAAGATTGTGAAAAAGTTGGGCGGTGGTATTCGACTGGCACTGGCTCAGTATCGTGAGTTGGCCGCTTTCTCTCAATTCGCCTCAGATCTGGACGAAGCCACACGTAAACAGCTGGAACGTGGTCAGCGGGTAATGGAACTGATGAAGCAGAAGCAGTATTCACCACTCAGCGTGGCTGAGATGGCCATCAGTTTGTATGCGGTAGAGAACGGTTTTATCGATGATGTTGAACTGGAAAAGGTCGGTGATTTTGAAGAAGCACTGCTGGCTTTCATGAATAGTGATAAAAAGGATCTCATCAAGCAAATAAATGACACGGGTGAATTCAACGACGATATTCAGGCGGCAATGAAGAGCAGTGTTGAAGAGTTCAAAAAGAACCATACCTGGTAAACCTTGGCAATAATCTGGGATTAGATAATGGCTGTCGGTAAAGAAATTCGAACCAAAATTTCGAGCGTAAAAAATACGCAGAAGATCACCAAGGCAATGGAAATGGTGGCGGCAAGCAAAATGCGCAGAGCGCAGGAGCGTATGCGTGCAGCCCGTCCCTATGCAGAAAAAATCAGGAATGTCATGGTCCACCTGGGTGCTGCTAATCCGGAATACAATCATCCCTACCTGATACCACGTTCTGAAATAAAACGCGTTGGTGTGATTGTAGTATCAAGTGATCGAGGTCTTTGTGGTGGTTTAAACTCAAACCTGTTTCGTGAATTGCTGAAACGAATGAAGGACTGGGATGAAAGCGGGATTGAGATCGATCTAAGCGTAATCGGCAACAAAGCCGCTGGTTATTTTGCCCGCTTTAACGCGAATATTACCGCACAGCTCACACATATAGGTGATGCTCCGGGTATCGATCAGTTGATTGGCTCGGTAAAAGTAATGCTTGATGCTTACATGGAAGAAAAGATTGACGCACTATATGTGGTCTCTAATGGTTTCGTTAATTCGATGACACAGAATCCAACAGTGGAGCAGTTGATTCCTGTTCAAGCGGCAGACGATGAAGAAATGCAACACCACTGGGATTACATTTATGAGCCAGACGCGAAGGAAGTGCTGGACTTGCTGTTGGAACGCTATATTGAATCTCTGGTATATCAGGCAGTAGTCGAAAATATCGCCTGTGAGCAGGCAGCCAGAATGGTGGCAATGAAGAGTGCTTCCGATAATGCCGGTACCCTGATTGATGAATTGCAGCTGGTTTACAACAAGGCCCGTCAGGCAGCTATCACGCAGGAACTCTCTGAAATTGTAAGTGGTGCGGCGGCCGTTTAAAAAAAGTAATCGTACAAAGAATATTAAATTTTAATGAGGAATTAGAACAATGAGTTCTGGAAACATTGTACAAATCATTGGTGCTGTGGTTGACGTTGAATATCCCAGCGATTCGATACCGAAGGTCTATGACGCTCTTATTGTCGATGCGGTCGGTGTTGAAACGACGCTGGAAGTACAACAGCAGCTGGGCGACGGCGTAGTAAGAACTATCGCACTCGGTTCGACAGACGGTCTCAAGCGCGGGCTGAAAGTTGATAATACCGGCGCGCCGATTTCCATTCCTGTTGGTGAAAATACGCTTGGTCGAATCATGAATGTTCTAGGCGATCCGATAGATGAATGTGGTGCAATCGAAACCGAAGAAAAGTGGAGTATTCATCGCGAGGCACCAAAATTTACTGAATTAAGTGCGACGACAGAATTACTGGAAACCGGTATTAAAGTTATCGATCTGGTTTGTCCTTTCGCCAAGGGCGGCAAAGTCGGACTGTTCGGTGGTGCGGGTGTGGGCAAGACCGTAAACATGATGGAGCTCATTAATAATATCGCTACCCAGCACTCGGGTTTGTCTGTGTTTGCCGGTGTTGGAGAACGTACCCGTGAAGGTAATGACTTCTATCACGAGATGCAGGAAGGCGGCATTGTTAATGTTGAAGATTTCAAGAAATCGAAAGTGTCCATGGTCTACGGGCAGATGAACGAGCCACCCGGTAACCGTCTCAGAGTTGCGTTGACAGGTTTGACCATGGCCGAGAAATTCCGTGAAGAAGGTCGTGACGTACTGTTTTTCGTTGATAATATCTACCGATTTACTCTGGCTGGTACGGAGGTATCTGCCTTGCTTGGTCGTATGCCATCAGCTGTTGGGTATCAACCGACGTTGGCAGAAGAAATGGGACGCTTACAGGAACGTATTACTTCAACCAAGACAGGCTCTATTACCTCAATTCAGGCTGTTTATGTTCCCGCCGACGATTTGACCGATCCTTCGCCAGCAACAACCTTTGCTCACCTTGATGCGACCGTTGTGTTGTCTCGCCAGATTGCTGAGCTGGGTATCTATCCCGCCGTTGACCCACTTGACTCAACCAGTCGTCAGCTGGATCCATTGGTCGTTGGACAGGAGCATTATGATACTGCCCGAGCGGTTCAGAATACGCTGCAGCGCTACAAGGAATTGCGCGACATTATTGCGATTCTGGGTATGGATGAATTATCCGAAGACGATAAACTCGCGGTAGCCAGAGCACGTAAGATTCAACGCTTTCTGTCCCAGCCTTTCAGTGTTGCTGAGGTATTCACCGGTACACCGGGCAAATATGTATCTCTGAAAGACAACATCAAGGGCTTCCAGGCCATCGTCAATGGTGAGTACGATCATCTGCCGGAACAGGCTTTTTATATGGTCGGCGGAATCGAAGAGGCTGTTGAAAAAGCCAAAGAAATGCAATAGCAGGCGACGATAGAAAATGGCGACTATACATGTAGATATCGTAAGTGCAGAGCACGAGATTTTCTCAGGCGAGGCGGAAATGGTTTTTGCGCCGGCGCAGCTCGGGGAAATGGGTATCGCACCCGGACATACTCCCCTGGTTACGCAACTCGGGCCCGGAGAAGTACGTGTTAAGCATGTTGATGGTACTGAAGAAGGTTTTTACGTATCCGGTGGCTTACTGGAAGTACAGCCCAATGTAATTACCGTTTTATCGGATACCGCAATGCGCGCAGAAGATCTCGATGAAGCCGCCGTGCTCAAAGCCAAGGAAGAAGCAGAAAGACAACTACATGATCGTGAAGCAGGGATGGATTATGCTACTGCACTGGCCGAGAATGCTGAACTCGCCGCACAGTTGCAGGCTATTCAGAGGTTGCGAAAACGCGCAGGCCGCTCTTAATACAATCCTTCCTGTAGATGTGATAGCGTCTTCAGGCGCGCGTTGTCGATATTTTTCCCTATCAAAAATTTTAGATAACATACGCCAATGTCACTAAGTATAATTATTCTCGCTGCCGGTCAGGGCACACGAATGCGTTCTTCTCTTCCCAAAATACTTCATCCTCTTGCCGGTCGTTCCTTGCTTGAGCATGTCTATATCGCAGCCACCCGACTTGATGTGCGTGATATACATGTCGTTTACGGCTTTGGTGGTGATGAAATTATCGAAAGCCTGAGCCATCTTGATGTTAAGTGGGTGGAGCAGGCGCAGCAGCTTGGTACCGGTCACGCCGTAGCACAGGCAATTGATGCCGTGCCTGATGCTGATAACGTTCTGATTCTTTACGGTGATGTGCCCCTGATTACTTATGAAACTCTGGCTGATCTGGTCCAAGCCGCTGAGGAGACCGGTTTCAGTTTGTTAACCTCATATATTGATGACCCACGTGGTTACGGTCGCATTGTTCGCGATAAAAAGGGCGATATCGAAGCTATCGTTGAAGAAAAAGATGCGACTGAAGAACAACGGAACATCTGTGAGATTAATACTGGCATGATGACTGTTCAGGCCAGTCGCCTGAAGCAGTGGTTGAAACAATTAGACAATAACAACGCACAGGCGGAATACTATCTGACTGATGTGATCAAGATGGCAAGTGATGAGAATGTCAGCATAAATTCAATAAACCCGGACTCGGCAGTTGAAATTCAGGGGGTGAATAATCGACAGCAGCTGGCGGAACTTGAACGTTACTATCAATTGATTCAGGCACATCATCTGATGAACGAAGGTGTGACTCTGATGGATCCACAACGGTTCGATTTGCGCGGCGATCTGGAAGCCGGTCGCGATGTCGTTATTGATATAAATGCCGTATTCGAAGGAAGTGTCAGCATTGGTAACGATGTCAGTATCGGACCGAATTGCTATATTCGAAACGCGGATATTGGTGACAACGTTACTATCAATGCAAACACGGTTATTGATAATGCAGTCATCGGCAGTCGTAGCGTAATTGGCCCCTTTGCCAGAGTGCGCCCGGATACGCGCCTTGCAGAAGACGTGCATATCGGTAATTTCGTTGAAATCAAGAAGTCTGAAATCGGACAAGGCTCTAAAATTAATCACCTCAGTTACGTTGGTGATAGCGAAGTTGGTAAAAAAACGAATATTGGAGCCGGCACCATAACCTGCAATTACGATGGCGCGAACAAACACAAAACTGTGATAGGTGATGATGTTTTTGTCGGGTCGGACACTCAACTGGTTGCACCAGTCACTGTTGCAAACGGAGTCACTATTGCTGCTGGCACCACAGTAACAAAAGATGTTGCAGAAAATATGCTGACGATTTCTCGCACTGATCAGAAATCAATCAAAGGCTGGAAAAGACCGAAAAAGAAATAGGCAGTAATCAATATGAGTAAAGCTACCGCAGATCTGTACGATGACTATGGCGACCAGCTGCAGGTTGCAACACCGATGTTCCGTGATTTCGGAGCAAAACTCAGTTTTTCCGGACCCGTTTCTACACTGAAGGTATACGAAGACAACACACTTGTGCGTTCGGCCCTGGAAGAGAAAGGTGATGGCCGTGTACTGGTTGTCGATGGCGGTGGTTCCTTACGTTGTGCACTGCTTGGTGACATGCTTGCACAGCTTGGAGTGGATAACGGCTGGGCAGGAATATTGGTTTACGGCTGTATTCGGGATGCGGCGGTAATCGCGACAATGGAAATTGGTGTGAAGGCTCTGAACAGCAATCCCAGAAAGAGTGTAAAAAAAGGATTCGGTGAAAGAGACATTGTTGTGGATTTTGCCAATGTGAAGTTTGTACCCGGCGCTTATTTGTATGCTGATGCCGACGGAGTTTTACTTGCGAATGAGAAATTGGTCTAGGAAAGTCTCGCAGGCTTTCACTATACTTATCACATACATAATAAATCGACCGTGATCATTTAATCGTAACCTTCTCAGTAAAACGAAATGGAGCAAGAAAATGTCTTTAAATATCAATAAATTAGTTGTTACTTTGCTGATTGTTTTTTCTGCAGGACAAGTCAATGCGGAGTGCCTCGAACGCAAAGGAAGCGGAGGAGAAGTGGCCGGTACCTTACTCGGCGCAGCCCTTGGTGGACTGGTCGGATCCCAGATTGGTGGTGGTAGCGGTAAAAAATTTGCTATTGCGGGAGGTGTTCTCGCTGGTGGTTTTATTGGGAATAACATTGGCAAAAAGCTGGATTGTGTCGATCAGGATTATCATTACGACACCACGCAGAGCGCGCTGGAATATAAGAAGACCGGTGGCACTGCGGCCTGGTCTAACCCGGACTCCGGTCATTCAGGTTCGGTCACGCCGACCGAGACTTACATCGCTGCTGATGGTCGACCCTGTCGGGAGTTTACTCAAAGTGTCTGGGTTGATGGGAAAGAAGAAAGTATTACGGACACGGCATGCCGACAAAGCGACGGTACCTGGCAGATTATCGATAGTTGATTTTACCCTTCTGTTTTTTCAAAGAACCCGGTTGCGAAATCAATCGGGTTTTTTTATGCAATTGAGTCAGGCAACAGGGTAGTCATGACTATTCACTATTCCATCATTATTCCAGCCTATAACGAAGAGGATTACCTGGCTCGAACTCTGGAGAATGTTGTGCTTGCCATGAAAGAGCAAACACAGCAGGGCGAACTGATTGTCGTGGATAATAACAGCACGGATCGCACAGCAGAGATAGCAAGGCAAGCCGGTGCGAAGCTTGTTTTTGAAAGCGAAAATCAAATCGCCAAAGCGCGTAATGCCGGGGCCAGACAGGCCTCAGGCAGCCATCTGGTATTTCTTGACGCAGATTCAATAATATCCCCAGTATTGCTTACCGCCGCTCTGGCTAATCTCGACAGTAAAAGAGTATGCGCTGGCGGAGCCCGGGTGGAGTTTGAAACCAGAGTAGATGTCTTTCCACAGAGAGTGCTCGATTTCTGGAACTGGTATTCGGTGAAGCGACAAACCGCCGCCGGTTGTTTTGTGTACTGCCTTAAAAAGGCCTTCGATAAGGTCGGAGGTTTTCCGGAGTCGGTTTACGCCAGCGAGGAAATATGGTTATGTATGGCGCTTAGAAAATGGGCCAGAAATAATGCCATGGAATTCAGGATAATTACTAAGTATCCGATTCTGACATCCGATCGTAAATTGCTTTGGTACTCGAACACTAATCTTGTTTTGCAATCACTTCCCATTTTAATTTGTCCGCCATTATTGCGTGTACAATACTTTTGTAAACACTGGTACCGACGACCTGAAAAAAATAAGCGAAATTAACTATGGATATTAGCGAAATACAAGACCTGAACAATTCTGATCCTTTACAAGACAAGGCCAGAGAATTTCATCTGCCCGGCGATAAAATATATCTGGATGGTAACTTTCTGGGTGCTATGCCCAAGGCAGTGCTCGAGCGAGTGCAGGATGTACTGAAAAGAGAGTGGGCAGAGGAGCTTATTCATAGCTGGAACGATAACGACTGGTTCGTATTGCCCGGCAAAATCGGTGACAAGATTGCCCGTTTGATTGGTGCAGACAAGGGAGAGGTGATTGTCAGCGATTGTGTTTCAGCCAATATTTTCAAAGCCGTCATGGCGGCTCTTCGACTACAGAAAGGTCGCACAAAGATAGTCACAGAACTGGGTAATTTTCCTACCAACCTGTATGTATTGCAGGGCATTGAGAAAATGCTGGATGGAAAAGTTGAATTGATCGCAGTTGAACGAAATGAAGTCCTGAAATCCATCAATGATGAAACCGCAATTGTGGTGCTCACTCATGTTCACTATAAGAGCAGTGAAGTTTTTGATATGGCTCACTACACCGAAGTCGCCCATTCAAAAGGGGCATTGATTCTCTGGGATCTTTGTCATAGTGCCGGTGTTATGCCAATGGATATTGCCAGGCTGGATGTTGATATGGTGGTTGGTTGTGGCTATAAGTATCTTAATGGCGGACCGGGTGCACCTGCTTTTGTCAGTGTGGCTAAACGCCTCCAGTCAAAAATGGAGCAGCCAATTAGCGGCTGGTGGAGTCACGCAACACCTTTTCTATTTGATGATAATTACAATCCTGCAGGAGATATCCGCCAGATGCAAAGCGGGACACAAAGCGTGTTGGCCCTGTCCGCACTTGAAGTCGGTATTGATCTTGCCCTGAGTGCGGATATGAATGAAGTACGCAAAAAATCCTCTCAGCTTGGACAGGTTTTTATTAATCTATTACAGGAAAATTGTCCGGCACTGGAAATTGCATCACCTGCGAACGATGAAAAACGTGGCAGTCATGTCTCTATCCGTCACGAACATGGGTATGCAATCACTCAGGCTCTGAAGGCGCGCGGCATTGTCGTAGATTTTCGAGCACCTGACATAATTCGATTTGGGTTCGCACCACTTTATAACAGCTATCAGGACATATGGAATACGGTACAGGCTTTAAAGCATATTCTTGATAGCGGCGAGTGGGACAGGGATGAGTTTAAATTACAGGCCACAGTAACCTGAGTTCCTTATTAGAGAGGTTTGTAGGCAATAGCTTTTATTTCTACCAATAGATGCGGGAGTGGAAGCTGATGTACTGCTATTGTCGTTCTTGCCGGTCCAGTGTGGTCAAAAAACTCATTGTAAATTTCGTTGAACCCGGGAAAGTCATCCATGCTGATCAGAAAGCAACTGAGTTCAACCAGATCTTCCAGCCCTGCATCGGCACTTCGTAAGGTGCTTTCTATATTTTCGATTACCGCGCGGGTTTGTTCTTTGATGTCCAGACTAACCCTGCCGTCGGAATCGACTTCAACCCCGGCAAAGCTGTTATCGGCTTTACGGGAACTGGTTCCGGAGACAAACAGGTAGTCACCGGCTCGTTTTATATGTGGGTAATTGGCAAGTGGTTTGGGTTTGCCATCTATCAGAGTCGCTTTGAGTTTGTCGTTCATCGCCTAGTTTTTATAAAACATGAATTCAATTTCGACTTTGGCATTCAGCGGCAGCGCAGTAACACCCATAGCAGTTCTTGCTGGTGGGCGTTGCCCTTCTGGAAAAACTGCTTCCCAGGCTTGATTGATACCGGGGAAGCTGTCAAAGTCAGTGGTGAATATGGAAGCACTATATAAGTCATCCAGTGATAGATCAAAATCAGGGAGGGCATTGAGTAGATTGTTTAAAATTTTTGCGGTTTCTTTTTCCACACCACCTTCCTCCAGTTTGCCAGAGTCTTTATCCAGGGCGATCATGCCGGCGGTCTTGTAGAAAGGACCTGCCTTGACTAGCGGACTGTAGCGAAAACGAGGTGCGGGTAAATTGGCTGAGCTCAAGCTTTCTATCATGAGGTTGTGTCTCCCGACGTTGATCAGTTCTAGTTGAATAGGGCGAGTTGCTGATTTTTCAGCGTTGCCTGCGCCGCAGCCAGTCGGGCAATGGGGACCCGGAAAGGAGAGCAACTAATATAATCAAGCTGAACGGACTGAAAGAATACAATCGACTCCGGGTCACCACCATGCTCGCCACAAATACCGCACTTAAGTTTCCTTTTTACATCCCGACCTTTTTTCACGGCCATTTCCACAAGCTGTCCGACACCACTGGCATCAAGTGTCAGAAAAGGATCGGTTTCCAGAATATTCTTCTCAAGGTAATCGGGCAGAAAACTACCGATATCATCGCGACTGTAACCCAGAGTCATTTGTGTTAAATCGTTTGTTCCGAAACTGAAAAAATCGGCATGCTCTGCTACTTTGTCTGCGGTCAGGGCAGCACGCGGTATTTCAATCATCGTGCCTATTGGGATATTCAGCTGTCCCTGAAATTTCTTACGTCTTTTAACCCGCTCAATTGTTTTTTCAGCCAGTTCACGCAACATAATCAGTTCGTTATCAATACCAACCAGAGGAATCATGATTTCCGGTTGTGCATCTATACGCTTTCTTTTGCAGTTAATAGTTGCTTCAACGATAGCAGTCACCTGCATTTCCAGTATCTCGGGGTAGGTAACGGTAAGGCGACAGCCCCTGTGTCCAAGCATTGGATTGACTTCATGCAATTGATTGACACGTCTGACAATGTGATCAAGTTTCACTTTCATCGCCCGCGCCAGTAATCTCTGTGATTTTTCATCAGTTGGCAGAAATTCGTGCAAAGGTGGATCCAGTAGACGAACGGTGACGGGCAGGCCGTTCATTGATTTGAAGATGCCTTCGAAATCGCGACGCTGAAACGGACGCAGAGTTCTTAAGGCTACTTTACGGTCATCGGCCTTTTCTGCGAGGATCATTTCGCGCATGGCCATGATACGTTTGTCGCCGAAAAACATGTGCTCGGTCCGACACAATCCGATTCCCTCGGCACCGAAATTACGCGCAATTTTTGAATCTTCCGGGGTATCGGCATTGGTGCGTACGACCATTTTTCGAGTGTTGTCGGCCCACTTCATTAAAACCCGAAATTCCTTGGTAAAGGTCGGTGCCTGCTTTGCGACATCGCCGAGCATGACTTCTCCGCTAGTACCATCAATACTGATGATGTCATTAACGGATATTTTTCTATCGTCTATCTTAATAATATGGCGCTTGCTATCGATAACCAGATCACCGGCACCGGCAACGCAGCATTTGCCCCAGCCACGTGCAACTACCGCTGCATGACTGGTGGATCCACCAGTTGAGGTCAGAATTCCCGCGGCTGCATGCATGCCGTGAATGTCTTCCGGGCTGGTTTCGCGTCTGACCAGAATGACACTATCACCTTTTTCCGTTCTTGCTACGGCCTCGTCCGCAGTGAAGACAGGGTAACCGGAAGCGGCACCAGGAGATGCCGGCAGGCCTTTGGTGAGGACAGTGCGTTTGGCTTTGGCATCGAAAGAAGGAAGTAAAAGCTGGTTTAAATCATTGGCCGGCACTCTAAGCAAGGCAGTTTTCTGACTGATGCGTTTTTCAGCAACCATATCGACGGCGATTTTGACTGCTGCCGCACCGGTTCTTTTACCTGTCCGCGTCTGCAGCATGTAGAGCTTACCGCGTTCTATAGTAAATTCGATGTCCTGCATTTCCCGGTAATGTCCTTCCAGGGTTTTCTTAACCCCGAGCAACTGCTGATAAATATCAGGCCGCCACTTTTTCATTTTAACAACCGGTTCCGGTGTTCTTATGCCAGCTACGACATCCTCACCTTGCGCATTAATCAGGAATTCACCAAAAAACTCGTTTTTGCCAGTGCTTGGATCGCGTGTAAAGGCAACCCCTGTTCCGGAATCCTCGCCCATGTTACCAAACACCATTGATTGAATATTAACGGCCGTGCCCAGCAGACCGCGAATGTCATTAATTTTTCTATAGGCAATGGCACGTGGAATATTCCAGCTTTTGAATACAGCTTCTACGGATTTTTCCAGTTGTTTGTATGGATCCTGTGGGAAACTCTCACCAGTATGTTTCTTATATACAGCCTTGTAGGCTTCCATGAGCTGGCGCAGGCCGGTTTCTCCGAGGTCAGTGTCCTGGGTGACTTTGTTTCTTTTCTTTATGAGCTCAAACTCTGCTTCGAAGAGATGATGATCAACTCCCATCACCACATCGCCGAACATATTAATAAGCCGCCGGTAGGCATCCAGAGCAAAACGGGCGTTGCCGGTTTGCTCGCTGAGTCCGGCAACGGATTTGTCGGTTAATCCCAGATTAAGGACGGTATCCATCATGCCCGGCATGCTGACTGCGGCGCCGCTTCTGACTGAGACAAGCAAGGGGTTCTGGGTGTCGCCAAACTGCTTCCCGGTTTCTTTTTCAAGCCGGGCCATGTTGCTTTCAATATCCTTACTCAATCCGCCAGGCAATTTACCACCAGCTTTATTGTAGTCAGCGCAACAGGCGGTGGTAATGGTGAAACCGGCGGGTACGGGCAGGCCGATACTGGTCATTTCGGCCAGATTAGCTCCTTTACCTCCCAGAAGCTCAGACATAGCCTGATGACCTTCAGTCAGCTTACTACCAAAGTAGTAAATACGCTTATCCGCCGGGAACCGGTTTTTGTTGCTCATGGGAGCTCGTTACCTGTCGTCAATATGCACAAATTTTTGATCTTCCGGGCCAGTATAATTGGCACTGGGCCGGATAATTTTACCATCAACTCTCTGTTCCATAATATGGGCGGCCCAGCCACTTACTCGTGACATGACAAAGATCGGAGTGAACATTGCGGTTGGTATTCCCATTACGTTATAGGCCACAGCAGAAAACCAGTCCAGATTCGGAAACATGTTTTTCTCATCCCACATAACTTTTTCAAGTCTTTCCGCAATATCAAAGAGTTTCGTATCACCCTGGTTTTTAGAAAGATGTGATGCAACCTTTTTAATTACTTCATTACGCGGATCAGAGATTGTATAAACAGGATGTCCGAAACCGATGACAATTTCCTTTCTGGCAATGCGTTCCTTAATATCGGCTTCAGCGTCGTCCGGGTTGTCGTATCGAGACTGAATTTCAAGTGCCACCTCGTTGGCGCCGCCATGCTTCGGCCCACGTAAGGCGCCAATGCCACCTGCGACAGCCGAGTACATATCTGAACCGGTGCCGGTGATAACCCGGGTAGTAAAGGTTGAGGCATTAAATTCATGCTCCGCATAAAGAATCAACGAAGTGTGCATTGCCCGCTCCCAGAAACCATTCGGTTTTTTTCCGTGCAGCAGGTGAAGAAAATGCCCGCCGATAGAGTCGTCCTCAGTATTCACATCAATGCGTACGCCATTGTGCGTAAAGTGATACCAGTACAGCAGCATTGAGCCAAATGAGGCCAGTAGCCGGTCGGCAATGTCTCTTGCCGCTGCCGGTGTTTGTTCATTGGACTCTGGCAATACTGTGCCCAGCATAGAACAGCCTGTACGCAGAACATCCATAGGATGCGCAGCAGCAGGTATTAGCTCAAGTGCATTTTGAACCAGCTCTGGAAGGCCACGCAGAGCCTTTAATCTGCGTTTATAGTTTGTCAGTTCTGCCGCATTCGGTAACTTTCCATGGATCAGCAAATGAGCGATTTCTTCGAATTCACATGACTCAGCCATGTCCAGTATGTCGTAGCCACGATAGGCCAGATCGTTGCCGCTGCGACCGACTGTGCAAAGCTCTGTATTGCCTGCAGGCACACCGGAAAGCGCTACAGATTTTTTCGGTTTAAAGGTTTTTTTCTCACTCATTTTGTTCCCCCCTTTGAAAATAATTCATCCAGTTTCTGTTCGTATTCGTGATAACCGAGAATGTCGTACATCTCTTCCCTTGTTTGCATAATGTCAATGACATCGCGCTGGTGTCCCTTGTTTAGAACTTCTTCATAATAAGTCATTGCGCCTTTATTCATGGCGCGATAGGCGCCACAACAATACAGTACGATGTCGACGCCGACTTCACCAAGCTCCTGTGTTGAAAATAGGGGTGTCTTGCCGAATTCCGTTATATTGGCCAGAAACGGAACGTTTATCGCTGCACGAAATTCCTTGTATTGCTCAAGCGTATTAATCGCTTCCGGAAAAATCATGTCGGCTCCGGCTTCGATACAGGCTTGAGCGCGATCAATGGCTGACTGCATACCTTCGACGGCAAGCGCATCGGTTCTCGCCATAATGACAAAATTGTCGTCCGAGCGGGCATCGACAGCGGCTTTGATTCTGTCCACCATTTCATCCAGCGAGACAATAGCTTTGTTTGGTCGGTGACCACATCGTTTGGTGGCAACCTGATCTTCCATGTGCATGGCTGCAGCGCCTGCCTTGATTAAGCTACGCGTTGTTCGTGCAATATTAAAAGCCCCGCCAAAGCCGGTATCGACATCCACCATTAAGGGTAGTTCGCAGACATCTGTAATGCGTCTGATGTCGATAAGTAAATCTTCAAGAGAACTGATGCCCAGATCCGGAATACCCAGTGAATTTGCGGCAACACCTCCGCCAGACAGGTAGATGGCCTTGTGGCCAGCGCGTTCGGCCATTTTTGCCGCGAGCGCAGTAATTGTGCCGACCAGTTGCAGTGGCTGATTGTTTTCTACCGCCTGCCTTAACGCCAGGCCTGCTGATACTGTCATTGTTCTATTCTCCCTCAGTTTTAAACTGCTGTTCGATGTGTTGCTGTGCCGTGCTGATATGACGTCGCATAAGCAACTCGCTTAGTTCTTCATCGCGTCTTTCGATTGCCAGACAAATCTGGCGGTGTTCATTTAATGCGGTTTGTGGTCTGGAAAGAATCTGACTGGAACGAAAGCGATACATGCGTATCAGGTGGTAAAGCTCAGAGCAGAGTAATTCAATCAATCGTTGATTTTTACTTCCCTGAATTATTCGATAGTGAAAATCGAAATCGCCACCATGCTGAAAATATTCGCGCCCGTCACTTTGGGCGATACTGTCTTCGTGGTCATCCAGAAGGTTCTTTAATTCGGCAATTTCATTGTCGGACATGTTACGACATGCCAGTCGCGCAGCCATGCCTTCCAGAGCTTCCCTGACCTGATAAATTTCAAACAGTTGTATCGCATTGAGTGTGACAACTCTGGCACCTACATGCGGGACCCGTGCAACCAGATGTAATCCTTCCAGACGGCGAATGGCTTCCCGCAAGGGGCCACGACTGACCTTGTAACTACGCGCCAGATCCGGTTCACTGATCTTACTGCCGGACGGAATATCACCGCGCACAATAGAGTTAATCAAGGCGTCACTGAGTCTGTCGTATGGTTTGCTGATCAGGGTTTTGTAATGGTTCCATACAAGATTGTCGACAAAAATCTACAAAAGGCCGAAGATTATAGTCTGAATTCATGCTTATTCAAAATATTGTCGACAATCTAAAATTTTTAATGTTATCCGGTGATTTTCAGATCTGCTAAAAAGCCCCAAAAAACAAGACACCTGCAGAACTTACTCTAGCTTCTCCTTTAAGTTACATAACAGCGTATAATCAGCGCCCTGTTTCACCACTATTATGGACCGGACATGGACAACGATACCGTTGCAGTCTATTGGGATTTCGAAAATCTGCACGCAAGTCTCTACGACGCTAAAAACGGTAGCGGGAGCTACGGTAAAAAGCGTGTCAGAGGGAAAAGTCAGGAAATTCTGATTGATGTACAGACACTCTACGATTTTGCCGCCACCTATGGCAATGTCGCCATTAACAAAGCCTATTGCAATTGGCAGTGGTTTGCCCAGTACCGTCATGCGCTTTTGAAAAATGCGATTGAGCTGGTGCAGATATTTCCACCTGGTGCTTCGGCAAAAAACGGTGCGGACATAAAACTGTCATTGGACGTAGTCGAAGACATTCTGCGTTTCCCGCATATAGCTTCGATTCTTATTATCGGTGGAGACAGTGACTTCATCCCACTTGCACAGAAAATCAAAGCAGCTGGTAAAGAACTTATCGGAGTGGGTTGTCGGGCATCGACAAACCAGCATTGGGCAAACAGCTGTTCCGATTTTAAGTATTACGAGTCTTTTGCCTCGGAGATCCAGACCACTGAAGAATCAGCAGAATCAGAGTCTGAAACGATTGTTGTGAAAGATGCACCGGAGCTGATCAAAAAAGCTATAAAACAGATATCGAAACGAAATGGTGAGGACTGGGTTGTGAAAGCGGCAATTCGACCTGTCATTAAACGACTTGATCCAACCTTTGATGAATCCAACTATAGTTGCAGCACTTTTACTGACTTACTGGACAAATACAAAGATCAGTTTCTGATTAAGAAGGGCGAACATGATCATCTTGTTAGTCTGAAAAAATAATTACACTCAAGTGTAGTACTTAGTTTTCCGTGGAGGGGCATGTGAACAAAGAGACTAATATTGATTCCAGTCGGGTAATGTCACGTCGGGATTTTATTCGTCATACAGGATGTGGACTGGCCGGTATCGCCGCAATTGCGAGCATGCCGCTTTCGGTAAGTCAGGCGATAACAGCTGACAAAGATGAAGCAGTAAAACTGAGTGGTATCGAGCTTTCCAATCTCATTCACGGGCGTAAAATTTCCTGTGTCGAAGTGATGATTAGCTATCTCAATCATATTGAAAGAATTAATCCGCAGTACAACGCCATCGTATCATTGCGTGCTCGTGATGAACTTCTCAAGGAAGCAAAGCAATGCGACAGCGAGTTGCTGAAAGGTCAGTCACGTGGCTGGATGCATGGTTTTCCACATGCAGTTAAAGATCTTACTGATGTGAAAGGTCTGTTGACCAGCATGGGCTCACCGATTTTTAAGGACAATATCGCGAAGAAGGATTCGATCCTGACTGAGCGTATCAGGAATGCCGGGGCCATTATAATTGGTAAAACCAATGTGCCGGAATTTGGGCTGGGTTCTCACACTTACAATCCGGTGTTTGGCCCTACCTTAAATGCTTATGATGGCAAGAGTTCTGCCGGTGGCAGTAGCGGCGGCGCTGCGGCGGCGCTGGCATTGCAGATGGTTGTGGTTGCCGACGGTAGCGATCTGATGGGTTCTTTACGTAATCCGGCGGCCTTTAATAATGTTATCGGTTTCAGACCGACGCCGGGCCTGGTGCCACTAAGCGATTCTTTCAAAGAAGAACTACCATGTAATGGCCCTATGGGCAGGAATGTCAGTGATACAGCGATGTTGTTATCGACTCTCGCCGGGCATCACCCGGCATCACCGAGTTCGCTTAACAGCAAGCCGGCGGAATTCGCGCAGCCCCTGCAAAAAGATTTCAAGGGCGTGAAAATTGGCTGGCTGGGTGATTTTGATGGTTACCTGAGTATGGATAAAGGTCTCTTGCCTTTGTGTGAAAAAGCCTTGCAGGGCTTTCGGGACGTGGGAGGTGTGGTTGATCCGGTAATTCTTGACTACCCAATGGAAGAACTCTGGCAGACCTGGCTAACCTTTCGTCACTGGCTGGTTCGTTCCCGGGCCTTACCTTTGTATGAGAACCCAAAAACCCGTGCCTTGTTAAAACCCGAAGCGATCTGGGAAATTGAGGGCGGAGCAAATATGCAGGCCGATGCAATTTCAAAAGCCTCGGCTTCAAGAGCACGCTGGTATGCGGCTCTACTCAAGGCCTTTCAGACTTATGACTATCTTGTGCTGCCCACTGCACAGGTATTTCCCTTCGATGCCAACATTCACTGGCCGAAAGAAATCAATGGCAGACCAATGGACACTTATCATCGCTGGATGGAAGTCGTGATACCCGGCACTCTCTCCGGTTGTCCGGTTGCCAATGTTCCCGCAGGTTTTGGAACGAATGGTCTGCCAATGGGCTTGCAGATTATTGGTAAGCGTTACGCTGATTTTGCGACTTTGCAAATGGCTTACGCTTACGAACAGGCAACTCGCTGGAATCTGGATCGACACCCCTCCGTTCTTTCTTAAGGTCTTATGATTGTTTATGGCGTTGCCTTGCTGGCCTTTTGCATGTTGTTCGGGATGGTTACCGGTGATCTACTTGGCATTGCATTAGGTGTTAAAGCCAATGTTGGTGGCGTCGGTATTGCCATGCTCCTGCTGATTCTGCTGACTAATCTGTCTCCACAGAAATTCTCGTTAAAACCGCTGACAGAATCCGGTATCGGTTTCTGGAGTGCTATGTATATTCCTATTGTCGTTGCCATGGCTGCGAAACAGAATGTAATAGCTGCCGTGTCTTCAGGCTGGCTGGCAGTGATTGCAGGAGTGGTGGCAGTAGTAGTCAGCTTTGCTCTTATTCCTTTGCTCTCGAGTATTGGAGAAAAAAGTGAGCCGCTGCCAAAGGAAGATGAGTGATGCTGGTCCTTGAAGTTCTGGAAAAAGTACTGACAAAAAACGGCATCATTACGGCCTTCCTTTTCGTTGGTATTGTCGTCTGGTTTTCCTACTGGCTCAGTGCAAAACTGACTCGTGGCCGACTACATGGTTCAGCAGTAGCGATCGCACTCGGCTTGATACTGGCCTATGTAGGTGGTTCTGTTACCGGCGGTAGTAAAGGTATCGCTGACATTGCCATCTTTTCAGGTGTCGCTGTGTTGGGTGGCGCCATGTTTCGCGACTTCGCGATTGTCGCGACCGCTTTTGGAGCGGATCTGCAGACAATAAAGAAAGCCGGTTTGGTTGGTGGTATTTCCATTATTCTGGGGGTCGTTGTTTCATTCGTGGTGGGTGCACTGATCGCACTGGCCTTTGGATATGACGATGCTATTTCAATGACTACTATTGGTGCCGGTGCCGCGACTTATATAGTCGGACCGGTAACCGGAACAGCGCTCGGAGCTGGTTCCGATGTGATCGCATTGAGTGTCGCTGCAGGTCTGGTCAAATCCGTGCTGGTTATGATAGGTACTCCCATTGTCGCGCCTTTTATAGGATTGAATAATCCCAAGTCTGCGATGATATTCGGAGGCCTGATGGGCACCACCAGCGGGGTGGCCGGAGGTCTCGCCGCAACTGATCCCAGACTGGTTCCTTACGGAGCAATGACGGCGACATTTTATACCGGCGTCGGTTGTCTGCTGGCACCGTCCTTGTTGTACTTTATCGTTCGCGCACTATTTTCTTAAGCAGGTGAGTTTATGTCGCAGTCAGAAGTCAATCTATACAGCAGTTTTCAAAAACAGTTTTTAAGGCACGCAGAAAAACCTGCTCTTTTTACAGGCAATGGAGAGTCTATTAGCTTTCAGGATCTGGAGACGCGTTCCGCGCGACTGGCCTCGTATTTAACTCAGTCGGGTGTGATTCCTGGTGACAGGGTGACTGTGCAGGTGCAAAAATCCCCGGAAGCTGTGTGCCTTTATCTGGCTTGTCTGCGTGCAGGCTTTGTTTTTCATCCTTTAAATACCGGCTATAAACCGGCCGAGCTTGAGTATTATATTGGTGATGCGCGACCAGCTGCGATTATTTGTGATGCAGGCTCTGGCGATGTAATGCAACAACTGGCAGGTAAAGCTGGCGTGACAAAAGTACTTACGCTCAATGCGGATGGTAGCGGCAGTCTGCCAGACGCAGCTAGTGAGGCCTCGGAGAATTTTGAGACGGTCACTCGCGACAAAGATGATATGGCTGCCTTGCTTTATTCCTCGGGCACCACCGGTGTGCCGAAAGGCATTATGCTGAGTCATGAGAATTTGCTGGTGAATGCCCAGTCACTAATAGAATTCTGGGGCTTCACTGAAAATGATGTGCTGCTGCACGCTTTGCCGATTTTTCATGTGCATGGTTTGTTTGTCGGACTTGGTTGTGCTTTTCTAAGTGGAGCCAGTATGCGATGGGCCCCTGCCTTCGATGCTAAACAGGCAGTAGAATTGTTACCTGAATGCACCGTAATGATGGGCGTACCGACTTACTACACCCGGCTTCTCGGAGAAGCTGCATTCGATAAAAATGTGGTTAGCAACATGCGCCTGTTTATTTCTGGTTCCGCGCCTTTACTGGAAGAAACCTTCAATGAGTTCGAGCAGCATAGCGGACATCGAATTCTCGAACGCTACGGAATGACAGAAACCAATATGAATACCTCCAATCCGCTTGTCGGAGAACGTAAGGCCGGCACCGTAGGCAAGCCCTTGCCGGGAGTAGAAGTACGCATTGTTGATGATCAAGGCAAGAGTCTGGTCGAAGGAGAGATTGGTAATCTGCAGGTGCGTGGTAATAACGTTTTTAAGGCTTACTGGAATATGCCGGAGAAAACGGCGGAAGACTTCACTGAAGATAATTTTTTCAATACAGGTGATAAAGGCCGTATTGACAGTGATAGTTATGTATCAATCGTTGGGCGTGCCAAGGACATGATTATCAGTGGTGGCCTGAATGTGTACCCGAAAGAGATCGAGTTGCTGATTGACAATGTAACTGGGGTGAAGGAGTCAGCAGTGATTGGTTTGGCTCACTCTGACTTTGGTGAGGCGGTGGTTGCCGTACTTGTGGCATCAGGGGTAGAGTGTCCAGAAGAAACCGAACTAATTGCCCGCTTGAAGGAGCAGCTGGCGGGCTTCAAAGTACCCAAACGGGTTTTAGTCATAGACGAATTACCTCGTAACACAATGGGTAAAGTACAAAAGAACGTGTTAAGAGAACAATATAAAGACTTATTTTCCGGAACATGAACCGGTAATTGATTACATACAGGAGAGAAGCAAATGAAAGCCGTGGTATTAACTGAAACAGTCGGCCCGAAAGGTCTGCAGATACAAGAAATCGAAACACCACAACCTGCAGCAGGAGAAGTCAGGGTTAAATTGAAAACCTCCGCGTTGAACCGAAGAGATTACTGGATCACTATTGGTAAGTATCCCGGTGTGAGTTGCCCCTGCATTGCAGGCTCGGACGGCGCCGGTATTGTCGATGCCGTTGGCGATGGAGCAGATGCTTCCGCCATTGGCAAAGAAGTTGTTGTCTATCCTGCCAGAGCCTGGGGTGATAGTGAGGAAAAGTGTGGTCCGGAATTTCGTGTTCTCGGTCTGCCTGATCAGGGTACTTTTGCCGAATACATTTGCGTGCCTGAGAGTGATATTTACGACAAGCCTGAGCACCTCAACTGGGAACAGGCCGCGGCGATTCCACTGGCCGGGTTGACTGCCTGGCGTGCTGTCGTTACCCAGGCGGAAGTAAAAAGTGGCCACAAGGTTCTGGTAACCGGAGCGGGAAGTGGTGTCTCGACTTTCGCCCTTCAATGGGCTATCGGACAAGGTGCTGAAGTCTATGTCACAAGTGGCAGTGCAGAGAAAATGGAGAAAGCCAAAGCTCTGGGTGCAAGTGGCGCCGTGAATTATCGGGATGAGGATTTTACAAAACAACTGAGGAAAATGTCAGGTGGTTTTGATGCCATCATCGATAGTGCCGGTGGTGACAGTCTCAACGCTATTCTTGACACCTTGAATCCGGCCGGTCGTTTTGTATTTTTTGGTGCGACTATGGGGACTGCATCCACTGGTCTGGAAATCCCCAAACTGTTTTTTCGACATATTCGAATTCAGGGCACGATGATGGGTTCGCCATCTGAATTCGCCGCGATGATGAATTTCGTCGCCGAAAACAAAATCGAACCGGTCGTTCATGAAGTACTTTCCATGGATGAGGCAGTCGCAGCCCATGAATTAATGGAAAACTTCAGTCAGATGGGCAAGATTGTTTTACGCAATGAGTGATGCCTGAGACGGGAGATCAAGTGCGTAAATAAGAGGCGCCGTTTACGTCGATAATTGTGCCAGTCATAAACTCACTTCCGTCGGCGGCAAGAAAGAGCACGGCTCTGGCGACTTCTTCGGCTCTGGCAACCCGACCCAATGGGCTTTGTGCCCTGATAGAATCACCCTCCGGACCGGCCAGTCTCTCTGCGGCAAGATCAGTTTCGACGAAACCGGGAGCGACAGTCCCGACAAATATATTGTGCGGGGCCAATGCAATTGCCAGTGACTGACCGAGTGCATTCAGGCCAGCCTTACTGGCACCGTAGGCTGGTTTGTCCGGCTCACCACGAAAGGCGCCGCGTGAGGAAACATTGACGATGCGTCCGCCGCCATTATCCATCATGGTTTTGGCTGCGCAGAAACTCAGGTTGCTGGCAGCAAACAAATTCGTAGCAAGCGTCTGCTGCCAGGCTTTTTGCCATTCCTCATAGGAGCTCGTTGCGATCGGGTGATAAATACCGATACCAGCATTGTTAACCAGTATGTCGAGACCACCCAGTTTTCCTGTCGTTGTATCGATCAGATCGGGAATATTGTCGGCACAGGAAATGTCTGTCTGAACAAGGCAGTGACCATCACCTGTAAGATTTGAAATTGTTTTTTCAGCAGATTTCAGATCGGAACGAAAATTCAGTGCAACTTTCGCACCTTGTTCGGCAAAGGCCTGTGAAATAGCCCGTCCGATCCCGCGCGTAGCGCCACTGACCAGCACACATTTGTTTTTGAAACTAGTCAAGATTGTTCTTCCTGTTTTTCTCTGGAGTTAAAGACTCAAGCTGTTTGTCATGGATTAGCGATAATACAAGCAGGGAACATATCGCACCAAGTAAGGCCAGACCCATGTCTGACTGGGTGTCCCAGACGTAACCCTGTGTCCCCAAAAAGGCTTCCGCATTCTCCCCTGTAGCAAGCGCAACCCACCACTCAATGAGTTCGTAGAAGGCGCTGAATGCCAGGCAAATGGAAATGATAATGACATTGCGCCAGTGTTGGCCATTGATGATACTTTTACGGATCAATATTTCTCTGGCCAACAGAGCAGGAACGAAGCCCTGGAAAAAATGGCCGACTTTATCGTAGTTATTTCGTTCCGCACCGAACAAACCTTCGAATAAAGGTACTTCTGCATAGGTATAGTGGCCACCAACCATCAGAACAATGCAGTGTGCCAGAATAAAAAAATACAGCACAGGAGTAAGATGAAATGATTTGTAGGTAATTAGAAGTAATACACTACCAATCAGCGCTGGTGCGACTTCCAGTACCCAGGTAAATTGATCTTTTGGTTCGATGCCTGACCAAATCAGCACACTCACAAATATTATGGCCCATAGCTCTCTGATTGCCTGTTTCCCCTCTAATCAGGATTGTTTTGATTGTTTCATTTCGTACATTAATTTGTCACCGTCAGACAGTAGTGCTTCTATTGTATCGTGCTTTTCCAGATCGAGATTCACGATACCATAAGAAAAGTGTATGTCGTATCCTCGCTTGGCATCCGCATTGATTTTTTCTAGTGTATGCGTAAATCGGGAAATATATTCATTCGCGCTATCCCTGGAAATGTTGAATAGTAGTACTACAAATTCATCCCCCCCAAGACGAGCAAGCGTATCTGACTTTCGACATTGACCATTCAACTCTTCGGCAAAGACTTTCAAAATACGATCCCCTTCAGCATGACCGAATTCATCGTTGACCGGTTTGAAGTTATCAATATCTATAAATATTAGAGACGCAGGAGTTTTCTCCCTTTTACATAAATCCAGGCTGTGCCTGGCAATCTGCATGAACCCTCGTCGGTTTAAAATCCCTGTGAGTTCATCACTCGTTGCTAATTGCATGGCAGCAATTTCACTTTCCACCATGGAGGCAAGATCAACAAGCGCTTCCAGATCGGACTTGTCGAAACTTCGGGGTTCCTGATCAATAATACAAAGAGTGCCAAGCTTCTGCCCGTTTGGCGCTTTAAGCGGACAGCCGGCATAAAAACGTATGTACGGCTCATTCAATACCAGCGGGTTATCTGCAAAACGTTCATCTTCACTAGCATTGTTTATGATGAACAAATCACTACCGAGTATTGCATGACCGCAAAAAGAGATATCGCGTCCTGTCTCGCTAACGTTGAGCCCTATACAGGATTTAAACCACTGACGGTTTTCGTCAACGAGGCTTATCAGCGCTATGGGTACTTCAAATAATTTTTTAGCTAAACGTGTTATGCGGTCGAAGTGTTCATCAGGTGGGCTATCTAGAATACCAAGCGCTCGAAGTGTGGTAAGACGTTCCGGTTCGTCCTCGGGTAGATCAGGTTTTTTCAATGAGCTTACCTTCCATGCTTTCAGGCACTTTCGGAGTCAATTGTTAGTATGATAGGCCTTTTTTAGCGTATATATCTAGATAATTTTGCCTTTTCTAAGTGCTTCGATTTCCTCTTTTGATTTTCCGATAACATGCCGCAGTACCTGTTCTGTGTCTTCTCCAAGCATTGGTGCGGCCTTTGAATAGTGTAGAGGAGTCTCTGAATACTTGATTGGGTTAGCGACTCCGCTGACTTTGCCGTTGACTGGGTGTTCGAGTTCGATTTTCATACCACGGTGTTGTACCTGTGGATCCTCGAAAACGTCTTCAATGGTATTAATGGGGCCACAGGGAACATCGACCTCCTTTAGCGATGTTATCCAGCCGCTACTGCTTCGGCTCGCCATAATCTTTTCCATTTCCGGAATCAGTTCATTTCGATTGGCATTTCTCAAGGGGTTGGTTTGAAAGCGTTGATCCTCTGATAGATCTGACCTATTTGCTTCTTTACAGAAGCGCTGAAACTGTCCGTCATTGCCGATAGCAAGAATGACAAAGCCGTCGCTGGTTTTAAAAGGCTGATAGGGTGCAAGATTCGGATGTTGTGCACCGCTGCGCTCCGGGCATTTACCACTGACAATGTAATTTGAGGCCTGGTTGGCGAGCCAGCTGACCTGAGTATCGAGCAGGGACATATCGATGTGTTGGCCCTGACCGCTTTGCTGGCGATGATAGAGAGCAGCTTGAATCGCAATCGTTGAATACATACCGGTGGTGAGATCAGCAACGGCCACACCAACACGTTGCGGGCCGGCGCCGGGCTCGCCATCGGCGTTGCCGGTAATACTCATCAATCCACCCATGGCCTGAATCAGATAGTCGTAACCGGCCTGCCGGGCGCGCGGGCCGTCCTGTCCGAAGCCGGTGATGGAACAGTAGATAATATCCTCTTTTACTTTTTTAACATCGTCATAGCCAAGTCCTTTTTTAGACAGGCCACCGGTTTTGAAATTTTCAATGAATATATCTGAAACGCTTGCCAGCTCAAGTACCAGATCACGTCCCTCGGGCTTTGAAATATCCAATGTTAGTGAGTGTTTACATCTGTTAGTGCTCAGATAGTATGCAGCCTCACTTGTATCATTTCCGTTTTTATCCTTTAACCAGGGTGGTCCCCATTGACGCGTATCATCACCGTAATCGGGGCGTTCTATTTTGATAACTTCAGCACCAAGATCGGCCAGCATCTGTGTGCACCAGGGCCCGGCAAGCACCCGACTCAGATCGAGGACACGAATACCGCTTAATGGACCGGCCAAGTGTTATTTCCCGAGAAAGCGGGAAATCTTCTCCCCGATATGGCGCAGACGTGGCCCGAATTCTTCTTCTAGACTGGCCACTGATATAGAGAAAGTCGGCCCGCCGCAACTCAGAGCCATGACCGTTTTACCATCATTGGAAACAAGAGGCACTGATACGGTTCGTGTGTCTTTGCGCCATTCCTGATCAACGAGACAAAAACCCCGCTCCTTAATCTGACTCTCGGCATCTTCAATTCGAGATCGTAGTTCAGGCCATTCTGTGTGGTAGGCGATGTCCAGTTGCTTATACATGTCCTGCCTGAGCTCCTCTGATAGGCCAGCCAGCCATGCACGACCGATAGCCGAACGAGCGATCTCAATCCGGGCTCCTATATCAAGACGTAGCGTTGTGGAAGAGTTGCCGCAACATTCATCGACGTAGACAATGCTGAGTCGATCGCGGGCGCCAAGTGCAACAGAGCAACCGCCACTATTTGCCAGCTCAGCCATCTGGTCGTGTGCGAGGTGACGAATCGCCAGACCGCTTAACAAAGGATAACCAAGTGATAAAATACCGGCACTCAGTTCGTACTTGCCATCAATATTGCTTTGCTGCAGATAACCCATTTCACTTAGTGTATAAGTGAGGCGTGTAATACTGGGTTTGGGAATATTGGTCAGTTCGGAAATTTCCTTGTTGCTCATGCGTCCGGTTTGCGACTGAAACGCTCGCAGAACTTCGAGGCCGCGGGCGAGGGCGGTAATGAATTTTCTGTCATCGCGTTCGCCTACACCATGGGATTCAAAATCCAGAACCAGTGGTTTGAGGGCAGCGCGTGGAAGGGCTTCGTGTAACTGTGACATAAGGTGAGCATCTCTTGGCTTTGTAATCGGTTTAAGTATTTTACTTTTAAAGTCATTAGTTTCACAATAGCAAATAAATAATAAAAAATATTTCGCATAGTAAAACAAAATTTAATTATTTGTTCATAAATGAAAGATTTCGCCACACAAACAATCTCTATTGCCATCATCGGCGCCGGTGTCATGGGCCGTGGCATAGCTCAGATCGCGGCCACAGCTGGTATTCCAGTCATTCTTCACGATCTCGATGCAAAGGTGGTCGCCGACGCGGTCTCTTTTATAGAGAAGATGCTCAATCGGGCCCATGAGAAAGGCCGCTTAAGCGCAGAACAACTTGAAAGCAGTAAGGCCTGCATACAGGCCTCCTCAGATTTGAAGAATTTATCTGACTGTGATCTGGTGATAGAAGCCATCATCGAAAATATCGAGATTAAGCAGTCTTTGTTTAAAGAACTTGAAGACATCGTCAGTGAGGACTGTATTCTGGCGACCAACACCTCATCACTATCGGTTACTCATGTCGCGGCCAGCTGTGACAAGCCGGAGCGGGTAGCCGGTTTTCATTTCTTCAACCCGGTGCCGCTGATGAAACTGGTTGAAGTGATTGACGCCATTCGCACTTCCGCAGAAGTAGTCGAGCAATTAGAGGCATTGTGCAAACGGCTTGGACACACCCCGGTAGTTGTCGAAGATTCACCTGGCTTTCTGGTGAATCATGCGGGCCGCGCTCACATCACAGAAGGTCTGCGTATTCTTTATGAAAACATTTGCGATGCGCAGCTTGTGGATTCAGTGATGCGCGACTGCGTTAATTTTCGTATGGGTCCTTTTGAACTTATGGATCTGACGGGTCTTGATGTTACGTTTCCGGCATCAGAACAGGTTTACATGCAGTACTTTCAGGAAGCCAGAGTGCGACCCACTCCGCTGCAACGGCGACGTTACATTGCCGGTTTGCTCGGTAGAAAAACCGGTGAAGGTTTTTATAAATATGAAGATGGTAATAAGCTGAGCGCTGCTGAAGCACAGGCACCGCAAATAAATCCTGAAAGTACTTTCTGGATACATCCTGAAATAAGCGATCTCGCCGATAAAATTGCGACAACACTGGCCGATTCAGATATTAGAATCGACAAAGGTCCAAGCCCGGCCGATGACAGTATTATCCTGCTTACCCCGCTTGGTCTGGATGCCACGACGTCTGCCGTAGAACATGATTTGCCTGCGCAAAGATGCGTTGCCGTTGATGCCTTGTTCATGACAGATAAACGCGTAACGCTTATGGCTAACCCGGCTCTGGACGAAAGTTGTATGCAGCAATGCTGGGCTGCTTTTGCAGAGAGCGGTCGTGCTGTATCGGTAATCAGAGATAGCGGTGGATTTGTTGCGCAACGGATTGTTGCCTGTATCGTCAATATTGCCTGCGAAATTGCGCAGCAGGGTATCGCCCGGCCTGCCGATATTGATACCGCCGCCCGCCTTGGACTCGGCTATCCACAGGGACCGCTGGCTCTCGGTGATGAGTGCGGAGCTGATCGAATATTAAGGATACTGGATAACCTGCAAACGGTTTATGGTGATCCGCGTTATCGACCCAGTCCCTGGCTGAAGCGAAGGGCACAGCTCAAACTGTCTCTGCTCAGCACAGAACAAGCCTGACGTAATTAAGTAATTTGAGGAAACAAGTAATGAATGAAGCGCACATATTTGACGGGATTAGAACACCAATTGGCAGGCATGCCGGTGCCCTTTCAAAAATTCGTCCGGATGAATTGCTGGCGGCAACGATACGTGAACTCGTGTCTCGACACGATTTTGATCTGACACTGCTTGAAGATGTTATTTCTGGCGATTCGAACCAGGCAGGTGAAGATTGCCGCAACGTAGCCCGCAATGCCGGTTTGCTTGGTGGCTTACCTCTTTCTGTGGGAGGTATCACTGTTAATCGTCTTTGTGGTAGTGGCGCTGCCGCCGTGCTTGATGCTACTCGCGCAATCAAGTGCGAAGAAGGGCAGATGTTTATCGCTGGCGGTGTGGAAAGCATGAGTCGCGCACCCTGGATAATGTCGAAAGCACAAAGCGCTTATGGCCGGGACCAGCAGATTCAGGATTCCACCATCGGCTGGCGTTTTCCTAACCCGCGTTTCTATAAAGAGTTTGGCAGCGAAACAATGCCGGAAACAGCGGATAATATTGCTAAAGAATTGAATATATCACGTGAAGACAGCGATATTTTCGCCTATGCCTCACAACAGAAATACGCGGCAGCAAAGACAGACGGATTTTATAAGGATGAAATACTCTCGCTTGAAACTCCGGGTAAAAGCCGCAAAGCGCCTCCGGTAATTGTCAGTGAAGATGAACACCCGCGGGCCGATACCACGCTGGAAAAATTAGCTTCTCTTCGTGCGCTCTATGAGAATGGTGTGGTGACAGCCGGTAATGCCTCCGGCATAAACGACGGAGCGGTCGCTTTAATGCTGGGCAGTAGTTCACTCGGTGAGAAACTCGAAATGAAATCAAGAGGCCGCGTTGTAGCAGGCGCCATCGCCGGCGTAGAACCAAAGTTAATGGGTCTGGGTCCGGTACCGGCATCGCAAAAGGCGCTGCAAAGAGCCGGCATCGCATTAAAGGACATTGATGTGATCGAAGTCAATGAAGCCTTTGCCACTCAGGTATTAGGGTGCCTGAAACAGCTTGGTCTTGGCTTTGATGATGAACGAGTCAACCCCAACGGGGGCGCCATTGCCATTGGTCACCCTCTGGGTGCTTCCGGAGCAAGACTGGTGCTCACCGCCTTGCGTCAGCTTGAAAGAACAGGCGGGCGTTATGCACTTGTTACTATGTGTATCGGCCTTGGGCAGGGCATAGCGGTCGTCATTGAAAAACTTTAATAATAGTTAAGAGAAAACAGGAGACAGATAGTATGTTATCAAGCATAGATTCACTCAATGAATGGATTCGGAAGGGCTTTCTCGACATTAACACGGAGCTTGAAGAATACTATTACTCAAAGAATACTCTGCTTGTCGATGACGAAATAACAATAGCTCTGAAAAAATCACTGGTAGAAGAAGGTAAAGCCCTCATTGCCGCGATTCTCGACAACCCGGATGAAATTCCTGCTCATTATGAAGATCGTTTTTACCTGCTCGGTAATGTTGGTATGTACATGGCTGCCTGCCGGCGACACGAAGCTGACACACCATTGGAGAATGGTTATTCACCCCTGACCGAAGCCTCAACGATATCTTTTCAGCTTGGTTCTGCACTGGGAGTTGCGCCCAGATTTATGGCGACCCATCTGGGTATATATAACCGTGCCGAAAATGGAGTTTACCGGACTTTCACCCATCTTAAAGATGAGTATGTTTTTATTGATTACAATACGCTCGGTACGTTGGCTTATAAGAAAGCCTCAGACGCACTGGAACGCGCCATGCGGTTTGGAGTAACACATCCGCTCACTGCCTATCTTTTTAATGATGCGAAAACTGGGCTCGACGAGGTCTTGAAGTTTAATGAGATACTCGATGAGAAGCTGGACGTGATGCGTTTCTTTTACAATGTCCGCCCCTACTACAAGCCTTATCGCATAGGCAGACGTGACTATCGCGGTGCCAATGCCGGTGATTTTGCTGCAGTAAATGAAATCGATTTGTTTACCGGTTTATGTTCAAGAGACGATCCTTTTTATCTTGATATTCTTATCGATAAAAAGGCCTACATGCCGCAGGATGAGCAAATTCGCCTGCAGGATTCGATTGGCAAGACCAGTTTTATGGATCTGTTTCTACGCGAACCCGATACGTCTCACACATTGCCTGAATTCAAGGCAAATCTGAAAAGTTTTCTTGATGTCTGCGAGATCCATGGGCGGGCTTACGCCTATCATCATGATGAACTGGTAAAAAAATATATTGAAGATCCGGCTATCAAACTACCAGAGACAAAAATGGATGACTTAACCGCCAGTGGACCACCTTTACCTGTGTTGTTGCGTAGTCTGGAAAAGATACGAGATTTGAGATTGGCCGCTGATAGAGACGATATTCTGACTCGCTATGCCGATCTCAAAAAACTGAAGGGATTACTTTAAGCAGTATTTTCTTTTTTGCTTTTTATATTGACCAGATAAATACCGACAGTGACCAGTAGCAAGGCAAGTCCAACGCCAAGGGTGAATTTTTCGTCGAGAAAAAATATACCGCAGAGCACACCAAAAAGCGGTGTAAAGAAAGTATAGGCAGACAATCTGGCGGTCGGGTAATGCGCTATCAGCCAGAACCAGGTCAGATAGCTGGCAAAGGCTACCAGTAAACCCTGAAAAGCCAGACTGGCAATAATTAGCGGAGATAATTTACTGATACCGGCCTCACCGAATAACCAGGCCGCTGTCAGTAGCACTATTGAAGATACCAGCAGCTGATAATGAAGAGTTCGACTGGGCGCGATGTTCGCCAGTTTCGTCGCTCTGACCAGAACAGTAGTTGCCCCCCAGAATATCGCAGTGAAGACACAGGCAAGATCGCCAATCCATTCATTACCTGTGAGTACTGTAAAACCTTCTCCGAAAGCAACAACAATTCCACTGAATGCCAGTACCATACCGAAGACCTGCAAGCGATTGAGCGTTTCGTTGGGAATAAACCAGTGAATACCCAGTGCGACTACGAAGGGTGCCAGATAAACAAATATCACCGCCCGCGAGGCGCTGGTATAGCTCAGACCCCAGTACATAAAAATGAATTCAGCCGAAAACAGCAAACCGGCAATAATCCCGGGACCAAAAGTGGCGTCACCCTGAAATACTTTTATCTTACGAAAGAACATCCAGAGACTGAGTGCAAGTGTCGCAATGACGGAACGGATACCCGCCTGTAAAATCGGTGACACACCTTCCAGTGCTACTTTGATGGTGATCTGTTGAAAGCCCCACAAAAAGCACAATAGCAACATCAGACCAATGGCGAGAGAATCAAGATGATCGCGACGTGTAAACAAGATTGAAGTCCTGATTATTCAGGCAGAGAGTTTAGCAGAGCTAAACGAGATCCCGGACGGGATCTCGTCGCAGGGAAGTGATTTAATACTGAGATTCCGGCGTGCGCACCACCATACCATCGAGGTCGTCGCTTATTTTTACCTGGCAACTCAGACGACTGGAGTTTTCAACAAAGCCCATCGCAAATTCCAGCATTTCATTTTCCATATCCGAAGGTGCTTCAGTTTTTGCATACCAGTCAGCATCAAGCTGGACGTGGCAGGTTGCGCAAGAACAGGCGCCGCCACATTCGGCAACAATACCCGGGATACCGTTATTCACAGCGGCCTGCATAATGGTCAGACCACTATCTGCTTCAACATCATGTTCGGTGCCGTTGTGTTCGATAAATTTAATTTTGGCCATTTACATCCTTCTCCCAAATAATTATTTCAATAGCTGCTGTTCACAAAGCGGCGAATTATAAGGTGTATCGGCCGCTGATTAAACCAGAGACTGGTTTAAATGCTGAGAATTATTTTTCCTATATGCTCACTGGATTCCATCATCTGATGAGCTTTTTCGGCTTCGGCAAGCGGAAAAACCCTGTGAATCACTGGTTTTATACTGTCAGATTCAAATAGTGGCCAGACCTTCTCACGGAGATTTCCGGCAATTTCGGCCTTGAAGGAGACCGGTCTCGGTCTCAGAGTAGAGCCAGTCAGAGTCAGTCGTTTACGCATTATTTGACTGAAATCCACTTCCGCCTTGAAGCCTTGCAGGCCGGCGATGATAACAATACGGCCATCTTCCGCGGCAAGACTGATATCCCGTTCAATATATGGCCCGGCTACCATATCCAGAATCACATTCACGCCGCGCTCCCCGCTCAGATTCATGCATACCTCAACAAAGTCCTCTTCACGATAGTTTATTGCTCTGTACGCACCTAATTCTTCACAAACACGGCATTTTTCTGCGCTACCGGCAGTAACATAGACTCTGGCTCCGAATTCCCGGGCCAGCTGAATTGCGCTGGTGCCGATACCACTGCTGCCACCATGTATGAGAATACTCTCATCTGATTTGAGGCCAGCGCGATCAAAGACATTGCTCCACACCGTAAAGAAAGTCTCTGGAATGGCGGCCGACTCAATATGACTGAAGTCTTGTGGCAGTGGTAAACACAGTGCAGCTTCAGCCATACAGTATTCGGCGTAGCCGCCGCCACTGACCAGAGCACAGACCTGTTCACCCCTGGCTGGCCATTCGACACCTTCTCCGGTTTCAATGACTTCGCCGGCAATTTCCAGTCCGGGTATATCAGAAGCGCCTGGCGGCGGAGGGTAGTAACCGGCACGTTGGGCGACATCGGGGCGGTTGACTCCGGCAGCGCTGACTTTTATGAGTACCTGTCCCGCAGCAACCTCAGGTCGTTCTCTTTCTTCCAGACGCAAAACCTCTGGGCCACCGGCTTCAGTAATATTAATGTATTTCATAAGGACAGGTTTTCAAGGATGAGCGAAGATGGTTAAATGCGCGTTCAATCTATAACGTATAATTAATATACAGGGGAGAATGAGGATGGCAAGTGCCAGCGCTAGACATATTTTGGTTGATACCGAAGAGCAATGTCAGGAATTGAAACAGCAAATTGAAAACGGAAGCGATTTTGCTGAAGTAGCGAAAGAACACTCCAGTTGCCCTTCAGGCAGAAGCGGAGGCGATCTGGGTGAGTTTGGTCCGGGTCAGATGGTAAAAGAATTTGATGAAGTGGTTTTCAGTGGCGAACTCAACACCGTGCATGGTCCGGTGCAGACTCAGTTCGGTTATCACCTGCTGGAAATAACAGAGCGCAGTGACTAGTTTCAGTTATAGCAATATTTTCTCAAAAAAAAGCGGGCTACTGGAAAGTAGCCCGCTTTGTATTATTGGCTATTAATTAAACGGCAGCGACTTCAACCAGGGTATCGAAAACCCGAATTGAATGACCCATGTCACCAAAGTCAGCAGAGGCAACCACATTCACAGTGCCCTTGTTCAATTGCCGCCAGTAACCGAGGCTTGAAACCACCAGTCCGGCGCTGACATCATCACTGATCTTTGCCACACCTTCATAAGCACCACGATCGTTGAAAACACGAACCTGTGAGCCGTCTTTAATTCCTCTGGCACTGGCATCATCTTCGCTGATCAGAACAAACTGCTCTCCCTGTCCCTTGATCTTGTGTTCCATATTGGCGTAGCAGGAATTCAGAAAACCGTGGCTCTTCGGAGCAATCACATTCAGCGGATATTTCTTCGCCAACTCCGGATCCGCCTCAGCAGATTCCTTGGAGGCTACGTAATCCGGAAGACTGTCCAGCGGTTCGGCGTTGCCGGGTTGCATACCCTCATACATTTGCCGGAAAGGCGGAATCACGAAATTGCCGTTAGAGGCCGTTTCTGAGAAAAACTCACACTTGCCTGAAGGTGTCGGAAAGTTGCCTTCTTTGTGCGGTGTGCGCTTATCGGGCTCACCGATACCGATTCGTGCGAAGCCGTGTTCACGCAGGTAGTCGAGATCGATACCTTCACAGGCCGGCGAATCCCAGTTAATGAAATTTTCCAGACATTCGGAATCCGACCACTTGAAGCGATCTTCTTCGTAGCCCATACCAGCTGCCAGACGACGGAAAATTTCATTGTTGGAAAGGGCTTCACCAGGTGGTTCGGTGCACTTGGTGTTGTAGGTAAAGAAGTTATGACCCCAGGATAAAATAATATCTTCCATTTCCGAGCCCATCGCAGCAGGTAGCACAATGTCGGCATAGGCTGCTGTATCAGACAGAAAGTGTTCGGCTGAAACCAGGAATAGATCTTCCCTTTCCAGACCCTTAATAATCTTGTCACCTTCCGGCGCCTGTGTGACAGGATTGGTATTCCAGCACATCATCGACATGATAGGCGTAGCCAGATCCAGCTCACCAGTCAGAGCTCGACCGATCTGCAGGTTATTCACTACCGGTGTACCTTCCGGAATGAAATCAGGACGTGAAATCACATCAAGCGCATAGGGATGTTCCCAGAAAGTCATCTGGTGAATACCGCCACCGACTTCGCGCCAGGCGCCGGTCAATGAAGGCAGACAGCAAATCGCACGAATCGCCTGACTGCCACCCCAGTTCCGCTCTACGGCGACACCGACACGAATGGCGGCAGGACTGGTTTTGGCAAATTCTCTCGCCAGAGTTCGAATATCTTCAGCCGGGCAGCCGGTGATTTCTTCAGCCCATTCAGGTGTTCTTTCTTTTGCACGTGCAGCCAGTTCTTCGTAACCGACTGTATAATTATCGACGTAGTCCTGATCAACCAGGCCTTCTTCGATAATGACGTTCATCATCGCCATGGCCAGCGCACCGTCTGTACCGGGTTTCACACGGACGTGCCAGTCGGCCTGCTTGGCGGTTCTAGATTTGTAGGGGTCAATGACGACGACTTTTGCACCTTTCTTTCGCGCATCTTCAACAAAATGCCAGTGATGCAGATTGGTGCTCATGCTGTTGCAGCCCCAGATTATTATATATTTTGACTGGATAAAACTTTCCGGATCGAGACCACTGGTGGGGCCATTGGTGAGTACCCAGGCAGTGGCAGAGCCTTCCCCGCAAAAGGTACGTTCGCAAACTGTTGCGCCCATCTTGTTAAAAAAAGCATCGCCGCCATTCAGGCCATGTACCAGACCCTGATGACCGAGATAACTGTTAGGAATAATTGCCTGTGGGCCATGCTCATCAATAATAGCCTTCCACTTTGAGATAATTTCATCCAGCGCTTCATCCCAGGTGATCCGTTCAAACTGCTTGGAACCTTTGGGGCCGGTACGACGCATGGGATAGAGCAAACGATCCGGATGATAATGTCGTTTTTCATAATCTTTTAACTTCACACAAAGCCCACCGCGTGTCATAGGGTGATCTTTATTGCCTCGAACACCAGTAAGTTTTCCATCTTCAACTTCGAAAACCATGGAACAGGTGTCTGGACAATCATGGGGACAACCACCGAAGTGGGTTTCTTTTAACTGTGCGGCCATTTCTTGAGTCCTCTTATTATTAACAGCGGGGAGCCTTACTATAGCGCCAAATCGAATTAGATTATAGCTAGCTCAGATAAGTAAATAAATCTATGGAAAACAAGGGTTTGATCTATGCTGAGCCGGTTTTGACCGACTTTGGTGCAGCCATTCTTAGTTGATCAGTCGTCTTCTTACGAGGACCACGGCCAGATAAAAACCGATCCCGGCAAAAGCGGCGAGAACACAGACATGTAAAAGGACATTGTGCAGCGGCTGGCCCGATGCCAGCGGTCTGACCAGAGCAATGGCGTGACTCAGGGGCAGGACTTGAATAAAAGGTTCGATGAAATCCGGCAGCGTACGTACTGGATAAAATACACCGCAAAAAATGAACATCGGGGTAAGCAGTAACGTGACGTAGTAATTGAAGTAATCGTAGGAAGGTGCGAGTGAGGAGACGACTATAGCCGGGCCTGCGAAGCAAAGACCGATGAGAAAGAAGAAAGGCAGGCAGAATATTGCCTGCCAGTCCTGTAGCGCTCCGATCAAAAAACCGACCACCAGAATAGCCGAGCTGCTCATCAAACCTTTGGTGGCACACCAGAGCATCTCACCGGCGACGATGTCATCTACCTCAAGAGGCGTAGCCAGCATGCCTTCATAAGTTTGTTGCGGGACCATTCGTGTATAGACGGAAAACAGGCCTTCGTAGGTTGCCGTGTTCATCACGGAAGACGCGAGCAGGCCGCTAGGAAGAAAAGTCAGATAGGGAACACCATCCATCTCACCTATAAAAGAACCCAGTCCCAGGCCGAGTCCGAGTAAATAGATAAAGGGTTCGCCAAAGTTAAAAAGTGTGCTGGGTAGTATGAGTTTTCTCCAGACGCGAAAATTCCTGCTCCAGACTGCAAACATGCTCATTCGGACTTTTGGCAGGCACCAGTCCATCACTGTGCCTCGTGTAGTTCGCGGCCGGTCAGGCTTAAGAACACGTCTTCAAGATTGGCGGGACGGTGTAACCATGTCAGTCCGGCCTGTGTTTCGAGCTCCTTGATAATCTTAAGAGGTTCATTGGTGAAACAATAGACAGTCTCATCAACGAGCTCATAGCGAATATCACTGACCTGCTTGAGAAGACTGTTTGCCATTTCCATACTGCAATGAATTTCGATGACGTCTGATTCTACGTATTCGGATATCAATTGTTTCGGGTGACCGCGTTTGAGTATTTTACCTTTATCCATAATGACCAGGTCATCGCAGAGACGTTCTGCCTCTTCCATATAGTGCGTTGTGAGTAAAAGAGTCGTGCCACTGTTTTTCAGTTCACGCAGGCGTGACCAGATCAGATGCCGGACCTGTGGATCAAGTCCCGTTGTAGGTTCATCAAGCACCAGCAGTTTCGGTTTGTTGACCAGTGCTCTGGCGATGCTCAGTCGTCGTTTCATGCCACCGGACAGTTCACTGATACGGGTATTCCTTTTATCTTCCAGCTCAACCATTACCAGTAGTTCGTCAATGTAGCTTTCAATATCCCTGAAATTCAATGCGAAGAAGCTTGCGTAGACTTTCAGATTTTCAATTACGGTAAAATCGACATCGAGGTTATCCAATTGTGGTACAACACCAATTTTCCGGCGGACGCTGCGGGTCTGTTCCGGCATCACCTGCCCAAGTACATGCAGCGATCCCGAACTCTGATGAGACTGGCCGAGGAACATACGCAATGTTGTGGTTTTTCCTGCACCGTTTGGTCCGAGTAAACCAAAACAACCACCTGTCGGAACGCTCAGGTTAATGTCATCCACAGCGAGGAAATCGCCGAAACGTTTACTCAGGTTCTTTGCAAGAACAATTGGCGGGTCGCTGACTGAGCTGGAGTTCATAACGAGGATAATGAGCAATTAATTCACCACTGGCAAGTAAGCTCACGAAGGTGTAATTTTCATTTATGAATAATAATAAAAGTGTGTCAGGAAATCAGGGCATGGTGGCCAGCAGTCATCCACTGGCTTCAGAAATTGGATTGCAGATATTGCAGCAGGGTGGCACTGCTGTGGACGCGGCCATTGCAGCTAACGCCACTTTGGGATTAAGCGAACCACATATGTGTGGTATGGGTGGAGATTTGTTTGCGATTGTCTGGAGTGCCGAAAACTCACAACTTTATGGCCTGAATGCCAGTGGTCGTTCGCCGGCTTCATTAGATTATGAAAGCTTACGGAATCGACTGCAGGATGAAGGGCATTCAAGTATCCCGATGCAGGGTTTATCGTCAGTCTCGGTTCCCGGTGCGGTGGATGGCTGGTTTGAATTACACAAACGTTTTGGTTCCCTGAAATTTCAGGAACTGCTGGAACCGGTAATAGAAGCTGCAGAAAATGGATTCAAAGTAACACCGGTGATCGCCGGAGAATGGCAACAGTTTTCAGACAGGGAAAAAACATCTGAACTGGGGAGTTTTCATGATACCTATCGACCACAGGGACGGGCACCGTCAAATGGCGAGGTGTTTCGAAATGCCGATCTGGCAAATGCCTACAGACTTATTGCACAGGAGGGCAGGGCCGGGTTTTACCAAGGTGAGCTAGCGGAGCATATCTGTGATTTCATGGCGGCAGAGGGTGGCTATTTGCGGCGTGAAGATTTTACATCACACCGTTCTGACTGGGTGATGCCTTTGTCAGTGAAATATCGCGGTTGCGATGTTTACGAGTTACCACCGAATGGTCAGGGACTGGCGGCCTTGCAGATGCTCAGTATGATGGAAGGTTTTGATATGAAGTCGGCTGGTTTTCAAAGTTCTGAGGCCATGCATTTTATAATCGAAGCAAAAAAACTTGCATTTGAAGATCGTGCCCGTTTTTATGCCGATCCGGATTTCAGCCCGGCGCCATTGGAGGCTTTGATTTCCAGCAGCTATGCCAGAGAACGTGCAAAGTTAATTTCAACACAGGCTGCGCAGGAAGTAGAAGCAGGTGATGCCGTCCTGCGCCAGAGCGACACAGTCTATCTGACTACAGCTGACAGCAGGGGCAACATGGTCTCGCTTATACAAAGTATTTTTCATCCCTTTGGTTCAGCAGTGGTGGTACCGGGTAGCGGCTTTGCGTTGCAGAATCGTGGCTTGTTGTTCTCAATGGATCCACAACATCCGAATGTCTATACGCCCGGCAAGCGACCGTTCCAGACAATTATCCCCGGCTTCATCATGCGAGATGGCAAACCGTTTATCAGTTTCGGTGTAATGGGTGGTGACATGCAACCGCAGGGTCATGCTCAGGTGATTTCCAATATTCTCGATTTCGACATGGATTTGCAGGACGCCGGTGACGTATTGCGTTGGCGTCATGATGGATCCACACAGCCAACCGGCAAGTACGATGAGAGTCTAAAGGACGGTGGCAAGCTAATTCTGGAAGAGGGCTTTTCGCAGGAATTGGTCGATGAATTGCAGAAACGCGGTCACCAGCTGGGCGAAGACGACATGGGTTTTGGTTTCGGTGGTTATCAGGCCATCATGGTTAAGCAGTCGGGCGGTTATACCGGCGCCACAGAAAATCGCAAAGACGGTTGTGTGATGGCTTACTGAGCTATCCGGAATTTATTTTATTATATCCGGGTAAAACAGCTGTTCGCCGTCAATTGTAAAATTTCGAATTGCTTCCTGTCCGACTTTACCTTGCAGGAAAGCGACATACTTTTCTGCAAGGCTCAGTTTTGTATGCGGATGGCGTTCAGGATTAACAATAATGACGTGATAGGGGTTAAGTAACTCTGCTTCACCTTCGTAGACGATATCGAGATCGATCTTATTCTTATAGGCAAGATAAGTGCCGCGATCGCTAAGCGCATAGGCGAGTTTGTCGTGAGCGATTTGCAGTACCGCCCCCATACCCTGACCAACGGACAGATACCATGCGCCGGCGGGTTCAATAGCGGCATTACTCCAGAGCAACTTTTCTTTTTTGTGTGTGCCGGAGTCATCACCCCGAGAGATAAAACCCGCTGTTGACTTTGATATGCTCAGCATAGCGTCAGCAGAAGAGGAACTTAGTTTCAGACTTGCCGGATCAGAGGCGGGTCCGACAATCACAAAGTCATTGTGCATGACCGCCTTTCTCTCGATTCCAAAGCCTTGTCCGATGAATTTTTTTTCCGCGGCCGGTGCGTGCACCATGACGACATCAACATCACCATTTTCACCAAGCTTCAGTGCCTTGCCGGTACCAACCGCGATCACATCGATTTTGACAGCCATCTGTTTCTCAAAAATCGGGTGTAGTTCAGCAAGAAGACCCGTGTTGTCGGTACTGGTCGTCGTAGCCAGACGTAAACGTTCTTCAGCCTGCAAGCTATTGGAAAAAACAAGGCCAAGTAAAACAAGCGAGTAAAAAAGATTTTTCATTAATGATTCCTCAAAAAGACAACGAAGCCTGCGTATAGAAATAACTTACATCCTGTTTTCCGGCATTGTTCATTAAATCTCCGGAAAAAATGTGCGCAGCGCCGGCTTCAAGACGCAGGTTTTTTGGAATGATGTCCCAACGCAGGCGGGTTTCAATCTGACTGCCGATGTAATTTTCCGATTGCCCGGCGGCGTTACGTATACCTGCCGTGGTCCAGGCATCATCAGCTGATGCCAGCCAGAATCCACGTAGGGCGATCATCAGGTTGAGTCTTTTTTGCGGTTTTACAATCAGGCGTACGCCGGGCGAAGAGATATTGGCGCGGGCAAACGCGCCATAAATGCTGGTCGGTCCATATTCGAATCGCCTTGCACCGAACAGTGTGCTGAAACGATTATTGTCGCCATCAGCAGGATTATCATCGCCGCTGGCGTAATCGTACTGGGCTATTAAACGTGGTGTCCAGGTTGTGTCAAAGGTATAGCCGAGAGCGGCATGTTGATAATGTGCAAAGTGATCCAGATCCGTCGTCGCCGTTCTTGAAGCGCGCGATTCGCCGAACTGTAAAATGGATTCAAGTTGATAATCAAACTTGTTTACAGCCGGTTTTCGAAAGAACCTGAATCCCGTCGTGTAGATATCTCTATTAGCGGTTGTCAGATCGGCACTGTCATTCTCGTTCAGGCCAAATAAATACACCTCACCCTTATCAGCTTCACCACCCCAGGGCAGAGTCGAGGGAGAATAATAGATTCCCCAGAAGCGGACATCGTCTCGTTCTTTATCGATACGCGCTTCATTGCTGAGAATATTGCCACTCACACGTCGCTGTACCGGCAGAGTATAAAATAGTCGAAATTTGCTGTTATCGGCACCGCTCCACTGCCAGTCCACACCGGTAAAAGCGTTAAGCGTATTACGATAGCGATTACGAGCAACCAGACGGCGGCTGCCGACATCCATAGTGATTCGACCACCACGCAAGGTGCTTTTACTGCCAGTGAAGAAAAGGTCGTCTATCTCGATTTCGGCATAGGCCTGAAGTAGTTCCAGAGGATTAACGACGGTGGTATTTAAAGGAGTGCTCGAATCTGCCAGTTCTTGTCGGGAATCTTCCATTTCCATACCAAACTTGATGCCGTCCAGTTTTATTTCGGTCAGCAACAATGTGCGAAACAGGAAGATCTGATCATCGCCACTACGTGTCGCACGAAATTGTTGATCAAGGCTTTCAAAGCGCATGCGATGAGATCCTGATATCGATAACCACTCGGGAAGCTTGTAGGCCTCGTTCACTCGCCAGGGATTACTATCGGCAGAGACCAGGGAGGATTGCAGTATTAATACACAAAACGTGAGAAATAACTGCTTAAATGAAAATTTGTACATATTTACCAATAACAACTATTTTTACAAAAAACTTGGGAAAGAGGTTACATCTATTGTTAATATTGAGCGCAAGCGCAGTATAGTGATTTTGTCTTTCTACTCAAATATGAATAGATTTACCTATTTAAATAAAGCATGCATCTGAGTCCTCAAATCAACTGGTCATTGCTTGGTTCGGGTGATCAGGATATTGATCCGCTTGTTTTTCGTTTACTCAAAGCGATAGAGCAGCAGGGCTCGTTGCAAAGCGCGGCCCGAAGTCTTGATATTTCCTACCGTTATGCCTGGGGTCTGATAAAAAAATGGGAAACGGAATTTAATTCGCCACTGGTGCATTTAAAGCGTGGTCGCGGTAGCGGCTCCCATTTGAGCGAGCTGGGTAAAAAACTACTCTGGGCAGAGCAGTATGCAGAAGAAAAAACAGCATCGGCTTTCGTGGATGTTCAGGAAACCCTTAATGAAGTTTTTGCCGAATATTTTCAAAAAGGCCAGCCGAAAAAAATAAAAATATTTGCCAGTCATGGTCTGGCAATCAGCCATTTGTTCCAATTGCTTGAAGAGGATTCTTCCTTCGATATTGAAATGCAGACACAGGGAAGTCTCGATTCATTAAAGAATCTGCAAAATGCTTATTGTCAGGTCGCCGGCTTTCACTTGCCGATGGGACAGATTCAAAAAGCGGTTCAGCCTTTGTTTGATCGCTGCTTGACTGAGGAAAAGCAGATTCTTTTGACTGTTTCGAGCAGAGAGCAGGGTCTTATGGTAAAGCGGGGTAATCCGAAAAAAATACATACATTAAGGGATCTCACCCGGCGTTCCGTGCGTTTCATTAATCGACAGCATAATTCCGGTACTCGTATTATTGTTGATGAATTATTGAAAGCGGGAAATATTAGAACCAGTCAGATTCAGGGTTACAAAAACGAGGAGTTTACTCACGCTGCAATCGCTGCGATGATTGCCAGCGGTGCCGTTGATACCGGTTTTGGTATTATGGCAGTCGCGAAGCAGTTCCAGCTGGATTTCGTGCCATTCCTGCAGGAAAAATATCTGCTCGCGCTTGATCAAACCCTTGATAAAAAAGTGATCAATAAAATTGTTGCTGTCTTGAAATCCAGAAAATTCCGCAACACAGTAAACAAGCTTGCAGGCTACGATGCGAGTGAGTCTGGTAGAACCTGTTCATTTGATAATTTCACAACGAAGTCATGACCACAGCAAGCGATGACCTGATTCAGCGAGACCGCGCCAGTCTCTGGCATCCTTATTCTTCGACTGTTAATTCGCCGATGGTGTATCCCGTGATATCAGCCTCTGGCGTTCGTTTGAAACTGGCCGATGAGCGTGAAGTAATCGATGGTATGGCCTCATGGTGGTGTGCGATTCATGGCTACAATAACCCGCAACTCAATACCGCACTTGAAGAGCAGCTAAACGACATGGCTCATGTCATGTTCGGTGGCCTGACCCATCGTCCGGCAGTGGAACTGGCAGAGCAACTTGTGGAACTTACACCAGCAGGTCTGAACAAGGTCTTCATCAGTGATTCCGGTTCAGTCTCTGTTGAAGTGGCTTTGAAAATGGCGATCCAGTACTGGGCTGCAAAAGGCAGGCCTGAGAAACAGCGCATGCTGAGCCTGCGTCAGGCCTATCACGGTGATACCCTGGGCGCGATGGCGGTGTGCGATCCGGTCACTGGTATGCACACCTTGTTTAATCAGGTGCTAACGCCACATTTTTTCGCCGATGCGCCAGGCATCGCCTTCGCTGATGAATGGCGGGAGGAGGATATTCAGTCGCTGCAGGATATACTGACTGAACATCATCAGGACACTGCGGCCCTGATTCTTGAGCCAATCGTTCAGGGCGCAGGCGGCATGCGTTTTTATCACAGCGAGTATCTGCGCGAAGCGCGTCGTCTCTGCGATAAATATGAGGTCTTACTGATCGCAGATGAGATTGCCACCGGTTTCGGACGCAGTGGTAAATTGTTTGCCTGCGATCATGCAGGCATAAGTCCGGATATAATGTGTGTCGGCAAGGCACTGACCGGTGGTTATATGAGTCTGGCAGCAACGCTGGCGACAGATGAGCTCAGTGAGACAATCTCTGCTGGTGGCGAAGGTGTCTTTATGCACGGACCAACATTTATGGCCAATCCGCTGGCCTGCTCGGTAGCGCTTGCCAGTATTAAACTACTACTGGAATCCGGATGGCAGACAAAAGTTGAGACGATCGAAAAAGCTTTACACAAAGGTCTTGCACCCTGTCGAGAGCTTGCAAATGTAGTCGATGTTCGCGTACTGGGGGCTATCGGCGTAGTCGAAATCGACAAAGCGGTGGATATGCACATAGTACCGGCCGAATTTGTCCGTCGCGGTGTCTGGGTTAGGCCCTTTGGAAAATTGGTTTACATCATGCCACCCTATATTATGGACAAAACTGATCTTGGTACTTTGTGCCAGGCGATTTTTGAAGTGGTTAAAGAACTGGACTGAAGCTAAGACGGAGAACAGAATGAGTCAAACTTGCATCATTATTGGCGCCAGCCATGCCGCAGCCCAGCTGGCACCGACATTGCGACAGGAAGGCTGGCAGGGACGAATCCTTGTCATCGGCGATGAGCCATACATACCTTACCATCGTCCGCCCTTATCCAAGACTTTTCTTTCCGGAGAAAAAGGGCTGGATGATATCTACATAAAGCCGCAGATGGTTTATGAAAAAGCGGAAGTGGAATTTATGCTGAATACCCGCGTGACTGAAATCGATAGAAGCAATAAGAGTCTGCTATTGGATAATGGTGAATCGATAAATTACGACAAGCTGGCACTGACGATGGGATCGCGGGTCCGGAAAGTCGACCTGCCAGGTGTTAATCTTGAGGGGATTTACTATCTTCGTGATATCACCGATGTCGAGCAGATAAAAACAAAGGTCGGCGCCGGTAAAAAGGCGGTGATTGTAGGTGGAGGCTATATTGGTCTGGAAACCGCTGCAGTGCTGCGCAAACTGGGTATGGAAGTGACAGTACTGGAAATGATGGAACGTGTGTTACAGCGCGTCACTGCACCGGAAGTCTCAGAATTTTATGATCGGATCCATAAAGAGGAAGGGGTAGATATACTCTGCGGTGTTGGCGTGACCGCCTTTGCCGGGACCGAATCGATTGAAAAAGTAGTTTGTAATGACGGCAGTGAACATGAGGCCGATCTGGTCGTGGTAGGTGTCGGCATCGTACCCAATGTGGAGCTGGCAACACAGGCAGGTCTTGAAGTGAACAACGGTATTGTGGTTGATCAGTTCGCAAGAACTTCGGATGCCGATATCGTCGCCGCCGGTGACTGTACTTTTCATCACAATACGCTTTATGACAAGGAGATTCGTCTGGAGTCGGTGCAAAACGCGACCGATCAGGCACGCGTTGCGGCTCAGACTCTGTGTGGCAAAGAAAACGCCTATCAATCACTGCCCTGGTTCTGGTCTGATCAATATGATCTGAAATTACAGATTGCGGGATTGTCACAGGGTTATGATGAGGTCATCATTCGTGGGGACAGGGAAAACAGTCGTAGCTTTGCTGCCTTCTATTTAAAAGACGGTGTGGTGATCTCAGTCGATGCGGTGAACAAGCCGCCGGAATTTATGATGGGCAAGCGTATGATAAGCGCTAAACTGGAAGTAGATAAAACCCGACTGGCCGATGCAGCCGTCCCGATTAAGGAATTACTGGGCTAGTTGCCCGCTCAGAGAAATTAACCTGGAGCAAGACATTGAATATTGAAAAACGAGTCGCCCTGCCATTACTGGTATCTCTATTGAGTCTTTCCCTGCTGTCTGCCTGCGGTAAAGATGACGAAGAATCAAGAGAGGCGCCGACCGCAACGAAGAGTGTTGTTGAAGAAGTAGTAACACAGCTGCCGGCCGAAGCTCCGAAAGCGATGCCTGTCGAAGAGTCTGATTCTGATCTGTTGCCACATGAGCAAATGGCGAAGAAATTTCTCAAGCAGCTGGTAGAGATTGATACTACCCACAGCACTGGCAGTGCAACTAAAGCTGCCGAGGCGATGGCGGAACATCTAATTGCCGCAGGTTTTGCGAAAGAAGATGTACAGCTTATTGAACCGGTAGAAACCAAAGGTAATCTGATTGATTGCTCGCTATCGAGGTAAAGAGTCCGGCAAGAAACCACTTCTCTTGCTCGCCCATATCGATGTAGTAGAAGCCAATCCCGATGACTGGGAATTACCCCCATTTGAGTTTACTGAGTTCGAGGGCTACTACCATGGTCGTGGCACCACTGATGACAAAGACGAAGCCGCAATACATGTTGCCAACCTGATACGCCTGAAGCAGGAAGGCTACGAGCCTGAACGCGATATTGTTATTGCCCTGACAGCCGATGAAGAAGGTGGCCCGCATAATGGCGTGGACTGGTTACTAAAGAACAAACGAGAGCTGGTAGATGCCGAGTATGTGATTAATGAAGGCGGTGGTGGTGCTATCAAAAATGGTCGCTACATCTCCAACGCGGTTCAGGCGAGTGAAAAAGTCTACCAGACTTATCATATTGAATTTACGAATGCCGGTGGTCACAGTTCCTTACCCGTGAAAGACAATGCTATCTATCGTCTGGCCACTGCCCTGAAAAAAATAGAGAGTCACGCTTTTCCGGTAAAACTGAATGAGGTGACCCGCCTGTATTTTGAACGTTCAGCAGAACTGGAAAGTGGGCCTCTGCATGCCGCTATGCGTGGTGTATTACAGACGCCACCTGATGCAGCTGCAGTTAGTTTTCTGGAAAAGACAGCCTTTTATAACTCACGCCTGCGTACTACTTGTGTGGCGACTATGATTGATGCCGGACATCGCGAAAATGCGCTGCCGCAGCGGGCGAAAGCCACGGTCAACTGCCGTATCTTACCCGGCGAATCGGTAGACGAAGTAGAGAACACACTGTTCTATGTAATAGGTGATGACGACGTCACAATCAGTCCGACACGCGTTGCCCGACCTTCCGATCCTTCACCATTGACACCCGAGTTAATGAGCATATTTGATTCCGTAACAGAATCAATGTGGCCGGGAGTACCGGTTATTCCAACAATGAGTGCCGGCGCGACCGATGGTAGTTATTTCCGTAATGCAGGCATACCGGTTTATGGTATATCGGGTCTGTTTAATGATATTGACGATAATCGCGCTCATGGTCTTAATGAACGGATTGAGATAAAAACCTTTTACGAAGGTCAGGAGTTTTTATACAGGCTGACAAAGGCGCTGACCGAATAGTCTATTTGGACTGACGTGCCTCATAGTCTTTGTATGCTCTGGCCATAGTCTCAGCCAGCGAGTCGGAACTGGTTTCTTTCAATTTTGTAAAGAAACCGGGACAATAATTTTCAGCACCAATCGCTTCGATCTGAGGCAGAGTGCTCTGCGTAAGTTTCTTCATCAGGCTAAGGGTTTGTTCTGCTTCTTCGCTATCAATCGCTTTTTTCCATTCTGAGGAAAGTTCTTTTTCAACAGAGGCAACCGCGACACCGATCTTGTTAATGAATCCCTGATAAGTTTTGTTATTCGTTGGTTTTGAACCTGGTAATGCGGTATCACAATAATCAACAATAGGCAGAAGCTGCTCATACTGTACACGTTTAAATAATTCACCCACGGTCCAGTTACCGGGTTTCTCTGCGGCACTGTTTGCTGAATAGATGGAGAGCATGAGAATCAGCGAAGCGTTGAGAAGTTTTATAGTCATAGTTGCATTATCCTGGTTCAAGTTTCAGAGTTAGTACTTATGCCTTGTTTTTGACTGATTCTATAATATCAGCATGTTCAGGTTTTAATGGCATTGCTTTAAAAGGACTGACATTGGAACCACCTGTATTTCCGACAGGAATCAATCCCAATGCTGTTTTTGTTGCTGCGCCCGCTAATCGAATTATTTGCCCGAATACTTCCATTGGCTTTGAATTTCGAAATCCCCAGCAAAGCATCATCCAGTGTGCTTTAACATGCAATACAGTCGATTCTTGTCCCAGCACATGAGCATTCTCCAGATAGGAAAATTCTCCGGCGAAATCACCTTCGCAGCGGGCCTCTTTAGCGAAACCAAACTCAAGCTCGACAAAAGGTCGTATCTTTTTTGAAAAGTTATTCATTCTCATGATATTGAGTGACACCTTCAGGGATTAGTTCCCAGCTTGCTTTTGATCCAACATAAATGTGTCTGCCAATTTCAATCTTAGGATCATCATTCAGGCAACCCAGTGTAATACCATGAATTTCATCTGCATAGATACCACAGAGAGTGGAACCACACTTACTACAAAACTGTAGGCCGAATTCGTGTTGGCTGGCAAATGTCGTCAATAGCTCGACGCCCAAAATCCAGCGAAAATCAGAAGGATTGACTAATGCGTAGGCTGATGCCTGAGAGCTGAAAGCTTTTCGGCAACGCGAACAATGACAAGACCGTGCATCTTTTAGCACGCCTGCAATCTCATACTTCACTGCACCGCAAAAACACTCACCTGTAAGATTCACTAATATCTCCGAAAACGCGAAAGAACGCCATGTATCTGTTGTAAGCTATATTTTGTTCATGTGCCGGTTGACGCCGAAATATATCGCAGCAATGCTCAAGCCAGAAGCTAAAATTACTTTGAAATAGGGCCTTAATTAATATACCTGGGCCCATATGTACTGGGGTGAATGGCATGTTTATCTAATAAAGCTAATTATCATCAATATCGAATGTTCCCTACTCTACCCATGAAAAATACTTCTGTATAAACAGATTCAACAGCTTCTTCCCCTTTAAAGGCTGGAATATATCTCCCTTTAAGGAAGCCATTTATAAGTCGATCTCTACATACAC